>Ga0101945_1000005_pt1:37500-1204388 | contig 1204388 bp, 1059 predicted proteins | sample DewCreD2012metaG_2_FD_75246 | JGI IMG/M metagenome (GOLD analysis project Ga0101945, IMG submission 75246) | Hot spring sediment bacterial and archeal communities from British Columbia, Canada, to study Microbial Dark Matter (Phase II) - Dewar... ... | reverse complement strand
GGAACCATACACAACCATAGCGGTGAAATGACATTGCCCTTCGCGTAATCTCGCAACCAAAGCGCTTTCTGGCATCTGGCCGCTGAGCCCGCTCGCGCCGGTGGCATTGCCCCTCGAGCAACTCCGCAATTTGCAGGTTGATGGGCGATGCTGCGGGGCTGCTGAGTGGTAGTGACCCTCCGCCAACCCTGCACCTGCACGTGGCTGTGCGAGCTGTGCGGTTGTCGACGGTGGTGGGCCCCTCCGCAAATCTCGCCACCTGCACGTGGCGGGGCGGTGCCGCGCGGGCTGACAGGAGCTGCCAGTTTTTAATTAAACCCGAGCCATGCTGCTTTGCGTGCGTGCCCGTCGCTGGTCACATCTGGGTCACAAAACCGGGCCCAGAGACCCCATTTTTTGCGGGTGGAAGGGTGAGAAGGGCAACACAATCAACGGGACTTAGAGATTGATTCAGCAATTCGAATCCCTTCGCTCACCCCACGTTTTCCTGTGTTGCATTGCATCGCTGGGAAGGCTGGCCTAAGATGGCCGGCCGCCGATGCCACGCATTTCTGCAACCATTGTGGCCCACAACGAGGGGCACCGGATTGGCCGGGCCATCAGCTCACTGGCCTGCGCCGACGAAATTGTCCTGGTGGACGACGGTTCGACGGACAACACCCGCGAAATTGCTGCTGCGCTCGGTGCTCGCGTGGTGGTCAACCAGCCCTGGCCGGGCCCGGCCGCGCAAAAGAATCTGGCCGCGCAACTGGCTCGGCACGACTGGATTCTCAGTCTCGACGCCGATGAAGAACTCGACCGCGAAGCCCAGCAGGCCGTTCTGCAGTGGAAATCCAGCGAACCGCGCGCGGCAGGCTACCGGTTCCGGCGCCGGGCGTTTTTCCTGGGTCGCTGGATTCGCCATTCCGGCTGGTATCCCGATTACAAGCTGCGGCTCTATGACCGCCGACGCGGGGAATTCCAGCCCGCACCGGTGCATGATTCGGTGCGCGTGGCCGGGCGGGTAGAAACCCTGCCCGGGCACATCCTGCACTTTCCGGTGGAAACACTGGAAGAATACCGGCAGCAGCTCGACCGCTATGTCGAGCGCATCGGGGACCACCTGGCGCAACAGGGAAAGCGGCCCGGGTTGGGTTTGCGGTACCTGGCGCCCGCGTGGCGCTGGATGCACGTCTATCTGGTGCACGCCGGTTTTCTCGACGGGCGCGCCGGATGGATCATCGCCCGCGAAGAAGCGCGCTACGTGTACCGGAAGTATCGTCGCGCACTGGAACTGCTGACTCAGCGAAGCGCCGGCTGCGCGTTGTGACGGACACCGGCGGGGCTAGCTGAGAATCTTTTCGCTGATGGACTTGGCCTGCAGGAACAGCAGCAGGTAGTCCCGGCCGCCCGCTTTGGAATCCGTTCCGGACATGTTGAAGCCCCCGAAGGGATGCCCGCCCACCAGCGCGCCGGTGCATTTGCGGTTGAAATACAGGTTGCCGACGTGGAATTCCTCGGCAGCGCGATCCAGCTTGCTGCGGTTGCGGGAATAGACGGCACCGGTCAAACCGTATTCGGTGTCGTTGGCGATCTCCAGGGCCTGGTCGAAGTCCTTCGCCTTGATTACGGCCAGCACGGGACCGAAGATTTCTTCCTGCTCGATGCGCGCCCGGGGCGGTACGTCGGCAAAAATGGTCGGTTCCAGGAAATAGCCTTCTCCGGGCACGCGGCCGCCGCCCAGCACCAGCCGGCCTTCCCGTTTGCCGATTTCGATGTATTCCAGAATGGACTTCATGGCCGATTCGTTGATGACCGGGCCCATGAAGTTTGCCGGGTCTTCGGCCGGCCCGACGGTGATTTTCCGGCAGCGCTCGACCAGCCGCTCCAGGAAAGCGTCATAGATTTTTTCGCTGACGATGGCGCGCGAGCAGGCCGAACATTTCTGACCCTGGTAGCCGAAGGCGGAAATCGTCACGCCCTCGACGGCGGCATCCAGGTCCGCTTCCTCATCCACGATGATCGCATCTTTGCCGCCCATTTCGAGCACGGTGCGTTTGATCCAGATCTGGCCGGGCTGCACCTTGGCGGCCAGCTCGCAGATGCGCAGGCCAACCTCTTTCGAACCCGTGAAGGCGATGAACCGCGTACGCGGGTGGGCCACCACCGTGTCGCCCATCGCGCTGCCGGAACCCGGGCAGAACTGGAGCACATCTCTGGGCAGGCCGGCCTGATGGAGCAGTTCGACAAATTTCCAGGCAATCGTAGGGGAATCGCTCGAAGGCTTCAGCACGACGGTGTTGCCCGTCACCAGCGAGGCCGTGGTCATGCCGCCCATGATGGCACCGGCGAAATTCCACGGCGGGATGACCGCGCCCACCCCCAGCGGGATATACACCAGACGATTTCGCTCACCCGGGACGGGGGTGACCGGCTGGGGACCGAAGTACCGCAGGGCCTCGCGCCCGTAGAATTCGCAGAAGTCGATCAGCTCGGCGATATCGGCATCGGCCTCGGGCCAGGTCTTGCCCGTTTCGTAGACCAGCCAGGCGTTCATCTCCAGCCGCTTTTCGCGCAGCAGCTCGGCGGTGCGAAACAGGATCTCGGCGCGATGCTCCGGCGAGGTGCGCTTCCAGTGCTGGAACGCCTTGTCGGCTTCTTCCACGGCTCGTGCCGCCAGCTCTTTGGACGCCTTGCTGAAAATGCCCACCACCTGCGAAGGTCGGGATGGATTGATCGAGCGCAATTTGTCTTCCGTGCGGACTTCCCTGCCCCCAATCAGCAGGGGATATTCGCGACCCAGCTCCGCGGCGACTTTCTTGAGCGCGGCTTCCATCCGGCTGCGGTTTTCCGGCTTGGAAAAATCAGTCGGCGGTTCGTTGCGGAATTCCCCGCGGGCAATGCTCACTTCCAGGGTGGCCATCGGATGCGGTCCTCCTTTTTTTCTTTTGCCGGGGCGGCTTCGGTGCGCAGGTTCGTTGCTGCGGCTTTGCGCTGCCTCAGGGTGACTCCAGCGGGCAGCCCGAACAACGTTCCATTGTACCGGCCCCGCCGCGACCCAACAAGCGAATTCAGCCGGCCGCGCCTGCGACTTCCCTTGTGCGCCGCAGTTGCGTTAGGCTGAGCCGCTATGGCCCGAGCATGGGATGCGATTGTGATCGGCGGCGGGCACAATGGTTTGGTCTGTGCCGCTTATCTGGCCCGCGCCGGCCTGGACGTGCTCGTACTGGAACGGCGCGGGGTGCTGGGCGGTGCCAGCGTCACCGAAGAGCCCTGGCCCGGCTACCGCGTTTCGACGCTGGCGTATCTCTGCAGCCTGCTGCAGGAGCGCATCATTCGCGAACTGGAACTGGCCCGCTTCGGCTATCACGTCTACGCGAAAGACCCGGCGTTTTTCACGCCGTTTCCCGACGGCCGGCATCTGCTGTTCTGGCAGGACCAGCGGCGCACCTGCGAAGAAATCGCGCGCTTCTCTCGGCGGGATGCCGAGGCTTATCCCCGCTACGAAGCGTTTCTGGAGCGGCTGGCACGGTTCGCCGAACGGATGCTGCTGCGCACTCCGCCCGATCTGGCGCGCAGCGGCCTGCGCGACTATCTCGAACTGGGCCGGCTCGGACTGGATTTCCTGCACATGGACGACGCCGAGCGCATCGGCCACCTGCGCATCTTCACGCAGAGCGTGGCGGATTTCCTGGCCCCCTGGTTCGAATCCGAGGAAGTGAAAGTGACGCTGGCGACCGACGGGGTCATCGGCACCAATGGCGGTCCGCGCACGCCCGGCACCGCCTACGTGCTGCTGCATCATGTGATGGGGAAAGTGAACGGCCACCGCGGACTGTGGGGATTCGTTCGCGGCGGTATGGGTGGAGTGGCCGCGGCACTGGCCGGCGCGGCGCAAGCCGCCGGCGCCACCCTTCGCACCGAGGCGCCCGTTGCCCGCGTGCTCGTCACGCAGGGGCGCGCCAGCGGGGTGGTGCTCGGCAATGGAGAAGAAATCCGCGGTCGCATCGTGGTCTCCGGCGCCGATCCGAAGCGCACCTTTCTGCACCTGGTCGAGGCCAGCCACCTGCCCGAGGAATTCCTCACCGCGGTGCGCAACATCCGCATGGAAGGCTGCTCGATGAAAATCAATCTGGCCCTAGACGGCCTGCCCAGCTTCCGCGCGCTGCCCGGCTCAACGCTGCTGCCCCACCACCGCACCACGATTCACCTCTGCCCTTCCATCGACTATATCGAGCGTGCCTGGGACGAAGCGAAGTACGGGCACCCTTCGACGCAGCCCATGCTGGAGATCACCATTCCTACGTCCTACGACGACTCGCTGGCTCCGCCCGGCAAGCACATCATGAACATCTTTCTGCAATACACCCCATACCGGCTGCGTGAAGGCAACTGGCACCAGCTCAAGGAAAGCTACGCCGACCGCGTGCTCGCTCTGGTGGAAGAGTATGCGCCCGGGTTTCGGAACCTCGTTCTCCACCGCCAGGTGATCTCTCCGCTCGACCTAGAAGAAACCTACGGGCTGACGGGCGGCAACATCTTTCACGGAGAAATGGCTGTGGATCAACTGTTCTTTCTGCGGCCGGTACCGGGGTGGGCGCAGTATCGCACGCCGCTGCGGGGACTCTATCTGTGCGGTTCCGGGACGCACCCGGGCGGGGGCGTGATGGGCGCGCCGGGATACAACGCGGCGCGGGAAATCCTGCGCGACCTGCGCCGCCGCCGCGTCTGATGGCTCCGGGGCGGCGTGTGTGACTCCGCTTGACGCCGGCAGCCGGCAAGGCTAAGCTCCCCAGCCAGAGGCCCGCACCCCGGGCCGTTTTGGAGAGTGTCCTACCAGAACCTGAAGAACCAAGGAGGCACACGATGGCTAAGACCTATGCCCTGGTGGTCGGTGTAGTCCTTCTGTTGGTTGGGATTGTGGGATTCTTCGTCGGGGATTCGACCTTGTTCGGCCTTGGCTTCACCATGCACCACAACGTGATCCACGTGCTGAGCGGTGCGATTGGCCTCTGGGCCGGCTCGAGCAAAAATGTGGGTGCGGCACGGATGTATGCGCTGATCTTCGGCGCGATCTACACCCTGGTGGCGATCGCGGGATTCGCCACCGGCAGCGAAGACCTGTTCGGCATCCCGCTGAAGCTGAATACGACCTACAACGTCATCCACCTGTTGATCGGGGTGCTCGGTCTGGCAGCCGGCTTCACCGGGGCGAAAGCGACTGCCACGGCTCAATAGCGGACGCGGCGAATCCTTCCCTTCTCTGCAGCCAGCGGGGCGCCGGAAGTCTGCGCGCTCCGCTGCGCTGCAGGCAAAACTCTTCTACCCGATGCGCAGCGTGTGGGGCACTCACCCGGCACACAGCTTTTGCGCTATGCTAGCCCACCGTGTCGGCTTCGCCCGAGGAAAAACTCGTCCGTGTGATGGGCCGGTGGACCCTGGTCGCCCTGGTCATCAACAGCATCATCGGCAGCGGCATCTTCGGACTGCCGTCGGAAGTCATCCGCATGGTCGGGCCCGCCAGTCCGTTTTTTTATCTACTGGCCGCGGCTGGCATCGGCGTCATCATGGCCTGCTTTGCCGAGGTGGCTTCCCAGTTTCGCGAAGCCGGCGGGCCGTACCTGTATGCACGTGCCGCTTTTGGTCAGTTCCTCGGATTGCAGACGGCATGGCTGGCCTGGCTGGTGCGGCTGACTTCGGCAGCGGCCAACGCCAACCTGTTCGTCATCTATCTGACGGAATTCTGGGCGGGAGCCGGCCAGGCCGGGCCGCGGGTGGCGGTGTTGACGGCACTGCTCGGCTTCTGGATGGGAGTCAACCTGCGCGGGGTGCGCAGCGGCGCCCGGCTGAGCAACGGGTTCACGGTGGCGAAATTGCTGCCGCTGGCGTTGTTCATCGGTGTGGGTCTGTTCTTTCTGCGTGGTGAGACCCCGATAGGACTGCAACTTCCCTCCGAGGCGAACTGGTCCCGCGCGCTGCTGGCCCTGGTCTTTGCCTACGGCGGCTTCGAAGCGGCCCTGCTGCCGATGGGCGAAGCGCGACGGCCCGAGCGGGACGCACCGTTTGCGCTGTTCACCGCTCTGGCCGTGGTGACGCTGGTGTATGTGCTGATTCAGGTGGTCGTCATGGGCACGCTGCCGGATCCGATAGCGACGAATCGTCCGCTGGCCGCCGCTGCCAGCCAGTTCCTGGGGCCAGCAGGAGCCATGCTGATTGCGCTGGGAGCGATGGTTTCCGTGTTCGGCTACCTGGGCGGACAGTTCGTGAGCGCCCCGCGGCTGACCTTCGCGCTGGCCGAACAAGGCGACTTCCCTGCCTTTTTCGGTCGCGTGCACCCACGCTTTCGCACACCGTACGCTTCGATTCTCGTCTACACGCTGCTGGTTTGGGCGCTGGCCATCTACGGCAGCTTTCTGTGGAATGCGGTGCTCAGCGCGGTGGCGCGACTGTTCACCTATGGACTGGGCTGCGCGGCGCTGCTGGTGTTTCGCCGGCGCCAGCCGGAACGGATTCGCTTCCGGCTGCCCGCAGCGCCCCTGTGGGTAGCGCTGGCGCTGGGATTCTGCACTGTGCTGCTACTGCGGATGGGGCGCGGCGAGCTGGTGGTCGTCAGCCTGACCGCCGCCGTTGCATTGCTGAACTGGCTCTGGGCGCGCAGACGTTTCGTAACCAAGGATAAAAGTTACTGACCGTTGCCTTTCCTTTGTCGTCGTCATATAAAATATATCCATGCAGTCGGGGGATCCGAACAGACGGGCTTGGACCGTACTGCGGGCGAGCGTGCTCCTGGCTCTGGTAGCCGCCGGCGAAAGCAGCGGGCAGCAGCCTCCCGCCATCCCGCCCGGCCAGGAACAAGCGGCCGCAGCAGCCGTGCGACCGGCCGAGCCCAAATTCCGCATTCTCCGCGCGGTGTCCGGCAGTCGGGGAGAACAGAAAGAAGGTCGCTACATCCTGCACGACCCGCGCACCGTCTTTCACATTCCGCACGACCGGCAGGTGATCGTCTATTTCGAGTGGCAGGGCCCTGTCGGCAAACATCGCTTCGAAGGAATCTGGAAGAACCCGGAGGGAAAGGTGGCTGTCATTTCGGACTTCGAGTACGAAGCGAAGCAGCCCCACTTTGCGGGTTACTGGACTCTGCTGCTGAGCGAAACCACGCCGACGGGTCTGTGGACGCTGGAGGCACGCATTGACGGCGAGTATGCCGGCTCGCACATTTTCCAGATCATTTCCAGCAGCGAGCCTCCCCCGATCCCGGACCCGCAGCCGCAGCCGCTCGCTCCGGCGGAGATCTACGAGCGGTTGAAGGACGCCACCCTGTTCATCGAGCGATTCGACGCAGACGGCAATCGAGTCAGCACCGGCTCCGGGTTCTACCTCGGCGAGTCTGAAGTCGTCACGGCGTTCCAGGTGATCGACGGTGCCCATCGGCTGCGCGTGGTTCTGCCCGATGGACAGAGTGCGGAGGTGCAGGAAATTCTCGGCTGGAGCCGCCGACAAGACTGGGCGGTGCTGAAAGTGCCGGTGAAAGCTCCGGCGATTCTGCCGCAGCAAGAAAAACCGGCACGGCGCATTGGCGATTTCTACTACTCCCTGAATGCCCCCACTGAGGGCATGCGCACGATCATCTCCGGCAACCTGGTGGGCGAGCAGAATCACCCTACCAGTGGCCCGCAACTCAATCTCACCTTTGCGCCCACGTGGCAGGCGCTGGGCGCTCCGCTGGTGGATGAATTCGGCAAAGTGGTCGGGATGCTCGGTGGCCGGCTGACGCCGAGCACATCTGGAGACCTGCTGGGAATGGGAATCCGCAACGCTCAGCCAGGCATCGCACCTCCGCTCGCGGTGCCGATCGAAGTGCTGCCGAAATCTTCCGCCGAACGGAAAGCCACCACGCTGCAACAGATGCAGGCCAACGGGCAGTTCATCCCGCTGCTGCGCCGGACGACGCACATACTTTCGGCCACCCTGTCCAGAAAGCTCGAAAAAATTGGAAGCTTCCTGCACCCGATCGACACGGATACGCGGTTTTCGCGACGCCTCGGCAGTTTCCACTTTCAGGCCACCATTCGTCCGCAAGAGAAAGTTTCCGGCAATCAGATGGCCGTTCTGCACTTCTACGACCTGGACAACAACCTAGTTGGAAAAACAAAGCCCACCCAGCTCAAGCTCCGCAAAGACAAGGTCACCTTCGTCACCTGGACGATCAATGCTGCCGGGTTGCGGCCGGGAATCTACCGGTTGGATTTTCTGCTCGACGAGCAGCCTCTCTGGCGCGTCTATTTCGAGCTGACCAACTGACTCCCGCCGCCGCAACGCTGTGAGGTGGCTCACAGGCCGGCGGGAACTTCGGCAGAGAAACTTCGGAGCGGCGCGCGATCCGGAGCTACTTTTCCTCCAGTGTGTCGAGCAGGGTCTTCCATTCGAACCAGCCTTCTTTGCCGCGAATCCATTTCTCGAACCAGTTGAATTCGGCGACCATTTTCACCAACTGGTAGCGCGGGTTGGTAAGACCGTGCGGCATGCCCGGATAGACAATGTATTCGGTGGGCACGCCGAGCTTCTTCAGCGCCATATGCAATTCGTCGGACTGCGGCTTGGGCACGCGGCGGTCGGCTTCCCCCACATGGATCAGCGTCGGCGTCTTGGCGTTCGTGATGTACTTCAACGGGGAGACGTCCCAGTAGTGCTCGAAATTCTCCCACGGCTTGCCACGAAAATAGAACTCGCGCGGAGCCTGGACATCCGTCTGTGCATACATCGAAATCCAGTTCACCGCGCCGGCACCCGTGGAGATGGCCCGGAAACGATCGGTGTGCGTCAGCGTCCAGTTCGACCAGTGCCCGCCGGCACTCCAGCCCATCATGCCGAGCCGGTCCGGGTCGGCGATGCCCTGCGCAATCAGGTAGTCCACTCCGGTCAGGATGTCATCGAAGGCCTGGCGGAAATAGTCGCCGGCGATCTGCATGCGGAACCGTTCGCCGTAATTGTCGGAGCCGCGGTAGTTGGGCTGAAAAACCGCATAGCCGTGGGCGGCAAAAATGTGCACGTAGGTGCCATAGCTGTCCGAGAAGCTGTTCATGTAGGCCGCGGCGGGCCCGCCGTGCAGTTGCACAATCAGCGGGTAGCGCCGGCCCGGCTCGTATCCCACCGGCTTGATCAGGATGCCTTCGACGGTTTGTCCGTCGGTGGATTTCCAGCGTACGGTTTCGTAGGTGCCGAGCTGAAATTCCGCGACCTGCGGATTGGTGTCGGAAACGCGAGTCCAGCGCGCCGGGTTGGCAACGTCCGCCGGTCGCGCAACGTAGTAATCGGCCGGTCGCTCCGGGGTGCTGCGCGAGAGCAGGAAGTAGCCGGTCTCGGAATCGAAGCTGCCGGAAAGCACGCCCGTCAGGTGGGTGAGCTGCGCGGGCCGCGTGCCATCGCCTTCCAAGCTGACCGCGAACAGATGCTGATTCACGCCGATGCCTTCGAAGAAATAGAGCGTCTTCGAATCCGCGCTCCAGGTTGCCGAGCCCGCGCTGGCGTCCCACGCCCCGAGCAGTTTCCGAACCGGGCTGCCCGCCACCGGCACCAGGTAGAGCTTTGTGTTCCGGCCGGGGGTAAATTCATCCGGCGCGCTGAAGACGAACCAGCGGCTGTCGGGCGAGAACCGCGGCGCGCCTTCGCTGACGCGGTTTTCTGTGATGCGGCGCAGTTCGCCGATTCCGAGGCTGAGCAGATAGATTTCCGAATGGTCCTGCGTGAGGGGGTTTTCGTAGCGGTCCGCGGAAGCGGTTCGGAAAGCAATCCAGGCACCGTCCCGCGAGATGGTGAAGTCGCGCACGCCCCAGGCCGCGGCTTCGGTCCAGCGCCGTTCCGATTTGTCGGAAACGGCGACGGACCAGAGATGGCTGGGCGGCTCCGGTTCATCCACGATGCGCACGTCGAATTTTTTCTCGCGGCGTTTGAGGTTGTCTCGGTCGAGTGCGTCGGGCGCAGTGAAGAAAATGCGCGAGCTGTCCGGAGCCCAATCCCAGTTACGGACGGGCGTGTCGTGTCTGGTGAGCTGTTCAGGCTTTGCGTTTCCATCCCGCAAGTCGAGCAACCAGATTTGCCGCTCCTCCGGTTTGCCGGCGGAAAAAGCCAGCCAGCGGCCATCCCGGCTGAACGCGAAACGGTTCACACCATCCTTGTGGTCGCTCACCTGGCGGGCTTCGCCGCCGTCGATGCGCATCAGATAGAGTTGCTGCCTGCCGTCGCGGTCGGAGAGAAAGGCGAAGTGGCGCGAATCCCGCGCCCATTCCGGGTCGGATTCGTTTCTGTCCGGGGTGAATGTCATCTGCCGCGGCGCCACCGAGCCGTCCGTGGACGCAATCCAGATGTCGGTGAATCGCCGGCCTTCCTTCCAGTTCAGCTCCGAGACGGTGTAGAGGACGTGCTGCCCGTCGGGCGAAATGCTGGCCGAAGCGGCGCTGCGCAACCGCAGCACATCCATGAACTCCATCTTGCGCGTTGCGGCCTGTTCGGCGCCGGAAGCCAGGGAAAGCACCAGCACCGCAAGAAAAAGGGAGGCGAAAATCCGGGGCAGGGTCCGGGCACGCTTCATTTCTGTTTCTCCTGGGAAGATGTCCGCATGCAGAAGCTCACTGCGCGGGGCAGTCTATTCTTCCCTGCGAGGAAACGCAACGCGGCCATCCGGCGCCGTTCAGTTTTTCCGCGGCCAGGGCACTTCGAGCTGCCAGAGCAGGAAGCTCAACTGGTCGGTCAGCTCTTCGATCTGCACCGGGATGGGGGTACCGCCGCCGACGTGCCCGGCCTTGGTGTCGTAGCGGAGCAGAATCGGGCGGTCGGACGCGTTGGCCGCCTGCAGCCGCGCCGTCATCTTCCGCGCGTGCAGGGGCACGACGCGCGTGTCGGCATCGCCGGTGACGATCATCACCGCCGGATACCTCGCGCCGTCCCGGACATTGTGGTAGGGCGAATATGCATAGATGTAGCGGAACTGCTCAGGATTTTCCGCGCTGCCGTATTCGGGCACCCAGAAGCGCGCGATGGAAAATTTGTGATAGCGCACCATGTCGAGCAGCGGATAGAAGCAGAGCACGGCGCGGAACAGATCGGGCCGCTGGGTCAGTGCGGCACCGACGAGCAGACCTCCGTTTGAGCCGCCGCTGATGGCCAGCTTTTCTTTGCTCGTGTATTTGTTGGCGATCAACCATTCGGCCGCGGCGATGAAGTCATCGAACACGTTCTGCTTGTTTTCGAGCATGCCGGCGCGGTGCCAGGCTTCGCCGAATTCGCTGCCGCCGCGCAGATTCGCCAGGGCATAGACGCCGCCCAGCTCCAGCCAGGCGGCGGCGCGCGTTGAATACGAAGGCAACTGGCTCACATTGAATCCGCCGTAGCCGTGCAGCAGCGTCGGGTGGCTGCCGTCGAACCGGATGCCTCTGCGGTGGGCCACGAACATGGGCACGCGCGTGCCGTCTTTTGAGGTGTACCAGACCTGCTTCACCTCGTACTGCTGGCTGCGCAGCGGGATCTGCTGGCGGAACCAGACCTCGGTGCGTCCGGTCCTCACGTCGTAGCGGTAGCTGGTCGGCGGATGCGCAAACGAGCTGAACGAATAGAAGCCTTCCGGGCTCGACCACCGTCCGCTCATGCCGCCGACCACGCCGAGAGCCGGCAGCCGGATGCTGCCGAGCGGCTTGCCGGTGGCATCGAAAATTTTCAGTTCGGAGATCACATTGCGCAGATAGCTGGCGAACAGGCGACCGCCCACGGCCGAAACATTCTGCAGCACCGCGCCCGATTCCGGGATTACCTCCTGCCAGTGCTCGCGGCCGGGTCGCTCCAGCTCGACGCGGAGCAGCCGACCGTTCGGCGCGTTCCAGTTCGTGAGCAGATAGACGTGATTGCCGGCCCAGTCGAGTGTGAAGCGCGCCTCGATGCCCTGCACGAGCGGCTGCGGCGGCCCGCCCCGCTTGCGATCCTGGAGGTAGATTTCCGTTTTTCGGGAGGCGCTGCCTTCATTGACGATGAAGGCCAGCCAGCGACCGTCTTCGGAAAGCGAGCAGGAAACCGTTTTCTCCCGTCCCAGTCCTTCTCCGAAGATGACCGGATCGCCGGCCGGGTCGGTGCCCAGCTTGTGGAAGAAGACGCGCGTGCCTTCGGGCGTAAAGCGTGTGTAATAGAAGCCGCTGTTGTCGGGCAACAGATTGACCGAACCCAGCCGACCCCGTTCGATCCGGTCGGGCAGATCGCGACGGTTCCGCACATCGAAGAGCCGGAGCTCGACTTCATCTTCCCCGCCGCGGCGCAGGCCGTAGGCGACCAGCGAGGCGTCTTCCGCCACGTCCATCAGGGTGAGCGAGAGGGAATGGTCGGGGCTGAGCGGGTGGGGATCGATCAGGACTTCATCCCGGCCGCGCAGGCCGCGACGCACATAGAGCATCTGCAGGGCCTGGTTCGCGCCACGCTTGAAGAAAAAGTAGTGTCCGTTGCGCACCGTCGGCGTGCTCATGGTTTCCCGCTCGAGCAGCTTGCTGAGCAGCTCGCGCAGCGCCGGACGCGTCGGCAGCGGATCGAGCAGCGAGCGCGTGTAGGCGTTCTGCGCGTCAATCCAGGCACGCACTTCCGGTGCCCGGTCATCTTCGAGCCAGCGGTACGGGTCGGCGACGCGGACGCCGTGCAGCGTTTCGACTACTTCCACCGTGCGCGTGGGCGGCGGCGGGGGCAGCGACGGGCTCTGCCCGGCCAGCACAGCCACAGCAGCCAGCACCAACAGGGAAACCCAAGGCAGCACGCGTCCCATCGGGCGCGTCGTGTTGCGATTTCTCATGGCCTCAGCGCTCCTTTCTGCCTGTGCGTCGTTCACGATGGTCGGAAACGGCACGGCAGCGAACCGCTCCGACCAACTTGCCGAGTCTCACAATCGTGTTTGCTCAAGAAGCGGGACACGAAATTCCCGTCCGCTCTGCTCGCCGCAGCACCCTGCCCCTCGGGATGTAGGGCGAAGCAGCCGAATTGTACCTCGGCCCGAAGTCCGGGGCAGCCTGTTCTCGGCTTGGAAAATGGCCACGATGGTGCCATCATGCTCCGTGGCGCACCTCGTGCGAAACCCGGAGGAGGCACCGTGAATCGTTGGAAATCTTTCCTGGTGGCGCTGGCCGTCCTGCTGGCCGCGCTGACTGCCGCCGCGCAGCCGAAGCGTGCGATTTCTTTCGACGACTTGATGGCCCTGCATCGGATTGCCGAGCCGCAGATTTCCCCGGACGGCAACTGGGTGGTGTACTCGGTGGGCACACCCGACCTGGAGGCCAACCGCATTCCGCGGAACCTCTGGCTGGTGCCGCTCGCCGGCGGCGAGCCGAAGCAGCTCACCCGCAGCGGCCGCGATTCGCACCCGCGCTGGGCACCGGACAGCAAGCGCATCGCCTTCATCTCCAGCCGCGACGGCACGCCACAGGTGTACATCATCTCCATCGAAGGCGGCGAAGCCACGAAACTCACCAACGTTTCCGGCGGCGTCGCGAATGTGCTCTGGTCGCCGGACGGGAAGTGGATTGCCTTCACCTCGGACGTCTATCCCGATTGTGCCGACGATGCCTGCAACCGCCGGCGCGACGAAGAACGCGAGCGATCCCGGGTGCAGGCGCGCATCTACGAAACACTGCTCTATCGCCACTGGGACACCTGGGAAGACGGCAAATACAGCCATCTGTTTGTTGTTCCAGCCGACGGGGGCACCCCGCGGGATCTGACCCCGGGAGCTACCTACGACGTGCCTCCGTTCTCGCTGGGCGGCCCCGAACCGATCACCTTCTCGCCGGAGGGCACCGAGCTGTGCTACACCGCGATCACCGATGCTGAACGGGCGCTGAGCACGAACGCCGATCTGTTCGTGGTTCCGGTCGCGGGCGGCCCGTCCCGGCGCATCACCACCAATCCCGGCTATGACGGCGGCCCGGCCTACTCGCCCGACGGCCGCTGGATCGCCTACCGCGCCCAGTTCCAGTACGGCTACGAGAGCGATCGCTGGCGACTGATGCTCTACTCGCGCACCGACGGCCGTCACCTCAACCTCACCGAAAAATTCGACCGCAGCGTGGAAGGGCCCGTGTGGTCGGCCGACAGCCAGACGATTTATTTCCAGGCCGAAGACTGCGGCTACCTGCCGGTTTTTTCGGTTCCCGCCGCACCGGGCCATACGCCCAAGGTCATCCTTCCTGCCAGCTACAACGGCGAGCTGGCCCTCAGCCCGGATGGACGTACTCTGGTGGTTTCGCGTTCCAGTCTGCAGATGCCCGCCGAGCTGTTCGTCGCCCAGGTGGATGGCACCGGCGTGCGCCAGCTCACCCGCCACAATGCCGCGCGGCTGGCGCAGCTCGAGCTGCATCCCGCCGAACATTTCTGGTTTCCCGGCGCCGGCGGCACCCGCATCCACGGCATGCTGTTGCGCCCACCGCAATTCGACCCGAACCGGAAATATCCGCTGCTGCTGTTGCTGCACGGCGGACCGCAGACGATGTGGGGAGATAGCTGGGGCTATCGCTGGAATCCGCAGGTGTTCGCCGCGCCGGGCTACGTGGTGCTGATGATCAACCGGCGTGGCTCAACCGGCTTCGGACAGGGCTTCGTGGATGAAATCCGCGGCGACTACGGCGGCAAGCCGTACGAAGACCTGATGCGCGGCGTGGACTTCGTGCTGGAGCACTATCCCTTTGTGGACGGCTCGCGCATGGCCGCTGCCGGCGGCAGCTACGGCGGATTCATGGCCAACTGGATTGCCACGCACACCGGACGCTTCCGTGCCATCATCACTCACGCCAGCATCTTCGAACAGGTGAGCATGTACGGCGCCACCGAGGAGCTCTGGTTTATGGAGTGGGACCAGATGGGCACTCCGTGGACCAACCCCGAAGGTTACCGAAAATGGTCACCGGCGAGCTACGCCGCTGCCCTAGGGGAATTCAAAACGCCCACGCTCGTCATCCACGGCGAGCTCGACTACCGCGTGCCGTACACGCAGGGTCTGCAGATGTTCACCGCGCTGCAGCGCCAGGGCGTGCCTTCGAAACTGCTGCTGTTTCCCGATGAAGGCCACTGGGTGCTCAAGCCGCAGAACAGCCGACTCTGGTATGAAACGTTCCTGGACTGGCTGGCCCGCTGGCTGCGCTAGCTCGGTGGTGGCGCAGAAAATGCTTCCCTGACTCGGACGAGTTAATTATACTCGGCAAAAATCGGGACAGGTGAAACCGGTGTTGCGCAGGCAAGCCGCGCTCCTGATTCTGCTGGCCTCATTACCCAGGATTGTCTGGCCCAACGTCCCGAACGGCCGGAGATTCCCACGAGCTCCGGTCGCAACCCTTCGGCCACGCTGCTACAACCCAAGGCCGGCCGCCTGGTCATCCGGGTGCGGACGCAAAACGGTGCGCCGCTGGCCGGCGAGGCGATCGTGCGCATCTTCTCGAACATGACCGGTCTGGAGAAGGTGGTCGGCATCACTTCCGTCGGCGACGCGGAAGTCGCCAGCATCCCCATCGGTGAATACCAGATCGAAGTCCGTGCCCCGGGTTTCCGCCTGTTTCAGGACCAGATCACCGTATGGACCGACGAATCCACCAATTACGCGCACATCGAGCTGGTGCCGGAATCGGCAGCCAGCGGGGAGTTCGCCGCACCGGTTCTGCTTGCTCCGAAGGCGCGCCGCGAAATGGAAAAAGCGCTGGCGGCACTGGAGAAAAACGATCTGAAGGAAGCGCGCAGCCGGCTGGAGAAACTGGCGCGCCTGGCTCCCGGCCACCCCGACGTGAACTACCTGCTCGGCATCCTGCATCTGAAGCTCGCGGAAACTGACGCCGCACGCGCGTATCTGGAAAAAGCCCTCCGCCTGCAGCCCAACCACGTCAGCGCACAACTGGCGCTCGGCGGGCTGCTCTACACTCAGCAGGAATTTGCCGCCGCTATCCCGTTGCTGGAAGGCGTGCTGGCTGCCGACTCGCAGAACTGGGAAGCCCGCTGGATGCTGGCCAGCGCCTATTTCCAGCAACAGGAATACGAAGCCGCGCGCAGGCAACTCGAACAGGCCTTGCCGGCCAGCGGCGAACAGCGGCCGTTGCTGTTGTTGCTGCTCGCGCGTACCCATCTTGCGCTCGGCCAGCCGGAGCCGGCGCGGCAGCAGCTCGAGCGGCTGCTCCGCGAGCACCCCCAGCACGCCGCCACCTCCGCTGCGCGACAACTGCTGGAGACGCTGGGGCACGTCGAACTCGCCGCGGCAGCATCGGTGCCACTGGCCCCGGTCCGACCCGAGCGCATTGCCCCTTTGCGCCCGTCGGTGGAACCCCGCCGCTGGGCGCCCCCGGCCATCGATGAACTGCGGCCGCCTACGGTGGCCGGTGTGCCCTGCTCGCTTCCGGAAGTGCTCCGTGGTGCACGTCGTCGCGCCAGCGAACTGGTCCACCACCTGGAACGCTTCACCGCCACCGAACAGGTGCGCTTCGAACAACTGGATGAATACGGCGGCAGCAAATACCAGATGGAGCACCAGTGGGATTACCTGGTGACCATCCGACAGATTCAGCCCGGCCGCTTTTCCGTCGAAGAGATGCGCGACCCGGAAGCCTCGCCCTCGCTGTGGCCCAGCCAGATCCTGACGCGCGGGCTGGCTGCCCTAGGCCTGGTTTTTCATCCCTACTACCAGAACGATTTCCGCATGGAATGCGAAGGACTGAGTGTTTCGGAGGGCCGGCCCGCCTGGCAGATTCGCTTCGAGCAGCGCCGAGACCGTCCGCCACGGTTCCGCTCCTTCTACGCAAAAAGCAAGCGGTGGCCGCTCCTGCTGAAAGGCCGCGCCTGGATTTCCGCCAACAGCTTTCACGTCCTGCGCCTGGAAACGAATCTGCTCGAACCGGCACCCGAAATTGGCGTTCAGCACGAACACCTGCGCATCCGCTACCAGCCCGTGCGTTTCCGCCACCGCAACGTCGAGCTCTGGTTGCCCGCCGAAGCCGACTTCTACATTCAATACAAAGGGCGCCGCTACCACTACCGGCACCTCTTTCGGGATTACCTGCTCTTTTCGGTGGAGATCGGCACACCACCGTCCACGGAAGACGCGCCGGGCCCGTCCCCGCCCGCGCCCGGCAGCCACCCCTGACCGTTCCTCGCAGCCGAGAAATTTTCCTTGACACGCTTTCAATAATGGAGTATATGGTCAATTAGTATGCTGTTCTCGAAAGCGGCCGAATACTCCGTGCGGGCCATGACCTTCCTGGCCCTGCAACCGCCCGGAAAGCTGACCGGTGCCCGGGAAATCGCCGAAGCGGAAAACATTCCCATGCCCTTCCTCTGGAAGATCCTGCACACGCTGCGGCGTCGGCGCCTGGTCCGCTCTTTCAAGGGGATTCACGGAGGCTACGAACTTGCCCATCCAGCAGAGGAAATCACACTGAACGACATCCTGGCGGCGACCGACGGAGAAGAACTGACCAGTGGCTGCGTGCTCGGGCTGTCGGAATGCAACGACCGGAACCCCTGCCCGCTGCACGATACCTGGAAAAACATTCGCGCCACGCTGAATCACATGCTGCAGCAGACCACACTGGCCGACCTGGCGAGCATCGCCCGGCGGCGCTTACGGAAGCGTGCATCATGATTTTTTGCTCTATAAACCAGATAAATCTATCCAGTACTCAATTCATGCCGGCGAACGCGCCGGCCCATCCCCACCACAAGGAGACCCCAGAGTATGCGTGCGACCGACACACTCCGCAAAGAACATGACGCGATCCTGAAAATGCTCGACGCCGCGGAGGAATTCGCCACGCGGCTCGAACGTCGCCAACCGGTTGCCCCACAGCAGCTGACCGACCTGCTGGAATTCTTCCGCCTGTTCGCCGACCAGTGCCACCACGGCAAAGAAGAAACTCTGCTTTTCCCGCTGCTCGAGAAGAAAGGAATGCCGCGGCAGGGCGGCCCGATCGGTGTGATGCTGCACGAACACGACCACGGGCGCGCGCTCATCGCCGAAATGCGCGAATCCGTGCAGGCCCTCACGGCCGGCGACGCCGCAGCCGGCGCGCGGTGGGCCCACGCCGCACGGCGCTACGTCGCTCTGCTGCGCGAGCACATCGACAAGGAAAACGAAATCCTGTTTCGCATGGCGGAGCGGATGCTTTCCGAAGCCGAGCAGGAGAACCTCGCCCGCGAGTTCGATCGGCTCGAAACCGAAACGATGGGGCTCGGCACCCATGAACGGTTGCATCGCCTGATGGACGAGCTGACCGCACAATTGTTCGGCAGTGCAGCGAAACCGAGTGCTTCCTGAAGAACCTCGAAAGCACGAGGGAACGATGGTGCTCCCACGAACGCTTCGGAGAACAGACCCCAACCGGATGCACCGGCTTGCTCCCCGGTGCATCCTCAACTTCGCCGCGCCGGGGGGAGCCATGTGAACGCCGCTGGCTACCGCGTCCGCCTGGCTGACGAAGCGTACTGGCGCGAGCAGATCAAGTGCCAGTATGCCTGCCCGGTGCACACCGACGCGCGCGGCTACGTTCGCGCCATCGCCGAAGGCGATTACGAACTGGCCTACCTGATTGCGCGCGGGCCGAACCCGCTGGCCTCGATTTGCGGACGCATCTGTGGCGCCCCCTGCGAAGCGGCCTGCCGCCGCGGCACGATAGACCAGCCCATCGCCATCCGGGCGCTGAAACGTTTCGTGTGCGAACGGTACGGCGTGGACCACCGGAACGGCAACCCGCGCGAATTCTTCGACTACCTCCGGCAAAACACCGAGCCACGTGCCTGCGATGACACCGACGAGCTGCGCCACCTGCTCGAATTTCTGGCGCGCGCCGACTTTCCCAAGCCGCAGGGCGAGCGCGTGGCGATTATCGGCTCCGGTCCGGCTGGGCTGGCGGCCGCGCACGACCTGGCGCTGATGGGTTTCCGTCCCGTGATTTTCGAGATGGAGCCGGTGCCGGCGGGCATGCTCTATACCGGCGTGCCGGGCTACCGGTTGCCGCGCGAGCTGATTCGCGCCGAAATTGCCGTCATCGAAGCCCTGGGAGTGGAGATTCGCTGCAACACGCAGGTGGGCAAAGATGTGCCGTTCGACCGCCTGCGGCAGGATTTCGCGGCCGTCATCATCGCCTGCGGGGCGAAGCGCTCGCGGCAACTGCCCATTCCGGGTGCCGACGCCCTCGGAGTGATGGGCGGCGTGGATTTCCTGCGCGATGTCGCGCTGGGCAAGCAGGTCGAACTGGGTCAGCGGGTCATCGTCATCGGCGGCGGCAACGTGGCCTACGACGTCGCGCGCACCGTCCTGCGCCAGGAAGAGTACGACGTCTCGCGTACGGCCGCGCGCATCAAGGGCGTCCGCGAAGTGCACCTGGTCTGCCTGGAATCGCTCGAAGAGATGCCCGCCGACACCGTGGAAATCCTCGAAGGCGCCGAAGAAGGCATTGTCCGGCACAACAGTTGGGGACCGAAGGAAATCCTGACCCGGGAGGTGGATGGTCAGAGGTTTGTGCGCGGCGTGCGGTTCGTGCGGTGCACCTCGGTCTATGACGAGCAGAAACGCTTCGCGCCCCGGTTCGACGAGTCGGTCGAGATGACGCTCGAAGGCGACACCGTGCTGCTCTCGGTCGGCCAGGCTGCCGACCTGAGTTTTCTCGACCCCGAGCGGGACGGCATCGAGCTGCGCTCGCCGCAGCAGATTGTCAGCGACCCGGCGACCGGAGCGACTACGGCAGCAGGCGTGTTCGTGGCAGGCGACATCGCCTACGGCCCCAAACTGATGATTCACGCCATCGCCAGCGGCAAGCAGGCAGCTCGTTCCGTCTACCGGTACCTGCGAGGGTGCGAAATCGCTCCCGAAGACGTGCAGTTCCATTTTCCCATCGAGCGCTACCGCCGCGAGAAATCTTACGAAAAACGTCCGCGGGTGCCGATCCCCACGCTCACGCCGGCCGAGCGGCTGGCCAATCCGAAAGCCCTGGTCGAAATCGGCTACTCGGAAGCAGAAGCGCGCGCCGAGGCCGGCCGCTGCCTGGACTGCGGCGTGAACACAATTTTCGATGGCGAGCGCTGCATCCTGTGCGGCGGCTGCGTGGACGTCTGCCCGACGGCCTGCCTGAAGCTGGTCTCGCTCGACCGCATCCAGTCCACACCGGAACTCGCTTCCCTGCTGCGTTCGCTCGCGCTCGATGCGGAACCGGAACTTTCCGCCATTCTCAAAGACGAGGACCGCTGCATCCGCTGCGGGCTGTGCGCCGAGCGTTGTCCAACGACGGCCATCACCATGGAACGTTTCCTGTTTTCGAGGGAGTGGAGACCATGTCCGACACCAACGACGTGAAACCTTCACGCCTGGAACCGCCACCGGTCACCCGGCGCAGCTTTTTGAGCATCGCTTCGCTGATCAGTTTTCTGGCCGCGATGGGCACCGCCCTGGCCGGCGTGCTGCGTCTGCCCAAACCCACCGTCGAGCCCGGACCGGTGCGACGGTACAAGGTCGGCCACCCCGAGCAATTCCCGGTCGGAGCGGAAACCCTGTTTGCCGAGCAGAACTTTGTGGTCCGGCGCGACGCCGCGGGCGTTTATGCCATCTCGACCACCTGCACGCATCTGGGCTGCGCCGTCGCGCGCACTGCCGAAGGATTCGCCTGCCCCTGCCACGGTTCGAAATTCGCTGCCAACGGCCGCGTGCTGGCCGGACCGGCCCCGCGGCCGCTGCCGTGGCTGGAAATCAGCCGTGCCGCCGACGGCCAACTGGTTGTGTACGTGGACCGGGAAGTGCCCGAAGGCACCCACTTCCAAGCTTAGGAGCGAGGCCATGGGGACGACGGCGACCATTCCAGAGAAAACTTCGGCCACGCAGGAGTTTCTCGACAATCTGCGGCAACTGCCCCGGAACCTGAAAGACGCCTGGTTTCGGCTGGGCCGGCTGCCGGAATCGGAGCGCGAGGAATCGCAGGCCACGTTTCACAATCTGTTTCTACACCTGCACAGCGTGCGCGTGCACCTGCGGACGCTCCGGCCTTCGCTGACCCTGGGCCTGGGGCTGATCGCGACGTTCAGCTTTCTCGTGCTGGTGATCACGGGTCTGCTCCTGATGATCTACTACAAACCGTCGACGGCGCTGGCGTACCAGTCCATGAAAGACATCCACTACGTCGTCGCCACGGGCCGATTCATCCGCAATATTCATCGCTGGGCCGCGCACATCATGGTGATCGCCGTGTTCGCGCATATGGCGCGGGTGTTCTTCACCGCCAGCTACAAAAAGCCGCGCGAGTTCAACTGGCTGGTCGGACTCGGCCTGCTCGTGCTGACCCTGGCGCTCAGTTTCACCGGCTATCTGCTGCCCTATGACCAGCTCGCCTACTGGGCCACGACCATCGGCGCCAACATTGCCAATTCGCCGCGCGAGCTGACCGATGCGCTCGGCATCACCCCCTATTTCGACCCGGGCGGATTCCAGAAGCGGTTGCTGCTCGGTGCCAACACGGTCGGCGAAGATTCGCTCATTCGCTTCTACGTTCTGCACGTCTTCATCCTGCCCCTGTTGCTGGTGATTTTGCTGAGCGTCCATTTCTGGCGCATCCGAAAAGATGGCGGCCTGGCCCGGCCCGAGGACCCGCCCGGGGGCCTGGCGGAGTGGGGCGGCAAACTGCATCGCGTGTTCGAGCCGCTGGCCACGAAGACCTACGGCCTGATGGCGGTGGTGCGCGGCCGTCGGCCACCGGTGAATCGCGGCCCGGAAGGCACGGTGATGAGCTGGCCGCATCTGCTCTGGGCCGAGCTGGCCGTCTTGATGCTCACGATCGCCGTCACGCTGGTGCTTTCGTTCTACATCGACGCACCGCTGAAGGAAATCGCCAACCCGGCAGTGCCGGAAAACCCGGCCAAAGCACCCTGGTATTTCCTGGGCCTGCAGGAGCTGGTGTCTTACTCGGCGTTCATGGGCGGGCTGGTGATTCCCACCATTGCGGTGCTGGGGCTGGCCCTGATTCCCTTCCTAGATCGCCGGCCCGGCGGAGAAGGTCTCTGGTTCGGCACGCCGGGCGAGCGCACTGTGGCCTGGCAGTCGCTGCTGTTTGGGCTGGTCTGCACGGTGGGCCTGCTCGCCTTCACCGTGAATTTCGGCTGGCTGCGCAACTGGTTCCCGGAGATTCATCAGCTCTGGATCATCGCCATCAATCCGGGTTCGATCCTGGTGCTGCTGTTTGCCGGCTGGTCGCTCTGGACGCTGAAGCGGAAGAATTCCGTGCGGCTGGCGGCGGTGGCGTTGTTCACCTGCTTTCTGGTGGGTTTCGTTGTGCTGACGTACTTCGCTACGGTGCATCGCGGGCCAAACTGGCAGTTCTACTGGTGGCCTTCGCAATGGCCGGTGCACTGAACGGGGCGCCATACGCCCGGGAGCGCTGAGATGAAGGATCCATCCCGGCTCTATCGCTGGATGCTGCTGTGGACCAGTCTGGTCGCGCTGGGATTCCTGCTGGCAGCGGCCGTGCGGGAAAACCTGCTGGCGGAATGGCAGCAGCGGCAGCGTGCGTACCGTAAACTTCTCGCCGAAAAAGCCACGGATGCGCGCGGTCGGGAACTGCTGCGCAACTTCCGCATCGAGCTGCGCCAGGTGAGCGTGCCGGCGCTGGGCGCGGTAGACCGCTGCGTGAGCTGCCATGTCGGCATCGACGACCCGCGGATGACCGACGTGCCGCAGCCCTACCGGCTCCATCCGGTGGAAATTCTCGAGCACCACCCGGTGGACCGCTACGGCTGCACCATCTGCCACCAGGGCCAGGGCGCGGCAACAAACTTCCACGACGCAAAGGCCGAAGACGCGTACTGGGACTATCCGCTGCTGCCGCGGGAACTGACCCAGGCAACCTGCATGACCTGCCACGACGTCAGCCGACTGCCGCCCCAGGACGTCACGCTCGTGCTCGAAGGCATGCGACTCTACGAACAAAAAAGTTGCGGCTCCTGCCACAAGCTGCAAGGACGCGGCGGAGCGCTCGGCCCCGCGCTCGACAACGAGGGTCTGAAAACCAAGCACCAGCTGATTCTCACCAACCTGAAACCTCCGTACACGACCTGGCGCTGGCATCAGGCCCATTTCCGCGATCCAGCCGGCATTGTCCCCGGCAGCCAGATGAAAAATCCCACCGTCACCGAACGCGAGGCACTGGCACTCACAGCGTACATGCTCTCGCTGCGTCAGCGCGATGTTCCGGAAAGCTATCTCGCGCCGGACAAAATCGCACAGAAATTCCGCGCGCTGTCCCCGCAGCCACAGCCGGCCGAGCAGCTCTACCGGATGTACTGCTTCGCCTGCCACGGGGACGGCACCTACGGCCGGTGGGAGAAGACGTTCCAGCGTTTCATTCCTGCCATCCGCGGCACGCTGGCCGCCACGGCCACCCGCGAGTATCTGGAGACACAAATTGCGCAGGGTCGTCCGGGGACGCAGATGCCTCCCTGGCATTCGCAGGCCGGTGGACTGCTGCCCAAAGAAATCACGGCGCTCGCGGACTACTTGCGCGCCTCGCCGGCGGCGCGGAGCGCACGCGACTTGGCGGCCCGCTCTCGACCCGTCGCCCGCGGCGACGCGGCACGCGGGCAGATGCTTTTCCTGCGGAACTGTGCCGGCTGCCATGGCGTGGCGGGCGTGGGCGGTGTGGCGCCCGAGCTGGCCAACCCGGTTTTCCTGCGTGCGGCAGACGACTCGTTTCTTGCCACCACCATCCGCAACGGCCGCGCCGCAACGGCCATGCCCGCGTTTCAGCGTCCGGACGGTGCGGGACTCTCCGATGCTGAGATTGCCGACATCATCGCGTTCCTGCGCAGCCTCGAGTCGCCATCCCAGCAAACCGCGCAGGCACAAGACAAATCCCGGGCCGGAGGAAGCCAATGAGCAAACAAAAAAATAACGGCACCCCGCGCTGGTCGCGCCGCAACTTCCTGCAGACGGCCGCCGCAGCCACAGCCGCACTGGCTATCCCCGGCTGCGGCCGAAAGGAAAAGCCCGTACTCGAAGCTCTCAGCGGTGAGTTCGACCCGCTGCGGAGCTACCCGTACCGCGGCTGGGAAGATTTCTACCGCAAGCTGTGGACCTGGGACAAAGTCGTCCGCTCAACCCATTCGGCGAACTGCACCGGCTCGTGCTCCTGGAAGGTGTACGTGCGCAACGGCGTCATGGTGCGCGAAGAACAGGCCGCCGACTACCCCCGCATCAGCGAAGACCTGCCGGACTACAATCCCCGCGGCTGCCAGAAGGGCGGCTGCTTTGTCGAATACGTGTACAGCCCGCAGCGGCTGCGCTATCCACTGATTCGCACCGGCCGCCGCGGCGAAGGCAAATGGCGCCGCGCGACGTGGGACGAAGCGCTCACGCTGATTGCGGAAAAACTGCTCGACAACATCTACCAGCACGGCCCGGACACTAACACGTTTTTCAGCGTCATTCCGGCGATGAGTCCCATCAGCTTTGCCGCCGGCGCTCGCCTGGCGCACTACCTGGGCGGCGTGATGTGTTCCTTCTACGACTGGTACTGCGACCTGCCGCCGGGCGAGCCGCTCACCTGGGGCGTGCAGACCGAAGCCTGCGAATGTGCCGACTGGTTCAATGCGAAGTACATCGTGCTGTGGGGCTCGAATATTTCGCAGACGCGCATCCCCGATGCGCACTTCGCCTTCGAAGCGCGCTACAACGGCGCCAAGATTGTGGCCATCTCCCCGGACTTCAACTCTTCCTGCATCCATGCCGACCTCTACTGGCAAATCCAGCCGGGCACGGACACCGCCCTGGCGCTGGGCGTGGCGAAAATCCTGATCGACGAAGGGCTGATCGACGTGCCCTATGTGAAGGAACAAACCGACCTGCCGCTGCTGGTGCGCAAAGACACGAAACGATTTCTGCGCGAATCGGACCTGCGCACCGGCGGCAAGGAGGACGTCTTCTACTTCTGGGATGCGCGCACGCAACGGCTGACCGAAGCGCCCGGCTCGATGGGCTCGGCGCGGAAAACGATTCGCCTGGACGATGCCGACCCGGCACTGGAAGGCAGCTACAGGGTCACTCTGGCCGACGGAAGTGGAGTCGAAGTGACGCCGGTTTTCGAACTGCTGAAGCGCCAGCTGGAGGCGTATCCCCTGGACAAAGTGGCTGCCCTGACCGGTCTGCCCGCGCACGAAATTCAGATGTTCGCGCGCGAATTCGGCACCCGCAAGCCGGCCATGATCATCCACGGCGCCGGAACGAACCACTGGTTCCATAACGACCTGGCCAACCGCGCAATGATTCTTCTGGTTGCGCTGACCGGCAACGTCGGAAAGAACGGCGGCGGCTTCAATCACTATGTCGGGCAGGAGCGGATCTGGCCCGAACACGGCTTCTTTGCACTGGCCTTTCCCGAAGGCCGGGCCAAGCAGCGTTTCCAGAACACCACGCTGTGGAGCTATGTACACTCCTCCAACCGCGATCCGCACCAGTACAACGGCCGCCCCATCGAGTGGTACATCGAAGAATCGGTGAAACGAGGCTGGATGCCCCTGTGGCCGAAATTGCGTGCCGGGGAAAAGCCCGGCCAGGGTCGCAAGCCGCGCGCCTTCATCATCTGGCGTGCGAATTATTTGAATCAGGCCAAAGGCAACGAGCTCATCGAGGATTCGCTGTGGCAGGACCTCGACCTGATTGTGGACATCAACTTCCGCATGGACACCACTGCCCTGTACTCCGACGTCGTTCTGCCGGCGGCGAGCTACTACGAAAAAATAGATCTGAACTCGACCGACTGCCACAGCTACATGCACACGTTCGGGCAGGCGCTCGAACCGCTGTTCGAAAGCAAGACCGACTGGGCCATCTTCCATGCACTGGCAAAGAAGATTGCTGAGGTCGCGCGCAATCGCAACCTGCCACCCTACCGCGACGAAGAATTCCAATGGGAGCGGGATTTCACTCGACTGGAAGAACAGTGGACCTCAGGCCATACCCTCGTGACCGATGAACAGGCTGCCGACTACATCCTGGCGCATTCGGCGGAGACAAAAGGCATGACCTACCAGAATCTGCAAGCGCAGCCGCGAAGGTTTGTGGCCACCGACCCGGAAGTCTGGAACAGCGACGTGGAACCCGGCATCGCCTACACGCCGTTCAAGCATCAGGTGGTGCAGAAGAAACCCTGGCGCACGCTCACGGGACGACAGCAGTTCTACATCGATCACCCGTGGTTCCTGGAGCTCGGCGAAGCGCTGCCCGTGCACAAAGAGCCTGTCGAAGAAAATTTCCCGCTCTACTGGAACACGCCGCACGGCCGCTGGTCGATCCACTCCACCTGGCGCGACCATCGTGCCATGCTCCGCCTGCAACGCGGTGTGCCCATCGCCTACATGCACCCCGACGACGCCCGCCGCCGCGGCCTGCGCGACAACGACTGGATCCGTATCTTCAACACCACCGGCGAATGCATCTGCCGGCTGCAAATTCTTCCCGGCGAAAAACCCGGCCGCATCACCATGTATCACGGCTGGGAAAAATTCCTCGGCTTCCAGCAGGGCGGCTGGCAGTCGCTCACCTACATCAAGATCAAGCCCACGCAACTGATCGGCGGCTACGGCCACGTGAAATTCCGGCTGAACTACTGGGGACCGACCGGCAACAACCGCGACATCAAAGTCGAAGTCGAAAAATACCGCGGCCCGGTGGCCCGTTATTCAGGGCGGGCCGTCCGAACGTCCCGCGCGGAAGCAGACACCCGGACCCGGAAGGCATAGGAGGCAGCCATGTCTCGACACCAGTACGCGATGGTCATGGACTTGAACAAATGCCTGGGCTGCCAGACGTGCACGATTGCCTGCAAGAAGCTCTGGACGGACCGCGACGGCACCGACTACATGTACTGGAACAACGTCGAGACCCGCCCCGGCCTGGGCTACCCGCGGCAGTGGGACCGCAACGGCGGAGGCTGGAAAGACGGCGAGCTGCAGCCGGGCCGGCTGCCCACACTGGACGACTACGGCGCGCCCTGGGAATACGACTACGAGCAGCGGCTCTACGAAGGCTCGGGCAAGCCCGTGATGCCTTCCCCGGATCCGCAGTCCGGCTGCAACTGGGACGAAGATGTCGGCGCGCTGAACGGCGACGACAACTTCTATTTCTACCTGCCCCGCATCTGCAATCACTGCACGTACCCGGCCTGCCTGGCCGCCTGTCCACGACAGGCCATCTACAAACGCGAAGAAGATGGCATCGTGCTGATCGACCAGGAGCGCTGCCAGGGCTACCGCTACTGCATCGCCGCCTGCCCGTACAAAAAAATCTATTTCAACGAAATCACCGGAAAATCCGAAAAGTGCATCTTCTGCTATCCGCGGCTGGAAAAAGGCGAGGTGAACGCCTGTGCGGCACAGTGTCCGGGCCGGCTGCGTTTCGTTGGCATCCTCGATGATCCGGAATCGCCCGTGCACAAGCTCGTGCTTGTCTACCGCGTCGCCCTGCCGCTGTTCCCGGAAAAGGGCACGCAGCCCAATGTGTTCTACGTGCCGCCGTTCAATCCTCCGCGCCGCGGCAACTACGGCAAGAGCATTCTGGAAGACCCGCGGCTTCCGCTCGACTACCTTGTGTATCTGTTCGGGCCGGAGGTCAAAGACGTCATCCGGCGACTGGAAGCGGAGCTGGTCCGCGCGCAAAATGGCGAGCGCAGCGAAGTGCTGCAACTGCTGATCGGGCGGGATGCGGCCACGCGCTATCGCATCCCGGCGCGCGAACAGCTCGTGCAGATCAAGACCTGATTCGGAGCACCACATGAACCAGCGAGGCCAATTGCTGACCGTTTTGCTTCTCCTGATGACCTCTGCGGCGCCGGCGTTTTCCCAGCAGCCGGCCCATACCGCTGCCCTCCCGCAGCATCTGCGCCTGAGGGCAAACTTCAGTCCGCAGTCGGCCGAGGTTTTGCTCGACCCGGCGGCACCCGCCTGGCAGAGCACTCCGGCACAGCGCATCGCGCTGCACCGCACACCGCCGCTCTATGACACCGATCCGCCAGCTTCACTGGAAATCAGCTTCGTAGAGGTTCGCACACTGCGAGCCGCGGGCAAGCTGTTTGTCCACCTGAGCTGGCGCGACGCCTCCGCCGACTACGTCGAATTGCCTGCTGTGCCGGACACTCCACCCGAGCAGCGCTTCCTGAAAGAACACACGCTCGGCCCGGAGCGCTTCTTCGATGCCGCCGCCGTCATGTTCCCGAAAGATGCGCCCGGGGGCGTGGTTTCGCCTTCGTTGCAGATGGGCGATGCCCAGGGCCCCGTCAGCATGTATTACTGGAACGCAGCGCGCGGCGCGATGCGGATGGAAGCCGCCGGCCGCGGCACCACGCGCCGCACCGGTGATTCATTTTCCGCGCGGGCGGTTTATGCCTCCGGCACGTGGCAGGTCGTGCTGGAACTGCCCGAATTGCCGCCGGCAACGCCGCTCGCCTTTGCCATCTGGAACGGCAGCCAGCTCGACCGCGATGGCCGCAAATATTTTTCTGTCTGGCACTGGCTGGAATAGAGAAACCCATGGCCGCAGAAACAGCTCCGAAACCAAAAGAAGCATCCGGCAGCGAAGACTCGGTGGACCTGTACCGAGTTTTTTCTTTTTTGTTCGGTTTTCCATCCCGTGAACGGTTCGCGTGGATGTGCCGGCCGGATTTCTCCAGCGGGCTGGCCAGTTTGTGGAACGAGCTCGGATGCAGGGGCAGATTCCCCCGCTGGCGAATGTTCGAGAGTTACGACCAGTACGAATCCGCATATATCGCGCTGTTTGACGTTGGCGTGCCTGCGCCCCCGGTGCCGCTGCTCGAATCGGCATGGCGCAAGTCGCAGCCGGCGCAGCAAGTCGTGCTCGACAACGTGAACTTTTACGAAGTGCTCGACCTGCGCTGTGATATGTCCCGCTATCCGGCAGACCATCTGCTCACGCAGCTCGAATTTCTCGCCGCGGTGCGCTACGCACAGGAAAGCACCGATGCCGAAATGAACCGGGACAGCCTGGCACGTCTGGAGCATGACTTCCTCGACCGCCACCTGCTGGCCTGGTTCCCCGCCGCCAGACGAAAACTGTGTGCACTCGACCCGCCGGTCTTTGCTCTGCTCGCGACGCTGCTCGAAGCGTTTCTCCGCATGCGGCTGCAAACCGGACTGCCCGGGCTCAGAACCCACTGAGGGAAAACACGCCCCCGCACAGAACCACCGCAAACACTCTTGGCATCTCCTTCCGGAAAGTGGCCTACCCGGGCCCGGAAAGGAACTCAGGCTGGCACTCACAAAAGGTGGCGCGCCCGGCAGGATTCGAACCTGCGACCCTCTGCTTAGAAGGCAGACGCTCGGCATTTCCAGCAGATGGACAAGGCTTCCCTTCCTTTGACAAAGCAATACTTTATAATCCCGCCTGTTTTGCCGGTGCTACCTGGAATTGGCTGATTTTTGAGCCGTTTGGTAGCACCTAGGTAGCACCGAAACTGGCTCCCTGCTTCTGCTGCGCAGCAGTGGGTCCGCCCAGCTGCAGGGGCCGGTGCTACCGTGAATCCGCTCCGGTGCTACCCGGTGCTACCGCAGAGGAGAGACGCTAGCTAATGCAGAAGAAACGCTTCACGTTCACGGGAGACAAGCTACGGGCACTGCCCGTTCCTTCCGGTGGTCGCGCCCGCTACTACGACGACGTCGTGCGCGGGCTGATGCTGGAGATCACTGAAAACGACGCCAGGAGCTTCAGGTGCTACAAAAAATTCCGGGGCAGGCCGACGAAGATCACGCTCGGCTGGTTCGACCCGAACCTGCCGGAAACACGCGACCTGCCGGAAGGTGCCGAACCGCTCGATCTGTTGCGCGGCAGCCGTCCCGCGCTCAACGTAAAAATGGCACGCAAGCTGGCCGTGGCCATCCTGGCCGAACTCGACACGGGCGTGAATCCCGCTGAAGAAGCAGCGCAGAGTCGCAGGGGCATCTCGCTGGGTGAACTGTTCGAGAAATACCGCGCCCATCTAAAGGCCATGGGGAAGAAGTCTCTCCCGCTGCGCGTGTGGATGTGGGAACGGTATCTCGGGCCGCTGCCCGAAATGACGAAGAAGAAGCACGGAGCCGAGCGCACGAAAGCTCTTGGTGCTGTGGACTGGTCACGGCGTCACCTGGGCGAGATCACGCACGCGATGGTGACGAAGCTGATGCTCGACCTCGGCGAGAAGGTCGGACGCACGACGGCAAACAGGGTCGTTGAACTGCTCCGGGCTATGTTCAACTTCGCGCGGAGGCAGAAGCTGTACCAGGGCGACAACCCAGCTGAGGATATCGAGCGCTTCCATCTGCCGTCACGTGAACGATTCCTGCAGGCGCACGAAGTCGAGCGTTTCTTCAAGGCGCTCACAGAAGAGAAGGATCCGGACTTCGCTGATTATGTTCGGCTTCTGCTGTACACGGGCGCGCACCGCGGCAACATTCTTCGCATGCGGTGGGACGAGCTCAGTTTGGACGGTGCCCAGTGGACTGTGTCGGGCGAGAAGATGAAGAACGGCAAGCCACTGGTTCTGCCGCTGGTCGAAGAAGCGGTGGAAATCCTGCGCCGCCGAGCTGCGAAAGCGAACGGCAACCCCTGGGTGTTCCCCGGCAACACGGTGGCCGGACACATGGGATCACCACGGAAGAAGTGGGCCGAGTTCGTGGAGAAGGCCGAACTGCCCGATCTCCGGGTTCACGATTTGAGACGCACGCTCGGCAGCTGGATGGCGAGCACTGGCGCGAGCACTACGATCACGATGAAGGCGCTGGGACACCGGTCGGTCACCACAGCGATGATCTACCAGCAACTTGCCGCTGATCCTGTGCGCGAAGCGGCGCAGCGAGCTGTGACCGCGATGCTCAACGCCGCAAAGGGCAAGAGCGTGCAGCTAAAGGGCCAGAAGGCACGCGTGGACCGCCATGAATAAACAGCCACTCACCTACGAGGATTTCCTGGCCCTGGCACATGATGATCTGCGCCCGCGTGGCAGCGAGAAGGCCTTAAACGAAGCGCTGGTCACTCTGCGCGATTATCGAAGAAGAACCAGGCCGTGGACCGAGGAGACGGAGCGCGAAGCGCGGCAGATGATCAAGGACTTCGCCGTAGAGTTCCTGCGGTACAGTGAAGCATGGAGGCGCGTGCCCCCCAACAGCACGCTTCGCGCGCGGCTGCATCGTGTGACCGCTGCGCTGAATCGTGCCGACAATCTCATGCGGTGCGCCACTGCTTTCGAGGCTGCCCTGCTCGCTCGTTTCTACGGTTCACGAAGCAAGTTCACTGACGGGCTGGAACAGCTGAAGAAGCTGGTCGATGCCAGTAAGTCAGCGGAGGCCGCAGTTGCTCGCACCAAAGGGCGCGGCCTACCCCACCCAAACAGGTTCCTGGTGGAGCGCTGTTGGAAAATGGCGTTCATGTTCTCTGGCCGCTTGTACGGTCTCTCGAACGTGGACGACTCTCCGCTGGTTCGATTCGCTCGTGCTGTCCATGAATACGCCACGGGCCGCGCTCCAGCAGGACTCTACTACCATGCTGACCAGCTGCGGCGCGCACTTAAGAAATGATCCCCGCACATCCGGTTGGTATTTTCTCCCACAAAACGGACGGTTTCTAGCTCATCTCATGGATCTTCCCCAATAGACAACAGCGTTGCCCATGGCCTAGCTTGGCCGCGCTTGGAGGGAGGTTGCTTCGATGAAGAGAAACGGGAACGTCGAGGCAGCGAGCACGGTGTTGCTGGACGAGCAGGCGGTTGCCGAGCGGCTCGGGGTAACGCGAAACTGCCTGGCCAAATGGCGCTGCCAAGGTCGCGGGCCAGCCTTCATCAAGATTGGGCGTTTGGTTCGATATAAGCCGGAAGCCATTGAAAAATTTCTCGACCGACGCACCGTTGAGCCTGGACGCTGAAGCCAAAACAGGAAGGCCCGCGTGGGGGCGCGGGCCGGATTCGTGAAGAACGGGAGTTCGAACAGCGATGTCAACGGTAGCAAAGCTACAGGCTCGCGGTCAAGGCCGGAACGCAGTAAATGAGCGCGGCGTTCCGGATCTGGCAGCGGCGAAACTCATTCCCATCGAAAGCGTGGTGGACACTTTGCAACTAGAACGTCACGGACGCATGGTCAGGTGCTGGAGACCGGAGAACCACGCCCACGGGGATCGGACGCCCAGCGTCGGCATCTGGCGCAGGAAGAACCGGGTGAAGTGTTTCGTGTGCGACGTGAAGCCGCTCTCCTCGATCGACCTGGTGATGAACGTGTTGGGCATGGATATCTTCGGCGCTCTGCTGTGGCTCGACGCCAATTTCGGTTTGCCGCGCATTGCCCGAGGCACCCACTTAGTCTCCCGCTCACCGAGAAATCCGCACTCCCGTGTAGGAGCGAGTGGCGACCGGCTGGAATCGGTTGTGCGCTCGGGCCTGTGGGGGCAACTGAGCACTGCAGAAGCACGCCTGTTGAAAGTCCTGGACACTCTCGCTGATGAAACCGGCACGGTCACACTTTCCTACGCCGGGCTGCGCAGGTTCTCGGGGTTGGGCAGCGATTCGTCTGTGCGGGCTGGCATCGGTGGCCTTCAGCGCCGTCACGCGGTTGAGGTCATTGCCGGTCGCGGCGGTGACGGCTTTCCTGCCGCCAACACCTACAAGCTGACGCTCGAGCACGAGGACTTCCTTCGCCTGCTGCGGGCCTGCCACGCTGATACCTACGAGGAGATCGAGAAAGAACGGCAGCTGCGCGCTCAGATTCGCCGCCACCGCCGTCTTCAATCTTCTCCATCCTCTCCCGGGTCATTTTCAGCGCTATCCGAATCCACTCCGGGCGGGGGCACTGCTATTACCGGTAACAAGATTCTCTACACTAGGTGTAGAGCAGAAAATCTCAACGCTACAACTACTGGAGCGGCGAAATTGACCAAGGCGGAGACCACGAATCGGCGTGAGACTGCAAATGACTCAGAAGTGAAAGGACGAAGCCCAAACGGACAGAGCCGAAGGAGCGCAGGACGAAACAGTCTCGCGCCGACTTCCTGGAATTGGCCGCACTGTGGGTCGAAGACACGCAGCTTCAGAAAGAATACGCAGAGGACTTCCTTGCCTCCCAGCGAGGGGCAGACCCAGAAAGGATGCGGCTGACGAATCAGCACACGAGTACTGAAAATTCCCACTTTGCGTACTCGCGGGTCCTTTCCACCCCGTACCGGGCCTCGCGGGGGACGGCGGCCCCGACGCCGCTCCAGTCGGGCATGAAAAATGTCGCTGTCGTTGTCGTTTTCCGATGTGAGGTATGCAGCCTTGAAGGTTCAGCTGGTCGAGCTCAACCAGATCAAGCCCTACACAAGAAATCCCCGCAAAAGAACCCAGGACGCCATCGCCCGGCTGGCCGCCAGCATAAAGCGGTATGGCTGGCAGCAGCCCATCGTGGTGGACAGAGACTTCGTGGTCATCATCGGCCACGGGCGGCTGGAAGCGGCACAACTGCTGGGCCACCAGCGTGTGCCCGTGGTGGTGGCGAAAGACCTGACTTTGGACTGGCAGAAGACTCTCCCAGCTTCTACCGCAGCTTCAATGGGGCCGCGATCATTCGATCGCGGAAATATACCTCCTTGGGACTACAGGCGCTGGATATCTACGAGGCTTCAATGGGGCCGCGATCATTCGATCGCGGAAATCTCGCGCCCATACGTCCACGTGGCACGCGGCACCAAGGCTTCAATGGGGCCGCGATCATTCGATCGCGGAAATACCCTTTCTCTGGCGAAATTCCATGCTCTGCGGAAAGCTTCAATGGGGCCGCGATCATTCGATCGCGGAAATGCTTACACTGCCTTCCAGCACCAGCTTCGAACGGTTTGCTTCAATGGGGCCGCGATCATTCGATCGCGGAAATAACGGGCAGTTTAGCCTGCCCGTCACGGAGTTCACGTTGCTTCAATGGGGCCGCGATCATTCGATCGCGGAAATCGTCCTTGACCTTTCCTGTCAGGATGACCGTCGAGAGGCTTCAATGGGGCCGCGATCATTCGATCGCGGAAATCTTGTGCGATTGCTTCAAAAATGACGAAATGGTCTGCTTCAATGGGGCCGCGATCATTCGATCGCGGAAATACCGAGAAAAAGACCACAGCGCAGCTTCGGAACCTGAGCTTCAATGGGGCCGCGATCATTCGATCGCGGAAATTTGGACAAGCTATATGAGGGCAACAAGCCCAGAGAAGCTTCAATGGGGCCGCGATCATTCGATCGCGGAAATCTGATACGCCTTGAGCTCGTCCTCGAGCGCGTCAAAGCTTCAATGGGGCCGCGATCATTCGATCGCGGAAATGCCCCGCGGAGTCATCAGCCCGGAAAAATCATCCGGGGCTTCAATGGGGCCGCGATCATTCGATCGCGGAAATCATCCGACAAGTGTTTAGGGCTACCCTTGAGGCCGAGCTTCAATGGGGCCGCGATCATTCGATCGCGGAAATCAGTGAGCAGCTAAGGGAATTCATTCTGCAGCGTCAAAGCTTCAATGGGGCCGCGATCATTCGATCGCGGAAATCACCTTAGCGGAAGCCATAGAGGCCTGCGCCGAGGCGCTTCAATGGGGCCGCGATCATTCGATCGCGGAAATCTCCTGCCCCACATGCCGACGGCTGGAGTGGCCAGACCTGCTTCAATGGGGCCGCGATCATTCGATCGCGGAAATTTGCTCGATTGTTTCTCCGGGGTCGAGCTCCACGTCGCTTCAATGGGGCCGCGATCATTCGATCGCGGAAATGCAGCTTGCCACTGAACCACTGGAGGCCAACTATGCGGGCTTCAATGGGGCCGCGATCATTCGATCGCGGAAATCAATGTCTGAGGTTGCGAAACTTGTTTCTTTGCTCGTGGGGCTTCAATGGGGCCGCGATCATTCGATCGCGGAAATGGAACCGCTCCCAGAGCCCTGGAACGGGGATTAAAGGCTTCAATGGGGCCGCGATCATTCGATCGCGGAAATGTGCTCGTGCTGCCGCCGACGCTGGCCGTGTTCCCGCAGGGGCTTCAATGGGGCCGCGATCATTCGATCGCGGAAATCTGTTCGTCTTTGATGACATGGAGCTGGCCCTGCAAGCTTCAATGGGGCCGCGATCATTCGATCGCGGAAATACAAGTAGTTGGGCACTAAACACAGACCCTCTATATAGCTTCAATGGGGCCGCGATCATTCGATCGCGGAAATAGCGCCGCATCTGGCTCGCTCCTCACCCAGACCCGACGCTTCAATGGGGCCGCGATCATTCGATCGCGGAAATTCTCTACGTCCCTGAAGTCCAGCCGTACCTTGAGGTGCTTCAATGGGGCCGCGATCATTCGATCGCGGAAATTTGCTGAAAAACTGCTTTCCGGCAGGCAGTACAAAGCTTCAATGGGGCCGCGATCATTCGATCGCGGAAATGACTGGTGGAGAGGAGACTGAGATGAGCAGGCGATTCGCTTCAATGGGGCCGCGATCATTCGATCGCGGAAATCTGTTCGTCTTTGATGACATGGAGCTGGCCCTGCAAGCTTCAATGGGGCCGCGATCATTCGATCGCGGAAATTTTTGGGCTTCGTGAACGTCAAAGCAGCGCAGATGCTGCTTCAATGGGGCCGCGATCATTCGATCGCGGAAATGAAAACTGCGCAAAAAGGGTGATGTGCCATGCCGAGGCTTCAATGGGGCCGCGATCATTCGATCGCGGAAATAGAATCTCTCGGCGCGGTCGCTCATCCGCGCAACCGTGCTTCAATGGGGCCGCGATCATTCGATCGCGGAAATCCAGCGTTCCGAGTATGCTGCGCGCGTGAAAGGAGAAGCTTCAATGGGGCCGCGATCATTCGATCGCGGAAATGACCCAGCAGGGGCACAATGACCGTCAGCGCACCGTAGCTTCAATGGGGCCGCGATCATTCGATCGCGGAAATGACCCGGAGAAGGGTCTTGCAGACACGGTGATTGGCCCGCTTCAATGGGGCCGCGATCATTCGATCGCGGAAATAAATTCGGCCACTCCGCTTTGTGGCAGGCTGCGCAGGTGCTTCAATGGGGCCGCGATCATTCGATCGCGGAAATGGCGATACTGGGTGAAGATCTTTCGACCTGCCAAGGCTTCAATGGGGCCGCGATCATTCGATCGCGGAAATAGCAGGAAGATTGCAGAGAAACTTAACGCGAAAAGCTGCTTCAATGGGGCCGCGATCATTCGATCGCGGAAATGTGCGGTATCGTTGGGATCTCCGGTATGTTTGCGAAGCTTCAATGGGGCCGCGATCATTCGATCGCGGAAATACGTTCGGCAGATTAACCCTTCCGGAAAGGAGAAAAGCTTCAATGGGGCCGCGATCATTCGATCGCGGAAATGCAGCTGCTGGCCACGAGCTTGGCGCGACTTTCACGGCTTCAATGGGGCCGCGATCATTCGATCGCGGAAATCTACCGGTGATTTGCCGAACGTGTCCCGTTGCAGAATGCTTCAATGGGGCCGCGATCATTCGATCGCGGAAATCAAATGATTGCCTACTATAAGGGCACCGTATTTGATGGCTTCAATGGGGCCGCGATCATTCGATCGCGGAAATGGATAAGCCGGCGCAAAACCGGCTTCAGCATCTTCGCGCTTCAATGGGGCCGCGATCATTCGATCGCGGAAATCTTGCGGCCCTCGAAGAAGCTTTTGATTACCTTGCCGCGCTTCAATGGGGCCGCGATCATTCGATCGCGGAAATCTACCACTTCCCCGATACCTATGTGGTAGCTGCGATGCTTCAATGGGGCCGCGATCATTCGATCGCGGAAATATGGCCGCGTGCTCGGTTACTGGATCGGCTCTGAAAAGCTTCAATGGGGCCGCGATCATTCGATCGCGGAAATCCGCTATCGGGCACGCGCAACGCTCCAGGTAAACCTGCTTCAATGGGGCCGCGATCATTCGATCGCGGAAATATCCAGCAGTCGGCCATCCTGGCGCAGCAGCGCCAGGCTTCAATGGGGCCGCGATCATTCGATCGCGGAAATGTTTTCAGAATCTTCCGCTTTCCTACATTTCAGGTTGCTTCAATGGGGCCGCGATCATTCGATCGCGGAAATTGCTGAAGGAATTGCAAGCGGGAGATGAAAAGGAAAAGGCTTCAATGGGGCCGCGATCATTCGATCGCGGAAATGCCTCTCGCGCATCGAAGCCGATTGGGAGCGCAGCGATGCTTCAATGGGGCCGCGATCATTCGATCGCGGAAATGCCGTCGATGAATACCTAGATTTGCTCGAAATGTTCGAGGCTTCAATGGGGCCGCGATCATTCGATCGCGGAAATCAGGATAGCCCGGCACTGGCCGTGCAGCTGAGTTTGGCTTCAATGGGGCCGCGATCATTCGATCGCGGAAATCCCGCAGGAAGGAGTTTCTCGCGCAGGCCGAGGCTCTGGCTTCAATGGGGCCGCGATCATTCGATCGCGGAAATGAGTCATCGTTTCTCCTTTCTGTGCGCCAAAAACCAGCTTCAATGGGGCCGCGATCATTCGATCGCGGAAATGGTTCGCGACAATTGAATTCTTGGAATTCTGGGCGCCAGCTTCAATGGGGCCGCGATCATTCGATCGCGGAAATCCAAAACACGCAATCGCTGGCCTCACAGCACACTAGGCTTCAATGGGGCCGCGATCATTCGATCGCGGAAATCTAGACCCCCGCGCGGAGGCCTATCTGGAAGGGGAGCTTCAATGGGGCCGCGATCATTCGATCGCGGAAATTGAGTTTTACGAGTACACTGGGCCAGTTGCCTTGTGTGCTTCAATGGGGCCGCGATCATTCGATCGCGGAAATTGCTCCTGACATAACCATCCAGTTTTCAAAGAGCTGGTCACAGCCTTGCGAGCGGGCCTGCCGCACGCAGCTTCCTACTGGCACTTTTCCGATGCCACGAGTTGGAAGCCGTTGGTTTCGTTGAATTTGCAGTTGCGAACATCCTCTTAATATTTTACATCACTTGACCGCTCGCAGGAGTAGGTTTGAGTTCGATTTGTGTTCCCTGACCACATTTTACTGTATTCCTACCGGGTGACAAAAACGGGATACTGGCCGATTTCGCCTTCCAGAACTCGAGCCAGCAGTCGTGCTTGAATTTCCAAGATTCTGCGGTAACTCACCCGATAGGTGAAGCGCGGGTGAGTTACCAGTGCATCCATTCTAAGTTCGTAGGCATGGAAGAATGCTTTTCGTCCTGATGGGGTCAATGCCACCGCTGGACCGACCTGGATGAAATCTTTTGGGGTAACCATGCGGGTATTCACAGCGGTTAGGACGGCCGAATCGGCGATCAGAGGACGGAAGGGCTCCATCAAATCCAGCGCTAACGCAGGTCGGCCAAACCGCGGCTGATGATAGAAGCCTTGGTAAGGATCGAAACCTACGGCATAACATGCGATGGTGAAATCTTTCACCAACAAGCTGTAGGCGAGCGAGAGCAGTGCATTGATGGGGTCGCGTGGCGGGCGGCGGTTGCGGCCGGCAAAGTCAAAGTGAAATTGTGCAGAGGTGGGGTCTGCCGGTTTGATCATCCCGGCAAATTCCTGAAAATACAAGCGAGCAGCATGACCTTCGATTCCGAGGAGTTCGTCGAAGGACGGCGCGCATTCTGCCAGTTCGGCCATGCGCTTCAATTGGGCCAGCACGGTGGGGGATGGTTCACTGTGGTTGCGACGAAGCATGGTCCGCTGGTTGCGAATCTTTCCCGCGACCAAGCGGCGAGCCAAAGCCAACGAGAACCATTCCTGCTCTGCGAGACGGAACTGGGATCGACGAAGAAAGATGTTTTTTGTATTCAATCCAGTGGTGATCCCATAGAACCAACCGCCCTGCGAGAAGTAACAGATCGGGATGTCGGCGGCGCAGAGAGCCTGGATAGCCTGGGTGGTAAGCTGAACGTTGCCGAACACATTTAGCTGGCAGATTTCATTCAGTCGGACGTCCAATTTTTCTCCATCGCGCGGGCGTATCCGAAGCAGGCCTCCAGATTTACTTACGTGTGCTCCCTGCGAGTTCAGATACAGCGGACGAAGATCGTCCCGCGGTGTTATCAACTGCCGCAGTTCGGTCGGCTCGCGAACTTCACACGGTACCCCGTCCCCAAACAAAGAGAGTTGAAGAGTCGACGCCTGTCGCTCCGGCTGGGAAGCCCGCAAGGAATTTGTCTCATCGGGCAGACAGATTCCGACCAGGGAGCAGCCCGAGCATTTGGGCGAATCCATCAAGGGTGGAGGAATCCTGCCCGAATGGGCCAGCTCCCAGGCAGAGGCAATGGCTTGTTCGGCTTCAGCGAGCAGGTCTGGATTGAAGCGCACACGGACCCGCTGGCGAGTTTTCGCGTAATAGACGATTCCTTCTTCGGTGCGGTAGCCATTTTCACGAAGGATTAGCCCTTGTACGGCGAGCTGGATCCGATCGGTGGGCCAGGCTTCGATGCCTTGCTCACACTCGCGGGGTGCACCGTGCTTGTAATCCACTGGAGTGACCACTCCGGCAGAGCCCTCGAGGAGATCCATTCTGGCGATGACGCGGTGGCGCTCGCTGGAAAGCGTCACGGAACGAGATTGAAAGGCTTCGGCCGCGGCATACTCCGGAATGGGCAACTCGCTGGTTCGCGCGTCGATCCGTTCGTGCTGGATCTTGCCCTCGATCGTATCGGCGCTTTCGCGGAACAGTCGTTCTACCCACTCGTAGAAAAACAGCCGAGGACAGTAGACGAATTCGTTGACCATGCGCGCTGGCAGATAATCCGGCAAAGGATCGCGCGGCGATTTTTCAAAGACTATCTCCAACTTTGTCGACACGCCGCAACTCCTCAAGCGACGATACAAGGTGCGTCGAGAGTCACATAGGGACGACCTAGAGCAGTGATCACACGGTCGCCGCGTCCTTCTGCCGGGCCCAGATCGACAAACAGCACTTGATCTTCTTCGTGATTGATGATCTTGCTGAGTTCACTTCGACATCGAATAAGGTCTGCTGGCGTCAGCTGGCACTCGAAGACCGAGTACTGCAAGTGATCTCCATAGTTCCGCATCGTTTTGAACACCTGGCGCAACCGCTTCTCATCGCAAATGTCGTAACAAACCAGATAAGACGTCCTCATCGTGTCGCTCTGAAATTTTCTTAGTTTGCATATCTGCTTCATTCTACCCGGGACAGAAAACCCCGTTGCAAAGGGTTACGAATTGGTTATGACATTGTTAAAAATATTTTGGGAAGATCGACTCCCGCAACCGGCTCCATATGCCGTGCCCTGGTGGTCCAGGGTGCGAGCATGGCCCCGGTGGTGATGCCTTTCACTAAGCGAGCAGGTCGACCATCGCTCCGCAGGACGCACTCAGTCCCGCGTCAAACGATGCGCAAGTAGGATAGTGAGACGTTGTAGGGGTGAGCCCGTGAGCATTGCCCCGCAGATCATTCTAAGGTTGGTCGCAAACAGGGCGGAAGCAAAGTACAGTTGTGGGTGAAATCATGATGACCTAGATTGCTCTGGGTTACTAGCCTCGCGGCGTAAGAGGTGGCTCTACTCCATGGTGAAAATGGAATGTTGGTTATTCAAGACACCAAATTCCAGTTTGCTCGATTCGGAAGGCTGCGGCAGGGTCTTTCTGATCCACCCGGGAACCCGGAGTCCATAAAGGTGTCGCGTCGCCAGCAGGTAACCAGCGCTTTCTAGCATCCCACCCAACCAACACCTCGCGCGCGCCGACCATTTTCCTAGAAGTTTTTGTGTGCGCCAACACGACGTTCCCTTTGAGCACGAGACTATCTCCTCTCAGTTCCACATGGGAGAAGACGTGATCGGCCTCCTGTTTGTCTATGAGCCTAAGCTTCCCTAATCCGTAACGGGTATCACCACCAACGAAAAGAACCTCCATGGAGCAGAGTTGGTCGATCGCCTGCGGGGTTTTCGCCAGGGCGTAGCCTACAAAGGCCACCGGGCCTGCGTCCTGACTCGCATCATCGCGCCAGCGAGTTTGCACACATTCGGTTTCTCGCAGCGAACCTTCTGTCGTTGTGTCCGTCACTGCATCGATTGCAATCCCGGAACGAGTATGAAGAAGACGTTGACGAAAGGTCCGATCTTCACATTGCTGATGGGGTTGTTTCTCGGAACACCAAACCAAACCTTTGTCACACACGTACTGAGGAAGCCAGGCCTTCCAATTCCCGTTCACTTCCTCGGCGGGATACAGATAGGTGAACCTAAAATCCGTTTGCAAGTGTTTCCCAATCGCATCGTAGTCAGGAAACAAATTGGTATTTTGGGGACTGCGATGACGAGCCAGTTCAGCAGTCAAGGCGGCCCAGAATGTTCTCGCGGGAATGTACAGGCGGCAGCGATTCAGGCTACCGGCGGGTGCAATCCCAACATATAGTGGAGACTCCAGTCGCCAGGTCCAACGATAGAGTGACCAACTCATTTTATTCCCCGGATTTCGCCTGCTGGTGGTAGAGAGCGTAAATGAAAACCTGACGCAGCAGATCGCGGGCAAACAGCAGATCATCGAGATTTTCGCTAAGCTTTTTTAAGCCGTCCCATAGATCTCCTGCTCCTAGCAATGGTTTATCTTTCGGAGTCTGACGCAAAAAATCTTCACAACTGCTGGGAATTTCTTCGCTATTTTTTTTCCTCTGAATTTTGAGGAAAAGAAACAAGGCGTAAACACCCTGTTCTTCCAGAACTCCGAGTGCTTTTTTCAGTAAACCCACATCGGCGGCAGAACTTCCAGCAATCGCTTTTCCGACCTCAGCACATTTCAAATCCAGATTTTCCATTTCTGCCCTCCGCTCATGAAGATGCTGGCCCCGAGGGAGCAGCGGTAACCTCTGCTCTTGAGGAAACGTTCTTCGATGTGTCCCGCTTTGCCTCAGCAGAGGAATGAAGCACCCAAAGTCGTCCCATTCCGCGAGTGCCCATCCCACCGATACCAAGGCACTTTAAGTATGCATGTCCTTTCTTGGCTACTTCAAAAACCCGCTCAGGCAAGTCCATCTTGTTGCCGTCGACTTGGACACAAATATTCTGCGAGCCTATCTGAAAGTGTTTCGGGTTACGACAGGTCACTTTCCAAACGAGCACCGTTGTTCGCGGCAGCGCCTCATAGGAGAACAGCGCTCCTTCCCTGGCCGCTCCCGTCGAAGGGTCGATGGAGACCGAAGTGCGTACCTCGAGGTTGCTGTTCACCACGTGGCTGAAGAGTTTGTCAGAGAGAAGGCCGATGCGGCTTGCGATATAGCCAGGTAGTTTGTAGTCCCGTAATACGGTCTTTATATTCCCCAACTCATCATGTCTACTCACTTCGAGTGAAATCCAACCGAGATTCAACGGCCTTTTCTCTCCATCACAGTAAAACGCATCTTTTAATTCATCTTTGAGGTCGTATCCGACTTGCCGAAGCGCGTCCGGGCAAGTGACCCAGTACGGTCCCTCACGAGTTGCTACCGGAAAGAGCAGGACATGTGCGTCGCTGAACGCCGCCAATCCGGCAAACCCACCGCCTCGATTACTCGCGAAACCAAACACCGTGCAGATTGGGCAACTAGGTTGTCCGCAGTGCCCACCTCGACCTTGTGCATCTGGCTGTCCCAAGCCAGCACAATCAGGAAAATATGGCTTCGGCTGATTGCCGACCTGACGCTGTGGACCAATCTCTTGCCAATGCAACGCCGCATAGCTGCGGTAGACTCCTGCCAGACTCGAACCAGGAATTTTGGGTACCTGCGTCACTGGGTCTCGCACAATGCTGAGATCCACGCGGCCGAGTCGCGCGCCGCCGGTCCCGACATGGATCGGGTCGAGGCCCATCCCCACAACGGTGAAAGATTGGTAGTTCGAGGTTGTCATGTTCTACCTCCTAGATCTTCCTTTAGCCAGGTCAGGTGCCATTCCAGGGTCCAGGCCAACGTGCTATCCACGGCAGCTTCAACCAGCGTGTCCAGCGCGGCCTCTGATGGCTGAAGTCCGTCGGCAAGAATCACACGCGCCAGCTCAGCCCACTGCTGTTCTGCGCCCGGGAGCCACTCGCCCGTGGGATCTTGCCAATTGGTCTGCCGCTCCTTGAGCTTGGCCCACACCCCGCGCAGCGCGGTGATGCTGGGCGCTACATCCTGGAGTAGGCACCAGAGCTGGCGCATCCGCTTAAATTCAGATAGATAGCGCACCTGCACTGGCTCGAAGCGCCGAGCTGTCGTGTCCAAAAAGGTCGCTGCGATCAGGCTCGGTGAAACATGAACCCCATCGCCGGGGCGAAGATCGTTCATGCGGCGGAAGACCTCTCCGTCGGGATGACAGAAGTCATGAGGAAGCCGCGGTTCCCTGTCTTCAACGTGGGTGTAAGGATAAAAAACATCCTCGCGCCCATCGGGGAGTCGTGTTGGTATTGTCACCAATTCATTTCTATGGTCGCGACGTTCGAGCAAGATTGTCGTGACCCCGTCTCTGGACTGTGCTTTGTCCACTCGCCAAATCTCTTTGACTTTCTCAGGCTGCTTCGCAAGAGCTACCTCCGCGTTGCGGGCAGCTTCAATCACTGCCTGGAATGGGGTCAGTCGGGGGAATGCAATGACTCCAATTCTCAGCGGCAAGCGATCCCAAACACGGGCGAATTCTTCCTGCCATTTTTCGATAGCCGCTTCGATGCACGCCGAGGCACATTCCAGGGGAACGAGCACCCGGAACCGTTGCGGGCTGCGGTCGAGAAGGATGATTGGCGAATAGGCTCCGATCTTTTCCGGGGTCTTTACATCGGTAACACGAAGCTGATGAACTTGTTGATTTGCTTCCCCTCGAAGTTCAATTGCGAGAGCTTGCTTGAAAACCTTTCTTTCTTGGGCAGCGTCCAGACACCGAGCTAGGTTGGTGATCGTCAGAAAAGCTTTTTTCTCTTCCAGATACAGCAACTCGAATGGGCCATTCCCGAAGCGTCCCACATAGGTTTCTCGATCTTCCCAACTTTGCGTGGAACCGCTATCAGGGTAAAGGAGCAAGCGACGCGTGCGCCAGAGGTTTTCATGCCCGCCAGCGATTTCTCGGAATTGCTGGCAGAGTTCATCGAAAAAAGTTTCTGCTGACCGCCAGAAACGGTACACTCGACCGGGAGAAGGCAGTTTGCAGAAAAGCTGGTGCACAATCCACCGCGAACGTTTGGGATCATCGAGTTGGCCCCAACCCGGCGCGTCAGAACGATCTTCCACAATCTTGGTGAAAAAGTTGGGCCAGTCGGTTGCGTGGCCGTAGCCCTCATGCAAACTCTGTAGCACCGGATCATGTTTGTCGAATTCCTGGAGCTTATTTAGAACGTAATTGAATAGAGACGTAAAAGTTCCAGAGATCTCGATTGGACTATCTTGAGCATCAAGCTCCTGATTAAACCGTCGCCACTCGAAAATGCTCTGCGCGCGGAGCGAATCCAAGTGTTTGCCTCCGAGCCAAGGCTCGATGTCGAGGCTCAGCGTGAGCAAGGCAACCCGGTCATTCTGGTCTGCTACTTCTGAAATCCAGATCGTGTCACTTTCACCGTTAAGCCAGGCATTGAGCCGCCCCCTTCGCCGTTCCGCACACACGCTGCAGACGCGGCTCTTACGGGCATTTTCGGTTTGATCCTGCACATTGGGGCGATTCAAACGCACCTGGCAGACAGGACAGACGTGGTCGATACTGCCGCTGCCGGTGTTAACCGCTGAATTTTTGTTCGGAATATTCCATGCACGATGTACCGGAATAGCAAGTTCTTTGCGTGTCTTGCGCAGTTCTTCCACCATTGGGATGAACGAGCGTGTGGAACAAGAGAGCTGAAACAACGGTGGCGTTTCAAACTGAAATTGCTCTGCGAGCTGGTCGATCTCGCTTTCGATTTCTTTGGACAATTCCGCTGCCCGCTTATCATCCAAGCTGCCGTTGGGGTCGTTTCCCGTTGCATCCAGTGGCAGATCGGGGAAAGTGAAGGCAAGGGCTTCTTCGTCCTGGTATACCAGCGAGCCGACAGCCAAATCCACCTCGATGAGCCGACGAACTTCTTTAAAGAAACAGTCGATGTCCCGACGGGCTCCCGCCCAGTCGCCAATTTTCACGGCACGCGCTTCGTAGTGCTGAGTCCCAAAACCTACAGTGAGCACTCGCCAGCAGGTTTGCTGCTTGACCTTTTTGTCTTGCCTTTCAAAAAAGCGGTCGGCTAGCATGGCTCCGGCCACGGCAGCCTTGAAAAGAGCAGCGGCGACATAGGATTGATCCCAGAGCGTGACGTCGTTGTTCGGTAGCCGGGTTTCAGCAAGAGTCGCCAGGAACGCCTCGCGCAGCCAGCCGTTAGGGCCGATTGCCGACTCACGCCATTCCCACCAGCCATCGAGATTGTTTGAGTTCTGATTACCGAGCTTTTGAAGACCTTCGAGAAGTTTTCTGATCTTGCACAGCAACGCTTGCCAGCCCTGTTCTGTCAAAAGTTGAGGAGGATCGGCCAGCAGATTCCGCACGGGGTGACCGAATGGAGATGTCAACCACATGTGCGTAACGTCTTGCTGGAGATACCGCGAGGTAGCCTTGGGCACGTTCTTCTCGATCCCAGAAGCCATGGCGTGGCCTGCCTGGAGCAGACCAAGCAGACCAGAATCACTCTCGGTGTGCTTCTTGATAAAGTCGGTGAGAGAATCTGGCCACGCCCTTGGCTTGAGCGGATACTTGTCTTTTACCCACTGCAGAAGATCGGACCAAGGAAAAGGTGGCTTCTCCCTAGACCACCATTCCTTGTACTCGTAGTCATTGGGCAGGCCACCGTGTTGCCGCAAGAAGTTCGGATGGGCCTTGCCAGTCATGTGCAACCACCCGATGGCCTCGCAGGCCAGCAGCAGTGGACGGTGCTGACGGAGGATTTGCGAATAACTCAGGGTGCTCACAGAGAGCCTCCGGAATCGAACCAATTTTGTATTTCATTCCAGAGCGCCACTCGCTCCGATCTCGAAACCGGATCCTTTCCTTTCCCGTACGCTTTCCATTCATCGATTTTTGCCGTTCCCCAGCCTGCCGTCCGCTTGGCCGAGATACCGTAGCGAGTGAGCAACTGCCCCATGGCCTCGAAAAGCTTGGGCAGAAACACTCTCGGGCTCGCCTTTGGCTCCATTCCCGGCCAAGGGGCGTAGAGCAGACACATGGTTCCACGGACACCCGCCGGCACAACTTCGTAGTAAATGGGCTTCGTGCCCGCCCGACGCTTCCGGCTATGGGGATTGATCACCTCGAAGCTGATGCGGTCGAACCAAGTGGGATAAAAAACGAGCGCTCCTCGATGGAAACGTTCTTCTTCTCCCTGTTCGTTGCCGAAGAGGTGAGTGATCCAATCTGGGTCTTGCCAACCATCAAATTTGCCTTTGTTTTTCCGGAGGTATTCCCGTAAGCCCTCTTGCATGCGGCAGGCCCACCGCAGCATGCCCTTCCAGCTCGCCGCGGCCATATACGGCACACCGAAGACTCGATCTTTCCGCACCGGATTGTCCAGAACGTGGAATGGCCGATCGTCTTTCGAATACCAAGGTCTCTTAAGGGTGAAAGAAACTGCGAGTGCAAGCCAGTCGGGCTGCAATACGCAGCGCGTCAGGTCAAAACACTTCGCAAGCTCACTGAGGATATTAATCTTAGCCGTTTTGGCCCAATTCATATAACACGTGCGTACCTCTGCTTTCGTCTGTTCTGCTTCCCTCTTCCCTTGGGCACGCTCGATTCCCGCCTGCGCGAACCATACGGTGCAGCCATCAACGCGGGCGTTTGCGAGATTTTTAGGTAGAGCCCCGCTCTCCGGACAGAACCTGAGCGAGGCGAGTTCAGCATAAAAGTCGTATTTCACGTGCTCCCTCCTGCTCCACCCAAGAGACGGTCAAGAATGTCACACCCTTTGAGGAACTCGTCATTTCTGAGGTCGAGCCATGCTTTCTCCCTCAATCGCTGCTTCATCTCGTCAGCCTCATTCGCAGACTGCACAAAGCCGAAGGTTCGTGGCGGATTTTTGAACCTGAAGACCTTCTTGCTCTCGGGATGCCCACCACTGCCAGCACGACGTCCGGCGAGCCACGAGTCACCGCGGCTCGACCGGTTCTTCGGTTCGGGACGCTCGAGCACCTGGTTGAATTTGCTGTGGTTCGCGTCCTGCCTTGCGAGATACCGTCCCTTGATGCACCAGAAGTTGCGCAGCGATGCCCAGGCGAAACCTTCGTGCTTGACTTCTCGCCACTGCTGATCGCCGACGTAGGCTTGCAGCAGTTTGAAGTTGACAGGCTCGACCCCGGCGTCCTTCTCGATGCTCACGATGCCGTAGTCGCGGTGATGATTTGCGCCTTTGCGGCTGCTCTCGTCGCTCGGCTTGTAGACCGTCCTGCCGCCGATCGCCGCGTAGTCGGCGATGAGGCGAATGGTCGCGTTCAGCAACGCCCACTCCTCGGGACACACCGGCCGCAGCGGGGTGAACGCCAGTTGAAACGTGTCGCCACCCTTGATTTGGTTCTGCTGGACGTTTCCCTGCGCGTCGAGTACTTCGAAGCGAAACTTGCGCGCCCAGCCCGTGCAACCGAACAGCTCACAGACCACACAATGATGTCCCGGCTTCAGCGGATCCTTGATAGCCTCGTTGGGGCACGGCTTGGACTTGTTGTCATCGTGATGGGACGGATCGCAGGCGCTACCGCCCAGGCCGCGCACAAGCACCTCTAACCACCAGCGGATCGAGCCTAACAGGCCGGAGTTGATGAGCCGCTCTCCCTTGCAATCGGCATCTCCGGTCCAGATATCAGTCAATGCCCTCAGTGTATAAATCTGCTCTTCGTTCACGGCCCCTCTCCTCTTTTTTGCTGCTTGCCTGCCCTCCGGGCGCAGTGGTTCTTTGACACGCTTTGCACGCAATGCCGTTGCCGATCAACAGGACAGTACGTGCGTCATAGCCACATACCTGTTCCCACCAAATGGTTTGATAGGGTCGATGTTCTATCCAGACGTAACGGCGAACTCCGGCAAAAAAAGGCCCAGGCCGAAATGGGCAGAATGACCCAAAGCGATCGGCCCAGAGACGGGCGATGGAAAAACGATTCGGAATGCGCCAGCCAAGCGGCGACCGCCATCATCCTCGGCCTTGCGGCGATACCGCTTGAACTGGATGGGGCGCAAGGCAGGCCCGGTCGCTCCTTTTCTCCACAGCTTGGGCTGGATGCGAAAAACGCCGGGCGGACGATACAAAGGCTCAATGAGAATCTTTTCGAGGGGGAACGGCCATGAGCGTCGCTGCCGCAGCCGATCCAGCTCTTCGCGCAAAACCTGTGCGATGAAAGCGTGCGAGTTTTCAAGTAGCTCTTTCGGATCACGCTTCCGGCCGCTTTTCTTTTGGTGACGCGTCACGAGGAATGGCGTTGCGGAAACCCAACGGCTTGCTGTGCCAAGCGGCCCTTGCTTCAATTCATCACGCCGACTTATAGCGACCAGGAGCAGATGTATCTCCGGCAGATCTTCTCTTCGTTTTAGCGACTGCAAACAGTCAATGGACTTCAACTCATCCGGGCCAAAGCCGTTTTCCGCGAAGATGGTCAAGTGATCCAGCCGACCGTCGCCATCTTCATCGCTGGGTAGGTAATAAGCGTGGCCGTGGTCGGTCAATTTATTCCCATGGGCGTCTTTACCCGAGAAGATCGGAGAATTGCCCTTGACGCCGTTTTGCTCGGTGATTCGGCCAAAGATACCCATGAGCTTAAAGCGCGTCTGCTCAGCCAGGGGCAATGCTTCGATGGCCAGCGGAAGAACTTTGGAGTCGAGTACGTATCGAACCACTTGCAGAAGGGGCCGCTGGGGTTTTACGCGTCGAGGCGCTCGGCGAGGCGGATCGAAGCAATTGGCCGGCCGGATGTAGTCCACCCAGAGAGAGCCTGGTGGGTCAGACCATTTTTCCGAGTGCAATTGCGACGTTTCGACACACAAGTGCCACGGAGGATCATACTGGGGTCGCTTGCTCCCTCCTTGTCGGCCCCTCGACTTCTCCGGCCGCACATGCTCGTCGCCGAACACCGTCTCCGGATCAGCACATAGCACGCGAACCAGTTCGCCGTCGGCCTCACTCCGCAGCTGAACTGGATAGCAATTGAAAAATCCAGGTTCTCTGTGAAGTTGCTCCAACTGCCCGTCCGCTATCAATCGAGCTTCGCACCAGGACTCGGATCGACCTAAATATCCGAGGCTCTGTAATAGTCTCTCGAGCACCTCTCGATCTTTACCGTTCAAACGAGCATCGGGCCAGCAAACGCAGACTTCCGCACCTGGAGATACAACTACAAAGGCATCGAAGACGAGCGTCTGGTCTTCGGGGCCTTTCTTGTACCAACGCATGTAATGCCGGCTATGGCCAGCAGTTGCAGGCGGAAGGTGAAATTGTGGTGCAGCTACGAGCTTTTCCAGCACGCTCCTGACATCCGCCTCGTTCAACGAGGGCACCCGCATCTTCCACGTGGCCACCAATGTTCGCAGCAAGCGCCATGGCGAAGGTGGCCACTCAGGCACGCCTTCGTTGACATGTCGTCCCCACGGTGTGGCGTGAAACTTACCACCGGGAAAACGCAAAGCGATGCCAATCATTTTCGATCCACCGTCCCAGTGTTATCTCACCCTTTGTCCTCGCTCCGAGAGCCAAAGCCTAGGTTCTCTACTCCTCTGTCTCTTCTGTCCCCTCTCTCTCTCCTTCTTTCCGCTTTTTTTTCTCCTCCTGCCACTTCACTTCCGTAACCGGCGGCTTTGCAAACAACCCGGTCTTGCGGCACTCTTCGATCAACTTCTGGCATTCAGTGAGCAGGTGATGTTCGTCCGGAATAGCGAACCCATTTTCCGGGCGAGTCACTTTCAGATCGCCAACGACTCCCAAATCGCACGCGGTGCGCAGCCGGAGGCCGGTCGACAAGAAGCGGCGGATTTTGAACAAAGCCAGGGCTATCAGCAGTTTCTTGGCATGCTCAGCCAAGCCATAGCTGCGGAGCAAGGCCAGATCGAGATTGAAGAAAGCGGTGATTCGCTCAGCTGTGAATTCGGTTCGGTGGTAGGGAACATTTCCTTCCCCGCCTTTTAGCTCGGGTTGCACAATGTTGTTTTTCACTCCTCCACTTTCTGCTTCTCGAACCCCGGTGGCTTCGATGAAGCCAGAAATCGCTCGCGTAACCCGAAGCCGGCCGCCAATTTCCTCGAGAAAACAACCATGGAGCAGAGAGTTGGGATCGTACTTGAAAAGTGCGTCCCAGAATTTGCGCCAGTTCACGCGGCCATCTTTTCTATACTCGATCTCTTCTTCGAACAAAGACTTAAATTGCTCGCTCGCCTTACCCCCCATGATGTATTCGGAGTTGATGCGGTGTGCCTCGAGCAGGGAGTTCGTGACGTGCTTGCCGTCACTCGAAACAACTTTTATGTACGGCAATCCCTTAAGCTCCTCGATGATTTCTTGCTTACCTTGATCCCAGCAGGCCCATTCCATCCGGTTGGCAACGGACTGCGGCGATTCGACTAGGAGCTTTTCGTTGCCGTCGGGAGCGGTATAGCGAGCCGGTCCCAGATCAGGGAAACCAGTCGGCTGGAAGCGGTCGCCTTGTAATGGTTTCAGATCGGCTTCCATCAGCAATCGCGGAATGTTTTCCAACGTCTCATAGTCGATGGGCATGATTCATCCTCCTTGTGTGAAAACGGTTTCAACTGACACCGACCGTTGTTCACCAGCTCGCACTACCATAGAGACAATTTCGCTCACGGCGTTATCCGAAATAGGGATCAGCAGCGCTGCGGCCAGCCGGCGCCCGTCGATATATGCCTCAGGAGGGCTTTCCCAGTCACCGGCGCGCGTTGAGCGACCGATCATCGGCGTCGGCAGCGGAACAAGGCCAGAAGCACGCAACCGACGGTAAGCAATGCGACAGGCTTCGTCCACACGGTTCGCCAACAAAAGTCGGATGATGCGCGACTCCGGACGAATTACAACACCGGGTTCACTCCTTCGTGCCATCCGCCAGCGGGGCGGCTGATTTGGTTGACTCGGAACTGCCACAAGCGGTGCAGGCAAAAACAACAACTTCAGCAGCGCAAACTGCCGTGGTAACGGCAGCAACTCCTCACTCAGTTCCCGGTTTTTTTGTCTCAGGGCAGGCGGCAGGCGCACTAGATGATCGACAAGTACCAGAGACCACAAAAGCTCCTCGATGCGAGTTTCATTGCAGCGGCCGGGCTCGAGGAATGCAGCGACAGCACGCAGAGAAACGGGACGGTAGGAGTGCAGCGGAAGCAACTCGCACGCCGCGCGCTTGCCGTCTAGTATTCTTCGCTCGAGCACTGCCGCCATATTCGTGGACAGGTCAGCGGTATTCCAGACCACTCCCGTCCCACTCAACTCTCTCCAATCCCATCGTTGTCTTTCCCACTCGACCGGTTCCAGGTTGGCGCGAATCGGTGGGACTCTTTCCTTTTCTCTCGGGCCGGGATCGTGGATGCCGGAAAGGGCCAGTGCAATGTCGTACTCTACAGAGCCATCATACGTGGCCTCAATCCAGCGAGCGGAAAGATTCCCGAGGGGCGAGCACACCCTCTGGTTCCTCAGATGGCTAGCTGTGATCGCCAACTCGCGCTCCGCTCTTCCGAGCGCTAAGAATACGGCCATCAGATCCTCAAGACGGCCATAGCGGCAGTAATCGAAAATAGCGGACTCGATTGTCACCAGCGCACGGCGGAACCGAGCAGGTTGGTCAGGGCCTGCGGCGCGTCGAAAGGCTACCAACCACAGGTCGATCTCTTGCAACAAATCGATTACCTCCCTAGGCCTCGGCGGCACGGGAAAGCGGCCCATGGCAACCGCGAAATACGACTTGCCGCTGCGCTGCAAGAAGCTAAAGCGAACAAACTGTTCGATTCCCCGATCCACACCCAACTGAGCCACAGCACGGGCGAAGTCCACAGTATCCCTTGCCGGACGGCCCGCAAACTCGGCTCGTCCTTCCGAAAACAGAAGCTCCAGTTCTCGCAGGGTGACGAAACGACTCCAAATCGGCAGCCACAATTCACCGCGTGAGTTCGCCACCTCAGAATCTTGAACGGAAGAGGCGCCCACTGGACGAGAGCGAACAGTGAAAGGAAAAGAAGCTTTGTCGCTGGAAAGTACCCCGGACCGGTGGACCAAGGCTCCGGCAATCATTAACGCTCCCTCGAGCATCAATACAAAGTCCCACGGGTTATCCGTAGCGTCTCCTTCCATTCCCTGCGTGGCGTTCGGACCACCAGAGCGTCCTGGTGCAAATTGGCCGACCGCAGCCTTGGAAAGGCCGTTTGTCGGAATCCCCAATAAAGAGTTCTTCAGAAGTTCGGCCGCATGCGGCGGGGGTGTGCCTTGGTCAATTTTGAGTTTGTCGACAAGCCGCTGCATAAAGTTTTGGGCGAAGTCGAGCCGACCATCATTTCCACCGGTGCCGAGGACCGGCGCGTACTCTTGGCCTTCTCGCCCCAAAACAATCGCCGCATCCATCCAGCGTACGAACTCGTCCGGCATCTCCCGACGAAAGCGTCGCAACAGGCGTTCTTTTGCCTCCCCCTCGGGTTTCTCTGCCATTCCTTCGTCATCCAAAATCGTTCGCGCACGGTTGATGACCTCGCGATAAAGAGCCAGCCGGGATGTTTTGCTTTGCGCGATTGCATCGAGAGCATCGCGATTGTCTTTCTTGAAAAAGCCGGAGCCGCCAGCCCACGGAGTCGCAATGGGTGCCGGTTGATATTCGTTCAAAAAAAAGTCAAGAAGCGCTGTTTCGTTCAATTCTGTACACAAGACGAAATGATCCTGTCGCCAACAGGCGGTGGCTTTTGGATCCTTTTGCTCAGCCACCAGGCGAAAAACGCCGAGCGCTTTCAGGTAGCTCATCAAAGGCTCGGGCCTACAGCCGGTCAGCTCAAGTTCGTAGGTCATCTGGTTTCCTCTGCCGTATCCCCTTCGCCCCGTTGCATCAAGTTGCGACTTGCCCGCATGTCAGCTGCGCGCAAAATTGCTTCCAGGTAAGCCAGGCGAAGCGGCCCGTAGTTGGAATCATCCCGCAGCTCGAGCATTCGCTCCGACCAGCTCGGCTCACCATTCGGCCCACAACCCAGTTGCATTGGTTCGAGCGACAGCCGTGTGGCAGGCACGACAATACCGCTGCCCAGATCCACTGCCGGCAGCTCGTCGCCGTCCCAAACGCCACGTGCGTAAAGCCGTTCCGGGTCGTCCGGTGTCTTCTCGCCCGGCAGTGAGCGAATCGACAAGCGCACCTTGCCGTGATGGGTTGCCACCAAATAAGCAACGAGGTTTCTTTCTTGCTGTGCGAGCGCGTCTAAGACCGACACATTTGTTTGCAGAACCGCCAGAGCGGAGGCGAGTTCATGACGGAAATGTTTTCTACTGTACGGCTTCCAATTGCCCGGGGCCTTAGCCCAGATGTCTGCAGGGGAGGGCTTCCCGTCAGGAAGAGCACTTTGGAAAATCGGATGGGCTTTTCCTAGATCGTGGAAACGAGCGGCAAGCCGCAAAAGGCGTTGTGCGATCTCTGACAAATCCAGTTGTGCCAAAATCGCATCGAGGACTTGACTGAGTTTTTCGGTGTGCTGTGTCAACGTTTCCCAAACGCCGATCTGGGAGGACCAATCTTCATCGTAAGCATCCGGTGGCTGTACCGACAGCGGCAACACTTCTACCTTTTGCTCGCAACTGCCGTCCCAACCAGACTCGGACCGGTAGCCGCCTGCGGAGGCTCGCACCAAAAACACCTGTCCTGGATAAATGAGTTCATTCGAAAATTCCATTCCTGGATAAATGAGTTCATTCGAAAATTCCATCCACCGTTGTTCCAGCGGATTCCACCTCCAGACATCGCTCTTATGCTTTTGAAGGAACTTACGCAATTCATAAACTGGAACCGAACAAAGTTCTTCACGACGAGGAGCGGCACCGTACGGTTGGGAAGGATCAGGCGACGAAACATCCTCGGGCACTTCACGCCAGAAAACTTGGACATCAAGATCCTCACCCGACCGAATGAACCGCGACACATCGATGTCGTTGCCGGCCAAATCAGGTGTGGTGTCGAACAAGTCTACGAAGTCGCGTCGGCGAATGACATGCTCCGCCCCTAGTTGCATTGGAACTGTCAGAGCCTCGAGCGAGCATGGCCCAACGTCCTCGCAGTTGGCCAGCATTTTCCTAGCTTCGAGCAGTTCGTCGAGTTGATACGGGGGAGCTAATTTTTTTTGTTGGTCTTCATCGTCGGGCAAATCGATCCAAAAGACCCGCCCACCCCCGTCGACTGAAAACTCTCCCCGACGGTTGCATCGGCCAAATCGTTGCACCAGTGATGCCCAGGGAGCCATCTCGGTAAAAAGTGTCTTGGCAGACACGTCCACCCCCGCTTCTACCACCTGCGTTGTTACCGCAATCGTACCGCCATCGCCCGGCTCAGCGAGGAGCTGTTTGATCAAGCGTTCTCTGTCAAGTGGCCGGAACCGAGAGTGAATCAAAAGCAGTTGCACATCCTTCGGGAGACGAGACCTTATCTCTAACTGCTTGTAAACACTTTGCGCACGAGCCACAGTGTTGAAGACAGCAAATGTGAGTGTGCCCGGTTGATGGGCTTGAACAATCTCATCCGCTAATTTGGCTTCTTCTCCCATAACGGCCTGAGCTTTCTTGATCGGTTTAGCCGCAGAGTATCGTTTTGTCACCTCGGGATGTTTTTTTTCCTCCTCGCTCAGCTCTAGGGGCGGGCCAAGCCACTGGGGGGCGACGTCGATCGTATGCAACCAATTGGGATCCAAGGTTGCCGACATCCACATCGTTCGAGTTTGCAAAAACATTCCCAGACTCCGGCGAAATGCATCTAACTGGGCACTAGTTTTCGCTCCCACATCCATCAATTGCACTTCGTCCATGACCCAAAGGCAATCGTTGTTCAGCAATCCAAAATGCATCGGCCAACGATATCGGCTCATGCCGTAGCCACGATTCAGGGCGCGAGAAAGAAGCATGTCCTGGGTGCCAATCAAAATGGCTTCGCGCTCCGGGTAGAGGTCCCAGTCTTCAGATTCTTCTCCTCCCATCAGTACGTGCACGGATACTTTGTCGCGCAGCGACAGGTTCTTTAGCCAGTTTCGAACTGCCTCGCACGTTTGCTCGACCAAGACGCGCATCGGCAAGCAGTAGACGAGCCGACGGGGCGTGCTTTTGCGGATGTCACTGTCAGCAAACTGCCGTCTCCATATCCACCCCAAAACTATTGCCGCCGTCTTACCAAGCCCGGTTGGAATCTGAACCAAGCGCGGCAGTTCAGCGTCCGTCGCCATGCGCACCTGGAAGGGGTACGGCGATACTTTTGCAGCTTGCCAGAAAAATGTCTCAAAGCTTTGCGTGTAGGATTCCCTCATCTTTTTTTCCCGAACCCGCTCCAGGAGACGAGCACGTGGTCGCCATCTCTATATCTGGATCAGTCGAACGTTCATTCGACATGCACACTGCAAAATGACCGAAGTCAACTTCTGTCCTTGTCTTCTTATGCAGAGCGTTGCACGAAGCGGCGAGCAGAAACCTTGATTCAGAAGCTGACAAGGCAACTTTGACGTTATATATTCGACTCCCGCGGGAAACGGTTGCACATAAGGCTCTATAACTACCAACCACATTTCCGGGAATAAAATAATAACTATATAAATTTTGTAAAGAAAAAAATATGTAGCACACGGAGATTATCTCGAACCGGTTGCAAAACTGGGTACAAGGCGTTGATGTTGCCATAGTTGGCCTTTCCCGGACGCAGTAAAAAGGAGCGGCAGCGCCAGGGGGAGGGCCGATGGCGCGATCCGGTCCGTTGCTGACCGACGCGCAGTGGGAGAAGATTCGGCCCCTGCTTCCCAAGCCGCCTCGGCACCTACGCAGCGGCCGACCGCGTGCCCCCGACCGCGTGCCCCCGACCGCAGGGCGCTGGAAGGCATTTTGTGGATTCTGCGGAGCGGGGCCCGCGGGCAGGATCTGCCGGGGAAGTACCCGCATCCCTCGACGTGCTGGCGGCGGCTGCGGGATTGGGAGGAGCAGGGCATCTGGCTGAACATCTGGCGAGCGTTGCTGAGCGATTTGAACCAGCGCCAGCAACGGAAGTGGAGTGAATCGTTCCTGGACGGGAGTTTTGCTCCGGCCAAAAAAGGGGCGGTGGAGTCGGGAAAACCAAGCGGGGCAAGGGGACGCAGTGGATGGTGGTGGTCGACGGCACGGGTCTTCCTTTGGGAGACCACCTTCACTCTGCATCCCCGGCGGAGGTCCGGCTCGCGGAAGCGACGCTCGCGACGATCCGCGTAGGGCGGCGACATCGTCCGGGCCATCCGCGACAGAAACCGGAGCGGGTGATCGCCGACAGGGCTTACGACAGCGATCCGTTTCGCAACCGCTTGCGGCGACGCGGCATCGAGTTGATCTGCCCGCACAAGAGGAATCGCGTGCGTCCGGCCACGCAAGGCGGGCGCAAACTGCGTCGGTACCGGCGGAGCTGGAGCGTCGAGCGCACCATCGCCTGGCTGGGCAACTTCCGCCGCCTCGCGGTCCGCTATGATCGCTCGTTGACCATTTACCGGGCGTTCTTTCATATCGCCTGCTGCATGATCATCTTGCGGAGGGTTGTGCAATAGGTTCTAGTAGAACGATCTTAAGCTCGACCTCTCCAAGTAACGCTACGTTCTGATCCCGTGGTCAAGAGCTATTCTCACCCTATACACATACGATGAAGTTCTCAGCAGTATTATCAAATAAATTTACTTTACAAATAATTTATCAAAAGTTTAAATGCGCTTCCGCGTCTCAGGAGGCTTCAATGTGCTCCTTCCGCCCGGCATATTTTCTCCTTGTTGTTCTCGCGTACCCGGCATCAAGCTTTGCGCAGTTCAACTGCAACGGCACCTGTGAACCGAGCCCCAGTTCACCGACCTATCAACAGCAAACCGTCCATGCGCGAATTCTGAGCCACAACCAGCGTGGCAATGGTAACCCCGTGAGCGCGAACGCCGGGCCGGTCAATTTTGGCAGCGAAAGTTATAACTATGCTATTCCAGTTCTCTTTCTCCCCGGACGCAACGGGTTGAATGTGAGCCTGACGCTCTTCTACAACAGCCGCGTGTGGACCATCGACAAGGTCAATAACAAGGCCACATTTAATGCCGACCGAGATTTTCCTAGCTATGGATTTCGCCTTGGATTTGGCTACCTGGAGAGCTTCAACAACGGCCAGAGCTATTTGCTGACGGAGCCGGATGGCACGAAGCGTGCGTTGCGCCTGAAGAGCGGGACAATGGATATATTCGAGAGTTACGATTCTTCCTACATCGACTACAACTCGACGACCAAAATCCTCCGGCGCAAGAACGGGGCGCAATGGCTCTATGAACCGGGTCCCACAGCCAACATATACCGTCCCATCAAGATCACGGACACGAACGGTAACTATATCTCGATCAGCTACATGAGCGGCGAAGGCTTTAAGGATCAGGCCATTGCAACAATCGTGGACACCCTCGGGCGGACGATCACATTCAACTACGACGCAAACCACAAGCTCATTTCGATTGTCGGGCCAGCCCTTGGCGGAGGCACGAAGACGTACGCCAGCTTCACCTGGAGCCAGGTTCCATTGAACTACAACTTTGCTTCTCCCTTGCAGGTGGCGGACACTCCGACCAGCGGCACGCAGATCAACATCCTGACGGAGTGCACTTACCCGAACGGCACGTCCTACCGCTTCGTCTACGGCGACTGGGGCATCGTTACCAAGATTGAATAGCGGAGCTCAACGGGGGCAGTTCGAAGCTATGTGAGCTATGACTACCCGACAGCGGCATCCGCCCTTTCCGACCACCCCACTTTCACGCACCAAAGCGTGTCGAAGGACGGGACGGACAGCAACCTCTCCATTTGGACCCATGCAGTCACCAAGTCCGGCGGGTTAGTCAGCACCTACACGATCACTGACCCAACCCAAACCAGCACAACGACCAACCTGTTTACTTCCGGCTGGCAGACCGGCCTTGTTTCTTCGGTGGTCACTAAAAACTCCTCCGGCACGACGCTGCGAACCGTGACCAACGATTGGACCATCGACAGCGATTTCGTGAGCAATGTGCGGATTCTACGCGTCACCACCAGCCTCAACGACGTAAGCCCGGCGCTGCAATCCAAGGTCGAATTCTCATACACCAGTTACGGCAATGTGAGCGAAGTGCGCGAGTACGATTTCGGCTTGGTGCTGGTTCGGAAGACGCAAACAGACTACCTCACTGCTACGGCCTACACGGACCGGCATATCCTTGACCGGCCCACACAGGTGCGAGTTTACGACGGCTCGGGCGCTCTAAAGGCGAAGACAGTTTTCGCCTACGACACCACGGAATTGCAATTAGTCACACCTGTGCAGTGGATGGACCTGGGAACCACAGCGCGCGGAAACCTCACTTCCATCACGCGCTACGCCACGCCGCAGAGCGATGGCGGCCCACAGACACGCACTTTCGATTTCGACTCGGCGGGGAACGTTCGTCGTGGGGACGTGGACTGCTGCCAGTCGGAAGAATGGACCTACACGGCCACAACGCAGTTCGCCTACTTGGAAACCACGAAGCATGGCCCTGCGACCGGCATCCAATTGACCAGCAGCCAGACCTACGATTTCTCGACCGGCTTGGTTACGTCCGTAACGGACTTCAACGGAAAAACCACCACGTTCGAGTATGACGTGATGAACCGCGTCTGGCGGGTGACCCGCCCCGACGGAGTTTCCGCCACGACGGATTACGATGACGCCTCGCTCTCGCCCGTAGTCACCAGCACGATGCCGATTGATCCGGGCAGGAATCTTGTCCGAGTGGTGACCGCCGACGGCCTAGGCCGCACTGTGAAGGTCGAAGTGAAGGACGGGGCGTCGAACACCTATTCGATTGTTGAGACGCAGTACGACGATGTCGGACGCGTCAAGAAGGCCAGCAATCCCTATGCGCCGGGCCAGACTCCTGTCTGGACGGAGACACAATACGACGCTCTGGGCCGTCCAACGAAGGTCATCCCGCCGGATGGCAGTCCGTCCAGCAACCACACAGCGTTCACCTACAGTGGGAACAAGGTGACCATCACCGATCCGGCGCGCCAGGCTCAGCGCCTGCTTCTCGTCGCCCATCTCCAGGGCTTTGCGCATCTGCTCCATCATCTTCGTGCGTTTGCGGCTGATCTCCATCGCCGCTTCGACCAGCCCACTGCCAGCGTCCTCACCGTCAGCAACTGGATTCCGCGCGTCCACGGCCCCCTCTCCCATAAGTATGTTGAGCACAGCGGGCGTTGTATTTAGCAAGACGTGGCACGGAAGTTAACAGGAATTTATACCTCCAGGTGTAGCTCCAGACGCGACAGTTTTACTCACAGAGCACAAATTCACAATCGTTGACAGGTCGGGCCAGCTGGCATATCGTCGAAACACGCTGCGTAGTCCGATCTTAGGGGCGATTCACAATGGCACAGTGTCCGGTTTGTGGGCAGCCTCTTCCAAGAGGTATCGACGCACAAGAAATCCGGAGTCGGCTGGAAAAGATCACTGCACAAGCACGCGATAAAGATAGGCGGTCGCTTGAACGAGAGTTCGATGCGCGACTGCACGAGCGGCTTGAAGCCGAACGGAAGAGACTGGTGCGAGAGGCCGAGCGTCGAGTCCAAAGGGACCTTTCAGACGCTCGAAGGCGCGCCGAAAAAGCCGAGAGTGATAGGACTAGGGAAATCGAGCGCATCCGCCGGGAGTCCGAAAAGCGTGAGGAGCGCGCGGCCCGGATGGCAGCGCAGATGGCAGCAAAACAGAGCCGAACGGAGATTGAGAAGCTCGAAGTGGCTCGCCAGAAGGATCGGGCTAGGTATGAGGCAGACCGCGCACGCTTGCAAGCTCAACTTGACCAGCTGTCCCGCAAGCTGGAGAAACAGAGCGCCGAGCAACTGGGCGCCGAAGCGGAGCTCGACCTGTTATCAGAGCTTAGGTCAGCCTTCCCTGGCGATGACATCAAGCCGATCCGTCGAGGCGCGAAAGGGGCAGGCATCATTCATGATGTTATGGAAGAGTCAAAACGGCTTGGTAGGATCGTCTGGGAGAGCAAGAACACCTCGAACTGGAGCAACAAGTTTGTCAGCCAGGCAAGACAGTATCAGACCCAGTATGAAACACCCCATATTGTGATCGTATCGCGAGCTTTTCCGCAGAAGAAGAAGGGCCTCTGTATTGTAGAGAGAATCCCCGTTGTAGAGCTGCGCATGGCCATTTCTCTGGCGGCGATCATCCGCGATGGAATCCGCGATATAGGTCTGATGCGGGCAAGTCAAGTCGGGCGAAACCAAAAGGCGCAAGAGCTTTGGGATTACATCTCAAGCGAAAAGTTCAGGACCCGCTTCGTGGACATTGCCGACAGTGTGGAATCGCTTCGCGAACAGCAACAGAAAGAGCGAAATTGGCATGAAGACGCTTGGCATGTCGAGGAAAGGTTGTATGACAAGATTGACGCCCGGCGTCGCGAGATCGAGGCCCAGGTTAAGGCAATCGTCAGGCCCATGGCGAAAGCTAGGATCGTTTCGATGCGAGCTGGCGCTTAGCGGCTCTCAGGTTCGGAGAATTTCAGCGCAGGCGGCGAACACGTTGCCGCGCGTGCCGTACCTGGCGCGCAACTGCTCGATCAGCTCCACGGTCCTGGGCGTCAGCTTGTAGGTCATGCCCACCATCGTGCCGTCGCCCCGGTGGTCCACCTTCACGCGCCTTTTCTGACGGATCAGCAGTTCGGTGCCCACCTGCACGGCGCGCCCCTGCGAGCCGTAGATGGGGGCCTGCTTGCGGATGGCCTTGACCACCCAGCGCGGGATGAAGTACCGCTTGGCGACACAGTGGGTGTTGTACGTCCTGGGCCTGGGCCGTCGAGCTCTTTTGCTCATACGCCTGCCCGCCTCCGGTGGGCCTGGCCCCCTTCAACCAACCAGTTGGGCGCATTGTAAGCTACCTGTCGCGCCTAACGCTACAGTTAGTTTTATAATGCACACCTCCGGGAAAACTTGGTACTCCGCAACGACGCCGGCCTCACCCAGGTAGACGTGGCAAGGAAGCTGCGGCGCCCGCAGTCGTTCGTCTCCAAGTGTGAATCAGGCGAGCGCCGCGTGGACGTGATCGAACTCGCCGAATTCGCCCGCCTCTACGGAAAGCCCGTTACATTTTTTGTGACCCAACCTTAATCCGGAGGCCTTGAAGTGAAGGGGGCAGTTTCGGACTGTGCGGTTTTCTTCGCTTTTGTCTCTTCGAGTTCAGGCGTTACGTTGTAGAATAGCTCCGATGTTTAAGACTCGCAGAGCCGTGGCTGCGCTGCTTCTGGTGACGGCGTGGGTGTGCTTGCTAGTTCCGGGCTTTTGTTTATCCGAAGCTCCGATGGTGATTGACGCGTCCACTGGAATTGCTGCTCCGACCGAGCACAGCGCGCCAACTCAGCCCGAAGGAGAGGATGGCTGCTTTTGCTGCTGTAGGCATGTCGTCGCTGCCTTTCATTTCGATCCGTCCGTTGCGCTCGTCGTGCAGCGCAAAGCAATTTGGTCCGACGAATTCCGGCCTGAGATTTATCTCCCCACCCTTTATCACCCTCCCCGTAGCTAGTTCCGTTTCCCCCGTGACTGCTGGCGATTGGCCCGTATCCTCGGCTTCAAGTCCCGGCACTCAGGTTCTGACGGCTGCTGAGACGATTACGGCAAACCTCTGCTGGCTGCCTCCGGTTGTGGGCTGGTTAAGCGAGAGACGTTCACAAGAACAAGAAGAAGAACGCATTTGAGTTCCTGCGAGGAGCAATGCTGATGAGTACACGATCTCTCTTGGTGGGTCGCCGTGTTATGGCGCTGCTGGGAATTGCATTTCTGTGCGGCTCACCCGTGTTTGGACAAGAAAACGCCCTTACTTTGGATCAAGTTCTTGAAGTCGCCCGAAAGCGTGCGCCAATAGTGATCGCAGCTCGAGCGCGCATTGAAGAGGCTAGGGGGCGCTATCAAGGAGCGGCCGTGCGCTTGCGCAATAACCCTGTCGTTGAGATGGAGGCTGGCCCAAGGACGCGGAGTGGCGACAGAACCGCAGACCTGGACGTGGTCTTTGGCCAGGACTTCGAGCTTGGCGGGCGGCGCAAGGCTCGGATCGCTGGAGCAGAGGCAGGGATTGACCGGGAAACTGCCTTCAGCAACGATGTTCTGCGCCGACTCCTCCGCGATGTTGCCATCGCCTTCTACCGAGCGCTCGCAGGCCAGGAAAGAATCCGCATTCTGGCGATGACGGACGATGTCGCGAACGAGTTCCTCCGAACGGCCGAACGGCGCTACGAGGCGGGTGAGATTCCAATCCTAGAAGTCAATCTAGCTCGCACCAGCGCGGCCAGGGTCCGAGCCGAACTGAAGACAGCTTCGGCGGATTCCGTTCTCGCTCTTGGGGATCTCCGGACGCTGCTGGGAATGAGGCCAGACGAGCCGTTGGCAATCCGCGGTGATCTCCGCGCGCGTCGGAGCTATGACCTGGAGCAGCTGTTCGCCCAAGCGAAAGACAGGCCTGACATCCGCGTGCTGGAAGCTGAGATCCGGGAAGCCGAAGCGGACATTCGCTTGGGCGAGGGGTTCCGTCGCCCGGACATCGGCTTCACGGCGCGCTATCAACGCGAGGAACGGGCCAACGTTTTTCAGGGTGGTTTGAAGATTACGATCCCAGTGTTCTCCCACGGTCAAGAACTGCGCGTCGTGGGCACGGCGCGGGCCAGCCGACTTCGTGGCGAATTGGAAGCCCTCTTTAGGGTCAGCTACACCGAGGTCAAGGCGGCGTTGGATGCCTATCTCGAAAAGCTAAGCGCAGTTGAAGAACTGGAGAAGAATGCGCTGCCGAGCGTCGGCGAAAACGAAATGCTGGCTCGGCGCAGCTATGAAGAAGGCGAAATCGGGCTTGCCGAGCTTCTTCTGATTCGCCGCGAAACGCTGGAAACCAGGCTGGCTTACGTGGATCGCCTGCTGGATGCTGCTATTGCAGGTGTCGAGGTCGAATTCCGTTCCGGAGTTCTGAGATGAAACGACTGATTCTTTTGCTTGTCACTCTTGTCTTCCTTCCCGTGGGCTGCTCCAAGGCTGACAAAGAAGACGCTGCCACAAAGCCCGCTGAGCAGGCTCAACCAGTCGGCACACATGAGCGCACGCCGGAGAATTCCATCCGCATACGGCCGGAGATGCTCCGCGATTTGCGCATCACTACACAAACGGTGGAGTCTCGCCCTGGCGGTGAAGGCGCGACGCTTCTCGGAGAACTACAGGTAAATGAAGGCGCCTATGCCGAGGTCGGGCCGCCGATCTCAGCGCGAGTTGTTTCCATCCTGGCCGCGCCGGGCCAGGCCGTGGAAAAGGGACAGGCGCTTGTAGTGCTCCAAAGTGTCGAACTCGGAAAAGCCAGGTCGGACTACATCACGGCCCAGGCGCGGTTGGAACTTGCGCAGAAAACGCTTGCAAGAAAACAGAAGCTTGCTGCGGAGCGCATCGTCCCGCAGCGCGAAGTTCAAGAAGCAGAAACAACGGTCAGGTCAGCAGAGGCGGACGTCCGTGCCGCGAGAGCCGCCCTGCACGCTTTGGGAGCGGGAGAGGACGACTCCGACAGCTCAACATTTACGCTGCGCTCGCCGATTTCGGGCACGGTGATCGAGCGCACAGCCATGCAGGGGCAAATGGCAGACCCGGCACAGCCGCTTTTTAAGATTGCCGATCTTTCGCGGCTCTGGCTGACGGTGCGGGCTTTTGAGCGCGATGCCGTTCGCGTTCGAGCCGGCGGGACGGCGCGCGTCACTTTCCCCGCGCTTCCCGGTCAGACGTTCAGCGGTGTGGTGACGCTGGTTGGCAAGCAGGTAGACCCCGGCTCCCGGACCGTTCCCGTCAGGATCGAACTGGCGAACCGAGACGGACTCCTGCGGCCCGGCATGTCGGCTACGGCTTGGGTGCCGCTGGGACAGCCGGGCGGAAACATTGTGACGGTTCCCACGGCGGCACTTCAGCGCGTGCAGAACGAATGGCTGGTTTTCATCCCTCGCGGACCGGATGTGTTTGAGATGCGTCCCGTGGGCCGGGGTCGCGACCTTGGCGGCGAGATCGAAATACTGTCGGGCCTGAAGCCAGGAGAGCAGATCGTGGTCGAGGGCGCGTTCCTCCTTAAGGCAGAAGCTGAGAAAGCTCGCGGCGAAGGCAAACACGAGCACTAGGAGAGACTGGCGTGATCGAGAAGATTCTGAAGAATTCTTTCGCCCGGCCCGGGCTCACAATGGCTCTCCTGCTGGCGGGGACAGCTTTGGGAGCAGTCTGGCTGCAAGACTTGCGCCGCGATGTTTTCCCGGACCTGGCTGCGCCGGTCTTCAACATCATCGCGCAGAATCCAGCGATGGGACCCGAGGAGCTGGAAACCAGCATCGCCATCCCGATGGAGGCGGCTCTGGCGGGCCTCCCGGAAGTGCGCAGAATCCGCTCCACATCTCAGTTGGGCGTCACGCAGATCACGATTGAGTTCGAACCGGATGCGGACTACTACCGTGCCCGCCAGTTCGTCGCCGAACGCGTCGGACAATTCAGCGGACAGCTTCCGCCCGGCACCGACCCGCCACTGATCTCCAGCCTGACCGGACGATTGAACGAAATCTTCGAATTCACGCTGGAAGCGGAACCGGGCACGGCAGACCTAATGACGCTACGTGACTTGGCCGAGTTTGAAGTCCGCAACCGGCTGCTGGCCATACCAGGGGTGGCGGCGGTCGAGCGGCTCGGCGGATACCTACGGCAATTCCAGGTGCAACTCGACCCAGACCGAATGTCGGCACGCCGAATCACGCTGGACGAAGTCTTGCACGCCGTGGAAGGCTCGAATCTCAACGCCGCCGGCGGATTCGTTGTCCAGGGGTCAATGGAATGGACTCTGCGGGCTGTCGGGCGTGTGCGCAATGTGGAGGAGCTGCGTAGCACAGTCGTAGCCGTGAAAGGCGGCGCGTCAGTTGTGCTTGGTGACGTGGCCGAGGTACGGGAAGCTCCGGCGATTCGCCGGGGGATCGCGCACAGGCTCCGCGGCGAGGTCGTGAGCTGCCGCATCGTGAAGCAGTTCGGCGCAGACACCGTTGCCGTGGCGAAAGGGATACGCGCGGCGATAGACGAGATCCGCAAGACGCTCCCGCCCGGTGTGCAACTGAGAATCGTCTATGATCAGTCGGAATTGATCGGCAGTGCCTTGGGAGGTGTTGGACGAGCGGTTCTGCTTGGCGCTTTCCTGGTGATTGGAGTGCTCTTCGCGCTGCTCGGAGATGTGCGGGCTGCGCTCATAGTGACCTTAACACTTCCGCTCTCCATTGCTCTCGCAGGACTGATCCTCAAGCCGCTCGGGGTCGGAATCAACACCATGACGCTCGGCGGGCTGGCCATTGCTGTAGGGCTGCTCGTGGACGCCGCCATCATCATGACCGAGAACATCGTGCACCGGATGACAGCTCGGCGAGGCGAGGGTTCTCTTGGCGAGCAAGCCCGGCACGCAGCCATCGAAGTAGGACGTCCGATTGCCTTCGCAACGCTGATCGTGATCGCCGTGTTCTTGCCACTCTTTGCTATGACCGGCGTCGAGGGACGCATGTACAGCCCGCTGGCTGCCGCTGTAATTGCGGCCATTTTTGCGTCGCTGGTTCTTGCACTCACACTTGTTCCTGTTGCCTCGGGGCTTTTTTTGCGGCCTCGCCCCGAAGGCAAGCACGAAGATGTCTGGCTGATCCGGCGCCTCAAGGTGGTCTATGCGCCCATTCTTGATGTGTGCCTGCGCCGCCGGAAGCTCGTCATGGCTGTGTCTGCCGCGATCACGATTCCTGCCCTTGTCCTGGGGTTTTACGTCGGCTCAGACTTCATGCCCAGACTCGACGAAGGCGCCTTCCTGATTCAAACCATCCTTCCGCCGGATGCCTCGCTGGACGAAGTGGACCGCATCAACCATCGCGTTGAGGATGCTCTGCGGGAGTTTCCTGAGGTCGAGGATGTTGTTCGACGCAGCGGCCGGGCCGAACGCACCGAAGACCCGATGCCGCACACCGTCTCCGACGTTCTCGTCGTGTTGAAGAGAAATCGGAGTCGCGACCTGGACGGCTTAGCTGAATCCATGCGCGAGAAACTGGAAACCGTGCCGGGCGCAAATGCGCTCTTCACGACCCCGCTCGGGATGCGAATTGACGAAGGTCTTGGCGGCACTCCGGCAGATATTTCCGTACGCATTTTCGGGCCCGACCTTGACCGGCTGACGGAATTGGCTGAGCGCGCAGAAGAAATCATGAGCCGGGTGCCCGGCATTGCCGACTTGCGAACCGAGAAACTGATCGGGATGCCACAATTGCGCATCAGCATTGACCGCCAAGCCGTCGCGCGTGTCGGGCTGACTCCAGGAGACGTGATTCGCGCCATCCGCATCGGCCTGGCGGGGGAAGAAATGTCCGAGGTGTGGCTTGGCCAGCGCAGGTTCGATTTGGTGGTTCGTCTTCAAGACCAAGCCCGAAACGACCCGAACTCCATTCGGCGGCTTCTGATTGACGGTCACGACGGCACAAGGATTCCGCTGGGTCAGCTGGCTGTGATCGAGGAAACCTTCGGTCCGGGCGTGATTCGACGAGAAGCTGGCGCGCGCCGCATTGCGCTGGAAGCCAGCGTTACGGCCAGGGACCTGGGTAGCACCGCCGCTGAACTCCGCAGTCTGCTCTCAAGAGAACTTCAGTTGCCCACGGGATACTTCTTCGACATAGCCGGCAAAGTGGAAAGCCAGGCGCGGGCAGCGCGCTCGCTGGGTGTTGCCATTGCCTTGTCGCTCTTTGCGGCATTCATCCTGCTCTATGTGGCACTCGACTCTGCGGCTGAGGCAGCTCTGATTCTTGGCACAATTCCCGTCGCGTTTGTGGGCAGCATTGTCGCTTTGTTGATCGCAGGCGAGACCTGGAACGTTTCATCCCTGGTCGGACTCATCGGTTTGTTTGGAATAGCCGTGCAGAACGGCCTCGTCCTCGTGACCCAGACGCGCTCCTTGCTCGCCGAGGGCAAGCCCTTTGACGAAGCGCTGCGCGAAGCCAGCATTGGCCGTGTCCGCCCGAAAATCATGACCGCCGCAACTGCTATCTTCGGCCTGTTGCCAATTCTAGCTTTACGCCTCCACGGCACCGAAATCGAGCGTCCGCTTGCTGTGGTCATGACCGGCGGGCTGCTGACCTCAACAGTATTCACCCTGTTGGCGCTCCCGACGTTCTATCTGTTGATTAACAGAGTTCGCACTCGCTTGGCCCGCAGCGGGGTTGATTCGTGAAACCTACCAGCTTGCCGCCTGGTAGCGGGGCCAGAGAAGGAACAGGATGCGGCGGGGATATTCGCGGTTCTCACGGAAGGCGGCTGCGCTGCGGTTGCTGTGGTGCTCGACGCAGCAGAACCAGCGGGACACTGCGGGGTCACAGGATGGCCCACCACGCAAGGCGGTAAGCTGGCGGTCTTTCCGGACGTTGCCCAGGCCGCCGTTGTAGGCCGATAGCGTAGCGCCCCAGCGGTGCAGCCCGTCGTCGCGGAACTCGGTCAGGCGCTCCCACAACCACAGGTCATACGTCACCAGAGCGCGCAGCGCCCAGCGCGCATCGAGCGGCGCGGCGTCGCCGAGATCGGCGGGATACAGCCGCGCGATCCAGGCCGCCGTGCCCGGCATGAACTGAGCCAGGCCCAGCGCGCCCACAGGACTGCGCGCATCCTCGCGCCAGCCGCTTTCCTGGTGAACCTGCGCGGCAAAGAGCGCCACGGGTGCTTCCAGGCCCCACGCGGCCCGCGCCTCTCGCGTCAGCTGCGCGCGATAGATGTTCGCCTGCGCCGGAATCTGGCCCCAGGCGGGCAGGGCCAGCAGCACGATCAGAAGGAAGCAGCGGATCATAGCCCTTGCGTGATTGCGAGGATGATGGCCGTGTAGAAGATCGCGACGCCCAGGAAGATCAGGCCGTCTTTGATCGTCTTGTCCTGGTCAAGGACGGCGGACAGGTCAACGTAGTGGAACACCTGGCGGCGCAGGTAGTGGGCCACAGCCACGGCTACGCCCACCAGGACGATCTTCCAGGCCAGCACGCCCAGCTGTTGCAGCGCCAGCGCCGAGCCTTTGCCCGCCATGTAGCCCAGGCCCAGCGCGGCCAGCAGCCATGCCAGGCTGGTCTTCCGGCGCACCAGCAGATTCCGCAGTCCCTCGATCATGGTGTCCTCACTTGCCCGCCGCTTTTGCCGCTTGCCAGAGCGCCAAGGCGTAGAGAATGATCGCGTCCGCAACGACCAAGCCGCCCAACAACCACCAGCGGAAACCTTCCAGCTTGCTGATGCGGCCTGAGTGATTGTTCATGCGGCGCTCCAGGACAACGAGTCGCCCTTCATCGCCGGCGTCGCCTTCGGGGTTGCCGAACAGCCGCGTGTTGAGCGTGTCCATGCGGCGGTTCAGCTTCTGCAGCTCGGCCAGGATTTGCTGGATTCCTTCGGCATTCACCTGTTGCGTACTCCGCTCGGGATCGCTGCTCATCGGCAGAAGTTCTTACCACAGCACCGAAAAATCTGTGATGTCCTGTTTTCCACGACAGGACACTTTTAGGTGTACTATTTACTCCCCCAAGCTGAGCCCAAGACTTCCAACCAAGGCGAGACACAGATTCACGTTCACAAAAGTGCCGTCGCAGCCCTAAAATCTGTGACAACTTTTCGGGATGAGAGGTGAGCCATGCGCCAAGCAGACATTCCTCTGAATGACCTCTTCGTCTCCGAGCTAAATACGCGAAAGGATCTCCAGGCGGGACAGGAAGACTCTGGAATTGGGGACCTTGCGGCAAGTATTCGCCAAAGAGGACTCTTGTCCCCCTTGATTGTTCGCCCTGCCCGCGACGGACGGTACGAGGTCTTGATCGGTCAGAGAAGACTCTTGGCGTGCCAACAGATCGGGCTCGACCCAGTTCCTTGCCTTGTGAGGGAGGATGTTGACGATACGGATGCAGTCGCGCTGTCCCTCGTAGAAAACGTGCATCGAGCGGACATGCACCCACTGGATAAGGCACGGGCGCTTAAAGCTCTCTATGATCGTTACGGCTCCTACGAGAGCGTTGCCAAGGAGACGGCTTGGTCTGCTTCTACAATCAGGAAGTACATCCAGCTGCTTTCGCTGCCGACAGAATTGCAAGAAAGAATTAGCACGACTGAGGGGCCGGCCAAGGTTTCGGCGCTCGCCAAACTTGCTACTCATTTTTCTGGGGAAGAAGCCATCGAGGTTTATGAGAAGATATCGGGCTTTCGACAATCGATCCAAGAGCAGATCATAAAGAAGAGCGAGGGAGATATTTCCAGAATTGATGAGCTTGTCGAGGAAGCCCAGGAGGGAGCGTTTGATGTGCGCCACTGCGGCGGGACATTCCGCTGTGAAATCATTCGCGACATCATACAGGGCAGTGTCAGCCAAGCTGACTTTCAGCAGTTGGTGAGCGAGGTCGCGGAGAACCTCGGGTCGGAAATGTCCAAGTCGGCCTTGCGGGGAGCCGCGAGGCAATTTTGGAAAGCACTTGCTAAGGCATGACTACTTCCATGCGGGAATGTAGGCCGTGCTGCCGTCGGCGGTCTTGACCTGAATCCAGGTGTAGGGTGCGGTCGGCGTCACTGCCGGGCAATTCGCGCCTAGCGATGCGCTGCCTGAGCCGGTCGTGTTCGTGCCTGCGAATTGCGGGATGCCCGCCAGCTTGAAGTCGAACGTCCACGCGGTTCCGTTGTAGAGCATCAGCGCGTCGTCCTGCTCCACATAGACCAGCCATCCCTCTCTCGGCGTGTAGAACTCCCATGCGGGTACCTTCGTGTCGGTGTCCGTCGTGGCGATCTCGGTGGACCAGACGGCGATCTTTCCCGCATGGCCAGCCCACGCGCCGGTCGGGGCAGAGCCGACGATGTAAGCGTCGCCGTTCGCCGGGCTGCCCGGCGGCGTGTTCTGATTCACGGCCTTCACCGTGCCCTGCACCAGTTGGTCGAATGCGCGCAGGAAAGCGCGCATCCCGTTTATGTGCCCCGCCCCAATGTTGCCGTAGATCATCTTGCCCAGCTTCGGGCCGTTCGTAACGCTAGCGTGGTCAGGCATCTTGTCCTCCGTGTGCTAAACTGCCCTTCGTACGCTGGGTCACCGGAACTTAATTCCCACTTGCGGTTCTCGAAAAACCGACCGTTGAGAGGAGCAATGCGCATGGCAACTTTGATTACGATTCGGGGGCAAAAAGCGCGCAAGGGAGAACGACTGAGAGGAAGACGCGGGTGGAAGTTGGCAGCGACACGCGGTCGCAAGCGCATTTTCTCCGCTACGTTGATCGCCACCGTGAACTGGGGAAAGATACGGCTCGCCATCTTCAGCGTGCCGAAGTAGCAAGCTGCGACGCCGCAAAATTGTGACAGTCGGTTAGGGCTGAAACCCAAGCGCGGAATGCGCGCCCAGCCTTTTTCACGCATTTCTTCCCCCTAGTTCAAGTCCTAGGCACAGGCCCATGCCGCCCATCGTGAAGGCGTCCGTGTCGCGGATGGTGCCGGTGAAACTGCCGTTGATCGGCGTGATGCGAAACACCACGGTCTTGCTGCCGTCCTTGTCATCGGTGAACCGCTGCAAGGCCGTGTAAATCTGCGATGTGCCAGTCAGCCCTGAGTACGTCTGTCTCAGCGTGCCGCCCACGTACACCTGCACGGTGTAGGTACCCTCTTGCGTGCCCTGACTGCCGGCGTCCTGCTGCACGACCTGGGTCTGCACCAGGCGATTCCGGTGCGCCCAGGCCAGCACAGCGTCCGAGACGATCTGCGCGGGCCAGTACAGCGTGTTCACGCGAACATTCCCAGGCGGGTAAGGCTTCTTGGCGCGGCTGGCCGTCGTGATCTGCACCTGGGTCACATCCTCGATGGCTACCTGGCCACGCGAATTGAACGGCAGGCACTTGACTTTCACCAGCTGATCGGCGGGGAAGGGTTCTTCGCGAGACAGGCCGCTGCCATCGCTGATGAACCACACCCGCGCCCTGGGCGTGGTCGGCGGGCACGGTATCGAAGATGCCGCGAACGATGCCGCTGATCGTGTAGGTGCCGTCACCGTTGTCGGAGACGTTCTGCCAGCTGATCCACTCGTTGTCGATCAGAGCCAGGTTGTCGCCGCGCGCGCGCCCGTTCGCGTCGGTGCTGGCCAGGCGCTCCAGGTCCTTGCCGCCCGTAACGACAAAGCCGGTGTTGTCCAGCGCGGCGGAGTCGGCTCCGCTGGCCGCGCCTGCGTTGCGAGGGTAGGCGCTTTGCAGCGTGCCGCTGGGACAGAAAAGCTCGATGGTGTTGGTCTGGTAGAAGGTGTTCTGACCTTCGTCGCTGAAAACATCGAAGCCCGTGCTGGTGCCATCTCCGCGGACGGCCGCAACGAGCACCCGTGTCTCTTCGGCCTTCAGCAGGTGTAGGGGACTTCCTGTAGCAGCTGCGCGGCAGGCGGCAAGGGATCGCCCAGAGGATCTGTCCAGCTGGAACCGCTGGGGGGCGTGTAGGCCGTGGAGGAAACGGCGAAGATGTCCTCCACGCAGTCAATCCAGTGGTTTGAATCGCTCTGGGCTGAGGCCGTGCCTTACGATCATGCCTCGCTCTACCAAGCGCGCTACGAACCTTACGACCCCTATTTGATTTACTTGCGCGTGCTCTGGGAACGCTACAAGGACGAACTCGAAGAAGAAGCCAAGGGCGCGACGCGAATCCCGCTGACCACGTTTCAGAATGACGGCATCTTCCGCGCGCAACGCATCCTGGAGAAATACAACGGCGTCCTCATCGCCGATGGCGTGGGCCTGGGGAAGACTTTTGTGGGCGGGGAGTTGATCCGACAAACGGTAGAAGACCGTCGCCAGCGGGCGCTGCTGATTGCGCCCGCCGCGCTCCGCGACGGCACCTGGGAGCGGTTCAGAGACCACTTCCAGCTCTACATTGAGACTGTTTCCTACGAGCAACTGGCGAACGACATTCAGCTCGGCGGTTCTTACCCCCACCTGAAAAACCGAGCCAACGACTATGCGCTGGTGGTTGTGGATGAAGCCCAGGCGTTTCGCAACCCGGATACGGACCGAGCCAAGGCGCTGCGCAAACTGCTCATGGGGCGGCCCCCGAAGAAGCTGGTCCTGATGTCGGCCACACCGGTGAACAACTCACTGTGGGACTTGTATTACCTGCTGACCTACTTCGTCCGGCATGACGCAGAGTTTTCTGATTTGGGTATTCGGTCGCTGAAAGAGCGATTCGCCGAAGCGATGAGGCAGGACCCGGACGACTTGAAGCCAGACGCCCTGTTTGATGTCTTGGACGCTGTCGCCGTCCGGCGCACGCGGCATTTTGTACGCCGGTACTACCCGAACGACCGCGTGAAAGACCACGCTGGCCGGGAGATCCCGGTGCGTTTCCCCGATCCGCACGTCGAAGCAGACACCTACTCGTTCGATACGCTTCTGCCTGGCTTCTTCGACGAAATCAAGGAGGCCCTCGCTCCCGAAGAAGGCGACCCCAAACTCACATTAGCCCGCTACGCGCCGAGCCGGTATCGGCCCGGAGCACCAGAAAGCTTGAGTGAGGCCGCGCTGGTCGGCCTGCTGCGGTCGGGCCTGCTGAAACGCTTTGAATCTTCCGCCCATGCTTTTGCCGAGACTGCCGAGCGCATGGTGCGCGCCAACGAGGTTTTCCTCGAAGGACTCGACAAGGGGTACATCCTGACCGCAGAGGCTCTCGAAGAGTGGGAGCAAGTGGACAGCGACGAGACGTTCGAAGAATTGATCCGCGATTCTGGCTCCGTCAGTGCGGCAGATTACGACGTGGCCAGGCTGCGCGCAGATGTGGAGAAAGACCGCGACTTGCTGAGATCTTTCGTCCGAAAGGCCCGCCAGGTAACGCAGGAAAACGATCCGAAGCTGAAAGCGCTGGTTGACGCGCTTCTCAAGATACTTCACCAAGCGGAACGAGAAGGGCTTGACGAGAAGGACGTGCGCAACAAACGCAAGGTGATCATCTTTTCGTTCTTTGCCGACACCGTGGATTGGATTTACCAGCATCTCGCCGATGTTCTGGAAACTGACAAGCGGTTGGCTGCTTATCGTGGTCGGTTGGTGGCCGTGACCAGCGACGAATCTTACGACGGCGTTTCGCGGCGAAAGGCCATGTTCGGCTTCGCGCCCGAAACCACGGAAGCCCCGCCGAGTGAGGCTGCTGACCTGTACGACATCCTGGTCACAACGGATGGGCTGGCCGAAGGCGTGAACCTCCAGCAGTGCCGGAACGTGATCAATTACGACCTGCCTTGGAACCCGATGCGCCTAGTGCAGCGGCACGGAAGAATTGACCGCATCGGCAGCCCACACAAGGATGTGTACATTCGCTGCTTCTTCCCGGACCGCCGGCTCGAGGAATTGCTGGAACTCGAAGCGCGCATCCGGCGCAAGCTGGCGCAGGCCGCCGCGTCGGTGGGTGTCGAACATGAAGTTATCCCAGGGGCAGCGACCAGTGACATTGTCTTTGCCGAAACGCGCGAGGAGATCGAGCGCCTACGGCGGGAGGACCCAACCATCTTTGTGAATGCGGGCGAAGACCCGTCGGCTCACTCAGGTGAAGAGTACCGCCAAGAGCTTCGCCGTGGCCTTGATCGCTTCGGGGACAAGATCAAATCATTGCCGTGGGGTGCTGGCTCAGGATTTGCTGGCGGGGCGATGCGCGGGCATTTCTTCTGCGCGCGCGTGGGCGACCGGCTGTTCCTACGTTTCGTGCCGTGGGATGCAAAGCCTATCGTCAAGGACACCCTCGGCTGTTTGCGCCTGATTGCCTGCCGCGAGGATACGCCCCGGATGCTAACACCCCAACTTTATGAAAGGGCTTTCTCTGCCTGGCAGGCCGCACGGCGAGACATCTTCGACGAGTGGACGTTTGCAACAGACCCGGCGAATCTTCAGCCCCGCGTGCGGCCGTCTCTGCGGGCCGCGGCCAAGCACTTGCGAGACCACCCGCCGCCCGGAATGACCCAGAAAGACTTAGACGAGCTGACAGAAGCTATCGAGGCGCCCTGGGGGCCGCGCATCGAGCGGCAAATCCGCCTCGCGATGGAATCCGCGGTAGGCACGGCTGCTTCGGCGGCAATCGCCGAAACAGTCAAACGCCCCGGCCTCGAACCGTTCCACGCCCCGGCTCCGCTCCCTCCGATTCAGGAAGAAGACATCCGCCTCATCTGCTGGCTCGCCCTGGACGCGAATAACTGAGAGCAAATTTTCATCTACTGACCCCCAACTGTATTCGCAAGCGGTATTACACGCGATAAGACGCACCGCCCTTTCCAAGCGGCGATGGAACTCTGACGGAAGCCAGTCAGTAGCGGGGCGCATCGATGTTTCAAAAGAACTTCTTGCACAATACCCGGCGTTTCGTGTTTTGGCAAAGAATTCCGAAAACCGAAAATCCGCTGGCGCGACGACATGGCGCTGCGCTGGGTGGTGTTGGCGAAGAAAAGCGCCGGGTTCTGGCGGAAGCCAAGGGCTTGATGCGCGCCGTGATCAAAGGCAAGCTGACCGTGGACGAAGCCCTTGGAGCCATCGCCGTTTCGCCCGATCAGCGCAGTGCGCTGATGGGCCTAGCAGCGGTCAACCCTGGTGCGCCCGACATGATTGTGCAGAACGCCTGCGGCGGCGCGATGCGGCGCGGACGGAGTGCAACCATCTGTCGTCCAACGAAAACCAGGAGTAGCACGGAAGTAGCACCGAGTTCCCGGCCGCCGCGCCAGCAACGCCCTCTCAGCGCCCGGTAGCACCGAGGTAGCACCGGACGGCGATCCTAATCGCTGCTATTTCTGCCCATGTGCTGGAAGCCGCTCTGGAAGCGGTGAAATGGCGCGCCCGGCAGGATTCGAACCTGCGACCCTCTGCTTAGAAGGCAGACGCTCTATCCAACTGAGCTACGGGCGCATGGAACAGTATTCTAGCATCGCTCAAGCAGCAGGAACGCAACAGGGTGGAAAGATCATCCCGATTTCTGGCTGCTGCAAAGAAGACTGAGCGAACCACGCCCTTGAACGATTTGCCCGAGCAGCCTGGCTGGACCGAGCCCGGGGGCGGCGGGGTGCTTGAGATCACTGCAGCCAGACCGGTTTCGCACGCAGGTGCCGGCGTGCTATCCAGGCGAACCAGGTTGTCACCGCAAGCATTCCGAGCCAACCGAGCAGGCGTGTGACACCGCCAATGGTGCGGTCGTGCACCAACAGGCCCCACTGTCCGAAGAGAATTTCCCAGTCATGATCGCCCGAACCGACCAGCGGCAAAGCCAAGCTGCGGGCGTCGGCCATATACCATCCGACATAGAGAAAATTCTCGAAGAACCAGAAGGCGGCAAACGCCGTACCGCTCAGGTGCCGCTGCCAGAAAAAATAGAACACCAGCAGGGCGGGCACGAGCAACTGAGCGAGTGTGCCGCCCAGAATGCCCATCGTGGTACCGAACCAGTGAAAGAATAGATGGCCAGCCTCATGGATGACCAGATTCACGTGGTCGAGGAGCAGGTAGCCATCTTCGTCGGTGGCGGCATGCAGCAAAAACAAACCAAAGAAAACCAGCCAGCCGAAATACGCCGGTCTGGAAATCGGCTGCCATGCAGCATGGCCGGGCCACTCCATGGCAACAGTCTAGCAGCAGGACCGTGCAGCGTGCCGGCATTTGCTGCGCGGCTGCGTACTGTGCACCCGTCGAGCAAGACCCGAGGAGCAGAGAGCTGCGGGGCGGGGTCAGGTCGCTCGAGATTTTGCGTTGGCGATGGCGACCAAGCCGGTGTGCTTCTGTTCGCGGAAGCTGAGCACATCCATCGGGCAGACGGTCACGCAGATGCCGCAGCCGATGCAGGAGGAGTTTGCGTTCGTGATCGGTTCCTGCTTCAAGGCGAAGCGCATCACGTCAATGCCGACCAGGCAGTTGCGGGTGCATTCCGCGCAGGCGATGCACTTTTCGTTGGCGACAATCCGGTACCGGCTGATGCCCCACCGGGTGTAGGCGCGGCTGAACAGCTCCATCATCTTCGCCAGCGGACACCAGTACCGGCACCAGATTTTTCCGCCGAGAAACGGATACAGGGTCACCGGCAGAATGCCGACCAGCCACAAGTCCACCACGATCGCGTAGAACTGCAGTCCCCATTCTGCGGGCGTGCGGAGCAGCGCCAGGGTGTCGCGGAGCAGCATGGCCACGGTGACCACGACCGCCAGAATCAACACGACCAGGTTCATCACCTCCCAGCGGTAGCTGGCTTCGCCCTTCGGGGCGAGGTGCCGCCAGCGGTCGCCGAGCGTTTCGGCCAGTCCGCCGCAGCCGCATACCCAGGAGCAGTACCGCTTGCCGTGCCACAGCACCAGCAGCGGAATCAGTCCGAAGGCGAGCACTGCGCCCCACACCACCCACACCTGGTGGGGATCGTAGAGAAAGGTGTAGAAAAACAGCGGCCAGGCATAGACCAGGCCATAGCTGCGCCAGGCCTGTTCGGCGAACTGCGGGTTGCGAGCCAGCTCGGCCCCCACCCACTCGTACCGCACGGCCCATTGGAAGAGAAACTCCGGGATGAGGAAGAAAAAAATCCACTGGAACCCGAGCAGGCTGACATAGCGCCAGAGCTGGAATTTGTCTTTGCGGTCGAGGCCCCACCGTTTCAGCGCGGCAATGCCGAACACCGTCATCACGATGGTGTAGAGCACCACGTACCAGAACGTTGCCGGCCGACCAAAAAAGGAAAAGGCTTCGTAGCCCCACCCGCGATACGGCCAGTATTCGTGACCTGAGCCCGGCGATTTCACTCCGTAAATCGTGTAACAGGCCAGGAACGCCACCCCGAACCAGGCAAAACGATCCCCGCGCCGACCGAACCAGAGCAGCATCGCCAGTGCGCCGAGCGCTAACCCCCCGCCGAGCCATTGCGGCAAGCGATGGACAAACTCGACTCCGGCCTGTCCGCCCCACACCCAGAGGCCAAACAACACCGCCAGAGTCAAAGCGACCGCGCGCGACCAGCTTCCTGACCATTCGTTCTCCAGGCGCAGGCCGAGCGACTTCAGAAACTTTCCGGGGAACTCTGCTCCGATCAGCACGAAGGCGTGGTCAAAGGGAACATCCTCGGTGAGTTCCCTGCCGTCTTGCTTGACCTTCAGTTTCGCAACGCCCCGGGCGAAGGCAGTGACCCGGGAGTTGAACAGCACACGAACGCGGCCCTCGGCAACGAGCTGCTGAAGTTGGCGAGCGTTGCCTTTGAACAGGCGGTAGAAAGCATCACCACGGTAGCTGAGCACGACGCGGTTGTGTTCGGCGAGCGTGATGGCGGCTTCGGCAGCAGAATTGCCTCCTCCGACGACCAGGATGTTTTCGTTTTTGTACTGCTTCGGGCTGTAGAGCTGGTGATAGACACGTTCCTGTTCTTCGCCGGGAACGTTCAACCTGCGCGGGGCGCCGCGCTGGCCGGTGGCCAGGATGACGCGCCGGGCCCGGTGTTCGGCCTTTTCGCTGACGACGCGGAAGGTGCCGTCCGGCTGCCGCTGGAGCGCTTGCAGGCCCTCCTCGGTGCGCACTTCGAGCTGATTGTCGCGGATGATCTGATGCCAGCGCCGGATGAGGTCTTCCTTGGTGGCGCCATCGAGCCAGAGCTTGCCTTTGGGAGGAACCGGGTCGGGTTCGGCGTAGACCCACTTCCCTTCCGGAAAATTTTCGATCGTGTTGGCAATCTTGTTCTTTTCGAGCACGAGCACGCGCAGGCCCTTGTCCCTGGCGGCGAGCGCCGCGTTCAGTCCGGCAGCGCCAGCGCCGACCACGATGAGGTCGTACCCGTCGTCGCCGGGAAATCGAGCGTCGGCCTTCGACGCGATGTGCTCGACGACGTTGTAGCCCTGCTCCATGGCCAGCTTGATGACCGGCGCGCCGGCCAGGTCGCCGATGACGTACACGCCCGGGACACTGCTTTCGTTGTGCGCCCGCAGTGCAGGCCGGCGTTGCGGCATGTTGGCACTTTCAAAGATCGCAACCAGTTTCCGCTGCAGGCGAGAGAACATGGAACACTCAGCTCAGTTCAAAGGAGAAAGGACGCGCGCGGCTTCGGATTCGACGCGCGGGTCCAGCTTGCCGCCGCAGCCGGAACATCTGTTCGCGGCCGGATGATTCAGCGCACCGCATCCCGGGCACGGCTGCGAAGGCAAGGTCGTGGCAAATTTCCCCAGCCCGCGCGGGATGCCTGCGGGCGCAGCAACGGTTCGCCGCCGACGGGTGAGTAACAGCAGATAGGCGAAGGCGGTGAAAAACAGACCGGCAAAAAACCAGGGGACCGGGCGGTGGCCCGTGTGCATCGCGCGGTGCGCACACAGCGCAGCAAATCCTAAACCCGCCAGCACGTACAGCCCGGTGAAAAACCAGACCCAGCTCAGACTGCCGTACTCGGCGCTGGTGCCCAGAAACGCGCCCCGGGGCCGGAGCTGGCGGATCAACCCGCGCAACTGTGCGGCCGAGTCCGAAGCCAGCTCGTGGCGGTGGAGGACAATGCGATGGCCTTCGGCCTCGTAGGCCACTCCCTCGCTACCTACCGGTTGCCGACAGACGGCACAGATTTCCTCGGGCCGGCTCTCGGTGCGAGTGGCCGCGGTGTGCGGCCCAAGAGGGACGGTTTCCGGGGCGTGCGCTGCGGGCTGTTGCCGGGCAAGCCCCGTCAGCACCCCCAAAATTCCCAGAAGCAGCAAGATCAGCGTTCGCGAGTTCATGCCCGGCCTCGAGGAAAACACAGACGCTGTCAGCTTTTCACTTTCAGCTCCTGTGCGGCGCGCACTGCGGCACCCACGAGCGGCAAATCTTCGTCCAGCACTACATAGATGGGAATCTGCTGCAAAAGGCTCTGGAATTTTGACTTTTCCTGGAAGGCGCGCACGAAGCCACCCGCTTTTACCTCATCCAGAATTTTCGGCACTATGCCGCCCGCAATATAAACTCCGCCGCGTGCCAGCGCCTTCAACGCCAGGTTCCCTGCTTCTGCGCCACAGAGAGAGACCCACAGGTCCACTGTTTTGCGACACACGGCACAGGAGCCTTCCCGGGAACGTCGGGTGATGGCTGGCGCCGGGTCTTCTTCGGGACGGTCGAACTCCGGATGTCGCAACTCGGGGTCGAAGAATTCATGAATGAGCAGGAATCCGCTCCCGCTGACCACGGTTTCGAAGCTGACGCTGACGAAGCGCCGCTTGAGAAACCGGAGCAGCTCGATTTCTGTATCGTTGCGCGGAGCAAAATCGGCATGACCGCCTTCGGTGGCCGAAGGCACATGACGCCGGCCATCCCAGAACAGAATGGCTTCGCCCAGGCCGGTGCCGGGAGCCAGGATGGCGCGGTTGGCTGTCTCCAACGGGGTGCCGGCCTGCAAGACCAAGAACTGGTCGCGCTCCAACTGCGGCAGTCCCCATCCCGCAGCTTCCAGGTCATTCAGCAGAACGACGGGCGCTCGCAGCGCATCGCGCAGGGCCTCGCCATCTACCGTCCAGGGCAGATTGGTGGCCTGCACCCGATTGTTGGAGACCGGCCCGGCAATGCCAAACGCTGCAGCCGTGACGGGCACAGGAGCCGCGGAGAGGAATTCGTGCACCACCGCCTCCAGGCCGTCGTAGTCACGGCTCGGGAAACGCTGCTGACGCAGTTTGCGAAGTTTACCTTCCTGCAGCACAAAGAGAGCCAGATTGCTTTTGGTGCCACCGATATCGCCGGCGAGAATCACGGCATGCCTCCGCTCAGCAGCCGACTTGCGGCAGCGGCGTCGGCCAGGATGAGCCGCTCGCCCTGACGCGGCCGGACCCGCTGCGCAGGCAGGTTTGCAGCGGGGTCTTCGACGACATGCCACAGCACATCAGCCTTCTCTCTGCCCGTGACTATGAAAATGACGTGGTGGGCCGCATTCAGAACTCCCAGCGTGAGGGTCAGGCGCCGCGCAGCGGGTCCGGTAGCGCCCGGGGCTGTCGTCACAACCACCCAGGCGGCCGTGTTCTCCGGTGCGCGCTCGTCCGGGAAGAGCGAAGCGGTGTGGCCATCGGTGCCCAGACCGAGCAGCACGAGATGAAACCGGGGATAACCGGCGTCATCAAGCCGGAGATGGCGGCGCAAAGTGCTGGCGTACTGACGGGCGGCGCCATCGAGATCGGCAGCCTCGGCCACCATACGATGCACATTCTCGGCGGGCAGGGACACCCTGGTCAGCAGCTCTCGATGCGCGGCGCCATAGTTGCTTTCCGGGTGCGTCGGTGGGACCGCACGCTCGTCGCCCCAGAACAGGTGCACACGGCTCCAGGGGATGCGCTCGCGCAAGGGACTGGTCGCCAGCAAACGATACAGTGGCAGGGGCGTGCTGCCTCCCGCGAGCGCGACACAGAATTTCCCCTCAGCCTTTGCAAAACGATCGCTGAGCTGCACGAAGCGTGCCGCAGCAAGCTGCGCAACACCATCTGCATCCGGACAGACAATTACCCCCGGCCGGATCTCCGCGGGCAGTGACTTACGCGTTTCGCCAGTGGCGGCCATCGCGCTCGAGCAATTCTTCAGCAGCCTGCGGACCCCAGGAGCCCGCAGCATAGTTGGGAAACTCCGGTGCCGGTGTTTCAGCCCAGTAGCGCAGCACCGGGTCCAGCAGCGCCCAGGCGGCTTCGACACTGTCGGCGCGGTCGAACAACGTGGCATCCCCGCGCAGGCAGTCGTTCAGCAACGTGGCGTAGGCGCTCGAACCCTCGGCGCCGAACGCGGTGCTGTAGCGGAAGTCCATGTTCACGGTCTGAATCTGCAGTTCCGGACCGGGCAGTTTGGCACCGAACGAAAGCGAGATCCCTTCCTCGGGCTGCAGGTTCAGCACCAGCCAGTTCGGATCGAGTTTCCGATGGCGGAAGACGATGTGCGGGGCACGACGAAACTGCACGGCAATCTGGGTCGTCCGGCGAGCCAACCGCTTGCCCGTGCGCAGATAAAGCGGGACGTCGGCCCAGCGCCAGTTGTCAATCCACAATTGGGCGGCGACAAAGGTTTCCGTGGTCGAATCTGCTTTCACGCCCTGCTCCTGACGATATCCCACAACCCTCTTTCCGCCCAGTGTCCCCGGGCCGTACTGCCCGCGCACGACTTGCCGGGCCACCTCTGCGGATTCGAAAGGACGGATGGACTGCAGCACTTTGATTTTTTCGTTGCGCACGGCCAGGGCGTCGAATTTCGCCGGCGGCTCCATGGCCACCAGCGCGACCAACTGCAGGAGATGATTTTGCAACATGTCGCGCAGCGCGCCGGCGGTTTCGTAAAACGCCGCACGCCGCTCCACGCCGAGGGTTTCGGCAGCGGTAATCTGCACGTGGTCGATGTAGTTGCGGTTCCACAGCGGTTCGAAGATGCCGTTGGCGAAGCGGAACACGAGCAGGTTCTGGACCGTCTCCTTGCCCAGATAGTGGTCGATGCGGTACACCTGGTCTTCCTCGAACACGCTCAGCAGTTTCTGGTTCAGTGCACGCGCTGAAGACAGGTCGCGACCGAACGGCTTTTCAACAATGATGCGGGTCCACGACGTTTCCCCCTTCGGTCGAGCGAGACAGGCGCGGCCGAGCTGTTCGATGATGACCGGATAGGCCTGTGGCGGCGTGGCCAGATAGAACAACCGGTTGCCACCCAGTTGACGTTCGCGGTCGAGTGCTTCGAGCCGCTCAGCGAGTTGCCGGTAGGCCTCCGGTGCTTCGTAGTCACCGACCAGATAGCTGAGACTTCTGCTGAATTCCTGCCAGACACCTGCGTCGAACTCAACGGACTCGCTGTGGGTACGGAGAGCTTCTTCGCACTGCCTGCGGAACTCGTCGTCGCTCATCCGGGAGCGCGCGAACCCGACAATGGCAAACCGCGGAGCCAGACAGGCGGCCGCAGCCAGCTCATAGAGTGCGGGAATCAGCTTTCGCCGCGTCAGGTCACCCGAAGCACCGAAGATGACAATGGCGGCCGGGTCGGCCGGCATCTCGCAACGCGGCCTGCGTCGGGTCGGCTGCTCGGCAATGTTGGTATCCGGCATGGACATGACCGGCTAGGACTCTTCCGTTGCTGCTTTCACGGCATGGCCGCCGAACTGATGGCGCAGTGCGGCCAGCACTTTGGCCTGAAACGATTCGGGCTGCCGCGAGCGAAGCCGCATCTGCAAAGCCAGGGTGATGGCCGGCACCGGAACGTCGCGGGCAATCGCTTCGGCCACGGTCCACCTCCCCATTCCGGAATCCTCCACGTATCCCTGGATCGTGCGCAGGTCCGGGTCGCTGCGGAAGGCGCGTTCGGCCAGCTCGAGCAGCCAGGACCGGATGACGCTGCCGTGATTCCACAGGTGCGCCACCTGCTCCAGGTTCAGGTCGTAGCCGGAAACGCGCAGCAGTTCGAAGCCTTCCGCGTATGCCTGCATCAGGCCGTACTCGATGCCGTTGTGCACCATTTTCACGAAATGGCCCGCACCGGGACCGCCCACGTGCGCGTACCCGGCTTCGGGCGCGAGCGAACGGAACAGAGGCTCAGCGCGTTCAAAAGGCGCACGTTCGCCGCCGATCATCAGGCAGTAGCCCATCTCCAGTCCCCAGACGCCACCGCTGACCCCCACGTCAAGAAAATAGATGTTTTTCTTCTTCAATTTTTCGTGCCGCGCGATGGAGTCTTTGTAGAACGAGTTGGCGCCGTCTATCACAATGTCTTCCGGCTCGAGAATCTCCTCGAGCCGGGCGATCACCTGTTCGGTGGGTTTTCCGGCTGGCACCATGCTCCAGACAATCCGGGGCTTCTTCAGCCGGCGCATCTCTTCGAGCGACTGCAGTCCGATGGCGCCAGCGGAGGCTGCTTCTGCGATCGGTCCCGGCGAACGGTTCCACCCGTACACGGTGTGGCCGTCGCGCAGCAGCCGTCGCACCATGTTCAATCCCATTCTGCCCAAGCCAATCATTGCCAGTTCCATAGCGGCTTCCTTTCTTCACGGGCAATGTCTGCGTGTTCCGCCGGGAACGTGCCCGACAGATTCTCTACGCGGCAACGAACGGTGACGAAGCCTATTCCGCAACCGGTCACGGATCGCGCGCCCGAGCGCTACCAGGATGCGTCCGAAGGAGACGGCCAGGCAGCATTCACAGCCGCCTGCAGCACGCTCAACCCTGCTTCGGCACCCTGTCTGAAGTGCAGGCGCAGTACGGGGCGACCGCGCCGCGCCAGCGCTTCGAAATCGCCGAGCGCCTGCGCGAGCTCGAGCTGCGCAAACGAATAGCCGGCTTCCGGAATCAAAGCGTCTTCCGAGTGCTCCGTCGTCAGCATCAGAAAGCGGCCCTGCGGCGGGCCGCCTTTGAAGAGCTGCCCGATCGAATGCAGGTAGCGCGGCCCGAAGCCGGCCAGCACCGCCATCGGCAGCGCGGCGCGGAACCGGCGGCGCAGCGTGCGCAAGGCTGTTTCGTACTCGGCTGTGCGGGCTAAAAACGCCAACACAGCCAGATAACCTCCCGGCTCCGGGTCGGCGAGCAGCGCGCGCAGCGCATTGCTCAGCCGCTGGCCGGCGATGCGCGCGGCGAGTTGCGCTTCGGCAAACACGGCGATCGAGCTGTCGGTGAAGACCGGCTCGGGTTCGGGCGAGCGGGAGCGAAGAATCCGCGCGGTGTTGTCTTTGCTCTCCTGCACATTCGGTTCGTCGAACGGGTTGACTCCGAGCACGGCACCGGCAACCGCCGTGGCCAGCTCCCAGCGGAAAAACTCCGCACCCAGTTCCTCGGGCCTCTGAAGACGAATTTTCAGCAGCGGCACTCCGTGCCCCGCCAGTTGTTCCGCAAACGCTTCCAGCTCGCGGCTGTCGTCTGCTTCGATGCCCAGGCAAGCTACCACCGCATCCTGTGCGAACCGCTCTACCGGGCCTGGCACTTCGCCGGCCACCGGCACGATGCCGCGACCCTCTTTGCCGGTGCTTTCGGCGACGAGCTGTTCGATCCAGTCTGCCAACGAAGCCAGTGCCGGCGTGGTCAGCAGGACGAGTTTGTCAGCGCCGTGCCGTGCGGCGGTGCCCAGCAACGCACCCAGCGAAAAGGCGGGATTCGAGACCGACGCACGTTCCGGAGCGCACGCCGCGCGCATGGCCACTGCGCTTTCGAGCACTGCCGACAGCGGCACACCCCACAGCGCCGCCGGCACCAGCCCGAAATAGGAAAGTGCCGAGTAGCGCCCACCGATGGTGGGGTCGTTGCGGAAGATGCTGCGGAATCGATGTTCTTCCGCCAACCGTTCCAGGGGCGAGCCCGGGTCGGTGATGGCTACGAAGTGCGCCCCGGCCGGAGCGGCGCCCGCAGCCTGCAATCGGCTGAAGAAGTAGCGGAACTGGGCCAGGGTTTCGACCGTCGTGCCCGACTTGCTGGCCACGACAAACAGCGTCTGCAGCCAGGCCAGGCTCCGTTCGACGCGAAGAATCATCTCCGGATCGGTGCTGTCCAGCACGATGAAATGTGCGCCCGTCCGTCCGGGAAATGTGCGCGCGAATACCTCTGCGGCCAGACTGGAGCCGCCCATGCCCAGCAGCACAAACTGACGGGCACCGCTCTCCCACACCGACGTGGCGAACCGCTCGAGTGAGGCAGCTTCGGCCTGCATCCGCACGGGAGCGGTCAGCCAGCCCAGGCGGTTGCGAATCACGCGGACGTGTTCAGGTGCCTCTTTCCAGACTTCTGCTTTCCCTTCCCAGATTCGCGCGAGCACCGATTCGGCATCGAGACGGTGCAGGATGGCACGGTAAGCGGCTTCCAAGCGGCCCGGAAAAATCTGCTGGGATGGGATGCGGATGGAAATGCGGCACCTCGGCACGATGCTGGCGTCGTACACTTCAGGTTTCTTTTGTCTCAGAAACCCTGTCCCTGCGCAAGCCCAATGCATCGGATGCGGCAGGCTGCTGGTGCGATGTGGCCGGTGCGCGGGACGGACTAGGCAAAGCGAGCAAATTGCAGTAAGGTGGTAGAGGAACGCACGGAGGCAACCGATGGCGGATGAAAAGTGCAACGACACTCCAGCGCCGGCAGCCGTGAAGCCCGGAACGCGGATGGTGAAGTGCGTCAAGTTTGGCAAAGAGCTGCCCGGGCTGGAGCGCCCGCCCTGGTCCGGCGAGCTCGGCCAGCGCATCTACGAAAACGTTTCGCAGGAAGCCTGGAAGCTGTGGATCGAGTTTTCGAAAATGATCATGAACGAATACCGGCTGAACCCGCTCGACCCGCAATCGCACAAAATCATGGAAGAACAGATGGAGAAGTTTTTCTTCGGGGAAGGCGCGCAGCTCCCGCCCGACTACGTCCCACCACGGCAGAAGCAGTAGTTCCCGGGCACCCTCTGGACCGGCGCGGTTACGTCCTGGCCCGCAGAGCCAGCCCGCTCCAGTTTCGGAAGCAGCCAGAAGCCGCCGCAGCACCACGGCTTCCCGCCGGGGAACCGTTCATTCTGCACGAGCCGGCAGGCGGCCCGAGGCAGGATGTTCCACCGGCAGCCGCGGCGTGATAAGAAACCGCAGCCGGGCGTGGGCTTCCCGCAGAGCGGCTTCGACGTGTTCGGGCCGCGCGCCGCGCGCAAAAATGAATCCCAGATAGCTGGCGCCCTCGGGCCAGGCGGCGATGTAGTCGTGCAGCCGTGCGGTGATGTGCAACTCCTCGACACCGGCCACGGCACGGGCAGCCGGCTCACCCTCCACGCTTTCCAGCACACCGCTGCGCGGCACAGGAATCATCATCACGCCGGCAGCTTCCGGCTCGCGGGAGAGTTCCGCGCCGGGCAGGCCGAGCGCGTGCCGCACGAGCAACTCTTCCAGGTAGATGCGTTCGGGTCCGAAGCGGAGCGCACGGGCACACAGCCCGCCAATGGGCCGCGGCGCCGCTTCGATGGGCCAGACGCCGGCATCGTTGATGCGAAACTCGGCGTGCAGCGGGCCATGGAACAAACCCAGCGCACGCACGGTGCGCTCGCAGCCGTCGCGGATGGCCTGCTGCGTGGGTTCCGGCAGGCGGGAAGGTGTGACGTAGATCGTTTCTTCAAAATAAGGGCCTTCCATCGGGTCGGGCTTGTCGAAGATAGCCAACACGCGCAGCCGGCCCGCGCTGAGCAAACCTTCGACGGCGACTTCCCTGCCCGGAATGTAGTCTTCGACCAGGATGCGGCGGCTTTCCGGTTCACGCAGGACGACGATTTCCGGCGATTCGAGCAGTGTCCGCAACCGCTGCACTGCCGCAATGAACTCATCCGGGTTGTTCGCGCGCATCACGCCCTGGCTGGCGGCCAGCACGAGCGGTTTCACCACGCAGGGATAACGAACCCGGCGGCTGATTCCCACGGCATCCTGCTCGAGAGAGAAGCTGGTAAATTCCGGCACCGGCAATCCCGCGGCCCGAAGCGCTTCGCGCTGACGGAGCTTGCTGCGACAGATTTCGACAGCCGCCGGCGGGTTGCCCGGCAGGCCGAGCCGCCCGGCCACAAGCGCGGCGGTGAGCAGGGGCCGGTCGCCGAGCGCGAGCAGCCCATCCGGACGCTGTCCTGCGCAGGCCTCCAACAGGCGCGTGGCCGCTTCTGCAGGCCGCTCAAAGGGAACCGGGATGGCGGCATCGCCCCAGGGATCGTCGAGCCGGTGACAGCGGTCGGTGCCGAAAATCACCTCGACGCCCAGCCGACGGGCCGCTTCGGCAAAGCTGCGCGTCTGATAGCCCAGCTTGCTGGCCAGCAGGAGCAGGCGGCGCGAAGCAGGTTCGCTCATACGAAGATTTCCACCTGGGCAATGCGCTGCCGAGCGCGACGGATGGGAGCGAACTGCTCCCGGGTCGGTTCCGCTCAACAGTACCAGGGCTCGTTCAGATAGGGGATCGTAGCGCGCGAACGCAGGACCGCTTCCGGCAGGGGTGGCAGCGGCTGTTGGCGCGCCTGCGCGAGTGCAGCGGCAGCCGCCCGCCAGATGCGGACGAACGTCTGGGTGCGGCTGCGTCCGAGCGCTTCGCTGCGGTGCACGATTTCCTGCACCTGATCTTGCAACGCATCCACCCGCGGGTCCGGATTCCGCCACGGGTAGACGAGCGCGGCTGCGTCAAATGGTTCGACCAGCTCACGCACCTCGGCAAGTTCGAGCAGGCGCGATCCGGCGGGTATCAGCAGGCGGATGGCCAGCTGGACGGGCGCGACGTTTTCCGTCAGGTCCTGTTCGGCGATGACGCGAAGCAGCTCGGCATATCCTTCGAGGGTTGTCCACGGCGTAAACGGCACGAAAGTGGGGTGCAGTTCCAACCCGACCCGGCGGCACAGCGCCAGGGCACGCAGAAAATCAGCGCGGGTGTGTCCCTTTTCCAGGCGCGCGAGCACGGCATCGTCCACCGATTCCGCGGCGGTGGTGACAAACAGGCAACCGGTGGCACGCAGCCGGGGCAGCAGCGCGGCATGGCGCAACAGTTGTTCGACCTTGATGGTGACGTCGTAGGTGAGTTGCGGGAATTCACGGTGCAGCGCTTCCACGATTTCCAGTGCGTGCCGCGGTCCGTTGAAAAAATCCGGGTCCCCGAAGGTGATGTGTTCGGCGCCAGCCGCAACCTGCTGGCGGATGTCTGCCAGCACCACTTCGCGGGCCACCACGCGGAAGCGACCCCGGTAGACGGGCACCACCGGACAATGCCGGCACAGATGTTTGCAACCGCGGCTGGCTTCCGTGTAGCCGACCACACGCCGTTCTCCTCCGGCCAGGACCAGCCGGGCGTAGTCGGACAACGGCGGCAAGCCGCGGCGGTCGGGTACGCGGAACTGCAGCCGCTCCAGCGAAACGAAATCGGCTGCCGGACGCGCAGGAGCCAGCGGCGTGTCTGCACCGTTCGACGATTGCAGCCGCCGGGCCAGCGCCACCAACTGCGCTTCGACCTCTCCACCGAGAATCGTCTGCACGCCAAGCTGCTGCAGATACGCTGCGTGCACCGGCGCATACAGGCCGTAGAAGCACAGATGGGCGCGGGGATTCCGTTCACGCACCGCAGGGATGAGCTCGATGGCCAGCCGCGTGGCCGTGTGCATCGGCACGTAGAATGCCACCAGGTCAGCCGCCCGGATCAGCTCGTCGCGGAACGGCTCTCGCGACAGATCCAAGCAGCTCACGGCACAGCCCACCTCCCGCAGCCAGGCCGCCGGCGAGGCCAGGCCGAACGGCTGCCGGCCGAGCTCGTAGGTCGCAATCAGCAGTACACGCAGGGAAGATTCCACGACTCCGCATTATGGCACGTGTCCGCCCGACGGGCAAAAACCACGGCTTAGACGGCTGCCTGCGAATCGGCTATCATAAGCAGTCGTTGATTTTCTATCGAGGACGCCCATGCTCACACCCGTCAGCCGCAACTCCTTCGGCACCCGCACTACGTTTGCTGTGAACGATGCCAGCTACGAATTGTTCCGGCTCGAGGAGCTCGAACGCCAGGGGGTGGGCCGCGTGAGCCGGTTGCCCTTTTCGCTGAAGGTGCTGCTGGAAAACCTGTTGCGCCATGAAGACGGTCGCTTCGTTCATGCCGCGGACATCGAAGCGCTGGCCCGCTGGGATCCAGCCAGCAAACCCACCAAGGAAATCGCCTTCATGCCCGCGCGAATTCTGATGCAGGACTTCACCGGCGTGCCGGCGATTGTGGACCTGGCCGCCATGCGCGAAGCCATGAAGAAGATGGGCGGAGATCCGGGGCGCATCAATCCGCTGCTGCCCACCGATCTGGTCATTGACCACTCCATCCAGGTAGACAAATTCGGAACACCGCAGGCTTTTGCGCTGAACGAAGAACTGGAATACCTGCGCAATCGGGAACGCTACGTCTTCCTCCGCTGGGGGCAGAAGGCGTTCGCCAATTTTCGGGTAGTGCCACCGAACACCGGCATCTGTCATCAGGTGAATCTGGAACACCTGGCGCGGGTCGTGCAAACGAGTCCGAGCGGAGACCGCCGGCTGGCCTTCCCGGACACCGTGCTGGGGCTCGACTCGCACACGACGATGATCAACGGACTCGGTGTGGTGGGCTGGGGCGTGGGCGGCATCGAAGCGGAAGCGGCCATGCTCGGGCAGCCCTACTCGATGCTCATCCCCGAAGTGGTCGGCTTCAAGCTGACCGGTCGGCTGCCCGAAGGTGCCACCGCCACTGACCTGGTGCTGACCATCACACAGATGCTGCGCCAGAAGGGCGTGGTGGGCAAATTCGTGGAATTTTACGGGCCGGGCCTCAGCAATCTGTCGCTGCCCGATCGCGCCACGATTGGCAACATGGCGCCCGAGTACGGCGCCACCATCGGTTTCTTCCCGGTGGACGAAGAGACCCTGGGCTACCTGCGTTTCACCGGCCGCGAGGAGTCTCTGGTGCGTCTGGTGGAAGCGTACTGCAAGGAGCAGGGGCTGTTCCGCACCGATGACACTCCGGACCCGGTCTACTCCGACACGCTGGAGCTGAACCTGGAAACCGTCGAGCCGACGCTGGCTGGCCCGCGCCGTCCGCACGACCGCGTTCCCCTGCGCCAAGCCCGGCAGTCGTTTCTGAGTGCGTTCAGCGGGGTGCCGGCCGCGCGGGTCGAAGTCAGCAACAATGGCGATCGCTTCGAGCTGAGCCACGGCGCGGTGGTCATCGCCGCGATCACCAGTTGCACGAACACCTCGAATCCCGCGCTGATGCTGGGCGCAGGTTTGCTGGCAAAAAAGGCAGTCGAACGAGGGTTGCGCACGAAGCCGTGGGTGAAAACCAGCCTGGCACCGGGCTCGAAGGTGGTGACCGACTATCTGCAGGCAGCCGGTCTGATGGAACCGCTCGAGCGGCTCGGCTTTCATCTGGTGGCCTACGGCTGCACGACCTGCATCGGCAACAGCGGTCCGCTGCCCGAACCGGTCGGGCGCGCCGTCAAAGACCACAACCTGGTAGCGGTGGCGGTGCTCAGCGGCAATCGCAACTTCGAGGGTCGAATCAATCCACTGGTGCGCGCCAATTATCTGGCCTCGCCGCCGCTGGTGGTGGCCTATGCGCTGGCCGGCCGCATGGACCTGGATCTGTACAACGAACCGCTGGGACACGACGACGCCGGTCGGCCGGTTTATCTGCGCGACATCTGGCCCTCGCCGCAAGAGGTGGCAAACCTGATTCGCTCCACCGTCACCAGCCAGATGTTCCAGAAGGAGTACAGCGACGTTTTCACTGGTGGGCCGCGATGGCGCAACCTGCCCGCGCCGGAAGGCGATCTCTACGCCTGGGACGACCGCTCCACTTACATCCAATTGCCACCGTACTTCGAAAACATGCCGGCCGAGCCGCTTCCGATCGAAGACATCCGCGGCGCACGGGTGCTGGCCCTGCTGGGCGACACCGTGACCACCGACCACATCTCTCCAGCGGGCTCGATTCCGCCGGAGAGCCCTGCAGGGCGTTATCTGATCGAGCGAGGCGTCAAGCCGGCCGAGTTCAATTCCTATGGCTCCCGTCGCGGCAACCACGAAGTCATGCTGCGCGGTACCTTCGCCAACATCCGTCTACGCAACCTGCTCGTGCCCGACACCGAAGGCGGCTGGACCCTGCACCTGCCCTCCAGAGAAAAAATGACCATCTATGACGCCGCGATGCGCTACCAGCAGGAAGGAGTGCCGCTGCTGGTCATCGCGGGCAAAGAGTACGGCGCCGGCTCCTCGCGCGACTGGGCCGCAAAGGGCACCCGTTTGCTCGGTGTCCGTGCCGTGCTCGCAGAAAGCTTCGAACGCATCCACCGGAGCAACCTGATCGGCATGGGCGTGCTCCCCCTGCAATTCATTCCCGGCGAATCGCGCCAGACGCACGGGCTGACTGGAGAGGAGCTGTACGACATCGTCGGGCTTGCCGCGCTCGAGCCGCGCCAGCGAGTCCAAGTGATCGCTCGCGGAGCCAGTGGCGAGATTCGCTTCGAAGCGCTTGTCCGGCTGGATACGCCGGTCGAGCTGACCTACTATCGCCACGGGGGCATCCTGAATTACGTCCTCCGCCAGATGCGCTGAACGCGCAGCGTTCGCCGAGTCTGCCCCACAGTGCACGCACCGGCCTCGCCAGCAGGCTGTCGATGTGCCGCAGTGGCGCAGTCGTGCCACAGTAAACCGTTCGGGCCGCATGGGGCCGCGCCACTCCGGCACTGAATTTCTTGAAATTGCTGCGTTTGTCTGATTGGGCGCACCGGCGCGCGCGGCCATCGCCGTGCAAGGACTCAACGGCGAGGATACGACGATGGCCAAAAAACGACTGGGCGAAGTCCTGCGCGAGCGTGGAAAAATCTCTGAAAAGGACCTGATGAAAGCCATCGAGGAACAACAGGGCAGCGTCCGCCGGCTGGGCGAACTGCTGCTGGAACGCAACCTCGTGGATAAAGCCGACCTGGTAGCCGCCCTGGAAGAAGTCACCCGCATCGAATACGTGGACTGTCGCGAGGTTACTCCGGACCCGAGGGCCTTGCGGATGATTCCTTATGCCGTGGCGAAGAAACACGCCGTGCTGCCGGTGGCGCTGCTCAACGAGCGGCTGCTGGTGGTGGCTGCCGAACCGCAAAACGTGCAGGTCATCGACGAGCTCCGCTTTCTGACCGGAAAACCTATCGCCACCCGACTGGGCTTCCGGGATGAGATACTGCAGGCGGTGGAAACCCACTACCGCCGGCTCGAAGATGATCGATCGGAAAGCGACCGCGTGCGCGAAACCATCGCGGGGCTGGTGGAGATGCCCGCGATGGAGTTCATCACCACCAGTTCGCGGCAGAGCCAGCGCGAGGCGATGATCGAATTCCAGGCCGAGCTGCGCAATCTGCACACGCCGGCCGTACAGCTTGTTTCGGCCATCATTGCCACGGCGGCAGCGAAAAACGCCAGCGACATCCACATCGAACCCCAGGCCCACGACACCCTGGTACGCATCCGCGTGGACGGGGTGCTGCGCGAGCTCCGGCGCGTGCCCCGTTCGCTGCAGCACTCGCTGATCTCGCGCCTGAAGATTCTCGCGGACCTGGACATCGCCGAGCGCCGGATCCCGCAGGACGGCAGCTTCATTGTGCAGATCGAAGGACGCAAGCTCGACCTGCGGGTTTCCACACTGCCCACGCAGTACGGCGAAAAGATTGTCATCCGGATTCTGGATTCCGCGGCGGCGGCGAAAACGTTCCCCGACCTGGGTCTGGATCCCGGACTGGAAGCTTCCCTGAAGCAGATTCTGGCGCTGCCGCAAGGCATGCTGCTGGTCACCGGCCCGACCGGTTCAGGCAAGAGCACCACGCTGTACGCCGCACTGAACCATCTGCGCCACCCGGGCATCAACATCATCACCGTGGAAGACCCGATTGAATACGTGGTCGAAGGCGTCAATCAGGTGCAGGTGAACGCCCGCGCGGGCCTGGGCTTCGCCAGCGTGCTGCGCTCGATCCTGCGCCAGGATCCCAACGTGATCATGATCGGCGAAATCCGCGATTCGGAAACGGCAGAAATTGCCCTGAAGGCCGCGCAGACCGGCCATCTGGTGCTTTCCACCCTGCACACGAACGACAGCATCGGCGCGATCACCCGTCTGCTCGATCTGGGCATGCCCGCCTATCTGATTGCCGCGTCGCTCAGTGGTGTGCTGGCCCAGCGGCTGGTGCGGCGCCTGTGCGCGTGCCGGAACATGGTTCCGATGAGCCCGGAGCACGCCCGCCAGTTCCGCGACGCCGGCATCCCGCAGCCCGGCGAGCACCTGTTCGTTCCCGCGGGCTGCTCGGTCTGCGACCAGACCGGCTACAAGGGTCGCGTGGGCATCTACGAGCTGTTCGTGGTGGACGCGGCACTGCGCGACCGGATCCGAAGCAACGCCCGACCCGAAGAGCTGTGCGCGCTGGCGCGCAACAACGGTTTCCGGAGAATGCAGGAAGACGCGCTGGAGAAAGTCTGGCGGGGGCTGACCACGCTGGAGGAGGTGACCCGCGTGCTTCCGCTGCAACCCAGCACGGTGGAGCACTGCTCCCACTGCGGACTCGAGCTGCACGCCGCGTTCCGATACTGTCCCCGGTGCGGACAGGCCCGCACCCCCGCGGCGAGCGAAGAGCGCGTGCTTTCGCTGGCCTGAAGGGAGCGACCGGCTCAGCGGCGGTCGAAGGCCTGGTGACGCACATCGCGGCCCGCCACAATGTAGAAGACATCTTCGGCGATGTTGGTGGCGTGGTCTCCGATGCGCTCCAGATTTTTCGCCACCAGGATCAGCTCGAAGGCGGGAAAGACGACGGCGGAATTTTCCATCATGTAGGTGAGCAGTTCGCGGAAGATCTGGTCGCGCAGGCGGTCGAGCTGGTCATCGCGCTGCAGCACGGTGCGGGCCAGTTCAACGTCCTTGTGGATCAGGGCGTTCAGGCTGTCGCGCACCATGCTTTCGGCGAGCTCGCTCATGCGCGGCAGATCGACATAGGGTTTGACGCGCGGATGGCGCAGGATGCGTTGCGCCGATTCGGCAATGTTCACGGCCTGATCGCCGATGCGTTCCAGGTCGGCATTGATGCGGGAGATGGCCAACACCATGCGCAGATCGGCGGCCATCAACTGGTACAGCGCGAGCATCTGGAGCACCCGCTCGTCAATTTCCATCTGCATTTCGTTGACGGCGGTTTCTTCGCTGAGCACTTGGCGGGCGAGGGCTTCGTCTCCCTCGAAGACTGCCCGCACAGCCTGATGCACGGCCCGCTCGGCGAGGCTGCCCATCCAGAGCACCCGCTGCTGCAGCTCTGCCAGATCCCGTTCAAAGTGGCGTTCCATCCGCAATGCTCCTAGCCGAACCGGCCGGTGATGTAGGCCTCGGTGCGCGGATCCGCTGGATTGGTGAACAGTTGTGGCGTCGGGTTGAATTCGACCAGCACCCCGCTCAGCAGGAAGGCTGTGAAATCGCTGACCCGCGCGGCCTGCTGCATGTTGTGGGTGACAATCACAATCGTGTACTGCTGTTTCAGCGTAAACATCAACTCTTCGATTTTGGCGGTAGAGATCGGGTCGAGTGCCGAGGCCGGCTCGTCCATCAGAAGCACTTCCGGCTCGACAGCGAGGGCTCGCGCAATGCAGAGCCGTTGCTGTTCGCCGCCGGAGAGCTGCAGCGCGCTGCGATCCAGCCGGTCTTTCACCTCGTCCCACAGCGCGGCCTGCCGCAACGCCTGCTCGACACGCCCGTCCAGTTCCGCGCGGGAGTGCACTAGGCCGTTGATCCGCAGTCCGAAGGCCACGTTGTCGTAGATGGACTTCGGGAACGGGTTCGGCTGCTGGAAGACCATACCCACGCGTCGGCGCAGCGCAATGACGTCGCATTCGGGGGTGTAGATATCCTGGCCGTCCAGCAACACCCGGCCGCTGGTTTGCACGCCGGCAATCATGTCGTTCATGCGGTTCAATGCGCGCAACAGCGAGGATTTGCCGCAGCCGGAAGGTCCGATGATGGCCGTGATCAGATTCCGGTAGACCGGCATCGTAACCGCATCGACGGCCACGCGACGACCGTAGCGCACGGTCAGCGATTCAATGGCAATTTTCGGTTCGGTGGCGGGAGCGGCGCGCGCGCGGTCGCTCACCGTGACCTTCAACAAGGGGAACTCTTTCGTAGCCGTTGTCGAGTTCACCGCACGCCTCCGGCCATCCGCAGCCGCGCCCGGATGGCAATGGCCGTCAGATTCAGCAGAAACGTCAGTGCGAGGAGCACAAGCACCGTTGCATAGAGCAACGGCTTGGTCGCTTCCACGTCGGGCGACTGTGTGGCCAGCACATAGATGTGGTAGCCGAGCTCCATGAACTGGTCGTTCAACCGGCTGGGGAGCTCTGGCAGGTAGTAGGCGGCCCCGACAAACAGAATCGGTGCCACCTCGCCGGCACCACGGCTCACCGCCAGGATGCCCCCGGTCAGCACGCCGGCCAGGGCGTGGGGCAGCACGACGCGGAACACCGTCTGCGTGCGCGTGGCTCCCAGTGCATAGCTGGCTTCGCGGTAGGACTGCGGCACGCTGCGCAACGCCTCCTCGACGCTGACAATCACCACGGGCAGCGTGAGCACGGCCATGGTCAGCGCCGCCCAGAGAATGGCCGGCTGCCCGTAGGTAAGCTTACCATCGTAGAACTGCCGGTCCACCCACCCGCCGACAAACTGCACGAAGAATCCCAGCCCGAACAAACCGAACACAATCGAAGGCACCCCGGCCAGGTTGTTCACGGCCTGGCGTGTCCAGCGGTAGAGCCACGACTGCCGGTTGGCATATTCGGAAAAATAGATGGCCACACAGACCCCGAGCGGCACGACGAAAATCGTCATCAGCAGGACGAGCAGCACCGTGCCAAAAATGGCCGGAAAAATGCCACCTTCAGTCATGCCCGCGCGCGGCACGCCGCTCAGGAACTCCCAGGTAACCTGTTCCCACCCGTGCCAGACGACGTTGCCGAGAATGATCGAGAGCATCGCCACAATCAGCAGCACCGCCAGGCCGCTAAGCAGCATGAAACTGCGGTCGGCCGCGCGCTGGCTCATCGTTCCACTCCCGCCAGGCGCCGGCGCAGCCGGTCCACGAGCATCGTACCCGTCCAGTTCAGCACAAAGGTGATCGCAAATAATAGCAGACCGATGAAAAACAGCACATGGTAGTGAGGACTGCCGAAGACCACCTCGGCCAGTTCCGCGGCGATGGTGGCGGACAGGGTGCGGACGGGTTCGGCGAACTCCCACGAAGTGATGGCCGCGTTGCCGGAAGCCATCAGTACGATCATCGTCTCGCCGATGGCGCGTCCGAAACCCAGCACCACGCCGGCGAACACGCCCGGCAGCGCCGAGGGCAGCACCACGGTCCACGCCGTCTGCCACGGGGAAGCCCCCAGCGCCATCGCGGCCTGCCGGTACGAACGCGGCACGGCAGCGAGCGCATCTTCGGAAATCGTGTAGAGAATCGGCAGCACAGCGAGCCCGAGCGCAACGCCGGCAGTGATGGCGTTCAACCGATAGTCAAACCCGAAGCGATCCTGCATCCAGGTGGCCAGCACAATCAGTGCGAAGAACCCCAGCACCACCGAGGGAATCCCGGCCAGCATCTCGACGACCGGTTTGATCGTCTCCCGGAGCCACGGCGGGGCGAACTCGGTGGTGTAGATGGCCGCCAGAATCGCGAGCGGAGTGGCAAACAGCATGGCCACCAGCGTCACCTTCAGCGTGCCGAGAAACAACGGCATCAGGCTGTACTTCGGATCCACGGAGACCGGTTGCCACATATAGCGCAGCGGCACTTCCGGGGTGCCGTACTCCTGAGGCAGGAACAACTCGCCGAGGGTGACTTCCTCGTGGACGGCCGGGCTGGTCAGCACGGGCAACGCCTGGCGGCCGACAAAGACGAAGATCAGCAGGATCAGGCTGATCGCCACCAGGGCGGCCAGATAGATCAACGCGCGGACCGCCAGGTCTATGCCCTGGCGGCGCAACGCAGGCCAGGAGAATCGAAAGGTAGCGCTTTCGGCAGTGGTCATGGGCTGGCTTTTTCGTCCTGCCCTGTCATCGCTGAGCGGCCGCTCGCACCGACTGCCGCAGTCGTTCGAGCGACGCTACACGATCCGCTTCGCTCAGCGGGTAGTAGCCGACGCGCTCGACCACCTGCTGCCCTTCTCGCGAAAGCACCCACTCGATGAAGCGGCGCACCTCGCCCGTCGGGGTGCCGGCAAAGTACCAATACAGGTGCCGGCTGATGGGATATTTCGCCGACAGCACATTTTCCAGGGTCGGCTCGACGGCCGGCGAATTGGCGTCTTTCTTCACACGCAAATGCTTGACGCCTTCCCCGTAGGCGATGCCCCCGTAGCCGATGCCGCGGGGGTCACGGGCGACCGCGTTGATGACGGCCGCGGTGCCCGGCAGCGTCTGGGCGGTGGGGAAAAAGTCAGCGTTTTCGAGCACGTGCTCCTTGAAATAGACGTAGGTTCCAGAGTTGTTCTCCCGGCTGTAGAGAATGATGCGCTCGTTTTTGCCGCCGACCTGGTTCCAGCGCTGAATCGCGCCGGTGTAGATGGCCTTCAGCTGGGCCAGGGAGAGCTCTTGCACCGGGTTGGAGCTGTGCACATAGACGGCCAAGCCATCGACGGCCACAGGAAGCTCCAGCACCGTCAGGCCACGCTTTTCCTTCACGGCGGCGATTTCCTTTTCTTTGATTGGCCGGGAAGATTCAGCGATGTCGGTGGTGCCATTGACCAGGGCCGCGATGCCTGTGCCCGAGCCGCCGCCGGTCACCTGGATGGTGACGCCGGGGTGCTTCTGCATGTAGACTTCCGCCCAGCGCTGACCGAGGATGACCATCGTATCCGAGCCCTTCACGGTGATATTCCGCTGCTGAGCTGTGGCCAGCAGTGCCGCGAACAGCAAGGCAACAACAAAAACCCGCAAATATTTCATCGATTCCTCCACGGTCAGTGTCGCACAGTTGTGTTACAGCAGTGTTAAAATTGCGCCCACACACCACGGGGGAGAAGGCGGCGCACGCGGCGCCATCTACTGCCACCGCTCGTTTTCCAAGAAAACGCAGTGCTGGTGTGCGGGTTCCGGCCCGTCAGTAGCGGTACAGCAGGTCGAACTGCATCCGACGCAGCAGCGGCTCGCGGACCGGCGCCTGAGCCGTCACCAGCCGGCGCCCGAACAATCCGGTCCAGGTGAGCGTAGCGCGGTCGGCAAACTGATAGGCGAACGAGAGCCGGTGGGTGAACAGTCCGGATGACGCACGCAGGTCGCTGAAGTTGAAGGCTCCGAGCACGGCTTCCTGCTCGATGCGCAGGAACGTGTAGCCCAGTTCCACGTCGTGGCGCTGGCGCGTGCGTCCGAGTTGCAGTTCGGCCCAGAACCCGTCCCGGTCGCGCGGATTGCAAGCGGGCCGTGGCGGGGCGATGTTCACCAGGTTCGTGCACGCGCGGGTGTTGCTCACGTAGTCGAACTGCACCACCAGTGGCCAGCGCTCGGCACCGGTGTCCACCTCCATCCGCGCGATCAGGTCGAGCAGGCCGAAGCGCGAGGCGAACTGTGTGGCTGTGGCCGCATGGGTGTTCGCGTTGCCGGTGAGGGTCGGCGGCACCGACGTCTGGGCGGCACGGAGGGGGTCGGTGCGCAGGAAATCCATGAATCCAGCATAGGTGGTCAGCCGCACTGGCCCCAGATGCCGGAAACCGAGTTGCACCTGGCCGCCGAGCAGGAGACTGTCGCGGCCGACGGCCCGCTCCAGGAACGGGGCCTGGAAGCCGACCAGCCGGATGCGCTCCAGCACGCCGCGCGCGAGATTGAATTCGATCACCTGGCTGGCACCTTCGGGATTCAAATCGTTGTCCAGCGTCATTTCCGTGCGGTGCCAGGTAAAGGCAAACTTGCCCCCGGTCAAGGTCAACCCCTTCCACCAGCGCGGCTGGTAGCTGACAAAAGCCAGATCCAGATTCACGGGTTTGCGCAGGAAGAAGTTGGTGAAGGTCTGATTGGTGGAGACCGGGTCGGTGTCGTCCCCGCTGGCCAGTCGGAGTCCGCCGCGCCATTCGTCGCCGAACTGCGCGTCCACGTTGAAGCGCAACCGGAAACGTCCGCGGATCCGTGCCGGGTTCCCGCCATGGAAGGTTTCTCCGCGCAAGCGCAGGTCGCCGCTGAACCGAAAATTGCCCAGCGCGCGCCGGAGCGATTCGAGTCCGGCACCTGCACCAGCTGGCTGTTCTTGCGACGAGGGTAAAGCGGAGGTGGTCTGCAGCCGGGTACCGGAAGGCTGTGCAGAGGAAGGCGGTTCTGAGGCCGCAGCCGGAGCCACCATCCGGTGCAGCAATGCCTCCATCTGCTCCAGTCGCTGCTGCTGCGCGCGGAGCAGTTCGCGCTGCGCGGCCAGTTCGCGGTTCTGCGCGAGCACCAGCGCCCGCAACTCCGCAATCGCAGCCAACAACTCCTGCTGCGAGGGAATCGGGGCAGCCGACCCGCCCCCGACCTGCTCCTGGGCAGCCGCTGTACTGGAAAACACCATCGCCACGATCACACCGAACACCTTCCACATGGGACTGCGCATTTTGCCTCCTGAGCGAGAGCCGTTTGGCAGGACTGCGAAACGGTTCCCCCGTCCGTTGCCCCGAAGATGCCGCAGCCTGCGGCGGCAGATTACTGAAGATTACGGAAAAAGCAAACGAACCAACGTGGCCGGTCTGTGGAGGGGAACGGGGCCGGCGTCGGGGGAACACCGGCCCCGGGGTGGGTGGATGTTCGGGTGGAGATCAGAAAACGAAACGCAGACCCAGTTGAATGACCCGCGGACCGCCCACCGTGCGCTCCACGAACCCGACCGAGCTATCGGCCAGGTCGTTGACGGGCAGGGCGAAGTTCACGTTGTTGAACAGGTTGAAAAATTCGGTGCGGAACTCGACGCGATAGCGTTCCGTGAGGCGCGTCATCTTGCTGATGGCCAGGTCGGTGCGCATCTGGCCGTCGCCGCGCAGCACGTTGCGACCGAGGGTACCGAAACCGCCGAGCGGCGAAGCCAGCAGCGACGGGTCAAACGCCCGCAACCCGTTGCCGGAGTTGCGCAGATCGCTCACGGTCACGCCGGACGCCAAGCTCGGACGACCAAAGCCGAGGCGGTACAGCCCGCCCGACCCGACGACCACGTTCAGCAGGTCCGCCGCTGAGCGGGCCTCGGGCTCAGGACTGAACAGCGAGTACGGCGCGCCCGACTGCGCCTGGATGAACCCGCTCACCTGCCATCCCTGCAGCCAGCGCGTCTGCCTCCCACCGGTTGGGATTTCCCAGACGAAGCTGGCGCTGAAGCGATGGGTGCGGTCGAAATCCGACGGGCCCCGGTTCGCCGCCAGATTGCGCGCATTGCCCTGCACAACGAAGCCGGTGTTGGGCACGTCCGGTTTGCCACTGCCTGCGGTGGAGCCCGGGTCGGCCGAGTTGTCGTCGATCGAACGCGAGAACGTGTAGGACAGGTTGAACTGCACACCGTGGCTGAAGCGCTTCGTCAGGCTGGTCTGCAACCCGTGGTAGATGGAGTTGCTGACCGACTTCAGCAGGATGGCCTCCGGGGTGTTCATCCCGAGAAAGGGTACACGGAGTTCCCCGCCAATCAGGGCACGGTCACCGACTGCGGTAGGAGCAAACGCCAGATTCATGTCGAACAGGCCGGCCAGCGGCCCGAAGGCACTGGTCGTCGGGTAGCGGAATCCGAACGCCCGCCCCACACCCGCCAGACACGAAGGCTGATTGCCGGCGCAGGCACCCGCAGGCACAAAGCTCGGGATGTTGCTCGCGCCGAGCGGCCCGCGGGGCGAGCCGGCCGCTTCATAGGCGGCCAGGAAGCGAGCAAAGATGGCGTCCGGGACATTCGGATCATTCAAATCGAATGGCTGGGCCAGCGCAATCGCACTGAGCAGGTGGGTGCCCTTGGTGCCTACGTAGCGGACTTCCCAGACCAGGTTGCGGCCGAGCTCCGTCTGCACGCCCAGGTTCCAGTGCTGGACGTAGGGTGTTTTCAGGTCGCGGTCAACGGCGCGGAACTCCAGGGTCTCGGCGATGCTTCCGCGGCAGGGGGTGGTGGGGAAGTTGACATCGCAGGGCGGATTCGGCGTCACACCGTCAGCGCCAAACTGCACCGGCGTGTTGTCGCGGATAACGTAGTTCGCCTGCGCGTCGTTCAGCCGGTCCGGCACCACCCGGAACGGGAACCAAGCGTTGAACGGGAGGTTGGTCGGCACCTGAGAAAACGCTGTTGCCAGCGGCACCGCGTTGGCCGGGAAAGTGATTTCCACTTCGCGGAGATGGGGATAGTTGCTGAATACAGTGTTGATGAATGCAGCCGAAGGCCGGTCGAAGAAAATCCCGTACCCGCCACGCACGACCAGGCGGCCACTGGCCAGCGGCTGCCAGGCAAAACCGAAACGCGGCTGGAAGTTGTTCAAGTCCTGGCCGCGCAGGGTGTGACGCGTCGGGGCGCGGTTGGTTGCGTTGATGGCCACATCGATCGGGGTGATGCCGGTCTGTTCGGCGTGGCTGGGCAGCAGAATCCCGGGCAGCGGGTTGTTCGGCTCGGCCAACGACGGGTCAAAGTTGGACATCCAGCCGTTTTTCTCCACCGGCCAGGCAAACCAGTCCCAGCGCAATCCCAGATTCAGGGTGAGCCGATCGCTCAGCTTCCAATCGTCAGCCACAAACCAGGCCAGGTCGAACATGCGGAATTCTTTGTTCGTAATGCCGTACTGGGTGTCGGCTTCGGTCGCCAGCCCGCGAAGCAGTTGCGAGAAGCTGTTGAACTTCTCAAACTCGGTGGCCTGCTCTTCCGGCAGATTCGTGCGCACGTTGTGGTGCCGGAATTCGCCGCCGAAGCGCAGGGCATGCCGTCCGCGGTTCCAGGCGACGGTATCGGACACGTTGAAGGTGAGCTGCTCGCGACGGTTGAAGGAATCGTTCGGCCCGCCGAAGCTGTGCCGGATGCCGCGGAAGACGTAGTGTCCCAGCCGGCGTGTCCCCGGGGAGCTGTCAAACTGCTGTGCCGGGTTGATGACGCCCACCGAGTCGTTCGTGATCTCCAGGAACGGGTCATCCAGCCGCCGCGTGTTGTTCAGGCTGAGCATGCCGAAGCGCAGGTCGTTGACCAGCGTCGGCGAGAAGACGTAGGTGTGCCCAGCCGCCAGGGTGCGGGCGCGGTTGTTGCGCAGCAGCGTAAACGGCGAAGCCAGGCTGGAGGGATCCGGAAAAGAATCCCGGCTCGGAAAATTCGAGAAGAAGAAAACCGCGTAGAACCGACTGGCGTCGCTCAGGTTGGCGTCACCACGCACGGTGAACTGGTCCTGCTGGAATTCCGAGGGCAACACCTGGCGGACGCGCACGATCGGGTTGCCATCCGGGTCGCGACGCGCGCAATTCAGTCCGCGGTTCGGGGCAGGGATGATGAAGTCGCCGGTAACCGGGTTCCGCAACTGGAACAGGTTCACCGCAATCGGCGAAACACCGCTGGCGTCAAAAGGCAACGGCGCGATCCCGCACGCCGCCCGCGCCTGGTTGAAACCCGCGACCAGATCCGCGGCAGTGCGGGCTCCAGAAACGAAATCGAGTCCGAGCGGCAGGTCCACGGTGCTGGAGGCTGTGGGCACGAAGCCGGTGGTGGCATCGGTACGCTGATAGCCGCCGAAGAAAAAGACCTTGTCGGGCACCACCGGGCCGCCCAGAGTGAACCCGTACTCCTGGCGATCGGCTTTGGGCCGCTCAATGCCTTCCAGGTTGAAGAAGAAATCGTTCGCGTTCAGCGCTCGATTCTGGAAAAACCAGTAGGCCGAGCCGTGCAGCTCATTGCTGCCGCCCCGGGTGAGGATCTGGAAGTTGCCGCCGCCGTTGCGTCCGGTGGAAGCGTCGTACAGGCTGGTCTGCAGCTTCACTTCCTGGATCGTTTCCGGGGCCGGCGAAATGTTTTCGACCAGCGAGCCTTCGTTGCTGAGCAGGTTGGTAGCGTCGACCCCGTTGAACTGCAGGCTGTTGCTCGTGGTGCGGGTACCGTTGACCGAGGGGCTGATCGAACCGGTGTCGTTGCTGAGCACCGGCGGCAGGTCGGCGTTGATGCCCGCCTCGGCCGTGAGCAGGTGGGTGAAGTTCCGCGACGCCGAGGGCACCTGAAGCAGCTCGTTGGTGTTCAACTGCCGGAACGTGGTGGCCTGCGCCGTGGTCAGCAGCGGGAGCTCGGCCGTGACTGCGATCTGCTCCGCCATTTGGCTCAGCTCGAGTCGCACGCGGACCTCGCGCGTCACCGCCGCTTCCACGGCAATCCCGTTCTGAACGAAACGGGCAAAGCCTTCGGCCTCAACCGTGAGCGTGTAATTGCCCACCGGCAGCGCCGCCAGATAAAAGGCACCCTCTGGATTGCTGCGTGTTTCGCGCCGCAGGCCGGTGGCCGGGTCGGTAGCCACCACGCGCGCCCCCTGCACGGCAGCCCCACTCGGGTCTTCCACCTCACCACTGATGGCGCCGGTGACGCCCGCTTGAGCAGCCACCGACGTCGGCACCAGCAGCAGACACAAGGCCAGGAACAACTGAACACGACTCCATCGCTTCATGTTCCTTCTGCTCCTTTCGCAGAAATTTGGCGTTGACCACATCGGATCTGTTTGGAATTCGCGACCACGCTAGCCCCTGCGATTCAATGCCACATCACGGGCAGGTAAATTCTCGGTTACACGGCCGGTTCCGCTTCGGCAGGGGCACCGCGCAGGTTCAGGGTGCGCCCACGCCCGTGGCGCACTTCCAATCCGCGCAGCCAGAAGAGGACGTCTTCGGCGATGTTGGTGGCGTGATCGGCGATCCGCTCCAGATGTCGTGCCGCCAGCGCAAACTGCAGGCCGGCGGGGGCCTGGGCCGGGGCAACAGCGAGGGTGCGCAGCAACCGGTCGAAGATCTGGTCGCGGTAGCGATCCACTACCTCGTCGCTGGCCAGGACTTCCCCGGCCAGGTCCGGGTTTCGGGCCGTCAGCGCTCCCAGGCTCTTGTGCATCATCGCGCGGACAGCCGCAGTCATCGGCACCAGTTCTTCGGGAACCGATTCCGAGGGCATCTGCGCCAAGGAGACCACCCGCTGGGCGATGTTCACGGCCAGGTCGCCCATCCGTTCCAGATCGTTGTTGATTTTGATGGTGGCCACGACCAGGCGGACATCGGTTTCGGCCAGGCCCGAACGGCTCAGCAGGCGCACAGCGTGTTCGTCAATCAGGATTTCCATCTCGTTGATGCCGGGCTCGGCCAGGAAGACCTGGCTGGCCAGGCGCGGATTCCTCTCGAGCAACGCATCCAGTGCGGCGCTCACGGTGACTTCCACGGTGCGGGCCATGGAAATCAGATAGTTCACCAGTGCGTTCTGTGGAACGGTGGTCGGGTTTGTGGCTGGGGATGTCGCCATCGGGGCTCCTTTCCAGAGTGCTCAGCAAGTACAGCAGGAAGCTGTGATTGGGGTGGTCAGACCGCAGCCCGCTGGCCGCGAGCAGTGCCGCAGCCACGACCAGCACGCCCACACCCAGATACAAAGCGGCTTCCACAACCTCACTGTGGCGGTGTCGGATTACACAGAAATGAATGCGGGATAAATTTCCAAGAAACGTCGCCGGTGGCTAGCGGACGACCGGAACGGTGAAGAAAAACCGTGAGCCGCGCCCGACTTCGCTTTCCACCCAGATCCTTCCGCCGTGGGCTTCGACCAGATGTTTGGCAATGGAAAGACCCAGGCCCGTGCCACCGACTTCGCGGGAGCGGGCAGCGTCCACACGATAGAAGCGCTCAAAGATGCGCGGCTGGTCGGCTTCCGGGATGCCGATGCCCGTGTCGGCAACTTCAAAGACGACTTCGCCCTCGCGGGGGTACACGCGCACGGTGATGCGTCCGCCATCCGGAGTGTACTGCACGGCATTGTCCAGCAGGTTCTGCAACACCTGCTGCAGGCGCTGCAGGTCACCGCGCACGTTGGGCAGTTCGTCGGGCCGTTCCACGGCAATGGCCAACTGCCGGCCGGCCGTGCGCAACCGCGTCAGTTCCAGGCAGGGTTCGAGAATCTGTTCCGGGGCAAGGGGCACCATCTCCAGAGCCAGCTTGCCAGCTTCGATCGAGGAGAGCGTGAGCAGTTCGTCGGTGAGTCGCCCGAGGCGCACGGCGTGGTCGCGAATGATTTCCAGAAACCGGCGACGAGTTTCCGGGTTCTCGGAAGCGCTGCTGAGCAGTGTCTCGGCAAAGCCCTGGATGGCGGTCAAGGGAGTTTTCAGTTCGTGGGAGACGTTTGCGACGAAATCGCGCCGCACCCGCTCCAGCCGTCGCGATTCCGTGATGTCGTGCAGCACCAACACCGCCGCGTGCGACGCGCCGCCGCGTACGGGGGTGGCTGTGGCCGCAAAAAACCGCTGCGGCACGCTGCCAAGGCTGACTTCTTCGATCCGCACCTGCTGTCCGGCCAGCGCCCGCTCGACCGCCGAGACCAGCTCCACCTGCCGCACGACCTCCACCAGTGGGCGCCCCGCACACGGCTCCGGACCCCACTGCACGGCGCTGCAGAAGGCGTGATTGCAGAACACAATGCGAGAGTCGGCATCTACCACCGCCACACCTTCCCCCATGCTGGCCAGAATCGCTTCGGTGCGGCGGCGCTCCTCGGTAAGCGCCTGAACGAGCTGGTCGAGCCGTCGCGCCGTTTCGTTCCAGTCGTGAGCCAGCGCGTCCAGTTCGTCGCCCCGGCGACGCACGGGCAGAGAACGGAAATCGCCCGTGGCGACCTGCGCGGAAAACTCCTTCAGACGCTCGACCCGCCGCGCGAACTGCCGCGAAAGCCACAGGGTGATGCCGCCTGCAACCACCAGCACCGCGAGCAGCCCCGTCCAGAGCTGACGGCGAATGGCAGCCATCTCCTGCTGAATCTGGCCGAGCGGCATGCTCAGGTGGAGCGCCACGGGCGCCTGCCCGGGGCGGTCAAACCGTGCGGCCAGAATCAGCATTTCGCGATTTGCGGTCGTGCTGAAGCGCACGGTGCGGCCTTCGCCGGAAGCGAACGCCTGCTGCACTTCGGGCCGGTCGGCAAGATTTCCCATCGAGCGCGAGTCTTCCCGGGAATCGGCGAGCACGGTGCCATCGGCAGCAATCACGGTGACGCGTGCACCGGATGCTGCCAACCAGGTGACCCATCGGGAAAGCGCTTCCGGGCGGTCGAAATCAGGCGGCTGGGCACGGGCCAGCCGGAGCAGGGTTTCCAGTTGCGTCGTGCCCGCGTGCAGCAACTGCTGTCGCAGAGTCTGTCGGGCGTAGAAATCCACCGTGGCCAGCAGCGCGACCAGCAGCGCCAGATACGGCAGGCTTAGTTTCCAGAACAGGTTAATCCGCACGGAGCTCAAACATGTAGCCGGCGCCGCGCACCGTTTTCAGGTAGGTGGGCGCATCCGGCTCGTCTTCGATCTTTTCCCGCAGCCGTCGGATGTAGACGTCTACGCTGCGCGGCGTGACGAATCGTTCGGTGCCCCAGACGGCATCGAGTAACTGGTCGCGCGTAAAGACCCGATTCGGCCGCGAGGCCAGAAAGTACAGCAGGCGAAACTCCAGCGTGCTCAACGGCACCGGCTTCCCGCCACGGGTCACGCGGAACGCCGCCGGATCGATCACCAGAGCACCGACCGCAATGGGCTTTTCGGCTTCGCCGGCCGGCTCCGTTCGCCGGAGCAAGGCGCGCACACGGGCGACCAGTTCGCGTGGACTGAATGGTTTCGTCACGTAATCATCCGCGCCCAGCTCCAGGCCGACTACGCGGTCGGCTTCATCGCCCCGGGCCGTCAGCATCAGGATCGGAAGCCGGTTCAGCGACGGATCGCGACGAACCTCGCGGCAGACCTCCAGGCCAGGCAACTTGGGCAGCATCAGGTCCAGAATCAGCAGATCGGGCGGCGCTTTACGAATCTGGGCCAGCCCGCTCAGTCCATCGCTGGCCCAGCAAACCTGAAACCGCTCTTTTTCGAGGTTGTAGCGAATCAATTCGACAATGTCTTTGTCGTCTTCGATGATCAAAATTCGCTTCATGACAAGAAGACTCTTCTGCACATTAACGGAAAACCAGGAAGACTGGCAAGTTCAGCCGGGGGTGTTGCCCGGCAGTCGAAGCGGAGTGCGCACCGGGACACACCGCACCGGCCGCCGGCCGGTCATTTCCCGCAGCGAAGCCCGATCCAGCCGCTGTGGTACCGTCGCTGCAACGCAGCCCGGCCAGAATCTGTGCGTTAGCGGATACGGCATCGGCAATCTTTTTGGTCTCCGTTTTGCTATACTAGGCAGCGAAGGGCACGGATGCCGATGCTGCGCGCGGTAGCACTGGCGGCCATGATGACTCTGCTGGCAGCGGGGCCGCTGCCCGTTTCGGCCTGTGCGCTGGTGGCTAATCTGCTGGCTGACTGCCAGCCACAGCCAGAATGCCACACTGTGCCGGCGACCGCGCCGACTTCCACGCTCGAGACGCCCGCCGGACACGACTGCTGTGCGCTGCGAGCAGCGCCGCAACCGCTGTTCAAGGAGCCGAGCACTCCGCAGACGGCAGCCGCCGCTCCGCTGGTCATCCCCGCCAGCGAGAGCCTTGCCGCGAGCCACACGCAGGCTCCGGTGGCCCTTGCACAGGTTCGCGTCTTGCCTTCCGATTTCCAGGCCCACCTCTGTGTATTTCTGATCTAGCTCCTCTCTTCGGAAGCACACACCCGCTGCGCGCCGACGAGGTGGTGCGCGCCCAATCCATTTTCGTGTGAGTGCAGAGAGAGGAGACTTATGAAATCCGTATCCTTGGTGCTGCTGTTGGCCCTGGCCACCGGCACGGCGATACCGGCTCAAGAACGTGCCGGAGCCGGCGAAGCCGAACTGGTTACGCTCCGCGCGTTGCAGGCGGAAGTCGAACGCGTTCACCCCAGCTTACGTGCCGCTGAGCAAAGCATACAGGCAAAACGGGCGCGGGTTTCCCAGGCGCGCACGCTGCCCGATCCGATGGTTGCGGTCGGCTGGATGGGCGACCCCGCGCCCTTCCGGGTGCAGCGAGGAGACCCGTCGAGTTTCCGCTTCTTCGAGGCCCGGGAAGAGATTCCCTACCCGGGCAAGCTGCGGCTGCGGGGGCAGCTGGCTTCGCAAGAAGCAGAGGCCGAGCGGTGGGCGCTCGACGGGCTCCGACGCCGGCTGCGCGCGGAAGTGGCGGAAGCCTATTTTGCGCTGTGGGGCACCGAGCGAGCCATCGCGATCAGCGAGCAGAACAAGGTTCTGCTCGAAAAGCTGGCGCGCATCGCGGAAGAAAAGTATCGCGTCGGAGAAGGTTTGCAGCAGGATGTGCTGCGCGCCCAGGTGGAGGTTTCCCGCTTTCTGCAGCGGCTGACGGTGCTCCGCCAGCAGCGGCAGACGCTGGTGGCGCGACTGAACACCCTGCGACTGCTGCCACCGGATGCGCCGCTCGGCCCACTGGCGCCGGTGGAAAAAACTGAGCTGTTCTACTCCCTCGAAGAGCTGCTCGACCGCGCTGTGGCGGAAAATCCGGAAATCCGCCAGCAAGAAGAACGGATCGAACAGGAGCAGTACGCGGTGCTCCTGGCGCGACGCGAGTACTACCCGGACTTCGAAATCCGTTACATGTACCAGCAACGGCCCGTGATGCCGGACATGCACGGTATCGCGTTCGGCATCCGCATTCCGGTCTTCTACAAAAGCAAGCAGCGCGAAGCCGTGAACGAAGCGGCGGCATCGCTGGCCGCGGCGCGGCAGCAGCGCGAAGCGATTCGCACGGAGCTGTTCTATGCGGTCCAGCAGCACTATCTGACGGCGCGCGCTTCCGAGCAACTGCTGGCTCTCTACCGGAAAGGCATCGTGCCCCAGTCCACTCTGGCGCTGGAGTCGGCGCTGGCCGCCTATCAGGTCGGCCGGCTCGATTTCCTGAGCGTGATCACAAATTTCATCACGGTACTTGACTACGAAATCGAATACTACAACGAACTGGCCAAGTACCAGACCGCGCTGGCGCGGCTGGAAGAAATCACCGCGATGGAATTGTTGCCGTGAGGACGCCATGAGAAAGCAAAGGATTGCCATTGTGCTCGTCGTCGTGCTGATCGTTGTGGGAGCCATCTACCACCGCGAGATTCTCGACTGGTTCACTGTGCCTGAAAGGCACGGGCACACCCCCGAGGAAGTGTCCACTGAGGCGTCGGCGAGCGAGGTGTGGTACTGCCCGATGCATCCCGAATACCGCTCGGACCGGCCCGGCAACTGCCCGATCTGCAGCATGCAGCTCGTGCGCAAGGAAGCCCACCCCGGTGCACACCCCGCGACCGGCAGCGGTGCGCCGACCGAAGGAACCACTACGCCGACGTCCATTTTCATCGCCCCTCAGCGGCAACAACTGATCGGCGTCCGCTACGTGGCTGCCGAGCGCCGCACGTTGCACAAGGAAATCCGCACCGTGGGCAAGGTGGCGTTCGACGAATCCAAGGTCACGCACATCCACACGAAGGTCACCGGCTACATCGAGCACGTCTACGTGGATTTTGTCGGGCGTCCGGTGCGCAAAGGGGAGCCGCTGTTCACCATCTACAGTCCCGAGCTCGTCGCGACCCAGCGCGAATACCTGGTGGCGCTTCGCGGTCAGGAGCAGTTGAACGATGCACCCTACGCGGAAATTCGCAACGGGGCCCGCTCGCTAGTCCACGCGGCCCGGGAACGGCTGCGGCTGTGGGATGTGAGCGAAGAAGACATCCGCCGGCTGGAAGAAACCGGCGAAGTTCGCCGCACCCTGACGATCTATTCGCCAGTGTCGGGCATTGTGACCGACCGCATGGCCTACCACCACGGCCGCTACGTGAACCCGGAAATGGATCTGTACACGATCGTGGATCTTTCCACGGTCTGGGTGCTGGCGGAATTCTATGAATACGAACTGCCCTTTCTGCGCGAAGGTCAACCCGTGACGATCGAATTTCCCTATGCCGGCCAGCCCCGCACGCTGCGCGGCAAAATCACGTTCCTTTATCCCTACCTGGATCCGAAAACGCGAACCCTGCAAGCGCGGATGGAGTTCCCGAATCCGGATCTCACGCTGCGACCGGACATGTTCGTCCACGCGGTGTTGCACGTTTCGTTGGGCACCCAGCTCGTCGTACCCGAAGATGCCGTGCTCGACACCGGCACCCTGCAGTACGTGTTCGTAGACCGAGGGAACGGCTACATCGAACCGCGCCGCGTGACCGTCCGCGCACGCGCCGCAGGCTTCGCCGCCATCGAGAGCGGCCTGCAACCCGGCGAACGCGTGGCAACCGCAGCCAATTTCCTGCTCGATTCCGAAAGCCGGCTGAAAGGCGCACTGGCGCATCTGGGTGCACCCGAATCTCCCGGTGCGGTGCATGCCGGTCACGCGCAGCACGGAGGCGGCCGTGATTAACGCCATCATCGAATACTGCGCCACGCACCGCGGGTTCGTCCTGATTCTGGTTGGGGCGTTGTGCGTGCTGGGCGGGTGGGCGCTACGGACCACGCCGGTGGATGCCATTCCCGACCTCTCCGATCCGCAGGTCATTCTCTACACGGAATGGCCCGGCCGCAGCCCGAATCTGGTGGAAGACCAGATTACCTACCCGCTGGTGACCGCCATGCTGGCGGCGCCGAAGGTCACCGTGGTGCGCGGCATCAGCGACTACGGTGTTTCCTACGTGTACGTGATTTTCGAAGAAGGCACCGATCTGTACTGGGCGCGCAGTCGCGTGCTCGAGTACGTGAGCGCAATGGCTGGCCAGCTCCCGGAAGGCGTGGTGCCCCAGCTAGGGCCGGATGCCACCGGCGTCGGCTGGGCATTTCAGTACGCGCTGGTGGACCGCAGTGGCCGTCACAATCTAGCGGAACTGCGCACGTTCAACGACTGGTACCTGCGGTACTGGCTCGAAGGCGTGCCCGGGGTGGCCGAAGTGGCGCCGGTGGGCGGCTTCGTCAAGCAGTACCAAGTGCTCGTTGACCCGAACCGGCTGCTGGCCTACCGCCTGCCCCTGAACGCGGTCCTCGAGGTCATCCGCAACAGCAACAACGAAGTCGGCGGACGCGTGGTGGAGTTCACCGGCAAGGAGTACCTGGTGCGCGGCCGCGGCTACATCGCTTCCCTCGACGACATCCGCAATCTGGCCGTGGGCACCGACGACAACGGCACCCCGATCTATGTGCGCGATATCGCCCGGGTGGAGCTGGGGCCGGAAATGCGCCGCGGGGTGGCTGAGCTGAACGGCGAAGGCGAAGTCGTGGGCGGCATCGTCGTGGTCCGCCACGGTGAAGACGTCCGCAGCGTGATCCATCGCGTCCGGCAGAAGCTGGAGGAAAACCGTGCCGCCCTGCCCCCGGGGATCGAAGTCGTAACGACCTACGACCGCTCCGCACTGATCGACCGCGCCATCGCCACGCTGAAGAACACGCTCCTCGAAGAGCTGCTGATCGTCAGCCTGGTCATTCTGATCTTTCTCTGGCACATCCCCAGCGCCCTGATCCCCATCGTGACCATCCCGATTGCTGTGCTGCTGTCGTTTCTCCCGATGAAACTGATGGGCGTAAGCTCGAACATCATGTCGCTCGGCGGCATCGCCATCGCGATCGGTGCCATGGTGGACGCCGCGATCGTCGTCGTCGAACAAACTCACAAAAAGCTCGAGTACTGGGAAGCGGAAGGGCGTCCGGGTAGCGGTCAGCGCGTGATCATCGAGGCCGTGAAAGAAGTTGGCGGCCCGAGCTTTTTTGCTCTGCTGGTGATTGCTGTCTCCTTCCTGCCGGTTTTCGCACTGCAGTATCAGGAAGGCCGACTGTTCAAGCCGCTGGCGTTTACCAAGAATTCCGCCATGGCCGTGGCGGCAGTGCTGGCGATTACGCTGGATCCAGCGCTGCGACTGCTGCTGTTTCACACGCAGGCGTTCGGGTTCCGCCCGCGCTGGCTGGCCGCACTGGCGAACGCAATTTTCGTGGGAAAAATCCGCAGCGAAGAACAACACCCGATCAGCCGACCCTTGATGCGCCTCTACCACCCGGTCGTACGGTTTGTGCTGAACTACAAGTGGCTGGTGATTGCTCTGGCTCTGCTGGCGATGGCGGTCACCGTGCCGGCCTATTTGCGACTCGGCTCCGAGTTCATGCCACCGCTCAATGAAGGTTCGTTGCTCTACATGCCCATCACGCTGCCGGGGATCAGCATCACCGAAGCCACCCAGTATCTGCAAATTCAGAACAAGCTGATCCGGCAGTTTCCGGAGGTGGAAACCGTGTTTGGAAAAGCGGGCCGCGCGGAAACCGCGACCGATCCGGCTCCGCTCAGCATGGTGGAGACAAACATCCTGCTCAAGCCGCAGAGTCAGTGGCGCACGGTGCGGGTCGAGCGCTGGTATTCCCGCTGGGCACCGGATTGGCTCCGCCGGCTGCTGACCCGCATCTGGCCGGAGGAGCGCCCGCTCACCTGGGAGGAGCTGATCCAGCAACTGGACGAAGCGGTGCGGCTGCCTTCGTACGCGAATGCTTGGCTGTTTCCCATCCGCACGCGCATCGACATGGTCACCACCGGCATCCGCACGCCAGTGGGCATCAAGATCCTGGGCACCGATCTGAACACGATCGAGACCCTGGGCCTGCAGCTCGAGCGCATCCTGCAGGACATTCCCGGTACCCGCAGCGCATTTTTTGAACGCGTCACCGGTGGCTACTATCTCGACTTCGAGGTGAACCGCGAACAGGCCGCACGCTATGGGCTTTCCGTAGGCGAAGTGAACGACATCCTGGAAGCCGCCGTCGGCGGGAAAACGGTCACCACCACCATCGAGGGCCGCGAACGCTATCCGGTGCAGGTGCGCTACGTCCGTGACCTGCGCGATTCGCTGGCGGACCTCGCCCGCGTGCTGGTGCCCACTCCGTCCGGGGCACAGGTGCCCATCACACAACTGGCCCGGATCCGCCTGACCACCGGCGCACCCATGATCAAGAACGAAGAAGGCTTCCTCGCCGGCTTCGTCTATGTGGACGTGGAAGGGCGCGACCTGGGAAGCTACGTGGAACAGGCCCGTCAGGAAGTCGCCCGCCGGCTCGCACTCCCGGCCGGCTACCAGTTGCTCTGGAGCGGACAATACGAATACCTGCAGCGGGTTCGGGAACGGCTGTGGGTGCTGGTTCCCATCACGCTGTTCATCATCTTCGTGCTGCTCTACCTGAACACAGGCTCGATCGCGAAAACGCTGATTGTGCTGCTTGCTGTTCCCTTCTCGGCCATCGGCGCCATCTGGCTGCTCTACGCGCTCGACTACAACATGAGCATCGCCGTCTGGGTGGGTCTGATTGCGCTGCTCGGCGTGGACGCCGAAACGGGCATCTTCATGCTGCTCTACCTGGACCTGGCCTACAACGAGCGCAAGCAGAAAGGCCGGATGCGCACGCGCGAAGATCTGCACGAAGCCATCGAATACGGCGCGGTGAAACGGCTGCGTCCGAAAGTGATGACCGTCGCGGTGATGTTCATGGGTCTGCTGCCGATTATGTGGTCCACCGGCACCGGCGCCGACGTCATGAAGCGCATCGCCGCGCCCATGATCGGCGGCATCTTCACGTCGTTTGCGCTGGAGCTGCTGGTCTATCCGGCTATCTACTTCCTGTGGCGCTGGCACACGGAAGTGAAGAAGCTGGCTGCCGGAACCGCGGCATAAGGCCTGCGTCACGCACGTCGCAGCCGGGCAGCGCTACGGAATCCGGCATACGCGCACTGCAGCGTTCTGATAGGGACATTCCAGACCCGCGATACCCGGCTGCTCGAGCACCACCCAGTTCACGCCGAAGTTCGTCTTCAGGCGGCGGAAATCCTCCAGCGTAAACTGCTGCCAGCCTGCCAGTGCCTGCCAGTGTTGACGCCACAGCGGTGCCAGCTCCGGAGCCAGCGCGGCAGCCATGCGATCCTTGCTGTAGTCGCCCAGCGCACTGCGCGCCGCCAGCCCGCGGAAACCACGATCGTCCTCACCGGGCAGCTCGGTGTAGCGGGGGTTGAGCGCAAACAGGGCGTCGCGCGGCGTGTGCTCCCGCACCCAGGCAAACGCGCGCGCCCAGTCGTTGCCGGGCTCACGCCAGGGCCACTCGAGATGCGGACTGGCCGGATAGAGCATCCGCTGCCCGACAAACACGCCCACGCAGAGCGGCACAAATAGCAACAGCCAACGCAGCGGCCGCCTTCCGAGCACTCGCTCGCCCAGCAGTCCGCCGCCGAGCAGCACGGTCACCAGAAAAACAAAATGGATGACCCGCATCGGCTCGGCCGTAGCAAAGTGCTCGCGGCCGGGCATGGTCGTCAGCAGCACCGCCAGCGCCATGCCCAAACCACCGGAGAACAGCAAGCGGCCCGCCACCAACTCCAGCGACGCGTTGCCCAGCTTTCGCGCTATCCGCTGAAACCACCGGAGCAGCAACAACGGCACGATGGCTGCGAACTGCGCCACCAGTGGCCACCGCGTCGGGAAGATGAATCGCCGCAGATGCACTGCTTCGCGCCAGGCCGGATTGTCAGGGAGCAACAGCAGCGATGCTGCTTGCGGCGGTGCGAATGGAGGCCGCCAGATCAAAAACAGCAGGTGCCAGGCGCCCGCCAGCGTCATGGTCGGGTGGATGAAAAATGATACGACCAGCCAGAGCGCCGCACGGGGTCGTCGGTCGAAAGCCTCTGCCATCGCGTGCAACAACAGCGCACTGGCCAGCGTGCGCGGTACCAAGTAGGTGTCGGCTAGATAGAGCAGTGTGCCGGCAGCGACCAGAATCAGCAGAGAAGCCAACAGCGCGACTGCCGCCCAGCGTGCCAGAACGTCGCGAAACACCCGGCCACTGGCCCGCCAGGCACCGAGCAACAACAGATAGATCGTCAACAGATGCCCGAGGAAGAAGGTCCACTCCAGGCTGAGGCCGCTGGCGCGCACCGCAGCAGCCACCAGCTCGTCGAACAACATCCAGCCCATCTGCACCTGGAAGTAAATCGAGTCGTGGGGATACAGTGTCGGATCGAGTGCCTGACGAATCGCCGGCAGATAGACGAAATGGTCTTCGACACCGAAGTGATAGCCGTGCAGCAGCACCGCGCCGCAGGCCAGCAGAAAGACGAACCACGCATCGCGCATGCTGTACCAGGTTCGGCACACCGCCCGCCGCACCCGATGATTCTAACAGGAGTCACACCCTCGGCGGACAGCGCTTCGCCGCCCGGTTATCTCCCAGCGCTACACCGCGCACAAAACACGTGCGCTCTCAGCGCCACAGCAAAAATTTCCGATGCTCTCGACGGGAATGGTCGCGAAGCTGAAGTGGCGCGCCTGGGGCGACTCGAACGCCCGACCTCTGGTTCCGGAGACCAGCGCTCTATCCAACTGAGCTACAGGCGCGCTGGACATTCATTCTAGCGCGGAAGTCAAACGCTGGCCAGTCCGCGGGCAGGTTCCGCGGCAGCTCATCAATGCTTCCCAGGAGGTCGCGTCTGACCGAGAAGGCAAACAGCGCAACTGCAGTTGCAGGGTGGGGCCGAGCAGGCGTACCGAGGCGACTGAGTTCTGCGCAGACGCGGGAGCAGTGTTAGTCAGCCTGGTGTGCTGCAGGCCGCCGCACCTTGACGCCACCCCAGAACAAATCCCGGAACGTTTTGGCCTGTTTCAGCCGTGCTTCGGCAAGTTGATCGGCCGCGCGTGCCGTCGAGATACTTTGCTCCTGCGCCAGAGCCAGGACGCGTTTCATGCGGTCGTAGATGCGCGCGATACTGGCGCGGCTATCGGCACGCCCGAGCAGATAGAATTCCGCGCCACGAATCAGCCCGCCGGCGTTGACCAGGTAGTCGGGCGCATAGAGGATGCCCCGGCGGGCCAGTTCGTCCCCATCTTCTGCAGTCGCGAGCACGTTGTTGGCGCTGCCGCAGACGATGCGTGCCTGCAGCCGGGGGATCGTGTCGTGGCGAATCACTCCGCCGAGCGCGCAAGGGGCGAACACGTCGCAGTCCGCTGCCAGGATTTCCTCGGGTGCGACCACGCGCGCGCCGCACGTTTCCGCTACCTGCTGCGCGCGGTGCGGATCGAGATCCGCCACCAGCAGCTCGGCGCCCTGCTCGTGCAGGATGCGTGCCAGCCAGCGGCCGACGCCGCCGACCCCCTGAATCGCCACACGCGGGCGCTCGATGCCGAGCGCTTCCAGACAGGCCCGCATGCCCTGCCAGACACCCTGGGCGGTGTGCTCGCTGATGTCGCCCAGGCCGGGCGCCGATTCACAGGCGACATAAGCGGTGGTGCGCGCCATCGCGGCCAGGTCCTCGGCCGTGGTGCCCACGTCCACGCCGGTGAAGAAACGCCCGCCGAGATTTTCGACCACCAGCCCGAGCGCTTCGAACGCAGCAACGCGGTCGAGTCTGTCGTGATCGATCAGCACGACCTTGCCACCGCCGCAAGGCAGCTCGGCCAGCGAAGCTTTGTAGGTCATGGCGCGGGAGAGCCGCAAAGCATCGTCGAGGGCTTCGGCCTCGCTGGCGTAGCGCCAGATCCGGGTGCCGCCCAGCGCCGGGCCCAGCGTGGTGTCGTGGATGGCCAGGAACCCGCGCAGGCCGCAGGCGCGGTTCTGCAGCGCAATCACCTGCTCGTGGTCCTGCTCTGCCATTCGGCTCAGCAGAGGCATACGGTTTCCTGCTGCACGCTGCCGCCTGAGTGCAACCGCAGATCGATATGGTCAGTCGCGGAGCAACGACTGCATCTTTTTGCCGATTTTCTCCACTTCTTCGGCCTTGCGTAACAGCTTAAGCGGGAGCACGTCTGCGGTGTCGTTTTTTTCCAGTTCCTGCTGGATCTCCTGGGCCAGTTTCAACAGTCGTTCCGACTCCGCTTTCAGTTCCTTTTGTCTGGCCTGCAGAATGCGCCGGGGGTCGGGCATCGGTGGTTCCGGGCGCAAGACGTCCGGCCACGGGGCAGGTGGTGACGGCCGCGGCTGCTGAGCCAACAGGGCCGCCGGCAGAGCAACCGCCGAAAGAGCGCGGAGAAATGCTCGGCGGGTTGGTGTGTTTTCGGCCATGCTTTTCCTCCGCCCGCGGACCGTACCGGCCGCGGGCTGCGCACAGGCGGCAAATGGTATAATCCGCCCGGTTCTCACTCTATGCCAGATTGGATGCCCTTTTCCAGCGAGCTGTTTTTCACGCGGGGTCTGCGGATTGCTGGGATTCTGGTGCTCGCGCTGGTGGCCGGCCGGCTGCTGCGCACCCTCACCAACCATCTGATCGAACACGCCGCCGCACCCACGCGCGTTGCGCTGCTGCGCGAGCAGCAGACGCGCACGATGGCCGGCATACTCTACAGCACCGGCACGGCGATCCTGGCCACGCTGGCGCTGCTGATGGTGCTCGGCGAGCTGGGGCTGAACCTGGTGCCGGTGCTCACCGCGGCAGGACTGGCCAGCGTGGCGTTTGGTCTGGGGGCGCAGCATCTGGTTCGTGATCTGATCAACGGATTTTTTATCGTTTTCGAAGACCAGTTTGTCATCGGCGATACGGTGCGGCTGGGCGACACGGTCGGCCGCGTGGAGCAGTTCACGCTGCGCCGCACCGTGCTGCGGGACGCCCAGGGGGCGCTGCTGTCGGTCCCGAACGGTGAAATCCGCCAAGTCGCCAATCTGAGCCGCGACTGGTCGCAGCAATTTGTGGACGTTTTCGTTCCTGCCGAAGTTGAAGTGGACCGCGCGCTCGGCCTGCTCGAAGCCGTCGCTGCCGAGCTGCGCACCGACCAGGACTGGGTGGCGGCACTGCTGGACGGCCCGCGCGTGCTGGGCGTAGAATCCTTCGGCCCGGCCGGCGTGACGCTGCGGCTGCAGGTGCGCACCGTCGCGGGACGTCAGCACGACGTGGCCCGCGAACTGCGCCGCCGCATCAAGGCGCGTTTCGAAAGCGAACAGCTTCCGCTCGGCACCGAACGCAGCGCGGACCTGCAAACGGGCACATACGGAAGTTCCTGACGCCATCCCGACGCACCCGGAGAAAACGATGGGGGAATCCATTCTGTCAGCCATGCGGCGGCATTTTCTGCGCGGCTTGCCTCCCCGCTACGTCGAAGCCGGTGGCCCATGACACTGGCCGAAGCGCTCGTTTCGGTCTGGCGGCAGGTGCTCGTCGAAAATGCAAACATCGTCGAGCTCGAAGGGCGCCGCTATCCAGTCCAACGCACCCGCCGGTTGCGGCTGCGTCAGGTGGACTTCGAATTCGAAGGCCAGCGGCTGCACGGCATCGAGCAGAATCCCCATACCAAATCCCGCTGGGCGGAACTGGCGCGCAAAGGCCAGCAGGTGATGCAGTTCAGCCGCGGCGGCCGCTACCTTGGCAATGTGGCCGACGGCACCGTGACCTTCTACGAGGGAACGGCTGAAGAGGCCTGAGGTGTGTCAGCGCCGCGACCCCAACAACCACGCCATCGCGGCACCCGCCGCCAACCAGCCAAGCAGCAACCGCTTTGCCGTGTCGGCCTCCGTGCAGCTCTGTTTTTTTGCGGAAAAAAAATGGGCCGTGAATCCGGCGAAGTTTATCCCCGGTGTGCCCTGTTGTGGGAAGCAAATTCGCCCGGCAGAATCGCCACAGTTTTCCGCTCTCCCTCAGAGCGTCCCAGCCGGGACATGGCGTAACAGGCTGCAGCGGCAGGGCCCGAGCTGCTATGTCGAGGGAGTGCTCGCCGGGAATATTTGCGTGCTCATGCCCGGCCGCAGTATTCGACTGCGGCGTGAGCCAGGATGGCGGCGAGTTTTTCGACGGAGTCGAGTTCGACCCATTCTTCGGCGGCGTGGGCACCGCCGCCGGCCGGACCGATGACCACGGTTTCGACGCCGGCTGCGGCCAACAAGGCAGCATCCATCCAGGGGCCCTGACCGCACACGCCGGGGCGCCGCCCGAGCACCGCCGCAGCAGCGGATTCGACAGCGCGCACCACAGCGGCCTTGCGTGACACTTCGAACGGCTCGCGCACGAGCAGCGTGCGCATGCGCGCGCGAAAACTCGTATCGCGCGCACGGAGCCGCGTCAGGATGGCTCTGATTTCGCGCCGCACTTGGGCGACGGTTTCGCCCGGGATGGTGCGCCGTTCGATCTTCACGGTGCTGCGTGCCGCATAGGTGCTCAGGCCAGTGCCGCCGGCGAGCAGCGCCGCGTGCAGCGAGGGCGGCCCCACAAGCGGATGCGGCCGGCGCCGGCGCAACTGCTGTTCCAGCTTTTCGAGCTCGGCCAGAAACCGGCCCATGCGCAGATTGGCGTCCACGCCGAGGTCGAACCGGCTGCCGTGGGCAGCGCGCCCGAGCGTTTCGACTTCCAGCCAGACGAAGCCTTTGTGCGCGAGGCAGAGTTGCAGGTGCGTCGGCTCGGTGACGATGGCGGCTTCGGGACGGTAGTGCCGCAGCAGGTCGGCGGTGCCGAGGCTGGCGTATTCCTCGTCGGCCACGGCAGCAATCAGCAGGTCACCGGCAAGCTTCACACCGGCATCGCGCAGCACTTTGGCTGCGGCCAGGCAGGCGGCCAGGGAGCCTTTCATGTCGTAGCTGCCGCGTCCGTAGATACGGCCGCTGCGCACCCGGGCGGAGAAGGGCTCCGCCATGCCTTCGACGCCGACGGTATCCACATGCGCGTTCAGCATCAGCGACCGTCCGTCGCCCGCACCGCGAAAGATCCCGACGACACTGGTGCGGCCCGGGGCCGGTTCGTGCAGGTGAATCTCCGCATCCAACGCTTTCAACTGAGCCGCCAGAAACCGCGCGATCGCAGCTTCGCCGGGCGCACCCGGCACCAAAGAAGGATTCACCGAGTTGATCCGAATCAATCCCGCCAGCGTCTCCCGCAGAAAGCGACGGTCCACCCGAAGCACCGAGGACACGGCGTCGGCCTTGTTTCGGTTGTCGCTGCGTTTGCGCACGGCCATTGTTGCCGCTTCCGGGGAATTTCCTTCCCACGAATTCACATCTACTGCTGCACCTCGGCAGCCGACCACAAACCGGGCAGCCCCGTGTGTGCCGGGTGAACCGACGGCCAAGGGTCGGCCGGGTCTTTATTCTAGACCGGGCACACAGCGAATGGTGGCACAGAACCGCATCCCCAGGGGGCGCAGGACAAAACGCGAACTCTGCACCCGACCATGACACGCGCGCTCAGCATTGCGCGCCAACCAACCTGTTTTTCTCTCCAGATTTTCAAAGGTATCAACCAGAAGGCTCGGAAGCCGGAGCGGAGTCAGGCGCTTCCATACGCCATGCACTCACGGCCGCGAGCAAAGCCGCGCGGTTCTTCACCGATCGAGTGTGAGCAGAGAACCGTCATCCCGAAGCTGCGGTGGAACGCGCTGTTCGCGGATACTTCCGGATCATGGTCTCACCCATGGGGTGCGCTCAATCGGCTGCAGGATGAGCCAGGTGCCGACGTGTCCCCGGAAGATGTAGTGAAGCCGGATGGGACCCCGCTCATCCCGGCCATTCGGGAAAACTTCAACTGCTCGCAGGAAAACCGGCGATTTCTGTTCCCGGTCAGGTAGAAATTAACTCCTGCGGCAGCAGGCCTGAGAACACCCCGGCTCGATGGCTGTGGTGTTCTGTTTAACGACCTGGCCGCGCCTACTGCTGCAACATCGTACACAAGGCAACAACGGATAACCAGTAAGCTCGGTTGTCGGTGGAGGGACAAGCTGGAGGCGCGGGTGGGATTCGAACCCACGAATGGAGGTTTTGCAGACCTCTCCCTTGGGCCTCTTGGGTACCGCGCCTTGCGGAACTCAGTATAGCAAATCCCGTTCCCGGCAAACGAACGGTGGGGAGCCAGCTGAGTGCGCTGCGACGCGCGGCCGGAAGTGCCGACCGGTCATCACGATTCATGGTTAATAACGTTTAGGAAACAGAGCTGTTTCAAACGGCGATAACTCTTTACAGTACTGTGGGCTGTTGCTGGACCAGAGGCTTTCAGAGTGCTCTCGGGGGTGGGAATGCGTTCGCGTTGGATGCAACGGTTGCTGGAAACCAACAAAGAATTGCTGCTGATTTTTTCGATTATCGCCTCGGCCGGGGTCATCAACTTCTTTGTGGCCGGCCAGCGGCTGGTTCTGACGTTCTACAATCTGCCCACGCTGTTTGCCGCGTATTACTTCGGACGCAAGCGGGCGGTGCAGACCGCGGTCGCTTCGATTCTGATTGTCGGCTGGCTGAACCTGATGAATCCGGAAGCCCTGGGCACGGGACTGACGTTCGAGCTGGGCCGGCTGCTGAGCTGGAGCGATCTGGGCATCTGGACCGGTTTTCTGCTGGTTTCCGCATACGCGACCGGCACGCTGTATGAACATCGCGAGCGAACCATCGCCGAGCTGCGCGAGGCCTACCACGGTCTGTTGCAGATTTTGAGCCAGTTCATCTCCAAAGACAAATACACGTACACCCATTCCTATCGCGTTTCCTTCTACGCCACGCAAATTGCGCGGCAGATGGGACTGCCGGCCGAACGCATCGAAGACGTCCGGGCGGCGGCACTGCTGCACGACATCGGCAAGCTGGAGCTGAGCCGTGAAGTGCTCTACAAAGCGGCTCAACTGACCGAGGAAGAGATTGCTGAGCTGCGCACCCATGTGGACAAAGGCGTGCGGATGCTCAGCCCGGTGGGCGGGACGTTGAGGCGGGTGCTGCCCATCATCCTGGCGCACCACGAGAAGTACGACGGCGATGGCTACTACAAGTGGAAGGCCGAGGAAATTCCTCTCGAAGCTCGAATCCTCAGTGTGGCCGACGTCTACGATGCTCTTACCAGCGACCGTCCCTATCGGAAAGGGATGTCCCCCCTCGAGGCGCGCGACGACATCGTCAAGAGAGCGGGAACGGATTTCGATCCGCGCGTCGTGAAGGCGTTCGAGGCCGCCTTCCGCAACGGTCTGCTGGAAGTCCCGGACGCTTTCGTCTACGCAAGCTAACCTAGCGGATGCGAATGCTGAGCGGCATCTGCGCCTGCACGCCTTCGGTCACCTGAAGGATGCGGCGCATCCGGCTGGCCAGGTCAGCGCGGGCAGTGAGCTGCTCCAGCACCGCGGGACCTTCCAGCAGGGCCTGGAACAGCGTCTTCAGCCGGGGATAGCGCACCACGCGCAGTCGCGCGTCGGCCGGGAGGCTGGCCAACTCGCGGGCCAGTGCAAAGGCACGGTCGTAGCCGCCGAGCTCATCCACCAATCCGAGATCCCGGGCCTGGGCACCGGTCCAGACGCGTCCTTTGGCGATGCGCTCGACCGCAGCCACGTCCATCTTCCGCCCCTGCGCCACACCGGCCAGGAAGTTGTCATAGATGTCGCGCATCAGTCGCTCGATGATCTGCCGCTGCTGCGGGGTGAAGTTCTGCTGTTCGTATAGCAGGGTGGCATTTTCGCTCAACGCCACGAAGTCGGTGCTCAGGCCGAGCAGGCGGAACAGGCCCGAGATGTTCATCTTGCCGTAGACCACGCCGATCGATGCGGTCAGCGTGGTCGGCTCGGCCACGATTTTATCGGCGGACATGGAAATCCAGTAGCCGCCCGAGCCGGCTACATCGGACATGGAGACAACCACCGGCTTGCCTTTTTCGCGGCACTGGGCGACTTCGCGGCGAATGATTTCGCTGGCCACCGCCGAGCCGCCGCCGGAATCCACGCGAAAGACAACTGCGCGGACCGCAGCATCATCGCAGGCCTGGCGCAGGTCGCGGGCCACCGAGTTCGAGCCCATCACCCAGCCCATGAACGGGTCGTAGTCGGAATCGCCAACGACAATCAGCCCGGTGGCGTGCACGACCGCTACGGTGTACTGGCCGTCGTCGGGTAACTGCTTGACGTACTGCTTCAGCTCGACCGGTTCCCAGGTGCCGACCTTTTCTTCGAAGTATTCCCTGACTTCGTCCCAGTACGCAGTGCGGTCCACGAGTTTCTTTTCCAGAGCCGCACCGGAAAGATGCGGCCCCTGCTCAACCAGGGCACGAAATTCTGCGGCCGTCATCCCGCGCGCCTGTGCGACTTCCTGAAGATACTGCTCGTAGATGCTGCGCACGAGCGATTCGCTCATTTCCCGGTGCGCAGGCGTGTATTTTTTTTCGACGAACTGGTTCTGCGCGGTTTTGTACTCGGCGATATGGTAGAGGTCCGGGTAGATGCCCAGTTTATCCAGCGTTCCACGGAAGAAGAGAGATTCGGTCATCATGCCCAGGATGGCCAGCGGAGCCGTGGGCACCGACCAGACCTGTTCGCAACCGGTGGCCAGGTAGTAGGCCTGGTTGGAGGCGGCATCCATGTTCAGGAAACAGACCGAGGGTTTGCCGCTCTCCCGGAATTCGAGCAGTTTGCGCCGGAGCTCCTGGGTGCGCGCCCAGCCGGCGCCGACCGATTCGATGTTCAGCACCAGTCCGCGGATGCGCGCATCGGTTTTGGCCGCTTCCAGGGCATCGAGCAACTGATACTGCACCAGCGCGCCCGGCATACCCAGCTCGCCGAAGATTCCCGAGGGCTTCTGGTCTTCGATGGTGCCGCGGATGTGCAGCACCAGGACCGCATTGCTGGGCAGCCGGCCCGCGAAAAACACCCCGGCCACCACCACCATCAGGACGATGGCCAGCACCACAATGGTTATCTTGGAACGCCGCGACATGGTCTTGCTCCTCCCTTCTCCCCTGGCGTGGAATCCGGCGCTGGGCTGTGCGCCGCGCTATCCTATCAAAGCCGCAGACCCGGTGCAGGGGCAATCTCTACCTGCTCCTACGAACTGCGACCGCCGTTTCTTTCCCGGAACACCCGGGGCACTGTTCAGTCGGCCGCGGGCACCTGCGCCTCACGCAGGAAGCGGGCGGCTTCTTCGGGCGGGGTCGGGTTGATATAGAAGCCGCTGCCCCACTCGAAGCCAGCCACCTTGGTCAGCTTGGGCATGAACTCGATGTGCCAGTGGTAGTGCTCGTTCGATTCTTCGCCGATGGGGGAGGTGTGCAGGATGTAGTTGTACGGCGGCCGTTCCAGCACCACATCCACGCGGACCAGCACGTCTTTCAGCAACTGCGCCAGGCTGTGGTAGAGCGGGCTCTGCGCATTTTCGAACGCCGAGAGGTGCTGTTTCGGAAGAATCCAGGTTTCGAAGGGGAAGCGCGGGGCATAGGGCGCCAGGGCCACGAAGTGGTCGTTTTCCACGATGACCCGGGTGCCGTCGCTCAGTTCCTGGCGCACCATATCGCAGAAGATGCACCGCTCTTTGTCCTGGTAGTAGCGGTGCGCGCTGCTGACTTCTTCCCGCACCTGCCGGGGCACGATGGGCAGCGCGATCAGTTGCGAGTGCGTGTGTTCGAGCGAGGCACCGGCGGCTTCCCCATGATTTTTGAAGATCAGAATATAACGGAAGCGCTTGTCGTTCTTCAGGTCGAGCATGCGGTCGCGGTAGGCCCACAGGACTTCTTCCATCTGCCGCACACTCAACTGGGCCAGCGTGAGCTGGTGATTCGTCGTTTCGATGATCACTTCGTGGGCACCGATGCCGTTCATGCGGTCGAACAACCCTTCCCCGGAGCGTTCCAGTTCGCCTTCGATGCCCAGCGCGGGGAACTTGTTCGGCACCACGCGCACCGTCCAGCCGGGTGTGTTGGGCGCGGCACCGTTGTTGCGTCCGTAGGCCAGGACTTCGGGCGGCGTTTTCGACTCGTTGCCTTCGCAGAAGGGACAGAAGCCGGTGCCGCGAATCTGCACCGACTGTCCGGCGAAATCGTTAGGCCGCTTGGCGCGCTCGGTGGCGATAATCACCCAGCGGCCCACAATCGGGTCTTTGCGCAACTCAGGCAAGGGGACGTTCCTCCCGGGAGGCTGTGTCTGAAGTCACTGCTGGGTTGTGCGGCGATGCTCCCTTCAACCTTTTTATTTTACCGAACTGCACACCGCCGGCCAATTCTGCCTGTCGGCGGCGTTTCCAGTTGCGCACCGGCCGATTCAGCCGAACGCGCCTTTGTGCAGGCGCACCCGCGGCCGCTGCCCGGGACGGTTTTCGATGGCCAACACGTCGAACCGCCACGGGATGTCGCGCAACCTGCGCTCGGCGAGGTAGCGCTGCGCGATGCGGCGCAGCACACGACGCTTCTCATGGGTCACAGCGTCTTCGGGCCGGGGCGCGTCCGCGGAATCCACCGTGCGGGTTTTCACCTCGATGAAAGCCAGTGTCGGCCCGTCGTAGCCGATCAGGTCAATTTCTCCGGGGACGCCGGCGGCCGTGTAGTTTCGCGCGACCAGGATGTATCCGTGGCGGCGCAGATACCAATACGCATAGGTCTCACCGCGGATGCCCGTGCGCCGCGCGCTCTGCCGAGCCGTTTCGGGGCCATCCCGCGCGTCTTCTGCAACCAGCCCGCGCCGGGCGCCCCACTCCACCAGCGCAAAAACGATTCGGGCGAGCATCGCGACTGCTCTCCTAAACCTCCGCGAGCGCTCTTCGCGAGCTGCTGCCGGTCGCAACGCACCGTGGCGCAGACCGCCGCCTGCGCAGAACAGTTCCCGCCGACGAGCGAAGGAGGGTTACAGATTCCGTTCGAGTTCCGAAATACACGTCTCGATGGTATCCAGGGCGAAGTCGGCCTGTTCGGTATCTACCACGAGCGGGGGACACAGCCGCAGGCTGCTTTCTCCCGCTCCGAGAAGCAACAAGCCTTTGCGGAACGCCCTGTCCACAATTTCGTCGCGCAGGTCTTGCGCTGGCTCTTTTGTTTTCTGGTCGCGCACCAGCTCGATGCCTACCATCAACCCGCGGCCTCGCACATCGCCGACGATGCGATGCCGCTGCGGCCAGTCCGCCAGCCGGGCGAAGATGTGTTCCCCGACGCGGCGCGCGTTTTCAATCAAGCCGCCTTCGAGTAACGCAAACGTAGCCAGGGCCGCCGCCAAACAAACCGGATTGCCCCCGAAGGTCGAAGCATGGGCGCCGGGCGGCCAGCGCATCAGCTCGGCCCGGGCGACGATGGCTCCGAGCGGCATCCCCGAGGCGATGCCCTTGGCCACGCAGAGAATGTCGGGCTCGATGCCGGCATGCTCGCAGGCCCACCAGCGTCCGGTGCGTCCCATGCCGGATTGCACTTCGTCCACCACCAGCAGAATGCCATGTTTGCGGCAGAGGCGCTGCAGCTCCTGCAGGAACTCGACGGGCGCGGGCACATAGCCGCCCTCGCCCTGGATCGGCTCGATGAACACTGCCGCGATGTCTTCCGGGTCGGCCAGCTTTTTGAAAATTTCCCGCTCGAGCACCCGCGCGCACTCGATGCCGCAGGACTTCGGCTCCAGGTTGTACGGGCAGCGGTAGCAGTAGGGATAGGGCAGGTGAATCACGCCGGGCAACAGCGGTCCGAATCCCTTCCGCTGGACCGATTTGCTGGCCGTCAGCGAAAGCGAACCCATGGTCCGGCCGTGGAAACAGCCGAGAAACGCCACCAGCTTGTCGCGTCGCGTGGCATGCCGGGCCAGTTTGATGGCGGCTTCGACGGCTTCGGTGCCGGAATTCGTGTAGAACACCCGCTTCGGGCCGGCTCCGGGCGTCACCGAGGCCAGTTTCTGGGCGAACTCCACCATATGGGTGTAATAGAAATCCGTGCCGGACATGTGGATCAGTTCAGCGGCCTGTTTCTGAATAGCCTGGACTACCCGGGGATGGCAGTGGCCGGTCGCCACGACCGCAATGCCGGCAGCGAAGTCCAGGAACACGTTGCCGTCGACGTCTTCCACCATCGCGCCGTAGCCCCGGGAAGCGACCAGCGGATAGGCGCGCGTGTAGGAAGGAGAAATCATCTGATCATCGAGCTGTATGATCTGCCGGGCTTTCGGCCCGGGCAGGTCGGTTTTCAGTTGAGGGAATCTGATCTCGGCCATGGTCTCCTCCTCGGAAATGGTGTGGAGAGGCTCTCCCCGGGCTGCCTTGCCGCTGCAACTGCGCGCGGCTGCAGCCCGGAGCCGAAGAGGAGCGAGTTAATCGACGCCGAACAGATTGGGACGGTCGTGAGCAGGCAACGTGTGTTTCGGGAGCGAAAGGGCCAGGCGAGTTTTCACTTGCGTTTCCAACGGACACCGCCGTCTCTGGTGTCTTCCAGGATGATACCACGCTCGGCAAGCTGGGCGCGGATTTCGTCGGCGCGCTGGAAGTCGCGCCTTCTGCGAGCGGCCTGGCGTTCGGCCACCAGGGCTTCGATTTCGGCGTCGCTGAGCTCTGCGGAAGCGGCGGCGAAGCCGAGCGCACGCATCTTGGCCGCGTCGTCATCGGTGAGCACGGCAAAGATGGCATCGAATTTTTCCAGAAACGCGAGCACGGCCGGGACATCCTGCTCGCGGAGCTCGCCGTGGTCGGCAGCCGTGTTCAGCTCGCGCACCAGGTCGAAGGTCGCGGCCAGGGCGACGGCAGTGTTCAGGTCGTCGGCCAGAGCATTTTCGAAAGCTGCCTCCGCCTGCCGCACGCGCTCGCGGATGCGCTCGTGGCTTCCCGGCGGGAATTTCTCTGTCTTGAGGCGCACGACGAAGTTGCGCAGCCGCTCGACGGAACTGGCTGCCTGCTGCAGACCGTCGAAGGTGAAGTTGAACTGCCGCCGGTACGGCACCGAAGCAAGCAGGTAGCGGATGGAAGAAGGCCTGTGTCCGCGCGCCAGCAGGTCACGCAGCGTGAAGAAATTGCCGAGCGATTTCGACATCTTCTCGCCTTCGACAATCAGGTGCTCGGCGTGCAGCCAGTAGCGGACGAACGGCTTGCCGGTGGCTGCTTCCGACTGCGCAATTTCGTTTTCGTGATGCGGGAAGACCAGGTCGATTCCGCCGGTGTGGATGTCCAGGGTTTCGCCCAGATACTTCATGGCCATCGCCGAGCACTCGATGTGCCAGCCCGGGCGTCCCGGGCCGATGCGCGTCTCCCAGAAGTGTTCGCCCGGCTTGGGCGCTTTCCAGAGGGCAAAATCGCGCGGGTCGTCTTTTTCGTAGCGATCCACCTCGACCCGTGCACCCGCCTGCACGCCGGAAAGGTCAATTTTCGAGAGCTTGCCATAACCCGGAAATTTGGTGATCCGATAGTAGATCGAGCCGTCGCTCCGGTAGGTGTACGTTTTTTCCGTCAGCCGTTCGATCAGCGCGACCATCTCTTCGATATGGTCGGTGGCGCGCACCAGATGCTCCGGCATTTCGATGTTCAGCGCACGCATGTCTTCCAGAAATGCCTGCGCGTATTTTTCGGTGTACTCGCGGATGGAGATGCCGCGCTCGGCGGCGTTCTGGATGATGCGGTCGTCCACATCCGTCAGGTTCATTACCTGCCGGATGCGATAGCCGCGCAAGCGCAGATATCGCCGCAGAATGTCTTGAAAAACAAACGTGCGGTAGTTGCCGATGTGCGCGTAGTCGTAGACGGTCGGGCCGCAGGTGTAGATGCGCACCTCGCCCGGGTGGAGCGGCTCGAAAGGTTCAAGCCGGCCAGTCAGCGTGTTGTGAAACCGAATCGGCTCCATCGGCTCGACCGGATGACAGCGCGCCATTCTAGCCGACGCCCATCCCCACCGCAAAATCCAGCCTGCGGCGCGATGTAACCCTCGCGGCACAAGCAGCCGGCTGCGCTTTACAGGCGCGTTGTGCTGTGTTAGTTTGACAACCGATCCGCAAGCGCCAGCGGATGGGTTTTCGGTGAAGGCTCGCCGGGCATTCCTCTGCCGCGCGGGCGATTCCCCCTCCGGACTGTTTTTGTCGGCGATCAACTTCCCCCGGGTAAAAACACGGTGCTCTCCGTATAATCGGCTCAGCCGTTCTGTTGCACGGCGGCGCGCACAGGAGCATTCAGGAGAGCAAAGGGGCGACCTTGCTGAAACTTCGGAAAGTGGACCTGTTGGGTTTCAAATCCTTTTGCGAGCGCACCACGCTGACCTTCAGCGGCAACGGCGTAACCTGCATCGTGGGCCCAAACGGTTGCGGGAAGTCGAACATTGTGGACGCCATCAGCTGGGTGCTCGGTGAGCAGAGCCACAAATCGCTCCGCGCCGAGCGGATGGCCGACTGCATCTTCAACGGCACGCAGAAACGTCCGCCGATGGGCCTAGCCGAAGTTTCCCTGACCCTGGTGGATCCCGAGCTGGCGGCGGCCGCAGAGAAAGTTCTGGCCGCGACGGATGCGGAAGCGGCCGCCACCGCCGGAGAGGCCTCCGCGGCGGACCCTGACGAAAGCCCATCAGCCACGGACGCCGCGAAACGCAAAGGGCCGGTTCGCCACCACCTGCACCTGAAGCCCGGAGAATTGGTCATCGGGCGGCGCCTGTACCGCTCCGGACAGAGCGAGTACCTGATCAACGGCCGCGTGGCGCGCCTGCGCGATATCCAGGAGCTGTTCATGGGCGTCGGGCTGGGCCCGAACTCCTATGCCATCATCGAACAGGGACGCATCGGCCAGATTCTCAGCTCCAAGCCGCTCGAGCGGCGCGCGATCATCGAAGAAGCGGCCGGCGTCACCAAATACAAGACCAAGCGCCGGCTGGCCGAAGCCAAGCTGGAATCTTCCAAGTTGAACCTGGCGCGCGTGAACGACATCCTGGTGGAGGTGGAAAAGCAACTGGCCTCGCTGCGACGGCAAGCGTCGAAAGCACGTCGCTACGCCGAGCTGCGCGAGCAGATGCGCACGCTGCTTCGCCGGGTGCTGGCGGGCAAGGCGGGCGAGCTCGAAGCCGAAGCCACGCGCATCGAGCAACGGCTGGGAGAAATCGCCGCTCAGGAAGCGGAAACTGCCGCGCGGCTGCAGCAACTGGAAGCGGAGCACGAACGGCTCACGGCCCGCAGCTATGCCCTAGAAGGAGAAATCCGTCAAAACCAGAACCAGCTCGGCCAGACCGCACTCGAACTCGACCGCGCGGAGAACCGTATCGGCTTCAACCGGGAACGGAGGGCGGAGCTCGCCGCCCGCAACGAACAGTTGGCTGGGGCAGTCGAGCAGAATGCCGCGCAGCAAGCGCAGCTCGATGCGGCGCTGGCTGAGCACGTCGAAGCGCTCGCTGCGCTCCGCGCCGAACACAGCCGGCTGCACGAAGCGCTCCACCGGCAGGCTGCAGAAGGAGCCGCGCTCGCGGAGCAGGAGCGCAACACCACCACACGCCTCGCTGAGCTTCGCCGCGCCGCCGATACACTGGCCGACAGACTCGCCCGGCTCCACGCCGAATGCGCCCAGGCCGAGCAAACTCTGGCGCATTGCGCCGAAGACCTCGCCCGCCGGCAGGCGTCGCTGACCGCGCTGGCCGAGCAGGTGCAGCAAAGCCGGACACGTGAAGCCGAAGCTCGCGCGGCCCACGACGGCGCCGAGGCGGAAGCGCGTCGTCTGACCGACGCGGTCGCGGCGCTCCGCACGCGGCTAGCCGAGCTCCGCCGTCAGCAAGCCGAAACCAGCGAGCGCTTCGACCGGCTCCGGGAAGAGCTGGCCGATGCCCGCGCGCGCCGCACTTCGCTGCAGCAGATTCTCGACGAGCACACCTATTCAGCCAGCGCAGTCCAGAAACTGTTTGCGGCCAACGGCGAAGGTTCCGCCCGCGGGTTCCGTGCCATCGGCGTGCTGGCCGACTATGCGGAAGTCGAGGAGCCGTACGAAGCCGCCATCGAACAGTTTCTGCACGAAGAGCTGGAGTATGTGGTCGTGGAAACCTACGACCACGCCCGCGCCGGCATTGCCCTGCTCCGCGACGAAGTGGGCGGCCGCGCAAGCTTCTTTGTGGACTCGTTGCGCCAGTACTTCGGGCGGCCGGAAGAGCCTGCGACGACGCTGACGGCCCTGCCCGGTGTGATCGCGCGCCTGGATCGGCTGATTCATTTCCGTGACCCGCTGGGCCCAGCCGCCAAGCGCTTCCTGCCGCGACTGCACTCCGCCTATCTGGTCGAAAACGCGGCTATTGCGGAACGACTGGCCACCGAACATGCCGACTGCCAGTTCCTGACTCCAGACGGCACCTGCTACCAGGGCCGCATTGTCACCGGCGGGCGTGTCTCCGAAGCCGGCCCGCTGGCGACCAAGCGCCAGCTCCGCGCCCTTGAGACGCGCATTGCGGCGCTCGAGCAGGAAGCAGCCACCACACAGGCCGCTCTCACCGCACTCAGCCACGAGCTTCGCTCAGCCGAACAGGAACTGGCCGAGTACACCGCGCGTCAGATGGAGGCGGAAAAGGGGCTGGTCGCTGCCCGCCACGCCTGGCAACAGGCGCGTGCCGAATGCGAACGTGGCGAGAAACAACTGGCAGACGCCCGCGCGGAACTTGTCCAATTGCAGGAGATCGATGCCCGGGCACGCGCGCGCGCTGCACAGGCAGTAGCCGAGCGCGACCATGCTGCCGCTGAGCGGGCAGCCGTCGAAGCGGAAGCTGCACACGCCGCGGAACGTCTGTCCGAGCTTCGCGCGGCTTTGCAAACCCACCAGGAAGGCACGGCAACACAGCGCGCTGCGCTGGCTGCGCTGGCGGAACGGCTCGCCGCGGCCGAAGCCCGCCACGCACAGCTCGCCGCCGAGCGCGAACAGGTGCGCCAGCAGCAGACCGCATTGACCGAGCAGCGCGCCGCCCTGGCTGCCGAACTGGTGGAGCTGGAAGCCGCCACGCAGCAGCAGCAACTTCGCCAGCAAGCGCTTGCTGCCGAAAAAACGCGGCTGGAGGAGCGCCGGGCAGCGCTGGAAACGGAATGGGAGCAGACGCGCGTTCGACTCGTAGAGCTGGAAGATGCGCTCCGGCAGCTCCGGCAGCAACTCGGCGACCTGCGTGAGCAGCGCGGCACGCAGGAAGTCGAACGCGCCCGCATGCAGGCCGAGCGCGAACACCTGCGCACGACGTGCCTGGAGGAGCTGCACCTGCATCCGGAGGATCTCCTGGCACAGGAACCCGAACGGCTGGCCGGTGCCGAGCTGGCTGCCGCCGAAGCCAGCTATCGCGACCTGCGCACCCGCGTCGAATCGATCGGGCCGATCAACATGATGGCGCTCGAGGAATACAACGAATGCGAACAGCGCTACCAGTTCCTCGCCCGCGAACGGGATGATCTGGTGCAATCGATCCAGGACACGCAGCAAACCATCCGCGAGCTCGACGAAGTCTCGCGGCAGAAGTTCGAGCAGGCCTTCCGCACCATCAACGAACACTTCGCACAGGCCTTTGCGACGCTGTTCGGCGGCGGTACCGGCGAGATGCGGTTGGCCGAGCCGGACAGCGCGGGCGAGTGTGGAATCGACATCGTGGCTCAGCCGCCGGGCAAGCGTCTGCAGAATGTGCTGCTGCTCTCCGGCGGCGAGAAAGCGCTGGCGGCGCTGGCCTTGCTGATTGCCATTTTCCGGTACCAGCCCTCCCCGTTCTGCATTCTCGACGAAGTGGATGCGCCGCTCGACGAAGCCAACATCGGCCGCTTCACCCGGCTGATTGCGGAGATGAGCGACAAGACACAGTTCATCATCGTTACCCACAACCGCCGCACCATGGAGATGGCGCCGGTGCTCTACGGCGTCACCATGCAGGAGCCGGGCGTGAGCAAACTCGTTTCGGTTCGCTGGGAGCAGCCGCAGACGAGCGAGCCGGCGGCCGCGCAGGCAGCAGCTTCTTCGGCCGCCTGAGTGCGTGCTGCGCGCTCGGCGTCGCTGCGCGATGAAGCGGCAGCGCCGCCAGCTTGCGCATGCCACATGCTTCGCGGCTTCCACAGTTTCGTTTTTCTTCCCCGTTGACTTCCCGGCGCACTGCGCTAGAATACGCCGCGTTTTTCGGGGGCCAGGTGTGGTGGCATCTCCGGCGATGCATCCAACGGTGTGGCAAACCGAACTGCCGGGCGTGCGGCTTCGCTCGCGCGGGAAGGTGCGGGACATCTACGAGCTGGGTGACCGGCTGCTGATTGTCACCACCGACCGCATTTCGGCGTTCGACGTCGTGCTGCCCACGCCCATCCCGGACAAGGGCCGCGTGCTCACGCAGTTGTCGCTGTTCTGGTTCGAGCGGCTGCGCGATCTGGTTCCCAACCACGTGATCACGGCAACGGAGTGGCCAGCCGAGCTGGCGGACTTTGCTCCCCTGCTCGCGGGCCGCTCCATGCTGGTGCATCGTGCCGATCCGCTGCTGATCGAATGCGTGGTGCGAGGCTATCTGGCGGGATCAGGTTGGAAGGATTACCAAAAGACCGGGGCGGTGTGCGGCATTCCGCTGCCCGCCGGCTTGCGCGAATCCGAGCAGTTGCCCGAGCCGATCTTCACGCCGGCCACCAAGGCCACCACTGGACACGACGAAAACATCAGCTTCGAAGAAGCTGCAGCGCGCATCGGGCGTCCGCTGGCCGAGCGCGTCCGCGAACTGAGTCTGGAAATCTACCGCCGCGCCAGCGCCTACGCACGCGAACGCGGGATCATCATTGCCGACACGAAATTCGAGTTCGGCCTGCTGCGGGGCGAACTGATCTGGATCGACGAAGCCCTGACGCCGGATTCCTCCCGGTTCTGGCCCGCAGACGGTTACGTCCCCGGCCGCCCGCAGCCTTCGTTCGACAAGCAGTTTGTGCGCGATTACCTTGAACATATCGGCTGGAACAAGCAGCCGCCGGCGCCGGAACTTCCCGCGGAGGTGGTCACCGGAACCCGCGACCGCTACCGGGAGGCCTTCCGTCGGCTCACCGGACGCGAACTGAGCTGACACGAACCACAGGGTTTTACGAGAGACCGGAAACAGCATCCTGTAGCAGCGGAGCATACGACCGTGAAAGATCAACTGGAAGCCCTGATCGGTCAGATGGTCGAAAAAGGCATTCTGTTCGAAGAGGCCGTGGAAGAATTCGAAAAAAAGTTCATCAAGCACGTGCTGGAACGCACCAAAGGGAACCAGTCCCGCGCCGCCCGCGAACTGGGCATCCACCGCAACACACTGAGCCGCAAAATCGAGCTTTACAAAATCGACCGGCGTGTGCGGCGCCGCGCCTCCTGAAACACCTCAGCGAAAAAAAGCAAAACGGCCCCGAAACTGCCGGGGCCGCGAGGAACGGGATTCGTCCGCGTGCGTTACCGACCGGGCCGCTTGCCGCGCTTGGCGGGCTGACCCCGTTCGGCAGGGATGTCTTCCGGGTTCACCTTGCACTCCTGGAAGCGGAGCAGGAAGGGCTCGGGCTGATAGCCGGCCAGCGTGCCGGAGAAACGGAAGTAATCGTCTCTGGACAGCCGCGCGGCTTCGGGCTGGCCGACCACGCGGATTTCAATGTTCGCTTCGGTAGCGGCTTCGAGGTCGCTCTGCATGGCTTCGGCGTCAACCAGCGGCGAAGTGTAGGCACGGATCACGACCGACTCGTTCCCCGGGCCGACCTCAATCGCTTTGGCGACAATCAAGGGGAACTCCAACCCGCAGGTGGCCAGAAAGAGCTTGCGGGCCGACTCGCCGCCGGCACGCAGGTCCGCGATGACGTTGCTGCTCTGCGCACGAACCTGCTCCAGTTCCTCTGCGCTCGGGATGTGATACTCCGGCGGCCGTTCCCCGCCCGCGCCGGCCAGCGCAAGCAGTTCATTCATCTGCTGATCGAGCAGTTCCGGGCAGCCGGTGCGCTGATAGAACAACAACTGATTGCGGAGATAGCTGCGAAGCTGAGCTTCGTTGGGTGGTTTCAGCGCGATGGATCGCGCCAACTCCCAGAAACCATCCATGGGCTGCGGCGGCTGTTTCTGCAGGTAGGCCAGGCCCAACCGATAGTGATTGAGGGCGTCGTTCGGATCGAGCTGCAGGGCCGCGCGCAGAAAGGGGATGGCGGCGGCGTAATTTTTCAAATGCAACTCGGCCATGCCCGCCACCGTGTTCATCAGGATTCGCAGGCCGCGCCGCTGCTGTTCGTATTGCTCGGGCGTCATCTGCTCGGGCCGCGGCCACTGTTCGATCACTTCCAAGCCCTGGCGCGCGGCCTGACCGGCGCGACGCACAGCGTCGTCGCTGGTGAGCTGCTGACTGCTGTACGCCAGGTAGAAGGCCTGCGCCCGCGCTACCAGCGCTTCCAGGCGCGAAGCCAGTTCCAAATCCCCCGTGGCCAGCACCCGGTCGGCGTACTCAATGGTCTTCACGTGATTCTGGAGCTGGCTGTAGGTCAGATAGTAGAGCCGGTTGATGTAAGGCAGCAGGGTGGATTGCGGGAACTTATTGACGAAATCGTCCAGCAGTTGCAGCCGTCGCCGGGCATCCTGCTCGCCCGCTGCTGCTGTGTAGGCATCGTATTCGGCGCGGGTGTAGGTCGGCTGCTGCTGCTGTTGCGCCGGGACATCACTCAGTAACCCCAGGCCGAAAAGCACCAGCACCAGAATGGCTGAACCCGCTGCCAACCGCTTTTGCATCCTGTTCCTCCTGCCGCCGCGGAATCGGTGTTTCGGGAAACCGGCAGTGCGCATCGGGGCACTGCCACCGCTCAGGGCCGCGCAATTATAGGGAATGGCATTCCGCCATGCAAGGGTGATTCCCAGCTCTTGCCGCCTGGCTGTGACCATCGTCGCTCCATTCCGCCGAGGCTCAAATGATAGGATGTAAGATTGTGCAGAAAGGTCGCTCTGCAGGAGATACCGCTATGGACACTTCGACTCCACTGGCCGGGCAGGTGGCGCTGGTCACCGGAGCCAGCCGCGGCATCGGCCTAGCGATTGCCCGGCAGCTGGGCCAGATGGGAGCTCGGCTGGCCCTGTGTGCCCGCAACCGCCCCCGGCTGGAGCGGGCCGCCGAATCGCTTCGCCAGCAAGGTTTTCCGGTCCTAGCCGTTGTGGCCGATGTGGCCAACGCCGCCAGCGTCGCCGCACTGGTCGAACAAACCCACCGCACGCTCGGCGAAATCGACATTCTGGTGAACAACGCCGGCATCGGCACGTTCGGGCCGGTGCAGGAAATCACCGAAGCGGACTGGGATGCTGTGCTGGATACGAATCTGAAGGGCGTGTTCCTGTGCACGCGGGCAGTCGCACCGCAGATGATCCGCCGCCGGCGCGGCCACGTGATCAATATCAGCTCGCTGGCCGGCAAGAACGCCTTTGCCGGCGGCAGCGCCTACTGTGCTTCGAAGTGGGGCCTGATGGGGCTGAGCTACTGCATGGCGGAGGACCTGCGCGGCTACGGCATCCGCGTCAGTGTCATCTGTCCGGGGACAGTGCACACGGAGTTCTCGCCCCACGCGGGCAAAGATCCCCAAAAGATGCTCCAGCCGGAAGACGTCGCCCACGTCGTGGCCATGTTGCTCACTCAGGCGCCACAAAGCTTCATCAGCGAAGTGCTGATCCGGCCCACGCAGAAGCCCTGAGGGCAACTTTCGGCCACTTCAGGATCGTTTTCAAAAACCAGGAGCTGGACCATGGAGAAACCCGCAGACACTGCTTTCTCCGTGCACGAGCTGATTCGGCGGCGGTGGAGTCCGGTTGGTTTTGACGCCCGGACGGTCTCCACGCAGACGTTGCTCACGCTGCTCGAAGCGGCGCGGTGGGCACCTTCTTCGTTCAACGATCAGCCGTGGGCGTTTCTGGTGGCCACGAAGGAAAACGAAGCCGAGTTCCGGCGCATGCTCGACTGCCTGACTCCGGGCAATCAGCTCTGGGCGCAGCATGCCGGTGCCCTGTTGATCAGTCTGGCGCGGCTGCACTTCGCGCACAACGGTCAGCCGAACCGCCACGCGATGCACGACGTCGGTCTGGCGACTGAAAACCTGGCTCTGCAGGCGGTGGCCCTGGGCCTGCAGGCGCACGCGATGGCCGGTATCGACGTGGAGAAAATCCGCTCGAGCTACCACGTGCCCGAGGGCTGGGAGCCGGTGGCGGCCATCGCCGTCGGCTACCCGTCGGCCGAACTGGCTCACCTGCCGGAAAAGTTGCAGCAGCGGCAGATGCGTTCTCGCAGCCGGCGCGCGCTGAGCGAATTTGTTTTCACCGGCCGATTCGGCGAGAGTCTGCGGTAGCCGGCCTGCGCGCGGCGGGAACCGCTCAAATACGGGGCAGGACGATGCCCTGCTGGGCCTGGTATTTGCCTCGCTTGTCCCGGTAGGAAACTTCGCAAGGCTCGTCGGACTCAAAGAAGACAACCTGGCAGAGCCCTTCGTTGGCGTAGATTTTGGCCGGCAGCGGCGTGGTGTTGCTGATTTCCAGCGTGACGTAGCCTTCCCATTCCGGCTCGAAGGGCGTGACATTCACGATGATGCCGCAGCGTGCATAGGTGGATTTGCCGACGCAGATCGTCAGCACATTACGCGGAATGCGGAAATACTCGACCGAACGGCCGAGCGCGAACGAGTTCGGCGGAATGATGCAGACGTCGGCCTTCAGCTCGACGAACGAGCGCGGATCAAAATGTTTCGGGTCGACGATCGTCGAATTCACGTTCGTAAAGATGCGGAATTCATCGGCCACGCGCATGTCGTAGCCGTACGAGGACAGGCCGTAGCTGATGACGCCATCGCGCACCTGGCGGTCTTCGAACGGCTCGATCATTCTGTGCTCGAGCGCCATGCGGCGGATCCAGCGGTCGGATTTGACGGTCATGCGGGCCTCCTGAGGAAATGGAACCTTGCAAACTCCGTGGTGGTGAAAACTCGCCACCTTCGGGCTGCGAACATCCGTGGCGTCGGTCGCAGCCGGCTGGCGCTGCGCACCCCACCACGGCAACAGCAGAAATCGCTGGCCAAAGGACGGCGCATCTTAGTACGGGTCAAGCTGCTTGACAACCCGCAACTCGTTGTCTAGCATGGGCTTCCCTTTCCGCCAGAGAAGATACCCTCGCCGCGGCGAGGCAGCCGGAGGTTGGCTTGATCAAGCTCGATCTCATCAACGCTGTCGTCCAACGCACCGGTATCACGCGCACGAAAGCCGAACAGGCCGTCGAAACCGTCTTCGAAACCATGAAGCAAGCGCTGGGCCGCGGGCAGCGCATCGAACTGCGACGCTTCGGCGTCTTCAGCGTCAAGCCGCGGAAGACGGGCATCGGCCGCAACCCGAAAACCGGACAGGAAGTCGCCATCCCGCCGGGAAAAGCGGTCCGCTTCAAACCCGGCAAGGAATTGCAGTCTCTCTAGCCAGTCCGGCGCTGCCGCACCGGGCCCGCGGCGGTGCGAGAAACTTCTCGCGCGGGTGCACGTGCGAATTCGTATGAGCCATGCGGGGCCACCGCTGCCGACTGCCGCAGAACCTTCTGCACCGTTCGTCCCCGCAGAACGGGGTGCCAGAGCGCGCCGTGCGTTGTGGATCGCAGCCGGCCTGTTTTTGCTCACCCTGTTCTCGACGCTGGCGGTGGGCGCACAGTTTGCGCTGAGCTACGCACAGAACCGCGCGGACATCCCGCTGCTCATAGAAACCTACGCGAACATCTGGCAAGAGCCGGAACTGCTGTGGCTCGGGATGCCTTTCGCCTTTACCCTGCTCGGTATTCTGCTCGCGCACGAGCTGGGCCATTATTTTGCCTGCCGGTACTACGGCATCGCCGCCAGCTACCCGTACTTCATTCCTGCGCCGACCATCATCGGAACGTTCGGCGCGTTCATTCGCATCCGCTCGCCGATGGTGAACCGCACCGCACTGTTCGACGTGGGCCTGGCCGGTCCGGTCGTGGGATTCCTGTTTGCAGTGCCCGCGCTGGCCCTGGCCATCGCTCATTCGAAAGTCGTGCCCGGGATCGCCGAAACGGCCCCGGTGATCTTCGGCACGCCGCTGCTGGAAGTACTGCTGGCGGCGCTGTTGCGACCCGGTGTCGCCGTGGGCGACCTGCTGCTGCACCCGGTCGGACGCGCGGCGTGGGTCGGGCTGTTCGCCACCGCGCTGAATCTGCTGCCCGTCGGCCAGCTCGACGGCGGGCACATCGTCTACGCCCTGAACCACGATCGCCACCGGCGCATCTCGCTGGCCTGCCTTCTGGCTCTGCTGGTGCTGGGCATCGGGTTCTGGCCGGGTTGGTTGGCCTGGGCTGTGCTGCTGCTTCTGCTCGGCTACCGGCATCCGGCTCTGCTCGATGGCGATGCCCCGCTGGACCGTCGCCGGCACCTGTGGGCACTGGTCGCGCTCGCAATTTTTCTGCTCTGCTTTGTGCCGGTTCCGTTTGCCGTGCGCTGGTTTTGAACGAAGCTTCAGAGCAGGCTCTGCGGGTCCACATCCACCAGGACAGCGCTTTCGGGAATCTGGCGCTGCGCACAGAACTCCAGAGCAGCCGCCAACACGGCGCCGAGCCGCGCACGCCGGGAGGACTTCAGCAGGAACTGAAAGCGGTACTCCCGCCGCAGCCGCGCCAGCGGCGCTGCTGCCGGGCCGAGCACCTTCAGCTCCGGAGCCGACTGCGCACGGAAGAATTCGCCGAGCAGGCGCGCGTAGCGCAGGGCGTGCTCGAGCTTGCGCTCGCGGACGATGACATTGGCCAGTGCGGTGAACGGCGGATAGTGCAGCATGCGCCGGAAGTGCGCTTCCTTCTCGAAGTACCCTTCATAGTCCTGACGCGCAGCGAACTGGATGGCGTAGTGCTCGGGATAGTACGTCTGCACCAGGACGCGGCCGGGGAGCTGGCCCCGCCCGGCCCGTCCGGCGACCTGGGTGAGCAACTGGAAGGTACGTTCGGCGGCGCGAAAATCGGGCAGGCCCAAGGCGATGTCGGCAGAGATGACCCCGACCAGCGTCACGCGCTGGAAGTCGTGTCCCTTGGCCAGCATCTGCGTGCCGACCAGGATGTCGGTTTCTCCGGCCGCGAAGGCGCCGAGCACACGCTGGTAGGCGCGACGGCTGCGCACGGTATCCCGGTCCAGGCGGGCGACGCGGGCCTCCGGAAACAGGGCGCGGAGCCGTTCTTCGATCTGCTCGGCCCCTTCGCCCACGAAGTAGATGTATTCGGAGCCGCATTTCGGACACCGCTGCACGACGCGCTCGGCCCAGCCGCAGTAGTGGCAGAGCAACCGGTCCCGCTGCTTGTGGTAGGTGAGCGCGATGCTGCAGTTGCGGCACTGAATGGCTGCGCCACAGCTCCGGCAGAGTAGAAACCGGGCATAGCCACGGCGGTTCAGCAGCAGCAGCGCCTGCGTGCCCGTTTCCAGTTGTTCCTGAAGGGCGCGGCGCAGCGGTTCGGAGAGCGGGTCGGTGCGGTGCGTGCGCTGGAATTCCTGGCGCATGTCCACGACTTCCACGGCGGCCAGCGGCCGATTTTCCACCCGCGCGGCCATGCGCAGCAGCCGGTATTTCCCGCTCCGGGCGTGCTGGTAGCTTTCCAGCGCCGGCGTGGCCGAGCCGAGCAGCACGACGGCACCTTCCAGTTTGCCCCGCATCACCGCGGTGTCGCGTCCGTGATAGCGCGGGGTTTCCTCCTGCTTGTAGGCAGCTTCGTGCTCTTCATCCACGATGATCAATCCCGGGGATTCGAGCGGGGCAAACACGGCCGAGCGGGTGCCGACCACCACCCGGGCCTCGCCCCGGCGGACACGCCACCACTGCCGCGCGCGTTCGGCATCTGGCAGCGCACTGTGCAGCACCGCCACGGCGTCGCCGAACGTGGCGCGACACAGGCGGCCGACGCGCAGCGTCAGGGCAATTTCCGGCACCAGCAACAGCGCGCTGCGACCGCGCGCGAGCGCTTCGGCTACCGCGCGCAGATAGACTTCGGTTTTGCCGCTGCCGGTCACGCCGTGCAGCAGGCCGACGACGAATTCTCCTGCAGCCAGCCAGCCACGAACCTGCTCGAGGCAGTGCTGCTGCTCCGCATTCAGCACGCTGGCGGGCGCAGCAAAATCGGTTTCCAGAGGGTCGTCCTCCACGGCCAGCGGCTCCTGCCAGCTTCGCAGCCGACCCTGGCGCTCCAAGCGTGCGACGACAGCGCGGGAGACACGGGCCCGCTCGAGCAGTTGCGGCAGCGGCAGCGGGCCGTAGGCGACGGCCAGCGCCCGATGGACGCGTTCCTCGACGGCACTGGCCGGTGCGGCCGCATCGTTCCAGGCCAGAATCTTCTGCATGCGCTGCGGGCGACGCTCGGCCACTTCGTCTGCAGCCAGGCATCCCCGGCGCAACAAACGCTCAGCAACTGCCAGGGTGTTCCCGGGCCGACGCAACTCGCGCTCCGGCAGCGGCTTTGCGCTGCGCTCGAACCGCTCGAGCAAAGCCAGCTCCTCTGCCTGCGCAGCACTGCGATGGGATAGCGCGGCGAGCTCAGCTCGATAGCGCCGCCCTTCCGCTGTGAGTGAGAACTGCCGTCGGCGGCGTAGTTCGACTTCGGGCGGGAGCATGGCACGGAAAACTTCGCCGACGGGCGCCAGATAGTAGTCGGCGATCCAACGGCCCAGTGCGAGCAGCGGCGCGGGCAGCGCCGGCTCTGCGTCGAGTGTTTCTGCGATGGCCCGGAGCTTTTCTGTTGGCGGAACGCCCGCCGCGCTGCCCAGCACCAGGCCAACCAGCGTACGGTTGCGAAACGGCACCAGCACGCGGGAGCCCGGCGCAGGGGCCGGCGCGAGCTCCGGCGGAACGGCATAGGTGAATGTCCGGCGCAGCGGAACCGGCAGGGCGACTTCCAGATACGATTCGGCCATGGTGCACCGCAGGCGGGATGAGCATAGCAGAGCGCCGGCTCGACGGCTTCAGCGACGCTGGCGCGGGCGGGGTGGCGGAGGCTTCAAGCCCAGCGCGGCCATCACCTGCTTCAGGTCGCTCCAGACCTCCACCTTGGCGGAGGGATTGCGGAGCAGATAGGCCGGATGATAGGTAGCCAGCAGGCGCGCGCCGCGATAGTCATACCACTGGCCACGGATGCGCGAAATCGAGGCATGGAAGCCGAGCAGCGTCTGTGCGGCAACCGCGCCCAGGCAGACAATCACGCGAGGGCGAATCACAGCGAGCTGGCGCTGCAGGAACGGGGCGCACGTAGCAATTTCATCGCGTTCGGGCGTGCGGTTTTCCGGCGGGCGGCATTTGACGACGTTGCAGATGTAGACGTCGCTGCGGCGCAGTCCCATCGCTTCGATCATCTGCGTGAGCAACTGTCCGGCACGTCCGACGAACGGCTCGCCCTGCTGATCTTCGTCGTGGCCCGGGCCTTCCCCGACGAACACCAGTTCGGCGCGGGGATTGCCGGTGCCGAAGACTATCTTCGTACGGGAGCGGTGCAGGCGGCAGCGGGTGCAGTCGCCGAGGTCAGCGCGGATGCGCTCCAGCGAATCCTCAGGCACGGATTCGACAACGTCGAAGAGCGAAGGGGCTGCCGCCACCGGCGCAGGTATGGAAGCAGGCCGGGGGCCGGGATCGGGCTGTCGGGTCTGGGCTGACGCGGGCGCAGGGGTCGAGGGGAGAGCCGGGCGCGTACGGTCGCGGTAGAAGGGTCCGAGACCGAGCTCCTCGCAGTAGCGGAGCCAGGCTTCCAACCGGCTGTGGGGAGCGTCGGCCACGGCGATGTTGGCTCAGCGCGACAGGTGGCGCAGACGAACGACTTCGTCGAGCACGCGGTCGGCGACTTCGCGCTTGGTCATGCGCGGCAACTCGACCGGCGCCGCACCCCGCACAAACAGGGTGACCACATTCGTATCCACATCGAAGCCGGCGTCGGCGCGGGTCACATCGTTGGCGACGACCAGGTCCAACCCTTTCGCTTCCAGCTTGGCCCGGGCATTTTCGGCCAGGTGTTCGGTTTCGGCTGCGAAGCCGACCAGAATGCGGTTGCCGCGATCGCGGGCCAGCTCGGCCAGAATATCCGGCGTAGGCTCCAGCGCAACCGTCAGGCCGCCGGAGGCGCGCTTGATCTTCGTCGGCTGCGGCGCAGCCGGGCGGAAATCTGCGACGGCAGCGGCCATGATGACGACCGTCGCTGCCCGCGCCTGCTCGAGCACCGCGCGGCGCATCTCCTCGGTGGTGCGCACCGGGAGGAACTCCGCGTTCGGCGGCGGCAGCAGGTGCGTCGGGCCGCTGATCAGGATCACGCGGGCACCGCGACGGAGCGCAGCTTCGGCCAGCGCAAAACCCATCTTGCCCGAGGAGCGATTGGTGAGCACGCGCACCGGATCGAGGTCTTCGCAGGTGGGGCCGGCGGTGACCAGCACGGTTTCGCCGACCAGGTCGCGTTTCAAACCCAGCACCTGGCGCACCGCATCCAGGATGGCCTCGAGGCCGGCCAGCCGACCCGGGCCGCTCATGCCGCAGGCCAGGTAGCCTTCTTCCGGTGCGACGACGTGCACGCCACGGGCACGGAGCGTGGCCACGTTGTGCTGCGTGGCCGGATGCTCCCACATGTTCACGTTCATGGCGGGCGCGACGATGACCGGCGCACGCGTGGCCAGATAGAGCGTGGTGAGAAAGTCGTCCGCCACGCCATGGGCCATGCGCGCCAGTACATCCGCCGTGGCGGGCGCCACAAGCAGCAGGTCGATGCGCTGGGCAACGGCGATGTGTTCGATGGCCGATTCGATGTTGGCCGGCGCGCGACCCTCTTCCGAGAACATTTCGGTGATCACGCGCTGTCCGGTGAGCGCGGCAAAGGTGAGCGGGGTGATGAACTCGCGGGCGGCGCGGGTCATCACGACCTGCACGTCAAGACCTTCCTGCTGCAGGCGACGAACGAGTTCCGCCGCCTTGTAGGCGGCCACTCCGCCCGTCACTCCGAGTGCGATGCGCATGGTGCTTCCGGGGCGCGGCGCCGGCGAGACGCAACCGTTCGCCTAGTCTTCTTCTTCCTTTTCGGGCAGCTCGTATTCGAGCAACCCGCGAGAAAGTTCTTCCATGGCCACCCGCGTGGGTTTCGAAGAACGCGGATTCGGGAGCAACGACGGCGCGCCCGTCTGCAACTGGCGAGCGCGCTTGGCGGCGATGTGCACGAAGGCGAATTTGTTGGCAGGTGGCTGATTCTGGACCGTCATGGTGATGCCGACCTCCGATTCAACGTTCGAACGATTGCAAAATCTGCTGCGCGCGAGACTGCCGGCGCGTACGGCGACAGCGCACGGCCGCAGCGATGGCCTGGATTTCGCGGCCGGCGCGCTCCAGCTCGTCGTTGATCACCAGAAAATCATACTCCGAAAAACACTGCATTTCCTGCCGTGCGCGTTCCAGCCGGCGAGCGATTTCCTCTTCGCTGTCCAGGCCGCGGTCGCGCAGCCGCTTTTCCAGTTCCTGGCGCGAGGGGGGCAGAATGAAGATCGCCACCGCCTCGGGCAATTTCTGTTTCACCTGGCGCGCGCCCTGGACGTCGATTTCGAGCACCAGGTCTTTCTGCTGCGCGCGGGCCAGCTCCAGCATGCGCTTCGGGGTGCCGTAGCTATGCCGGCCGAAAACGCGCGCGTATTCGAGGAATTCATCGCGCTCGACCATGCGTGCGAATTCCTCTTCCGAAATGAAATTGTACCACGTTCCGTCCTCCTCGCCGGGGCGAGGCGGACGGGTGGTGCAGGAAATCGAAAGCATGGTGTCGGGAACTTCCAGCAGCTTGCGCACCAGCGTGGATTTGCCCGAGCCGGAAGGGCCGGAGACGATGAAGACGAGCGGCGGTTCGCTGGAGTTCATCTTATTCGATGTTCTGCACCTGTTCGCGCAGCTTTTCGATCTGGGATTTGATTTCCAGGGCCAGCTCGGTGATGGCCAGCCCGGACGGTTCGATGCCCGGAGTTTTCGCCAGCAGCGTGTTGGTTTCGCGTTGCATTTCCTGCAGCAGGAAATCGAGTTTTTTGCCGACATCGTCGGCCTGCTCGAGCAGATGTTCGAACTGACGCAGGTGCGAGCGGAGCCGGGCCAGCTCTTCGGCGATATCGGAGCGCTCGGCGAGCAGTGCGGTTTCCTGCACGACGCGGGCCGGGTCGAGCGGAACACCGGCCAGCAGCTCATGCACCCGTTCCGTCAGGCGCTGGGCGTAGGCCGGGCGGAGCTCGGCGGCCAGCGGTTCGATGCGCGCGACACAAGTGGCAATCTGCTCCAGCCGCCGGTGCATCTCTTCGGCCAGGATGCGGCCTTCGGCAGCTCGCATCTCATCGAGCCGGGTCAGGGCTTCGTCGAGACAGGTGAGCACTGGCGTGGCGAGCGACTCGAGGACCTCGGATGCCGACAGGCCGGCGGCACTGATCACGCCGGGCAGGCGCAGGACTTCGCCCAGTGCCGGCTCCGAAGTCAGTTGGAAGCGGCGGCGAAGATCTTCGGCCGCCTGGAGGTAGGCGGCGGCCAGCTCCGCGTTGAGGCGTACGGCGGCGGGGCCGGCGAGCTCGCACTGCAGCACCACGTCCACGTGGCCGCGGCGGAGCCGCTCGCGAACGCGCTGACGAATCGCCGGCTCGAGCGCTTCGAAACCTTCCGGCAGACGGACCTGGAGATCGAGAAAGCGGTGGTTGACACTGCGCAGACGCAACCGGATGGCACAGCCGTTCGATTCGGCGATCGCCTGCGCGAAACCGGTCATGGATTTCAGGCTGCGGCTCATTGGGGTTCGGTACGCGCGGCAATGCCGGCAGCGTCGTCGGCGAACTGTAGTTCATAGAGGCGCGCGTAGGTGCCTCCGCGGGCGAGCAGTTCGGCGTGCGTGCCGGACTCCCGAATCGAGCCGCCATCGAGCACCAGGATGCGGTCGGCCCGGCGCACCGTCGAGAGCCGGTGAGCGATGACGAACACGGTGCGGCCGGCCATCAGGGTAGCCAGGGCCTGCTGCACCAGGCGCTCGGATTCGGCATCGAGCTCGGAGGTGGCTTCGTCGAGAATCAGAATCGGAGAATCCTTCAGCAGGGCGCGGGCAATGGCCAGGCGCTGCCGCTGGCCCCCCGAGAGGCTCTGGCCGCGTTCGCCGAGCAGGGTCTGATAGCCCTGCGGGAGCTGCTGGATGAAATCGTGGGCGAGCGCCGCTTTCGCCGCAGCGACGACGCGGGCTTCGGGCAGATCGGGGCGGCCGTAGCAGATGTTGTTCCACACGGTATCGTGGAAGAGGATCGTTTCCTGCGTGACAATGGCAATCTGGTCGCGGAGCGAACGCAGCGTCACCTTGCGCAGGTCGTGCCCATCGATGCGCACGGCGCCGCTGGTGGGATCGTGAAAGCGCGGCAGCAGGTTCACCAGAGTGGTTTTGCCGGCGCCGCTAAGGCCGACGATCGCGACGACTTCGCCGGCGCGCACGGTCAGGTTGATGTGCTGGAGGATGGGCGGGCCGCCGTCGTAGGCAAAGCTGACGTCGTCGAATTCGATCACGCGGGAGAAAGGCGGCAGCGGGCGCGCTCCCGGCTGTTCGATCACCTCTTCCGAAAGCTCGAGCAAGCGAAAGGCCTGCGTGGTGGCGCCGAGGCCCTGCTGGAACTGGTGGTAGATCATGCCCAGGCGCTTGACCGGCTCATAGACGCGGAACAGGGCATAGGTGAAGGCAATCAGCACGCCCTTGGTCATCAGGCCGTAGCGAATCTGGTCGCGGGCGTAGAGCACGACCAGAGCGACCACGACCGCGCCGAGCAACTGCATGACCGGCGCGGTCGCGGCATAGGCGCGGACCCAGCGCATGTTTTCGCGGAGCAGGCGCCGGGCCGTTTCGCGGAATTTGCGAATTTCGAACTGCTCCATGCCGAAGGCTTTGACCACGCGGTTTCCGCTGATGGTCTCCTGCAGGATTTTGCTCAGCTCGGCCAGCCGGCTCTGGCTGGAGTGCACCGATTGGCGGATGCGCCGACCCAGGCGACTGATCGGGGCCACAACCAGCGGAAGGAAAATCAACGAGCCGAGCGCCAGCTTCCAGTCCAGCAAAAACAGCACGGCGACGAGCACCACCAGCGTGAAACTCTGGCGGAAGAAATCCGCCAGCCACTCGGACAGGGCGCTGCGCGCGCGTTCGATATCGCTGATCGTCGCCGACATCAGCCGGCCGGTGGAGTGGCGGGCGAAGAAACCGATCGGCTGGCAGATCAGCTTGGCATAGATGCGATTGCGCAGGTCGGTGACGGCTGCGTGGCCGACGTACTGGATAGCAAGATTGCCGAAGAAATCGGCGGCGCCTTTGATCAGAAAGAGCACCACCAGCGAAATGGCAAACACCGTCCAGACGTGCTGGATGCCGGGCGGGAAAAAAGCATCGAGATAAAGCGTCAGGTTCCAAGGGCGCAGGGTGAGCAGGGGCAGGCGGGGATCGGTCGGCGTGGGTTCGAGCACGCGATCCACGAGGGGAACGAACAGCAGGGCGATCGCGCCATCAGCGATGGCCACAAGCACCATCAGCAATATGCCGATCACCAGCCGGCCCCGATAGGGCCAGACCCAGGCAAGCAGGCGCTTCAGTTCGGCGGCAAAGGTCATCGGTTTGAACGGCTGCAGGGTGCAGCGCGGCCTGTGAAAGTTAACGCTACGGTTGGGGCCCCAAGATTGTCAAGCGGCAGACTTTTCGACATCGCGGTGAATGACCTTGACGGCGTAGTTCCGCTTCGCCAGCGCGCGGCCGACCGCTTCGGCCATGGTGACGGAGCGGTGGCGGCCGCCAGTACAACCGAAGGCCACCGTGAGATAACTTTTCCCTTCCCGGATGTAATGCGGAATCAAGTAGAGAAGCAGCGATTCGATGCGTTGCAGGAATTCCCGGGTCTGCGGGAAGGAGCGGATGTAGCGAACGACGCGGGGGTTGCGTCCGGAAAAACGGCGCAGCCCGGGCACGAAATGGGGGTTGGGCAGGAAGCGAACATCGAAGACCAGGTCGGCATCGGCGGGCAATCCGTGGCGGTAGCCAAAGCTGACCACCGAGACGAGCAGGGGGCGGCGGTCGGTGCTCTGCATGCGGGCGATGACGTACTGACGCAATTCGTGAACGGTGAAGCGCGAGGTGTCAATGACCAGGTCAGCCAGCTTGCGGATGGGAGCCATCAGGTGGCGCTCGCGCTGGATGGCTTCGCGCACGGTCAGGCCGCGGGCGAGCGGATGCGGACGACGGGTTTCGCTGAAGCGACGGAGCAACACCTCGTCGCTGGCCTCGATGAAAACCAAGCGGACGTTGTACTGCCGGCGGAGCTGGCGGTAGAGCGCTGGCAGGCGCGCAATCGGCTCTCCTTCGCGCACATCCACGAGCAGGGCGGCGCGTTCTATTTCCTGGCTGCCGTAAAGATGCAGCTCGGCGAAAGTGGGAATCAGGTCCACGGGCAGATTGTCCACGCAGTAAAAGCCCAGATCCTCGAAGGTACGCAGCACGGTGCTTTTCCCGGAGCCGCTCAGGCCGGTCAGGATGACCAGTTGCGGGGCCGTAGCAGCAGAACGGCGCCTGGGCATTGCGGGCTCAGCCCCTGACCCGTCGCTGGTGGGTGGAGGGAATGCGCATATCTTCGCGGTACTTGGCTACCGTACGGCGGGTGACGTGGATGCCTTCTTCAGCCAGCCGGCGGGCAATCTGTTCGTCGGTGAGCGGGTGGGTGGGGTCTTCCGCTTCGATCATTTTCCGGACCCGGCGTTTCAGGGTGAGCAGCGAAAGCGTGCTGCCCTGCGGCCCCTGAACGGCTTCGGTAAACAGCTCGCGCAGTTCGAACACGCCCTGCGGGGTGTGCGCGTACTTGTTGGCCACGGCGCGGCTGACTGTCGAGGGGTGCACGCCGACTTCTTCGGCGACTTCCTTGATCATCATCGGCTTCAGGTGATCGATGCCGTATTCGAGGAAGTCGCGCTGGCGGCGGATAATCGCCTGGCAGACGCGCTGGATTGTGTGTTTGCGCTGCTCGATATTTTTCAGCAACTGGACCGCGGCACTGAACCGTTCTTTGACGTAGTTGCGGACTTCGCGGTCGGCGGCGTTGCGGGCCAGCAGGCGACGATAGACCGGGCTGATGCGGAGCTGGGGCAGGTCATCGTCGTTCATGAAGACCTGCCATTCGTCTCCCACCTTGCGGAAATAGACGTCCGGCTCGACCAGGCGGGGTTCGGTTTTGTTGTAGCGGAGCCCGGGGCGCGGATCGAGCTTGCGAATCAGTTCGAAGGCGCACTTGACCGCTTCGATGGAACAGTTCAGTGCGCGGGCGATTTCCTTGAACTGATTCGACTGCAGCAGCGGCAGGTACTCGGAGACGATCTGCTGCGCCAGCGTGTTCTGCGGGTCGAGCGTCCGCAACTGGATCAGCAGGCATTCGCGCAGGTCCCGGGCGCCCACACCGAGCGGATCGAACTCCTGCAGCACGGCGAGCGCTTCTTCGACGTCTTCCATGGCGTAGCCGCCCGACTGGGCAACCTCTTCCAGCGAGACGGTCAGATAGCCGTCCTCGTTCAGGTTGCCGATGAGCAATTCGGCGATTTCGCGAACCCGATCGCTGCAGATGGTGACGCTGAGCTGCCAGTGCAGATGATCGGCCAGGTTCTGCGGCGAAGAAAGGAACTGTTCAAACGAAGGTTTTTCGATCTCCTCGCGTTCCCGATGATTGTTCGCTTCGCCGGAATCGAGGTACTGGGTGAAGAAAGAACTGATATCGAATTCGTCGAAGGGGTTCACCGGCTCGTTTTCGGGCAGTTTTTCGCTTTCGGCCTGCAGAAAAGCCTCGCTGGCATAATCGTCGGCCGATAGCCCATCTTCGGTAACCTCTTCCAGCACCGGATTGGCGATCATTTCCTGATTGATCATTTCGCGCAACTCGAGCCGGTTCAGCGCCAGCACGCTGACCATCTGGACCAGGCCGGGCGTCAGCGTCTGCTTCTGGGTGAGTTTCAGATTCAGCTTGGGCTGCAGCCAGCTCATCGTTGTGTCTCGAACTAGTGGAGCGAAAAGTTTTCGCCCAAGTAGATGCGGCGAACCTCGGCATCCTGGCTGAGGGCGACCGGGGTGCCTGCGCGGAAAATTTTCCCCTGGTTGATGATGTACGCGCGATCCGTCACCCGGAGGGTTTCCCGCACATTATGGTCGGTGACGAGCACGCCGATGCCGGAAGCGCGCAGCGCGCCAATCTGCTGCTGCAGGTCGGCCACGGTGAGCGGGTCGATGCCCGAGAACGGCTCATCGAGCAGGACAAAGGCCGGCTCGAGCGCCAGCGCACGCGCGATTTCCAGCCGGCGGCGCTCGCCGCCGGACAGGGTATAGGCCCGGTTGTACCGCACCGATTCCAGTCCCATCTGCGCGAGCAGTTCTTCTACGCGGTCGCGCCGCTGCTCCGGGGTGAGCGGTTGCGTCTCCAGGACGGCGAGCAGATTTTCTTCGACCGTCAGTTTCCGGAAAACCGAGGGCTCTTGGGGCAGGTAGCTGATGCCGCTGCGCGCACGGAGGTACATGGGGAGGTCGGTGAGGTCTTCACCATCCAGCAGGACGCGGCCGGCATCGGGGCGCGCCAGCCCGACCAGCATGTAGAACGTGGTCGTCTTGCCCGCCCCGTTCGGACCGAGCAGCCCGACGACCTCGCCCTGTCCGATTTCCAGGCTGACATCCTCAACGACCTTCCGCCCTCGATACGATTTGCTCAGCTCAACGGCCTGGAGCTTCGCCATACGGGTTCAGCGCTCGACCCGGTAGCGGGTCAACGTGCGCGAACCTTCCTCCGATTTCACCAGAATCGTATCACCCGCTCGATAGAAGGTCAATTCAGCGCCGGAAACGGAGTTGCCCAAGCCGTCATGCAGCACCGGCGCGCCGCCCCGCAACACGAATTTTTCTTCGCTGGCGAAATATTCGGCGAGCTCGGCCGTGGCACGGCGGCGCCCCTGCTCGACGACCACGCCGCCGGACGCCACCGCCCGCAGAATCCGGCGCGTGCCGGCTTCGACCGCCGTATCCAGCTCGAGCTGCGGAGCGCGGAGGCGAACATCGGCAGATTCGGCCTGCACCTCGCGCTGCAAGCGCAGCGTGCCTTCGCCGTTGCGGTATTCCAGCCAGCCGGCTGCCACCCGCCACAGCCGCGGCGGCGTGGCCGCTGCTTCCACCACCGCGGCACGAACAGCGGTCTCGGCCAGCAAGCGACCGGCAGTGCGATCGAATTCCATCTGCGCCGCTTCGATTGCGACCGTGCCCTGCCAGAGTCGCACACTGCCGGAGAAAACGGCGCGACCGAGGGCGCGATGCAGGTGGAGCCGCTCGGCTGCCACATGGGCCGGCGCAGGAGCAAACTCCGGACCGGCGCTGCCCTCGAGAAAGCTGGTGCGGACGGCGCCTGCGGCCACCAGTTCGCCGCGCTGCGGCCAGACCACGACCGACTCGGCCGCCGTGCGCACGGCGCCTTCGCGCAAGATGACGCCGCCGCGCAACTGCAGCGTGTTTTCCGCATGGACAAACTGCGCGCGCTCGGCCCGGGCGGTGAGTTCGCCTTCCCGGTAACGGACATCGCCGGACTGTTCGAGCTCGCTCCAGCCACCCGCGGGCGAAAAGCGCAGGGAGAAGGTGCGCGAGCGACTGAGCTGTTCCGGGCTGCCGGTGACGGCGCGGCGAAGCACAATGTCGCCGTCACCGCTCAGCTCGTGCAGGCGATTGCTGCGGGCAAACTGCGCCTGCAGACGGTTGCCACTCAGTTGCAGGTGTTCCCCGTCCGCGGACTGCCAGGCGAGCGCGGCCGCAGTCGCTTCTGCGTCGCGGAGCTCCACGCTGCCGCGGCTCACCTGAGCCAGTCGAGCACGGAGTTCGCTCGCGGTCAGTTCGAGCGCTTGCCCTTCCCGGTGGGACCGCCCGCGAACACGACCGACAAAGCGCATTTCACGGGGCAGCGCGTCCTGTGCCACGAATTCCGCGACGAGCTGCTCGGCGGCGAGTTCGTCGCGGCCAGGCGCGCCTTCGCTCCGGAGCTCGACACGGCCGTCGGCGACGAATCGTTCCACTCCGCCAGTGGCACGCAGCTCGACGGAAAATTGCTCCGCGCGCAGCAGATGCCAACCCGTCGGCGCGCGCACGACGAGCTGCGGCTGGCCGCGGGCACGGGCGCGGCGGATACGAAAAGAGGAATCGAGCTCGAACAGCACGGCGTCTGCAGTGAACGAACGAGCGGCCTGACGCGCGCGCACGGGCCCGGCGAGCCGCAGGGTATGGGCGTCGCGGCGGAACTCCAGACTGGTACCGGAAAGCTCCACCGGGGCTGTACTCGCCGGCACGGCCGGCCAGACACGCAAAGACACCTCACGGTGCAGCCGGGCGACGCCCGCTCGCGAGTCGTAGGAAATGCCGACGGCGCGGCCCGTGCCTCCCGGGAAGGTGAACTCCACGGGCTGGTCCGTGCGCACGACGCCGGTGGCGCTATCGAAGGTGACCTGAGCCGTTTCGATGAGCACGGTGCTGGGCGTCGGGACGATTTCCGTCCAGTCGTCGGCCGGGGCGGAGCCGGCGGGCGCAGCCGCCAGCGCCAGTTGTACGGCTCCGCCGCAGAGGATTCGCCCGGCCGCGGAGTCATAGTCGCACTGGCGGGTGTGGATGCGGTCGAAGCGGTCGCCGCGACGTCCGTAGAGCGTGATGCGGACATCTTCGAGGCGGTTCAGGCTGTCGCGAGCAAATTCAGTCGTGCGGGATGCACGAACCGTGAACAGCTTGCGGCCGCCTTCCAGACGGGAGAAAGAAAACTCCGCGGCCTGCTGCCGCACCGTGGGCGGGGGCGCCGGGGGCACCTGGCGGCGTTGCTCGGCGGCGCGCCAGGCGCGGTAGCCGTAGACGCCGACGACCGTTGCCGCCAGCAGGAACACTGCCAGCGCCGACCAGCGCGCATACCGGGCCGCACGAGACCTGCGCATAAGCGTCCTCTCTTTCGATGCGCATTCTACGCCTGCGGCGGCCCGCTGCCGAGTGCTCAGCGAGCGGTTTCGATGAAAACCTGGTTGGCTAGACCCAGATCGCGGGCTGCTGGCGTCAGGATGGTTTTCGGCCCGATGCAGATTTTCTGCTGCCGGAGCAGGGCGGCGCGGACATCGGCTTCGCTGACGAAGTCGGCGATTTCCGCAGCGGGCTGCGGTGGAACCGACGTGACCGAAGCCGGCGGCGGAGCGGGAGCAGCGGCGCCTCGGCGAATGCCGCGTTCGGCAAAGACGCGTTCGACCAGGCGGGCAATCAGCTCCCGCGAGACCGGCTCCGCAACCGCTGCGGGTACGGGTTGGGCAGTTGGAGGCGGAGCGGGCGGCGTGGCTGCGGCGTGGGCAGCGGCTGCACCGGGATGAGCCACCAAACGAAACTCCGCCGGCACGGTGCGGTGTTCCACCGGCCGTGACTCCCAGGCAATTCGCTGGATATTCATCAAGTGTTGCGGGCCGATGTTGTCGGAGGTGATGTTGCCGCCGAGTGCGCCACAGCCGAGGGTCATGGCCGGAAACAGGTTCGTCGAATAGCCGATCGAGCCGTGCACCGCCGAGGTGTTCACGCAGACACGAAAGGCCGGCACCGCCTGACCGAACTGACGCACCACGGCCTCGTCTTTCGAGTGGATGGCGATGGTGTGGCCCATGCCGCCGTGCTGAAGAATCCGCGTGCAAAGCTCGATGGCAGCCCCCAGGCCGGGCACGGAATAAAAGGCCAGCACCGGCGACAATTTCTCCAGCGAAAGCGGATGTTCGCGACCCACTTGCTCGGGACTGAGCAGAGCGATCAGCACGCGGGTGCCGGAGGGCACGCGCAGTCCGGCCAGTTCGGCAATGTGGGTGGCGGGTCGGCCGACAATCTTCGGGTTCGGTGTGTAGGCCGGTCGCTGAATGACCAGCTCGCCGACGCGCTGGGCTTCTTCCGGCGAGAGGAAGTAAGCGCCCTGGCGACGACATTCGGCCAGGGCCTGCTCGCGGATAACGTCTTCGACCACGATGGACTGCTCGGCCGAGCAAATCGTGCCGTAGTCGAAGGTTTTGCCCGCGAAGATATCGGCGATCGCTTTGGGGAGATCGGCGGTGCGTTCGATGAACGCCGGCACGTTGCCCGGGCCGACGCCGTAGGCCGGCTTGCCCGAGCTATAGGCAGCGCGCACCAACCCGGCGCCGCCGGTGGCCAAGATGACCCCGACGTCGCGGTGACGCATCAGCTCCTGCGTGGCGGCCATGGTGGGATGCTCGAGACAGGCAATCAGGCCCTCGGGCGCACCGACCCGCGCGGCCGCTTCCGCCATGATGCGCACCGCCTCGCCGATGCAGCGCACGGCAGCCGGGTGCGGACTGTGGACAATAGCGTTGCGCGCCTTTACAGCAATCAGCGTTTTATAGATTGCGGTGGAGGTGGGATTCGTCGAAGGGATAATCGCCGCGACCACGCCGACCGGAACCGCCACTTCCAGGATGCGCTTCTCACGATCTTCCCGCAGGATGCCGACCGTGCGCAGCGGACGAATGGCCTGGTGGACTTCGAGCGACGCCAGACGGTTTTTGATGATTTTGTCGGGGACGTTGCCGAAACCGGTTTCTTCGACGGCGAGCCGGGCCAGCGGTTCGGCGGCGGTCGCGGCGGCTTCGGCACAGGCGCGCACGACGGCGTCCACCTGTTCCTGGGTAAAAGCAGCGAAGCGGCGCTGCGCCGCGGCGGCGCGAGCCACCAGTTCGCGCGTCTGCTCGATGGAGCGCTGCTCGCGGTCGCTCACGCTCAACCGGCCTCAGTGAAAGATCTGCGCCGCACGGCGTGGCGGCTATTTTTTCGCACCGGCTGGAGCCTGGCCGCCACCGGGAAGGATTTTTTCGACCATCTCGTGCGGGCGCGGAATGACGTGCACGGCCACCAGTTCACCGACGCGCCGCGCGGCGGCGGCACCGGCATCGGTGGCCGCTTTGACGGCGCCGACGTCACCGCGCACCATCACGGTGACGTAGCCCGCCCCGATGTATTCCTTGCCGATCAGAACGACGTTGGCGGCCTTGACCATAGCATCGGACGCCTCGATGGCCCCGACCAGGCCGCGCGTCTCGATCATTCCCAGTGCTTCGTTGGCCATTCCTTCCTCAACCCTGAAGACGCAGACAGAGACTAGCACGCAGATGGATACCACGCAAGAAGCCGCCCCCAGCTTGTGGAAAAGACGGAGGACCGTCCAAGCACAAAGCACCGGAAACCGTCAGGACGGAAAAGATGACCCGCAGAACAGGAGCCGATGTGTTCGACCGGTAGGAGCCTCCGGCAGGGCTGTCGCCGCGGTGGGGAAACAGCGGTGGGAGCGGTTCAGTGCGGCTCGGCCATGGCGTCTTCGGTGAGCTTGCCGAGGCCAGCGGCGGCGACGTCGTCGCGGGTGGTGTTTTTCACCAGGTACATGGCTTCGTCGGCCAGGTGCAGCAGCTCGGATTTGGTTTTGGCGTCCCCCGGATAAGATGCGACGCCGAAGCTGGCCGTGATGCGGACGTTGAGGCCCTCTTCGCGAAGCCAGGTCGTTTCGCGGATCATGCGGTGCAGGCGGCGGGCGACGCTGCAGGCATTTTCTTTGGAGGTCTGCGGCAGCACCAGAACGAATTCGTCGCCACCGTAGCGGAACGTGAAGTCTGCCAGGCGACACCGGGCCTTGAGCGCCTGACCGATTTCCGCCAGCAGCTTGCTGCCGGCCAGGTGGCCGTGGGTGTCGTTGACGCGCTTGAAGTAGTCCAGGTCGATGAAGATCAGAGAAAACTCGTAGCCGTAGCGACGCGAGCGGTAGATTTCCTGTTCCAGGATTTTGTGCAGGTGGCGGGAGTTGTACAGACCGGTGCAGTCGTCGGTGATGGTCAGCTCGTGGATGCGCTTGACGTGTCGCGCGTTCTCAATGGCGATGGCAGCGTAGTCCGCCAGCGCTTCCAGCAAGGCCAGGTCGCGCTGCTCGAACCCGTTCGGGCCCACGCAGTTCACCAGCTCGATGACGCCTAGGGAATGGTCGCGGAAACGAACGGGCACGGCGACAATCGAGCGCGTTTCCATTCTGGTTTTTTCATCCACCTGGTTGAAGAAGCGCGTGTCTTTGCGGACGTCGGGGACAACGGCGGGCTGGCCGGTCTGCGCCACCCAGCCGGCAATCCCCTGACCGATTTTGATGCGCACGTCCTTCAGTGCCTGAGCCCCCTGGCCGGTGGCGATTTCAAAGTACAGCTCCTGCCGCGCTTCATCGACCAGCAACAGCGACCAGGTGTCCGGGCGGAGGAATTCGTTGATTTTCTGCATGATGGTCAGCAGAACCTGATCGAGCTCGAGCGAGCTGGTCAGGGCCTTGCCCAGTTCATGGAAGACGGCGACCTCGCTGGCCTCGCGGGGCTCAGCCATGCGGTCGGGGCCGGGGTTGCGGCGGCGTTCGATGCCCAGGAATTGTTTCGGTCGCTGCAAGAGTCGCCTTTGTTTGCTTGAAACTGCGTACTGCAGCCGATGCCGGATCGGCTTCCTGGAAATTATACGGAGGCCTTCTGCCTGCGAGCAACAGCGTGGATGACAGCCTGTTTCGCATCAGTCGCCTCCCGAACCGGCCGGGTGGCGTTGACAGTGCCGGAGCGGCTGCCTATAGTCGCACTGCCGGCGCACCGCGGCGCGGAACGAGCCGGCTGCAACCCATGGCCAAGGGCTCGTTTGGCGAAACCCTGAAGCGAGAACGCGAGATGCGCGGCGTCAGCCTGGACGAAATCGCGGCGGCCACGCGCATCAGTACGCGCTTTCTGCACGCGCTCGAAAACGAACAGTGGGAAAAGCTGCCCGGGGGCGTGTTCAACCGCGGATTCGTGCGCGCGGTGGCCCGCTATCTGGGCATGGACGAAGAAGCGCTGATTGCCGAGTACGCACTGGCCGCCCACGACCAGCCCCAGGTGGCCGTCTGGGCGGAAAAGACGCACGCGGTGAAATCAGGCCGCCGCGGGCGGCTGGCCGCGCTGGCCACACTGCTGCTCGCCGCAGTCGGGGCAGGCGGCTGGCTGCTCTGGCAACACTATGCTGAACGAATACGCGCCTGGTGGTCGCCACCGGCTCCACAGCCGGCTGCAGCGCCCGTGGCGCCGGTGGCCGAAACGTCCCCCACGGCAGCCGGGGCGGTCGAGCGGCTCGAGCTGAAAATCGAAGCCGGACGAGACACGACCGTCGCCGTGATGGCCGACGGGCAGAGCCTGTTCGAGGGATTGCTGCGCGCCGGTCAGGTGCAACGGTTCGAAGCGCGCGAGCAACTGCAGGTCACCGTGCACGACCCGACCGACGTGCTGCTCGAGCTGAACGGACAAATGCTGCCGCCGCTCGGCCCGCCGGGGGCACCGGCCACGGCGACGTTGACTCGGGCAGACCTCAAGCCCACCGGAGGACCCCATTAGCAACGAGATACGAGCCGAGATTCTCGACCGGCGCGCAACGCGAGAGCGCAAGCTGGCTGTGTGCAGCGGCACGGCCGGACTGCCACCTGCCGAACGAGCCGAACTGCTGACGGTGCTGGCGGCAGACACCGACCCGCTGGTGGCCGAGCGAGCGGCCCAGGCGCTGGTCACCGTTCCGGTTGAACATTTCCTGGCGGCGCTGGCACGGAGCGATGCTGCACCGGAGCTGTTTCGCTATTGCGCCGATCAGCTCGGCGAGCAGACGGCGGTTGCCGATGCACTGGCGCGAAATCCAGCGACGCCGGCCGAAACACTCTGCCGAGTTGCCCGCGCGCTTTCCCCTGCAGCGGTGGAAGCGCTCCTCGAGGACCTGGACCGGCTGACGCAGCATCCGGCGGTGATCGTGGCGCTGCGGCGACACCCGGGACTGACCGTGTCCCAGCGGGAGCTGCTCGAGGAGCTGCAGCGGGAAGCGATGAGCGAAACGGAGCTGGCCGAAGCAGTCCGTGCCGCCGAAACCGACCAGGCTGCACGACAAACCCTGCTGCAGCGTCTGGCGCGCATGACGGTCATCGAGCGGGTGCAACTGGCCCTGAAGGGAAACCGCGAAGAGCGGCTGGCGCTGATTCGCGATCCCTGCAAAGTGGTCCAGCGCGCCGTGCTGCAGTCGCCCAAGCTCAGCGATGCGGAAGTCGAAAGCTACGCAGCCATGGCCAACGTCAGCGAAGACGTGTTGCGGCAGATCGCGCGGAACCGGAATTTCATGAAGAACTATGGGGTCGTGCGCAACCTGCTGAACAACGCAAAAACGCCGCTCGATATTTCCCTGCACCTGCTCCCGCGGCTGAATCCATTCGATCTGCGCAGCCTGACGACGAACAAGAACATCCCGGAAACGCTGCGTTCGATGGCCCTGAAGCTGCACCGACAGCGCAGCGAGGCCCGCCTGCGGAGCTAGCCGCGCAACGACTCAGTGTGCCGACCGGGAAGCGGCCACGCGCGCAGCCAGTTGCCGCGCGCGGGCGAGGACCTGCGGCTCATCGAGCGTGAGCACACGGCCCTGATGGACCACCTGTCGGCCGCCGACCCACACCGCTTCCACATCACTGGCTTTCAGCGCATAGACGATCTGCGAATAGACGTCGAACGCCGGCACGGCATGAGGCCGGTCGGTGCGGAGCAGGATCAGATCGGCCTGCTTGCCCGCTTCGAGCGAGCCGATCTCCGCTTCCCAGTGCAGCGCGCGGGCACCCCCGAGGGTAGCCAGTTCGAGAGCCTGCCGCGCGGTGAGTGCTTGCGGGTCCAGGCGCGTAACCTTCTGGAGTTTGGCGGCCAGGTCCATCTCCTCGAACAGATTCAGGTCGTTGTTGCTGCCGGCCGGGCCATCGGTGCCCAGGCCCAGGCGCAGGCCAGCCGCGAGCATTTCCACGACCGGCGCGGTGCCACTGGCCAGCTTCATGTTGCTTGACGGATTGTGCACGCAGCCCGCGTCGCGCAGCCGGAGCAGGGCGATATCGGCGGCATCCACCCAGACACAATGCGCGGCCAGCAGGTCGGCGCCGAGCAAACCGAGCCGGTCCAGATAGCCCACCGGAGAAAGGCCGTGTTCGCGCCGTACGGCTTGCTGTTCGTGACGGGTTTCTGCCAGGTGGATCAGAATCGGGGCGCGGTAGCGACGCGCGAGCTCAGCAGAGGCCCGCAGGGTTTCAGCGGAGTTGGTGTAGAGGGCATGCGGAGCCACGGCAGCGCGAATGCGCGGATGGCCCTGCCAGCGCTGGAGAAACGCCTCCGTATAGGCCAGGGCCTCGGCGACGGATTTGTGGTCAGGTGCGGGAAAGCCGATAATCGTCTGCCCGAGCACGGCGCGCAGGCCGGCCTGCTCGGCGGCCTGTGCCACCTGTTCTTCGAAGTAATACATGTCCACGAACGTGGTGGTGCCGCCGCGAAGCATCTCCAGCGCGGCCAGCCGGGTACCCCACAGCACGAACTCTTCGTTCACGTGACGGGCTTCGGCAGGAAAGATGTAATTCTCCAGCCAGTCCTGCAGGGCGCGGTCATCGGCCAGTCCGCGGAGCAACGTCATCGGGGCGTGGGTGTGGGCGTTGATCAGACCGGGAAGCAACAGGCGGCCGCTGGCGTCCAGCCGCCGCGCCGCCGTGTAGCGGCGTTCCAGCTCGGCGCGGGGACCGAGCGCCGCGATGCGATCGCCGCGGATGGCGAGCGCGCCGTCGGGGAAAACCTGGTGCTCGGCATCCATGGTGACGATCGTAGCGCCGACAATCAGCAGGTCGGCACGCTCAGCGGGAACACCCCGGCAACCGGTCCATGCGGCCACAGCCACCAGCAGGGCCACGAGCCGACCGAGCGAATTCATCTGGAGTGTCGTGTCCATCACAGGAAAGAAGCGTCGAACGGTTCAGGGAACAGTTCGGCGAGACGAAAGGTTTTGGTATCGCCGCGCAGATTGGCGGCAATCACTTCGATATCGCCGCAGAACTCCCAGAGGAGCTGGCGACAGGCCCCGCAGGGCGGTGTGAGGCGTTCGGTATCCGCGACGACGGCGATGGCTTCAAAGCCGCGTTCGCCTTCGGAGAGGGCTTTGAGCAGGGCAACGCGCTCGGCACACACGGTCAGCCCGTAGCTGGCGTTTTCCACGTTGCAACCGGTGATGACGCGTCCGGAGCGGGCGCGCAGCGCGGCCCCGACACGAAAGTTCGAGTACGGCGCATGAGCGTTTTCGCGCGCGGCGGAAGCAGCGGCAATCAGTTTTTCGGCAGCGGTCATGACAGGTCCCGGGCTATGCGGGGAATGACGGCACGCAGCAGAGCTGCAAAGGCATCGCGAACGCGCTCGCCGGTGGCCAGGACTTCGTCGTGGCTGATAGGCTGGTCGAGAATACCGGCGGCCATGTTCGTGACGCAGGAGATGGCCAGCACGCGCAGGCCCATGTGGCGTGCGGCAATCACCTCTGGCACGGTGGACATGCCGACCAGGTCCGCACCGATGCGTTCGAGAAAGCGAATCTCAGCGGGGGTTTCGTAGCTGGGCCCGGGCAGGGCGGCATAGACCCCTTCCTCAACAGACAGACCCAAGCGACGGGCTTCGGCCAGCGCCAGCTCGGCATATGGTTTCCAGTAGGCCTGCGTCATGTCCAGGAACCGGGGGCCGAAGCGTTCGTCGTTGGGACCAAGCAGAGGGTTCGTGCCCTGCAGGTTGATGTGATCGCGGAGCACGACCAGACAGCCCTGACGATAGCGGCGGTTGATGCCGCCAGCGGCGTTGGTCAAAATCACAGCGCGGATCCCTAGCCGGCCGAGTACACGAATCGGGAAAACGACCTGTTGCATCGAGTAGCCTTCATAGTAGTGCACGCGGCCTTGCAGGGCTGCGACCGGGACTCCTTCGGTCAGGCCAATGACGAGCCGGCCGGCGTGCCCGACGGCCGTCGAAACGGGAAAGCCCGGAATCTTCTGATACGGGATGCGCGTGGCCCGCTCGAAGTCGTCGGCAAAAGCACCCAGCCCGGAACCAAGCACCAGGCCAATCTTCGGGCGCAGCCGGGTTTTCGCACGGAGAAATCGGGCCGCACGTTCCACGCGCGTGAATTCAGCCGTTGTTTTTGCCGACGATTTCATCCTCGCGACCGGACTTACAACAGCATACCGGCAATGGCCGCAGACATGAAGTTGGCCATCGTGCCCGCGAGCATGGCGCGGAAGCCGAGCCGGGCCAGGTCGTCCCGCCGCTCGGGAGCCAGCGCACCGATCCCGCCGATCTGGATACCGATCGAACCGATATTCGCAAAGCCGCACAGCGCGAAGGTGGCGATGGCCAGCGACTTCGGGTCCAACGCCTCGCGCGCCAGAACCAATTGTTCGTAGGCCACCACCTCGTTGGTGACCATGCGCAGGCCGAGAAGACTGCCCACCCGGGCGGCATCGTGCCAGGGCACACCCAGCAGCCAGGCGACGGGACAGAACAACCATCCGAGAATCTGCTCGAGGCTCTGCGGAAACCAGCCGACACCGCGTGCAGCCAGAAACTCGTGGAGACCACCAAGAATCAGATTGATCAGCGCCAGCAACGCCAGGAAAGCAATCAGCATGGCTCCCACGTTCACGGCCAGGCGCAAACCGTCGGTGGTGCCCCGCGCGGCGGCGCCGAGCACGTTCGGGTCCTGCCGCTCGACCACCATGCGCACCTGGCCGGCGGTCAGGGGCTGTTCGGTTTCGGGCACCATGATCTTCGCCAGCACGACCGCAGCCGGAGCCGCCATCGCCACGGCCATGAGCAGAAAATCCGACCGGGCACCGACACCGATATAGGCACCGAGAATGGCCCCGGAGACGGTGGTCATTCCCGCCGTCATCACCAGCATCAGCTCCGACTGGGTCAGCTTCGAAAGATACGGTCGGATGGTCAGGGGCGATTCGGTCTGGCCCATGAAAATATTTGCCGCGGTGTTCAGCGATTCGGCGCCGCTGGTGCCCATCAGTCGCGTCATCACAATCGCCAGGCCGCGGACAATCGCCTGCATCACGCCGTAGTAGTACAGGATGGCAAATAACGCGGAGATGAAAATGATCGTCGGCAGCACCTGGAAGGCGAAATAGAAAATTCCACCGGCCGTGGCCTTTGAACCCAGCGGGCCGAACAGAAAGGTCGAACCGGCTTCGGACACTCGCAGCACACCTTCCACTTTCTGAGCCAGCCAGGCGATGGCCTCCCTGCCCGCCTGTGTTTTCAGGACCAGGACGGCGAACAGAATCTGGAACGCCAGGCCCCAACCGACGGTCTTGAGACGGATTGCGCGCCGGTTGGAGGAAAGCAACCAGGCAAGTAGCAACAGCACGATGACGCCGAGCAGGCCGGTGAAGCGTCCCATTCCTTCCCTCCCCCGAGCATGACCTCAGGTACCCGCGGCGCCGATCACATCAAGAATCAGCGGGCGGGGCGGTGGTGGCGCAGGCGCGATGGACCAAGCCGCGCGCAGCCGTTCGAGTGCGGCATCGCGCCGGGCGCGGGCATTATAGTGCAAAGTGCACAGCGGTTCGCCGGCTTGCACCAGTGCGCCGATTTTTTTGTGGATCGTCAGGCCAACAGCAGGGTCAACGGAATCTTCCTTGCGTTCGCGACCACCGCCGAGCAGCACACAGGCGCGGCCGATGGCTTCGGTGTCCATGGCCGAGACGAAACCGCTGGTCGGGCTGGGCAGCACGTAGCGGTGCCGGGCGCGCGGCAGGCGTGCGGGATCGTCGATGGCGCGCACATCTCCCTCCTGCAGGCGAACGATTTCGCGGAAGCGTTCCAGGGCGCGTCCGCTGGCAAGCAGTTCGCGGGCCAACTGGCGGGCGCGTTCGACCGTCGCGGCGCGTCCGCCGAGGTGCAGCAGGTAGGCGGCCAGCTCGACCGAAAGCGTCACCAAATCGTCGGGGCCGCTGCCACGAAGCACCTCCAGCGCTTCGGCCACTTCGAGTGCGTTGCCGACGGCGCGGCCGAGCGGCTGGTCCATGTCCGTCAGCAAGGCGACCGCGCGGGTGCCCATCGCCGCGGCAGTTTCCACCAGCAGCTCGGCCAGCGCTGCGGCTTCGGCCGGCTGCTTCAGGAAGGCGCCGGAGCCGACTTTGACGTCGAGCACCAGGGCATCGAGGTCTTCGGCCAGTTTTTTGCTCATGATCGAGGCACAGATCAGCGCCGGACTTTCTACCGTGGCTGTGGCATCGCGCAGGGCGTAGAGTTTGCGGTCGGCCGGGGCGATCTGCGCGGTCTGCCCAATCAGGGCACAGCCGGCGCGGGCGAGCACGGAGCGGAAACGCTGCAGGGAAAGGTGCACGTTGAAGCCGGGGATGGCCTCGAGCTTGTCCAGCGTGCCGCCGGTATGGCCCAGGCCGCGACCGCTGATCATCGGCACATAAAGGCCGGCCGCAGCCACCAGGGGAGCAATCACCAGTGAAGTTTTGTCGCCAACGCCGCCGGTGGAATGCTTATCCACCTTCGGCGCAGGCAGACGGCTGAGGTCGAGCACGGCACCGGAGCGCAGCATCGCCTCGGTGAGCGCGGCCGTTTCCGTGCGAGACATCCCGCGCAGCACGACGGCCATCAGCCAGGCGGCCATCTGGTAGTCGGGGATGGCACCACGCGTGTAGCCGCGAACGAGGAACTCGATCTCCTCGCGCGAGTGCTGGCCCCCATCGCGTTTTTTGCGGATCAGGTCGAGGACGTGCATCGTGTGCGGCCGTCCGGAGCGACGTCGCGAGGGTACACCGGTGGGTGGAGGGCGCGGGTCGCCGGCAGCAACCGCAGGTGCGGGATTTCCGCCGGGCAGCGGTAGCGCACGGGCACGACCACAGTGCCGATCCCGCGGCTGACGTAGATCTGCGTGGCACCCAGGCAATCCCAGCCCAGCTTGAACCGCATACCTCCCCGCCGACGAGCATAGACGTTGCCGAAAAAGGGCAGATTCACCTGGCCGCCGTGCGTGTGTCCGGCCAGCACCAGGCTGACGCGGTGTGCGGCGGCCTGCTCGATGATGCCCGGGTTGTGCGAGAGCAGCAGCGTGGGAGCACCGGCCGGGACGCCACGGAGCGCACGGGGCAGATCGGCACGGTAACGAAGATCGTCAATCCCGGCCAGATAGAGCGACTGGCCGCGGCGGCGGAGCATTGTGTGGCGGTTGCGGAGCACTTCGATGCCCTCGCGCCGCAACGCGCGGGCCACCGCAGTGGCGCCGACGCGGAAGTCATGATTGCCCAGCACCGCGAAGACCCCATCCCGCGCGCGAAGCCGTCCCAGGACAATCGCCACCGGCTCGATGCACGAGCGCGAAAAGGTGACGAAATCGCCGGTCAATGCAATCAGGTCCGGCTCGAGCGCGTTGGCGAGCTCAACCGTATCGGCCACCGCCTCCAAAGGCAAAAACAGCCCATAGTGCACGTCGGTGATGTGCACGATGCGATAGCCGGCAAACGCTTCGGGCAGGCCGGGCAGGTGGATGTGCGGCTCGCTGACTTCCAGGCTTTCGTCAGGATGACGGGCCGGCAGCAGGCGCGGCTGCTGCCGCCCGCCGAGCAACGCGTAGTCTTCCACGCCTCCACGCTGCCAGCGCCGGACAACGCGGTTCCACCGGCCGATCAGCCCGTTCCGGCCGGTATAAGGGAATGCGTAGAGGGTGCCCATGACCTCAAAGACGCAAATCTTTGGCAGCGTAGCAGACGCCCTTTTTGCTTGTAAAGCAACTAATTCGCCGGCGCGCACCAAACGGCATCGGACACCAAACCGTGAAAAAACGGCTGCTATCAGGTCAGCCTGCAGGACGGTCCTGACTTTTGTCCACAACAACCCTATACCGGAGTGCACTCAATACGTGTTATAGACTGCCCACCCACGAAGAGGAGGAGCAGGATGGAGCGCAGAGAGTTTCTTCGCAAAACCGCCGCGGCGGCAGCGACGGCGTTCGTCGCCACGGGATGGCCCGCCCGGAGTGCCGCCTCGCAAACGGCAAGCGGCACGCGAACATTTGAGCTGGAAGAAGTCACGATCGCCGAGCTGCAAGCCGGCATGGCCTCCGGGCGCTGGACAGCGCAGACGATCACACAAACCTATCTGGAACGAATCGCCCAGCTGGACCGTCGCGGGCCAGAGTTGCGCGCGGTGATTGAGACGAATCCGGATGCACTGGCCATCGCCGAACAGCTCGATCGCGAACGCGCTGCCGGACGCGTGCGCGGCCCGCTGCACGGCATCCCGATTCTGTTGAAGGACAATCTGGACACGCACGACCGGATGACCACCACGGCCGGGTCGCTGGCCCTGGAAGGTTCGATTCCGCCGCAGGACTCGACGGTGGCGCGGAAGCTCCGCGAGGCCGGCGCGATCCTGTTGGGTAAGGCGAACCTGAGCGAGTGGGCGAATTTCCGCTCGGAGCAAAGCACGAGCGGGTGGAGCGCCCGCGGAGGGCAATGCCGGAATCCGTACGCACTGGACCGAAATCCGTGCGGGTCGAGCTCCGGCTCGGGCGTAGGGCCGGCGGCAAACCTGTGCGCGGCGGCCATCGGCACGGAAACCAACGGCTCGATTGTGTGCCCCTCGAGCGCGAACGGCATCGTGGGCATCAAGCCGACGGTCGGGCTTGTGAGCCGTGCCGGCATCATCCCCATTTCGCACACACAGGACACGGCCGGACCGATGGCGCGCACGGTGGCCGACGCCGCGACAATCCTGGGCGCACTGGTCGGAGCCGACGAACGCGACCCGGCTACCGCGGCCAGTGCCGGGCACTTCCACACCGACTACACAAGGTTCCTAGATGCCGAGGGACTGCGCGGGGCACGCATCGGGGTGTTGCGCCAGGCGTTCGGCTTCCACCGCGATGTGGATACCATCTTGGAACAGGCGCTCGGTGTGCTGCGCGAACGCGGCGCGGTGCTGGTCGACCCGGTCGAGCTGCCGCGCGGCCGAGACCTAGGCCGCAACGAATTGACCGTGCTGCTCTACGAGTTCAAGCACGGACTGAACGCCTACCTGGCGTCGCTCGGCCCAGCCGCACCGGTGAAATCGCTGAAGGAAATCATCGATTTCAACGAAAAGAACAAAGACCGCGAAATGCCCTACTTCGGCCAGGACCTGTTCCTGCAGGCCGAAGAAAAAGGTCCGCTGACCGAAGAGGAATACACCCGGGCGCTGGCCAGCATTCTGAAAGCGACACGGGAAGACGGAATTGACAAAGTCATGGACGAGCATCGGCTGGACGCCATCTTTGCACCCACCGGCGGGCCGGCGTGGGTAACCGACCTCGTCAACGGCGACCACTTCGGCGGCGGGTCTTCGGGCGCGCCCGCCATCGCGGGATACCCGAATATCACCGTACCGGCGGGCTTTGTTTTTGGGTTACCGGTGGGCGTGTCGTTTTTCGGGCGGGCGTGGAGCGAGCCGGTGCTGATCCGCATCGCCTATGCCTTCGAGCAGGCCACCCGGGTGCGACGACCACCGCGCATGCTACCGCACGCAGACCTGACGCCGCCGGCGGTGCGCTAGCCGGGTCATGCCGACCGGACAGCACAGATCCACCCCGACAGGGGAAAGCAGACCCTGGCAGGCCCGCGATAACTGCGGTGGGAAAATCGCCACGCGATTCAGAGATGGGTGGTGGCGCGGGCGGCCACGGCATTGGCCACCTGCTGCATTTCTCCGTGAATGAGACCGTTTGACGCCAGCAGAGCATTTTCGGGGAAGTTGGCCGCCGGGTCGGTAATGCAATAGGGCTTACCGGTGAAGTCGGTCACGCGCCCGCCCGCCTCGCGCACGAGGAGTACCCCCGCAGCGGTATCCCAGGGCTTCAGGCCGAACTCCCAGAATCCATCGAAGCGGCCGCAGGCCACCGCGGCCAGGTCGAGTGCGGCAGCGCCATCGCGCCGGACACCGTGCGAACGCAGGGTGAATTCCCAGTAGTAGTGGATGTTGGGATTCTGCGTGCGCTTGTGGCTGGGGAATCCAGTGGCGAGCAAGCTGCGATCCAGGCGCGAGACGCGGGAGACGTGGATGCGTTTGTTGTTCAGGTACGCCCCTTCGCCACGCACGGCAGCGAACAGCTCTGCGCGGAGCGGATCGAAAACCACACCGACAATCGGTTCGGTGTGTTCGACCAACGCCACCGAGATGCAAAAGCAGGGATAGCCGTGGGCGAAGTTGGTGGTGCCGTCCAGCGGGTCCACGTACCAGCGATAGCGGGATTCGGACGACTGGCCGCTGCCTTCTTCACCGACGATGGCGTGTTCGGGGAAGTGCTGTCGCAGGCGTTCCACAATGACCTGCTCGGAACGGCGATCAGCTTCGGTGACCAGGTCCACTTCCCCCTTGTATTCGATGCGCTGCGGCCGCTGAAATTCGGCGAGCAGGATGCGACCGGCTTCCTGCGCTGCTTCGATGGCCACGTCGAGGAATTTCTGCATGGGCTCGGAAGACCGCCGCTGCGTCGCGACTCATTCCGGCACCTGGCCGGCGTAGTAACCGCGGCGGTACCGGACATGATACCCGGAAGACGCAGGCGAACGCGAACCGGTTGTGACCGCAGTGTCGGCGGCAGCAACCGCACGCAGGCGAAGCTCGATGCGGCGATAGCTGCCCGGGCTGGGGCGCGGGTCGGGGTAGTAGCCGAGTCGGTACTGGGTGCGGAGTTCCTGCTCGACGCGCGCAAACAGGGTGTCGAGCTCGGCGACATCATCGGCAGGATAGAGTGCGCCGCCGGTCTGCTCGGCGATGGTCAGCAGGGCGTGTTCGCCGGCGGTGTTGCGGCCGCTCTCCGATTTCACCGGACGAATCAGGATGGTATAGAGCAGGGCTTCGGCCCGCAGCACGGCGCGGCGGGCCGATTCGAAGTCAGCGCGACTGGTGGTTTCGCCCGCGTCGGTGACCAGTACGAGCACGCGACGCCGTCCAGCAGGGCGACCTTCGAGCGACTGCGCTCCCAGGAACAGGGCGTCGTAGAGAGACGTACCGGCACCGGTGGAAACGCGATGCACGGCGCGCTCGAGCACGACCGGGTCGGCAGAGAAGTCTGCAAGCTGATCCACATCGTCCGAGAACTGAAAAACGGCCAGACGGTCGTCCGGCCGGAGGAGCTGACGGAGAAACCGCACGGCGGCTTCGCGTCCGAAGACCATCTCCTTCGCCATGCTCAAGCTGGCATCGATCATCAGAACCACATCCAGGGGCAGGTTCGTTTCCCGCTCGAAGATTTCAATCTGCTGCGGCCGGCCTTCTTCCAGCAGCTCGAAGGCTGTGACGGGCAGGTCGGGCACCGGCCGCCCCGAGGGGTCGAGCACGCTGGCCAGCACCGTAACCAGATTGACTTCGGCACGAATCGGCCGCTGGGCCGCGTGCACTACCACCGCGACAGCCAGCGCAACCGCGACCAACAGACCTGCGCACAAAAATCGTTTGTGCATGCGAGTCTTCCCGGAGCCGTGCGCTGGTGCAAAGCCAGGCAGCTCCTCGGGCTTGTGGTAGCCACCCCTCGGACAAAAACCGAATCCGCGCGGCATCCGGCTGCCCCTACAATACCAAACACAATGAAACAAAGGACACGAGCAAGTTCTTCGATCCCGGATACCGCGGCCGCGGACTCCGCGAACCGAATGCCACCTCTCCACGAGCACGGGTGCTGTTGCGGCAGCACGCGGCACAGCAAGTTTGCTGGCCATCCTCGCCGGCCATCTAAAAATTCGATTCCGCGTCGGGGCGAGTGGTTGGCGCGGCGGGCAGCTCGCCTTCGGCCCAGGCCGAGCCATCGGTGAAAAATTCTTTTTTCCAGATGGGCACGGTGCGCTTGAGTGCGTCCAGCGCGGCGCGGCAGGCGTCAAAGGCCTCGCGGCGGTGCGCAGCACTGACGGCGATCAGCACGCTGGTTTCGCCAACCTCGAGCCGGCCGAGCCGATGTACGATCGCCAGACGGTGGATGGGGAAGCGAGCGCGCAGGGTGGCGCCAATCTCGCGCATTTTGCGCAGAGCCATCGGCTCGTAGGCTTCATACTCAAGGTAGCGGGTCGCACGGCCGCGGGATCGGGCGCGCACGGTACCTTCGAAGGCTACGACCGCGCCACATTCAGGGGTTCTGAGCAACGACACAATTGCGGACACATCCAGCGGGGCGCGTACCAGCTCGAAAAGGTCTTCGGCCACGTGGACGCTGGCAGGCTCCGCTCCGCCGCTGACCGGGGGCAGAAAGGCCACTTCGTCGTCCGCGCGCAGGATAGCGTCCCAGGGAGCAAAATCTTGATTCACTGCGGCCAGCACGGAGGTGTGCAGCTTCGCCAGTTCGGGATGCTGGGCTCCGTAGCGGGCGAACAGGTCAGCGACGCGGGCCCCTTCGGCCAGTTCCAGATATTCCTCAGCGCGGCCGACGATCTCTCTCAAACGCCCGAAGAAAAGCACCCTGACGCGCATGCTGCCATTCTAGCGCCGACCCAGGCTGGCGCCAACCGGAACCGGTGCCGGAGCGGCTGGCTGCTCCGCGGCAGCCAGACGGCTGACTTCGTCGAGCCGGGCAGCTGCCCGTTCGAGCGCCGCAGCCAATGCGGCCGCTTCGCGACGTGCGGTGGCCCAGTCACCGCGTTCGAGCGCCTCACGGACTCCCGGAAGCAGAACTGCTGCGTAGCCGGTATCGGTGCCCGGAGCAAACACGGTGTGGCGGTACCAGGGGCGTCCGGCCAAGCCTTCGGAATGAAGCAGGGCCTGCTCCACACTGCGGAGCAGACGATTGATTGCGGCCCGGCGGCCCGCATCGGGAGTTTCCACCGCAGCGCGCAGCGCCCGGTCGGCGCGCGCCGCAGCGTCTGCAAATGCAGCCGCGGCGGCGGTCACCGGTGCCAGATCGAGCGGGGCGCGACGCTGGCGAACCAGAGCCGACAGCGCGCCGGCTGCCTTCTGCACTTCGGCAGCATAGGTGGGGAAATCCAGCGGCAGCAGATCGGCTTCGCTCAGGCGGAGAAGCACCACGCCCGCCAGACGCACCAGCGCGGCGTGGTAGGCAAAGTCGGGATCGCCAAACCAGCGCATCCACTGATAGCTGTCGTAGATGGAGTGATAGACGCCGTAGTCACCGCTGAAGCCGAAATCGAGAGCGGCAATACCGGCATGATGGAAGAACGGAGTGTAGTCGGAGCCGGAGCCCAGCCAACCGACGGGCGGATTCGCATCGGCACCGGCGGGCACGGGTCCGCTGGCACTTTGCTGCTCGCGCCAGACCTCATCGAGGGGGCGACCGCTGCGCGGGTCAACGACCGCCTGAGTCGCCTCGTACAACAGCGCACGCAGCGAAGGCGTGGCACTGGCACCGAAGCGGCTGCCGGAAACTGCAGAATCCAGGTTCAGATAAGCCACGGCCTTTTGTGCGAGCTCGGCGCGACGCTGTTCGACCCATTCGACCGAGCCAATCAGGCCGTACTCTTCGGCGTCCCAGAAACCGATCTGAAGCGTGCGTCGGGGCAGCCAGCCGTTGCGGGCAAGCTCGCCGAGCACGCGGGCCAGCTCGAGCAGCACGGCCGTGCCGCTCGAAGGGTCCACGGCGCCGAAAGCCCAGGCGTCGTGGTGGTTGCCCGCGAGCACCCATTCGTCGTCCTGCTGGCCAGCCAGATGCGCGATCACGTTCCAGACGTCGCGCTGCTGCTCGTCCATGCGGAGACGCATGCGCACCGTGGCTGGACCCGGCCCGAGGTGATAGGTCAGAGGCAACCCGCCCTGCCATTCCCGCGGCACGCGCGGCCCGCCGAGATGGGCCAGGATGTCTGCTGCGTCCCGCGCGGCAACGGGCAGGGTGGGTATGCGCGGCAGGCTGGCGGCCGCAGCAGGGGCAAGGCGCGGAGCCCCGGCGGTGGCCGCGATACCGGGGGTGAGCGGATCGCCCGGGTACCGGAAGATGTAAAGAATGGAACCGCGCTGAATGCCACTGCCCGGACGGTAGGGCCCGCGGGGATAGACGTCGCCGGCAGCGTAGCCGTCGTCCGCAGGGTCGGAATAGAGAATCAGCCCTGCGGCACCGTTTTCTTCCGCGAGCCGGGCTTTGACCCCGCGGAAGCTGCGGCCGTAGCGAGCCAGCACAACGCGTCCCTCCACGGCCACGCCGAGCCGGCGCAGTCGCGCATAATCTTCCGGCAGACCGTAGTGGACGTAGACCACCTCGGCCTCGACTTCCGCCGAGGGTGAATAAGCGTTGAAGCCCGCGACGACGTCGGTGCGAAACGATGCGGCATCTTCTTCGACCGGCTCTTCGGGCCGCGCCAGCAACACCGCTCGCGGTGCCACCAGCTCCAGATGAACTTCGACCGGCTGCGGCAACCACGCCCGATAGCCGACCAGTTCCGCCTGCCAGCCGTAGCTGCGCAGCGCATCGCGGATGTACTCGGCAACCCTGCGACTGGCCGGCGTACCGGCCATGTGAGGTGCGGCGGTGAGCGCCCGCAGGTGGCCTTCGATGCTGGCCGGATCCGGCAGGCGCTGCAAGTGTTGCTCGAGGGCCATCTGGGCTGCGGCACGCGAAGTCGAAAATCCCCGCAGAGCGGGCGTTGCCGGAGCCGGCTGCTGCGCGACCGGACGAGCCAGCGGGCCGAAGGCCATCAGCAGGGCCAGCAGAGCATACGCGGCCAGCGTGCCATGGCGATGCCGTTGGAGACGCACCTGAGGTTCCTTCACCGTTGCCGGATGCACTGTAGCGGACGCACAGGCTAACACCCCGCTCCTCAGCATGCAATCAGCGAACTGTCGCTTTCGGTCACGGAATTCCTTGACCTGCGCACCCGACAATCTTAGCTTGAAGGCGATCCACCGTAGGCCCGGACGTGGGCCGGGAGGAACTGTGATGCGCGTGCTCATTTCTGGCGCCTCGGGTCTGCTGGGCAGCGCGCTTGCCACTGCGCTGCGCCGTGAAGGACACGAGGTCAACGCTCTGGTGCGGCCCGGCCGAACGCCCACACCGGGGGATGTCCACTGGGATCCGCAGAGCGACCAGTTGGACCCGGAAGCCATGCAGGGCGTCGAGGCCGTTGTCCACCTGGCCGGGTATTCGATCGCCAGCGGGCGCTGGACACCGGAGCGAAAACAACTGCTGCGCACAAGCCGCGTAGACGCCACGCGAAATCTGGTGGCCGCGCTCGGGCGACTGGAGCGCCGGCCGGCTGTGCTGGTTTCGGCCTCTGCCACCGGCTACTACGGCAACCGCGGCGACGAGGTACTGACTGAAACCAGCCCGCCCGGAAACAGTTTTCTTGCCCGGCTCGCCGCAGACTGGGAAGCGGAAGCCGCACGGGCCGAACAACATGGCATCCGTGTGGCGCGACTCCGCTTCGGGGTGGTGCTTGCGGCGCAGGGAGGAGCGCTCAAACAGATGCTGCTTCCCTTCCGGCTGGGGCTGGGCGGACGGCTCGGCAGCGGGCAGCAGTGGATGAGCTGGATCAGCCTGACGGACGCAGTGGGAGTGATGCAGTACGCTCTCGTACAGCAAGACCTGCAGGGACCGGTCAACACCGTGGCCCCTAATCCGGTGCGAAATGCAGAGTTCACCCGAACCCTGGCGCGGGTGCTGCGGCGTCCCGCGATTTTTCCGGTGCCAGCGTTCGCGCTCCGACTGGCGCTCGGGGAAATGGCCGACGAGCTGCTGCTCAGCAGTGCGCGAGCGGTGCCGGAACGGCTACAGCAACGGGGCTACAGATTTCAACATGCAACTCTGCAGGCAGCGCTGGTCAGTGAGCTGAGCCGAGGATGAGGGGCGGCAGAACAAAACAATGGGGTAACGAACTGAAAAACAATTCTTTACAGATGTTCTATTGACAGGGGTGGGAGCAGTGAGTAGGATTCCAACGATGTGGGTGGTTGTGGAAAGGTCTTTCGCTTGCTGTGATTTAATGGAGGCCCGGAGATGGTGGCAAGGCAAATCTTGGCAGTCAAGCTGGCTCTGTTGCTGGCAGTGCCGGCCTGGACCAACCCGGCGGTAGTCGGCGCGACTATCGGCAGTCAGCAGGCACGGATCGGCGGCGCTGAACTGACGGCAGGCACAACGATTTTCAGCGGAGACGTCATCGAAGTCGGAGCGAAGGGGCTGGCCTCGCTGAATCTTTCCGGTGGCGGACAGGTGGACCTGGGCGCTGAGAGCCGTGCGCGGTTGACCCGCGCGGCAGAACGTGTGGTGCTGGAGCTGGGCCGAGGCGCCGCGGTGTTTCGCAGTACCGGGACCGCGCCGCTCGAAGCCCGCATCGCCAATGCCAGCATCCGCGCAATGGGCCCGGAACCCGCAGTCGGGGTGCTGGCCTGGAAAAGCCCGACTGAAGGCGTCATCGCTGCGCGCAGCGGAAAGCTGCTGATCCACACGACGCACGATGCACGCAGCGTGGTTCTGAATCCGGGTGAAGCCATCGAGTTCAGCTACGCACCCGCCCAGGAAGACGAAAGCGATCTGTCGCGCAAAGGCGTAGTCGTGCTGGGCCTGATTATTGTTGGCATCGCAGCGCTGACGGCTGCCATCCTGAGTGCGCAATCGCGCGACCTGAACGAAAGCGACCGTTGCGACGTCGTCAGCCCGTTCCAGCCCTGCCCCTAGTTGAGAGAAAGCACTCCTAATTTCAATCTGTTTCCCTGAGGCCCGCCGAAGGCGGGCCTGATGTTTTTCCGCCGTGCGGCCCGCGGAACAGCACCCGTGTGCCCCGCCGGAGACAAACGGCACCCACAGGGAGAATATGGCTCAACCTACAAATTCGTGGAGAAAGAACTGTAGAGCCAAATTGGAACAGGACATGGCGGAGTGGGAACGGAAGAGTCAGACATCCAGCTTTTTGAGCAGGGCGTCGAGGTTGGCAGCATCCACAATCAGGTCTGCAGGGCGGGCAGCGAAATCCTCGATTTCGTCAAAAGCCTGAAAAAGACGCATCTTAGCGGCGGCGTACTCCTCGGTGCCGGTCAGCGGACGCCCAGCGGCGTTGCCCCATTCCCGCACGGCCTTGCTGGAAACAAATATGCGGACGGGGAAAGCGGACTTGCGGTCGGCAGAGACCATATAGATGTATTCATTGCCGGTAGCAAAGCCCCGGCGCGCCGGGCGAACCTCGAAGAAGTAGTACTGATAGACATAGCCGGTTGCGGCGGAATAGCTTTTCACCCGACGGGCTGCATCCGGACGCGCCATGGGGAAATTATTGGCCGTCAGCGACGCGGCGTCAACACACGCCGCAGGTGGGATAGAGTTATCGAAATGCGAAATAAACTTCTTGCAATATAGTTACACAAGTAGTATATGCCACTGGCCCGGGTCGGGGTCACCCTTGGCCGGATACAGAGGCGCTATCTACCCGAGCCGACCACCATGCTTCCCTACCGTCCGTGGCTCGTCGCATCCCTGTTGAGTGTGGCGATGGTGTGCACGGGCTGTGGCGGTGGAGTCACGGAGCCCACGCCGCCGGCGCCGGTCACGATAAGCCTCACCCCGACCGCTGCCTCCGTGTTTTTCGGTGGCACGCAACAGTTCACTGCCACTGTTTCCAACACGACGAACACAGCCGTGAGCTGGCAGGTGAACGGGATTGATGGGGGCGACGCAAGCGTCGGCACCATCAGCAGCACCGGCCTGTATACGGCGCCACGACGGCTGCCGACGCCGGCAACCGTGACCATTCGCGCGATCAGCCAGGCCGACCCGAGCAAATCCGCCAGCGCCACGGTGACCATTCAGAGCGATGTGGCTGTCAGCATTACACCGGCAACGGCGGCCGTCGAGCTGGGAGCCAGCGCACAGTTCAACGCTGGCGTCAGCGGCTCGGGCGATCCGGACCGGACCGTGCGCTGGAGCGTAAACGGGATCGAAGGCGGCGATACGAACACCGGTACCATCGACGCCACCGGCCTGTACACGGCGCCACGACGGCTGCCGGCAGGGCCGGTGACCGTGACGGCGACCAGCCTGGCTGACCCGAACAAATCCGCCAGCGCCGCCGTGACCATCACCAGCAACCTGACCGTGGCGATAACCAGCGGGCCGAGCAGCGTACAGAATGGAGCTACGGCGCAGTACACGGCCACGGTGACACCGGCGCCGGGTTCAAATCCCGACCCGGGCGTGGTCTGGAGCGTAAACGGGATCGCAGGCGGCAACGCCACGGTGGGCACGGTGGATGCGAACGGCCTGTACACCGCTCCGGTGGTGGCGCCGCAGCCGCCCCAGGTAACCATCACCGCGACCAGTGTGGCCGACCCTTCCAAGTCGGCTTCGATCAGCGTGACCATCCAGACCCAGGTGTTCGTGTCCGTCTCCCCGCAAACCGCCAGCGTCGAACTCGAAAAAAGCCTGCAGTTCAGCGCCACGGTGGGCGGCACGACGAACCAGCGGGTGATCTGGAGTGTAAACGGAATCATCGGCGGCGATCTGACCGTGGGCACCATCACGAACACGAGCACCAACCCAGGCCTCTACACAGCGCCCGCTGCACTGCCGGCAACGAACCCGGTGACGGTGCGGGCGACCAGTGAATTCGACCCCAGCCTTTTCGCCGAAGCGCAGGTGACGCTGTTCAGCAACATCAGCGTGGTGATCTCGCCCCCGAGTGCCACCCGCGCGGTGGGCCGCAAGCAGACGTTTTCCGTGCAACTGAGCAACACCACGAACCTGGCCGTCGAGTGGCGGGTGAATGGGATCCCGGGCGGCAACAGCACAGTGGGACAGATTTGCATTGCCGGCCTGCCCGGCTGCCAGCCGACGAGCAGCGGCAGCACGGTCGAATACCTGGCTCCGGCAGCGGTACCCGCGACGAACCCGGTCACCGTGGAAGCGGTCAGCCTGGCCGACCCCGAACGCAGAGGGAGCGCGGTGGTGACGGTTCTGGCCAGCGTAATCGTGCAGGTATCGCCTTCCTCCGTGCTGGTGCCGACCGGGGGGACACAGCAGTTCACCGCGACGGTAGTCGGCACCGACGACCAGCGCGTGCGCTGGAGCGTGGCAGGCACAGCCTGTGGCGGTGGGCCCTGCGGGACCATCACCGCGGGCGGGCTCTATACGGCACCGGCTTCGGCTCCCGCCGGGGCCAGCGACACGGTGATTGCCACCAGCGAAGAAGATCCCTCGCGGTCGGGCTCCGCACAGGTGACGCTGGGCAACAGCCCGTTTGTGCGCACCCTGGAGCCATCGAGCCTGACAGCTGGTGTGGCGAGCAGCATCCCGCTGCGGGTGCTGGGGAGCAACTTCGTGACGGGCAGCTCCGGAAGTGGCTCTGCAATTCTGTTTGCGGGCACTCCGAAGGCGACCAGCTGCGTCGCCACTGGCAGCGAGATCGCATGCACGGCAACGCTCGAGCCGGCTGAACTGGCTGCGGCGGGCGAGCGTCGCGTCGAAGTGCGCAATCCGGACGGGACGACATCAAACGCGGTGACGCTGGTGGTGGTGGAGCCGCCCGCCAGCGAAGCCGTCATCCGGCTGGACAGCGCGACTCCCACCGCGACGCGCGACATCGCTGTGGTGGACGCCAGCACGCTCGGCGCGCAACAGCCGCAGGTGAGTGTGGACACCATCGGACTGCTGGTGAACAACACCTGTACACCGAGCGGCAACGCGCTGCGCATCGAGCGGCCGGTTGCGGGCACGCGCGAAGTCATCGTGTGCCTGTTCGGCCCGGGCCTGAGCAGCTCGCACCGCTACTTGCTGAGCGGGCCCAGCCCGAACGACATTCTCATTGGCCCGGTAACGGGATCCGGCAACCTAGTGATGGTGACCCTGACGCTCAGCAGCACGACGCGTCCCGGGCTGCGCACCTTGTTCGTCGAAACCGGAAACCGTGACCGGACGGCAGCCAGCGGAGCCATCGAGGTGCACTGATGCGTACCCACAAACATACATGGATAGCCATGGCAGCGCTGCTCGGCGCCGGATTCACTCAGGCCACCACGCTGGAGCGCATGAGCCTGGAGCAGCTCACGGCAGCGGCCGAACGGGTGGTTCGCGTGCGCTGTGTGGCGGTGGAGAGCCGCTTCGAAGACGGCGAAATCTGGACCCGGGCACACTTTCTGGTGCAGGAAACACTGAAGGGCGCATCCACCGAGCGGGTCACGGTGCGACTGCTCGGCGGGCGCGCAGGCCACCTGACCTCAACCGTAGACGGCGTGCCCAGATTCACGCCCGGCGAAGAGCTGTTTCTGTTTCTCGAGCCCGGCGGAGACGGGACCTTCGCGGTGACGAGCTGGGCGCAGGGAACTTTTCGCATCCGGCGAGGCGCCAGCGGACAGGAATTTGTCGTGCAGGACACCAGCGGCGTCGTGCTGCTGGACCCTGCCACCGGACGAACGCGGCCGGGCGGGGTGCGCCACCTGCCGGTCGAAGAATTCCGCGAGCGGGTGCGCGCCGCGGCTCAGGCGCTGCCGCGCGGGAGGTGAACCGTGGTGCCGACAAGCAAAAAAACAGCGAGGTGTGCGGCGCTGGCCGCCGTGCTTGCGCTGCTGCTCGGCGGCCTCCAGCCGGCCGCACAGGGATACGTGCTGAACTATACGGTGGCGGCTTCGGGTGGCTGTCCGCAACCGAACCGATTCAACACGGCCATGGCAGGGATTGTGGACCGGCGCTGGAGCACCTCGCTCAGCAGTTCGCCGCAGACCGTACTGACGGCCGCGACGGATCCGACGGCACGGCTGAATGAAATCGAGCAGTCCATTCTCCGCTCGTTCGCCGTGTGGACAGCGGTGAGCGGCACTTCGCTGATGCCGACGTCGTTGGGACCGCTCGGGCGGACGACAACGCAGTCCGCCTGCCAGTTGCAGGACGGACTGAACACCATCTGTTTCAATCAGTCGAGCAGCCTGTTCACCGGCGGCGTACTGGCATTCACGCGCGTGGTGACGTCGGACCTGGTGGGCGAGCAGCCGTTCCCGAACAGCCCGCCTTCTTCATTCGTCGGCGAGATTCTCGATGCGGACATTTTGTTCCGGCCGAACGACAGCTCCGTCCGGTTTGCCACGCCCGCGGCCCTGCCCGCCAATTCCTCGGCATTCGACCTGGAGTCCGTGCTGATCCACGAGCTGGGGCATCTGTTCGGGTTCAGCCATTCGGGCATCTGGCGAGCGATCATGTTCCCGTTCGCACCGCCGCCGGGCACCTTCGCCGGGGAACGGCCAACGGAGCAACGGCCCGATGCTCCGCTGGCAGACGACGACCGTGTTGGACTGCGCGTGCTCTATCCGAATCCAGCCGACATCCGGCTGGACACCGTGAACGGCGGCGAGATTCGCGGACGAGTTGTGCCGGCGAACCCCATCGCGCTGGCCGGCCTGGCAGAGACTTCTCCCGGACGGGCGGTCACCGGAATTTTCGGTGCGCACGTGCTGGCTGTGGATGCCGACACGGGAGAAATCGTCGCCGGCGTGCTGGCGGGCTGGTCGTGCGACCCCGCCAGTCCACCCGTGCGCTTTGACGGCAGTTTTGTGCTGGAACGGCTGCCGCTGGGGCGGAATTACAAGATTTACGTCGAACCGTTGGACGGGCCGGTCAGTGCCGCCAACGTTCAGGGCGGTGTGCAGTCGTTGTGCCGCAGTGACGTGCCGCAGCCCTGTACGCCACCGCCGGTAAGCACGAGGTTCACCCTGCTGGTCGTGCCCTGAGACGAGCCTCGGCCCGAGTCTCGAGCCGGACTCGGGCCGAGCGATGCGGCGCCGCACTACTGCGCGTTCATGTGTACCCAGCGCAGCCGCTGCGTGGTCGGCGTGAGCGTGGCGCTCAGCACACCGGGCGGGGAAACTGTGGTCGAAGGGAACCACGGCGGAGCAAAACCGGAGCCAAAGCGGCGGTCGTAGAAAACGTTGCGCGTGGCCGCATTGATGTTCTTGATGCGGTTCTGGATGCGCCCGCCCACGATGTTCAGCGTCTCGATTCGAGCACCCACGTTGATCAATCCGCCGGTGCCGCCATCCGAGATGGTCGCCAAGCTGGCATCGATTTCGAGCACCGGGAGCGACTGGCGGTTGTCGAGCTGGATATCGCCGGTGGCGGTAAAGATGCCGAGCACCTGCCCGTTGTGATTGCCCGGGATGGGCGTGCCGGGGGGTGTGCCCGGGCAGCAGGGGTCATCGGCCGTTTTGGTGACCGGTGGGGTTTTGTAGATCAAGTCGCCGGTGATGCGGACATTGCTGGAAGCCGTAATCGTTATGGCCGCGCCGTCCTGAATGGCAGGCTGCCCCTGTGCCGGTCCCCGGAGCGAAGTGATACTGCCCTGGACATACAGCATGGTGGCAGGTCGCGGAGGTACGCTCATGAGATCCATGGGCACACCCTGAATCACCGTGTTCACGGCTCCTTCGCTGACGGTAGTGGTGTTGGCCACGGGATCAATCGTAATCGTGGTGGTGACCGTACCCCGCGTGATGGTGAAACGTTGGCCAGATGTGCCTACCGGTGTGAGCACAACCGAAGCGTCGCCTTCGACGTAGATCCCGCCCCCACTGAACACATTGGCCCCGGTGACGGGATCAACGGTGTAGGGCAGATAGACGCCAGGAGCTCCGGAGGAAGGATATGGAGTCCCGTTGGCTCTCTTCAATTTGGCAGCCATCTGAGCAGGGGTAACCGGCGAGGTGTCCGTACCCAGACCATCGAGCACCGCACGCTTCTGGCTGAAGTCGTTATCCGGCAATTCCACCGTGGGTGCTCCGACCGTGTACCCGGACTGGAAAGTGGGATTGATAGTCTGGTTGCGGCAAGAAACCGGCGGCGAGCTGGATTGGCGGCAGCCGCAGTTCGAGCTGGTGAACTGGAAGCCGAAGCGAGAATTCGACTGACTGACCGGATCGGTGAAAATGTAGGCGCCGGTGGTGCCGAACGTCCAGCCGCCGTTGGTGTGTACTGGGCCACTGATGGTGCCCGGGACCAGGAAGCCGCCATCGCAAACAGTCTGCTGGTCTACGAAGAAACCCCAGTTGGCGAAGCTGACCTGAGAGGGTGCTGCGGGTGTCACAGTGGCATTGACGATCAACGTGCCGACTTCATCGATGCGGGCGGCTTCCCCGATGCGGGAACGGCCCTCCGCAGAAACAGAGTAGTTGTAGGTGTACTGATAGCCCGTGGGATTGCCCGCGGCATCCACCGTGGTCACGACGGGCTGGGGAGGCGAGCTGACCGGAGCCATCGTGAAATTCAAAACACGGAAGCTGAGCGGCCAGGACTGTGCAGCCGCTCCCTGGTTCAGGTCGGTGAAACTGCCATAGCGGGACAGCAGGGCCGACTGCACGTTGGCGGCCGCCGAAGCGGGAAGCGGCTGCGTGCCGACAGCAAACGTGGCCGGGGCCTGTGCAAGCAGCAGGTTGGTCATTTCCTGGCGCACAATGGTGACGCCAGAATCCGCCGCATAGAAAGCGCCGCGCTGATTGCGGTAGTAGCCGCCGATGAGCAGGTCGGTGCTGGTGGCCAGCACCATGGCGACGCTGATGGCCGTCAACAACAGCAGAAGCAGCAGCGTGATGACCAGGGCGACGCCGCGCTCGCGGCTGCGTGGCTGCACGTGCAAAGGACCGGCAGGGAAACGAATCCGTGCTGACATGGCTTCACCTCAATCCTTGATACTCAAATTCCGCGGATTGACCACGACCGACGCACCCAGAATCTGGTACGGGCCACCATCGAAGGGATTCCGATAGGTATAGGTCGGGTCGGGATTCGGTCGTGTGCGCCCGAGAATGGAAACGCGTACGGAACGAATCAATGTGAAGTCGTATCCGCAGGACGGCCCGGACGCAATGTCGCATCCGAAAGTGGAGGAATCGTAGTTGTACTCCGCCGAAGTCGTGGTGGTTCCGTTCCAGAGTGTAGCGCCCACCTTAAAACTGACGATCTGGTCCGCGACCGCTTCGGCGACGCCGGATTCGACGCGCTCGAGTACAGGGTTCTCCGGGTCCGCGGTGTTCACCCGATAGGTAATCGGACGGAGTTTGATCACCCAGTCGTTGTCGCAGAAGACGGTGCCCAGCTTGTTGTTCGGATTGTTGGTAATGAACAGCGGGTCGCCGGCGGTGCCGTCGGCGCCGGTTGGATTGTGCTGGAGCTGCACTTTATTGCCGCTGGGCTGCCCGTCCTGGGTGAGAACGACGGAAGTCATCTGCGAGCCATCGGCTTTGACCAGCAGAATCTGGTCTCCACTGCGGAAATGTGCCGCGGTTTGCGCCACGGTGTGATTCGGAGGCGGATTCACGAACAACACGGAGCTGGTGGTGCTGACGCAGTTGGTGCCGATATCGGTCGGGTGCACCGGTGGAACCCCCGCAACGGCAGTGACGATATGGAAGGTGTCGTAGCCAGCCGGATTGTTCTCGATGGTGACGCCGATCGGCCAGCTCGGCACATTGGCGCCGACAAAAACGCCGGTGCCGGCGTTGTTCAAATCCATCTGGATCATAGTCAGGGCATTGCGCAGACTCAGGTTCAATGCGGCCAGGTCCTGCTGCTGGGAATAGACACGAATGTGCTGGGCGTAGAGCTGGAAAGCCGCCGCAGAAACAATGCCAAAGACCAACAGCGCCACCAGCAGTTCAACCATGGTGACGCCGGCTTGCCGACGGCGTGCCGACGGGAACGACTTGCGCATACAGGAAGCCTCCAAAAAAGAATGGCGGTTCATGGGCGCACCGTACTCATCTGGAATCGAACCGGACGAACGGGGTCGAGCGTGGTCACCACCACGGTGATGCGACGCACGCCCGGCACCGGTTGGTCCGCTTCGATCAACCAGCGTCGCTTATAGCTGATCTCTATCGGTGGCGCATCGCTGACGGAAGTCGTTATGCTGCCGTCGGGCGAATGCGTGGTGGTGGTATAGACGAGTCGCCCCGTGACCGGGTCGAGACTGCTGACCGTTTCCGAGAACGACCCCGGCGTCAGGCCCTCGCTGACGTCGTCGAAATAGTTCACGCGGGTGATCGTAGCGCCCACGACCACATCGGCCGTGACGTCATCGGTCAGACTGCCCGCGGTCCCGCCCGGAGGAACCACCACATGCGGGTCCGAAGCCGGCCAGCGGCTCAGGTCTTCCAGCTTCTCCGAAGCCAGCACAGCCGCCAAACTCATCTGCCGCGAGCGAACGGTGTCTTGCAGCGTGCGGGAAATCAGCAGGGCCGTAGCCATCAGGCCGATGCTCAGCACGCCAATGGCAACCAGAACTTCCAGCAGAGTAAATCCACGAAGATGCTTATTGGACCTGTACACGGCCTGCCCTCGACACAATGATGGATTTTGTATTGCCGCCATGCGACAGCGTCAGAGTCAGCGAACCCGCAGTGACGTCCACCATCCCGTTCGGACGGAACTCGAGTCGCGTCGTCTGCGCCAGCACCCCGGCACCTTCCAATGGCACCGGCCCGCCGACAGGGTTAAAACCTGTCGCATCGGTTGGCCGGCTGTAGACCTGATAGCTGTTGGTTTGTGGATCGAATTCAATGGCAAAAGGATAGCCGTGGCGGATTGCCTGAAAGCGGGTGGCCTGGATGGCCATGGCTACCGAAGTGGCAGCCGTACGCAGACGGAAATTTTCCCTCACACCCTGCACGATCGGAACGGCAAAGGCCAGAAAGGAAAGAATTACCGTCAACGCTATGACCAGCTCGATCATACTGAAACCGCGGCCGGTCAGGCTCAAGCTGCGGGATGCGTTTCGCTGTACAATCATTTTTGCTCCAACCGGTTTTGGAAACCTTCCAGGTTCTCCGGATTCGACAAAATTGCCGAAATCCTCAAGAGCAACAGAATCACCAGCAGGCAAGATTCAGTAAGCCTTTGAAAAACAATGATTTGCAAAATTGTGCAGTTAGGTGCGAAAATCAGCTCATGCGGCGATTGGGTAAAAACGAAACAAACCCGGTTGTCGGAGGTAGCTTCGTCAGGTAAAAAGACCGGTGAGCAAACGAGGCCGGTCCATCAGGAAAACAAAGCACATCATGATGGCATGAACCGTCCAGCGAAGTTATTCGATCTCCCGTTCAAGTTGTTGGGGATATAGCAAAAATCCGGCGGAGCAGAAAACGCGCCACGGAATTTCCATCGCGAGCCTCTTCGACCACCAAAATTGCAGGGTTCAGTTTTTCGACGACTCACCTGAGTCGAGTTGTGCCAAAGCATCCGAGAAGATGTGGTAGCCCCAGCGGGAGTCGAACCCGCATTTCCACCTTGAAAGGGTGATGTGCTGACCGTTGCACCATGGGGCCACCGGCGTGCAAACAGGCAGGACTTCTAGCTTAGGGGAAATCAGCCCGATTGACAAGTTGCCCGAGCTGGGGCAAAGCAACACAGGATGCCGGGCAGTGCTCCAGCGGATTATTCCTGCTGGCGTTCGCGGTACTCTTCGAGCCAAGCCATCTGAATGGCTTCGAGCTTGGCCTCGTTGGAGCCCTTCGGGTCGCCCGCGAAGCCTTCCAATTCACAGACCCAGCGGTGGAGGTCGGTGAAGCGGACAGTGAGCGGATCCAGTTCCGGAAATTTTTCTGCCAGGCGGAAGCCGATCTCTTCGGCATCGTCCCAGTCGAGCGTATCGGGCATGGTCGTTTCCTCCAGAAGTTCCGGTGCGGGCGATCAGGCTTCAGTCTTCGGTTTTTCTCGCGGTGACGAAGCTCGATTCCCCGCCTTCGCTGACGTAGTTTCGATTCCAGGCCGGGATTTCCACGACAATTTCACCTTCGTTACGCGTGATAACGGCCTGACAGCCGAGCCGGGAGTTCAACTGCAGATCGGCGGCCATATCCAGGCGGTCGGCTTCGTCGTCTTCCATAGGAGAGAGCAGTTCGGCGCCCTGCTTGACCCAGACATGGCAGGTGGTGCAGGCGCAATTGCCTCCGCAAGCGTGCTCGAGGTGGATGCCGAAATTCTTGGCCACATCGAGGAACGAACGGGGCTTGCCGTGGTGCTTGTAGGGCATGCGATCGAGATCCACCTCGATCGTCCGGTTCATGGGCAGAAATGTAATTTTGACGGGCATCGGATTTCCGTGCGCGACTCCAGACGCTTTGCGCGGCTGGCGCGCTGATGTTCGTTAGAGTTCCTCCAAACGCCTGCCCTCGACCGTAGCGGCCAGCACCCGGTTCATCATGTGCTCGGCGAGCGGCAGGGTGGCCTGGTTGAGCTCATCGATGAGCCGGCGAATCTGCTTGTAGTCCGTGCCGGACATGGCCTGTCGGAGTGCGGTCGCGGCGGCAGCGATGCGGGTGCGTTCGTCGTCTGCCAGTTCCGCCGCTGCCTCCGAAGCAAGCGATTTTTCCGTGTAATGCAGAATGCTTTCCGCTTCGTTGCGCGCTTCGATCAACTGGCGCTGAGCAAAATCCTGTTCCGCGTATTCGATGGATTCTTCGAGCATGCGTTCGATTTCGGCATCGGTCAGACCGTAGCTGGGACGAACTTCGACGCCCTGCTCCTGGCCGGTGCGGAGGTCGCGGGCACGAACCTGCAAGATGCCGCTGGCGTCAATGGTGAAGCGGACCTCGACACGAGCCATGCCGGCGGGCATCGGCGGCACGCGGAGGGTGAAGCGGGCCAGCGAGCGGCAGTCGCGGGCCAGCTCGCGTTCGCCCTGCAGCACGTGAATTTCGATGCCGGTCTGGTTGTCCACGCCCGTGGTGAACAGTTCCTGAGCGCTCGCCGGGATGGTCGAATTGCGAGGAATCAGCTTGGCGACGACGCCGCCCATGGTCTCGATGCCGAGCGAAAGCGGGGTGACATCCAGCAGCAGCATCGGCTGCGCTCCCCGCGTCAGGATGCCTGCCTGAACCGCAGCGCCGAGCGCGACGACTTCGTCAGGGTTCAGCTCGGTGTGCGGGCGCCGCCCGAAGAACTGCTCGACGCGGCGACGCACCAGCGGCAAGCGGGTCGAGCCGCCGACGAGCACGACTTCCTCCAGTTGGGCCGGCTGCAGGCCGGCATCGGCCAACGCCTGACGCACCGGGCCAAACGTGCGTTCGATGATGGGAGCGATCCAGTCTTCGAACTCGGCGCGGGTAATGCGCCGCTCGTAGACCGAGCCATCGAGCGGAAAAACCACGCGGGTCTGCTCCGCCTGGCTGAGCTCATGCTTGGCGCGGATCAGAACCCTGCGAAGCTCCTGGATGCGCTCGGGAGCCGCTTCCAAGTCCACGCGGAATTGGCGGCGGATCTCTTCCCGGGCGATGCCGAGCAACAAATTGTCAATGTCGTCGCCGCCAAGATGGGTGTCCCCGCAGGTGGCCAGCACCTGATAGATGTCGCCTTCGGTGGTGGAAATCAGCTTGAGGATGGAAATGTCAAAGGTGCCGCCGCCCAGGTCATAGACGGCCACCAGTCCGCGCTGCTGCTCGTGCAGACCGTAGGCGAGTGCCGCCGCGGTCGGTTCGTTGACCAGGCGGAGAACCTCCAGACCGGCGAGCCGCCCGGCGTCCCGCGTTGCCTGGCGCTGCGCATCATTGAAGTAAGCGGGCACAGTGATCACGGCGCGGTCCACCGTGTCCCGGAAATGCTCTTCGGCCCAGGCCTTCAGCTCGCGCAGGATGAAGGCAGAAATTTCCGGTGGCGTAAAGACCCGCTCGCCCAGTCGAACGCGCACGACTTGCGTGCTTTCGGGGTCGATGCGGAAGGGAAACAGCTTCTGTTCCTCGCGCACATCTTCGACCCCGCGGCCCATCAGACGCTTCACGGAATAGATGGTGCGGTCGGGCTGCGTGAGCAGTCGGCGGCGGGCTGCCTCTCCCGCGACAATCGAGCCGTCCGGATCCACGCTGACCACTGAGGGACACAGCGGGGTACCGTAGGGACCGGAAATCACCTGCGGACGGCCGGTCTCCGGGTCCACATAGGCGACCAGGCTGTACGTCGTTCCCAGGTCAATGCCTACCGTGCGTGCCATTAGTCTGCTGCCAGCTCCTGACGGACGTTCTCCACCAAATTGCGGATATACGAGCGGCGATTCAGAATCTGATTCAACCGATCGAACAACGGTTCGACGGCAGCGCCGGAATCAAGTGCGCGATCCCAGGCGGCCGCGGCTTCGGCCAGCTCCTTGTCCACCGCCGCCAGCATGGTTTCCAGTTTCTGCTGCTCGGCTTCGAGCTGGCGGCGGAGCGATGCGGCGGTCCCGTCCCCGCCGTTGCGGCGCGCCTGGCGCAGTTCTTCGAGCACCTCGTTCAGTTCGAAAACTTCTTCGAGCAGCTCCGGCGGGGCTTGCTGCCTGGTTTCGCCTTCCCGGCGGCGCCCGGACAGCCAGAGCAGGTACTCGACGCGCCGGACCGGGTCCCGCAGCGTGCGGAAGGCGTCGTTCAACTGCGCCGCGCGGTCCAGCGAGAGACGGCGTTCGGCTTCGCTGGCCTGGGCGAAACGGTCCGGATGCAGCCGCCAGCTCAGTTCGTGGTAGATCGCTTCCAGCGCGTGCGCATCCAGGCCCAGCCGGCGCGGCAGGCCGAAGAACGTAAAGTAATCGATATCGGGCGGCAGCGGCTGAATCTTGCCGCAGGACGGGCAGAAGTGGGCCCCGCCGGCGGCGGCACCACAGCTCCAGCAATGAAGTTCACGGGAAGTCAGGGTTTGCGTTTCACTCATCGCTGCACGCTCAGGCCCCGGCGGAATCCGGCGAGGCGCAATCTAGAACCACCGGTTTCTCCGGAGGGCGCCGGCATCCCCTAGGCAGTGAAGGAACTGCCGCAACCGCAGGAGCGCTCGGCATTGGGATTCTGGAAGACGAATCCCTGACGCATCAGCTCTTCGACGTAATCGAGCGTGGTATTCTGCAGATAGAGGTAGCTTTTCGGGTCCACGAAGATGCGCGAGCCGTGCTCTTCGAAGACCCGGTCGCGGTCGCGCGCCTGGGTTTCCAGCCGCAACGCATAGGTCAGACCGGAGCATCCCCCACCCTGCACACCGATGCGCAGGCCGCCGGTTTCCAGGGGCACGCCTTCGCGGATCAGCAGCTCGCGAATTTTCTTCGCTGCTTTCTCGGTGACCTGAATCATCTGGGCCTCCTCAGACCGGGCGCAGCAGCGCGGCCGGTCTGCGGGCACGATTATTCTTGTGCGGGCGCGGCGGCGGCCGGAGCGCCGGTCGGGGCAGCTTCAGCGAGTCCGCTTTTGCGCTTCCAGTCGCTGATGGCCGCCTTGATGGCGTCTTCCGCCAGCACCGAACAGTGGATTTTGACCGGGGGGAGGTTCAGCTCCCGCACGATTTCGGTGTTTTTGATCTGCAGGGCTTCCTCCACGGTCTTGCCCTTGACCCACTCGGTGGCCAGCGAGCTGGAGGCAATCGCCGACCCGCAGCCGAAGGTTTTGAACTTGGCCTCTTCGATGACGCGGGTGACCGGGTTGACGCGCACCTGCAGCTTCATGACGTCGCCGCATTCCGGTGCGCCGACCAAGCCGGTGCCCACGTTGGGATCGTCCTTCGGCAAGCTGCCGACATTGCGCGGGTTCCGGTAATGATCAATGACTTTTTCCGAGTACGCCATGTTGCCCCTCTCTGGATTGGATGCGTTTACAAATCTCTCGCTTCAATCCGCCTTCCACTGCATCTTGCTCAGGTCCACGCCTTCTTTTGCCAGCTCATAGAGCGGCGAAAGCTCGCGCAGACGGTTGACGGTTTCGACCACGCGTTCGACGACGTAATCTACTTCCTCCTCCGTGTTGAAGCGGCCCAAACCGAAGCGAATCGAGGTGTGGGCCAGATCCTCGCCGACACCGAGCGCCTTGAGCACGTAGCTCGGCTCAAGCGTCGCCGAGGTGCACGCAGAACCGGAGGAAACCGCCACGTCGTTGATGCCCATCAGCAGCGATTCGCCCTCGACGTAGGCAAAGCTCATGTTCAGGTTGTTCGGCAGCCGGTGCACCATCGAGCCGTTCACGTAGACTTCGTCGAGCCGCGCTTCGATGCCCGCCTTGAGGCGATCGCGCAGCCGGCGCAGCCGCTCGCTTTCGGTGGCCATTTCGTTCATGCAAATCTCGCAGGCCTTGCCCAGGCCCACGATGCCCGGCACGTTCAGCGTGCCGGAACGCATCCCCCGCTCGTGGCCACCCCCGTCGATGATGGCGGCAAGCTGCACCCGCGGGTTACGCCGGCGAACGTAGAGCGCGCCCACGCCCTTCGGGCCGTAGATTTTGTGCGCCGAAAGCGAAAGCAGGTCGATGCCGTCCTTCTGCACGTCCACCGGAATTTTCCCGACCGCCTGCACGCCGTCGCAGTGGAACAGCACGCCATGCTCTTTGGCGATCCGGCCGATCTCCTCGATCGGCTGGATGACACCGATTTCGTTGTTCGCATACATGATGGAAATCAGGATGGTCTTCGGAGTAATCGCGCGGCGCAGGTCGTCCGGGTTGATGCGGCCATCGCGTTCCACGGGCAGGTAGGTCACCTGATAGCCGTACTTTTCCAGGCGCTTACAGGTGTCGAGCACGGCCTTGTGCTCGGTCACCTGGGTGATGATGTGATTGCCCTTCTCGCGATACATTTCCGCGGCGCCCTTGATCGCCAGGTTGTTCGATTCGGTGGCACCGCTGGTGAAGATGATCTCTTTCGGCGTGGCATTGATCAGCCGGGCAATCTGCGCGCGGGCGTTTTCGACGGCTTCTTCCGCAGTCCAGCCGAAGCTGTGGTTGCGGCTGGCGGCGTTGCCGAACTTTTCGGTGAAATAAGGCAGCATGGCCTCGAGCACGCGCGGGTCCACCGGCGTCGTCGCATGATGATCCATATAGATGGGCAGCTTGATTGCCATTGCCGTTGTCTCCTCCATCCCAAGCCGACCGGGCGGTTCCGCCGGCCAAGCCTTCCCGTTTCTGGTTCCCTGTTCTGTGGCTCGCGGCACGACGCGCGGAGCCACCTCCTAGCTGCGCAGCTCGACAACGCGTGCAGGCTGTTCCTGAATCATCTTCAGGATGGTCATGCGGTCCAGCATCGCCAGGATGCTCTCGTTCACCTGCCGGAGCGGCTCGCGCACCGTGCAGGTGAGCGACTGCTCGCAGGCTCCCTCCGTGCTGAAGCAGGAGGCGATCGCCAGCGGGCCGTCGATCGAACGAACCACGTCGAGCGCAGTAATCTGGGCCGGGTCACGCGCCAGCAGATAGCCGCCGCCCGAGCCCTGTCGCGCTTCCACCAGGCCGCTGCGCGCGAGCCGCTGCAGCACCTTGGCCATCAACGGAGCCGAAATGCCGTAGATTCGGGCGATCTCGGCCGCGCTCCAAGCCCGATGACCGTTGTGCAAGGCAAGATGCCGAAGGGCAATCAACGCGTAGTCGGCCTTTTTGGAAAGCTTCAGCATTGCGAAAACTACGACCAATTCGGTCGCAGTTTCATCTTAGGCGTTGCCGAGACTTTTGTCAAGACGAGCGCTCACTTAACTCTAGACAGATCACAGAATTAAAATACGACAAATTTGGTCTGCTTTTCGAGCCCCGCAAACCGAACAGCAAAATTTGCGGGCTGAGCGGAGCATCGCCGAGGCTGAAACGCAAAAGCCTTCCGGACACTTTCGGCCCGTTTCCGGTGCGGCGGTGGCGAATCTACCGCTGCGAACCGGATTCAGCCGTTATTTTTCCGCGGGACGTTTGCTCGGCTGGGGTACAATGGCGCGCCGGAGACGTATGCGTTCGCTGCTGGCCATCTATCCGGGCTCGTTCGATCCGGTGACGAACGGGCACCTGGACCTGATCGAGCGTGCCGCCAAGCTGTTCGACCGGCTCATTGTGGCGGTGCTGAAGAACGATGGCAAAGAGCCGCTGTTTACCCCCGCCGAGCGCATCGAAATGTTGCGCGAGGCGACGCGCGGCTGGCCGAATGTGGAAGTGGACCTGTTCGGCGGGTTGCTGGTGGAATACGCACGGCAGAAGCAGGCACGCGTGATTCTCCGCGGCATCCGCGCGGTGAGTGACTACGAATACGAGCTGCAAATGGCGCTGATGAACCGCAAGCTGGCGCCGGAAATCGAAACAGTATTTCTGCTGCCGGCAGAAGCCTACAGCTACCTGAGCTCGCGACTGGTCAAGGAGATTGCCCGCCTGGGCGGGTCGGTCCACGGGCTGGTGCCGCCCATCGTCGAGCAGCGGCTGCGGACCAAGATGCGCTGAAAACGGCTCCGGAGAAACTGAATCTTTATGCGATTTGCGGAACGGGTGAACCGCATCCAGGTGTCCGCAACGGGTGCGGTGATGGCGGAAGCGGAACGGCAGAAGGCGCGCGGCGCCGACCTGGTGGATTTCGGTCCTGGCGAGCCAGATTTCCCCACGCCGGAACATGTGAAGCAGGCGGCGATACGCGCCATCGAGCGCAACTTCACGCGCTACACCCCGACACCGGGCATTGCCGCGCTGCGCGAAGCGGTCTGCGCCTGGCACCGGCGCGAATTCGGCTCGAACTACACGCCGGAAGAGTGCATCATCTCGGTGGGGGGGAAGCACGCCATTTTCAATGCGCTGTGTGCGCTGGTGGATCCGGGCGACCAGGTCATCGTGCCCGCGCCCTACTGGGTCAGCTTCCCTGACATCGTGAAATTTGCCGGTGGCGAGCCGGTGTTCGTCCCCACCGTGGCCGAAGAAGGCTTCCGGTTGCGGGCCGAAGCGGTCGAGCACGCGCTCAGCCCGCGCTGCCGCGTGGTGATCGTGAACTCGCCGAACAATCCCACCGGAGCGGTGGTCGAACCGGAACAGTTCGAGCGCATCCTGGCGCTCTGTCAGCGCCGCGGGGTGTGGCTGCTGTCGGATGAAACCTATGCGCACCTGATCTACGACGGCCGACAGCCGTTTTCCGCGGCGGCACTGAACGGAGCGAAGTCGCACCTGATCGTGGTGAATTCGTTCTCCAAAACGTTTGCGATGACCGGCTGGCGGGTGGGCTTCACGCTGGCACCGGCACCGCTGGTCGAGGCGATGACGAAGCTGCAGAGCCAGTCCACCTCGAATCCGACTTCGATTGCGCAGCATGCCGCGTTGGAGGCGGCACAGGGGCCAATGGATTTCGTCGCAGCGATGCGCGCGGAATACGAACGGCGGCGAGCGCGCGTACTGGATGGGCTGCGGGCGATTCCCGGCCTCCGCTGCACGACGCCGGATGGAGCGTTCTATGCCTTTCCCGATGTGCAGGCCCTGCTGGCCGGGCGAGCCGCAGATACGACTGCGCTGGCGCGACAGTTGCTCGAGCAGGAGCAGGTGATTGTCGTGCCCGGCGAAGCGTTCGGGGCTCCCGGATTCCTGCGCCTGAGCTACGCGCTGGCGATGGAGCGCATCGAAGAAGGCCTGCGCCGCCTGCACAGGTTTTTCGCCGCCGCGAGAGCTGCTTCGTGAAGCTCACCCCGCTGCTGCTGGAACCTCGCTTCGTGCCGCGCCTGTGGGGTGCGCGCAGCCTGGCGCCGCTGTTCCCCGAAGCGCACAACCTGGCCGAGCCCATCGGCGAGGTGTGGATGACCGGCGAAGAGTGTCGCGTCCTGGCCGGCCCGTATGCGGGCTGCACGCTGGGAGAGGCCTGGAGCCAGTTCCCGGCGGAGTGGCGCGGGCGTCGGCTGGCGGCCAGCGAACCGTTCCCGCTGCTGGTGAAGTTTCTTTTCCCCCGCGAGCAGCTTTCCGTGCAGGTGCACCCCGACGACGCCTACGCCCGCACCCGCGAGGGCAGCCGCGGCAAGACCGAGATGTGGTATGTGATCTCGGCCGAGCCCGGCGCCGAGGTGCGCGTGGGACTGAAGCCGGGCGTCACGGCGAGCGAATTCCGACGTGCGCTGGATGAAGGACGCGTCGAACAACTGCTCGCCACGATTCCCCTGGTCGCCGGCGAGGCCGTCTTTGTGCCGGCGGGCACCGTGCACACGATCGGTCCGGGACTGGTGCTGTGCGAGATTCAGGAATACTCGGACCTGACCTACCGAATCTTCGACTACAACCGGCGGACAGCGGAAGGACGGCCGCGCGAGCTGCATATCGCGCAGGCCCTGGACGTCATTCAATTCAGCGAGCAGAGCGGCGGCAAGCTGGAGCCGCTGCGGATTGCGCGCGGGCCGGTGACGGAGACTTATTTCGTCGCCTGCCGCTACTTTGCAACCGAGAAGTGGGAGTTCGCCGGACGCATTGCCGCAGTGACTTCGCCCGAACACTTCGACCTGCTGATTTTCCTTTCCGGGCGCGGACAGATCGAGGCGGGGGGCGCTGCCTGGGACTACGCGCCGGCGCAAGTCTGGCTGCTGCCCGCGACGCTGGGGGCGTATCATCTGGTAGCGGAACGGCCGACCACGCTGCTCCGCACCTACGTGCCGGACATCGCACGCGATTTTGTGCAGCGACTGGCCGATCAGCGCGTGCCGGAATCGGCCTGGGCGAAGCTGGTGTTTCCGTGAGCCCTGCGAGAATAAACGCACACGCGGTGATCCTGGCCGGGGGCCGCGGCACGCGGTTCTGGCCGCGGAGCCGGACTCGCACCCCGAAGCAACTGCTGCAGATCGTCGGACACGACACGATGCTGCGGCAGACGGTCGAGCGGCTGCGGCCGCTGTTTCCGCCGTCGCGCATCTGGGTGGTGACCAACCGCGAGCAGGCTGCCGACGTGCGTCACCAGCTCCCCTTCCTGCCCCGGCAGCACATCCTGAGCGAGCCGGTCGGACGAAATACGGCAGCCGCCATCGGGCTGGCGGCGATGCACATCCGGCGGCACGAGCCGCACGCATTGATGGCCGTGCTGCCGGCCGACCACTTCATCGCCCAGCCGGCGCGCTACCGGCGCATTGTGCGGGCCGCGCTGGAGGTGGCGCGGCGCGGGCCGCACCTGGTGGTACTGGGAATCCCGCCGACGCGGCCGGAAACCGGTTATGGGTACATCGAGCGGGGCCAGACGTACGCGCGAGTGGCCGGCCTGCCCGTGTTCGCTGTACGACGATTCACCGAAAAGCCCGCGCGGACACAAGCGCAAAGGTATCTGGCTACCGGGCGGTACTTCTGGAATGCCGGGATGTTCTTCTGGAGCGTGGAGACCTACCTCGACAGCCTTCGGCATTGGCTGCCGAGAACGCATCGCGCGCTCGAGCAGCTAGCCCGGCGCGTGGGCCGGCGAGATTATGCGCGCTGGCTGGCACGGATCTATCCGCGCCTGGAAAACATCTCGGTAGACTATGCGATTCTGGAGCGGGCCGCAGCACGGCAGAGCCCGTTCCGCGTTCTGATGCTGCCGGCGCGGGTGGGCTGGAGCGACATCGGCTCCTGGGCTGCGGTCTATGAGCTGGAGTCGCGCACTGCGGGCGACAACGTGGCGGCCGGCCCGACCGTGCTGCTGGATGCCGGCGGCAACCTGCTGTGGAGTCCGAACAAAATGGTTGCGGTGGTCGGCGTGGACAACCTGGTCGTCGTGGATACGCCCGACGCGCTGCTGATTTGCGCTCGCGACCGCACACAAGATATCGGCCGGGTGGTGCAGGAACTGGAAAAACGGCGGCGCCACGAGCTGCTGTGAGCCAGCGTGGCCGCACGAGGCCGGCGGCTTCCCTGCCCGGCAGGCTCTTCCCTATACTGCATGACCATGCAGACGATTCGATTCGGGACCGACGGGTGGCGCGGCGTCATCGCCGAGGACTTCACCGAGGAAAATGTGCGCCGCGTGGCGACGGCCATCGCACGCTACGTCATCCGGTGCGAACAGGCCGAACGAGGCGTGCTGGTGGGTTACGACACCCGGTTCGGCTCGGAGCGGTTCGCGCGCGTCGCCGCCGAAGCCGTGGCCGCGACGGGCACGCCGGTCTGGCTGGCCATGGAGGCGTGTCCTTCGCCCGCGATCTCGCTGCTGGTGCGCCTGCGCGGGGCCGCCGGCGGGATCATGATCACGGCCAGCCACAACCCGTACAAATGGAACGGGGTGAAGTTCAAGGCCCGCTATGGCAGCTCGGCGCTGCCCTCGATTGTGGCCGAAATTGAAACCGAACTGGCCGCGGTGTTGCGCGGCGAGTCGCCACCGCTGCCACCGCGGACGGATTTGATCCATTCGCTCGACGTCCGCACGCCGTATCTGGAAACGTTGAGCCGGCTGGTGGACTGGGAGCGGCTGCAAAGGGCGAAGTTCCGATTCCTCGCCGACCCGATGCACGGCGCGGCGCGCGGCCTGCTGCGGGAGCTGATGCAGCGGCACGGTGTTGTCTGCGATGAAATTCGCGGCACGCGTGACCCTCGCTTCGGGGGCAGCAACCCGGAACCCATCGAACCGCACACGGCACCGCTGCAGCAGGCCGTGCGCGACGGTGGCTACGATGCCGGCCTGTGCGCGGACGGCGATGGCGACCGCATCGGCGCTGTCGACCACGACGGCACCTTCATCACCCCCCATCAGATTTTCGCGATTCTGCTTTGGCATCTGGCGGGCACGCGGAAACTCAGCGGCGATGTGGCCAAGACATTTTCCGCCACCAAGCTGGTGGACAAAATCGCGCAGCAGTTCGGTCGCCGCGTCTATGAAGTGCCCATCGGATTCAAGTACATCTGCGAATTGATGCTCGAGCGGGACATCCTGCTCGGCGGCGAGGAATCCGGCGGCATCGGAACCAAGCTGCACCTGCCCGAGCGCGACGCAACACTGTCGGCACTGATGCTGGCCGAGGTGATGGCCTGGCACGGGAAGCGGCTCGGCGAGCTGGTCGCGATGCTTCACCGCGAACACGGCGAGCACCACTACGGCCGCGTAGACCTGGAATTGAAACCCGGACAAAAAGAGAAAGCCGTGGCCTATTTCTCCGATGACCAACTGCGGCGTTTCCTCGACTGGCCGGTGGTGAAGCGCGAAGACCTGGACGGAATCAAGGTCTATCTGGACGAGGTCGGCTGGGTGATGGTGCGCGCTTCGGGTACCGAGCCGGTGCTGCGTATCTACGCGGAAACCCACCGAGCGGAAACGACCCGAAGGCTGCTCGAAGAAGTCGCGGCGCTGGTCCAGCGCCTGTAATGAGAAAAATTTCCAGCCGGGCTGCACCGGCTGAGGGCGAGCAAGGCAGCCCGTGGTCCCCGGTGGCACCGTTTGTATCCGAAGGCTGGTACAGTGTTTCTGAACTACGACGTGCAGACCTGAATCGGGCAGGAGCGCATCGCCATGCGTCGGAGACTCTACCATCTGGATGTTTTCACCACGCGGCCGTTTGCCGGCAATCCGCTGGCCGTGGTCACCGATGGAGACGGACTCTCGGTGGCGCGGATGCAGGCTATCGCGCGGGAGATGAATCTTTCCGAAACGGTATTCGTGCAGAAACCCACCAGCTCGCGGGCGCTGGCACGGTTGCGCATTTTCACCATCACCCGCGAGTTGCCGCTGGCCGGCCACCCGGTCATTGGCACCTGGCACCTACTGGCCGAGCTCGGCGTGGTGCCCGCCAGCGAGGGTGCCGTGCACGTCTGGCAGCAGACCGGTGCAGGAATCCTGCCTGTGGAGATCGAATTCGCTGGGGGACGGCCCAAACGGGTCACCATGACGCAGCGCCCGGCGCAGTTTCGTCCGGCGCGCATCCGCCCACGGGCACTGGCCGAAGCGCTGGGGCTGCGACAGACCGATTTGCATCCGGAGCTGCCATTGGAGTTCGTTTCCACGGGGATTTTCAACCTCATGGTGCCGTTGCGGCAGCGGCCGGCGCTGCGGCGCATTCGTTTGAACCAGCACGCGCTGGCGAGACTGCTGCGCCGCCATGCCGTGATGGCTTACTGCTTTGCGCTCGGCAGCCGCGGCAGGGCGTTCGCCCGGGGCATGCTGCCCTGGGAACAACTGGAAGACCCGGCCACCGGCTCGGCGGGTGGATCGCTCGGTGCTTATCTGGTGCGCCACGGGCGGCTGCGCGCTGACCAGCCGCTCGAGATCACGCAGGGCGTGGAGATGCAGCGACCCAGTCACCTCTTTGTGCGCGTTGCCCGTCAAGGTCGGCAACTGGTGCCGCAGGTGAGCGGCAGTGCGGTGCGCATCTTCGAAGGATATCTGGAGGCGTGAACCCGAACGAGCAGTCGCCGTTCGCGCAGCACAACACATTCCCGCTTCGACGAAGACAGCGAAAAGCCGGCCGGCCATCTCCGGGGAAACGAGGCATGGCCCGCGGCCGTGCGCGAGGTTTTTCGGTCCTTCGGGTCAGGCTTCCGAATCGGTGCTGCCGACTTTGAGCACAGCAAGGAAGGCTTCCTGCGGAATATCCACTCGGCCGACGCGCTTCATGCGTTTTTTGCCTTCGCGCTGTTTTTCGAGCAGTTTGCGCTTGCGGGTGACGTCCCCGCCATAGCATTTCGCAAGAACATTTTTCCGCAGCGCGCTGATGGTTTCTCGAGCAATCACGCGGCTGCCGATGGCCGCCTGGATGGGAACTTCGAACATCTGTCGCGGGATGAGCCGGCGCAGGCGGCCGACCAGTTCGCGGCCGCGCGCATAGGCCTGGTCGCGGTGGCAGACCATGGCCAGGGCATCGACGACTTCGCCACCCACCAGGATGTCCAGCTTCACCAGGTCGGCTTCGCGCCAGCCGGCCAGCTGGTAGTCGAGCGAAGCGTAGCCGCGCGAAACCGATTTCAGCCGATCGTAGAAATCGAGCACAATCTCGTTCAGCGGCAGTTCGTACGTCAGCATGACGCGCTTGGGCGAAAGGTACTCGAAATTTTTCTGCACGCCACGTTTTTCTTCGCACAGCTGCAGGATGGCGCCCACGGAATCGTCCGAAGTGATGATCATCGCTGTGATGATCGGCTCCTCGATTTTGGCGATGGTGTTCGGTGGAGGGAAGCGCGTGGGGTTGTCCACTTCGAGGACTTCGCCGCGGGTCGTGGTGATCCGGTAGCGGACGCTGGGCGCCGTGGTGACCACGTCGAGCGAGAATTCCCGCTCCAGCCGCTCCTGCACAATCTCCATGTGCAGCAGGCCGAGAAAGCCGCAGCGAAAACCGAAGCCCAGCGCAGCGGAGCTTTCCGGCTCGTAGAAAAAGGCTGCATCGTTCAGCTGGAGTTTGGCCAGCGCGTCGCGGAGTTCTTCGTACTGATCGGCCTGCACGGGATAGAGACCGGCAAAGACCATCGGCTTGATCGCCTGAAAGCCCGGCAGGGGCTCGGCCGGACGGGCGGCTTCGACGATGGTGTCCCCGACCCGCGCGTCGGCCACCTGCTTGATGTTGGCAATAACGAAGCCGACTTCGCCGGGACCGAGCTCAGCCAGGCGCACCGGTTTCGGAGTGAAGGCGCCGAGTTCTTCCACCTCGTACTCCTGCTGAGTGGCGCAAAGGCGGATGCGCAGGTGAGGGACCAGGCGACCCTGTTGAACCCGCACCTGGACGACGGCGCCGCGGTAGGGGTCGAACCAGGAGTCGAAAATCAGCGCACGCAGAGGGGCGTCCGGATCACCGGCGGGTGGGGGTATGCGGCGGACCACAGCCTCGAGCACCTCTTCCACGCCCTGGCCGGTCTTGGCACTGATCAGCAGCGCATCGGCGGCCGGCAGCGCCAGCACCTGCTCGAGCTGTTCCTTGACGAGCTCGGGCTGCGCGGCGGGCAGGTCGATCTTGTTGATCACGGGAATGAGGGTGAGCTGATGTTGCGCGGCGAGGAATGCGTTGGCCACGGTCTGCGCTTCGACGCCCTGACTGGCGTCCACCACCAGCAGAGCGCCTTCGCAGGCGGAAAGTGCACGGGAGACTTCGTAGCTGAAATCGACATGGCCGGGCGTATCAATCAGGTTCAGCAGGTAGGTGTGCCCGTCGCGGGCCCGGTAGTGCAGTCGGATACTTTTCGCCTTGATCGTGATGCCGCGTTCGCGCTCGAGCTCCATTGAATCGAGCACCTGCGCGGTCATCTCACGCTGGCTGAGTGCCCCGGTCAGCTCCAGCAGCCGGTCGGCCAGCGTGGATTTGCCGTGGTCGATGTGCGCAATGATGCAGAAGTTGCGGATGAACTGCGGATCCATGGATGCGTTTTCTAAACCGTTCCTGCCGGCGTCCCGCGCAGCCTGCGGAGTTGCGCCTCACCACGAGTGGGCTCACCGCCAGAAGGAACACAGCGGCGCGGAGCGAAGACTCCAGCAACCAGCTAGTGTGCCACAGGTGCGCAGATTCGGCCAGTGAGCGCCGGCGGCGGAGTGAGCGGCTCAGCCACATCGCACCGGAGTCGGAGTTCCTCCGGTTGCACTGGAGGGTGAAATTGCTTTTGCCACTGCCGCACAGGCAGGTATATTGTTGGGTTCAAGAGGTGCGCGCCCGCATTCGAATTTCGGGAGCGGGGGCAGCCTGACCTGCCGCAAGGCACCTATGGCCACAGAGATCAGCAAACGCCTGGAACGCGCCAGAAAACTGGTGGAAAAAAACAAGCTGGAGAGCGCGATCGAAGAGTATCAAGCGGCGCTGACCATCGAGCCAAACAACGCCGAGGTGTTGCAGGCGCTCGGCGACCTCTACAGCCGGCAGAACCAGACCGCGCAGGCGCTGCGGTACTACGGACTGCTGTTCGACCGCTGCTTCGAGACCGGCGAAGCGAACCGGGCCATCATTCTCTTTCAGCGTTTTTTGAAATCAGCGACGCAGCCACCCGAGCGCATCCTGCGCTACGCGACACTGCTGCAGAAGCAGGAACGGCGCGAGGAAGCCATCGAGGAATACTCCAACGCCGCCGAAAGTTTTCTGGCCCAGGGCAACCGCGCCGAAGCCTTCCGCTGCTGGGAACGGCTGGCCCTGCTCGACCCGGACAACCCCGAACGGCATCTGAAACTGGCCGAAGCCGGCGAAGCACTCGGCCAGACCGAAGTGGCAGCGCGGGCTTACTTCCGCGCGGCCCAGCTCGTGCAGGCCACTGGTGATCTGGATCGCGCGCTGGAGCACTTCGCCCGGGCCAGCCGGCTAGCGCCGACGGAGCGCAGCATCTGCCTGTTCTATGCCGAGGCCCTGCTGCGCAAAGGGGATGCCGCACGAGCCTCGGCCCTGCTGGAGCCGTTCGCCGCAGGCGAGTTGGATGCGCAGTTCCAGCTCGTCTTCGGCGAAGCGCTGCTGCGGACGGGTGAACTGGACCGGGCGCGACCGCTGCTCGAAGCGTACTACCGCGCCCGCGGCGGGAGTTTCGAAAAACTGTTTCATCTGGCGGAAGCCTATCTGGCCGCCGGCCGCGCGGCCTCGGGACTGGAAGTGCTCGAGAATCTGAAGCAGGAGCTGTTTGGCCGGAAGCGGCAGAACGAGTGGATCGCCGAGTTCGACCGCATCGCCGAACGGCATCCGGATTCGCTGCCGCTGGCCGAGTTCGGCGCTCAGGTGTTCAACGAACTGAACCGGGAAGGCAAATATTTCGACTTTCTGGCCCGGCTGTTCGATCTGCACCTGCGGGAAGGCAACGTGGCCGGCGCCTGCGATGCGCTGGATCGTCTGGTCGACATCGACGCCTACGATCACGGGCACCAGCGTCGGCTGGCTGCGCTGGAGGGCAAGGCCGAGCCGGAGTTCCTGGGACGCATCCGCTCGCGGCTGGCGCAGATTTCGGGCGGCGCTGCGAGCAACGTCGTGCGGGCCGAATCGACCGAAACGACTCCGGCGGTGCGGCACAGCGGAGAGGCGGAACGGTCGGGCACGCTCGAAGACCTGATCGTGCAGGCGGAAATCTTCCTGCAGTATGGCCTGGGGGCCAAGGTGGTCGAGCGGCTGGAACGCATCGCGCAGATGTTCCCCGGCGAAGAAGAGCGCAACGAACGGCTGCGTCATCTCTACGAAGCGGCGAACTGGTGGCCGGCCGGCACCAAGCGCACACCGGCAACGGCGCTGACGACCAGCCGGGAGACGCACGCGGCGAGCTACAGTGCGGAAACCCTGCGTGACCTGGCAAAAATTTCGGAAATCAACCAGCTCATCTACCGACAGGGAACACCGAAAGCAGTGCTTTCCGCGGCGGTAAACGAAGTCGGCAAATACCTGCGAGCGGCGCGATGCCTGGCAGCCGTGGGACCGCCCGGGCAACCGCCGCAAGTGGCTGCAGAATTCTGCGCGCCGGGTATGGAGCCTTCGCCACCGGCGCAGGTGGTTCGGCTGCTGGCACGGTTCGAGCAGACCGCCCCGGACGCCCTCGGCGGGATGACGCTGGAGGCCGCCATCGCGCCGGTGCTGCGCGAGCTGGGACTGGAAACAGCGCTGGCCGTGCAACTGACCGACAAAGAAACGCACACACCTGCAGGGGTGTTGCTCGTCGGACACGCGGCCCCACGCGACTGGCAGCCGAACGAAATCTATTTCCTGCAGGCCATCGGCGATCAGATGCTGCTCTCGGTACATCACACACGACTGCGCACGCTGGTGCGCACGCTGGCCGTGGCCGATGAACGCACCGGCCTGCTGAGCCGGAGCTCCTATTACGACTGCCTGCTGAACGAAGCCGGCCGAGCCCGCCTGCAGGGAACGCCACTGGCGCTCGTGCTGCTCCAGATGGACCAGGGCAAGGAGATCGCTCGGCGACAGGGCGAGACGGTACTGGAGCGGTGCTTCGAACAGGTAGCGCAAAAACTGCAGGCCGCGGTGCGGCAGAACGACCTTGCCGTAAAGTACACGGCGTGGTCGCTAGCCTTCATCCTGCCCGACACGAGCCTGGCGAATGCGCGCACGCTGGCGGAAAAGTTGCGTACAATAGGCACGGCCATGCGGCCACTGGGAGACCAGAAGCCGGTGACGTTCAGCGCAGCGGTGGTGGAGGCCGTGGCACGACCGGATTTTGAAAACGAAGACGTCGTCACCGATGTGATCAACCGGGCCGAGTTCGCGCTGGAAGAAGCGCGGGCACGCGGCGGCAACACCGTGGTGGCGCTGCCGAGCCCGGCGGTGTGAGGGAGAGAATGTTTCCGACCGACGTGGTGATCGTGGCCGGCGCGCGGACGCCGATGGCGCGCTATGTGGGCGCCTTCAAGGACATCAGCGCGATTGACCTGGGCGTGGTGGCGGCCCGCGAGGCGATCCGCCGCGCCGGCGCCGATCCCGCCGAGTTCGATCACGTCATCTTCGGCAACGTGCTGCAGACCTCGGGCGACGCGATCTACGGGGCACGTCATGTGGGCCTGAAGGCGGGGCTGCGCGAGGAAACACCCGCGGTGACGGTGAACCGACTGTGCGGCTCGGGGATCGAGGCGATCATTCAGGCGGCGCAGCGCATCCTGCTCGGCGAAGCCAACCTGGTGCTGGCCGGAGGGATGGAAAACATGACTCAGGCGCCGCACGTGATTCGCGGGGCGCGGAGCGGCTTCCGGCTGGGCGAAGGCAAACTGGAAGATTCGCTGATGGTGGCGCTGCTGGACAGCTACTCCGGCTGCACGATGGCCGACACGGCGGAAAATCTGGCCGCTGTCTACGGCATCACCCGTCAGGAGTGCGACGCCTATGCCCTGCGCAGTCAGCAGGCCGCTGAAGCAGCGTACCAGTCCTGCCGTATGAAAGAGGAACTGGTGCCGGTCGAAGTGCGTACGGGCCGGAAAACAGAGCTGTTCAGCGAAGACGATCACCGCCGCCCCGACACGACCCTGGAGACGCTGGCCAAGCTGCCCCCGGCGTTCCGCAAAGACGGATTGGTGACGGCCGGCAACGCCAGCGGCATCGTCGATGGCGCCGCCGCGGTCGTCGTCACTCATCAAAAGACGGCCCGGGAACGAGGTTGGAAGCCGCTGGGGCGCATCGTCGCCTGGGCGGTGGTCGGCGTTGAGCCGCGGATCATGGGCATCGGGCCGGTGCCCGCTTCGCGCAGGGCGTTGCAGGCAGCCGGGCTGAAACTGGAGCAGATGGACCTGATCGAGGTGAACGAAGCATTCGCGGCACAGTATCTGGCGGTGGAGAAAGAGCTCGGGTTGGATCGCGAGAAGACCAACGTCAACGGCGGCGCCATCGCCCTGGGCCATCCGCTCGGCGCCACCGGCACGCGCCTGGTGCTCACGCTGCTCTACGAACTGCGCCGACGCGGAAAGCGCTACGGCCTGGCCACCGCCTGCATTGGCGGCGGCCAGGGCATCGCCATGATTGTGGAATCCCTGCAGTAACACCCTGTATCCCGGAGGAGCACGGATGTCCATACAGAAAGTAGGCGTGGTGGGCTGCGGCCTGATGGGCTCCGGCATCGCGCAGGTGTGCGCGCAGGCCGGCTGCGAGGTCGTGGTCCGCGAGGTGAATCAGGAGCTGGTGGACAAGGGGCTGAAGAACATCGAGAAGAATCTGCAGCGGCTGGTGGAGAAGGGCGCGCTCAGCGAAACCGAACGCGACCACACCCGCGCACGCCTGCGCGGCACCACCAGCCTGAGCGAGCTGCGCGACACCGACCTGGTCATCGAAGCCATCACCGAACAACTGCCGGCAAAGAAGGAGCTGTTCGGCGAGCTGGACCGGCTCTGCCCGAAAACCACGATTTTCGCCAGCAACACTTCGTCGCTGTCCATCACGGAGATGGCCTTCAGCACGCAGCGACCCGAGCGCTTCCTCGGCCTGCACTTCTTCAACCCAGTGCCGGTGATGAAGCTGGTGGAGGTAATCCGCACGATCGCCACCGATCCGCAGGTGTTCGAGCAAGCGGTGGCGTTTGCCGAACGGCTGGGAAAAGTGCCGGTGCGAACCGTGGACCGCACCGGTTTCATCGTGAACCGGTTGCTGGTGCCCTACCTGCTCGATGCCATCCGCGCGCTCGAAGAAGGTGTAGGCAGCATCCCCGACATCGACAACTCGATGAAACTGGGCTGCGGCTATCCGATGGGGCCGTTCACGCTGCTCGATTTCGTTGGACTCGATACGACCTACTACATCGCGGAAATCATGTTCAACGAGTTCCGCGAAAAGCGTTTTGCGCCGCCGCCCCTGCTGAAACGCCTGGTTGCCGCCGGCTGGCACGGGCGCAAGGCCGGCCGCGGCTTCTATGACTACAGCGACCCGAAAAATCCGGTTCCCATGCGGTTGACGTAATGCAGAACGAAACCATGAACTCCAACGAACAGGCCGTTTTTTCTGAGTGAATTTGCCGCGCACCAGGAGCGTTCTTTTATGGCCTACGAAAACATTCTTTATGAAAAACGCGACGGGATTGCCTACATCACGTTTCACCGGCCGAAGGTGCTGAACGCACTGAACCGCAAGACCGTGGAAGAACTGGCCGATGCGCTGCGCGACGCGCGGGAAGACGAAGCGGTCCGCGTGCTGATTCTGACCGGCGCCGGCGAAAAGTCTTTCGTCGCCGGCGCTGACATCAACGAGCTGGCTCAGCAGACGCCGGTAGACGGCAAGGAATTTTCGCTGTTCGGCCAGGCAGTTTTCCGGCAACTGGAAACGCTGGGCAAACCCTCGATTGCGGCTATCAACGGCTATGCGTTGGGCGGTGGCTGCGAGCTGGCGCTGGCCTGCTCGATTCGCATTGCCGCAAAAACCGCCAAACTCGGCCAGCCGGAAGTCAAGCTGGGCATCATCCCCGGCTACGGGGGCTCGCAGCGGCTGGCCCGACTCTGCGGCAAGGGGGTGGCCCACGAGTTGATCCTGACCGGTGAAGCCATTTCGGCCGAAGAAGCCCTGCGCATCGGCCTGGTGAACCGCGTGGTCGAGCCCGCCGAACTGATTCCCACGGCGGAAGCCATCGCGAAGAAAATCATCGCCAACGCGCCGCTGGCGGTGAAGTTCGCCATGGAAGCCATCGAACACGGCCTCGAGATGCCGCAGGAAGAAGGTCTGTTTCTCGAAGCCACGCTGTTCGGGTTGTGCTGCGCCACCGAAGACATGCGCGAGGGCACGCGCGCGTTTCTCGAAAAACGGCCGGCGCAGTTCCGTGGGCGGTAGCCGAACGCAAGCCTGCTGCGGGAGGAGCTCCGGGTGAACGCACAGCGCAAAACGAACGAACTCCACGGCCAGCTCGACGCGCGCGGACTGCGCTTCGGCCTGGTGGTGAGCCGGTTCAACAGCTTCATCACCGAGCGGTTGCTGGCGGGCGCGCTGGAAGCCCTGGCCCGCGCTGGCGCAGAGGAAAAACAGATCGACGTGGTGCGGGTGCCCGGCTCGTTTGAAATTCCGCTGGCGGCGAAAAAGATGGGCGCGTCGGGCCGATACGATGCCGTCGTCTGCATTGGCTGCATTCTGAAGGGCCAGACCGACCACTACAGCTACATCGCCACCGAGACCGCGCGCGGCGTGCAACTGGCGCAGGTCGAAACAGGCGTCCCGATGATTTTCTGCGTGCTGACCTGCGACACGCTCGAGCAAGCCGTCGACCGCGCCGGAGCCAAAAGCGGCAACCGTGGCTACGAGGCCGGCCTCGCGGCAGTGGAAATGGCCCGGCTGATGCAGAAGCTCTCCGGCCATTCCACCTCCGGCACCACGACGCACGCGGCAAAGCGGAGTCGCCGCTGACATGTCGCGGCGGCGCAAGGCGCGTGAATTTGCTCTGCAGATGCTGTTTCGCTGGGAGATGAACCGCGAAGAACCGGCTGCGCTCCAGGCGAGCTTCTGGCAGTCGGCCCGCGCGGCGCGCGATACCCGCGAATTCGCCAATCAGCTCTTCGCGGGCGCCGTAGCGCATGCGGCAGAAACAGACGCGCTGCTCGCCCAACACTCCGAACACTGGCGGCTGGAGCGCATGGCCGCGGTGGACCGCAACATTCTGCGCCTGGCGGTCTATGAGCTTCGCTGCACCAGCACGCCGGCTGCGGTCGTCATCAACGAAGCGCTCGAGCTGGCCAAGAAGTTTTCCTCCGAAGAATCCGCCGCATTTCTGAACGGCATCCTGGATGCCATCCACAAAGCTGCCGCTGACACGCGCTGAAGCGTGCAAGGGCTATTCGGTGGTTTTCACTTCTGCGGTGAGTCGCCCGCGGGCGAGCTGTATGCGCACCGGGTCGCCCGGAGCCAGCTGAGCGGAAGCGCGGACGATGTGACCTGCCGCGTCGTAGACAATGGCGTAGCCGCGTTCCAGGACGCGGAGCGGGCTGCGCTCTTCCAGTTGCACGCGCAACCGGCCCAGATGGTGCCGCTTTTCGGCCAGCAGGCGTTCGACCCGCCCGACGAGCTCGGCCGTGCGCTGTTCGAGCCGGCTGCGCAGCCGCGCGATCCGGGAACGGAAATCGTATGCGGCCAGGCGCGCAGCGGCCAGACGAAAGCGCTGGCGGAGAGCATCGGTGCGGCGCTGCAGGGCATGGCCCAGGGCAAAGAGGGCGTCGTCGAGACGCTGGCGGGATTCGCGGAGGCGGTCTTCGACCCGGCGAAACGCGCGGTGGGCTTGCAGATCGCTGAACTGCTGGCGCCAGTCGGAAAGCAGCAGTCGCATCTGCTGCGCCAGGCGACGGCGCAGCTCCGCGATGTGTCGCTCGAATTCCTGTTGCGTGCGCACGAGCATTTCCGCGGCCGCGGACGGGGTGGGCGCACGCAGGTCAGCGACAAAATCGGCAATGGTGAAGTCAATTTCGTGGCCGACACCACTGATTACCGGGATGCGGGAGGCGAAAATTGCGCGAGCGACGATTTCTTCGTTGAACGCCCAGAGGTCTTCGAGCGAGCCGCCGCCGCGCGCGACGATCAGCACGTCGGCTGCGGCGGCGCGGTTAAACCAGGCAATGGCCTCGGCGATTTCGCGCGCAGCACCTTCGCCCTGCACGCGCACCGGGAACAGCAACAGGTGCAGGTTCGGGTGACGGCGTCGCAACACGCGGAAAATATCGCGCACGGCAGCACCGGTCGGAGAAGTAATCAGGCCGACGCGACGCGGCAGCAGCGGCAGCGGCTTTTTGCGCGCAGGGTCGAACAGGCCTTCGGCTTCCAGCTTGCGTTTCAGTTGTTCAAAGGCGAGCTGCAACGCGCCCAGGCCGACCGGTTCCAGCACGTCCACATAGAGCTGATATTCGCCGCGGGTCTCATAAACACTGAGCGAGCCACGTGCCCGGACGTGCAGGCCGTCCTCGGGACGAAATTTCAGCAGGCGGGCCTGCGTGCGGAAACAGACGCAGCGGAGCTGGGCACGGGCATCTTTCAGGGTGAAGTAGTAGTGGCCGGATTGGGCCTCGCGAAAATTCGAGATTTCGCCTTCGACCCAGAGGTCGTGGAATTCGGCCTCCAGCAGGTCGCGGATACGCAGGGTCAGCTCGCTGACGCTCCAGACCCTTCGTTCCGGCGCGAGATTGAGCGGAAGCTGGTTCATCTGCGCAAATTGTAGGGGAAATACGGGAGAAGGGAAAGCAACCCGACGAAGCTACTTCCGGAACAGCGCGACCAGCCACAGAATCAACGTCAGTACGGCACTCAGCAGCAGCGAAGTGACGATGGGAAAGTAAACCGTCGTGTTGCGGCCCTCCCAGACGAGATCGCCCGGCAGGCGACCGAGCCGAAACGGCAGCCGCGGCCCCAACGTCAGCAGTGCACCGACCACCAGAAAAACCACTCCGAGCAAAATGAACAGTTTGCCCATCTCGCGCAGCGGCTCCATGCGACTATTGTAGCCGGAAGACGAGCTCTGCGGTCACTGCTCGGCCGGTGCCTGCTCTGCGAGGGAACATGTCCCCCAGCGCGAGGAACGCGCCCGGGCACCCGGGCGATGTGCCGTTCGCCACGCTCGAGCGAGAAGAAACACCCTGTTGCCGCTACAGCTCGTAGGCGGCGAAAAAGTAGCTGACCTCGAACGCGGCGGTTTCCGGAGCATCGGAGCCGTGCGTGCAGTTGTTCTGAATCGAGGTGCCAAATTCGCGGCGGATGGTGCCTGGAGCGGCCTTGGCCGGGTCGGTGGCTCCCATCAGGTCGCGCCAGCGCAGAATGGCGTTTTCACCTTCGAGCACCATCACGATCACTTTGCCCGAAGACATGAATTCCGTCAGGTCCTGGAAAAACGGACGCTCGCGATGCACCGCATAGAAACCTTCCGCTTCGGCCCGGCTCAGGCGCAGCGACTTGATCGCCACAATCTGCAGGCCAGCCCGGTGAATTCGCGAAAGAATCTCGCCGGTCAGGTTGCGGCGGACGGCGTCGGGTTTGATGATGGCGAGCGTGCGTTCGACGGACAACGTTCCTCCTCAACGAGAACTATCCCACCCGCGCGCCCAGCACCCTGGCCACGGTAGCGCCGATTTCCGCCGGACTGGCCACCGTGTGGATGCCGGCGGCGCGCAGGGCGGCGTACTTTTCGGCGGCAGTACCCTGACCACCACTGATGATCGCACCGGCATGTCCCATGCGGCGGCCGGGCGGTGCTGTCTGGCCGGCGACAAAACCGATCACCGGCTTACGGACGTGCTCGCGGACGAAAGCAGCAGCCAGTTCTTCCGCGTTGCCGCCGATTTCCCCGATCAGGACGATGGCGTGGGTTTCCGGGTCGTCGTTGAACAAACGGATGGCCTCCAGGAAACTGGTGCCCACGATGGGGTCGCCGCCGATGCCGATGCAGGTGGATTGTCCGATGCCGAGCCGCGAGAGCTGGTCGACGGCTTCGTACGTCAGCGTGCCGCTGCGGCTCACGACCCCGACGTGGCCGGGCTTGTGAATCGGGCCGGGCATGATGCCGATTTTGCATTTTCCCGGGGAGATGATCCCCGGGCAGTTCGGGCCAATCAGGCGGGTACGACCGCTGCGGGCAAGCACGGCGGCCACGCGCACCATGTCGAGCGTCGGGATGCCCTCGGTGATGCAGACGACGAGCGGAATGCCGGCATCGGCGGCTTCGAGAATAGCATCGGCGGCAAACGCCGGCGGCACAAAAATGACCGAGGCGTTGGCGCCGGTTTCGCGCACGGCTTGCTGGACGGTGTTGAAGACCGGCCGCTCCAGGTGTTTCGTGCCACCTTTGCCGGGAGTGACGCCACCGACGATGTTCGTGCCGTAGTCGATCATCTGCGTCGCGTGGAAGGTACCCTCGCGTCCGGTGAATCCCTGCACGAGCACGCGGGTGGACTGGTCTACGAGAATGCTCATCGGGCACCCCCTGCCAGCCGAACCACCTTTTCCGCGCCATCCTGCATGCCGTCGGCGATGGTGAAATTCAAGCCGGAGTCGCGCAGAATCTGCTGGCCCTGCTGCACGTTGGTGCCTTCCATGCGGACGACGACCGGAACGGCGAGCTGGAGTTCGCGGGCAGCGTTGACGACGCCCGTCGCCAGCACGTCGCAGCGCAGGATGCCGCCGAAGATGTTGATGAAGACCGCCTTGACGTGCGGGTCGCTCATCAGAATTCGGAAGGCGTTTTTCACCTGGTCGGCCGATGCGCCACCGCCGACGTCGAGGAAGTTGGCCGGGCGTCCGCCGGCCAGTTGAATGATGTCCATCGTAGCCATGGCCAGGCCGGCGCCGTTCACCATGCAGCCGACGTTGCCGTCGAGCTTGATGTAGTTCAAGCCGTACTTGGAAGCTTCGACTTCGAGCGGGTCTTCTTCGTCCAGGTCGCGCAGCTCGCGCAGCTCCTTGTGGCGGTAGAGGGCATTGTCGTCGAAGCTCACCTTGGCGTCGAGCGCGACCAGCCGGCCATCGGCAGTCACCACGCAGGGATTGATTTCGACCAGGGAGGCATCAGTTTCCAGAAAAGCGCGGTAGAGTGCCTGGAAAACGGGTACTGCGGCCGTCACCAGCTCGGGGGGCAACCCCAGCCCGAAAGCCAGCTTGCGCGCCTGAAAGGGCTGCAGGCCCACAGCCGGGTCGACCCATTCGCGCAGAATGGCTTCGGGCTGCGCCCGGGCGACTTCCTCGATTTCCATGCCTCCGGCAGCGCTGGCCATGAAGACGGGCGTCGCCGCGGCACGGTCCACGAGCACGCCCAGGTACAGCTCCCGCACAATCTGCAGGCCTTCTTCGATCAGCACCCGGCGGACGATGCGCCCTTCCGGCCCGGTCTGCGGGGTGACGAGCCGCATGCCCAGCATCTGGCCGGCCAGCTCGGCGGCGTGCTCGGGCGAACGAGCCAGCTTGACGCCACCTCCTTTGCCGCGGCCACCGGCGTGGATCTGTGCCTTGACCACGACGAGGGGAACAGCCAACCGCTGCGCGATCGTGCGAGCTTCTTCCTTGGTGAAGGCGACTTCGCCACGGGGGATCGGCACTCCGTAGCGTGCCAAGATGCTCTTGGCCTGGTATTCGTGAATTTTCATAGCGGCCTGCGCGAAATCGTCATCGGGCCGACTGCCGCGGAAGCAAAACGCGGTGCCGGCTGCGCCGGATGGCTCCGGGCGCTGTGCGCGGCACCGGACGGTGCTAAGATGCTCCCGTCAGAACCGGACAAAGCGCAGCAGTTTACCCTGAAGCGGAAAACGCAGCAAGAGAGGCCGGGCCCGATGCTCACGGAAGCTCTGGAAGCCGTTGTCGCCGGAGAGAACCTGACGCCAGCGACCGCCGAAGCGGTGATGGAAGAGATCCTGAGCGGACGCGCCACCGACGCGCAAATCGCCGGCCTGCTCGTGGCCCTGCGGGTCAAAGGCGAAACGGTGGATGAGCTGGTGGGATTCGCACGCGCGATGCGCCGCCATGCACTGCCGGTCTTTCCCGACGGAAGTCCGCCGCAGCCGCTGGTGGACACCTGTGGCACGGGCGGGGATGCAGCCGGGACGTTCAACATTTCGACGGCAGCCGCGTTTGTGGTGGCCGGCGCCGGTGTGGCGGTGGCCAAGCACGGCAATCGTTCGATCAGCTCGCACTGCGGCTCCGCCGATGTGCTCGAGGCGCTCGGCGTGGCGATCGAGCCGCCCGCCGAACGCACCCGCGCGGCCATCGAACAGGTGGGCCTCGGGTTTCTGTTCGCGCCCGCAATCCACCCGGCCATGCGGCACGCGATGCGCGCGCGGCGCGAACTGCGGCTGCGCACGGTATTCAATCTTCTCGGGCCACTGACAAACCCCGCCGGAGCGCACGTGCAGGTAGTGGGCGTGTTCCAGCGAAACGCCACGGAGCTGCTGGCCCGCGCACTGGGCGAGCTGGGCGTGGAGCGGGCCTTCGTCGTGCACGGATTGGACGGGCTCGACGAAATCACCCTGAGCACGGAAACCCACATCAGCGAGCTCCGTGATGGCGTGGTGCGCAACTACACGGTCGCACCGGAGGATTTCGGGCTGCGGCGTGCGCCCCGGGAGGCGCTGGCCGGCGGAACGGCCGAACAGAACGCACGCATTGTCCGGCAGGTGCTGCAGGGGGCGCCCGGGCCACAGCGGGAAGTCGTGCTGGCGAATGCGGCAGCGGCCTTGGTCGCGGCCGGCTGCGCGGACGGCTGGCGAGAGGGAGTGCGACTGGCCGAACGTTCCATCGACTCGGGTGCAGCGCTGGCCAAGCTGGAAGCGCTGGCCGCCTTCCATCGGCAAGGGTGAATGCAGCGGCTGGGCTAGTGCTCCCGTTGCAGGCTGCGCACCGCGAACCAGAAACTCACCGCGGTGAACGCCAGGAAGCCCATCGCTTCCAGAGCCACGGTGCGCGGCTCGCCCAGACCGATGGTGGCATAGCGAAGCGCGTCGGTCTGCCAGGTGATCGGATTGGCCCGCGCGACCGCGCGAAAGACAGCCGGCAGCGGCTCCAGCGGGTAGAACATCGAGCTGGCAAACAGAAAAAGAAAATAGAAGACCGAGGTGACCGTGTTGAACACGTCGTTGCGGCGGATGCGCAGGGCGAAGATGGCGTAGAAGTAAAACCATCCGGCGGTGCCCACCACCACTGCAGCGACCAGCAGCGGCACACCGGCCAGCCGGGGCTGAACTCCGAGCAGAGTCCAGGCGAATCCTACGGTGATGGCCGCCTGCGCCACGGCAACGCCGAGGTTGAAGAGCACCTTGGCGGCCAGATATTCGGCGCGGCGCATCGGGTAGGTGAGCATTTCGTAGAAGATGCCGTTGTCGCGGTCGAGGAAAAACGACCAGGCGGTGTTCGCAGCGATGCCGAAGCTGGCCATGCTGAGCACACCAGCCAGAAAGAACGCGTGGTAGTCCAGCCCCGGCAGCGGGAGCTGCAGACCCAGCGCGGCGTTTACTCCCACGCCGAACAGAAGCAGATAGGCCAGCGGGTGGAACAGGTCCCAGAAGAGAAACGTCAGATTGGTCGCGCGGACCTTGGCCTCGCGATAGAGAACCGCGGTGATGGCAGCGGTGGCGCTCATGGAATGTTCTCAGCTCTTGCGCGGGAAACGCAGAGCATCGGAAAGCAGTAAATCATACCGACGGCACCTCCGGAACCGTGCCGGCCGTGGGCCGCGTCAACTCCAGGAAGATATCTTCCAAGCTGGCCCCGCGAACTTCCAAATGCAACAATTGGGCGCGCCGGGCGAGCGCGCTGGCGAGTTCGAGCACGCGGGATTCTTCAGCGCGCAAGGCGATTTCGACTGAGTTGTTGTGAATGGTCAGGCGGACGGGCGCGAGCTGCTCGAGCTCTTCGCGGAGGCCGGCGGGCAATGCGTCGAAGGTGAGGGAAAGCTCATAGACGTCTTTCGAGAGCAGCTTGAGCGTGTTCAGGTCTCCGCGGGCGACCGGGCGGCCACGATGCAGAATCAGGATATCGTCGCAGAGCTCTTCGGCTTCGCTGAGGATTTGCGTGGTGAGCACAATCGTGCGGCCGCGCGCGGCTTCCTGCCGCAGCCGATCCATCACTTCGCGCTTCAGGATGGGATCCATGCCGGTGGAAAATTCGTCGAGAAAAACGACCGGCGTATCCACCAGGAAAACTTTGGCGACCTGGACGCGCCGGCGGAGACCCCCGCTGAGGTCCATGACCTTGCTGCCGGCGGCATCGAGCAGGTGGAACTGCTCCAGCGCACGCGCGGTGCGGCGGCGGGCTTCGTAGCGGTCGAGGCCGTGGAAGCGGACGTAGCTGAGCAGGTTGTCACGTACAGAGAGGAACAGATCCACGGCAGTTTCCTGCAAGACGACGGCGATGCGGCGGCGCACCGCGAGCGGCTGGTGGAGAACGTCATAGCCCATCACGGCGGCACGGCCGGCGGTCGGGCGCACCAGCGTGGTCAGGATTTTCAGGGTAGTGGTTTTGCCGGCGCCGTTCGGTCCGAGCAAGCCGAAGATGCATCCGCGGCGGACCCGGAAGCTGAGCCCGTCCACGGCGCGCAGCGGCGGCTGGTCGCGCCGATGAAATTCCTTGACCAGGCCTTCGACTTCCAGCGCGTATTCGCTCATGGGCCGCAGCCGGTGCCCCGCCGAAGCGGGCCACGTGGGGCACAGAAAGATTGAATGACCGGCGGGCAGGGGTTAACAGAGACTCCTGCCGCCGGCCGAACACGGGCCGCGAAAGTTGCGGCTCCCGCACAACACCCGAGGAGGGATACGGTGATGTTCCTACGAGCAGCCCTGCTGTTGAGTCTGGCAGTCTATCCGGCGCTGGCGCAGCCGTCAACGGCAGCACGAGGAGCGGCCGAGGCGGCAGCAGCCGCGCGTGCCTATCGGCAGGCGAACGAACACGCCATTCTGGATGAGCTGCGCGCCCTGCTTGCCATTCCCAACGTGGCCACCGACACGGTGAATATCCAGCGCAATGCCGAGCACCTGCGGGCCATGCTCGAACGCCGCGGCTTTCGCGTGCAGCTGCTGCCGATCGAAGGGCGCGGGCCGGTGGTCTGGGGCGAGCTGCGCGCGCCGGGCGCCCGGCGCACGGTGCTGTTCTACTGCCACTACGATGGACAGCCGGTGGATCCGGCGCGGTGGATCGAAACGAAACCGTGGGAGCCGGCCCTGCGCACAAACGCCATCGAAGCCGGCGGCCGGCTGATTCCCTTCCCGGCACCGGGCACGCCGTACCAGGACGACTGGCGCATCTATGCGCGTTCGGCCAGCGACGACAAATCGCCCATCGTGGCGATTCTGGTTGCGCTCGATGCCCTGCGGACTCAGGGCATACCGCTCGGGGTCAACGTGAAGTTCCTGCTGGATGGAGAAGAAGAAGACGGGTCGCCGAATCTGGGCCGCGTGCTGGCCGAACACCGCGAACTGTTTGCAGCCGACCTGGTGATTTCTGCCGACGGGCCGGTGCACCAGACCGGACGCCCGCAGATCGTCTTCGGCAACCGCGGCATCGTCACCGCAGAAATTACTGTGTACGGGCCGTACCGGCCACTGCACAGCGGCCACTACGGCAACTGGGCGCCGAACCCGGCGATGCGGCTCGCTCAACTGCTGGCTTCGATGAAAGACGAAGATGGCCGGGTGCGGATCGAGGGGTTCTATGACGACGTCCGCCCGTTGAGCGAACTGGAGAAGCAGGCACTCGCCGCGGCTCCGAAGAACGAGCCGCAGATGATGCAACAGTTCGGATTCTCCGGTCCGGAGGGCAGCGGCCGGCCGCTCGTCGAGCTCATCAACCTGCCTTCGCTGAATGTCCGCGGGCTGCGCAGCGGCTGGGTCGGCGAGGAAGCGCGCACCGTGGTGCCCGATGTGGCCATCGCGGCACTGGACCTGCGGCTGGTGAAAGACGTCGATCCGCAGCGGCAGTTCGAGCGACTGGTCGCGCATATCCGCCGGCAAGGGTATTACGTCACCGACCGGGAACCTACCCACGAAGAGCGCATGCAGCACCCGCGCATCGCCCGCGTGGTGATGGGCGATGGCTACCCAGCCGCACGCACGCCGATGGACCTTCCTCCGGCACGCGCGGTTGTCGAGGTGGTCGAAGCGGCAACGGGCGAGCCGGTGGTCAAGCTGCCCACCTCGGGCGGTTCGGTGCCGATGTACCTGATCGAGCGGATGGGGCTGCCGATTGTCCATGTGCCCATCGTGAACCACGATAACAACCAGCACAGCCCGAACGAAAACCTGCGCATCGGGAATTTCCGCCGGGGTATCGAAATTTTTGCCGCTTTGCTGGCCGCGCTCGACTGGTAGCGGGGCTACAGAGCAAGGAAATTTTCGAGCAACTGCAGACCGTGCGCCGTGAGCACAGATTCAGGATGGAATTGTACGCCCTCGAGCGGAGCCCGGCCACGGCGGCGCCAGCGCAGGCCCATGATGATGCCGTCTTCCGTCTCTGCGGAAATTTCCAGTTCCCGGGGCAATGAGCGGCGTTCCACCATCAACGAGTGATACCGGGTGGCCGTGAACGGACGCGGCAGGCCGGCGAAGATGGTGCGTCCGTCGTGAAAGATCTCGCTCGTTTTACCGTGCATGAGCTGCGGCGCGCGCACCACGCGACCCCCCAGGGCTTCGCCAATGGCCTGATGACCCAGACAGACGCCCAGGATGGGAATCCGGCCCGCGAATCGTCGAATCAACGGGATGCTGATGCCGGCCTGGCGCGGAGTGCAGGGGCCCGGAGAGATGACGATGCGTTCCGGCCGTCGGCGTTCGATTTCCTCCAAGGTAATCTGGTCGTTGCGACGAACCTCGAGCTGCTGTCCCAACTGGCCCAGATATTGCGCCAGGTTGTAGGTGAAGCTGTCGTAGTTGTCAACCAGCAGAATCATCGCGGTTGTCGCACCAGACGTACCCGGCTGCAATGTCCGGTCACATCCGCAAAAACGTTGATTCCCGCAACGAAGTCATCGCGTCCCAATTTGTCCGACGCCGGTCAGATTGTACCGCGATGGGCCGCTTCCAGGGCAGTGAGCAGGGCCCGGGACTTGTTGACCGTTTCCTGATATTCGCGCTCCGGAACGGAGTCGGCGACGATGCCGCCGCCGGCCTGCACGTAGGCGCGGCCGCCGCGAGCCACCAGCGTGCGAATGGCTATGCAGGAATCGAGATTGCCCGAGAAGTCCAGATAGAGAATAGCGCCGGCGTAAATGCCGCGGCGTGTGGGTTCGAGCTCGTCGATGATCTCCATGGCGCGGACCTTCGGCGCTCCGGTGACGGTGCCCGCGGGGAAACAGGCCAGCAGCGCGTCGAAGCAATCCACATCGTTGCGGAGCCGCCCGCGGAGACTGGAGACCAGGTGCATCACGTGCGAGTAGCGTTCGACAAACGCCAGCTCTTCGACGCGCACCGAGCCATACTCGCAGACGCGGCCAAGGTCGTTGCGGCCCAGGTCTACCAGCATGATGTGTTCGGCGCGCTCTTTGGGGTCCGCGCGCAGCTCTTGCTCCAGGCGGCGGTCTTCCGCTTCGGTGCGTCCGCGCGGGCGCGTGCCGGCAATGGGACGATAGAACGCTTCGCGGCCCTGAACCTTGACGAGCATTTCCGGCGAGCTGCCCACCACCGCCACGTCGTTCAGCCGCAAGAAATACATGTACGGCGACGGATTCACCACCCGCAGGGCGCGGTAGATTTCGAACGGATCCGCGGAGCTGTGCGCAACAAACCGCTGGCTGAGCACAACCTGAAAAATATCGCCCGCGCGAATGTAGCGCTTCGCCCTGCGCACCGCGGCCAGATAGTCGGCCTTGCGAAAATTCGAGCGCACGCGCAGCGCAGTCCGGCGCCGCCTTTGCCGGCGCAAACGTAGAGGCTGTTCAAGAATCCGGCGCGTGCGTTCGATTTCCCGCACGGCGGCATCGTACTTTTCACGCAGCGTACCGGCGCCTTCGGTGAACACATTGCGCACCATCCAGACGCGGTGCTGGACATGGTCGAAGGCGACCAGGCCGAGAAAGATCATCAGCACCGCATCATCCAGACCCACATCATCGGGTGCGGTTTCCGGAATGCGTTCGGTCAAGCGCACCATGTCGTAGGCAAAGTAGCCGATGGCACCGCCCACCAGCGGCGGCAGACCGGGAAGGCGCACGGGGCGAAACCGCCCCAGCCGGTGCCGGAGCAGCCGCACCGGGTCTTCTCCTTCCCACACCATGCGCGTCTGCCGCCGTGGATGCGCATGGCTGACTTCGATGTGGCAGGCGCCACGGCGGTAGCGGAAAATTTCTGTCGGATGGGCACCGAGAAAGGTGTAGCGGGCGATTTTTTCTCCGCCTTCGACACTTTCCAGCAGGAACGAGTACCGGGCGCGCCGCGCCAGCTTCAAATAGGCAGAAACCGGCGTCAGCAGGTCGGCCGTCATCGTGGCATAGACCGGCACCAGGTTGCCCTGTCTGGCCAGCCGGGCGAAGGTTCTGTAGTCGGGCTGAATCATCGTCGAAGGTTCCGCTCGTTGCGGAGTGCAGCCAGTACAGCCGCCCGCATTTGCCTTTCCGGGGCACGTTCCCCCATCCAGATTTCCCACTGCGCCACACCCTGGGCCACGAACATCTCTGCGCCGGAGATCGTTTCGATGCCCCGGCGTGCAGCCAGCGCCAACAGCTTCGTCTGCATGGGACGATAAATCAGGTCGAACACGATGCGGCAGTTCAGCTCGCGTAGGGCCAGCGGCGATTCGTGAACATGCGGATGCATGCCGACGGGTGTGGCGTTGACGATAGCGTCGAAAAATTCGCGGGCCAGACGCATCCGGGGAATGATTTCTCCGCCGACTGCGCGAGCCAGCCGACGCGCCGGCGCCGGCCGCCGTGCACAGATGGCCACCTGCGCGCCGGCCTGCGCGAGCGCAAAGGCTACCGCGCGGGCTGCTCCGCCGGCTCCGCAGATCAGCACACGGCAACTGGCCAGATCCACCGAGCGGGAGTGGAGCGCACGCAGCACGCCGACATAGTCGGTATTGTAGCCGTAGAGCTGGCCCGTACCGCGCACGACCACGGTGTTGACGGCTCCGATCTGCTCCGCCAGCGGATCGCAGCCATCCAGGTACTCCAGGATGCGCTCCTTGTGCGGAATCGTAACGCTGAAGCCGCGAATCCCCAGCACGGGCACGGCAGCCAGGAAATCCCGCAGGCCAGCACTACCTGCAGCGGCCGGCACCAGAAACGGCAGATAGACGGCGTTGATGCGACGCACACGAAAGCCGGTATTGTGGAGCAACGGCGAAAGCGAATGGGCCACCGGATCGCCGATCAGTCCGTAGACCCGGGTGCGACGGTCGAGCTGATCGGCGCGATAGAGGTACCGCATCTCTTCCAGCGTGAGCTGTCCGGGAGCGGTCGGCTCGCCCGCGGCCGCATAGGCCAGCGCAGAACCGGCACGCAGGGCGAGTACTCGCAGCGGGAGTGCCCGCTCGCCCATGGGCACCGCCACCACACGCCGATGGCGGTGGGCCAGCGCCAGCAAACGCAGGCCATCGCGCAGCCCATCGCAGCGGGTGGCCAGCTTGACCGCGCTACCACCGCCACGCTCCAGCCGTGCGCTCAGTGCCGCCAGCCGCCGCGGTGTGCCCGCAAAGTCGTGGAAAGAAATCAGGCAACGCGCCGGGGCCAGTCTCCGGCGCAAGTCAGCGGCGCCCAGCCGCGCGGCCGTTTCGATTTCCACATCGCACCAATGGCAGCCGGCTGCAACGGCGCGGCGGAGCAGTTCGAGCTGAGCCGTCGGACTGCCCACAAAGCGACCCCCGGCGACGCGACGGCGACAGGTGGCGATACAAGTGGCGCGCAGACGGCGCCGGGCGAGCGCGGCGAGCAGAAGGAGAATCTGGCGGCGGCTGCGCAGCCAGTCGAGCCGGAGTTCGACCGTGCGGGTGTGACGGAGCGCACACGCAAGCTGTCGCAGCATACCGGCAGCGGTAGGCGCAGCCACGACGGCACAGATGCGGTCGGCAAAGAGCGGTAGTGGCACGGCGTTGCCCCACCCCGAACGGGTGAGCCTGCGCTTCTACCACGAGGTAATCAGTGTGTAAAGCACGGCGGGTGGCCTGCTTGACCGACACGAAGGGCTTGGCTAGGCTCGCGGAAGGGCGCCGCCTGCGATGACCAAGCCGAGCGGCGCAGGGGAGTCTTCCTATGCGTACACGAACCGCGCTGATGGCACTGGCCACGCTGGCCCTGGCCGCAACAGTCGCGGCCCAGCAGGCACCGCGCATGCCGAACACAGCCGACCTCTACTGCTCCGGCTGGTTCACCGACGAACCGGTGCCACGCGACACCTACCTGATTTCCGGCGAAGAGTCAGAAGTCAAGACGGTGTTCGCCGAAGGCGACTACGTCTATCTGAACAAGGGCTCCAACCAAGGCGCGCGGGTCGGCGACGAGTTTCTGATTGTGCGGCCCTCGAAGGATGAATCACGGCCACGGTGGTTCTACGCACAGGATGCCCTCGAGCGGGCCATGGGCCGACTCTACGCAGACAAGGGCCGCGTGCGGATTGTCGTGGTGCAGCCGGATGTTTCCATCGCCCGCGTGGTCTATTCCTGCGACAGTATGAGGCGGGGCGACCTGGCGCTGCCGTATGCGGAACGGCCGGCGCCGGCGCTGCGCAGCCAGGCCTTCGACCGGTTTGCGCCCCCCAGTGGCAAGCCGGTGGCGATGCTCGTGCAGTCAAAAGATTTTCGGCAACTGGTCGGACAGAACGACATTGTCTACATCAACCTGGGCAGCGCGCAGGGCGTGCAGGTAGGCGACTACGTCCGCATCTTTCGCTATCCGGGTTCCCGGCACGAGTCGGTCTACGTGGAGCGCAACCGGCACTACCGGCTCTATGGCTTCGGCAGCACGCCGACGCGATACCGCTGGGACGACCTGCCGCGCGAAGTCCTGGGCGAAGGCATTGTGCTGCGCACGTCGCCGAACGCGGCCACGGTGCTGATCACCTACAGTCTGCGCGGAATCTACCTGGGCGACTACATCGAAATCCAGTAGACCCGTGGGGAAGGCTAACTGGCGCGGGCCTGTTCGCGGCTTTCTTCGCGGAAGTCTGCTTCTGAGAACACTTCGGCGGTAAAGGCTTCCAGACGCGTTTGCGGGTCGCGCCAGGCTTCGGCCGGCAGACCCGCTTTCAGGCACACCTCTTCGAGAAACCGCTCGCGGCTCCAGCGAAACCGGGTGGCCACCTGCGGCAGCAGCAGCGCCTGCGCAGTGCCGGCGAGAACGCGCACGCCGTGCACACCGGGCTCAATCTGCTCGGGCCGCACCGGCTGACGCGGCGAGAGCACAGAGATTTCAATTTCTAGTTCGTCGAGCTCCTCGGGAACCACCGGAGCAAAACGCGGGTCCCGTGTGGCGGCCGCAACCGCACAAAACTGTACCGTTTCCGCAAGCGAGGCGGTCGGTTCGACCTGACCGATGCAACCGCGCAAGCGGCCGTGGGAATGGAGACTGACAAAGGCGGCACCGGGCTCGGCCAGGGCCCCACCCACAGCTGGGGGTTCCGGGAGGCGTCCGTGCACGACCGCCTCGACAATCGCCTGCCGCGCCAGGGCGAGCAGGGCGCGGCGCTCGGCGCTAGAGAGTGGCGACATCGTGCTGCTTCTTTTGCCGCTCCAGGATGAGCAGCCGCCGGCGCCGCTTGACGCGGTCGTCCACATGGCTCCAGAATCTCAGGAAGTAGTGCACCGCAGAAGCTACCGCACTGACCACCACCAGCCAGAGCAGCAGCGTGCCCAACGGTTTCAGCAACGCGTGCTTAGAGCCAAGAATGACTGCGGCGACGGCAACCACCTGCAGCCCCATCTTCAGCTTGCCGAGCGTGGAGGCGCGGATGGTGAAACCTTCGGCCGAGGCAATGTTGCGGAGCCCGAGTACCGTGAATTCGCGCGCGACAATCAGAACCACCATCCAGGCCGGTACCAGACCCATCTCCACAAGCGAGATGAACGCGGCCGAAATCAGCAGCTTGTCTGCAATGGGATCGAGCAGAATGCCCAGCGTGGTTTCCTCGCCACGTTTGCGCGCAAAGTGACCATCGGCCCAATCGGTCAGCGCGGCTGCCAGGAGAATCAGCACGCCCCAAACCTCGAAATTGACCGGGAAACCCCACAACTCCAGGTTCGGCTGGCGTGTCAGCAACACCACCACCAGCAGCGGAACGAAAAAGATGCGCAGGATCGTCAAACTGTTCGGCAGATTCATTTCGGGCTGCCCGGGAACACCGCAGACGAAACTCGCCCACCGGCCCCACAAAGCAAGCTGAGAATGCGTTTGACACTATAGTCTCCGAGGCGAACCAAGTCAACGAATCCCACCGCCGACCTAAGACAAAACCCAAGACCTTCCTCGACAAGGCCACAGTATGCCTCGCAAATCATCCTCCACCGTTCCCGAGCCCGTGCAGCGCGATCCCGCGCCTGCCTCGGACGAAAAACCGAACTGCGACAATGCACCATAGCTGTGCAAAATTCTTGGAGTCGAATTGCACCACTTCTTGTGCAACGAGCGAGCACTGCAACTGTTCCAAGTAAATAAATCTTGTTTTTTCAATGAGATAAACAGGTAGAATCTGAATTTGAGTGAAACTTGCTGAAGGGAATCGGTTTAGCAGCAAGGGGTGCGGGAAAACTATCCACAGAATTTTCCACAGGGCTTTGTTGGCTGAAAACAATGCACTTTCCGCGCTTCAAGAACGGCTTGGTCCACGCAGCACCCGAGCGGGCAACAGGATGATGGCCCGGAGCAGCTCGAGCACACCGGTGACGGCAATGCCGAGCACGCGAAAAGGCAGCAGCAACAACCAGACCAGCGGATACAGCAGCAGGGCCAACAGGGCCAGCGGCCAGCAGAGCACCAGCAGAATCAACCACAGCAAAAATCCGACCACAACGGGCTCCCTTCTTTACCACCTACGCACGACGACATCAGTTTGTTCCGCCGAAGGGAAGGACGCGCGATTCGGCGAACTGGGTCACGGAAAAATCTTGCAGGCGTCGTGCCAGCGAGGCAGGCACTTCAGCATCCAGCAGCAAGAAACCGTCCTGGATTTCGAAGCGCTGCACATGACCGAGCGCATGGATCAAGGCCAGGGTGCGGCCGTCGCTGGCGGGCAAGCGCAGGCTCAGATGCACGAGCGGGTCCACCGGCAGCACCTCGTCCAGGCGTTGCCGCAAAACATCCAGGCCGGTGCCGTGCAGCGCGGAGATATACAGGTTGCCGTTGTCGCGGTGCAGGGCGGCGCGATCGGCTTCGCTGAGCCGGTCGATTTTGTTGAAGACGCGCAAACGCGGGCGATCGGCAACACCCAGTTCGGCAAGCACCTTTTCCACTTCGACGTCCTGCTCGGCATGGCGAGGGTTGGAGATATCGCTGACCTGCAGCAGGACGGCGGCCTGCTGGACTTCCTCGAGGGTTGCTCGGAATGCAGCAATCAGTCCGGGGGGAAGATCGCGGATGAAGCCGACCGTATCGGAGAGCAAAACGCGACGGTTCGAAGGCAGGCGAATCGCGCGGATGGTGGGGTCGAGCGTGGCGAACATGCGGGGGGAGACGAGCACGTCCGCATGCGTCAGCGCGTTGAACAGGGTGGACTTGCCGGCATTGGTGTACCCGACCAGGGCCACGGTACCCAGTGGCACCTCTTGCCGCGCCCGGCGATGCACGCTGCGCTGGCGGCGAATTTTTTCGATGCTTTCGCGAATGCGACGGATGCGTTCGCGGATGCGGCGGCGGTCGGTTTCCAGTTTCTGCTCACCCGGGCCGCGGGTGCCGATGCCGCCGCCCAGCCGGGAAAGCTCCACGCCGCGGCCCGCCAGGCGAGGCAGTAGATAGGTCAGTTGGGCCAGTTCGACCTGAAGCTGTCCTTCACGGCTGCGGGCGTGACGGGCGAAGATATCGAGGATGAGCTGGGTGCGGTCAATCACGCGGCATTCCGTGGCGCGTTCGATGTTGCGCTGCTGCACCGGCGTCAGGTTGCGGTCGAAGATGAGCAGGGGCGCATTGCGGGCGTGGGCTTCGGCGCGAATCTCTTCGAGCTTGCCGCGGCCGACCACGGTGGCGGGATCGAGCGATTCCCGCTGCTGAAAGATAGTGGCCACGACTTCAGCGCCCGCGCTGCGGGCCAGCTCTTCGAGTTCGACCAGTCCTTCGCGCTCGCTACGAAGATCGGCAATGCCGGGCACATGCGGCGCACGCTTTTTTCCCACGCCGATCAGCAGGACGCGTTCGCGGTGGCCGGTGGGTTGTGGAGTCTTCATGCGGTCTCGGGGCTCGTCTGCAGCTCCGGCGACAGCTTCCCTCCGCCATTATACCCCCTCGGTGCGGCCGGTGCTGGCCAAGCGTGCACGAAGGAAGTCGAGGACAGAAGCGGCAGTGGCGGGGTCGTCTCCAAAACCGGAGAACCAGTGCACATCGGGTTCGCGGCGGAACCAGGTGAGCTGGCGTTTGGCGTAGCGGCGGGTGTTGCGCTGAATCGTTTCGATCGTTTTCGCCAGCGGATAGCGACCGGCCAGGTGTGCGACCAGTTCGCGATAACCGATGAATTGAAACGGCTTGGCTGCAGGGTCCAAACCCGAAGCGAGCAAGCTGCGGACTTCGTCGAGCCAGCCGGCATCGAGCATCTGGGCGACGCGCAGCTCGATGCGTTCGTAGAGCAGCGCACGCGGCGGCTGCAAACCAATTTTGATGACAGAGAAGCCCTCCAGCCGTGGACGCCCCTGGCGATGGAGTTCTGAAATCGGCCGGCCGGCGAGCAGGCAGACTTCGATGGCGCGGATCAACTTCTGGGTGTCGGCCGGAGCGATACGGGCGGCAGCCTCCGGATCCAGGCGCGTCAGCATGCGATGCAGGTATCCCGGCCGGTGGCGTGCGGCGCGCTCGCGCAGGCGCGCGCGCAGCGCTTCGGAGCGCGTGGGGGCATCGGAGAGGCCTTCGAGCAGCGCACGCAGATAAAGGCCGGTGCCGGCGGTGAGCACGGGCAGGCGCTGCCGGCGTCGCAGGTCTTCGAGCACCGCGAGGGCACGGGTGCGGTACTCGCCCGCCGTAAACAGCTCCTGCGGTTCCACCAGATCGAGCAGATGATGCGGGACGCCGCGGCGCGCTGCCGGCGGAACCTTGGCCGTACCGATGTCGAAGCGGCGATAGACCTGCGTGGAATCGCAGACGAGCACTTCGCCGCCCAACTGCTCCGCCACGGTGATGCCGAGAGCGGATTTGCCCGATGCCGTCGGGCCGACAATGACGACCAGCGGTGTAGCAGCCGAGCTCACAGCACGTGCCAGTAGCGAACCAGCAGCACGAGCAGCGCCAGCAGTCCCAACAGCAACGCTCCGGCCAGTTGTGTGCGATTCAGCCTCACTGGTAGTCAATCGGCAGATTGTAAAGAAACGTGAAGCGCAATTCGATGTACGGGCCGGTAAATTCTGCCGGCAGCGGCTCGAAAGGATTCGAGGCATGAATCGAGCTCAGCGCGGCACGGTCGAGCGGCTCGCGACCCGAGCTGGCCACCAGCACCGGCTCGGGGAAGGGCACATGACCGTTGCTGAGAATCTTGAACTGGATGACGACCTTGCCCTTTTCGCCGAGCCGCGCCGATTCGGGAATCACGGCGTACCAGTTGCGTTTGACGCGGGCCAGCACACGACCCATGTAGTTGGTAAAGTCCACGCCCTGGGTGGGCGTGAGCATCTGCACCAAACCATCATGAAAACCCTGACCACCGCCGGAACCGCCGCCCGGACCGAGATCGCCAAACCGGTAGCTGCCGCCGCCGGGATTGCGCAGCGCCTGCCGGAGCTGCTCTTCCAGCGAGCTGCGCGGCGCGCGGGGACCGAGGCCGAGGTCGAGCGCAGGGCCGTTTCCCGGACGCGATTCCGGCACCGGTTCGAGTCGAGCGATTTCAGCGCCGCGCTGGGGCCGTTCGGATTCCGCACCCGCACCCGACTCGCGGGGCGAGTCCCGCGCGGGGGACGAAGGTGCCGGACCGAGCTCACCGGTGCGCGGACCCGGAACTTCGATCTCTTCCGCAGGTGGCTCCGCCTGCGGACGAAACAGGCGCGGATCGATGCGAATCTGGGGCGAAGGTTGCGGCGGCACCGCCGGCACGGGTACGAGGTCAGCCGGCGGTGGAGGGAGATAGACCAGGCCAAGCTGGCGGTGTGCGCGAGCAATCTCTTCTTCGGTGGGCGGCTCGTAGGGAAATAGCTTCGGGTGCAGCAGGAGAAGCAGAAGCAGCAGGGCGTGCACCAATGCAGACGACAGCAACGTGGACCAGCGCCAGAACTGCGGGCTGAGCTCCACGGGCCGGGCCAACAGAGTAACTTCGCCCGTGATAAACAGGTCGGGGTCGACCACGTCACCGATGGCTTCCTGAGGCACGCGGCCGAGCATGAGTGCGGCGGGACGCGCGTCTGCAGGCACCACGACCCGTGTATCCAGTGAGGTGGGCACCACCGCCGGTCGCGGCGCGCGTGCTTCCGGCGGCAGCGGAGGCAGGTCGCGGGGCACCAGCAGGCGTGCCGCCACCGACTCCAGCGGCAGGTGCGCCGGAATGGCACTTTGCGTCTGCAGCGGCCCCTGCTGCATCTCCGGAAGCACGACCATCCGGCTGTCCAAGGGCGTCGAGGTGCGGCGGGCCGGCTGGCTGGCAGCCGGGACAGCAGCCAGGTCGGTCGGTACCAGCGTGCGCGGAATCATGCCTCGTTCCAGTGTACCCTAATCCGCAGCGAGGTCGGAACTCAGCGCTGTGCCGGCGGAGTCAGGCCACCCGGTTGGACGCGCCGGGCGTGTTCCAGGATGCCATGCATGACGCGGTCGGCCAGCTCGAGCGCCCGGCGGCCCGCCCGGCCATCGACCGGCGCGGGGCACCGCGTCTGCACGGCCTGCAGGAAAGCGCGCAGCTCGGCGCGCAACGGCTCTTCGGGTTCGGTCGGCAACTTTTCAAACTGGAACTGCGGGTGCGCCCCGGCTGCCGCCGCGGGCGCCAGCCGGACGCGGAGCAGATCCTGGCGGGTGTAGTCGATGGAGATGTACTCGTGTTCCTGAAAGAAGCGGAGCTTGCGGACGCGTTCGGTGGATACGCGGCTGGCGGTGAGATTGGCCACCGCACCGGAAGTGAACTCGATGCGCGCATGCGCAATATCCACCTTGTCGGTCAGAATGGGGATGCCGACGGCACGGACTTCAGCGACTTCCGCACCGGCCAGTGTGAGCAGAATGTCCAGGTCGTGAATCATGACGTCGTAGATGACATCCACATCCAGGCTGCGCGGCGTGAACACGCCCAGGCGATGCACTTCGAAGAACAGCGGCCGGCGAACGATGCGCTGCGCGGCCACCACCGCGGGATTGAAGCGCTCCAGATGGCCCACCTGCAGGATGCGGTGATGGCGGCGTGCGGCTTCGATCAGGGCGTCGGCTTCAGCCAGCGAAGCGGCCATGGGTTTTTCCACCAGCACGTCCACGCCGCGCTCGAGCAGCCAGCAGCCGACGCGGGCATGCGCGGTGGTGGGCACGGCCACGCTGGCTGCTTCGGCGCGCCCGACGAGCGAATCCAGATCGGGCAGGGCCACGGTGCCGAATTCGGCCGCAACAGCCCGGGCGCGCGCCGCATCGGTGTCAAACACGCCGACCAGCTCCGCAGCGTCCAGCTCGCGGTAGATGCGGACGTGGTGGCGGCCAAAATCGCCGACGCCGACCACCGCGACGCGAATTTTGCGGGACTCGCTCACGGCGCAGCCGCAGCGGGCGGCTCGAAGGCCTGAATGGCGATCCCGGCGGCATCCGCGGCAGCGAGCAGTTCGTCGCGATCGAGCAGCAGGGTTTTGCCGGCGTCCAGCGCCAGTGCGGTGGCGTTTGCGCGACGCATGACCGCAATCGTGGAAGGCCCGACCACAGGAACGTCGAAACGCATGTCCTGGTTCGGCTTGCTCACTTTGACGACCACGAGCGGGCGCCCGCCGGCAAGGCGTGCGGCGCGTTCGATGGTTTCGTCGGTGCCTTCCATGGCTTCCACGGCGACGCAGGCGCGCTGGCTGATGACGACCGTCTGGCCGACGTCCAGCGCGGCGAGGGCGCGGGCGATGCGGTGGCCGCAAGCAAAATCGGCCGCTTCCTCGGCAGTGGGAGCGCGGCGCGTGAGCACGCCGGCAGCCGCCAGCCACGGACGCAGGAAGGCCGTCGAATCCACCAGCCGGATGCCCTCCTGCTCCAGCACGCGAGCGATGGCACCAATCAACGCATCCGTGTTTTTCGCCGGCAGGGTCAGCAGCAGTTTTGCCAGGCGCCAGTCGGGACGGATGGCGCTGAAGATTTTGTTGTGACGCACCTGGCCCGCCATGACCGCCTGGCGCACGCCTTCGGCACGCAGGATTTCGATGGCTCGAGTCAGCTCGCCCAGGCTGACCCAGTGAACGCGGCGGGCCTTCTGCTCGATTTCCGGAAACGTCTCTTCGCGGATGGCGAGCACCACCATCTCAATGCCCTGGCGGCGCGCCGCTTCCAGGACCAGAAACGGAAATCTGCCGTTGCCCGCAATCAGTCCCCAGCCGCGGGTTTCGACTGGCGTTGTGGCGGCAGAACTCATCAGAGTTACTTGACCAGTCCACGCTGAGACGATTCGATGAAACGAATCATTTCCTCGACGTCCGGCTGGCCATTGTAGCAGGCGCGCATGCGCTCGAGCGCCTGCGTGGTATTCAGCCTGGAGCGGAGTAGCAGCCGAAAGGCACCTTCGATGGCCCGAATCCGTTCGCTCGAGAAGCCGCGGCGTTCCAGCCCGACGCGGTTGACTCCGTAGCATTTCGTTTCCCGGGGAGCGACGACCAGCGAAAACGGAGCGACATCCTGGGTAATCACCGTGAAGGCGGCAATATAGGCATGCCGGCCGATGCGACAGAACTGGTGCACCGGACAGAAAGCGCCGACCGTGGCAAAGTCTTCGACAACCACGTGACCAGCCAGCGTGGCGCCATTGGCAAACACGGTGTCGTTGCCGATCTGGCAGTCGTGGGCGATGTGGGCGTAGGCCATGAACAGGTTGCGGTGGCCGATGCGGGTGACGCCGCCGCCTTCAACGGTGCCGCGATTCACCGTGCAGAATTCATGGAAGGTGTTTTCGTCGCCGCATTCGAGCCGGGTCGGCTCGCCCCGATACTTCAGACTCTGCGGATCCCCACCCACCGAGCAGAACGAATGGAAGACGTTGCCGCGGCCGTAGCGCGCCGGGCCGCGGACCGCGGCGTGTTCGTGGAGCACGCAATCATCGCCGAGCTCCACATCGTCGCCGACAACCGCAAAGGCGGCGATGCGAACATTTTGGCCGAGGCGGGCGCGCGGAGAGATGATGGCGCGCGGATCGATCTGGCTCATGGCTGGCGGTCCACCATCTTGCACATCAGGGTGGCCTCGGCGGCGAGCTGACCGTTCACGGTAGCCTGGCCGGCGAGCTTGCAGAAGTTGCCGCGCCAGTTCAGCACGGTCACCTCGACGCGGAGCTGGTCTCCGGGCACCACCGGGCGGCGGAAGCGTGCATCGTCGATGGCGACGAAGTAGAGCAGCTTGTTTTCCCGCTCGGGCACTTCCTGAAACAGCAGCACGCCGCCCGCCTGGGCCATCGCTTCGACAATCAACACGCCGGGCATGACCGGGTTGCCCGGAAAATGTCCCTGAAAAAACGATTCGTTGATGGTCACGTTTTTGATGCCCACGACGCGCTTCTGCCGCTCCATCTCCACGATCGCGTCCAGCATGAGCATGGGATGGCGGTGCGGCAGGATTTTCTGGATGGCATTGACGTCGAGAATCATCGTGTCGCCTCAGCAGAGAAACTGGGCAGCGCATCGAATCCGGGCGTCGGCCGACGATGTCCGGCACCGGCCGGACGGCGAAAGCGCTCGCTCGCAGTGCCCGGCTGATTATAGGGCGAAAGTGGTTTCGGGGAAACGCGATTGCCGGGCCGCAGGCTGCCTGCTAGCATACGCGGGCCATGGCACCGATGCGAGAACTGCTGCGCACGCTGCGCGCACAACAGCCGCACATGCTGCGTTTGCTCCGTCGGCTGGTGCAGACGGAATCACCCAGTCTAGAAAAAACGGCGGTGGATCGGCTCGGCCGGCTGCTGGCCACCGAGTGGCGCCGGCGCGGCGCGCAGGTGCGGACACTGCGACAACGGCAGCGCGGCGACCACCTGCGAGTCTCGGTGTGGCTGGGGCACGGTCGGCCCGCCGGACAGCTGCTCGTACTGGGGCATCTGGACACCGTCTATCCGCCGGGCACGCTGCGTCAGACGCCGTTCCGGATCACGGGTGGACGGGTGTACGGGCCGGGCGTCTACGACATGAAGGCCGGCCTGGTGATGGCGCTATTCGCGGTGGACGCCTTGCGACAACTGCACATCGCCCCGCAGAAACGGCTGGTGTTTCTGTTCACCTCGGATGAAGAAATCGGCAGCGACTCATCGCGGCGATGGATCGAAGCCGAAGCCCGCCGCAGCGACGCGGTGCTGGTGCTGGAACCGTCGGCGGGACGCGACGGGCGGCTGAAAACAGCGCGCAAGGGTGTTGGACACTGGACGGTGACGGCACACGGACGCGCCGCACATGCCGGCATCAACCCGCAAGACGGGGTCAACGCCATACACGAGCTGGCCTGGCAAATCGCACGCATCGCGCGCTTCCAGCAGCCGCGCCGCGGCGTTACGGTCAACGTGGATGTGATTGCCGGCGGCACGCGCGCCAACGTCATTGCCGAACGAGCCACGGCCGAGGTGGATGTCCGCGTCTGGCGAATGGCGGATGCGAAACGGCTGGCACAGAAGTTCCGCGCACTGCGTCCGGTGCTGCGCGGCGCGCGGCTGGAGATACGCGGAGGAATGAACCGGCCGCCGCTCGAACGCACCCGCGCAGTGCGTCATCTGTTCCGGCATGCCCAGCAGCTGGCGCAGCAAATGGGCTTGGAGCTGAAAGAGGCGGCCACCGGAGGCGGCTCGGACGGCAATCTGACGGCAGCGCTGGGTGTCCCGACGCTGGACGGGCTGGGAGCGGTGGGCGATGGCGCGCACAGCCCGCGCGAGTTCGTCTATGCGCGCAGCCTGCCGGAACGCGCGGCGTTGCTCGCGGGACTGCTGGCGACGTTGTAGCGAGTGCGCAACCGAAGCGGTACGAAGAGAACAGCGGGCGGGACGAGGGCTGCCTGCAGGGTCGCGCAACAGCCCGGTCGCGAACGGCCTCATTCAGTGCCTGGATAGATAGCGCAACGTCTGCTGCTCGAGTTCCGCGTAACCGGTGCGCAGAATTTCCTGAAACGCCTGCTCGGCGGTGGCGCTGACCGCGATGCGCGCCAGGACACGTTCGAGATCGCGCAGGCCGTAGGTTTCGATGATGAACTCCACCACCGCCAGCGACCAGGCGTAGGCCAGACTGGCCGTTTCCGCCGGCAACTGCGTCCAGGAATGTTCCAGCGCGGCCAGCGGGAGCGGCCCGTGCGTCTGCGCCGCCGCCAGCAGCGCAGCGCGAACTTCCCGGCTCCGCTGCCCTTCGATCCACTGCGCCACTCCTTCGTGCAGCCAAACCGGACAGCGCCCGCCGGTTTTCTGCGCCAGGAAGCTGTGGGCCAGCTCGTGACGAAGCACGCGGGCCAGTTCGGGCGTGACCCGGGTCAGCCCCTGCACCGGCACGCGCAACCGGCCGTCGTTGACCGCACTGGCCCAGGCCGGTGCGCGGGTGATATCAGCGAAGGAACGATCCGTGTAGAGAACCACGCCGATGGGATCGGGCGGGGTGTAGTTCAGCTCCGCAGCGATGGCGGCGAAGTGCTCTTCGAGCACGCTGAGGATGGCATAAGCCAGCTCGGGCCGCGCGTTGCCGTCGTAGCGTAGAGTGAAGTGGCGCGACTGGCCACCGCGGAAATTGCTTTCCAGCGCCAGGTCGCGTTCGGCCTTTTCCAGCGCGGCCGCGACTTCCGCGTCGGGACGCAGGGCAAGAGCGCGGCGCCATTCCGTGACGGCCTGCTCGAGACGGTTCGAGCCATAGTAGGCCCAGCCGGCCAGCTTGGCGACATCGGGAGAATCCGGAATCCGGCGGCGGGCGCGATCGAGATAATCGAGCGCAGCGGTGAACTCGCTGCGACGCAAATGCAAATAGGCCAGGTGGAGCAGCACCAGCGGCTCGTCCGGCGCGAAGTGCAGCGCGCGTCGGTAGTGAGCCATGGCCGGTTCGAGTTCACCCCGGCGGAGAAAAAACTGTGCGGCAGCGTGATGTGCTGCTACGACGCGCCCCACGACCAAGGGATCTGCCGAACGCGCCTGCAATTCGAGCTGAGCCAGCCACTCGCGATCGACCGAACCGTTTCGGAGGACCGCCGCAGCGACATCGTCGGGCGCAGCAACACTTTCCAGAGCCGGTGCCGAAAACCGAGCGGCGGGATGGCCAAAATCGTTGCCGGCCGGACCGGCCTCGATGCGGTCGACCAGCGACAGCGGCAGGCTCATCCAGCCCGCAGGAGTTTCGAAGCGTACCCGGTCACCCTCGACCACAACATAATCGGCACGGATGCGGCGCCCGTTTTTCAGCACAATCGTATCGGCCGCCGCAGCAGGTGCGAGCAGAGCGAGAGCCACCACGAAGCTCAGCCGCGAGCGCACAGAGAAATTTTAGCAGCGGAGCCAGTCGGTGCATCGGCGGTGTGCAGACCGATGCCGTAAGTTGCCACAGTGCCGTTTGCGGGGAATTGAAAACTGCGGGGCAAACATGTCCTCAGGCGAAGGGACGGCCGGAGGCCGGGCCGAGGCGCAGCGGAGTTGATTCCGCCCAGCCATCTGCTCTCGCCTGCCGATTCCACGCGATCAGGGGGCGTCTGGACTGCGCAGGGCGTGATAGAGAATCAAGCCGGTCAGTGCACCCAGCGCCAGCGTGCCAGCGAGAATGGTGAGGATGCGGCGGCGGCGGGCATCGGCTTTGCCCACACCTTCCGGCTCCTGCTCGATCAGGATACGGTAGGCGCTGCCTTCGCTCACCAGAAAACGCTCGGAGCCGGAGACCACTTCGAGCGTGCCGTGCAAGCTGCTGACGACAATTTCACCCGGGCCGAGCGCGCTCAACCGTCCGTGCACGCCACCGGTGGAAGCCGGGCGGACCAGGGTGTCGTCGAATTGTACAGCAACGGGCGCGGGGTCGGTCAAAGAGAAACCGAGCGAGCCGCGCTCCACGGCCACCAGCAGGCGACCCGATTCGGCGATGAGCCGCGCCGCACTGTTCTCGAGCAGATAGAGCTGGCTGGTGCCGAGGCGCAGCCGGAGCAGGCCTTCGGATTCGGTGGTCAACAGGTCACCGGCGAACACAGTCGTGCCACCGGCCACCGCGGCGCGATTCAACTGCGCGTTTTTACCCTGAACCACGACACCCAGTACGCGGGCCGCCGAAGCGTGCAACGGGGTCTGCACCAGGCCCGTCACCAGGATCGCGACAAGAAGGCAGCGAACGGTCCCGAACATCGTAGCCTCCGAGAGGTTTTTACAGTTTCGGGAAGACAGGCGCACCTGTCAACTGCCCAGCCCGCTCGGGCTGCGAATGCAGCAATAGTCGATTCGCACGCCGGCAGCGGAAAAACCGCTCAGCGGCTCGCGGGGCGGAGCGACTGCTCACGGATGGCTTTGAATTCCGTGCCCGGTTTCCATTCGGGCAGACGGGGATCGTTGGCCACCGTGTAGCCCATCAGGAAGAAGAATCGGCTGTCTTCGGCCAGTCCGCGCAAATCCAAGTAGTCCTTCACCTCGTCGGAGGGCTTGTGATAGTCCTCGGCGGTGTATTTCTGGCGCATCTCCATGCCCCAGCCCTCCGGCTTGCCGAGGAATTCGATGCCTTCGTCGGCATAGAAGGCAGGGACGCCAAAGCGGGCAAAGCTGAAATGATCCGAGCGATAAAAGAAACCTTTTTCGGGCTCGGGGTCCGGTTTCAGAGTCCGGCCCAGGCGGGAAGCGATCTGCTGGGCGACGTCGTCGAGGGTGGAGTTGCCCATCCCGATGACGACCAGATCGCGCGTCGGCCCCAGCACGTTCGGGGCGTCCAGGTTGATTACGGCGGCAGTTTGCGGCAGGGGATAGAGCGGATGTTCGGCATAGTACCGCGAGCCCAGCAGCCCCTGCTCCTCGGCGGTCACAAACAGGAAAAGCAAGGAGCGGCGCGGGGGAACACGGAGCTGGCGGAAAGCGCGGGCGATTTCGAGCACCGCAGCCGTACCGGCGGCGTTGTCTTTGGCCCCGTTGAAGATGCGGTCGCCGGAACCTTCGGCAGCAACTCCGAGATGATCCCAGTGCGCCGTGTAGACGACATACTGACTGCGCAGCTCCGGGTCGCTGCCTGTGATCCGGGCGATGACGTTGTGAGAATCCACCGTGCGGAGCGTGTTGCGCACAGTGATTTCGGCGCGCAGGCCGAGCGGCACCGGGCGGAACTCGCGGGTGGCCGCGACCCGCTTCAGTGCTTCCAGGTCCTTGCCGGCGCGACGGAGCAACCGTTCGGCCTGCGCCCGGGTGATCCAGCCCTCCACTGCGGCGCGACCCATGTTCCGGTCCGGTGTAATCAGGTCGAACTGTTCGCCGCTCCAGGAGCCGCGCACGACTTCCCAGGGATAACCAGCCGGGCCGGTCTCGTGGATGATCAGCGCGGCGGCAGCGCCGAGCTGTGCTGCCTTTTCGAATTTGTAGGTCCAGCGGCCGTAGTAGGTCATGGCCTGGCCGCCAAAAATCGGTTCGTTTTCGACGGGCGGGTCGTTGACCAGGAACAACAGGACTTTGCCGCGCAGGTCCGCGCCTTTGAAGTCGTCCCAGTTGAACTCTGGAGCTGTTACGCCGTAGCCGACAAAGACAATCTCTCCGGCCGCGGAGACAGAATCGGTCACGCGTTTTGTCCAGGCGACGAAATCGTCGCCGAAGCGGAGCCGCTCCGTCCGGCCGCGCTGGGTGATGGTGAGCGTCATGGCCGGATCGGCTGTGATGCCCACCAGGGGCACTTTCTGCAAATAGGTGCCGTCGGGGTTGCCCGGCTCGAGCCCGAACTCGCGGAGCTGCGCTTCCAGGTACTGAATGGTGCGCTGCTCGCCGGCGCCGCCCGGTGCACGACCTTCAAACTCGTCGGCAGCCAGTGTGCGCGTCTGCGCGAGCAGGCGGTCCGCAGTGATGGAATTCAAGCCGGCTTCCGGAGCGCTTGGCCCGCGCGAACAACCGGAACTGAACAGGAATGCAAAAGCCGCAACGCCAGCCAGCGCGTGCAACGAACGGTTCCGACGAGGATACATAGCCTCCTCCCTGGACGAAGTCGCGTGCCGGCCCGCCCCGGTGCCGTCCGGGCCGCACGAACGGGGCATGATACCTGGCTCCGGGCACGGTGTGTAGGGCGAAGGCGAGCGCCACACGTGCAGCCGCTTGCCTCCTGCCGAGGGAAGCGGGACAATCACAGCGATGTTCCGCCCCGGGCAAACCGTTCGCGTGAACCTGGCGGGCATGCGGGTGGGCACCGTAGTCTTCCACGCTGCGGTGACCGACGCGCTTGGCACCATCGTGCGGCAAACCAGCGAAGACCCACCGAGATATCTCGTCCGACTCCTGTTCTCCTTCAAAGGAGTGAATGAAGTCGAAGTGAGCGCCGACCGAATCAAAGGATGACCGGCCGGGGCACGTCGACGTGCCCCAGCCGGCAAAACGAAAAGCTACTGACAACCGGTGAAATCGAGTTGCTTCGCGGTGGTGGTGGTGCCGCCGGTCACTTTCAGGGGTTGGTCGGTAGCATCGCGGTCGGTGCGCTGCGTCGAAGGTGAGCAGGTCGGTGTGCCGCCGCTGAGCGGACGGAACGCGCGGGCTTCCACCGTGTAGAGTACATCGCCGGCGGCCGGTGTGCTGAAGGTGGTTCCACCCACGGCGAACGTGCCCAGGCTGGGGTTCGAAGCCGGCACGAGCAAACGGTAGCCCGCACAGAAGGTACCGGCTGGACAGACGACCGTGGCCGGGGTCGCTTCGGTGGCCACCAGGCCGGTGGAATCGCCGAGCAACGGGATGTTCAGAAAGCGGGTGACCCCGCCCACGGAAACCGGCTGGAAGGCGCTCAGGGCCGCATCGATGCTGACGCCGGTGCTGTTGCGCGAGGTGACCACGCCGGCGATGGTAGCCGGCCCCGCCGCTTCACGCACCAGCGGCAGGCGCAGCCCGCCGGTGCCTGCCGGAACACCGAGGAGAGCGGTCGCGTTGTAGGCGTTGCCGGCGGAGTCCACGGCCGTTGCTACGACATCGTAGGTGCCGGTGGGCAGCGGACAGAAGTTGAAGCCGCCACCGGCGTCGGCTGCCGTCTGCATGACGATGCGGCCGAATCCGGCAGGATCGGCCTGTTGCACAGTGACCAGTACCTGACCGGCGATGGGTTGCTGTGTGGCGCTGTCCAGCACGGTGCCGCTGATGCCGGTCGTCACCTGGCTGACCTGGCCGGCGGTGAGTGCGGGCTTCAGACGGAACTGACCGTTGCCCTGGCGGACAATCGAAGCGCAGGTGTTGAAGTCAATGTTGATGTCCACGTGGCGGTCGGCTTCCACGCGAATTGGTCCGCCGATGATCTGTCCGGGCGGAATCTTCAACCCGGTGATGTCCTGGCTGTTCAGGTTCAGCATGCGAACTGAGTCGTCGCGCAGCACGGCGCAGTTGAAGCCTGCCGTGCCACAGGCATTCGGCGAGGGCAAAGCCATGCCGGCCGGCGGATTGTTCGGCACGAGAATCAGGCGAATCTGCTGGTAATCTCCCACGGGGATCGAAACTTGCTGGCTGAGCTGGCGCAAGATGCACTGATTCTGGCCGACGGCGAGCAGGTCCACCTGCACGGGATTGCTGGCCAGTTGCGGAGCCAGCTCGACCCAGTTCTCGGCATCTTCCTCGCTGCTGATGTTGGCCTGCACGGAACGAATGCTGACAAAAACGCTTTTGAAATCGCCAGCCGGGAACCGACAGCTCGGCGGATCGCTGACGCTGACGCTGACGGTGCCGCGCGGGGGCTCGGAACGAAACTCGAATCGCGTCTGCCCGCAGCTCATCGCCAGCAGCGCGACTGCGATCACGCCGAGCAGCACCGGAAGCATCGGACGGTAAAAATTTTCCGGAAGGTTTTTCTGCGAAAACATTGCGTTCTCCTTTGCGGGCCGGGCAAGAGTCAGAACAGCAGCAGAGTGCTCTCTGGGGCGGAAAGTTGCCCCTGCAGTATTCCGGGAAGACGGAGCCGCTGCCAGGATGACAGCACGCTGTCTTCCAACACAGTCAGTTTAGATGCTGACTGCCCGGGGCTGGGGATGCACTAGGCAGTCCGACTCGAACAGTGTTTGCGGAAACGGGGCTGGACGTCAAGTGAAAATCAGCTCCGGGGGTTGGGAAGCAGTTGCTGTACAATGAGCCAGGTCGGGAGGTCAGCATGATCCATCGGCACGTGGTGCACAACGGCAAGCTGCTGCCCATCGAACAGGTGCGACTTTCTCCCGGGCAGGCCGGGTTGTTGAACGGGTGGGGACTGTTCACGACCGTGCGGCTGGTTGAGGGGGAACCGTTCGCCTTCGAGCGGCACTGGAACCGGCTGCAGAGAGATGCCGTGCGGACGCACCTGCCGCTGCAGCTCGATCGCGAAGCAGTGCGTGCGCAGTTGCGGGAGCTGGCGCGAATCAATCAGGTGCGGGAAGGCTGCGCGCGCGTCTATCTGATCTACAACACGATCGGATTCTGGCGCAGCGACGAACCGTTCCCCGACGTGGACCTGATCCTCTACACGGCCGACCTGCCCAGCTACCGGGAGCCGTGCCGGCTGGCGCTGCGCGAACATGGCCGGCACGCCGGCTCGCCGCTGGCCGGTGTGAAGACGACGGCATGGCTGAACAACACCTGGAACCTGTACGAAGCGCAGCAGCAAGGCTGCGACGAAGTCGTGTTGCTGAACGAACGCGGTGAAGTGGCCGAGTGCACTGCGGCAAACATCTTCTGTGTCCGGGAGGGTCGGGTGCTGACGCCGCCGCTCGACTCCGGCTGCCTGGAAGGCGTGACCCGAGCCATTCTGCTGGAAATCGGTCCGCAGGCCGGCGTGCGCATCGAAGAACAGACGCTGCACCCGGAAGACCTCTACCGCGCCGATGAGGTGTTCCTCAGCTCGACGAACCGGAATCTGCTGGCTGTAGGCGAAATTGCCGGTCGACGCATTCCGCAGGCACCCGGGCCGGTAACCCGCAAGCTGGATGCAGCCTTCGCCAGCTACGTGCAACAGTACGTGGCACAGCAGGCGGCACGTTCCACTTCGCGCTGAGGGCCCACGGCGACCATGCAACCGGCCATGCTCCGCGTGCGTCTTTGCTTGAGGCGCAGGCCGGGTGATTCCAGGTCTAGCCTGAGCTGCGCGGAAGCAGCCGGAATTCTGTTCCGAGCCATCCAGGAGGAAAACACCATGAAGCAAGGTCGAGGAATGCTCGCGGTGCTTGGAGCGCTGGCGCTGCTGCTCACTCAGGCGGCAGTCGCGCAGAAACCTGCCACGTTTGCCGGGGAGTGGGAGCTGACCATGCAGGGTCCGCAGGGGGCCATCACCCAAACGTTGAAGCTGGAACAGCAGGGCGACAAAGTGAAGGGCACGCTCATCGGCCAGCGCGGCGAGACTCCGATCGAAGGCACCATCCAGGGCAACCAGATCCGCTTCACCGTGAAGCGGCAAACGCCTCAGGGGGAGCGGGTGATCGAATACAGCGGGACTCTCGACGGCGACACCATCAAAGGCACGATGGGCGGCGGACAGTTCAGCCGCGAGTGGACAGCAAAACGGAAGAAGTAACGCGAAGCCAGTTCGTCGGACGAGACCGGGTGCGGTGTCCCAGATGGCGCCGCACCCGTTTTTTTCTGCAAACCAGCGGGAGCTGGCAGAAAAAACATCGGCCGGCCGCGCGCAACTCAGGCAGCCGTGGCGCGGCTCTGGCTGCGGGCCAGGGTGATTTTCAGCAGGGGCGGCGTCAGAAAGGTGGTCACCATCACCATGATGACCACGGCAGAGAAGATGGCGTCGGTGACCACACCCAGGCCCTTGCCGATGCTGGCAAAGATCAATCCGACTTCGCCGCGCGGCATCATGCCGACGCCGACCGAGAGCCGATCGAGGGTTCGCGGACAAGCCAGGCCGGACACCAACTTGCCGACAATGGCTACTGCCGTCAGAACAACCGCCAGCAGCACAACGCGCCCATCGGTCAAAGTCTCCAGCTTCACCTGCATGCCCATGAACACAAAAAAGATCGGGACAATCAGCGATTCGAGCGGGGAGAGCAGGTCGCGCAGTGAATGCCCTTTCAGTTCGTTCAGAAAAAATTCTTCCAGCACCAGGCCGGCGGCGAACGCCCCGACGATGGTGGCCAGGCCGAACTGATTCGCGACCCAGGACAGGAAAAACGCGAAGCCGAGTCCGAAGAAGAGTTTCACGTTTTCGATCTCGGTGCGTGCAAGCAGACGAACCAGGCGCGGCGTGAGCCAGGTCCCCAAGCCGATGGCTCCGACCAGGAAACCGAGAGCCTTCAGGGTGATCACCGAGACCACGGCAAAGCTGACGGTACCGGTGACGACCAGTCCGCTGACCACCGCGAGGAGAATCAGACCCAGCACATCGTCGATGACCGCAGCGCCCAGAATGATTTTGGCCTCGGGGCGACGCGACTGGCGCAAGTCGCGGAATACACGCGCCGTGATGCCGACGCTGGTGGCCGTGAGGATGGCTCCGATAAAGACGGCGTCCGCGAGCCGGGCCTGCGGATTCAACCAGGCCACCGCGACAAAGCCGAGCACCAGGGGTGCGCACACCCCAAGGACTGCCACCAGAGTGCTGCTCCAACCGACGCGGCGCATCTCCTGCACGCTGGTTTCGAGGCCGACCAAAAACAGCAAGACGATGACCGCAATGCGCGAAAGCAAGTCCACGAAATGATGGATGGCCACTGCCAGTGGTCCGGACGGGCCGGTCAGGGTTTGTGCGAGCCGGTCCCCTTCCGGATCCGGCAGCACGCGGTGGGCAGCTTCCGAGAGGGAGATATCTTCGTGCAACGCCACCTGAACGACTTCGACCATGGCGGCATCGTTGCGCAACACGGTGGTCACAGGCTCGTGGAGGGCATAGCCGAGGTTGGCCAGCAGCATGCCCACGACCAGCTCACCGAGCACCGCTGGTTGGCCTATCCGGCGCATCCAGCGGCCGCCGAGTACCGCCCCCAGACCCATGAGCACAAGCACAAGCAGGATCGGGGCCACCGGATCGGTGTGGTCGTTCGAACCGGCCCGGGACGCGACGGACAGCTCGTCCCGTGCCCCGGCTGCCGTCGCCGAAAGCAACCAGAACCATCCTGCGTGGAACAGTCGGCACAGAAACATTCGCACCGTCGACAACAACTCCGACCTCGAACTGCTGGACTGTTCGCACACGGCAGGCTGTGTGAAGCTCCACATAACTGGGGCGGACACCGCCTCAAGCACTAGGAGGTTTGGAAACGATTTCCAGGCCGGTGTCCTGCTTGCGGATCCAGACTTCGTGTCGCATCTCGGTCAGCGTCTCCAGTACGGCTCGCCAAGGGAATTGGGCAGGATCAAGCACGACAATCCGGATACCACCATAGCAGTTTTCGACCCGCGCAGTCCTGCCGATCAGCGTACGAAGCGATTCAAACAGTTCGGTTTCCCGCGGACCACGATGTTGCGGCTCACTGTGGCTCATCGGTTCAATTCCGCCATCATAGGCGCCTGAATCCAAATCCAAAGGGTTGCCAATAACAGGGTAAACACACCGACCACCAAGCCAGGCTTCAACCACGTCCAGAAGTCTATCAGGCCCAAGCGGCGACGTTCCAGAATACCAATGGCTATTATATTAGCGGTGCTGCCGATCATCGTGACATTGCCAAAATGGGTGCCGCCAAACAAAAGCCCCCACCACAGGGGAAAGATTTCCATACCCTGCAGACCCAGGTCCTGCACAATGGGGATCAAGGTGGCGACAGCCAGTACATTGTCCATCAGGGCGCTCAGGATTCCACCGCCCCAGGTGACCAGAATCATCAGAGCGGTTTCGTTGTTTCCGGCGGCTGTGCTCAGCATGCGGGCCAGTTCGGCGGTCACACCGACATAGCGCAGGGTGCCTACGCTGGCAAACAGCACCAGGAAGAAGCTGAGTGTCCACCAATCCACCCGGCGCTCGATGATCTCACGGGCGCGGGGACGATCGAGCAGCAAACACAGTCCGGCGAAGCCCATCGCGGTTCCGAGCAGCATGGTGTTGCGTTCCAGACCCAAAAGCTGTTCGACCCGGCTGTGCAGGACCAGGCCGGTAATCAAACCCGCAAAGATCAAAAACGAGACCAAGCTGATGCGGGTCGAGTGTGTGGGAGCCCCGGAATCGGATGCACTGCGTTCCGGCAGAAGCTTTTGCTGGAGTTCGCGGATGGGTTTGCGGAAATACCAGAGGCAGAACGGAATGGTAAGAAGCAAATTCAGCAGAGCGGCCGGAGAAGCCCAGCGCAGAAAGTCGGCAAAGGTCAGCCCACCCTGCATGGCCACCATCACGCCGACCGGATTGCCCACCACCGTGGCCGCCGAGCCGATGTTCGTCGCAAACACCAGCATGATTACGAAGGGAGCCGCAGAGATACCACGGCTGCTGACAAAGTGCAGGGTGATGGCGGTCATGAACAGAATCGAGGTGACTTCATCGACCAGCGCGGCCGACAGCGCGCCCAGCAACATCATCAGTGTGCAAAATACCCGCGCACTGGGACGAAACCCGGCCAGAACGGCTTCGATGATGTTTTCGAAGAAACGACGCTCTTCCAGAAATCCCACCACCGTCATCATGGCCACCAGGAACATGATGATGTCGATCTGGGCGAACTCGATGAAGTGCGGGATATCCAGAAGACCTGTGCCGAGCATCACACACAGCGCCAGGAACGCAAACGCCAGCCGGTAGGTCCAAAAGAACAACGTGGCCAGAATCATGCAGGAAAAAACACCGACCGCGGCAAGTTGCTTGGGCGCAAAGCCGGCCAGCCAGCCCAGCCCAATCAGGGTCAACGCACCCAGCAGAAAAGCGATGACGCGAATCACCGAAACTTCCCCCAGAACGGTTTAGCTGAGCTGAGATCCCCAACCGGCACCGTCTGCACAACGCTGAACACAACGAAAGGACAACATTTTCATCACACATCGGGCTGGGCGCAAGGAAAATCGAAAAACTGTACAGGCAAGAAAGTCGAATGTGAGGGATGCGTGTGGCCCAAAATGCAGATCAGCCAGTCCAGCGGGCGTTCCACAGCCAGCGGATGACCTCGCGTTGATAGCCGATGACATCCGCCTGCCAGATGATGCCCCAGAGCAGCACCGAGAGAAGAAAAACACAAAGTGCCAGCGCCAGTGCCAGATGAGATTCGCTGGCCGGCACCGTGAAAATGCGAGGAGTTTTCATGCCTGCGCCCCCTTTGCTGCAGGATGAATCGCCTTGCTGACTGGCCTCCGCAGAGCTGGTGGTGAAACCATGGCTGCACGCACCCACGGTTTGGCGGTGCAACTGAGGTGCCAGACAGAGTGGGAGCAGGCCAAGCCTAATCTCTTCACAGGGCAGGGATTGCGGATTGTTTCGCACGTGAACAGCACATACTGTGGCAAATATTTTTCCGCTGATGTGCAACGGTTCGGACATCCGCGCAGTAGCCCACAGCAACAGAAAGCAGAAAGGAAGACAATCCGGGAGAACTCTGGCGGGGCTGAGAGGACTCGAACCTCCGACACGCGGTTTAGGAAACCGCTGCTCTATCCATCTGAGCTACAGCCCCGCCACGGGGCCGCCATCCAGAGTAGGTTAACACAGCCGTGATAAGGTTGACTTCGCAAAGCAGACGCTCTAGCACCGCTTTCTTTCCAGCACCCAGGTTGCAAGATCCAAGATCGGGGAAACAGCGGTCCCGAGGTAGAATCGCTTTGGTTGCATGGTTTCGCGGCTTTCGTGCGGGTGGCGAGCGGCCCCCTGCCGACCCTGGTCGGACACCGCCGAGGAGGCGCGTTGCAGGCGATTGCTCCAAAAACGACGCTGATCGATTTGCAGTATCTTGGCTATCCGGAAGCAATTGCGGCTTGCCTGCTCGAAGGCGATGGCGAGTTGGCGCTGGTAGACCCCGGCCCGACGACCTGCTTGGCAACGCTGGAGCGCGAGCTGGCCGGCCATGGCATCCGGCTGAAGGACCTGACGGCGCTGCTGCTGACGCACATCCATCTCGACCACGCCGGCGCCAGCGGAGTCCTGGTCCGCAAAAATCCCCGGCTGCGCGTCTACGTTCATGAACGCGGTGCGCCGCACCTGGCCGACCCGTCGAAACTGCTCGCCAGCGCCGAGCGGCTCTATGGCGACCAGATGCAGCGGTTGTGGGGGGAAGTGGCGCCAGTGCCGCCCGAAAACCTGCAGGCGCTGCGAGGCGGCGAAACCCTACCGCTCGGCGGGCGGAAGATTGCGGTGGCCTACACGCCCGGCCATGCTGCGCACCACGTCAGCTATTTCGATGCCAGCACCGGCATCGCCTTCGTCGGCGACACGTGCGGGCTGCGCTATCCGGGATTTTCCATCGTGCTACCGCTGACGCCCCCGCCCGATATTGACCTCGAAGCATGGCAGAGGAGCTGGGAGCAGATTCGTGCCTGGGAGCCAGAACGACTGTTTCCCACACATTTTGGGCCGGCAGGTAACGTGGAGGAGCATCTGGCTCAGCTCGCAGAGCGTACGGCGCGGTGGGCAGAATACGCGCGGCAGACGCTGGAGCAAGCCGGCTCCGATGCCGACCGCGCAAGTCGGTTCCTGCAAATGGTCGAATCCGAATTGCACCGGGAACTGCCCGCTGAGGCGGTCCGCAGGCACCTGGCGGGCACCGCACCGGAGCAATGCTGGTACGGCCTAGCCCGCTACTGGCGCAAGCGGGAGGGATAGACAAAACAGGAACTCGCGGCCATACCCATCCGCAATCTCCCGGCACGCGGCCGGGCACACCGAATGCATCCACAGCCGGAAATCATTCCGAGCAGCTACGTTTCGACGGCCGCTAGTTGCCATTCGACTGTCTAGAACTCCCATGCAATGAAAAACTTGCATACCGAACCGGGGTTTGGTATAGGATGGGCCCGATTTTGAGGCAACCGGGGGAAACCCAGCAATTGCCAGAAGCCTTACCGACGAGACCGGACTGTGTGCCAGCCAAAGGGCGCAGCGGTCTTGGGCACAGACAGGTCAAGTGAAGAGCGACTCGAGAGGACGGCACTCGGTATGACGCTTGGCAAACGGCTCCGCCGGACCGTCAAGTTCCTGCACCGCCGCTACAAAGATCTGCGGATGATTGCCCGCGGACTGCTTTCCACCGACCATCCGGTGCTGGCGCACATCATTCCGATTCGGCGGTGCAATCTTTCCTGCGCCTACTGCAACGAATACGATGACCACTCCAAACCCGTTCCGACCGAGGAGATGTTCCGCCGGGTGGACTGGCTGGCCAGCCTGGGGACGTCCATCGTGACCATCAGCGGGGGTGAGCCTCTGCTGCACCCGGAGTTGGATGCCATCATCCGGCGCATCCGGCAGCACGGGATGATCGCCGGCATGATCACCAACGGCTACTTGCTGACGGCGCGACGCATCGAGGAGTTGAACCGGGCCGGGCTCGAGTACCTGCAGATCAGCATCGACAACGTGCTGCCGGACGAGGTCTCCAAGAAAAGCCTGAAGGTGCTCGACGGGAAGCTTCGGCTGCTGGCCGAACATGCCGAATTTCACGTGAACATCAACTCGGTACTCGGCAGCGGGGTGCGCAATCCCGAAGACGCGCTGGCCGTGGCCCGACGCGCCATCGAACTGGGCTTTACGAGCACCGTGGGGATCATCCACGACCACAACGGGCAGTTGCGTCCGCTCGGGCCGCGGGAGCAGGAAATCTTCCGGGAAATTATGCGCATGGGGAAACGGTCGTTCAGCCGGTTCCACCATTTCCAGGAGAACATCTCGCGCGGGTTACCGAATCAGTGGCGCTGCCGGGCCGGAGCGCGCTACCTGTACATTTGCGAAGACGGCCTGGTGCACTACTGCTCGCAGCAGCGGGGCTATCCCGGGATTCCCTACACGGAATATACCGCCGAGCATCGCCAGCGCGAATTCTATACCGCGAAGGGCTGCGCGCCACTGTGCACGATTTCCTGCGTGCAGCAGGTGGCTCTGCTGGACAACTGGCGCGCCCCGCAAACTGCGCCCAAACCGGCGCTCGAACCGGTGCTGGCAGCGGCCGCGGTCCGCAGTGCCGGCGCCGCCAGCGCTGCGGCAGGCCGACCCGCCGGACAGGCGCGCGAGTCCCTGGTGCCGCTCAGCACACTCCGCGAGTAGGGCTACGCTTGTTGTTCCTCTTGGTCAGCCCTGCAAATTCCGCTTGAAAACCAGCAGGGGGTGCGGTAGAAGCCTCACCATGCAGCCGGGTGGGAAACAAGGTGCCCACCTCGGTGCGTTCCTGAAAGGCTCGGGGCGTATCCATGGAAGAAAGAGCGGGGGAGGGTAAGCGCATGCATCGAGGCAGAAACATCGTAGTGTGTCTGCTGGTGATGTTCGGGCTGGCGGCAACGACGCCGGCACAGGTGAATACCGGCACGCTGTCCGGCCGTGTTTTCGATCCCCAGGGCGCAGCCATTGTCGGTGCAGAGGTGACCCTGAAAAACCTGGCGACCAACGCCACGCGCAGAACCACCACCGACGAAAGCGGACGCTACCAATTCCTGGCCCTGCCGCCGGGGCGCTACGAGCTGAGCGTACAGGCTCCCGGCTTTGCCCGGCTGGTGAACCCGGAAATCATCGTCAACATCGGGCAGGAGGCCGAATTCAGCCCCACGCTGGAGCTGGCGCGCGGGCAGGAAACGGTGACGGTGACCGAGGCAGCGGAACTGATCGAGACGGCGCGCACCTCCGTGGCGGAAGTCATCACCCAGCAGCGCATTAACAACCTGCCCATCAACGGACGCAACTACATCCAGTTCACCCTGACCACCTCGCAGGCAGCGCGGGATGCGGCGCCTTCGATTGGTGCCGCCCCCACCAGCGGGCTGAACTTCCAGGGGCAGCGGGCGCGGTCGAACATGGTGTCGGTGGACGGGGCCGATGCGGTGGACAACTCGGTCAACGGCATCCGCTCGACCGTTTCGCAGGAAGCGGTGCAGGAGTTCCAGCTCCAGGTGAGCAACTTTAACGCCGAGTTCGGACGGGCGACCGGGGCCGTGATCAACATCGTGACCAAGTCCGGCTCGAACGAATTCCACGGCAGCGCCTTCGGCTATCTGCGGCACAAAAACATCCAGGCACGCAATCCGTTTTCGGTCACCGTAGACCCGAACACCGGCGCGCTGATTCCGACCAAGCAGGAGTTCACTCGGGTGCAGGCGGGGCTGGCCTTCGGCGGACCGATCCGGCAAGACCGCACCTTCTACTTCTTCTCCTACGAGACGACGCGGCGACAGGAAACCGGATTCACGAACATCGGCGCAAACAACTTCGGGCTGGTGCAGACACCGGTGCCGGCGGACCTGGTGCCGCTGGTAGGACCCGTGCCCGGGTTGCTGACCCCCGCCCAGGCCGCGTTTGTGAATAACACGGCGTTGCCGGCGGTGCTGCGCGCCCAGTATTTCGGGCTGGTGCGCGAAGCTTCCTCGGTGGCGCTGACCGGACGAACCACGGCCACGCTGGGCGGCGCGCCCATTTTCATCACCACGGGAGCGCCGCTGCCGGCGTCGTTTGTGGCGCTGAATTCGCTGCGCGGCAACTATCCCATCTCCGAGGGCACAAGCCTGTGGTCGGCGCGGATCGATCACCGCTGGAACGACGAAAACAGCACATTTGTACGCGTCAGCGTGGCTCCCTCGCTGGTTACCGGCATCCAGGTGAATGCGCAGAATCAGAACTTCGGGCAGAACGCGGGCAACCGAACTTCACGGCAGCAGTTCCGCGACCTGACTGTCGTCGGCCAGCACGTGACCGCTTTCAGCACGACGTTGTTCAACGAAGCGCGATTCCAGTTTGCTCGCCGCGGACTGCACTACGGCTTCTCGGACCTGCCGGGCGGCGACCGGGTAGCGGTGAACATTCCGGGGTTTGCCTTCTTCGGACGCGAACCGTTCTCCACGGTGGACCGCATCGAGCGCCGCACGCAGGTCAGCGACAACGTGAGCTGGATCCTGGGCAAGCACACGATCAAGTTCGGCGGCGACTTCAACCTGATTCAGCTTCGCTCGGACAAGGAACAGATTTTCGAACTGAACTTCGGCGGGCTGTTCAACTTCGGCGGGTTGAGCGCGACTGCGGTCGGCTTCCCCGCGATCGCGCCCGGATTTACGGCGGTGCAGGCCTACGGGATGGGGCTGCCGCAGGTATTCGTGCAGGGGCTGGGCAATTCGAACAAGCCCTTCAACAACTACGTCTACGCGTTCTTCCTGCAGGATAGCTGGAAGCTCCATCCGCGGCTGACGCTGAATCTGGGCGTGCGCTACGACTACGAGCACACGCCGCTGTTCGCGCCCGGCACGCAGTTGAACGCCGACGCGGAGGCAGCCATGGGCGTGGTCGAGGGCATCCCGCGGGACAAAAACAACGTCGCCCCGCGCGTGGCACTCGCCTGGGATCCCTGGGGGGATGCCAAGACGGTGATCCGCGCCGGCTACGGCATCTTCTATGACCATCCGCTGCTGGCCATCGCGTTCAACTCCACCACGGCAGAGGGTGCGCTGTCGACTCAGTTGATCACCTTCGGCGGCGCCCCTTCGACGACCTCGATCGCCATCAACCCGGCCGCCCTGAACGCAACGAACATCTTTCAGGGCATCCTGAACACGACCGGTGTGCCGAATACCGGTTACCTGCCGAACCAGCAGCGGTTCGACCCGAAACTGCCGAATTCGATCTTCGTCAACCAGAACTTCATCGCGGCAGGCTTCCCGATTGCTGCACTGCCGTTCACGCTGCACGTGGATGGCGAATTCGCCTTCGGCTATGCCCAGCAGGCCAACCTGACCGTGGAACGACAACTGTGGCGCGACTACAAATTCGGCATCGCGTACACCTGGACGAAGGGCACGAAACTGAACCGGCCACGGAACATCAACGTGCCCGACCCCGGACTGCTCGTGAGCAATGCTGCCAACGCCATTCGGTCCGGGCTGATTGCTTCGGGCACCGACCCACGGCAGGTGGTCGTACCGACGGGTGCACCCGGCTCGTGCGTGAACACCTCCGGCGGCGGTAGCCTGCTGCTGGTCGCGCCCGGAGCCCTGGCGACGGGCTTCAGCGCGGCCAACTGTGCCGGCGCCCCGGTCGGGTTTGTGGGCACGGCAGCATTCTTCAACTTCTTCCGTCCGTCCGGACCGAATCCATCGTTTGCCGCTCTGGCCGGCGGGTTCAGCGTACAGCAAGCGCTGGCGTCGCTGGCCGGCTATCCGACCGGCTTCGGCACCACGCCCATTCCGTGGGGCGATGTGGTGCAGCAGGAGTCGAGCGGAAATTCCACCTACCACGGCATGACGGTCAGCTTCTCGAAGCGGTTTTCGAACCATTTCGAGTTCCTATCGTCGTGGACCTACTCGCACACGATTGACGATTCCACCGACCTGCAAACGCTGCTGGCTCCTCAGGACAACCGTCGCCCGGACCTGGAGCGGAGCAGCTCGACCTTCGACCAGCGGCACCGGTGGGTGACCAGCGCGGTGCTCGAAAGCCCGTTCCAGCGCACCGACGACGGGTTCTGGCGGAAGCTGCTGGCCGATTTCACCGTGGCGCCGATTTTCGAAATCACTTCGGGACGGCCGTTCACGGTGCTGACCGGCACGGACTTCAATCTGGACTTCGGGTCGAACACCGACCGGCCGTCGGTGGGCACCGGCACGGTGACCTCGCCGTTTCTGCCCGGGGTGAACTTCGGCCCGCCGTCGCGCTGCGATGTGGTCATTGCCATCGTGCCTTCTCCGCCGCTTGGCTGCACGGGCAACCTGGGCCGGAACGCGTTCACCCGGGAAGAGCTGATCATTTTCGACCTGCGGATTTCGCGGCGGTTCTGGTTCACCGACCGGTTTAACCTGGAGTTCATCACCGACGTCTTCAACCTGTTCAACCGGTTCAACGTGGCCGACGTGAACCCGCTCTGCAATCCGGTGGGCAACACGAGCTGTACAGCGGGCGAGCCGACCGCAGCGCTCGACCCGCGACAATTCCAGTTCGCTTTGAAGCTGAACTGGTAGGCGTGACTGTTCCCTGACTGCGACGCCCGCCCTGGAACACCGGGGTGGGCGTTTTTTTCGGCGCAAACGGCTGAACGCACACTTCCGTTACCGGGCCGAGGGGATTAGAGTGGAGCACAGGGAAAACAACTGAAGCGCAGAGGTGGTCGTCGCACATGGAAAGCGGGCTGGCAATCCTGGTGGCGGGCGTGCTGGTAGTCGTGGTGGCGCTGCTCATTTTCGGGTTAGTGCGGCAGCGCATCGCGCAGGAAAATGCAGCACTGCGGCAGGAGATGCAGAACCTGCTGAACACCCAGGCACAGATCACCACGCAGGTGACGCAGTTGATGGGCACGATCAACGAACAGCTCTCCGGCGTGCAGCGGGCTCTGCAGGAAGGCGTGCAGCATTCCGGGCAACTGGTCGCGCAGGCACAGAACTCGATGCGCGAAGAGCTGAAGAGCTCGCGGGAAACACTGGCGCAGATTCAGAAACAGCTGGGCGAAGTGCAGCAGGCAGGGCGGCGGCTTTCCGAAGCCTCCGAGACGCTGGAGCGGGTGCTGGGTGCGGCGCAACGGCGGGGCTCGCTCGGCGAGATTGCGCTCGAACGGCTGCTGGCCGACGCGCTGCCGCAGGCCAGCTACGAAATCCAGTACCGGTTTTCGACCGGCGACGTGGTGGACGCCGCCGTGAAATTCCGTGGCAAGCTGCTGGCGATCGATTCCAAGTTCCCGCTGGAAAGCTATCAGCGGCTGGCCACCGAAGGCGAAGCAGCCCGCCGCGGCTTTGCCCAGGCCGTGCGCACGCACGCCGATTCCATCGCGAAGAAATACATCCTGCGCGATGAAGGCACCCTGGACGTCGCCTTCATGTTTGTGCCCTCGGAATCGGTCTACTACGAGCTGCTGATGAGCGAAACCCAGGGTGTGACCCTGGACGAATACTGTCGCCGCAAAGGGGTGATCCCGGTTTCACCGAATACGCTCTACGCCTACCTGAGCGTGATCCTGATGGGGCTGCAGGGGATGCAGATCGAAGAAAATGCCCGACAGTTGGCCAGCAAGCTGGCCGGACTGGTGAGGCAGTTCGATCAGTTCGCCGAGATCTACGAAAAACTCGGCAAGCACCTGCACAATGCACAGCAGAACTACGAGGACGGCGACCGACGGCTGACCCGCGCGCGCAGCGCTCTCGAGCAGCTCGCCCAGGGCACGCTCGCCGAAGGCAGCGGAGCAGCACCGGCGCTCGAACCGGCCCGCGAGGAATAGCACCCGCTCCGGGCAGCAGCTACTCTCCCAGCAGAATCTTCCAGGCTACTTCCAGCCGGCGGGCGAACTCCTCTGGCGGCCGCTCGGCAAGCATCCGTTCGATCTCTTCGCGCAACGGGGAGAGGTTCTGCGGATCTTCGCGGAGCTGCGCGAGCAGCCGGCTGGTGCGCACGGCCCAGGGAGGCGGGGCGACACGATAGGCATGCAGCAGGGCCTGACGCAGAGCTTCCAGATTGGGCAAGCCGACAGCGGGAGGCACCAGGCGCACGCTCAACGCGAACTCGCCACCGCGGCGACCGCTCAATGCAATCCGTGCCCGGTTGTCCTCCCCGCCACTGGTGCGAATCCGCTGGACTTCGCCACCGGCCAGCCCGATGGTTTCTGGCGTCAGGTTGCGCGCTTCCAACTCGACCGGCTGCGAGGTACCGCGGACACGCACCTCCACCACACCGCGCTCACCGCGTGCCAACTGGGTTTTGCCTGAGGCAATTTCCAGCGCGACCAGGGTCACGCTGACCGGTGCGCTGCGGCGGCCGCCAACTTCCACGGTCAACTCCACCAGTCCACGGTCGGCACGCGGATTGGGCAGCACGACCAGAGCGAGTGGCGAGGCTGCCAGCACCAGTGCTGGCTGGCCACCCAAGGTAACGCGATTCGTATCGGCGTCTGCGCTGAAGCCCGAGCCAATCACGGTAAAACGGTCACTGAGGGCCAGCAGCGGTGCGACTGCATGGACCACCGGAGCCGGTGCGCTCGGCGGCGGAGCCTCCAGCACCAGTGCCGAAGCACGCAGCCCGCTGCCCGGAAGTCGCGCGATGAGCACTCCGGACTGGGCAGGGGCAGTGAAGCGGGCCCGGCCGGTCCCATCTGTGGTGACGCGCACTGGCGGCCCCGAGGGCTCTCCAGAGACCGGAAATTCTACTTCTGCACCGGCCAGCAGCTTCCCTTCCCCGTCCAGAACGGCCAGCGTGGCTGGCTGGCCAACGGCTAAGCGCGGCGGCAGTAGAATCGCAGCGGCAGAAGACTGCGGCGTTCGCGCTGCGGCAAAGGCACCGGCCGCAGCAAGCAGACAAACGGCGAGCTGCCGAGCGGTCACTGCTGCGCAGCGGCGCGGTCGGCCGGCCGCGGCGGATTTTTCACCCAGCGATCGAACCAGTGGATCATCTCCCAGAGAACGTGCTCAACCGATTCCCGCGCCACGTAGCTGTGCGATTCGTGCGGGAGGCTGACGTAACGCACCATACCCCCGTTGCCCTTGATGGCGTGATACATGCGATCGGATTGAATCGGAAACGTGCCGGAATTGTTGTCCGCCTCGCCGTGGATGAGCAGCAGCGGCTCGTTGATTTTGTTCGCGTGCATGAACGGAGAGATGCGGATGTAGGTCTCGAGCGCCTGCCAGAGCGTGCGGCGCTCGTTCTGGAAGCCGAAAGGAGTCAGGGTACGATTGTAGGCGCCGCTGCGGGCAATGCCGGCGCGGAAAAGGTCGGTGTGCGCCAGCAGATTGGCGGTCATAAAGGCGCCGTAGCTGTGGCCGCCGACACCGACCCGCTGTGGATCGATCACGCCGAGCTCGGCAGCCTTGTCAATGGCCGCCTGCGCGCTCATGGCAATCTGCTGCACGTAGGTATTGTTGACGGTTTCCGGATCGCCGACCACGGGCATCGTCGCTCCGTCCAGCACCACGTAGCCGGCCAGCAAGAAAAACAGATGCGACGCGCCGCTGAACAGCGTGAAGCGGTTCGGCGACCCGCTGACCTGACCGGCCACGCTCGCATCGGCAAATTCGACCGGGTAGGCCCAGACGACGGCGGGGCGACGCTCGCCCGGCTGGTAGTCCGGCGGCAGGTAAAGGGTGAAGGAGAGATCCACGCCATCGGCGCGTTTGTAGCGGACCAGTTGTTTCTGGATCCGCCGGAGCTGAGGAGCAGGATCGGGGAAGCTGGTCAGTGCCTGCCGGGTATCGCTGCCGGCCGTGCGCAAAAAATAGTTCGGAGGCGAGGTAACGGACTCGTGACTGGTGAGCAGGCGGGCCCCGTCGGGGCTGAGCAGGGCGACGACGAACTCATAGCTCTGCGCATCGCTCTGGAACAGACGCTCGGCCGCCAGCGTGCGAGTGCTGAACCGATCCAGAAAGGGCCGTTCGCCCTCCGGTGTGGCGCCCGAACCGGCGAGGAAGATGAAGTCCCCGTGCTGCTGGATGGCGCGATGGCCCGAAGGCAGCGTGCGGAGCACGGGGTTGCCCGGATGATTGTAGCGCTCCTGCGAACTCATATCCCAGACCAGCCGCGGGGGCTGCGACCAGTCGCGCGGGTTGTAGAACCAGGCGCGGGTCCAGAGGCGTTCGCGATCGAATTCACGGACAATCGCCAGATCGCCCCGCTCGCCCCAAGCGATGCCGCTGTAGCGGTGTTGCAGCTTGAGGATTTCTTTTGGAGCTGCAGAAAACGGCGCCGCGAGCCAGAGCACGCGGTCGCGGTGGGGAACCTTTTTCCGAGGATCGCCGTCGTCCAGGGCTTCCACCCAGTAGAGTGCCGCCGGCTCGGTGGGCACCCAGCCGACGTTGCGCGGACCGGTGGGCACGCCACCGAGAGGAACATCTTCGCGCAACGGCAGGCTGGCAATGGATTTCACCAGCCGACCGGAGAGGTCCCAGACCTCAATTTCACGGGGAAAGCGAGCCAGCGGCAGCAGATAGGAGTAAGGCCGATGAACATGTTCCACCAGAATGTGGCGCCCGTCGGGTGAGGGTTCCACACTGTCGAAAATTTTGGGCTGGCCGATCGGAGTGACCCGGCCGGTAGCCGAATCCACCAGCGCGAGCTGACCCGTGGCGTAGTAGTCGAACAGGTCTTCATCGTGGGCATTGCTGAGCAGGTCCTGGAAGGTGGGCGCCGGCGCCGGACGGCCAAAATTTTCCTGCACGACTGGGCCTTCGGGAAACGCCGGCGGCTGCGGCGGTGTCCCACGTCCTGCGGGAACAAGCACGCAGAGCAGGGTGCGGCTGTCAGGCATCCACTGAAAGCCTGAAGTGGTGACTGCGTTCAGGCGCACACCTTCCAGACGGCGTGCGCGGCCTGTGTTGGCCTCGGCCACCCAGAGTTCGATGGCGGCGTCTGTGGTGCGCGCAAAAGCCAGGCGCTGACCATCCGGAGACCAGACGGGCTGACCAACGGTCATCCCCGCGGGAATCTGAATGCGACGCTCGGTGCCATCCGCCACGCGCTTCAGTACCAGATTGGAATACTGCTGGGAGCGATGCGGGCCATTCGTCGCCGGGTTGATGCGCAAACCGGCCAGACGAAGCATCGGCCGGGCCAGCTCGGCAATGGGCGGGTAACGCTGTGGTTCAAACAGCAGCACCATATCGCGCGACGGGCTAACGCTGACCTGCGGCGTGGGCCGCGCGTCGAGCACGTCGAGGATTTCCTTCGACGGTCGCTGATAGCCCTGCTGCGCTGCGGCGACTCCTGCCACGAGCAGCAGCGCCATGCAACACCAAAAGATACGGCAAACCGAATAGCACCTCGACCCCGGAAACGCTGGCATCTGTATCACCCCCGTGGAATTTTTGCCGGAAGGATTTTACCGAACGATGACCCAGCAGGAAAGCAGCCTCTGTTCAGATGACGATTCCCTGCAGTTTTCTGTTCCGTTTAGAAACCACCCTGATACAAAGCGAAAAACTCAGATTGCGGAACTGACCCCATGCAATGCGGACGGGGGGGGGTACTGCGTACCCTTTTGGCACATTTGCTGGACTTGACGATTCACTTTGCCCCAGCAATGAACGACACTAGAAAGGCAAGACAGGAGACGGGGTTTATGGGGCAGGATGGGAACCGCCGCGGACCAAAAGTCCTGCTCGTGGACGACCACGAGAAGTTTCGGATGGTGACCGCCTCGGTACTGGAAGAAGGCGGCTGCCAGGTACAAACGGCCTGCAACGGGCACGAGGCATTGGAGAAGCTGGTGGAATCGCCTCCGGACGTGATGATTCTGGACGTTTCGATGCCCACCATGTCGGGCTTCGACCTGTGCCACATCATCAAGCGGGACGAGCGGTTCAAGGATATCCCGGTCATTTTCCTGAGCGCGTTCGGAGCGCCCGAGGATTACCGTACCGGACACGAGGCCGGCGGCGCGGTCTACATGGTGAAGCCGTACAAACACGACCGCCTGCTGAACATCGTGCGCATGCTCGCCGAACACTCCCGACGCGTGGCGGAAACCAAGCCCAAGGAATCCTAAACGCACCGGCCATCCCGGCTCGGCGAATTGCGGATGAGTCCAGCGCCAGCGGAGAAAACAGCCGTGACCGAAGTGCCCAACTCCGAGGAGCTGAAAAAGAAACGGCGAAGCACGCGAGTCAAGCAGGCGGTGCCGATCATCGTGTCCGGCAGCGACGCGCTCGGACGGCGGTTTCGTGAGCACACGGTCACGGCCTCGGTGAACTGCCACGGGTGCAAATTCCTTTCCAAGCATTACCTGCTCACCGGCACGAAGATTGAGCTGGAAGTTCCCTCACCGCACCCGGATGGCCAGCCCCGCAAGGTGGGCGCCCGGGTAGCCTGGACCGAGCGACCGAAATCCCTGACCGAACCCTTCCAAGTGGGCGTCGAGCTGGATACACCGGGCAACATCTGGGGGCTGGAGTTTCCGCCTGAAGACTGGTTCCCCTTCCCCGGTGACGAGCCGGCTGCGCGACCGGCAGAGACACCCGCGCGCCCGACCTTGCGCTTGGTCGAACGACCGGCGGCAAGCTCGCCACCCGCCGCAGCACCAGAGCCAGAGCACGAAACGGCCCAGGAAGAAATCACGCTGCTGGTCTCCGAAGAAAAGCCTGCACCGACAGAACCAGTGGAGCCAGCGTCGAGCAGTCTGGAAGTACTCCAAAGTGCGCTGGAGGAGGCCCGGGCAGAAATCGAACGAGTCGCGCGCAAGCACGCCGATGAACTGCGCACCCAGTGGCACACAGAGCTGGAAGCGGAACTGGACACCTGGACCGCCAGGCTCGAGCCGCGTATCGCTGCCGCAATCGAGCGGGCGGTAGCGGAGGCCGAATCGCGCGTAATGCAACGGGCCGAAACGGCACGCGCTGCGCTGGACCAGGCACAGGATCAGGTCGAAGCGGTTCTGGGCCAGTTCGAAGCGCGGCTCGCGCAGGCGGTGCAGGCTGCGCTGACCGAGACCGAAACGGCACTGCATCAGCGGACAGAGCGGACCCGGGCCGCACTCGAACAGCAGGGCCAGCAACTCGAACAACAGGCCAGCCGCGTCCAGCAAACTCTCGCTACCGCCACGACCCATGCTGAGGCTGTGCTCGCCGAGCTGGCGCGCCGCGCGGCAGCCGCGGAAGCAGCTCAGCAGCAAACTCTGAGCGAACTGCAGCAACAGATCGCCGGGTGGGTGGCCGAACACAACGCGCGGCTGGAGCAGACCGCCGGAGCGATGCTGGAACGCCTGGCGAGCAAGCTGGAATCGAGCGCAGAACGCATCGCACCGCAACTGGCCGAACGGCTGCTGGCGGGCCTGGAGCAACAGGTCAACGCGCAACTGGCTCGACTGCAGCAGGCGCTGGCTCAACTGGAAGACACGAGCCGCTCGGCCGACGCCCTGCTGGAGCAGCGCCGGCAGCAACTGGCCGCGGAAGTCGAACAGGTGACGGCACCGCATCTCGCCCGTGTGAATGAAATGATCGGCCGGCTGACCGAAGCCGAACAGCGGGCTCACCGGGTCTGGGAAGAACAGCAGGCGGGACTGGCCACATTGGCCGCCAAGGTAGTGGAAAACGCCCAGGCAGGCCTGCATGCAGAAATCGAACGGTACCTGGAAAACCAGTCTGACGTCATCCGGGAAAAACTGAGTCGGCATATCCACGAACTGGACGAAAAAATCACCGAGCTGACGCACACCGGCTACGAGGGGTTGCTGAAGGCCTCCGAGTGGTACCAGAAAAAGGCGCGCGCGGGCATGGACGCCGCGCTCAAGCAACACTTCGAGCAGGCCAGCGGCGAACTCCGCGCGCATGCCGCCGACCTCTCCCAGCGATTCACGGCCGAGCTGGAACGGCACAGCCGTGGCTTCGTGGAACACACCCGCGAGCTGCTGCAGGGCGAAAGCCAGGCCGCCACCGAGGTCTTCCGGACACAACTGGGGGAATCGAGCGGCCAGGTGCTGGCTGAGTTCCACCAGCAGATAGAATCCGCAGCGGCAACGCAGGCGCGCCATTTCGCCGAAGAGCTAGCGCGTCAGGCCCGGCACCAGCAGGAACAGACCGCACGTGCCGCGGAGCAGGTCGTGCACGAATTCCAGCAGCGATTCCAGCAGGAACAACAGGGACTTTTGACGCAGACGGCCGAAGCTGCCCGCGAGCAACTGCGTGGTGCGCTGGCAGCGACCCTGGGCGAAATGGAAGCCACCGCGGAGGGTCTCCGGCAGAGCTGGCTGGAATCGCTCCAGCAGGGCGCCGAGCAGGCACTGACGGATTATCGAGCACGTCTGGAAAACACAACGAACGCCTGGCTGCTGACCAGCGCGGCTCGATTGAACGAGCACACCGAAGCATTGCTGACGGAAATGCAGCAGAAGATTGCAGAGCGGCTGCGCGCGGCGATCCGCGAAGCGATGTCGCGCATGCTGGATTCCCTGACCGGATAAGACACAGGGTGGCAGGAGCCGCGCTGCCGAAGCCGAACGCCCTAGAATGTCTTCTGCATACCTCCAGCTTCTCCAGTCAAATTTTTTCTTCCAGACGAGGCACAGCAAACCGTGTGCTACCAGGAATCGCGTATTGCACCGGAGCTGCCGTTGCGGGAAACTGCTGCCGGGCCGCGAGCGGAATCCCGAGAAGAGCACACAGGAGGTTCAGCATGCTTGTCACCACAACCAACAGCGTGGACGGCCGCACGGTGCAGCGGTACCTGGGCATCGTGACCGGTGAGGCCATTCTGGGCGCAAATCTGTTTCGCGATCTGTTTGCCGGAATCCGCGACATCGTCGGTGGGCGATCTGCGGCGTACGAAAAAGAGCTGACCCGGGCGCGGCAGATTGCCCTGGAAGAAATGATCCAGCAGGCCCAGCAGATGGGTGCCAACGCCATCCTCGGCGTGGACCTGGACTACGAAGTGCTCGGGCAGGCCAACGGCATGCTGATGGTTTCCGCCTCGGGCACCGCCGTGGTGTTGCACTAGCGGGCCGACTCGGTGAGAACAACTGCGACCGCCAGCCGTCCTGACGACTCGGGCGGGCGGCCTGCGGAATCCGCAAGAGCGACCGCAGACCGACTGCGGCTGTGCCTGAGTGAGCGGGCGCATTCATGAAGAAGCCACGCGAGACAGAACCGGCAAGCTCTCCCCAACCCGGCCGTCATCGCCGTCGGCGTTGGGGTTCGCTGGCCATCAGCGCTGCGGTGACTGCGGCGGCCCTGTTTCTCTACACGGTCAATTTCATCGGCGAGCGCCCCACCCCCGAATTCAGTTTCCTGCAGCGGCTGGAGCTGGCCACCGTCGATCTGCGGTTTCAACTGCGCGGGGCCGCGCATCCGGACCCGCGCATCGTGATCGTGGACATCGACCAGCGTGCGCAGCAGGTGCTGGGGCGCTGGCCATTTCCGCGCTCCCACTTCGCACGGATGCTGGACGCTCTGCGGGAAGATGGTGCGCGGGTGGTCGCGTTTGACATCGTCTTTCACCAGCCGGACGAAACCGTGCGTCTGCTGGAGACGTTGCGGCAGCGGCTGGCAGCTTCGGCGACGCCGACGCTGGCTGCGGAACTGGAACGACTTGAAGCGGAGCTGGACCACGACCGGCAATTTGCCGAAGCACTGGCACGTTTTGCGGCGGCCGGGGGCCGCGTCGTGCTGGGCACGTTTTTCCTCTACAGCGAAACCGACCTGCGCGGACTCGATGCGGATGCGCTGGATCGCTATGCGGAGTGGCTGGCGTTCTATGCGGTGCCGCAAGTGCGGGCCACGGACTCGGCCCGGGGCGCAGAAAGCTATCGCGCGCTCGTGCAACGCTATGGTGATCTGCACATGCGGCCCCGCGGGGCGCTGGCGAACCTGGAGGCCTTCAGTCTGGCCCAGCCGGCCGAGGCAGTGACAACCGGCTACTTCAACATCCTGAGCGATCCGGACGGCGTGGTGCGCCGGGTCCCGCTGGTGCTGCCCTATGGTCGAAGCGAGGACCCAGCCCACTGGGATTTCTACGCCGCACTGGACGTGCAGGCGGTGCGATTCTTGCTGGGCATCGAAGACAACCAGTTCGTCGTGAACTACGGTGCTACGGGCATCGAAAGCCTGGAGCTTGGACCGGAACGGACGATCCGTCCTGACGATCTGGGACGCGCGTTGATTCGTTACCAGGGTCCGGCAGGCACCTATCCGTACGTTTCCATCGCCGATGTGGTCACGGGGAATTTCCCGCGCGGAACGTTCCGCGACCGGCTGGTGCTGGTGGGGGCTTCTGCGACCGGGTTGGGCGATCTGCGCTCGACACCGTTTGGCACGCTGGATTTTCCCGGCGTCGAAATTCACGCGAATATCGCCGACAATCTGTTGCACAACCGGTTTCTGCAGCGAGGCGCGAAACAGGTACTCGTAGATCTGTGCCTGATTGTGCTGTTCGGCGTTCCCGTGGGACTCTGGCTGGCCCGGGTGCGGCCGCGCTGGATGGTGCTGGCGCTGCTGCTGCTGCTGCCGTTTGCGCTGCTGCAGCAGTGGGCGTTTGTTTCCGGATGGTGGCTGAACGCGACGACGCCGGCCCTGTTCACCCTGATCCCGAACGTGGTACTGGTTTCCTTCTACCGGGTGCTGATCGAAGACCGCGAACGGCGAAAAGTGCGCAGCGCATTCCAGCACTATCTGAGTCCGGAGGTCATCGAGTTGCTGCTGGAGAATCCGGCACTGCTTGAACCGCGGCGCACAGAGATCACCGTGCTGTTCAGCGACATCCGCGGCTTCACCACCATCAGCGAGCGGCTCGACCCGCAGGAGCTGGCGCGGCTGATGAACGGATATCTGACCGACATGACGCAGATCCTGTTCCAACACCGCGGCACGCTCGACAAATACATCGGCGACGCGGTGATGGCCTTCTGGGGCGCGCCTTCGGAAGAGCCGCGTCACGCCGAACTCGCCTGCCGTGCTGCGCTGGACATGCAGCAGCGGCTGGCCGAACTGCGCGCGCAATGGCTGGCGGAAGGAAAACCGCCGGTTGCCATCGGCGTGGGCATCAACACCGGTGCCGCCGCGGTGGGCAACATGGGTTCCGAGCTGCGCTACGGCTACACGGCGATCGGTGACACCGTAAACCTGGCCTCGCGCCTGGAGGCCCTGAACCGGGAATTCGGCACGGCGATTTTGATCTCGGAGGCGACCGCAGCCGCGCTGCCGGAGGAACGCTTCCTGTTGCGGGAGGTGGATCACATCCGCGTCAAGGGCAAGCAGCAGCCCGTGCAGGTGTTTGAGCTGCTGGCACTGGTGTCGGAAGACGGGCGCGCGCCGACGCCGGAACTCGCCGCACTGCGCGAGCTGGCAGCACAGTTCGCCGCGGCACGGGCTCTGTACCGGCAGCGGCGCTGGGCGGAAGCCCAGGCAGCATTTGAGGCGATCCTGGCGCGCTGGCCCGACGATGGCCCGGCACAGGTGTTTGCACGCCGTTGCGCCACGTACCTGGCAGCGGAGCCACCCGCCGACTGGGACGGCGTGTTTGCCATGCAGCACAAATGAGGCCTTCGCGGCAGATTTGCCGGCCGCACGCACCGATGTTAGGATGCCAGCAGCAGAAACCGGAAAAGGAGCACGGCGGTGGCGCACATCTCGCGCAAAGAGCTGAAGAAAGACGAATTTCGAGAAACCGTAGCGCACAGTGCGCAGGCGCTGCTCTCGCACCGTCGCACGGTGTGGATCGTCGGACTGGTCGTGGTTGCTTTCCTGGCCGCGATTTTCGGATGGCGGTTCTATGGCGAACGTCAGACGGTGAAGGCCAGCGCAGCGCTCGAGCAGGCCATGGAGCATTTCAACGCGCGAATCCGCGCCGTGGGTGAACCGCAGACGCCGGACGAAATCAGCTACGTGGACGAAAAGAACAAGTACCAGGACGCAGCAACCAAATTCGCCGAAGTCGTCCAGCAGTACGGGCGCACACGGCCCGGGCAGATTGCGCGATACTACGCCGGGCTGAGCTATCTGCGGCTGGGACAGTACGATCAGGCCGAGCGCTGGTTCCGCGAAACAGAACGCACCGGGGATGAAGAGCTGGCAGCGCTCGCGCGTTTCCAGCTCGCCCAGTTGTACGAGCGCACCGGAAAACCGGAAGAGGCCGTGCGTCTGTACCAGGCGCTAGTCGAACGGCCCACCACGCTGGTGCCGAAGCCGGTGGTGCTGCTGGCCCTGGCCGAGCACCATGCCCGGAGCAATCCCGGCGAGGCGAGGCGAATCTACGAGCAGGTGCGCACCGAATTCCCGGATACGGCTGCGGCGCAGCAGGCCGAGCAGCGGCTGCAACTGCTGGCTCCGGGCAGCTAGCCAGGGGCAGAAGGTTGCCGATGACTCTGGCTCCTTATGCCATGCCGGTCCATCGTTCTCGGGGACGCCGCTACCCCGAGCCGGCCCATCCCTACCGGAACGACTACGCACGGGACCGCGACCGAATCATCCATGCGCGTGCTTTCCGGCGGCTGGAAGCCAAGACGCAGGTGTTCACCCGCCGCTACTCCGACCACTTCCGCAACCGGCTGACCCACACTCTGGAAGTGGCGCAGATCGCCCGCACGGTGGCCGGCGCACTCGGGCTGAACACCGACCTGGCGGAAGCGCTGGCACTGGCGCACGACCTCGGCCATCCTCCGTTCGGACACGCCGGCGAGCGGCGGCTGGACGAGTTGATGCAGGAGTTCGGCGAAAGCTTCGATCACAATCTGCACGCGCTGCGCATCGTCGAGCAGTTCGAGCAACGCTACCTTGATTTTCCCGGCCTGAACCTGACCTTCGAAGTGCGCGAGGGCATCATCAAGCACTCGCGCGAGTATTCTCCCGTGGAGTTCCCTGCCCTGGCCGAATACCTGCTGGAGCTGCGGCCCCCGCTGGAAGCGCAACTCATCGACCTGGTGGACGAAATCGCCTACAACACGGCGGACCTGGACGACGGACGCGAAGCTGGCCTGCTCGAACTCGAACAGATCCTGGAGGCGGTGCCCATCTTCCGCGAACAGTACGAGCGGATCGACCGACGCTACCCGCGGGCTCGTGCGAAGCTGAAATTCAACGAGGCCCTCAAGCGTGTGCTCGACCGGCTGGCGACCGACCTGATCGAACAGACGCGGCGGCGAATCCAGCAGGCTGGCGTGGCCGACGTGGATCACGTGCGGCAGTATCCGGAGCGGCTGGTCGGGTTCAGCGCCGCCGTCGCCGAGCAGAATGCGGCACTGAAGCGCTTCCTCTACGCGCAGCTCTACAACCACCCGGCGCTGCAGGAAGAACGGGAGCGTTCCGTGGTGATTCTCGAGGAACTGTTCCGGTACTATCTGGACCACCCCGAGGCGATGCCTTCGTATTATGCCGAGCAGGCCCGCCGCGAGCCGCGCCACCGGGTTGTGTGCGACTACATCGCGGGCATGACCGACCAATTTCTGCTCGAACAACACCGGCAGAAAGTCGCCGCAGCCGTCTGAGCCGCCAACGAACGGAGCCGTGCCGCGGCCGCAGCAGTACGGCTCAGCTTTCTTGACACATCCGGACGAGGCCGTATAATGCGAGTGTGGGGCCAGAAGGCCCCCATTTCAATGTTTTTGGATATCAAAGAGTTAGCGGTTCGCAAGCTGCGCATCCGCAAGAGCTACCCGCCCGGTTCGCTCGATTTCCACACCGAGGAATTCCAGCAACTGGACCCGCTCGAAGTGCGCGCCACCGCCGAACTGGTCGACGGGCAAATTCGTGTGCACGGGCATCTCGTGACGCGGCTCGAGCTGGCCTGCGCGCGCTGTCTGGAGCCGGTGATCGAGGAAGTGGCCCGCGATTTCGATCTCTACTACGCCCCCCTGGCCACCATGCCACGGGATGAGGAGGTGGCCCTGAAGCCGGCCGATACCGAGCTGGCTTTTTTTGACGGCGACGGCCTGTTCCTGGCCGACGTACTGGCGGAGCAGGTCAACCTGGCCATCCCCATGAAGGTCATCTGCCAGAGCGACTGCCGCGGGCTGTGCCCCCACTGTGGCGCGAATTTGAATCTGGAAGCGTGCCGTTGCGAAACGCATCCCGCCGATCCGCGCCTGACCCCGCTGGTACGCCTGAAACAGGACTGGTTCAAAAAGCATTAGAAGAGTCAGGCAGAACCCGTTAGAATACCGGAGCGAAGCGGGCACGAAGCCGAGGAGCAGGTATGGCGAATCCAAAACGTCGTCACTCAAAGTCGCGTAAGAACAAGCGGCGGGCGCACGACCATCTGGTGCCGCCTTCGCTGGCAGAATGCCCGAACTGCCATGAGATGAAGCTGCCCCATCAGGCGTGTCCGCACTGCGGCTATTACAAGGGCCGCGAAGTGATCGAGACGTCGGCCTGAGGGGCCGACGCGTGGCGCGAAGGCCTGCATCCACTCCAGCCGGGAGTTCCGATGACCACCATTGCTGTGGACGCCATGGGGGGAGACCATGCGCCGCGGGCGGAAATCGAAGGGGCGATCGCCGCGGCCCGGGAGTACGGTGTGCGGGTGCTGCTGGTGGGGCTGGAAAGCGTCGTACGGAGCGAGCTGGCCCGGCACAGTCACCGCGGGCTGCCGATCGAGGTGGTCCACGCCAGCGAAGTGATCACCATGACGGATCTGCCTTCGCAGGCGTTCCGCAAAAAGAAAGACAGTTCCGTGCACGTGGCCTTGCGGCTGATGCGCAAAGGCGAAGCCGATGCCCTGGTCAGCGCCGGCAACACCGGAGCGGTGATGGCGACCGCACGGTTCATGCTGGGGACGCTGCCTTCGGTGGACCGTCCCGCCCTGGCGGCTCCGTTTCCGACCTCGAAGGGCGGCGTGGCCGTGCTGATCGACGTGGGCGCCAACGTGGACTCGAAACCGGAGCACCTGGAGCAGTTCGCCATCATGGGCGAAATCTACTACCGCACCATCTTCGGGATGCGGCGGCCGCGGGTGGCGCTGCTCTCCATCGGCGAAGAGGAAACCAAAGGGAACGAGGTGACCCGCGAGGCCTTCGCCTTGTTGAAACAAACGCCGCTGAATTTTGTCGGGAACGTGGAAGGCCGCGACGTGTTCAGCGGCAACGTCCAGGTGATTGTCTGTGACGGATTCATCGGCAACGTGGCGCTGAAAATCAGCGAGGGGCTGGTGGAACATCTGGTGCAGGTGCTGAAAGACGCATTGAAGGCTACCGTGGCTTCCCAGGTGGGCTACGTGCTTTCGCGTCGTGCCTACCAGGATTTCAAGAAGAAGGTAGACTATTCCGAGTACGGGGGCGCACCGCTGCTCGGTGTGCGGGGCACGACCATCATCTGTCACGGACGGTCGAACGCCAACGCCATCAAGAACGCCATCCGCGTGGCAGCCGAGCTGGTGCGCACACGGGCCAACGCTCGCATCGAACAGGAACTGGCCGAAGTGCAGGCCGCTCAGAGGGCCTGACACCTCAGGCTGCTCCAAACACTGAGAAACGACATGGGCAAAACAGCATTTCTGTTCCCCGGACAGGCTTCCCAGTACCCGGGCATGGGACGGGAGCTGTACGAAAAATTCGAAGCGGCGAAACGTGTGTTTGAACAGGCCGACCGCGCACTCGGATTCAGCATCACGCGGCTGTGCCTGGAGGGCTCCGAAGACGAGCTGAAGCAAACTGCCAATACGCAGCCGGCGATTCTGACCGTGTCGGTGGCCGCCCTGCGGGTGCTCGAGGAGCGGCAGGTGCGCGCCGACTACGTGGCCGGCCACAGCCTGGGGGAGTATTCCGCGCTGGTCGCAGCCGGCGCGCTGGACTTCGTCGACGCCGTGCGGCTGGTGCGCAAACGCGGACAGTACATGCAGGAAGCGGTGCCGCCCGGACAGGGCGCCATGGCCGCGATTCTCGGGCTGGCACCAGCGCTGGTCGAAGAAATCTGCCGCAAAGCAGCCGATGGGCAGGTGGTGGCCCCGGCCAACCTGAATTCACCGGAGCAGACGGTCATTTCCGGACACGCTGAAGCGGTCAAGCGCGCCGTCGAGCTGGCCTCGCAGAGCGGAGCCAAGCGGGCGGTGATCCTGCCGGTTTCTGCGCCCTTCCACTGCGAACTGATGCTGCCCGCACAGAAGCGACTGGCGGCCGACCTCGAACAGACCACGTTCCACAACCTGCGGATTCCGCTGGTCTGCAACGTGGATGCCGACGTCATCGAAAGTGCCGAGGAGGCCCGCCAGGCGCTGGTGCGGCAGGTCAGCTCGCCCGTGCGGTGGGAAGAATCGGTGCGGGAGTTGATTGCGCGGGGCGTGGACACGTTCATCGAAGTGGGTCCTGGACGGGTGCTGAGCGGATTGCTGCGGCAGATTGACCGCTCGGTGCAAAGCCTGAACGTAGAGGACGAGGCGTCGCTGGCGACCACGCTGGCCAAGGTCAGCGCGGCTCGGGCCAGTTAGCCGAACGGAAGCAGTCATGTTCAAGCTCGAAGGCAAGGTGGCGCTGGTCACGGGCGCCTCGCAAGGCATCGGGCGGGCGACGGCACTGGCTCTGGCACGCGCCGGCGCTCGCGTGGCCGCAGCAGCGCGCAATGCAGAAAAGCTGGCCGCGGTGGTGGCCGAGATCGGCTCGGCCGGCGGCGAGGCGCTGGCCGTGCCGATGGACGTGGCCGATGCCGCGCAGGTGAAAGCGGGCTTCCAGCAAGCGCTCAACCGGTTCGGTCGGCTGGACATTCTGGTGAACAACGCTGGAATCACCCGCGATGGACTCGTCGTGCGCATGAAGCCGGAAGATTGGGAAGCGGTGCTGCGGACCAATCTGACCGGCGCGCTGCTGTGCACGCAGCAGGCCCTGACGGTGATGCTGCGACAGCGCTGGGGACGGATCATCAACGTCAGTTCCGTAGTAGCGCAGATGGGCAATGCGGGGCAAGCAAACTACGTGGCGTCAAAGGCTGGCCTGATCGGCCTGACCAAGGCAATCGCGGTCGAGGTAGCCTCGCGAAACATCACAGTCAACGCCGTTGCGCCCGGATTCATCGCCACCGCGATGACCGAGCCGCTGTCCGAGCCGGTGAAAGCGGAGCTGCTGGCGCGAATCCCGCTGGGACGGATGGGCAGCGACACCGAAGTCGCCGCGGCCATCGTGTTCCTGGCCAGCGAAGAAGCCGGCTACATCACCGGCCATGTGCTGGATGTCAACGGAGGCTTGTACATGGCCTGAGCGGGTGGGCGGATTGACCGGCACCGGGGGGACGAATAGAATGAGCGAGTTTGAAAGCGAAGCAGAAAACCCGATGGCGACCGGCCGCAGCGGACCGGAGCGGGAGGACAAAGAAGCATGGCGAGCACCGAGGAACGCGTGAAGCAGATCATCGTCGAGCAGCTCGGCGTGGACGAGAACGAGGTAACACCGAACGCCTCCTTCGTGGATGACCTGGGCGCCGATTCGCTCGATCAGGTGGAGCTGGTGATGGCGTTTGAAGAGGCCTTCGGGGTAGAAATTCCGGACGAAGACGCCGAAAAGATCCGTACCGTCAAAGACGCCATCGAGTATATCGAGAAACATACCGCCAAGAAGTAACTCGCTGTCGGGAAGGCCCACAGCGCGGCCCGGAGCCCATTCCGTGCTGCGCTGCGACGCCGGGGGCAGGGGAGATCAGCCTTGACGCGCCGCGTGGTGGTGACCGGTGTCGGTCTGGTCTGTGGTTGCGGGATCGGCACCGAAGAAGTCTGGAAAAACCTTCTGGCCGGGCAGAGCGGCATCGGCCCCATCACCCAGTTCGATGCGTCCGGGTTCGACTGCCGCATCGCCGGCGAAGTCCGCAATTTCGATCCGCTGAACTGGTTCGAAAAGAAAGAGCTGAAAAAAGTCGGCCGGTTCATCCAACTGGCCATGGCCGCAACGGACTTCGCCATGCGCATGGCCGCTCTGGAGATCCGCCCGGAGATCGGCGACCGCACCGGCGTCTACATTGCTTCGGGGATCGGCGGGTTCGATGTGATCGAACGCGAGCACGAAAAACTGCTCAAGGGGGGTCCGGGAAAGATTTCCCCCTTCTTCATTCCCGCCAGCATCATCAATCTGGCCGCCGGACACGTTTCGATCCGCTACGGAGCCCGCGGACCCAACTCGGCTACGGCGACGGCGTGTTCGGCTTCGGCGCACGCGATCGGCGATGCGTTTAAAATTATCCAGCGCGGCGACGCCGACGTGATGATCTGCGGCGGCGCGGAAGCCGCCATCACCCCGATGGGGATCGGCGGGTTTGCGGCGATGCGTGCGCTTTCGACACGGAACGACGAGCCGACCCGGGCCAGCCGCCCCTGGGACGCCGAACGGGATGGCTTCGTGGTGGGCGAAGGTGCCGGCATCCTGATCCTGGAAGCGCTGGAGCACGCCGAGCGGCGCGGGGCGCGTCCGCTGGCGGAGATGGTCGGCTACGGAATGAGCGGCGACGCCTACCACATCACCCAGCCGGCCGAGCAAGGTGATGGCGCGCTGCGGGTGATGCAGGCCGCGCTCCGCGATGCCGGCCTTTCCCCCGACGTGGTGGACTACGTCAACGCACACGGCACGTCAACCCCCATCGGCGATGTGATCGAAACGATCGCGCTGAAGCGGCTGTTCGGCGAGCGCGCCCGCCAGGTGGCCGTCAGCTCGACGAAATCCATGACCGGGCATCTGCTGGGCGGCGCCGGAGGGCTCGAAGCGGGCATCAGCGTGCTGGCCCTGCGGGATCAGATTCTGCCGCCGACGATCAACTACGAACACCCCGACCCGGCCTGCGATCTCGACTACGTTCCGAACCAGGCGCGGCGAGCCACGGTGCGCTACGCGCTTTCGAATTCGTTCGGCTTTGGCGGAACGAACGCCGCACTGCTGTTCAAGCGGTGGGAGAGCTGAACCCGGCCGGGCCCGGTACCCAGGCCGCGCCCGAAGACGAGGAGGCGACCGGTGAAGATTGCTGTCTGCGTCAAGCAGGTTCCCGCCAAAGACGCGCCGCTGCACATCGCGCCCGACGGTACATGGATTCGCGAAACCGACATCAGCTTCGAGATGAACGAACCGGACAGCTACGCGCTGGAAGAGGCGCTGCGGCTGAAGGAAAAACACGGCGGCGAGGTCGTGGCGATTTCTCTGGGGCCCGAGCGAGCCAAGCAGACCCTGAAAGAAGCGCTGGCGAAAGGGGCCGACCGGGCCATCCACATCGCGGACGAGGAATTCTACCGGCTGGACCCGCTCGCAGCCGCTCAGGCGCTGGCGCGTGCCCTCGAGCCGGAGCGGTGCGACCTGGTGCTGACCGGACTGCAGAGCGACGACCACGGCTTCGGTCAGACCGGCGTCCTGCTGGCGGAACTGCTCGGGCTGCCCCACGCCACGATCATCATGTCCATCGAGGTGCAGGACGGATCCCTGCGCCTGAAACGGGAACTGGAAGCCGGCTGGTTTCAGTGGATCGAGCTGCCGCTGCCCGCTTTGCTGACGATCCAGTCGGGCATCAACAAAGTGCGCTATGCCACCCTGAAGGGCATCATGGCAGCCAAGAAAAAAGAAATTCGCACCATCCCGCGCACCGAACTGTTGCCTTCGTTGGCCCCGACCCAGAAACTGGAACGCATCTACGTGCCCGAGAAAACGAAAAAGACAGAATTCCTCCAGGGGCCGCCCAAAGAAGTCGCAGCCAAGTTGCTTGAAAAGCTCAAGCACGAAGCCCGGGTACTCGGAAGCTCGTGATGGAGCCGCGCCGGAAAGGTCGTCTGTGATGCGCATCCTGCTCATTGCCGAACAGCGCCAGGGAAAATGGAACAAGGTCAGCTTCGAAACGCTGGCGGCGGCGCAGCAGCTCGCCACCGAAACCGGCGGTCGGCTGGTGGCAGCCCTGCCCGGCCAGGGCATTCGCGCACTGGCCGAAGAGCTGGCCGGCTACCGGCTGGACGAGGTGCTCGTGGTCGAGCACGAACGGCTGGAACCGTACACTGCCGACGGGTTCACCCTAGCACTGCGGCAACTGATCGAACGGGAAGCGCCAGAGCTGGTGCTGCTGCCGCACACCTACCAGGTGCGCGACTTCGCGCCGAAGCTGGCCGCAGCGCTCGGCCGCGCCCTGCTGGCCGACTGCATCGGCTACCGCTACGAAAACGGCCGCGTCGTGTTCGTGCGGCAAATGTTTCAGGGTCGCACGGCCGCCGATGTCACTTTCGCTGGCCCGCCGCCGTGGCTGGCCACCATACAGGCGGGTGCGTTCCGCGCTGACCAGCTCGAGCGGGGCAGCAGCCCGGCGCCGGTGCGCGCGGTGTCGGTGGAATTGTCGCCGGAACAGATCCGCGTGCGGCCCGGCGAGCTGTTTCGCGAAGCCAAGCAGGCCGTGGACCTGACGCAGGCGCCGGTCATTGTGGCGGTCGGTCGCGGAATCAAAGAAAAAGAAAACATCGCGCTGGCGGAAAAGCTGGCCAAACTGCTGGGCGGAGAGTTGGCCGCCTCGCGTCCGATTTGCGACGAAGGCTGGCTGCCGATGGAGCGGCAGATCGGCAGCTCCGGCCAGACCGTGGCCCCGAAGCTGTACATCGCGCTGGGCATCAGCGGTGCCATCCAGCACGTCGTGGGCATGAAGGGCTCGCGGACGATCGTGGCCATCAACAAAGATCCGAACGCGCCGATCTTCGAAATTGCCGATTACGGCATCGTCGCCGACCTGTTCGAAATTGTTCCTGCGCTGAACGAAGCCCTGGAGCAATCTGCGTCTTCCTGATCCGGGTGTCACTTGCCGGCGCCGCCGTCGCGCTGCGCGCCGGCCGGACCAGCGGCTGATGCACCATGCCCTCCCAAACTCCATGGACAGAATCCGCAGCGCCGCGATGGGGCCAGCCGCCCTGGCAGATCGAATTTCAGCCGCAGCCACCCGCGACGTTTCCAGCCCGCGCCGATTTTGCTGTCGTTGGCGGCGGTTTCACCGGACTGGCTGCGGCAGCGTGGCTGGCCCGGCTGGCACCCGGCGCAACGGTGGTGCTGCTGGAGGCCCGCCGGATTGGCGCCGGCGCCAGCGGACGAACCGGCGGCGTAGTGCTCGGAGAAACCGCAGCGGGCAAGCTGACCGGGCTCGGCGACGTGCTGGACGGATTCGCCCGCGTTCTGCAAACGCTTCAGGTGGACTGCGGCCTGCAACTTTCCGGCGTATGGGAGATCGCCCACAGCAACATCCGCGCCGATTCTCCCTTCCGTTGGCAAGACTACGGCGAATTGGGCGTGGTGGGAGAAGTGGCTGGCGGCACGGTGGACGCAGGCCGACTGGTTTCCGGATTGGCTCGCGCTGCCCAGCTTGCCGGGGCGCACATCTGGGAGCAGACGCCGGTGCTGGCGGCCGAGTTTTCGAGCCCGATTCAGCTGACCACTCCGCACAGCAGGCTGACGGCCGACAAAGTGTTGTTCGCCACCGATGCCGAATCGCTCGAGCTGAGCAGCCTGGCCGGGCGGGTACAACCCTGCCTGACGCTGGCCGTGGCCACCGAACCGCTCGACCCGGACCAGTTGGCGGCGCTGGGGCCTGAACCGCGCCGGCCGTTCTACACGGTCGATTTGCCCTATCTGTGGGGCCGACTGCTCGACGACGGCGGAGCCATCTTCGGCAGCGGGCTGGTGTTCGTGGAAGACTGGCGCGAACTGGCCCGCCTGGACGTGCACCGGGACGAGGCACGTGGCCTGTTGGAGGCGCTCGAGCAGCGCGTGCGCGGACTGCATCCGGCGCTCCGCACCGTGCGTATCCGGTACCGCTGGGGCGGCCCGATGAGCATCCGGCGGAGCTGGAAACCCGTCTTTCGTCGGCACGCGCAGTGCGCAGACGCCCTGGCCGTGGGATGCTACTGCGGACACGGCGTGGCGCAGTCGGTCTATTTCGGCGCCTGGGCGGCAGAAGCCTTGCTCGGCCTGCGCGCGTTGCCGGAGTGGGAGCCGCGCGAATCAGCCGGCGAACGGGATTCCTCTGATAGAATGGCGGCGCGATGAAACCTGCGGAACGGGAAAGGCTGGATGCCGATGTGCTCATTGTGGGTGCCGGCCCGGCGGGACTGGCCTGCGCACTGCGACTGGCCCAGTTGATCCACGCGAACCGGGAAGCGGCGGCTACAGCGGGGCTGAGCGCAGAAAACATCTACGTGCTGGAGAAGGCGCGCGAAATCGGCGCGCACCAGCTCTCCGGTGCCATCCTGGACCCGCGCGCGCTGCGCGAGCTGCTGCCCGAGTTTGAACGGACGGCGGTAGCCGGGGTCAGCGACACGCCGGTTCGCGAAGATGCCGTCTACTTCCTGACGGAGAAACGGGCGTGGAAATTCCCCATTACGCCGCCACCGCTCCGCAATCACGGCAACTACGTGGTTTCGCTGAACCGGCTGGCGAAGTGGCTGGCGGAACGGGTCGAGCAGGCGGGCATCAATCTCTTCACGCAGTTCGCCGGCGCCGAGCTGATCTGGGAAAACGAAGGCATCGCCGGCGTCATCACCGAGGACAAAGGCGTCGACAAGAACGGGCGACCGAAAGCGAACTACACGCCCGGCTATGAGTTGCGCGCGCGAGTCACCGTGCTAGCCGAGGGTCCGCGCGGCTCGCTGACGAAAACCCTGGTGCGGCGCTACGGGCTCGACGGGCTGAACCCGCAGGTCTACGGGCTGGGGATCAAAGAGCTGTGGGAGGTGCCCGCCGGGCGCATCTCTCCGGGCTTTGTGGCGCACACGATGGGCTGGCCGCTCGGCACGCGGATCTACGGTGGCGGCTGGATCTACGGCTTGCAGCAGAACCGCATCTCGCTGGGACTGGTGGTGGCGCTGGAATATCCGGACCCGCAGTTCGATCCACACGAGGCATTTCAAAAATTCAAAACGCACCCGCTGGTGCGACGTCTGCTCGAAGGCGGCACACTGGTGCGCTACGGCGCCAAGACGCTGCCCTACGGCGGCTGGTACTCGATGCCCCGGCCGTATGTGGACGGCGGACTGATCATCGGCGATTCCGCCAGCCTGCTGAACGCGCAGCGGCTGAAAGGCATCCACACCGGCATGAAGAGCGGGATGCTGGCCGCAGAAACCATCTTCGAGGCACTCTGCGCCGGCGACACTTCAGCGAAAGCGCTTTCTGCGTTTCAGAAGAAAATCGAACAGAGCTGGATCCGGCAGGAACTCTGGCCGGTGCGGAATTTCCATCAGGCGTTCCACGGCGGGCTGTGGAGCGGACTCCTGCACAGCGCGCTCCAGATGCTGACCGGCGGGCGCGGGCTGCGCGACCCGTGGCGCACGCGACCGGGGCATGAAGCTTATCAACGGCTGGATGGTCGCGGCAGTCCGCCGCCACGGTTCAAAGGCGACGGCCGGCTCACGTTCGACCGGCTGACCGACGTCTACCACTCCGGCACCCGCCACGAAGAAGATCAGCCCTGCCACCTGATTGTCGCCGATCCGAACATCTGCGTGACGCGCTGCACAACCGAATACGGCAACCCGTGCGAATATTTCTGTCCCGCAGCCGTCTACGAGATGACCGAAGAGCGGGGCGAACGCCGGCTCAAAATCAACGCCTCGAACTGCGTCCACTGCAAAACCTGCGACATCATGGACCCCTACGAAATCATCACCTGGGTGCCGCCGGAAGGCGGTGGCGGGCCCAACTACGAAGGCATGTAGCCATCGCCCACAGGCTTCCCGCCCCGACTGCAATCAACTTAGGCCCAGGAGCCAGCGGAAAAATCTGCCGAGCGGATTGCCGCTGCGGGCCGGCTCGCGCAGCGCAGGCGGCGCGGTGCGCGCCTGGACCACGCCGCGAAACACCAGTGCCGGTTCCACGCGGACTTGCTGAATCAGAACGATGAACTGCGGGTCGGCTTCCGGCGGCGGCTCCGGCGCAGAGGCATCGAAGCGGAGCGGAGGCATGACGACGGTCCAGACGGGTTCGCCGGGCAGCGGTGCCGGTGGCAGCTCCGAGGTGGGCGGCACCGACTCATCCGGGGCAGGCCGGGCCGGCTGCATCGGAAGTGCGAACACGCGCCGCGGCGGCGCGCCACCCGCCGGAGGAGGCCCGTCCGAACGAACACCGGCCAACTGCGGCCGCGGCGGCTCCGGTGGCGGCTGGCACGTGCAGGCTGGCAGGGACTGGCGGGCTGCGACCAGTTGCCCATCGCGCAGGAAAAATTCGCCGGCCTGCGGCACGACCAGGGTTTCTCCGGTGAACTGATTTTCCAGACGCAACGCACCCCGCGCCGCCTGCACGCACATCGCCCCGCCCTCCAGAGCGAGAATTGCTTCGCGAGGATCGTCGCCGATGGCAATCGGTGTGGCGGAGATGAACGGAGTGTAGAAGGTGACCGCCGTTCGGTCGTCGAGCACAGCGCGGAGCCGGCCCGAGTTGACCGCGATGGTGATTGCCGCACCGGACTTCAGCACGCGGAAGTTGGCCGGCCCGCAGGCGTGAATTTCGCCACCCTCGACCAGCTCGATCTTTGCATAACCGTCGAGCTGCACGTCGTTGCCACTCTCCAGCCGCTGCACGGCGGCTTCCAGGCGCTGCCCGTTGAGGGTGGCGCGAGCCGCGCGCAGGGTGCCCACCGGCTCCGGCGAAGGCTGCTGACCGGTGGCGTACAGGGCGAGCACACCCGCCAGCAACACTGCGATCCCGCCCCTGGCCGCTACAGCCCAGTTCCCAGGCCGCGTCCTCATGTGGAAGAAAAACCTCGGTCATATACTATACGCCTATGGCTGGCGCAAGCCCACCCTTGCATCCATCGGAGCAGGAGGCCATCAACCCGCTCTACGACACCCGGCCGCGTCCGCTGACGCGCTGGCAGCAGGTGCAGGTGCGCCTGCTCGGCTGGGCGGGCGCACAACTGGTACGGCTGCTCGGCCGCACGCTGCGCTTCGACGTGCTTGGCTTCGAGCACTTGGAACGGGAACATGCTGCCGGGCGCCGGGTGATTTTCGCCTTCTGGCACCGATGCATTTTTGCAGCCACGTGGTTCTGGCGACAGCGGGGCATCGTGGTGCTGAACAGCGTGAATTTCGACGGGCAATGGACGCGGCGGGTCATCGAACGACTGGGATTCGGCACGGCACAGGGCAGTTCGACGCGCGGCGGACTGCGCGGGCTGGTGGTGATGGCCGAACGGCTGCGGCAGGGGCGCGACGTAGCCTTTACGATCGACGGGCCGCGCGGGCCGCGCTACGTGGCCAAACCGGGCGCCGTGCTGCTGGCGCGACGCACCGGCATGCCGATTCTGGCGTTCCACATCGGCGTCGAGCACGCCTGGACGCTCCAGAAGAGCTGGGACCAGTTCCAGATCCCGCACCCGTTCAGCCGCGCCGTGGTGGTCATCGCTCCGGTGGTGGAAGTTCCCGCGCGGGCCGATGCGGAAACCATCGCCCGCAAACAGGCCGAGCTGCAGCGCCGCCTGGAACAGGCGCGCGACCTCGCCGAGGCCTGGTTCCATCTGGCCCCGGCGGAACGCGATGCCTGGCGCCGTCAATGGCCCGACTAGCCCGCCCTAGCCGCGCGGCGGGATACTCATCAGCAGGTGGCAGGGCGCGTGCCGGGCCAGGTAGTCGTGCGTCGTCCCGAGCAGCATCTCCCCGAGTGTGCGCTTGTGGTGATAGCCGAGCACAGCCAGGTCAATCTTTTTCTCTTTGAGCTCATCCAGCAGAGCCTCGCCGGCCAGCCGTGCGCGGAGCAGCAACGGGGCCGGTTGCAGTCGGAAGCGGCGAACGGTGCGTTGTGCGGCGGCGAGGGCTTTTCTGGCTGCCGTTTCCAGCCCGGGCACCGGTGCATCGAGTGGCGTGGCCGCGGGCAGCTCGATCACGTGCGCGAGCCAGATCTTCGCTCCCTTCGCGGCAACCCGGCAGGCCAGCTCAGCGAGCGCGGCAGCGTGTGATGCATCTTTGATGCCGACCAGAATGCGCTTGGCTTTCTTCACAGTCACCTCCCGAACCAGAAAATGAATCCCGCAACCACGCAACGGCTTTCTGAGCAAACCGGCACATGGCGCGGCGTCTTAATTTTGCCCCCTCCGGCGGGCACAGGATCAGCGTTCGCCCAAGCGGACGCGGACATCCATCTTGCGATCCCCGCGATAGATGGTGACGGTGACGCTGTCACCCGGCTGGCGCCGGTTCATCAGCACGTTCAGCTCGAAGGAATTGCGAACGGGCTCCCCGTCGATGGCCACGAGCACATCGCCGCCGATGATCAACCGACGCAGCCCGGCACGAACGGCGCGGTCGCCGCCGCGCAGACCCGCGCGGTCGGCCGGGCCGCCGGGTTCCACGCGTTCGATCAGGATGCCTTCCCCGACCGGCAGGCCGAGGGCTTCGGCCAGATCAGGCCAGAGCGGCGTGCCCTCCACACCCAGGTACGCCCGCCGCGGACGGCCATAGCGGATCAGGTCTTCCGCGATCCGGCGAGCGGTGTTGATGGGAATGGCGAAGCCGATGCCGCTGGCGGCTCCGCTCGGAGAAATGATCAGGGTGTTGATGCCGATCACCTCGCCGCGCGTGTTCAGCAGCGGGCCGCCGGAATTGCCGCGGTTGATGGCGGCGTCGGTTTGGATGGCTTGATCGATGAAGGTCTGCGGGCCGGTTTGCACGGTGCGCTCGGTGGCGCTGACGACGCCGGTGGTGAGCGTGCTCTGAAAACCGAAAGGATTGCCGATGGCGAGCACCCGCTGACCGACACGGACAGCGCTGGAATCGCCGAGCGGCAACGGTTTCAACGTGCGGCGTCCCGGGTCGATTTTCAGAAGAGCGACGTCATTGCGTTCGTCGCGGCCAACGATGCGGGCACGGTAGCGCCCCTGCTCGCCGCGCTCGCCCAAGGAAACTTCGATCTGGTCGGCATTATCCACGACATGGGCATTCGTGAGGATGTGGCCCTGCGCGTCGATCAGAAAGCCGGAGCCGGCACCCTCGACAGGCACCGGATTGAAGAAGAAATCATACTCGATGGTGCGGGTCACGATGTTGGCGACGGCCGGTGCGGCCTGCGCATAGACGCGCACGTTGACGACCTCGTCCGGGGTGAGCTCGCCCGTGGCGGTGCTCTGCGGGAACAAGGAGGCGTCCGGGACAGCCCCCACCCGCGTCGGCTGCGGCGTGCCCCAGCGTGCGCCGGCCCACCAGCCAAACAGACCAATGACGGCACCCAACACAAGCAGGTGAATCAGGTTGCGTGCGCGCGGGGTCGTGGTCATCGTTCTCCTGCCTTTCTGCGGAGCCTGAGTCCGCCTGCGAACCAATCACGTCCGGCTCATCCGGGCGGCGCTGCCGCCAGTGCTAACAGTTGCGCAGCGAGCGCTTCGACCTGTCGCCGCGTCTGCTCGAGCGAGCCGGAGCAATCGATGACATCGTCGGCGAGCCGGAGTTTTTCTTCCAGCGGCATCTGCGCCGCGATGCGCTGCTCGGCCTGCCGGGGCGAAAGCCCGCGGGCCAGCAACCGTTCGCGCTGCTGCTCAGGACGACACCAGACCACAATCAGGCGATCCAGATGGCGGTGGTAACCGGCTTCCACCAGGAGCGCGGCTTCCACGAGGGCTACGCGGGCGCCACGGCCGGCCTGCTCGGCGAACCAGTGCTCGATCGCTTCCCGTACGCCCGGATGGACCAACTGGTTCAGGCGTTCGAGCCGGTCGCGATCGGCAAAAACGATTTCACCCAGCCGACCCCGGTCTACGGTGCCGTCTGCCCGCAACACCTGCGGACCGAACTCGGCCACGACAGCGGCATAGGCGGGCTGGCCGGGCTCGAGCAGAGCATGAGCTACTCCATCGGCTTCGAGTACCGGAATGCCGAGCTCGGCGAACATGCGTGCCACGGTTGTTTTTCCGCAGGCAATTCCGCCGGTCAGGCCCACACGAAGCATCAGCGTCGCGCCGAAGCGGCTGTGGCGGCGCCGCGGCGGAGTCGGGCGGCGCGGACGGTATTGCTCATCAGCTGGGCAATCGTCAGCGGACCCACCCCGCCCGGCACCGGCGTGATGGCGCCGGCGACCTCAGCGACATCGGGGTGCACATCGCCCACCAGAACCTGGCCCTTCTCGCGGAAGGTGTTCAGCCGGTCGGGCGCGCGGGCAAAGATGCGTTCTGCTTCCGCGGCGTCGGTAACGACGTTCTGCCCGACGTCAATGACGGTAGCCCCCGGACGGATGTAGTCCGGGGTGACCAGGGCAGCGCGGCCCATGGCGGCGACGACCAGGTCGGCGCGGCGGGTGACTTCGGGCAACTGGCGCGTTTTCGAATGACAAATGGTCACCGTGGCGTGGGCGTGCAGCAGCAACAAAGCCATCGGCTTGCCCACAATGTCGCTGCGGCCCAGCACGACTGCGCTGGCACCGGCGAGCGGAATCTCGTAGCGACGCAGCAGCTCCATGATGCCGGCCGGCGTGCAGGCCACCAGATGGGGGCGTCCTGCCACCAGACGGCCGACGTTGATGGGATGGAAGCCGTCCACGTCTTTGGCGGGGTCGACCGCGTCGAGGATGCGTTTCGCATCCACCTGCGGCGGCAGGGGCAACTGAACCAGAATGCCATCGACTTCCTCGCGGCGATTGAGCTCGGCGACCAGGTCCAGTAGCTCCTCCGTGGAGACCGAGGCGGGCGGGGTGTGGAGTTCGCTGCGCAATCCCAGCCGGGCACAGGCCGCGATTTTGCTGTTCACATAGAGCTTGGAGGCCGGGTGGTCACCCACGAGCACGGCCGCCAAGCAAGGTTCGACGCCGACGGCGCGGAGTGCAGCGATTTCTTCCTGCAATTCAGCGTAGATTTGATCGCGGATGACGGTGCCGAGTAACAGTCGAGCAGCCAAGGTACGCTCCCGAGGGCGATGTTCACTCCGCGGGCATGATAACACGACGAGCCGGCGTCTGCTGCCGCGAGCACAGTCGGCAGCTTGCCGGCCCGAATTCAGTAGATATCGTATTGCTCCCAATGGAGCGTGGGGTCAGACTGGATGATTACGCTCTTGCGCGTCCACTGCTCGAGCTCTTCGACCAGGATGGACTCGCGAGTCTTCAGGGCCTTGGCAATTTCCGGATGGACCCGCAGGGTGATGCTGTTGCCGTCCAGCTCGGGCGCCATCTTCCGCGCCTCCATCTGGATTTCGTAGCAGATGGTCGGGATGGACTTGACCATGCCGGAGCCGGAGCAGTACGGACAGGGCTGGGTGAGCATGCGCTCCAGCGCCTGCTTGGTGCGCTTGCGCGTGATGGCCACCAGACCGAATTCGTTAAAGGAGAGCACCTTGGAGGGCGCTTTGTCGCTGCGCAGCGCTTCTTCGAGCGCCTGCATGACTTTGTTCCGGTTCTTACGCTCCTCCATATCGATGAAGTCGATCACAATGATGCCGCCCAGGTCGCGCAGGCGGATCTGGCGCACGATCTCCTTGACCGCTTCGAGATTCGTTTTGACGATGGTGTCTTCCAGTCGCGTGGAGCCTTTGCCGACGAACTTGCCGGTGTTCACATCGATGGCCACGAGTGCTTCGGTGTGATTGATGACGATGTAGCCACCCGATTTCAACCACACCTTCGGGCGCAACGCCTTGTCGATTTCCGCCTGGATGCCGAACTCTTCGAAGATGGGAGTTTCCTTCGAGTAGAGTTTGACGCGATTCACCAGCTTAGGCTGGAAGCGATTGACGAACTCGACGACGCGGGTGAATTCTTCCTCGTTGTCCACCCAGATGGCGGTGAAGTCGCCGCTCAACTGATCGCGGAGGACGCGCTCGACCAGGTTCAGGTCGCGGTGGAGCAGCGCGGGGGCGCGGCGCTCTTCGGCGCGCTGGCGGATTTCCTGCCAGAGATGGCCCAGAAATTCCACATCGGCGCGCAACTCTTCTTCACTGGCCGTTGCGGCGGCGGTGCGCACGATAAAGCCGCCCGGGAGGTTGCCCTTCAATTCGCGCAGCAACTGGCGCAGGCGGGCACGCTGTTCTGCAGAGCTGATCTTGCGGGAGACGCCGATGTGATCCAGTGTGGGCATGTACACCAGGTAGCGTCCGGGCAGCGCGATGTGGCTGGTGATCCGTGCGCCCTTCTTGCCGAGCGGCTCTTTCGCAATCTGAACGATGATCTCCTGCCCCGGCTTGAGCAGCTCGCTGATGGATTGCGTGCGGCGGGGCACGCGCTGCGGCCGGGGACGGAAACGCGCACGAGCCGTACGACGGTCTTCCCGGTGCGCCGGGCGCTGGAAACGCATGCTGCGGTCATGCTGGACACGCACGGAGCGCTCGGCCGTGCCGGCCTCGTCCGGGGCCGATTCCGGCGGGGCTTCTTCGGTCTCGACGAGAAGCGCACCGGCCTCGGTCGCGCCATTTTCCGACAACGCTTCCTCGCCTTCGGCAGCCTCTTCTCCGAAATCGGCATAGGCGGCTTCCGCCAGTTCTTCGGTTTCGAGCTCGGTTTCCTGTTCGAGCTCTTCGCGCCGCGCCTCCGCCAGTTGTGCGGCCAGTGCCCCGGCTTCGCCTTCTTCGAGCTCGGCAGAGGCCTGTCCGGCTGCCTCTTCTTCCGCTGTGGAGGCAGATTCCGTCTCCGTCGCAGCCGGTTCCGCAACAGCGAAGGATTCGGCGGCGGGCGCGCTGATGGGCCAGTCGGACTCAGGGACGAAAGCAGGAGGCTCGTGCACAACCGGCTCCGGCGGTGCAACGACGGGCACAGCTTGCGGCGCAGACGCAGTGAGCGATTCGGTCTGCGGAGCGAACTCTGCGACCGCCTCAGCAACCGGCTCGGAAGCCGGGAAAACTTGCGCCGCCGCAGCTGACTCCGGAGCCGGAGGCGCGGCTGCGGAATTCGGCTCGGTCACGGCAGGGAGGTCGGCGGGGGAAAGCTCTTCCGGAGCGACTGCCGCGGGCTGCTCGGATGGGACAGCAGGCTCTTCGGGCGGCGGAGCCGGGATGCGGTCTTTGTATTTGGCCAGCGACTCACCCGGGAGGATGACCGGCTCGTAGTCACCGGGAGATTCGTAGCCGTGCTGGACAAATTTCGAAGACGGCAGTTCCCGGCCGCGCGGGCCGCGACGGTCCCAACGGCCGCGGCGGCGTCCGCCACGGCCGCGACCACCGCGGTCCCGCCCGCGCGAGAAGCGGCGATTTTCGTAGCCGCCGCGGGGACTGCTGTACTGGTTCGGCGCTGGGGATTCCGCTGCCGGGGGAGCTGCGGGCGTATCGGGCCCGGTGACTTCAGGCGGCTCGAGAACCGTGCCGTTGGCCGTCTGCGGGAAGACCTGGCCTCCCTGTTGTTCCATTTTCTGGATTTTTTCTTCGACCGTGTTGACGATCTGGTCGTATTCTTCCAAGTCTTCGAGGAAGTCGCTGACGTAGAGGAAGGCGTCGCCATCCAGGCCGATGTCCACAAAGGCCGACTGCATGCCGGGAAGCACGCGGGTCACACGGCCTTTGTAGATGCTACCGACCAGGGCAAATTCTTTTTCGCGTTCTACATAAAACTCACAAAGCTGACCGTCTTCGACAATGGCGACCCGCGTTTCGTGCGGGGTCGCGGAGATTACCAGTTCTTTCGACATGAAAACTCCTTGGCGCGCACGGGCGGGCGCTACGGGGGCGCGCCGCCGCACAGACTTCGGCGAAGGCCGGGAAGTCCGGGGAGGGCAGGAACGAATTGTTTGGATACGCCCTCACGCGATGCGGGCCTCGATCTTCTTCAGAATTCGAGCTGCCCCGGGTCGTGGGCAGGGGCGCAGGCCATTCGCGAGGGTCAATTCACGAAGCGGCGTAAGCGCACGCTCATCACCAAGCCCAGGGCGAGAAACACAAACAGCGTGGCCGACCCGCCATAGCTCATCAGGGGCAGCGGGATACCGGTGACCGGCACATAGCCGATAACCATGGCCACATTCCACAGCACATGGATCCCTAAAACTGCCGCCACGCCCATGACCAAGAACATACCGGCCCGATCGGCCGCACGTTGCGCATGCTGGACCAGGCGCAGCAGCAAAGCCAGCAAAAGCAGCAGGGTGATGAACACCCCGCTGAATCCCAACTCCTCGGCCACGGCAGCAAAGATAAAATCCGACCATCGAACGGGCACAAAGCCCAACTGATTCTGGCTGCCCTGGCCGATTCCCTTGCCCCAGAAGCCACCCGAGCCGACGGCAATCTTCGACTGCAGGGTCTGATAGCCGGCCGACTGCGGGTTCTCCTCGGGCCGGAAAAATGTGTAGATCCGCTCCTTCTGATAGGGTTTGAGCAACGACCAGCCCACCGGCAGCAGCAGCAACACGATCAGAAAAGCAGCGACAGCGTGCTTCCACTGCAGTCCCGCCAAAAAGGCTCCGATACCCAGCGCCGGCAGAATCATCACCGCAGTGCCGAAATCAGGCTGCAGCAGAATCAATCCGAGCGGCACGGCGGTCAGCACGGTGGCTTTGACCAGGTCTGCCAGCGTGAGCTGGTCGGTACGCACTTCGCTGAAGAAGCGCGCCAACACAACAATTATAACCAACTTCACCAGCTCTGACACTTGCAAAGACTGCCCGGCGATGAAAATCCAGCTCCGGGCGCCGTAGCGGGCTTCGCCAAACAGCAGCACCGCCACCAGGGCGGCCAGGCTCAACAGGTAGAGCAGCGGAGCGTGGTCGAGCACAGCATGGTAATCCACACGGGCCAAAAGGAACATGCCGACCAAACCCAGCGCCACCCAACCCGTCTGCCGCCAGTGCATGCCGGCCAGCGAAGTGTTCTGCGTGGCGGAATAGATTTCGAGGATGCCGATCGTGCAGATGGCCAGCGCAATGGCCAGCAGCCACCAATCGAGGTCGCGGAAGCTGATGCGTTCGGCTCTCATCGGGTCCCGGGATCGGTCGAGCGGCGCGCAGCACTCGGCTCGGCAGGCTGTCTCCGGGAAGCTGCCGGCGTGCGGGACGCACCGGACGAGGCTGACTCCGGAGCCGGCCGCGGCTGCAGCTCGGCGATCATCGGCGCCTGCTCGGGGTCGTGGTGGCGCAGCTCGACCGTGTATCGCTGCCCTTCGCGGGCACTCTTCTTGTCGTAATACGCTTTGACCACATCGCGGGCAATCGGCGCAGCAGCGCTGGAGCCATGCTCGCCGTGCTCGACCAGCACGGCCACGACAATTTCTGGATTGACCCGCGGCGCATAGCCAACGAACCAGGCATTCTCCGTGAAACGCCGAGCCAGATGCCCGCCCAACCGGCGCAGGGTATCAAAGCTGATCAACTGCGAGGTGCCGGTCTTCCCGCAAAACTCCACACCCTCAATGCGAGAGCGCTGTGCGGTACCATCCTCGTTGACCACACCGAACATGCCCTGCGCCAATTTCTGCACGGTGCGCTCAGCCAGCGGGAAACGGATCTCTTCCACCGGGCTGTAGTTTTTCAGCAGGTGCGGCTGGCGGAACACGCCCCCCGAAGCGATGCCGCCGATCGAGTAAGCGAGCTGCAGGGGCGTCGACGTTGTGGCACCCTGGCCGATGGCCACCGAAATGGTTTCGCCGGCATACCAGGGCTGTTTCAGCGCACGCTGCTTCCATTCCGAGGAAGGCACCAGACCGGCTTCTTCCCCGGGCAGGTCAATGCCGGTGCGGCGGCCCAAACCCAGTTGCTGGGCGTAGAAGGCAATGCGATCGATCCCCAGGCGCTGGCCGACGTTGTAGAAGAAGACGTCGCAGGAACGAACAATTGCGCGATGCAGATCCACCTGTCCGTGACCTTCCTTTTCCCAGCAGCGGAAGGTGCGGCCGTAGAAGACACCAAAACCCGGACAGAAAACACTGAACCGCTCCGGCAGAATACCCGATTCGAGCATGGCGGCGCCCATCATGATCTTGAAGACGGAACCCGGGGCCAGTTGCGCCTGAATGGCGCGGTTCAGCATGGGCCGGTCGGGGTCTTCGTTGAGGCGACGCCACTCTTCCGGCGGAATGCGAATGGCGAACAAGTTCAGGTCTGGAGCCGGATGGCTGACCATGGCCAGCACCTCGCCGGTGCGCGGGTCGAGGGCGACCACTGCTCCCTTGCGGCCGGCCAAGCCGGCTTCGGCAACCAGTTGCAGGTCGTAGTCAATCGTGATTTCGATGGGCTGGCCCGGGATGGCTTCTTTTTCGTCGAGCCGGCCGACTTCACGCCCGAGGCTGTTGACCACCAGGCGACGCAGGCCATCCGTGCCCATCAGGATGTCGTTGTACTGGCGCTCCAAACCGGCCTTGCCGACGATGTCGCCCGGGCGCAGGCGGCCGCCGCTGCGTTCGATTTGCTGCTCGCTGGCTTCGCCCACATAGCCAATCACGTGGGCCAGAAAGCCGTCGCGGGGGTAGCGACGGCGATACACCATCAGCAGCTCGAGCGCCGTCAGGTCCCGGCGATGGGCTTCGATGAACGCAATGTCGGCGGGGGTAGCTTCGTGCTTGAGCACGATCGGACGGAATTGTGGCTCGTGGCGCGCTGCTTCCAAGCGAGCGCGAATCTCCTCCTCCGGAATGTTCAAGCCGGCGGCAATCTGCGGCAGTGTGCGTTCGATTTCTCCCCGGTCGTCGCGAAGCAGCAGAATGCTGAACGAAGGATAGTTATCCACCAGGACGCGCCCTTCGCGGTCGAGAATTTTCCCGCGGGGCGCATTGATGGGTACCGTGCGGATGCGATTGCGCTCGGCCAGCTCCGCGTAATAGTCGGCTTCGAGCACCTGCAGCTTCCAGTAGCCGAGCACCAAAACAACAAACAGTCCAACGAGCAGATAAGCCAGGAACGTCAGCCGCGACTGCGGGAGCCGATGCTCGTTGCCAAACCAGTACGACACGCTGTTGCTCCGTTTCCGCTGACCGATGGCGGGCGGGGCCGGGCGGCCAACCCGCGGAAGCGGCATCAAGCTACCACTTGCCTCATTCTGGTGCAACCGTTTTGCCCAGTCGAACAGTGGCGTTTTGGCGATTGGCCGGAAGGTCAGGTGCGGCGCAGGCGGTCCAAGGCCGGGAAGAACAGCACAGCCAGCAGTGCATTCAGCAGCGTGGCCAGCAGCAGGTGTGTTGTCAGGAAGGCACTGGCTTCACCGAGCAGCAATCGCTGGGCCACTTCGAGCACGCCTTCGTGAATCAGGTAGAACAGGCCAGCCAGCACCAGCCGGGCCAGCGGGTGATCCACGTCAATCCGCCCGCCGATCGAGGAAGCGCCGAAACCGACCACGGTTTTCGCCAGGCCAAACAGACCAATCAGACGACCGGTGAGGCCGTCCTGGAGCAGGCCAATGATCATGCCGAGCAGCAGGCCGGTAATCGGGTTGCGACGGCTGAGGCCAAAGTAGAGTGTGACCAGAAACGGCAGTTCGACGTACTCGGCACCGCGGGGCAGCAGCCGGGGAAGAAACACCTCCAGCACCAGCGCCAGAAAGACGGCGCCAGCAACCACACCCGGATGAAACTTGTGCACTTCGATGTGCGGTTCGCTTTGTGCGTGGGGCATCATGTCAGAGGCTTCCGCCACGGCGGGTACAACTCATTGCGGCGGCCCTGCCGGACGGGATTCGGCGGGCAAAGCGGCCCGGGGTTCGGCCGGCACCAACTCCTCGCGGGAGAGCAGGACGATGACCTCTTCCAGTTGATCCAGCCGCGCCGAAGGACGCACGACAATTTTCTGAAACGGGCTGCGCAGCTCGGTGCCGGGCTCAACCTGGAGCACGGTGCCGATCGGCAGGCCCTTGGGGAAAATCCGATCTTGGCCCGAGGTGAGCACGCGCTCGCCTACGGCGACCGGCTGCTCGTTGACGATGTAGTCCAGCGTGAGCGTGGGCGCGCCGCTGCCGCGAATGACGCCCTGGGTTCGCGAAGTTTCCAGCATGGCGCCGACACCGCTTTCCTTGTCCGTCAGCAGCAATACCTGCGCCGTACCGGCAAACACCTGTTCCACTCTGCCGACCACGCCATCGGGGGTAATCACCGGCATAGCCTTGGCGAGGCCATCGGAGCTGCCACGGTCAATGAAGAAGATGCGGCTGCCTCGGTCCACCGAAGCCCCGATGACGCGGGCAAAGACCATGGGATAGTCCGGGTAGTTGTGGCGGAAGTCGAGCAGGGCGGCCAGACGTTCGGCTTCAGCAGCGCGGGCTTCCAATTGAGCCAGACGGAGTTTGAGTTGCTGGTTTTCCTGGTGCAGGGCCTGGTTTTCGCGGTACGTGCCGCGGAGGGCGACGTAACCCTGCCAGGCTCCCGTCAGCTTGGCCCAGGTCCAGGAGGCAGCGTCCTGCACCGGCGTGATCAGGCGCACGGCCCAGACGCGGATCAGGCGCACGTCCTGATCGCGCTTGATCTGCACAGCGAGCAGCAACACCTGAGCCAGCAGGGTGGCGGCGAGCACAACGAGCGGGCGATGTCGAGAGGTGATCGGCAGCATGGCTGTTCCCCGCCGCCGCGAGAGCAGGCCGGCAGCTAGTGGCCGGGCCGCGGCAGCCGTCCCCTAGTCGATGCACACCTGGCGCAGGAGCCGGAAATCGCTGAGCATCTTGCCGGTGCCGAGCACGACCGAAGCCAGCGGGTCGTCAGCGATGGAGACGGGCAAACCCGTCTCTTCGCGGATGCGCTTGTCGAGGTTCTTCAGCAGCGCACCCCCGCCGGTGAGCACAATGCCGCGGTCGCTGATATCGGCAGAAAGCTCCGGCGGGGTACGTTCCAGTGCCACGCGAATCGCGTTCAGAATGGTGGCCACGCATTCGCTGAGCGCCTCCCGGATTTCGCTGTCATCAATCGTGACGGTGCGGGGCACACCCTCGATCAAATTGCGGCCCTTGACCTCCATGGTCATCGGCTTTTCGAGCGGATAGGCGGAGCCGAGCTCGATTTTGATCTGTTCGGCGGTACGCTCGCCGACCAGCAGATTGTACTTCCGCTTCAGGTAGTGCATGACGGCTTCGTCCATTTCGTTGCCGGCCACGCGCACCGAGCGGGAATACACGATGCCACTCATGGAGATGACGGCGATATCGGTCGTTCCGCCGCCGATGTCTACGACCATGTTGCCGGAAGGCTCTTCGATGGGCAGACCGGCGCCGATGGCGGCAGCCATGGCCTGCTCCACCAGGAAGACTTCGCTGGCCCGGGCGCGGTACGCACTGTCCTGCACGGCGCGCTTTTCGACCGGAGTAATTTCGCTCGGCACGCCGATGACGATGCGCGGATGGACCAGCACCCGGCGGTTGTGGGCCTTCTGGATGAAGTAGGTGAGCATTTTTTCGGTGACCTTGAAATCCGCGATGACACCGTCCTTCATCGGCTTGATGGCCACCACATTGCCGGGCGTGCGGCCCAGCATTTCCTTGGCTTCGCGACCGACGGCAACCACTTCGCCGGAATTTTTGTTGATGGCTACGATCGAAGGTTCGTTGACCACGATGCCCTTGCCGCGCGCGTAGACCAGCGTATTCGCCGTGCCCAGATCGATGGCCAGGTCCGAAGAAAACAAACTGAAGATCGAACGAAAGTTGTAACCGTTCTTGCTCATCATAGGCCTCTATCCGCCGTTCCCGCCTGGCCTCATCGGAGGGATCCGGGGTCGCAGACGGGAGCCGGCGTCCCCCAGAGCCGGTCGGTGGGGGTGCCGAAGCCGGCCGGCCCAGCGTTGCGCGCCCCCTAGGGTATCACGACTGGCACCCGTTTGATTGCGGTCGCACCCCGTCGGTTCTGCCCGGTAACGACAATGACCTGATTGCCGCGCGGCAACGGCGGCGTGTAGTGCCGGAAGCGGCCGTCGGAACGCAAATTGGCCACCGGCTGGCCGTTGATCAACACCGCTGCGCCCGGCTCGGTGCGGCCGATGACCTCCACTACACTGCCGTGCAGTTGCGTGCCTTCGATCTCCAGCAGCATCTCCTCGCCCTTACCCTGGGCGACCAGGGTGAACTTATAAGCGTCGCTCGGTTCACTCTGTTTGCCTTCCGCGTCAATAGCCGCCACTGTCCAGAAATAATCTCCGGCGTCCAGGCCCGAAAGCGTTGCTGAAGTGCTTTGCACGCGGCGCTCCGCCACGACCTGCGTGAACATCGAGGAAGTACCAACGCGCAGATGGTAAGCCGCCGCCTGGGGCACGGTGCGCCATGTGAAGCGGACGGTGGCCTGACGCGGCTCGGGCACGATAATCGGCTGAAAGTTGACCGGTTCGACCAGTTCGGGCGGAGCCAGTACCTGCGTTTTCGTGATTTCGCCGCCCGTGGCGAAGCTGACTTTCTCCCAGCGGTTGACCGGGATGTTCACACTTCCCCGCTGCAGGTCGGCCGCGCCTGCCGTGACCGTGATTTCGTGCTGGTTGCGGGCCGGGTCGGTGCGCACGGCAGCGCGGCTGTTTTCTTTCAGCGAAGCCACGGCATTTTCGAACGATACCCGGGCCGATGAACCGGGCGCCTCCCAGGTGCCCGTCGAAAGGTCCACGGCTCCGGTGGCGATGCGCACCCCGACGCGGGTGGTGCGATTGGTGTAGACACTGTTTTCTTCGACCGTCATCAGCGTGTCAGGTTTGACGGTGTAGGTGGTGCCGTCGGCAAAGCTGAGGCGAGCCACCCCGTCAGGGCCGGTGCGAATCAGGTCGCCCTTGTCGAGCACCATGCGGTAGTCGGCCGGCACCCAGTCCACCGAATCGGCTTTTTTGACGTGCACCCGACCGTCCAGGTTGACAAATCGCACCTGACTGCCCACCGGCTGCACAGCCGCTCCCGGGTTGCTGGCAAACGTCGCGGCGAAACGCTCCAGGCTCTGGGTGAGGAACGCCGGATTCATCAGATACCAGACCAGTAAAACCACCGCCCCCACGAGCAGCACGAGCACCACCACGGTGCGGTAAGTCACCGTGTGCCAGTACACTTCGACCCGGGAAATCTTCTCGGGCTTGGGTGGCTGCTGAGTCGTGTGGCTCATCGCACGCGAAATCGAATTTACAATCTAGCACACGACCAGAAACCCGTTTCCGCCGGCCCCGAACCGCGTTGCGTATCCGCCAACGCCCCGAATCTTTCGGAGGGTACCCACGGCCACTTCGAAATGCGCCTCCCAGGCGGGCGGCGAGCTGCTTCTGCCTCCCCCCGTCCGGCAGGGCAATCTCGCCAGGTGTTAGGATGCACCTTTCCCCTTTCCGGGGACCATGTGGATTGTGAGCGCGGCCGGCAACGCCTATAATGGGTGTTTTCAGGGAAGCCGCGGAGAGGAACCGAATGCTGCAAATTTTTCAAAGGCGCGATGTGCTCAAGCGCATACTGCTCGTACTGGTGGTCGCCATGATCGGCGGCGCCATGGTGATCACACTGGTGCCCACCGGCGTGGGTTCGTTCGGCAACCGCGCCGATGTGTTGGCCCGCGTCGGTCGGCAGGAAATCACCACGGCCATGGTCGAACAGCAGTTGCGCGAAATCGAACGGTTGCAGCAGATTCCGGCAGCGCTGCGCGGCTTCTATGCCAACACCGTCTTCCAACAGCTGCTCTACGAACGCATGCTGGAAGAAGAAGCGCGGCGACTGGGCATTCGCGTCACCGAAGAAGAACACGCCGAGTTCATCAAGTCCCGCCTGCCTGCGGTGTTTGCGGGCGATACGTTTCTGGGTATGGACCGCTACTCGGCCGAGGTGCAGTCGCGCTTCGGAATGACGGTCGCGGAGTTCGAGGACCGCGTCCGACTGGGACTGCTGGAAACGAAACTGCGGCGGCTGGTGACGGATGGGATCGGTGTCACACCGGAAGAAATCGAACAGGAATTCCGTCGTCGCAATGAAAAAGTAAAAATCGAATTCGTGCGGATCAGCCCGGCCGCGCTCGAATCCCAGATAGCCTTGACGAACGAAGAAATTGCACGGCATTTCGAAGAAAATCGCTCGAGCTACCAGGTGCCGGAAAAGCGCAGTGTGCGCTATGTGCTGCTCGACCGGGAACAGATCCGCAACCAGGTCTCTCCCACGGAAACCGAGCTGCGAAACTACTACAACGCCAACCTGGATCAGTACCGGGTGGAAAACCGTGTCCGCGTGCGGCACATCCTGTTCAAAACCTTCGGCAAGACCGAAGCCGAAATCGAAGAAGTTCACAAGAAAGCCGAACAAGTACTCCGCCGGGCACGGCGCGGAGAGGATTTCGCCCAACTGGCCCGGGAATTTTCCGAAGACACCACCGCACCGAACGGCGGTGACCTGGGCTGGATCCTCCGCGGACAGACCGTTCCGGAATTCGAACAAACAGCATTCACTCTGCCGGTGGGCAGCATTTCCGACCTGGTCCGGACCCAGTATGGATTTCACATTCTGAAAGTCGAAGAGCGTGAAACCGCGCGAACGAAGAGTTTCGAGGAGGTGCGCGATTCGATCGCGGCAACGCTGCGCGAGCAGCAGACCCGTCGCCGCATCGAAGAGTTGGCGGAAAAGCTGGCGGCAGCGGTGCGCCAATCCACCCGGCGGCCCATCGAAGAAATTGCTGCCGAGCTCGGGCTGCGCGTGCAGGAGGTGCCACCGGTCGGACCCGGCGATCCGATCGGCGAGCTGGGCAGCGATGCGAACCTGCAGAACGTCATTTTTCGGCTGCGTCCGGGCGAGCTGAGCGCGCCGGTGGCGATCGAACGGGGCCACGTCGTGGTCACGGTGAAGGAGATCCTGCCCGCACACCAAGGCACGCTGGACGAGGTCCGCGAGCGGGTGACCGACGAGCTGCGCAAACTCCGCGCCGTCAGTCTGGCGCGCGCGCGCGCCGAAGAACTAGCTCGGCGCGCTCAAGCCGGCGAAGCGCTGAGTGCGGCGGCGCGAGCACTCGGGTTGACCGCGCAAACCACCGAGTTCTTTGCCCGCAACGGTTACGTCGAACCGCTCGGCAACGCCAGCCAGCTCGCCGCCGCTTTCCAGATGAAGCCGGGCGAAAGCAGCGCTCCCCTCTCGCTCGGAACCGACTGGGTGGTCTTCCGGGTGCTGGAACGCCAGGAAGCCAATCCTCAGGAACTCGCGGCACAAAGAGAAACTCTTCGCAATCAGTTGCTCGAAGAGAAAAAAACGCTGGCCTACGAAGCCTTCCGCTCCGCCCTCGAGCAGCGACTCCGTCAGCAAGGCAAGCTGGAAATCAACCAGGAAGCCCTCGCCAGGCTCCGTGTTCCGGCCGGCGGTTAATCTATCTATTTGAAAGCAAAGCAGTTATAGTTGCTTCCTTTTTGATTGCCTTCCTTTCGGCAGCAGGCTAGCATTTTCACGGTGGTCGGTAGGCGCAGCGCCCGCCGGCCCCCGAAGCCTTCCCTGGACGAGCGACCGCCAAGGTCACCACGGAATTGGGCGCCCACAGCGGGGCGCCCGCGCAGCGTCGACTCAGCAAGGTTCGAGGTGTACCATGCCGCAGAAAAACAGCCGTCAGCAGAACGAATACCAGTGCGCGATCGAACGCACGCAGAACGGGAAATATTGCGTTCGGGTGCGCGCGGTGTTCCGACGGCACGAGTGGAGCTTGCCGGTCTATTTCCTGGCTTCGTCGTTCGACCGAGCCATCAAGAAGCTGGCTGAAGCCCTGCAGTTTTTGCAGCACAACGAGGAGCGGCTGTGGTTCTGGGCCGTGGACCGCTCGGACGACCCGAAGCTGGTCGAAGAGCTGCTGAGAGAAACCGGACTCCAGCTCGACCGGCGGAATGAGTTTCCGCGGCGGGCCACCGCAGTGCTGGTGCCGGCGGAAAAACCCGTGCCACCCTTTCTACTTTCCACCCTGCGACGCAACCTGGCCCACGCATCCGCGGAGGAGCGGGCGCGTTCGCTGGCGAGCGATTGAACGCGCCCTGTCAGGACCGTTCGCGCAGAATCACCTCGCCCTGCGCAATCACCACGTCGTTGATGGCAATGCGGTAGCGGTACGAGCCCGGCTTCGTGCCGGGCCGCACCGGGCCGCTCAGCAGCTGCACACCCGCCGGAGCCTGGAATACGTTGGAGGAAAACGGGCAGCGCTTCGGGTCGAACTCGACCCGAAGCGTGCCGGCATCGGATAGCCAGACAATCTGCTCACCCGGCCCCAGCACAACCACCTGCGGAATCACACCGACCAGAACCAGTTTTTCCGACATGGATGTGCCACCGCCTGCACTGATTGCGAAAGGCAGGCAGAAGATATCACATCGCTACCAGGAAGACATCGGGAGGCCTCGGGGGAGAACCCCCTAGAGGGGCGGCCTGGCTGCGGGACCAAGCCGGCCGATGGCGTCTTGCAACGCTTGGGCTGTGAACGGTTTCAGCAGAATAACGACACCGGCGAGTTCTCCGGCATGAGCTTCGGCATCGGCCATGTCGCCAGTCATCAGGATAAAACGTGCGGCGAGCGCGGGCCGGTGTTGCCGAAGCCAGCGGAGCACATCCAGACCGGTACGCCCGGGCATTTTCAGGTCGCACAGAATGAGGTCCGGCGCAACGGTGTGGAGTTCCGCTTCGAGCTGAGCGGCATCGTACCGCACGAGCGTTCGCCAGCCGCAGGCACTCAGCAGTTGCTCCAGCAGGGCGGCAATGGCCGGCTCGTCGTCCAGGACAAGGGCAAGGCCCGTGACCGGTGCAGAAGCATGAGCGGGTTCGACAGGATGGTCGTCCGCAGCAGCGGGTTGGCGGTCTTCGGGCAGAACGATGGAAAACGTGCTGCCCCGCCCCGGCTCGCTTTCGACGCGGATTTCTCCGTGATGCTGACGGACGATTTCGTAAGCGACGGTGAGGCCGAGGCCGGTGCCGCGTCCCATCGGTTTGGAGGTAAACAGCGGCTCAAAGATCTGCTCGCGCAGCTCAGAGGGAATGCCCGCGCCGTTGTCCTGCACCGAGACGACGACACGACCGACCTCGGCCGAACAGTGCAGCCAGATGTCTCCTTCGGCGCGAGCCCGTTTGATGGCCTGCTCGGCGTTGAGCATCAGGTTGAAGAACACCTGGAGAAGCTGCTCGGCGTCTCCGCAAACGAAAACGGGCTGCGACGGCGGGTGGTAATGCAGACGGATGCCGTGGACACGGAGCTGATAGCTGCGGAGCTGGATGAGGCGAGCGAGGACGTCGCGGAGGTCAATGCGGGCCATACGGGCGGCCTGCTGCTGCGAGAAACGGGTGAGATTGGCCACGACATTTTTCAGCCGCAGGGCTTCGGTGCGGATGGCTTCCAGGTGCGCACGCAGGCGTGCGGGCAGATCGTCGCGCATGAGGGCGACCTCGCTGAAGCCCAGGATCACCGTGAGCGGATTGTTCACTTCGTGAGCGACGCCGGAGACGAGCTGGCCGAGGGCAGAGAGCTTGGCGGCGCGCACCAGCTGCTGGTGGGCCTGTTCGAGCCGGGCCGTGCGTTCGCGCACCTTCTGCTCGAGCGCCTCGCGCATCTCGCGCAACTCGGCGGCCATCTCGTAGAAAGAGAGGAACAGGGGCTCCAATTCCAGGGCATCGGGCACCGGCCCGTGCAGGTCCAATTGGCCCCCGCGCACCTGTAACACCATCTGACGCAGCGCTTCCAGTGGCTGCCAGAGCAGTCGGCGATGCATCCGTCGGAACAGGCTGATCATCCCGATGGCGAACGCAACCGCAACCGCCAGCAATCCGCCGAGCCAAAGCATGGAGCGGCGGATGCGCTGGTAGCTGGCCTGAGCACGGGCGATCTGCAGCGCGTGGATGCGATGCAGATGCTCCTGCGCCTCGACATGGAGCCGGATCATTGTCCGCAGCAGGTGGTGCTGCGGGGGAGTCCGGGAAGAAGATTGCGCAAGCTCCTGGGCCAATTCCACCACCTGGCCGGTAGACCGAAACACCTGAAGGGCCAGAGGCTGCTCTTCACCCACCAGGGGAAGTTCGATGTACCGATGACGCAACCGCTCCAGACGTTCTGCAGTAGCCACCAGCACGGCGGTGCTCTGTTGCCCACCGGAGTCGTGCAGCTCAACGGCCGCAGCTTTCAGCTCTTCCATCTCCTTTTCCACTTCAGCCGCGACGAGCAGAGCATGGTGCAGGTCCTCGAGCGGCGCACCCATCTCGCGCTGCATCCAGAAGACGAAATACCCCGCCGCAGCCAGCAGCCAGAGCACAACCATCAGCGTGGCAGCCTGCAAAACAATGAAGCGCTTCTGTATCGAACTGGGCTTTGGCTTCAGCGACAAGTGGTGCGGCTCCGGCGACATTACCAATGGCAGTTTTGCCGGGCAGAGTTCTCGCACCTGGACGGCCATTCGGACAGCGGACAAGCAGTTTGAAATCAGCGCGTGAAGATGTCACAGAGGGACCTGCAGTCCGGCAGTGTGTTCAGAACGGCACAGGTGTGCCGTGTACGCACGCTGGCTGCACAGCGTTGCAAAGAAAAAACAGCGTGCCGCACGGTGTGATTGACGACCAGTCAGCACTCCTCTATAGTGGTGAAGTCTTCTTCTTTCGCGCTGTGGGCCATCGGTGGGTTCCTCGCGACGTCGGAAGAGGCGCTCTATACATCTCCGAGGCAGAGGAACCGAACACGAATGGCTGCACGACTGCTGCCCGCAACCACAGAACAAGCCAAGACTGTACTGAAAACGCTTCCCTTCTGGGCGGTGCATCTGGCCTGCCTGGCCGTTTTCTGGATCGAGTTCCGCTGGTCGTTTGTGGCGCTGTGTCTGGCGCTCTATTTTTCGCGGATGTTTTTCGTCACCGCAGGCTATCACCGCTATTTTTCGCATCGCGCGTTCAAGACGAGCCGCGCGTTCCAATTCTTGCTGGCCTATGCGGCCATGACGTCCGCGCAGAAAGGCGTGCTCTGGTGGGCTGCGCATCATCGCCATCACCACCGCTACGCCGACACCGACCAGGATCTGCACTCCCCCGGACTGCGGGGATTCTGGTGGTCGCACGTGGGCTGGATTCTGAGCAACCGTTACAACCGCACCGAGGTGGAACAGATCCGGGATTTCTACAAATTCCCCGAGTTGCGCTGGCTGAATCGGTGGTTTCTGGTGCCTCCGCTCACGCTGGCCGTAGCGTTGTTTCTCGCCGGCGGGTGGGGGTGGCTGGTGTGGGGATTTTTCGTGAGCACGGTGCTGTTGTGGCACGGCTCGTTTCTCGTGAATTCGCTTGCCCATGTTTTCGGCCGTCGCCGCTATCCCACCCCGGACGACAGCCGCAACAGTTTTCTGATGGCGCTGCTCACGCTGGGGGAAGGCTGGCACAACAATCATCACCACTACATGGCTTCGGCACGGCAGGGATTTTTCTGGTGGGAAATCGACGTCACCTACTACCTGCTGAAACTGCTTGCCTGGTGCGGGCTCGTCTGGGAACTGCGCGAGCCGCCGCCGCATGTCCTGGCCGAAGAAACCTCCTAGCGGCCGACGAGCCGCTCAGGGCAGCGCCTCCACAGCCGCCTCGATGTGTCGGGCGGAGATGCCGAAGGCGTCCAGCAATTCTTCGGGCTTGCCCGAGTGGGGCAGGCCGGAAACGGCCAGCCGCTTCATTGCCGCCAGCCGTGCGCCCGATTCGAGCAGCGCGGTGGCGACGGCTTCACCCAAACCGCCTTCCGGGTAGTGGTCTTCGACGGTAATGACGCACCCGCCGGCAGCTTCCACTTCGCGGCGCAGCGCGGCGCCGTCAAGCGGCTTCAGGCAGTAGAGGTCAATCACCCGCACAGCAATCCCCTTCTGTTGCAGACGCTCGGCGGCACGCAGCGCTTCGTGCAGAGTGATGCCGCCGGCAATCACGGCCGCGCGGTCGTGCCCGCTCTGGCGCAGTACCTTGAAACCCGGGATCGGAAACAGCTCGTCGTTGCCGTACAGCACAGGGGTTTTCGGCCGGGTGGTGCGCAGAAAACAGATGCCCGGCCGTCGCGCCATGGCTTCGACCAGCCGCTCGGTGGCCACCGCATCGGCCGGGTAAAGCACTGTGGCGTCGGGGATGGGACGAAACATCGCCAAGTCTTCAAGAGCCATCTGCGAAGGACCATCCTCACCGATGGAAACGCCGCAGTGCGAGCCGACCAGTTTCAGGTTGCTGCGACTGATGCCTGCCATGCGAATCTGGTCGCAGGCACGCGACAGAAAACAGGCAAACGTGGCGACAAAGGGCACCAGACCGCGCGCGGCCAGACCCACGCCGACGCTGACCATGTTCTGCTCGGCAATGTATCCCTGGAAGAAGCGTTCCGGATACGCGTCCGCGAAAATTTCGGCGTAGGTGGAATTTTTTACGTCACCATCCACGGCGACGACGCGCGGATGCACGGCCGCGAGTTTTTTCAGCGCCGTGCCGTAGGCCTGGCGCGTGGCCACCAGCTCGCCTCTGCGGTAGGCTGGCGGCGCCGGCGCCGGGAAGTCCGGCGGGGCGGGCAATGCGGTGCGGGCGTAGCTGCGACCTTCGTCCGCAGGCAGCTCGGGCGCGCCGCCCAGCTCGGCCAGCGCGGCAGCCAACCGGTCTTCGGGCACCGGCCGGCCGTGCCACCCCTCCTGCCCTTCGAGAAAACTGACACCCTTGCCTTTCAGCGTGCGCGCCAGGATGGCCTGCGGGCGACCGCGGGTGGCCCGGGCGCGATCCAATGCGGCGATGATCGCAGCCAGATCGTGGCCTTCGACCAGCTCCGTGTGCCAGCCGTAGGCGTCGAAGCGGCGGCGGTAGGCTTCCAAATCGTGGCGATACATGGTCGGCTCGCTCTGGCCGAGCGCGTTGATATCCACGAGGGCCGTCAGGTTGTCGAGCTTGTAGTGCGCAGCAAACGCGACCGCTTCCCACACGTTCCCTTCGGCCATTTCGCCATCGCCGAGCAGCACATAGACACGCGCCTGATTTTTGTCGAGATACTTCGCGCCCAAGGCCAGTCCCGCGCCGACAGACAGTCCCTGGCCGAGCGAGCCGGTCGCGGCATCCACGCCGGGCACGCGAGGCGTGGGATGGCCTTCGAGTTCGCTCGCAAATTCCCGCAGGGTCATCAGGCGGGAGGCGGGAAACACACCGGCTTCGGCCAGCGCCGCATAGAGCACCGGTGCCGCATGGCCTTTGGAGAGGACAAACCGGTCGCAGTCGGGTGCGTGCGGATTTTGCGGGTCGAACCGCATGGCATGAAAGAACACGGCCGCCACCAGCTCGGCTGCAGAAAGACACGAGGTGGGATGGCCGGAGCCGGCGCGCGTGGTGGCACGCAGGGAATGAACACGCAGGCGGCGTGCGATTTCTCGGAGCTGTTCGATGCTGGTGCCGCGCTGCGGGGCTTCCTGAGAGGTGGCCGTCATCATCTGCTCCTTCGCGTTTGTCCGGGCCGGTTCGCCGGCCGTGTGCAGCCGAGCTGCAAACGCTGCTTGGGTTCCGACTGCGCCACCCTGCTGGCGCGGTCTGATCGGTCTGCTGCGAGGGGGCGCATTGTAGCGGAAATGCGGGCTTTTTATAAGATGCTTTCAGGGTTCGCCGCGAAGCGCCAAAACGAAGCGCCTGCCCGCTGGAGGATGTGCTGCGGCAAAAACATATTCGCCGTTGACCCCGTACGGGGGAATCAGCCACACTTAAGTTCCGCGCCCCCACCCGTTCCGCATACGGGTCTGGAACAGCCGGGCCAGCGCCCCGCGCGTACAGGGCGCGGTTCCGGGAATACGCGGAGAGAACTAGAGGATACGGCCATGGCTAATGGAATCGGTGAGTTGCTTCCCCCGCCGCGCCTGATGTTGACGCCGGGCCCGTCGAATGTGGACCCGCGCGTCTATCGCGCAATGGCAACACCCCTGGTGGGCCACCTCGACCCGTGGTTCACCGAAATGATGAGCGATGTCCAGGTGCTGCTGCGGCAGGTCTTTCAGACGCAGAACCGGGTCACCTTCCCCATCTCGGCGTCGGGTTCGGGCGGGATCGAAGCCGCCGTGGTCAATCCACTGGAACCTGGCGACGAAGCCATCATCTGCGTGAACGGGACGTTTTCCGAACGCATGGCCATCATCGCCGAACGCACCGGCGCCCGGGTAACGCGGGTCGAAGCCCCCTACGGGCGCGCTGTGGATCCGGAAGATGTCCGCCGGGCCGGCAAAGGGAGAAACGTGAAACTGGTGGGCGTCACGCACGGAGAAAGCTCTACGGCGGTCGCCAGCGACCTAAACGCATTCCGGCGCGTGGCCGACGAGCTGGAGGCAATCCTGGTGGTGGATACGGTGTCCACGCTGGCGGGCATGCCGCTGGATGTGGACGGGCAGCGGCTGGACATCTGCTTCAGCGGCTCGCAGAAGGCGATCAGTGCACCGCCCGGCCTGGCACCCATCACGCTGAACGAGCGCGTCGAACAGATGCTGCGCGCGCGCAAGACGCCGGTGCAGAGCTGGTACTTCGACCTGACCACAACGATGAATTACTGGGGCAAGGAACGCACCTATCACCACACGGCGCCTATCTCGCTGATTTTTGCTTTGCGCGAAGCGCTGCGCATGGTGGTGGAAGAGGGCCTGCCGGCACGCTGGGAACGGCACCGGCAAAATCAGCAGGCGCTGCTGGCGGGCATCGAAGCGATGGGGCTGGAGCCGTTCGTCGAAAATCCGGCCGAACGGATGATCACGGTGACGGCCATCAAAGTGCCTCCCGGCGTGGAAGACCGCAAAGTGCGGCAGCAACTGCTCGATGAGTTCAATATCGAAATTGCCGGCGGGTTCGGGCCGCTGAAAGGAAAAATCTGGCGTGTGGGCCTGCTCGGCTGTTCCAGCACGAAGAACAACGTGCTGCTGTTCCTGGCGGCGTTCGAGAAGGTGCTGCTCGACCAGGGCTGCAAAGTGCCTGCCGGCGCGGGAGTGGGCGCGGCCGTGCGCAGCTATGCCGAAGCCAGCGCGGTGGCCATCGGAGGGAAGAAGTGACCCGGGAACGCGCCCTGGTCGCAAATCCGGCACCGATGAGCGAATTCGTGGCCCCGTTCACGGTGCAGTCCAAATTGACCGGACACGACTATCAGGTGCGTTTTTCCCACCTGTGGAATGCCATCTCGACACGACACGCCGACGCGGTGGACTGCAAATTTTTCGTCGATGGACGGGGGGTGATCGTCGGACTGGCGCATCCTGCGTTTGTCCGGTTCCGTGAACGCAGCGGGCGGGACCTCACCGACCGGGAGGCCAGTCACATCGCCGCCGCATACCTGCGCGAGCGGCTCGAAGAAGAAGACGAGCATGCCCTCTACGATGTGCCCGCCGAAGAAGTCCTGCGGTTGGCGGAAGCGCTGGGCATCGGCTGAGCGCAAAACGGTCAGGCGTCCGAAAGAGATTCGTTGAATTCCGGCGGCTCTTCCAGCTCCCCTCGCTCCAGGACAGCGCCGCAGTCGAGGCATTCCAGGTACTCGGCGTCCTGATCACGAGCCACCAGACGGGTCAACCGGTGCGGACACTGGGCCGGCTCAGGCATCGTTTCCCCCGAAACTCCGTAAGGGAAATACAGCTCGGCGGGCGAGAACGCGCGTCGGTTCGCACCCGGCAGGAACAGCAGAAAACCAGCCTCGCAAACACTCGCACGAAGGCATCCCGAATGCGCGGCGATTGTACATCAACAGCAGAATTCTTTTAACGATCTGTCGGGGCCGGCGGGACGGCGTCTTCCGGTTCACCGGGCCCGGCCCCCAGCACGGGATGGCGCAGGCCGTCGCGGTGAATGAAGTAGGCGACCCCGAAGAATCCCAACGCGCCGAGCACCATCACCGCCACCGCGATCTCCAGACCCGCGCGGAGATCCAGAACATCGGAAATCTGGCCGAGCAACAGCGGACCGAAGGCGCCCAGCAGTTGCGTCACGAACATGAACACGCCGACCGAAGTAGCATGGGCGCGTGTCGGGGTCATGTCGTGGATCAAGGCAGTCACCGGGCCGTGGTAGAAGGACATGAAACTGCCTGCCAGAAAAAAGGCCAGCAGCACCACCGGCTTGCTCTGCGCCGCCAGCGCCCACAGAATGCAGGGCGCGGCGAGCAAAAAGGCAACCGCAACGGTCAGCACGCGACCATAGCGGAACCGCTGCTGGAGCCGGTCAGCGATGTAGCCACCTGCGAGCGCGCCGGTGACCAGCGCGGCCAGCCCCACCGTGCCCAGCCAGACGCCCGCTTCGCGGACACTGAATCCTTTGTAGCGCACTACGTAGTCGGCACCCCAGGTCAGAAAAGACATTCCGGCAAAGGTAATGCAAACCCCGCTCAGCAACAGCGCCGCAAAGGCCGGCACGCGCAGCAGCCGACCCACCGAAACCACTTCCGAACGCGGGCCGCGCGGCGGCTCCCAGCACAGCGGCGACCAAACCAGCAGGCCAAGCAGCAACCCGGGCACACCCACCAGAAAGAACGCCGGACGCCATCCGTAGGCTTCGCCTACGATCCCGCCGAGTGCCTGACCAGCAGCACCACCCACCAGCATGCCCGCGGCAAACACGGCCTGCGCACGGGCCCGTGCTGCGGGAGAAAACGCGCCGGTAATCATGGACTGCGCCGCTGGACTGTAGGCGGCCTCACCCAGTCCGACCAGAGCTCGCGCCACCACCAGCCAGGTAAAGGTGGGCGCCAGGCCGCCGGCAAACGTGGCCAGACTCCAGAAGAGCACGCCGATGGCGATGATGTGGCGGCGGCTGTACCGATCGGCAAGCAAGGCCAGCGGCAGTGTGGCCAGCGCCAGCACAATCTGCAGCCAGAACTGAAGCGAGCCCAGCGCCTGATCCGTGATCAGAAATTCCTGCCGGAGCAACGGGAACAGAGGCAGCACAACGGTGCGGTCGGCAAAATTGACAAAGTTGATCAGCGCGAGAATCAGCAGCAGCCGGCCCTGACGAGCGGTCAGGAGAGGAGGACGATCGGGCATCCGCGCGAGTGTCTCCGGCAGTCGCCCGCGCAAACCGCTTGCAGGCGACTGACTCCGCATTATATATCGTGCAGCATGTCTGCGAACCCGGCCTCGGGAAGCGAGCGTGTCGCCAGCATGCTGTTCTACGGCGTGGTGTTGCTACTGGCCTACCTGGTGTTTCGCATCTTTCAGCCCTTCCTGGTGCCACTCGGCTGGGCGACTGTGTTCGTTGTGGTGTTCTATCCCTGGCATCGGTGGCTGGAGCAGCGCTGGGGCCGAACTGCGGCGGCAGCCGCCAGCACGGTGGTCGTGACGTTGATCCTGATCGTTCCCTCGCTGCTGCTGATGACCGCCTTCGTGCACGAAGGCGTCGAGGCACTGCGAAACATCCAGCAGGCAGTGGAACAGGGACGGTTGCCGTGGGTGCAGAGGATCTGGCAATGGGTGCAAGAGCGGGTCCCGCAAGTCGCCGTCGACCCGGGCACGCTGGCCCGCGATGCCGCGGGGTTCCTGGCGGCGCGAATGAGCGCAGTGCTGCGCAATGTGGCCGTTTTCCTGTTCGATCTCGTCGTGACCATTCTGGCCATGTTCTATCTGTTCCGCGACGCGGGGTCGCTGGTCGCGGGTCTGCGGCGGGCGCTGCCGTTTGAAGAAACCCAGCGCGAGCTGATGATTCGGCAGGCACACGAGCTGATCCAAGCCAGCGTGACGGCCAGCCTGATCGTTGCGGCGGTGCAGGGTGCCTTGGGCGGGGTGATGTTTGCCCTGCTGGGAATCGGGTCGCCCGTGTTCTGGGGCGTGGTGATGGCGTTTCTCTCGCTGCTGCCCCTGGTGGGCGCCTGGATCGTGTGGCTGCCGGCGGCCGGCTGGCTGATCGCCAACGGAGAACTGGGCAAAGGCCTGCTGCTGGTGGCGCTCGGCGCAGGGGTCGTAGGCATGGCCGACAACGTGTTGCGGCCGCTGTTGATCAGCGGTCGGGCGCGTCTGAGCGGGCTGGTGGTGTTCGTCAGCGTGCTGGGAGGCATTGCGGTGTTCGGGATGCTGGGAGTGGTGCTGGGCCCGATCGTCGTGGCCACTGCGGCCGGCCTGCTGGAGACGTACACGCGACAGCTGGAACAGCCGGTCGCCCCGGTTGGGCGCAACCGCAGCACTGTGCTAGAGTAGCGCGCCCGGAGGGTCATGCCGATGAAAGCCGCACAACCTCCCCGCAGCCTGCCTCCTGAAAAGTTGCGCTGGCGTTGCGATCCGGCACGGATCCCGTTCGCCACGACCGCCGAGGCGCCGCCGCAGGAAGGCGTGATCGCGCAGCAGCGGGCGATTCAGGCCCTGGAAATGGGCGCGCGACTGAACGCTCCGGGCTACAACATGTTCGTTTGCGGACTGGCCGGCACCAGTCGCGGCGGCACTATCGCACGGATACTCGAGGAAATCGGGCCCCGGGCCACGGCGGCACCGGACCGCTGCTACGTGAACAACTTCAAGAATCCGGACCGGCCGCGCCTGCTCACCCTGCCGCGCGGGCAGGCCAATGCCTTCAAGAAAGACATGCGCTCGGGCATCGAGTTCCTGCGGCGACGCATCCCGCAGGTCTTCGAAGGTGAGCCGTTTCAGCGGCAGAAGGCGCGGATCGTGGAGCGATTCACCGCGCGCGAAAAAGAGCTGATGGAGGACTTCACCCGGCGGATTGCTCGCGAACAGTTCGCGCTGGGTCGCATGCAGGTGGGCGCCGTCGCCCTGCCGGAAATTTTTCCGGTGCTCGAAGGGCAGATGGTGCCGATCGAAGACGTGCCGAAGCTGGTGCAGGAAGGCCGCATCGAACCGGTGGCCGCCGAAGACCTGGAGCGGAAGTACGAACAGTTCCGGCAGGAGTTCACGGTCGTGTACCGGAAGACGCTGACGCTCTCGCGCGAACTGGCCAGTGAGATGAACTATCTCGAACAGGAAGCTGCCTCGGTGCTCGTGGATGGTTTCATCGAGGAGATGAAAGAGAAATACCCCGGCCCGCGGATCGCCGAGTATCTGGAAGAAGTGCGGCACCACATCCTGGACAACCTGGAACTGTTCAAAGACCGGGAAGGCGAAGCCGACCAGCCCGAGCAGGCCATCGAAGCCGATCGCGCGCGGGGTGGCGGAGCGGAGCGGGATCCGTTCCGCGTCTACGACGTCAATGTGATCCTGGCTCACCAGCCGGAAGAAACAGCACCGGTGATCTTCGAAACAGCGCCCACCTATGTAAACCTGTTCGGCACCGTCCATCGCAGCTACGACCACCGCGGCGGCTGGACAAGCGATTTCATGGACCTGCGCGGCGGCTCCATGCTGCGGGCTGACGGCGGGTTCCTGATCATGTACGCGCTGGACGCGCTGACCGAACCGGGCGTGTGGAAGACGCTGAAGCGCACGCTGAATCACGGGCAACTGGAAATTCAGCCCCTGGACCTGCTGTTTCCGTTTGCGACCACCTCGCTGAAGCCGGAGCCGGTGGATGTGGACATCAAGGTCGTGCTGATCGGCGACCGGGAGCTCTACGAGCTGCTCTACAGCCTCGAAGAGGACTTCCGCAAGATTTTCAAAGTGCGCGTGGAATTCGACGAGGAAGCGCGAGTCGAAGACGAGGTCATCCGGCAGTACACCGGCCGACTGCGAAAGCTGTGTGACGACGAAGGTCTGTGTCCCATGGACCGCAGCGCGGTGGCGGCGATGATCGAATACGGTGTGCGCCGTGCCGGTCGCCGGGGGAAGATCACCGCGCGATTCAGCGAACTGGCCGACCTGGCGCGCGAGGCCTGTTACGTGGCCCGCCAGGCAGGCGAAACGCCGGTCCGCGCCGCTCATGTGCGCCGGGCCCTGGAAGCGAAGGTCGAACGGCACAATCTGATCGAAACGAAAATCCGCGAAATGATCGAGCAGGGCGTCCTGTTGATCGACACCGAAGGGTGGCGCATCGGGCAGGTGAACGGGCTGAGCCTGCTGGAAATCGGCGGCTACGAGTTCGGTAAGCCGGTCCGCATCACCGCCTCGGCGGCGCTGGGCCGGGCGGGCATCATCAACATCGAGCGCGAAGCAAACCTGAGCGGGCGCCTGCACGACAAGGGCGTGCACATCCTGTCCGGCTATCTGCGCAGCCTGTTCGCCCGGGACAAACCGCTCTCGCTGGCCGCCAGCATCTGCTTCGAACAGTCCTACACCGGCGTGGACGGTGACAGCGCCAGCTCAACGGAAATCTACGCGCTGCTCTCCGCGCTCGCGGAGCTGCCGCTGCGGCAGGACCTGGCGGTGACCGGCTCGATGAATCAGCACGGCGACGTGCAGGCCATCGGCGGCGTGAACCAGAAGATCGAAGGCTTCTACGACGTTTGCCGGGTCAAGGGCCTGACCGGCACGCAGGGCGTCGTGATTCCGGTCGAAAATGTGGACGACCTGATGCTCCGCGAAGACGTGATCGAAGCCGTCGCGCAGGGCCAGTTCCACATTTACGCGATCTCAAAAGTCAGCGAAGGCATCGAACTGCTCACCGGTGTGCGCGCCGGCGAGCGCGGCCCGGACGGCCGATTTGAAGAAGACACCGTCTTTGCTCGTGTGGACGCTCGTCTGCGCGAAATGGCTGAGCGAATGAAAGAGTTCGAGTGAGAGATCGCCCCTCACGGGCCCGGCGCCAGATACCCCGGCCGGGCACGCACCCGCAGGGGCAGGGGCCGACCGTCGGCACCGAGCAGTTGCACCTGCAGACGATGGTAGCGCCCGTCGCGCCGGGGCGGGGGAAACGCCAGGCTGTAGTGATGCCGCAACTGGGCGGCAATCTGCTGGTAGAGGCCGGCAAAGTCCTCGGCGCGGCGCGGGAAAAAAGCCAGTCCAGCGGTTAGCTCCGCCATGCGACGCAGGGCGCGATCGGCCGAGGCGAAGCTGAGCGCAGACGCTGCGGACTCCCCTTCCCCCGAAAACCCGCGCAGCTCTCCGCCCAATGCCACCGCAAAGATGACCACGCCGGCTGCCTGCAGCTTCGGCTCGAGCGCCGCCCAGCGCGCCGTGCCCGCCGCATCGAGTCCGGTGGACAACAGCACGAGCGCCTTCTTGCCCGGATGGGACGCCAGCCAGTTCAGAGCGGCGGCGACGGCATCGAAACAGCGCAGCTCGGCCATGCCCAGACGATAGGACAGCGCGGCGAGCCGACTGCGGATGGCGTCGCGGTCGCGCGTAAAGCCGAGCAACAGATGGAAGGCGTCGTCATAGCTGGCCAGGGCAATTTCGTCCTCCGGATGCAGACCCTCGAGCAGCGCATCAGCAGCCGCGAGATGCTGCTGATGAAGCAGGTAGACAGCCGGGCTGGTCTCCAGCAGAACCAGCACGCGCGCCGGAGCTTCGAGGGACGCAAAATGCGTGACCGGCTGCAGCTCCCCCTCATCGAATACGCGGAAGTGCTCGCGCGTAAGATCCGTGACAAAATTGCCGCGCCGGTCGGTGACGAACACATCCACGTTGACCAGCTCCACGCGGGCACGAATCGGCGACTGTTCGGACCGCTGCGGCGGAGGCTGTGCCGCCACGGCGGCAGCCATCAGGCCCGCCGACAAGAACCACAGAGTAGGACGTGCCCAACCCCACATGGTTGCGGCTCCGATGGTCTTCGAATGTCGCTCGAGCCAGTGTAGTCCACGCCGCCCGTGCAGAGAAGCACATCCCACTGAAACGCACGAGGCCCGCCGGGCCATGGCACCGAAAGGGCAGAAAGACGCGATGGGGTGAAAAAAAAATGGGGCGGCCTGAAGCCGCCCCGCGGATTTCGTCGTCCGACTAGAGTCCGGAAGCCGCCGCGCCGGACTTTGGCGTGGAGAGATAGCCGACAATGCGATCCTTGGAGAGCTCGAAGACGACGATTTCATAGGGCCACCGCGCGCCCTGCTGGACGTAGAACTGCACCGGTTCGTAGAGCGTTTTATCCTTCTTCTCGATGGCTTTGTCGCCGGTGTAGACGTCGAGGGTGTAGCGGTAGCGCTTGGTATCCACTTTCTTCAGGCGAACGCGGATGGGGCCGACGGTTTGCGGATCACGGGTTTTGCGGAGATCGAATTCGAAGTAGTTGCGTTCGCCCAGCCGCTTCAGCTCTTCGAGCTCTTCCCGGTTGCGGGCGATCAGCCCGCTCTGCACGCCCAGGTCACCGATGGCGCGTTCCAGCTTGCTGATCGTGGCATCGAGCTGCTGTCGGGTGGCTTCGACCTGGCTTTTTGTGCCGCTCAGTTCGCCGGAGATGGCGCCGAGCTGCTCCTGGGTGCGCTGGCGGGTCTCGCTGAGTTGGGCGCGGAGCTGTTCATCGGCAGCCATCTGCTCTTTGCGGATGGACTGGGCCAGCGCGCGGGCCCGCGCCAGCTCTTGCTGGGTCAGACCGAGCTTTTCCGAGGTCACGTCGAGCTGCCCCTGGATTTGGGCCACGCGCTCGTTGGCCTGGGCCAGTTGTGCATCCAGCAACGCGTTGCGCTGCTCCAGCCGGTTCACCTGGTCACGGAGCTCCTGGCGCGTAGAATAGCTGGCATAGCCAAGATAGCCCAGTGCGGCCAGCACCACGATGAAGGCCACAAGAACCCAGCGCGGCGTGGCTGCCATTTCGATCCGTCCTCCGCCGGACGCCGAATCCTGCGGAAGGTTCGAAGTTGTGCTCATCGAGTTTCCTCCTCGGATGCGCGGTGCGAGCGCATCGCGGTGCATTATCGATTATGGGCCAGCCCGACGCACTTGTCCACACAAAGGCCGCACAGGGACGGCGGGTTCAGCGTCGGCGCGGCCACCGAGCCTCGACCGTTGTCCGCAGACCGCCACGGGGCGTGAATTCACCGCGCACGACACACCAGACCGGACGGGTTGCCTGCACGATATCGCGCAGGATGCGGTTGACGGCATTCTCGTAAAAAATGCCCAGGTTCCGATACGCCAGCAGATACATCTTCAGAGCCTTCAGCTCCAGACACTGCTTGCGCGGTTGATACTCGATCGTGATCGTGCCGAAATCGGGCAGGCCGGTCTTCGGGCAAACTGAGGTGTACTCGGGAAAGCGAATGGTGATCGTGTAGCCGGGAAACTGATTCGGCCACGTCTGCAGTTTCGGCAACCGCGCGCGGATGCCGGCTCGGGCGTGTTCAACCGTGTAGTCGGGCATGGGCCATTCCCATCCAAATTGTACAACAGCCGGGTGGGAGTTTTTCTTGTCCTGACACCACAATTTCGTCTATGCTGAAGCATCACCGAACACCACGAGCTGCGACGAGTTCTGATTTTGATCTGTCCTCGGTGTCAGAGTGCCAACTGTCGCCGTTCGCGCCGTCGTGGCGTAACCGATTTTCTGGGAACGCTGGTCGGGCTGCGTCCCTGGCGGTGCCGCACCTGTGAGCACCGTTTCTACGGGTGGCGGACCGCGGCGGCACATGCGCTGTATGCGCATTGTCCGCAGTGCGGCAACCTGGCTCTGGAACGAAGCACTCCAGGGCCGGGAGCGCCGGCCTGGAAACATCTGCTGCGCCGGATGGGAGTGCCGACGTATCGCTGCGACACCTGCCGACTCCGATTCTTTTCGATTCGCCCATTCCGGAAAATTGCGCCGCGGCACATCGCCACGCCAGATTCAGCCGAGCAGAGAACTCCAGTGCAATCCCGACCGACTTGAACGACAACCCGCGAGTACTACCCTAGCCTTCGACACCTGCGGTCGCAGGCTTGACGGCACCGTGCGGCCCGGGCTATAAACGAACTGGTTTTGCGTTTCAGCAAAGCGTGCTTGGCGGTATCGTCTAGGGGTTAGGACGCCAGATTCTCAATCTGGAAACCCGGGTTCGATTCCCGGTACCGCTACCAGCTCCTTCCCCCTCCGTTTCTGACCAGCAATTCGAGGTATTTGCTGCGACGAAGGTTTTTGCGCCGGACCAGCCAAGAGTGAACGGGGAATGGAAGGAAGAACCGGACCCGGCGGGGGAGGTCGAATTGGCCTGCCTCCTGTGGATGTACGCAGCGGCGGAGAGAGACGAGTATCCAGAGGCACAAAGAGACTGGAGATGACATAGAACCGCTCAAGATGGACCCGCCTGTCGAACGCTAGGCACCCCCAGTCCGAGAACTGGAAGAATGGCGGAGGGCGCTCCGGAATGCACGGATGCCGGAATCCCTCTCCCTACCGACACGGAAGCTTTCTCGGGACACGGCCGCGTGCTTTCCAAGGAAGGCTTCCAAGGGCAGATAGAAGGATCGGAAGCTATGAAGTCGGAGCTTTTGGATGGCATGGCGGATTTGTTCTGGCTGCTTCTACAGGTGCCGGGAAGACCTGGACGTCTTCGGCAGTTCTAGCTGACCTCATCCTGAGAAGGGCACGTCCGGCAATCCGTAGACCGCTTGGTAGCGCCTCAAGGCCAAGATGCAACTGGCACCGAGAAACAATGAACATCCTGGCGAACGACTTCGGTGGTGATATAAGGTCTTGTCTGATAGGATGTTACGCAGCAATGCGGAAGTGGCGGAACTGGCAGACGCGCAGGACTTAGGATTCCAAGGAAGGCCCTTTACGGCGGTCCCGCATCATCGCGCAGCCAAGGGCAACGCACCGCATAAACCACGTGTCCACAAATTGTTACGCCGACGTTGGCCCCGCACCATCCGTGCACGACCGCGCAGCCGCCAGCACCAATTTGCAAAACCAACTGACACCAAAACTGACACCGAACTTTGCGATGCAAAGTGTGTTCGGAGGCAATGGTCCACAATCCTAAAGCTCCTCCTCCTGTTCGATAATCAGGTGCCTTAACAGTTCCGCTTCGAGCTGTTTGATTACTTCGACTGCGAACGCGCGAATCCTCGGGTGTGGATCGTGAGCCCAACCCTTCGCTATCTCCAGGTCGCTCTTAAGCCGATTCGAATATGGGCCCACGGAGAGGCCTGATCTGAGGTTGCCTGCAATCCGAGACTTCACCCTTTCGTCATCCGGAAAGCTTATGAGAACGGCTCGCGCTCGCTCGGGCATGGGGGCTGCCCTTGCGATCACTAGGTCAGCTACGATGGAAGGCCCACGAGGCAAATGGTTCCTGGCCCAAGATATCAAGATGTCGCTCGGTATGAGTTCAACGTACCAACCTTTGATGGCGAGGCTCAATCTGAATCCCCGATGCGCCTCGCCTTCATCAAGTAGGGCTGCCCCAACCAACTCCCAACACTTCCCGGGTTCTTTTTGCGTCGCGGTCGCGAGCGCCTGTATGGTCGTGTCTCCTTGGATGGGCAGAAAATCTTCGTCCTGAAAAAAGGACAGCACAATCCGCGCCATCCTTTCTGGATCCTCCCTCACCATCCGCTCGGCCAACTGGCCCCATTCCAAGTCCCATTGTCTACGTGGCTTCATCTCAAGAACTTTCCAGATCAGCGGCCTTAGTTTCTCCAGCGATTCTGGTTCTCTCTGAATTAGCGCAAGTAGAATCCTCAGGGTTGGATCAAGGACCTTGTTTGGTTCACCCTTGAGAAGGGCCTCCAGTAACCGGATGACTTCTTCAGACGAAAGCGAATTTGTCCATCCTCCATAGCTTAGAAAGCCTAGCATTTCAGGTGGAACCGATCCCTGATTAACAAGGCGAAGAATCCTATCAAGGCCCCTGGCGGAGGCACTCCCCCGCCACGTGCTGGCAAAAGCAAGCAAAGGACGGGAAGAGGCCAGCCTGTCGAGCATGTCTTCCCGGAACCCCTCCCCCTTTTCGCCCGCCTGGCCGTTAAGATAGGACGCTAGGAGCACACAGTTCACGTCGTCCGTCGACGCCGAGACTATCCGGTCAAGTAAAGCGGAATCCCGATCGCACTCGCCCAGCCTACGCCCGAACGCCCAAACATGCTGAGCTTCAGGCGAGGCCAGCCATGCCAGATCGGAGTCGGAAATACCAGCCTCCACAGCTTCCTCTGCCAACTTTGCAGCTTCGCGGTCCGCGGCTTGATAGCCTGTTTTCCCCACCAGATCGTAGTCGGAGTGCAATCGACGGCCAACCCAGCGACGCAACCTGTTCGAAAAGCTGTTGTCAAAGACCTGTCCGGAAAGGGTTTTTAGGCGCTGCTTCTCTTCTTCCGACAGACGCTCACCGACGTCTCTCTCAATTCGATTAATCGCCTCCAAAATCTGTCGTCGCTCTTCATCGTCTTGCGGCTGTAACTCTTCCAGGAAGTTGATCCCATCAACCCACAGGCCATCCCGAATCAATGTGAATACTGAGCCGACGAGGGCCTTGCGCGCTTCCGCAGCAACCGTGTCATCACCTCCGGCAACCAACCGAAGGCGGTTGAGAACCGCACGACGTGCTTCCCACAGTTCCCCATATGTCTTAGGGCGCCACTCCGGTGTGTAGGGTCTACCTGAGAGATGATCGACTTCGCCACCCATCCTTGATTCATGATGCTGGAGACCGGCGGTCAATGCCTTCACGGCCAGAATGCGGCTGTTCTCATCCGGCGATTCGAGAAGCTCATCAACCAAGGTGAGGCGTTCGAGCAATGGAAGTGGGGAGCCGCTGAGGTACATGTGAAAAAACTGGCAGAAGATTCCTGTGGCGTTGTTTCCGATGTTCTCGTTTTCCGCCAGTGCGAGGGCCCGCAGAGATCGAGCCGCCGAAAGAGATGTCTCTGGCCACCGCACGAGCGTCTCGATAGTCCACATGACATTGCGGCGGCCTCGCTCAAAACCCAGCAACTCATCTTTCGAACCTTTGGCGATGATCCTTTCCAACACCTCCGCAGCCTTCCCAGGAACGGCAGAACTCAGAATCCTGAGCATCTCACTGCGGAACTCGTCATCCAGGTCAGCCAGGGTCTTAAACAGACCATCTTCATCGAGAAGACTTTCCACGGCTTGGCGAACTCGCGCGTGTTCCCCCATTGCAGCCATTCGCTTGAGGAGTTCGCGCCTAGGCTTTGGTCCCGGCAGGCTATCAACAATCTTGATGAGATCAGGCCCCCATTCATCCCAGAGTTCAGCGGCGGCTGAAATGGCTAGCAGTTCCGGAGACACATATAGATACCGACCTCGCGGGATGAGGATTCCCCGATCACGAAGGGCTCTCACTGACGCACGTAATTCCGGGAGAGGGACTGCCAGAAAGTTGGCGATAGCTTCGGCCTCTTGGACGAGCGCTTCCTCCCAGCCAACTTGGGAGAGTACCGAAAAGACCTGCAAGGCTCGGCGCGTCCTATCGTCAACAAAGCTCTTCAGGAAATGCTTTACATCGTCGATCCTTGCAAGTTCTACAGCCGGGATATTGGATTGGCGCTTCAGGTGTGTGGCCACGAAGATTGCGAGCTTGACGAACCCGCTTGCAAGGCGAACAGCCGTGTCCACAAGCTCCTTTGGAGCAGTTCCAATTGCATCGTTCACGACCTCTCTTACCTTTTCATCGGAAAGGGGAGCCATCGCCCAGGTGTTCGACAGCTCAGGGGCACCCGGCGAAAGCAAGTCCGCAGTTCCTATACAGATCAGCTTCAACCTGCCCTCAGATAGATCAGCATATGCCTTCAGTGTTTCCTGCCGATCACGGTCGCACTCGTCCACCACGGCAATCGCGCCCACCGTAGGTGCAGCTTGTGCGCGGGCCAGAAAATCCGTCACGTTTTGGTCGTCACCATTGGGGGTATAAACGACACGCTCCGCAATTCCTTGCTCCTTGACGGCTTCAAGCACCATGCGGGTCTTGCCGATGCCTGCCTGGCCTTGGACTCGAATCACGCTGACGTGGAGCTCCCCTCGGAGGAATGAACGAATTCTCTCGATCAACTCCGCCCGCTGGGCGTCAGGCTTCCACGGGTTCTGAAGTTGTGGATGCAGGAGCCACCGGCTCACAGTAACGAAACCGGGGAAGTCCTTCCGCAGTTCCGGCATGATAACGACTGCCGGGTGTCGGCAAATCCATCTAGCGATCTGACTTCCGAAAAGTACCTTGCACCGGCCTGCCTTGATCCGCTTTTTCCGGCATAGCTTCTTGAGCTCTGCTCTCCACTTGTCTGCTTGTCGAGGTACGTAGTCGTGGCCAACCAATAGCAGGTAGCTGCCGCCGCGCTTCAGCGTCTCCTGGACGCCGCGCTTGTTGAACTCATCGGTCAACAGTCTTTTGGTTAGCTTTCCAGACTTGTACTGGAGCGCAGTTTCTCCGTCGGGGAGGATGTCGTGTGGCGAGCCTGCGGGCCAGCGAATTCGTGCGTCAACGCCCCCGTCAGGGTCGTTATCCCGCGCCGAAATGTCAACATTTCCTAGGGGGCACCCAGCGGCAGTGGCCTCCGCCACGACCAGCGTGTTCAACACCTTGCGTAACGCTTCTGCCCCAAGTTGCTCAACATCGCTGCCTATGACCAACCCAACAAATGACATGTTGAATGCTCCCGGTTTAACGGAGCTTTCTTACTCAGCGCCCGGCTCCGTGAAATACCGCCCTATGCTACACTTTGACTTGAGCCTCTCGACATGAAGAAAGTCTACTACGCTCACGCTATGTGCCTGTACGGTGAGCCGGAAGAGCACCAGGAGTTGGCCCAGATCAAGCGGAAGTTTCGCGGCAGCAGGATCGTCAACCCCGCCGACTACGATGGCCATCCCGACAAGAGAAGGAATGGCGTCAGATTCTGTCTGCGGCTTATTGAGGGCTGCGACATCGTCGTCTTCAGCCGTCTGCTGGGCAAGGTAACCGCCGGCGTCGGAAAAGAGGTGAATCACGCGCTGAAGATTGGAAAGCCGGTCTTTGAGTTGGCCCAGGGAAGGTTCATAAGGCACACGCGCCCCGTGAAATACATCTCTCGGCCAGCGACGATAAATCTGTACGAGAGATGGCGAGCCCTGTAAGGAACTGGCCTCACTCTGGCTTTGCATCAGCCTCTTTCTTCATCAAACCCACAATCGCGTTGTCCGTAACCTTCGACGAGTTCATGTTCATCCCTCGCCCAAAGCGACACTCAATCTTGCTGCGGCACTCCACGGCGATTCGATGGAAGTGCGGGACCATTTCGAGCAAGGCCGCATGGTCACCTTGGTAGAGGTTCGTGCTGTGAAAGAAAAAACCGACGGTATATTCGCGGTCAATCGGCAGGACCAGCTCGGGCAAGACGTGATGGAGGGCTTTGGAACCCGAAACGATCTTGGTTTCTCCGATCCCAACTCTCAGCGCAGAGATCACGTCCCAGATGCTCTCACTTGCGGAACCAATCTGGTCAGGGCTGAGAGTCCAGATCGTCAAGGAAGAGAGATTTTCAATCTGCTCCTCTGCTGCCTTGAAGCTGGCAACCAGTTCGGAGAATTCAACTAGCTTTGTTGATCCTGGCCCCATGCGATGCAGCCCCAGGTGGTTAGCGTGGCATACAGTGATTCCAAAAACGCCTCATTTCGGATTGCGTCAGCGACTGAACTGTGAGCCCGCAAGAGCTTGAGGGTTTCGAAATGAAAGTAGAGGCTTGCCCTGTAAACAGGCTGGCACCGTCGAAGAAATCGCAGTACGCGTCGAAGCCTTGTATTAGATCGCTTACCCTCTGCTGCGTGCGACGGATCGTTTCTTCACGGCGGCCCATTTGCAATCGCCTCGCTCTTAAATTATGGAGTCCGGGTAAGCAGCAAAATCCCTCCGATGCAGGCAAGGTAAGTGAAGTCAACTTCGGCTGTACTGAGCGCGAACGGTGCTGCCATCCCGTGCCCGAAATTCCTGTTCCGCAGAGTGTTGAGTGCTTCGAGAACGCCAACGATCTGCTCATTCAACGCCTGACCTTGCCGGATATGAGCCACAACCTGCCCGAAGGTAGCGTTGGGCAACCCGTACTTTTCCTTGGCTACTGACTCCATCGCGTCGAAAGCGTTCGCGCACGCGTCACGGTCGCGGCGGGGCCTGTCATCGTAAGCGTCCCTGGCGGTGTTGAACAGAGCCGCAGCGGGGGCGTATCTCGGATTGGCAAGCTCCGCGACGGCTGCAACGACCTGCGCCTGCGCTGGCGCTGGCAGCACCCGATACAAACGGCCGTCTGCGCCCAAGTCCCATGCCGAATCGTGGGCGGCGAGCACGCGGTTCACGCCATCGCGGAATTGATCACTCAGGCCAGCCCTTTCAAATTCTGGCCATAACCGGACAATGAGGTCATATACCCTTTGCCAGCCAACCCCCCGGATGTCCCGTCCAGCAGCATACCGGTAGCCGCCGTAGGGATTAGCGGACGCGCCGACGCCCAAACTTTGGCAGATCACCCTGTGGATACGTTCCTCTTGGATGATTCCAGGATTCTGCTCAGCAACACTGAAGAAAACATCCACCAACTCTTGACGCATGGGCTGCGGAGCATCTTCTACGTTTCTAACTGACGGTATGTGACCTTCTCGGTGTGAGAAATCACGAATCCAGTGCATATACGACCTCCAACAAGCCGACGGTCGCGACCCGGGCGGTCATTCTTACTCTAACATATCCACCACTTTGCAAACCTGTTGGCTTCCCTCGGGTCAGAGAATACAATCTGGCAGCCGGGAAACCACAGTTACGCAGAGGTAAGCCCAAGATGGCGAGAGGAAAAGGGAAGGGAGGCAAGCGGAGCGGGGCGGGCAGGAAGCGGGCGATTGAGCGGTACGAGCACACGGATAAGAAGCGCGTCAACAACCCACCGGTGGGGTTGGTGACGCCGGAGACAGACCCGCCCGCGCCGACTCACAAGACGTATGAATACCATCTACCGGTGCCATCGGTGCGGCCTGGCAAAGACCTTGATTACGACCCGCACCTGGATCCGCAGCTTGTGTGGGCGGGGAAAAAGGAGCACACCTCATTCGAAGTGCCGACTGTTTCGCTCCACGTCCACGAGCGGATTGACCCGCGCACGATCATTGAAGCGGTCCGCAAACGCAACGGCAATGGCCAGCCGGTGCAGCCGTCGCTTTTTGAGCGGCCCGAGGAGAAACTGCCGCTGCGTGATGCGATTGACTTCTACAGGCACGCGCATGGCTGGTCGAACCGATTGATTGCCGGGGATTCCCTGCTGGTGATGAACTCGCTGCTGGAAAAGGAAGGCATGGCCGGGCAGGTGCAGATGGTTTACATAGACCCGCCCTACGGTATCAAGTACAGCTCGAACTTCCAGCCGTTCGTGAACAAGCGCGACGTGAAGGACGGCAAAGACGAAGACCTGACCGCTGAGCCCGAGATGATCCGCGCCTTCCGCGACACGTGGGAACTGGGCATCCACTCCTACTTGACCTACCTGCGCGACCGTCTGTTGCTCGCCCGCGAATTGCTTCATGAATCCGGCTCTTGTTTTGTGCAGATCAACGACGAAAACGTCCATCTAGTGCGGCACGTCATGTCTGAAGTGTTCGGTTCCAAGAATTTCGTAGCCTTGATTTCATATAAGACTGCAACCAATCAGAATGCAAAAAGGATTCAGCGTTTGTATGATTTTCTCGTTTGGTATGGCAAGACCGACTCCCTGAAGTTCAGGCCCTTGTATCGAGAGCGAACAGATGAGGAGATAGAAGGAACCTTCAATAATGTTGGCCCTGGTGGTCGCCGATATAAGGCCGCGCAGATCGACAAGGATAACGACCCCGAGGGCTATGTGAGGCTTCGCTTGGCGGGACGTCTTGTAGAGTCTGGGAAATACGGCAAACGGTTCCCGGAGGACTTTGAGTACACCGAGATGGACAATGTATGGTGGGGCACCATCATATCTACTTTCAGCAAAGAGAAGGTCTATGCTGTGCAAACGAGTACTGAGGCCATCAAGCGAGCGATGCTGATGACCACGGACCCTGGTGACCTCGTGTTCGACCCAACGTGCGGTTCTGGCACGACCGCTTTCGTGGCCGAGCAGTGGGGCCGCCGCTGGATTACGTGCGATACATCTCGTGTGGCCATCGCGCTGGCCAAGCAGCGGCTAATGACGGCCGTCTATGACTACTACGAGCTGGCGCACCCAGAGGAAGGCGTGGGCAGCGGCTTCCGTTACAAAACTGTGCCCCACGTCACGCTGAAATCCATCGCCAACAATCCTGAAATCCGCGAGGGGATGACCCGCGAACAAATTGACGCGGCCATCGCCAAATACGCCGACCAGGAAACCCTCTACGACCAGCCCTACGTGGATAAGAAACGCGTGCGCGTGACCGGCCCGTTCACGGTGGAGGCCGTGCCCGCGCCGACGGTACGTTCGCTGGAAGACATCGAAGCCGACAAGCCCACAATGCCTGCCGATGCTTCTGTGGCGCGCAAGGGCGCGACGCTGCGCCATTCCGAGTGGCGCGATGAACTACTTAAGACCGGCATCCGGGGCAAGGGCGGGCAGATGATCCACTTCTCGCGCGTCGAACCCCTGGGCGGCACGCGCTGGCTGCACGCCGACGCCGAAACCAAAGGCGCGAAGCCGGAGCGTGTGGTCATCTCTTTCGGCCCCGAGCACGGCCTTCTCGAACAGCGCCAGGTGGAACTCGCCTGGGAAGAGGCGCGCACGCTCATCCCCAAGCCTGCAATCATCGTCTTCGCTGCCTTCGAGTTCGACCCGGAAGCGGCCAAGGACATTGACGAGCTGACCAAAGAAAAAACCGGCATGACCTTCCTGACCGCCAAAATGAACGCTGACCTGCTGACTGAAGACCTGAAGAAGAAGCGCACCAGCAATCAGAGCTTCTGGCTGGTGGGCCGCCCGGACGTGGATTTGCGGCAGGTGAAGTCCGGCGAGCACAAGGGAAAGTGGCAGGTCGAGGTGCGCGGATTCGATTATTACAACACGCGCACCGGCACGATTGAATCCGGCGACACCTCGAAAATCGCCATGTGGCTGCTGGATACCGACTACGACGGCCGCAGCCTTTACGCCCGGCAGGTGTTCTTCCCGATGGCCGGCGATGACGAAGGCTGGGCCAGACTGGCGCGCAACCTGAAGGCGGAGATTGATCCCGAACTGATCGAAGCATATCGCGGCACCGTCTCGCTGCCTTTCGAGCCGGGGCCGAACAAGCGCGTGGCCGTCAAGGTGATAGACGACCGGGGCATCGAGAGCCTGAAGGTGGTGGACCTCCGGTAGCCATGCCCAAGACGATAGACCAACTGATTCTTAACTCTCCCTACCAGGAGCCGGCGGAATACTGGAGCTACAACCGCGAGAGGCGCGAGTTCATCCGCAAGCCAGGCCGCCGACCGGCGGGTTACGTTCGCGCTTCGGAGTCCTCCAAGTCGTTCGACGATCCGGGCGAGTTCATTGAGCTGCCGCTGGTCAACAAAATTCGGCCCCGCGTGAAAGCCTGGCGCGAAGCGGACTATCCGGGCGCGACCGGCATTACCAAGCGGCTGCTGAAACACTGGTGGGACGCGGAACAGCGCGAGAGCAACCGGCGGCTCTTCTTCTGCCAGCTTGAGGCCATCGAGACGCTGATCTGGCTGGTGGAAGCGCCGGCGTCGGAGCGCGTGGGGATCGAGATTCCGGGCGACGGCGGCGAGTTCGCGCGGCTGTGCGCGAAGATGGCCACGGGCGCGGGCAAAACCATCGCAATGGCCATGCTGATTGCGTGGCAGGTGCTGAACAAGGTCACCTATCCGCAGGACAAGCGGTTCTCGAAAAACATCCTGGTGATTGCGCCGGGCCTGACGGTGAAAAACAGGCTTGAAGTCCTGGTGCCGGGGAGACCGGGCAACTACTACAGCGAGTTCCGGCTCGTCCCGCCCGGGCTCGAAGACAAACTTCGGCAGGGGCAGACGTGCCGGGTGCTCGTGCACAACTGGCACAAGCTGGATTGGGAAACCGAGGAGCAGATTCGCAAGAAGCGCAGCGTGGATAAGCGCGGACCGAAAAGCGACGAGGCTTACGTGCGCGAGGTGCTAGGCGAGATGGCCTCGGCGCAGAACATCGTCGTCATCAACGACGAAGCGCACCACGCCTGGCGCGTGCCGCCCAAGGTGCGGATTCCCGGCGTCTCCCGCGAAGAATTGGAAGAAGCCACGAAGTGGATCGGCGGGCTGGATCGCATCCACCGCGCGCGCGGCATCCTGACCTGCTTCGACTTCACGGCGACCCCGTTTGCTCCTACGGGGCGCAAGAGCGGTGAGGAAACACTGTTCGGGTGGATCGTCAGCGACTTCGGACTGAACGACGCCATTGAGTCCGGCTTAGTGAAAACGCCCCGCGTGGTCATCCGGGACGATGGCAAGCTGACCAGCGAATACAAGTCGCGCTTCTACCACATCTATATGGACCCTGAGGTCAAGTCCGACCTAAACCGCAAGGCGGAGCCGCACACACCGCTGCCTGACCTGGTGGTGAATGGCTACTACTTCTTGGGCAAAGACTGGCTGGAGACGGCCAAGAAGTGGCAGGAAGCGGGCTTGAAGACGCCGCCGGTGATGATCACTGTTGCAAACCGCACCGAAACGGCCGCGCGCGTACAGCACGCCTTCGCGAAAGGCAAGATTCACATCGAGGAACTGTCCCAGCCGGACAAGATTCTGCACATTGACTCGAAGGTGCTGGAAAAGGCCGAGGCGCGGGAGGAACCCATCGAGATCGAGTATGCGGAGGCCGAGAACAAAGATGAAAACGGCGAGAACGGGAATGGACAGCGCCCCAAGCTCTCGAAGAAAGATTACGCGGAGTTGCTGAGGCGGACTGTGGATACCATCGGGCGGGAAGGTCAGCTTGGCGAGCAGATTCAGAAGGTCATCTCGGTGGGGATGCTGTCCGAAGGATGGGATGCCAAGACTGTCACGCACATCATGGGCCTGCGGGCGTTCACTTCGCAGCTTCTTTGCGAGCAGGTTGTCGGGCGTGGCCTGCGGCGAATGTCCTACGAGGTGGACGAGAAAACCGGACTGTTCAAGCCCGAGTACGTGAACATCTTCGGCGTTCCCTTCACGTTCCTGCCGCATGAAGGTGGGGCGGATGAGCCGCCCCCTCCCCCACCTCCACCGAAGACGAGGATTGAACCTCTGCCCGAGCGCCGGGCGGCGTATGAAATCACGTGGCCGAACGTCATTCGCGTCGACCACGAATACCGACCGCAGCTCACACTCGACCCGCTGAAGACCAAGCCCCTGGTGCTGGACGCCTACGACACGGCGATGCTGGCCGAGTTGGCTCCCGTAATTGACGGCAAACCGGACGTGACGCGCCTGACCGAGATCAGCCTGGAAGAATTGGGGCGGAAGTTCCGGATGCAAAAAATCATCTTTGCCACGGCCAGCGATCTCTATGACCAGATGAAACCCACGTGGAAGGGGAGCCGCGAGTACTTGCTGGCCCAGTTGATTCGGTTGGTGGAACGGTTTATCGAGAGCGGGAACATACAGGTCCACCCGCCGCTGTTCCATGAAGACGATCTGCGGCGGCGCATCGTTATCACGCTCAACATGAGCAAGGTCGTCCAGCACATGTGGGAGGCGATTCGCTTCGAGAACTCGCTGGCCCTGGAGCCCGTGTTCGACACCGAAAAGCCCGTCCGCTCCACAGGCGACATGCTGCCGTGGTACACCGGCAAACCCTGCGAGCACACGAAGCGCTCACACATCAATATGTGCGTGTTCGACAGCACGTGGGAAGCGAGCGAGGCCTTTGAGTTAGACCGCAATCCCAACGTGGCTGCCTGGGTGAAGAATGACCACCTAGGATTCGAGATCACCTACTCCTATAAGGGCGTGATCCGGAAGTTTCGGCCCGACTACTTGGTACGGTTGACCAGCGGGAAGATGCTGGTGCTTGAAGTGAAAGGCCAGGACACCCAAGAGCAGCAGACCAAGCGAGAATTCCTGGATGAATGGATTCGGGCAGTTAACGGAGACGGCGGCTTCGGCACCTGGGTCGCCGCCGTCTCGCGCCATCCCGGCGATATTCACGAGGTCCTGGTGAAACACAACAGTGGGTAGGAGGCGTCCGTGGCCTACATAACTCAGTTCCGACGCTCGCTCGAAAAAACCATGAACCGGCGTATGGACAGTGTGTTGCGGTTGATTATTCTGCAGCCAGGCCCTCCTAAGAAGTTCAATAAGAGGGTCAAGACGAAGTTGCAAGAGGAAATGCTGTCCTCCGCTTCTCAGATTCTGGTTCGGAAGCGAGCAAAAACACGAGCTCAGTAAGCTTGTCACTCGGCGGCTTCTGAGATTTATCAAGGGTCACGGTATTGATGACCGATACGACCGGCTGGTTGAATGGGCAGCAAAGAAGCTGAAGCGCCCAATTGTGTACTCCTTCTGGTACTGCAAGAAGTGTATGTACGTTGGGAAGGGCAAGGACTGGAAGCGGCTCCAGGCATATAAAAAGTCCATCTACCTCAAATACGCTGATCGGCTCAAGGCCCTACTTGTGAAAACCAAGAGCCGTTTGCCCAGCGCCGAGTGCTTGGTGAACTTGATTCCCTGCTACGCCTCAGGGCTTGATTCACAGACACAAGAGATTTAGCTCACCACCAGTGGCTCATTGGCTGTACACCCTGAGGTATCTAACCGTAACTTCATAGCTACGCTGCTTTACGTCGCTCCACCTGGAGGATCTACCTTCGAAAGCAGGTCGTCTATCACTCCTGACAGTTTGGCCTGGTCGCGCGCCCACCTGCGCCAGGGGGTGGACTCGTACCACTTGCGGCAGATTTTTGGATCGTACTTGCCGCGAGCGACGCGCGGCATCCCAAGACGGACAAGTTGCTGAACCCGGCGAGGGCTGATACCCAGCAAGGCGGCCAACTCCCTGACGTTCACGGTCTTTGCCACGCCCTGCCTTCCTTTCTGCCCAAAGCGAAACGAAACGGAAACGAAACGGCGAAATTTTCGTTCATACGCTGGTGCGAGGCCGCGCCCGCCGTCACCCGCGACTGGCAGGGGGTCTGACAGGACCCGTTGGTCCAGCCTGAGCATACATGCGGGCGTACTTCCCCGACCGAAGAACGGGGTTCAGCCCAGCGCACGGTCTATGGACTGGTCAGGGTTGTCCGTTTCTGGCCGAAGAGACGCTTTTGGCTCAGCTTTGGCTCGCTGGTGGTAGGCGCGGCGCACAGTTCCATATCCTGCGTCCAGCAACCGGGCAGTCTCCCGCCAACTCCTGCCTTCCACGCGATGCTGGGCCACGACCTCTGCATTTACGTCCCGCCGGGGCCTGCTCCCCGATTGGTGATCGTAACCATTGACTCCCCCGTGGTGATTCACCCATCGCGGCGGGGCGGCCTTGAAGCCATGACCGCCCCAAACGGCACTCCCTAACGACAGCGTCTTGCCCAGTGTGCGTCTGCAGCTTTGTGTGCCCGCTTACGCGACTTGGGCCTGGTCGGGCGCTCCTTCGGTCAGTTCGACCGCTTCTGCGAGGTCTTCTGCTTCGTCTGGGCGTAGGGCGATCAGTTCGCCAGGCTGAAGATTCAGCCCGCGCACCCCGATGAGGCGATGCAGCGCGCGATACAGTTGCTCACCCTCCTCCACGCGAATCAGGCCCCGCGCACGTTCCCGCGCCAGCTTCGCCCCCTGGATACTGCGCTCAGCGGCTGCCACGAGACCTTCCACGTACCAGCGCTCATGCTGGACGAGCGCACCCTGAGGCTCCGCCTTGGGGTCACGCGGCGCGAATGACCACTCCAGTAAATCCGACTCGCTTAGTTCGCGCTTGAGCGACCAGAGAACATAGGCCACAGCAGGCTTGAACAGGTTGCTGCGCGCATCGAAGTTGACGCCGACTCTTTCTGCGAGCAATGCAATCTGTGCGGAGAAACTCTTGGCCGTGCGGAGCGCTTCAACCAACTCAGCCACGACTCGCTCGATCCTCGCTGGGTTGTGCTGCCCAGAGGCTTCGCGCAGTACATCAAGTGCTGCCTGCGACTCGGCTTCGGCCAGCTCGTCGCGGAGCGATTCGAGGTTTCTCTCGGCTTCGCGGGCCATCAGTGCGAAGTTGTCCGACTGACGCCGGGCCTCTTCGGCTTCCGCGGCCTTGCGGTTCATGGCCTTTTCGGACTTCTCGTCGCCATCCGCAGCGGCCAGCGCAAGTGCCCGGCGCTCTGTTTCGAGCGCGTTGGCGCGGGCCATCTCCTGGCTGGCCTTCTGTTGTAGCTGGCTCAGCCGTTCTTCCCACTTGCTCACTTCCTTCTTCAACCGTTCCACGGACATTCCTCGTCTCCTTGGGTGTGTTTTTCTACGGCTTGTACAGAGAACTCGTCGCTTGCAGGTGCTCGCGGATCGCCTGCCGGACAGCGTCGAGGCCATGCTTGGCCACAAGCCTTTCGATCCCCCTGAGTCGCGTGCTTTCCTCATGGGTCTGCGGAGGGACAGCCCTCTGCTTTGCCGCCTTCGCGGTGGACAGCCCTGGGCCGCCCGGAGCAAGTGCCTCGAGCAAGCGGTCAAGTGTGGCCGTGCCGTCTACCAGCCCGGCCTCAATGGCCTGCTTGCCGATGAATATGCGGCCCTCAGTCGCGACCACGTGCTCCACAGCGATCCGGCGATGCCGGGCCACGGCCTGCGCAAACACGCTGTAGATGCGATCCACCACGTCCTGAAGCATGGCGCGGCCTTCGTCGCTCAGCGGGCTGCGCTCACTGGCGACGCGTTTGTACCGGCCAGCCACAATCTCGGTGACCTTCACGCCGCGCCGTTCGTCCGCCTTGCTGCGGTCAATGTGCGTGGCTACAACGCCGATGCTGCCCACCTGCGTTGTCTCGCCGGTGATGAACACACGGTCGGCGGCGCTGGCCAACCAATAGGCGGCGGACGCACCCAAGCCGTCAATCAACGTGACCACAGGCTTCCGGCCACGCGCACGGTGAATCAGACTGGCTAGCGATTCGACCCCGTCCACCATTCCGCCCGGGCTGTCAATGTGCAGCAGGACGGCGTTGACTTTGGGATCGGCCAGCGCGGCTTTGAAGTCGGCGGCCAGCGATTCGGTCACCGCTTCGGCGAAGAAGAAACCCAAAATCGTCGAGCGCTTTACTAACACGCCGGTCACGGGCATGACCGCGACGCCGTTTACCAGATCGAAGCCCCGGCCTCCGCCAGACTGCGCTTGCACCAGCCGCGCCTCGGGCAGCGACGCACCTCCGCGAAGATATGCATCGGCCACCTGCTCGATGTGCCGCAGCACGTCCGGCACGATGCCCCAAGGCTTGCCCAGCAGTTCCAGCGCGTCGCGCGCGGGGCTAGTTGACGATCCCTTTGCGTCCATGCTCGGGTTCTCCCTCGACGATCTCGACCTCAACACCCAAATCCCGCAGCAGGCCCTGAAGCTCAGCGACCGAGTGGCAGCCGCATCCGACTCCGGCCAGCTCGCGCGCCAGCTTCACTGCGGCGATCTCCGCCATCCGTGCCGGATTCTCGATGAGGTAGCACGTCGTCCAGCTGATCGGCTCCCTGCTCGGCGACCACCTCCGAATCACGACCCTACGCGGCATCCGGCCTCCTCGATCTCAACCACACAGCCGACCTGCGAGAGATAGTCCTGCAATTCTCGCGACGAGCGATGGCCGGCCAGCCAGCGGCGGTTCTCGTCGTCCGCCTCCCAGGCCAGCGCGTGCTCCAATTGGTGCAACGTGGAGCGCACGAAGGCGGGAACGTCGATCACCACAGCCCAGCGCGTGATCATCACCGGCGCGGGCTTGGGCTTCCACTCCACCAGCCGGACGCCCGGCGGCATCGGCGGGATGGTTTCGCGCTCTTGGAGCAGCCGAAGTACATCGTCCCGGTGGACGCGAAGTTCATCCACAGCGGCCTCGGCCTCCGGATCGTCCGGCAGACCAACCTTGAGCTTATCGCCCTCGAACCAGAAGCGGACGCCCAGAAGCTCGGCTCTTTGCAAAAGTTCGGCTACCGCCAGCATTAGAAATCCTCCTGGCGGCTGACCGGCTTGGGCTTAGTCACCCCGACTGGTGCGGCAGATAAAAGCTGCTGTTTACTGTCAGCACTGTCAGTACTGTCAGCCGGTTCGTGTTTTGAAGCCTTTACGGCTGACGGCAAAGCTGACGGTATTTCAAGGGGTTGCGGGCTATCGGCAGCTTCGACCCGCGAGCCGCTGACGGTGCTGACGGTGTTTTGCCCAACCTGTACGCGCTCGATGCGAATCACCCGACGCCCGGACTTTCCTTCACGCTCACCAAAATGGATGTAGATCCCTGCTTCCCGCAGACTTGGCGTCAGGCGTGGAAGCGCCTTACGAAGGCGGGCACCATCGGCAGGCCAACCCTTCAGTCTGGCGGCTTCTCCGGCGTACGACGCCAACTCCCCCAATAACTCGGTTGCTGTTCCTGACCACCTGTGTCTCCCGGCCATCATCTGCATGATGGCTCCGGCAACCGGACTGGACTCCAGGGCTAGGGAGTTTGCGTCGGTGCGGTTCCTTGTGTAGGCAGTGATGAAGGTGCCGGGCGCGAACCCAAGCGGCACTTCCTCCGCTACGCCCCAGACCGCGAAATCGGCCATCCTCGGCTTGCGCTCCAGCTCGACCCCGGATTCGATGTTCCGCAGGCCGCCCACTACCGCATCGAGGACTGCCCCGAAGATTCGAGGATGCGCTTGCGCGAAGGTCGCCCAGAATTCGCTCTCTTCCCGCCGCTGCTCTGGAAGAATCGGGTTGAGGTAGATCGTGACGGAGCGATCCACCAAATCGCCGCGCGTGGCCACGTTTTCGATCCCATTGATGATGATCGGCCGCTGGGCGTCGAAAATCGTTTCCTCCGTGTCGGTGTACAAAGCCCTGGTCCGCAATCCGCCACCGGTTGCCAACCGACAGAGCGCGTCACTGAAGCGGGCATCCAAATGTGAAAGGTTGTCCAGTGCGATCATCCAGGAATTGTGGGCGCAGATCACCAGGTCGCGTTCATCCATCTTGTTCGCGCTGGACAGCGGAGCCGTGCTGGGGTCAACCAGCAGGCGGATAACTCGGGCCGCCGTACTCTTGCAACTCCCGTGCTCACCATGCAAGGCAAGCACCGGGAACGGCCCCTTCGGGCGCATCGCGGCGGTGATACAGGTCAGCATCAGCACCATGTCGTCCGCTGACTTGACGTTCAGGAACTCGCCAACCTCATCGAGGCTCCCGCCGCCCTGAGGCACCGGTAACGCCAACATGCCAGGGGCGCGCCGGAATCGAACGGGCGGGTTCTCTACGACACACCAGCCGCTGGCGGTTACTTCAATTGCGCTCCAGGTTGAATCGCACAAGTCGAGCCAGAAGCCGCCGCCCTCGCGTGGTGCAGTCCGCAGGTACACTTCCTGTTCGTGGCCGTCGTAAAGCGCCTGGGCACAGATCAGGTTAACGGCGTCATGGAGTGCCTGACTGGAGGGCGCTTTTCCCTCGGTCAGGTAGAACAGGCGGGCCAAGTATTTCCTGAACGCAGAGGACTTAGCCTTGAGCGTTTCCCTGTGGGCGTTCACCGTGACGACGGCATACTCCACGCCGTCCGGGGCATGGAACAGTACGGTGTCATCTGGCAGAACTTCCACCAGCCGAACCGCCGCCGACTTCTTCAGCGGCTTCGCGGTTTCGTCACTGGGAAACTCGATCACCTTGGTGGGCGCAGTACCGCTGGTCTCCGTCGGCGGCTCGTAGTCGGGCGTCCGGGCGACGATAGCCAGCAGTTCCTCGACGCTATGGCCGGCGTCAAGCCAGTCCGAGACGTCGGACTTCTCTGGCCCCGGCAGCCAGACCAGCCGCACACGACGCGCGACCTGGTGAAGACTCCGAGCCACGCGGTCGGCGTGGTCGAGGCCGGGGCCATCGCTGTCGGGAAGCACCACAACTTCACGACCCACGAAGTACTCGGCGAATTCAGGCCGCCAGCTCCCTGCCGCCCCCGACGTGGTGCTGACCAGTCCCAGATCGGCCAGGCGGTCGCAGTCCTTTTCGCCCTCGGCAATGTAGATCGTAGTGTGCGGTGCCGCGTTGATCAGTTCAGGCAGGCGATACAAAACGCGGCGAGTGCCATTCAGCCCCCAGACGTGGCCTCCCTTTCCGTCTGGCCGCCGCTGGGCAAAGCCCTTCGGCTCGAAGCGAACAACTTCGTAGAGGAGCGATCCCCCTTCATCGTGGTAGGGATACGTCCCCACGATGCGCCGGTCTCCGTCGCTGGTGGTATGGGCGGCCACTGATTTCCTACCGCGCTTCGCGGGACAACCGAAGGATTTCGGTGCGCGGAATTAAGCGTCTCTTCCCACACTTCAGCGTCCTGATCTTCTTTTCGGCAATGAGGTAGTGAACCTTTCGAGTGCTGATGTTCAGTAGGAATGCCGTCTCCGGGATACTGTGCATCACCCTCTCTGGCACGTTCGCCTGTTGCATTGCAGTGGTGTCCTCCTTTGAGCTTGACTGCCGGGCGGAGAATGCCATACCATGCGCGCATGATTCAACACTTTTTAAACAAAACAAAGGTGTCGCGCGAGGTGTCGCACCTGCTTGCGAACGACCCTTGGCCCGTGGCTGGCTCCTATCACATCGAAACACAAACGCGGCAGCGACAGAGGATTCGTGTGGTCGTTCCTGATTGGAGGGCCCCTGGAGCAGATGCTTGTTGGCCAGTTCTGGAACCGCGCCTGGTGGAGGACTTCGGCGCGGTACGTGATGAAGCTTCGCTTCTCGCCTTTACGAAGCGGTATGGTCTTCTGGGTTACGAGGAGGCGCGTCGCTCGGGAGAGGGCTTAAACGGTGACCCGGTCGGTTGGGCTCTGGGTCACGCACGCATCATCGAAGGCGGTCTGGGGATTCTGGGAATTATCAGTGATGTGCGCAGCGGGCGAGTGAAGCTCGATGACCACTCGTCACTGGCGCTCGCCCGCGCCATCGAGGCGCAGTTCAAGAAGATGGGCCTACGCGGCCCAGTCGAGGAGCCCATGCTTCCCAAGCTCCACGTCGTCAAATTGCCCCCTGAGGTGTTGCCAGACAAGGACGATTTGGCATTTAGCATCGGATTTCGCGATTGGGAGTGCGACCCGATCGGCTGCGCCTACACTGTGCTCACCACATTGATCAATGATCAGATTAAAGCGATCAACTACAAGTTTCAATCCTTTCATCGTGTCACCCCGGAGGCGGAGCACAAGTTTGGTCTTGAGCTTCATTGGAATGCCCTCCTCCATGTCGTGTATTGGAGATTCGCTGAGCGACTGGGTGGTGAGTTTCGTCAGTGCGGACATTGTGGGCGCGTATTCCCGATGCGTACTGGCAGGGACAGGTATTGCTCGCCGAGCTGCTTGAACGTAATTAAGTGTCGAAACTACCGAGCCAGGAAAAGGCAAAAACGAGAAAAAGACGGAGGAAATGGTGAGCACGGCAACGGCGGTTGTCCTAGAAATCCCCAAGCGGGGCAAAGCCAAGACTCAAAGTGAGGAGAAGAAACAACGCGGCGTGTACGAGAAGCCGCGTGGGTCGGGCCGCTGGTGGATAAGGTACGCCGACGCCACAGGCCGCATCCGGCGTGAACGTGCGCCGAGCAAGGGCGCTGCGATCACGTTGTATCAGAAGCGAAAGACCGAAGTGCTTCAAGGGCGTAAGCTACCAGAGACGTTGCGCAAGCCCTTACCTTCGTTCAAAAGCATTGCCGAGGATGCGTTGGCCTACTCGCGCGCGCACAAGCGCAGCTATAGAGACGACGAGTACCGAATGGGAATCCTTATCAAATGGTTTGGCTCTCGCACCGCTGAAACCATTACGCCGCAGGAGATCGAAGCGAGGTTTTCCGAGAAAGCATGGGCGCCAGCGACGTGCAACCGCTACAGGGCACTCCTGAGTTTCGTCTATCGGATTGCGGTGCGTAACGGCAAGCTGGCCGACAACCCGATCCGCAAGGTCGCCCGTCGCCGGGAGAACAGCGGGCGCGTCCGCCTACTGGACGCTGAGCAGGAACAGAAACTCCGTGAGAAGATTCGAGAGCTGGCTCCGGAGCGGGAGCCCGAGGTCGATCTTGCCTTGCATACAGGGATGCGGAGGAACGAGCAATACCGCCTGCGCTGGGAGCATGTGGACTTCAAACTGGGGCTGCTGAACATTGCGCAGAGTAAAAACGGCCACAGGCGGTCAATCCCGCTGAACGAAGTGGCCCGGAAGGCGCTTGAGAAACTACGCGCGCAGCAAGACGGCTCAGGTTACGTTGTACCCGGCACGGCGCGTGGGCGTGAGCGCGACTGGCAACGATGGTTCGAGGCCGCCGTCAAGAAGGCCGACATCGGTCGGTTCGTCTGGCATGACCTGCGGCACTGCTTCGCTTCGCGCTTGGTAATGGCCGGGGTTGATCTGCGGACCGTGGCCGAGTTGCTAGGGCACAGGACGCTGCAAATGGTGATGCGGTATGCTCACTTGGCCCCAGGGCACGTCCGGCAAGCCGTAGACCGCTTGGTAGCGCCTCAAGGCCAAGATGCAACTGGCACCAAAACTGACACTGAGAAACAATGAACATCCTGGCGAACGACTTCGGTGGTGATATAAGGTCTTGTCTGATAGGATGTTACGCAGCAATGCGGAAGTGGCGGAACGGGCAGACGCGCAGGACTTAGGATCCTGTGGCCGCAAGGCCGTGGGGGTTCAACTCCCCCCTTCCGCACCAGGGCATCGAACTCTGCATACCCCGGCGGGCGCTGCCTGCTTCAGTTGACGTGGCGGCTACGCTCCCCTATACTGCAGCTTCCGCGCCGGGCTCCATTTCCCGTCTCCAACATGCGAAGCAACTGACCTGAAGCCTGCGGAAGCGCAACGATGGCCGAGACCACCTGCCGCCGAGAACTCGAGTTGGAAATTCCGGCGGAAAAAGTTCGTCAGGAAACCGAGCGCATCGCGCGGGAATTTGCACGGGTGGCGCGCGTGCCGGGATTTCGTCCGGGGAAGGCTCCGATCCCGCTGATTCAGCGCCGCTACGCGGGCGAGATCAAGGAAGAAGTCCTGCAGTCGCTGGTGCCGGAGCGCATCGAGCAAGCCGTTGCGGAGCAGAAGCTGATGCCCGTCAGCCGTCCGCAGGTGGATCGCATCGAGTTTCCCGAAGGCGGCCCGCTGAAGTTCCGTGCGGTGTTTGAAGTGCTCCCCGAGTTCGAGCTGGGAAACTACAAGGAGCTGGAGATCGAGCTGCCCCCGCTCGAGGTGAGCGACGAGCACGTCGAGAAAGCCCTGGAAGAGATGCGCGAGCGCGCCGCGCGCTTCGTGCCCGTGGAAGACCGGCCAGCGACCGACGGGGATTTTGCTGTGGTGCGCCTGACCGGCACGCCCGCCGACGGCCGCGAACCGGTGCAGGCCGAAAACGCGCTCGTGCACATCGGCAGCGAAGAAACCCTGGAAGAATTCAGCACGCAACTGCGCGGCGCCCGGCCCGGGGAAACTCGCCGCTTCGATGTGACCTACCCGGGCGACTACCCGGACCCCCGGCTCGCGGGTCGCACCTTCCACTACGTGGCCCGGCTGGAGGCGATCAAGCAGAAGCAGCTCCCAGAGCTGGACGACGACTTCGCACGCGAGGTCAGCGATGCCCAGACGCTTGCCGAATTGCGCGAGAAAATCCGACAGGGCCTGGAAGCGGAGCGTGACCGGCGCCGTCGGGAGCTGATCCAGCAGAAAATTCTGGAGGCGCTGGTCGCCCGGCATGATTTCCCCGTGCCGGAGGCACTGGTCGAGCAGCAGATGGACACGCGCCTGGAACGGTTGGTGCGGTCGCTGGCGGCGCAGGGTTTGGATCCGCGCGGCGTGAACGTGGACTGGGCGGCCCTGCGCCGGCGGCAGCGCGAACGCGCCATCGAGGACGTCAAGGCCGAGCTGCTGCTGGACCGCATCGCCACCGCGGAAGGGATCGAGGTCACCGAAGCGGAACTCGAGCAGCGGCTGGCCGCGCTGGCTGCGGCCAGTGGCGAATCGGCCACCGCCGTGCGGGCTCGCTTGACAAAACAGGGAGCACTGGATACGATGAAATCTAGGTTGCGTAGCGAAAAAACTCTCGACTGGCTCCAGCAGCACGCCCGCATCCGGACGACGGCCGAACGCGGAACTTGATGCGTTTCCGGCACGTGGACTCACCCATGCGAAACCCAGACGAATTTCGACCGCGCGCCACGACGCTGGTGCCAATGGTGGTCGAACAGACCAACCGGGGCGAGCGCGCCTATGACATCTATTCGCGCCTGCTTCGGGACAACATCATTTTCATCGGCACCCCGATCGACGACCATGTGGCCAACCTGGTCACCGCACAGCTTCTGTTTCTCGAGGCAGAGGACCCGGAAAAAGACATTCAGTTGTACATCAACTCCCCGGGCGGTTCGATCACGGCCGGGATGGCGATCTTCGACACGATGCAGTTCGTCCGACCCGACGTGGTCACCATCTGCATCGGTCAGGCCGCCTCGATTGCTGCGCTGCTGCTGGCGGCCGGAGCGAAGAAGAAGCGCTTCGCACTGCCCAACTCGCGCGTGCTGATTCACCAGCCGTGGCTGTCGGGGCTGTCCGGCCAGGCCACGGACATCGATATCCATGCCCGGGAAATCCTGCGGATGCGTTCGGTGATCAACCGGCTGCTGGCCGAGCACACCGGGCAGCCGGTGGAAAAAATCGAAAAAGATGTCGAGCGCGACTTCATCATGACCGCCGAGCAGGCCCGCGAGTACGGCCTGATCGACGAGATCATCTACAAGCACCGCTGAACCCGTGCGAAAGAGTTAGTAACCGAAGCGAAGAAAGTGTCCGCAGCGCGGCCAAAGCGTTTTAGAATGCCCGTCCCGGTGGTCCCCGGCACGACGGGCCCCGAGGGGGGAGGTCGGCGGTGAAACGAAGCTCGAGCGACGAAGCCCTGCGCTGCTCGTTCTGCCACAAGACGCAGGAGCAGGTAGAAAAATTGATCAGCTCGCCTTCGGACTACCCGCGCGCCTACATCTGCGACGAATGTGTGGCCGTCTGTCGCCAGATTCTGGAAGAGGAGCGACGCGAAACCTTCGCCACGACGAGCCGCCGGCTGCCGCGTCCGCCGGAAATCAAGGAATTCCTGGACGGCTACGTGATCGGTCAGGAGAAAACGAAGAAGAAACTGGCGGTCGCCGTCTACAACCACTACAAGCGCATATTTTTGAACCGGCAGCCGGGCGAGGTGGAGCTGACGAAGTCCAACATCCTCCTGATCGGGCCGACCGGAACCGGCAAGACGCTACTCGCACAGACGCTTTCGCGCATGCTGGAAGTGCCCTTTGCGATTGTGGACGCCACGACGCTGACCGAAGCGGGCTACGTGGGCGAGGACGTCGAGAACATCATCCTGAAGCTGCTCCAGGCCGCCGACGGCGATGTGCAGCGAGCCCAGCAGGGCATCATCTACGTGGACGAGATCGATAAAATCGCGAAAAAGGACGAGAACCCGTCCATCACCCGCGACGTTTCCGGCGAGGGTGTCCAGCAGGCCTTGCTGAAAATTCTGGAAGGCACGATTGCCAACGTGCCGCCGCAGGGCGGGCGCAAGCATCCGCATCAGGAATTCACGCCGGTGGACACCACGAACATCCTGTTCATCTGCGGCGGTGCCTTCGTCGGGCTGGAAAAAATCATCGAGCGCCGCGTGGGCAAGAAATCCCTGGGCTTCCACACGACCACGGAACCGAGCACGCAGAGCCGGCGTAACGTCGAGCTGCTGGAACAGGTGCAGCCCGTGGATCTGATTCGCTTCGGGCTGATTCCTGAATTCGTCGGGCGGCTGCCGGTGGTCGGTGTGCTGAGCGATCTGGACAAGGCAGCGCTGATCCGCATCCTGACGGAACCAAAGAACGCGCTGGTGCGCCAGTATCAGCGGCTGTTCGAGTTTGAGAATGTCCGGCTCCGGTTCACCGACGAGGCGCTGGAAACCGTCGCTGAGCTGGCCCTGCAGCGCAAGGTCGGTGCCCGCGGCCTGCGCATGATCCTGGAAGACCTGATGCTGGACCTGATGTACCACCTGCCGACCCAGCGCAAGGTGCGCGAGTTCGTGGTGACCGCGGAAATGGTGCAGAGCCGCGATATCAACTGGGGGTTGCTGGAGAAAGCGGGCTGAGTGAAACGCCTTCGCGGCGATCCTCATCCAATACCATAGACGGGAATGTTCAACCGGGAAAAATCCGAAGTGAAGCGCGTGCCGATGATGCCGGTGCGCGACATGGTCATCTTTCCCCAGATGATGACCCCGTTCATCGTGGGCCGCGAAGCCTCGGTGCGCGCTCTGGAAGAAGCCCTGGCCGGCGACAAGAAGATTTTTCTGGCCACCCAGCATGACGCTTCGGTGGACGATCCGAAGCCCAAGGAAATCTACCAGGTTGGCACGCTGGCCAGCGTGGTGCAGTCGGTCAAGCTGCCGGACGGCAACATCAAGGTGCTGGTCGAGGGTTTGGAGCGCGCCAAGGTGATCCAGATCAGCACGGACGAGGGATTTTTCCGCGCCACGATCCGCGTCATTTCGATCAAGCTGGAGGTCACGCCCCAAGTCGAGCAGCTCGTGCAGCGCATCACGAGCCTCTTCGACCAGTACGTGAAGCTTTCCCAGAGCTTGAACTACGACACGATGATTGCCGCCGTCCGCACGGACGACCCGGCGCGCCTGGCCGATTCGATTGCGGCGAATCTCCAACTCACCGTCGAGGAAAAGCAGGAGCTGCTGGAAACCTTCGATCCGCTGGCCCGCCTGAACCGGATCGTCGAGGTGCTGGAAATCGAGATCGAGAAGCTGAACATGGAGCGCTCCATCAACAACCGCGTCAAGCGGCAGATGGAGCGCGCACAGAAAGAGTACTACCTGAACGAAAAAATCAAGGCGATTCAGAAAGAGCTCGGCCGCGGCGAAAAGAGCGAGCTCGACGAGCTGAAAAAGAAAATCGAAGCGGCCGGCATGCCCAAGGACGTTCGGGAAAAAGCCCTGCAGGAGCTGAAGCGGCTGGAAATGATGCCGCCGATGTCGGCCGAGTCCACGGTTTCCCGCAACTATCTGGACTGGCTGATCGCCGTGCCCTGGAAGAAGAAGTCCCGCGAGATTCGTGACATCACCGTGGCCGAACGGATTCTCGAAGAAGATCACTACGGGCTGGAAAAAATCAAGGAGCGGATCCTGGAATACCTGGCGGTGCGCCAGCTGGTCAAGAATCCGCGGGGCTCGATTCTCTGTTTCCTCGGGCCGCCCGGTGTGGGGAAGACTTCGCTGGCCATGTCCATCGGACGCGCCACGGGGCGGAAATTCGTACGCGTTTCGCTCGGTGGCGTTCGGGACGAAGCGGAGATCCGCGGTCATCGTCGCACCTACATCGGAGCCCTGCCCGGCCAGATCATCCAGATGATGAAAAAAGCCGGAGTGATCAACCCGGTTTTTGTGCTCGACGAAGTGGACAAGATGTCCATGGACTTCCGGGGGGATCCTTCCGCGGCGCTGATGGAAGTGCTGGATCCGGAGCTGAACCACGCGTTCGTGGATCACTACCTGGATGTGGAGTACAACCTGTCTCGGGTGATGTTCATCTGCACCGCCAACGTGCTCCACACCATCCCGCAACCGCTGCAGGACCGCATGGAAATCCTCCGGCTGGCCGGCTACACCGAGCAGGAAAAGCTGGAAATCGCCAAGCGCTTCCTGGTGCGGAAACAGCGCGAGGCGACGGGCCTGACCGAACAAAACGTGATTTTCACCGACGCGGCGCTCACGCACATCATTCGCTACTACACGCGGGAGGCCGGCGTGCGCAATCTGGAGCGGGAGATCGGCAGCATCTGCCGCAAGGTGGCTCGCCGGGTGGTCAAGGAAGGCCGGAACCTGAGCGTGGAGGTCACCCCGGACAACCTGCAGGACTTCCTGGGCGTGCCCAAGTTCCGCGACATCTGGGCGGAGAAGAAAAATGAAATCGGGCTGGCCACCGGCCTGGCCTGGACCGAAGTAGGGGGACAGGTGCTGGGCACGGAAGCTACCTTGATGGAAGGAAAGGGACGGCTCACCCTGACCGGCAAGCTGGGAGATGTGATGCAGGAATCGGCGCAGGCAGCGATGAGTTACGTGCGCTCACGCGCGCATGCTTTCGGCCTGCCCAAGGATTTCTACCGGAACCTGGATATTCACGTCCACGTGCCCGAGGGTTCGATCCCGAAAGACGGGCCTTCGGCCGGCATCACGATCGCCACCGCCATCGTCAGCGCGCTCACGCGCATTCCGGTGCGCTGCGATGTGGCCATGACCGGCGAGATCACCCTGCGCGGTAAGGTGCTGCCGGTCGGTGGCGTGAAAGAAAAGCTGCTTGCCGCCCATCGGATGGGCCTGCGCACCGTCGTGTTGCCCAAGGACAACGAAAAAGACCTGGCGGAGATTCCGCCCGAGATCCAGAGCGCGCTCTCGATCAAGTTTGTCGAAGTCATGGATGAAGTGCTGAACCTGGCCCTGGAACAGCCGCTCCCGGCTGCCGAGGTCTCGCCGGTGGTGGAAGTCTCAGCGAAGTTCGAGACCGCGGCGGAAAAAGACCAGGGGCTCACGAATTAGAGAGTTTTTCCGATTCGCTTTCCCGGTTTTTCGGAGGGCTGAGCGCTGCGGCGCTGCAACGCGAGCAGGTTCATCGCTCCGGTGGAAGCAGAGCCGTTCGGATCGCTCGGCCATCCACGAACAACCCGGGCTCGTGCGCCGTCCGCCCCCAGCGGGCTGCGTCGGCCCGGAAGGAACGCTACCATTTCTCCCAGAGGAACCAAAACGAAGGACCCAACGACCATGAGTGTAAGTCTGGCTGAACTGAAAGAGAAAAACATCACGGATCTGGCCCGCCTCGCCAAGGAGCTGAACATTCCGGGCGCCAGCGGGATGCGGAAGCAGGAGCTGATCTTCCAGATCCTGCGCGCCCAGACGGAGAAGAACGGTCTGATTTTCTCCGAGGGCGTGCTCGAGTGCCTGCCCGACGGCTTCGGCTTCCTGCGCGCGCCGGAGTACAACTATCTGCCCGGGCCGGATGACATCTACGTTTCGCCCTCGCAGATTCGCAAGTTCGACCTGCGCACCGGCGACACCGTTTCCGGTCAGGTGCGTCCGCCCAAAGACGGCGAACGCTACTTTGCTCTGATCAAGGTCGAAGCCGTCAACTTCGAAGACCCGGAAGTCGCCCGCAGCAAAATCTTCTTCGACAACCTGACCCCGCTCTACCCGCAGGAACGCATCCGACTGGAGACGACGAAAGACAACCTGACCGGCCGCGTGCTCGATCTGCTCTGTCCGATCGGCAAGGGCCAGCGCGGGTTGATCGTTGCGCCGCCGCGCACCGGCAAGACGATGATGCTGCAGGCGATCGCCAACTCGATCACCACGAACCATCCGGAAATCACCCTGATTGTGCTGCTGATCGACGAGCGTCCGGAAGAAGTCACCGACATGCAGCGGACCGTCAAGGGCGAGGTGATCAGCTCGACGTTCGACGAGCCGCCGCAGCGCCACATCCAGGTGGCCGAGATGGTGCTGGAGAAGGCGAAGCGGCTGGTCGAGCACAAGCGGGACGTGGTCATCCTGCTCGATTCGCTCACCCGCCTGGCGCGGGCCTACAACGCCGTCACGCCGCCTTCGGGCAAGGTGCTTTCCGGCGGTATCGACGCCAACGCCCTGCAGCGGCCGCGCCGGTTCTTCGCCGCGGCCCGCAACGTCGAAGAAGGCGGCTCGCTGACCATCATCGCCACCTGTCTGGTGGATACGGGCAGCCGCATGGACGACGTGATCTTCGAGGAGTTCAAAGGCACCGGCAACATGGAGATCAATCTCGACCGGCGCCTGGTGGACAAGCGCATCTTCCCCGCCATCGATATCAACCGCTCGGGCACCCGCAAGGAAGAACTGCTGCTGCCGCCCGAAGAGCTGAACCGCATCTTCGTGCTGCGCCGCGTGCTGAATCCGCTCTCGCCGGTCGAAGCGATGGAGCTGCTGCTCGGCCGTCTGGCGAAGACGAAAAACAACGCCGAATTCCTGGCCTCGATGTCCAATCCGAGCTGAGCTGGCCGGCGCGGCTCGGGCACGGCCACCAGTGGGAGTCCGGGGGTGGCTGCCGGTCTCAACCGGCCTCGCCGGAACGCCGTCGCGCCAGCAGAGCAATCAGCCGCGCCACCTCTTCGGCTTCCAGAGCAGTGGAATCGAGATAGACCGCGTCAGGGGCGCGCACCAGCGGGGAAACTTCGCGGGTGCGATCGCGCCGGTCGCGTTCGCGAACTTCCGCCAGCATCTGTTCGAACGGGATGTTTTCGCCCCGGGAGCGGTGATCGCTCAGCCGCCGCCGCGCGCGCTCTTCCACCGAAGCATCCAGAAAAATTTTCAGGTGCGCGTCCGGGAAGACGGCCGTGCCGATGTCGCGCCCTTCCATGACCACGCCGCCTGCGGCACCTAACCGGCGCTGCTCGGCCACCAGATGCTGGCGAACGCCGGCGTGCTGCGCCACCTGCGACGCCGCCCGGGCACAGGCCGCGCTGCGGATGGCCTCGCTGACGTCTTCTCCGTTCAGCAGCACCCGCAACCGTCCACCCGACGAAGGATCGGACTGCAGTTCGATGCGGGATTGTGCCGCCAGCGCTTCCAGACGAGCAGCGTCTGCCAGGGGCACGCCCGCGCGCAACGCGGCCAGTGCCAGTGCCCGGTACATCGCTCCACTGTCCAGATAGAGATAGCCGAGCAGCTCGGCGACCCGGCGGGCCACCGTGCTCTTCCCTGCCCCTACCGGCCCGTCGATGGCAATGATGAGTCGCCGCATGGCTGGCAGCACCGGGCGCGCTCGCTCAGCTCCGCTGAAAGGCCTTTTCGATTTCCCGCAGCGAATACCGGAGCAGCACGGGCCGGCCATGGGGACAGCTCATCGGCAGCTCGGTGCGCGCCAGCGCATCGAGCAGCCATTCCATCTTCGCGCGGTCGAGCGGGGTGTTCGCTTTGATGGCCGCATGGCAGGCGGTGGAAGCGGCGATTTTCGCCTGCAGGGTTTCCAGCGAAATCGCCTGTTGTTCCCGTTCGACTCCGTCTAGAATTTCCGTCAGAAGTTTTTCCGCATCGCTGCCGGCGACTCCGGAAGGAGCCGCCTGGATGGCCACGCTCCGCGGACCCATCGGTTCGACCTCAAAGCCATTGGCGCGCAGCTCTTCGGCAATCTGCTGGAAGACGACCTGCTGCCGGGGCGTCAACTCCACCACCAGGGGTACCAGGAGCCGCTGGCCGGCCACTGTGCCAGCACGCCGTGCGTGCAGATGCTCCTCGAACAACACTCGTTCGTGGGCCACGTGCTGATCCACGATCCACAGCCCCTCGCCATTCACCGCGACGATGAAACTGGCCGCCACTTGCCCGAGCGGTCTTAAATCGGCAATTTGTTCGGCCCGCACAGCCGCGCGGGCCTGTTGCGCGGCGGCCACCTGCTCGAACCGTTCGGCGAAGGGTTCGACGGTCGCGGGAAACGCAAACGCAGTTTCCGGAGGAAACGAAATCCGACCGGTGGCGGCGGGCACGGGAGTTGTCGTCAGCAAAAAGGTTTCCGGAGCAGCCAACCCTGCTGCCGTTGCTTCCGACCCACCGGCCGCCGGAGCGGGCGCGGAAGCAGACACCGCCGCCTGAGCCGCACGAGCGGCGACGGCAAAGCTGGCCATCGGCTTCACCTGCACCAGGGCGTGCCGGATGGCGTCGCGCGCGAAGTCGTGCACGAATTGCGAATGCCGGAAGCGGACTTCTATTTTCGACGGGTGGACATTCACGTCCACTTCCCGAGGCGGCAGCTCCAGAAACAGCAGCACGACGGGAAATGCGCCGGCAGGCAGCACATTGCGGTAGGCTTCTCCGATGGCATGCAGGAGCAGCCGGTCGCGCACCAGCCGGCGATTCACGAACACATAGATGCCGTTGCGGTTCGGCCGCTGTACCTGCGGGCGCGAGACAAATCCGCGCAACGTGAGCGTGGCCGCTTCTTCGCCCGGGTCGGGTTCCGGCTCCGAAATCGCGGCGCGCACCGGCGCGGTGGCTTCGGGAATTTCCAGCAGTTCGTCCAGCGCGGTGCGTCCCAGCACCTGGTAGACGCGCTCGGCCAGCGTGGTCACGGGTGCCGCATGCAGAATCTGCTGCGTGGGGGTGGAAAGCTCGAAGTGCTTGTCTGGATTGGCCAGCGCGTAGTGGGTGACCAGCGAGGCGATGTGGCCCAACTCGGTGGTGTCTGATTTCAGGAATTTCTTCCGGGCCGGCACGCAGTAGAACAGGTCCTGCACCGTGACGCACGTTCCCACCGGCGTGCCCGCGGGCTTCACGCCGAGCAGTTTTCCGCCGGCGAACTCTACTCGCGTGCCTTCGGCGTCTTCGGCGGTGCGCGTTTCGAGCACCAGGCGCGAGACCGCCGCAATCGAAGGCAACGCCTCGCCGCGGAAGCCAAGCGTGGCAATGGCCAGCAGGTCTTCGGCGGTGCGCAGCTTGGAGGTGGCGTGGCGCTCGAAGGCCAGCAGGGCATCGTCGCGGGACATCCCGCAGCCGTCGTCGGTGACGCGGATCAACCGCTTACCGCCCGCTTCGGTTTCCACGCGCACCGTGCGCGCGTCTGCGTCGAGGGCGTTTTCGACCAGTTCTTTGACCACCGACGCCGGCCGCTCGACCACTTCACCGGCTGCGATCCGGTTGGCAACGGTCTCCGGCAGAATGCGAATCCGCGACATCGCGCGTATTGTACTCCAGGGTGTCGCCGGGCCAGTGCCCAGCGCAAGTTTTCCCGGTGAAGCTATCTCAAGGCCGCTCCCGAACCCTGCGAGCGGCTACGGGAGACGGAAGATGCTTGCTGGCGTCGTTTCCCGCGACCAACTTTTCGTGCCTGCCCCGGAGCGATCGACGCCTTCGAGCCGAATCACCGCAGCAAACCCGCGGCACGCAGTTCGTCGTCGCGATACCCTGCCGCCCGCAATTCCCGAACATCGGTCCAACCCCAGGCAGCCAGTTGCGCGGCAGTGAAGCCCAGCTCGCGAAGCTGAGCCGCCGTCGCCGCGGCAGGCGCTTCGGCCATCAGGTCTTGTGCGGCGGCGGTTTTGGGAAAAGCAATCACATCGCGGATGGATTTCTCACCGGCCAGGAGCATGACGAAGCGGTCGAGCCCGAGCGCGATGCCTCCATGCGGAGGGGTGCCGTAGCGCAGCGCCTCGAGAAAAAATCCGAACCGCTGTCGGGCCTGCTCGTCGGTCAACCCGAGCGCACGGAACACCCGCTGCTGCACCTCCTGCCGGTGAATCCGGATGCTGCCCGAGCCCAGCTCGACTCCGTTCAACACCAGGTCGTAGCCGAGCGAGCGGATCTCGCCATGCCGTGCGGGGTCCTCCAGCTTGTCCAGGTCTTCTTCGACGATACCGGTGAACGGGTGCTGCGCGCTGACCCAGCGCTGTTCGGTTTCGCTCCACTCGAACAGGGGGAAATCGGTGAGCCAGCAAAACTCCCAGCGGCCCCGGTCCAGCAGATTCAGCTTTTCGCCAAGCCACTGCCGCACCTGCCCGGCGGCCCAGGCGGCCGCATCCAGTCCTTTCTTCTCGTGCTCTGCCGCCACCGCCACGATCAGGTCGCCGGGGCGTGCGCCGGTGGCAGCGACCAGGGCACGCACGCCATCGGCGCCGAGCAGCCGTTCGAGCGTGGACTGCGCACCCTGGTCGGTTACTTTCACCGTGTAGGCGCCGCGCGCACCGGCCGACCGGGCGTGCTCGTTCAGCTCGTCCAGTTGCCTGCGAGACCACCCCGCCGCACCCGGCGCCACGAGCGCGTACACGCTGCCCGCGATCTTCAGCTTTTCCCGCGCAGCGGCGAACGGTGCGGACACGTCGTGGAGCTCCAGGCCGAACCGGAGGTCGGGCTTGTCGGTGCCGTAGCGTCGCACGGCTTCGGTGTATTTCATCCGGCGGAACGGCGTGCGAATCGCCACATCGGCCACGGCACAGGCACGCTCGACCACGCGCTCGATCACGGCGAAGATATCGTCAGAGCGCACGAAGCTCATTTCCAGATCAAGCTGGGTAAACTCCGCCTGGCGGTCGGCGCGGAAATCTTCATCGCGGAAGCAGCGCGCAATCTGGAAATAACGTTCGAAGCCGGCAATCATCAGAATCTGTTTGAACAGCTGGGGCGACTGGGGCAGCGCGTAGAACTGACCGCGGTGGATGCGGCTGGGCACCAGGTAGTCGCGTGCGCCCTCGGGCGTCGAGCGGGTGAGCATCGGCGTTTCCACTTCGTAGAAACCCAGCTCGTGGAGCGTGCGCCGGATTTCGAAGACGACCCGGTGGCGCAGCTCCAGATTGCGCGCCAGCCGCGGCCGCCGGAGGTCCAGATAGCGGTACCGCAGCCGTGTTTCTTCTGTGGCGGTGGTGTCGTCTTCGACGACAAACGGCGGTGTTGCTGCCGTGTTCAGCAGCGTGACCCGATGGGCTATGATTTCGATTTCGCCGCTGGGCAGTTCCGGATTCGGCCGCGCGCGCAAGGCAATTTCGCCTTCGACCGCGACGACGTATTCGCTGCGCAACTGTTCGGCGGCCGCGTGGGCTTCGGGCTGTCGCTCCTTGTTGAAGACCACCTGCACGATGCCGCTGCGGTCGCGCAGGTCGAGGAAAATCAGGTTGCCCAGATCGCGCCGCCGGTGCACCCAGCCGAACAGCACACAGCTCTGCCCGGCATGCGCTGCGCGCAGCTCGCCGGCAAAATGCGTGCGCTTCTGTTCTTGCATCTGATGGCTCATTTCCCAGACCGCATGCTCGACGATTTCCCGCGCAGCCTAGCCCGGCACCGCGGCCTGCACGTGCTGCACCAGGTCTGCTTCGGCCACACGTTTCTGCGCGCCGGTGCTCAGATCCCGCACGGTGAGCTGCCCAGAGGCGAGTTCCTCTTCGCCGACAATTACGGCGGAGCGAACGCCGAGCTTCGCGGCGAGCTCGAGCGAGCGTCCGAGCTTCTGCTCGATGTGCGGCAGCTCGACGCGCAGGCCCTTTTCGCGCAACTGCTGCGCCAGGCGCACCGCCGCCGGATAGGTCGCGCCGATCCAGGCGATGTAGAGATCGACCCTGGCGGCTGCGGTCTTCGGCGACAGGGCCAGGACCAGCCGGTCAGTGCCGACGGCGAAGCCGATGCCTTTCACGCTGGGGCCGCCGAGCAGCTCGACCAATCCGTCGTAGCGGCCGCCCCCACAGACGGCGTTCTGGGCGCCCAGGCCCGGTGCGGTGACCTCGAACGTCGTGCGCGTGTAATAATCCAGTCCACGCACCAGCCGCCAGTTCTCGGCAAACGGGATGTCGCGCAGTCGGAGCTGTTCCTGCAACTGAGTGTAGTGTTCACGGCAGGCCGCGCACAGGTGATCGGTGATGCGCGGCAGGGTTTCGATGACCGCCTGCTCGGAGGCGAGCTTCGAGTCCAGCACGCGCAGCGGGTTGGTCTGGATGCGCCGCTGGCTGTCCGGGCCCAGTTGGTTGCGGACTTTTTCCAGTGCACGGCGCAGCTGCCCGACGTACTCGGGTCGGCACGCCGGACAACCGATGGAGTTGATGAACAGGGTCGCTTCCGCAAGCCCCGTGCGGCGCAGGAACACGAGCAGCATTTCGATCACTTCGGCATCGAGGCCCGGCGCATCGGAGCGGCCGAGCACTTCGGCGCCGATCTGGTAGAACTGGCGGTAGCGCCCTTTCTGCGGCCGTTCGCGGCGAAACATCGGGCCGATGTAGTAGAGCTTGACGTCACCGGGCCAGGTGTGCATGCCGTGCTCGATGTAGGCACGACAGACCGACGCGGTGGCTTCCGGCCGCAGGCTGATTCTGCTTCCGCTCTTCTCTTCCTCGGCACCGGCATCCAGAAAGGTGTACATCTCCTTGGAGACAATGTCCGTGTCGGCGCCGACGGAGCGGGCGAACAGCTCAGTCGGTTCGAGAATCGGCAAGCGGATTTCGCTGAAGCCGTAGGTGGCGAAAACCTCGCGGGCCGCCTGCTCAACGCGGTTCCACAACTCGGACTCCGGTGGCAGGATGTCGCGCATACCTTTGATGGCTCGAAATGGTCTTCCTTTTCCCATCGGCTCCGAGTGATTCGTAGCGAACAGCTACTGGTCGGCGATTTCGCCCGGGCTTCGGTGCATCCCCGGGCACCGGCTCCGCAACACATCCGCGGCGCCGCTGCCGTCGGGCATCCTGCCGACCGTTGCCACGCGATCCGCGGCACCCCGGAATATTTCATCCTGCGCCTGGCGCCCCACTGCGTCGCTTCTTTTCCTGGTCCCCTGACAGCCCTGTGCCTCTATTCACTGTTTCTGTAGATTGCGGCGTATTCGACATAGCGCAGGGCGTAGCCGTCGATTTCCTGCTGTTCGGCAGCAGTCAGTGTGCGGCGAAACTTTCCGGGATGACCCATGAACAGGCTGCCGGGCGGGACTTCGGTTCCTTCGGGCACCAGAGTGCCGGCAGCGATAATCGAGCCGGTGCCGATGCGCGCGCCGTTCAGAATGATTGCGCCCATACCGATCAGTACTCGCGATTCGATGGTGCAACCGTGGAGTATGCACCGATGGCCGACGGTTACGCTATCGCCGATCTGCAGCGGATGGGTACCGCGCATCACGTGACAGATAGTTCCGTCCTGAATGTTGGTGCGGGAGCCAATCCGAATCCAGTGCACGTCACCCCGTATCACCACACCCGGCCAGACCGAGCTTTGCTCGCCGATGGTGACGTCACCAATGATCACGGCCGCCGGGTCGATGTAGGCCGACGCGGCTATCTGGGGTCGTTTGCCTTGATAGCTGCGAAGCATCGCTGAACGCACTGCCGGTCGAGGCAGGGAAAGCTAACACACACCCCGCAGACTGACAAGCAAGCTGCCTTCAATCGATTTGCACGACCGGTCCGGCGGTACTGGCGGCGAGCGCGGCCACACGCGCCATCACGGCTTCGGCCATGGCGTAGAATCCGCGGGCGGCCGGCGCCTGCGGGCCTTCGAGTGCGACCGGCTTTCCGGTGTCACCACCGATGCGAATCTGCGGGTCCAGCTCAATCTCACCCAGAAAGGGGACGCCGAACTGCTCGGCCACGCGCCGCCCTTCACCCTGTCCGAAAATGTAGTGCCGGCTGCCGTCCGGCGCACGGAAGTAGCTCATATTTTCGACCACGCCCAGGATGTCAGTGTTCACCTGACGGAACATTTCGATCGCCTTGCGCACATCGGCCAGCGCGACAATCGAAGGCGTGGTGACGATAATGGCTCCGGTTACCGGCACGGTCTGGATCAGCGTCAGTTGCACATCGCCGGTGCCGGGCGGCAGATCCACGACCAGATAGTCCAGCTCACCCCAAATCACGCTGCGCAGGAACTGCTGGATCACGCTGTGCAGCATCGGACCGCGCCAGATCATCGGGCGGTCCTCCGGCACCAGCAGGCCCATCGAAATGACCCGGAGGCCGTTCACGGCGACGGGCAGAATCTGTCGTTCGCCAGTGGCCTGCGGCTGTTCGCTGGTGCCGAGCATGGTGGGCACGTTCGGGCCGTACACATCGGCGTCGAGCAGACCCACCCGATGGCCCAGTTGGGCCAGCGCAATCGCGAGATTGACTGCGACCGTCGTTTTGCCCACGCCACCTTTGCCGCTCGCAACGGCAATCAGGTTTTTCACGCCCGGAATAGGTGCACGTTCGTGCTGCAGGCGGGGCGGCTGCGGACTGGCTCCCATCTTCCCTCCTGAACTGCGCGCTCGAAACCGACGGCGCGTCAGCGCAGGGGCTGAAGCCCCTGCATGGCCATTGCCATGGCCTTGATTCGTCGCGGCTGATGCTGCGACCCCTCAACCTCAATCATTCGTCAGCGGCGCGCTGAAAACCAATGATAAACGCCGGGCCCCACTCGTGCAAACGGCGCGCTCTTGAGAAGAACAAGAACGGCCCGGATGCGAACTGGCGCTGCCCGCTCGGCTGATTCCTTTGATTTGAAGTCGTCGTCGGAGTGGGCGGGCCGTTTTTCGACGACCAGGTAAGTCAGGGGACGCGTTTTTTTTCGGAACCTCGACAATGACCAAATCGTGATTCTGGCGAGCTGGGACCGCGAATCCATTGCCAGTTCGGTGCGCTCCGTTCTCGGGCTTCGCTTCTGGCTGAACGACTCAGAAGCGCTTGAGGCCAGCTACCCGGCGGGGCCAAACGACGTGAATATCCGGCAGGCGGTGGACTGCGTGCCCATCTCCCTCAGCGGGAGCCAATTGCTCTCCGACCCACGGATGGATCTGCGCTTCAAGGTGCGCAGCTCGATCCACTTCCAATCCGCGAATTACGTCCGTTATCTGCCGCAGGGCCGTGCTTGGCGGCTTTTCGTGACGGGAGGTGGTGGCGTGACGATTCTCGACGAGTTTTTCATTCACCGGAGATTTGCAATGAACTTCGCGGAGGGTTCAACCGTCCGCTCAACGAATATCTTTCCTTTCGCTCTGAATACCGTGTCTTTGCGTTCCGCCAGCCAAAGCTGAGCAGTATCTTCGTGCCGCATCCAGCTTTGCTACCGCCACGGCCCTTCGGCCGGGCTCGCCTTCCGCTTCTAGCCCACTCGCGGGGCTTTATTGTGCAGTGGCGACCGAAGCAGGAGCCAGCCGCCGGTCGTTCCTTTTCGTGACAACTTCCTGAGCTCTTTATACTACTTGGCAAATATTTATGCATATAAATAATTCTCAAAATTTGCAGGAGGATGTGGGCGATGGTTCAGTCCAGTCGGCGGTCGGTGATGAAGGCCATGCTCGCTTTCCCGATCCAGGGAAAGCAAAATCAACGGCTGGCAGGAAACCTGTTTCTGGCGATAACTTTGCCTCTTCTCGCCGGTGTTGGCTGCGGCTGTTCAACGGATAATCGACTTCAGCCGGCTAAAAGATCAGTTGGGGAGGAGCGCAGCTGGTGACCTCGAAATCCTTCTGGAGGGCGATCCGGAATTGGCCAATCGGGCCGATCCGCATACCCGCCTTACCGCCCTGCGGTGGGTTGTGCTGGGAAAATCTCACGCTGCCGTAGAACTTCTGTTGCGCAAAGGGGCAGACCCGAATGTGGACAGTCAGCCACCTGTCCCGACCAGCCAGTTGGTGCTCGCGATTAGGCAGGATGACATCGAGATGGTTCGGCTGTTACTGCGATACGGAGCGGACCCAAAACGCTTCTACCCGGGCTGGGGAACGCCTTACACAACGGCCACGGCCCAAAAGCGGATGGACATCGCAGAATTGCTGAAATAAAGCACATTTTCATCTTTCTCCTGCTCACGGCACTGCCATGACGGGCACGCTTGTGCATGTGCTTGCTGTTCTCGCGCGATTGCTCGTCGGTTCCGTGTTGGTGTTTGCGGCCATAACGAAACTGGGCAGATTCGACAGATTCGTTCGGGCCGTCGCCGGATATCGTCTGCTAACGGAGTGCGCAGTTCATTCAGTATCATAGTTGTCATCGTCTACGAGCTCGCTGCCGGGGCTGCCGTAGCAGTGGGACTTTGGTTGCCATTTTCCGCGTGGGCAGCAACAGCGTTGCCAGGAATTTTCGCGCTGGCCATTGGTTCCAACGTCATTCGAGGGCAGGATACTCAGGACCGTGGATGCTTCGGAGGATGGCAACTGAAGGTTGGCTGGCTGCTGTTTTGCAGGAATTTCGGGCTGGCAGGATTCGCCATGCTCTCCGTGCAGACGGAATTGGTCCCCACCTGGCCACAGGCAGGTCTTTTCGCCATGTGCTTGGGAATGAGCGTAGCTCCGTTTTTGGCGTCACGCGTCGCTGCTGAGACGCCTCCTCAGAGGGACCAACCCTCCCGGTCTGAACAGTAGGCTATCCCAGAGGCAATCTTCTTTTCGCTGCTCTCACGATCCCATAACCTGACGAATGCCGTGCGGCTTTGCCGAGCGGTGGGCGGGCGCGGTAGAATGAGATGCTGGTTCTGAGGAGCTACAGTTCTCGCCGCGAAGCAGTCCCGGCCAGCCCGCAGCATGGAGCGGCAAATGGGGACTGCTTTTGTTGTGTGGGCCGCAGAAAAATGTAGCCGGACGCACCGGCAGGCGGGGGAAGGCAGCAGGACGCTGCGCAAGAGGACGAGCCAGAAAGCCGGGGTGGGCACAAGCATGAATTTCGATGGCTGCGTCTGAGCGGGCTGCGTTCCGAGTCTGTTCCGAACGAACCCGAAGCGTATGCAGGTTGACCAGATCATTGACCGCGTGTTGGCGCGGTTCATCGGCACCAAGCACGAGCGCGATATTCGTCGGCTGAAGCCGTTCGTCGAAGCGATCAACGCGCTGGAGCCGGAGATGCAGCGACTGACGGACGCCGAGATGCGCGCGCGCACCGAACAGTTTCGCGCACAGGTTCGCGCGGCGTTGGGCGACACCACGCCGGAAGACTCAGACTATCGCCAGAAGCTCGATGCGGCGCTCGACACCCTTCTGGTTCCCGCCTTTGCCCTGGTGCGCGAAGCCGCCCGACGGCGGCTGGGCATGCGCCACTTCGATGTGCAACTGATCGGCGGGATCGTGCTCCACCAGGGCAAAATTGCCGAGATGAAAACCGGCGAGGGAAAAACGCTGGTGGCCACGCTGCCGGCATATCTGAATGCCCTCGCGGGCCAGGGTGTGCACATCGTCACGGTGAACGACTATCTGGCCCGGCGCGACGCGGAATGGATGGCGCCCATCTACACTGCGCTGGGCTTGAGCGTGGGGATCATTGTCCACGACCTGGACGACGCCCAGCGGCGCGCCGCCTATGCAGCCGATGTGACTTACGGCACCAACAACGAATTCGGCTTCGACTATCTGCGGGACAACATGAAGTACGATCTTGCCGACTGTGTCCAGCGCGGGCACCACTATGCCATTGTGGACGAGGTCGACTCCATCCTGATCGACGAAGCCCGCACCCCTCTGATCATTTCCGGGCCGGCAGAAATCTCCACGGAAAAGTACTATCGCGTGGACAAAATCATCCCGAAATTGATTCGCGATCTGGACTACACGATCGACGAAAAGCATCGCACGGCCACCCTCACCGAAGAGGGAGTGGCCAAATGCGAGCGGCTGCTCGGTGTGAGCAATCTGTACGACCCGGCTCACATCGACCTGCTCCACGGCGTCTATCAGGCGCTGCGTGCCCACACCCTGTTCCACCGCGACCGCGATTATGTGGTCAAGGATGGCCAGGTGATCATCGTGGACGAGTTTACCGGGCGCCAGATGCCGGGCCGCCGCTGGTCGGACGGTCTGCACCAAGCCATCGAAGCCAAAGAGGGCGTGAAAATCGAACGGGAAAATCAGACGCTGGCTACCATCACCTTTCAGAACTACTTCCGCATGTACCGCAAGCTGGCGGGAATGACCGGTACGGCGGAAACGGAAGCTGCCGAGTTCAGCAAAATCTACAACCTGGATGTGGTGGTCATTCCCACCAATCGTCCCCTGATCCGGCACGAATTTCCCGACGTTGTCTACCGCACCGAGCGGGAAAAATTCGAAGCGGTCGTCAACGGCATTCTTCAGGAAGACGGCACCTACACCGGCGGGATCCGGCAGTTCTACGAACGCGGTCAGCCCGTGCTGGTGGGCACCATCTCGATCGAAAAGTCCGAGCGGCTGAGCGCCCTGCTGAAAAAAGCCGGCATCCCTCACCAGGTGCTCAACGCCAAGCAGCACGAACGGGAAGCGAAAATCATCTCGCAAGCCGGCCGCAAGGGCGCGGTCACCGTCTCGACGAACATGGCGGGGCGCGGGACGGACATTCTGCTGGGCGGCAATCCGGAGCTGCTGGCACGGGAGCATTGTCTGCGCGAGAAGCTGGCCATTCCCTATGCTCCGGCTGGATCCGTGATACGTCCCGATGAAGCCGATGCCCTGAGTGCGGCGCAGCGGGTGATGTTTCAGCACGAGGGGCGCATCTATCAGGTTCCCCTCGAGGTCTGGAAGCCGATCTACGAGCAGTACGCCGCGCAGTGCCGCGCCGAACACGACGAAGTCGTCGCCCTGGGCGGACTCCATGTGCTCGGCACCGAACGTCACGAAGCCCGGCGCATCGACAACCAGCTCCGGGGCCGCGCCGGCCGCCAGGGAGACCCGGGCTCTTCCCGATTTTTCCTCTCGCTGGAAGACGACCTGCTGCGCATCTTTGGCGGCGAGCGCGTGAAAAACCTGATGTACCGGCTGGGCATGACCGAGGGAGTGCCCATCGAATCCCGCCTGATCAGCCGTCGCATCGAAAACGCGCAGAAGGCGGTCGAGGCGCAGAACTTCCAGGCCCGCAAGCACCTGCTCGAATACGACGACGTGATGAACAAGCAGCGGGAAACCATCTACTCGATCCGCCGCTCGATCCTGGAGGGCAAGGACCAGAAAGACTACGTTCTCGGCATCGCCGAAGATATCGCGCGGGAACTCGTGGCCACCTACTGTCCCCGCGATGCCCACCCGGACACCTGGAACATCGCCCAGCTCACCAACGAAGTCCTGCACCAGTTTGGTCTGGACCTCGCCGCGGCCGGCATCGACCCGAAGCAACTCGAGCACGAGGAACTGGCCGACCAGCTCGTCGAGGCCATTCACCGCCGTTATCAGGAGAAGGAGCAGCTCTTCGGCGCAGAGGTGATGCGCTGGCTGGAACGCCGCGTGGTACTCGACGTGGTGGACACGCAATGGAAAGACCACCTGCTCTCGCTCGACCACCTGAAGGAAGGCATCGGCTTGCGCGGCTACGGGCAGAAGGATCCGCTGGTCGAGTTCAAAAAGGAAGCCTTCACGCTGTTCGAAGAGATGATGGACCGCATCGACACCGAAACGGTCCGCTTTCTGTTTCTCGTTCAACCGGCCCGGCCTGAGGTGGGCACCGCGACCGCTCATCAGGCCGCACCGCCCATGCTCGAAGCAGTCGAACGCCGCCGTCGCCAAGCACAGCAAAACCTGCAGTTCCAGGCCGGTGCCAAGCAGGAAGCGCCACGCCCGGTGCGCGCCGGCGCAAAAATCGGTCGCAACGATCCCTGCCCCTGCGGCTCCGGCAAGAAATACAAAAAGTGCTGCGGGAAAGTAGCCTGAGCCAGGCACCGGTACGGAATGCCCTCGGACTGACCGGTACGCCACTCAGAAAGGCGCAAAATGTCGGGCATTCCTGCCGTCGTTTCCAAACGGTTCATCCCGGGAGTTCCCAGGGGTTACTTAAAGGGTTCTTAGTACGAACTTTTCATAGCAGAACCCGTATGCGCATGCTATTCAAGCGAGGGTGAGCCAGAGCCTCTCAGAGGCCTGCGTAACTGGAGGAGAGTTGCCTATGCGAAAGCTATTTGTGGTGTGTGGGGTCGTTGCATTCATTCTGGCTGCGGGTCAGCCCGCTGCTGCACAGGGTGAACATAGCTGGCGGCTGCGCGCGGCGGTTGTGAACGAACAAATCAGCGAAGACGTCTCCAACATCGACTTCCACCTGACCGGCTTCGCGGTTCGGGTGTCGCGACAACTGTACGGTCCGCTGGCAGTTGCTGGAGAGTATGGGGCCACATTTGGTGATCCTTTCGATCTGGACACGAACAATCAGTGGATCGTCGGAGGGCTCCAGGTCTACCCCTACGCTGGCGAGTATGTGGAAGTTTACTTCCAGGGCCTGGGCGGCTGGGATCGGGTCAAAGTCGGCGAAGGCCCCGGCAGCAGTGACAGTGGCGGAACGGTAGTCGTGGGTGGAGGAGTCAACATCTACTTCCACCAAAATGTGGGCCTGAACTTCGAAGCGAACTACAAGTCCATGTGGACGTTCGACACCCGGCAGGACGTGGGCCAATTCCGCGGCGGGATTGTCTTCCGCTGGGGTGGCTCGTACTGAGGGATTCATGTCCCACAAAAGAAAAGGGCGGACCAGCAGCGAGCGCTGGGTCGCCCTTTTCTTTTCTAACCAGTCATTGGCGATTTAAGTTGCCGATTTTCTGCTGACGCACTGCCACAGGGCTTGCGAAAGCAGAATCTGTCCAAATCTGTACGGCGGACTCGATCCGGCGGTCACCGATGCCTCTTCGCATTTCAATGTTCGTTATCGTGCTGGCATGTGCTGCCCTGCCGACAGCAGCACAGCCCAGCCATCGTGCGGAAGTGGGCGTGCTGTATGAGCGCTTCGAAGCAGGGGCTCAAACGCCGTTCGACGACTTCGGCATGGACGGATTTGGAGGTGTACTGACCGTCTATCTGCTGCGCTGGTTTGCCTTCAAAGCAGAAGTGGGCGGCAGTTGGGGGCGGCCCGCGGGTGTGCTGGCCAGTCTGTACAGCTACCATTTCGGCATTCAGTTGGCCTGGCGGGAGCGCTGGCCGCTGATTCCCTGGTTGCACCTGCTCGGTGGTCGGAGTCGCATCAAATTCGACGTGGATACGCCGGAAGCGTTTTCGGTGCACGACAACACAGACTCGTGGGTCCTCGGTGGAGGCGTGGACGTTCCCTTTCACCGTCACTGGGTCTTCCGCCTAGCAGAGCTCAGCTATGTCCGCACGGCCTTCAACGATCAAACCCAGAACAACTGGCGAATCAAGTCTGGCTTCCTGTTCCGGTGGTGAGGTCAAAAGTTAAAACTGACGAGCCGGGGCCGACACCCGGGTTTCCCCGGAAACTCAGAACCCCAGGGCACAGCACTTCGAACTCCACAGAAGTTCCCAACTTGGGTAGTTTCTACCCCTCAGCTTATCCGAGGATAGCCAGATAGTCAGGGAAATTTCCATAAGTAGTTTTTTTTCAATTTATTAGACAGCGTACGGGTTGGTGGACACCGTGCTCAGATGCCCAGGGGCAGACCCCTCAAGGTCTGTCGAAGCGAGGTGCAAGGTGGGGAATTCCGCTGCGCCGAAGTGCCGGATTACTGGCTGCGAACAACGGGTGCGGCCGGCGCTGGCTGCTCAGATGCTCTGCCTGGACCACTTCTTCGAGTACACCTACACGAAGGCGCTCGCGACGCTGGAACTATGCCAGCAAGGCCGGGCGGTGGACTGGGATTCGCTGGAGTGGTTGTTCACCATCGCGGACTTTTCCATCCGCATGCTGGCACAAAATGCGCATGCGCTCAGTCCGGCGCAGCGCGACAAAACCCTGGAGCTGCTGCTGTGCCTGTCAAACATCCGCGAATATGTTCGGCACCACTCGGTAGCCGGTGTCAACACCGCTTGAGCTGCTTATCGGCACCTGCGCAAACCCGAACTCACTCCGGCGAAGTGGTGCGGCCGCTGCCGGCACGCTTCCGAGAAATCTAAGTGGTTCACCATGGCTACAGACATTCAAAATCTCGATCCGTTCAAACCTTCGCAACCACAGATTCCAGGTGTGACGCCAACGCCGCCGACACGCAACTGGAGCAAACGCTGGCAATGGTTTGCCGACGCCGAGTGGCGTTCGCGCTGGCTGCGCCGAGCGGGGATTCCTGTCGCGGCCGTACTGGCCGGGGCGGTTCTGGCCTGGATAACGTTTCCCACCCTGCCCGAGCCACGGGAAAAACAAACCGAGCAAAGGCGGCTGTCGCAGCCGGCAGCCTCAGCGGCTATCCAGACAGCAGCGCCGACGGCGCGGGTGCTCGAAGAAGTTCCGCCCGGTCCGGTAACCGTGGCCCGTGTCGGGGAGCTGGCCAAACCTTGGGAAGCTCGGTTCTTCCGCATCCGCCGCCAGCACAATGGGCGCGAGGTGCCAGCGATTCTGATTCGCCTGCCGAACGTTTCGGCGCGCTCGGCGAATGCCTACTGGGCACTGGTGCTGGAAGAACCGTTCGGCCGCTGCAAACTGGAATACGTAACCGACCGAAAGCGGCTCGAGCGCGAATTCGGCTATCGGGCGCAGCACCCGATGGTGGTGGACCCATGCAACGGGTCGGTCTATCATCCGCTGCGCTTTGGACCGCGAACCGACGGGGCCATGCTTCGCGGCGAGGTGGTTGCAGGGCCAGCGATCCGGCCGCCGCTGGCGATTCTGGTGCACGTGCGCGGCAACGAGATTATTGCGGAACGAACCGAATAACGACGCCGACCGCTTTCAGTGCGACCCTGCCGACTGCATCGTGCGCCGGACTTCTTCTCCCATTCTTCCCGTCAGCATCAGCCAGACCATTTTCTGGTCCGAGAGCCACGACCAGAGCGGATGGCCGAACGTGGCCGGCCGGTTGTGTTCGATGAAAAAGTGGGAGATCCAGGCCAGGGCGTAGCCAACCAGCAAGGCCGCCAAGACGAGCCAGGGATTGCGCAGCAGGATCGCGGCCACAAGTAACCCCCAGCCCGCCACCGTTCCGGTGAAATGAAACACGCGGGTCAGCGGCCGGCTATGCGCACGAACATAGTAAGGCCAGAATTCGGCAAAGTTTCTGGGTGCTTCCGACATCCCTGCCTCGCTGGTGCAGCATTCTACGCGGCCGACGTGTACAAAACAACCTGCAAAGAACAGGCTGTGACGAGGCAGAGCCAGGGGATTACTCGTTCCGTTCGCGCAGCACCTGGCGCGCCAGCACCACCTGTTCATTCGTCAGATGATCGAGCAGAACCAGACCGACAATCCGCAGCGGAATCGGCTGATCGCCGCTCAGGTCATCCAAGCCCGACAGGTTGACGAAGCGTGTGCGAGCCGAGGTGAAAACGCGCACCGGCCGCTCGAACAGCAATCCCGTCAGACCGAAAGTTCGGAAGGCAAAAACGCCGGTCTGGGTGTTTTCCGCGCGAGTCGAACCCGGCAGCCAGATGCCTTCCAGGCCCTGCGGGTGGAGCGTGACCCGGCGGGCATCCAGCGTGGCCGGTGCCGTGGAAGTATCCAGGGCGCCGCCAATGGAGATGCGCTGGCCTTCGATGAGGCTGGCGCGGTTGAACAGGAGATGGCCGAGCGGCAGCCGCATGTGGTGAATCAAGAAGCGTTCGTTGCCATCGAAACCAACCGTGGCAATGCGACCGATGCGAGCGCCGGACAGATCCGGCAGTTCGGTGCGCACCAGCAGATCGACCTGTTCGGCAGGCCCGGGGGCAGGGCGAACATCGGTGAGCAGCCCGCCGAGCAAGAAGCGATCGCGGCTCAGCACGAGCACTTCCCGGGCGCGCAGGGCCAGCGTGCTGCGTTCGAGCACGCCGGAAACTTCGACGATCGTGTTGCTGTCAAGTGTCTCCAGGCCTTCGCCCTCTTCGAACTGTGTCTGGCCGTCGGTGAGAACCTTGAGGGTGCGGCCATGCGGCCCCTGGAGCAGAAAGCTGCGCTCCGCCAGGTCGACGCTCACAACGCCGCCCCGCAGTTCGTCAATTTCGGCATCCGGGGCATCGGGCGGAATGGCGCGGATGACGATACGGGGATCCACCGTGCCGGTGAGCTGGCCATCCGGCCCCACTTCGAGCGAATCGCGCAGACGAAAGTCCACAAACAGACCCACCAGGTCGTCCGCATTCACGACCAGCGGCGTGCGCAACGGCACCGTGACGCTGGACCGCGTCAGGCGACCGTTCAAGGTGCCCACGCTGGGCGGGTCGGTGCTCGTGTCGAGAAAGCTGATCACCGGCGCGGCCAGCGTGATGGTCACCGAGGAATAGGTGCCCGCGGGTACGGCTTCCAGCGTGAGCAGAGTGCGCAAGCCATGCAGCCTGGCAAATTCGATCTCGACGGGGGCAGCCAACAGCGAGGCCGTGTTGGTGCCGTCGGAAACGGTCATGCCGGTGAAGGTCACCTGGAAAGCCAGTACACTGGCCAGCGGGGCATCGGTACCCACAACAAAAATGTTGCCGAAGCCCGGCCGCGCGGAATTCGGTGGCGGAGGACTGCCTCCGGAACAGTGCAGCATGCCCAACGCCAAAACAAGTGTCAGCAGCAGGCCCAGATGACGTTGGAGGTTCATGACGAGCTCCTCGAAGATGGAAGATGACCGGGCCACCCCCTTCCCGGCTCATCCATATCAACCCCGCTGCGCAGAAAAAGTTGCAGGGAATAAGACTCGGTGGAACGCGAACTAGCGAACATTTGGCGAAGGCCAAATGCGCGGGGGATATCCTCAGGCGGGGTCTTTACATTAAAAACGCTGAGTAGTAAAAGCACGAATTGCTTATATGTCAGAAAGGTATATTCAAGGAAATTTTCGGCTGCAACCCCGATTCCCGTTACGAAACCCTGAATTGCATCGCACCCATCCGCGGAAGAATTTCTTCTGCTTCTTTTTCGCACATGCAAATCTCAACAGGAGGTGGGCATATGCTTTCGAGAAAACATGGCCTGTGTCTTTGCCTGTGTCTGCTGCTGATTGGGACAGCCGCATGGGCACAGCGCATCACAGGTTCTCTCTCTGGTCTGGTAACCGACCCACAAGGTTTGCCCATAGCAAAGGCGAAGGTGACGGTTGCCAACGCCTCGATCAACTTTCGTCAGGAACTGACCACCGGGAACGACGGTGCGTTTCTGCTGACGGACCTTCGTCCTGCCACCTATCAGGTCACGGTAGAGGCGGAGGGGTTCAAAACTTTACGAACCAATGTGACGGTCTACGTGAATTCTGTCGCCTCATTGTCTGCTCAGCTTGAGCTGGGCGAAACCCGTGAAGTGGTGGTGGTTGAATCCGGGGTTGTAACCGTGGACACCACGCAGCATACCGTACAGGGTGTTGTCACGGGCTCCCAAATTGACCAACTGCCCCTGAACGGGCGCAATTTCCTCGATCTGGCCCAGCTGCAGCCGGGCGTGCAGACGGTGGACGGCGGGACCTTTGACCCGACGAAGAACCAGATGGTCGGCGTTTCGATCGGCGGTCGTTCGGGCCGGGTCACGCGCATCCAGATTGACGGCGTGGACATCACCGACGAAACCGTGGGCACAACGGTGGCCAACGTCTCCAACGAATCGATTCAGGAATTCGCGGTGGCGCAGTCGTCGCTGGACGTCAGCACCGACGTGACCTCGTCCGGCGCCGTGAATATCATCACCCGAAGCGGTAGCAATGAAATCCACGGTTCGGGGTTTTTCTTCTGGCGGGATGAATCCTTTGCGGCCGACCAGCGCCTGGCCAAATCCGGGCCGAAGCCTCCGTTCGACCGCGAACAGGGAGGCGGACGTGCGGGTGGACCCTTCATCAAGAACAGGTGGTTCTGGCATGTGGAATTCGAAAAGACCAATATTGACAGCCAGACCATCGTCAATATCCCGGAGTTTCCTCAGTTCAGCGGGGCGTTTGGAGTCCCCGTGGACGAAAACATGGGTGGGGTTCGAACGGACTACCAGTTCACCACGCGTTGGAAGGGATTCTACCGCTACATTCACAACGACAACTTCGGTGTAACGGGATTTGGTGGTCGCGATCTGGCCGCCTTTTCCAACCGCAACAACACGAACATCCATGTGGCGGGGGTGGATTTCGGCGGGAGCCGCTGGACCCATCAATTCCGGTTCAGCTACTTGAACTTCAACAACTTTATCTTCCCGGCGAACGATGCTGCCGGAACACCGAACACACTGGATCCCGGCGGGCGTCCGGTGCTGGTGCGCATCGTTGGCGTACTCCAGGATGCGGGGCCTGATTTGCTTGCACCGCAGAAGACTTTTCAGGACAACAAGCAGACGAAATACGATGGTGGTGTCATCTTCGGCAACCATGCCCTGCGATTCGGTGCCGAATGGAACCGGATTGACCAGTTCGTCTTTGCCGCGTTCTTCGGCCTGGCTCCGCGTGTATTGTCGCGACGCAACACGGCCACGCGGGCATTTGCCAACACCAACCCGTTCAGCCCACAGGGAGACCTGGACCCGCTGAACTATCCCGTGCAGCAAATCGTGCTGGGGAACGGACTCGGATTCTTCAGCGAAAAGCCGGCTCTCGGTTTTCCGTTCGGCGGGACGACCAACGACCGGCTGGCGTTCTATCTGCATGACATCTGGCGCGTCAAAGACACTTTCACGCTGAACTTCGGGCTGCGCTACACCTACCACACAGCCCTGTCGAACCACGACCTGCCACGGGCACCGCTGGTTGGCTTGTTCGACCAGCGCCTGGTGGGCCGGCCGCGACGGGACACGGATGACTTCGGTCCAACGGCGGGCTTTGCCTGGAATGTACTGGGGAACAACAAACTGGTGGTGCGCGGCGGTGCTGGTATCTACTATGAGACCAACATCTTCAACAACATTCTGTTTGACCGAGTCATTAACATCCCGCCGGGAATCGGCTTCGATGTATCTGTGAACACCAGCGGTTTCCCCTTTGTACTCGATCCGGTGACGGGCAATGTGCTGTTCGATTTCAGCACGGATTGCATTGGTCTGCCCGGAAACAATTGTTTCAATGGCTCGATCGGCCAGGCCATCCCGTTTGCGGTACAGGCCCAGCAACTCTACCAACAGGCCTCGGCAGCCGCCACTGCCAATTTCCCCTCGGGCGATCCTCTGTTCAATGCCACGCTGGACGGTACGGACTTGATCAACCCCGATTATCACACTCCGTACGGTGCGCATATGAACATCGGGTTCCAGTGGGAAATCAAGACGGGGCTCGTGCTCTCTACGGACTATGTCCGCAACCGAGGCGTCCACTTCAACTTGATCCACGACTGGAACCGCATCGGCGCTGCCGACACGCTGAACATCCCTCTGGCGCAGGCAGCCATTGCGGCCACACTGAACGACTTCGGCTGCCCGGACATTGACTGCGTCATCGCGCTTGGCGGAACCATCTCTGACTTCGCCGATCGTGGCCTGGGGGCCGGCGCGGGCGTGGATGGATTTGCCTTCAGTGGGCGGAACCCGAACTTCCGGAATATGGGCGTGATCAGTCCGCAGGGGTTGTCCCTGTTCCAGGCCCTGCAGGTCCGCCTGACCGGTGACGTTGGTGCCTTCGAGCAGTTCGGCATCAGGCGGCTGTTCACCAACATCACCTATCAGCTGGGCCGGTTCGAATCCACAGGCGCCGATCAGGACTTTCTGTCTACAGCGGCATTCAACGACCGGCCGACCCAATTCTTCGGGCCAGCCAACCTGGACCGCACCCACATGGTCAGCGTAAGCTTCGTGGCCGACCTGCCCTGGAACTTCACGATCAGCATGAACAACACGTTCCGTTCCGCATTGGCCAATTCGTTGTTCTTGCCGGCGACGACCGGCGGAGCAGACGAAATCTTCTTCTCAGACTGGAACGGCGACGGCATAACCCAGGATCCGATTTTTGGATCCAACCGTGGGTCGTTCAGTCGAGACATCAAAGCAAACGACATCAACGACGTCATCAGCCGGTGGAATTCGACGTTTGCCGGCACGCTCTCTCCAGCCGCCAGGGCGCTTGTGCAGGCGGGGCTGTTCACCGAAGCCCAGTTGCAAGCGCTCGGAGCGGTGCTCACCTCGGTTCAGCCCGCGCCGGCGGGTCAGGTAAACAACGATTCGTTCATCAACACAGACCTGCGCATCTCTCATCGAATCCGGCTGACCGAACGTTGGACAGTGGAACCGATGGTCGAAGTGTTCAACCTGTTCAACGTGGCCAACTACGCGGTCTTCAGCTCCACACTCGATGGGAACCCGGGCAACGCCAACGGCACCACCGCGAGCACGCGGCCGACCCGCGTCGGGCAAGGCACCGGCTCGTTTGCGCCCGGTGTGCAGCGCGCGTTCCAGTTCGGAGTCCGCGTCAACTTCTAAAAAGCCTGTCTAAACAAACTGCATCCCGGGGCAAGGCCGCTGGCCTTGCCCCGGCCTTTTTCTCGGTTCGAGACAGACAGGACGCGGGCGGGCCGCGCCCAAGTTACCTTTGGCACACTGCGGAGCGACATTTTCACGGCGGAGTTGCATCCTATAGACTGGGCTTGCCCGGTCGGCCAGCACACATAGCCCGGAATGCCCGAACCGCAAGGAGGAACGATGAGGAAATCAGGAGTGCTGTGGGGAATCAGTCTGATCGTCCTGCTGAGCCTCGCCGGCTGCACACGCGGGCGCAGCGACGAGGCCCTGGCAAATGAGATCAAAGCCAGAATCTTCTCGACAGCAGAGCTGCGGGATGCAAATTTGGAAGTGACGGTCAGCCATGGCGAAGCTACCCTGAAGGGAGAAGTCGCCAGCGACGCCGACCGACTGGCCGCCTATAAGCTGGCCGCTGAAACCGAAGGTGTCCGCAAGGTCCATGATCAGATGACGGTGCGCGTGGCCGAAGTTGCCGCCCCAGCACCGGAACCCGCACCGGAACCCGCACCGGCACCAGCGCCGAAGCCTCGACGAGCCTCAGCTCCGGCTCCCGCACCACAACCAGCGGCTCAGCCCGCAACGGCACCCGTCTCGACACCAGCAGCCGCCCCGGCGCCAGCCCCGGCGGCTCCAGCGGCACCGCCGGCTGAGCCAGCTCGCCCGAGAACAATGACCGTGCAGGTGCCCGCGGGCACCGTGATCACCATCCGCATGATCGATGGCGTGGACTCAGAAAAGCATCGCGCCGGACAGGTGTTCCAGGCTTCGCTCGAAGAGCCCCTGGTCGTGGACGGTGTGGTCTTGGCGGAGCGCGGCGCGGATGCGTACGTGAAGCTGATCGAGTCCCGTTCGGCTGGTCGGCTGGCCGGTCGGAGCGAACTGCGGCTGCAGTTGATCCGCCTGATGATCGATGGACGTCCCTACACGGTGGAAAGCAGCACGTATGAACAAGTCGGCAGCTCGCGCGGCAAGCGAACTGCCGCTACGGTAGGCGCAGGTGCCGCCATTGGTGCAGCCATCGGCGCCATTGCCGGCGGGGGCAAAGGCGCGGCCATCGGCGCCGCGGCGGGCGCGGGCGGTGGCACCGCCGTGCAAGTGCTCACCAAGGGCGAGCAGGTGCGTGTGCCTTCGGAGACCTTGCTCGAGTTCCGACTCGACGTGCCGGTGCAGGTGACCTACACGCCCAAGTAGTTCCCGGACCTCGCGCCGAAAAGAACGGTCGGCACACGGGCCGGGGTTGCCCCGGGCAGCCCCGGCTTTTCGTGTGGTCGCGGTGCGGGCCTGCTTGACTTCGCCGGCAAGCAGGGCTACAAACGCGCGTTCCGAAAACCCACCCGGGAGGACAGCATGGGGATTTCCCGTCGCAGACTGCTGAAAGCTGCCGCACTCGGCGCCGCCGCGACTCCGGCACTGGCAACCACGGGCGCGGTCGAAACACCACAGCGACCGTTGCCGGAGTCGTTTGAGCGGTTGAAACCGATCCGGGATCGCATCCGGCCGATCACCGTGCAGGAGTTCCAACAGCGGATTGCCCGGGCACAGCGGCTGATGGCCGAATCGAAGCCTCCGTTCGTGGCGCTGTTCACGGCACCGGGGAGCACACAGTATTACTTCAGCGGGATTCGCTGGGGCGGCGGCGAACGGTTGATGGCGCTGGTGATTCCGCAGAAGGGCGAACCGTTCCTGGTCTGTCCGGCGTTCGAGGAGGCCACATTGCGGGAGCGGCTGCGCTGGCCGATGGAAATCCGCACCTGGCAGGAAGACGAAAGTCCGTATGCCCTGGTCGCACGAACGCTGGCCGAACGCGGCTTCCGCACCGGACGGATCGGGATCGACGAAACGACGCGGTTCTTCTTCTTCGACGGATTGCGACGGGCAGCACCGCACTACGAGTACACCATCGGCGACCCGATCACGGTGGGCTGCCGTGCGCAGAAAACCGAGCACGAACTGGAACTGATGACGCTGGCAAACTGGGCCACCGTCGAAGTCTATCGTGCGGCCTTTGCCGCGCTGCGGGAAGGAATGACGAACCGCGAGCTGGGTGGGCTGATCGCACAGGGCTATCAGCGCATGGGACTTTCGGGCGGCGCACTGGTGCTGTTCGGGGCCTGGGCAGCGCTGCCCCACGGCACACAGCAGGAACAGGTGCTGCGCGAAGGCGACATCGTGCTGGTGGATGGCGGCACCAGTGTGGATGGCTATGCCTCGGACGTAACGCGCTGTACCGTGCTCGGCAAACCCTCCGACACACTGCGGCGCGCGTTCGATACGGTGCGGCGCGCGCAGGATGCGGCGCTGGAAGCAGCCCGTGCGGGACGCACCTGTGGATCGGTGGACGACGCAGCACGTCAGGTCATCGCAGCCGCGGGGTTCGGCAAGGATTACGAGCGGTTTGCGCATCGGCTCGGGCACGGCATCGGACTCGACGGACACGAACATCCCTACCTGGTTCGTGGCAGCCGCGTGCTGCTCGAGCCCGGCATGACGTTTTCCAACGAGCCGGGTATCTACGTGCGCGGCGAATACGGGCTGCGGCTGGAAGACATCATGGTGATCGAACCCGACGGGCCAGCACGACTGCTGACCCCCGGGTTCAGCCCCTCACTCGAACATCCGTTTGGCTGATTGCTGCCGGCAAAATTCCACCAGACGCGCTTCAGCCCAAAAACGCTCGTCACCACGATGGCGTGAGACAAACGCACAATGTCCGCCATGCTCCGGCGCCACGAGCGTAATCCAGGAGTTGTTTTCGACTCCGGCCGCGGCAAAGATTGAAAATGGCACCAGCGTGTCGTCGCGGGCCGTCAGAATCAACGTGGGCAGGCGGATCTGCGCAATCACGCGGGCGGCGCTGGCGCGGTGGTAGTAGTCGGCGGCACTGAGGAAGCCGCTATGCGGAGCTGTGATGCGGTCGTCGAATTCCCGGATGCTGCGGATCGAATGCAGGCCATCGACACGATAGAGGTGGGGGAACAGGCGGGCCTTGCGTTCCATGCGGCGCTTGAGCTGGCGCAAAAAATGCCAGTGGTAGAGCGCATTTTCAGGACGCTCGATGGCCGCCACACAGGGAGCCAGCTCGAGCGCGGGACAGACTCCCGCTACCCCGCACAGCCCCCGCGGCGGCTGCGCTCCAAACTCGCCCGCCATCTTCAGCACAAGATTGCCACCCATCGAAAAACCAGCCAAACAGACCGCCGGAAGACGATCGCGTTCCAGCAGCTCCACGACGACGGCAGCGAGGTCGGCGCTGCGGCCGGAGTGGTAGAGCGTGGGAGTGAGATGATCGGTGCCGCCGCAGTTGCGCTGGTTCAGTCGCACCACGTTGCAGCCGGCGGCAAAGGCCAGCGCGGCCGTGCCGACCATATAGGGAGAGTCGCTCGAGCCTTCCAGGCCGTGCACCAGCACCAGCGTGGGGCCTTCGGCTGGCCGAAGCTGCCAGTGACAGTGAGCCAGAATCTGCGTTCCCGGCTCGACTTCGAACCATCGCACCTGTGCCGGCGGCAGGCCGCGGCGCTCGCGCGGCCAAAGCGTGGCCGCGACGGTCATCAGGTGTGGATTGCGCAGCAGCGGATGCGGTTCAAACTCGCGCACAGCGAGCATATTAGCCGTCCCGGCGGAATGCGCAAGGCGGATGCTTGACCGCAGGCGGGCAAACGCCTAGAATCGTGGCTTCCTGTATGAATGTAGCGGTGCACAGGGGGCGGTAAGTTTCAGCGGGCCGACCGATGGGTCGGCCCGCGATGTTTTCCGCCAATGGGCAAACGGGAAGGGGACGGGATGAACGACGGCGCAATTCCAGAAGCCTTGACGTTCGATGATGTGCTGCTGCTGCCCGGCAAATCGGCCGTGCTGCCGACGCAGGTGGACACCCGCACCTGGCTGACCCGGAAGATTGCACTGAACATTCCGATCACCTCGGCAGCGATGGACACCGTAACGGAGTCGCGGCTGGCGATTGCCCTGGCGCGGCAGGGTGGCATCGGGTTCATTCACCGGAACATGTCCATCGCGCGTCAGGCGGAAGAAGTGGACAAGGTGAAGCGCTCGGAAAGCGGCATGATTGTGGATCCGGTGACGATCTCGCCGGAGATGAGCGTCGCGCAGGCGCTCGAAATCATGAGCAAGTACAAAATTTCCGGCCTGCCGGTCACCGAGGGGACCCGGCTGGTGGGCATCCTGACGAACCGGGATCTGCGCTTTGAGAAAAACCTGCACCAACCGGTGCGCAACCTGATGACGAAAGAGAATCTGGTGACCGTTCCGGTGGGCACCACGCTCGAGCAGGCGGAACAGATGCTGCAGAAGCACCGCATCGAAAAATTGCTCGTGGTCGATCAGGAGTTCAACTTGAAAGGCCTGATCACCGTCAAAGACATTCAGAAGAAGCTCGACTACCCGAACGCAGCCAAGGACGAGCACGGGCGGCTGCGGGTAGGCGCGGCCATCGGCGCCACCGGAGATTTTCTCGAACGGGCACAGGAACTGGCGCGAATGCAAGTGGATGTGCTGGCCATCGACACCGCGCATGCGCACACGACGCGCGTCATGGAAGCGATCCGGGCCGTGCGCAGCAAGCTGCCGGAGATGCAACTGGTCGCCGGCAACGTGGGCACCTATGAAGGGGCCCGCGACCTGATCGCGCTGGGCATCGACGGACTGAAGGTGGGCATCGGGCCCGGCTCGATTTGCACGACGCGGGTGGTCACCGGTGCCGGTGTGCCTCAGCTCACCGCGATTCTCGAAGCGAACCGTGCCGCACGGGGCACCGGCGTGCCCATCATCGCCGATGGCGGCATCAAGTTTTCCGGAGACATCACCAAGGCGATTGCCGCCGGCGCCTCCACGGTGATGATCGGCAGCCTGTTCGCCGGGACCGAGGAATCGCCCGGCGAGACGATTCTCTACCAGGGCCGCACCTTCAAATCCTACCGGGGGATGGGCTCGCTGGGTGCAATGGAAGCCGGCTCGGCCGACCGCTACGCGCAGGAGGGCGCGGAACGGGGCAAGACGGTGCCCGAGGGCGTCGAGGGGCGGGTGCCGTACAAGGGTCCGCTGGCGGGGCTGGTCGAGCAACTGGTGGGCGGGCTGCGCAGCGGAATGGGATACGTCGGCGCTGCGAATATCGCCGAGCTACAGCAGCGCGCGCGGTTTGTGCGCATCACCGCCGCCGGGCTGCGCGAAAGCCACGTGCACGACGTCGTCATCACGCGCGAGGCGCCGAACTATCAACTCGAATAAGAGCGCAGGCAACCGGCCGATGCGACGACTGCTGGACTGGGCTCCGGCAATCGCCTGGGCCGCGCTGATCTGGACGTTTTCCTCGCAGCATTTCGCGGCCGAATCCACCGGTCACCTGCTGCGGCCCCTGTTGCAGTGGTTGCTGCCGGGCGCCTCCTACGAAACCCTGGAACAACTTCACTGGCTGCTGCGTAAAACCGGACACTTTGTTGAATACTTCGTTTTTGCACTGCTGGTCGCGCGCGGCGTGCGCGGACGGGCGTCCGGCTGGCAGGCCCGTTGGGGAGGGTACACCCTAGCGATTGTTTTTCTCTACGCGGCACTCGACGAGTGGCATCAGTCGTTTGTCCCGACGCGTACCGCCGCGGTGGCCGACGTGGCGCTGGACGTCGTCGGAGGAGCCGCCGCCATCGCACTGCTGTGGTGGCGAGCGCGGAGACACAATCCTGTGCGGGCGAACCCAGCACTGTAGGCTCGCGGCACGATTTCGGAGGTGAACCGATGCGATGCAGGCGAACCAGCAGAATCATTCTGTGGATCGGGGTGCTGCTTGCAGGCGCCCTGAGCCCGGCGCAGACACCGCGCACGCCGCTGCGCTACGAGCTGCGCTTCGCAGCACCGAACACACACCTGCTCGAGGTGACCGTGCATGCGGATGGTCTGCACGGCAGCACGGCAGAGTTCGCCATGCCGGCCTGGACGCCCGGCTCGTATCGCATCAACGATTACGCGAAGATGGTGCAGGAGTTTTCAGCAGCCGACCCGCAGGGCCGTCCGCTCCCCTGGCGCAAAACCGACAAACAGACCTGGCGCATCGAGCTGAATGGAACCAACGCAGCCACGGTGCGATACAAGGTGTACGGCAACACCATGGCCAACCACTGGACCCAGTACAACCAACTGCACGCGTTTCTGGCCGGCCCGGCCACGTGGATGTATCTGGTGGGCCACATGGACCGGCCCATCGAGCTGAGCATCGCTGTCCCCGAAGGCTGGCGGGTCGCCACGGGCCTCGTGCCGCTTGGTGGTAACCGCTACCGCGCCGAGGACTACGACTGGTTCGCTGATTCGCCGATCGAAATTTCCGACTGGGAACGGCAGAGCTTCACCGTGGGCGAGACAACCTACCACGTTGTCGTGCACGACGTGTTGGGACAGAAAGACTTCACCCGATTCACCGCCGACACCAGGAAAATCGTCGAGACCGTGGTGGGGATGTTTGGCGGCCGGGCACCGTTCCGCGAGTACTGGTTTCTGTTTCATATCTGGCCGGATGTGGGCGGCGGGCTCGAGCATTTGAATTCGACGCAGATCAACTTTCCCAGCACGTGGGATGCCGATGGATACGCCGGTCGCTACGGCAGCGAGTACCAGCTGAAGCTGTTTGTGACCGCACACGAGTTCTATCACGCGTGGAACGTGAAGCGCCTCCGGCCAGTGCCACTCGGCCCGTTTGACTACACCCGCGAAGCGCACACGCCTTCGCTGTGGATCAGCGAAGGGTTGAGCAGCTACTACGCTCAGCTGGCGATGGTGCGTGCGGGATTCTACACGCCCGAGCAGTATCTGGAATCCATCGCCGAGCTCATCACCGAATTCGAACAGATGCCCGGCCGTCGCTTTCGCAGCATCGCCGAAACGAGCTGGGACGCCTGGTTTCAGAACACTCCGCCCGGCGACACGAACCTGAGCAACACGAATTACTCCTACTACGATGCCGGACAGATCCTGGGCCACCTGCTCGATTTTGCCATTCGGCAGGCGACCGCCAACCGGCGCTCGCTCGATGACTGGATGCGATTGCTCTACGAACGCCACGCGCTGCCCCGCCCCGGGTTTACCCCGGAAGACGCCGTGCGCGCCGCCAGTGAAATAGCCGGGAAGGATCTGAGCGAATTCTTCCGTAGGTATGTGGAGGGGCGCGAGCCGCTGCCGTATGAGGAATACTTCGGCTATGCTGGCATCGAGGTCGAGCGCGTGCCGCAGTCGGCGCAGCCGTGGCTCGGCGCCACGCTGCAGCGCACCGACGAGGATTCGACGCTGGTCGTGAACATCGAACCAGGCAGCCCCGCTGAACTCGCCGGGCTGGACCGCGGCGACATGATTCTGGGTGCGGACGGCCGCAAGTTCGATATGGACCAGCTCCTGCAGACTCTGGCAGAAAAAGCTCCCGGGGCAACGGTGAAGCTGATGATCCAGCGCTGGGGACAGCAGGGCACGCTGACGGTGCGGCTCGGCTCCAACCCGTACGCAAATTTTGTTCTACGGCGAGTCGAAAATCCTACGCCGCTGCAACAAGCCATCTATGAAAGCTGGCTCGGGCTGGCCGGCAGGGCAGCGGCACAGAATTCGCTTGCTGCCGACAAGCGAACGCGGTAGAAAGCAGACAGCTCGAAGCCGGGAAGAGGCAACCGGGGAGAACTCAACGATGGCCGACGTCATTTTGTGCACCCGATGTGGGAGCCGCGCTGCCGTAGCTCTGGCGCCGAACGAACGGGACCTGGTGGATGTCGGTATGCTGGAGCGGCACTGCGCACGTTGTGGGGAAGCAACCCGCTGGGGTCGTGCCGAAGACTACCGACGCGGCGGCGACCGGCGCCAAGGGGAGCGCCGCAAAGGTGTGGGCCGCTGGACCGGCGTGGAACGCCGCGTTGCCGACCGACGCAGCGGTCGCGACCGGCGCAGCGAATAAACGCGCCACGGACCGAACGGATTCCCTGTGCACAAAAAAATTGGCCCCGGGAAACGTTCCGGGGCCGAAGTTTGTTCCAGGGCGTGAGACGGCTCAGCTCTGCGCCGACGCTGCGGTTTCCGGCGCCGGCTCTTCGGTTTTGCGCGGTTTCTTTTCCTTCTTTTCTTTCTTCTGCAGCTCGGAACCGATCAGCTCGAGGATGGCGAGCTGTGCGCCATCGCTGATCCGCCAGCCGGCGCGGACGATGCGGGTGTAGCCACCCGTGCGGTCGGCGAAACGCGGAGCGAGGACACGAAACAGCTTGCGGGTGGCCTCGTCGGTCATCAGGAAGGCCGCGGCCTGACGACGGGCATGCAAGGTGTCGCGCTTGCCGAGCGTGATCATGCGTTCGACCAGAGGCCGTGCGGCTTTGGCGCGGGCGACTGTGGTCTGGACGCGCTCGTGCAAAATGACGTTGGTCACCAGGTTGCGCAGGGTCGCGCGGCGGTGAGCTGGGTTGCGTCCCAGCTTGAATCCGGCTTTGCGGTGTCGCATGGCCACCATCCCGCTTACAGCGTCGAGGTTTCTTCCGGCGGCGCCGTCTGGCTGGGCAGCGGCGGCCAGATGATGCGTCCATGCTCGTCGAATTTCATGCCCAGGCTCAGGCCCATGCGCTGCAGGATTTCCTTGATTTCGTTCAGCGATTTGCGGCCGAAGTTTTTCGTCTTGAGCATCTCGTTTTCCGTGCGCTGGACGAGCTCGCGAATCGTCTGAATGTTGGCGTTCTTCAGACAATTGTACGAGCGGACCGAAAGTTCGAGTTCTTCCACCGAGCGGTCCAGGTGCTCCAGGCGCGGGTCGGGGAACGCTTCGACGACTTCCTCGGACAGTTCAGGTTGTTCTTCAAAGTTGATGAAGATGGTCATGTGATCTTTGATCAGTTTGGCGGCCAGACCGATGGCGTCCTGAGGGGTGATGGCCCCGTTGGTCCAAACTTCCAGGTTCAGTTTTTCGTAGTCGGTCATCTGTCCCAAGCGTGCGGCTTCGACCGAATAGTTCACCTTGCGGACCGGGGAGTGGACGGAATCCACCGGGATGTAACCGACCGGCAGGTCTTCGTCGAAGTTGCGGTCGGCGCCGACGTAGCCGCGGCCGTTTTTGACGCGCATCTCCATCTGGAGGCGACCGCCTTCGCTGACCGTGGCGATATACACATTCTTGTCGAGGACGGCGAAATCCGCATCTTCTTCAATCATGGCCGAGGTGACCACGCCGGGCTGCTCGACATTCAGGTAAATCGTCTTCGGCTGATCCACGTTCAGCTTGAGCGGCACCTGTTTGAGATTCAGGATGATGTCGGTGGCATCTTCGACGACGCCGGGGATCGGCGAGAATTCGTGGAGCACACCTTCGATCCGGACTGCGGTGATGGCGGCGCCTTCAATGGAACTGAGCAAGGCGCGTCGCAGGGCGTTGCCGACGGTCGTGCCCCAGCCGCGCTCAAACGGCTGGGCGGAAAATTTTCCGTACCGATCCGTCAGCGTGCCGAGCTCCGCGGCCATCCGTTTCGGTTTCTGAAAGCCCTTCCACATCGTGAGACATCCTTCCTCCCCGCTCGGAGCGGGGCAGCGGTGATCTGAAACTCGTGCGTCCTATTTCGAGTACAGCTCGACGATGAGCTGCTCGGTGATCGGCGGCGTCTGCACATACTCGCGCTTGGGCAGCGCCACGACGCGCGCCTTCAGGTTCTCCCGGTCCACTTCGAGCCAGGGTGCCAGCGCCTGCGACTGGGCAATATTGCGCGCTTCCAGCACCATGGGGTTCTGGCGCATGCGCTCCTTCAGGGCAATTTCTTCGCCGACGTTGACCAGATAGGACGGGATATTCACCTTGCGGCCGTTGACCAGCACATGCCCGTGCAGGACGAACTGCCGCGCCTGTGCCCGCGAACTGGCCATACCCGCACGATAGACGACATTGTCCAAGCGTCGCTCGAGCATCACGATCAGGTTTTCGCCTGTGGGCCCTTTCATGCGCACGGCTTTTTCGAAATAGTTGCGGAACTGGCGCTCAAGCAAGCCGTAGGTGCGCTTGGTTTTCTGTTTCTCGCGCAACTGGAGGCCGTATCCGACCATTTTCGCGCGACGACGCTGGCCATGCTGGCCCGGAACGAAGTTGCGCTGCTCGATGGCGCACTTTTCTGTAAAACACCGCAAGCCTTTCAGAAAGAGTTTCATACCTTCCCGACGGCACAAGCGGCAGACAGCTTCACGATGCCTAGCCAAGAGTCTCTCCTCTCCTTACGACGTGTTTGCCCGCTAGACGCGCCGGCGCTTCGGTGGCCGGCAGCCGTTGTGCGGGATCGGAGTCACGTCTTTGATCGCGGTAATGTGCAGGCCCGCCGAGGCCAGTGCCCGCACCGCCGATTCCCGACCTGAGCCGGGACCCTTGACGCGAACTTCCACCGATTTCATGCCGAACTGATCCCGTGCCGTGGCGCCAGCGGCGAGCGCGGCCTGCTGGGCCGCGTAGGGTGTTCCCTTGCGCGAACCCTTGAAGCCGATGGCCCCGGCCGAAGACCAGCAGACGGTGCGACCTTCGGGGTCCGTGATGGTGACCATCGTGTTGTTGAAGGTCGCCTGGATGAAGGCGATCCCCGCGGGCACGATGCGCTTTTCGCGCTTTTTCTTGTACTCCTTGCGACGCCGCGTCGGTTTGGCGGGCGCCGGCGCCGCAGGTGTCGTTTCAGGTTGTTTTGCCAAGGCTTTCTCCCCTGCGAAGAATCGCTATTTCTTGGCCACGGCCTTCTTTTTGGCAGCAATGGCGGCGCGCCGCGGACCCTTGCGCGTGCGCGCATTGGTGTGGGTCCGCTGGCCGCGCACCGGCAGATTGCGCCGGTGGCGCAGGCCCCGGTACGACTGAATGTCGATCAACCGGCGAATGTTCATCTGAATTTCTTTGCGCAGATCGCCTTCGACGCGCCCTTCGCTTTCGATGACCTGACGGAGCCGGGTGATCTCCTCTTCGGTCAGGTCTTTGATTTTCTTCGTTTCGTCCACATTCGCTTTGGCGCAGACGGCGCGGGCGCGCGACTGGCCAATGCCGTAGATGGCCGTCAAGCCGATCCAGAGCCGCTTCTGCGGCGGCAAATCCACTCCGGCGATGCGTGCCATTTCCCTCTCCCTCCTGCTCCACGAGCCAGCGGGCGGCGCACTAACCCTGGCGCTGTTTGTGCTTCGGGTTGATGCAAATCACCCGCACGACGCCGCGCCGATGGACGATCTTGCATTTGTCGCAAATCTTCTTCACCGAGGAACGGACTTTCATCGGTCCTCCTGCACCGCAGCGCTTCCGCCATTGCGCGACCGAACCGGTTCACTTGTAGCGATAAACGATCCGTCCGCGCGTCAGGTCGTAGGGCGACAGTTCCACGGCAACCCGATCTCCCGGCAGGATCCGAATAAAATTTTTACGCATCTTGCCGGAGATGTGCGCCAGGACCTGGTGCTTGTTTTCCAGCTCCACCCGAAACATGGCGTTGGGCAGCGGTTCGATCACCGTGGCCATGACTTCGATGGCGTCTTCTTTTGGGTTACCGCTCCCGCCGGCCTTGCTTTTTTCGCGTTCCTTTCTGGCCATATAGGTTCCACCCCAGACCGCTTCTGGCGTCCCCGAATTGCGGGGTTACCAGGACGGTCCGGACAACTCTCTGGGCCGCGTGAGAATCCACGGGCCGTTTTCCGTGACCGCGACCGTGTGCTCGAAATGAGCCGCCAAGCTGCCGTCCACCGTCACGGCCGTCCATCCATCGTCGAGCACGCGCACTTCGGGCCGCCCGGCTGCTACCATCGGCTCGATCGCCAGCACCAGGCCGGGTTCGAGCCGCGGGCCTTTGCCGGGTGGGCCGTAGTTCGGCAACTGGGGTTCCTCGTGCATCTGCGTGCCGATGCCGTGCCCGACGAACTCCCGGACCACAGAGAAGCCGAGCGGCTCGACGGTCTGCTGCACCGCCGCGCCGACGTCGCTCAGACGGTTGCCCGGGCGCATCTGCGCGATGGCGCGATCGAGTGCGTCGCGGGTCGCGATGAGCAACCGCTCCACCTCCGGAGCGACCCGCCCGACCGGAATCGTGACGGCCGCGTCGGCATAGTAGCCATCCAGTTCGACGCCGTAATCAATCGAGACGACGTCGCCTTCGCGCAGCGTCCGGCGCGCCGAAGGAATCCCGTGCACGACCTCGTTGTTCACCGACGTGCAAAGCGTACAGGGAAACCCGCGATAGCCTTTGAACGCGGCGCGAGCGCCGTATTCGGCGGTGCGCCGCGCCGCGAAGGTTTCCAGGTCCAGGGTGGTCACTCCCGGAGCCACCATCTGCCGCAGGCTCGAGAGCACGTCCCAGACAATCAGCCCGGCACGGTGCATTTTTTCCAGTTCTGCGGCCGACTTCAGCACAATCATGACGCCGCAGCCCGTTCCACCAGCGCAACCACCTGGCGCGAGACGGCTTCGATATCCGCCGTGCCGTCCACGTCGACCAGGACGCCGCGTGCGCGATAGTAATCCACCAGGGGACGGGTCTGGCGGTGATAGGACGCCAGACGCTGGCGAACCACTTCCTCCCGGTCGTCCGGGCGCTCGACGAGCTCCCCGCCGTCGAGGTCGCAGCGACCGGGAACCTGTGGCGGGCGGTCATAAATATTATAAACCGCTCCGCAAAGTTTGCACGTGCGGCGCCCGGCCAGGCGACGAAGCAACAAAGCTTCGTCAGCAACGAGGTGCAGCACCACCGGCCGGCCAAACCCGTGGGCCTCCAGCAGGCGGTCGAGCGCTTCGGCCTGCGCGAGAGTGCGCGGAAAACCGTCGAGCACAAACCCCATCCGGCAATCCGGCCGCGCGATGCGCTCCTCTACCATGCCCAGGACGATTTCGTCGGGCACCAGTTCGCCGCGTTCCATGATCGGGCGCGCCCGCCGGCCCAATTCAGTGTCGCGGCGGACGTGGTCGCGGAACATATCCCCGGTGGACAGGTGCGGCACGCCATAGCGTTCGGCGATCAACCGTGCCTGTGTGCCCTTGCCCGCACCGGGCGGGCCGAGAAAAATCAAGGCGCGCTGGGGAGCCGTCCGGGCCATGGCAGCGGCGCTACCCACGGCGGCTCCGGAGGCGGCCCTTGCGCACAAAACCTTCGTAGTGGCGCATGACGAGCTGGGCTTCCAATTGCTGCACGGTGTCCATCGCCACGCCCACAACGATCAGCAGCGAAGTTCCACCAAAATAGAACTGCACGTTCAGCCCGTTCAGGATCCAGTCGGGCAGGTTCTGATCGAACCAGGCCCCGCCCAGCCAGGTGGGCAGGTGATGCAGCTTGATGCCGAACAGCATCCATTCCGGAATCAAGCAGACCAGGGCCAAATAGCAGCCACCGACAAAGGTCAGACGGCTGAGGATGCGGCTGATGTGTTCGGAGGTGTGCCGGCCCGGGCGAATACCGGGAATGAACCCGCCGTATTTGCGCATGTTGTCCGCAAGCTCGGTCGGGTTAAAGACGATGCCGACATAGAAAAAGGCAAAGAAGATGATCAGCGCGGCATAGACGATCATGTGGAGAACTTCGCCGCTGCTGAACATGCGCGAAAATTCGCGCAGACCTGAGAACTGGGCGCCAAACATCAGCGCAATCGTGCCCGGGAACGTCAGCAGAGAACTGGCGAAAATCGGCGGAATGACGCCACCGGAATTGACCCGCAAGGGAAGATAGGTCATCTGCCCGCCCATAATGCGGCGGCCGACGACACGCTTGGCGTACTGCACCGGGATGCGCCGCTGACCGCCTTCGACCAGCACAATGAAGGCAACCACGATCACCATCATCAGCAGCAGCGCACCCATCGCAATCGGGGTAAAGGCGCCCCAGGCGCGATTGGCGAATTTGTCCAGCAGGTCCGAGATGGCTCCGGGCAGGCCGACGACGATGCCGGCAAAGATAATCAGCGACATACCATTGCCGATCCCACGGTCAGAAATCTGCTCACCGAGCCACATGATGAAGGCGGTGCCGGTGGTCAGCGTGAGCATGGTCATCAGGGTGAAGCCCCAGCCCGGATTCAAAACCAGGCCCTGCTGTTCGATGTTCTGCTGCATCAGGATGCGGGCGATGCCGAAGGACTGAATCAGGCTGAGCAGAACCGTAAGGTACCGGGTGTACTGCGTGATTTTGCGGCGGCCGAGCTCGCCCTCTTTCTGCAACTGCTCCAGATAGGGCCAGACGACAGTCATCAACTGCAGGATGATCGAAGCCGTGATGTAGGGCATGATGCCCAGGGCGAAGATGGTCATGTTCGCGAAGTTGCCGCCGCTGAACAGGTTCACGATGGCAATCACGGAGCCTTCCGCCTGCAGTCGCTGCAGGATATCCCGCAGCAGTTCGGTGTTGATGCCGGGCGTAGCGATGAAGGAACCCACGCGATAGACGGCGAGCAGGGCCAGCGTAAACAGCACTCGTTTGCGCAGGTCTGGAATCCGGAAAATGTTCTGAAACGCTTCGATGAACCGCTTCATACCCGGTTTCCCACAGCCGTGCTAGGACAACCGCTCGATGCGCCCGCCCGCACGGACGATCTTCTGCTCGGCGGAGCGGCTGAAGGCATGCGCACGCACCAGCAGCGGGGTGTTCAGCTCGCCCTCGCCGAGAATTTTCACCGGCCGACGCGAGCGGCGGACCAGCCCCCGGGCCCGCAGCGCCTCCGGCGTGACGGTTTCGTTGGCGGCAAAGGCGTTCAGCATCCCGACATTCACCACCGCAAAATCGGTGCCGAACGGATTGTTGAAGCCGCGTTTGGGCAGACGGCGATGCAGCGGCATCTGGCCGCCTTCGAACCCGAGGCGGCGCGAATACCCCGTGCGGGATTTCTGTCCCTTGTTGCCCCGGCCGGCGGTCTTGCCCAGCTTCGAGCCGATGCCGCGGCCGACGCGGACTTTCCGTCGGCGCGAGCCGCGCGGCGGACGCAGTTCGTAGAGTTTCACGATTCCACCTCAACCAGATGACGCACTTTCTGAATCATGCCCCGGATGGCCGGCGTATCCGGCCGTTCGACGACCTGATGCAGGCGCCGCAGGCCCAGACCGCGAATCGTCTGGCGCATATCCTGCGGGCAGCCAATGAAACTGCGTACCCAGCGGATGCGCAAGGTGCCGGACTTTTTCCTGGCCATCATTTCAAGCGCTCAACTCCTCTGCCGGCTTGCCCCGCAATTCGGCCACCTGCGCCGGATCCTTCAGCTTCAACAAGGCGTCGAAGGTAGCTTTGATGACATTGTGCGGGTTCGAGGTGCCGATGCTTTTTGTCAGCACGTTCTGGATGCCGGCCACCTCCATCACCGCACGCACCGGTCCGCCGGCGATGATGCCGGTGCCTTCCGGCGCGGGCTTCAGCAGCACCTGTCCGGAGCCGTAATGGCCGAGGACCTGGTGCGGGATAGTGGTGCCCTTCAGGTTCAATCGGATCAGGTTTTTCTTGGCCTGCTCGACTGCTTTCCGGATGGCCATGGGCACCTCGCGCGCCTTGCCCATGCCGAAGCCCGCATGGCCGCGGCCGTCGCCCACGACGACCAGCGCGGTGAAGCTCAGATTCTTGCCGCCCTTGACCACCTTGGTGACGCGGTTGATCGACACGACCTGGTCTTTCAGATCCGCGGGGTTGATGGTGATCTGGCGGCGAACCGAAAGTGTTTGCTTGAGCACGTTTTTGGGCATGGCTAGAACTGCAACCCCGCTTCCCGGGCAGCATCGGCCAGCGCCTGCACGCGGCCGTGGTATTTGTAGCCGCCACGATCGAAAACAACCCGTTCGATGCCGGCGGCGCGGGCCCGTTCGGCCACCACGCGGCCGACAATTTTGGCCGCGGCAACGTTGCCCCCGTTGCGCACCTGCTGACGCACCTGGCGGTCCAGAGTCGAAGCCGAAACCAGTGTGCGTCCGGTGCGGTCGTCGATCACCTGCGCATAGATGTGCTTGAGCGAACGGAACACCGCCAGCCGCGGCCGGTCCGCGGTACCCGCCACGCGGCGGCGCACACGGCGATGGATTCGCAGCCGATGCGCGTTGCGCGAAATTTTGCGAATGGGCAGGTTCGCCACTGCTGCACTCCTCTCTGGATTAGCCGCCGGTCTTCAAGGTTGCCTTGCCGGCCTTCTTCTTCAAACGTTCACCGGTCAGCCGAATACCCTTCTGTTTGTACGGGTCGGGCGGACGCAGCGCACGCAGGTTGGCGGCCACCTGACCGACCAGGGCCTTGTCCGCGCCGGAAACCACCAAGTGCGTATTCTTTTCGACAGCGATCTGCACGCCTTCCGGAATCGGGAAGACGACCGGATGCGAGAAGCCCAGGCTGAGCACCAGCGAACGGCCCTGCAGATCGGCGCGGTAGCCGATCCCGACGATATCGAGCTCTTTTTTGAAGCCCACAGTGACGCCCTGGACCGCATTGGCCACCAGGGCGCGAGCCAGACCGTGGGCGGCCTTGAATTGATCGTTCTGGCGCACGGCGACCAGTTGGCCATCCTTCTGCTCGAAGCGGATGCCCTGGGGCACCCGCACGCTCAGGCGTCCCTTGGGCCCCTGAACCACGACGGTGTCCGCGCCCAGCTCAACCTTGACGCCCTGCGGCAGAGGAATCGGTTTGCGTCCGATGCGCGACATGACGACCTCTTACCAAACCTCACAAATCAGCTCGCCGCCCACGCCGGCCTTGCGGGCGGCGCGTCCGGTCATGATTCCCCGCGGCGTGCTCAGGATACTGATGCCCATGCCGCCGACGACCGGCCGGAGGTCGGCTTTGCCGACGTAGACGCGCCGGCCCGGCCGGGAAACACGGCGCAGAGCAGTGATCACGCTGCGGCGGTCGGGCGTGTACTTCAGGAAAACCCGCAGGATTTTGCGCGGCCCGCCTTCGTCCACCAGCTTGTAGGTGGCGATGAAGCCCTCCTCCTTGAGGATGCGGGCAATTTCCACCTTGAGTTTCGACGCGGGGATTTCCACGCGCGGCAGGCGCGCGCGGGTGGCGTTGCGAATCCGCGTCAGCATATCGGCGATGGGATCGGTCTGCATGCGTGCATTGCTCCTGTTACCAGCTGGCCTTGACTACGCCCGGAATTTCCCCGCGCAGGGCCAGACTGCGGAAACAGATGCGGCAGAGCTGGAATTTGCGCAGGAATCCGCGGGGGCGTCCGCAGAGGCGGCACCGGTTGCGCCAGCGCACCTTGAACTTCGGCTTCTTTTTCATCTTTGCGAACTGTGCCGTTCGAGCCATCTTCGCTTCGTCCTCCCGCCCGGCTCTGCCGCTCACCCGCGCAGGGGCACGCCGAGCAGTTTCAGCAACTCACGCCCTTCCTCATCGGTGCGGGCCGTGGTCGTGATGGTGATGTTCATTCCTTTGATCTTGTCCACCCGGGTGTAATCGATTTCGGGAAACACGAGCTGATCCCGCAGGCCCAGGGTGTAGTTGCCGCGGCCGTCAAAGGAGTGCTGCGGCAATCCCTTGAAGTCGCGGACGCGGGGCAGGACGATGTTGCAGAGCCGGTCGAGAAATTCGAACATGCGCTCGCCCCGCAGCGTGACGCAGCAACCGATGGGCATGCCCTTGCGAATTTTGAAATTGGCAATGGACTTTTTCGCCCGGGTGACGATCGGCTTCTGACCGGTGATCAGGGCCAGTTCCTGCACGGCCACGTCGAGCAGTTTGATGTTCTGACTGGCTTCGCCCAGGCCGATATTCACGGTGATTTTCGTCAGCCGGGGCACGGCCATCCGGTTCCGGTACTGGAACCGCTTCATCAGGGCCGGCACGACCTCGGTGCGATAACGCTGATGCAATCGGCTGAGCATGCTCGGTTCCTGTTCCTCCGCGACTACTTGTCCAGCGTGGCGCCGCAGCGCTTGCAGGCGCGGAAGCGGGCCACGATTTTTTTGCGCTCGATCTCGGTTCCATCGGCGCGGGTCACCCGCACTGTGCCCCATTCGACCTGGTGCGCGACGCGAGTCGGCTTGCCGCAGGCCGGGCAGATGACCATGACATTGGAAACATCCATGGGGGCCTCGCGTTCCACGATGCCGCCCTTGATGTTTTTCGCCGGGTTCGGCCGAGTGTGCCGTTTGATCAGGTTGGCATGCTCGACCGTGACCTTCCGGCGCACCGGGTCTACGGAGAGCACGCGGCCGGTCTTGCCGGCGTCGCGGCCAACCAGCACGCGCACCTGGTCGCCCTTGCGGACGCTGAGTCTGGTTCGAATCGGTTCGCTGCGCATCGCTACCACACTTCCGGTGCCAGAGAGACGATTTTCGTAAACTTCTTTTCGCGCAGTTCGCGCGCGACCGGGCCGAACACGCGGGTGCCGATGGGCTCACCCGCTTCGTTGATCAGCACCGCGGCGTTGTCGTCGAAACGGATGTAGGTGCCGTCGCGGCGGCGATGTTCTTTGCGCATGCGCACCACCACGGCACGGACCACCTTGCCTTCCTTGATCGGGCTATCCGGCGCCGCTTCCTTCACCGACGCGGTGACCACATCGCCGAGACCGGCGCGGAGGCCGACGTGGCCGCCGACCGGCAGAATACACATCAGCCGGCGAGCGCCGGAATTGTCCGCTACGGTGAGCCAGGTTCGCATGCCGATCATGGCGTACCTCCCTGCCCAGCTCAGAGCACCCGCGTCGAGCGGGAGAGGATTTCGACCAGTCGCCAGCGCTTCAACCGGGACAGCGGCCGCGTCTCCACAATGCGCACGGTGTCGCCGGGGCGAGCCTCGCCGTGCTCATCGTGCGCATAGAATTTCTTGTGCACGCGGATGTAGCGCCCGTAGAGCGGATGCCGCACCGTACGGGTCACCTGCACGACGATGGTTTTCTGCATCTTCGTGCTCGTCACCACGCCGACTTTCGATTGTCGCGGCCGGCGCGCGGGCGCCGGAGCCGTTCCGCTGGCTTCAGCCATTCCGTTTCTTCTCCCGGGCTGCCGCGAGTTCTCGTTCCCGCAGCAGGGTTTTCACGCGGGCCAGGTCTTTGCGCGCCTGGCGCAGTCGTTTCAGGCTTTCCGCCTGACCGCTGACAAGCTGGAAGCGGAGACGAAAAATCTGCTCGTAGAGTTCCCGCTCCTGTGCGGCCAGCTCTTCCGTTTTCAGTTCGCGCAACTGATCGATGCGCCGGGGCATCAGAATTCCTCCGCGCGGCTGACAAATTTGGTCACGATCGGCAGTTTGTGGGCCGCCAGTTGCATGGCTTCGGCGGCGGTTTCCCGATCCACGCCCGCCATTTCAAACAGGATGCGGCCGGGTTTGACCACGGCGACCCAGCGCTCCGGCGGCCCTTTCCCTTTGCCCATGCGCGTTTCGGCCGGCTTTTTCGTGTAGGGCTTGTCCGGGAAGATGCGGATCCAGAGCTTGCCGCCCCGCTTGATGAAACGCGTGATGGCCACGCGAGCGGCTTCGATTTGCCGGTCGGTGATCCAGGCCGGCTCAAGCGCCTTCAAGCCGTATTCGCCGAAGGCGAGCGAGCCGCCGCGCCAGGCCTTGCCCTTGCGCCGGCCGCGCTGCTGCTTGCGGTACTTAACTTTTTTCGGCATCAACATGGCGAAATCCTCAACCCTCCGCGCCGCCCGGTTACGAAGCGGGCATCAAGGTCGTGCCGGGTTCGGGCTCCCGACGGCCCCGCGGGCCGCGTTCCGGGATATTTTCACCCTGATAGATCCAGCACTTGACGCCGATGACGCCGTAGGTCGTGTAGGCCTCGGCGAAACCGTAATCGATCTCCGCACGAAGCGTCTGCAGCGGCAGCCGACCCTGCAGGTACCACTCCTTACGGGCAATTTCCGCACCGTTCAGACGACCCGCCACGCGCACCTTGATGCCCTTGCAGCCAAACCGAAGCGCGGAATCAACCGCCTTGCGCATGGCGCGGCGGAAGGCGACTCGCTTTTCCAGTTGCAGGGCAATGGATTCGGCCACCAGTTGTGCGTCCAGTTCCGGTCGATGCACTTCCTGGATGTCGATGTGCACTTCGCGGCGGGTGCGCGCCTGGATTTCATTTTTCAGCTTGTCGATTTCCGATCCCTTCCGGCCAATGATGATGCCGGGACGGGCCGTGGCGATGCGAATGACCAGTTTGTTGGCGGCGCGTTCGATGTCGATCCAGCTCACACCGGCCGAACGCAACCGCGAACGCAACTGTTCGCGCAGGCGCAGGTCTTCATGGAGCAACTCGGCGTAGTCCCTTCCGGCAAACCAGCGCGAGCGCCAGGTTTTGTTGTAGCCGAGCCGGAATCCGTAGGGATGAGTTTTCTGCCCCAAAGCCTGCCTCCTCCTACTTCTTCTTTTTCGTTTTCTTGCGAGCTGGCGCGGTGCGTTTGCGCTGCTGTTCGGCCATCCGCTTGCGAACCTTCTTGACCGCGCCGGCGACACCTTTCATCGCTTCGGCTTCGGCCGCGGCCGCGGCGGCGCGCTGCTGGGCGGCGCGTTCCTGTTCGGCCACCGCCACCAGAATGTGGCTCGTCCGGCGCTGGTAGCGGTAGGCACGGCCCATCGGGGCCGGGCGGATGCGCTTCCAGCGCGGGCCTTCATTCACATAGCATTCCGCCACATACAACTGATCCACGTCGAGCGCGGCACCGGCCTCTTCGGCTTTGCGTTCGGCGTTGGCCAGCGCGCTGCGCAGAACCTTTTCGATATCGCGGGCCACGCGTTTCCGAGTGAAACGGAGAATCTGCAGCGCCTCTCCGACGCGGCGGCCGCGAATCAGATCGATCACCAGACGGGCTTTCTGCGGCGAGACCCGCACATAGCGGGCCAGCGCGCGCGCCGAAAGTGCCGTGGTTGCCAGCGTTGCGGTTGCCATCGCCTATGCCTTTGCAGCCGGCGCCGGGGCCGGACCGGCAGTTTTTTCCAGCGCCGCCTTGACCGAGTGCCCCTTGAAGGTGCGGGTCGGGGCAAATTCGCCGAGCTTGTGGCCGACCATCTGTTCGGTGATGTAGACGGGAATGAATTTCTTCCCGTTGTGTACGGCAATCGTGTGGCCGACCATCTCCGGCACAATCGTCGAGCGGCGCGACCAGGTCTTGATCACTTTTTTTTCATGGCGCGCGTTCATGGCCTCGATCTTTTCCATCAGGTGATCGTCCACGAACGGGCCTTTTTTCAGCGAACGTGCCATCGGGTTACTCCGCGACGCGACGCAACTTGATCCATTTGGCCCGGCGCACCTTCTGGAAGCCCCGCACCGGTCCGGGGACACGATGCGAGTGCGGGCAGAACGGACAGACAAACCGCGTGCCCACACCCGCCGGATTTTTTTCGACCAGCACGGCCCAGCCCGGCTTGCACACGCGGAACAGCACCGGGGCCGGAGGCTCGACCGCCGAGCGCAGCTCAGCGCCCGGTTGCGGTTTCCGCGCGGCCGGTTTCGTCGTTCGCACCGACGCGCGGCGGCGCGAAGAGATTCGTCGTGTTGCTGTCATCGTCATACCCGTTTCCACCCGCCGCGCCGGGTTCATGGTTTTTTCTCCCGTTCGTCCCTCGGGACGAACGGCTTGCTGCTGCGCTCCCCCGATCCCGTCTCGAGGACAGGAGCGCCGTCAACACTGCGGCTACTTGCGCCGCTGCACAATCAACCGGTCCGACGGCTTGCGCCGGCGCGTCCGCGCACCCAGGGTCGGTTCGCCCCAAGGGGTCTGCGGATGATTACCCTTGACGCGGCCTTCGCCGCCGCCGTGCGGATGATCTACCGGATTCATGGCCACACCGCGCACGGTCGGGCGGATACCCCGCCAACGCGAGCGACCGGCTTTGCCGTACGAGATGTTTTCATGGTCCAGGTTACCGACCTGACCGATCGTGGCCATGCACTCCACCGAAAACTTTCGCACCTCGCCGGAAGGCAGTTTGACCAGCGCCACATCCCCTTCTTTGGAAAGCAACTGAGCCGCCGCGCCGGCCGCACGCACCAGTTGGCCACCTTTGCCCGGGTACAGCTCCAGGTTGTGCACCTGGGTGCCCGGCGGAATCAGCCGCAGCGGGAGCGCATTGCCGGGCAGAATGTCGGCACCTTCGCCGGCGAGCACGGTCATGCCCACTTCCAGTCCGACCGGATGCAGGATGTAGCGCTTTTCTCCATCCGCGTAGTGCAGCAGCGCCAGGTTCGCCGAGCGATTCGGATCGTATTCGACCGCTGCGACGCGCGCCGGAATGCCGATTTTGTCGCGTCGAAAGTCCACACGACGATACTGCCGCTTGTGGCCACCGCCTCGGTGCCAGACGGTGATTTCGCCGTGGTTGTTGCGTCCCCCGGTGCGCTTCTTGGGCTCCAGCAGCGATTTTTCCGGCTCCTGCTTGGTGATCTCGCGCTTGTCCAGCACGGTCAGGAAGCGTCGCGATGCGGTGTACGGGTTGAAACTTTTCAGGGGCATGGCGATTTCTCCACCGCGTCCGTTACAGATTCTCGGCGTACTCGATCATCTTTTCGCCCGGGGCCAGCTTCACGTACGCTTTCTTCCAGTCGCGCCGGTACCCCACGGCCAGGCCCCGGCGACGCATTTTGCCGCGGAAATTGGCCGTGCGCACGGCGGCGACTTTCACCTTGAAGATGCGCTCGACAGCCTGTTTGATCTGCGTCTTGGTGGCTTCGCGCGCCACTTCGAACACCACGGTCTGCTGGGTCTCCTTGACCCCCAGACCCTTCTCGGTGATCACCGGCCGACGAAGAATCTGATAGAGTTCCAGCGCCATCGTTCAGTCCCTTCCCGTCTTTTTCGACGACCGGGTTGTTTTCGGCTTCGACGCCGTCCGGCGCGGCGATGCGGTTTCGGTGGCCGGCTCCGCTCCGGCGACCTCGGGCTGCGAAGCGGCTGCGGCGGCCGGCGCCAGCGAACGACTGAGCTGCACCGCCGCCGCGCGCGAAAGAATCAAACGGTCATGCCGGAGCAGGTCGTAGGGCTGCAGCTGCTGCGGTGCAACCAAGCGAACCCCGGCCAGATTCCGGCTGGCCAGCTCGAGATTGCGATTCTCTCCCTGTTCGACGAGCAGAATCGTGCGCGCATCGCCATTCAGCCGGTCCAGCACCTGGCGAAATGGTTTTGTCTTATGCGAGTCGAGCGCAAAGGACTCCACCACCGTCAGCCGCTGTTCGGCGAGTTTGGCCGACAGCGCCGAACGGAGCGCACCCAGGAACATCTTGCGCGGCAAACGGTAGCGGTAGCTGCGCGGCTGCGGACCATGCACCGTGCCGCCCTTGCGCCACAGCGGCGAACGAATCGATCCGACCCGGGCGCGTCCGGTGCCCTTCTGGCGCCAGAGTTTGCGTCCGGAGCCGTGCACCTCGCCGCGTCCCTTGGTCTTGTGCGTGCCGGCACGCTGCCAGTTCAGATACCAGCGCACGGTTTCGTGGAGCAGGTGCGGGTTCGGGCGCACGGCGAAGACCGCATCCGTCAGTTCGACGGTGCCGACTCGCTGTCCCTGCAGATTGACCACTTCGACGACCGGCATCGGACTCATCCCACCTTGCGCGGTGTTTTCGTCTTCGATTTTCGAATCACCAGATAACCACCGTTCGGTCCGGGCACGGCCCCGCGGACCAGCAGCAGATTTTCTTCCGGATCGATCTTGACGATTTCGAGATTCCGAACGGTCACCCGCTGGTGCCCCATGTGCCCGGGGAAGTGCTGACCTTTCCAGACGCGCGAAGGAAACGAGCTGGCGCCAATCGAACCGGGGGCGCGGTGGAACATTGAGCCGTGGGTGGCATCGCCTCCGCGATAGTGCCAGCGCTTCACGCCGCCCTGGAATCCCTTGCCCTTGCTGACGCCGGTGACGTCCACGAACTCTCCGACGGCGAAGCGATCGACCAGCACGCGGTCGCCCACGCGGGTATCTTCGTCCGAGGCGCTCAGTCGAATCTCGCGCAGGAAACGCATCGGCGGCAGGTCCGCTTTTTTGAAATGACCGCTCATGGGCCGGTTGACCCGCTGGGGCTTGACGAATTCGACCAGTCCCAGTTGCACCGCTTCGTAGCCATCTTTTTCCCGGGTGCGTTTCTGCACGACCACACAGGGGCCGGCCTGCAGCACCGTGCAGGGAACGACCGCGCCGTCTTCGGCAAAGACCTGGGTCATGCCGAGCTTGATGCCGAGAATGCCATCGACCGCCATTCACACACCTCTAGGCGACGCCGTGCGTCCCGAAGGCTTTGATTTCGACATCCACGCCGGGCGGCAAGTCCAGCTTCATCAGCGCATCCACGGTGTCCGGCGTCGGATCCAGGATGTCAATCAGCCGTTTGTGCGTGCGCATTTCGAACTGCTCGCGGGACTTTTTGTCCACGTGGGGCGAGCGCAGCACGGTCCAGCGGTTGATCACCGTGGGCAGCGGAATCGGTCCGGCGACGGTGGCCCCGGTGCGTTTGGCCGTTTCCACGATGTCCCGCGTGGACTGATCCAGCACGCGGTGATCATAGGCCTTCAAACGAATGCGAATTTTGTTTCCGGCAGCCATCGCTTTACTCGAGGATTTCGGAGACGGCGCCGGCGCCGACCGTGTGTCCGCCCTCGCGGATCGCAAACCGCAGCCCCTTCTCCAGCGCCACCGGCGTGATCAACTCGATCTCCATGTTCACGTTGTCCCCCGGCATCACCATCTCCACCCCCGCCGGCAGCTTCACCGTACCCGTCACATCCGTCGTCCGAAAATAAAACTGCGGCCGATACCCGCTGAAAAACGGCGTGTGCCGGCCCCCCTCCTCCTTCTTCAAAATGTACACCTCCGCCCGAAACCGCGTGTGCGGCGTGATCGACCCGGGCTTGCACACCACCTGCCCTCGCTCCACCTCGTCCTTCTCCGTCCCGCGCAGCAACAAACCCACGTTGTCCCCCGCAATCCCCTCGTCCAGCAGCTTCCGGAACATCTCCACCCCGGTCACCACCTTCTTCACCGTCGGTCGAAACCCGACGATCTCCACCTCATCGCCTACCTTCACCTTCCCCCGCTCGATCCGGCCCGTCACCACCGTCCCGCGCCCCGAAATCGAAAAAATGTCCTCGATCGGCATCAAAAACGGCTTGTCCACATCCCGCGTCGGCAGCGGCACATGCTTGTCCACCGCCTCCATCAACTCCAGAATCGTCTTCTCCCACCGCTCCTCCCCGTTCAACGCACCCAGCGCACTGCCCCGAATCACCGGTACCTCGTCGCCCGGAAACTGATAGCTCTTCAGCAGCTCCCGCACCTCCAGCTCCACCAGATCCAGCAGCTCGGGATCCTCCACCATGTCGCACTTGTTCAAAAACACCACAATGTAGGGCACCCCCACCTGCCGCGCCAGCAGGATGTGCTCCCGCGTCTGCGGCATCGGCCCGTCGGTCGCCGCCACCACCAGAATCGCACCGTCCATCTGCGCCGCCCCGGTGATCATGTTCTTGATGTAGTCGGCATGCCCGGGACAATCGATGTGCGCATAGTGCCGGTTCGCCGTCTCGTACTCCACATGCGCCACCGCAATCGTGATCCCTCGCTCCCGCTCCTCCGGCGCATTGTCGATCGATTCAAACGGCCGATACTGCACCTTCGGATTCTGCTTCGCCAGCACCTTCGTAATCGCCGCCGTCAACGTCGTCTTGCCGTGGTCAATGTGCCCGATCGTCCCCACGTTCACGTGCGGCTTGCTCCGCTCGAATTTCTCCTTGGCCATAGCTGCTCAGCTCCTCAACCCGTGCGTTTGTTGCGTTCGTTCCAGATCGGGGAAGCGACCGGCGGCCGCATCCCGACGCTTACTTCAAAACCTTTCCGGTGGCGCGGGCGACGATTTCTGTCGCCACCTGGCGCGGCACCTCTTCGTAATGCGAGAAGTGCATGGTGAAACTGGCGCGACCCTGGGTCCGGCTGCGCAGGTCGGTGGCGTAGCCGAACATTTCCGCCAGCGGAACTTCCGCGCGCAGGATACTGGTGCTGCCGCGGGAATCGCGCCCCGTCAGATGTCCGCGGCGACTGTTCAAATCGCTGATGACCGCACCCAGGTATTCCTCCGGAACCACCACCTCCAGGCGCATGACCGGTTCCAGCAGAACCGGCTGGGCGCGCTGACAGGCTTCTTTGAAAGCCATCGAAGCGGCAATCTTGAAAGCCATTTCCGAGCTATCCACTTCGTGATAGCTGCCGTCGGTGAGCACCGCGATGGCATCGACCATTTCGTAGCCGGCGAGCACGCCGGTTTCCATGGCCTCGCGGATTCCGCCTTCCACGGCGGGAATGAATTCCTTGGGGATGGCGCCTCCGACGATGCGGTCGACGAACAACAGACGATGGACGCGGTCGAAGCGCCACTTGGCGCCCGGGCCGGCGACTTGTTTGGCCAGGGCATCGAGCTCGTCGGTGGAGAGTTCGTGCATGGCTTCCCGGGCGGCACTCGGCAGGGGATGAACTTCCAGGACCACGTGGCCATATTGGCCGCGGCCGCCGGTCTGGCGGATGTACTTGCCTTCTGCCGTCGCGGGCTTGCGAATCGTTTCGCGATACGCCACCTGCGGGCGACCGACATTGGCCTGAACGCCGAACTCCCGCATCATGCGGTCCACGATGATTTCCAAGTGGAGTTCGCCCATGCCGGAGATCAGCGTCTGACCGGTATCCGGATCGGTATGAACACGGAAGGTGGGGTCTTCCTGGGCCAGCTTGGCCAGTGCGCCCGCCAGCCGATCCTGATCGGCTTTGGTTTTCGGCTCGATGGCCACCGAGATGACCGGCGCGGGAAATTCGATGGATTCGAGCACGATGGGCTTGGATTCGTCGCAGAGGGTGTCGCCGGTGGAAACGTTCTTCAGGCCGACGCAGGCGGCAATGTCACCGGAATAGATCTCGTCAATTTCCTCGCGCTTGTTGGCGTGCATGCGAAGCAGCCGGCCGATGCGTTCGCGGCTGCGGCGGGTGGAGTTGAAAACCGAACTGCCCGACTTGAGCACGCCGGAATAGACGCGAATGAAAGCCAGGTGACCGACGTAGGGGTCGGTCATGATCTTGAAGACCAGGGCGGCGAAGGGTTGATCGTCGCCGGCGCGGCGCAGGATGGGTTCGTTGCCGTCAAGGGAAGTGCCCTCGACCGGCGGGATATCCACCGGCGAGGGCAGATAATCCACGACCGCATCGAGTAGGGGTTGGATGCCCTTGTTCTTGAAGGCCGATCCGGCGAGCACCGGCACCAGCTTCAGCGCGATCGTCGAGCGGCGGATCGAGGCGCGGAGCTCTTCCGGGGTCAGATCGTGCTGTTCGAGCCATTTGCCGAGCACCGCGTCGTCGTGTTCGGCGATGTACTCGACCACCTTCTCGCGGTGCTCCCGGTAGAAGGCTTCGGTGATAGCACTGGCGCGGACGGCGGCGGCCACGTCGGGCCGACCGCGGAGAAAGGTCGGATCCCAGAGTTGCTCGACGGGGAAAACGTCGTACTGAGCGCCCAGGGTGTCGTCGCGCCAGACGATGACGCGCTGGTCGATGAAATCGATGACACCGACGAAGGAATCTTCTTTGCCGAGGGGGAACTGGAGGGGAACCGGGTGGGCGGACAGGCGCTGACGCATCGAGCGGATACAGTGGTCGAAGTCGGCGCCGACGCGGTCCATCTTGTTCACGAAGGCGATGCGCGGGACGCGATACTTATCGGCCTGGCGCCAGACGGTTTCCGTCTGGGGCTGGACTCCGGCGACCGCATCGAAGATGGCCACTGCACCATCCAGAACCCGGAGCGAACGCTCCACCTCGACGGTGAAGTCCACATGGCCCGGGGTATCGATGATGTTGATGCGGTGTTTTTTGCCGAATCGTTCCCAGAAGGTGGTGGTGGCCGCGGAAGTGATGGTGATGCCCCGCTCGCGCTCCTGCTCCATCCAGTCCATCGTGGCGGTGCCTTCGTCCACTTCACCGAGCTTGTAGGTCACGCCGGTGTAGAAAAGGATGCGCTCGGTCGTAGTGGTCTTCCCGGCATCGATGTGCGCCATGATGCCGATGTTGCGCAGGTCCGACAATGGAATCAGGCGTGGCATAGAAAAACCGTTTCGCGCTGCGGCTACCACCGGTAGTGGGCGAAGGCCTTGTTGGCCTCGGCCATGCGATGCACGTCCTCCTTCTTCTTGATGGCGCCGCCGCGGTTGTTGGCAGCATCGATCAGCTCTTCCGTGAGCTTTTCGACCATGGACTTCCCGCTGCGCTCGCGCGCATAATTGATCAACCAACGAATCGCCAGCGACTGGCGCCGGAAGGGATTCACTTCGACCGGCACCTGATAGTTCGCGCCGCCGACGCGCCGCGTTTTCACTTCGACCACCGGCTTGCAGTTTTCGATCGCCTTCTTAAAGGTTTTCAGTGGATCGTCGTTGGTGCGCTGCTGGATGCGTTCCATAGCGGCGTAGAAAATGCGCTGCGCCGTGGATTTTTTCCCGTCCCACATCATCGAGTTGATGAACTTCGTGACCAGGTCACTGCCATAGACCGGGTCGGGGGGAACCGGGCGACGCGGCACTGGACCTTTGCGAGGCATCGTTCAGGCTCCTACTTCGCAGCTTTCGGCCGCTTGGCGCCGTACTTCGAGCGGCCCTGCTTGCGATTTTCCACGCCGGCGGCATCCAGAGTGCCGCGCACGATGTGATAGCGCACCCCGGGCAAATCTTTCACGCGGCCGCCGCGCACGAGCACAATGGAGTGCTCCTGCAGGTTGTGGCCAATGCCCGGGATGTAACTGGTCACCTCGATCCCGTTCGTCAGGCGGACCCGCGCCACTTTACGGAGTGCCGAGTTCGGCTTTTTCGGCGTCTGCGTGTAGACGCGAATACAAACACCCCGGCGTTGGGGCGAACCTTGCAACGCCGGCGACTTCGTCTTGGCGCGAATCTGTTCGCGCCCTTTTGAAACCAGTTGGGCAAACGTCGGCACGCAACTCCTCCAACTGACGCGACACTCCGCGCCGCTGCGCCTGGCCGCACAACGACCAGACACAGGCTGGTGAAGGATGACAAACTGAAAGGGTCAGTGGCGACCCCGGAGGAACCCACCAGAAACCCCAGCCCGCAACCCCGAAGCTTCGAGGCTGATCAGGGCGGAGAGGGTTTACTCGGCTTTGCGGGGCTGGCGCCCCATTCCGGCCGCTCTCGCCGCCCCGTTCCTTCGTTCCCTGTTCCGAGGCGGGAGACCTTCCCTTTCACAGCAGGGCAAAAATCCCCTGACAAAATGCAAAGTATACGGAGATAAACCTATGTTGTCAAATCGATTCGCACGCAGGGCCGTGGAAAAACTTTCGCCTGACATTCTCCTCTGAGTTCGTGCAACCACCAAATGCAATGCAAAAACATGGCCCAACGAACAGGCTGTGTCACTACCTGCCCGTTCTGAATCGACCTGGAAAGTCGTGCCGGGCAGGAATAGGAAATTACATTTTATTGAAAATAAATAACTTATAGAAATTTTCAGTCGGTTGCCAGAGACTGTGTCGGCAGCGCGGTAGTGGAAACCGTGTTGCTGCCGGCGTTGGCTACCCAGAGGTTGAAACCGTCAAAGGCAATCCCAAAGGGGCCATTTCCGACCGCAAAGGTAGCCAAGATGGCACCATCGGAAGGGTTCAGGCGCATCACGTTATCACTGCCGTTGTTGCTGACCCAGATCGAGGCGCCGTCAAAGGCCACTCCGGCCGGGCCGTCGCCGACTGAAAACTTGCCCATGTGAGCACCATCGCTGGCGCGGAGCTTCGTAACGCTCTGACTGAAGAAATTGGCCACCCAGATGTGCGTTTTGTCAAAGGCGAGACCAAAGGGGCCGTCACCGACGGGGTAGGTACCCAGGACGAGGCCGTCGCTGAGGCGAAGTTTCATGACCGTGTCACTTTCGTTGTTCGAAACCCAGATGGAGGAGCCATCAAAGAGCAGGGCGACCGGACGCAGGCCAACCTTGAATTCGCCGGCCAGGTAGCCATCGCTGGCCCGAAGTTTCGAGACGGTGTTGGCCGCGCGATTGGCCACCCAGATGTGCGTGCCATCGAAGGCCAGCCCACCGGGTCCGCTGCCGACCGGATAGCTCGCGAGAACGGCTCCGGTCGCAGGATCCAAGCGCGCGACGGAATTGCTCGCATAGTTGGCTACCCAGATGGCCTGGGCCGCAGCGAGCACGGCGAGTGGCTGGCGGCCCACCGCAAAGGTGCCGACCACGGCAGCATCCGCGGCACGGATCTTGGTGACCGTATCGCTGAACTGATTCGCGACCCAGATGTGGGTGCCGTCGAAGGCAATCGCCTCAGGGCCTTCGCCAACAGCGATGGCGCCGAGCTGCGTCTGCACAGAAGATTGCGCTGTCAACACAGCCACGGCCAACGTGGCACCGGCCAGCAGCACAACCGCCGGCATCCAGTAGAAGAATCGAGCACCAAGCTTCATTGCGGTTCTCCTTTAGAAAGCATCTTTTCGGCCAGCAAGCGGTTTTCCAGCTCATGGCGCGGAACATCGTAGAGATTCCAAAGTATCATCCGCACCAGATATTCCGGGTCGAGCTGGCCCGGGCCGGCACACCAGCTCAGCTCAGGTTCATTGCCCAACAACAGGTTGCCGATGTGATTCGACTTGTCCGCATCGCGAACCGGATCGGGGTCGGTGAAGCCGAGTGCGACGCGGAGCGCTTCCATGTCTTCGGGGCGTCCGGTGAGGAACAGCCAGCCGGGGCCGACGCCGTTCATTTCGGCGTAGTGGCGAAGAGCGGCCACGTCGTCCTGATCCGGTTTCAAGGTAATCGAGTAGAAGAACAGGTCCTTGCCCACGCGGTCGCGCAGCAGCTCCTGCACTTTCACCAGATTCTGGGTCACGGGGACGCAGATCCCTTCGCATTGTGCGTACATGAAGTTGATGATCACGCGTTTACCGTAAATCAGGTCATCGAAGAAGCGGAACTGCTGGCCCGTATGGGCAATCACTTCGACATTCGGGATACGCGCACGGATACGATCGCGAGCCGGAATGTTCTTCCAACGCCTGGGGGTGGTCTGCGGCCATGCGAACGAGCGTGCGGCCACACCGCCCGCCAGCGAGGTCCAACCGAGCGTTCGCAACCAGTCTCTGCGGGTGAAAACGTTCATCGCCATGGTTCTCCTTTCGCGAAACCGGACGACCAGCTAGGGTTTCGTTTTGTTATCGCCCACTTCATCCACGGCAAACAACAGGAGCATGGCATGGTCTTCGTGGATGGTGTTGTGGCAGTGCATCGGGTAGTCTCCCAAGAAGTCGCGGAACCGCATCAGCAGCTCGACTTCCGTATTGGCTTCGAGACGGACCACGTCTTTCCGCGCGAAATCCAGCTGGCCGGGTCGTACCGCGACGCCGTTGATTTTCTGAAGCTGGAACTCTTCCAGGTGGATGTGGATCGGGTGTGCCCAGCCACCGGAACTGTTGCGCAGGCGCCACCGTTCGACACTGTTGCGCCGGACGCGGAAGCGGATGTCTTCACAGTTGGCGAATTTATCGTTGATGGCCCACTGTCCGTTCTTGCGTTCGAACTCGAACGTGCGGGTGATGCGGGAATCAGCCGGGTTGATCACCGGCACCTCGTAGAAGGTGGGCAGCGTGGCGGGATCGACGCTGTTGTCCGGGGCCGGCTCGCCGATGCGGAACTCCAGCAGGAGATTGCCCTGTCCCGCCGGCAGGATCTCGTTGTCCGGGCCCCGACCGTCATCCTGGCGGAGACGGTTTTCCAGGTAGATGCGGGACGGATTGTTCGGAATCTGCGAGAAGTCCACGATGATGTCGAAGCGTTCGGCCACACCAATCCGCACACTGGTGGCCTGGATGGGTTTGGGCAGCAGGTTGCCGTCGTTGGAGATAATCCAGAACGGAATCTGCTGATTCGGACGATCCAAGTCGGTCAGGAAGAGCTGATAGAAGCGCGCAGGACCGCCGTCGAGAATGCGGAAGCGGTAGCGGCGCTTGCGCACCTCCAGGAAAGGCTGGATCATGCCGTTTACGGTGAACTTGTCGCCCACCAGGCCATCGAAGTTGAACAGATCGAAGCAGATCAGCCCCGTCTCGGGATCAATCAGTTTGTCGGCGAGAAACAGCGGGATATCGAACTCGGGAAACGAAGGCAGGCGGAAGCCCGTGTTTTCGTTCCCGGTATCGAATTCGTTGAACACCAGGTGGAAGCCAGCCAGACCCTTGTAGACATTCGGAGCCGTGAAATCGAGCCGGTGATCGTGGTACCAGAGCGTGCTGAGCGATTCGCGGATATCTCCATCGGTGGCGCTGAACTCCGGCGTGTTGAAACCGGCATTGGCCATCGTGTGGTGATAGTCGTAATACTGGCCGCGCTCAAAGAAGCGGCAGGGGCCACCGTCGCTTTCCGGAGCGGAATGGAAATTGTGCAGGTGAGTCGAAACGGAGGGCTTGCCGAAGCCGCCATTTTCGGCCAGCGGAGGCAGATCATTGTGGCGCCGGATCAGGATGGGTTCCCCGTAGCGACTGACAATCGTCGGTCCTGGAACACTGGGACCGTCCACCGGATCCGTAAAGGCCCACAAGGGTTGTAGCGGCAGCTCGCCATCACGGGCGATGCGCAGGTTTGCGCGCACCATGCGCGTTTCAAAAAACTTGACGGGTGGGAAGCGGTCGCGGAACTGGTGCGGCTCTACTCGTCCTTCGAACGGAAGACCCGTGTTCGGATTGATGGCGGTATTGGGATTCGTGGTGGGCGCGGGCACCAGAGAAGATTCCGGAACCTCCTTCAGGACCGGCATAACCGGCAGCGGCTCGACGAACGGTGTTGTCGGCGGACTACAGCCCAGCTCGCAACCTTCGGTGCAACTCGCACGGGCACTGAGCCCCCGAATCGGGACGAGCAGACCGGCGCTGGTCAGCAGGCCGAGACGGAACAATTCTCGCCGCGTCAGTCCAGCCCGGACAATTTCCTGCCGATTCTTTCGGGCGATTCGTACCAGTTTTGGTTCCCGGTATTTGAGAATCCTCATGACGCTGCTCCTTTGGGCCCCATCCGGCCCGCGCGCTGCACACTCCTAGGAAACTTGGTCGGGCAACGGCAGGCAGCCTAATCACAGATTCCCCAGCGCGCATCAGACAGGCGGCGAAAACTGCATCCGACACAACGCCAAATTTTCACAGGGTCCGGGTTAGGCCACAGCGCCCAGGGGGATTGGACAGTTGTTCCAGTCTCTGCAGAAAATACGGACGTTGCTGGCGTGAGCTTGGTGCAGCCGCTCAGCTCTGCCTCCGGCCTGCGGGCACGCGCGAACGAAGCGGTTCCTGCCGATGGCGGATCGCGTCCGCAGCAGACTCTTTTCCCACCAACCCGTGATGCAACGCGTAGCGGAGCAGTTCAAGCCGATTGGAGAGGCCGAGTTTCCCGAAGATCGAGGTCAGATGATGGCGCACGGTGGCATGACTGATCAAGAGGCGGCGGGCAATCTGTTTGTTGTTCAGGGCTTCGCCCACCAGCGAAACAATTTCGCGTTCGCGTTCTGTCAGACACTTCCACGGTTCGGTGCCGGCCTCCGTAGTTCTGTGGTGCGGTCGCAAAGTCTGGTCGAGCACGCGGGAGACGGTGGCGCGGTCGAGCCAGATTTCACCCTGATGGACTTTCTGGATGGCTTTGAGAAGGATTTCGGGCGGGTCGTCTTTGCGGACGACACCGGCAGCGCCCGCGCGGAGCAGGCTCGAGTGGAAATCAGGGCCGTGCTCGCCCGTCAGGACCAGCACGCGGAGACGCGGGGCTGCCGCCAACAGGCACGGCAAAAGCTCGTTCGAGGGATGGAGGGCGGGCTCGCAGTCGACCAGCAGGACATCCGGACACAGGCGCACCGCGGCCAGAGCATCCGCACAGGGGGCTTCTCCGATTACCCGGAGGTGACGCTGAGACTCAATGAGCAGACGCAGCGCGCGGCGAATCACGGCGTGATCGCCGAGCAAAAAGATGCGGATCGTACCCGGCACGTGCGGGGGACTGGGCATAAACCGTACTCTCCGGTTTGACCCGCCGAAGCAGCGGGGGACTAGAGCCGAGGATTTCGGCTCGCGTCGCTCCCGGTCCGTCCGAACACCGGAACAGACTCGAACACAGCGAGGTGCATCGCATAACTCCGGCTCCTGAACTTGTCCGGTGACCGTGGGCGCGGGGGGAGCACCACGGCAAGGCCTGGGGCCGACCGACCGCCATGCCCTGAGCGCGCTATTTACTAATATCATATTCTTGACATTTCGCGAGAAAAAAACGAAGGGCCGAAGGAGCGGTTTGTCTGGCGGGCAACCCTGCCCGATCTTGACGGTTCAAGCAATCCTTTCTAGACTGCTACCACATCTCAGAGGCCCGTGTGCCTGTGCTGTTCGTGCGCCGGATTCAGGAGCTTGCCTTTCTGGTTCTGTTGGGGGCGGCCTCGTTGTGCGCCCAGCAAGAGCCCGCCCCGCAACCCGCGACCACCGAGCAGGCATTTCTCATCGAAAAAAGGTACGCCTACCTGCGATTCGAAAATGACGGACTCTACCACCTGACGCAGGAGATACGGGTGCGCCTGCTGACCCAGGCCGCCATCGGACAGTTCGGCCAACTGATCTTCGAATACGCAGCGGAAACCGAGCGATTCGAGCTGGATTTTCTGCGCGTGCAGAAAGCGGACGGTGAGGTGGTGACGGTCGAGCCCTCGGCGATGCAGGAGCTGACCGCTCCGGTGTCGCGGGAAGCCCCCATCTATACCGACTGGCGCCAGCGGCACGTGACCGTGCCCACGCTCCAAGTGGGGGACACGCTCGTCTACCGCTTCCGCCTGGAAACACACACGCCGCTCGTGCCCGGCCATTTCTGGTTCGAACACAGCTTTCTTCCCGCGACGATGATCCTGGAAGAGATACTGGAGATCGACCTGCCCGCCGACCGGCCCGTCCACCTGAAAACGGCTGTCGCTTTCCAACCCGAAGTGCGCGAGGCTGCCGGACGACGGATATACCGCTGGCATCAGACGCACCCGCGGCCGGAAGCCGAGCCTGCGGAAGCGGAGAAGAAAAAAGAGCAGGAGAACGAAGAAGAGAAGGACAAATTGGCTGATATCCAGCTTTCCACTTTTACGAGCTGGGAAGAAATCGGGCGGTGGTATGGGGCGCTCGAGCGCGAACAGCGCGCCGTGACCGAAACCATCCGGGCCCAGGCAGAGGCACTCACCCGGGACCGGAAGACGCCGCGGGAAAAACTCGAGGCGCTGTACAAATTCGTAAATCAAAAGATCCGCTACGTCAGCCTGTCGTTCGGGGTCGGCCACTACCGGCCGCACAAAGCCGAACAGGTGCTGGCGAACCGGTACGGAGACTGCAAGGACAAGCACACGCTGCTCGCCGCGCTGGCCGAGGCGGTGGGAATCGAGGTTGTGCCGGTGCTGATTCATTCCGAACGCACACTCGATCCGGAAGTGCCGTCGCCGCGACAGTTCAATCACCTGGTCAGCGCCGTGACGCTCGATGGCCGGACGGAGTACCTGGACACGACGACCGAGGGAGCACCGTTCGGGCTGCTGATGCCCAGCCTGCGCGGAAAGAAAGCGTTGCTCATTGCCCGGAGGGAGCCCGCGCGACTGGTCGAAACGCCCGCCGATCCACCTTTTCTGCAATGGCACCGGATTCAGGTGTATGGCACGATCAAAAACGAAGGCGAGCTCGAGGCGGACCTGCGATACCAGTTTCGCGGGGAAGACGAAGTACCATTGCGGCAGGCCCTGCGACGCTTGCCCCAGGCGAACTGGAAAAACCTGGCACAAGCGTTGGCCCTCCTCCTCGGATTGGAGGGAGAGGTGGCCGACCTGCAGGTAACTGCACTGGAAGAGATGGCTGAGCCGCTGCGGCTGGAATTCCGGTTCTCGCAGTCCAAGTATCTGAACCGTTTCGCGCGTTCGGCCCAGCTCCAGCTCCCCCTGCCCCAAATGACCCTTCCCGATGAGTTTCCGGAGGCGGGGGCACCGCCGAAAGAAATCGAACTGGGGTCACCGTACCAGACGGAGTATCGCATCGAACTCGAACTCCCCGAAGGCTACACTGCCCGCACGCCGGTACCCGTGCGGCTGGAACGGGACTACGCTACGTACCGGTCCGACTACCGTCTGGAAGGACGCAAACTGATCGCGGAACGGCATCTGCAGAAACGGCAGCGCACGGTGCCGGCTGAGCGGATGCGCGACTACCAAGTTTTTTTGCGCGCAGTTCGCGCCGACGAAGGACAGACGCTGGCCGTCACGCGCACGTCGAGCGACCAGCCACCGAATACATCTCTCGGGCTGTTCGAAGCCGGCGAGGAGGCCCTGCGGGCAAACCGTTCCAAAGACGCGGTGTCCATCCTGAAACGGCTCGTCGAGCTGGAGCCGGAACACCCGGAAGCCTGGAACAAACTCGGGGAAGCGTACCTGCATTCGGGCCAGATTCAGATGGCGCTCGAGGCGTTCGACCGGCAGATTGCGCTGAACCCGTATCACGAAGCAGCGTACCGGAACCGAGCGCAGGTGCACTCGATTCTCAGGAACCACCAGGCGGCCATTGCAGACTACAGGAAACAGCTCGAGATCAAACCGCTCGATGCTGCTACCTTGACCAGCCTCGGGATGCTGCTGTTGCAAGAGAAACAGTACGACGAGGCGGCCGAGGTGCTCGACAAAGCCATCCGGCTGAACACAAATCCACAGTTGCTCTCCGCGCTGCGCGTGAGCCTGGGACAGGCCCTGCTGCACCTGGGGCGCAGGGAAGAAGCCCTGGAGCAAATCGATGCCGCCACGGAAGACTCGCCGCACCCGAACACGCTGAACAATGTGGCCTATGTGCTGGCGGTACACAACCTGGAGCTGGACCGTGCGCAGCGCTACGCCGAACAGGCCGTGGCAGCCGCAACGGAAAATCTGCGCAACCTGAGCCTCGACCGCCTGGAGCCCACGAAGTTCATCGAGGTGGCGGCACTGGCAGCGTACTGGGATACCCTCGGCTGGATCTACTTCCGCAAAGGCGACCTGGAACGGGCCGAATCCTACATTCACGCGGCCTGGCTGCTCACCCAGCGCGGTGAAGTGGGCGATCACCTGGGGCAGATCTACGAACAACAAGGAAAAAAGGACCTAGCTGTGCGCATCTATGCGCAGGCCGCGGTGGCCACCCAACCGCTGCCGGAAACGCGCGAACGGCTGCTTGCACTGGTAGGCAACGAGCGAAAAGTGGAGGAACTGACCCTGAAAGCCCTCAACGAGCTTTCCGAAGCGCGCACCGTAGCCCTGGGACGACTGCTAGAGCCGCCGCAGACCGTGCACGCAGATTTTTTGCTGCTGTTCGTTCCGGATGGTGCGGGGGGAGCTCGACTGCAGGCCGTGCGGTTTGCGGAAGGCGCTGAGGTGTTGCGCGGCTTTACGGAAAAGCTGCAACAGCTCGACTATCCCGTGAGGATCCCCCCGGACAGCCAGGTCCAAATCCCGCGACGGGCCATCCTGAGCTGCGGCGAGGCGACCGGCCAGTGCCTTCTGGTGTTGGTGCTGGTTGTGAACGCAGCCTCCCGAATCGTGACGCTGCCGTAGCTGCTCGTGGTGCGACCTACTTCAGCTCCAGGATTTCCTTCTCTTTGGCGGAAGAGAGCTCTTCCAGTTTTTTGATCTCCGTCTGCGTAATCTTGTCGAGCTCTTCCAGGGCGCGCTTGCGCTCATCTTCACTGAGCTTCTTTTCCTTCTCCAGCTTTTCGATCGCCTCTTTCAAATCCCGGCGGATGTTCCGCACGGCGGTGCGATGATTTTCCAGGACTTTGTGGAGATGCCGGACGAGCTCCTTGCGACGCTCTTCGGTGAGCGGGGGGATGGGGACGCGGATGATTTTGCCATCGGTGGTGGGATTCAGGCCGAGATCCGAGGCGCGAATCGCGCGGTCAATCAGCGGCACGGCAGCGGGATCCCAGGGGGCAATCAGAATCTGCGTGGGGTCGGGAACCGAAAGGGTGCCGAGCTGCTGGATGGTGAGCGGGCTGCCGTGGTAGTCCACGCGGATGTGTTCCAGCAGGCCCACGCTGGCACGGCCGGTGCGGAGCGTGGCCAGCTCGCGGCGGAAGTCTTCGACGGCCTTTTCCATGCGCTGGCGGGCCTGGGCCAGAGCGTCTTTCGCTGTTGCCACCGTAGTCATTGCCACTCCCCGTTCCTGGCGCGGTCAGTCGTGCGTGACCAGCGAGCCGACCTTTTCGCCGAGCACGACGCGTTTGATATTGCCGGGCACGTTCAGATTGAAGACGACGATCGGCAAACGGTTGTCCATGCACATGGTGATGGCGGTGGAATCCATGACGGCCAGCCCGCGCTGGATCACGTCCAGATAGCTGATGCGATCGAACTTGCGCGCGCCGGCGACCTTTTCCGGGTCGGCATCATAGATGCCCTCGACGCGGGTGGCCTTCAAGATGACCTCGGCTTTGATTTCCATAGCACGCAGGGCCGCGGCCGTGTCGGTCGAAAAGTACGGATTGCCGGTGCCGGCGGCAAAGATGACCACGCGGCCCTTTTCCAGGTGGCGTGTGGCGCGGCGGCGGATGAAGGGTTCGGCGACCTGATGCATTTCGATCGCGCTCATCAGGCGGGTGAAGCAGCCGAGCTTTTCCAGGGCATCCTGCAGCGCCAGACCGTTCAGCACAGTCGCGAGCATGCCCATGTAGTCGGCAGTGGCACGGTCAATCGCCAGCCCCTGCTGACGGGTCCCCCGAAAAATGTTCCCGCCGCCGACCATGATGGCGATTTCCACGCCGAGGTCTTTGACTTCCTTGATTTCTCGGGCGATTGCGGCCACCGTCTCGCTGTGGATGCCATAGCCCTGCGGGCCCTGCAGGGATTCCCCTGAGAGCTTCAGCACAATGCGGCGATAGACCGGCGTCGGTGTTTGCGCAAACATCGGAACAGCCGAGACGGCGTGCCGGCAAACGGGGCGGCCCACGCCATCCGCTCCGGCCCCCGGGCGGACGCCCGGCGGCATTGTAGCAAAGAATGGGCGATGACCAACAGGAAGCCGGGGTTACCCGGCCGGCGATCCCTCGCTGGAGACACTGCCCCCCGCTTCGCCGACCTTGAAGCGGACGAAGCGGCTGACCACGATTTTTTCACCTACCTTCGCCATCAGGCTGTCAATCAGCTCACGGATGGTGACGGATTCATCCTTGATGAAATGCTGTTCGTAGAGACAGTTTTCTTCGTAAAACTTTTCCATTTTGCCCTGGACGATGCGGTCGATCACGGCTTCGGGCTTGCCCTGGGCGCGGGCCTGTGCGGCGAAGATTTCGCGCTCCCGGGCGAGCATGTCTTCGGTGACGTCTTCCCGGCGGATGTATTTGGGGTCGAGCGCGGCGATGTGCATGGCCAGGTCGTGGCAGAGTCGCTGGAACTCCTCGGTGCGGGCCACGAAGTCGGTTTCGCAGTTGACTTCGACCAGCACGCCGATCTTGCCGCCCATGTGGATGTAGCTGCCGACCAGACCATCGGTGGCCTGGCGCTGAGCTTTCTTCTGGGCGGCGGCCTGTCCTTTCTTGCGCAGCAGTTCGATGGCCTTTTCGATGTCGCCGGCGGCTTCCGCGAGTGCGGCGCGGCAGTCGAGAACTCCGGCACCGGTCCGCTCGCGAAGCTCCTTGACCTGCCGGGCAGAGATGTTCACTTCTTTCGGCTGCGTGGTCATAGGAATGGGCACGTCCTTTTCCGCACTGAATTTTTCTTGCTGCAAAATTTTGGATGCCAGTCGCGATGCTTCCGCTGCGTGCCTATCGAAGAACAGAACGCGGTGCCAGCGGCTCAGCTCGGTTTCTCTTCCTCGGAAGGCACGGCCTCTTCGGCAGAATTTTCATCCGGGTAGTCGTCCCGGGCGTAACCGGCCGCCAGCGCCTCTTCCTCGTCCAGGTATTCGCCTTCGGGCTGCTCGTACGCTTCGTAGGCGCTGGTGTCCACGTACTCGACGGCTTCTTCGGCCGCGGGCGTTTCTTCGAGGGCCTTGGCCTCGGCGAGCTGGCCCTGCTCGTAGGCGCGACGGCCCTCGAGCACGGCATCGGCAATCTTGGAAGCAAACAGGCGGATCGCGCGCAGGGCGTCATCGTTGCCCGGGATCACGTAATCGACCAGCGAGGGGTCCGAGTTGGTGTCCACGATACTGACCACCGGAATGCCCATGCGGCGCGCTTCGCGCACGGCGATTTCTTCGGCACTGCAATCGATGACGAACAGGCAGTCAGGCAACGAGGTCATATTTTCGATGCCCGCCAGGTTCTGCTGCAGGTGTTTCAGCTCGCGCTCCAGCCGTGCGGCTTCTTTTTTCGAGAGCTGGTCCATGCGGCCATCTTCCTTCATAGCCTTCAGCTCGCGCAGCCGCTTGATGGATTTCTGCAGGGTGGTCCAATTGGTCAGCGTGCCTCCGAGCCAGCGGTGATTCACATAAAAGGCGCCGCAGCGCTGGGCTTCTTCCGCAATCGCTTCGCTGGCCTGGCGCTTGGTGCCGACAAAGAGAACGGTTTTGCCCTGGGCCGTCAGTTCGGTGATGAAGCGGGCGGCTTCGCGGAACAGCTTCAGGGTTTTCTGCAGGTCGATAATGTGGATACCATTGCGCTCGCCGAAGATGTACTCCTTCATCTTCGGGTTCCAACGGCGGGTCTGGTGGCCGAAATGGACTCCGGCCTCCAGCAATTCCTTCATCGAAATTTCAACAGCCAACGGACCTCCTTTGAGAACGGGTGCTTGGCACCCCGCAATCCGGGGCGAACACCCTTTTGCCGGCACCTTGCCGGCCGCGAGATCGCCCGCAGCGCGGGCGCCGGGTTACCGCTTGCTGTACTGGAAGCGCTTCCGCGCACCCTTCTGGCCGTACTTCTTGCGCTCTTTCATGCGCGGGTCGCGCGTCAGAAATCCGTTTTTGCGCAGTGCGGGACGCAGCTCAGGACGAAACAGCGCCAGCGCACGGGCCAGCCCCAAGCGCACCGCACCGGCCTGTCCGCCGACGCCTCCGCCCCGGGCAGTCGCGTAGACGTCCACCTGCGTTTTCAACTGGGTGAACTCGAGCGGTTCGACCGCGGTTTTCAACCAGGCGACATTCTTGAAATAGTCTTCCACGGGGCGATGGTTGACGGTAAAACGTCCCGTGCCCGGCTGGAGGAAGACGCGGGCGACGGCTTCGCGGCGACGGCCGGTGCCGTAGAATTTTTCTGCCATCGTCGTCGGGGTTGTACTCAACGTTCCTCCTCGAACCGGCCGCAGCTAGAGCGTCACGGGCTGCGGTTTCTGAGCTGCGTGGCGGGCCAGGCCACTGGCGTCGCGATAGACCCGCAGCTTGCGGGCGCGATGCGCGCGCAGTTTGTTTTTCGGCAGCATGCCGAGTACAGCGTCACGCACCATGACTTCAGGCCGTTCGCGGTACAGGCGCGCCGCAGCGACTTCTTTCAGACCGCCCGGGTAGCCCGAATGATGGCGATACACCTTCTGCTCCAGCTTTTTGCCCGTCAGTCGAACCTGTGCGGCGTTGATGATGACCACGTGGTCTCCGCAATCGAGATGCGGCGTAAACTGCGGTTTATCCTTGCCGATCAGCAGTCGGGCGGCACGGGTGGCCACACGACCCAGCACCTGGCCGGCCGCGTCGATCACCCACCAGCGATTGCCCTGGGTCAACTCGATGGCCTCACGGCCCTGCGGGACATACGTGCGCATCGCTCAGTCACACCCTTTCCCTCGGGGACAAACTCTGAGAATAAGGAAACATCGGAGTTTTGTCAACGCAGCCCGGCACGATTGGGCGGCACCACCACATGCACCCATGCAGCCGGACCCGGGCTGCGATGGCCGCGCAGTTCGATTTGCACGTTACCACCTCAGGGTGAAACGGCACCGGAGAGCTGCGCTCGGATTTTGTGTCAGACGGCCGAGGTAAGCCGGTTCCCGCCGGCGGCAATCTGGAACCCAGAAAAGAGAAGCGCGGGGGCAGCTGCCCCCGCGGCTGAGTGGAACGGAACGGGGCACCGCAGCGGCAGCGAACTAACCGCTGGCGGTTTTCGGCACAGCCTGAGCCGCGCGGACCAGTGTCGGCTTATCGGCAGCGCCTTCGCCGCGATCAATCTCGATGGCACCCTTGAAGTAGGCGCCGTCTTCGATCATGATGCGGGCAGTGGTCAAATCGCCAACCACCGAACCATCCTTTTTAATCTCGATGCGATCGCGAGCGCGCAGATTGCCCTTGACGCTGCCGTAGACGACGATCTCGCGGGCTTGCACGTCGGCAGTGAGCCGGGCGCTGGCGCCGACGGTGAGCTTGCGGTCTTCGAGCGAAATCAGTCCTTCGACGCTGCCATCTACGTGCAGGTCTTCGTTGCCGGAGATTTCGCCTTTCACATGCAGGCTGGGGCCAAGCCGGGCGACGCCGCCGGAAACGCTCGGCGGGATGGCGCCCGTGCGCGGAGTTTCGTTGGGATTCATGGCTGCTGCCTCCTCAGGCTTCCCGGCGGGCCGGTCCCGCAGAGCGGGCGACGTTCCCGGCGCGGGGACACCGGTTTTTTGCTCGGGTTTCTTGCTTCCCCACATCATTCCCCCTGGTCTGGCCCCGGGACCTCAGAGACTGCCCCGGGCCAGTGCAAGGATTTGGAGCAAGACTCTGAGAGCTGGGAGTCCTCACTCTAGTCCCGCGCTGCAAACCGGTGCAAGCCAAAAATGAAGCAGAAGTGTTGCCCAGGCAACAACGAACCGCGGACAAAGCAGCGGAGCGCGCAGGTATTCCGTTTGTGCTTCGATCTGAAAGTCGTCCGACCGAGGAACGAACAGAGGAGGAAGGAGCCCCAGGACGTTCCGCTTCGGAGGTACAGCTCTGACACTACGGATTGCAGGGTGGCTCTGCTGAATTCCGGTGCGGAATTGAGCGACTGCTGGACAGCACCGCTCCGACTAACGACCGCCTGCACAAGTAAAGCTGCAACTGCAGGACTCGCGGGTGAACGTGCAGTTAAAACTGCCAACACCACGGGAACCGCACAGCGTTGTCGCGCGATTTTGGCAATTGTCGCAGAAGCTGCTTTCATCACACAGAGGTTCAAAGTCCTGGACCGATGTGATGTGGGCAGGCTGGCTCGGCAGTGACGTGAGGCCGAGTATGGCCTGGAGCAAAGCCCTCTCGGAATAAGGTTGCAAGGCGGCCGTGTCCTCACCCACCCAGCCATCTATCGCCAAGGAGATACGGGCGGCGTCTCGGGTGGGGTCGAGGAACAACAGATTGCTTAAATCGAACGTAATATGCTGTTCTTCATCCGGTCGAAGCGAAATGCGCTGTGAGGTCCTTTGGCCGCCACGAGGCTGTCCTTGTCCATCCAACACTGCAACAAAGATACTGACTTCTTTTATGTGCTCACGCGTGGTGTTCTCCACCGCGAGGTGGATCGAGGTCTTTCGCAGCACGATATCGCTTGTCGCAATCGCGCGAGTAATCGTGAACGGCACCCCCGGTTGCCGGACAACCGTAACTTCCAGGCTCCCCGCAGACCGGTGGCGACCGGAAGATAGGAGGTCTCCCCAAGAGACCACTCCCAAAGAAAAAAACATAAGCGTGAGGCACACCGAAGAATAGAGTCCGGATCGGAACATAAGACCACCTTCCCTCTTTCATGAAATACTAAACAAGTTAATTACTGATGACAAGAACCAGCACCTCGCTCCGACGAGTTTGGCTGGTCTGATGGCTGTTCCTGTGCTAGACAGGTTTGCGTTATCGCATCTGGGACAAAGGCCTGAAATCCAACCGCCACCTGTATTCAGTTAGTTAGTATTTGCGGAGGACGCCGATGACGCGGCCCTGAATCTGCACTTCCGACGCGGGCAATACGATCGGTTCCATTTCCGCGTTGGCGGGTTGCAGCCGAACCCGGCCTCCGGAAGCACGATAGAAACGTTTCAACGTGGCTTCTTCCCCGCGCACGAGCGCGACGACGATTTCGCCGGGATTGGCGACCTGGGTTTGCTCGACGACGATGTAGTCTCCGTCGAGGATGTGATCGTCCTTCATGGAGTCGCCCTTGACCTGAAGGACGAAGGTGTTGCGGCCGCGAGTGAAGTCGGCCAGGGAGATTTCCTCGCGATCCTCGACCGCTTCCAGCGGACGGCCCGCTGCAATGCGGCCGACCAGGGGCAAGGCCGTGCCGCTGTGCGCGTAGCGTTCGATGACCTGCTCGCGGACGGGGCGCGGCAGTTGCAGGATTTCGATGGAGCGGCTCTGATTGTAGCCGCGGCGAATGTAGCCCTTGCGCTCCAACGTGGTGATGTGCTTGTGCACGGTGGCCAGCGAGGTCAACTTCAGCCCGCGGGCGATTTCTTCGTAGCTCGGCGCGTAGCGGTGCTTGTTGTAAAAGCTGACCAGAAAGTCGAGGACTTCCTTCTGGCGGCGTGTGAGGATCATCGCTGCACCCCGTAACAGTGAGGACCGGGCACAAACAAGCTAGGCGAACGGAAGGCGAAAGTCAAGCGGATTTCGGGCCGGTGGTGCCCGGGGACATTCCCACACGGATGGCCCGCGGCAAGCCAAACCGACCGGCGCGAGCACAGGCTCGTGCCAGTTACGGTCGCTCGAGTCGCGCCGGGCCGGCGCAGAAATGCTTGCGCCCGTAAAGGCAAACTCGCACACGTTGCCTTCGCCGAGCACCCTCGCCCGCAAGGAGCATCCACACCAGCTTCCCGACCCTGCGCAAGGATTCCGCCGCAGAGACAGATGTGGTATCTTGATGCTTTACGAGCTGGTTTGGGTAGCTCTTTCCTCGGCGGCAGCGGCTCCAAGAGTGGGCGCGGGCTGCCCGGGTGGGGAGGGCTGTGTATCTCTCCCAAACGAAACTTTTCAGAGACTCCGGAACACGAAACTGCAGCGTGCACACCGGGGTCGGGCAGGGTGATACGGATGGCGTATTTTTCCTGGATGGTCGGTGGGCCGCAGGGCAGCGGCATCAACGTAAGCGCTGAAATTCTGGCCAAGGCGCTGATGCGCGCCGGATATTACGTCTTCGGACAAATCGAGTATCACTCGAACATCAAGGGCAAGCACAGCTCCTACCGGTTGCGCATCAGCGACGAGCCGGTGCACTCCCATGTCGAAGAGGTGCACCTGCTTTCGGCGCTGGACGAAGAAACGCTGGTCGGCGACATGTACCACGAATTCCCGGCGCACCGCGGCCACGCGCATGAAATCGCGCCGGGTGGCGCAATCCTCTATGACGCTGAGAACAAAAAATTCATCTCGTGGATCGAGCGCGACGACATCTTCTTCTGGGAGATGCCCTACGCCGAGCTGCTCGACCGGGCGCTGACTGCCGCGGGCAAACCCGGCCAGGCCCGCGCCTACCGCATCATGACGAACACGCTGGCGCTGGGCGCTTCGGTCGGAGCGCTGGGGTTCGATTTCGAACCGGTGGCGGAGGCCATCCGGGACAGCTTCGGCAGCAAAGCGGGCAAGGTCGCACAGCTCAATGTGGACGCAGCACGGCTGGCTTACGAATACGCCGCGGAACATTTCCAGAAACAGATGAAATACAAGCTTCCGCCGAACCCCGGCCGCGAAGGCCAGATCATGGTGAAAGGCACGCAGGCGGTCGGGCTGGCCAAGCTAAAAGCCGGCTGCGGGCTGCAGACCTACTATCCGATCAGCCCGGCGACCGATGAAAGCGTCTATCTGGAAAGCTACCAGGGGCAGTACAACCTGGTGGTGCTGCAGACCGAGGACGAAGTCTCGGCCATCGACGCCGCGGTGATGGGGGCGCACGGCGGAGTGCGTTCGGCGACTTCGACGTCGGGTCCCGGATTCGCGCTGATGCCCGAGGGGCTGGGGTTTTCGGCGATCACCGAAGCCCCCGGTCCGGTGGTGGTGATCTACCAGCGCGGCGGGCCCTCGACCGGCCTGCCGACGCGGCACGAACAGGGCGACCTGCTGTTTGCCCTGCACGCCGGCCAAGGGGATATTCCGCGCATCGTGCTTGCTTCGGGCGATATCGAAGAGTGTTTCTATGACACCTTCGACGCGTTCAACTACGCCGATCGCTACCAGGTGCCGGTGATCGTTCTGGTGGACAAGCACCTGGCGTCGAGCTATCAGACCCTGCCGCCGTTTGCCACCGAGGGACTGCAGATCGACCGCGGGAAGCTGTTCGACCCGAGGACGATGAACGGCAACGGCGATTACCTGCGCTACGCCTTCACCGAAGACGGCATCAGCCCGCGCTCGGTGCCCGGGCAGGAAGGTGGAATTTTCTGGACTACCACCGACGAGCACGACCCGCGCGGGCACATCACCGAAGGCATCGGCAACCGTCTGGCCATGATGGAAAAACGGATGGGGAAACTGGCCGTGGCCGCGCGGGAAATTCCAGCGGAGAAGAAGTTTCGCCTGTTCGGGCCGTCCGGCGGCGACGCCGGGCGGATACCGGTGCTGATCGTCGGCTGGGGTTCGACCAAGGGTGCCATCGTGGACGCGCTGCGCCAGCTCGATCCGCAGCAGGAAACCTACCGGTTCCTGCAGGTGCGGATGCTGCGTCCGTTCCCGACGGAAATCGCGAGCTACCTGCGCGGGGCAGGCAAGGTAATCTGCTTCGATTGCAACTATACCGGACAGCTGGCTTACCTGGTGCGGGCGGAGACGGGCTTTGCCTGCCAGCACAGCGTGGTGAAATACGACGGGCGCCCGTTCAGCGAAAACGAAATCATCGCCGCCATTGAACACGCCGTAGCCAACGGCGGCGAGCGCATCGTGATTTCAGAAGGACGCGTGATCCAGCCCGGCGACGGTCGCAAGCAGTTCGACGAACTGGTGGCCCTGCGGGAGCGGCGCGAGAAGATGCTGCCGCCGATGGTGCCGCTGCCGCCGGGCTACAACAAATAATGCGTGCGGGAGGACGGCAGGACATCGAATCCGCGAATCGGCCAACCGCATCTGCATCGGCAAATATCGAGAGAAAGGGACAAAGATGGCAACGGCTGCAACCGATCTGAAGGTTTTCAAACCCACCGACTACAAGGCCGAGATTCACAACGACTGGTGCCCGGGCTGCGGTGATTTCGGCATCCTGGGCGCGTTGCAGATGGCCCTGGCCAAGCTGCAGATTCCCCCGCACCGGGTGGCGGTGATCAGCGGGATTGGCTGCTCGGGCAAGACGCCGCATTACATGCACACCTATGCCTTCCACACGCTGCACGGGCGGGTGATGCCTTCGGTGACCGCCATGAAACTGGCGAACCATGAGCTGACCGTGATCGGCGTGGGCGGCGACGGCGATGCCTACGGCATCGGAGCCGGCCACTTCGTCAACGGGGGCCGACGCAACCTGGACATCACCTACATTGTCTTCAACAACGACGTCTATGCGCTGACCAAGGGGCAGGCTTCGCCGACGATCCAGAAGGGCATGAAGACGAAGTCCATGCCGGAAGAATCCATCATGGAAGCGATCAACCCGATTCTGCTCGGGCTGGCCTGCGGGTACACCTTCGTCGCGCGCGGCTACGCGCTGGACACGAAATACCTGGCGGACCTGATTGCGCGGGCCATCCAGCATCGCGGCTCGGCTCTGGTGGATGTGCTGCAGACATGCCCCACCTACAACGACCTGCATACGAAGGGCTACTACGCTGAAACGGTGAACGGGCAGCCGCGCCTCTACAAGCTCGAGGACACCGACTACGACCCCGTCGTGCACAACCCGGACGATCCGGTCGAGGTCGCCCAGAAAAAAGCACAGGCACTGCTGAAATCCCAGGAAGCCGGCGGACGAATTGCGCTCGGGGTCTATTATCAGATGGAAGTGCCCACCTACGAGGACTACCTGAAGAAGAAAATTCCCGGCCTGCAGGAAAAGCCGCTGGCGGAACTCGACCTCTACCACCGCGACATCACGCCCAACCTCAAAGAATTGATGTAGCGGAGACTTCAGATCGCCTCACCGCCCCGGAAAGCGGCGGCTTGCCCGCCAGCCGCGCACGCGAGCTTGTTCCCGCAACAACCCATCCCGGCGGGTAGCGCGCGGAGGCGGCCTCTGCGCAGCGGCGCGAGCAAGCTCCTGCAGTTCAGCTTCAGCGGGTGAGGAATTCGGCGAAGGCGCGCCAGGCTTCGGTGCCGGAAATCCACAGCCGCAGCGGCACCGACAGCACCAGGAACAGTCCGCCCCAGATATAGACCGAATGGATGCGCCGCCGGGTGGCCAGGTCATAGACGACTCCGGCAACGATGAACAGATAGCTCAGCCCGTAAAAGGCCGGCGGGCCGAGCGGCTGCACACCGGGCCAGCGTGCGACCGCCGCTGCCAGCAAACTGATAAAAGCGAGCAGCATCAGGCGCTTGTGCGCTTCCTTGTTGCGCCGCAGCCAGAAGGCTGTCGCCACCAGCGGCGCAAACAACACCATATCGCCCAGCGGTATCGCCAGAAAGACCAGTGGGTCTACACCCGGCGGTGCTGCACCGCGTGCGGCAGCGGCAATCGCCGTCCAGGTGCCCACGACCACCATCGCCGCGGCCATCCCGACGCCCAGCAGGCCGAGCCGGCGGTGGATATCCACGCGTCGCGCCGCCACCAGCGAAGTCTGCACCAGGAACAGCACCATCCAGCCGGTGAACAGTCCGCCGTGGACGTATGCCAGCGGAGTCAGTGTCACCGCGCCGGAGATCGTCGGGCGCGGGGGCAAAAAGGCGCGCAGGTAAAACGTCGGCGCAAAGCCGACGAACACCGTCACCGCCATCGCCACCGCCATGCCGGTGTAAAACGCACGGTCGTGGGCGTGCGGCAGAACGGGCTTAGCCGGCCGGGACGCGGCAATTGAGTTCAACCATAATCTCCAGGTAAACTCGCGGGACACTAGCAAACCGCCCAGTCGCTGTCAAGGCCAGCTTGCATCCCGCACGGGAAACCCGCGTCTGAAAATACCGACGACAAACAGGCCGAAACTCACTGCGCGAACGTGAATTGAAACGGACACCCTTGCCGGACCGGGTTCGGAAACCGGAGGTACACCTGTACCCGATCCTCATTCGTCTGTTCCGGCCGTTCTGGCCGGCGCTGTCACCGCACCGGCTGCGGAGGCCGGCGTGTCCGCTCCCGCTGCGGCGGCAGCGCGTTCCGTGCCCGGGATGGGTCCGGTTGTTTCAGCAAGCATGGCCAGGAAGCGATCCCGCGTCGCGACAAATTCCTCCCAATCTTTGCGCGCCACCGGCTGCGCGGGCGGCAGTTGCAAAGCCAGGAAGTTGCGGTAGCGGCCGTGCTGCAGCACACGGAAATCGAGATGCGGGCCGGTGGAAAGACCCGTGGAGCCTACGCGACCGATGATTTGTCCCTGGGAGACGCGTTCGCCCGGCCGGACAAGAATGGCGGACAGATGCAGGTACATGGTTTCGTAGCCGTTGGCATGGCGCAGGTGGACCATCTTCCCTTCCGCGGTCCGACGGCCAGCGAAGACCACGCGACCATCTCCGACCGCCTGCACCGGGGTGCCTACCGGCGCGGCGTAGTCTACCCCGAGGTGGGGCCGGTGCCGGCGCAGCACCGGATGGAAACGGCTGTAGGAAAACCGGGAACTGATCCGCCCACCGTACTTGAGTGGGGAACGGAGAAAGGCCTTCTGCAGCGATTTGCCGTCCGGAGCATAATAGGCCGACCGACCGGAAGGCTCGCGGAACAGAATGGCCTGGTAGCGGCGACCCGCGTTGACGTATTCAGCGGCCAGAATCAGCCCGTAGGTGCCCGGGGTTCCGTCGAGGTAGCGCTTCTTTTCGACAATCAGGCGGAAACGGTCGCCCGGTTGCGGGTCGGTGTAAAAGTCCAGGTCCCAGCCGAACACATCAGCCAGCTGGACGGCCAGTGCAGGGCTTTCGCCGGCGGCGAGGACCGCGTTGTAGAGCGAATCTCGAATTTCGCCGGTGACGCCGACCAGCTCGACGACCGAAGGAACCGTTTTGATTTCGGCGTGGAAGCCATCCGGCCGGGACGCGACCCACAGCTCGCGGTCGGCGTCGATGCGATAGCGGACAGCGCGAAACTCGCCGGCCGGATTGCGGCCGATCGCCAGCCGCTGCCCGGCACGGAAGTCCCGGCGAAGGTTGAAAACAGGACGGGCGCTTTCGATCACAGACTGGGTGGTGGCGACATCCAACCCCATCGAAAGCAACATCTCGCCGAGGGTACGGCCCAACGGTACCTCCCGCTCCGAAAAGAGAACGGCCTGAGCAGCCAGCTCTTCTGCTGCCCGGAGGGCGGCGGCGACCTGCTGCTGAAAGGCCTGCTCGGCAGATGATCGCAGGCGGAAGCTGAACCCAACGAACACCATGCCGGTGAGAACGAGGATCGATACCAGGATCCGAAACGCGCGACTCACGATTTCCCCCAGAACTGTGCGCAGGCGTTCCCGCGACCTGCGATCGCAAGCAGATTGTCTTCCACCCTTTTGACGCAGCCGGCAGGATGAGTCAAAAGAAGAATTCTCTCCGTGCGCCAAAAGAGCAACCGGCAAGGAACCGGTCTACCCAGCGAGGTGGGCCATATTACACCAGGGGCTGTTCCGAGAGAGAGTTTTTCAGCAAGAGATTGCAGGGACGGTGCAGGCCCGAAGAGAAACTGCGGCCGCTGCACCGAAGAACCTGCCCGAGGCGGTGCGCATTCGGGGAGTGTTGCGGGTCGTTTTGCGCTGGTGGACTAGCGCGCCGATTTGGACTTTGCGGCAGTGGCGGCCTGCGACGAGGGCCGGGATTCCGGCTGAGCCGGCGGCTCAGGCACGAGGCCGAGTTTTCGGCGGAGAGCCTGTTCGAGTCGATCGGCCACCTCGCGGTTTTCGCGGAGGAACAGGCGAGCGCTTTCGCGTCCCTGGCCGATGCGTTCTCCCTCGTAGCTGAACCAGGCGCCGGATTTTTCAATCAGCTCGCACTGCACGCCCAGGTCCAGCAATTCGGTTTCGCGTGAGATGCCTTCGCCATAGAGGATGTCGAATTCGGCTTCGCGGAACGGCGCGGCCAGTTTGTTCTTGACGATTTTTGCGCGGGTGCGCGAGCCGACGACGCGATCGCCTTCCTTGATGGCCTGCACGCGGCGGATATCCACGCGCATGGAGGCGTAAAATTTCAGCGCGCGGCCGCCGGTGGTGGTCTCCGGGTTGCCAAACAGCACGCCGATTTTTTCCCGCACCTGGTTGATGAAAATCAGGCACGTTTTCGACTTCGAGACGATGGCAGTGAGCTTGCGGAGCGCCTGGGACATCAGCCGCGCCTGCAAGCCCATCTGCGGCTCGCCCATTTCTCCTTCCAGCTCGGCCTTGGGCACCAGGGCGGCGACCGAGTCCACGACCACAATGTCCACGCCGCCCGAGCGAATCAGGGTTTCAGCAATTTCCAAGGCCTGCTCGCCGTGGTCCGGCTGTGAGACGAGCAGGTTATCTACGTCCACGCCCAGGTTGCGTGCATAGACCGGGTCCAGGGCATGTTCGGCATCAATGAAGGCCGCCTGGCCACCTGCGCGCTGAGTGTTCGCCACCGCATGCAGCGCCAGCGTGGTTTTGCCACCGGCCTCGGGGCCATAGATTTCCACCACGCGACCGCGAGGGAAACCGCCAACGCCAAGCGCAGCATCCAGCGCGAGCGAGCCGGTGGGAATCACACTGACGGGAACCAGAACGTCCCGGCTGCCCAGGCGCATGATCGAGCCCTTGCCGAATTGCTTCTCAATCTGGGCAATGGCGAGTTCCACGCTGCGAGCTCTTTCGTCGGCCATGAATCACCTCGGCGAAGCGGCTGGGCCGGTCGACCGGCCAGAAACAGACCGCCCCAGCGCAATTACAGTTTCCGTCCTGCTGGCGGGAGTTTACCAGATAGTTTCCGCACTGTCGCGGGGTCAGCACGGGTTCCGGAGACCCAGATTATCACAAGGCGAATAAAAAGCAAAACTGCGTCAGAAACGAAAGCCCGGGATGGTCGAACCATCCCGGGCGGCTTCGTCGGTTAGTCGGAAGACTAGTCGGGGTATTTGATCGAGCAGCCGTAGGGCTTCGTACTGGAGACCGAGACCGGCTTGCCGGCCAGGGCCTCTTCGAGTGCCTGGCTGACGTAGTTGGTTGCGCCCTCGATGTCAGCCGGGTTTGCGGTAGGCCGGTCGTCAATGGCGCCGTCGTAGATGACCACGCCGTTGGGATCAATGATCACCATCTGCGGACTGGTCTTGGCATCGTAGAGGCGGCCAATCGTGCCCGTCGGATCCAAAATGGAGGCGGTAGGAGCGGCATTCATGCGCGCCACGTATTCGTTATGCTGCTCGGCAGTGACGTAGCCCTGCTTGCCCGGGGCGGAGGAGATAATCGTCAGCCAGACGACGCCGCGAGCCGTCCACTGCTTTTGCAGCCGCTGCATATTGCCACTGTTGTAGTGCTTGCGGACGTAGGGGCAGCCGTTGTTGTGCCATTCCAGCACAACGTACTTGCCGCGGAAATCAGAAAGTTTAATGGTCTGGCCGTCGCTGGTGGTGCCGGTGAAGTCCGGCGCGGGCTCGCCAACCTTGGCCGCGCGCAGGCCAAACGGAACGGCAAGAGCAACCAGCAAGGCCACGATGAGCCAGGCGGTGATGCGTTTCATCGGTTCCTCCTCTGCATGAGTGACGTGCCGGATTCCCTGCCGCACGGGGACGGCAGGGCGGTTAATTCCTTCCTTCTGCCGCTACGGGCACTTCCAGCCAATAGGCGCGGCCGTTTTCAAGCGCCAGCACACCACGCAGTCGCGCCAGCGGCGCACGGGACCGCGCCGATTTGCGCAGCGTCAGCCGGAAACCCGGGCTGCGGCTGCTGGCGGAATCCCAGTTCTGCGCAGCGGCATTTTCAATCTGCGACTCCTCCCAGGGAAAGAAGAATCCCTGCGGGATGGGTTCACCGGTTTCGCCGTACAGCACAACCGTATCGCGCGACTGGGTGGCGCGAAGCCGCCAACTGGCTGGAACGGGCTGCGGCAACGCCTGGCGCGCGCGCTCGAACTCACTGCGCAGCGGCTGGTTCACCACGGGACTACCGGCACGAACCGGCAGTGCAAGCGAGACCTGAGCCTTGCCGGTCAGGCAGACCTCCCGGCAAACCACAACGTTCACTTCGGCACCGATGTTGGCATTCGAACGCGCAGTCAAATCCGGAGCGGCGTGCAGGGGTACCAGCAACAGCACGGTGCCGTAATAACCGTAGTCCACGATGTTGGCGGCGGTCTGAATGCGCCGGGGCACGGGCCATTGTATCTCACCAACGGTCAGCCCGGCTGGCAGCTGCCAGCGCACGCGGGGTGGCTGTCCGGAATCTCCCGGATTCTGCCAGTAGATGTGCCAACCTTCTTCGAGTTGAAAGCGCAGCGCGAGGGTCGTCTGCTGACCTGGAGAAATCGAGCGATGCTCTGCCAGCAAGGTAACTTTGCCGTGCGGAATCGCTGCGCTGGCGGCGCGAACCGCCATGGGCAAGCACAGGACTGCCCCGATGGCGAGCAGAAACAAAAACCGGGAACGCAGGCACACAGATGTCACCCCTCTACCTCGACCGTCGGAAATCTTCCTGTTGTGAGACGCACAAAACGGCGAAACGGTTTCCCAACTCCCTAGCGCGCCCCCTCCGGGTCGCGCCGAGAGTCCACAACCTCGTAGAACGCTCGGCGGGCGAAATGATGGCACCTGACCCGCTGCACCTCGACGATACTCGCCGAGGCATCTTGTGATCGTTAGCCATCGATTTTGTATTTTTCAGAGCAATGCAGCGTTCGGGAAACGGCACTTTTCCCGCTCGTGGGCCGACTCTTTCCACGCGGGCCTGGCTCTATTGCCACCACCACACAGTTCTGCTACAAGTGCAAGCGAAGAAATTCGAACATAGAACGGAGGCACAGATGGCGGTGACGATTAGCGTGCGGAAGAACGGGCCGTACCGCGTGGAAGCGACCGATGGAGCGGAGATCAAAGTGGTGGACGCAGATGGCAAGGCGTTCGATCTGCAGGGCAAGACGGCATTCTCGCTGTGCCGTTGCGGGCACAGTGCCAACAAACCTTTCTGCGATGGAAGCCACAACAAGGTCGGCTTTCAGTCCGATGACACTGCACCGCGAGTCGCAGGCGCATAGAGCGGGGATTCCACTCTCTGTCGTGCTCAGATGAAGTTTCCAGAACGGCTTTGCGACCGTTTTCCCGCAACATTCACCTCGGTTCGGTTCGTCCGGCCGATCTCCTACCGGCACGACCGCCCACGGACGCGAACAGCATGACCCGTGAGGATCGCTCGACGAACGGCCAGGAAAAAAGGCGCTTTCAAAAATCGATGGTCACCATCGTTGGCCGAATGGAAAGCAGTCATCCCCTGGAAAATCTCCGCAGGAGGCTCTCGGTTCCCATCCAAGGGCAAATGAAATTCGCCATGAAATTGCCTTCCCTCGCAGGGGCGTGTGAGCCGTACATGCGGTGCGCGGGGCAGCGTGGCGGCTCGGCGCCCCCGGCCTTGTGGTGAGCACCGCATTCGCCATCCGCCGGTGCAGAAGCTGCGGCGGGAGTGCAGTCGAGCAACCACCATGGAGCGCAGCAGCGACTGCTGCTCTGACGCAAGAGCAGGCCTGCTCGAGTCGTTTCGAACCGATCGCAATCCGGCATTTACCTCCAGAGGCGGTCGCGGTCCCAGCCGGAGCGCCGAACTGCTTTGTAGTGGCGACGGAAGGCTTCGAGCCAAAGTTTGCTTTCCGGCCAGTGAGGATGTTTTTCACGGATCCGGTTCAACATCCGGGGATCGTCGATGCGTCGAAGCGCTTCCAGCGCCCAGCCGAAACCATCCACGGCCCTGGCCTTGATTCCGGTAAGCCGCTTGGAAAACCTGTATGCGATCCGAATCCTTTCAGGCTCATAGGCCATCTGCCGGATCGGGTTTTCTGAAAACCGGCTGTCGTAAATCCAGATCATAAACCCGCGCTCCATGTCGTTATAGAGCAACGGAACGGGAATGAACACAGCCCGCTGGCATTTTTTGCAGAAAACCACGTTGAGTCGGCCGTCGAGAAGTTGTCGGCAGAGTTCCGGATCGCCGGTGTTCACCGATTGCCACAAAGTGACTTCTAAACCTTCACCGCAACTGCAGGTGTACGATTTCTGAAACGCGCTGGACATGAGAATCCTCGCTTTGCGCCGAGCCACAAAGTCATGGATGGATGCCGAACTGGCTGCAGAGACGCTGGAAGGCCTCTGCTTTGTCGAGCTGCGCGCGGCCGGGCGCCGACAGGTATTTCCACAGCAAGACGCATTCGGTGAGCGGGAATCCCAGCTTCTGCAAGTTCAACAACACGCTCGCCCGAGCCGCTTTACGCACGCGGTCGATGGATTCCTCCATTTCCCGCACGCGGTGGACAAAGTAGCTGACTTCTGCCGGGTCCTTGGCCTGACTGCCCGTCAAAAGCAGTCCGCTGTGCACGGAATGGCGCCCCAGGGGGATGACGACGCGCTGGTACTCTGCATTCAAGCGGCAGACCCTCTCTTTGCATTCCTCGCAGAACCAGACCGAGAATTTACTGCCGCTCCTGACCGGCTCGAGTCCGCAGCAATGGCAAAGCTCTACGAGCTTGTTGAAATCGAATCCGGGCCAGCGGGGCTCCGGTTTTTCAGGATTTTGCCGGGGACATCCACAGTGCTGCCACTCCGCCATGCTCCAGTTTTCCCGGGGTGGCAGCTCGGGTACCGTGTCGCTTGAATTTTCCCCGGTAGTTTCCCAACAGCCCCACGGACCGAAAATCTCTCCACATTGAGGGCAGAGGAGCATTTCGCCGAGATAATAGCAGCGGGGGCGGGCGGTTCCCTCAGCCACGGAAACCTCGGCGGCAGAGCCTTCGGGAAGCGACTCGTCGGAGTCCGCCCCTGTTTCCGTGCGAGCCGATGTAGAACTGTCGTCGGGAGCTGGTGACGCTCGATCCGCTGCACGGAGAGTTTCTTTTTCGGGACGAGAACCCTCGTCAGGTTTCAGGGGATAGCCGGAGGCCTGCAAAACCAAATCGTCATTTCTCTGGCAGGTGTAGCCTTCCTCGCGAAAGGCAGCGACGATGGCGTCTTCCTGGGCCGGATCGAAATTCAGGAAAGACCCGTTCAGCAACGTTTCTTCATTGTGCCCGAAGCGGCTCTGGATCGATTCCGGGACCCAGTCGAGCATTTCCTGTGCCGGCCATGCCGGCCAGTCGCCATCGCAGAATCCCGGGATCTGTTCGGGTGAGAATGGATCGTCTTCGAGCGGCATGCGCCTGCCCGGAGGGATGCGGCGGTACTCTTCCCATGCCGCCGACAGGGGAGCCTCGGGATCCTCTTCGAGTTTTTCCTGGGCAAAGTCTTCGAAGGCATACTCGATGCTTTCGAAGAGATAGGTGCGCAATTCTCTCCACTGGTCCCAGGTGAGCAAGGAACTGAGTTCTTCCCAGGTGCTTGCCGTGTGGACGGCCTGCGTCAGTTGAGCCAGGTACAGAGCACGACGCTTTGGAATAAAGACCAAATTCCCAAACACATCGCCGTAAAACAATTTTTTCATGATGCACTCCCCGGGCGAGGAAACAGGTCAGAAGGCCAGCACGCGGGAAGAAAAGGAAAGGTGGCTCGAGGCAGGAACGTCCTTGTTGCGCTCGGCGCGCCCTATCGTTCCCGTATCCGGGCTGGCTTTGCCACCTTGCCGACGTCAGGCAGGTTGGCGGGCGGTCATCGGGCCAGTTCCCTCGCGCCTCTCTCGATAGTCGTTTTTCCTCTACACGAAATTTTATCTTCTGTCAAGAGAGAAAAGTGCGAAACAGCCTCCGGATCCTAACGGCATCCGAGCACGCCGCACCGGCAGGGCAGGGGCGATTGGCGTCAGCGGGGGTAGGTGTAGAAACCGCGGCCGGATTTGCGGCCCAGCCAGCCAGCCGCTACCATTTTGCGCAGCAGCGGACAGGGCCGGTATTTGGGGTCGCCGAAGCCGGCATGCAGCACTTCGAGGATGTTCAGGCAGACGTCGAGTCCGATCAGGTCCGCCAGGGCCAGCGGCCCCATCGGGTGATTCATCCCGAGCTTCATGACTTCGTCGACGGCCTCCGGGGTGGCCACACCTTCCTGCACGCAGTAGGCTGCTTCGTTGATCATCGGCATCAGCACGCGGTTGCTGACGAAACCCGGAGCGTCATTCACGGCCACGGGAGTTTTCCCGAGCTTGCGCGCCAGATCCATGGTGAGCGTGAACGTTTCTTCGCTGGTCTGCAAGCCGCGGATGACTTCGACCAGCACCATCACCGGCACCGGATTCATGAAATGCATGCCGATGAAGCGATCCGGGCGCGCCGTCGCCGCGGCGAGTGCCGTAATGGAAATCGAGGACGTGTTCGAGGCCAGCACAACTTCCGGGCGAACCACCGCATCCACGGCCCGGAGGACTTCCGTTTTCGTCTGCAAATTTTCGGGCACCGCCTCGACGACGAAATCGGCCGCGGCCAGCGCGTCGAGTTCGGTGACCGGACGGATGCGGGCGAGGATTTCCGGCCGTTCGGCCTCGGTGATTTTGCCTTTGTTCACTTCGCGGTCGAGATTTTTGGCGATGGTATCGAGCGCGCGATCCAGAAACCGCTGCTCGATATCGCGAAGAATGACGCGATAGCCGAACTTGGCGAAGACGTGCGCGATGCCGTTGCCCATCGTACCCGCACCGAGCACGCCAACGGTTTGGATATCTGCGAGATGCATGACGCCTCCATCAGAATTGCGCGGCGCAGAGAATCAATCACAGCCGACGCGCGCGGTCAAGGTTCGGCCGGAGGGGCTGCATCTGGCTCGCTGGCAAGGAACGCAGCCGCCGCGTCGCGGGCAGCCGCCCAATCTTCCTTGCGGACCAGAATCTCGTAGGGAAACTGGTGAAAATACAGGAGCTGGTGGCGCGTCAGATGGCGCGGGAGGTGCGCGATGCCGGCATTCACCAAAGCTTCGCACAACGCCGTGAACATCACCGGGTCATGGCCCTGCCAGAGCCGGACGACAGCTTCCGGGTCTGCGCCTGGCGCCGGCGCAGCGGGCGGCAGCTCATCGATCAGCTCCGCGCCGCACTCGGCGCAGCGGGTGAAACCTTCGCGGTATTCGGCTTTGCAGACAGGACAGAACACGGCATGCGAAACCGATGCAAGCAGATACAGCACCCGCTGCCGGGGCCGGTTACAGATCACGCAGCCCCGAACGTTGCCTGAGCGTCAACGCTCGACGGCGAGCGCAACGGCGTTGCCGCCACCCAGGCAAAGGGCCGCGATGCCGCGCTTGGCGTTGCGCCGCTGGAGCTCGTAGAGCAGCGTGACCAGGATGCGCGCGCCCGAGGCTCCGATGGGATGGCCAATGGCGACCGCTCCGCCGTTAACGTTGACCTTTTCCGGGTCGAGCCGCAGCTCACGAATCACGGCCAGCGCCTGCACGGCAAAGGCTTCGTTCAGCTCGACCAGGTCGACATCCCGGTCGCGGTCCCAGCCAGTTTTCTTCAGCAGCTTTTCGACGGCTTCGACCGGAGCCATCATCACCCACTTCGGCTCGACGCCACTGACGGCCTGCGCCACGATCCGGGCCATCGGCTCCTTGCCCAGCCTGGCAGCGACGCGCTCGCTGGTGACGACCACCGCCGCAGCGCCGTCGTTCGTCCCCGGGGCGTTGCCGGCGGTCACAGTGCCGTCTTTTTTGAACACGGGCTTCAGCCGCGCCAGCGCCTCGAGCGAAGTGTCTTCGCGCGGAGATTCGTCCACCTTGATCACCTGCGGTGGACCTTTCTTCTGCGGGACTTCGATGGGCAGGATTTGCGATTCGAAGTAGCAGGACTTGATGGCGTGGACGGCCTTGCGATGGCTGGCCAGCGCGAACTCATCCTGTTCCTGACGGGAGATGTTGTATTTTTCGGCGACCAGCTCGGCAGTCATGCCCATGTGGAAGTCGTTGTACTTGTCCCACAAACCATCCCAGATCATCGAGTCGATCAGTTGCGCGTGACCGAGCCGGTAGCCACTGCGGGCACCCGTCAGAAGATACGGACAGTTCGACATGGATTCCATGCCGCCCGCAACGACAATGTCCACCTCGCCGAGTTGCACACCCTGCGCCGCCAGCCCGACCGCCTTCAATCCCGAGCCGCAGACTTTGTTAATCGTCATTGCGGCGACGCGATGATGCAGTCCGCCGCCCAGGCCCGCCTGCCGCGCCGGATTCTGACCCAGCCCGGCCTGGACAACGTTGCCCATGATGATTTCGTCCACCTGATCGGGCGCGATCCCTGCCCGGCGGACGGCTTCAGCAACAACCTTGGCGCCAAGCTCGACAGCCGAAAACGAGGAAAGTCCACCCAGGAATTTGCCGACCGGCGTGCGGACGGCACTCAGAATGACTGGAGTTTCCATGATGGCTGCTCCCTTCCGGTGTGGGGTCGGACGCTGGCGTCACCAACGCCTCAGTATAGGCGCCAAGGCCGGCTGCGGTCAATTTTGCGAACGGGCTGTGAATGTCAGGCATGTTCCCGAACTCGTATGCCGGGAAACACCGGAGGTTGGTTGGAAGCATTGACTCTGAATTCCCTGCCGGAAGGCTTTCCAGGTGGTTTCAGTGCGACGCAGAAAGAAGCAAAATGAGACAGGGTAGAAAAGGGCGCTAAGAAAATACATGCCCAAACGATGCGTAGTGAGCATGTCGAGTAACGATGCGCAATTTCAACTAGCTCAAATGAGAAAATCCGGTCGTTATACATTTAAGTGCTTTTTAAACAAATGGATACTAAGACTTGAAAATATTAGTTTAATATGCTAAATTTTCTTTAGTGTAGAGATGGAAGTATGGAACAAAAAGGCTTCTGCAGGCATCAAAATAAAAGGCAGATGGAGCAGGAAATGCAGAGTTGAATGAGCAGAAAGTCGAGGAGGCAAGATGAGCGAGACGAAAGTGCGGGTACCCGAGCAGCTCCCTATTCTTCCGGTGCGGGATACGGTGCTGTTTCCCGGGTCGATGTTGCCGCTGACCGTGGGTCGGGAGAGTTCCCTGCGGCTGATCGAGTCACTTTCCGGCGATGAGAAGCTGATCGGTGTGGTTGCGCAACTGGACGCACGGGTGGAAGACCCGACCGGCAGCGACCTGCACACCGTAGGCACACTGGGCCGGGTGCACAAAATTGTGCGGGTACCGAACGGCAATTTGGTGGTGTTCCTGGAGGGGTTGGAGCGCATCCGGGTCGTGGAATTTTTGGCGTTGCGACCGTTTTTGCGCGCTCGGGTCGAACCGGTGCCGGTGGTCCAGGATGTCGAGGGAGCAGAACTGCTGGCCCTGCACCGGAACGCACAGGACCTGTTCCGGGATGTGGTGGCGCGTTCTCCGCAACTGTCAGACGAGCTGCAGGCCATCGCAATGAACATCTCGGATGCTTCGCAACTGGCCGACTTCATTGCCGGGAACCTGCCTTCGCTGCCGACCGTGAAACGGCAGGAGTTGCTGGAAACACCGAGCGTGCGGAAGCGCCTGGAGACGCTGATCGTCGAGCTGAGCAAAGAGCTCGAAGTCCTGCAACTGCGCAGCAAGATTCAGGAACAGGTGCAGGAGCAGGTGAGTCAGAACCAGCGGGAGTACCTGCTGCGCGAGCAGATGAAAGCCATCCAGAAGGAACTGGGCGAAGCGGACCTGGAAACGGAGCTGGAAGAGCTGCGCAAAAAGATCGAAGAGTCCGGGATGCCGGCCGAAGCGCGCAAGGAATGCGAGCGAGAACTGAAACGGCTGGAGCGGATGACGCCGGCTTCGGCCGAGTACATGGTGGCGCGGACGTATCTGGACTGGATGACGTCGCTCCCGTGGACCAAATCTTCCGGCACGGAAGAGATCGACATGGCCAAGGCGCGGCAGATTCTCGATGAAGACCACTACGACCTGGAAAAGGTGAAGGAACGGATTCTCGAGTATCTGGCGGTCAAAAAACTCCGGCCGGGGATGAAAGGACCGATCCTGTGCTTCCTGGGGCCGCCCGGGGTGGGCAAGACCTCGCTCGGAAAATCCATCGCGCGGGCGCTGGGACGGAAGTTCGTGCGCATTTCGCTGGGCGGGATGCACGACGAAGCGGAGATTCGCGGTCACCGGCGCACCTACATCGGAGCGCTGCCCGGACAGATCATTCAGGGGATTCGCCGGGCGGAAACGAACGACCCGGTGTTTATGCTCGATGAGGTGGACAAGCTCGGTCGTGACTTCCGCGGCGACCCGGCCGCGGCGCTGATGGAAGTACTCGACCCGGAGCAGAACTCGCAGTTCCGGGACCACTATCTCGATGTGCCCTTCGATCTTTCTCGCGTGATGTTCATCGCCACCGCGAACTGGATCGATCCGATCCCGGAGCCGCTGCGGGACCGGATGGAAATCATCGAGCTGCCCGGCTACACCGAGGAAGAGAAGATTCACATCGCGAATCGCTACCTGGTGCCGAAGCAGGCCGAAGAGCACGGCATGAAGCTCGGTGAGCAGATTGAATTCACCGATGAGGGTCTGCGGGAGATCATCCACAGCTACACTCGCGAAGCCGGAGTGCGGAATCTGGAGCGGAACATTGCGACGGTCATCCGCAAACACGCGCGGCAGATTGCCGAAGGCAGGAACGAAAAGCTGCTCGTAACACCCGCAGTCGTGCGCGAGATGCTGGGGGTGCCGCGGTTCCGCGTCGAGCACGAGGTGGAAGAACGCGTCCAGCGGCCCGGCGTTTCCGTGGGTCTGGTGTGGACTCCGGCGGGCGGCGACATCGTGTTCATCGAAGCGAGCCGGATGCGCGGAGGCAAGCAGTTCACCATGACCGGACATCTGGGCGAGGTGATGCAGGAGTCGCTGCGGGCCGCGTTGAGCTGGGTGCGCGCCAACGCCGAACGCTACGGAATCCACCCGGACTTCTTCCGCCGGGAGGACATCCACGTTCACGTGCCGGCCGGGGCGATCCCGAAGGATGGCCCTTCCGCCGGGGTAGCCATGGTCACGGCCCTGGTGAGCCTGTTGAGCGGGCGGCGCGTGCGACCGCGTGTGGCCATGACGGGCGAGATTTCCCTTTCCGGCGTAGTGCTGCCGGTCGGCGGCATCAAGGAGAAAGTGCTGGGGGCCAAGCGCGCCGGTATCCGTGAGGTCATCCTGCCCGCGCAGAACGAGCCGAATGTGAAGGAAGACCTGCAGCCGCATATGCTGGAAGGTCTGCAGATTCATTACGTGCGCACCCTCGACGAAGTGCTCGATCTCGCGCTGGAGCAGGCCAGCACGGAACGGCCGGCGCCGGCTCCGAAGCCGACCCAACGCGAGCAGCCGGTGGCACCGCTCCAATGAAAGACGGGTGCTGCCTGGTCAGAACACTCCGATAAAAGGCCCGGTCCATTGGCCGGGCCTTTTCCTTTCCGTGCGCATTCCCGCCCTTGCACGAACGACCGGATTCGCGTAGAGGTGAGTGAGCATGGAACTGAACCGCAGACAACTGGCACGGCTGGCCCGGCAGGCAGCGAACACACTGGTCGGAGCGCTGGAACACAAAGGCCTGGTCGCGCGCTTTGCTGAAGGATACATCGAGGCCGCAAAGCGCCCGGAGCTGAAGGCAAACACGGAACAGTACCGGGAGACGCTGGGGGCATTGCGACGCGAAGCGCTGCTCTGCATGTTGCTCCATGCGGAGGCCGTGCTGCCGCGGTATCTACCCAAACCGAAGCGCAGAGCACATCGCGACTTCACCGAAGCCCAAGCCGTGAAAATTTTCCGAGAAAGTCTGCTGGAGGAGCTGGCGCGCACGGATCGCTGGAATCCGAACGATGTTTTTGAGTTCCGCCGCGACCTGGCCATCTACGAAAGTCTGACGGCACGTCGAGCAGCAGCCCCTCGCACCGAGCGCCGCCCGAGTGAGGCGGGCGGGCCGTTTGCCGACCGTTGTGCGCTGCTGCTGGACCCTTCGATGCTCGAACGGGCGCGCGCAGCGGCGAATCGGTTCCGGGGCCAGTTGATGCGACTCGCCACCCGGGCGCTGCGAGAAGTGTTCCAAACGAAACGTCGAAGCTGAACCGGAGCTTCGAGGCAGCGGGCTCGATCTGCTATGCTGCGCACAGGATGGAAACTGCATTTTACCTGCTGGCCGGCGTGCAGGTTCTGCTCGGGCTGTACGGACTATGGCAGGTGTTTGCCTGGTGGCGGCGCGTGCGCCAGGCTCTTCAGATGCCTGCCGGTCTGTATACGCCGCGGGTGGCGCTGGTCTGTCCGCTGAAAGGCCTCGAGCCCGGTCTGGAAGCCAACCTGCAGGCCCTGGCCACACAGGATTATCCGGATTATGAGCTGGTGCTCGTACTGGCCAGCGCGCACGACCCGGCCTATCCGGTGGCGCGCCAGGTGGCCGCGACCAGCCAGCGGCCCGTGCAAATCGTGCTGGCCGGGGAACCGAGTGGCTGCAGCGAAAAGGTGAACAACCTGCGGGCCGCGGTCGAACAACTCGGACCGGACCGCAGCGTGCTGGTGTTTGCCGATTCCGATGGACGGCCGGGCCGGCGCTGGCTCGCGCAGATGGTGGCGCCGCTGGCAGACCCGAAAGTAGGCGCGACGACCACGTTTCGCTGGCTGCTGCCCGGCAGCGGATTCTGGAGCGCGCTCGGGGCGGCCTGGAACGCCTCGATTCTTTCCCTGCTGGGCACGCCGGAGCAGAACTTCTGCTGGGGCGGTGGCACCGCGCTGCGCCGCGAGGTGTTCGAGCGTGCGCGAGTGCTGGAGTTCTGGCGTGGTGCGGCAAGTGACGACTGGGCCCTGACCCGCGCGCTGCGTGCGGCCAGACTGCCGATTGTTTTCCTGCCTCAGTGTCTGGTGCCGTCGGCGGCGCAGTTCACGCTGCCGTCGCTGCTGGAGTTCACCCGCCGGCAAGTGGTGCTGACACGAGTCTATGCGCCCGGTCTGTGGTTCCGAGCCCTGCTGCTGCATGGCTGCTATACGGCAACCGTGCTGCTGGGGTTGTGGGTACTGGTGGCGCGCGCGGTACAGGGCGGGACGGCACTGCACATCGCGCTGCTGGTGCTGCTCGTGCTGTTGCTGAGCGCGCTCCGCGGGTTGGTGCGGCTGCTGGCGGTGGCCGAGGCACTCCGCAGCGAACAACCCCAACTGCTGCAGCAGGGATGGGTCTGGACCTTTCTCGCGCCGGTGGTGCCGCTGCTGTACACCTGGAACCTGCTCGGGGCAGCCGCCAGCCGGCGGATTCGCTGGCGGGGGTACACCTACGAGATCATCTCGCCAAACCAGACGCGCATCGTGGCCCGCTGAATCGGCTCAATCGAAAATCGAAGACAGGAACGGGTAGTGGTCGGCCGCACCCATGAAAAACAGCATGGGGAACGACAGCCAAAAATTAACCTTGCTGGCCAGATAGACGCGGCGGGCCAGCCGAGGCGCTTCCGGCGGCATCAATTTCCCCTCGCGAACGGCGGCATCGGTCCACTGGATGAGTCGCTTCTGCGCCCGCCAGATGATGCCCCACACGTTCAGCAGCATGATCAGTCCCAGTCCGCCGCCGACGCCGATCGAAAGCATCGCGTTGCTGGCCATCGGATGAGCGAGCAGGGAAAGCACCAACCAGGAAGTGGCTACAACGATGAATCCGATCAGCAGCGCCAGCACCCAGCCGTTGTTCAGTGCGCCTTCGGCTGGCTGCAACAGGAAATGGATGATGGCATAGGCCAGCAGCCACAGCAAAAACCACCAGCCCAGCCAGCGCCACAGCAGGCTTGGCTCGCCGGCATTCGTTGCGGAGAGTTTCAAGGTGATCATGTAATAGCGCAGGCCCGCAAGCACGGTGACGACACCGGCCCAACGGAAAAACCACATCAGCCGGGGCATGAACGCGGCAAAGACGCGATTGCGGAAGTCGCTCTCCAGTCCTTTCATGACCGGCATGGAGACAAAATTGAAGTAGTAGAGCAGACCGAGCCAGGTGATGCCGGCGACGAAGTGAATCCAGCGCAGCACGATCTGTTCATGGCTGGTGGCGTCTGCCGGAAAGTAGAAACGAACCTGGGACAACAGCAGGTAGGCGAACGCATCGGCAACGGGCATAGGCACCTCCCCAATAGGCAGCCGTCATGATACCACGTCGACGGATGCCGTAAACCCTGACTTGGACGGACCGGGCAGTGAAAACGGTCGTCAACAAATCAGGTCGAGGGGGCGACAGTGCACACGCCCGGCCTGCAGGAGAAGCGAAGGCTTGACCGTCGAACGCCCCAAGATGCGGACTGCAGAGCTCCGAGAGGCCCGGCCGCTGGAGCAGCCTGCAAAACTGGGATTCTCAACCGAGCAGACGAATGTCCGATTCTGAACCAAACGGTACGAAAACAAGCCCGGCTCAGCGCCGCACGCGGGCGTACTGTTCCGCGATGGCGTCCCAGTTCACCACGTTCCACCACGCTTCGATGTAGTCCGCGCGGCGGTTCTGATACTTCAGGTAGTAGGCATGCTCCCAGACGTCGAGGCCCATAATCGGCTGGCCGCCTTCCATAATCGGGTTGTCCTGATTCGGCGTGGAATCCACAACGAGCTTGCCATCCTTCAGGAACAACCAAGCCCAGCCAGAGCCGAAGCGATTCAGGGCCGCAGCGGAAAATTTCGATTTGAACTCGGCAAACGAACCGAAGGTTCGCTGGATAGCGTCCGCCAGATCGCCCCGGGGCTCGCCACCGCCGCCCTTCTTCATGATTTGCCAGAACAGACTATGATTCCAGTGCCCGCCACCGTTGTTGCGCACAGCCGTGCGGATCGATTCCGGCACGCGGTTCAGGTCGGCAAGGAGCTGCTCGAGCGGCAGGCGCTGGAGATCGGGATGGGCCTCGAGGGCCTTGTTCAGGTTGTTGACGTAGGTGGCATGGTGTTTGCCGTGATGAATTTCCATGGTTCGAGCGTCAATGTAGGGCTCCAGGGCGTCGAACGGATAGGGGAGTGGGGGAAGTTCGTGTGCCACGAAGACCTCCTGCTGCAAACGTAGAGTTGGCGGGAACAGCCGGAACGGCTGTTGTCTGCGCCACTGATTGGAACGCGACAGTATACCGCTGAGGCCGGCAGCGTCTCAACTCGCCCGGCGTCGCGCTAGGGCAGCGCGGGCGGCTGGATGGAATATTCCACGTTCAACGCGCGCAGAAACGCCAGCAGGTCGCTGCGCTCCTGCGGGGTGAGCTTCACCGGCTGGAGATTCGCGGTGTCCAGATATGGATTGGGAATGCCGCCGGCGAGCATCAGATCCACGGCTTTTTCGAGCGAATCCACGCTGCCGTCATGGAAGAAGTGCGTGCGGCGAGCAACGTCAATCAGCGTGGGGGTTTTGAATGCGCCGATATCGCGTTCCTGACCGGTAACGGCAAAGCGGCCTTTGTCGGTCATCTCCTTTTTGCGCGGGTCCCAGCCGATGCCGATGTTGTGATATTGCAGGTCGGTGAGCAGCACACCATCGTGGCAATTCGTGCAGCGGGCCTTGCCGCTGAAAATCTCCCAGCCGCGGCGGGCTTCCTCGCTCAACGCGGAGGTGTCGCCTTGACGGAAACGAATCCAGGGGGAGTCGGCAGGAATGACGATGGTGCGCTCAAAAGCGGCAATCGCCTGCACGACCGTGTCAGCCGTGCAGCCCACCCCGGGGAAAACTGCGCGGAACTGGCGCGCATAGCCCGGGATCGCCATCAGGTTGCGGCAGATGTCTTCCGTGCTTGGGCGACCATCGCGGCCGGAGACGCCCATGTTGCCGCCAGTCCAGGCAGCCTTGGCCTGCGCTTCGAGCGAGCCGCTGCGGCCGTCCCAGTAGAACTCGGTGTGATAGCCGATGTTCCACAGCGTGGGGCTGCGGCGCGGCAAGGCAACGTTGTAAGCGCCTACGGCTTTCGGAAGGCCATCGGTGAGCCCGTACTCCTGCAGGTGACAGGAATAGCAGGAACGAGAGCCGTCGCCGGACAGCCGCGCGTCGTAGTAAAGCTGACGGCCCAGCTCGACTTTGGCGCGCGTCATCGGATTGTCGGCCGGAATCGGCATCGCGGCGTAGCCGGGCACTTCGGGCCACTGCACGGGCTCCTCGGGCTCGCGGGTGGATTCACGTCTGCAGGCTACAGAAAATGCGAGCAACACCAGCAGCAGCGAAACGAACTTTGCAGCCGCGCGAGTCATCGGCATCATGTGGCCCCCCAGCAACAATCTCTGTCAGCCTATGCAATTCTCTGGAACATTGTCAATCCGTCCCGGGAAGAAAAGCCCGACGTCGGCCGGGAACGTTCTTGGCGCACCGATTTCAGCGATCCGGCTGCTGGTGCAGTCGCAACGCGTGGCGGGCATGCCCGGCAATCACCGGATCCTCGCTTTCCGCCAGGCGTTCGAGCAAAGCTACGACGCGATGCATGACCGCATCGTTTTCTGACAGGCCGACCCCGGAGCGGGCCCGGCGACGCGCCAGCCAGTTCCCCAGTGCCACGCAGGCATTCCGCACCAACCCCTGCCAGCGCGCACGACGAACAGCACTGCGGCGAAACAGCGCACGAAACTCCGCTTCGGTCAAACCCAGCAGCCATTCCAGCTCCGGCGAGAACAGCGACCGTGCTTCGTTGCCGTCGGCTGCCGGCAGCTCACGCGGAGCGAACTCGGCTAGAGAGGTCACCGGAGCCTTGCGATTCCAGGGACAGACGTCCTGACAGATGTCGCAGCCGAAGACGTGGCGTCCTAGGGCGGCGCGAAACTCTTCAGGAATTTCTCCGCGAAGTTCAATGGTCAGATACGAAATGCAGCGTCGCGGATCGAGCAGATACGGGGCAATGAGCGCTGCAGTGGGACAGGCTTCGATACACAATGTACACTGGCCACACTGGTCGGGCGGTGGCCCATCGGCAGGCAGCGTGGAGGCGAGCTCCAGCGTGGTCAGGAGGACTCCGAGGAAGAGCCAGGAGCCGAGCTGCTCGTGAATCAAACAGGTGTTTTTCGCCAGCCAGCCGAGACCGGCGCAGCGGGCAGCGATTCGTTCCACGATGGGGCCGGTATCCACATACCAGCGGGCCGCAAACGGCACGGGCAGATGGGCCTGCATGGATTCGAGTAAGGCTTGCAGGCGCCGGCCGAGCACGTGGTGGTAATCTTCGCCCCAGGCGTAGCGGGAAATCCAGCCGCGCGGGACTTCTTCTTCCGGCAGCACTTCCGTCGAATACGGGCGATCGGTGTTGTAGTTCAGCGCACAGACGATGATGCTGCGCGCGCCCGGCAGGACGCGTTCGGGGTCGCGCCGGCGCGGGTCCTGCAGGTAATGCATCTGGCCGGCAAAGCCGCGGGCGAGCCATTGCTCCAGCGCTGCCGCCTCGGCACGATAGGTTTCGACGCTACACACTCCGCAAAGGTCGAAGCCGAGCGCGCGTGCCCGACAGACAATCCAAGCAGTCTGCTCTGCCGTGTCCATGGCACGATTCTATCGCGTGCGCAAACAGAGAACGGCAGGAAACTGGCCGCGGGCGAAATGGGCTGCTAGAATGCATACAGATGGCAGACTGGCGACAGATTCAAGCGCGGATTCGCCGAGCCAAAGCGGGCAAAGACCCGCTCGGACAGCTCACTTCGCTGTACGAAAAATTTCACGATGCGATGGTGGCCTACGAGCTGGGCGCTCTGAAAGAAGCGGCCGGCGACCGCGACGAGGCAGCGCGATGGTACGCCATCGCCGCCGAACGGTTCCGGCGCTCGGACTGGAAACAAAAGGCACAAGCGGCACTGGAACGGCTGGCAGGCAACGGAACTGGAGTCGAGACCGGCCGGGCGTTCGCCTTGGAGGCAGCAGAAGAAGCGGTCCACGGAACCGCCGCGCAACCCGTTGCGGGAGCTGCCGAAACCGCGCCCGCAGAGGAGTTGCCCTCGCTGGAAACGAGAGAAGCAGAACCTTCCGAAGCGCCTGCACGGAAGAAACGTCGACGGGGCCGGCGCGGCGGACGAAGGCATCGCAAAAAACGCGAAGCCGCGCGCGGAGCAGCGACCGGTGAACCGGCTCCAGCCACAACGCTGACGGCGACCGCTCACCCGCGTCCGATGTTTCCACCGGCTGCGGCCGGGGAACCGGCTGGGTCAAAACTGGAACGGCGCTATCAGGCACGCACGGGCGAGCCGGCACTGGCTTCCCGGCTGGCCCGGCTCGAATCGAAGCTGCGGCAGTTTCTGGCCGGCGCGGCGATGCCGCTCACGCTGGAGACAGCCGACCAAGCACCCGTCGGGCCCGGCGTGCTGCTGATCTCCGACGCCGACCAGGCCACTCACTACTACGTGGAAGCCTGTGACAGCCTGCGCGCAGGCATCGAATACTGGTTGCGCAGCGGACGCAGCGCACGGCAGGCGCGCCGCGGCAAAGACGTGCGCACGCGGATGGCCGAACAACTCGGCATCACGGAATCGAAACTCGGCGACTACCTGAAACGGAACTGCACGGTGCGATGGCTGCAGTTGGACGAAGGTGCCGCACAACTGGCGCACTTCGCCATCGCCGTGCTGGAACCGACCCTGAACGATTGAAACCCGCGCGAGGAAAGATCCTGCGGCCGGCACCACCGAGCCCGCCCGGCAGTGTCGAGGAAAGGTTCAGCCACTGAGAGCGGGCTTGGCTGGGAGGCCTGGACTCGAACCAGGATACTCAGATCCAGAGTCTGATGTCCTACCGATTGGACGACCTCCCAGCCGGCGGGAAACAAATGCGGGTCGCCGAACCGACCCGCGCAATCAATTTACCGACGCGAGGCCCGCTCGTCAACTGCACGGGCCGATGGCACGACGGGCACCAGGCGACCTCCCTTTTCCACGCGAAATTCCTGTCCGCGCCAGCGGAAGCGCTGGCTGGCAAAGCCGGCCAGCCAGATCGGGAAAGCAACGGCGTCCCGCAGCGGCGCCAGCCACCAGGAGCGGCGCACAGCCGGGTCGTCCAGCACGCCGACACCGACCACCCAAACCGAAACATAGCGCAACAGCAGATAAGCAACCAGATACGCCAGTCCGACCGATGCCGAAGGAGCGGCAGCCACGGCGGCGAGCGACCAGGGCAGTCCATAGGTGAACAGCATGCCGGCATAGCCAGCCGGACGCACGTGGCGGAAGCGCACATACCGCATCAGCTCGTGACGCAGGTATTCGCGCCAGCCGGCGGAGGCATACACCATCCAAAACGCAGGCGGGACGAGCGCAACGTGGTGGCCGGCACGCGCCATGCGGTGGCCGAGCAGAAAATCATCGAGCTGGTGATGCACCATGGCTTCGAACCCCCCGATTTCCGCCAGGCGCTCGCGCCGGGTCGCCATGGCCGCCCCGTGGATGAACCGGGCACCGCCCTCCAGCCAGATGGCCACCAGCGCCGAGGACCAGAAGTCGTTGCCGACGCCGAGACAGTCGAGGCGGGAGACGAGCGAACCATCCACATCGCTGCGGAACAGCATCATGGCGGCGCCGGTGCGAGGGTCGCGGAAAGCGGCAGCGAAGGCGCGGAGAAATTCCGGCTCGACGCGCACATCGCTATCGGTAATCACCAGCAGGTCGTAGCGGGCTTCGCGTGCCAGCCGGCAGAGCTTGTTGATGCGGTCGTTCACCCCGAGCGGTTCGGCACCGATCAGCAGGCGAACGGGCACGTGCGGGAACTCGCGCATCACCTGCTCGACAACGGGCACGGCCGGGTCATCAGGGTCACTGGCGCAGAACAGGATCTCGTAAACCGGATAGTCGAGGCGAAAGAAGCTGGCAAAATTTTCGCGGGCGTTGCGGTCCAAGCCGCGAATGGGCTTCAGCACGCTGATGGGCGGGGTGAAGGGGTCGGCACTTCGGGCCGTGTGCTGGTCACGCGCGAAGCGACGCGCCGCCAGCAGCACCAGGATGTAATACACCAGCGGGGCCAAGGCGGCGATCAGGATTGTCCAGCGCAGCAACGTCACCACGCCGTGTTCCCTTCCCTCTCCTGCTGCCCGGTCAAACCCTGCGGGCCGCGCGGGTTCAGCCGAGCGAGACCAGAGTTACACCTGCGCAAACCAGCAGCACGCCAAGCCAGCGAGCAGGACTGACCTGCTCGCCGAGCAGCCACCGTGCGCCGAACGTGCCGACCACATAGCTGAGAGCGGTGGCCGGCACCGCCAGGCTGAGCGGTTCGCGAGCGAGCAGGGCGAGCAGCGAAAAAAACGAAATGGTCATCAGCACAATGCCCGTCCAGAACCAGGGCTGGCGCATCACCCGGGCAAGCATGCGCAGGATGGGGCCCGGGCGAAGGCGTTTCACTTCGCCGACCCGGCGCAGCGCCTGCTTGGTCGCCAGGTGACCGCCGGTACCGGCGAGCACGACAAGAGCCAGGTAGATCGTCGAAAGCAGGTTCATGACGGCGTCGTACGAACATCGGTGCGAGCAACGAGCGCGACTCCGGAGCAGATCAGCGCCACACCGAACCATCGCAGCAAGCTGACCGGCTCGCCCAGCACCAGCGCCCCCAACAGAGTGACCAGCGCGTAGCCAATGGCCATGCTCGGTTTGACAAAACTGAAATCGGCCCAGGAAAGCACCGTCAGATAGCAGACAAAAAAGAGAAGCTGAAAAGCGATGCCAATCCAGATGTTGCCGCTGGAGAGGATGCGCAGCAGGTGTTCGAACAGAGCGGTGGCCGTCCAGGCGTGCGGATCGCCAATGCGCTTCATGGCCAGGCTGAGGAACAGATTGCCGACCGAGGAAAACATCACCAAGGCGAGGATGAAAGCATAGGTGCGCAGGCGGAGGCGCACGGGCCGGCTGGCGTGCGGGAAAGCGGTGCGCATGGGCATCGGCATTCGCGGCTCAGAAGAGGCGGCTCAACTGACCGGTCAGCCGGAGCAGCTCGAGCTGGGCCTTCTGGCGCTCAAACTGGGCGTCGAGGAACTCACGCCAGCGATTGTGCTCGTCCAGGCGGGCCTGCTCGAGTTCGCGAAGGCTGGCGCGGCCTTCTTCGAAGCGGGACTGAACCAGACGGAGCGATTCCTGAGCGAGTTTCAGTTCCAGGCGGGCCACTTCGCCGGCAGCTTCCTGTTCACGAACGCGGCGCGCCTGCTGCCGCACGTCGAGTTCGAGCGCGGCGCGGCGCTGCTGCAGGGCGAGATCGGCTTCGGCCAGTTCACTTTCGGCCAGGCGCGCAGCGGCGCTGGTGCGCGCGCTGAAAATCGGGATGGTGATGCGGATGCCCGCATTGACGTTGTGGCGCTCGAAGCGGTTGAAGAAATCGTCGAAATTGTTGAACCGGGAGAGCAGGCTGTACTGGCTGAAGAATTCGAAGGAGGGCCAGAAGCCCTGGCGTTCGCCCTGCAGACGGAGCTGGCGGGCGCGGCGTTCGTGTTCCGCCTGGCGCAGCTCGAGATTGTTCTGCAGGGCGGCGGCGATGAGCTCGGAGACAGGCTGAGCAGCTTCGAGCGGGAGCTCATCGGCCGTCACTTCGATGCGGCGCTCCGGGCCGATGCCGGTCAACTGACGCAGGCGCGATTCGAGCAGTTCTTCCCGGCCTTCGAGCTGCACCAGGGCCTGCTCGATCCGGGCTTGCAGGAGCTGGGTGCGGGTGACTTCGATGGGCAGTTCGAGGCCCTCGCGGGCGCGAAGCTCTGTGTACTGAACGATCCGGGAAGCACTGGCCCGTTCGGCGCGGAGCAAATCCAGCGCCCGGCGCACCTTGCCCAGCTCGAGATAAACGGAAGCGGTTTCGATGACGATTGCGTCGCGGGTCTGCTCCACCGCCAGCCGCTGGATTTCCGCCCGTTCTTCGGCGGCACGGAGCTGACCGCGGCGCGGGCCATCGAACAGCGTCTGCGTGTACGCCAAGTTGAACACGGAAGGCGCCTGACCGCCGGGTGTGGCCGGCAGGCCGCGGGTGGCGGCGGCGGCCGACCCTACGAACAGATTCGGCCGGAACTGGGAGCGGTTCAGACCGGCCAGATTTTCCGCAACGGTATGCTGGATGCGCGCCAGGACGAGTTCGCGGCTGTTCTGCAAGGCCAGGGCAAGCGCCTGGCGGAGCGAGATGCGCTCGATTTTCACTTCGGGTGCCAGTTCAGGCTGCTGTGCCGGGGTTGTCCCCCCGAGCAGCAGAACCAGCACCAGGGTCATCGCCATGCGAATGCGGTTATTCATAGCGCAACGATTCCGTGGGAGGAAGTTTTGCTGCCCGGCTGGCGGGCAGGTAACCAAAGATGATACCGGTCAGACAGGAGGCCAGGAAAGCCACCACAACCGAAAGGCCCGAAATCGGCACCGGCAATCCCTGCGGCACAAAGGCGCGCACCAGAGCGGGTATGCTGACGGCGAGCAGAATGCCGACCACGGCTCCGGAGCCACTGATCAGCAAAGCTTCGAGTAGAAATTGCGAAAGAATTTCGCGGCGACGTGCTCCGATGGCCTTGCGAATGCCGATTTCTCGGGTGCGCTGCGTGACCGTCACCAGCATGATGTTCATGATGCCGATGCCGCTGATCACCAGAGCGATGAACGCAATCAGCAACAGGACAATGGTGAGCGTAAGGGAAATCTTCCCGGCCGTTTCGAGCAGCGCCGTCAGATTCTGCGCGCGGTAGGTGGCCCCGGGCCGGTGGCGGCTGCGCAGGATTTCTTCGACACGCTGGGTCACCCAGGGCACATCTTCCGGTCGGGCCGCCTGCGCATAGAGCACCCGGATGAAATCCTCTTCCGTGTAATAGTTGAACACTGGCAACGGGACGACGACGGATTCTTCCTTGATTTCCGACTGGCCGAAGGTCGAGATGCGTTCCCGAAAGACGCCGACCACCGTGAAGCGCAGCTCGCCGACGCGGAGGTCTTTGCCAACCGGATCTTCGTAAGGGAAGGCCCGGCGGGCGAGTTCTTCGGTAATCACGCAGACCTTGGCATGCGCGGCAAAATCCTGCGCATCGAGGAAGCGTCCGCGGAGGACCACTAGGTTGCGGATGCGCTGAAATTCCTGCGTGACCCCGACCAAATCCACCGGACGGACTCCGCCCGGGGTAACCACGGTCGTGGGGAGGTTCCGCGTGCCGGCCACGGCAACGACCTGGGGAATCTGCTGGCGGACGGCTTCCATATCCTCCAGAGTGATTTCGTCGCTGGCGGCCGTGAGAAGCTGTTCCGGGTCTTCCAGGATGTGTTTGGCATAGACGATGTTCGAGCCGATGCCTTCGATCTGCGCCATGATGTACTGTTTGCCGGAGAGGGCGATGGTGACCACAAGCACGATGCAGGCGCTGCCGATCACCACACCCAGGGCCGTCAGAAACGCCTTGGTTTTGTTGGCGCGGAGCGCGTCGAGTGCCACCTGAATGATTTCGCGGTTGAACATGGCTTCGGAGCCCTCTCGCCGACAACCGGTCGCAGGCGCTGCAACGAGGAATCAATATAACAGACTTGGCGCGCAGCGTCCTTCCGGATGACCTCTTCGGAACCGCGCCGGCGCCAGGGTTCTGGTATCGTAAAACGCTGGCCGGCAGTCGCGGTCAGCAGTGCCGATGACGCAGATTCATCAGCCACGTCGCCAGCCGCTTTCCGTGGCGGTCCTGCTCGACCTCTATCTGTATGATGCAGCCGGCGGACATGTGAAGTCGTGGGAACGGTTGGCCGAAGCAGTCGCGGCCGACGACGAGGTGGACCTGACCCTCTACTCGCTGGGGCAGCAGGTGAGCTGCATCCCCGTCCACGCGCACGCCCGCCATCAGACGCTGCCGGCCGTGCTGGGCACGGACCGCTTCGGTTTTCTGGACGGAATTGCCGACCACACGGACCTGGCCCCCTTCCACCCTGAGCTGTGGATGCGCCTGGGCAAGCATGATGTGCTGCACACCACCGACGCGTACTTTGCCATGGCACGGACTGCGCTGCTGTTCGCGCGTCGGCACGGACGCCCCCTGGTCACATCGCTGCATACGGACACGCCCGGATACACGCGCGTCTATGCCGCGGAGATTTTGCACCGGTTGTTCGGCACCGGACGGCTGGGGCGCTGGCTGGTGGAAGACCGACAATGGGCAGAACGATTCGGGTCCCGCAAAGACCGTCGTCTGCAGCACTATCTGCACCAGTGCGACTGGGTGCTGACTTCTTCGCACGCCTACGCGGGGAGCCGGTCGGTCGTCCTGCCGGCGCAGCGCACTTCGGTGCTGCGTCGCGGAATCGACCGGCAGTTGTTTCATCCGGCGCGACGCGACCGCGGCTGGCTGCGGCAGACCTGGGGAATCGACGACGCAGAAGTCGTCATTTTGTATGTGGGCCGTCTGACGCCAGACAAAAACGTGACGCTGCTGGCGCGAGCGGTGCGCCGACTTCTGGAGCGGGGCGAGCACATCCACGCGGTATTTGCCGGCCGGGGCGGACAGGGGGATGCGCTGCGCGAGCTTCTCGGGACCAAGCTCACGCTGACCGGCCCGTTGCCTCAGCCCACTCTGGCGCGCCTGTATGCCAGTGCCGACCTTTTTGCCCTGCCCTCGGAACTGGAAATTTTCCCCAACGTGGTGCTCGAGGCCATGGCGAGCGGCCTGCCGGTGGTTGTAGCGTCACGGGGCGGAGCGGCTGCCCTGATCGAACGACCCGGCGTGGACGGCATCACGGTGGCCCGCGCTGAAGAAGAAGCCTGGGCCGAAACGCTCGGCGCGCTGTGTCGTGATGCCGGGCGACGGCGCGCCATCGGAGCAGCGGCGCGTGCGCGAATCGAACAGCACTGGCCCAGCTGGCGCGACGTACTGGTCGAGGATTTGCTGCCCGTCTGGCGCCGGGTGCACGTGGAACGCTCATCGAAAGCGTGACAGCGAGCCGCCGTTCCGAAGGCGAGCAACAAACCACAGTGCGCGCAAATACCCCGGCAGACTTCCGCGCGACGGGTGCGACGGCCAGCTAAGTTTGCTCTCCGCCGGCTAGAGGTTCCTTTCGATTCGCTGGAGTGCCGTGCGCGCAGAATCGCGTCGGGGGTCGAGTTCGATCGCCGCGCGGTAGCGTTCGGCAGCTTCGCGCGGCCGACCCTGCTTTTCGTAGAGCCGGCCGAGCCATTCGTGGGCGGCGGCGAGCGGAGGCCAGTCATTGCGGCGCGGCGCGCGGGCCAGATAGTTCTGCAGGAACTGTTCGGCCTGCTCGAGGCGATCTCCAGCCAGAACGCGTGCGACACCGCGGTAGTAGTCCAAGCGGGGATCGGTGGTCTCCAGCGCCTCGGCAGCCCGCAGAACGTTTTCCATCGCGGCGGGATCGTTGCGGCTTTCGTAGAACTCGATCACCTCAAGGTAAGACTCAAGGCGGTCGGGTCGCAGCGCGAGGGCGCGACGATATTCCTGTTCGGCGCGCGCAGCTTCGTCGGCTTCCAGCCAGTACGTGGCCCAGCAGAGATGCCCTTCAACGGGATCCAGGCGCGCGACGGCGCGGCATTGCTCCCGGGCCTTGCCATCGCTGCCACCGGCGATCCACGGCGCGCGGGCGTAGTATTCGGCCAGCGCGCGGCGGGCAGCGATGTTGTTGGGGTCGGTGCGGACGGCTTCTTCAAACGCGGCCTTCGTTTTTCTCGCGTACGAGAAACTGCGTTCGCGCGAAGCTTTGCGCCCGTAGGCACGAGCGAGCCAGTAGTGAAACTCCGAATTGGAGGGAACAAGGGCGACGGCCCGTTCGGCAGCCTGAATGGCGCGGTTGTAGTCGTCGAGTTCGAAATAGGCGCGGGCAAGCCAGAAATGAAATTCCGGATTGTTGGGCTGCTTGGCCAGGGCAGCAGTCAATGTGGCAATGACGGCGTCGTAGCGGCCGACTTCAAACTGCTGGCGGGCCGTTTCCAGCTCCTGCTGGGCGGAAACGGCCGGTCCGGCGGTGAGCAGAGCGGCGAGAAGAACGGGGACGGGCCACTTCATGACTGCCTTCGCGGCGTGACGCGCATGCCGGCTGCCAGCGGTTCGGCACCGGGCAGCGCGACCAGTTCGCCCTCCTGCAGCCCTTCGCGAATTTCGTAGAATTGCGTGCTGGCCAGGCCAAGCCGAACCATGCGGCGCTCCAGCCGACCGTCCCGCACGACGAAGACGAAGCGCTGGTCGCCTTCCTCCTGCACGGCCGGTCGGGGCACAACCAGCACCTGGCTGCGTTCTTCTACTACGATGCGAACATAGACGTTTGTGTTGGGCAGCAGTTCACCCGCCGGGTTTTCGATGGAGCAGAGCACCTCACCGACACTGCGGGTGCCGCGGGGAACCACCTGTTTGGGGATTTGCGTGGTCTGGCCGAACCAGCGGCGGCCCGGCAGAGCCTCCCAGGTGATTTCGACCCGCTGGCCCACGGCCAACGGGCCCAGCTCGGGCTCGTCCACAAAGGCCCGCACGCGGATGCGCGAGAGATCAGCGACTTCGGCAAGCAGGTCGCCCGTACGGACATAATCGCCGGCCTTGACCGGCAGCGAATAGACGGTGCCGCTGATCGGAGCCGTCAGTCGCGCTGAACGCAGCTTTTGCTGCCAGGAGCGGATTTCGCTCTGCGCGCGGGCAATCATCTGTTCGGCGCGTTCCCGATCCACCCGGGCCTGGTGGGCGAGCGCATCGCGTTCCTGGCGGAGACGGTGAAGATCGGCTTCGGCCTGCTCGAGGGCGAGCCGGGCGCGGGCGACTTCATCCTCGGTAGCAGCCTGGCGGGCGAGCAAGCGTTCGAGCGCTTCCTGCTGCTGGCGCAAGCGGGTCGTTTCCGCCTCCGCCTTGCGAAGCTCGCTTTCCAGCCGGGCCAACTGCTCCGGTGGGCCGCCGGCGCGGGCCGAACGAAGCAACTCCTCGGCAGCAATCAGCTCCTGCTGGGCGCGGGCCAGCTCCGCGCGCGCTTCGGTGGCGTCCAGCTCCAGCAGGAGCTCGCCCGCGCGAACCTTCTGGCCCTCAACCGCCACCACGCGCTCAACAAACGTGGGAAACAGCGCGCGCAGCACCGCCGGGTCAATCGGCTCTACGCGGCCATTGCTGGACACCGAAGCGCTCAGGTCACGGCGTTCGACAGAGGCAACCACCACTTCCGGCGGGCGATTGCAGGAGACCAACAGCAGCAGCGCAACAACTAACACCCCTACCGACCCACCGAAACAGCAGACGCGTGCGCGCGCAAACTGTGTAACCGGCTGCGACATGTCAAGCAAACCGTCACATTGTAGCAGACCAGCCCCCGAGACAACCGTCCAGCAATGCGCCTGAGCCGGGCAGGGGCCGGTGCGCCGTCCGGGATGATATACTCGTCGCGAGAGCCGTGGAGCACAAATGGCTACCGTATTTGTGATCAGTTCCGACTGGATGCTGCGCTCCGGACTGCGTGCCGAGCTGCGCGAGCAGGGCATCGAGACGCTCGGATTTGCGACGGTGGGAGATGCAGCACAGGCCGTGGACGCCGAGCACCGGCCCAGCATGATTGTGGTCGAAGCTTCGGAATACCCGCTGGCGGCGCGTTGGCGCGCCCGTCTGCACGGACACACGCCGATCCTGGTCGTCGCCTCGGCCCTGGAGCCGACACCAAAACTGGAGAACGCGGATCAACTGTTGACGCGTCCGGTGCGTATCGGCGATGTGGCCGCCAAAATCCAAAGCCTGCTGAAGGGAATCCCTGCCTGATGTCCCGCGATCCTGCGTATCCTCCCCAGGGGGTAGAGACCCCGGCGGCCCCTGCCCCGCGCGTGCCGCTGGATGTGCTGCTGGCGCCCGAGCGTGGCTGGTTCCGCGCGCTGCGGCATCCGGATTTCCGTCTGTTCTGGATCGGGAACTTTGTTTCGAACATCGGGACCTGGATGCACAACGTGGCCCAGGGGTGGCTGGTGCTGCTGCTGACGAATTCTCCCTGGTGGCTGGGCGTGCTGGGATTCGCGCAGCAACTGCCGGCGCTGCTGTTCTCGCTGCCGGGCGGCGTGCTGGCAGACCGGGTGCCCCGACGGCGGCTGCTGTTCACGACACAAAGTACGATGCTGGCACTTGCGCTGACGCTGACGGTGCTGGTGTGGCGCGAAGCAGTGACGGTGCCGATCATCATCGTGCTGGCATTTCTTGCGGGCACGACGATGGCCCTGAACGCACCCAGCTACCAGGCCGCCCTGCGGGACCTGGTCGAGCCGGAAGACACCCTGAACGCTATTGCCCTGAATTCCATCCAATTCAACACTTCGCGGGTGCTGGGCCCTTCGATAGCAGGTTTTCTGATTGCCGCCGTCGGCGTGGCCGCCTGCTTTTTCCTGAATGCGCTCAGCTATCTGGCGTTGCTGTTCGCCATTCTGAAGGTGAAATTTCCAGAGCGGGAAGCGCGGCCAGCCAATTCGTTCCGGGCGGAGCTGGTGGAAGGCTTTCGGTACGTGTGGACCCATCGCCCCATCCTGATGCTGGTGGTCGTGGTGGCCATGGTGAGCATGTTCGGGCTGCCTTACCTGGTCATGATGCCTGCGTTCGCCCGCGACGTGCTGCACGTGGGGCCGACCGGGCTCGGCTACCTGGTGGCGGCGGCGGGTGCCGGCGCGCTGCTCGGCGGGCTGCAGCTAGCCGCGTGGAAGTCGCACCGGCGTCGCGGGCCACTGGTGCTGGCGGCGGCCATGTTGTTTTTCAGCGCCCTGGTGCTGTTCTGCATTTCCCGGCAGCCTCTGCTTTCCGCATTGTTGCTGGCCGTTGTGGGCGGAGCGATGGTCAGCTCGGTGGCCACGGTGAACAGCCTGATTCAGACAGTGGTACCGGACGGGATTCGCGGGCGCGTGCTGAGCATGCACACGATGGCTTTTTTGGGATTCACGCCCCTGGGCAGCCTGCTGGTCGGAGCCCTGGCCGAGCGCTGGGGGCCGCCGACAGCGCTGGCTGTTTCGAGCGGGTTCGCGCTCGTGCTGACCGGGGTGATCGCGGTGGTCGCTCCCGAAGTCCGACGGTTGCAGTGAGGCGGCTGCGCGGGCAGAATGCCTGTGCTAGAATCACGCCGGTATGACCCAGCAGACCAAAACGGAAACGGCACCGTCACAGAAACCGCAGGCGGTGATTCACCGGGTCTGCGTGACGTGCAACAACATGTTCCGGGTCAGCGCCGATCACTACGAAGCTAAGCAATGCCCGAACTGCCACAAAGAGTAAGTTCGGAGGCTTGGCCCAATCGGCATGGCGCCAGAGCGCCCTTCGGTTCATTCGCCAGAAAACCTTTCTCCTAGTCCCGCCGCGTACGCGGGCAGCCGGACAGCCGTGCGCGGACCGGGGGAGAAGTTCGCACAGAGGAGAAATCTGCAGGCAGGAGTGGAAGGATGAGAATCTGGAACGAATACGTCACCATCCAGACGAAGAACAAGCGGGAAATAGTAGACCTGACCCCGCGGGTCAGCCAGGCCATTACCAAAGCCGAGATCATGGAAGGCATCGTGCTGGTGAGCTCGATGCACAACAACGCCGGTGTGTTCGTCGGGCAGGAGGACGAGCCTCTGCACCGCGACCTGCTGGAATGGCTCGAGGGACTGGCCCCCGAACGCGAGGGGTACCAATTCACAAAAGGCGAAAGCAACGCCGGCGCGTACCTGAAAAACCTGCTCACGGGACAGCAGGTGGCCCTGTCGGTCGAAAATGGCAAGCCGGTGCTGGGGCCGTGGCAGAAGGTATTTTTCGCGGAATTCGACGGCGGACGGCCGAAACGCGTGTTGGTGAAAGTTCTGGGAGAGTAGGCTGCGGCTCCGGCTGAAACTTGTCGTGTGGCGGCAGCGTACCCTGTAGGTGCAGGGAACGAGAAAGTCCAGCAACGGCGGTTGAACATGATCGAAGCCCATGGACTGACGAAAGTGTTTCAGGATCGGAAGCGCGGGGAAATTCGCGCGGTCGACCGGGTGAGTTTCCGGGCCCTGCCCGGACAAATCTACGGCCTGCTGGGTGCTAACGGCGCAGGGAAGACGACCACACTGCGCATGCTGGCAACCATCCTGCAGCCAACCGAAGGCACTGCCCGCGTGGCCGGCTACGACGTGGTCCAGGAGCCGGAAAAGGTGCGTCAGCACGTGGGTTTTCTTTCCACGGCCACCGCGCTGTACGGGCGGCTGACGGCCGAAGAGATGGTGGCGTATTTCGGGCGGCTGCACGGGATGGAGGAGAACGCACTGCGGGCTCGCATCGAGGAACTGTTCACCACGCTGGATATGCATTCGTTTCGCGACCGGCGCTGCGACAAGCTGTCCACGGGAATGAAGCAGAAAGTCTCGATTGCCCGCACGCTGGTGCACGATCCGCCGGTGATGATTTTCGACGAACCGACCGTCGGGCTCGATGTCATGACGGCGCGAACCATTGTGGGGTTCATTCGCGACTGCCGAGCGCGCGGAAAAACAGTCATCTTTTCAACCCACGTGATGAGCGAAGCCGAAAAACTGTGCGACACCATCGGCATCATCCATAACGGCACGCTGCGGGCCGAGGGCACCCTGGCCGAATTGCAGCGACGGTACAACGAAACCGACCTGGAAGAAATTTTCATCCGGGTCGTCGAGCAACCAGCGTGAATCTACAAAGCGTCAGCACCGTTTTCCGAAAGGAGCTGCTGGATACGCTGCGCGACCGGCGCACGTTGATCTCCTCGATCCTGCTGCCGATCCTGCTGTTTCCATTGTTGTTTCTGGGCTTTGGGACACTCGGATTCATGATCATGACGAGGATCGGACAGGAAAAACTGGTGGCCGGAATCCGCGGAGCCGAACATGCGCCAACCTTGGCGGCACAACTGCGGGCGCATCCGGAGCTGGAAACAGTGGCTGCCGACGAGGATTTCCGCGCAGCGATCCTCGCCAAACGGTTGCGCGCAGTAGTGGAATTCCCGTCCGGGTTCGAGGAGCACTTGCGCGCCCGCCCGGACGCGTCGCAGAGCGTGCTCCTCTACTACAACAGCAGCGACCAGCGCTCCGACGAAGCCGCCGACGACATCGAGGAAACCCTTGCCCGGTTCGGCGCGGAACTGGTTCAGCAGCGGTTGGCCACGCAGGGCTTGCCGGAGGGAATCGGCGAGCCGTTCCGGATTGCGAAGCAGAACGTGGCCACCGCCGAGCGGGTCGGCGGAAACATCCTGGGCCTGCTGCTGCCCTATTTCATCATCGCTCTGTGCCTGACCGGTGCGATGTATCCCGCGATGGATGTAACCGCCGGCGAGAAAGAACGCGGAACCATCGAAACCGTTCTGGCCAGCCCGGTCCGGCGCACCGACCTAGTGCTGGGGAAATTCCTGCTGGTGTCGCTGGTGGCGGCCGTGACGACGGCTCTGGCGATTGCTTCCTTCTCTCTGACCGCGACGCTGGGTGCCGGCCTGCTGGCCAGGGTCAGCGACCGGCTCGTGCTGGCGCTCAGCGCGAAGGCGGCGGCCGCAGTGTTTTTCATGGTGCTCCCGCTGGCGGTGACGTTCGCTGCCGGTCTGATGGCCGTTGCGCTCCTGGCGCGGAATTACCGGGAAGCACAGACCTATCTCGGGCCCCTGCTGTTCGTCGTGATTCTGCCGGCCGTGGCTTCGATGCTGCCGGGCATCGAGCTGACGCCGAAACTGGCGCTGGTGCCGGTGCTGAACGTGGCCCTGGTGGCAAAGGAAATCTTCGTGGGCAACTATCCCTGGAAGCTGATTGGCATCATTTTCGGCTCCACCTGCGTCTACGCGGCCTTGGCGCTGTGGGCCGCGGTGCGACAATTTCACCGGGAAGAAGTTCTGTTCCGGTCCTAGAGCCGGAGGCTATCCGTGACGTTGCGGAATGTTCTGATCGTCTATCGCAAAGAGTTGCTGGATATGATGCGCGACCGGCGCACCCTGTTCGCCACGCTCGTCTTTCCGCTGGTGCTGTTTCCGCTGCTGTCAACGGGATTTGCCAAACTCTCCGAAATGAGCCTGGAGAAAACCCGGCGGGAAGCCCAACGGATCATGCTGCTCGGCGAAGAACACGCCCCAGAGCTGGCCGCGCGGATTCGGGCCGACGAACAGTTCGACGTGGTGGCGCCCGAAGCCAACTTCCGCGAACAAATCAACGAGAAGAAGCTGCGGGCCGCGGTGGAATTCCCGCCCGGTTTTCAGGCCAGCCTGGAGCAGGGCGCACCGGCACCGGAGATTCGCATCTACCTGTATCAAACCGAGCTGCGCTCGGAAGCGGCTGCCGAACGGCTGGAAGCCATCGCGCGAGAATACCGGGAGCAGGTGGTGGGTCGCCGGCTGGCCAGTCGGGGATTTTCCGCAGCACTGTTGAAACCGGTCGAGACGCGGCGCGAAGATGTGGCCCGGGCGGAACAGGTCGCCGGGATGCGGCTCGGGCGGTTGCTGCCGTATTTCATCATCCTCTTGTGTGCCAGCGGGGCCCTGCACCCGGCCATCGACCTGACGGCGGGGGAAAAAGAACGAGGCACGCTGGAAACTTTGCTGGCCAGTGCCGCACGGCGGATCGAGCTGGTGGCCGGAAAATTCCTCGTGGTCCTGACCCTTTCGCTGGTCACGACGCTGCTGGCGCTGGGCTCCTTTGCCTACAGTGTCCTCTATCTGCAGCGGGGCGGATCCGGGGCCAGCGAGACGTTCACAGTGAGTGCGGGTTCTGCAGTGCTGGTCTTCGCGCTGGTGCTGCCGGTGGCGGTGCTGCTGTCGGGTGTGCTGCTCGCGCTGGCGGTGTTTGCGAAAAGCTACAAGGAAGCGCAGAGCTATACCGGCTACGTGATGCTCGGGGTGCTGCTGCCTGCGATCGGCTCGGTGCTGCCCGGAGTGGAAATCAATCCGGTGACGGCCTGGGTACCGATTCTGAACGTCTCGCTGGTCGCACAGGAAATTTTTACTGGCAGCTTTCCCTGGCTGTCCATTGCGCTGGTGCTGATTTCCTCCTGTGTGTACGCCGCCCTGGGTCTGGGGCTGGCGGCATGGCAGTTCAACCGCGAGGAAGTTCTGTTTCGGGCCTAGCCAACAAAATGCCACCTCATCCGGTTGCCCCCGGATTCCCCCGGGAATGCGCTCAGGCCGAACGGGCCTGCTGTGCCTGGGCCAGGCGGGCAGTGATGCGACGAATGGTCTCGCGCAAGCGGACGGCAAGCTCTGTGATCGTTTCCAGCCGTTGGACGGCGGCCGCCGGGAGTCGTTCACGGCGGGCGAGCAGCAGTTCGGCATTGCCCAGGATGCCGGTGAGTGGATTGTTGACTTCGTGCCGGAGGATTTCGGCGAATTGTTCAGGGGGCCAGCCCAGCTCGTCGCGCAGGGGCACACGCAGGGGGCCGGGCCGGGCAATCCGGCGGAAGACCAGCGCAAAGACCACAGGCAGGTAGTTGCCCACCTGAGGGACCACGTCCACGTCTCCGGTCCTGATCCAGTCGGCCAATTCGGCCTGACGGGCAGAATCGGTCAACGCGATGACCGGTGCCAGGGGGACGAGCCGTTGCACTGCCTGTCCCATCGGGCGATCCCCAGCACAGGTTTCATCGAGAATCACCACTTCCGGGCGCAGGCGTTCGGCCTGCCGACAGGCCTGTTCGAAGTCTGTGGCAACAGACAGTTGCAGTGGTCCATCCGCATGCAACAGATGGGCAACCAGCAGATGGCGCAGGGTGGGTTCGGCAACAGCCAGCAGAACCATTCGTCGCGGTGCGCTCATGATTTCCTCGCCGGGGCTGCAGCTGTTTTCCCGGGCTGGTCAGCCGCATTGGTGGCCGAAGAACTCGCCAGCAGACGGTGCACGGCCAGAGTCAATTCTTCGACCAGGAACGGCTTGGCCAGGTAGGGAATCTGGTGCGTTTTCAAAAACTCTACGGTACGGGGTGCAAGCGTATCTCCGGTGATGAAGAACAGCCGGTTGCGGGCGGGACTGCCGGAGCGAACCAGAGCTTCGTAAAAAGCGCGTCCATCCAGGCGGGGCATGCGCAGGTCGCAGATGACCAGGTCGTAGTCCTGCTGGGAGACCCGGTGGAGGCCCTCGCGGCTGTCGAGCACCGCTTCGACCTGGTGGCCCTGTTCGGTAAGCACGTCCACGATAAGCTGGGCGACGGTGGGCTCATCTTCGACGACCAGAATTCGCCGACCGGGATGCACACGGCACTCCGCACTGGCCTGGGACTCAACCCGTCGTGACGGCTCAGCCACGGTGACAACCGGCAGCTGCACAACAAAGGTCGCACCCTGGCCGGGCTGGGAATCCACGGTAATTTCACCGCCGTGTTCCTGCACGATGCCGTAGGCGATCGAAAGTCCCAGCCCGGTGCCCAGTCCCGGCGGTTTGGTGGTAAAGAACGGGTCGAAGATGCGGGAAGCAAGCGCGGGGGGAATGCCGGGGCCATCGTCGGCGACTTCGAGCGCGATGCGGTTGCCCGGCGCCCGACGGGTGCGAATCCAGATGTTGCCGCTGCCGCGGGCCATCTGCAAAGCCTGCTCGGCGTTGACCACGAGGTTCAGGATCACCTGCTGGAGCTGGTGGGCATCGGCAAGGGTTCGCGGCAGATCGGGATCAAGATCGAGTGTGACCTGAATGTTTTCCACCTTCAATTCGTAGCTGCGCAGCGCCAGGGTGCGTTCGACGATTTCGTTCAGGTCCACGAGCCGGTGTTCCGGCTTGGCTTCGCGGGCAAACAGGAGCAGGCTTTTCACCAGCCGGCGGGCGCGTTCTGCTTCCTGGTAGATCTTTTCGGCATCGGCGATGCGGTCTTCGTGCAGGCGGCGACTGAGCAGCAATTGTGCGTAGCCCATGATGGAGGTGAGCGGATTGTTCAGCTCGTGGGCGATGCCACTGACAAGCTGGCCGAGGGCCGCCATTTTTTCCGTTTGCACGAGTTGGGTCTGAATCAGGCGCTGCTGGGTGAGGTCGCGATAGACCTCCAGCCAACCCAGGCACCGGCCCGCGCGGTCCAGCACCGGACGTGCACAGCGTTCGATGATTTTGCGTGTCGGACGAACCATCTCCAGCTCGTCCACGCAGACTTCTTCCCGTTCGCGGCGCAGCTGCCGCCAGCGTTCGGCGAATTCTTCGGGATTGCGGAAGCGGTCCTGAACGGCGGCAGCCAGCGCATCGAGATGGCGCAGCTCCGGCTGCTGAAGCGGGTCCACACCCAGCAACTGCACAAAGCGATGATTGACGTAGCGAATCTGTCCTGACCGGTCTGCGAGCAGAATGCCGGCGTGCACCGAATCGAGCACACTGCGCAGCTCGGCCTCGAGGCGGCTCGCCTGCACTGCCAGAGCGGCGCTGCCCTCAGCCTGCACCGTTTCCTCGGTGCGTTCCCCTGCCGGATGCAGCGCGGCGGCATCGGCGCCCATGGATTCGACAGGTTCCGCATGCGCAGCCAGCGCGACCAGTTGCGCCAACATGAGCAGGTAAGTGCGAGCAGATTCCTCCAGCGATTCGACTTCGAATCCAGCCAGCAGCAGACTGGGTGTCGCCCACGGCAGCGGAACCGGCACCAGGAGCACCGTTACGGATTCTGCGGCGGACTGGGGCACGGCTCGACCGGGCAACCTGGCCGAAACCGCTGTGCGGTTCACCCAGGCGCGGCAAGCGGCAGCCAGAAGTTCTGGGAGATGCAGGGGTGCGGAAAACTCCGGCGGACCGTGACCGCTGAGGAGGTGCAATGTGGCTCCGTCTAACCGGGCGAGTGCAGCCCAGTGCGCGGGTGTGTGGGCCACCACCGCCTGGGTAATGCGAGCAAAAACCTCTGTTCGGGAAGTACCGGTAAACACCATCCGCACAAGCTCTCCCAGCGCTGCGACCGCCGCTTGCAGCCGATGGAGTTCTTCCTTTGCGGCGCGTTCGCTGAGCACAACGACCAGCTGCTCGACGAAAGGATGCAGGACCTGCGGTTTCGGTGGCTCAGCCGGATCGCGATAGCCGACCCAGGCCACTCCCCAGAGGCGTTCGGCAGTCCGGAGCGGCAACCAAACCACGGTGCGGAGACCGGTCAGGGCTTCCAGGTCAGACGCTTCGGCAAACTGATTGCTCTCGGCGACGATCGGTTCCCTGCTGTGCAGCAACATACCCAGCGCGGGCGAGGGGAGCCGGGCTCGACACCAAGCCGGCGGAACCGGCGAAAGCAACGCATCCACGACCGCGCCGGTCAACGTTTCCGCTTCCCGGTCTCGAACCAGCCAAATACCGGCGCGATCAGCACGGCCCAGCTCCAACAGACCCCGGGCAGCCCGCCCCAGCAGCTCGTCCGTGGATGCACCGGCCAGTGCGGCGCGGGTGAAGGCTGCCCAAGCAGCCTCCGAGACAGTGTCCCTGCGGCGGAACTGTGACCAGGCTGCGCGCATTGCAGGCTTCCATCAAAAGCGCAGAATCAGGTAGCTGCAGACCAGTGCCGCGGCGAGGGCTAGCACATATTCGAGAACTCTGCGCAGGAGCGGGTGAATGGAAAAACGGTCTACTTGCCTCATCTGCAGCCCCCCACATGGGCATTGCACAGTCCATTCCAGCCCGGGGAAGCGGTAACCCCTGCGGATTCAGCCCTACGACCGGTTCGGGGAGTACGGCTCGTTCCCACTCCGAAACCGGAGCGCAGTTGCTTCCCAGTTAGGAAAACCAGAACAGAGATGGCCAGCAGAGGCATTTCCGAAGTGGGGTCCTGTGGGACGGAAGATGCGAACGGAAATCAGGCGGACTGGCGTTCAGCTTCGTACTGTTTCAATTTGCGGTAGAGAGTTGTTTTGCCGATGCCGAGCAAGCGTGCCGCGGCGAGCTTATCGCCGCCGGTTTCACGCAGGGCTCGAAAGATGGCGCGTCGTTCCAGCTCTTCGAGCGGAAGCAGTTCATCGCTGGCCGGCAACCGGTCCGGGCTGCTGGAGTGAAGATTCGAGGGCAAGTCGGCCAGCTGCAGCACCGGACCGCTGCCCAGTGCCAGCGCCCGTTCGATTGCGTTTTCCAGTTCGCGCACATTGCCCGGCCAGTCGTAGGCCATCAGGCGGGCCATGGCTTCTTCCGAAATGGAGCGCACGGGTCGCTCTGGATCACTGAACTTTTCCAGGAAATGATTGACGAGCAGCGGGATGTCGCTTTTCCGTTCCCGCAGTGGCGGCAGCTTGATCTGCACCACGTTCAAGCGGAAGTAGAGGTCCTGGCGGAAGGATCCGCTGCGGATGGCGGCTTCCAGGTCTCGGTTGGTGGCTGCAATGACTCGCACGTTGATGCGCACGCGTTCATTGGAGCCGACCGGGCGGATTTCTCTTTCCTGCAGTGCGCGGAGCAGCTTGGCCTGCAGATCGAAGGGGAGATCAGCAATTTCGTCGAGAAACAGTGTACCGCCATCAGCGGCTTCCAGCAGGCCGACCTTGCTGCGGAGTGCGCCGGTGAAGGCGCCTTTCACATAGCCAAACAGCTCCGACTCGATCAGGGTGGGCACCAGAGCCGAGCAATCTACCGGCACGAACGGGCCGGAGCGGCGCGGCCCGGAGAAATGGATGGAGCGCGCGACCAGCTCCTTGCCGGTGCCACTTTCGCCCAGAACAAGCACGGGGTAGCTGTGCTGACTGACTTTTTCAATCAATTTGTAGACCTTCTGCATGCGAGGGGAAATCCCGACCAGTCCCCCGAAGCCGGGCCGGCTGCGCAACTGCTCGCGCAGAATGCGATTTTCGTGGTCCATCTCCACGGCACGAAGCAGCCGCTCGAGCTTGTTGCGGAGCTCTTCCACATGGAACGGTTTGGTGAGGTAGTCCGCGGCACCGGCGCGCATGGCTTCGACAGCGGTTTCGATGGTGCCGTACTGGGTGAGCACGACCACAGCGATATGAGGGAAGGCAGCCCGGATCCGGCGGAGCAGTTCGAGGCCGCCCATCTGGGGTACCTTCAGGTCGGTGACCACGATGTCCACCGGCGCCTGTTCGAGCGCCTCCAGCGCCTGCTCCGTCGTAGCGGCAGTGCGCACGCGCAGGCCAGCTTCTAGCGCAACTTCGCTGCAGAGCTCCCGGGCAGCCACCTCGTCATCCACAATCAGAACCGTACCCGGAGTCGAACGAGTCGAGACGAGCTTGGTCGCAGCGGCGGAGTTTTCGTTCATGAGCACCTCCCGAGATGGCCTACATTCAAATCGGGAGCAGCCTCTGTGCCAAAAGAGTACGGAAGACAATTCTCTGAAACGAAAGCCATTAGTTAATCACTTAAGTTATACTCATTAGAATAATATGTCCATATTGAAAATACAGGCAACAGAATTCGAGACTGAGGGGGCCTGCAGTTGCTTGATTACAGGAAAGTTACCGTTTTGGGCAGAGGGCTAGGGCCAAAATGGAACGAGATGAAGTTTCAGTCGGGCTGGCCGCCGACGTCGGCAACCTGAGCTGCCTGATGGAGCTCGATGACGTAGAGGCCGTCGGTGGAGGATGCCGCGTAGATCCTCGCAGCACCGGGCACGGAGGTAACGACGGGGAAGAAGCCATCGGCGAGCAGACCTTCCACACGCGTCCAGTTGAAGCCGCGGTCAAAGGAGAGGTAGAGGCCACCGGTTTGCAGGGAAGCCAGCAAAACATCGTCGACGATGGCCAACTGCTGTACCGGGGCGGTCGGCAACCCGGAAGCCGCGGGGCGCCAGGTTTTGCCCGCATCGCGGGAGATGTAGAGGCCGCGCCGTGCCAAGGCAAGCAGAGTGTGCGGGTCGGCCACCTCAAGGCGGAGCGCGCCCCCGGAGTCAAAGGGTAAGTCATGCCAGGTCCAGCTTCGCCCGCCATCACGCGAGAAAACCATCCCGCGCAGCGAAACAATCCAGAGCTGCTGGCCGTCCGGAGAGACGCGCACAGAGCTGACCGGAAGACGGACCGGCGCAAACGGGAACGGCTCCCAGGTGCGGCCGCTGTCGGTGGAGACGAGCAACCCCTTCGGGGTAGCCGCAAACCATCGGTCGCGGCTGAAAGCCATATCGAGAACAAGATACTCCAGTTGTGCCGGTCTGCGTGCAGGGCTCATCGGGCCCGTGCGATCACGGCGGGGAGCAGTTTCGCCCACGACAGTACCGGTGCGAACCCAAAGTTTCCGGGATTCGTCGTAGCGAACCAGACCGCCGTCCTGCAGGGCAGCCCACCAACCATCCGGAGCGGCATAGACGCGGAGGACCGCTTCGGCCTGGAGGCCGCGGCCGAGCGGGGTCCAACTGTGGCCACCGTCTTCCGTAACCAGCACCGGTTCGGGTGCATGGGCCAGCACGGCGAGGACGCGTCCGGGACGATGCGAATCCAGCGCTAAAGCCAGAATCTGTCGGTGCGAAAAGCCCTCGTTCGAGGCGCGGAAGGTTTCTCCGCCATCGTCGCTGGCCAGCACGCCCTGCTGCTCGGTTCCCACCAGCAGTCGGGCGGGGTTGCGCGGGTCAATTTCGAGCGCGTTGATCACCCAGTTTTGCGGCGTCAGCCGTCGCCAGGATGCACCGGCATTCACGCTTTTCCAGAGGCCTTCCGTAGTGCCGGCATAGACGACGCGGGCATCGGTCGGGTCAAGGCGAATTGCGTAGGTACGCCGGGCGGAGTAAGGAATTCCCTGCACTTTTTTCCAGAGCAGGCCGGCATTGTCGCTGCGGTAGATGCCGGAGCAGGCGCTGGCATAGATGCGACGTGAGTCCGTGGGATCGACAACGATGCTGAAGACATCGGAGTCGTCAATCATGCCCGCATGAATCGGCAACCACGTGCGACCTCCGTTGCTGCTTTTCCAGGGCAGGCGGAACGTGCCCACATAGAGGATGTCGGGATTGCGCGGGTCAATGGCCACGGAATCCACGTTGCGAATTCCCGGATGACCGGCCGGGGAGATGCGTTCCCAGGACCGGCCGGAGTCGCGCGAGCGGAACACACCGGTCAATGTCCCGGCTATCAGGATATCTGGATGGGAAGCGGACTGGGCAAGCGCACGGACGTTTTCCCCGCCCAAGCCGACCAGTTCCCAGGACTGCCCGCGGTCACGACTGCGAAAGACGCCGCCGCCCCCAGCCTGGCGCGACCATGCAGAAGCATAGAGCCAGCGCGGGTCGCGCGGGTCCACCAGGATATGCGTGAGCACGTGGTCGGTGCGGTCTTCACCGACGCGGCTGAGCAGGACCCAGCTCCGGCCACCGTCCTGACTCAGAAAGAGGTGACCATCAGCGGTACCGAGGTAGATTCGGTCGGGGTCATGCGGGTCGCGCGCCAGCGTGCGGACATCACCCCCCGGCGGGCCCAGCGGCCGCCAGGTTTGCGCAGCCGCCGGGCAGAGGCTGGCCAGCAGCAGGCCCGCGCAAAGGGCGGCGCGGAACAAAAATTTCCTCGGACTGGCTGGGCTTAGCATGGCCGCTCGCAGACGCGACCGGCCCCGGCGCAGAAGGCACGCGGGGCCGGCAGGTGCAGTACAACTCAGTATGTTGCGCCTTCCGGCACCCAGATGATGTCCACGCGCCGGTTCTGTCGCCCGGCACCGGCTTGTCCAGTGGCGGTGCGCACGTCCACGCGTGTCTGGGCAATGCCCCTTTCGACCAGGTAGCGGCGAGCTGCCTCGGCGCGCTGCGTAGCCAGCTGTGCGGCACGGCGCTCGGCCGGATCGGCGTACCCGACGAGCACCACGCGGGCCCGCGGGTCGTTCTGCAGCCGCAGGGCAACGTCGTCCAGCACACGCTTGCAGACGTTATCGGCACGGGCACTGCCCGCACTGAAGAAGCACTCGTTCAGCTTGCTGGCCTGCGGGGGTGGCGGAGGGGCCTGCACGGTGATGTTGACCGAGCAGTCGGCGGCGGCGCCGCGGCCGTCCTCGACGCGTCCGGTGACCGTGTAGGTGCCCGGCTGAACGCCACTGGTATCCAGTTGCACGGAGCTGCCGGAGCCGACGATCTGTCCACCATTGGTGCGCCAGGCGTAGTTCAGCGTGTCTCCATCGGGGTCATTGGCACGGGCAGTGATGCGGGCGCGTTCGCCGACCAGCACGGCGGTGCGATCGGCGGAGCAGGACATCGTCGGCGGGCGATTCGGCCGCGGTTCGACGCGGATGTCGACGGCGCAACTGGCGGTGCCGCCGCGGTTATCGTCGACGCGAACGGTCACCGTATAGGTGCCCTGCTGCGTTCCCGCAGAATTCCAGCGGACTTCGGCGCCGCTGCCCTGCACGCTGCCGCCGGTCGCCGACCAGGAGTAGTTCAGCGGGTCGCCATCAGGGTCACTGGCGCGGACGCGCACAGCAACGGAATCGCCCGAACCGACATACACCATGGTCGGTTCCGCCGAGCAGGCGGCGGCGGGGGCACGGTTCGGTGGCGGTGGAGCCGTCGGCCAGAGGGTCGTACCCAGCTTGAAGACGAAGCCGTGCTGGTCGCCGTGGTTGACCAGGTTGGCCATGTAGCGATAGCCGATGTCGAGCGCCAGCCCGCGCGCTCCGTAGATGCGCAGGCCGAGCAAGCCGTCGACGGGATCGCTTGCACCGGCGCTGGTGTTGGGCGTGGCATCGTTGACGAAAATCAGGCCGGTCGATTCCAGGATGATCTGGAAGCGCTTTTCGGGCATGAAGAGCAGACCCGCGCCCACGCGCAACTGGTCGGCCATGGTCATCGTGGGCACGCCGGCCGAACGCGGGTCGCGCGTGAAGCGATAGCCGATATTCAATGCGCTGGTCATCCAGTCGCTCCAGGTGCGGCTGGCGGAAACCGTGACCGCGTAGTTGAACTGGCCGGTTTGCACCTGATTGTTGATCAGGTCAGTGAAATTCGTGACGGTCGGGATGATGAAGTCGCTGCGCACGCCCAGGCTGAACGGGTCGCCCCACAATTCCGAAAACAAACCAACCTTCAAGCCCAGAACCACTTCGCCCGGGTCGCCACTGTTCCGCGCAGCGAACGGGAAATCTTCGACGTAGCCGGGCAGCCCGGTGGGCGTCAGGCGGCGGTACATGGTCGTACCGAACTGCGGATTGGTGAGCGGGGCATTGAAGCTCAACTGGCCCTGGCGACCACCACCGACGTGCACATGGCGGTGCGGTTCAAACTGCAGGAAGGTCGAGACGCGGTCGTGCAGGCCGTAGCCGACGCTGAAGCCCACGGCCGTGATGGTGACGCTGCCGGGCATGCGGCCGAAGCGATTCGCGAAGCCGGAAAAGGTGGCACCCTTGCGGGGCAGGGTATCGCCCAGTTCTACGGTCAACAGTCCGAGCGTGCCGGTCGTCGCAGGAACCGGGCGCCACTGGGGATACCGTTCCCACTCGACCGGTGCAGGAGCCGGCAGCGCTGCCGGGCTGAGGGTAGATTCGGCAGGAGCCGGTTTGGCCTCGTTCTCGCGAGCATCGGTTTTTTCGGGCTGGGTAGCGGATGCAGCAGCCTTGGTTTCTTTGTCTCTGCTCTTGCCTGTTCCCTCTGCTGGCCCATGGTCTGCCTGGATGACCAATCCGAAAGCCAGAACCAACACGAGCAAGGACAAAATTCGTGGCACCGGTTTCATCAGCCCATCCTCCTCCACCGCTGGGTTCACCAGGCCCGCGCTACTTTCCGGCACGGAATCGTGCAGTCTTCGAAGACAAACTAAAAGCTGACACAACCAACCACCGGGCTCTCGCCCCGGGCAAAGATGGCATCTTTAATCTCACCCGCATGGCGACAGCCCACAAAACTGCTGGGCCATTATAGGGCAGAGGCAACGCCCCAGAAAAGCATTTTTCACCATAAGTTATGCTTCCGTATAACACTATACTTTTCCTACCTGTCCGTTTTGCCCAACGGACCAGACTGCCGGCTGTCCGCCAAGACAGGACGAACAGGGCCCACAACAGGCGGGTCGTGCGGGGAGTAGACTCCTGACCTGTTTGTGGCATCTTAGCCAGCAGGTATTCGGCGAGCCAAGTCGCTTGGTTTTGCCGAAATGTGCTGGTACATTCCAGCTAGCCCATGACAAAGAATCCGCTCACAGGCCGGATCCTGATCGTGGAAGACGAGCCGAATGCCCGACGGGGCTATGAGGCGCTTCTGCAGACCTGGGGCTGCACGGTTCTGGGTGTCGGCACGGCCGAGGAGGCCCTGGCGCGGTTTGCCGAGTTTCAGCCCGCCGTGCTGATTGCCGATGTGGAGCTGCCCGGTGTGAACGGCCTGGAACTGATCCGGCGTCTCGGGCCGGAGCTGGACCGCGTGCCGGCGATTGTCATCACCGGCCGGGGCAGCGACGAACGCGTCGTCGCCGCCATCGAAGCCGGAGCGTTCTGGTACCTTGAGAAGCCCATTCAAGCGGCCACGCTGCGGGCACTGCTCGAGCGCGCCCTGCAGCGCATGCAGAGTGAAAAGCGGGTAGCGGCGCTGACACGACAGTTGCGCGAAGCGGGCCGGCTGGGAGAGCTGGTCGGACAGTCGAAACCGATGCAGCAGGTGATGCGGCTGGTGGAACTGGTGGCTCCGGCGAAAACTTCAGTGCTGATCACCGGAGAAACCGGCTCCGGCAAAGAAATTGTGGCGCGCACCATCCACCAGCTTTCGCCGCGCGCCGACCAGCCGTTTGTGGCCATCAACTGCTCGGCGATTCCCGAGTCGCTGATGGAGAGCGAAATTTTCGGGCACGAAAAAGGAGCCTTCACCGGTGCGGCCGAGCGGCGGCTGGGCTGCTTCGAGCTCGCCGACGGCGGCACGCTGCTGCTCGACGAAATCGGCGAGATGCCCGCGCCCACGCAGGCCAAGCTGCTGCGGGTGCTCGAAGAGGGACGCATCCGCCGGCTGGGCAGCCGGGTGGAAACGCCGGTGGATGTGCGCGTGCTGGCCGCAACCAACCGCGACCCGGAGGAAGCCGTGGCGCGGGGCGCGCTGCGTCAGGACCTCTATTTCCGGTTGAACGTGTTCCGCATCCACGTTCCTCCCCTGCGCGAGCATAAGGAAGACCTGCCGCTGCTGATCGAGGCGCTGCTGGCCGGACTGAACGAAAAGCACGGGCTCGAGGTGCGGGGCGTGAGCCCGGAGGTGCTGGAATTGTTCCACGGCTATCCCTGGCCGGGGAACATCCGCGAATTGCGCAACGTGCTGGAACGTGCTGCGATCAGCTCGGGGGGAGGAACCATCACCCGGCAACACCTGCCGCCGGAATTCGGCCGGCCGGTAGCCAGCCCGCAGTCGCTCCGCTTCCCCATCGGCACCACCGTGGACGAAGCCGAGCGGGCGCTCATCCTGCAGACGCTGGCCGCCACCGGGAACAACAAAACACGAGCCGCTGAACTGCTGGGAATCAGCCTAAAGACTCTGCACAATAAACTGAAAGAATACGAAGCCGCCGGGCAGCTTTCCCAGTCGCATGCCACTTCGCCTGAAAACTAAACTGACCCTGGCACTTTCGCTGCTGGTGCTGGCTGTGGCCACCGCAGTTTCCGGGGTCTACCTGGCGACATTGCTGCAGCAAGAGCTGCGCCAGACAGAAGAACGTGCGCAGGATGTGGTGCGACAGGTGTTTTTTCAGGCGCAGCAGGCCCTGGAAGATGCGGCCGCCGAAGGGAACGCCCCGGCCAGCACCGCTCCCGACGACTTGCGGGAGTACGTCAGGGCTGTACTGGAAGAAGATGCCGGCGTGACCCGCATCGTCAGCGGAGCCACCGAGGTGCAAGCCATCTATGAGGTCACGGTGACCGACCACCGGGGTGTGGTTCTGATCTCCAGCGATCCGGCGTTGCCCGGGCGTGCGGTCAGCGAGCGCGCGCCGCTGCAGGCCCTGCTGCAGGCCAGTTTGTGGCGGCAGCTCCGCGTGGTCTATGGCCCGCCCGAGGTGTTCGAGATCCGGCAGCCGTTCGACATCGGGAGCGGAGGCCGATTCGGAGACGTGCGCGTGGCCATCTCCACGGCGCTACTGCGGGAAAAACTTCGCAGCGAGGTTTCTCAGGCCACGCTGCTGGCCCTCGGCGCGGTGTTGATTTCCACGCTGCTGGCTTCGGTGGTGAGCCACCTGGCCCTGTCCCCCCTGAAGAAAATTTCCGATCAACTGGACCGCATCGCTGCGGGGCGATTCGACTTCGAACCGCTGCGGCGTCATGACGAGCTGGGACTGGTGAGCACGAAGATCACCCAGCTCAGCCTGCAACTGCGCGAGCGAGCGCTGCTGACCCAGGAAGAGCGGGCGCTGGAGCGCATCCGGGCCCAGATGCACGTGCTCGACCGGCTGGCCGGACTCGCGCGGATCACGGCCGGGGCCGCCCACGAAGTGAAAAATCCGCTGAACTCGATGCGCTTGTGGCTGGAGAACCTGAAGTCGAGCGGAAGCGAAAGCCCGCAGATGCAGCAGCAGGCGGTACAGATTCTGGACAAAGAAATCGAGCGGCTCGACCGTGTGGTGAAGCGACTGCTGGAGTTCTACCGTCCCGTGGAACTGCTGCTGGAACCGACCCGCCTGGATGACCTGCTGCGCAGCACGCTGGAACTGGTGCGTCCACAGATCGAAAACGCCGGGGTGGAACTGGTCACTGAACTGGAAGAGGCGTTGCCGCCGGTTCGTGTTGACCGTGAACTGCTCAAGCAAGCCGTGCTGAACCTGTTGCTGAACGCGTGCGAAGCGATGGCGACCGGCGGGCAGCTTCGCGTGGTTCTGCGTCGCACCGCAAACGCCGCCGAAATTCTGATCAGTGACACCGGACGCGGAATTCCGCCGGAGCACCGGGAGCGGATCTTTCAACTGTTTTTCACCACGAAGCCCGGCGGGAACGGCGTGGGTCTGGCAACCACATATCGGATTGTGATGCTGCACAATGGTTCGATAGACTTTACTTCCGAAGTCGGCCGGGGCACGACCTTCCGAATCGAGCTGCCCCTGGATACCCACGATGCGGCTGCGTGAAGTCATGGCGGTGCTGCTGTTGCTGGCGCTGGCCGGCGGGGCGGCGGGCTGCAAACGACGCGCACCCGTCGTTGCGGCACCGGCTCCTGCGCCAACCCCTGCGCCGGCCGAAACACAACCGGCTGCGGAGACTCCTCCTCCGCCGGAACCCGAGCCGACCGAAGCACCCAAAGAACCCATACCCGAACTGGCTGTGCCGGCCCCCGCGCCCAAACCAGCCGTGCCGGAACCCAAACCGACACCGGCGGCACCTGCGGTGCCGCCACCGCGAATCGCACCGCAGCTTTCCCCGGAGCGGCAAGCTGAGCTGGAACGGAAGACGAACGAAGCGCTGGCCGCCGCTGAGAAAAATCTGGAGCAATCCTACGGGAAAAAGTTGAACGCCACTCAGCATGACCTCGTGCAGAAAATCCAGGGATTCCTGGCGCAGTCCCGGGAAGCCATCCAAGCCAAGGACTGGATGCGGGCCTCGACGCTGGCGGAAAAAGCGCGCGTGCTTTCCGTCGAGCTGGTGCGCTCGCTCAGATCCCCTCAATAGGGGAAGCGGCGGCGCTGCGGCTGGCGATTGTCGGGGCCAGGCAGGAGCGAAGCTTTTCCCGGGTCGGTGAACTGAATTTTCTCAGCGTCCAGGTAGAGCGGCCGATCGAGGGTGACGTCAATTGTTGAACCCCGGGGCAACTCGGCTTCGGGACCGCGCGAAAGCAACACAGCGAGCAGGCCGGCTCCTGCGCCCGCGGCAGCACCGATTCCAGCACCCTTGGCACTGCGGGTCGCCACACTGCCGATGCCGGCGCCCAGTGTGGTCGTAGCCGCCACGGTAGCTACGTCGGAACTTTTGTCTGTATCCCCCTTGACGGTTCCCTCGGGATCAACCGTTTCGTTGCCTCCGGTGCCGGCATTTTCCGGAACCGCGTTGAAGTCCACCACGTAGCCGTTCGGGAGAATCAGGGTGTTCAGGCGGAGCATGAGTTCCGCACGACCCGAAACGCGCCCGGGACGTTTTGACTCCACGATCTCCCCGCGCACATACGAACCAGCAGGGATCACGATGCGGTCGTCCTGAACCACGGGAAAGATCGTTTCCAGGTAAACAGCCATACCGGGACGGGCCTGACGGGTGGAGATGGAATTGTGCAGGATGAGAGCCAGTCGGGTGCCGGCGGGCACAACGATTTTTTCGCTTGCCTTGGGCTCAGCAGCCTGGCCGGCTGCTGGCGGCGCAGCCGTCTCGGGCTGTTGAGCGAACGAAATCGCTACTGCAAAACTGAGGGAAACCAGTGCGACAGCCAACCAGCGGTAGAAGGGTTTCGGCATAGGAAGGCCTCCCACGTTTTCCGCACACGGTGCGATGCCGCGGGGGCACCGCAGGGATGTCTGAAGGATATCTCCCCGGGCGCGCAAGAGCCAGCAAAACTTGCATTTGACGGGGGCGGGCTGAACGCCTACCGTATTCGCGTAATTCGAAAACGCAGTATGGGAGCCTACATGGCCAATCTAGCCCTGGTCTACGGCATGCGACTTTTTCCAGCCGAAGATCTCGAACAGGTATCGGACGCGACGGTGCAACTGAAGAATGGCCGCAGCGGGCGCGTGACCATGCACCTGATCGAAGGCAGCAAAGAAGAAATCCAAGCAACGCTGCTGCGGTCGATCGAAGCCTTTTTTGAAATGTACCCGGAAATCTGAGCACGGTGCGCAGGCGCACCGCGAACGATCCCGGGCCGGCCGCGGCGCCGGTCGGGCTAGAGCAAAATGACGCTCTGGCCGGTCAGCTCGAAGCGTTTGCGGCAGCGGATGTTGCGGCAGGCGACGAGATCATCGACACGGACCATGTAGCTGCGAGCCCGGGCAAAACGGGCGCGGGCTTCGCGGTCAGCATCCGGGGGCGGCGCAGCTTTCTTTGTGCGCACAAGCCAGCGGACAGGGTAGGTGTTTTCCTGGCGGCAGTGCGGACAGATCAGCGGCACCTGTTTGATTTCCTGGCGCTCATCGTAGAATCGGCGATCGTCCATCATGGCTGCCGCCGGCCAGCGCAATGACCGCGCGACTCGAGTGTAACAAAATCCCGGCAAATTTCCTCGTGGCCGCGTGGAAAACCAATCCTGACAGGTTCGGGCACAACGCAGGAGGGCGGCTCGGAAAAACAGCCAGTCCGTGGGTGCGAGGACGCAGCAGAAAACATGTTGTCCTAAGGAGTCAACGATGAGGAAACGGTGGAGCTTGCTGGCAGCGGTGCTGCTTGTGCTGAGCCTGGCGTTCGGTGGGAGTGGTTGTCGACGCGAAGAGCCAACGATCGAGCACGTCGTTCTGGTCTCTGTGGACGGCTTGATGCCCGCCAGCTACCTAGAGCCGGATCGCTACGGATTGCGCGTTCCCACGCTGCGGCGGATGCGTAACGAAGGAGCGTACAGCGAAGGGATGCTGAGCGTTTTTCCGTCACTGACCTATCCGGCGCATACCACCATGGTCACCGGCGTGCCGCCGGGCCGGCACGGGATTGTCACGAATCTGGCCTGGGATCCGCTGGGGCGGAATCAGGGTGGCTGGCGATGGTACGCCGCGGACATCCGCGTGCCCACACTGTGGCAGGTGGCGTATGCAAAGGGGCTGCGCACGGCGATGGTCTGGTGGCCGGTCACGGTTGGCGCGCAGGCCACTGCACTGCTGCCGGAGTACTGGCGTGCGAGCACAGCAGAAGACGCCAAACTGCTGCGGGCGCTGAGCACGCCGGGCTTGCTCGAAGCGGTCGAGAAGAAATTTGCCGGGTTCAGCGAGCGCTTTCTGGCTCCATTCAAGGACGACGAAACCGTGACCGACGTGGCCGTGTATATGCTGGAGACGCTGCGGCCCCACCTGCTGCTGCTGCACATGGCGCAGGTGGATCACTGGCAACACGAAGCTGGCCCGCTGGCCGAGCCGGCACGGCAGGCCATCGAAAACGCTGACCGGCAAATCGCGCGATTGATCGAAGCGGCCGAGCGAGCCGGCCTGTGGGAGAAAACAGCACTGATCGTGGCCTCCGATCACGGATTTGCCCCGACCACGCGGCAGGTGCGGCCCGGAGTGTGGCTGCGCGAGAAGGGTCTGCTGACCCTGGATGCAGAGGGGCGTGTGACCGACTGGCGCGCCGTCGTCGTCGCCCACAGCGGCTCGGCCTTCGTCTACGTGCGAGACGAGCAAGATGCGACCACGCAGGCGGAGGTGCTGGAGCTGTTTCGCACCGCGGCCGCGCGGCCCGAAAACGGGATTGCGCGGCTCTACACGCGGGAAGACATTGTGGCGCTGGGAGGCGACCCGGAGGCGTTCCTGGCACTGGAAGCTGCCCCGGGCTTTGCGCTGAAGAGCGGATACGCAGGCGAAGTCGTGCGCACCGTTGCGGTGCGCGGGGAACATGGCTACCCGCCGGCACAGGAAGCGATGCGGGCAGCGCTGCTGATTTACGGTCCGGCCATCGGAGCCGGCCGGATCAACAACGCCCGGATGATCGACCTGGCGCCGACTATCGCCGCGTGGCTGGGATTGCCGTTCGCACACGCCGAGGGCAGGCCCCTCGAGCTGCCGCAACGGAATCCACGATAAACACGAATTCCCGACTCAGGACTGGGCAAGATCAGCGCTGGGCGGACCGGCAGCTTCCGACAGCGCGCCGGGCTGCGCTTCAGGAAAAAGGATGCGGAACGTGGTGCCCTGGCCGGCTTCGCTTTCCACAAAGATGCTGGCGCCGTGATCGCTGACGATGGATTGCACGATGGCCAGCCCGAGGCCGGTGCTGTAGGGGCGGCTCGTGTAGTAAGGGGTGAACAACCGTTCGCACTCTTCCCGGGAGAGGCCGGTGCCGGTGTCGCTGACCTCGATGCAGACCGCACCGTTTTCCCGGCGCGTGCGCACGGTGAGCGTTCCGCCTGCAGGCATCGAGTCCAGGGCATGACGCACGAGCAGATCCAGGACACGCCGGAGCAGATCGGGATCGGCAGCAATGAAACGCACCTGCTCGTCCAGGTACAACTCCGGGGTGACCGAGGGCCGACCAACAGCACTGAAATGCTCGTGATGGCTCTGCACCACATCGCGCAACAGCTCGTTCACACTGACGGCACGGGGACGCGGCGCAGGCAGGCGGGCAAATTCAGAGAAGCGCGCGAGGGTGGATTTCAACTGCTCCAGTTCGGTCTGCAGCGTTTGGGTGGCTTCGTTGAAGATTTCGTCGAAGCGGTCGGCATTGTGTTCGCGGGCCCGGCGCAGGGTTTCGAGAGTCAGCTCGATGGGAAACAGCGGGTGTTTCACTTCATGGGTGAGGCGGCGGGCCAGCTCGCGCCAGGCGGCGACGCGTTCCGATTGCATCCACTGGCGGCGCTGGGCAACGAGCTCATCGGCCATTCGATTGAAGGCGCGAGCCAGTTCTCCGATTTCACCGCGGGCGTTGCTCTCGACGCGGGCAGCCAGATGGCCGGCAGCCAGTTGCTGAGCTGCATCCACCAGCTGGCGCAGCGGACGCGAAACGCGCGCCGCCACCCACCCGCGCAGCAGCCAGCCGCACAACAACGCAACAGCCAGCATGGCCAGTGCCCCTTGGAGAATCGTCCGCTCGAGCGCCATCAGCTCGCCCTGGGCACTGCCCAACAGCAACACGGCCAGCACGCCACCGTCCGGCGCCGTGAGAGGCAGGGCACGGAAGACTTCCGTCTCTCCGGCGCGGTCGGTCCAGGCAACCGTTTGCGTCTGGTCGCGCGGCGTCGCCAGAACCGCGGCGATCAGCGGAGCGAGGGCCTCGGCACCGGCGACGGGTCCGGCTGGGTCGGTAACCTGTTCGGCGGAAAATTCGCGGCCCAGGTGGCGATACAGCAAGGCGCGCATGCCCGCGGGCAGCGCGACTGCATTCAGGAATTCGCGGTCGAGCCAGCGGCCGCCCACAATGTACAGCCCTTTTTCACCGACCGGCACACGCTGCACCGCGACCAGAGCCAACGCCGGGCCCGCCGGTGTTTCTTCACGACGGAGGAACGCGCCGCGTGCACGCCAGTCGACCGGTTCGACTACCCAGGCGTTCTGATAGCCGGCGCGGTCTGGCCAGTGCGCCGAAGAGAGGATGGTACCGTCGTGCGCCACCAGCTCGAGCAGGTCCAAACCCTGCGCAGCAGCCAGGCCGAACGCGTCGTTGCGGTAGAGAGCGTAGTCGGGTTGCGGACGACTGACGTCGATGGCCATGCGAAGGGTGGCTTCGGCATCGGCAATGGCCGCAACCCGGTGCACCACCTCCGCACCGCGCATGTCGAGCTCACGGCGAAACTGCAGCGCCAGGGCGGCAGTACGCTCCCCGTCCAGCCGCTGAAAGGCGAGCCGCACTGTCCGCAAAACAAACCAGCCCAGCGCACCCACCACCAAAACAGCGGTGAGCGTGAAAGCCAACAGAACTCGGGCGGGCAGACGCATGGCCTTGGAATTCCCTTCGATCGTTGTGGCGGGTGACTCCATCCCGGGCGAATCGAGCACCGGCCGTTGACCCGGAAGAAGCTCACCTGCCCCGCCACGCGGTCCGGCAAGCGCCACCGCCCGCCGGCTCCGGCGGCAGCAGAATCATACGCCAGGGAAAGCACCTATAGTGGACAGAAAGTTGCGGGTGTGTACCGGCACGCAGCAAGGAGTTTCGATATAATCGGCGAGGGAGGCGGCGTGTTCAGCTCCGGACTGAAAATCGGGCGCATCTTCGGGATTCCCATCTATCTGCACGCGAGCTGGTTTCTGATCTTCGCGCTGATCACGATTTCGATCGCCGAGTACTACGCACAACTGAATGCTGCGTGGACTCCGTGGCAGCGCTGGGTGCTGGGCATTATCACGAGCATCCTGTTTTTTGGCTCGCTGTTGTTCCACGAGCTGGCCCACAGCGTCGTGGCGCTGCGCTACCAGATTCCGGTGATTTCGATCACCCTGTTCGTATTCGGCGGACTGGCCCGCATCGGGCGAGAACCGCACAACGCCAAACAGGAGTTCGCGATTGCGATTGCCGGGCCAATTTCCAGCTACATGCTCGCCGGAATGTTTCACGGATTGGAGCGAGTTGCTCAGGGGACGGAAATGGCAGCGGCGCTGCTGAACTGGCTGGCGTTGATCAACTTTGTGCTCGCCACGTTCAATCTGGTACCCGGCTTCCCGCTGGACGGGGGACGGATTCTGCGTGCGGCCGTCTGGGGCTGGACGCAGGACTACACAAAAGCCACCCGGATTGCTTCGCGGGGCGGACAGCTCTTTGCCTACCTGCTGATCCTGCTGGGGATTGTGGGGACGCTGCAGGGGAATCTGGGGAGCGGGCTGTGGCTGGTCTTCATCGGATGGTTTCTGCTGAGCGCTGCTCAGGAAAGCTTTGCGCAGGTGGCGATGCGGAACTCGCTCCGGGGCGTCCGTGTGGGCGACGTGATGAGCACCGAGCTGCCCATGGTGGCCCGGGACCTTTCGCTCGAAGGCTACGTGCAGGAGCTGTTGCGCACGGGCCGGCGCTGCCATCTGGTGGTCGGCGACGGCGAACTGCTCGGGCTGATGACCGTGCACGCGCTGAACCGGGTGCCCCGCGAAGACTGGGCACGCACCTCGGTGCAGGCGGTAATGCTGCCGCCGGAGCGGATTCACTGGGCGGCCCCGGAAGAACCGGTGCTGGGGCTGCTAGAGCGCATGCAAAACGAAGATGTGAATCAGATGCCCGTGATTTCCGGCGGCCGCGTGGTGGGACTCATCTCTCGCGATACGATCCTGCGTGTGCTGCAGACGCGGCTGGAGCTCAGCCGGCTGGGCGAGCTGGCCGAACACTGAAGCGCCCTTCTGCTCTTTCGCCACAACCCAGCCTTCAACTTTCGTAGCCGTTTGGATGGCGCTGTCGCCAGCGCCAGGCGCTGGCCACCATCTCTTCCAGGCTGCGACGGGGCTGCCAGCCGAGCTCCCGCTGCGCGCGCTCGAAGCTGGCGACCAGCCGGGGAGCATCGCCGGGACGGCGCGGCATCTCGCGCACGGGGATTTTCTTTCCGGTGACCGTTTCGACGCAGGCAATCACTTCACGAACGGAATAGCCCCGGTTGGTGCCGAGGTTGTAGACGCCGGCGACATGCTGCGTTTTCTCGAGCGCGAGCAGGTGCGCTTCCGCAAGGTCCAGCACGTGGATGTAGTCGCGGATTCCGGTGCCGTCGGGGGTGTCGTAGTCCGTGCCGAACAGCTCCAGATGCGGCCGCTGGCCCAGGGCGACCTCCAGCAGACAAGGAATCAGGTGCGTTTCCGGCCGATGCGCTTCGCCACAGCGCTCGGTCGCACCAGCGACGTTGAAATAGCGCAACGTGATGGCGCGAATGCCATGAGCTTCCGCGGCATCGGCCAGGATCTGTTCCCCGACGACCTTGGTCCAGCCATAAGGATTGACCGGACGCAGTGGGGCTGCTTCCGTCAGCGGGAGATGCTCAGGCGTGCCATAGACAGAAGCTGTCGAAGAAAACACGATGCGGCGGGTGCCGGCGCGGCACATGGCCTCCAGCAAATTCAGCAGGCCGGTGACGTTCTGCTGGTAGTACCGGAGGGGCTGTCGCACCGATTCGCCGACCACGGATACGGCCGCCAGATGGATTACGGCTTCGATGGGGTGTTCTTCGAAGACGCGGGCAATCTGTTCGGGCTCGAGCAGATCGGCGCGGAAAAACTCGACAGCATCGGGCAAGGCGGCCCGGTGGCCCTGCGTCAGATTGTCCACAACGACGACCGGAAAGCCGCGGGCTACGAGCAGCTCGGTCACCACACTGCCGATGTAGCCGGCACCACCCGTCACCAGGATTTTGCCCACGTACACCCCCTGCGTTCTGGGATTCTAGCAGGGCGCTGCCGAAAATAGCGCACAAAGCGGCGGCTGCGCACCGGGGTGGGAACTACGAACGCCGGCGCTAGGATCGATGTTTTTCCGATTCCTCACCCCGCTGCCCTGTCGTGCGCACATCGCAGGGGGCAGCAGCAAAAGCCACTTTTCGGTATCATCGGCCGCGGAGATGGGCCACAGCACACCGAGCAACGCCACGGGCAGGCGGCGCGGACTCGCCTGGTGGGTAGCAACGGGCTTCGGCATCGGACAGATACCGCGAGCACCGGGCACGTGCGCCTCAGCGCTGGCGCTGGCCCTGCACGCGCTGACGAGCTGGCTGGCGGCTTGCGCGAGCGGACCAGCCGCGGCGGCGTGGTCGGCTTCGCCGATGCCGCTCGCCGTGCAGTGTGCTGCGCTCGTCGCCGTGGCGCTGGCCGGGCTGTGGGCTGCAGGTCGTGCCGTGGCCTGGTTTTCGCAACGGGACCCGAGCGCGATCGTGATCGACGAAGTCTCCGGCCAGATGATCGCGTGGCTCGGAATTGCTGCGGGCGACTGGCAAGGTCTGGTGGCCGGATTCGTTCTGTTTCGCGTGCTGGATATCTGGAAGCCGTGGCTGATCCGGCGGACGGAAACACTGCCGGGCGGATGGGGCATCATGGCCGACGACTGGCTGGCTGGCGCCTACGCCGCCGCGGTGCTGCTGGCCGCACGGGCCGCGGGCTGGCTGTGAGCGACAACCTGCTCAAAATGAACGCGCGAGCCGACGAGCGGGAGGAATTCCGAAGGATTTTTGAGCAGGGCATCGCCCAGTTCAACCAGGAGCTGTTCTTCGAAACCCACGAAACCTGGGAAGCCATCTGGTTGCGAGCGGTCGAGCCGGAACGAACCCGTCTGCAGGGATTGATCCAGATCGCAGCGGCCTTCCATCACTACCAGCACGGGAACACGACCGGGGCACAGAGGCTGCTGGCCTCTGCATTGAAGAAGCTGGAGAACGCACCGGAGAATTTTCTGGGCATACACCTGGAGAAATTGCGAAGCGCAGCCCGGCAGTGGCTCGGAGAACTCGAACGCGGCGGGCGGCCCGCGAAGGCATCGTTTCCCCGCATCGAAACCGCCTGAAGACATCTGCCGCGCCGGTGCGCTAGGGTTCAACGACGAGCGTGCCCTTCATGCGGCGATGACCGAGACCGCAAAAGACCGCACAGTGAAACGCATACGTGCCGGGGCGCTCGGCGGTGAATTCAATCACCTGCTCCTGATTCGGCTCGAGCTTCCATTTTTTCTGCTCGCCGGGGAAGCGCAGGCCGGCAGGCCCTTCCTGCGGACCACCTTCCGGATGGAGACGGAATTCGATGCCGTGAGCGCGGTCGAGCGCACGGACACGCAGCCGCACACGCGTGCCCTGGCGGACGCGAATCTCGGACGGCTGAAATTCATATTTTTTGGCCGTGACTTCGATTTCCTGAGCCGGTGCCGGCTCGGGTTGCTGAGTGGACATGGATGCAAGCGCTGCAACCAGCAGCGCTGCGGAAACTGCCAGAAGTCGAAGGCTCATTGTCCCTGCACCCCCTGCGAGAAAAGGCTGGCTGCTTCGGACTGTCCCGGAAGCTGCCACTGCAACAGCGCGGCTTCTGCCACGAAACCCGGCCCCAGCGCCAGCAGCACACCATAATCACCCGGGCGCGGCTGGCCGGAACGAAGCACCTCGTGCAACACGAACAGAACCGTGGGCGAAGACATATTGCCAAAATCGCGCAGCACACGCCGCGAAAAAACGAGCTGGTCATCGGTCAGCCCGAGATAGCGGGCGGCGGCATCGAGAACTTTGCGCCCGCCCGGGTGCAGAATCCAGAAGCGAATCTGGTCGCGGCGCAGGCCGCGGGGAGTCAGCAGGCCATCCAGGCACCGGTCGACAATCGGGCCGGCCAGGTGGCGAATCTCCGCCGCCAGGATAATCCGCAACTTCCCTTCCCGCTGCTCGAATCCCACTTTGTCCTGATGCGCCGGGTCGAGCACGGAGTAAAAATCGAGCAGCACGGGCGTCGCTCGGGATTCCGTGGAGCTGCTGGTAGTAGAGAGCAGCACGGCGGCCGCACCGTCGGCACAGATGGCATTGCCGATAACAGTTTCGAGCGTGTTGTCCAGGTAGTAGGCTGCCGAGCAAATCTCTACGGCGATGGCCAGCGCGCGCCGGCCCGGATGGGCGCGTGCGAAATCGGCAGCGCGCTGCAGCAGCGGCAGCGCTCCCGCGCACCCGTGGCCGAGCAAAGCGCCTCGCTGGACATCGCTGCGCATCGGCAGGTGGCCGGCCAGGCGGGTGGACAAATCGGGACAGAGATATCCGGTGCAGGAAGCCACGAACAGACAATCCACGTCGGCGGGCTGCAGGCCGGCAGCGCGCAGGCAGTCGGTGGCCGCCTGACAGGCCAGATGCAGCGCGCCTTCGCGGTAACGACGATGGAGTTCGTCGGGCGTTTCGTTGGACGTGAAGTTTTCCGGGTCGAGCCAGAAGTGGCGCCCGTCGATCCCGGAGTTGAGAAAAATTTCGCGAATGCGCGGACTGGTGTAGCCGGCCAGTTCGAGCGCCTGCTGCTGCGTGAAGCGGCGCGGGGGGACACTGGTCGCACAGGAAAGCAAAACGACGTTCTGCGCGGAACCCATAGCGCGAGTTTTTACGCCCACTAGTATAGATGCAGAAAACGAGAGCAGCGGCAAGCAGAACGAGGCCAGCGCAGGCCCGGGGCGATTGACAGGAGCACAGGTCTGTGGAACTCTAAACATACTGGATCGAGACGACTGTCATGCGCATCAGTGCCAAAGGCGAGTATGCTGCCAAGGCCGTCTTGTACCTGAGCCTGAAATACCCCCAGATGGCCACGATCCACGAGATTGCCGAAAGCCACAGCATCCCCGTCAAGTACCTGGAGCACATTCTGCTGACCCTGAAGCGCGCCGGATTCCTCGAGAGCCGACGCGGGGCACGGGGTGGATATCTGCTGAGCCGGCCGCCCGATCAAATCTCCGTGGGGGACGTGCTGAAGGCGGTAGATGGAAAATTTTCACAGGCGAGCTGCATCGAAGTGAGTCTGCGCGAACACTACAGTTGTCCCGAGAGCCAAGCCTGCGGGTTGAAACAACTCTGGCAGGATGTGCAGGGCGCCGTCGAGAAGATTCTGTTCCACACCAGCTTCGACGAAATCCGCAAGCGGACGCTGTCCGGCATGGTCGACCAAAGCCCCTACCGGCTCTACGAAATCTAAAGACACGGGAAAACATCGCAGAGCTAGCTTCGCACAAGTTCCTCGCCATGCTGCAGGGCGGGAAGCGTTCGCTTCGGTGAGCGGGCCGGTTTCCAGCACTCCAACTGTTTTCCGCGATTCACCGTTTCTGGAAAGCGCCAAAGGCAGGCACGCGGTGCCGCCGCTCGCAAAAACAAAGGCGGCGCTCCCGCAGCCGGGAACGCCGCCGAAACGCTTCGCGTCGAGACGAGGGGGCAGGCTTATCCAGCAGCAGCGCGGCTCTTATACCATTCGGCGTTGATCTGGGCAAAATTGGCCCATTTCTCGGGCAAGTCTTCCAAGGCAAAAATAGCGGTCACCGGACAAACCGGCACACAGGCGCCGCAATCAATGCAGGTGTCAGGGTCGATGTAGAGCTGCGGCTCCTTTTCGAAATCCGGCTCGTCTTTGCGTGGATGGATGCAATCCACCGGGCAGACATCGACACACGCCGTATCCTTCGTTCCAATGCAGGGCTCTGCAATCACGTACGCCATCGTCGCTTCTCCTCGGTAAGACTGTGCCTTCCCTACTACCACCTCGCGCGGCGCGCTACAAGCTGTTTATAACATCAAAGCGGCGCGGCGACAACCCCCGACAGCACCCAGGGCCGGGGCGAGGCAGTACCGTTCTTGACGAAACGGCCGGCAGCGGGAAAAACTAGCGTGGGGGAATCGGAGGCAACATGCTGAATCTACGCGGGAATCAGATTACCTGGCTCGGACATGCGACGTTTCGGATCACGACGCCTTCCGGAAAGGTGCTGCTGATCGATCCCTGGGTGATGGGCAATCCGGCCTGCCCGGAAGCAGAGAAGAAACCGGCCCGGATTGACACCCTGCTGATCACGCACGGACATTTCGACCACATTGCCGACGCGGTGGCGCTGGCCCGCGAACACAAACCGCAGGTGGTGGCCATCTACGAGACCTGCGCCTGGCTGGAGTCAAAGGGCGTAGGCAACACGCTGCCCATGAACAAAGGCGGCACCCAAACAGTGGGCGAATGCGAAGTCACGATGGTCCATGCGGTGCATTCCTGCGGCATCCTGGATGAAGGGAAAATTGTCTATGGCGGCGAGGCCTGCGGATATGTCGTGCGGCTGCCCGGCGGGCTGACGTTGTACCACGCTGGCGACACTGCGGTGTTTGGCGACATGAAACTGATTGGCGAGCTCTACAAGCCGGAGGTGGTCTGCCTGCCGATCGGCGATCTGTTCACCATGGGTCCACGCGAGGCGGCCCTGGCGATCCGCCTGCTGGGCGCACGGCAGGTGATCCCCATGCACTACGGCACCTTCCCACCCCTGACCGGAACACCGGCTGCCCTGCAGGAGCTGACCCGAGATATCGCCGGCCTGGAAATCCACGCCCTGCAACCCGGCCAGACTCTGGGTTAGTAGCCGCGTCGGGTGTCCACAGCCAAGCGGAAAATGTGCGCTGCAAAGTGCAGCGGCGAAGACGGTCAGACTTTGCCGTTCCAGCCGAGTTCTCGCTTCGGGTGGGCCGAGTCGCAGGGGCGCGAGAGAAGCAGGCCACGCGGACGCGCAGCAGAGCACCTCAACCGCGGAACAGGTTCCGGAGCAAGAAGAGCAGGTTGGCGGGGCGCTCGGCCAGCCGGCGCATGAAATAGGGGAACCAGTCCCGGCCGAAAGGGATGTAGATGCGTACGCGGTAGCCTTCGCGAACGAGCTGCTGCTGCAGGTCCGGGCGGATGCCGTACAGCATCTGGAATTCGAAGCGGTCGGGGCCGATGCCGCGGCTGCGCGCAAAATCTTTGGTGGCCTGAATCATGCGGGGGTCGTGGGTGGCGATGGCGTGGTAGAGATCGCTGGAGAGCAGCATCTGCATCAGGCGAACGAAGTTCGCGTCCACATCGGCCTTGCGCGGGAAAGCAATCTGCGGAGGCTCCTTGTAGGCGCCCTTGCAGAGGCGGATGCGGCAGCCGAGCGCGATGAGCTCGCGGACGTCCTGTTCGCTGCGGTACAGGTAAGACTGGATCACGGCCCCGACGGCCGGGCTGATGGCGCGCATGCGTTTGCAGAGCTGCAAGGTGCGCTCGGTATAGGCGGAGCTTTCCATGTCGATCCGCACGAAGCTGCCGCAGGCTTCGGCGCGGCGCACGATGGGCTCCAGCAAGCGAGCGCAAAATTCCATGTCCAGGTCCAGTCCGAGCTGGGTGAGCTTGAGCGAGACGTTGGCCTGCAGCCGCTGCTGCTCGATGCAATCGAAGATCTGCAGATAGGTTTGCTGAGCGCGGAGCGCCTGATCGGGGTTGGTGACGTTTTCGCCGAGGTGATCCAGCGTGGCCGACATGCCTCGCTGATTGCAGGCGCGCGCAGCGGCACAGGCCTCCTCGAGAGTTTCGCCGGCTACAAAACGGCGGGACATGCGGCGGGCGAAACGGTTGCGGGTGAGCCAAGCAGCCAGCGCGCGGCTCCGCGAAAGCTGCAACAACAGCGCGCGCAGCATGGTTACCACCACGGGCGGGGCGAGCGGGGCGGGCGCGGGTCAGCGGGTTCGGACGGCGATGGCGGATTCACGAGTCGTGGTGTTCCTCTAAAAATTTCTCTGCGTCCATAGCGGCCATGCAACCGCTGCCGGCCGCGGTGACGGCCTGACGATAGCGAGCGTCCTGCACATCGCCGGCAGCGAAGACACCGGGGACGCTCGTGCGCGTGCCGTTGCGGGTGAGGATGTAACCGGCGGAGTCCATTTCGAGCTGTCCCTGAAAGATTTTCGTGTTCGGCTCGTGGCCGATGGCGATGAACAGCCCCTCGGCCGCCAGCAGAGATTCCTCGCCGGTGGCCACGTTGCGAATGCGAACCTGTTCGACGGCGCCTTTTTCCGCGTCCAGCACATCCACAACCACGGCCGGGGTGAGGAAGCGAATTTTCTCGTTCTTGCGGGCGCGCTCGAGCATGATTTTCGAGGCGCGAAACTCATTGCGGCGATGGACAACGGTCACCTGGCGCGCGAACCGGGTCAGGAAGATGGCCTCTTCCATGGCGGTATCGCCGCCACCCACCACCACGACATGCCGGTCGCGAAAGAAATAACCGTCGCAGGTGGCGCAGGTGGAAACGCCGTGGCCCATCAGCTTGCGCTCATTGGGCAGACCGAGCAGGCGGGCAGAGGCACCCGAAGCAATGATCAACGCCTGGCAGCGAAACGTCTGCTGGCCGACTTCGACCGTGAAAGGACGCTGGCGGAGATCGACCGCGGTGACGGAGCCGGATTGAAATTCCGCGCCGAAGCGCTCCGCCTGACGGCGCATGCGTTCTGTCAACTCAGGACCGAGGATGCCCTCCGGAAAGCCCGGGAAATTTTCGACCATCGTGGTCAGGGTCAACTGCCCCCCCGGTTCGTAGCCATCCACCACCAGGGGCTGGAGGTTCGCACGGGCTGCATAGATGGCCGCTGTCAGGCCCGCACAACCGCTGCCGATGATGATGACCTTCCGCGTGTCGTTTCCCATGGGCGTTACGTTCCGGACAATCGGTGCCCTGCAAAAGGCATCGTATTCTAACACCCGGCAGCTTGCAGGGAAAATCCGATGTCCGCATGCAGCGCATCGCTGCGCTGGCGGCCAGCCGTGATAGGCTAGTGCGAGTCATGCCCCAACCGGCACGAATTTTCCAGTTGGTGACCGAAGTGCTGTTTGCCCTGCTCGGGCTGCTGCTGGTGTGGCTGGCAGCGAGCGGGCGGGCGCAACTGAATCCGCGCTCGCTGCTCTGGTTGGCCGTGGCCGTGTTGCTGGCCTACCGTGGCCTTCGCGCCTGGTTGCAAGCAGGCCGCTATGCGCTGCGCTGGCAGCACCGGTTGCGCGGCGGGTCCCTGCTGCTCGTAGGAGTCATGCTGCTGGCGCTCAGCGCAATTCCGGAAGCGCTGGGGGCACCGGTGCTGACCGCGGCCGGCCTAGTCCTCATCACGCGGGGCATTCTGGGTGTGGCGCTGGTGGTGCGGCAAGGGTGAACGCCGCAGCCCGGGCTGTTGGAATCGCGATTTCCAGCCTGCAGGCGGAGAGGAGGGACAGATGCTGAAAGAGTTCAAGGAATTCGCGTTGCGGGGAAACGTGCTGGACATGGCGGTGGGGATCATTCTGGGAACAGCATTCGGCAAAATTGTCAGCTCGCTGGTGAACGACGTGTTGATGCCACCCATCGGACTGCTGCTGGGCAAAGCTGACTTCAGCAATCTGTTTCTGACTCTTTCCGGCGACGACTTTGCGACGCTGGAACAGGCGCGGGCCGCCGGTGCGGTGACAGTGAACTACGGAGTGTTTGTGAATACGGTGCTGGATTTTCTGCTCGTGGCGCTGGCGGTATTCGTGCTGGTGCGGCAGGTGAACCGGCTGCGGCGCAGGCAGGAGGCGGCCACAGCGCCGACCACACGCGACTGCCCGTTCTGCTACTCGACGATTTCTGTGCGAGCATCGCGCTGCGCCTACTGCACTGCAGAGCTGAAGCCCGCCGCGGTGTAGGCAGACGCTCCGGCATTGCGGCACAACACAGCACCCGACACTGCATGTGGCGATCGCATATTCGAGCGCGCGAGCGCAGCTAGCCCGGCACAGTTTTCTGGCATCCTACGAACGACCGGAGCGAAAGGTTTTCTCGCAATCCGGGCACGGACAGATTTCACGCAAATAGTCGAAGCTGTAGATGCCGGCCGAGTGGCCATCGGTGAAGCTGATCTGAATGGCATAGTTGCCGACCGGCGCTGCCGCGCGGGCCGAGGGCCGGGGCCGGAAAATCGGCAGCGGATTGAGGGAGGCTGGATTCTGTTCTGCCGTCCGTGCTGCGTTCCGGGCACGCTCGTCGGCACAGCCGGCACAGGGGCAGTGCTCTCGGAGATAGACAAAGTCGTAGTGGCTGGTATGGCCGTCCGACCACTGCACGTCTACGCCGGCACCGGAAGTTACGTGAACCTGAACACGAACGGGCTTTTTTCTCGGATCCTGCGGCGCCGGCATAGCAAAACCATCATAGCAGAGGCAGCCATGCCGGCCGACCCTGCGGCATTCGCGGCAGGCACAGAATATTGCGCGCGAGGATTGGGCTACACGATAGAATAGCAACCCAGGGATGTTCCGGAGATCACGGATCGGGCGAACGGTGCTGGCTGCGTACCTGCTGATGGCCAGCGTGCCGTTGCCGGCGCAAAAGGCCGAGGTGGCGATGCCGGCACCGCCACACTGGTTGCCGCAGCATCCGCAGCAGGCCCGTGCCGCGTATGAACGCGCGCGAACGGCAGAGCAGCGCGGCGACTGGGCGCAGGCGTTTGCGCAGTATGCTGAGGCCTGGCGATTGCTGCCGAGCGAACCGGACTACCTGCACGGCCGGGAGCGAGCTCGGTTTGCTCTGCTGCAACAACACCTGGATCGCGCCGACCGGCTGGCCCTGGCTCGAGACTTCCGGCAGGCACGGGTTGAGCTGCTGGCCGCGCTCGCCCTGGATCCGACGGAACCACTTGCCCGCGAACGACTGCAACAACTTCCCCCGGAATCGAACGACCGACCGCGGCCCCCGGCACGCACGCAATCGGCAACGGTTGAAGCCGCCGCCGGCACACGCTCGTTCTACTACAGTGGAGATGTCCGCGGAGCCTACGAAGAGGTCGGGCGAACGTTCGGCGTGACGGTATCGTTCGATTCGGATCTGCCGGCACAGACGATCCGGTTTCGGGCCGAAAACGTAGATTTTGCTACGGCACTGCGCCTGCTCGGCCAGCAGACCAAAACCTGGTGGATCGCGCTGGATCGGCGACTCATCCACATCCTGCCCGACACTCCGCAGAAGCGGCAGGAATTCGCACCCAGAGTGGAACGCCGGCTGTTCCTGCCCAACCTGATTACACCGGAAAGCGCCACCGAAGCGGTGCGGGTGGTGAGCGACATCGTCGGCATCACGCAGGTGCAGGCGGACAATCGCACGCACGCTCTGATTTTACGCGGGCAACCGGAAGCGGTGGCCCTGGCCGAGGCGCTGCTGCAGGACCTGGAACAGGCGCAGGGCGAACTGATGCTGGAGGTGCACGTTCTGGAGCTGAGCCGCTCGGCGCTGCGACGGTTGGGCATCACGCCGCCGTCGAGCAGCCAGTTGATCACCCTGCGGCCGGAAGACATCGCCGAGGCGCAGCAGTCGCTGGAAGGATTGCTGCGGGTGCTACAGCGGCTGTTCGGCCAGTCGGCCGTTTCCGGCCTCACGCCGGAGCAGTTGGCCCAACTGATCGGCTCGGGCCAGCTCGGAACCCTGGCCCTGATTCCCTCGCTGATTCTGTTCGGCGGCGGGCGTTCTCTTTTTCTGGCCACGCTGCCGCAGGCGGCCGCGGAGTTCTCTGAAAACTTCAACGTCCTGCGCCGCTCGCGACGGCTGCTGCTGCGCGCGCAGGATGGGCAGCCAGCGACCTTTTTCCTCGGCGAGCGGTTCCCGGTGACCATCGGCCGGCTGACTCCGACGGTGGTCGATCCCAACCTGCTCCCGCTGCTGGGACCGCAACTGCAGGCGCCCTTCCCGGCGTTTCAGTTCGAAGACCTGGGATTGCGGGTGCGCACGACACCGCGAATGCACGGAAACGGCGAAGTCACACTCCAACTGGAAATTGAAATCCGCAGCCTGAGCGGTGCGGAACTGAACGGGATTCCGGTGATCAGCAACCGAACGGTGCAGCAGACGGTGCGGCTGCGCCAGGACGAATCGTCGGTCATCGCGGGAATCATTCAGCACGAGGAGCGACTGGGGATTGCCGGCTGGCCGGGTCTCGCCCGGGTGCCCGGCGCGGGAGCGTTGACGTCCACCCGCGAGACCGAGACACGCGACGAAGAACTGCTGCTGGTGATCACGCCACGGGCTCTACGCCTGGCGCCGCGCGCGGGTCGCAGCCTGTACGCCGGCCGCGAAGCCGAGATGGGCACGCCCGCACGGTCTCAATGAGTTCTCCTTCTGCGCCCCGGCAGTTTCTAGGGAGCGGCGTCCAGCACAACGATGGGCTGATAGGTGCGGGGGACAATCGCCTGTGCAATCGCAATCAAGCGGCCCTGCTGATTGAACACCCGAAGACGGTTGGGCCGAGGAGCTGCAGAGACGAGCGGCGCAGTGGCTCCTGCAGGCATCACGTCCTGGCCGGGCTGAATCTGCGCCGGGAGAACATCGAAGCGGGTGCCGTGGCGGACGCGGCGTTCGATGACGGGCAGCACCGTGACACGAGGCAATTCGGGCAGCAGGTGTTCGAGCGGAATGATGACTTCGGCCAAGCGGCCCGACTGGACGCAGCGCGCGAGCTCTTCGAGCGCGATGGCGCGGTCCAGGGTGAATTCGCCAACGGCCGTGCGCACAATTTCCGCCAGATGAGCCCCGGAGCCGTGGAGCTGGCCGAGCTCGTGAGCCAGCGAGCGGATGTAGGTGCCCGCCGCGCACTCGATGGCGACGCGGGCGCAACAACCCTGCACGTCGAGCACCCGAAATTCGTAGACCTCCACTTCGACGGGCTTCAACGTCACCGGACGTTTCCTGCGGGCCAAGGCATGGGCAGGCCGGCCGTGGATCTTCTTCGCAGAGAACGCCGGGGGAATCTGAGTGATCCGGCCGACGAACCGAGCGGCGAGGGCTTCGATCTGCCGGCGATCGAGCACGGGCTGGAGGTCCGGCCCGAGGGGCTGGCCATCGGCATCGTAGGTATCGGTGGCAAAACCGAAGCGAATGGTGCACTCGTAGCGTTTGTGGCGCCCTGCGTAGAACTGGGCCAAACGCGTGGCGCGGCCGAGCAGCAGCGGGAGTACCCCGGTGGCCAGCGGGTCGAGCGTACCGAGGTGGCCAATCTGACGGAAACCGAGCAGGCGGCGAACGGCTTCGACCACATCGTGCGAGGTTTTCCCGGCTGGTTTGTGAATGACCAAGGCGCCTTCAAAAGGAGGCGGTTCGGGTTTGCGCGGCATGGGTGGCGGTGTTCAGCCCTCGCTGGGTTTTCGCACCTGGCGCAGCAGTTCTTCCACCTGCTGGCTGTATTCGGCGGCACGGTCGTGCACGAAGCGCAGATCCGGAGAGCGTCGCAGCCGCAGGCGCACAGAAAGCTCGCGACGGATGAAGCCGGTGGCGGAAGCCAGGGCGCGGAACGCAGCGGCTTGCTCAGCGTCGGTGCCCAGCACGCTGACGTAGATGCGAGCGTGCTTCAGATCGGGCGAGACGCGCACGGCCGTGACCGTGACCAGCGTGGCCAGTCGCGGGTCTTTCAGTTCGCCGCAGAGCATGGCGCTGATCTCGTGGCGGATTTCTTCGGCGATGCGCTCGTGGCGATGTCCGGGAGCCAGCATGACGGCATCCGTTCAGAAGAATTCCATCTCGTGGCCAACCAGGTCGCGGCCGAGCAGGCGCTCGGATTCCAGGATCACGGCGCGGAGGGACTGCTCGAGGTGATCGGCGTCGCTCGAAATGGAAACAATGCCCACCACGGCGCGCTGCCACAGCTCCTGATGATCGAGTTCGGCGACGGCCACATTGAACTGGCCGCGCAGGCGGTCTTTCAGACTGCGCAGGACCTGGCGTTTGTCCTTCAACGAATGGGCGTTGGGCAAATGGATTTCCAGGGTCACCAGACCAACCGGCATGGGCCCTCCGCGCGGCGCACGCGTGCAGCGACGGCCCCGAGCTAGGCCGTCACTTCCGGCGCCGCAACCTTTTCGACGCGGAAGAATTCCAGAATATCGCCAACCTTGACGTCATTGAAATTGGCTATGGCAATGCCGCATTCATAGCCGGCGCGGACTTCGTTGACATCGTCTTTGAAGCGCTTCAGCGAACCCGGGCGGCCGGTGTAGACGACCGCGCCGTCGCGCAGCAGGCGGACTTCGGCGTCGCGGCGGACGACGCCATCCTGCACGTAGCAGCCGGCCACGGTGCCGACGCCCTTGATGCGGAAGGTTTCCCGCACCTCGGCGCGGCCGAGGTAGGTTTCGCGCAGGACCGGTTCGAGCAGGCCCGCGATGGCCTTCTTGATTTCATCGGCCACCTCGTAGATGACCGTGTGCGTGCGGATGTCCACGTTCTCTCGCTGAGCCAGCTCGGCCGCCTTGCGGTCCGGTCGCACGTTGAACGCAATGATGATGGCATTCGAAGCCGAGGCCAGCAGCACATCGGTTTCGGCCACGGCACCGACTCCGGCGTGAACAATTTTGATTTTCACCTGATCGGTCGAGAGCCTGGGCAGCAGCTCGCTGAGCACTTCCACCGAGCCCTGCACGTCGGCCTTGACTACCAGCGGGAGCTCCTTGACTTCGCCGGCCTTGAGCTGCTCATGCAACTGATCGAGCGTGATCCGCGGGCCGGCCGTGCGGGCCAGGGAAGCTTCGCGGCGCTTGGCCTGGCGGTACTCGACAATCTGGCGCGCACGGGCTTCATCGGCCACCTGGAACTGATCGCCGGCTTCGGGCAGGCCCTGCAGACCCAGGACTTCGACCGGTGTGGAGGGGCCGGCTTCCTTGAGGCTGTGGCCGCGGTCGTCGAGCATGGCACGAACCTTGCCGTAGACAGCGCCGCAGAGGAAAGCATCGCCCACTCGCAAGGTACCATTTTGCACCAGCACGGTGGCGACCGGGCCGCGGCCTTTGTCAATGCGGGATTCGAGCACGGTGCCGGTTGCGGGAGCATTCGGGTTGGCTTTCAGCTCGCGGAGATCGCCGACCAGCAGAATCATCTCCAGCAGGCGGTCGAGGTTTTTCTTCAATTTTGCGGAGACCTCTACCATCACCGTATCGCCGCCCCATTCTTCCGGGACGAGACCCAGGTCGGCGAGCTGGCGCTTGACCCGTTCAGGCTGAGCTTCGGGCTTATCCACTTTGTTGATGGCCACGATGATGGGCACACCGGCAGCGCGGGCGTGATCGATGGCTTCCAGGGTCTGCGGCTTGACGCCGTCATCGGCGGCCACAACCAGCACGACCACATCGGTGACACGGGCGCCGCGGGCACGCATGCGGGTGAAGGCTTCGTGACCCGGCGTGTCGATGAAAACGATTTTGCGGCCGTTGATTTCCACCTGCGAGGCGCCGATGTGCTGGGTGATCCCGCCGGCCTCACCTTCCGCGACGTTCGTCTGGCGGATGGCGTCCAGAAGACTGGTCTTGCCATGATCCACGTGGCCCATGACGGTAACGACGGGGGCGCGCGGCTGCAAGTTTTCCGGCTTTTCCTCGCGGACGATCTCCTGGGCGACTTCTTCTTCGAAGGAGACAACTTTCACGATGCCATTGAAGGCCTGGGCCAGCGAAGTGGCTGTTTCGATATCGAGCGCCTGATTGATGCTGGCAAAGATGCCTTTGTCAAGCAGCGTCTTCAGCAGGTCTTTGGCCCGGACATCGAGCTTTTCTGCCAGCTCGCGAACCGTGATGCCTTCAGTGATGGTGATCTCGCGGGGCTCGCGCACGACCGGCGGCGGGGGCGCAACCACTCGCGCACCGCGGCGCTCCACCACACCCGGCCGCGCCCGAACGGGATGGAGCTTGCGTTCACCCTCGGCAAAACGCTTTTCGATCAGCGGACGGTCCCGTGTGGGTTTCCGCGCATAAATTGGCTTTCCCGGCTCCGCCTTCGGCGGGATCTTTTCCGTGACGGGCGCAGCCGACGGCGTCGTGGCCCGCACCGGCTGAGTGGACGTCGCGGCTGGCCTCGAGGCAGGGCGCGCAGGAGCCGGCGGTTTCACCGGCGGACGCTGTACCTGCGGCGCGGAGGCCGGTGTGGCCCCGGCCGGTCGTGGTGTGGTGCGGAGCGTTTTGCCGGGCGGAGGTGCAGTGCGCGGCGGCGGGGCCGCCGGCGCAGCCGGCGCAGGCTTGCGTGCCGGCGCCGAGGTCGCAGCCGGTCGAACAGCTTGCGGTGGTGAGGGAGCAGGCGGCGCCGTCGCAGGTGCGGCGGGTACGGGACGAACAGGCGGGGCCGGTGCCGCGGGCCGCGGCGGAGTGGCCGGAGCCGGCTGGGCCGGCGGTGGCGGCGGTATCCGGGCAGTTTTGGCAGCGGCCTCGTCAGCAGCTTTCTGCGCAGTGGCCTGTACTTCTGCGGCCTCGGCCTCGGCGAGCTGGCGGAAATGCTGACGCACCTTGTCCGCAATTTCGGCGCTGATCGAGCTGGAGTGGGTTTTGCTCTCCGTGACCCCGATCTCAGGCAGATACTCGAGGATTGCTTTGGCCTTGATCTCGAGTTCGCGGGCCAGCTCGTTGATACGAATGTGTCCAGATTCTGCCATTGGCTTCAGGATTCCTGCTCCTCCACGTTTTCCTCAGAGGGTTCGTCTGACTCCGAAGCCTGCGCCTCGGGCAGCGGGGTCGCAGACGAATCGGCGGCAGCGCTGGCGGCTGAGGCTTGTGCCGCCGTTTCGGTGGCTTCCGGCAGCGACGCGTCGTCGGCAGCTGCTTCCGCGGCCGGCTCGACAGACTGCTGCTCGGCTTCGATGGATTCGAAGTGCGCCGCGACGGCGAGGCGAATTTTTTCGACCATTTTTTCGCCGATGCCCGGAATCTCCATCAGTTGCTCAGGAGTCATTTCCGCCAGTTGTTCGATGGAGCTGATCCCATGCTGCGCTAATTTTTCCAGGGTTTTCGGTCCGAGTCCCTTCAACTCCTCGAGCGGAGTCGTGGGAGCCGTGAGCGCCGCCATCTGCGCTTCGATTTCGCGACGCTTCTCTTCCTCGCTCTTGATGTCGATGTTCCAGCCAATCAGCTTGCTCCCCAGGCGAACGTTCTGCCCCTTCTTGCCGATGGCCAGCGAAAGCTGGGTATCTTCGACGATGACTTCCAGTCGCTTTTCGACCGGATCCACGATCTGGACGCGGGTCACTTTGGCCGGCGAGAGGGCTTTCTGGGCGAACGTAATCGTATCTTCCGAGTAGGGGATGATGTCGATTTTCTCGCCCCGCAGCTCGCGAATGATGGATTGCACGCGCATGCCCTTCATGCCCACGCAGGCGCCGACCGGGTCAACGTCCTTGTCGCGACTTTCCACGGCGATTTTGGTGCGTTCGCCGGCCTCGCGGGCGACGGCGCGAATCTGCACGGTGCCGTCGTAGATTTCCGGCACTTCCATTTCGAACAAGCGCTGCACGAGGGCGGGGTCGGCGCGGGAGACAATCACCTGCGGCCCTTTCGTCGCGCGTTCGACCGCTTTGATGACGACGCGGATCCGGTCGCCGATGTTGTAAGTCTCAAGCCGGGACTGTTCGCGGCGCGGCATGCGGGCTTCGGTGCGGCCGAGGTCCACGATCACATCCGGCCCCTCGATGCGCTTGACGACGCCATTGACCAGCTCACCAACGCGTCCGTGGAATTCGTTGAAGATGGTGTCGCGTTCGGCCTCGCGCACCTTTTGCATAATGACCTGTTTGGCCGTCTGCGCCGCGATGCGACCAAGCACAGCTCCCGGTTTGCGGAGCAGAATTTCTTTGCCAATTTCCGCGTTGGGGTCCAGGGCGCGGGCTTCGTCCAGGGAGATTTCCCGGCGCGGATCGTTGACCTGCTCCACGACGGTGCGCACGGCATAGATATCCACCTGGCCGGTTTCCGGGTTGAACTTTGAGCGCAGCTCTTCATCGGTGCGATAGTACCGGCGGGCCGCCACGGCCATGGCGTCTTCGATGGCGGCGATGATCACTTCCGGTTCAATGTGTTTTTCCCGGCTGATCTGTTCGATCGTTTGGTAGAGATGATTGGTCACGATGCCTACCCCTAGAATTCCACAACCAGATTGGCTTTCCGAATCTGTGCTAACGGCACGGAAACAATCCGGCCGCCGAGGTCCACCTGCACAACATCTTCGGCAAAGCCGGCCAGACGACCCTGCAGAAAACTGGCCCCTTCGACCGGCTCGTTCAGCACCAGGCGGGCCAGCCGACCGGTAAAGCGCTGGTAATCGGCCGGAGTGCGCAGTTTGCGATCGAGGCCGGGCGAGCTGACCTCGAGAATGTACTGCGGGCCGGGCACCAAATCCTCGACGTCGAGAATCACGCCCAGTTGCTGGCTGACGAGCTCGCAGTCGCGGTGGCTGATGCCACCGGGCTTGTCAATGTAGACGCGCAGAAAGCGCTGCCGGCCGATCTTCCACTCGACATCCACCAGCTCGACCCCTTCCGAGCGGGCCACGCGCTCTGCGGCGGCACGAATTTTTTCCAGATCCATTTTGCCAAACCGTAATGCCACGAACCGGGTCGGAGAATCGCAACAAAAAAGTGGGCTCGCGCCCACTGGAACATCCGACCAGCTTCTACCCTCTGCCAGTATAGCCGGGATCAGCGATTTCTGCAAGATATCGTATCGCGCCGTTCAAATGCACCGAAGAGGGGCAACGCCGCCCCACCCGGTGAGGACGGGTTGCCTGCGGAAACAGTCGAGGGTGTGGCTCTTCCGATCTTTGCTGTCCAGCAAAGCAAACCTGCACCTTCTATCTGTTTACACACAAAATTACGTCACCCCGCAAGCTTGAACGGCGTGTGTGCAAGGTCACTCGAATCGAAGAATCGTCGCTGGTGGAAGGGCTGCGGCCCGACGGGCAGGGATATAGCTCGCAAGCACGGCCGCGCCAAGGAATCCAGCAAGAACCAGCACGTGCGTGACCATTTCCAGGCCTACGATCCCAGGCAGTAGAGCCGCCAGGGTTCTGGTGTAGACCTCGGCTAGAAGAAAACCCGGTGCCGCTCCGATGGTGGTCAGCAGCAGGCTCTGTCTGAGGACCATCCACCGTAGTGTGCTCGGCGAAGCCCCCATCGCCATGCAAATTCCGAACTCCCGAACACGATTGGTTACCATGTAGGACATCACACCGTACACGCCGGTCAGCGCAAGAACCAACGAGAGAGCTGCGAGTCCAGAAAACAAAAGGCACGCAGCCGTGGGTGAGCCAGATGGGCAGACAGCATTTGCTCCAAGGTTGTGACCGCGGCAGCTGCCTGGTAGGGATCCAGGGCATAGACTTGCCCACGCACGGCATCGGCTAAAGCCTGAGGGGTCGGAAACACTGCGAACGAATAGAGCCATCGAGGTAGAGGGCAGCAAGGTGTAAGGCACATATAGGGTGGGTCGGGGCTCCGACTCGAGCGAGATGTCGCGAACCCAACCGACCACGCCGACGATCTCGAGCCGGAGTTCCGTCCGTCCCCAGCCGGAGAGCACGACCTGCCTGCCCACCGGACTCTGCTCTCCGAACAGGGCGCGGGCCAGCGTTTGATTCGCGATTGCTTCGCGTACCGAGGCGCCCTGGTACACACGTGCGTCGAAGTAACGACCTGCGAGCAGGGGAATTCGCAGAGCGGGGAAATATCCCGAGCTCACAGAACGAAATTCGACTTCAAGCTGACCCGCGCCTTCGCGAGAGCTCCCTGGTGTCGGTTTGAGGAAGGCTGTCAGCGAGCTGCTCAGCACCCCGTTGTTATTCAGACCTGCCGTGTCCACACCAGGCAGCGCGCGCACGCGCGAGAGCAAGTTGTTGAAGAAGGCTACAACCCGGGCGTTTTCCTGATACACTGGTTCGTCAGCACAACGGCTACTGCCACCTGGACGGCCGCCAGCTCGCTGCTCAACCTGTACTGACCTCCGAGTCTCAACTTGCCCGCCGCGCGGTACGTCGCTCCCCTGAGGTTCGGCAAGATTTCCGCTTCACGCAGGCGCGTCGCAGGAATTACAGCCAGTACGACACCGATAAGGAAGCAAAGCATGAGCGTCAACAGCAGGGCCTCGGATTCCAGCCGAATCTGGTCCAGTTGCAGTTGAGCTGTTATTTGGAGACTTTTGACGCCTTGCAAAGCCCATTTCGCCAGCAGGACTCCCAGTGTTCCCCCCGCGAAAGCCAGCAACATCGTCTCGGCCAGCAAGAGACGGAAAATTTGCCCCCAGCCGGCGCCAAGCGCCCTGCGAACTGAAAGTTCGACGCGCCGGGAATCGGCTCGCACAATGCTGAGGTGCGCGATGTTGGCACACGTGAGCAGGAGAATTAATCCAGCGGCTAAGCAGAGTAGCAGCAACGCCGGGCGGAATGCCTCGCTTTCCTTCGCGCGAAGCGCAACAACCCTCAGCCGCTGGCCGCGATTCCCGACCGACTGACTGCCTAAGTGGCTGGCCAGCACGTTAAGTAAGGAGCCAGGGGGACTTTACCCCCTGGCCCCCCTTGATGATTGAGGAGACAGTCTCCCGGAGGGCGCACCTTGCCTAAAGACGCTGCCGCCATCCGCCTTGACAAATGAGGCGCTACAACCTTTGCACTGCAACTGCCGGTCCACGACTTACTGCATTCCTGACACCTGGCAGCACGTACAGTCTCCGCAGGTCGGGCAATCGCTACCTCTCGATTGAGCGCTGATAGAGAGCGGCCCCACAGCAGCCATGCTCAGCACGTGGGTTTTTTCATTTTTTTATCGTTATAAAAATAATTTTAGGCACAAACTTCAATTTAACTAATAGACGTCCGTGCTTTTGACTCGCTGCGGTTCAACGGTTCGCCGCGCATTTGCCCCAAGGGCGGTGCCGGCACCCACAGCGGGAAGGAAGCACGGTACCGTTATTTGCGGTGCGCACCGTTCCGGGATAGGCGCTGACTTTGCCTAGCCGGCTCCAAATAATCGGGCTACGCGCTCGAAGCGGAGCGAAAGATGTCGGATGTCGCAGGAAAAGCAAATTGAGCAGGCAGTTGCCCGCGCGCTGCGGCAGAACCGAATCATGGCGCCTACTTCTTCCGCGGAGAATGCACTGAGGAGGATAGCAGAGCGGCACAAAAACAAGAAGCCCTCCCGGCGCGCCGGGAGGGCGGAGGACACCGACGTACGCTAGCGCTGTGGCGGCCGCTGGCCGGGCTGCTGCGGTTGTTGCTGTGGGGGCTGCGGGCGGGTCTGGCCAGGCGTCTGCGGCTGCTGGGCGGGCCGAGTCGTGGACACCGGATGGGATTGGTCGTAGAGCCGGATGATGTCCTGGGTGATGTCCACCGACGGATCGGCGTAGACCACAGCGCCCTGTCCGGAGACGTCCAGCACAACGGCGAGGTTGTTTTCGCGCGCGTAGCGATCGATCACTTCCATCATCTTCGAGCCGATGCGTTCGACGACCTCGTTTTCCGCCTGATTCAAATCTTCCTGGAAATCTTCCTGGCGACGCTGAAACAGCCGCTGCAACTGGCCGAACTCGCGAGACAGCCGCACACGTTCCTGGTCGCTCAAGACACGGTCGTTCTGCAAGCGGCTCTGCAGGTCCTGAAGCTGTTTGCGCAGGTTTTCCAGCTCGGTCTGGCGGGCGGCGAATTGCGACTGCAGCTCGGCGGAAGCCTGTTTGCCTTCCGCACTGGAAATGATGGCCTGCCGGACATTCAGAATGGCGACGCGTGCAGCTCGCTCCCGCGTTTGGCCCGCAGGGGCCTGTCCGCCCGGCTGCTGCGCCTGCGCCAACGTGGTCGGCACAGCCAGAAGGGTAAGTACCAGCAAGGTTGACATGTGCTGCTTCATTCTCTCTCCTCGAGGCCAGATTCGGCCAAGCACGAATTGGGGATTATAGGGAGCCGGCATTGCTCCGGTCAATCGAAAACCCGTGCTGTAGGGGTGCGATGCAACAACCCGGGGCTGCGGTTGGCCCGGTGGCCGAGCGCAATCGAACGGCCAGGGCCCCGCGACTCAGCGCGGCAGCGGGACAAGCAGGATGCGGTCGTTGGCTTCATCGGCGATGACGGCGATGTTCGTGCGCGGGTGGATGTCCAGACTATAGCGGGTCGATCCATCCATTCCGAACACAGCGCGCACGCGCCGGTCGAGCAAATCGATCACGGAAAGTGTGCGGCTAGCACTGTTGAAAGTGACCAGCGTGCCGGAGAGATAGTTCAGGGCCACCGCCGTCGGATTGATGCCCACCCGCACGGGCAGCGACTGACCATTTTCCGGGTTCACCAGCGAGATGTTGTTCGTCAAGCTGGAGGTGACGACAAAGCGATCGGCGGCGGGATCGTAGGCCACGCTCGTGGGCAGCTGGAAGCCCGGAATGCGCTGCGTGAAGGAAGGTGTGCCGGTAAGATTGATGAAATTGACCGTGTTCTGCGTGGCGTTCGCGACAGCGGCGAGATTCCGCGATGTGTCGATGGCCGCTGCCACCGGGCCCTGGTCCACGGTGACGGTGCCCAGCGGAGCCGTCGAGGCAGCATCGATCACCGTGACGCTGTTCGACGCGGTGTTGGTGACCACGGCGACGGCATCTTCTGAATCCACAGCCACGCCGGTTGGTTCGGAGCCGACCGCAATGTCGGTGATGACTGCAAAGGTGTCCAAGTTAATAAACGTGGCGCTGTTGCTGCCGCGATTGGCCACAATGGCGCGGCCCAACCGCGAACTGACCGCCACACCATGCGGGCGGATGCCGACGGAAACCGTCTGCACGACGGTGCCGGTGGTCAAATCCACGAAGGAAACGTTGTTGGAACCGCTGTTGGTGACGACGGCCAGGTCGCGTTCCGGGTCAATGGCCACCGCCAGCGGCGCATCGCCAACGGCAACCTCCTGAAACACGGCAAGCGAGGCGGCATTAGAAACTTCTCCGCCCGGATTCAGCACGTCGACGACGAATCGCCGCGCGGTAGCCAACAGGGCTGCGGGAACGGTGGCGGTGAGCCTGCGTGCGCTGATGAACGTGGTGGTCAGCGGGGTCTCATCCAGGCGCACCACGGCACCGGGCAGAAAACCGTTGCCGGTCACGGTGAGCGTCAGGTCCGTATTGGAAGTCAAGGTCACCGCGGGATTCACCTGGATCAGGTGGAGCGCGCGGAGCGGACCGAGGTCCACGATCGAAACGCTGTTGTCGGCCTGATTGACCACGACGGCGCGGTTGGTGGTGGGGTCCAGTGCCACTGCGACCGGATCGGTGCCGGTCGCCAGGGTAGCCAGCCGCGCCGGCGTTCGCAGATCAATCACCGAGACCAGGTCCGTGTTGGGGTTGACGGTAACCGCGACATCACTCAACGGATTGGCGGCAGAGGCCACGTGCCCCTGTTCCAGGGTGAGGTTCTGCACGGTCTGGTCCACAAGGCTGAACAGGATCACTGCATTCGATGTGGGATTGGTGAGCACGATGCGCTGGGTCTCCGTATTGATGCCTGCTCCGCGAACCTCGGTGCCCACGGCCACCGTGGCGACAACATGGCGGCGGCCAAGGTCCACGATGGTGAGAGCGCCGGCACCGCCGCCCGGGGTGACCACCGCCCAATCGAGCTGTGGCTCGACGGCCACCGAGGGATTGGCACCCGTGCTGACGGTCTGCTGGCCCCCGCCAATCGTGCCCACAAACGAGAGGGAATCGAGGTCGAAAACGGAAGCAAAGTTCGTCGTCTGATGCGCGACCAGAGCCAGGCCACTGAGCGGGTTGATGCCGACGGCGAAGGGCGACGGCGGCGTGCCTCCGGGGTTCAAGGGGGGCACGGGAACGGTGGTCACCACTGCGGCGGTGGCCAGGTTCACGACGGTAACATCTTTGCTGCCATTGTTGACGACCACGGCCAGGTTGCGTTCGTTATCTACGGCGACACCGGTGGGCGCCGTGCCGACCGGAACTGTGGTGACGGCAAACGTCGCCAGATTGACGATGGAGATTGAATTGCCGGCGCGGTTCGCGACGACGGCGGTTCCGGTGGCCGTGTTGACAGCCACCGCTGTGGGCTCCAGCCCCACGCCAATCGTGGTCACGACCGAAGGTACCGCCGCCGCAGGCTGCACGGCCAGATTGATGGCGGCCACGGCTCCTGCGTCTGGATTGCGAAGCAGCAAGGGAAACAGACCGGCGGTGGTCAGGTCGGAAGCGGACAGCGCCACGTTCATCTGGCGGGCATTGATTACGGTGGCTGCGCGAAGCTGTCCGGCAAATTCCGCTTCCAGAGAAGAAGCGTAGAACCCGCCGTTCAGATTGATGCTCACGGGGGGACCGCCCTGCGGCGCGCTGTCGGGAGAGGTGCCCACCACCGCAGGACGAACCGGTTCGATGGTGACCGAAACCGGCGCAGAGAGGTTGCCGTTCTGCCGCTCCATATCCAGCACCAGCGTGCCTGGCGTGCTCAGCTGGTCGGCCGTCAAGCGGACCCGGAACAGCCGGGTGGTGACGGGAGTGCCACCGACAGGCACGCCGTTGGCGCGCACCGTCGTGGTGCCGCGGAAATTTTCGCCTTCGAGATAGAAATCCTGGAACAGCGAATGCTGGGCGACGCGGGAAGGTGAGACGGAGTTGAGCACGGGATCGGCAGCGGGGAACACGGTGACCGTGGCGATATCGAATTGCTTGGGGTCGAACTGGGAAACAGCCTTGATGCCCACGCTGGCCGGACTGGGAGGCGTGGTCGGCGCCGTGTAGAGCCCGGTGGGACTGATCGTGCCCACGGTGGTGTTGCCCCCCTCGATGTCGTTCACAAACCAGGTGACGTTGGTGTTGGAGGTGCCGGAAACCGTGGCGGTGAACTGCAGCGTCTCCTCGGTGTTGATGCCGACCGCTTCGGGAGTGACGGTGACGCGGACGCCGGAATCAATGCTGACGATGGCGGTGGCGCTCGCATTTTCGTCGACCACGCTGACCGCCTTGACCTTGACAGCCGTGGACGAGGCAGTGCCACCGCCGCTGGTGGCATTGGGACCGTTCTGGCCATAGGTGAAGGTGGTTTCCGAGGGCACGGTGGTCACAACGAAGGTGCCGTTGAAAGAAGAGTCCGTGACGCCGGTGATGGTGACAATCTGGCCGGCGAGAAAACCGTGTGCAGCCGTGGTCGTGATGGTGACCACGTTCGAGGAGCGCGAGGCGCCGTTGCTGGCGGCGATCGTGGCGGTGGTCGGCGGTGGAAGCGCAGCCGGAGCCGTGTAAACACCTTCCTGCGTGATCGTGCCGACGGTGGAATTACCACCCTCGACATCGTTGACAAACCATTTGACGGTGATGTTGTTCACCGAGCCGCCGCCGCTGGAGGCATCGGGCCCGTTCTGGTTGTAGGTGAAGGTCGTCGAAGAAGGGACCGAGGCGACGGTGAAGGTGCCGTTGAAGGTGGCATCGGTAACGCCGAGGATAATCACGCGATGGCCGACCGAGAGCCGGTGGGCCGAGGTGGTGGTGATGGTCACGACATTGTTCGAACGCACCGCACCATTCGAGCTGGCGATGGTGGCCACCTGCGCACCCGTGACGGTGGCCACAAACTGCTGCAGCTGATTCACCAGGATGGAGACCGCCGCCGGTGTGACGGAAACGGTGATGTTCTGGCCGCCGTTGCCGTTCCCGTTGCCGCCACAACCCCACAGCAGTATCGCACTTAGCAGCGCAGAAATGACCAGCGTCCACCGCCTCATGAAAGCTCCTCTCTGCTCAACAGGGTGCTGAAAAAAGGGCGGCAGGAAGCCGTCCCTCCGGAGCTGCCGTCGTCCGGTCCGGCCGACGGAGGGATTGTACCCCACCCGCGTGGTTTCAGCACCCAACTCGGAGTTCGCAGCAGCCTGCACGGCGTAAAACTGGCAGCCGCAGTGCAGACGCACCCCCAAAACCCGACTGCTCAAAGCCTAAAACGTCCTGCTCACCGTGAACCGGAACGTGCGCAACGGCTCGAAGAAATTGATTCGCGTCGCACCGATGCCCAGCAGATTGTTCAACTGGGGCAGAATTTGCGAATCCAGGACACCGGGCGGGAGCGAGTTGCGCAGCTCCTCGCTGAGGAAGAAATCGCCCCGCGGTTCGAAGATGACTCTCCGGTACCGATTCAGGTTGTACGCCCAGTAGAAACGAAATGGCGCGTTGACAACCGGCAACTGAATCACCAGCTCGATCCCGGTCGAAGTGCGCAGTCGGAAATTCGATCCCGGGGCCAGCGCGAGCCGTTCGCTGAGATTCGTGTTCGGGAACTGGGAGCGGAGACGTGCCAATCCTTCTGGCGTCAGCGTCAACTGATCGCGCCGGAGAATGCCGTTGAGGCCCGCATCGAAGAACAGGCTCAAGCTCAGCGGCCCCACCAACGGGATCCGGTATTCCACATTGGCGACCACCTGGGCATCGCCACCCGGAAACGTGGTGCTGAAGTCGAGCAGAGGAACGTTCAGAAAACGAAGGCGCGGATTGCCGCTGCCATCGAGCTGGGTCGGGTCAAAAAAGAAAAGCTGAGTCTCCGTCTGCACCGGAATGAAGGCCAGCGGAGTGATGTTGAAGATATCGAACCCGCGGACGCTGTCCTCGCCTCCCAGGAAGAACCGATTGAAGGGCGGCAGGACCTGACCGCCGAAACCGGTGGCGAATGCAGTGAGCAAGCGAAATCCAAACGTATTCCTGGCCGGGCGTGCTGGACGGAAGTGTTTGAACTCAACCAGCTGGGTGAGGGCTTTCACGTTGCCGCCGAGCAGCCCGCCTTCGACGCTGGTTGAAAGGAACAGGCTGGTGCCTCGGGTCGGATTGATGGGGTGGTCGATCGTATTGTAGGCGAAGGTGGGCACCAGGCGGCTGGAACGAATGCCCCGCAGCGCCGACGGGCCCGCAAATCCGCGGAATTGCAGATTCTCGAAGATCAAGCGCGAGGCCTGGCTGAACGGGGTGATGTCGCTGGTGGAATAGGAGTAGGTGAGCCCGACCCGGGAGAAAGCGAACCGCCGCAGCGGGTAGCTGGCGAACACGGTGAAGCCCGAGCGGTTCTGGTCAAAATTCTGGGTCAGGTTCGGGTCGAGCTGAATGGGACGGCCAATCAACAGCGCAGTTTCGCGCGCCTGATCAAAACTGAAGCGGCTCGAAAAGATGGTGAAGCCCACGGAGATGGGACGGTCGAACAGGTACGGCTCGGTGAAGCCGAACAAGAAATTGCGCTGGCGGTCTCCGAAATCCGCGGCGAAGCTGAGGGTTTCGCCGAGGCCCAGGAAGTTGTTGGTTTGATACGAGATGCCGACGAAGCTGCCGGCAATGCCGCTGACCCCGCCGGTCAGCCCGATCGACTGCTTGCCCTTTTCTTTGACCTTGAGGAGCAGGTCGAGGGTGCCTTCCTTCTGATTTCGCTTCATCTCGACGTGCTCTTCCGCCTTGATGGGTTCGAAATAGTCGAGCTGATTCAGCCGCAGGATGCTGATTTCCCATTTGCGGCTGTCGAACATATCGCCTTCGTCGAGAAGGATTTCGCGGCGAATGACTTTGTCGCGGGTGGTCGTGTTGCCCTGGAATTCGATGCGGCGGACAAAGAACTGCTTCTGCTCGTCGAATTGCAGGGTGAGGTTGATCAGCTTGTTTTCGGCGTCGATATCGAACAGGGGCTCGGTGGTGAAGTCGATGAACCCGAAGGTGCTGTAGAGCTGCTGGTAGTCTTTCAGCGCCTTGCGAACTTTTTCCACCGAAAACACATCCCCTTTCTTCAGCGGGAAGGCATTGCGCAGCACGTCGACGCGGAAGCGGAGGGGCTGGTCGGGATTCGAGCTCCGGATGAAGAGCTCGCCCATGCGAAACAGATCGCCTTCCTCGATGCCGATGGTGATGTTGGTCCGCTTGCCGCGTTTGCGCCCGATCAGCGGCCAGGGACCGGGCAGGCCCGGCCGATTGATGTCTGCCGTTTCGATGCGCGGCTCCTTGACCAGAACGCGGAAGTAGCCGTGATCCTGGTAGAGGCTGCGGATGCCAATTTCCAGGTCTTCATTCAGCTTGCGGCGGTCGTAGGTCTTGCTCCAGAGATTCAAGTCGAACAACCACATCGGGATGGCCACCGGACGCGAGTGGCGCATGGCGCGGATGATTTTCCGGTCGGAGAACACGGTGTTGCCTTCGATTTCGATGCGGCCGACTTTGACCTTGGGCCCTTCGTCGATGTTGAAGATCAACCGGACGGCGTTGGTGGCCTGGATCCGCTCATACGTAGGTTTGACGGTGGCGAACTGGCGGCCGCGCTCGCCCAGCAGTTCGCGCAAAACCACTTCCGCACGCTTGATGCGGGTGGGATCGAACGGGCTTTCCACGGACAAACCGACTTTGCGCTCCTTGAACCGCTCCAGGACGTCCGATTCGGTGACGGATTTCAGTCCCTGGTATTCAATACGGCGGATGATGGGACGTTCCTGCAGATAGAAAATTACAATGCGGCCGTTGGGATTGTTGGGGCTGGGCTCGACTTCCAGGCGGATATCTTCGAAAAACTGCGTATTCCACAGGGCGCGGAAGTCCCGCCGCAGGGCATCTTCGTTGTAGGGGTCGCCGGCACGGCTGAACAGACGTGCCTGGATGGTGGCGCGGGGGATGCGGCGGTTTCCGCGGATTTCAATCTGCTCGATGACCAGCGCGGGCTCCTGGGTCGAAGAAGCCGGCGGGGACTGCTGAGACCCGAGGAGAGTTTCTGCGGGCTGCGGACCGACCGGTGAACCGGCTGCCGGCGGCACAGCCGGGTGCTCGGCCGACTGGCTGACGGCGGCGTCCGGGAAAACGAACAGCAGCAGGAGCGTCGCCGAAGCAGCGACTCGCAACATCCCCTCTGGAATTGTAAGAAACTTGGCCAGAGCCCTCATCCGGGCTACTGCCCCCCAACCCAGAATCTGTTCCACGGTCCTGCTCAGGCGGCCCGCACACCGCCTCCGGCACAGAACCGGTGCGCGCCGAGCAGTTAGGATTCGTTACTGCGCGACGGGGGTTGCTTCCGTCACGGGACGGAAGCAGAGTCCGTCCCCTTCGACATACACGCCCAACGTCACCGGCCGCTGCAAGCCGCCCTGAATGAGCTGTTCGGAGAGCGGGTCTTCGACGTATTTCTGCAGTGCACGGCGCAGCGGCCGTGCGCCATAACTGCGGTCGCCGCAGGTTTTCTCCAGGATCCACTGGCGGGCCTCCGGCGAAACCACGATCTGGACCTGCCGGTGAATCAGCGTGTCGTTGATCTGGCCGACGAGCAGGTCGATGATGCGCAACAGGTCTTCATCGGTGAGCGGGTTGAAAACGATGATCTCGTCGAGCCGGTTCAGGAATTCCGGATTGAACGCGCGCTTGACCTCCTGCATGACGAGATCTTCCATTTTGGCCGCAATGGCCTGCTCTGAGGCGGCCTGAAAGCCGAGAGCGGTGCGCTTCTCCAGGTGGCGTGCCCCCAGATTGGAGGTCAGGATCAGAATGGTATTCCGGAAATCCACGGTGTTGCCCAGGCCATCGGTCAGCTGGCCGTCTTCGAAGACCTGCAGCAGGATGTTGTAGACATCCGGATGCGCCTTTTCGATTTCGTCCAGCAGGATGACCGAGTACGGCGAGCGGCGCACCCGCTCGGTGAGTTGACCGCCTTCTTCGTAGCCCACATAGCCGGGCGGCGCGCCGATCAGCTTCGAGACGCTGTGCTTTTCCATGTACTCCGACATATCGAAGCGAATCAGATGTTTTTCGCTGCCGAAGAGGAATTCCGCCAGGCGGCGGGCGACTTCCGTTTTGCCAACGCCGGTCGGACCGAGGAACAGGAAGCAGCCCACCGGACGACCCGGCGCTTTCAATCCCGCGCGGCTGCGGCGGATGGCGCGGGCCAGTGCGGTGATGGCCTTGTCCTGGCTGATGATGTGTTTGTGCAGTTCCTGTTCGATGCGGAGCAGTTTCTGCTGTTCGTCTTCTTTGATCGAGGCCACCGGAATGCCGGTCCAGCGGGCGACCACCTCTTCGATGTCCTCGCGGGTGACGATGCCCGTCGTGGATTCGTCAATGTTCAGTTTTTCGCGGAGCTGGCGCAGGTGCTCCTTTTCCTTGCGCTCCTCCTCGGAGTAGAAACGCGCCTTTTCGAACTCGTGATTTGCGATGGCGGTTTCCATGCGGTGGGTGATGAACTTGATGCGCTTGATGACCTCGTTGATCTCTTCCGGCAGGGTGGACTGGCGCAGCTTGACGCGGGCGCCGGCTTCATCAATCAGGTCAATGGCCTTATCCGGGAGGAAGCGATCCGGGATGTACCGGTTCGAGAGATAGACGGCATAGCGGATGGCTTCGTCGGTGTAAGTGACGGCGTGAAATTTTTCGTAGCGTTCGCGGACGCCCTGCAGGACCCGGATGGCCTCGTCCTCGTCAGGGCCGGAGACCTTCACGGCCTGGAAGCGCCGCTCGAGCGAGCGATCTTTTTCGACTGACTTGCGGTACTCGCTGGGCGTGGTGGCCCCGATGCACTGAATTTCCCCGCGGCTCAGGGCCGGCTTCAGGATGTTGGCGGCATCGAGCGAGCCTTCCGCTGAACCCGCGCCCACCAGGGTGTGCAGCTCGTCAATAAAGATGATGGCGTTCTGGCTTTCCATCAGCTCTTTCATGATGGTCTTCAGGCGCTCTTCGAACTGGCCGCGGTACTTGGTGCCGGCCACAATCAGGGAAAGATCCAGCGAGAGGATGCGCTTGTCCGCCAGGAAGGGCGGAACCTGTCCATCCGCGATGCGCTGGGCCAGTCCTTCGACGATGGCGGTTTTGCCCACACCCGGCTCGCCAATCAGCACGGGATTGTTTTTTGTGCGGCGGCAGAGAATCTGGATGACGCGCTCGAGCTCGCGCTCGCGGCCGATCAACGGGTCGAGCTGACCTTCCATGGCGGCCTGGGTGAGGTCGCGGCTGAATTCACTGAGCAGGGAGGTTTCCTTGGGCCGGCTGATGGCCACTTTGCCTTCGCCGGCGGTGCGGGCCAGCTCTTCCCGCAGGGCGTTCAGGCGCAGGCCACGCTCCTGGAGCAGCTCGGCGGCGAAGCACTTTTCTTCCCGCAGGATGCCGAGCAGCAGGTGTTCGGTACCGACGTGGCGATGCCCGAGCCGTTCGGCTTCTTCGGTGGCGTGTTTGAGAATCCGGTGGCATTCCTGGCTGAGCGGGACTTCGACCGAAGTCGAGATGCGCTCGCGGATCGTGATGCGGGATTCGATCTCTTTGCGGATGGATTCAATCGAACCCTGCATCCGAAGGAAGCGGTTAGCGAGCGCTTTATCCTCGCGCAGCAGGCCGAGCAGCAGGTGTTCGGTTTCGATGTAGGGGCTGCCGTACTGGCAGGCCTCGTAGCGGGCAAAGAAAATTACTCGCCGAGCTTTTTCCGTGTACCGTTCAAACATGGGTCACCCAAGTTCTCCCCCCGCGGCGGTGCCGGGAACCAGCACGCCGCGTTCGAGCCTCAGAACGCGATCCGAACGCCGAGCCAGAACCGGGTTGTGCGTGGCCAGAATCGTGGTGAGCCGGTGGGTGTGGTGCAGGTGTTCCAGAAGGCGAGCAATCGCGTCCGCGTTCTGCGCATCCAGGTCTCCCGTAGGCTCATCGGCCAGCAGCAACGCCGGGTGCGCGACCAGCGCACGCGCAATCGCCACGCGCTGCTGTTCGCCACCGGAAAGCTGCGCAGCGCGGTGCCGCAGCCGCTCCTGCAGCCCCACCTCACGCAACCACGACCGCGCGGCCGACAGCGCTTCCGCGCGGGCCATACCCCGGAGCAGCAGCGGCATCGCTACGTTTTCTTCGGCAGTGAAATCGGCCAGCAGATGATGCCGCTGCCATACAAATCCCACCTGCTGGTTCCGAAACGCAGCCAGCTCCGCGTCCGACAACGCTCCGAGATCTCTGCCCTGGCAGTATACTGTACCGCTTGTTGGAGTGTCCAGCGCAGCCAGGATGTGCAGCAGCGTGCTTTTTCCGGCACCGGAGGGACCGACGATCGCTACCCGTTCGCCGGCGCTGACCCGCAGGCTCAATCCGTTCAGCACGACAATCTCACTGGCACCGGAACGAAACACCTTGCGCAGCGCGATGGCTTCCACCACCGCCGACGAGGCTGGCTGCGCCCCGGGAACGTCGGAAGACGAAGAGCGCGGGAGGTGCGTGCCGGCATTTTCTGTAGCGGTCATCATGGAACATTCTCTCCGCGCGCCGCACGCAGAACCGTCTTCGTATCCAGCCCTCCGAACCTGCTGCGTGCGGTCGGACGCAATTCCGTGCCCTCCGCTCTGTTGGATGCGGTAGCGCAATGGATATCTGCCCGGCGGCGTGAGCAGGATGTTGCAGCATCCCTCATGCTCGTTCACCTCGCAAACGTCTTACCAAAGCCTGAACGCAATAACTGTTCTGTTGCCATGCGATTAGCCGTGACCCCAATCGGCACGGGAAACAACTTGCCTTCCAGATAGGCAACGAATTGCCCTTTTTTACTCGTACCGCAAAATCTCCACCGGTAGGAGCCGCGCAGCCGCCCGCGCAGGATAGAGGGTGGCCGCAGCACTGATCAACATGGCGGCAGCCGTAATCCAGAAGGCGTCGGCCACATCCGCATGGAACGGGACGTAAGGTACAGCGTACACTTCCGGGTCGAGACGAATCCACTGATAGCGATCGGCGGCCCAGCAAAAACCGTAACCAAGCAGGAGTCCCGCTAACGTGCCCACGGCTCCCAGCGCGAGGCCCTGAAGAAAAAAGATATTTCGAATCTGCTGGCGGCGGGCGCCGAGCGTCATAAGCACCGCGACGTCACGGGCTTTGTCGGTGACCGACATGGCCAGCACGACCAGAATGTTCAGCCCGGCGACAAACGTGATCAAGCCGATGAACAGTCCGGTGACCAGCTTCTCCAGCCGCAGGGCACGGAACAGTGCCTGATTTTCCTGCATCCAGGTGCTGGTGAGAAAACCTTCGCCGGCTGCCGCGGCAACCCGCGCGGCCACTGCAGGCGCCTGATCACTGCGATGCAAGCGGAATTCGATCACATTGACGACGTCTCCAGTGCCCGCCAGCGCCTGCGCTGCCGGCAGGGTGACGAATCCCCAGCCGGTGTCGTAATCGTAGAATCCGGAATCGAAGATGCCGCCGACGCGGAAACGCCGCGGCCGGGGCAGCAGACCGAAGGGTGTCAGGCGTCCCTGGGGACTGATCACCGTGACATATTCGCCCACGCCGACAGAAAGCTCCTGGGCGAGCAGGCGTCCCAGCAGAATGGTGTCTGCGCCCGCGGCATCGGGGGAAAAGTCGGGGCTGCCGGAGATGATTTTGCGAAGTGCATCGTTCGATTCCGGCTCGAGAGCCGGATCGATTCCCTTCAACACGATTCCGCGGGCCCGTCCGCCCGAGGCGACCAACACGGTCTGGTAGATTGCCGGAGAAACCGCCCGCACTTCAGGCAGAGCACGAAACTGCTGTATCAGTTTCGGGTACTCCGCGATGCCGGAACCGCCGGCGTGCTTGAGGTTGACGTGGGCGGTGACTCCCAGCAGCCGCTCTTCGAGCACCTGACGAAAACCGGTGTTCATGGCCAGCGCGATGACCAGCGTGGTGACGCCGGCCGCCACGGCTGCCGTCGCCAGCCAGCTCACCAGGCGCAATACCGGCGGGCGGTGTGGCGAGCGGAGGTAGCGCCGCGCAATCCACCAGGCAAACTTCATTTCCGTTCGACGACTTCGTGTGCGGCCGGCGGAGCCGAGTCGCGGGCTTCCGGACGCAGCAGGGGAAACAGGATGACTTCCCGGATGGAATGACGGTCGGTGAGCAGCATGGTCAGGCGATCGATGCCGATGCCCTCGCCGGCGGTCGGAGGCAGGCCCTGACACAGGGCCCGGAGATAGTCTTCGTCCAGTTGCCTGGGAACTTCCTCGCCGCCACGGGCAATCTGTTCGCGGAAGCGCTGCTCCTGCTCGTCGGGATCGTTCAACTCGGAATAGGCATTGCCCAGCTCCAGACCTCCGGCGAAGATTTCAAAGCGTTCGGCGAGCGCGGGGTCGTCGTCGCGGCGTTTGGCGAGCGGAGAGAGATCGGCGGGGAAGTCGTAGATCAACGTGGGCTGGATCAGGCGGTCTTCGGCGACGGCTTCGAACAGCAGACCGGTGAGCACGCCGTCGGAAAGCTGCGCGGATTCGATGGGAGCGCGCTGAGTTCGCCGGGCATAGAGATTGTACTGTTCGACGGCTTGCCGCGGGCCACCGGGGCGGGCCAAGTCGGCCGGCGTGGGCGCAGGGCCGGCCTCTTCCGGCCAGTAGCGGTGGATGGCTTCACGCATCGAAAGCCGCTGCCAGGTGGTGAAGTTGACCTGGTGCGCGCCATAGGGAATTGTCGTAGAGCCGCAGACGGTGCGAACCAGACCGGTGAGCAATTCTTCGGTCAGATCCATCAGATCGCGGTAGTCGCTGTAGGCCTGGTAGAACTCCAGCATGGTGAATTCTGGGTTGTGCTGCGTGGAGATGCCTTCGTTGCGGAAGTTGCGATTGATTTCATAGACGCGGTCCAGGCCCCCCACAACCAGACGTTTCAAATACAGTTCCGGAGCAATGCGCAGATAGAGGGGCAAATTCAACGCCTTGTGATGCGTGACGAAAGGCCGGGCCGTCGCTCCGCCGGCGATCAACTGCATCATAGGAGTTTCGACTTCGATGTAGCCCCGGGCATCGAAAAATCGGCGCAGCTCGGCAATCAGCCGGGCCCGCCGCTCAAAAACGCGCCGGACATCCGTGTTGACGAGCAGGTCGAGATAGCGTTGACGGTAGCGCACCTCGACATCGGCCAGGCCGTGCCATTTTTCGGGCAAAGGGAGCAAGGCTTTTGCCAGAAGCACAAGCTCTTCAACCCAGATGGTGAGCTCGCCGGTGCGCGTCCGGAACAGGCGTCCCGCTGCGCCGACAATGTCACCGATATCGAGCAGATGAAACAGCTCGAAGCCGCGCTCGCCCACGACATCTTTTCGAACGTAAATCTGCAAACGCTCCCCTTCCCCGAGCACGTGGGCAAAACCGGTTTTGCCGTGCAGGCGAATCGTCAGGATGCGGCCGGGAACGCGAACTGAAACCGGCTGAGCGTCCAGCTCGGCCGCCGTCCGAGAGCCGTAGTGCTGGAGCACGGCCGCCGGGGTGTGCGTGAAGACGAATTTGTGCGGGAACGGGTCGTATCCCAGTGCAGCGATCTGCTCCAGTTTGCGTTTGCGCTGAAGGAATTGGTCCTGCGGTTCAAAAAGCAATGAGCAGTCCTTTCCGTGGAAACCGGCGGGCAGTATAGCGAGAGGGTTTCGGACGGGTCAAGAAAGTGGCTCCCGAAGCGGTCTGGATTGCTATAATACACCCCCTTGCAACTGGCAGGGGGCGGATCATGGGGGTCAGAACCTGGCTGGGCGGATTGTGGAAGCCGCAACGCACTGTGCAGCAGGATTGGGTGGCTGCGCTGCCCGAGGCAAAGCGACGGCTGTTCGAAAAAGCGGTCGCCGAGCTCGAAACGCACTATGTCATGCTCAGCGTAGCGCTGAACGAAGCGCTGGGGCTGCGTTCGCAGGGCGCACTGGCAGGAGCACGCGAGCAGGCCGCCATATCGGGTGCGCTGGCAGGAATGTTTGCTGAACGTCTGCTGGGGGCATTGCGAGCGGTGGAAGACTGCAGCCGTCATTTTGCTGACCTGCCGCCGGTGACTCCGCTCAAACCAGCCCATTTCCGGGGCATGGGTGCGCAACTGACCGCCAGTTGGTCCCAGCTCTATTATCATGCCCTTTTCAGCGGAAGATTGCGATTCTTCCACAAGCTGGGAGCATTGATCCGGCTGGTGGAGGAGCTGGCGCGGCAGTACCGAACGACGGCAGAGGAAATCGCTTCGGGGGCTTCGACCGACCCCGCAAGCGATTGGACCCTGCTGGATCATTCGCACTATGATTTGAACACCTGCCTGCGGGAAACCATCGTGCTGCTGAAATCATTTTTGTGTGTGCTGCCGGTACAGGAAGTAGAGCAGTTCGAGGCCCGTTTAGGTGAACGGGTGGTGGGCCCTGTACCGGTCCACCAGTACCTGCGGGCTTCGACCTAGACGGGGTTGTGAATTCCAGAGAGAATAGGACTTGAGCAGGAAATAACACGCCGTCTGCGGTGGAGGCGGTTTGACCGGTTTGCCACCATGGCAGCGGAAAGTGCAGGTGTGCTTTTCCTGAACCGATAAGGACAACTCTTGGAGAGAGCTGCGCATCCCACTGGTCGGATGCGTCGCCACGGGTACTGTGCCCCGCGTGAGACGAATCCAAACGGAGGAGCTGCCAGAAGCGGAGCTGATCCGCCGGGCACAGAACGGGGATGCAGCAGCCTTCGAACGGATCTATCGGTTGCACGGTCGGCGGGTTTATTCCCTCTGCCTGCGGATGGTGGGCAACACGGCCGAAGCCGAAGACCTGACGCAGGAAGCGTTCCTGCAACTGTTCCGGAAGATCGAGACGTTCCGCGGCGAATCGGCGTTCTCGACCTGGTTGCACCGGTTGACGGTCAACGTGGTGCTGATGCGGCTGCGGAAGAAAACGCTGCCGGAAAGTTCGCTGGACGAGCTGACCGAACCGGAGGAAGAAGGCGGCGGAGCGCGGCGGGATATTGGTGGCCCGGATCCTCTGCTGAGCGGTTCGATCGATCGGGTGCATCTGCAGCGGGCCATCGAACAGCTTCCGCCGGGCTACAAAATGGTGTTCGTGCTGCACGATATGCAGGGATACGAACACAACGAGATTGCGGAGTTGCTGGGCTGCTCGATCGGAAACTCAAAGTCGCAACTGCATAAGGCACGGATGCGACTGCGCGAGCTGCTCCAGGAACAGGAACGGGAGCGGGCCCGGGCGAAACGGCAAGCCAGTCGCGCCGAACCGGCGGACTGAGCCTGCGGGCCCGACGGAAACGCCATGGAGTGCACAGAATTCACTGCGGAACTGGAACACGGGCCGGAAGGGCCGAACTCTCCGGCGGCCAGCCAGCACCTGGAAGTCTGCACGCGCTGCCGGAGTCTGGTTGCCGACCTGCGGGCCATCCAGCTTGCTGCACGGGCGCTGGAGCAGGAAGCGCCGGATCCTCCTGAGCACCTGTGGACAAACCTGCGCAGCCGTCTGGAAGAGGAAGGATTGATCCGTCCGCGGCGCTGGTATGCCCGAGTGGCGGACTGGACTTACCTGGTTCCGCGGCCGGCACTGGCCGGAGTCAGTTTTGTCCTGCTGTTTGCCCTGGCGGCGGGGACGGGGCTGCTGCGGCCGGCAACGGTATCGAACCTGCCCGTGCCCGAAGTGGATGCCGAACTGAGCGCAGAAATGCTTGCCGTGCGCGCACAGGTGAATCGGATCAGCCGGGCGGTACGGGACCCGATCGTCGCGGCTTCTTACCGGGAGAATCTGGCGATTGTGGAGAATCTGATTCGCCAGTGCGAGAAGGCGGTTCGCGAACAGCCAGACAACCTGCTGGCACGGGAATACCTCTACTCCGCATGGAGGCAGAAAGCGGAGCTGGTCGCGACCATCACCGAACGCGGAACTGTGGGGGCAGAATGAAGAACCGGATTCCAACGGCTGTGGACACCAAACCCCTCCTGGGTGGACTGCTGGCGGTGCTGCTCGCGCTGGCGGCACCGGCCCGGGCGCACCAGGTCGAAAAACGTTTCCCGGTGACCGAGCGCCCGCTGATCACCATTCGCAATGCCCACGGCAAAATCCGCGTGCAATCCTGGAGCCAGCCGGAGGTTCGGGTGGTGGCCACACACCCGAGCAACAAAGTAGAAGTGGATGCCGAGCAGATTGGCAACCGAATCGAAATCACCACGCACCGCCTGAGTGAAGACCTGAACCCGAGCGAGTGGGTCGCCGACTATCAAATCACCGTGCCGGAAGAAGCCGAGCTGCAGGTGCACACCGATTCGGGCGACATCTATGTGGAACGAGTTTTTGGCGACATGAGCTTCGACACGGTCACGGCGAATCTGGAGCTCCGCGAAGTCGCCGGCTATCTGGTCATCAAGACCATCGGCGGGTCGCTGGTCTGCATCCGCTGCGCCGGACGCCTGGACTTCCGGTCCATCAGCGGCAGCATCCGGTTGCTGGAGCCGATGACCTCCAACCTGTACGCGCAAACCAGTTCGGGCAGCATCTTTTTCGACGGGGAATTCCTGCGCGGGGGAATGTACCGTTTGCAAAATTCGAGCGGGCCCATTGAGGTGCGTTTCTCGGAGTCGAATTCGTTCGAGTTGAGCGCGAAGTCGGTGTTCGGCCGCGTGGAAAGCAACACAGACCTGCGGCCCCGCGCGCACTCCCCGGAAGCGTTCACCGCCCCGCGCGGCGCCCGCCGGATGCTCTCCGGCATCCACAACGAGGGACATGCCAAGGTCGAACTGGTCTCCTTCAGTGGTACAATCACCATCCGGAAGCGGGATTGAGCCGCTCCCGAAAACCGCACAAGCTGACCGCATGGCCGCAGCTTCTACCCGGCGCGCTCGCAGGCTGATTTGTCTGGTGGGCTTCATGGGCTGCGGGAAAACGACGGTCGGGCGGCGCCTGGCCCAGCGGCTGGGGTGGTATTTTGTGGACCTGGATGCGGAAATTGTCCGCCTGGCGGGCACCAGCATCACCCGCATCTTTCAGGAGAAAGGCGAGCCGGCGTTCCGGGATCTGGAGCATGAAGCGCTGCGGCGCGTGCTGGGCCGGGCCCAGGAAGCTGAACAACCTCTGATTCTGGCCCTGGGCGGAGGAACGATTGTGCAGGAGCGCAATCTGCAGTTGGTTCGTGCGGCGGAAGCCACGCTGATCTGGCTGGATTGCCCTGTCGAGGAGCTGTTGAAGCGCTGTGCCGGAGTCACCGATCGGCCGCTGTTCCGCGATGAGGATTCTTTTCGGAAGCTGTATGCGCAGCGACTGCCCTACTACCAGCAGGCCGACTACCGTGTGGACAGCACTGCCACACAGGATGAAGTCGTCGAGCGCATTGTGGCGCTCGACCTGATGGCCCCGGTGCGTTGATGTCCTCCTCGAAAGCCATCGGCACGATGTTGACCGCAGGGGCAGCTGTCGTCCTTGCGGTGACACTGGCCACCGCCGCAGGGCAGCGGGAGCAGGCCCGCGCGCGCCTGCCACTGGCCGAGGATCGGGGAACATTACACATCCTTCAGCAAGGGCGGCCGGTAGGCAGCGAATCGTTTCAAATCACCGCGAGCGGCAGCGGTTGGACTGCGCGCGGGGAAACCGAGCTGCAACTGGAAGGTGCCCAGGGGAAGGTGCGCAGCGAACTGCGGCTCCGTCCGGACGGTTCGCCCGAACGGTACGAGTGGACCGTAGAGGGACCGAGTCGCTCTGCAGCCATTGTGCGGTTTACAGGGACAACGGCTCAGGTGGACCTGCGCGTGGAAGGCGTGGCGCCGTTCCAGCAGGAATTTTTCTTCCAGGCGCAACCGGTGCTCATCCTGGACAACAACCTCTATCACCAGTATGCCATCCTGGCCGCTCTGTACGACTGGAAACGCGGGGGCGAACAGAGTTTTTCTGTGCTCGTGCCGCAAAGTCTGACGCCCGGAACGATTACCGCCGAGGCCTTTGTGCCCGCGGAAAATCCGGCCGGGAAAACCCTGCAGGGATTGCGCGTGCGCAGTGAGGATCTGGAACTGGAAGTGTATCTCGAGGAAGGACGGCGGCTGATTCGCCTGGCGGTGCCCGCAGCCGGCGTGGAGATTGTCCGAAAATAACTCGCACGCCCTCCTCCCCGCGGTAAAACGGCGGCCTGCGACCTCCCCAGAAAAGCAGAGAATGGCTGCTGTGGAGAGCCTTTTCGATCCCTCCTCTGCTTCCGCGACGGGTTAGAGAATCACGCGGCGACCTGGCCGGGTCCGTCCGCGTGAGGGAGGCAGTTCGATCTCTACGTTGAACGAAAGCGACTGCCCGCGACGCAGGACGTCGAGCCGCACGGTTTTCCCCTCGCGCGGGCTCCGCAGCTTTTCGCGGAGTTCGGCGAGGGTGCGGACGCGCTCGTTGTCGACCCGCAGGATGACGTCGCCAGCCTTCAGCCCGGCCTTTTCTGCGGGCGAGCCGCTGCGCACTTCACGCACCAGCACACCTTCGCCGTCGGGAACACCGAAGTATTCCGCCAGTTGTCCGCTCAGGTCTTCTCCCACAATGCCCAGCACGGGCGTGCCGGGGAAGAACTCTCTGAAAACCTCTATCCGGGGAGGAATCCGGAGTTCCAGATCCGGCTCCACCACACGAAACCGTTGCCGAAACCGTTCCTGCCAGCTTCCCAGTTCGACGGAAACGGTCTGCGAGCGCCCGTCGCGCCAGAGGGTGAGCTGCACGGTGCGGCCGGCGGGGGTTTCACGAATCATACGGCGGAACTGAACGGTGCCCTCGACGCGCTGGCCGTTGTATTCGATAATGACGTCGTTCGCACGAAGCCCCGCCTTGGCCGCCGGGCTGTTTTCTTCGACGTCGGTGACCAGAACTCCCCGCTCGGCGGGCAGCCGCAGTTCGCGAGCCTTTTCGGCGGTCACTTCAGCAATCGTGACGCCGAGCCACCCGCTGCTCTCCGTGTTCAGTTGCAGAATCTCCCAATCCTGCAGCACATCCGGTGTCGCGAGATGGGCGCGGAGTTGAGCGAGTTGTGCGGCTCGTTGTTCGAGCTCGTGCGTTCGGAGCTCGCTCAGGGCACGTTCGAGTTCAGTCTGTCTGGCACGCAGTTGTGCCTGCGCCTGCACAAGCTTCGCCTGCTGCTTGTGCAGTTCCTGCTCGACTCTGGACTGGAGCTGTTCGATGGCACGAGTCAGCTCCGCCGACTCCTGGGACTCAGGCTGCTGCGGGGGCACCGGCGTTGCCCTCGTGGCGGCGGTCGCTGCCACCACAGCGGCAACCATCAAGATCGCTCTACCACTGAATCGTGGCCGTATTGCATTCCACATGGTTTCCTCCGAATGCGCCCCGTCAGACCACGGGGCGCAGGGTTGCCACTCGAATCCCACCATTGACCGTCTGAAGACGAACCTTGGGGCCCGGCGTGCCGATGACGCCGTGAAATTCGCCGGCATCCGAGCCGGCTCGGCTCAACACCGGCAGTTCTGAGAAGAATTCGCCGTTCTGGCTGCTCACCAGCAGCTCGAGACCAGCGTGCGGAGGCAGAACAAGGGTCAGAGTGCCGTTGACGGTTTCGGCGGCCATCGCGCCCTCCCGAGCCAACTGGCGGAACTCGAGATACAAATTGCCGTTCGTGCTGCGGGCGTCGAACCGTCCGGTGGCCGCGAGCAATGTAATGTCACCATTGACGGTGCGCAGCTCCCCTTCGCCTTCGACACCCCGAACGGCGATATCGCCATTGACGGTTTCCACGCGTTCCAGCCGTATGCGTGCAGGGACGCGAATGCGGAAATCCACCTGCACATCGTTGCTTTCGTTTTCCGGATAACGCGCGCTCACGCGAACACGGCCCGGCTGGGCTTCGGCAAGGATTTGCACCTGTTCGAGCGCACCGAATTCCGAGCGTGCGATTTTGGTCGCTTGAATCAGCACGGCCTCGCGGTCCCAGGCCTCGATGCGCACCGACCCGTTGACGTTGCGCAGCTCGAGCGTTCCGTCCGGCTGCAGCGGGAGAGTTTGCGTGAATTCCTGCCTTTGCTGCGCCAGCAACGGCGCCGGCAGCAAAACCAGCAGGAAAGCAAAGGCCGCACCGCCGGCGCGGCTGTGCGGCTGAGCCGGTTTCTTCACGAAATGGGGCCACCTGCACATGGTCAGTTCAGCCGGAATTCGACGTCGACCGTGGTCAGTACCGGCACTGGCTCGTCGCCGAGCAGCGTGGGTGCGTATCTCCACTGCCGGACAGCGTCCTGTGCGGCTTCGATCAGCAGCGAAGGCCCGCCGAGAACTTTAACATTTTCCACGCGGCCGTCCTTGCCGATCAGCACTTCCATCCGGACCGTTCCCTGGATGCCGCTCTGGCGGGCTGTCGGGGGATACACCGGGCGGACGCTGGAAACCAGTTTTTTCATCTGCTCGCTGGCCGAGACGCGGACGTACCCGCGCAGGCGATAGAGCACGTGCTGGTGCAGGGATTCGAGGCGATGCACCGGCTGCTGTTCGAGCGTCTGCTGCAGAAGTTCCATCTGGCGACGAAACTGCTGCGCCTGGCGTTCCAGTTGCTGCTGCAGCTCTTCCAACTGTTTGCGGAAGCGCTGGTCATCGAGCGGGTTCAGCGTATCGGCATACTGGAGTCGAATGCTGCCACCGGCGGTGCGGAGCCGCAGCGGCTGGCCGCCGCCGTTCAGATCTCCCCGGGCACGCAGGGAGCGGCCCTGCGCGCCGGATTCGAGATACTGCAGCTCGAGAGGCAAATCGGGCGCGATGACCACCGGGTGCGGCGCACCTTGCACGAGGGCGTCGATGGTCAACGGGAGATTGCGCGGCAGATAGACCACGATGTCGCCCTGCTCGCTGAACAGCTCGGAAGCTTCCTGCAGCTTCCAATCGGGCAAAAAGAATGCCGTGATGCCACCGGCTTCGGTGCTGGCGCGAACCGGCGCGCCGACCTGAAGCAGTTGAATGCTGCCCGCGGAAGTTCGCACCTGAGCCGGCGCGAGAATCTGCAGGACCCGAATGCCGCCGCCACCGGTGCGCGCCGTGATCGCGCCGGAGGCCTGCCCGAAATCAATCTGGCCGCCCGCGGTAACTGCCGTGACGGTATTGCCGGCGCGGGAGAAGGAAATGTTGCCCCCACCGGTTTCTACTTCGGCCGGGCCGTCGATCTGTCCCGCGGCGATATGTCCTCCCGCACTGCGCAGCACGGCCGCACCCCCGACCGAGGAAACCCGGATATGTCCGCCCGCAGTCGTGGCGGTCAGGTTCGTGGAAACACTGCGTACGGTGATGTGGCCGCCGCGGGTTTCGAGTCGCGCCGGGCCGCGAACAGCACCCACGGAAACATTGCCGCCGCCGGTGCTGACGCGGATCTCGCCATCCAGGTCAGCGATTTCGACATTGCCAGCCTGTGTGACCAGTTCGAGATTGCAAGCCCGGGGCACGCGAACCTCAAAACGCGCCCAGAGGCGTCCACGGAATTCGCGTCCGGGGACGGTGCTGGTGATCTGAACCCCGTCAGGCGTGGTCTGCGCGGCAAGATGAAAACGTTGCAGCCGCTCTGCAGCCGCAGGGCCCGCTTCGGTCTCCAGCAGAACGCGATACTCCACCGTAGGCGCATCCTGGGTCACGACGCGGATACTTCCCAGGTCCGCTCGCAGGCGGAGCCACTGGCCGGGTCGAATCGGCAGATGACCCGAGCGCTCCGCGCTGAGCCGGCTGCGGGCATCTGCCGCCGGAGCCTTCTGCGGAGGGGCCGGCTGGGCAGCCGCAGAAACCGGCAAAAGCAGAACGAGTGCCACCAGCCAGAGCTGGCGCCGGTGATGCAGAGCGATAGGGCACCGAACGTCCATTCAGTAGACCTCGCGCGGACCGATGCCTTGCAGCGCAGCCGCACTCTGCATGCGGATGTACGGGTTGGGGTCGCGCTGCATGCGGTCGCGGAAGATTTCCAGCAAGCGTTCGTCCAGCCGCTCCGGAGCCCGCTCGACCAGCGCGCGGAGACTGTTGATGGCTTCGATGCGCACGCCCGGGTTTTCGTCGTGGAGCAAGCGGTCGAGCAAGGTCTGGCGGACCGAGTCGTCCGGCTCGAAGCCGCGCAGCACTTCGAGCGCCCGCAGGCGGATGGCCGGATTGCGATCGTTGCGGGCGACTTCACAGAGGGTCTGGCGCACCTGAGCATCGTCGCGCTCTGTCCCGAGCACGCTGAGCGATTCCATGCGCAGGCCGGGGTCGGCCTGCTCGAAGCTGCGCGCCAGGCGCATCAGGACCATCTTGACAGACTCGTCGTCCGGGGACCCTTCGAGCACCAGGGGGCGTTCGGCGGCAAGCTGAATGCCAACACGAGGCGTGCCCCCGGCACCGGTGTCGAGCCAGTGGATGCCTTCGACCTGCGCCTGGAGCAACTCCGCTTCCGAGGGTTGTGGGCGGACGGTCAGCACGGGCACGACGGACTCGTCGCCGGCGTGCTGGACCAGATAGGGCACGCCATAGCCAAGCGTGACGCCCAGCAAGAGGAGCAGCGCGGTACCCAGCGCGGGATGCACCGCCAGCCACGAGGAAGGGCGAAGCCACGCGAACCAGCGCTGCCGCGCCGGCGCCGCCAGATCGTCCAGAGTTTCCCCGAGCCGGGAACGACACTGCTCGAGCAGGCTGAGATCCGGTTCGAGCCGCGGCCTCGCGCTCAGCGACTGCAGAAGGGCGCGTTCGCGCGCCAGCGCCTCCACACACGCCGCACAGGCGGCGAGATGGGCTTCGAGGGCGGCACGTTCGGCCGCAGAAAGTTCGTCGCAAAGATAAAGTACCAACAGGTTCCCCGCAGCTTCACAGTGCATCGGCGGATCCGGTTGCCGGTGATTCATCGCCATACCTCCAGGCGACTGCGCAGTTTGCGGGTGGCACGGAAGAGCGAGTTTTTCACGGTCTCTTCGGTGGTGCCGAGCAGTTCGGCAATGGTGCGCAAACGAAGCCCTTCGTAGTGTCGCAGCTCGAAGACGAGGCGTTCCCGCGGAGAAAGATCCGCCAGCGCAGCCGCAATCTGCTGGCCAAGCTGCTTGCCGAGCAGGGAGCGTTCGGGATTGGCCTGCGCACGGTGTTCCATCTGGCGGTCGAAGAAATCCTCGCGCACGCTGGAGTTTTCCGGTTCGGCGAGCAGAGCATCCGGGGACTGGTCTTCGGGACGAGCGGCGCGGCGACGAAGATGATCCAGGCAGACATTCATCACGATGCGATAGAGCCAGGTGTAGAAGCTGCACTCGAAGCGGAAGCGATGCAGATTTTTGTAGGCCTTGAGAAAAGCTTCCTGATAGATGTCCCGCGCTTCCTCGGTATGCCGCACCAGGTTCAGCGCCAGCCGGAGTACGTCGCGGTCGTAGCGGCGAACGAGGGCTTCGAAGGCCAGACGGTCGCCCGCCTGGGCTTCGCGCACGAGCGTCTGCTCGTCCGCTGCCTTCGCGACGGCCTCTGCTGGGTTGCCCACCAAAGCGAAGGATATCCCTTTAGCTGGCATTCCCGTGCGTACCGCTTTCTCGAAGCTCAGCCAGATGGAAAAGCACACGGCAGATGCCGAGCCGTTGATCGTATCCTCTGTCGCTCAGCGGCGTCCTCTTCTTCACAGCGGGCTGCCGGTTTTCCATCTCCGGATCTCCGATTCCGGTCTCCCCAGACAACCGCCAAACTTGCCAGGCAGCGGCTGCACTCTTTATAGACGTATCAGAACCGCTCCGGTGAGCAAACTGCGCGGATTGCCTGTGGCCGGCCCGTCCGCCGCACCATTGATATAAGATGATTCCGCGGGCCAGCGTGTGGCCAAGCCAGCACTGCAGGTCACGGGGGCCATGGGAATCCGCCTGAATACCAGCGTCAAGTACTTGAAAGGTGTGGGGCCTGCGCGGGCGGCGATTCTGGCCGAACGCGGGATTACGACGGTAGCCGAGCTGCTGCACTATCTGCCGTTCCGCTACGAGGACCGTCTTCGGCTCACCCCCATTGCCCAGCTCCAGCCGGGTGGCGTCTACACGATTTCAGCGGAAGTGGAGAGCGGAGGCACAGTCCGTTTTCGCGGTGGCGCAAGGGAAGTCTACCACCTGGCCGTGCGGGACGCGAGCGGGCGGCTCTACTGCAAATTTTTTCACGGTGGCTACCTGGAACGCCGGCTCCGGCCGGGGCAACCCATCATTCTGCACGGAAAAGTGGACGTGGACCCGTACCGTCCGGCGCGGCTGGAGATGATCAACCCGGAATTCGAACTGCTCAGCACCGACGAGGAAGCCGATTCCACAGAAGTCAAGCGGATCGTGCCCATCTACGAAGCCATCGGCAAGCTGAGCGCCCGGGTACTGCGACGGATCATCTACGGCGCGCTGCAGAGCCTGGAAGAACGTTTCCCGGATCCCCTGCCTTCCGCCCTGCTGGAACGATACGGATGGCCGGGAAAACATGACGCGGTGGTGCGACTGCATTTCCCGGAACCTTCAGAGGAGCTGCGGCTGCTGAACGAATTTCGCACGGCAGCCCACCGGCGACTGATCTTCGAAGAGTTTTTCTTCTATCAGCTCGGGTTGGCTTTGCGGCGGCAGCAGCGCCGATCCGCGCAGGGGATTGCGTTTCGGGTACGGGAAGATCGCATTCGCGAGGCGGTGAAAAAAATTCTTCCGTTCAAACCGACCGCGGCCCAGAAACGGGTCCTGGGAGAAATCGCCGCGGACCTGGAGCGGCCGGTGCCGATGAACCGTCTGCTGCAGGGCGACGTCGGGAGTGGGAAAACTCTGGTGGCCCTGGAAGCGGCCACCATCGTGATTGAGAACGGATACCAGGTGGCGTTGATGGCCCCGACGGAAATTCTGGCCGTGCAGCACTATCTGTCGGCACGGCGCACGCTGGAGCGCGCCGGCTACCGGGTCGCGCTGCTGATCAGCGGCCTGAGCCCGTCCGAACGGGAACAGACGCGGCGCAGCATCCGCGAGCATACGGCCCAGCTCGTCGTCGGCACGCACGCGCTGATCGAGCCAGACGTGGAGTTTGCGCGGCTGGGACTGGTTATTGTGGATGAACAGCACCGCTTCGGAGTCCTGCAGCGGCTGCGGCTGATGGAGAAAGGCGGAACGCGCGGCGGGGAAATCCCGGATGTGCTCGTGATGACGGCAACGCCGATTCCACGAACCCTGGCGCTCACCCTCTACGGCGACCTGGACGTTTCCATCCTGGACGAGATGCCGCCCGGGCGCATCCCGCCGCGCACACGGTGGACGACCGAAGATCACCTGCCCGGTGTGTGGGAGTTCGTGCGGCGGGAGATCCGGCAGGGCCGACAGGCGTATATCGTGTATCCGGTCATCGAGGAATCCAAACAGGAGCTGAAGGCGGCCACGGCAGAATACGAACGACTCTCGCGGGACGTCTTCCCCGGGTTGCGGGTTGGATTGCTGCACGGTCGGCTGCGTCGGGAAGAAAAAGACCAGGTGATGGAACAGTTCCGGCGAAATGAGATTCAGATTCTCGTTTCGACGACGGTGATCGAAGTCGGCGTGGATGTGCCGAACGCCACGGTCATGGTGGTGGAGCACGCCGACCGGTTTGGGCTGGCCCAACTGCATCAGTTGCGAGGACGGATCGGGCGCGGGGGGCATCGCTCCTACTGCATCCTGGTGGCGCCGAAAACCGTGAGCGAAGAGGCCCGCACGCGACTGGAGACACTGGCGCGCAGCGCCGACGGGTTCGCCATCGCGGAGATGGATCTGAAGCTGCGCGGCCCGGGAGAATTTTTCGGCACGCGGCAGCACGGCGATCTCCAGTTCGTGCTGGCGCATCCGCTCCGCGACCGCGAATTGCTGGAGCTGGCGCGTCAGGAAGCCTTTGCGCTGGTCGAACGCGCGGACGCCGAAGTGCAACGGCTGGTGAAGTACCTGGGACCCAGGTGGTCCCGGCGGTATGCGCTGGCCACAGTGGGGTAATGCGTGCGCGTCATCGGAGGCATCTACGGCGGCCACCGCCTGCGCACCCTGCGCGGGTTGGCGCTGCGTCCGACCAGCGACCGTTTGCGCGAGACGCTGTTCAATATTCTGGGGTCTGCAGTATCGGGCTCGGTGTTCGTGGACCTGTACGCGGGTAGCGGCGCGGTGGGTATCGAAGCATTGAGCCGCGGCGCCCGACAGGTGGTGTTCATCGAAAAGCATCGTGCCGCAGTGGCCCTGATCCAGCGCAACCTGCAGGCGCTGAACATCCCCACCTCGAGGGGATCGAACCTGGAGGAAGAAACTGCCCGCGCATGGATTTTGGCCAGCGATGCGCTGTGCGGATTGGCACGTCTGGCGGAGCTGGGTTTGCGAGCCAATTTTGTATTTGCGGATCCGCCATATGCCGATGCGCGGGCCTGTCCAGCCGTGCTCGAGTATCTGGATCGTTCGAGCATACTCGATACGGCCGCCCAGGTGATCTTCGAGCATTCCCGGCGGCAACCGCTTCCGGAACACACGCGGCGGTTGATACGAGTCCGCGAAGTCCGCCAGGGAGATGCCCTGCTCAGTTTTTACCGGCTGGTTTCGAACGGATGCTCTGAGCAGGCTTTCGAAAATCGCCGTTGACAACGGCCAGTCCGCATCCCTGCCAGAAACGAAGCAGAACGAGGGGATGGCGACGTCTCGCGTTCCGCACACCTAGCCGCAAAAAATCCGCTCAGTTGTCCAGTACCGATGACTGTGCGACAGGCTCCGGAGGGTTTTCGAAAAGAGAGCAGTGGGCAGGAGTATAATGGTCAGGATGTCCCTGCCACCTGCATCCAAGCGTGTGCGGAGCTTTTCCGAACCACTGCTGCTGCCCGCCTGGGAGCCGAGGCGGAAAGCTATGGCCAGCAGCATCGCGGCTCTGCTCGCCGCACCGCGTCTCAAGCCGGCTCCCCGTCGCGGGGCCGCGCTGCATGCGGGAATATTTCAGCGCGACTGGCAGACACCGGGACAACCGGTGCGGGCGTTTCTGCTGTCGCTGGCCTGGCATCTCGTGGTCATCAGTTTTCCGTTTCCGGTGTGGAAAAATCCCGAAGCGCGTGCTCATCCGGCCCCACCCCAGGGAGAAATCATCTGGTACACGCCGCCGCGCACCCTGCCACGATTGCAGCCGCCGAAATCACGCGGGGAGGCTCCGCAGCCGCGGGCAACAACCGAGCCGGTGCGGGAATCTCTGGCCTATCATCCCCTGCAGCGGATCGAAGTAGCTGTGCCCAGGCCCACACATCCGCGGCAGACACTGATCCAGCCCGAACGTGCACCCGAACCACCGAAAATCCTGCCACCGCTGCCGAACATCGTGCAGTGGGCTTCGGCGCCCCAGGTACCCAAACCGCGCCTGAGCCCTCAGGCGCTTGCCGGCTCGCAGCTCCAGCCGCGGGCGCAAGGTCATTCACCCATCCCAGAGGCTACGGCTCCAAACCCCGTTGCACAGGGCAACGTAGCAGAGCTGAAGATCGCTCTGACTTCTCCCGCCATCCCGAAACCCCGGCTGGCCGTAGCGCCGGCTGTCCCTCGGGGGGCGGCTAACAGGCTCGAAGTGGAGGCTCTGGCAGCACCCGAGCTGGCTCCAGCGGGAGCAAGTCAACCTGTAGAATTGCACCGCGTGATAGCACTCTCCGCCAACCCGGCGGAACCAAAACCAGTGGTGGAAGTGCCGGCAGGCAACCTGACGGCTAATCTCGCTCTGTCTCCGGAAGGCTCCAAGACGGCTGCGGCCAGTGGCACCGGAAACGGCGAAGGCGGCAACGGCCCGGCAGGCGCGATGGAAGGGCCGGCAGGAGTACGCATCGAAGGCGGCGAGGCCCGGGAAAGCACCAGCGGCGCGAGCGTTGGGCCCTCGCCGGCCGCGGCGACGGCTGTGCGACCAGTTCCGATGCGTCCGCAGCCACGTCGGGAAGATTTCGACCTGCAGCGCCAGCCGATGCTTCCGTTGCCGGGGAGAATGGCCCTCGGGGCACCGACCCCGGGCGCGCTGCGAGGGAGACGCACCTACACGTTGCAGGTCAACATGCCCAATCTGACCAGCGCCACGGGAAGCTGGATTCTGGAATTTGCCGAGCTGTATCTGCCGGGCACGGTCCCGGCAAATTCCGAGGCGCAAGGGCACTCAACCAGCGGAGAGCTTTCCGGCCCCGAGGTGTTGCGCAAAGTCGACCCCCGCTACCCGCCCACACTGCGCGACCAGGGCGTGGCGGGCGAAGTCGTCCTCTACGCAATCGTCCGGAAAAATGGTTCCGTGGACAGCATCCAGGTCGTCCGCGGACTGCATCCGGAGCTCGACCGAAACGCCATGGAAGCGCTGGCCCAATGGAAATTCGAGCCGGCCCGGCGCAATGGCGAACCGGTCGAGCTGGAAGCAATCGTGCGAATTCCCTTCCGACCTGCTGCCCCGCCGTAATCCGCGCCGCGGGCGCTCAGCCGGCAAGCGAAGTTTCCAGCAGCTTCACCAGCGCCCAGAGAGTGTGGTTGACCGGAGTGGGCACTCCGAGTGCGCGACCGCGCTGGACGATGAACCCGTTCAAGGCGTCGATTTCGGTTCGCTTGCCCCGTGCGATATCCTGCTCGGTGGAAGAAGTGGCCGGGCCGAGGCTGTGCGCCAGTTGCAGTCCTTTTTCCACCAGGTCTGCAGCCGGAAGGGCCACGCCTGCGGCACGCGCTACAGCGATGGCTTCCCGGGCAGTGGCCATCATCACCTCCCGGGCGGGTTCGTGCGCCGCAGCGCGTGCGTAGCTGGCTCGAGTCAGCGCGGAGACCGCGTTGCCGGCACAATTTATGACCAGCTTGGCCCAAAGTTCGCCCTGGATGTTTTTCGAGACTTCACAGGGCACGCCGGCGCTCTGGAACAGTGTGGCAAGCTGCGCGGCCCGCTGGTCCAATTCCGGCGGTTGTTCCGGAAGACGTCCCACCACCAGGCGGCCCTGGCCGGAGTGTTTCACGTGTCCCGGGCCGGCCATGGCCGCAGCGACATAGACGACCGCGGGGAGCGCGTGCCGGCCCGTGGCGACCTCGATGCGGACCACGTTGTCCACGCCATTCTGCAGGCTGACGAGCAGCGCAGACGGAGAAAGATGCGGCGCGAGCGAGCGGGCTGCAGTTTCCGTATCGTAGGATTTCACACAGAAGAGAACGACATCGGCGTCGCGTGCAGCCTCGGGTGTGGTGGCGGCCGTCACAGAAATGGACTGCTGAAACTGCAGCGTGTCGAGAAACAATCCCCGGGCGCGAATGGCCTCGACGTGCTGCGCACGCCCGATCAACGTGACCGGCAGGCCAGCCCGCGCTAGCATCCCGCCAAAATAGCAGCCGACAGCACCGGCCCCGAACACGGCGATACGAGGACTTTCGGCATCGGTGTGCAGTGGCAACGTCCCCTCCCAATCCGGGCGGCTACACGGCCAACAGGGCCAGCAGACGCTCCAGGTCGCGTTCTGTGTTGTACAGATGCGGGGCGATGCGCAGAGCGCCTTCCCGCAGGCTGACGATGACTTTGTTTTCGTGCAATTTTTGAAACAGCGCAGCGGTGCTGTCCGGAGAACGCCCGGCCAGGCAGAGGAAAGGACCGCGGGCAGCGGCGTCGGCGGGGCTGGCCAGCACGCAGCGGTCGCGGGGCAGGCGCTCGATGAGCAGGTTGAGCAAGCGCTGATTGTGCTCCCAGATCGTAGAGATGCCCACGCGGCACAGAAACTCAAGCGAAGCGGCCATGGGCAGCAGGTTCAAGAAGCTGCCCGTTTCCGGCGCGTCCCAGCGGCGCGCTTCCGGCACCGGCCGCCAGCCATTGCGGCCGAGGGATTCAAAACGCTCTGCGCCCTCCAGAGCCATCCAGTAGAACGGCGCCGGTGCAGAGAACCGCTCCGAATCCAGCAGCTCGCGACGAAGCCAGAAGAAACCCGTGCCATAGGGGCTGAGCAACCATTTGTAGCCGGCACAGACGGCGAAATCGGCGCCCAGGGCACGGAGTTCGAGCGGCATCGCTCCCGCACACTGGCTGAGGTCGAGCAGCAGCAGCGCGCCGACGTCACGACAGGCCGCGGCCAGCCGTGCCGCATCCACTCGTGCGGCGCTTTCGAAACGCACCAGACTGGTGGAGACCAGCCGAGTGCGCGGCGTGAGCCAGTCGAGGAAGTCTTCGGCGGCAAGGAAACGCTGACGGCGGGCACGCACGAGTTTCACAGTGAGGCGGCCGGCCTCAGCCAGGGGCATCCAGGTGGCGAAGTGGGCCGGGAATTCTCCTTCAGCAATCAGGACTTCATCCTCCGGAGACCAACGGATGCCGGCGGCCACGGCCGCCAGGCCGGCAGAAGCACCGGTCGTGACAGCGAACTCGCGCGGGTCGCCACCCAGCATCTGCGCCAGAAGCTGACGGATGCGGTTCGGCCACTCGAAGTAGGCCGGGGCAGGCAGTGTAGCGGGATTTTTCTTCCACTCGAGCGCCTGCTGCAGGGCATGCACGGCGGTGCGCGGGAGCGGCCCCTGCGCAGCGACGTTCAGGTAGACGACGTCGTCGAATTCGAAAAAATGTTGACGCCAGTCCTCTGCGGGCTGCGCTCGACGATTCATATTCCGACCGTGGCGCCCCGGCACGTTGCGCGGGGAATCATTTTAGAAGTGGTAGCGCAGACTGCGAAAGCTCGGCACAACAAGAAGCTTGCCCGAGCCACTGCGGATTTCAGCATGTTCCAGCTCCCAGGTAGCCGGATGGGGGATGAAGACGGCATTCAGACCTGCGGCGAGTGCCGGGTTGATGTCGCTGCGGGGGCTGTTGCCGATCATCCACGCGCGGGATTTGACGATGCGATGCTGCCTGACGATGCGGTGGTATTCCGAAACATCTTTTTCCGGAACGATTTCGACAGCATGGAAGAACGCCTGCAGGCCGGACTTCTGAAGTTTGGCGGCCTGTTCGGCAGGTTCTCCTTTGGTCACCAGGATGAGGCGGTGACGCGCGGCCAGGTACGCCAGGGTTTCCGGCACGCCTTCCAGAATGACCGGGGTGACCGATTCAAGCTCACCGAGCAGTGCGGTGATGCGCTCGCGCAGATGCGGGCCGGCCAGTTCGCCGGCCAGTGCCAGGCAGGTTTCCTCCAGGGAGCGGCCGAAGCTGCGGACACCATAGCCGTGCTGCTGGATATTGCGTCGTTCGGTTTCGTTCAGGATGCGGCGGACATATTCGGGGGAATAGCCGAGCGGTTCGAGCAGGGCGATGCATTCGGCAATGGTTTTTTCAAAATAGCGGTTGTTTTCCCAGAGGGTGTCGTCTGCGTCCACCAGCAGGGTGTATTTGGCCATCTTGGAAAATCTGGGCAGCCATCGGCGACCGGCGGCTCCGCAAGTGGTGCCGGCCGCAACCTGACCGTTCAGGTTTTGCGTTCGACCGCGCTCAGCCGGTCGAGAATGGTCGCGGCCAATTTCTGAATCTCACCGTAGCGGGCGATATATTGCTGGAAATCACGATTCAGTTCGACCGCGAGCTCGGCTGGCAGCCGGGCGCGCAGAATCATGTCGCGCAGGTGCACGGGATGGGGCAGGATGGCATCTTCCTGCAATTCTTCCAGAGCGGTTTTGGCGTCGTAGTGATACATGGTGGCCTCCGCGGGCGGATGAAGGTCTATTCTACCTGCCTGCGCGCCAAAGGGACACAGCGAAATGGGGGCAAGGTCAGGCGGGCGCGGGGAGGAATTCGTAGCGATCGATCCGCGCGGCCACGCCGCGATGGCTGTTCAGCGGCTCGACGCGGACGACCTCGCCGAAGCAGCGGATGTGCACATCGCTGGCCAGGGTGATCTCCTTGGGGAGGGTGAGGATGAACTCGATCGGCATGCCCTCCTCGAAGCTGCCTTCGATCAGAAAGTACAGGCCGCGAAAGCTGACATCGCGCGTTTCCGCGCGAAGTTCGCTGTCGCCAGCGTCACCGGGGCGGCGGATCATGACGGGCAGATTCAGGGCAAACCGGCGCGAAGCACGGCGTTCGGTTCCGTTTGCCATATTTCCCTCTGCACCAGGAAAGTCACTGCAAAGCTAACATCCTAAACTATACCGCGCAACGCGGCGGATGTGGAAATTTTGTTCGCGGGCAGATAGGGATGCCGAATCCATCCCACCACGGTACACTGCTCCACGCTGCAGCGAACGCGAAAGCAGCGGGTAGCACGAGCCATGAGGAAAACGTTTCACCGGGAAGTCTTTTTGCAAGGCCCGGCCGGGCGACTGGAAGCCAGCCTGTGGGTATCAGAGGCGGACGAGACCGGCGGGTCGGTGCGGCTGGCGGGGCTCGTCTGCCATCCCCATCCGCTCTACGGTGGCACGATGCACAACAAGGTTGTCTTTCAGGTGGCCCGCACGCTGCATGCGCTGGGGTTGCCGGTGCTCCGCTTCAATTTCCGCGGCGTCGGGTTGAGCCAGGGCAAACATGACGGTGGGCGAGGAGAGCAGGACGACGTGCGCGCGGCGCTTCGCTATCTGTCCAAGCAGTTTCCGCAGAGTCGTCTGGTGCTGGCGGGTTTCAGCTTCGGCGCCTGGGTAGGGCTGCGCGTGGGCTGCGAAGAATTGCCTGTCGTGGACCTGATCGGAGTGGGTCTGCCCGTGGACAATTCCGACCTTTCCTACCTGAAGCACTGCACAAAGCCGAAGTTGATTGTGCAGGGCACGGCAGATCCATACGGGGCGCGAGCAAGCGTGGAAGCGCTCTACGCCCAGATGCCGGAGCCACGTGCGCTGGTCTTCGTAGAAGGCGCCGACCATTTTTTCACCGGCCGACTCGACGCAGTGGACGCTGCCATCCGTCAGTGGCTCCCACAGCAACACCCGGAGCTGCGCGCACCGGCCTGATCCGGTGCGGGCCGGGGTGCGCTGCTGACAGCACACGGACCTGGCCGGCGGCGGAGCGCGCCGTACGGAATGACAAACGGCAGCATTTCCCCGGATGCGATAGAATGCCGCCAGCACTGCGGGAGTCGCCCGTGCCGGTGCAGTGACGTTCGGGCGACTCGGCCGCAAACACACCATGCAGGCTGCTCGTCAGGCGAAACTGTTTGCCCCACGCAAAGCCCCGGAGATCTATCTGGATGTCGAGACGCTGCGGCTCTCGCACGAAGTCGTTGGCGGCTGGAAACGCATCTGCGATTTCGGGCTGGCGGTGGCCGTGACCTGGGACGAAGTCCATGGCTTTCGGGAATGGTATGAAGAGCAAGCGCCGGCACTGGTCAGAGAACTGGCCGCGACGCCCAGAATCATTACCTTCAACGGCGAGCGCTTTGACCTCCAGGTGCTGAGCAAATACGCCAATGTGAGCCCGCTCTATCCCAAATCCCTGGACCTGATGAAAGAACTGGAGAAACGGCTGGGGCATCGAGTGCGCCTGGAAAGCGTGGCGCGCGATACTCTGGGAATCAGCAAAACCGGCAGCGGCGAGGATGCGGTGCACTGGTGGCGCGCAGGCAACCGACAGAAAGTGGTCGAGTACTGCCGCAGGGATGTGGAACTGCTGCGCGAGCTGGTGGCCTATGCGCGAAGCCACCGACACATCGTGTTGGACGGAAAGCAGATTCCGGTGAACTGGGACTAGGCACCGGACGGGATGGTCGGGGGTGTGGGACCAGGTCCGGATGAGGGACGCAGCAGTCGCGCACAGGCACGCAGAATGCTGCGGTAGGGCCACTGCTGAGCGGCAAACACAATCTCTCCCTGTCGTGGCTGCGCATAATACCAGCGCGCCAGCAACGACAGGTGGTCTGCTCGCACGGTGAGCGCAGCGGGATCAGGCACGGCGGTCGCGGACTCCTGCGGCGGTGTGGCGGCGGGCAGTGCCCCGAGCTGTTCGCGCAGGAGCTGCTCGGCCGAACGCGGCTGGCCAGCCAAGGCAGCGAAATCCAGCGACACCGGAGGCGCCAGCTCGGCGCGAACCAGGGGAAACAGCAGCACCGAATTCTCTGCAGCGGCGCGTTGCAGGATGACGGCATGGAGCGCAGGCAACGGTGCGACCAGCTCGGGCAGCCCGCGCAGTACAGCTTCGACGCGTTCGAGCCGGCGGTGCAGCGCTGCCGCACGTTCGAATTCCAGCGACAGGCTTGCCGCATCCCGTTCCTGCTCGAGCGCAGCCGCCAAACTCTGTCCGCGACTGGAAAGGAACGCCAGCACGCGCTCCACTTCGGCCTGATAGTCGGCGTCGGTGCATCCGGCAAAGCAGGGTGCCAGACACATTTTCATCTCCGAATAGATGCAGCCCGGAAAAGACGGATCCCGTCGGATGCGAATCTGGCAGCGGCGAATCTTGAACAGATCGAGAAATTCAGCCGCGAAGCGATCTGCGGCGCGACGGGAAGCAAACGGGCCGAAGTAGAAACCACCGTCCGCAGCCAGGCGACGCGTCACCGAGCAGCGCGGGTAGGGATTGCGCAGGTTCACCTTCAGCAGGACCGGTCGGCGCAGGCGGAGCAGTTCGCGATACCGCTGCGGGAAGAAGCGGCGAGCGAGCGCGTAGAGGGTGAGATCCTGTTCGAAGGCGGAACCCGTCAGGCGGTAGCGGAGCTGTCCAGCAAACGTTCGCAGATTCAGACTGCGGCTCGGGCTGGCTGGCCCGCTCAGCAGACGTTCCATGCGGCGGCGCAGGTTGGCCGTTTTACCGAGGTAGGGCAGCGCACCGGGGTGGCGCGGTTCCAGGAGAAAGACGGCCGCGCGCGGGGGCAATGCCGAGAAAAAGTCCTGCTCCCGCTCCGGCAGAAACGGCTGAGCGCAGTCCAGGGGCAGCACCCCGTCAGGATACAACAGGCTGGCGGCAACAGAACGCTCAGGAGCGAAGCACCCAGTTGGCGATGATCAGGCGCTGGATTTCGCTGGTCCCCTCGTAGATTTCGGTGATGCGGGCGTCGCGGTACATGCGCTCGACGGGATATTCCCGGCTGTACCCATAGCCGCCGTGAATCTGAATGGCCTTGTGCGTGACGCGGGTGGCCATTTCGCTGGCGAAGAGCTTGGCAATCGAGGCCTCCAGGGTGAACCGGGCGCCGGTGTCCTGTTTCCAGGCCGCTTTGCGGGTGAGCAGGCGGGCGGCTTCGATTTCGGTGGCCATGTCGGAAAGCATGAACTGAATGGCTTGAAAGCTGGCAATCGGCTGACCGAAGGCGGTGCGCTGCTGCGCGTAGGCCAGCGCCTGTTCGAAAGCGCCCTGGGCGATGCCCGTCGCCTGCGCCGCGATGCCGATGCGTCCGCCATCCAGAGTGGAAAGCGCAATTTTGTAGCCTTCGCCTTCTTCTCCCAGGCGGTTTTCTACGGGCACTTCGCAGTCGGTGAAGGAAAGTTCCACACAGGCCGTGGCATGAATGCCGAGCTTTTTCTCTTCCTTGCCGACTTTGAAACCGGGCATGCCTTTTTCGACGACCAGCGCGGTGATGCCTTTTTCGCCGCGCGCGGGATCGGTGTTCACGTAGACGATGGCAGCATCGGCCACCCCGCCGTTGGTGATCCAGGCTTTTGTCCCGTTGACGATGTAGCGATCGCCTTTGCGCACCGCGCGGGTGGCCAGTGCGGCGGCGTTCGAGCCGGCCTGCGGTTCGGTGAGCGCGTAGCAGCCGATTTTTTCACCGCGCAGAAAAGGCGTGAGCAGGCGCCGTTTCTGCTCCTCGGTGCCGTAGCGATAGATCGGGTCGCAGTACAGTGAGTTCTGGACGGAAAGAATGACCCCGGTCGAAGCGCAGACGCGGGAAATTTCTTCGATCACGATCGTGTAGGCGACGTGATCGAAACCGGCTCCGCCGAGTTCTTCCGGAAACGCCACGCCGGTCAGTCCCAGCGCCGCGGCCTTGCGGAAGGTTTCGTGGGGGAACTGGCCAGTTTCGTCAATCTGAGCGGCGAGCGGCTTCACTTCCGCGTTGGCGAATTCACGAACCGTTTGCTGCAGGAGTTTCTGTTCTTCGGTCAGGGCGAATTCCACGGGCTTCTTCTCCGATGACGGTCATTCGCAGAAAAAAGATTGTAGGCGGCGGAAGGCTCGCTGAAAAGCAGAAATGCGCGGGGCCGGCGTCGCTACTCGTGACCGGCGGCCTGGAAGGCGCGGCGCAGTTTCTGAAAGGTGGTGGTCAGGTCTTCCGGTTCGACGCGGGTTTCCGCAACGGTGGTCATGAAATTGGTGTCGCCCGTCCAGCGCGGCAGGATGTGCAGGTGGAGATGTCCGGTGACCCCTGCGCCCGCGCAGCGGCCCAGGTTCATGCCCAGATTGAAACCTTCGGGATGGTAGGTGGCCTGCAGGGCCCGCTCGGTGCGCCGGGCGATGAGCATCATTTCGGCCAGAGTTTCTTCGTCACAACTGGCCAGGTCCGGCAGGTGCGCAAAGGGCACGACCATGACGTGACCGGTGGTGTACGGGAAGCGGTTCAGGATAACGAAATTTTTTCTACCGCGAAATACGATGAGACTCTGTTCATCGGACAGGGTCAGGGCGTCGCAGAAGATGCAGCGATCGTCCTTGTGCGGGTCGGAGACATAGCGATAACGCCAAGGAGTCCAGAGGTAGTCCATAAGCGCTCAGGCGCCGGGGTTAGCCCTGCGGGGCCGGCTCGACGGATGCGGCCGGTTCGGCGGGCCGCTGGGCGTTGACAAATTCTCTCAGCTCACGGCTGGGCTTGAAGTAGGGAATCCGTTTCGGGGGAACTTCCACCTTTTCGCCGGTTTTGGGGTTGCGACCGATGCGCCCGCGGCGCTGCCGGGTGCGGAAGCTACCGAAGCCGCGGATTTCGATTTTGTCGTCCTGCTTGAGTGCCTGAATGATGCTTTCAAAAACCGTCTCCACGATCATTTCCGATTCTTTTCGCGGCAACTCGGTTACCCGGCAGACTTCTTCCACCAGGTCGGCTTTCGTCAACGTCGACGTTTTCATCGCAATACCCCGCTGAAAAATTTGTTTGCCCTCGCTTCCCCTCGAAACCGTGGAACCGCTTTGGGTGATTGCATACCACCAACCGTGCCCGCGGGTAAACTCTTTTTGTGAGCTACCGGCACAGCCGGTGATACCAGCAGCTCAGGACGACATTTCCCGCTTCGAGAGAATCGCATCTCCAATCGTGGCGGTGGGGGACGATCGGGAAGAGCGATACTCCTGAATTTCTCGCCGTTCGGACTGCTTGACTGCGGCGCGGTAGCTCAAACCGATTTTATGCTGATCGGGGTTCAGTTTGATGATTTTGAATTCGTACTCGCGGCCGATCTCCAGACCACCGGGCAGCGGGCCGCCATCCCGGATGGTCGGCAGCTCCCCTTTTTTGCTGCGGCGGCCTTCGATTTCGGTGATGTGGCACAGGCCTTCGATGCCTTCGGCCAGCTCCACGAACACGCCGAAGCGCGTGGCGCGCGTCACCTTGCCGCGGACAACGTCATTCACCTTGTGCTGCTGGAACCAGCCGGCCCAGTGGTCGTTCAACTGTTTCAACCCGAGGGAAAGGCGGCGATTTTCCCGGTCGATCTTGAGGACTTTGGTCTGCACCGTCTCGCCTTTTTTCAAGATTTCGCCGGGGTGCTGGACCTTCTGCGTCCAGCTCAGATCGCTGATGTGGATCAGACCCTCGATGCCCTCTTCGATTTCCACAAACGCGCCGAAATCGGTCAGGTTCCGGACACGGCCGGTGACCGTGGAGCCGACCGGGTACTTTTCCTCGAGCGAATCCCAGGGATCCGGCATGGTCTGCTTCAATCCGAGAGAGATGCGGCGCTGTTCGGGTTTCACATCGAGAATCGCCACTTCCACCGTATCGCCGACCGAAACGATCTTGGAGGGATGGCGGGTGCGGCGGGACCAGCTCATCTCGCTGACGTGAATCAGGCCTTCGACGCCCGGCTCGAGCTCGACGAAGGCACCGTAGTCGGTGACGCTGATCACCCGGCCGCGCGCGCGCGCGCCGATCGGGAACCGTTCCGGTACCGTGGCCCAGGGATCGGGGAGAAGCTGCTTGCGTCCCAGCGAGACGCGCAACTTTTCCCGGTCCAGCTTCAGAACCATGACCTCGATTTCGTCACCGACCTGGACGGCTTCCGATGGGTGCGTGATCCGTCCCCAGGCCAGGTCGGTGACATGCAACAAGCCGTCCAACCCGCCCAGGTCTACGAACACGCCGTAATCGGTGATGTTCTTGACCCGGCCGCGGACCACCGCGCCTTCGCTCAGCGTTTCGAGCAGTTGCGTGCGGCGCTGGTTCTGTTCCTCTTCGAGAACGACGCGGCGACTGACCACAACGTTGCCGCGCTTGCGATTCAGTTTCAGCACGCGGCAGGTGATCTCCTCCCCTTTCCACGCCTCCAGGTCCCGCACCGGACGAAGATCCACCTGCGAGGCCGGCAAGAAAGCGCGAATGCCCACGTCCACCACCAAACCGCCTTTGATGCGGTCCACCACTTTGCCGGTGAGCGTGGTGTGCTTGCGGTAGGACTGTTCGACCAGTTGCCAGGCGCGACGGCGGCGGGCACGGAGGTAGGAGTAAAGCTGATAGCCTTCTTTTTCCTGACCGAGCGGTTCGACTTCGATTTCCTGGCCGACCTCGAACGGGAGTTGCCCTTCGAACTCCAGCAATTCCTGTGCCGGCACCATGCCTTCGGACTTGGTGCCGACGTCTACGACGACGCCGAGCTCGGTGATGGCGACCACGCGACCCGAGATAGTTTCCCCCTGTGCGGGAGCTTGCTGGGGTGCCGCGTACTGCTCGATCAGCGCATCCAAACTGGATAGGGTCGCTGGCTCCGCTTCCTCGGACGAAGGCTCGGCAGACGGTGAGCCTGCCTCGGCCGGCGAAGCCGTGAGGGGAGCCACCGGTTCCCCGGCTGGTGCAGCGCCCTCGGGCTCGGCAGCCATCTTCTGAGTTTCGCCAGGATGTGGCGGGGCTTCTGGCTGCGCCTGCGGTTCCGCCACCGGCTCGGCGGCGGGTTGGGGGTTGAGCTTTTCGGTCTCGGCCGACATTGCCGCGGCCTCCGCACCAGATACTGCGCCCTGAGCCGAGAAGTCTTCCTTGGAACTCCCGAGTTGGGGGAGAAAACCAGGAAGGGCGCCGGGCACCCGGGTCAGTGCCCAAACGCGCGAATCATACGCGGCAGGGATGGGAGTTGTCAACCGCTGCGGCCCGGGGAAGACGGACGTGCAATTCCGTCACGAGCGAGCTGTTTTCGCACAAAAAAAAGACAAAGGCGCATGCAGCTGGTCCCGCGGGGGTGTGGCGGACAGCACGCAGAACCACCGTCGCAGTTAGACGCGGTCAACGCTGCGGGCGCGGCGGAATTCCCTGCGGTAATCCGGCGCCAGGATTTCCACCGTGCGGCACATCTCGTAGAGGCGTGAACGGATGCGCTGTCCGATGCGGTCGGTGAGTGTTTCTTCGGTACGAGGCAGCTCCGCGCCCGTGGGAAGAACGGCCGGAACACGTTCGCGAGTTTCGCGGTCGAGATAATTCGTCGTAATCAGGGTGACGCGTTTGTCGTTGTAGCGCGCGTTCAGAATGTGGCCGAGGGTTTCGAGCGCCCAGGCAGAAGGCTTGCTGGCACCGAGGTCATCGAGCAGGAGCAGTTCGGCGTTCAGCACCGGCTCCAGCACGGCCAACTCCGAAGTCTGGCTGAGGGCGTTGTAGCTGCCCTGGATTTCCTTGAGCAGCTCCCGGTAGTCGTAATAGAGGCCCTGATGCCCGCGCAGCACCAGCTCTTTCAAGGCGGCCACGGCCAGATGCGTTTTGCCCACCCCGCAGGGCCCCATGAGCAGCAGGCCGTGTTCGGTGCCTGGGCCGAAGTCTCGGGCGAAGGCCTGCACCAGCAGCCGGGCTTCAGCCAGCGAACGATTCCAGTTTGCGGCGAGGGGATCTTCGTCGTAGACGTCGGTTTCGAAATTTTCGAAGTCGCAGTGTTCGTACCGTCGCGGGATACGCGCACGCTCGAGCGCCCGCACGAGGCGATCTTCAGCACGGCAGTCGCAACGCACAGCCACGCGGCGCACCGCGTCGCGCTCTTGCACTTCAACCGTTTTCCAGCCGGTTCCCGAACAGAGCGCGCATTCTGCTCGTGCCATAGTCACAAGATAGTGGAGCTACGGCAGAGTGGCAAGCTGGTGGGGATGTGGAAAGCGGGTCGGACTGTGGAAGGCAGTGCGGTGGCCGCGGCGTTACCCGACGACTTTGATCCCGCGCGGCCGGCCGATGCGGACAATGGCTTCGTGGACCTTGCGTCCCTGGGCCGAGCTGAGCCCGCGCAGCAGCTCTTCCTGCACGAAACGGACGAATTCTTCCATCTGCTGCTGCATCTGCTGCATTTTCTCCCGCATGTTCAGAATGATTTCCACACCGGCCAGATTCACACCCATTTCGCGGGTCAACGTCAGAATCACTTCCAACCGCTCCAGGTCCTGGTCGGTGTAGAGGCGGGTGTTGCCCTGCGAGCGCGAGGGTTTCAGCAGGCCGACGCGCTCATAGAGGCGCAACGTCTGCGGGTGAATCTTGTACAGTTCGGCGACCGCGCTGATCATGTAGCCGGCCCGGGCACGTTTTTTCGTTTTTGCCGCCATGCGAAGCACCTCAACTGCTGGCCCGCGCGAACACTTCCTGGCGCGGGTTTTCCGGCGTCAGTCGTTCGAGCTCGCGCAGCAGGTTGCGCACCCGCTCGTCTACCGGCTGCGGGACGACCACCTGGACTTCGACGATCTGGTCGCCGCGCACGCCCGGCCGACGCGCCGAAGCCACTCCCTTTTCGCGCAAACGGAATTTCTGTCCGCTGCTGGTGCCCGGCGGGATGCGCAGCAGGGCGCGGCCATCGATCGTCGGGACTTCGACCTTGGCGCCGAGCGCGGCTTCCGTGACCGTGATCGGAACGACGGTGTAGATGTCGTCGCCGCGTCGATCAAAATACGGATGGGGCTGCACGCGCGTGATCAGGTAGAGGTCGCCCGGCGGCCCCCCGCCGGGTCCGGCATTGCCGTAGTTGGGAACGCGCACGCGCGAACCCGTCTGCACGCCGGGAGGGATGCGAACGTCAATCGTTTCCAGGCGCTGCACCAGGCCCTGCCCGCCGCAGCGACGGCAGAGGTTCTGCAGCCGGCCGGTGCCGCCACAGCGCGGGCAGGTCAGGTTGAAGCGCAGGCCGCGCGCCGTCTGGGTGCTGCGACCGGTGCCCCCGCAAGCCACGCAACTCTGGCCAATCCCGCTGGCGCCCGCACCACGGCATTCCGGGCAGATGTCCAGACGGGTGATCGTGACCTTCTTCACCGTGCCGCGAATCGCTTCCCAGAACCCGATTTCGATTTCGTATTCGAGATCCGTGCCGCGCTGCGGGCCGGTGTGTGGTGGCGCAGGCTCTGCGCCAAAGCCGCGGAAGAACTGACTGAACAGGTCGCGGAACGACGTGCCCCCCACCCCGCCAAAATCGAATCCACCGAAATCGAAATGAAATTCGCCCGGGCCGGCCTGCGCTCCGGGGGGTGGCCCGCCCGGATAACCTTCGGCGTAGAAGCCGAACTCGTCGTAAATTTTGCGTTTCTTCGGATCCGAGAGTACTTCGTAGGCTTCCTGAATCTGCTTGAATTTTTCTTCGGCGGCCTTGTCCCCCGGATTCAGGTCGGGGTGGTATTTGCGCGCAAGGCGGCGATAGGCCTGGCGAATCTCTTTCAAGGAGGCCTTGCGGGGCACTCCGAGCAGTTCGTAGTAATCCGGTTTGGTCGTCGTGGGCATAACTCCTCACATCGAACCGAACGCGGCGAGAACTAGAGATTCGACCAGCGCTCGTTCAGCGCGGCCAGTTCCTGCTGCTCCTGGAGCAGGGCTTCGCGCCGGCGGCGCTCCTCCTCGGAGCGCGCCGGCCAGCCCGCGGTTTTCTGGTTCGCGCGTTCAATCCACTGATCCAGCAGGCGAACCTTCTGCACCACGCTGCCGCTGTCGGAGCGGAAGCGGAGCACGGTGCCGCTGATATCCACCGAACGCGGAGGAAAATCCGCCGGCGGATTGGGCTGGGCCTCATAGAAAAAGCGTTTCCAGTCGGCCCCGGGCGATTCCGAAAGCAGAACCTGCACGAGGTAGAAATCTTCGCGCAGTTTCTGCACAGCCTGGGGCGGACCGACGCGCCGAATGGATCGAGCCGCCGTCATCCGCTGGCTCCTTCCTGCCCGCTCCCACCGCGGATGGGAACAGATCAGTTGGGCTTTTTCGACTCGTCTACGTCCACGTACTCGGCGTCGATCACCTCGCCGGAACCGCCCGCCGTGGCCGTTGTCGCTCCGGCGCCGGCGGCGCTGGCACCGGTCGCGCCGACCTTATAGAGCACTTCGGCAATGCGGTGCGAGGCGCGCAGCAGTGATTCGGTGGCCGTTTTGATACGGTTCACATCGCTGTCGGCCAAGGCCCGCTTGCATTCTTCGATGGCGTCTTCCACGGCCTTGACGTCGCTCGCCGGCAGCTTCTCGCGGTTCTCGCGGAGCAGCTTTTCGGTCTGGTAGACGAGCGAGTCGCAACGGTTCCGCGCTTCGATTTCTTCCAGACGGGCGCGGTCTTCGGCGGCGTGGGCTTCGGCTTCGCGCCGCATCCGCTCCACCTCTTCTTTGCTCAGGCCCGTGGAGGCGGTGATGGTGATTTTCTGCTCCTTGTTCGTGGCCAGGTCCTTGGCGGAGACGTTCAGGATCCCGTTCGCGTCAATGTCAAAGGTCACTTCGATTTGGGGCACACCGCGCGGGGCCGGCGGAATGCCGATCAGGTGGAACTTGCCCAGGGTGCGGTTGTCGCGGGCCAGCGGACGTTCACCCTGCAGGACGTGAATCTCCACCGAAGTCTGGTTGTCGGCCGCAGTAGAGAAGATCTCCGACTTGCGGGTCGGAATCGTGGTGTTCCGCGGGATCAGCACCGTCATCACGCCGCCGAGGGTTTCCACACCGAGCGAAAGCGGCGTCACATCGAGCAGGAGGATGTCCTTGACCTCGCCCGCGAGCACACCGCCCTGAATGGCCGCGCCGACGGCGACAACCTCATCCGGGTTGACGCCCTTGTGCGGCTCCTTGCCCCCGAACAGGTCGCGAACAATCTGCTGAACGCGCGGGATGCGGGTCGAACCGCCCACGAGCACGACTTCGTCAATCTGGTGCGGCTGCAGGCCGGCATCGGCCAGGGCCTGCTTGACGGGCGCGATCGTGCGCTGGAGGATGTCCTCCATGAGTTGTTCGAGCTTGGCCCGGGTGAGTTTCATCTGCAGATGTTTCGGGCCGGAAGCATCCGCGGTGATGAACGGCAGATTGATTTCTGTTTCCATCAATTGCGACAGCTCAATTTTGGCCTTTTCGGCCGCTTCCTTCAGCCGCTGCAGGGCCATGCGGTCTTTGGAGAGATCGATGCCCTGATCTTTCCTGAACTCGCCGATGATCCACTCGATGATGCGCTGATCGATGTCGTCACCACCCAGGTGGGTATCGCCAGCGGTGGCTTTGACCTCGACCACGCCTTCGCCGACCTCCAGGATGGAAATGTCAAACGTTCCACCCCCAAGGTCATAGACGGCGATGGTTTCGTCTTTCTTTTTGTCCAGACCGTAGGCCAGCGCAGCGGCGGTCGGTTCGTTGATGATGCGGAGCACCTCCAGTCCGGCAATCTCGCCCGCCTGCTTGGTGGCCTGGCGCTGGCTGTCGTTGAAGTAGGCGGGCACGGTGATGACGGCTTTGGTGACTTTCTCGCCCAGAAAATCTTCTGCCGCAGCCTTCAGCTTCTGCAGAATCATGGCCGAGATCTCCGGCGGGCTGTACGTCTTGCCGGCGATCTCCACCCGAACGTCATCGTGCGGGCCGCGCGTCAGCTTATAGGGGACGCGCTTGATTTCATCGAGCGCTTCGTCATAGCGGCGCCCCATGAAGCGCTTGATCGAAAACACGGTGTTTTCGGGGTTGGTGACCGCCTGTCGCTTGGCCACCTGACCCACCAGCCGTTCACCGGATTTCGTAATGGCCACTACCGAGGGGGTCGTGCGCGAACCTTCTTGATTGGGGATAACCACCGGCTCGCCGCCCTGCATTACGGCAACCACGGAGTTTGTCGTTCCCAGGTCAATCCCGATCACCTTGCTCATGACTGAAAATCCTCCCCGAAAAGCTACTTTCTGAAGCCTAAATCTATAATTCCACGTATACTCTACAAGTTGAGCGAATCTTTGTCAAGTTCTTTGCTTTTTATAGACGATTCTTTTGTATAAGACATATCTACTTTATTTTCAAATAGATAGATGCCATCCATGGATTGAATTTGTGGACTGAACCTTTGTCGAAGATTGAGTCGAAAGCGAGGTTGTGAACTTCAGGAGAGCGGTGCAGGTTCGACAAAACTTGTGGTCTGCACTTGCAGTTGAGCAAAGCTGCTTTCCCGGATAACCTCGCCTGAAAAAGAGGGCTCATCGTGGATTCATTCGCCGGAGCATCTGTGCGAGGACAGCGCGAATCCAACCAGGGAGAACGCGACAGGGATGCAAAGTCTGTGTAGAATGAAAAGAGCATTTCCAGCAGGAGAAAAGTCAAGGTGAGAAGCCGAATGCAATTTTCCACTCTGAAGACAATCGGGGTTAGTCTGGCAGGGTTGTGTGTGGCCGTGGTGGTCAGTGCACAGTCTCCGGGGCCCACTGCGCCGGTAGGGATTGAGAAGGGCTACGGTTCGAAATCGGCGCCGATCCACATGGAAGTGTTCAGTGACTTTCAGTGTCCGGCGTGCCGCGGCCTGTATGAGGCGACGCTGCGACAGGTGATTGCCAACTATGTAGCGACGGGCAAGGTGTACCTGATTCATCGCGACATGCCGCTGCCGAACCATCCCCATGCCCGCACCGCGGCCCGGTACGCCAACGCCGCGGCCAAGATCGGCAAGATGGAGAGTGTGATTTCGGCGCTGTACGCGAATCAGGACCGCTGGTCGGCCGACGGAAACATCGACGCGGTGGTGGCCAGTGTTCTGACTCCGGCGGAAATGCGTCAGGTGCGCGAGTTGGTGCGTGCCCAGGAGATCGAACGAGCGATTGATGCTGACGTTGCCCTGGCCCGGCAGCGCCAGGTGCGGTCCACCCCGACCATTTTCATCACCCATAAGGGGCGGATCACGCCGCTGCCGCCCGGAGGGGTGAGCTACCAGCTTCTGAAGCAATACTTCGACTATCTGCTGCAACAGTAACGATGCGACGGGCGTGGCTGATTGCCGGGCGACTGCTGCTGGGCGGGGTTTTTGTTTATGCGGCCTTGACCAAACTCACCCAGCACTGGACGCTGTTTGCGTTTTCGATCAACTCCTACGGACTGCTGCCGGAATGGGCTCTGAAACCGGTGGCCGTCGGACTGCCCTGGCTGGAGCTGCTTCTGGGGCTGCTGCTGGTGGTCGGGGTAGGTTTGCGCTATGCGGCGGCGGCCGCCAGCGCGCTGCTGCTGGTGTTCTTCGGAGTCATGGTGCGGGCGTACCTGCAGGGCCTGGAGATCGATTGTGGCTGTTTTGGGCTCGGCGAACCGTTGAGTGCGAAAACTTTGGTACGGGACGGCGCACTGCTGGGCGTTTCACTGGCCGTGACGATTGCGGTGTTTTTCAGTGAGGCCAGGCGCAAACGACAGCTCGAAACCAATTCGCTGGCGAACCCGCAGGGGACGGGATGAAGTCTCTCGAAGAGTACATCGAGCTGGCCAAACAGGCCCACGGGCACATCTGCGCCGGACAAATCCTGGGGATTCGGCTGGCCCTGTGCGGGCTGCGTGCTCTGAACATTTCCGATCCGGGGCGGGCGCGAAAGCGGCTTGTCACCTACGTCGAAATCGACCGATGCGCGACCGACGCCGTGGCGCTGGTGACGGGCTGTCGGCTGGGCAAGCGGGCGCTGAAATTTCTGGACTGGGGCAAGGTGGCGGCCACGTTTGTTGACCTGGAAACCGGACGTGCCGTTCGGGTGGCAGCCAAAGAATCTTCCAAACAGGCGGCACAACGCCTGTTTCCGGATCTGCCCAAGGAAGAAGGACAGCAGCAAGCCTACCGCGTGCTGCCCGACGCCGAGTTGTTTGAAACGCAGGAGGTTCGCGTGACGCTGGCTCCGGAGGATCTGCCCGGCTTCAAAGGGCCGCGCGTGGTCTGCGAAGTCTGCGGCGAGGGGATCAATTTCCGTCGCGAAGTCCTGCGGGATGGGCGCACGCTGTGTCGGGGCTGTGCCGGTCAGCGGTACTACGAAGTCATCGCTCCGCCTCGGGTCTGAACTGCCCCATGATGCATTCCTTCATTTTCCGACCGAAACCCTGAAAGTGGCGAGTACAATGTGCGGTCACACGGGAGGCCGGCAATGGCGCGTTCGTATCTGAACCGAAAGCCATGGATCTGGACAGTTGCTGCGCTGGGCTTGTTGGCGGCGCTGACCGGCCTGCAGGCAGGCTGGCAGGCACCGTCACAAACCGGCAAGCCGCTCACCGTAGAGCGCATCTACGGGCAACCCAGCCTGAGCGGGTCGCTCACCTCCGGAGTGCAGTGGCGGCCGGACGGGAAGGTGCTGACTTACCTGGAACGACGAGGACAGGGCGCCGAAGCGGAGATGGAGCTGTGGGCCCTGGAGATGGAAAGCGGCCGTCGAAGCGTGCTGGTCAGCGCCGAAACGCTGCGCAACCTGCTGCCTCGCCCAGCCACGCCGGAAGCACAGCGCACCGGTCTGGGACGGCAAACACCGCAGCGCTATTTCTGGTCGCCAACCGGCGACGGCATTCTGTTCGCTGCGCCGCGGGCACTGTACTGGTACGACTTGAACTCAAAGACGGCAAAGCAACTGATTTCCTCCGACTCAACACTGGGGGATCCGAAGGTTTCGCCGGACGGTCGCTGGGTCAGCTTTGTGCGGGAACACGATCTCTGGCTGGTGGAAACGGCCACGGGCCAGCCGCCGCGGCGGCTCACGCAGGGCGGGCGCGAGGAATTGCGCAACGGTGAGCTCGACTGGGTCTATCCGGAAGAGCTGGGCATCCGCACCGCGTACTGGTGGTCGCCGGACGCTTCCCGGATTGCGTTCCTGCAGATGGACCAGCGACCGGTGACGCGGTATCCACTGGTGGATCTGCTTTCTTACACCGGCGAGACGGAATGGATGCGCTACCCAAAAGCCGGAGAAGCAAATCCGATTGTCCGGGTAGGCGTGGTGAGCCTCGCGGGAGGCGAGCCCCGCTGGATGGACCTTGGCCGGGAGACAGACATCTACATCCCCCGCGTGCACTGGCTGCCTGATGGAAAACGCCTGGCGATTCAACGTCTGAACCGGGATCAGACCCGTTTGGAGCTGCTGATCGCCGAAGCCGATTCGGGCCGCAGCCGGGTGCTGCTGACCGAAGAAGATCCCCACTGGATCAACGTGCACGATGACCTCTATTTCTTCGCCGACGGGGAAAGATTCCTGTGGTCGAGCGAGCGCAGCGGGTACCGGCATCTGTATCTCTACCGGATCGACGGAACTCTGATGCAGCAACTGACGCGCGGCGAATGGGAAGTCAGCGGGCTATCGGGTGTGGATGAAGCGCGCGGGCTGGTCTATTTCGTGGCCACGGAGAAAAGTCCGCTCGAACGGCACCTGTACCGGGTTGGACTGAACGGAAACGAGTTCGTGCGCGTCACCGGGGCCGAAGGCACCCACGGGATTCAACTGGCGCCGACAGCCGAGTATTTCCTGGACACCTATTCGAACGCGATGACGCCGCCCCGGCAGGACCTCTACCGCACTGACGGCACACGGTTGCACGTGCTGAACGAGAACCGGGTCGAAGAGCTGGCCGAATACCGGCTGCAACCGGCAGAGTTTCTGACGCTGCGCGCTGCCGAGGGCACGGTGCTCTACGCGATGATGATCAAGCCCGCAGGGTTCGATGCAAACCGCAAATATCCGGTGCTCATGCATCTCTACGGCGGCCCGCACGGGCAGGTGGTGCGGAAGGCCTGGGGCGGAGCGAATTTCCTGTGGCACCAGATGATGGCACAGAAGGGGTTTCTCATCTTCATTCTGGACAACCGGGGGATGGCCGGCCGCGGACATGTTTTTGAAACGCCCATTCACCGGCGGATGGGGGAAGTCGAACTGGCGGACCAGCTCGTCGGGGTGGAGTACCTGAAATCGCTGCCCTACGTGGATGCCGGACGCATCGGCATCTGGGGATGGAGCTACGGCGGCTATATGACGCTGTACGCGATGTTCAACGCGCCGGATGTATTCCGGGCAGGCTTCGCCGGCGCCCCGGTGACCGACTGGCGACAGTACGACACCATCTACACCGAGCGATACATGAAACGGCCGCAGGACAACCCGGAGGGCTACCGGCGCTCTTCGCCGGTGAATCAGGCCGGGCAGCTCAAGGGAAAACTGCTCATCGCCCACGGCACCGCCGACGACAACGTGCACTACGCCAACACGGTGCAGTTGCAGGAGCAGTTGATCCGGCATGGCCGCTATGCCGAGATTCTCGTCTATCCGGGGCGCGGCCACGGCATCAGCGACCCGCGAGCCCGCATTCATTTATTCCGTCGGGTGACGCAGTTCTTCGAGGAGAATCTGTAGGCGGAAGGCATCATGAAACCGTTTCTGCTGGAGATCGGCGGGTTCCGGCTGCCCACCTACGGCGTGCTGCTGTGTGTGGCGATTCTGGCGGGCATCTGGATGGCGGTGCGGCGCGCCGAGCGGCACGGGCTTTCCCGTGATTTCGTCTACTCCACGGCCACGCTGGCGGTGCTGGCCGCGCTGATCGGCGCAAAGCTGACTGACTGGGCCCGTTTCGGAGACGCCTACACCTGGCGTGCGTTGCTGACCAGTGCGGGCACGTTTCTCGGAGGCTTTCTGCTGGCCTTTGCGGTGACGGCCGTGGTGGCGTGGCGCAGCGGGAATTCGCTGTGGCGGATCGGCGATACGTTTGCGGCCGCGCTCGCGCTGGGTGTGGCGGTGGTGCGCGTGGGGTGCTTTGCGGCGGGCTGCGATTACGGCAAGCCAACCACGCTGCCCTGGGGAGTGACGTTTACCGATCTGACGGCGGCGTCGTTCACCGGCGTACCGCTCGGCGTGCGGCTGCATCCCTCGCAGCTTTACGAAAGCCTGCTGGGCCTGGTGATTCTGGGCACGCTGCTGGTCGCCGAGCGAAAACCGCGCCGACCCGGATTTCTGTTCCTCGTCTTCGCCACCATGTACGGAACCGGGCGATTCCTGCTGGAATTCCTGCGGGGCGACGCCGACCGCGGATTCTGGGGTCCGCTTTCGACCTCGCAGTGGCTCTCGCTGGTGCTGCTCGGGCTGAGCTACGGCGGATACTGGCTTGCGCAGCGACGCGTGACCCGCTAGCGACAATCCCCGCAACGCGCCCGCCGACCGTGGCGGCATGCCTCACTGCAGGAACGTCGCTACCAGCGTGTGCGAACACGATAGCGCAGTACCGTTGTGCCCTGCCGCTCGACCGGCACCTGGAACTGCGCGGCCCAGGCAGCGGTTCTGCGGGCCTCGTGGGTGGACTTCAGGATGGTCCAGTCGCCCCCGATCGGCTCGTTCACTTCCACCACGATGGCCCGCTCCTTCTGATTCCGCAGGGTGATTTCAAACTCCATTTCCGCCACGCGGTCACTGATGCGGGCGTAATCGGTCTGTTTGCGCTCGCAGACGACGTCAAAGGCGTTGCCAACGTGGAGCGTGACGGCTTCATTGCGGGGTGTGTGGCGGATGCGATCTTCTCCGAGGAACTGCAAACTGCCGTCGGAATCGGCCTGGTAGACGCGCACTACGCCGGCCGGCAGCGGGTTGCCGAGACCGGATGCCGGGTCATTGCGAAAGCGATAGCGCACCTGCACGGCATCGCGGATCGGTTCGCCGGGCTGCTGTGGATTGCGGTAGTAGAGCGATTGCCCTTCCACGACGAAAAATTTCTCCACTGGCACGCTGGGAGCCGTCAGCAGGCTGATCTGCCGGGTTTCCTGATTGCGCAGCGAGACGCGGCGGGCCAGGGTATAGAGGTGGTATTCAGAGAAAGTTTCGCGGGCAAACTGCGGTGCGGCCGCAGCCCGTTCCATCATCACGCGAGCTTCAGCCGGTTCGCGCGAGTACACATCCAGGACGCGATGGACCTCGCCGGCCACCAGCCGCAGCCGCGCATTCGAATACGAGAGGCCGCTGTTGTTGGACAGGGTGACCCAGCCCTCCAGCGCAGCCGTGCGCTCATCCCGTTCGACAGCGAGCACATAGTCGGCGCTCCAGGAAAGATTGCCCGCCAGATAGGAAACTTCCAGGCGGTGTCGAGCCGGCCCGCTGTTTTCCAGCTTCCAGACCAGCGTGGGCCGGCTGTAGAGGTCTGCGGGGAGCTCCGGGAAGCGGTAGTGGTCGGCCTGCAGGCCGGTGACAATTTCATTTCCGATTTTCCACACCGGGCCGTTGTGGTAGGCCAGCAGCGTGGCTTTGATTTCTTCCTGCCGCGTGGTGCCGTCTTGCTGGCGCAGACGCACCAATGTAATTTCACGGCCCACATATTTCTGGAACAGCTTCTGAGGCTCGAGCAACGCGTATTCGTAGTTCTGCTCGAGGACAGCGAGACGAGCCGGCGCGGTCAGCGAACGGAGCAGAACCGTGGCCGGGTTCACCGAAGCGGCCACGTCCAGAAAATGCAGGTCGGCTTCGCCGGCGGGGAGCGGCACCTCGCGCACTTCGCGCACCAGGGCCAAGTTGGAATTGTAGACAGTGAGGGCCAGGTCTACTCGATCGTTCGCCGTCGTGGTGGCGTCCGGAGCGGCCCCGGCGCCGGTGGCCTGCCTATCCTCGGCCCGAATCCGGTCGTGAGCCAACGGAAGTGAAAGCAGAACGGCCAGACAAAAAACCATACCGGCAAGACTAGCAGTGTGGCTTCGCATAGATTTCATCTCCTTCCCGTCATCTTTCCGTTCCAACCTTAGAACGAAGCCGGAGAAGTTTCTTGCAGGGGATTGTGGCAGGTTCGGACGCGAGAGCGAAGGAACGGTTCGTTCGGCTTGCGGTCAGCGAGGCTCCGTTGGGCGCACCACCTGCTCCCAGGAGTATCCGCCATCCTGAGTGGCAAACGTGAGGCCGTTGGCGGCGAAAACAAACGCAACGCGGTCGTCACGCGCGAGAACTCGCACCAGATCGGCCCGGGCGGGAAAGTTCAGCTTCTGCCAGGTGCGCGCATCGGTGGTGCGCAGCACGGTGCCGTCGCGGCCCACCACCCAGCAGATCGAATCCGAGGGAGCGTGCGCCGCGAGCAGGTCGACCGAAACTTCACTGCGCTGAAGCTCCCAGCTCTGTCCGCCGTCGCGGGAGAATTCGATGCGCCCTCGTGAACCCACACGCCAGCGAGTCCGCGAATCAGGAGAGACAGCTAGAAACGGCGCAAGCGGCCCGGCTGGTGAAGAGAGAGAAAAGTGCCCGGCCGTGGCAACAGTCTCCGGGGTTGCAGAGGACGGCTCTGCGACACGTACCGGAGGCGCAATGGCTGCGAAGTCAGGCGCCGAAGACGCAACCGTGATGCGCTGCTCGCTGCTCAGGATCTGCACTCTGTCCGCAGGCGCCTCGCGGGCCATCAGCGCTTGTGAAGCTGAGCCTTCCATCGTTTTCTCCGCTGCAGCCACATCGTCTGTCGAAACACTCCGCCTGGCAGCAGCTGGCGCTGAGGCGGCCACGCTGACCTCGGTCTGCTGGTGAGCTGCCGGAGAAGGTGCCGAGGACTGGACTGACCGAGCTGCTCGGGCGGGCGGGAGAGATCGACCCGACGCTTGCTCAGACGCGGACGATTCGGGAACTGCCTCGGCAGTGAGCGCAGAGGCATCGGAGAGTACAGGAACCGTCTCAGCAGGCGTAACCGGCACGGGAATGGGCGGCGACGGCACCGAGCGCAGCACGACCCACAGCAGCACCGCAGAAACAGCGATACCAGCCGGAACCAGCCCATGCCAGCGCCGTGCTGGGCCTGCACGCGGAACTGCAGAGCCGAGCTGTTCGGCGGCCTCGCGGCAATCGGCGCGCGCCATCGCCGCGAGCACGGCCTGGCAACGCCCGCAGCCGACCAAGTGCGTTTCCAGCCGAGCCAGCTCGCCCGCATCTGCCGAGCGGTCGAAATAGACCGCCAACAGTTCCGCCGAAGGGCAGGGCGACTCAGGATTTTCCGGTATGGCCGCAGGCCTTGACCGACGAGCCAGAGAACGCAGCAGCGAATCCAGCCGGTCGCTCCGGTGTTTCATGTCCGGCTCCTGAGCATAGAACGAAGCGGTGCGAATTTCTTGCGCCCCGACTCCGACGAACGGGATGCGAGCTCGGCCTCCGCAGTAGGAACAGCCAGCAAAGCTGCCAGATCGAACGAGCCGTCTTGCAGTGCGTACTCCAGGCAGAGCTGCACCTGTTGCTCACACAACTGCTTTCGCCGCAACCAACCGAGTGGTGCCGAGCCGGAACGGGCGGCGAATTCCCGGGAAAAAGAATTCTCCACGGCTGTGCGGATTTGCCGCCGCACCCGCTCGAGACGACGGCTGACGGTGGCTTCGTGCTCGGCCAGCAGGCGGCCGATTTCGGCCAGGGTCAGCTCGTGGAGATAGTAATAGGCCAGGCAGAGCCGGTCGCGCGGCGTGAGCGAAGCCAGTGCAGCGCGCAGTGCGCGCTCAAACCGGGCCACCAGCTCCACCCGGTCTGGCTCAGGGAGCTCGTCTGCCGCCGGAGCCGCACTCGGCCACGATGCCGGCGGCCCGGTTTCGTCACGTTCGAGCGGCTGTGCACGGCGGGCGGCGCGCCACCAATCCACGTACCGCTGGGCAAGCACTGCACGCAGCCAGGTGAGCAAGCTACTGCGGCCGTGGTAGTAATCGAGCAGGGGTCGTCGAACGGACGTGGAATCCCGAATGCCGTAGAGTTCTGCCCAGAGCGAATCAGCCAGCTCTTCGCCCTCGCAGGAATTCGCGCCGGCCATCGCCCGCGCTGCGCGCCGCAGCGCCGGCCGATAGCGTTCGAGGAAAAAATTCCACGCTGGTTCGTATCCTGCCGCGCAGGCAGCGACCAGCGCCAGGTCTTCGGCGTGGAGGCGCTGACAATGCTGCGCAACCAATCTGCGGGCAAGCTGTGCACGAGCAGCACCGCAAAAATGCCGGGCGAGCCCCTGACCGACCGCATTGCGCAACGCCGTGGCCAAAGCTCGTTCGATTTCGCAATCACCCTCCGCCAGCCAGCCGGCCTTCCGGGCTCCTTGCAGGCCACGGCTGACGACCTCTTCGACCAGGTCAGCACAGGCCCTGAGAATTTCTGCGTGGGGTGCATCGGAGGTGTCCACTGCAGCGGGATGTCTGATGGTGTCTGCAGCCGTCGCCTGCGTCGCCGCTGCCTGAGGAGGAATTTGCACGGGTGGCTGCAAAGATGCGCGCATGCGGTTCAGCCGAAACCAGCGAGAAACGGTGCCAGTCGCAGAACGGGTGGCCATATCCAGTGGACGGCAAGGTCCGGCCACTGAATACACAGAGGCAGACGGACGGACAAAAGTTGTCCGGCGAGCGGGCTTTCATGCCCGATGACATACGGGGAACCAATGCGCCGCCAGCGCGCCGCCGCGCGAGCAGCAGATTTCGTTAGCCGCGTGGGGCGACTTTTGGTATAAGATGGCAGCCTTCGCCGCGCAATGGCGTGGCCAGGGCAACACACCCGAGCCACGGCGGACAACCGAAGATGGTCTGCCAATCACGGTTACGCACGCTCAGCAAATCGCAACGAAAAATGTGGAAGGAGTGGGCGCGTGGTGTCGGGCCCGGGCTTTCGCGGGCACCACAGCACAACTCAGGAGGTCGCTGAATGGCCGAGCAACCGAAACGGGAGAAAACTCCGCGCGGGGGCGGAAATGGGCTTTCGCGCCGTGATTTTCTGAAAGGGACCGGCGCGGCGGTCTCTGCCGGCGTGCTGGTGACGGAAGACCTGCTGCGGGCGCAGACGCAGCGAACGAGTCCGGTGGTTGGCCCCGGGCCGGTGCCCGTCACGCTGCGCATCAACGGGCAGCCGCGGCAACTGACGGTCGAGCCGCGAACCACACTGCTCGATGCGCTGCGCAACCATCTGGATCTGACCGGCGCGAAAAAGGTATGTGACCGCGGAACCTGCGGGGCCTGCACAGTGCTTCTGGACGGGCGGGCAATCTATGCCTGCACCATGCTGGCGATCGACGCGGCCCGCGGACAGGAGATCACTACGATCGAAGGGTTGGCACCGCAGGAGCAGTTGCACCCGGTTTCCGCCGCGTTCGTCGAACACGACGCACAGCAATGCGGCTTCTGCACGCCCGGATTCGTGATGGCAGCGGTAGCCTACCTGCGGGAGAACCCGAATCCCACCTACGAACAAGTGACCCACGCGCTCGGCGGGAATCTGTGCCGATGTGGAACGTATATGGGCGTCCGCCACGCTGTGGTGGAGGCCGCCCTGCGCGGGAAAGGAGGTCGTAGCTGATGGCGGAAACACCGAAGCCCCCTGCACAGGCAACGATCGAGTGGCCGCCGGCCGGACGCCGTCGGTTGATCGGACAGCGGATTTCTCGACTGGACGGCCCGGCCAAGGCGTCCGGGCGCGCGAAATACAGCTACGACGTCAACCGGCCCGGGATGCTGCACGCCAAGCTGGTGTTTTCGACCCAAGCACGCGCCCGCATCACGGCGATCGATACCTCTGCCGCCGAAAAAATGCCGGGGGTCCGCGCCATTCACCTGATTCTGCAGCCCGGTGCGGAAGTGCGCTGGGTGGGTCAGGAGATTCTGGCACTGGCTGCCGACACCGAAGAACAAGCGCGTGACGCCGCCCGAGCCGTGAAGATCAGCTACGAACCGTTGCCACATCTGGTTGCTGATGTCCCGCCAGAACAGGCGGGAACGGAACGGGTGCAACAGCTCCGCGAGCAGACCGAAGGGGATCCGGATGCCGGCTTGCAGCAGGCCGACGTGATCTTCGAAGGGGAGTACGGCTGCGCCGTGATTACCCACTGCTGTTTGGAGGCTCACGGACAGGTGGCGGAATGGAACGAAGACAACCTGACCGTCTGGGCCTCTACGCAGAACGTCAGCGGACTGGCTCCGCAATTCGCCCAGGGACTGCAGGCTGCGGGCATCCCGGTGCAGGCCTCGCAGGTGCGCGTGCTGACTCCGGTGATGGGCGGCGGATTCGGGAGCAAGTTTGCCGCAGATACCTGGGGAGTGGCCTGCGCCGCGCTGGCGCGCAAGGCCGGCCGGCCCGTTAAACTAATGCTCGAGCGCGACCACGAACTGCTGGCCGCCGGAAGCCGTCCTTCGATGTATGCCCGGGTGCGCGTGGGGGCGAAACGCGACGGCACCCTGACGGTGTGGCACTCTGAATCCTGGGGGACGGGTGGGCCCTCAGCGGCGGGCACGCCGAATCTCCCCTACGTGATCGGCGCCGGGAGAAATCCGGTGCTGCCGAAGCGCTCCCGGCACACTGCGGTGTTCACCGACATCGGTCCGGCCCGGGCCTGGCGCGCGCCAAACCACCCGCAGATGTGCCTGATTACGATGTGCGCGCTGGATGACCTGGCCGCGAAACTCCAGATGGATCCGCTCGATTTCTTCTTGAAGAATCTCCAGTACACCGAGCGGCCCGAAGTGTATCGCGAGGAACTGCTCAAAGCCGCGGACTTGATCGGCTGGCGGGAGAAATGGCGCCCGCGCGAAGAAGCACTGCGAGCAAAAGGACCCGTGAAGCGTGGCCTGGGGCTTTCGCTGCATACCTGGGGTGGACGCGGCCACAACAGCACCTGCCAGGTGACCATCCATCCTGACGGGTCGGTGGAAGTCGCCATAGGCAGTCAGGACCTGGGCACCGGAACCCGAACCGTGATCGGCATCGTAGCCGCAGAAACGCTGGGGCTGCCGTTGGAAGCAGTTACGGTCAAAATCGGCAGCAACGAATACCCGCCTTCGGGCGCTTCGGGCGGTTCGACCACGGTCGGCGGGGTGAGCAGTTCGACGCGTGATGCGGCAACCAATGCGCTCAATCAACTGCTGGCGAAGGTCGCCCCGGCGCTGGGCGTGCCCGCCGAACAGCTGGAAGCGCGCGAAGGACGCATCCAGGTCAAAGACGATCCATCCCGGAACCTGTCGTGGAAACAAGCCTGTGCGCGTCTGGGTACGACACCCATCACAGCCAGCGGCCAGACCCAGGCGAGCCTGATTTCCAGCGGGGTTGGTGGCGTACAGATGGCCGAGGTCGCCGTGGATGTGGAGACGGGGATTGTGCGTGTGGAGAAAATGGTTGCCGTGCAGGACTGCGGGTTGATCATCGATCTGAAGACCGCCGAAAGCCAGTGCTACGGGGCCATGATCATGGGCATCTGCTACGCGCTCTATGAAGAAAAAATCATGGATCAGCTCACCGGGCACTGTCTGAATCCGGACATGGAATTCTACAAGCTGGCCGGCATCGGCGATATCGGCGAGCTGGTCGTCCACATGATGACCGGGCCCAGGTACGAGGAACGCGGGGTGATCGGGTTGGGTGAGCCACCGGTCATTTCGCCGGGTGCGGCCATCTCCAATGCGGTGGCCAACGCCATCGGCGTGCGCGTGCCCTACCTGCCGCTGACGCCAGATCGCGTGCTGGCCGCCCTGGAGGCGAAAGGAGGCGCCGTCTGATGCAAGCCTTCGAATACGCCGAACCGAAAACCTTGAAGGAAGCGCTGGGGCTGCTCAGTTCGCGCTGGGGGGAAACGGAAATCCTTGCCGGCGGCACCGACCTGCTGAGCCTGATGAAGAACTACGTGGCCACGCCCAGGCGGGTGGTGAATCTGAAGAGCATCGCCGAGCTGCGGGGTGTGGCCGAAACTTCCGAGGGCCTGCGCATTGGCGCTCTGACCACCGTGCAGGAGCTGCTGGAAGACCGTCGCCTGGCGCGTTTCCCGGCGCTGACCGCCGCCGCGCAGGGCATCACCAGTCCGCAGATTCGGAACATGGGCACCATCGGCGGCGACCTGTGTCAGCGGCCGCGGTGCTGGTACTTCCGCAACGGCTTTGGCCTGCTGGCACGCGACGCGCAGGGGCGCGCCCTAGTGCCGGAAGGCGACAATCGTTACCACGCCATCCTGGGCAACGACGGGCCGGCCTATTTTGTGAGCGCTTCGAGCTTCGGCCCGCCGCTGATTGCGCTGGGCGCACGGGTGCGCATTGCCGGACCCAACGGAACCCGGGAGATGCCGCTGTCCGAATTTTTCGTGATACCCAAAAATGAAGGAGAGCGAGAAATCGCCCTGCACCCGAACGAAATTCTGACGGATGTGTTTCTGCCGGCTGCCGCCAGCGAGCTGCGCAATGCTACCTACGAAGTACGCCAGCGCGAATTTCTCGACTGGCCCCTAGCCACAGCATCGGTGGCGCTCGAGCTCCGCGAGGGAACAGTGCGGCGCGCCAGCATCGTGCTCGGGCACGTGGCACCGATCCCCTGGCAGGCCGGCGCTGCGGCTGCTCTGCTGGACGGAAAGGCCTTGACCGAAGACCTCGCTGACCAGGCCGGTGAACAGGCCGTGGCCGCCGCCAAACCGCTCAGCAAGAACCGATACAAGGTGCAACTGGCGCGCGTGGCCGTCAAACGCGCGTTGCTGGCCGCCGCACAGGGAGGTGCCTAGCCATGCCGAATCTCCAGGTGCTGATCGAACGAGGCGAAGTCTGCTGCTGCCTGCGCGAAAAGGCCCTCTTTTACCAGACCGACGAAGAAACTCCGGGCGCTCCAGAAGGCCCTTTCTGGTGCGGACAGACACAATCGATCGTTGGGCCAGACGGGGAGCTTGTCGCAGCGGAACGCTGCCGTCCGGGCCGGCCGTGCTGCGAAGTGATTTAGAATCAGATTGTTCGAAGGAACCCGCGTTTCCCTGACGAGTATCTAGCCGCTGTGTTATAATTAAAAAAGGCCACGAGCGAATTCCACGGGAAGGCCGAGTCTGCGCATCCTGGCCGGTAGGTGGGCCGCCCGCGTAGGAGCTGCCAGAAGCCCGACGGAACACCCCAGGCTAAATGGAACCCAGCCAACAAATTGTCTGAAGGGCATCTCGACGCAGACACGATCGGCGCACGGTCTGGCCGTTGTCAGAAGCAGCGGTAAGGAGGAACGATGCAGGTTTTGAGTGAAGGGCAGCGTTTACATCATCCCCAGTACGGGCTCGGCGTGGTCCGCGAATCCGACGCAGAACGCACAACGATCGATTTCGACGAGTACGGCGAGAAGAAATTCGTCACCAGCCTGATGACTGCGGAGTTGATCGGCGAGCCCCCGGCACCCGGAAGCCGCCATCGCGCACAGCGCCGTCGGACAGGCAAGGCCACGGCCCGGCGAAAAGCGCGCAGTCACACGACCCCGACCAACGACTGAAGCATGGGTCGCACCACCGAGACACGAAGACTGCAAGCACCATTGAACTCGCCGTTCGGCAGTGCGATAATCAGGCTCACGTCAGGAGGGAACCGCCATGAAGCTGCGTGGGGTTTTGTTTTTACTGTGCCTCGGAGTGTGCATGCCAGCCCTGGCGCAGGAGCACAGTGCGGGCACACTGACTGGTTTTTACGCAGAGTTCCGGACCGCGGACGTTTTCACCGGGCCGTGCTTCGCCAACAGCGAAGTGCGCCTGACCGGACATGAGGCCGCGCTGGCCTGGCACATCGAGCGGGGCGCATGGAAAGGTGTTGCGCTCGGCGGACTGAGTGTGGTTGCGGTCGTGCGCGCCAATGCCACGCTGGGCGATCCCTTCTCGAATCCGCTGCCGGCCAAGACGGTATTCCTGGTGGACTCGCGCGCCAGCCAGGCCCAGCAGCAGGCCCTGGTAGAGTTTGCACAAGCCCAGACTGGCGCGCTGCTGAAAGACGTCGTGGCGGTGGAGGCGGTGCCGATTCGCTTCACAATGGATGTCGGCGGACAACATGGCGCCATCGCACTGGACGCGGGAGAAACGGTCCGCTTGCGGACACGAGCGCTGAACAGCAACGACCATCTGTGCACCAACGAAGAAGTCTACTACCCGCCGCTGGCAGCGAACCTGCACCACGCTATGCCGGTCGTGGTGCTGCAGGGAGCCTACCGGGGCAATCACTTGGGCACGAATTGGGAAGAAGCGGGCCGCCGCGGCGCATTTGTGGGCACGTTCGCGTTCTAGTATCTTCGGGCCTTATCCACCATAAAGCCTGCTCTGGCTCTGTCCAAAAAGCCCGCCCGACGGTGGGCTTTTCTATAACGAAACGGCTCGCGGCAATGGCCCACAATGGTGTCTGAGCATCGCTGCGCCAGCACGGGTGAATATGTGTCCGGGAACCGGACACCCTCGGAAACAGACTCGCAGGCGTTTTTGCTTGTCAGTGCTTCGCTGAGTCGGCTAGCTTTTCCCTGAACGCCGAGGAGGAGTAAGGGAATGAAACGGGCAAGGAGTATTGCGGCACTGATTGCAGGAGTTTTTCTCATATTGACGGCAACAGCAGCACAGTCCTACCGGGCTGAAACGTTTGCTGCGCCACCCCCAGCCGAGGTGAGCGCAGCGATGCGAGGGATGCTTTCCGAGAACGCGATCCGCATTGTCTCCGAGAAAGGGACTTTGTGCGAGGTTTGGGTGGTGCGGGCCGTTCCGGTGCAGGCCAATCCGAGCCCCCAGCTCGGGGTCATTCTGCCTGAGCTCGCTGAGGGCACCCTGATTGGGGTGGTCCGGTTTCGGACAGAAGGAGAAGACTATCGCCGGCAATCCGTCCCGCCCGGGGTGTACACGATGCGCTATGCGCTCCATCCTGTGGACGGAAATCACCAGGGAGTGGCCCCGCAGCGGGATTTTCTGCTGCTGGTGCCGGCGGCGGCCGATGGAGACCCGGGACGGATGCCGCTGGCGGAACTGTACGCCCAAAGCCAGAAAGCCTCCGGCACCACACACCCTTCGGTCTGGAGCCTGGTGCCAGCGGAAACTGCCGGCGCCGGGGCGCTTCCGGCAGTGACGCATCACGCCGAGGAGGACCTCTGGATTGTAACGTTCGCTGTCTCTGGCCAGGCCGAGAGTGGCGCTCCCCGACAGCTCCGGATTTCGCTCGTGTTTGCAGGGCACGCTCCGGAAGCGTAGCCAGCGAGGCGCCGCCGTGCCGGCTCACATCGGCGGCCCTGGAGCAAGGCACCAGGGAAAGCCCGCAGTCGAGCTTGTGCTGCGCAGGAATCATATTTAGGATGGCGTGGCATGTATGTCTGTCCTTCCTGTGAACGGCCCATCAATCAGGCGACAGAAATCTGTCCGTACTGCGAGACGGACCTGATCAGCCTGCGCGAATCTTTGGAAGCCGAACCTCCCAAGAAAGCGAACCCGATCGCGATGCTGGCGCGCTGGGGCGTGCTGCTGATCGCTGTGTGGGCGTTTCTGTGGTTGATCATGCCGGAACGAGCGGTCGACCAACGGCTGCAGGCCGAACAGGTCGCGGTGGAGGCACTCCGGCAGGTACAATCCGCACTGTCCGGCTATCTGGCAGCGCAGGGATCGTTTCCCGATTCGCTGGAGGCGCTGGGGGACCGGGTCCGGAGTGCTGCACAGCAGGCGCAGGGACAAGGCTACCGGCTGGTGTACGCGCCAGGCCATGCGGCACCCGACGGGCGGACGCGCAGCTACACCCTGGAAGCGCGCGCCGGCAACTACGGATACCGGAGCTTCTACACCGATGAATCTGGAGTGTTGCGTGCCACACGAGAACAACGACCTGCCAATGCACTCGACCCGCCGCTGTAAGAGCGCGGCACACGCCTGCGCCGGTGCCGGAAGCACAGTTCGGGCAGGCCGAGGGGAGGAGGTGGGGACCATGCCGTGGCGAACCGGAGCGCGTCTGTGGAAGAGTTTCGCCTGTGTGCTGCTGGGCGGAATGACATGGGCCGGAGCAGTCGGTGCCCAGCAGGCCGGGAGCAGACCCAGCTTTGCCGTGGGGCCGGTGCGCGCGGAAGCCGGCACGCGCGCCAGCGGATTTCTCGAGATCCCGCCGCGGGAAGGCGTGGATCACGGAACCCAGATTCCGATCACGGTGATCCACGGAGCGCGGCCCGGGCCGGTGCTCGGGCTCATCGCGGGAACGCACGGATACGAGTATGCGCCGATCGTAGCCCTGCAACGGCTCCCCGCGAAAATCGATCCCCGAACGCTCGCAGGCACGGTGATCGTTGTGCACATCGCCAATCTGCCTTCGTTTCTCGGGCGGACGATCTACTACAGTCCGGTCGACGGCAAGAATTTGAATCGCGTCTATCCCGGTCGGGCCGACGGGACGATTTCCGAGCGCATCGCCCACGCCATCACCCAGGAAGTGATCGCCAGATCGGATTTTGTTGTGGATCTGCACTGCGGCGACGGCAACGAGGCGCTCCGCCCGTATACCTACTGGATGACCAGCGGGACTCCCGAGGTGAACGAGCAGTCGAAGCAGATGGCCCTGGCCTTCGGACTCGATCACATTGTGATCGACCGGGAGCGGACCACCGATCCGGAAAACTCGGTCTATACCTCGAACACCGCGATTCTGCGCGGCAAGCCTTCGATCACCACCGAAACCGGCCGACTCGGGAGCGTCGATGAAGCGAGCATCGGGCTGGCCGAGGCGGGCGTGTTCAATCTGCTGCGCCATTTCCGCATGGTCCCGGGCACACCGAACCGGGTGGAGCACCCCATCTGGATCGACCGCAATGTGGTGCTGCGCAGCGGGCACACGGGGTTGTTCTACGCGCAGGTGGAGCCGGGACAGACCGTCGCCGAAGGGACCGTCATCGGAACGCTCACCGATTTTCACGGGAACGTGCTGGAGCAGGTGCGCGCGCCCTTTGCCGGCGTCGTTCTCTATGTCGTGGCCACACCACCGGTACGCGTGGGTGAACCGCTGGGGATGATCGGCCACGTCCTGCACGACGAACCACACAGCCCACGCGGCGACGCGGAAAAAGGTCCGGGTGCCGAATCGGGTGTCAGAAAGTGAGCGTCGGGCGTTGATGATCCCGGCGAAGCTGTGGGAAGCTTGAAACCGTTCACGCGTCCGAGGAACCTTTCCGTTCCCGTCGAGGAGAGCACTGATGCGAACCCGAACGATCCTGTTGCTGAGCGTTGCGATCCTGATTCTGCTGGCTGCCTACCTCAGTCTGGACCGCAACGGGACGACACCTACATCCCCGCCGGCGGCCGCCGTGCCTGCGCCGGAAACCATCCCCGCCGCGCCAGCCCACCCGTCGCCCATGCGCGAGCGCGTGCCGCCTTTTTATGCCGATGCCGAATCGGCCAAGCCGTATCCGCGAATCCTGCCGGCCGAGCAGTTTCGCAACTATCCCGCGGCGGCTCGTGCGTACCGCGTGGCTGCTGCGATGCCGGAGGTTCTGGTGCAGTTGCCGTGCTACTGCTGGTGCGACAAATTCGGGCACGGGAGCCTGCTGGATTGTTTTGCCAGCTCGCACGGAGCGGGTTGAGCGATCTGCCTCAAGGAGGTTCTCCTTGCGGAAAAGCTGGTACGCCAGGGCCTGAAGCCGGAGCAGATTCGCGCAGCCATAATCCGCGGAGAGTGGCAGGCCATTCCGCTGCAGGGCCCCTTCGAGTGAATGCGGCCGCCGGGCCATGGAGCAGGGCTCTACGTTCCGGGAATCTGCGGGATGGTGCTATACTGGAGAAGAAAAACAGGCAGCTTGCGGCGCAGCGTTCCCAGAAGGGTTCGGTGCTCGAAGTGCAGCCGTGCTGTTTGCGGCGTGGCCACACATTCCCCGGAGAGGTGCTGGAGTGGCTGAACAGGGCTGCCTGCTAAGCAGTTGCACCGGCTAAAACCGGTGTCGGGGGTTCGAATCCCCCCCTCTCCGCCAGATTTCGTCCCGCGTGCTTCTGAACAGACAGCGGGTGGGCCGTTGAGGGAAGCAGAGCGCGCCGGAAATTTCTGCGGTTTTCGTCGGGATGCAACCATGAACAATGCCGAAGCTCGCATTCGCCGGAAACTGGAAGAAGAAATCCGGCTGATCGAACACGAGCTGAAAAACGAGCTGCCCAAAGAGCTGATGAAGGCCCGGGCGCACGGCGACCTTTCCGAAAATTCCGAATACAAGTACGCCAAAGAACGGCAGAGCTATCTTTCCGCGCGTCTGAGCCAGTTGCAGAAGCGACTCGCCAATGTGTCGCTGTTGAATCTGAACAACCTGCCGCGCGACCGCGTCGGCTACGGCTCGCAGGTGCGGCTGCTGGACATCGAGAAGGGAACGGAAGTCGCCTACAAGCTGGTCACCAGCGAGGAAGCCGATGCCGCACAGGGGCTGATTTCGACGACCTCACCGATCGGACGTGCGCTGCTCGGCCGTGCAGTGGGCGACGAGGTGCGCGTGCAAACACCCGGCGGGCTGAAGCGGTTCGAGATCGTTTCCCTGCGCACCATTTACGACGACCCGGAACTGCAGGGGCCCTAGGCAAGACCGGCAGCAGCGCCCGCGGAGGGCAATCCATGGATGTGGTGGGCCTGATCGGCGTGCTGGTGTTCTTTGCGGGATTGCACCTGACCTGGTTTGCGCGCGATGCCGTGCTCTACTGGATAGAATTCGCCGTGACCACCTGGCGCTCGGCCCTGCGTGCCCTGCTGAACAATCACCCGGCGGACGCACCGGCTGTCTCCGCCGTCGCCCGGGAATCGGGACGCTCCCAGGTGCCCGCGACGCACACATTGTGCATGGTCGGCGGGATCGGGTTGATCTTTCTCGGGCAACTGCTCGTTGTGCTGGCACTGCTGTTCTGAGCGGCGATGGCATCCCGGTCCGGCCAACCCTCCCTGATGGTCCACGGCGGCGCGTGGAACATCCCGGCTGAACTCGAAGCCGACTGCCGTGCTGGCTGCGCGCGAGCCCTGCAGACCGGCTGGCAGATTCTGGCCCAGGGCGGCAGCGCCATCGACGCGGTGGAAGCCGCCATCGTCGTGCTCGAGGAAGACCCGGTATTCGACGCGGGCGTGGGTTCGCATCTGAATGCGGACGGTGTGGTCCAGATGGATGCAATTCTGATGGATGGGGAAACGCTGAACGCCGGCGCGGTGGCGGCAGTCGAACACATTCGCAACCCCATCCGGGCCGCGCGCTGCATCCTGGAAAAAGGACCCCACATCCTGCTGGCGGGCACCGGCGCCGAGCGCTTTGCGGCGGCCTGCGGGATTCCCCTCTGCGAGCCTTCCGAGTTGATCGTGCCGCGGGAAAAACAGCGTTGGGAAGCTCTGCGGAAGCAGGGACAGCTCCGCACAACACCGGAGCGTCCGGGCAGCACGGTGGGGGCAGTGGCCCGCGACGCGCAGGGACGAATCGCCGCTGGAACCTCTACCGGGGGCACGTTTGGCAAGCACCCCGGACGCATCGGGGATTCTCCGCTGGTGGGCTGCGGCTGTTACGCGGACTCGGAATCGGCGGCTGCTTCGGCGACCGGCTGGGGAGAATCCATCATGAAAATCGTCATGGCGAAGATGGCGGTGGACCTGGTCCGCGCCGGTCTTTCACCGGCTGCTGCGGCGCTGCGTTCTGTGCACCGATTGGCAGAGCGCGTACAGGGCAGCGGCGGCCTGATCCTGCTCGACCGGCTGGGAAGAATCGGCGCCGCGTTCAACACCCCGCACATGGTCTACGGCTACGTCGCTGCTGACGGCAGTCTGGTGGTGCACACCTGACGCCGGTCGCCGACGCATTGAAGGGCGTTTTCCGGCTGTGCTAGCATGCCGGGTTTCGTCGGGGCTGCGCCGCTTCAGACTGCGCGCACCGGCGCTGATCGCCTCCCGTTCCGCCCGCTGCGCCGGCGGCGGGAAACCCGAAGCCAGGGGGAACCGATGAAAAGCTATCCGACCGAGGCCATCCGCAACGTGGGCATTGTAGGTCACGGCGACACCGGAAAGACGCAACTGGTGTCGTCGTTGCTGTTCACGGCCGGGATGACCAACCGGCTGGGGAAAGTGACCGAAGGGAATACGGTCACCGACTGGGACGAGGAAGAGATCGAACGGAAAATCACCATCAAGACGGGGATTGCGTTCGCCGAGTGGGGTGAAGGGCAGAAGGTCAAAATCAATTTTCTCGATACACCGGGCTACAGCTCGTTCATGCACGAGACGAAAGCCACGCTGGTGGCTGCCGACAGCGCGCTGATTCTGGTCGACGCCGTGGCCGGCGTGCAGGTGGTGACCGAAAAGGTCTGGGACTACTGCACCGAGTACGATCTGCCGCGCGCATTCGTGTTCAACTGGATGGACCGCGAGCTGGCCAGTTTTCAGCGGACGCTGGAGTCGGTCCGCTCGGTGTTCGGCCGGGCGGTGGTGCCGATTCAGCTTCCGATCGGGGAAGAAAAGCAGTTTCGCGGCGCGGTGGACCTGATCTCCATGAAAGCGCTGACGTACGAACCGGAGGGCAACGGGCGCGCCCGGGTGGGGGAAATTCCGGCCGAGCTGTCCGAAGCAGCCAAAACCGCGCATGAGGCATTGGTGGAGATGGTGGCCGAGGGCGACGACAAGCTGATGGAAGAGTTTTTCGAGAAAGGAACGCTCTCGCCGGAGCATCTGCTTCAGGGGCTGCGGGAAGCGGTGGCGGCGAAGCGGCTGTTTCCGGTGCTGGTCAGTTCGGCGCTGCTGAACATCGGCAGCGAAGGAATCCTGAATTTTATCGCCACGGTGCTGCCTTCACCGGCTGCCCGCACCGTGACCGCCTACAGCGAGCCGGGACGGAAAGGACAGCCGGTCGAGCGGGCGATCCGCGACGACCAGCCGCTGGCCGTCTTCGTGTTCAAAACCCTGGCCGATCCCTTTGCGGGCCGGATCAATTTCTTCAAAGTGATGTCGGGAGTGCTAAAAAACGACAGCACGCTGATGAATTACAATCGTTCGACACCGGAGCGTTTCCAGCACATCCAGGTCATGCAGGGGAAAAGTGGCATTGCGGTAGCCGAGCTGCACGCGGGCGACCTGGGCGCCATCGCGAAACTGAAAGAGACGCTGAGCGGCGACACCCTGGGAGACAAAGATGCCCCCATCTTCTACGCCACCGCGCAGCTCCCCGAACCTTCCCTGACGTTCGCCATCGAGCCGAAGTCCCGCGCCGACGAAGACCGCATCGGCAACGCCATCCACCGGCTGCTCGAAGAAGATTTCGCTCTCCGGTTCACGCGCGACCCGCAGACCAAGGAGTTTCTGCTCTCCGGCGCCGGCCAGCAGCACATCGAAGCGGTGGTGTCCAAACTGCACAAACGCTACCACGTGGACGTTTCCCTGAAACCACCCAAAGTGCCCTACCGGGAAACCATCCGCGGCAAAGCCGATGCCGAAGGCAAACACAAAAAGCAGACCGGCGGTCGCGGCCAGTTCGGCATCTGCCGCATCCGGATGGAGCCGCTGCCGCGCGGGAAGGGATTCGAGTTTGTGGATGAGATCTTCGGCGGCGCCATCCCGAAAAACTACATCCCGGCGGTGGAAAAAGGGATTCGAGAAGCCGCCGAACGAGGCTATCTGGCCGGCTACCCGGTGGTGGACTTCCGCGTCGTGCTCTACGACGGAAAATATCACGAAGTGGATTCGTCCGATATGGCGTTCAAGATTGCCGGCTCGCTGGCGTTCAAGGAGGCAATGAAACAGGCCAAACCGGCGCTGCTCGAGCCCATCATGAACGTGGAAGTGTATGCGCCGGAACAGTTCTCCGGCGACATCATGGGCAACCTGAGCGCGCGGCGCGGGCGCATCAGCGGGAGCGAGGTGCGCGGAGGCAATGTGATCGTCAAGGCGCAGGTGCCACTGGCCGAAATGCTGACCTATGCCACGGACCTGACCTCGCTCACCCAGGGTCGCGCCAGCTACTCCATGGAGTTCTCGCATTACGACTTCGTGCCGGCCGAGCTGGCGGAAAAAATCATTGCCCAGGCAAAAGCGGAGCGCGAGGGCGAACCGGTCGAAGAGGAAGCCTGAGCCGTGGGTGGGCCGCCGGGAAGGCAGCCAGCCATGCCTGCTTCGCCGGCGGAATCTCTGCGCCAATGGATGGCCTCATGAAGAAAAAAACCGGGCCGCGGTGGAAGGCATCCACTCGGGCGATTCACGTTGGGGAGGAAAAATTCCGTCGGTCGGCGCCGGTGGCCCCGCCTATCGTTCGTTCTTCCACATTCACATTCTCCAGCACCGCCGAGATGAAACGCTGGGCCGAGGGGCGCAGCGCCGCCTATATCTACACGCGCTACGGCAATCCGACCCTGACGATAGCGGAAGAGAAAATCGCGGCACTCGAAGGGGCACCGGCTGCGATCGTCACCGCGTCGGGGATGGCGGCCATCTCCAGCGCACTGCTGGCGGTGGTTCGCTCCGGAGAGGAAATTCTTGCCACCCGGCAGCTCTACGGCGGTACCTACCGGCTGTTCCGCGACATCTTCCCGCGGTTGGGAATCCGGGTGCAGTATGTGGAAAACGATCTGGCAGGGGTCGAACGGCTGGTGAGCCCGCAGACGCGCGTGCTCTACATCGAAACCCCCACGAATCCCACGCTGCGGCTGGTGAACCTGCGGCAGGCGGCACGGCTGGCACGCCGCTTCCGGCTGTTTTCCATCGTGGATAACACGTTCGCTTCGCCGATTCTGCAGAACCCGCTCGCCCTGGGGCTCGACGCGGTGGTGCACAGTGCCACGAAGTTCCTCGGGGGCCACTCCGACCTGATTGCCGGAGCGGTGGCGGGGCCCGAAGCGTTCATTGAGCGAGTCCGTCAGATGGTCATCTACCTGGGCGGATCGGCCGACCCGGGGGCAGCGTTTCTGCTGATCCGCGGCTTGAAGACGCTGGAGGCTCGCGTGCGGCAGCAGTGCCAGACCGCGCTGGCCGTGGCCCGGTACCTGGCCCGGCATCCCCGCGTGGCCCGGGTGCACTACCCGGGATTGCCCTCGCATCCCGATCACCGACTGGCCCGACGACAGATGCGTGGATTCGGCTCGATGCTGGCGTTCGACCTGAAAGGAGGCCTGCCAGCGGCGCGGCGTTTCTGCGATCGCGTGCGGGTATTTCTGCTGGCAGCCAGCCTGGGCGGGGTGGAATCGCTGGCCGTGCTGCCCATCTACAGCTCGCACTACCGAATGAGCCGTGCCGAATTGCACGCAGCCGGTGTCAGTCCGGGCACGGTGCGTCTCTCCATTGGACTGGAAGACCCTGCCGACCTGATTGCGGACCTAGAACAAGCCCTGTCCTGACGAACAGTATTGTCGCCGGTGAACATGCCCGAAACGGCCCTGTTGACCTCTGCGGGCTCAATTCGTAGAATTTGCGCGATTTGTCGGCTCCGGGCAGGAGCCGGGACCGGCCATCAGGTGCGTAGAGGGGGAGGAAGAGTCGCCAAGATTGCTGCAGCGGCGCCCAATCCGAAGCAAGTCATGCGGACATCCGGCGCCGGTATCTTCGATTCGAGAACCGGTGACAGATGCGAAGGCAATGGCTATCTTCGTGCTCTGCAATGGCGCTGGCGATGGCCCTGGTGGCCTGCGAGGGCGTCCCGAAGCGCAAGGTGCAGGCCCGACCCCCGGCCCGGCCAAGTGAACTGAGCTTTACCCTCCCCGCCGAACCGCTCCCACTGCGAATCCCCAGCCATTCGACCGTTTCCCTCGGACCGCGACCGACGCCGGTGGAAGACGTGCTGTTTGCGCGGGCGCAGGCGCTGTTCCGCGCCGGCGAAGAGCACTACCGCGCCGGCCATCTGGAAAAAGCGCGCCGGAACTTCGATCGCGCCATGGACGAACTGCTCCGCAGCGGCATCTCCTTCCGGGAACATCCGCGACTGGCCCGCCTGTTCGAAGAAATCGTCGCCACGGTGCATGCACACGAAACCGCGGCATTCCGGGAAGCCAGCAGCTTCTCGGAACAGAACGCGGAGCCGGCACCGCTGGATGAAATCGGCGAGATGACGTTTCCCACGGACACGTCCCTGAGCGCCAGCGCCGCGGCCGAACTGCTCGCCGTGCCGCACGACCTGCCGCTGACCGTCAACGAAGTTGTGCTGAGCTACCTGGAATTTTTCCAGACGCCGAAGGGACGGAAAATCGTCGAAAACGGGCTGCGGCGCGCGGGACGCTACCGCCACCTGATCACCCGCATTCTGCGCGAGGAAGGTCTGCCGCTCGACCTGCTCTATCTGGCACAGGCCGAAAGCGCGTTCCAGCCGCGGGCGCGTTCGCGAGCCGGCGCGCACGGCATCTGGCAGTTCATGCTGTTCCGCGGACGGGAATACGGCCTGGAGCGCAACTGGTGGGTGGACGAGCGCTACGATCCGGAAAAAGCCACCCGCGCGGCCGCGCGCCACCTGCGCGACCTCTACGCGATGTTCAACGACTGGTATCTGGCGATGGCCGCCTACAACTCCGGTCCGGGAAATGTCGCGCGGGCCATCGAACGCACCGGCTATGCCGACTTCTGGGAACTGTATCGGCGCAACGCCCTGCCCCGGGAGACGCGGAACTACGTTCCGATCATCCTGGCGCTGACCCTGATCGCGAAAGATCCGACCCGCTACGGCATTCAGGTGGAACCAGACCCGCCCCTGTTCACCGACCGCGTGCGACCCGGACGGCCGGTGGACCTGCGACTGGTGTCCGAGCTGCTGGAACTAGACTTGGACCTGCTCCGCACGCTGAACCCACACCTGCTGCGCACGGTGACGCCACCCGACCCGGACTTCGAATTGAATCTGCCCGCGGGCATGGCCGAACGATTCTTCGCGGAACTGGCGGCGATTCCCGGAGAGAAGTGGGTGGCTTGGCGGCAGCACCGCGTGCGAGCTGGCGAAACCCTCTGGGTGCTTGCCCGGCGATATGATACTTCGATTGATGCGATTGCTCGGGCCAATGGTTTGAATCCGCGGAAACCCCTCGCGGTCGGTATGCACCTGGTCATCCCCGGTGCTGTGCCGCCCGCAACGGTTGCCAGCAGCCGCACCGGCGAAGTGATCCGCTATCGCGTGCGTGCCGGTGACACGCTTTCGAAGATCGCTGCCGAGTTCGGTGTCCGTGTGGCAGACCTGAAGCAGTGGAACAATCTGCGCAGTGATCTGATTGGCCGTGGGGCGCTGCTGGAGATTCGCCTGCCCGCCTCCGCCTGGACACAAAGGACCAGTCAGCCGGGCAGCAGCACGCCAACTGCTGCCGGCGCTTCCGAATCCACTCTCGCCACCAATTTGCAGGGCGGAACTTCCCTCCGCACGGACGCAGTCTCCGGTGAATTCATCGTTCACTTGGTCAGTGCCGGAGAAACACTCTGGTCCATTGCCCGCGGCTACCAGACCACAGTCGAAGCACTGCGGGCCGCCAACCAGTTTCTGTTTACCCGCCAGCTCAAAGTAGGCGACCAGTTGCGCATCCCAAAACCTTGAGTACTGAGATAACTCTTTTTCTTTGAACAAGATACAGTCGACCGCGGGATATGTCGCGGAAGAAAATGACCGGCAACGAAGGGCGCCGCCAGCCTTTGCCTTGACAAAGAGTTCCCACTGCGTTTATAAGCCCGCGATGGCAGCAGGCTGCTTCCAGGCGAAGAAGGACGAAGCCCGGGCGCGGATTGTGAAACTCTGGAGGTCGAGATGCCATACGACAAGCTCCTCTTTGGAGAAGATGAACTTGAAGACTACAGCCGCTACGACGAAGAAGACGAAGAACGCGGCATCGAGCGCGATGAAACCTTAGGCGAAGAAACAGAAGAGGAGTTCGAAACCGAAGAATCAGCCGAGGCGGAAAAGGAAGCCGTCACGGTGCCAGCGCGTCCTGCACCCCCCGTATCGGCTCCGGCTGCGCGCACGACCCCTTCGAAGTCGGCGGCACGCGCGAAAGCAAAACCAAAGCGGAAACGTGCACGGAAGCCGGCGCGGAAGGCCCAGCGCGCTAAGGCCCGCAAGAAAGCCGCGCGGAAGGGCGCACGGAAAAAATCCTCCCGCAGGCGCCGGCGCTGAACGGCCGGAAAGCTCTCCCAGTAGCAGGCCCGGGGGCAAACCCGGGCCTGTTGCTTTTGGGCCTGCCGCGCACTCAGGTTTCCATTGCCACGTGCGCCACGCGGCCCACAAGCAAATCCGCGTAGGTCTGGCCTTCCTCGACGGGCAGGATTTCCACCGGATAGTCAGGATTGTGCGGGCGCAGGATGAGAAAGTGCTCGTCCGGCCCGGCGCGCCCAACCGCAGCTCCCGGCGCACTGCTGCGACGAATCAGTTCGACGTACTTCACCGTGCAGCCCTCGCCTTTCCGCACCACATACATGTTGCGATCGTTTTTCCGGTAAGGGCGCAGGCTGTTGTAGTGCCGGTCGATCAGCAGCGTGGAGCCGGGATTCAGCCGTGGCCACATGCTCATGCCCTCGCGGGCATCCACTTTGATAAGCACGAAGCGGGTCCAGAACCGGCGCGGCGGAGCCGCCAGATCAGCCCGGATGCGATTCAAGAAGGCACGGCGGAACTTGAGCAGCTCCTTCACCTGCTCGTTGACAATGATTTCGCTGCCCGCGGCAATGGTGCCATCCACCAGGGGCACCTCGGCATAGTCGGTGTCCTCCCCGGCCGGCACGGCAGCAAAGCGCATCAGTTGGTGCGGGTCGAGCAGGTCGTAGAGGCTGAGCCCAATGGCCTTCAGCATCCGATCCAGCGCCGAGAGTTTCAAGCCTCGCTTGCGGTTCAAAAAATTCGAAATGTGCGCCTGCGTGAAGCCCGTCCGGCGGGCCAGTTCCATGCCGGTCAGCTCGCCGGATTCGATCCGCTTGCGCAGCTCGCGACGCAAACTTTCCTGCAGGGCCACGAAACTCATCAAAACCAGAATATAACGCGCAGCTATGAAAGGCAACGTGCAAATGCCGAACAAGCAAGCACTTATAGCAAAAAGAAATTATACTTGACATATATAAATTTCCAGTTAATACTGGGCTGGCTTGCATGAGCCGCCCCAAACCAGCACCGACCGCTCACCCTGCGGCGCTGCCTGCATCCCGCGCATTCGAGACCGAAGAACCGGGGCGCAGCGCGGCCGACGACTGGCGCGAGGAAGCAATCCGTCAGGCACGCCAGTTGGAAGCGCTCGCCTGCGAGCCAGCGAGCGAATTCCAGGAATTTCGTCGCAAGCTGGCCACCGGTGAGCTGCTTTCCCGGTCGGCAGAGAAGCTGGCTTGGGCGCTGCGATTTTCTGGACGCATTACCATCACGTTCCATCAAGGTCGGATCACAAAGACGCTGCTCGAAGAAGCGTACTTCCCGCATCGGACGGGGGCTTGAGCGCGCAGCGTCTGACAGCAAAATCCTGAAGCAGGTCTGACGGAACCTTCTCCGGAGCCCTGCGCTTCCCTGTCCCGGCGGGCGGGGAAGGCAGGGCCCTTTTTTTGGGAGCATGCCCATGAACTCACGAATCAAGCCGTCTGAGCCACATCGCTCATTCCCGGTTCTGCGAATGGAGCTTCGTTACTGCTCGCGCTGCGGAACACTGCACGTGCGGCCCGCCGGGGCGGAAACCAACGTTTGCACAGCCTGCATCCGGGCGCTGGCCTGGCTGTACGAAGAAGAGAAGCGATGAGACTGCCGTCCTACGAACGATTGCGGGTGATTTTGCTGCTCCGGCGTTTCTTCCGCACTTCCCTGCTGCTCGGGCGGATGCCTTCGGTGATGGGTGGCGACAGATTCCGCAGCCAATTCCGCAGCCGGCCGTCGCGGGCGTTTGAGGACGCAGTGCTGTTCGTCTGCGACGTGGAGCGCTGCCTGCGCAGCCTGGAACCGTTCGACCAGCGCATCCTCGCCCTGTGCATCTTCGAAGACCGCTCCGAGTGGGAAACGGCCCGACTGTTCGGCCGCCCGCAGGCGCACATCTCCCGGCGACTCGGCGAGGTGCTGGACCTGCTTCACGAAACATTCTGCCGGCTGGGTCTGCTGACACCACCGCCGGCCGAAGTCAGGCCGACCAGCCAGCCGGCGCGGCCTGCAAAATTGGAACGGACGAGGAACCAGGAAGTGGCGCGGCCGCCTCAGCCGAGTCTGTCGGGGAAACGAACGGCCAGAGCAGGATGCGCGCCGGTCTCGGCCGACGTCGGCGTTGAGGTTTCGCGCAGGAGTCGTTCGTCATGAAAGCCAAACGACCAAAACCGGAGATGCCATCCCGCCGGCCTCGACTGTCGGCGGAAGCCCTCGAGCGGCTGGTGAGCGAGCAGTTGCTGCAGCCGCTGCGCGCCAGCAAGCAGCGTCTGGCCATCCAGCAGCGCTGCGCAAACTCGCCCCGGGAGATCGAAGCGGCACTGTGCACGGCCACGGTGGCCGAGCAGCTTCGACTTCCGCTGCGCGCGTTCGTGGTGGAGCAGATCCCACGGCTGATGCAGCGACTGTTTGCTTGCGCGGAGGCGGGAGAGTCCTGGGCCTGGCGCGTGATTCTGGAAGCTTCGGGCCTGGGCGAACACTTCCGTCAGGCGCTGACGCTCACCGAAGCAACGGCACCGGACGCATTCGTTTCCATCGGTTTCGAGCAGCGCCTGCTGGAGCGCCTGCGCGAGCTGGGCACATCTGCGCCGGCTGCGACGCACAGCACCGCGCCCGCAGACCCGGAGGTTGCTTGAGGTATGCCAGAACTGCAATCCATTCTGCAACGGCTGGCCACGGAACCGACGAGGCTGGTGCGGCACCCGCTCGTCGAGCGCTTTTCCCACCTGGAGGGACTCTGGCCACTGCTGGATGCCCTGGTCCCCGTGTTCTGCCAGATTCGCGACCGCCAGGGCCGACTGGTACCGCTGGTGCAAAACGCGGTGCAGCGGGACTACGCGCAGCGCCGCACGGCGCGGAACCTGATTCTCAAAGCGCGTCAGGTGGGCATGACCACCTACATCGCGGCACGATTCTTCCTGCGCACGATTTCAACGCCCGGAACGGTCACGCTGCAGGTAGCCCACTCGCTGGAATCCGCCGAACAGATTTTCCGGATTGTCCGGCGGTTCTTCGACACGCTGGATGACGACGTGCGCCGCGCCCTGAAGCCCGTCCGAACCAACGCACGCGAACTGGCTTTTGCTGGCACCGACAGCCGCTACCTGGTGGACACGGCCGGCAACCGCCACGCCGGGCGCGGGCTGACGATTCACTGCCTGCACGCTTCGGAAGTGGCGCAATGGCCAGGGGATGCCGGAGAAACTCTGGCGGGACTGCTCGGGGCAGTGGCGCCGGGCGGATGGGTAGACCTGGAGTCTACGCCCCGCGGTTCCGGAAGCCTCTTTCACCGCCTGTGGACCGATGCAGTATCGTGGCCGGGTTACACCCGCCACTTCTTCCCCTGGTGGCTGGAGCCCGCCTACACGCTGGCTCCTGCGCCCGGCGAATCGCTCGAACCGCTGAGCGAGGAGGAACGCCTCCTCGTCGAACGCCACCGGCTCACCCCCGGGCAGATTCTCTATCGTCGCTATCTTCGAACTACGCTCGGCGTGCTGGCGCGGCAGGAGTTTGCCGAAACCGACGTGGATTGCTTCCTTTCCGCCGGCCGGCCCGTGTTCGACCTGGCGGCCATCGAAGCGCGGCTGCGTCGGCTGCCGGAACCGGTCGAACGCCACGCCAACGGCGCCGAACTCATCTGGTTTCCGCCGCAGCCGGGGCGCGATTACGTGCTGGGTGCCGACGTGGCCGAGGGCACCGAACACGGCGATTATTCCGCCGCGGTAGTTCTGGATGCTGCCACCGGACTGCAGTGCGCGGAAATTTTTGCTCGCTGGCCCCTGCGCCAGTTTATCGAATCGCTCGATCGCCTGGGCCGTCGCTACAACTTTGCCCTGATGGCCATCGAACGGAACAACCACGGGCACGCTGTGCTTTATGCCCTGCGACACCAGTTCCACTACCCGCGAATCTATCACCATCCAGAACCCGGCGTGAACCCGACCGCAACAAAGGCCGGCTGGCCCATGAACCTGCAAACGAAGCCGCAGGTGGTCGGCGCGCTGCACCTGGCCCTGGAGCAGACCCCGGAGATTATCTGTTCGGCTCGGCTGCTCGAGCAGTGCCGGAGCTTCGTGTACCGGGAAGACGGTGAGATGGGTGCGCTGGCCGGGATGCACGATGACCTGGTCACGGCCATGGGGATTGCCCTCGCCGTGCGTGCGCGCACGGCCGCCGCCACGCTGACCAGTGCTGCGGTGCACGCCCCGGCGCCGTGGTGAACAGGTGCGAGCCGGGCTGATTCGCGTCCGCAGGGGAGGTGACAGAACTCGACAGGCCTCTTGCTGCGCACTGTCTCGACGACTAGCATTAGCCCGAGCTTCCCGAAGCCATGCCGCAGGCAGTGGAACACATCCGGCGGATGCGCGGCGGCGCACAGGCGCATCTGATGCGCTGTTCGGATGGCGGATATTACGTCGTCAAATTTCAGAACAATCCGCAGCACCCGCGCATTCTGGTGAACGAATTGCTTGGGACCCGGCTGGCCGCACGACTGGGACTGCGCACGCCACAGGCAGCGGTCGTGCATGTCGAGCAGCGACTGATTGACCTGACGAGCGAGCTGGTGATGCAAATCGGCACAGAACGAATTCCCTGTCGGGCCGGGTTTCAGTTCGGCTCACGGTACCCTGGCGATCCCGCGCAGATTGTGGTGCACGACTTCTTACCCGAAGCACAACTGCTGGCTGTGGAGAACCTGGATGACTTCTGTGGCGTTCTGGTGTTCGATAAGTGGACCTGCAACACGAACGGTCGGCAGGCGATCTTCTATCGGGAAGACGGTCAACCGCAATATGCTGCGATGATGATCGACCAAGGCTTCTGCTTCAACGCCGGCGAGTGGAATTTTCCGGATGCGCCGCTGCGCGGCCTCTATCCACGACAGCGTGTCTACGAGCGGGTGCGCGGGATGGAAACCTTCGAGACGTGGCTGGCGCGCCTAGAGCAAATCGACGAGCGCGTGCTCGATGCCATCAGCAAGGAGATTCCTCCGGAATGGTATGACGGCGAGCAGGATGCGCTCTACGACCTGCTCGAACAGCTTCTGCGCCGGCGCAAACGGGTTCCGGATCTCATCCTGGAGGCGAAAAATTCTTCCCGGCAACCATTTCCCAATTGGACGTGAACCATGAGCGAAACTCCACTGCAAAGCTGTAGCTATCGCATTCTGCGCTACACGCCGAACTTGATCCGCGACGAATGGGTGAATATCGGCGTGCTGCTGCACGACCCGGTTCGAAACGAATTGCGACACCGGTTGCTCGAAGGAACAGCCGAGCTCCGCCGGGTCCGACGGCTGCATCCGCAAGCGGACCTGGAACTGTTGCGGGCCCTCGCCGGGGAGCTGGAGCTGCAGATCGAAGCCGCGAACGGCAATCCCGCCGCATTTCTGCAGCGGCTGGAGGAAACACTCTCGAATGCGCTGCAGCTCAGCCCGCCGAGGGGGGTTCTGACCGAAGATGCCGCTGCAGAGCTGGAGCGGCTCTACCGCGATCATGTAGAGGCTCCGCGCTTCCGTCGCGCGGCCGCGCCCGAGCGGCCCCAGACGCGCACCGAAGTGCGCCTCCAGGCCCGGCATGTATTTCGCCGCGCCGGCATTCTGCACCGGCTGACCACGAACGTGTCCGTCGAAGAATACACGGAACCCGGTGACCCCTTCCGAATGGACTTCGCCTATCGGCGCGACGGCATCCAGGGCTACCTGCACAGTCTGCTGCTCACGGGCGACGCCGGGCGCGCCAAAGAGCTCGCCTACACGGCAGAACGCATACGGGCGAAACGGGCCGCCGAGTTCTTTGCCATCACTGAGACGGAGCCAGAAATCTCGAACCTGCGACATCAGTTCCTTCGCCGACTCCTGGCTGCACAGAACATTGGCATCGTCGCGGTCACGCAGCTCGAGCGTTTCGCCGAGCAGCTGCGGGCCGACCTGAACTAGCGGCGGAAATTCTGTCAAGAGGGCCGAAGCGTCGAAAAACAGGTAATTGTCTGAAACGAAAGAAGAAAAAATTTTCGCAAAACTGAATAATAACCTGTCCCGATCTGCTATAACATTCTCAGAAGCTGAAAAGAAACCGCCCCGGAGCCGCCGCTTCGGGGCTTTTGCGTTTGGGGCGGCTCTTTCCGCGCAACACGGGAGCCGCACCGACAGTACCGGCAAGCACGCGAGCACATTTCTCGATCCCCAGAATATGCGTACCCGGAACCACGAACATTGGCTGCGGAGGGCCTGGCGCCTGCTCGCCGGCTCTTCCGAACGGAAAACCATTGTCCTGCCCGCAGCGGCACCGGCATCACGCCGGCAGCCGCTGCCCAAGCCGACACCGGCGAATCTCCGCCGCTTTTCGGAAACTCCCGTTGCACGCAAGGCGATCAACACGATCAAAGACCGCATCGCGGGAATGAAGTGGCGCGTGCAGGCAAAGCCAGGAACCGCACGCCGCGACGCCGAGCAGCGCATCCGCGTCCTGGCTGCAAATCTGCAGGCGCCCAACCCGGAAGACAGTTTTCGCTCCCTTGTCGAGCAGGTGATCGAAGACCTGCTCGTGAGCGGCGACGGAGCGATCGAAGTGCAGCTCACGCCGAATCCGGAGCGTCCGCTGCTGCTCTGGCCCGTGGACGCAACCACGATCCGCATCTACGCGGGCTGGTCGGGCGATGCCGAAGAGCCACGCTACGCGCAGGTGACCCCCTGGGGACACCGCGTGGACCTGCGGGACGACGAACTGGTCTATATCCGCCTGAACCCGCGCAGCTGCACGCCGTTCGGCCTGGGCCGGCTGGAAGTTGCTTTCGAAACCATCAGTTGGCTGCTCGGCGCCCAAGAATACGCTGCGCGGCTGGCTTCGAATACCGTGGTGCAGTTCGCGCTCTGGCTGCAGGAGATGCCGCCGGCCAGCTATGACAAGGTGATCTCCTGGTGGCAGAACGAAATCGAGGGCACCGGTCGCGTCCCCATCATCGCCAACCTGCCGGCCAAGCCGGAAGTGCTGCGTTTCGGGGAAGGTTCAGACCGCGACCTGCGGCTGGAATGGCAGCGCTTTCTGATGCGCATCATCGCCGATGCCTTCGACCTGCCGCCGCTGCTGCTCGGGCTCGAGCAGGATGTAAACCGCGCGACCGCCAGCGAGCTGGTCGACGAAGCGTTCCACACCGCGGTGGTGCCCACCGCGCGGCTGCTGGCCGAGCACCTGACGCGCGACGTGATTGTCCGCAGGCTCGGCTGGGAAGATCTGGAATTCGTTTTCGACGACCTGGAAATTTTCGACCAGCGCGCCCAGGCGGAAATTGACGAAATCCTGCTGCGCGCCGACGTGCTGCTCCCGGACGAAGTTCGCCGGCGACGGAATCTGCCCGCCCTGGCCGACGGGTGGGGCGCGCTGCCCTACACGCAGCGCCAGGCTCGGGTTCAGAACTCCTCCCGCTGAATCTCTGTGGAACAGGAGAGGCCATGCGCAAACGCACCCGACTCGCCGGACTGCGCCTAGAAGCGATGGCACTCGACATCCCGGAATTTCCCGATCATCCGAATCGCGTACCGTTCTCCGGGGTGCTGACACGGGTGGATCGCCCCAGCGATCGCGCGCCCAACGGAGCGCAGGGCCACCGCGTGCTGCTGCCGCGTGCAGTGGCTGAGCGAGCACTGCCCAGTTTGCTGGGCATGGCCGTGGACTATGCGCCCGGCCTGCGCGGCCACGACGTGCAACGGAAGATCGGCGTCATCACCCGCGCGGAAATTGTCGAAGATCGCCTGGAAGTTTCCGGGCACCTGTTCGGCAAGGATTTTCCCGAGGTCATTGCGGAACTGCGGGCCCGGCGCGCGCAGCTCGGCATGTCGTACGAGGTGACCGACGTGCGCGTGGCCGATCGCACGGCTCCCATCTGGGTGCTGGAAAGGGTCGTCTTCACCGGCGCAGCCATCCTGGACCGCACGGCTGCCGCCTACCAGTCCACCTCGCTGGCAGCCCACGCTGCCAGCCGGAAACAAGGAGAGGTCATGGAAGAACGCGTGCTGAAAGCACTGGAGAATCTGGCCGAGTCGAATCAGGCCCTGCTGGCAGAGTTCCACCGCCTGCACGGTGTGCTCGCAGCCCTGACGGAAAGTCCCCGGCACAACGTGACCCTGGCCGGCAGTGCGGGCAGCTCCGACTCGTTGGAAACGCGCGTGGACGAGCTGGCGCGACAGACCGAAGAGCTGCGCCGGCAGAACGAAGCGCTGCGGGCACAGGCCGAACGTTTTGCCGCACAGTCGGCGCGCAAAACGATCCCGCCGCAGGTGCTGACGCTGCTCGCCAAGAGCGGAGTGGCCACCGACCTGGTCGGGCACTCCGGCAAAATTGAAGTGGCCGTCCTGGACCGGGCGCTGGAAGGCCTGCCCACCGAACAGCGCATCGCCATCAAGTCACAGCTAGCGCGAGCCGGTGCGCTGGACTAACCCGCCGATTGCCCGCCGGCGATCCGCAACCCATCCGGCGAGTTTGAAAATTTCCATCGCGAGGAGAATCATGAGCCGAGGATATTTCGTGGACATCGCTGCCGCGGCCGATTTTCTCGGTCCGGGCGCAATCGAAGTGAACCGCTACCAGAGCGAAATCACTGACCTGGTCCGCCGCCGGGGTGCGTTCGGTCAGCGGATTCGGCAGGTGCCGGCGACGGGCCATCCGTCGCGGTTTTTCGAGCAGACGGCGATCAATGCCTCTGCGGCGTTTGTGGACCCGAGGGCGATCAACCCCGCCGCCGGCGCGCCCACCCGCGTGGAACGCACTGTGCCCCTGAAAGCCCTGGTCGCGCAGATCAACTTCTCGCTGTTTGACCTGGAAGTCACGCGGCAGCAACAGCAGTTTGCGTTCCTGGAAGCGAAAGACCTGGCCGACACCATCGACGGACTGCTGCGCAAGCATGACCAGGCCCTGTGGAACGGCACCGACACCAGCTTCACCACACCGACCACGCTGGAATACTACGGCGCGCTGCGGCAGCTCACCGATGCCGGCTCCGAGGTGCAAATCACGGATCCGTCGGCTTCGATTGTGGACCACATCAAGGCCCAGGTGACGACCATGGTGGCGCGGTCGGACTTCGAAGTGCGCCCGACCGCCATCTACGCCAACCCCCAGACGCTCGACCTGATCGACCGGGAACTGAAGGCCATCCACAACGTGATCCTCAGCACCCGCACGGTCGAAGGCGGCATCACGGTCAAGGAAATCTCCACGCAGGCGGGCACGCTGCCGCTGATTCCCGACTGGACGATCCTGGTAGAAGACGCGGGAACCAACAGAATTCACGACGTGGTCATCGTCAGCGAAGAGCTGATCGAGTATCACTGGCTCACGGATGTGAACCCGCGCGTGTTCCAGCTCGGACTGCCGAGCTCGCTCTCCACCCAGATGGTGGTGGTGAAGTTCGGCGCGATTGTCGTCAAGGGTGCCGGCTACGCCCACAAGCGTCTGCGCTTTGTCCGGTAAGCTGCGGCGAAGCGCTTCGCGTGTGGAAAAACGCCGTGCCGCGGCAGCATCAGCGGACAGAACGGCAGGGGTGAGAACGCATGGCTGGCAATTTCTACCTGACCACAGCAGAGCTGGTGGCCTTCGGACTGGAAGATTCCACTGACCCGGCCCTGATCCGGGTAGCCAGCGACCTGGTGGATGCCTTCTGCCAGCGACCTTCGCTGCTGGTTGCGCAGTACACGGAACGCAACCGCCTGCCCAAACAGCTACCGGTCACGCGGGTCACCTTCACGCCGCTGGCGATTCCGGAAGGAGCTACGTCCCCGTTTTCGCTGGTGCGTGTCCGGCAAGGCATTCCGCGTGGCCCGGAAACAGAGACCCTGGCCGGCCTGCTTGCACCGTTCGGCGGACCGCCCGCTTGGGTGGAACTGGACCACAACCGCATTGACTTCCGCGCCGAAACCGGCGAAGTCTGGCTGCCCGCCAGCTTGTTCGGTGACCGCTACAGCGAAGTCGAATTGACCTACACGGCGGGTTACACCAGCGTGCCGGAAGCCGTCAAGCTGGCCTGCGCGCAGATTATCCGGAACATCGAATCCCACCCGGCCGCAAACGTCAAAACAGCCCTGCTCGATCGGCTGCAACTGGAATACTTCGCCGGCTCGCTGCTCGACGACGACGCGCGGCGACTGCTGGCCCCGTTTGTCGCTCTGCGCCTGAACTGAACATGCCAGCCTATGCCAGAACAGCGCGGCGTTGGATCGAACCGCTGCTGGGCTCCGGTGCCGGCGGCCATGTGACGCTGCGATTTCTTGTGCCGAGCGCGAACCCGGACACCGAACTGGGCATTGTTGGACCCGGGGATGCCGCGTTCACCGACTACGTGGCCCCGGGCGCGTGGACCCGAGAGCTGACCGGCGAAGAACTCGAAACGCTGGGCGGCCAGTTTCGCCAGGGAGCCCGTGAGGTCGTGCTGGCTGACCGTTTTCTCAGCAGTGTGGCGGCAGCACAGGGGCACGAGCGGGTCGAAGACGCTCTGGCCGCCGCCGCCGGAGTGGTGATCCGGAATCAGCTCTGCCGCATCCGCCGCTTCCGACCGCTCGATACCGGCAACGAAACCTATGCCTGGCAACTGCTGTGCGACGCGCCGCTGGAGCTCGGCTGATGTCTCGCGAAACGGTTGCGCTGGCCGGCCTCGCCGAACTTTTCGCGCGGCTCGCCGAACTGAACGGGAGCAGCGCCGCCCTCGGCACTCGCGACCCGGAGGCAGGCGTCATCCTGCGGGTGCTGGAGTACGGAAGTCCTGCCGGACTCCGCCCGTGGCCACAGCCCGGGCCGCGCACCACACGCGCCATCGATCCGGAGACCGGCCAGGAGGTCGTCGTTTCGGCGCAGGCGCCACAGGGTTTCGTTCGGGTGCAGGCGGCCGATTTCGCCCGTCTGCTCATCGAGCAGCTTGGCAGACCAACGGACTGGCTCCGACCGGAAGCGGTGCAGGCACATCTGGACCAGGCAATATCCACTGCCGCCGGGCAGGCCCTCGAACGCCTGGCAGCGCATCTGCCGGATGCCACCGGCCGGTTGCAGGGCAGTCTGGCAGTCCTGGATGAATGAGCCATGGAGCTGAGCGGCGACCTGCGCGAGAAAGATTTCTCCGGTGTGAATCTGAGCGGAGTGGTTTTCCGCCGTGCCGACCTGTATCGGAGCAACTTTGCCCGGTGCGATTTGGCCGACGCGGTGTTCGAGCACTGCTTTGCCGCTGAAGCGGACTTCACCCGGGCCAACTGCGCGCGCGTGCAGGCTCTGGGGAGCAACTTCTACCGGGCCCGGTTTGCAGGTGCGAACCTGCGCGAGGCGCTGCTCTGGCGATGCGTGCTGGCCGGTGCCGATTTGCGGGGAGCCGACCTGCAACAGATCACCGTGACGCTCGAATGCAACACGTTCGAGGAAATCTGGCTGGATCGTGCCGCGAGCGCTGCGCTTGCGTATCTGTTCGGTCGCGCACGAACCCAGCATCGCGAAAACTGGCTCGCGGTGGTTGGCCCGCGCGATCTGGCCTGGCTGGGCCGCAGGTTCGCTCGCTGAGGAACTATGCAAGCTGCCAAAGACAGTTTCTTCCGCGCACTGCAGTCGCGGCTTGCGGTGGTGAACCCGAACCGGACCATCTCCGCGAACGGCATCACCCGGCCGGCCATCGTGGTCGCGGAAAACCAGCCCTTCCCGCCGCCGCGACTGTTTTTCAACACGTTCTACATCCACTGGCTGGCTGCGCCAGCGGTGCGCGGATTTTCTAGCACGCAAACGCCACGGTACGAACAGATTGCCCAGATCGAATACTTCGTCACCGGAAACCCGGAGCGCGAGCAGCCGTTTGCCGACCGCGGCCGGTTGCTGGCCGAACTCGATCAGGAGTTGCTGGCCATTCTGTTCCCCGGGTTCACCGCAAAACGCGACTACAGCCGCACACCGCCGCAGGCGCTCGGCAGTTTCCTGCACTGGCGCTGGGCTCCGAACTTCCGAACAGTGATCGAGCAGGAAGGCTCGGTGCTGCGCCGGATCGCCACCGTGCACGTTTCTTTCTATCTGGAACCCATGGCTCAGTAGCCTGCCCGGCACCGCTGCCCGGGAAAGCTCAACTGCAAGGAGTGTTCGATGCCCATTTCGAAATCGCTTGTCCAGCCGTTCCGCAAGCCGATGATTCTGGTTGGCTCCGGATTCCGCGGATTCTTTGCCCCGTTTCGGCAGGGCGCAGACCCGCAGCCGACCCTGTTTGACCCCGCACGCCAGGGACGTTTCGATACCCACAATCCGCCGGCAGGCTGGTTTGATCTCGGCTGGATTGACCAGTTCCGCCGTTCCCCGAACGGTCGCATCGGACAGATCCGTTCCGGCTACCGGGGCGCCGTGCGGGCGCAGTATCGCGGCGAGATCGGCAGCAGCATCGAGTTCGAGTTTCGCGAGTGGGGCAAGCTGCAGATGGCGCTGGCCAGCGGCACCACGCACTTCAACATCCTGAAAGCGGCGGCCGGCACGCCCCAGCAGCCGCTGGGCGGTTCTCCGGCACCGGCAGTCGCGCTGGGCGCCGGCTCGACGGCCAGCACCCTGGTGCTGGCGACCGGTGGCGGCGCGCAGTTTTCGGTCGGCGAGTTTGTCGCTGTGGACGTGGACTACACCGGACAGTCCGGATTCGTCGGCTCCGGTGTGCAGGCTTCGTTCGTGCCGGCTGCCTCGGTGAGCGACGTGGACTTCATCCGCCGGGTGACCTTCAACGTCGGCGTCATCCGTGCCATCGCCGGCGATACGCTCGAACTCGAACAGCCGCTGCTCGGCGGCGTGCCCCCGGCCGGCGCCAAGGTGCAGGCCGTGACTGGCTTCGCCAGCCGGGAGGGCAGCTCGTTTATCCAGTCCTGGTCCGCGGTGTTTGTTGTGGATACCGCCGACGGCGCACAGCTCTACTATTACTACCCGCAGCTTTCCATCGCGAGTGAACGGGAAGACACCACGTTCGAAGTGGAAAACGTCGGCACCGCCGACGTGCGCGGCTATTCCCTGCGCGCGGAATTCAACGCGCTGGCATTCGAAGACCCGGTGGACGGGGAAACCGTGGTCAGCTATCGCGGCTTCTTCCCGGCGCCGGGTTCGCAGGCCTACTGATCGTTGCCAGTCGGACAGAACAAAGGCGAGGACTTCCGTGGCGAAGACCACAACGGCAGACCGCGAGCTCGATCCTCGACTGCAGGCCCGGCTCGATGCGGAACTCGCACGGCTGCGCGCGCAGTCGCAGAAGGCGGTGGAAGAATTCAAGAGGAATTTCCCGCCGCCGACCGAAGAGCAGATTGAACGCCTGCTCTACCCGGAGCTTTCCGAGTTCGTCTTCGAACTGGGCGGCCGGCGGTTCGTTCTGCGCGAGCTGCCTGCGCTCACAGAAAAGAAATTCCTGCGCCTGGTGGAGCAAAAACTGCCCGCCCTGGTTGCGGAGATTCTGCGGTTCGATGAGCGGCTGGGGGAAGACCCTGCTCGAGCCTTCACGCAGTTGCTCACCCGCGCCGAAACAGCCCTGGACCTGGTCGCCGAAGCCTGCGCCCTGGTGCTGGACCCCGGCGGCGAGCAGGGCATCAGTCGGGAATTCGTGCAGGCACATGCCTCCACGGCGCGCCAGCTGCGCATTTTGCAGGCACAGCTGCTGCTGAACGCGGGCCGGGATTTTTTATCGCGACTCTTCCCCGCCTGGATACCGCCGGAACCCCAGCCCACGGCAGAACACCGCGCAGCGGCGGACAACGCTGCCGCTACCCCCGGCTGGCCGCCGCAGTCAGTTGGGTCGAATTCTTCCGCGAAAGCCCCGGCGCCATCACCCGCAGATTCACCCTAGGACAGCTCGCCCTGATCGCCTGGCAACTCGAAGAGCAAACCTGGCACAGTCAAGTGCAGGCCGAAGCGATGGATCTTCGCCAGCTCAGCGGCCGGGAACTAGCGCTGCACCTGCGCCGGATTGGCGCCTGGTGAAAGCTTCAGACACGGAGCCTTTTCATGCCCGATACGGTTGCTGACGTGCTGGTGCGGCTCGGCGTCGATACCAGCCGTCTGCGCGAAGGATTCCGCGACGCACGCAACCAGACGGCGCGCTTCGCGTCGGATCTGGCCAGCTTGCTTTCGACCTCGCTCCGCGGGGGTCCGATCGAAATCATCGGCGCAGCGGCACGCACCGCCGGGCGAGCGATTCCCGGCCCGTTCGGAGCCATCCTGGGCGGGGTGGGCAGCATTTTTTCCGCAATCGGCAGATTCTTCTCCGGACTGTTCAAGCGCAGCGCGCGCAACGCGGCGCGGGAGATCCGCCGCACGTTCCAGGAAATTGTCACTGCCTTCCACAGCGGATCGGCCACGCTGGGCGCGACCCTTCAACGCCTGGAACGGGAGCGCGAGCGAGCGATTCGCCGGCTCTCGGGGAAAAAAGGCGGCCGGGAAGAACTGAATCGGCTGCTGCCCGAGTTCGACCGTGCACTCGCGGAGCTCCGCAGCCGGCAGCAGGCCATCTTCGAACAGTTCGAATCGTCCCTGCAATTGCTCCGCGTGGGACGCGCGTTCCGCGACGTCGCGGCCAGCGTGCAGGAGCTCCTTCAGCAGTACCGCACCTATGTGGACGCCGGCGGCGATCTGGTTCGTGCGAACGAATTCCTTTCCCGTTCGCTCGAAGAGCTGCGCGCCGACGCGAGCCTGGAACTGGCCGAAGGCGAGCAGCAGGCGATCGAAAACGCGCTGCGCCTGAATCAGCTCCTGCTGGAACGGGAAACGATCCTGGCCGAAGCCGCCGAACAGGAACAGCGGATCCGCACCCGGGGCGTGCTGGAACGCCAGCGCACGGTGGCCCAGGAAAAAGCCCTGGAGCTGGAAGCGGTCCGCCGACGGCGCGACGAACGGCTGGCCGAGCTCGATCGCGAAATTCAGCATCTGCAGCTCCGCGTGGACATCGAAGCAAAAGTCTTCGAGCTGTCGCGCGACCGCGTAGCCCTGGAAACGCGGTTGCTGGAGTTGAAAGCACAGGAATTGGAACGCGAGGCGGCGCGTTTGTCGGCGCTGAAGCAGGTGGTCGCGGGCATCGTGCCGGGCATCTCCGGACTGACCACCCTGACGCCCGGCCTGCAGCAAATTCTGAACCTCGGCGGCATCTCCATCTTCGTCGGGCAGGATGCCACACCGGCGCAAGCGCGACGGCTCGGTGCAGAGGCCATCGAAGGCATGCTCCGCGCCCTGCTGAATGAACGCGCACGCCTGGGATTGCACTTGGCGCTCTGATGGCGATTCGGCTGCTGATCGACAACGCCGATCACCACGGGCTCGTGGACTACACGCGCTACCTGGCCGCACCGGACCGCACCCCGGCCGTCCTCCGCGACGAAATGAACCTGCCGGCGCGCCTCGACTTCGTGCTGATGCCTGCAGACCTGGAATTCCGCGCACCTTCGCGCTCGGCCTATGTGCGTCTGGAAGGTCTGGCGGAATCGCTGCCTCCGGGAGGGCCACGGGTGCCCGGCCCGCTGTTCACCGGTTTTGTCACCCACGAGCCGGAGGTCGAATTCCTGGGCGTAGCCAACGGACAGCCCGTCTACGGCTTCCACTACCAGGCCACCAGCGAAGAATATCTGTTGAATGTAAAGCGCCTCGGGCCGCTTCCGCCCTTTCTGAACCAGACCGCGGGCCAGATCCTGCGATTTCTGGTCGAACACCTGCTGCCCGGACGATTCGATACCACAGCAGTCGCCGAGGGCGCTCGGATTCCGGTCTTCCGCGTCGACCCGGAAGCAGCGTGGAGCGACGTGGCCCGGGAGCTGGCCGAGCGCTCGGGCTACTATTACCGGGTGCTCGACCGGAAAGTGATTTTCCAGCCGATCGGCGACGCAGGTGCGGACGTCGTCGTGGACGAACGCGACCCGCGCTTTCGTCCGGACGCGCTGGAAATCCAGCCTGTCGGCAACGCCATCCAGAATGACGTGACCGTTTTCGGCGCCGTCGAGCCACAGGCGTTCGTGCAGGAGCATTTCGTCGGCGACGGTTTCACCTCGAAGTTTCTGCTCTCCGCTCCGGTGTTCGGAGCCGAGTCGGCCCGACTGCTCGCCGACGATTTCACCGGCGACAGTCTGGATCCGACCCGCTGGCAGGAAACCGACCCGGGCAATCACATCCAGCTCTTCGAAGGGCGACTGAACGTCACCGGAGGTAGCGGGACACTGGGCGAAACCACTCTGCTCGCCCGGCAGATGGTCGAATTGGCCGGGGAGCTCGAAATCATTCACGGGGAATTCGAGTTCGTTCGTCCCTCGCAGGGCATCCTCGGCGGACTGTACGACAGCGCGGCGCTGGCCGCGGCGAATTGCCTGGTAGGGTTCGATGTGGCTCCGATGCCCGACGCCACGCGCCTGCGTGCCCGGGTCCGCGGCGTGGTGCAACCACTGGAAGTGATCACCCAGGCAAACCATCACTACGTGCTGGTTACCCGCCTGAGTGCCGATCAGCCGTTCCGGGTGCAGCAATCGTTCGCCAGTTCCGATGGCACCCGCGGCGGCAGCGAACTGGCGGCCCGCGTACAGGTGACTCTGGAAGTACGCGATCTCGATCTGGCCGACCCGACCCTGCCGGCCGTGACCGTGCTGTACGCTGCTGCGCTGGACGATCTGCCTGCGGTGGCGCTCTACGCACCGATCAATTCGGCCGATCTGCACTTGGCGGTCAACTTCCTGCAAATCGCGCGACCGGTTCAGGCACGACTGGTCACACAGAAGCCGGGCGAGCCGCCGCGCACCCGTCGGCTGGGTTTCGGCATCGCCGGACAGGATGCCACGATTACCTCCGACCCCAATCAGAACCAGTGGGCCCTGGAGTTTTATCCGGACACGATTCCAGAGACCGGAGAGCGCATCACGCTCTACTACCGGGAAGCCGGGCGTGCGCGCGCACGCGTCCGGGATGCAGCCAGTATTGCCCGGGAAGCAGCGCTCGCTGGCGACGACGGCGTGCGCGCCGCCGTGCTGCGGGATCTCACACCGATGCCGCGCACATCAGCCGAGGCCGAAGCCGCCGCGCTTGCCTACCTGAGCGATCACACCGCCCCGCGCTACGAGGGCCGGTACACGACCTGGAGCGACTTCACTGAACAGTTCCCGCGCAGCGGGCGACTGGTCGAAGTCCGGAACGAGTCACGCTACCCGACGTTCCGCGCGCTGGTGCGGAAGGTGAGCAGCGAATTCCGTGAACTGGTCCATGAACGGATTCTGCACACGCTGGAATTCGGTCAGCCTTCGCGAATCGAACAGATGCTGCGTCGTCTGGTGCCGGCCCCGGAACTGCTGCAGCCGGAAGAGCCGGTCGCACTGCCAGCCGTGGACGTAGCCGAGCTGGAGGGCCGGTTCGTGCCCGAATCGGCCGGAGTCACGCTGGCTGGCGTCGCCCCGACACACTATCTGATCGACATGGGCGCCCCGCCACCGGCCCAAGGCATTTTCGAAGTGCGGCGCAGCGATCAGGGTTGGAGTTCCCAAACGAGCGACGGCAGTACGCAGAACCTGCTCGCGACCGCATCGACACAAACGTTCGTCGTGCCCCGCAGCGCGCGCCGGCACGTGTTTTTCATTCGTCCGGTACTGCCGGACGGAACCACCAGCCGCTATTCCAGTATTGTGGGCATCCACTATCCGCTGGTGCCCCCGGCACCGGAAGCGGTCGTCGTCGAGTTCGGGCTCGATGCCCGCCGCAAACCGATCATCACCATCCGCGTGACCATCGGGGAAGAAAATCTGCAGGACGTAGATCGAGTGGAACTGCGCGACGGAGACAACACCACGGTGCTGGCGCGCTGGACCTTCGGCCAGCTTCAGTTGGAGGACGACGCGTATCACGCAACTCTCGTCCTGGACAACAGCACGGCCCTGCTGCGAGAGAAAATCGTTTTCGCCTACACACAGAACACGCTCGGGGAATACTCGGCTCCCACCAGCGGAACCGGCGCACAGCCGGAACCGGCCAAACCCCAATTGACCCCGGGAAACTCCGTGGGGCAGATCGTCGAGATTCGCCTGGACCGCAGCCCTGCCGAAATCCAGCAGACGCAAATCCAGGTCGCCGATGCGGCCACCGGCTTCGACGAACCCGAACAGGACGTGACGTTCGATGGCCAGCCGGAAAAGTTCAGCTTCGTTGCACCGCGGTCCGGGGACTGGATGTTCCGCGCGCGGCGTCGGGATGCGCTGGGCTGGACACCGTGGTCGAACGAGCCACAGGGCCAGATCCCCGCACAGCTTCTGGTGTTTTCGGTGCGATTCTTCCGCGCACGCGAGCTGGACCCTTCCATCGGGGCAGCCGTCAACGCACAGAACCTGCTCCCGAACAGCGATTTTTTCCTGCCCGGGATCAGCGGACAGGAAGGCACCGCTGCGCCCCGCTACTACGGACTGGTCAACGCTGCCCCGGATGGCAGCGAAATGAGCTACCTGCCGGCAACCAACGAAGTCGAGTGGCGAGCCGGCGTCAGCCTTGCGCAGGCGAACCCGGGCCTGCAGTCACGACTGAGCAACCTGGGTCGGCTGCTCAATCCGGGCGAGCCCCTGACGCTTTCCGCTGCGCTGCGACACACCGGCACAGCTGTTTTCCCGCATCCGGTGCGGTACGCGCTGCGGTCGTCGGCGGATCCGACGTTTGCACTCAGCGGCGAAATTGCGGCCGGGACGATCACGGCTGCCTACCAGTGGTACTCCGTGACGTTTCTGCTGCCGGCCGATCGTCCGGTGCCCGCGGACCTCTCCGTGGAGATCACCGTGGGAATCGAAGCCGGCCAGTCACTGGCCTCGGCACTCCGGTGTGACAAACTGGTGCTGAATCGCGGGCATCGCCCGGCGGCGTTCAGCTTTGCTCCGTGGGACATCCTGGCACTTCCCTGGAACAGCAGCGCTCAAGCCTATGATCTGCCCGAGACCATAGTCGCATCCACGCCACGCAGCGCCGACGCCGGCGGCGCCGGCAGATTGATGGGCACGGGCACCGAAGATCTCGACCCCGACTTCACTGAGCGATATCACCGGCTGGTCGTATAACGGAAATCTTCCGTCCCCTTGAACCGGAGGAGCATGCCGTGACGAAAACGATTCCGATGGTTAGGACCCTAGCCCTTTGTCTGTGTCTGGTCCTGGCGTGCGGTGTGGCGCCGCTGCGGGCGACGAATCTGACCGGCACTTTTCGACACCCGGACGGCACGCCGGTCAATGGAAAACTGATTTTTCTGCTCAGCCAGCCCGCGCGCCTGAACGATGGCTCCGCCCAAATTGTACCCATGGTGAAAATCTTCAACGTGCAGAACGGCCAGCTCGAGGCGGGCGCATTCCTCTATGGCAATGACGTGCTGGAACCCGCCGGCACCTACTACCTGGTACGACTCGTGGACAACAACAACAACCTGCTGTTCGAACAAAAGTGGTCGATCCAGGGAGCGAACGTAGACCTGGGCAGTCTCACGCCGACGACGACCGGCGTCGTGCTCGCCGACCCGCTCGTGAAAAACAGTTCCGTTGAACAGGCGGTCGAGGGGCCGGTCTCGTTTTCTGCGCCCATCAGCGCCTTCTCGCTGACTCTGCACGGCAATCTGACGCCGGGGACTTCGGGCGCGTTTGATCTGGGCAGTGAATCGGCCACCTGGCGCGAGGTGTTTGCCGATCAGTTGCGCATCCGGGGCCCGCGGCCCTGGGTGGATGTGCGGGCGTTCGGTGCCAAAGGCGATGGCGTAACCGATGACACCCAGGCGTTCATTGACGCCATCACCTTCGCTGCAAACAACGGCGGCACGGTGTACGTCCCGGCCGAGAAAGCCATCGGATACAAGATCACGTCCACGCTCGACCTCGGCGCAATCATGGCCGCGGCGAACGTGGGCAACCTGCACATCGTCTGCGGCGGCTCCAAGCGGCATGCGACATTCAACAGCCCGCCGGCGGCCTGGATTCGCTTGAACCAGCCGGTCGGACAGCCCGGGGTGCTGATTGACGGTGCCGGCGTCGTGCGCAACGTTACTATCGAAAACTGCGTGTTTGCTGGCGGAACGAATGCGGGCACGACCGGCATCGTCTTCAAGCGCAACAGCGGTCGGCTGTTCCTGAAGGACGTTACCGTTGCAGTCGGTTACAACTCCTCTGCAGCCGAGAACCACGCACTGATTATCGAAGACACAATCTGGGTCAAGGTCTTCGGCGGCTCCTATCTGGTAGAGGGGTCGCCGGGGACGCGTCCACCGATTGTCCTGCGCGGCGTAGACAGCACCATGACGAACCTGGTCGGTTTGGTGGACTTTGAGAACTTAGTCCTGGCCGGCGGCGGCATCCTGTATGAGCAGATGACGACGATGAATGGCTCAGCGGGAACATATCTTCTCAAGGAAGTCGTAACGGAAAATTCGGCGCTGCCGCTGTTTGAAGTGAAGAAAGCGCCGGCAGCCGCTGGATTCAGAGTGGGGCCGTTCGTTTTCATCAATTGTGTGCTGGCGGACAACGTCGGTGGCGCTATCCTGCCGCTGGTCAGGCTCACCGCGGACAACTCGATACTGAACGGCTTGACGGCAATCGGCTCAAACGCCTGGCCCGCGGTCGAAGTTGCCGGTTCGGGAAGTTCGGTGAGACACATCAACGTGCTGGGCGGTGGAGATTTCGTCGGCGGCGGCCGTCCGGCGCACTACGCTGGCAGCCAGTTGCCGGCCGGGCCGGGGACGGTATGGAAGTCTGAAGGCTTCGACATCTACGCGGCCACCAACACTGCGCTGCACAACCAGGACAACCGTCGGGACAACCAGGTCGGCAATCAGGCCGGCCCTGCCATCCGCATCTTCCGCGACCAGGAGGCCACCGCTGCGTTCAACGTGCTCATGAAAACCAATGAATCGGTCGTGGGTCTGGGCGTGGGCCGCGGCTGGCGCGGCTGGGACACACAGATTTCCCGCGGCAACGATCCGGCCGTAATCGGCCTGGACTTCAGCTTCGCCGAGTTGAATGCGCCGGCTGCGCCCAGCGTGACCGCGACCACCGGCGGAACGCTGGCTCCCGGTACCTACTACTACCGGATCGAAGCCAAGGGCAGCGCAACCGGCTCGTTCAGCGGGCCCGGGCCAGAGAGCTCGATCGTGGTAGCAGACCCGAACAACGCTGTCGCGGTGAGTTGGAGCGCAATAGCCGGGGCGAGCTCCTATCGGGTGTTCCGCTTCACGATCACTCAGGCTCAGCAGGGAACGACTTTCGGGGGCGGTACGGGCAATTGCATTGAAGTCGCAACGACTTCAGCGACCGACGACGGCTCTTGGCCGGTCTGCACGGCCGGCCCGCTGCCTGACAACGGAACTCTGCGGCTGCGCCACCGGATGACCCGCGAAGCTCTGCGTCTGAACCATCCGACGGCAACGACCGACGCAGCTTTGCTCGTGCAGAATGCCCGGACGGATCAGCGGCCGGTGTACATCAACGCCATCTCCGGCACGACCGCGAACCTGTTTGAGGTCAACTTAGAAGGCACCTCGTCCATGCTCTCACTGAACAATCAGGGCGACATGGACGTGAAAGGGCGTCTGAGCTTTCGTTCTCGCGGCACGAACACCGGTACCTTTCTCCACAACAATACGACAGGGCGCACCTGGACTCTGCCGGACGCAACCGGCAATGTGGCGATTACCACCAGCTTCTCGGCAGCCCTGAATTTTCCGTCCATTGCGGCGCAGAGCTGCGCGGCGCAGACCATCTCCGTCAGTGGCGCCGCCGTCGACGACCCGGTCATACCTGCCTGGCCGTCCACGCTCGAAACTGGCCTGACAGGCCTGATGTACGTCACGGCCACGGGCACGGTTACGGTTCGCCTGTGCAACATCACCGCAAACCCGATCGATCCGGCCAGTCAAACATTTGCCGGTCGCATCGTGAAATAAACGGAGCGAGCCATGCGCGCCTCCGAGCACCGTCTGCTCACAGCCACGCTCGAGCGGTTGAAGAACTTCGAAAATGATACGAGCAACCGCCTGGCCCGCCTGGAAGAAAATCTGCGGCTGCTCCGTCAGGACCTGGTCGGCGACGGACAGCCGGGCAGAATCCTGCGGCTCGAGGAAGAGGTAGACCGGGTCCGTGCCGCTCAGCAGCAGCAGCGCGGCATGCTGGCCGCATTGAGTTTCATCATCTCCGCCGCAGTGGCGTTTCTGGCCCATCTCTTCGACCATCCCTGACGCCTCTGCCCGCCCTGCGGCCGGTATCGAATCCCCATCCCATGCGAGGTGAACTATGGAAAGCACGATCCTGGCTTTGGCCCTCAGCCTGATTCGCGCGGCCGTCAAAAATCCGCGCAAAAAGGAAAAGCTCAAGAAAATCATGCTCGAAATCCGCGACGCCATCGACGCAGCGTTCGCGAACGGAGTGACCACGTAAGCAGCACACACGCTGCCCTCCGAGACGTCTCCCAGCGGGACCATTCAGCATCACCTGCGGTAGCGTATCCGGTGCGAACGGGATACGAACGCGAGTCGCACGGATTCCTGTCGTCGCGGCTTCCGGCCCACAGGCACCGACTTTGCGCACGCAGGCTGCGCAAAAAATGTCGAGGCACCCATGGCACAGCTCATGCAAATTACGGTCGCGGCGCTGGCTCTGCTGCTGGCGGGCAGTTGGGTTGCGCCGGCAGCAGCGCAGTGTCCCTCCAGGACCACCATCCAGGACACCCTGCAAAATGCAGATGGCACGCCGGCTTCCGGACGCGTGGTGATTGCCTGGCCAACGTTTCGCATCGGGACCTGCCAGGTCGTTGCCGGCCAGATGACTGTTCCGGTCGCGGACGGAAATCTGGCCGTGGAACTCTTCCCCAACGAGCTGGCTACCCCCGAGGGCACCAGTTACCGGGTTACCTACTATCTGCGCTCAGGTCGCATCAGCACAGAATACTGGGTGGTTCCTGTCAGCCCCACTCCGGTCCCGCTGGCCATCGTGCGTTCCGCTTCCCTGCCGGTGCCCGCCGTGCAGTTCAGCATGGCTCAGGTGACTGACCTGCTGCCCACGCTGAATCGCAAGGTCGAGTTGCCGCCTCTCTGCTCCGCGGGAAAATTTCTGCAGGCAAACGGTTCGGCCACGCCCCCGCAGGTGGATTGTGTGGACGGCACGGGCGCTCCGCGGGCGAGCGCGACCATATCCGGCACGGTGAAGACCGACGTCAGCGAAACCGACCCTGTGGTGTACACAAAAACGACTGCCGACACCCTGCTGGCCGGCAAGGCCAACGCCACGCACACCCACAGCGCTCAGGACATCACCGCTGGCACGCTGTCTCCGGCGCGGCTGCCCGCACCCACGGCGACAACCCTCGGTGGAGTGCTCGCCAATTCCTGTCCCGGCAGCGACAAGGTCACCGGCATCTCCACCAGCGGAGCTCTCCTGTGCGGCGCAGACCTGGGCGGCGGGACCGGTTCCACGCATCAGATTGACGGCGTAAACCTGACAGCGCAGGATCCGGTGAATTTTCTGGACACCGCGGAATTCGACTGGACGAACCCTTCCGCGGGCAACGTGCAGATCGCCTTGAAAACCGGCAGCGTAACCGGTGCGAAGATTGCCGATGGCGCAATTACCGACGCCAAGGTAGCCACTAACGCAGCCATCGCTGAATCGAAGCTGGCACTGAATTTTCCTACCCACTCGAACGCGAACGACCCCACCGCAGGGGAAAAGGCCGCTCTGGCGGGCACGGCCGGTGTTCCCTCGGCCACGAACCGGTATGTGACCGACGCTGATCCGCGCAACTCGAACGCCCGCACGCCGACCGCGCACGCCAGCACGCACCAGCATGGCGGCACCGACGAAGTGGCCACTGCTACGCCGGCGGCAAACGCAATCCCAAAGGCGGATGCCACGGGTCGGCTGGCTGTGGGTTGGCTGCCGAACGACACTACGCTGCTCGGTTCGCTGATCGATCTGGGTACGGAAACCGCGGGAACGCTGCCTGTCTCCCAGGGCGGCACCGGCGCGGGGACATTCACCACCCACGGCGTGCTGCTCGGCAACGGCACCGGTGCCATCACAGCTACTGCGGCTGGCACGGCGAACCAGGTGCTGCGCGTGCCCGCCGCGGGCGGCGCTCCGACCTTCGGTGCCGTGAACCTAGCTTCGCCGGCAGCAGTCGCCGGGATACTACCGGAAGCGAACATCGACGCCGCCATCGCCCGCGACAACGAAATCAACCTGACGAACCTGGGCGGTGGTGTGGCGGGCGCGAACAGCTACGACTTTTCCGGCGCTGCCGCCACGATGCCCGTGCGTTCCGGGAACACGTTGCCGGCGACCTGTGTGGCCAACAAAGAACTGTTCATTGACACCGATGCGACCCCAGGTCAGCAGTTGTTTATCTGCAATGCGACCGGCAATGGCTGGAACCTGGTCGGCGATGGCGGCGGCGCCGGCGGCGACACCACGAAAACACATACCCTCGAGATGGTGTGCGATACTCCGCGCACGACCACCCTGGCCGGCAACGCTTTCTGGACAGTTTCGCCGCTCGCCGAATGGGACTGGGGCCACTGGGAGTTCCTGCGTGACGTGGACGGCAAAATCTACTGCCACACCACGATTCCCGAAACGCTGGCGACTGTACCGAACCCGGTCATCATCCTGCGCATTGCGGCCAACGCAACGACTGGCGTGACCCGGCTCTCGATTCGCAGTTTTGTGGCGGGCGACGGCGAAAGCCTCAATCCGGCGACGACAGGCTGGACGGCGGCTCCGGCTCAGGACATCACTGTACCGGCCACAGCGCGCACGCTGAAAGACGTGACCTTCACCACGTTGCCCACTCTGGCAGCGCGCAAGATTCTGGTTGTCGAAGTCTTCCACGAAGGGGCGCACGCGAACGATACGCTGGCTGCCAACACCGAGCTCTTCAAGGTTCTGCTGAGGGTGAATCTGACGCAGTAGGTCCACTATGCGTGAATTTCTGGAAACTCACTGGGGCGATCTGGTGGCGCTGCTCGTGCTCTACACGGGCATCGCACTGGCCGTACTGGTTCCGGACAGTCATATGGGAGAATCGCTCGCGTTGGCCGGCATGGCCGCGTTGAAACTGCGTACAGCGGTGCCGCTCCGCAAACCACAGCGGCAACGCGGACAGAAGCTACGGACCCGAAGTCGTGCCCTCGATCGGTCCGCAGCGGCTTCGAGGGGGACTCCATGAACCCATCCCGCGCAACGGTCTGCCGTGTACTGGCTTTCCTGCTGCTGGTCGGCGCCGGTCTGCAAGCGGCCCGGGAGTTCGACGGTGCCGGCGACCAGGTCACCACCACCTTCACGGCCCACGCAACCCAGCGCACCTATTCGCTCTGGTCGTACCGCCGCGGCGACGGCGGCGGGGGCTTCGGTCGCCTGTTCGACAAACGCACGACGGGCGGAGAAGTAGAAACTTTTCACAACCGTGCCGCAGGCACTTCCAACGGCGATACGTACATGTATACCCGCACGTTCAGCGGCACCAGTGGCTTCTGGACCATCCCGCGCCCGACGGCAAACGCCTGGCACCACATCTGTGTGGTGTACGAAGCGGTCGCCGGCAGCCAGCCGACGATCTACGTGGACAGCATCCAGCAATCCGTGACAGCTCTGAGCACCACTTCCGGCAGCCCCGCCACAAATTCCGATGCCTACGTGATCGGGAATCGCGGCAATGACGGCGCCCGTGCCTGGGACGGCCGAATCGCAGAATTCGCCGTCTGGAACGCGCTGCTGACTGCGTCCGAATGTGGAGCTTTGGCCCGCGGAGCATCACCGAATTCGATTCGCAGGCAGTCTTTGGTGGCGTACTGGCCGCTCTGGGGCGCGTCCAGCCCGGAGCCGGGCCTGCCGGGCGGGAACGCCACGGTTACCGACGCTGTCGCCGCCCCGCATGCACCAGTTGGTCCCTATGTGCGTCCGCGCTGAAGCGCTCGGACGAGTTGCCGCTACAGGATGTTTTCCTGCCAGTTCTCGAGTATCGATTTCACCTTGCCGATGAACTGGTGTGCAATGGCTCCGTCCACGATGCGGTGGTCGTAGCTGAGGGTCAGGTAGACCATCGAGCGGATGGCGATGGCATCGTGGATGACCACGGGGCGCTTCTGGATGGCTCCCACGCCCAGGATGGCTGCGTTCGGCTGGTTGATGATGGGCAGGCCCATCAGCCCGCCGAACACTCCCGGATTGGTGATCGAAAAAGTGCTCTCCTGCACTTCTTCCGGTTTCAGTTTCTTGGTGCGCGCGCGCTCGGCCAGGTCGTTGATGGCGCGCTGCAAGCCGAGGAAATTCTTCTCCTCGGCATGCTTGACCACCGGAACAATCAGCCCCCAGTCGAGGGCGACGGCAATGCCAATGTTGATCTCCCGGTGAAGCACCAGGTTGGTGCCGTCCAGCGAGGCATTCAACGCGGGAAAGGCGCGCAAGCCTTCCACGCAGGCTCGCACAAAGAAGGGCATGAAGGTCAGTTTCGTTTCAAAACGCCGCTCGAATTCCGCCTTGGCCTGATTGCGCACTTCGACCACGCGCGACATATCCACTTCGTCGATGGAATAGACATGGGGCGAGGTGCGTTTCGAGAGCACCATGTGTTCGGCGATACGCTGGCGCATCACGCTGAGCGGCTGCACCTCGTAGCGACCGAAATAGATGCGCTCGCGCGGCACGGCGGCCTCCAACCGGAGGGGGGCCGGCGCTGCTTCCGGCTGGGCTGGCGCCGCGGACGGAGCCGGAGCGGTGGCCCGCGCTTCGATGGCGGCCAGAATGTCGCGCTTGCTGATTCTTCCGCCGGCGCCGGTGCCCCGGATGGTCGTCAGGTCGATGTTGTGTTCGCGGGCGAGCCGGCGCACCAGCGGGCTGCTCCGAATCCGGCGACCGTCTTCTCCCGACACCGGCTGGGGCGCGGCCGTCGACGCGTGCGCAGCCGGAGCCGGTTCGGGACGGGCTTCGGTCGGCGCGGGCATCTCTGCAGGTTTTTCTTCGGCCTGGGCCGGTTCGGCGGCCGAGGTTGTCGTGCCGTCCGGGTCGATCAGGGCCACCACGGTCTTGATCGGCACGGTTTCGCCTTCGCGGACTTTGATCTCTTTCAGGATGCCGCTGGCCGGCGCGGGAATTTCCGCGTCCACTTTGTCGGTGGAGATTTCAAACAGCGGCTCGTCGCGCTCGACGCGCTGGCCGGGTTTTTTCAGCCACTTGGTGATCGTGCCTTCGAATATGCTTTCGCCCATCTGGGGCATGATGACATCCACAGGCATGGCGCGCTCCTTCCGCCATCAGTATCGGGCCAGTTCCCGCGCCGCCCGGATCACGTCGTTCACGTTGGGCAGGAACCGCTCCTCGAGCGGCGGGGAATACGGCACCGGAGTATCCAGCGCAGTCACGCGCAGGATGGGGCCATCCAGTTCTTCAAACGCGTTTTCGCACACGAGGGCAGCGATCTCGCCGGCGATACCGCCGGTTTTTGTGTCCTCGTGAACTACGAGCAGCTTGTTCGTCTTCCGCACCGACTGCAGGATTGTTTCCCGGTCGAGCGGCAGCAGCGTGCGCAGGTCAACCAGCTCCACGTCGACGCCTTCCTGAGCCAGTTGTTCGGCCGCTTCCAGGCACGTGTGCACCATGGCGGCGTAGGTCACGATGGTCAGATCTCGGCCCTGGCGACGCACAACCGCCTTGCCCAGCGGCACCGTGTAGTCGCCTGCGGGGATTTCCTCCTTGATGCGCCGGTAGAGGAATTTGTGCTCGAAAAAGAGCACCGGGTTGTTGTCCCGGATCGCGGATTTCAGCAATCCTTTCGCATCGTACGGCGTTGCGGGGTACACCACCTTCAGCCCGGGGGTGTGCACGAAATACATCTCCGGGTTCTGCGAATGGAACGGGCCGCCGTGCACACCGCCGCCGGACGGGCCGCGAATCACAATCGGCACCGGCGCGCCCCAGCGGTAGTACGATTTGGCCGCGAAGTTGGTAATCTGGTTGAAGCAGCAGGCGATGAAATCCATGAACTGCATTTCCGCCACCGGCCGCAGGCCCAGGTAGCTCATTCCCACCGCAGCGCCCACGATGGCTGTTTCGCTGATCGGAGTATCGATCACTCGTTCCCATCCGAATCGTTCCAGCAGCCCGGCGGTCACCTTGAAGGCGCCTCCGTAGACGCCGATGTCTTCGCCCAGGCAGACCACGGCCGGGTCGCGCTCCATTTCTTCGAACAGCGCCTGTCGGATTGCTTCCAGAAACGTAACCTGCGCCACGGCTATCTCCCTTTGCTGCGCGCGGAGAGTTTCTTCTTTTTTCGCGGCGAAGTCCGCCGGAGAACGCTGCGTCCGGTGCCGTCACTGGCGCCCGCCGCCGCGGCTTCGATCACCTCAACGGCCCCCTCGGCAATCCCGCCAAAATCCTCCACCTGCCAGACCGCCTGCACGCTCGCTTTCGGAGGCATGACCTCCTCAATCGGGCGTTGCCATTCCGGCTTCACTTCGTAGCCTTCTTCGCAGTACACGCCCTGCTCGGCCAGCTCGGGGGGCGGGAACGGCGAGCTCTCCGCAAAGGCAAGGTCTTCGGCAATTTCCCGTTCGATGCGCTCCAGAATCTGCTGTTTGTCCTGCTCGGTCCACAGTCCCTGACGGGTCAGAAATTTTTCGTACCGGGCGATCGGATCGCGCGCCTGCCAGTATTCGAACATCTCGCGCGGAACGTACTCGGCCGGGTCGTGCTGCGCGTGCCCTTTCATGCGCATGGTTTTCGTTTCGATCAGAATCGGGCCCTCGCCGGCGCGGCAGCGTTCGACGGCTTCCTTGGCCACCCGATAGACGGCCACCACGTCGTTGCCGTCTACGATGTAGCTGGTGATGCCGTAGGCGCGAGCGCGATCCGCCAGGTTGCGAATCGGCACCTGACGCCGCACCGGCGTGGAATAGGCCCACTGGTTGTTTTCCACCACACAGACAAAGGGAGCGCGCTGCGTCGCGGCGAAGTTCATCCCCTCATGGAACGCGCCCGTCGACGTGCCTCCATCGCCGATCCAGGTCATGGCCACAATGTTCTGGCCCAGGTAGCGACCGGCCAGGGCCACTCCGGTCATCACTGGAATCAGATCGCCAAGCATCGAAATGGGAGAAATCACGTGGCGTTCCTTCAAATCGCCGAAATGGCTGGTGCCGTCTTTTCCGTGCGTGGGGGAATCGTAACGGGCCATGTACTGCAGGAAGATGTCGCGCGGGCGGTAGCCCTTGACCAGCAGCGCGCCGACGTTGCGGATCATCGGCGCCATCCAGTCGCGTTTTTCCAGCGCGTAGGCGGTTCCCACCGAGGTCGCTTCCTGCCCGAGACTCGAATACAATCCACCGACCACTTTGTTCTGCCGGAACAGGGTGACCAGGCGTTCTTCCAGCGAGCGGTTCAACCGCATGTAGTAGTACAGTTCCAGATGCTGCTCGCGTGTCAGCGAAATCTTCATGCTTGGCTCCCCATAGGACCCGCCGCACCCGCTCCGATGGGTACCGCGTCCTCTGCACGGGCAAACCCCTCAAGCCGGTCTTCCAGCTCAGCACATGACATCGGGCACATCGCGAGCTGAAAAACCGCTGCGAAATGTTCGATCGCCCGCTGCCGGACCGAAGCAAACTCAACCGGACGCCCCAGCAGCGCCTCGAGCGAAGTGGCCCGGCTGCCCGCAATCCCGCAGGGCACGATGAGGTCGAAATAGCGCAGATCGGTGGCAACGTTGTAGGCCAAACCGTGGGAAGTGATCCAGCGGCTCAGGTGCACACCGATGGCGCCCAGTTTGCGCGGCACCGGGCCGGGTTCCAGCACCCAGACCCCGGTCCAGCCGGCAATGCGCTGCGCGTGCACGCCGAAATCTTCCGAAAGGCGAATCATGACCTCTTCGAGCTGTCGCACATACCAGACTACATCCCGCCGGAGACGCGCCAGATTCAGAATCGGATAAGCGACCAACTGCCCCGGTCCGTGAAAGGTGATGTCGCCGCCGCGATTGCTCGGATGGAATTCTACGCCCATCTGCCGCAGCACGGAATCGGTCGCCAGCAGGTGTTCCCGCCGCCCATTGCGCCCCAGCGTGATGACCGGAAAATGCTCGCACAGCAGCAGCACGTCCGGCACGGCCTCGGCTTTGCGCGCGGCCACCAGACGGCTCTGCAGCGCGCAGGCAGCCGCGTAGCGCACTCTTCCGAGGTCAACCACGTGACATTCTGCTGTGGTCATGGCCCGCCTCGCCGGATGGCCGGCGTGGAAGAAACCTGCGCCTGCTCAGAACCCGGCACGCGATGCAAATTTTGATTCTATCAGCCGACCACGAGGCGAGCAATGGGCCGCTCGGGCTTTCCTTGACAGCTCTGGCAGCCACCGCTAAAATGGCACATTTATAAAAAAGGCAGCAAACGCAATGTAGGTCGGCTCGATGGATAAGAAAAAGCTGGAATACTTTCGCAAGAAGCTGGAAGCCAAACGGGAAGAGCTGCTGCACACCATTGCGCGCATCGAACAGGAAGGTCGTGCCGCCGATGAAGATACGACCGTGGACCTGGCCGACAAAGCCGCCAATTCCTACACGAAAGAGTTCCTGTTCGGCCAAACGGACCATGAGCGCGCCATCCTTCAGCTCGTCGAAGAAGCGTTGAAGCGCGTCAAGAACGGCAACTACGGACTTTGCGTACACTGCGGGGAAGAAATTCAGCAGAAGCGCCTGGAAGCGGTTCCCTGGGCGCGGCATTGCATCTCCTGCCAGGAAAAACAGGAACAGGGCCTGCTCTGAATCTCCAGTTTTTCTTCGATCCTGCCTGTCCTGCACACGCGTTCTGACCCCAGATTTGTTGGGAAGTATATAATCCGGATATGAAATTTCGTTTCACCCATCTCAGGGCTGGATGGGGGATGGTGCGGGACAGCCTGGCCGCCGTTCTTTTCCCGTCGAACTGCAGAGTCTGCGAACGTTTGCTGGAGCACGCTGCCCGGATTCCCGTTTGTCCGGATTGCCTTGACCAAGTGCAGCGAATTGCCGATCCGATGTGCGTCCGCTGCGGGCGTCCGTTGTTCACCCCGCCGATCCAGGCCGAAAATTTTCAGTGCCGACTGTGTCGCCAGGGACGATATGCCTTTCAGCTCGCCCGGAGCTACGCGGTGTACGAAGATTCGCTGGTGCGTCTGATCATCCTGTTGAAGCATCACGGGATCAAGCCGCTGGGTGCCTGGTGTGCGCAACGGCTGCGGGAGCTGGCTCAGAGGTATCCCGAGCTAGCTGGGGCGGATGCCATTGTGCCGGTGCCGTTGCATCCGGCGCGCCTGCGGGAGCGCGGATACAATCAGGCAGAATGGATTGCGCGGCCGCTGGCACGCCTGCTCCGCATCCCGTTGCGGCCTGACCTGCTCGCCCGGGTGAAACCCCGGCCGGAGAAGCTGAAACTAACGCGACGGGAGCGCTGGGAAGCCGTCCGTGGCGCGTATGCGACAACCGGCAGAGCCCAAGTTGACAATTTGCGGGTGCTGCTGGTAGATGATGTATTTACGACCGGTGCCACGCTGGATGCCTGCGCCCGCGCGCTGCTACGCCAGGGTGCAGCTCAGGTGACGGCACTCACGGTGGGGCGGGTTGTCCCGCAATGGACACGCCAGGTGCGGGAAGCTCCCGGGTCGAAGTGAGTATTGGGAAGGACAGAGCAGTGAGCGAAGGTGTCCGATCAGCAGACAAAGCTGGCCACCATCCAGGGCAGTCGAAACCTGCGGGTACAGCTCCCTCCCCTTCGGGGGGTACTCCGCGCCGCTCGTCCCCGCTGCAGGAGCCGGTTCTGGTTCTGAACGCCACCTTCGAACCGATCAACGTGACGGCGGTGCGCCGGGCCCTGGTCTTGCTGCTGAAGGGAGTAGCGCAGGCGGAAGAACACAATCACGCGGAAATTCATTCCGCAAACGCCTCCATGCGCGTTCCTTCGGTGATCCGGCTGCTCACCTATCGCCGCATTCCCCAGCAGACGCGGGCACTTTCGCGGAAGAACATCCTGCTGCGCGACCGCAATACTTGCCAGTTCTGCGGGCGGACACTGCCGGCCTCCGAGCTGACGCTGGACCACGTCATCCCCCGCTCTCGCGGTGGTCTTTCTACCTGGGAGAACCTAGTCACCTGCTGCTATCGCTGCAACAACCAGAAGGGGGATCGAACGCCGGAAGAAGTGGGGCTGCGGCTGGTGCGGCGCCCCCGTCCGTTCACGCTCCACACCTCGCGCCAGTTGATGCGTATGATGGGCCACCAGGACGAAAAGTGGCGCAAATATCTGTTCTATTGATCGCCGCTTTCGCCTGCTCCCGCCGACGGCTGTCGCCCAACGCAGAACAGAAGGCCCGCCACTTCAATCCAGTTGAATGGTTAATCCTTCGCGAGCGGCGATCGTGCGCGGGAAGCGGCGTCGTGCTTTCCGGACGATCGAGTCAATCATGCGGTCATTGTGGTCCGGGTCGTGATGGAACAGGATCAACCGTTTGGTGCGCGTTTCCCGGGCAATGGTGACTGCTTCCAGCCAGGTCGAGTGGCCCCAGTTCTGCTTTCCGGCCGCGTACTCTTCCGGCGTGTACTGGGCATCATAGATCAATAGATCGGCATCCGCGGCGAGGGCCCGCACATTCCGATCTCCGTTGGGGTCGCCCGGTTCGTTATCCGTCGCATAGACCACCACCCGTCCGCGGTGCTCGATGCGGAAGCCCAGACACCCCTGCGGGTGATTCAACCGGCTCGTGGTGATCTGCACTCCGTCATAGGTGGCCCGTTCCTCGCCGATTTCGTGGAAATGGCGGCGGGCGTGCATCACCGTCATATCCACAGGAAAGTACGGATTCAGCATCTGGTCTTCCAGGGCCTGCCGCAAACCGGTGTCCACCGAACGGAACGAATGAAAGACAAAGGAGTTGCGTGCATCGTACAACGGCACGAAAAACGGAATCCCCTGGATATGATCCCAGTGATAGTGGCTGAGGAAGACACGGGCCTGCAGTGGCCGGCGACCAAATTCCTTGCGCAGGGCATTTCCCAGAACACGGAACCCCGTGCCACAGTCGAAAATGAACAGTTGGTTTCCGGCGCGGACTTCAACACACGACGTGTTTCCGCCGTAGCGCAGGTTCTCCCGCTGGGGAGTCGGCGTGGAACCGCGCACGCCCCAGAAGCGCACAAGCATCAGCCCGCCTCCGGAATGGGAGTGAATTTCTTCCTGCCCATCTTGGCACAGTCTCCAGGACAACGCTACCCGATGGCGCTTTTCATGCAACCATTTGCCAACCCCTGCATCTGATAGGATAAAGCCACATCTTGGACACACCCCGGGAAGCAGCGTTGGATTTGCCAACGTTGCTTCTCTTCTTTTCCCTATTTCCGGCTCCCGCTGACCGACCTGCGCGTTGCCCAGTGACGGTGCACGACGCGCAAGCCGTTCCGCCAGTCTTCCCGCAGTCCGACACAGATCACTTCGACTTCCGGAGAAAAATACTGAAGAATCATTTCCAGCGTGGAATGAAAGCGCAGCGCCGGGGCCACCAGGTAGAGCAGCGGCGGTTTTTCCTGCAGCTCCACCCCGGGGAAATATCCATATCGCCGGAACTGATCCTGCTTCTGATGCAAATAGACCGTGGTCCAGTAGTCCAGCGCCTGCAGGGGCAGATGCAGAGATTCGTTCACTTTCAATTCAAAAACTGCCAGTCGACCTGAACGCGTGACACCGAGCAGATCGATGACTCCGCGATCCCCTCCAACCCAGGCGGGCACCTGCGCGTACAAAAACTCCGGTCGCAACTGCGCCTCCACCGTGGTTGGCTCGCGCAGGATCATCGCCTCTAGCCAGCGTTCGGCTTGAGCGCGGTAGTATCGGTTCTGGCGATCCCGGGCGGCCGGATGGCGCCGTGCGGCGACGCCTTTCACCCAGCGCGCAAAACGACTCCAATTCTGTTCGGTCAGTTCACGATTCCGCTCCGGATACCCGTACAAACACTGCCCGCCGCGCCAGCGGGCAATCTCCAGTCCGCGCACGCGGATGGCCACTTCGGCACGGCCGGGAACAACGGCGGCGTCGATCGCGTCCGGGACAAGCCTCTGGATGCGCTCGACCAGAGAACGGGCCTGCTCGAGCAAGAGCTGAGTTTGGCGGAGCGGACTGAGCTCGGTCTGCAGATTGCCCGTGTCGCGCACGTCCACCGGACGCAGGCGCCATTGCTCCGGATCGTATTCGTAGAGTTGAATCGTCAGTTCCTGGCGCAAGCCTCTTAGCCGCAGCGCCAACCCCAGACTGTGGCCACGCGGCACGAACACCCGCAGCCCGGCCAGCACCCAGGGCTTCGCGCGACGACGCAGCCAGTCGTACCATAACAGGCCGGTGGTCAGAATCCCGTCCACCACAGGACTCTCTTCTTCCCCGCCCACGCCCACCAGAGCGAAGCCCCGGGGGCCGCGCACCTGAATTCCTCGTGCATGCGCGCCGGAGAAAGAATGCTCCAGGTCGCTGGCCATCACCAAGTGAACCAGCCGGTCATCCGGAAATCCTTCCTCCAGCAGCGAACGAAATCGGTGCAGGAACACGGCCCGCGACAAACGGCGCGGTATCGTGGCTTGTCCCTGCGCAATCAGCTCGATGCGCCCGGGAGTTCGCCGGCCGAACCGGCGCACGGAGAGCACAATCCGGTTCTCTGACAGCTCGTCAACCTGCTGGATGCTTCGCACGAGATTCCACTGCTCGCACCACAGATGAATTCGAGGCTCGCCGCCGAACGCCAGCATCTCCCAGTGCAACTGGCCGACAACGGGTTGCCGCCGACCGTCTTCGATGATCTCCACGCCCCCGGACGCCAGCAGGGCACGCAAGGCGTGCTCCAATTCTTGAAGGGTAAACATTTTTGCAATTATAAACCGGTCTTTTTCGGAAGGGCGCCGGGGAAGTCCGGGAAAATTTATTCCAGCAGCAGACCGGTGATCCGGATGGAAGGATACTGATGATTCCAGTCGGCCGGGATGTGCTCCCAGCTCAGTTGCAGTTCTCGGCTCGCACCGGGTCGCAGGGGCGCAGCGCGCGGACCGATCACCCGCCGCGTATCCCGAAGAACAACCTGCTGAAATGCATCGCGAAACTCGACGGCGACTTCCATCTGCCGCACGGTGCGGGCGCCGCGATTTGTCACCACGCAGAACAGGTAGGTCACTTCCTGGCCGAGGAAATTTTCTGCGCGGCTCATTTGTACTCCGGAAAACTCGATCTGGCTGGCGTAGGCCTGCTCGGTCGTGCCCATGGGCAGCGGCGCAAGGGGTTGTGTCGGTCTGTTGCCGAACCGCACCAGAAGCAGGTAGGCCACAAACACCACCAGCACAACCACACCGGCACCGAACAGCAGCGCCAGCCCGAAACCTCGCCGCTGCGAAGGTTCCCAACCCGTCGTGCGTGGAAAATCTTCGGCCACCGCAACTCCCGTTTACCGACCGTGACTCAACCGCAACACCAATGGCTCCGGCAAGCCGGCGCGGCGCATCCGCTGCTGCACCGCACGCACATCGTACGGCACCCGCCAGAATTCCACCACATGGTGAACCAGGTCCGCAATGGCGAACGCGGCCCGAGGATCCCCGTCCCGCGGCTGTCCCACGGACCCCGGGTTCAACAGGTAGCGCGTCCCGGGCTCGATGCGCAGCGCCGTGAATTGCACCGTGCTCGCCGGGTGCAGATGCAGTACCTCCAGCTTTCCGTCCCGAAATGAAAATCCGCTCTGGAAATGCGTGTGACCGAAAAAGCAGACCGGGGTCGGCGCATCCAGCAGCCCGGGCAAGGCCTGGGCCGGCGCAAAAACATATTCGTCTTCATCGTGCAGTGAGCCGTGCACAAGAACGACCCCGTCCACTTCCAGCGGACCTGCCGGCAGTTTCCGCAAATAGTCGCGATTTTCTGGATGGAGTTGCTGCCGGGTCCACATCACTGCCTGGCGCGCGATGTCGTTGAAATCCTCGGCTTCGTCGAGTCCACAGCCTGCTTTGTCATGATTGCCCCGGATCGCCGTAGCCCCCAGTGTGCGGATCCGCTCGATCACCTCGTTTGGATCCGGACCATAGCCCACCAGATCCCCCAGACACACCGCACGATCCCAGCGCGCTGCCGCCGCTTCGAGCACGGCATCCAGTGCAGTGCCGTTAGCATGGATATCGCTCAGAACCAGGAAACGCGTCGCGGGGGGTGCCACTTGGGCATTATAGTCAAACTGTCCTGCACGTGCAGAAACTTCAGCGACCCGGCGGCCCGGCGATTTCGACGATTCCAGAGCAGGCCAAATCCCGGCGCTTCCTCAGCGAATCAGCATGCAGTCGCCGTAACTGTAGAAGCGGTACCCGGCATCCACGGCATGCCGGTAGGCCCTCAGAATCAACTCCCGATTGGCAAAGGCACAAACCAAAATCAACAGACTGGACTTGGGCAGGTGAAAATTCGTGAGCAATTGATCCACAATGCGAAATCGGTGACCCGGATAGATGAAAAGTTCCGCCTCGGCCCGACCGGCTCGAACCCATTCTTCCGAAGATGAACCCGACTGCTCCAGCTTCAGCGCAGCATCTTCCAGGGCCCGCACAACCGTGGTCCCCACGGCGAGAACCGGACGCCGCTCGCGCTTGGCGCGTCGAATGCATTCGGCGGTCGCCTCCGGGATTTCGTAGCTCTCCGGGTGCATCCGGTGGCGTTCGATCTGCTCGACTCGAATCGGCTGAAATGTTCCCAACCCGACGTCCAGGGTAATTTCACAAATCTCCACGCCGCGTGCTCGAATCGCAGCGAGCGTTCGTTCGGTGAAGTGCAATCCTGCCGTGGGCGCCGCCACCGCCGCACCTTTCCGTGCGTAGACCGTTTGATAGCGCTCTGCATCCTGCGGGAGGTCCGGTCGGTCGATATACGGGGGCAACGGAACATGTCCAATGCGATCCAGAACTGCCTCCAGGTCCTGTGCGCCGGGAAAACGCAAAGTACGCAAACCATAGGCTCCGCGACCGATGACTTCCGCTTTGAGCTCGCCGGTGCCAAAAATCAGACGCTCTCCCACACGCACCTTCCGACCGGGCCGCACCAAGGCCTCCCAGGTATCCGGAGCCAGGCGTCGCCCTAGCAGGACTTCGATTTGCGCCTGCAGATACTCACGCTTGTGGCGGCTCCTGCGGCCCACAGGCTCCGCACCGAAACCCATTCGGCGCGCAAAGAGTCGCGCCCGTATCACACGGGCGTTGTTGACCACGAGCAGTTCATCGCCGCGCAGAATCTCAGGCAGCTCTCGGAAAATCCGGTCGGTGAATGTGCCTAGCTCCCGCTCGATGAGCAGCAAACGAGACTGGTCGCGCTCAGCAAGCGGTGCCTGCGCGATACGGTCAGCAGGGAGTTCGTAATCGAACTCGTTTATATCCATCCCCAATCCCTTTCCGCCTCGAGAGATTTTATAGCAACCCCTGTCGGAAAGCCATGTAAGTCTGTATTGGAAAAAGTATTTTTCTAAATCATTGAAATAAAAAAACTTGAAAGAATTAAATTTTACTTGACAAAAATACACGCAAATTTTATTATTCATGATGACTAAATAAGGAGGTGGCCATGCCAACCATTACCCGCTGGGACCCATTTCGCAACCTGCTCACTTTGCAGGAGCAAATGAACCGGCTTTTTGAAGACACTTTCTCGCGGGCGCGTGCCGACGAATCGTCGCTAGCCGCCTGGGTGCCGCCGGTGGATATCTACGAGACGGAAAGCGAACTGGTGCTCAAGGCCGACCTGCCGGGCATCCAGGAAAAAGACCTCGACATTCGCGTCGAGAACAACATGCTGACGATCCGCGGCGAGCGCAAGTTCGACCAGACCGTGAAAGAAGACAACTATCTGCGGGTGGAGCGTGCCTACGGCACTTTCAGCCGCAGTTTCTCGCTGCCGAACACCGTCAACCCGGACGCGATCCGCGCCGAATATCGCAATGGCGTCCTTGAAGTGCGCATGCCCAAGCGCGAGGAATCCAAGCCCAAGCAGATTCGCGTCACGGTCGCTTCGGGTGCAAAGTAAACCTGGGAGGGTGCGGTGGGAGCGGGGACCCGCTCCCACCCTCCGACCTGCTACTTCACCGGGGGAAAGAATCCCATGCTTCGTTTCGACAAATTGACCATCAAAGCTCAGGAAGCTTTCGAGGCAGCACGCGAACAGGCAGCCCGGCTGAGCCATCAACAGATCGAGCCGCTCCACTTGCTGAGCGGTCTGCTCGCCCAGCCGGAGGGCATTGTGCCCGCGGTTCTGAACCGGCTGGGTGTGCGCTCAGAAATGCTCGCCACCGAACTGGCACGACAGCTCGAGCTGCTGCCGAAGGTGACCGGGCTTGCCCAGCAGTACCTGAGCGCCGCCAGCGAAAAGGTTCTGCACGGAGCCTTCGATGAAGCGGCGAAGTTCAAGGATGAATTCGTCTCTACCGAGCACATCCTGCTGGCGATTGCAGCGCTGGAATCGGATCCAGCCGCGCAGCTTCTGAAGCGCAAGGGGGCCAACTATGAAGCCATCCTGCAGGCGCTGACGGCGGTGCGGGGCTCGCAGCGCGTCACTTCCCCGACCCCGGAATCCACCTACCGGGCACTCGAGCAATACGCACGCGACCTGACCGATCTCGCCCGGCGCGGCAAGCTCGATCCCGTGATCGGTCGGGACGATGAAATTCGCCGCGTCATGCAGATCCTGGCCCGCCGGACGAAAAACAATCCCGTCCTGATCGGCGATCCCGGTGTAGGGAAAACAGCCATCGTGGAAGGTTTGGCCCAGCGAATCGTGGCGGGCGACGTTCCCGAGGTGCTCAAGCCCAAGCGCATTGTCGCGCTCGATCTCGCCGCACTGATTGCGGGTACCAAATATCGCGGAGAATTCGAAGACCGGCTGAAGGCCGTGCTGAAGGAAATCGCCGATGCCGAAGGGCAGATCATCCTGTTCATCGACGAACTGCACACCCTGGTCGGCGCCGGCGCCGCCGAGGGGGCGATGGACGCCTCGAACATGCTGAAGCCGGCTCTGGCGCGGGGAGAGCTGCGGGCCATCGGCGCCACCACCCTGAACGAATACCGCAAACACATCGAAAAGGACCCGGCTCTGGAGCGCCGCTTTCAGCCCGTCCTGGTCACCGAGCCCTCGGTGGAAGACACCATTGCCATTCTCCGTGGCCTGAAAGAGCGCTACGAAGTGCATCACGGCGTGCGGATCAAAGACTCTGCGATCGTGGCCGCGGCCACGCTCTCGCAACGCTACATCGCCGACCGTTTCCTGCCCGATAAAGCCATCGACCTGATCGACGAAGCGGCCGCCAGCCTGCGCATGCAGATCGATTCGCTGCCCGTGGAAATCGACGAAATCGAGCGCCGGATCCTTCAGTTGGAAATCGAGCGACAGGCGCTGCTGAAAGAATCCGACCCGCATTCTCAGGAGCGGTTGAAGCAGATCGAGCGGCAACTGGCGGAGCTTCGCGAGGAATCCAACAGTCTGAAAGCCCACTGGCAAAACGAAAAAGAGGCGATTTCCCGCATTCGCAAGCTGAAGGAAGAGATCGAAGCCTTGAAGGCACAGGAGCACCGCTACGAGCGCGAAGGCGACTTGGCCAAAGTGGCGGAAATCCGCTACGGCAAGCTGGCTGCGGCGGAGCGCGAATTGCAAACCGCCCAGCAGCGCCTGGCCGAGCTGCAAAAAGACCGCCGCATGCTGAAAGAAGAAGTGGACGATGAGGACATCGCGCGCATCGTCAGCAAATGGACGGGCATTCCGGTCGGCCGCCTGCTTGAAGGCGAGGTGGAAAAGCTCGTGCACATGGAAGAGCGGCTCCGGCAGCGCGTCGTGGGCCAGGACGACGCCCTGCAGCGCGTCTCGAACGCCATCCGGCGCAGCCGCGCCGGACTTTCCGACCCGCGCCGACCGATCGGCTCCTTCATTTTCCTCGGTCCCACCGGTGTGGGGAAAACGGAACTGGCGCGAGCGCTCGCGGAATTTCTGTTTGACGATGAACGCGCCATGATCCGACTGGATATGTCGGAGTACATGGAAAAGCATTCCGTGGCCCGCATGATCGGCGCGCCGCCGGGTTACGTCGGCTATGAAGAAGGCGGCCAGCTCACCGAGCACGTCCGGCGCCGTCCCTATTCCGTCATCCTGTTCGACGAAATCGAAAAGGCGCACCCCGACGTCTTCAATCTGTTGCTGCAGGTGCTGGAAGACGGTCGGCTGACCGACAGCAAAGGCCGGACGGTGGATTTCCGCAACACGGTGGTCATCATGACCAGTAACGTCGGCTCGACGGCCATTTTCGAGCTCGCGGGCCGGGATCCGGCGCGTGCGCGGCAGCAGGCGCTCGACGCCTTGCGGGCCACGTTCCGGCCGGAGTTCCTGAACCGAGTGGACGACATCGTTCTCTTCAACCCGCTGGGTAAAGAACAACTCGTGCAGATCGTCGAGCTGCAACTGAAGCAGGTCTCGCGACTGCTGGCCGAACGGAACATCACCATCGAGTTGACCGAAAACGCCCGCGAGCTGCTCCTGCGGGAGGGTTTCGACCCTGCCTATGGCGCCCGGCCGCTCAAGCGCGCCATTCAGCGACTCATCCAGGACCCGCTCGCCCTGGAGATTCTCGAAGGGCGGATTCTGCCGGGCGACACCGTCGTCGTCGATGCCGACCTGCGCGCCGGCCAGATGCGGCTGGAAAAAGCGGTCGTGAAAACAGAAGTTCGCTGAGGCGCGGCTCGGTTGACGCCCGCGGGGATGCACCGTAGACTGAATACGAGGAGGACTGGAAAGCTTCCATGAACACCATGAAAACCGCCCTGCTGTTGACGGGTCTGACTCTGCTGCTCCTGTTCGGCGGAGCCGCCATTGCCGGACAAGACGGCATGACGGTCGCTCTGGTTCTTGCCGTGGTCATGAATGGCGTCGCCTACTTTTTTTCTGACAAGATTGCGCTCCGCATGAGCGGTGCCAGGCCAGTGACCCGTGAGCAGGCGCCGCGCCTGTACGCCATCACCGAACGGTTGTGCCAGCGGGCCAACCTCCCCATGCCCAGGCTGTACGTCATCCCGCAGGCGGCTCCCAATGCGTTCGCTACGGGAAGGAACCCTCGCCACGCGGCGGTGGCCGTGACCGCCGGCCTGATGCAATTGATGGACGATGAGGAAGTGGAAGGTGTGATTGCCCACGAGCTGGCTCATGTGCGTAACTATGACATCCTGACCGCTTCGGTGGCCGCCACCCTGGCCGGAGCCATCACCTGGCTGGCCCACATGGGCCGCTGGGCAATGATTTTCGGCGGCGGCCGCGACGACCGCAACGGTGGCGGGTTGGCCGCGCTGCTGATGTTGTTCCTGGCCCCGATCGCCGCCCTGCTGATTCAGCTTGCGATTTCCCGGCAGCGGGAGTTTGCTGCCGACGCCACTGCCGCGCGTATCGTTGGACATCCCTTCGGTTTGATCCGGGCACTGGAAAAGCTGGGGAGCTACAACAAGAAAGTGCCGATGGACGTCGCGCCGGAAATGGCGTCGCTGTTTATCGTCGCGCCCCTGGGCACCGCGTCGGGGCTGCTGCACTGGTTCAGCACGCATCCGCCGCTCGAAAAGCGCATCGCGGCGCTGAAAAACCTCGTCATCGCCCGCTGAGAGTCTTCGGCCGGGAACGCGTCACAGCTTCAGCCAGCAGAACTCGCGAGTCAGAGGTGTCCGGTTCATGATTTCGCCGCGCTCCCTGCCCACGAGCACGCAGTTCGAGTGGTTGTAGCCGTAGCCGCCCTCCAGGTTGTACAGGCCGGGTTCGTTGGAAAACGTCATGCCCTCCTGCAGCACGGTTTCGTCGCCGAGCGCGATATAAGGCGCTTGATGGCCTTCCATGCCCTGCCCGTGCGCGGGCCGGTGGTAGACATACTTTTCCAACCCGGCCTTCTGGGCCAGAGACAGCACCGCCTCGGCCACTTCCTGACACCGCACACCGGCCCGGCTCAACTCGGCCTGTTTCAGTGTCATTTCGGTGTGCACTTCCCAGAGCTTCTTTTGCAAATCATCCATCGGGGCAATGTGCAGCGCGCGGTATCCCTCGCCGCCGTAGCCACCGATGCGGATCACACCGGAGATCTGCACCGCTTGCCCCCGGGCCAGTCGCGTATAGAAAAACTGATTCGGATGCGGATACGCGGTCGCGATCCCGGCACGACAATTCAGCCCGAGACTGATGCCCACCGCCTTGTGCGCCCGGCCGTCCACCTCTTTGCCCATCGCCGCCATCAGGGTGCGGGTGCCGAATTCCTGCGCAGCGTGCCGAACATCAAAATCCGTAATCGCGGTGCCATGCTCGAGAATGAACTCCCGCGCAAACTGCAGCATGGCATCATGCAGGGCCAGCGCTTTGCGCAGCAGGGCGATCTCCTCCGCCGTCTTGATCTGACGCATGGCCAGCAGGTCCTGCGAGACATCCGTGAGCGAGGCTTCGGGCAGCGTCTCGCGGAACTTGGCCATCAGCGATGGCGTTGGCTCGCGGTCAATCCCCAGCCGGGCGTTGCCAAATCCGCGCTTGGCCAGCCCCTTCAGCATCCACACAAACAGGTCCTCGCGCTTGCCCGCCTTCCACTGCACGGCGTCGTACCCGCCCGCATGCGGAAAGTCGAAATACCACTCGAACTCCTTCACCCACCACGAAGCCGCCATGTCGCGGTCCAGGCCCGGCAGGAAACCGATCGGGTCTCCCGTGGCCGGAACAAACAGGTAATTCGGCCGCTCCGTCTCTGTTAGAAAAATTCCGGTCAGATAGTTCCGGTTCAGCACATCGGCCACGATGGCTCCGTTCAATCCCTTCGCTGCCAGCTTCGCCTGGAAGCGTCGAACGGCTCTTCGATACCAGTCCACCTCGAGGCGAAACGGCGGTTGCAGCTCCGGAATTTTCGCCGGTTTGATGTCCGCCACCAGACGGGACGAGCGGAACAGGGGGCCAGCGCTAGCGGCAAACCCCAGAGTGGCCAGAAAACGACGGCGCGAAAGCATCGCTCCTCCTCTGTTCGAACTCTGTTCGAATTGTGCGCGCTATTCTACACGACGAGGTTTCCCCGAACAGCGTCTGCCAGAGAAGCTGGCTCGCGCCCGCCAGGCAAAAACGCCACTGTGCCGGTAAAGATTACCGTGCCGGCGGGCCCAACGCGAAAACGGGCACCCGGCGGCCACTCGGAAATAGTTGAAAACGCTCAGGTTCTACAATCTATCCCTGGCAACTCGCTTGGCCTTTCAGATGCTTATCCCAGAAATGCAAGTGTTCGCATCAGGAGGAGAACATGTTGGAGGATCGTGGTGGAACCGCACAATTGGCAGAAGGCACGCCGCGATGGGTGGTCGTAGCGTTTGCCGTTCTGACCGCGATTTCGTTGATCGGGGGAGGGATTGCCTGGAGCGCCTCCCGCCGTGCATCGCAAAATGAACAGGCCCTGGGCAATGAAGTTCAGTCGCTGCGGCAGACGATCGACCTGCTGGGCCAGCGGCTCGAGCAGGCCGAAGAATCCGCCGCCCAGGCGCGCGGCGAACTGGCCGTGGTGACCGACCGTCTGAAGCTGACCGAAGCGGAACTGAATCGCGCGCGCCAGCAGGCACGGCAGATTCGGGAAGACTATGCCAAGCAGCTCGCCCAGGTAGAAACGAACGTGAAAGGCGAGCTGGCCACGAAAGCAGATCTGAAGGCGGTCGAGGCCCTCGGCGGGGAAGTCAGCGGCGTGCGGGGCGAGTTGGAAGCCACGCGGCAGCATTTGCAGATGGCCCGCGGTGAGCTGGGCACACTGATCGCCCGCAACAGCGAAGAAATCGAGCAGCTCCGCCGCATGGGGCTCCGCGACTACTTCGAATTCACGCTCGAGGGCAAGGGCAGCCGCCAGAAGTTCGGCGACATCGTCGTGGAACTCCGCGGCACCAACACGAAGCGCAATCACTTCACCGTGGCACTCTATGTGGACGACCTGCGGCTGGAGAAAAAGAACCGCTCCGTGAACGAGCCGATCTACTTCTACACCCGTGGCACGCGCGCGCCGCTTGAGCTGGTGGTCAATGAGGTGGGCAAGAACCGCGCCGTGGGCTACCTGAGTGTGCCGAAAGGCGCCCCCATCCGGGCTTCCGGTAGCTGATTCACGCTGCAAACACGTAGACTCGGTGGCGGCTGATGTTCCTGCCGAGGCCAACACAGCCGCCACCGAATTTTTTTATGCCCGCACCTCAAGCTGAGGCTGTCCGGGATGTCATCCGCCGCTTTCGGCGAAGGAACTCGCGTGCGAGCGCCGGCAACTGCTCATAGGACAGCTTGCCTTCCTCGTACAGTTTGACCTTCGCCTTGGCTGCCTTGCGACGGCGGTGGTGTCGCTTCCAAACCAGAAAACGTTTCTCGTGGCTCATCCTTCCTTCTCCTGCCGGTCGAAAGAATAATCCGACCGGACACAGCGGACAAGTCTGCCGTGCTTTTTCGACGAACTTTGATTAGCATGAGCAAGCCGATGCAACCGCTGGTCCTGCAGGCTCGCCGGGCGCTGACTCCACTCGAACAGGTGGAAGATGCGGTGGTCGTCGTTGACGCCGATCGGATCGTCGCCATCGGCCGCAGGGGAGAGTTGCGCACACCCGATTCTGCCTGGCGGTTCGAGTTTCCCGACTGCACCCTCGTGCCCGGCTTCGTGGACATCCACATCCACGGCGCTGCCGGTCGCGACGCCATGGAAGCTACGCCCGAGGCCCTGGCCGCCATCGCCTCGGCCGTAGCGCGCTTCGGCACGACCACCCTGCTGGCCACCACCGTCACTGCACAGCTCGAGCACACTCTGCGCAGCCTGCGTGGCATGGCCGAGTACATTCTCCACCACCAGACCGACGGCCCGCCTGCGTCACGACAGGCGTGGATGGCTGGCGTGCATCTGGAAGGTCCCTTTATCAATCCCGTCCGCCGCGGAGTCCATCCGGAGGAATTCATCCTCGCTCCCTCTCTGCCCGTGCTGGAGCAGATGCTCGAAGCCGCACAGGGACAGGCCAGAATCCTCACGCTTGCGCCCGAGCTGCCCGGAGCACTCGAGCTGGTGGCAGCAGCCAGGCGACACGGACTGGTCGTCTCCCTGGGCCACACAGACGCCACCTACCAGCAGGCTTGCTCCGCCATCCAGCACGGAGCGCAGCATGCTGCCCACATGTTCAACGCCATGCGACCGTTTTCGCATCGGGAAACCGGAATCATCGGCGCCGTGCTGACTGCTCCGGAAGTCACCGCAGAACTGATCGCCGATGGGGTGCATGTCCACCCCGCCGCAATGCAACTGCTGCTCGCAGCCAAAGGTGTGGCCCGCGTGATTCTGGTCAGCGACGGCACGGCCGCCACAGGCATGCCCGATGGGAACTACCAACTGGGAACCATTCCCGTGGTGGTGTCTGGCGGGGTTTGTCGCGACCACCAAGGCCGACTTGCCGGCAGCACCCTCACGCTGGATCGCGCCTTGCGGAACATCGTTCGGTTGGGTGTCCCTTTCGAAGAAGCCCTGCGAATGGTGACCCTGAACCCCGCCCGTCTGCTCGGAATGGACTCTACGATCGGAATCCTGGCGCCCGGGGCGCAGGCAGACCTGGTCCTGCTGGACGATGACCTGCACGTTCGGGGAGTGATGACTCGAGGCACCGGCCTGCCTGGAGCGAAAGAGGAAAGTTAGGGTGCTGCGTGATGTTCTTCGGCAGGAATGCTGGTGCCGGCCCGTGCCGCAGCCTGCAGTCGCACCAGTGCTCGCTGCAGGGCGAACGTGGCTCGATCCCAGTCCACGTCCGCACCCTTTCCCGCCAGACGCTTTTCGGCTCGTTCGCGAGCGCGCGTGGCGCGTTCCACGTCGATTTCCTCGGCGCGTTCGGCAATCGCAGCCAGAACAATGACCCGGTCCGGTAAGACCTCGGCATAGCCATGCACGATGCTCAGATAACGGGTCATGTTCCCCTTGCGGTAGCTCAGCACCCCCACGCCGAGCTCGCTGATCAGCGGCGCATGGCCGGGCAGGATGCCGAGATAGCCACGCAGACCCGGCAGTTGCACCTCGTCTACGGTCTCGTGGACCAGTTGACGCTCCGGAGTGACCACCTCCAGCTCGATGCTTTCGGGAAGCAACGTCATGGCCGCGTCTTTCTCACCGGTCGCAGGCTCAGGCCGCTGCGGTCATCTGTTCGGCCTTTTCCAGCGCCTCTTCGATGGTGCCCACCATATAGAAGGCCTGCTCGGGCACATCGTCATGCTTGCCTTCGACAATTTCCTTGAAGCCGCGCACCGTGTCTTCTACCTTCACGTACTTCCCCTCGAGACCGGTGAACTGCTGGGCCACAAAAAACGGCTGTGAGAGGAACTTTTCGATCTTGCGCGCGCGGCTGACGATCAACTTGTCTTCGTCTGACAGCTCTTCGATTCCGAGGATGGCGATGATGTCCTGCAGATCCTTGTACCGCTGCAAAACCGACTTCACAGCCCGCGCCACGGTGTAGTGTTCCTGGCCCACAATGCGCGGATCCAGAATGCGCGAATAGCTGGCCAGCGGGTCCACGGCCGGATAGATGCCGCGCTCGACCACCTGGCGGCTCAGGTTCGTCGTGGCATCGAGGTGCGTGAAGGTGGCGGCCGGTGCCGGATCGGTGTAGTCATCGGCGGGCACGTAGATCGCCTGCACCGAAGTGATGGAGCCGCGCTTGGTGGATGTAATCCGCTCCTGCAGCTCCCCGATTTCTGTGTTCAGATTGGGTTGGTAGCCGACCGCTGAGGGCATCCGCCCGAGCAAAGCCGAAACCTCCGAACCGGCCTGCACGAAACGGAAAATATTGTCGATGAACAACAGTACGTCCAGGCCTTCCTCATCGCGGAAGTATTCTGCGACGGTCAGTCCCGTCAACCCCACGCGCAGCCGCGCTCCGGGTGGCTCGGTCATCTGACCGTAGATGAGCGCCACGCGCGATCGCTCCGGATCACCCGCCACCATGACGCCCGACTCCTGCATTTCCAGCCAGAGGTCGTTGCCCTCGCGGGTGCGCTCGCCAACGCCGGCGAACACCGATACACCGCCGTGCTTCATGGCCACGTTGTGGATCAACTCCTGAATGAGCACCGTCTTGCCCACGCCGGCGCCGCCGAACAGCCCGATCTTGCCGCCCTTCAGGTAGGGTTCGAGCAGGTCCACGACCTTGATGCCCGTCTCGAACATCTCCAGCTCGGTGGACTGTTCTTCCAGGGGCGGTGCGGGCCGATGGATGGAGTAGCGCTTGTCGCTGCGAATCGGGCCCAGCTTGTCCACCGGCTCGCCGAGCACGTTCATCACGCGCCCGAGCGTGGCCCGTCCGACCGGCACGGTGATCGGCGCACCGGTATCGATCGCCTTCATTCCGCGCACCAGCCCGTCGGTGGGTTTCATGGAAACACACCGCACCCGGCCCTCGCCCAGGTGCTGCTGGACCTCGGCCACCACGTCGACGGGTTCCGGGACGTCGAATCCATCGCCGACGATACGTATGGCGTTGTAAATGGCCGGCAGATGCCCTTCTTCGAACTGCACGTCCACGACCGGCCCGATGATCTGCACCACGCGCCCGATATTTTCTCTGCTGTTCGCCATTCGTCCTTCCCTCGCTGCTGGCTAGGTCGTCGTCGGAGCCGCCGCCCCGCTGACGACCTCGATGATTTCCTTCGTGATGGTTGCCTGTCGTACTTTGTTCATGTGCAGCGTGAGCGATTCGATCAGCTCTGCCGCATTGTTCGTAGCGGAATCCATCGCCGTCATGCGGGCGGCATGCTCGGCCGCCGCGGACTCCAGCAGAACCCGGAAAACCTGTGTTTCCACATGCCGTTCCAGCACGCGCGCCAGAATTTCCTCCGGCGGCTGTTCGTAGAGGTAATCCACCGGCACTGCGCCCGCCAGCGGAGTACGGGGAGCAGGCACCGGCGGATGCGTTTCCGCACGGTCGCTGACTTCCGCGGCCTCGGCCAGCCGCTCCGGCTCGATCGGAAGCAGTTTTTCCACCACCAGCCGCTGCGCGAGCACACTTTTGAACTCGTTGTAGAGAACATAGACCGCATCCACTTCGGCGCGGCAGTAGCGGTCCATCACCTGCCGGGCAATCTCCTGCGCCTGGGCAAACTCCACTCGCTGGCTGACGTTGATGTACTCCTCAAGAAAGCTGACCCGGCGCTTGCGCAGCGCATCGCGCACTTTCTTGCCGATCGGAATGACAAAAACCTGCTGCTCGCGATGGGCATGAAGGAATTCCGCCGCGCGGCGAATGATGTTGGCATTGAACGCGCCGCACAGCCCTTTGTCGCCGCTCAGCACCAGCACCAGCAGGCGTTCTTCGTCCCGCCGGACCATCAGCGGATGCAGCGGCTGGGGCACGCGCGCCATGGCCGAACGCATCACACGCAGAATCTGCCGGGCATACGGCCGCGCCGCAAATACCCGCTCCTGTGCCCGCCGCAACTTTGCGGCGGCCACGAATTTCATGGCCCGGGTAATCTGCTGCGTGTTGCGTACCGAGCGAACCCGTCTGCGGAAATCCAGCAGGGTCGGCATAGAACCGGTCTCAGATCCTCCGACTCAGTCCGCGGCCGCGCGGGAAGCGGAAGCCGCAAAGCGTTCCTGAAAGGCGTCCAGCACCCGGCGAATTTCGGCCCGCAGCTCGTCGTCGAGTGCCTTCTTCTCTTCGATTTTCTTCAGCAGACCGCTGTAGTGGGTGTCCACAAACTGGTACAGCTCCTGTTCGTAGCGCCGGCACTCGCTCACGTCGATGCTGTCCAGATAGCGATTCGTGCCCGCAAAGATGATGAGGATCTGCTTGGCCACCGGGAGTGGCTGGAACTGATCCTGCTTCAAAATTTCCGTCAACCGCTGGCCACGCGCCAGTTGCGCCTGCGTGGTGCGGTCCAGCTCGGAGCCGAACTGGGCGAAGGCAGCCAGGTCGCGGTACTGCGCCAGCTCCAGCCGCAGCGTGCCGGCAATCTGTCGCATCGCCTTGATCTGTGCGTTGCCGCCCACACGGCTCACCGAAAGACCCACGTTGATGGCCGGACGGATGCCGGCGTTGAACAGGTCCGCTTCCAGGTAAATCTGGCCGTCGGTAATCGAGATGACGTTGGTCGGAATGTACGCAGAAACGTCGCCCGCCTGCGTTTCGATCACCGGCAGAGCGGTCAGCGAACCGGCACCATTGGCATCGTTCAGCTTGGCGGCCCGCTCCAGCAGCCGCGAATGCAGGTAGAAGACGTCGCCGGGGAACGCCTCGCGCCCGGGCGGACGCCGCAACAGGAGCGAAATCTCGCGATAGGCCTGTGCGTGTTTGGAAAGGTCGTCGTAGAAGCAGACCGCATGCATTCCTTTGTCCCGGAAATATTCGCCGATGGCGCAGGCGGCATAGGGGGCAATGTACTGCATCGTGGCCGGCTCGGTGGCCGACGCCACCACGACCACTGTGTAGTCCATCGCACCGTAGTCGTTCAGAATCTTGATCACCTGCGCGATCGTCGAGCGCTTCTGTCCGATCGCGCAGTAGATGCAGATCATGTCCTGGCCCTTCTGGTTCAGAATCGTGTCCAGGATAATGGCCGTCTTGCCGGTCTGCCGGTCGCCGATGATCAGCTCGCGCTGGCCACGACCGATGGGAATCATGGAGTCAATCGCCTTGATGCCGGTCTGCAAGGGCTCGCGCACCGGCTGGCGATCCACCACGCCCGGAGCCAGCCGCTCGATGGGATTGCGGTGCTGCGTGACGATCGGGCCCTTGCCGTCCAGCGGCTCCCCGAGCGGATTCACCACTCGACCGATCAGCGCCTCGCCCACCGGGACCGACATGATCGTCCGCGTCCGCTTGACGATGTCTCCTTCTTTGATCTCCGTGTATTCCCCCAGCAGCACGGCGCCCACCTGGTCTTCTTCCAGGTTCAGTGCGATCCCGTAGACATGGTGCGGGAACTCGAGCATCTCACCGGCCATGACTTTCTCCAGGCCGTGTATCCGCGCGATGCCGTCGCCGACGGAAATCACCGAGCCGACTTCTTCCACCGCCACCGTCTGCTGATAATTCTTGATCTGGTCGCGGATCAGCTTTGCGATTTCGTCTGCTTTGATGTTCGCCATGCTCCTCTCCTACTCAGAAGCCAGTTGCGTCCGAAGCCGGGCGAGCTGGGAACGCACCGAGCCATCCAGAACCGTCGAACCGATGCGCACCACCAATCCACCGATCAGTCCTTCATCCAGCCGGTACTCGGCGCGCACCTGCTTGCCGGTGAAGCGTTCCAGCGCCCGGCGAAGTTCCTCCTGCTCCGCGTGGGTCAGCGCATACGACGAAGTCACTTCGGCTTCGGCAATGCCCAGACGCCGGTCCAGTTCGGCACGAAACGCTGCAGGCAGCTCCGCCAGCAAAGGGGTCCGGTGATTCTCCACCAGCACGCAGAGGAAATTCCGCAGCACCCTGCTGGCGTTCATCCGCGCGATCAATTTTTCGATCAGCGCGAATTTTTCGCTTCGAGGGACGGCAGGGCTGGCGAGAAAATTTCGCAGCTCGGAAGAGTCGCCCCAGAGTCTTGCGAACCCGGCGAGCTCCTGCTGCACCGCCTCGGCCACGCCGCCTTCCAGCGCAACATCGGCCAGGGCCGCAGCATACCGTCGCGTCAACGCTTTCAATTCGCACTCCCCGCCAGACTGCCGACGAAGGAACGGAACATCCTCGCCTGCAGCTCTGGATTCATCTGTTTCCGGATCAACGCCTCGGCCCGTTCCACAGCCAGCCGCGCGGCAAACGCTTTCAACTCCATCCGGGCCGCGCGTTCCGCCGCAGCGATCTCCTCTTGGACAGCTCGCTGAATCTTCCGCACTTCTTCGGCCGCCAGCGCCCGAATCCGTTCCGCTTCCGCGGCTGCTTCCTGGCGCGCCTGAGCACGCAGCGCCGCCACTTCCGCTTCCAACCCGGCCAGCCGCGCCTCGATGGCCGCCAGTTCCGCTTCAGCCTGCTGTCGGATCTGTGCGGCTTCGGCAATCGTGTTGGCCACCTGCGCGCTGCGGGCCGCAAAGTACCGACGGCCGTATCGGCGGCTCACATAGACCACCACGGCAAATACGAGCAGGAAATTCAGAATCCGGAACACCCAGCCGACCGCCGAGTGCGCCACATCCCCGGCCCCGGCGGCGGCTGCCGAACCGGCCGTCAGCAGCAGGGCCCCGCACACTATCGCAATCGTCCGAAGCAGTTCAGGACGCATGATCATCGCACCTTGCTGGGGGACGGCGCCGTGCCCTCAGCGCCCAGCACCAGACGCGCAATTTGCTCGGCCAGCACTGAGCTTTCCGCTTCCAGTTCTTTTCGGGCGGCAGCCGTTTCTTCGAGCACCCGCTGCTTGGCGCTGCGGATCTCCTGCTGGCCCCGCTCCCGTGCTTCCCGGATCAGTCGGGCACGCTCTTCCAGCACCAGCCGGCGCGCGGCTTCCTGTTCCGCGTAAATTTCGGCCCGTGCCTGCTTCAACGCTGCCTGATAGGCGGCTTCCTTCTGTGCGGCGGCAGCCCGGGCAGCTTCGGCGGCCTGGCGGGCCCCCTCGGTGCGTGCGGCACGCTCGGCCAGCACCTGCTCCATCTGCGGAAAGAAATTCGCTCTAAGGAACAGATAGAAAAGAAAAACGAGAATCACGGTGGGCACAGCTTGCAGGAACAACTCTCCGAGTTGTCTTACAATTTCCATTCGCACTCAGGAGACATCGAGACTGCCAGCCTCTCGACCCGGGCCTGACGAAAAGGGAGGAGGCTTGCCCGTCAGACAGTCTGCCGACCTCGAAGCAAAACGAAATTTTATAGCATCCCGGCAAAAATCCGTCAACGACGCTTGTCCCCTCCGGGCGCGCCTTGCTAGAATTCGTCGGCTGACGGTCTGCGGCGTTCTCGTCGGAAGGGGCCGGGCAGCCGCGCCCGGGCCTGCCGACGACGTGCCAACCCAGTCATCCGTCGCCAGCCGCCGAATACGCCCAGCGAGGAGCGTGCATGCCCGCATTCCCCGGTGTGGATTTCATCGACTTCGATTCCCTGCTGACGGACGAAGAAAAGCTGGTCCGCCAGACGGCCCGCCAGTTTGTGGATGAGCAGGTGCTTCCGATTATTGAAGCCTGCAACCGGGAAGGACGCTTCCCGACCGAACTGATTCCGCAGATTGCCGAACTGGGATTTCTCGGGGCCAACCTGACCGGATACGGCTGCGCGGGCATGTCCAATGTCGAGTACGGCCTGGTCATGCAGGAGCTGGAGCGGGGCGATTCCGGCCTGCGGAGCTTCGTTTCCGTGCAAAGCGCTCTGGTGATGTATCCCATCTACACCTACGGCTCGGAGGCCCAGAAAGAAAAGTGGCTGCCCCGATTGCAGTCCGGCAAAGCGATCGGCTGCTTCGGGCTCACCGAACCCCAGTTCGGCTCCAACCCCGGGGGCATGCTCACCCGCGCCCGCCGGAAAGGTGACCGCTACATTCTGAACGGCGAAAAAATGTGGATCACCAACGGTTCGGTGGCCGACGTCTGCCTGATCTGGGCCAAAACGGAAGACGATGTCGTGCGCGGCTTTCTGGTCGAGCGCGGCACGCCCGGGTTGAAAGCCTGGGATGTGCACGGCAAATGGTCGCTGCGCGCCTCGGTCACCTCCGGGTTGGCGATGACCGACTGCGAAATCCCCGCCGAAAATCTGCTCCCCGGCGCCGAAGGCCTGAAAGCCGCTCTGAGCTGTCTGACGCAGGCGCGCTACGGCATCGGCTGGGGCGCCATCGGCGCAGCGATGGCCTGCTACGACACCGCCCTGCGCTACGCCCGCACCCGCAAACAGTTCGCCAACCGCCCGATTGCCTCGCACCAGCTGGTCCAGGACAAACTGGTCTGGATGATCACGGAAATCACCAAAGCGCAACTGCTCGCCCTGCACGTCGGCCGACTGAAAGACCGGGGCCGTGCCCACCACACCCACATCTCGATGCTGAAGATGAACAACGTCTGGATGGCGCTCGAAACGGCCCGCAAAGCCCGCGACATCCTGGGCGCCAACGGCATCGTGGACGATTACTGCATCATGCGCCACATGAACAACCTGGAATCCGTGTACACCTATGAAGGCACCCACGACATCCACAAACTGGTGATTGGAGAACGCATCACCGGCATCGCCGCCTACGTATGAACGCACCGGAGCAAGTCCGACCCGCGGCTTCGGGTGGCTGGTCGCACATCCCGCCCTGTCCACCGGCCAGGCTATTCTTTCCACGGCCGGCTTCGCGTATCATACGTCCCGCTCTGCGGACGGTAGAAACCTCGCCCGCAGCCGCGCCGCTCGAGGAGTGCATATGGAATCCTTGTTGAGCCTTGAATTTCTGCGCGTCGTCGAAGAAGCCGCCATCGCCGCGGCCCGCACGATGGGTCTCGGTGACCGACACAAATCCGACGCCGTGGCCGTCGAAGCCATGCGCCGGGTCATGGATACGGTGGAAATGGACGGCACCATCGTCATTGGCGAAGGCGAACGCGACGAAGCCCCGATGCTCTTCATCGGCGAAAAAGTAGGAGCTGCGGCTCACAACCCCGGCCGCAACTATCCACAAATTGACATTGCCGTCGATCCGCTCGAAGGCACGAACCTCTGCGCCACCGGTGCCCCGAACGCCATCGCCGTACTGGCAGCCAGCGAAAAAGGCGGCCTGCTGCACGCGCCGGATATCTACATGGAAAAAATTGTCGTCGGCCCGTCCTGCAAAGGCGCCGTCGAGCTGGACGCACCGGTCGCAGAAAACCTGAAGGCCATTGCCAAACGCCTGGATCGCGACGTGGAAGACCTGGTCGTCATCGTCCTGGACCGCCCCCGCCACGAAAAACTGATCCAGGATATCCGCGCCGCCGGCGCGCGGATCAAGTTGATCAGCGACGGTGACCTCTCGGCCGGAATCTCAGCGGCGGTGGTCGGCACCGGTGTCCATGCGGTCATGGGCACCGGCGGCGCTCCGGAAGGTGTACTCACCGCGGCGGCGCTCCGTTGTTTGAATGGCCAGATCCTCGGCCGCCTGGTGGTCAGCAAGCCGGAGCATGAAGAACGTCTGGCCAAGATGGGGATCAAAGACCCGAAGCGCATCTACGACACCGAAGACCTGGCCCCGGGCAAGAACATCATCTTCGCCTGCACCGGGGTCACCGAAGGCAGCCTGCTCAAAGGGGTGCGCTTTTTCGGAGAAGGCGTGCGCACCCACTCCCTGATCATGACGCTCAACCCGCGTCAGGTGCGGTTTGTCGATACGGTTCATCTCGAGCGGCGGCCCGACGTCAAAGTCCGCTTCGCCTAGCGTCGGACGGCCACACGGAACGCTCCGACCCGGCGCTGCGTATCTGTAAGGAGAGGGGGATTTCAACGCCTCCATGACCACACCGGCCAAACCGTCACCAGAAAAAAAGAGCACCTTGCTCTGGTGGGTTCTGGGACTTCTGCTGGCCAGCGTCGTGCTCCTCGGATTGGGAATTTTACTGGTCAGCCGGTTCATGATCAGCCAAATGCAAATTACCCATTCTCCGGCGGAGGTCGAAGTGCGCACGCCGGTCGGGGACATTCGCGTGAGCCAAGAAGAGCGTCCCGTCCTCGACCTGCCCGTTTATCCGAATGCCCGGCTCGTGGACCCGCCTGCAACGGTAGAACTTTCACCGCCAGACGCAGAACCCGTGTTCATCACCGCCGCCAAATATCGCACCGACGATCTGCCTTCGTCCGTAGACGCCTGGTATCAGGAGCAGCTCGGGAAAGAGTTCGAACGCGAAGGCCCCAACGTGATGCTGCACAAAAAAGAGGTCTTTGGTGTGGAGATTCGTTCTGATGACATCCTTTTCCTGGCCAAAGAAGAAGACCGGATGCGGGCAGTCGTGATTCAGAAAAAGGGATTTGCCACGGAAATCGCTCTACTGCACATCGGCAAGCAACCGACCCTCTAGCTCATCCCGGGTCTCGCCATTCTGCAGCGGATTTTTTGTCCGTAGTGTGCCGCAGGTTCGGAGCACGCACGCCGGCGCCTGCGGACGGCCGCGCCCGGCCGCCGCCCTGGCCCGGCAGCTAACGCTGCTGTCCGTGGGAGACGTGCTGTCCCGAACGTCGTGGCAACGACGAGGCCGGCCGTGTCGTCGGTGCCGGACGCGTCCGCCCGTTGCTGCTGGTGACGTGGTCACTGATCGCCTGCAGCCGCTTCAAAATGGATTGCCACTGCTCCGCGTCCAACTGCCGCAAGTACGGCCGCAACCCCTGGATGAACGGGTCTTCCATCAGCGCCTCGCCGTTCGATTGCGGGATGAAGAACCGGTTCAGTCCCACGCCCAGAGCTTCAGCGATCTTTTCCAGCGTGCCCAGGCTGGGGGTCATCTGGCCGCTTTCGATCCGCGAGAGATAGGAACGCGAAACGCGGGAACGCGCCTGCAGCTGGCTCTGCGTCATCCCGCGCGATTCGCGCAACTGACGGATGCGCAGGCCGATGTTCTCTACCGTCTCGCGGTTCGGCCAGTGTTCGAACAACTGTCGGTCGTCCCCCGGCAGCTCCTGCGTCGGAGGCGGGGGCACCATGAGTTCGATCTTGGGTGGCAAAGCACGCAGACACCGGCGGCAGTTCCCGGACTTCGTCAGGTACTGCACCAGGCCGCATACCTTGCAGCGAACTACTTCGCGGTCCAGTTCCAGGTCGGGTTTGTGACCGTTTTTCTCAGACACAGTCGTCCTCGCAGACTCTTCCGGCGCGGGACACGGAGGAACGATCCGGTGGGGGAAGGCAAAAACTGGCGCACCGTCATTCTGCGAATTTCGGCCCTGCGTGTCAAGTCCTTTTTGCACGAAGCGAACGGTGCGCGCCTCACGCACCGGTTCGCACCTGCGTTCCTCGGCATGTTGTTCTACAATAGCCGCCGAGACGAACCCGCAACCCCGGAACGCTGGGTTGCGGCTCGATTCGGGAGGATGTGTTTGATTCCAACGCGCACGGAAGCCTGGCAACTGCTCTGCGAATACACCCAAAACGAAAATCTACGCAAGCACGCTCTGGCGGTCGAAGCATGCGTCCGTGCCTATGCCCGCAAATTCGGCGCCGACGAAGAATTCTGGGGCATCACGGCCTTGCTGCACGACTTCGACTACGAACGCTGGCCCAATGAGGAACGCCATCCAACAGAGGGCCATCCCTCCGAAGGCGCAAAAATCCTGCGCGAACGCGGCTACCCCGAAGAAATGATTCGTGCCATCCTGGCACACGCCGACTACACCGGCGTCCCACGCACCTCCCTGCTCGAACACGTACTGTTTGCCTGCGACGAACTGGCCGGATTCCTCACAGCCTGCGCCCTGGTCAAGCCAAACAAAAGCATCCACGAAGTGGAACCGGCTTCGGTGCAAAAAAAACTGAAGGACAAGGCCTTCGCGCGTGGAGTGAATCGAGACGACGTGCGCCGGGGTGCGGAAGAACTCGGTATCCCCCTGGAAGAACACATCGGCTTCTGCATTCAGGCCATGCGTTCGATTGCGGACCAGCTTGGCCTGGCCGGCCATGCGTCCGCACCCGCCAGGCCAGCGGACAGCGCTGCACAGGGAGGTGCGGACTAGCATATGTCGATCCGACGGGAAGACGTGTTGCGCGTCGCCGAGCTGGCCCATCTGGAGCTCAGCGAGCACGAGGTGCAGTTGTACCTGCAGCAGCTCGACTCCATCCTCCGCTACGTGGAAAAATTAAACGAGCTGGATACGGAAGCCGTCGAACCCATGGCCCAAGTCCTGACTGCTTCCCCCGCGGAAGCCGACCCTCTGCGAGAAGATCTCCCGCGCCCCCACACCGCGGGCGAACATGTCCTGCGGAATGCACCCGAGGCGCGACCGCCGTACTTCCGCGTCCCGAAGGTCATCGAACGATGAGCGCGCCCACGGCGTGGACCGTCGAATCTGTGCGCCGTGCGCTCACGGCAAAACAGATTTCCGCTCGCGAACTCACCGACGAATTCTTCCGCCGTATCGGGGAACGCAATCCGGAGCTGAACGCCTACCTGGCCCTTTGCCCCGAACGGGCCTATGCCCAGGCCGACCGCATTGACCGTCAGGTGGCCCGGGGTGCGAGCCTGCCACTCTTGGCAGGCGTGCCCGTCGCCATCAAAGACGTCATCAGCACGGCAGGCATCGTCACCACCTGCGGCTCGCGCATTCTCCAGAATTACATCCCCCCTTATGACGCAACCGCCGTAACCCGCCTGGAACAGGCCGGGGCTATCCTCCTCGGCAAAACTAACTGCGATGAATTTGCCATGGGCAGCTCGAACGAAAATTCCGCCTATGGCCCGGTGCGCAACCCCATCGCCCCCGACCGCGTTCCCGGCGGCTCCAGCGGAGGCTCGGCCGCAGCGGTGGCGGCCGGACTGGCCGTCATCGCCTTGGGGACCGACACGGGCGGCTCGATTCGCCAGCCGGGTGCCCTGTGCGGCATCCCCGCTCTGATGCCCACCTATGGGCGAGTCTCCCGTTATGGCTTGATTGCCTTCGCTTCCTCGCTCGACCGCATCGGCCCCTTCGGCCGCACCGTTGCCGACGTCGCGGCGGCCCTAACCGTCCTGGCGGGCGAAGACGCAAACGACTCCACCTGCGCCAGAACCCCGGTCCCTGACTACACCGCCGAGCTGCACAAGCCTGTTCAGGGGATGCGGCTGGGCATACCGAAAGAGTACTTTGGTGCCGGAATGGACCCCGCCGTCCGGCAGCGTGTGGAGCAAGCCATTCAGCAACTGGCGCAACTGGGTTGCACAATTGAGCACATCAGTCTTCCTCACACCGACTATGCAATCGCTACCTATTACCTGGTGGCCACTGCGGAAGCCAGCTCGAACCTGGCGCGCTATGACGGCGTCCGCTTCGGCTTCCGCGCACCGGCGGCGAGCCTGGCCGAGATGTACCGACGAACCCGCGGTCAGGGCTTCGGGCAAGAAGTAAAGCGCCGCATCATGCTGGGCACCTATGCTCTGTCGGCCGGATACTATGAAGCCTATTACTTGCGCGCACAGAAGGTTCGCTCCCTGATTGCTCGCGATTTTGCAGAAGCCTTCCGCCAGGTGGACTTGATTGTCACGCCCACTTCACCTGTGCCCGCTTTTCGTCTGGGCGAGCGTACCAGCGATCCCCTTCAGATGTATCTTGCTGATATCTATACAGTTACAGGATCACTGGCCGGCCTCCCGGGGATTTCCGTGCCCTGTGGTACCACGCCGGAAGGGCTACCGGTTGGTCTTCAGATTCTCGGGCCGCATTTTGAAGAGGCACGTGTGTTGCGTCTGGCTCACGCGTTCGAACGAGCCAGCGGATTTTCAAGTTGAGGTGCTGTCTTCGCAGACGTGCCTTCGTGCGCTGTTTTTTTCCGCGTGCGCACAATTCACTGCTCCAAATAATCATAAAATTCTTCCAGAAAGTGTCAGAAGTTACACACGGCGCGCGACGTATTCTCCTCTCGCCCCATGAGCAACGTCTGACGCTGCTCCAAACAACCCTTTCTTCTTCCACTGTTTGCCACTGTTTTTTGTCCACCAGATAGCGCAAAGGTTTGTGACCGATAGAACGGAAATACTATTGCAGGGAGTTTTGTGCAGCCCTTAGCATGCGGCTGTCATCTAAACTGTTGGGAGAAAAATCTGTGGTTCGAATTCGTTCCAGCCAGAAGCTCTTCACGGCCGAAGAAGTGGCCAACCTGACAGGTATCTGCCTCGAGCACCTGCTGGCCCTCGCCCGTGCCAAAAACCTGGGCTTTCTTTCCAAAGCTGCCGAGGCGGCCGGGACACAGGTCGAGCGCTGGCTGTTTACCAACTCCGATCTGATGATTCTCACCGTGCTCTACCCGCGTTGCCAGCACTGAGCGTCGCCCCGCCTCCACGGCCGCAGCCGTTCGAAGCTGCCCGAACGCTCCCTTCCGGCAAGGAGGGGTCATTTACCTTCCGCACCAGGCGAGCTATCCTAGAGCCCGCACCGAGCGTGGCTAAACCTTCCGGGGAGCACTGGCATCTCACTGGAGGGTGGCCGAAAACGGCCGGCAGTAAACAGAACGCTATGCCGCAAGTATCCAAAAGGGTGATTTCGACCCTGCGGGCCGCACTGGCACGTCTTGCCCTGTTCCTGCTGGCGTTTTCTTTGGGGCTGTTGTCGAACGCCCAGCAGCCCGTCCCGGAACCCCAGCCTCCACAGGAAGAAGCCACCCGGGTACCCAGCACGAGCAAAAAACTGATTCTGACCGACGGCACCTTTCAGCTCGTCCGCGAGTACGAGCGCCGGGGTGACCGCGTCCGCTACTACAGCGTGGAGCGCTCCCAGTGGGAGGAACTGCCGGTCGAACTGGTCGATTGGGAAGCCACCCTGCAGGCCGAGCGCGAGGCCGAACGCCGCCGGGAAGAGATCCGGAAAAGAATCGAGGAAATTCGACAGGAGGAGCTGGCCCGATCCATCCACGTGGACGCCAGCATCGAAGTTGGCCCGGGGCTATTTCTGCCCGACAGTGCCGGGATGTACGTGGTCCTAGACGGCCAAATCTTAGCTCTAGGGCAATCACCCGTAGAAATGCAACTCGACAAAGGGCGCTTGCTGACTCAAATTCTCGTGCCGGTACCCGTGATCCCCACCCGGCACCGGGTTCAGCTGCCCGGAGCACGGGCTGCTGTCCGGCTTCGTCACGGCCAGCCGGAATTCTACTTCCGGACCGCAGACGACCGCACCCCGGAGATCGAACTCGTGCGCGCCCGCATCAAAGGTGACCGCCGCGAAGTCCAAACCATCAATACGTTTGTGACCGGAGACCAGATCGAACAACGGGACACCCTGCTGTTGCAGCGCTGGCCGGTGGCTCCGCGTGTCTATCGCTTCACGCTCGGGCAGAGCCTGGAACCGGGCGAATACGTGATTCTGGAGCTTATCCCTCAGAAAGGGATCAGCGTATTCGTGTGGGACTTCGGGGTGGACCGGCCACCGGCCAGCCCTCAGGCCGGCAAGACTCCCTAGACGCTCTGCCTGCCCGCTCGGACGGGTGGCCGTCAATTCTCTGCGGTCGCACCGCCCGAATCGGCCCGCAGGAAGTCCATCGCCGCCGCTTCTTCCGGTGTCAGTTCCGGTTCGGCCGGAGTCGGCACTTCTGCCGGCGGCTGCGTCAGCAGCCGGATGTTCCGGTAGTACTCCAGCCCCGTTCCGGCAGGAATCAAGCGGCCCATGATTACGTTTTCCTTCAACCCGCGGAGATAATCCACTTTTCCGGAGATGGCCGCTTCGGTCAGCACGCGGGTGGTCTCCTGGAAGCTGGCCGCCGAAATGAACGAATCCGTCGAAAGCGAGGCCTTGGTGATGCCGAGCAGCAGCGGCCGGCCCGTGGCCGGGCGGCCCCCTTCTTTGATTACGCGCTCGTTTTCTTCCCGGAAGCGGAACTTGTCCACCTGCTCCTCGAGGATGAAGCTGGTGTCGCCCACATCTTCGACCTTCACCCAGCGCATCATCTGCCGGACGATGACTTCGATGTGTTTGTCGTTGATGTTCACACCCTGCAGCCGGTAGACCTCCTGAATTGAGTTCACCAGGTACGCCTGGGTGAACTTCTCGCCCAGTACCGCCAGCAGGTCGTGCGGGTTGAGCGGCCCGTCAATCAACGGCTCGCCGGCGCGCACGCGCTCGCCTTCCTGCACGTTGATGTGCACGCCGCGCGGGATGGCGTATTCTTTTACGGTCTTGCCGTCTTCGCTCTCCACATAGATGCGCCGCAGACCCTTGGTGATTTCGCCGTAGCGAACAATGCCGTCGATCTCGCTGATCACAGCCGGGTCCTTGGGCTTGCGGGTTTCGAACAGCTCGACCACGCGAGGCAGACCGCCGGTGATGTCCTTGGTCTTCGTGGTCTCCCGGGGAATCTTCGCCAGCACGTCGCCGGGCATCACTTCGTCCCCATCGGCTACCATCAGGTGCGCGCGGGAGGGCATCAGGTACTTTTTGCGCGTTCGGCCCGCGGAGTCGCGAATCAAAATCATCGGCTGATGCTTTTCGTCTCCCGGAGGCAGCGTGACCACCAATTGCGCCAGGCCGGTGACCTCGTCGAGCTGCTCTTCGATGGTCAGGCCCGGCTGCAGGTCCTTGAACTGCACCGTGCCTCCCACCTCAGTCAGAATCGAGAAGGTATAGGGATCCCATTCCACCAGCGTTTCGCCCAGGCTGACCGGCTGGCCATCTTCGACCAGCAGCCGTGCGCCGTAGACCACGTGGTAGCGCTCCTTCTCGCGGCCTTTTTCGTCCACCACAGCGATCAACCCGGAACGATTCATCGCAATGCGGGTGCCGCCGCGCCCCTGCACGGTGTTCAGGCCGATGTACTTCACAAATCCGTTGTTCTTCGCCTCGACCTTCGACTGTTCCACCACCCGGGTCGCCGTACCGCCGATGTGGAAGGTGCGCATGGTCAGCTGCGTGCCCGGCTCCCCGATGGACTGCGCCGCGATCACCCCCACCGCCTCGCCCAGTTCCACCATGCGTCCGGTGGCCAGGTTGCGGCCGTAACACAGCGCGCAAACGCCCCGTCGAGATTCGCAGGTCAGCACCGAACGAATCTTTACCCGCTCGATGCCGGCGGCCTGGATCGCAGCGGCCAGCTCCTCGGTAATCTCCTGGTTCACTTCGACGATGACGTTGCCCTCGTAATCTTTGATCTGTTCGAGCGAAACACGGCCCACCACGCGCTCGCGCAGCGGCTCGACCTCGACGCCGGCCTCGATGATCGGCTCGACGTAGATGCCGTCCACCGTACCGCAGTCCAGTTCGCTGACAATCACGTCCTGGGCCACATCCACCAGCCGGCGCGTCAGGTAGCCCGAGTCCGCGGTCTTCAGCGCCGTGTCCGCCAGGCCCTTCCGCGCGCCGTGCGTGGAAATGAAGTATTGCAGCACGGTCAACCCTTCGCGGAAGTTCGAAGTGATCGGCGTTTCGATCACTTCCCCGGAGGGCTTCGCCATCAGGCCGCGCATCCCGCTCAACTGCCGGATCTGCTGCTTGGAGCCGCGCGCGCCCGAGTCGGCCATGACGAAAATCGGATTGATCACGCCGGCCCGGTCCTGTTCCTCGAGGGCCTTGAACATCTCGTCGGCCACTTTTTCCGTCACATCGCTCCAGATGGCGATCACCTTGTTGTACCGCTCGCCGTTCGTGATGGCGCCATCCAGATACTGCTGCTGGACTTTGACCACTTCCTTTTCGGCCTGCTCCACCAGACGGTTCTTGTTCTCCGGGATCACCATGTCGTCGATCCCGATCGAGATGCCCGCCTTCGTGGCGTACCGGAAGCCCAGCTCCTTCAGCTCGTCCAGCATCTGGACGGTGCGCTCCAGTCCGAAGCGCAGATGGCAGTACTGCACCAGTTGCTGGATCCCTTTCTTCTTCAGCAGACCGTTGATGAACGGCACATCTTTCGGCAGGTGGTCGTTGAAGATCACTCGGCCCACCGTTGTGTTCAGGAACTGACGGTTGAAGTTGACCGGCTCGGTGTGCAGCACGTCCTGATCATCGTACGCGTTGGTCAGGTCGATCACCTCGCCGGTGTAGCGCAACCGAATCGGGCTGAGCAGTTCGACCTCGCCGGCTTCCAGGGCCAGCAGAACCTCCTCCGTAGCACCGAAGGCCCGGCCTTCGCCCTTGGCGCCCGGCTTCGCCTTGGTCAGATAGTACAGCCCGAGCACCATGTCCTGGGTGGGCACAGCCAGCGGCGTGCCGTTGGCTGGCGAAAGAATGTTCACCGAGGAAAGCATCAGCACCGCAGCTTCGATCTGTGCTTCCGGAGACAGCGGGATGTGCACCGCCATCTGGTCGCCGTCAAAGTCCGCGTTGAAGGCGGTGCAGACCAGCGGGTGGATGCGGATGGCCTTCCCTTCCACCAGCACCGGCTCGAACGCCTGAATCCCCAGCCGGTGCAGCGTCGGAGCACGGTTCAGCAACACCGGGTGCTCGCGGATGACTTCTTCCAGAATGTCCCAGACGACCGGTTCCTGCTGCTCGACCATCTCCTTGGCCTGCTTGATCGTGGTGCAGTGGCCGCCCGCCTCGAGCTTGTGATAGATGAAAGGCTTGAACAGCTCGAGCGCCATCTTCTTCGGCAGACCGCACTGGTGCAGTTTCAACTCCGGACCGACCACGATCACCGAGCGGCCGGAATAATCCACGCGCTTGCCGAGCAGGTTCTGCCGGAAACGTCCCTGCTTGCCCTTCAGCGTGTCGGAAAGCGACTTCAGGGGACGGTTGTTCGCCCCCCGCAGCACGCGGCCGCGGCGGCCGTTGTCGAACAGCGCGTCGACCGCCTCCTGCAGCATGCGCTTTTCGTTGCGCACGATCACGTCGGGCGCGCGCAGCTCCATCAATTTCTTCAGCCGGTTGTTGCGATTGATCACCCGCCGGTACAGATCGTTCAGGTCCGAGGTGGCAAACCGCCCGCCGTCGAGCGGCACCAGCGGGCGCAGCTCCGGCGGCAGCACCGGAATCACATCCAGAATCATCCATTCCGGCTTGTTGCCGCTCTTGCGGAACGCTTCCACCACCTTGAGCCGCTTGGCGTACTTGATCCGCTTCTGCAGGCTCGGATCAGTTTTCATCTTCTCGCGGAGCTCTTCGCTCAGCGCTTCCACATCGACGCGTTTGAGCAGCTCCTTGATGGCTTCCGCGCCCATCGCTGCGCGAAATTCTCCCGGATGCTGCTGCGCCAGTTGGCGGTATTCTTCCTCGGTCAGCATCTGCTTTTCGCGCAGGCCCGGCACCTCGCCCGGGTCGATGACCACATAGGCTTCGAAGTAGAGGATGCGCTCCAGATCGCGCATGCTGATATCGAGCAGGTAGCCGATCCGGCTCGGCACGCCCTTGAAGAACCACACATGCGAGCACGGCGAAGCCAGCTCGATGTGGCCCAGCCGTTCGCGACGCACCTTGCTCAGGGTGACCTCGACCCCGCACTTGTCGCAAATCACGCCCCGGTGCTTCATCCGCTTGTACTTGCCGCACAGGCACTCCCAGTCGGTCACCGGCCCGAAAATCTTGGCGCAGAACAGGCCGTCCCGTTCCGGCTTGAAGGTGCGGTAGTTGATCGTCTCCGGCTTGGTCACTTCGCCGTGAGACCAGGAACGAATCTTCTCCGGGCTGGCCAGACTGATCCGAATGGAATCAAAATCCGCAATCTGGCTGGCTCGGTCGTAAGGGCTGCTCCGGTACAAGGTTGGCTCCTCCTGTCCCGACGGGTTGGCCCACCGGCCACCCCGAGGCAGCTCGGGACCACGCTGCGCAACACTCGATTTCCTTCTCTGCGGCCAGTCGCCGCAGAGCAAAATCAATCCGCGGCCTTCTCGACCTGGGGCTTCTGCCGTTTCATCAACTCCACATCCAGGCACAGGGACTGCAGCTCGCGCACGAGCACGTTGAACGATTCCGGCACACCCGGCTCGATTCCGGGCTCGCCTTTCACGATGGCCTCGTAAATTTTGGCGCGGCCGTAGACGTCATCCGACTTCGCGGTCAGCAGCTCCTGCAGGATGTAGGCGGCACCGTAGGCTTCCAGCGCCCAGACCTCCATCTCGCCGAAGCGCTGGCCGCCGAACTGCGCCTTGCCGCCCAACGGTTGCTGCGTGATCAGCGAGTACGGACCGATCGAGCGCGCATGAATCTTGTCGTCGACCAGGTGCGAGAGCTTCATCATGTAGATGTAGCCGACCGTCACCTGCTCGGCGAAGGGTTCGCCCGTCATCCCGTCGTACAGGGTGATCTTGCCCGATTCCGGCAGTCCGGCGGCACGCAGCAGCTGGCGGATTTCGGCCTCCCGGGCCCCGTCGAAAACTGGCGAGGCGACCGGGATCCCCTCGCGATAGCTCTCGGCCAGGGCGAGCAGCTCGTCGTCCTCGAGTTCGGCGATCGACTTCCACACCGAGGTCTGGCCGAACACCTCGCGGAACCACTTCCGCACGACCTCCGCGCGGGGCTTTTCGTCGAGCAGTTCCGCCAGCCGCCGTCCCAGCTCGCGCGCAGCCCAGCCGAGATGTGTTTCCAGAATCTGCCCGACGTTCATGCGCGAAGGCACGCCGAGCGGGTTCAGCACAATGTCCACCGGAGTGCCGTCGGGCAGATAGGGCATGTCCTCGACGGGAACGATCTTGGCGATCACGCCCTTGTTGCCATGCCGGCCGGCCATTTTGTCGCCGACCGAAAGCTTCCGCTTCATGGCAATGTACACTTTCACCATCTTGATCACGCCCGGCGGCAGCTCATCGCCCTTTTGCAGTTTGGCGATGCGCTCGTCGGTGATCTTCCGCAGCACATCGATCTGCCGCGAAGTCATCTCTTCGATTTCGTCGATCTTCTCGATCAGCAGCGGATCCTTTTCCTCGAGCCGCAGGCGCTTCAGGTTCCGCGTGGAAATCTTCTCGATCAACTCGCGGGTCAGAACCGTGTCTTTGGTCAGCAGGCGCTTGTTGGTCTTCTCGTCGTGGAGGTCGGCCACCAGCCGCTTGCCCCCGAGCAGGTCCGTCAGCCGCTTCAACCGTTCATCGGTCAGAATGCGGATTTCGTCCGCCAGGTTCTTCTCCAACCGCGCCACCTGCGCGGCTTCGATGGCCTTGTGCCGTTCGTCCTTTTCCACACCCTTGCGCGCGAAAATCTTCACGTCCACCACGGTCCCCTCGATTCCGGGCGGGCAGTAGAGCGAGGCGTCGCGCACATCGCCGGCCTTTTCGCCGAAGATGGCCCGCAGCAGTTTTTCTTCGGGGGTGAGGGTTGTTTCGCCCTTCGGGGTGACCTTGCCGACCAGAATGTCGCCCGGCCGCACGGTCGCGCCGATGCGGATCACGCCGCTCTCATCCAGGTTCCGCAGGAAGCTTTCGCTGATGTTCGGGATATCGCGGGTGATCTCCTCCGGGCCGAGCTTGGTATCGCGCGCCTCGATCTCGAATTCCTCGATGTGGATCGACGTGTAGTAGTCGTCTTTGACCAGCTTCTCGCTGACCAGGATGGCGTCTTCGAAGTTGTAGCCGCGCCAGGGCAGAAAGGCCACCAGAATGTTGCGTCCCAGGGCCAGCTCGCCCTGATCGGTGCACGGCCCGTCGGCCAGCACCTGTCCCTGCCGCACCCGGTCGCCGACGCGCACCAGCGGCTTCTGGTTCACACAGGTGTTCTGGTTCGAGCGGCGGAACTTCGTCAGGGTGTAGATGTCGGAGCCCACCTCGCGGCTGAGCACGCCGGAATGGTCGGACTCGACACGCACGATAATGCGCTCGGAATCCACATGGTCAACCACGCCATCCCGTTTGCACAGCACCACGGCGCCGGAATCCCGTGCCGTAACGCGCTCCATGCCGGTGCCCACCAGCGGCGCTTCGCCGCGAATCAGCGGCACGGCCTGGCGCTGCATGTTCGATCCCATCAAGGCGCGGTTCGCGTCGTCGTTTTCCAGAAAAGGAATCAGGCTGGCCGCCACCGAAACGAGCTGTTTCGGCGAGACGTCCACATAGTCCACTTCGTCCCGGTGCTTGAGCACAAAGTTGCCGGCCTGCCGGCAGTTGACCAGTTCGGTGGCGATGCGTCCGCGCTCATCCACCGGAACGTTGGCCTGCGCGATCACGTAACGGTCTTCATCCCACGCCGACAGGTAGAAACAGTAGGGCTGGTAGGTCACCTTGCGGCGCAGCTCGCGGTTCAACGCGTCCACTTTCTCTTTTTCGACGATGTCGCCCGCTCGGAATTCGCTGTCGCCCGCATTCAACACCTGCACGTAATCCACAATCCGGCCATTCTTGACCTTCCGGTAGGGCGATTCGATGAAGCCGTACTCGTTGATCCGCGCGTAGCAGGAAAGCGAGCTGATCAAACCGATGTTCGGCCCCTCCGGCGTCTCGATCGGGCAGATGCGGCCGTAGTGCGTTGGATGGACGTCGCGGACTTCGAATCCGGCGCGTTCGCGGGAAAGCCCGCCCGGCCCCAGCGCCGAAAGCCGCCGCTTGTGCGTGATTTCGCTGAGCGGATTCGTCTGGTCCATGAACTGGCTGAGCTGCGAGCTGCCGAAAAATTCGCGGATTGCCGCCATCACCGGCTTCGCATTGACCAGGTCGTGCGGCATCGCCGTGGACATTTCCTGGAACACAGACATCTTTTCCTTGATCGCCCGCTCCATCCGCACCAGACCGATGCGGAACTGGTTTTCGAGCAACTCGCCAACGGCGCGCACGCGCCGGTTCCCGAGGTGGTCAATGTCGTCCACCGTGCCGATGTTCTTGCGCAGCCGGAACAGGTACCGGATTGCCGCAACAAAATCGGAAAGATCCAGCGTGCGTTTCTCGAGCGGCGTGTCCAGTCCCAGCTTGATGTTGAATTTCAGCCGCCCCACCTTGCTGAAATCGTACTTGCGCGGGTCGAAGAACATTCCGTTGAACAGGTTCGTGGCCGTTTCAAGCGTTGGGGGATCGCCCGGGCGAAGCTTGCGATAGATTTCGATCAGGGCCTCCCGGGGCGAACGCAGCGTGTCGCGCTCCAGCGTCCGGCTCAGCACCACGCCGATGTCGTCCCGCTCGGGGAAGAACACATCCACCTCGCCGATGCCCGCTTCGGCAAACGCGGTCCACATCTCGGCCGGGATGGGCTTGTTGGCCTCCAGCAGAATTTCTCCGGTCTGCCGGTTCACCACATCCGCCACACTGTAAGCACCTTCCAGGTCGCTCACCGAAACCCGGACCTGGCTGACCCGCGCCTTCTGCAGTTCCTTGTAGACCGATTCCGTGATCCGCTTGTGCGCGGCCACCAGAACCTCACCCGTGCGCGGGTGCTTGATTTCGTGGGAAAGCTTCTGCCCGCGCAGGCCCTCGGAAACGTTCCAGTACAACTCGCGTCCGCGCACCGAGATGCGATCGACCTGGTAGAACGCACGCAGGATCTCTTCGTTCGACTTCAGGCCCAGAGCGCGCAAAAAGATCGTGCCCAAGAATTTCCGCTTGCGGTCGATCCGGACGTAGAGGATGTTTTTGGTGTCAAATTCAAACTCCACCCACGAGCCGCGGTAGGGAATGATCTTGCCGAGGAAATAGGTGCGGTTGTTGGCGGTCTCGTAGAAGACGCCCGGGGAACGGTGCAACTGGCTGACGATCACGCGCTCGGTTCCATTGATGATGAACGTGCCGTTCTCGGTCATCAGCGGGATATCCCCGAAGAAGACCTCCTGTTCCTTGATGTCGCGGATGCTCTTGGTGCCCGTCTCGGGGTCCTTCTCGTAAATCGTGAGCCGGATCGTCACCTTCAGGGGCGCCGCGTAGGTCATCCCGCGTTCCTGGCACTCGTTCACGTCGTACTTCAACTGCAGCGCCACCGGATCGCCGCATTTGCTGCAGAACGTCGGGGTATTCTTGTTGAAGGTTCCGCACTTGCTGCAGAGCACGTCGCCGGTCTTGTACGGATTCGTCACCACCGAAGCCCCGCAGTTCCGGCAGGTCGCCCGCAGATGATGCAGACCCCGCAGATAGCCGCACTTGCATTCCCAGTTGCCGATCGAGTAATCCACAAAATCCAGCTGCGACAAACCGCGAAAATCCTGGATCGGAAAGACTGAAGAAAACACGGACTGCAACCCGATGTCTTCGCGCTCGCTGGGCAGCAGATCCATCTGCAGGAAGCGCCGGTAGGATTCCTTCTGCACTTCGATCAGATTGGGAATTTGGATCGACGCCGTAATCTTGGAAAAGTCCAGACGCTGGCGTTCGCGAATCAGATGCGTGCGATTGGGCATTCCGAATTACCTCCCTGCAGGAAGCAGAAACAGCATGGCTGTGCCTGGGCGGGGCCGGAAACCGGTACGGCACAGGCTGCGGGCACAGCATCCCGCCCGGCGGCCGGCCTGCTGGGCACAGGGAAACTGCGCGGCCGAGCACACCTGTGCTCTCGGTCCCGGCAGGACAACAGGTTGGGGTTTCTCTCGAAAAATCGCCGTACGAATTCCCCTCGTCCCGACCATCCGTCCCCGCCCCGCGAAAGACAGGATCGGCCGGGCTGCCACTACTTGATTTCGACCTTGGCGCCCACTGCTTCGAACTTCTTCTTGATCGCTTCGGCTTCTTCTTTTGTCACGCCTTCTTTGATCGGTTTGGGCGCGCCATCTACCAGGTCCTTGGCTTCTTTCAGGCCCAGGTTCGTGACCTCGCGGACCACCTTGATGACGTTGATCTTGTTCGCGCCGACATCGCTCAAGACCACGCTGAATTCGGTCTTCTCCTCTGCCGGCGCGGCTCCGGCCGCGGGCGCTCCGCCGGCGACGACGACCGGGGCCGCCGCTGCCGCTGAGACGCCGAAGGCCTCTTCCATCTTCTTGACCAGGTCGGCGGCCTCGAGCAGCGTCAGGCCCTTGATTTCCTCAAGAATCGTATCCACTTTGCTGGACATGAGACGTCTTCTCCTTTTTGCAAAAACCTACTCGGAAAACTTTTTCGCCTTCACCGCTTCATTGAGCACGACCGCCAGGTTTCGCGGCACCCCGCTCAGCGCGGCAACCAGTCCCCGGGCCGGGGCCTGCAGCAGAAACACGAGCTTGCCCATCAGCTCATTCCGCGAGGGCAGCTCCGCGAGCCGCCGCAACTCGTCTAGGGAGACCACCCGGCCCTCGACCAGCCCCGCTTTGAAGCGAAATGCCGGGACATCCTTGGCAATTTTGCTGAGCGCTTTGGCCAGCACGACCGGGTCGGTGCTGGTATAGGCGATGGAATTGGTACCCTGCAGGTCTTTCAGCAGGGGTTCCGCCGGCGTTCCCTTGGCGGCCAGCTCGGCCAGGGTGTTCTTCAGAACCCGGTAGTGCCCGCCGGCGGCTTCCACCGCGCGACGCAACCGCGAATCCTCTTCGGCCTTGATCCCTTGAAACGTGGTCAGGATCACCGTGGAGACCTGGGCCAGTTGCTCCTGCAGGGCCGCCACTTCCTTTTCCTTGTCGCGCCGTTTCTTCACGTCTGTTCCCCGTAGACCTGTGCCGGCTTACGCTGCTGCGGCCACCGCCACCTCAGCTTCCGCCGGATCGATTGGAATCCCTGGGCCCATGGTTGAGCTCAGGGTGATTTTCTTGATGTATTTGCCCTTGGCAGCGGCTGGTTTCGCCTTGACAATCGCCGCCAGCAACGCCTGGGCATTGGCGACCAGCTTCGCCGAATCGAAACTCAACTTGCCAATCGGGGCATGCACGATGCCGGCTTTTTCCACGCGAAACTCCACTTTGCCGGCCTTCATTTCCTGCACCGCACGTGCTACGTCAAACGTCACCGTGCCGGTTTTTGGGTTTGGCATCAGCCCCCGCGGGCCGAGAACCTTGCCCAGCCGCCCGACCGACTTCATCATGTCCGGCGTGGCAATGACGGCGTCGAAATCTGTCCAGCCGTCCTGAATCTTCTGGACGACGTCTTCGCCGCCCACGAAATCCGCGCCCGCTTCCTGCGCCTCGCGGATCTTCTCACCGCCCGCAATGACCAGAACGCGCACCGTCTTCCCCAGTCCGGCGGGCAGCACCACGGTACCCCGCACCATTTGGTCCGAGTGTTTCGGGTCCACACCCAGGTTGACGGCCATCTCCACGGTTTCGTCGAATTTCGTGAAGTGGGCCTTTTTCAAAATCTCCACCGCATCGGCCAGACGATAGGCCTGCGCCTCCACCAGCTGCCGGGCCTTGCGGATGTTCTTGCCTGCGCGACGAGCCATCGCTCTCTCCCTAGCCTTCCACTTCGATCCCCATGTTGCGTGCCGTTCCCAGCACCGTGCGAATGGCGGCATCCAGTTTGGTGGTGTTCAGGTCCGGCAACTTGATCTTGGCGATTTCTTCCACCTGCTTCATGGTCACCTTGCCGACCTTGTTGCGATTCGGTTCTGCGGAGCCCTTCACAATGCCGGCCGCCCGCTTCAGCAGTTCCGACGTCAGCGGCGTCTTCGTGACGAACGAGAAGCTGCGGTCCGAATAGATCGTGACCAGCACGGGAATGACCATGCCCTCCGGCTCTTTTGCCGTTTTCGCATTGAACTGATTACAGAACTGCATGATGTTGATCCCGTGCGGCCCCAGCGCAGTAGCGACCGGCGGTGCCGGCGTGGCCTTCCCGGCCGGGAGCTGCAGCTTCACTTCTGCTTGAACCTTCTTAGCCATGACCAACCTCGGCGCACCGGATGTTCGGCTTCAGGCCACCTTCTCCACCTGCGCAAAATCCAGCTCCACAGGTGTCGAACGCCCGAAAATAGTCACGGAAATCTTCAGGGTGTTCCGGTCCGCGTTGACCTCCTCGACCACTCCGGTGAAATTGGCGAACGGGCCGTCGACAATGCGCACCTGCTCGTTCCGCTCGAACGTGAGTTTGGGTTTGGGCTTGTCCGCCGGGGTCGCCATACGGTGCAGGATGTTTTGCACTTCTTCTTCGCTCAGCGGCGTTGGCGACTGCCCGGAACCGACAAAACCCGTCACCCGCGGCGTGGAGCGCACCACGTGCCAGGTGTAATCGTCCATCTCCATCTCGATCAGCACGTAGCCGGGATAGAACATCCGGGGCGAAACGACCTTCTTCCCGCCCCGCACCTCCACCACATCTTCGGTGGGAATCAGAATCCGGCCGATCTTCTCCTGCAGACCGAAGGCCTGTACCCGGCTTTCCAGGCTTTCTTTCACCTTTTTCTCAAAGCCGGAGTAGGTATGAATGATGTACCACTGCTTGGCCATCCCGCTCCTCTACGGACGGAATCGCTCGAACACCATGTTCACAATCTGAGCGATTCCGAAATCCAACAGAAAAAAATACAGTCCGAAAAACGCCACCGTGATCAAAACCACGATCGTCGTCGAACGCACATCGGCCCGGCTCGGCCAGGTGACGTGCTGCAGCTCCACCCGAACTTCGTGCAGAAACTGCCGGGTGCGGCGAATCCGCTCCGCCACCCAAACCACCGGCCGGCGGAGAAACTCAGCCGCCTCCGTAGCCGGCCGCGTGGCGGGCGACGGCGGAATGCCTCCGGCTCTTTCTTCGTCCTTCACCCTGACAACCTGTGCCATGACCCTCGATCGTGCGCTGTACGCGTTCGTGCCGCACTGCTTCCTTCCACGGTGCACCGCCCCGGCTCCACGGGCCGGCTCGCCCGGCACACGCTGCGCAAGTCTGGCAGGGGAGGAGGGATTCGAACCCCCACATCCGGTTTTGGAGACCGGCGGTCTACCGTTGAACCTACTCCCCTCTTCGGCAGCCGCCGGAGCTGCCTAGCCCGCCCCGGCACGCTGCCAGCAAACTCTGCATCCCGCAGGCGCAGCTCCGGCTGCATTTTCCCCGCGCTCGGGAGTCCCAATGTGCGCGGACCGGGCAAACCCGCAGCCGAGAGCTTCGCGGTCACTTCACCTCGCGGTGCGTGGTGTGTTTTCGGCAGGTGCGGCAAAATTTCCGCACCTCGAACCGATCCGGATGCTTCTTCCGGTTCTTCGTGGTCGTATAGTTGCGATTCTTGCAATCGTTGCACTGCAGCGTGATGATCTCGCGCATCGTGCCGCCTGCTTACTCGAGGATTTCGGAGACGGCGCCGGCGCCGACCGTGTGTCCGCCCTCGCGGATCGCAAACCGCAGCCCCTTCTCCAGCGCCACCGGCGTGATCAACTCGATCTCCATGTTCACGTTGTCCCCCGGCATCACCATCTCCACCCCCGCCGGCAGCTTCACCGTACCCGTCACATCCGTCGTCCGAAAATAAAACTGCGGCCGATACCCGCTGAAAAACGGCGTGTGCCGGCCCCCCTCCTCCTTCTTCAAAATGTACACCTCCGCCCGAAACCGCGTGTGCGGCGTGATCGACCCGGGCTTGCACACCACCTGCCCTCGCTCCACCTCGTCCTTCTCCGTCCCGCGCAGCAACAAACCCACGTTGTCCCCCGCAATCCCCTCGTCCAGCAGCTTCCGGAACATCTCCACCCCGGTCACCACCTTCTTCACCGTCGGTCGAAACCCGACGATCTCCACCTCATCGCCTACCTTCACCTTCCCCCGCTCGATCCGGCCCGTCACCACCGTCCCGCGCCCCGAAATCGAAAAAATGTCCTCGATCGGCATCAAAAACGGCTTGTCCACATCCCGCGTCGGCAGCGGCACATGCTTGTCCACCGCCTCCATCAACTCCAGAATCGTCTTCTCCCACCGCTCCTCCCCGTTCAACGCACCCAGCGCACTGCCCCGAATCACCGGTACCTCGTCGCCCGGAAACTGATAGCTCTTCAGCAGCTCCCGCACCTCCAGCTCCACCAGATCCAGCAGCTCGGGATCCTCCACCATGTCGCACTTGTTCAAAAACACCACAATGTAGGGCACCCCCACCTGCCGCGCCAGCAGGATGTGCTCCCGCGTCTGCGGCATCGGCCCGTCGGTCGCCGCCACCACCAGAATCGCACCGTCCATCTGCGCCGCCCCGGTGATCATGTTCTTGATGTAGTCGGCATGCCCGGGACAATCGATGTGCGCATAGTGCCGGTTCGCCGTCTCGTACTCCACATGCGCCACCGCAATCGTGATCCCTCGCTCCCGCTCCTCCGGCGCATTGTCGATCGATTCAAACGGCCGATACTGCACCTTCGGATTCTGCTTCGCCAGCACCTTCGTAATCGCCGCCGTCAACGTCGTCTTGCCGTGGTCAATGTGCCCGATCGTCCCCACGTTCACGTGCGGCTTGCTCCGCTCGAATTTCTCCTTGGCCATGTGTGCAACCTCGCTGATGAACATCTGCGGGCAACTGCCCGGATTTTGGAGCGGGGGACGGGATTCGAACCCGCGACCATCGGCTTGGAAGGCCGAGACTCTTCCGCTGAGTTACCCCCGCCCTCCACTCACGAGCTTCTGGAGCCTGGGACCGGATTCGAACCGGTGACCTCGTCCTTACCAAGGACGCGCTCTGCCGCCTGAGCTACCCAGGCCCGCTGGAGCTGCTGTTTCCCTCCGGCATCGCACCCTGCACAGCAGGTGTGCTTCACAGCGTTCCGTGCTCCCGACCTGCTCCCCGCCGAGTCGGTGGTGCTGCCGGCAGAACCTGGTGGACGGGGGAGGATTCGAACCTCCGTAGCCCGCAAGGAGCGGCAGATTTACAGTCTGCTGCCTTTAGCCACTCGGCCACCCGTCCTGTACGGGGAGTCCACAACACAGAAAAGGGCTCGTGCACACGCACACCAGCCCTTTCTATTCTGCGCCCTTCGATATGTTCAGAGCAACTGGAAACCCGTCCGCCTCAATCCCCAATTTCCAACACGCACCCTCTAAGACTCAGCTGGCGGAGGGATTTGAACCCCCGACCCTCTGATTACAAATCAGATGCTCTACCACTGAGCTACGCCAGCCCCGCTGAAACCTTCTTAAGGTATCACATCGAAAGATTCTTTTGCAAGCACAAGCTCTGCTTTCGTCCAGCCAGTTCCGGTACCCTCGGAAACCGAGCCGATTTGCAGGGCTTGCCTGCTCCCACCTATACTGCCTCAACCATGGCTCGCAAACGCATCCCCTGGCTTGTACTGCTAAGCGCGGCGATCGTTGCAGTTTTGTTCTTTTTCTGGCCCGACTCATCTCCCGACGGCCTGCCCTCGATTCTCGAAGCCACTCCCGCCGGCGCAGACCAGGTGTTTTTTCTCAACGTCGAGCAGTTGCGGAAATCCGGACTTCTGCAGCGGCTGCTTTCGCTTTCCGCTGACCCCGCCAATTCTTCGGCCTATCGAACCGACCCGGAATATCTCGAGTTTGTGCGCAGCACCGGATTCGACTACACGCGCGACCTCGACCGTGTGCTCATCGTTCGCGATGACGCGACCCGGCCAGCCGGCCCGGCGGGTCCCGTCGCCGTCGAGACCGCACCGCTGGTTCTCGCCGAAGGCCGTTTCGACCGGGGCCGTATTCGCCGTCACGCGCTGCAGTCGGGCCGCGCAGTCCGGGCGGAACCGTGGGAAATTTTTCTGGTTCCGATTTCCGCCGCAACCACCCCGGACAGTTCATCGCCGCGCAATCCGGAAAGCATCACCTTTGCGTTTCTTGACGGGAAACGCGTGGCCCTGACCCGCGGCGAGGAGCTGGAGCAATGGCTCCGCCGCGAACCGCTGCAGGAAACGGAACCGGAAATGTTCGACCAAATTCGCCGGCTGGCAGGCTCGGCCGCATTTCTGCTGGGAAAAGTTCCGCCACGCTCCGCGCTGGCGGCTGCGGGCATCGATTCATCCGCCTGGCAGGAGCTACAGAAAAGTGTTCGCTGGTATGCGCTGGCCCTGGTGCTGGAGTCGCAGCAGGCTTTTTTGCTTGCGGACGTCATCTGCAACACCGCGCCAGAAGCCGCGTCAATGGCAGAACTGCTCGACGGCCTGCGTCGCCTGGTGGTCGTTGCGCTGGCCGCTCCCAACCCCCCGCGCGGGCTCACCCGCCAAGATGCCGAAAGGATTCGTCAGATGCTGCTCGATGCGCGCATCACCACACACGAGACAACGGTGCGCCTGCACGCGGTGCTCGACCTCGCCTGGCTGGCAGGATTTTCCCCGGCTCGCTGACCCGCACCCGCCGGCGCGCAGAGCAACGCTTCGCACCCGAATCGAAACTGGCTGCAGGGGAATTCAGTCTGCGGTGCTGGTGCGCAGATACCGCCAGGGATTGATCGGCGCGCCGAACGAACGGACCTCGTAGTGCACGTGGGGAGCCGTGGTGCGGCCACTGACCCCCACGTAGCCGATCACTTCTCCCCGTCGCACGCGTGTGCCCGCATGGACGATGATCGAGGAAAGGTGGCCGTACCAGGTCGTCAACCCGAATCCGTGCTCGATGACGACCAGCCGACCGTATCCAGCACGCACCTCCGCCACTGCAACATAACCGTCGGCCGTGGCGCGCACCGGCGTGCCGTACTCGGCAGCGATGTCAATCCCCGTGTGAAATTCGCCTTCGCCGGTAAACGGGTCGAGCCGTTCGCCAAATCCGCCCGAAATATGTCCCATCACCGGCCAGAGGGACGGGACAAACGTCGCATCGGAAAAACCGACTCCGGGGATCAAACGCAGGTTATGAGCCGCCAGGCGCACCGCCGCCGCATTCCGCACCAGAAAATCGAACTGCTCGACGGACTGCTGGTAGGATTCTTCCGCGTTCAGGGCGGCGCGGCTGAGCCCGAACGGCGTCGGATGGAACCGGGCCACGCCGTAGGTCATGGCCACTTCGGTGGCGAGCGATTGCAACGACGACAGGCGCTGATTGCTGTCGCGCACCATCGCCTGCAGTCGCCGGTATTTTTCTTCCAGCTCGGCCTGCTGCTGTTTGAGGGCGTTGTAGCTCGCCGCCCTCCACAGCATGCGCGAGTATGTCGCCGCGGCCACGGCCAGCGTGACCACGCCCGTCATCAACACCGCAGCCAGCAGATACAGCGCGTAGTGGGGAACCTGAATCTTGCGCACAGTTCCCCGCTCGCTGGACGCAATCATCAGCGTGTAAGATTTCCAACGCATCCCTGTGCCCAAAAATCGCTGGTCTTCGTTCCGCGGGCTGGTGAACGCTCACCTCTCTGTGAGCGGGAATGTCTTGCTGAGTTTTTCCGTCACGATGCTTGGCGACAAGGCCAGGGAAAGTGTACGGAGCTCCAGTCGGGCAAGTCAACACAAAATCTGCTTTCCGCTGCGGGCTTCGCCCCACCGAACAGCTCCTGTCCGCCCGGTCAGGCCATGCTGATAGACGCGCCTGCCCGAGGCTCCCTATAATGCCCGCGTTAGAAACTGCACGGTGAATCTGCGCGTGCCGGACGAATTGGACATCATTGCGCGGATTGCGCGAGCGGTGCCCTCGCACACCTCGCCCGTGCTTCCGCTCACCATCGGCGACGATGCGGCGCTGCTTCGTCCGCCGCGGGGGAAACAGTGGGTGCTCACCTGCGACGCCTTTGTTGAAAACGTCCATTTCCTCGCCCGCGTACATCCGGCCGAAGCCGTCGGCTACAAAGCGCTCGCGCGCGCGGTGAGCGATCTGGCTGCGATGGGGGCCACACCGCGCGTGTTCCTGCTCACCCTGGGCCTGCCCGCCGATCGCACCGGCGCGTGGCTGAATCGTTTCCTCCGTGGCCTGGCGCGGGCGGCGCGCGCCTTCGACCTCGTCCTGGCCGGCGGAGACACATTCCGCAGCACCGCAGTGTTCGTGTCGGTCACGGCCATCGGAGATATTGTCGGCGGATATGCTGTCAAACGCAGCGGGGCACGCCCGGGCGACCGCATCTACCTGAGCGGTATAGCGGGCGCCGCGGAACTGGGGCTGCAACTCATCCTCCGCGGACTCGCCCGCTCGCGGAGCTGGAAAACACTCCTGAGACCACACCTCTTTCCGGTGCCGCGGTTGAAACTGGGAAGCTGGCTGGCAAAGCACCGTCTGGCTTCTGCGATGCTGGATACCTCCGACGGACTTTCCACCGACCTCGACCGTCTCTGCCGTGCCAGCGGCACTGGCGCGCGCATTTTCGCAGCGCTTCTGCCCGCGGTGAAAGTTCCTGGTGAACTCCGCCGGCGAGGTTTCGACCCGTTGCAACTGGCTCTGCACGGTGCGGAAGACTACGAGTTGCTCTTCACAGTGCCGCGCAAACGGGTTCACAAGCTGCCTGCGCGATTCGGCGGCGTCCCTCTGACCTGCATCGGGGAAATCACCGAGCCACCCCAGCTTCTGCTCGTAGGTGAAAATGGCGCAGTACAGCCACTGCAACCTGCCGGATGGGACCATTTCCGAAGCAAGCCGGCACAAACTAGAAAGCCCGGTTCGCTCCCCTGATCCAAAACACCGGGCAAACTCTTAGGATCGCGCGAGATTGACTTGCGAGATTCTCCGCCCCGCGCGCTGACCGTTTACGGTGGCGGCGACCCTGCGGGAGCTTGCCCCGGTCGAGGCGCAGGCGTTTCTGCGTCGGCAGGAGCCAGGTCGGGCGTATCCACCTGTACGGGATGGGTGAGAGCCAGGGTGCTCAACGAGACGAAATTGGGAAATTCCTCGACCGGTTTGCCGGCACAGACGTCTTTCATGAATTGCAGCCAGATGGGCAGAGCCGCACGCGCACCGGTTTCGCCACGCCCAAGCGAAATGGCCGGGTCGTCGTATCCCACCCAGACTCCTGCCGTCAGCGAAGGTGTGAATCCCAGAAACCAGGCATCGGTGTACTTGTTGGTTGTGCCGGTCTTGCCGGCCACCGGCCGGCCGAGCTCGCGAGCGCGGCGGGCGGTGCCGAACTCCACCACATCCCGCAACATAGCCACCATCGTGCGCGCGGTTTCTGGCGGAATCACATCGTGGGCTGCCGGCCGCACCTCTTCCAGCAGCGCGCCGTCGTAGGTGGTCACACGTTGAATCAGGTACGGGTCCAGCCGCACCCCGTCGTTGGGAAATACGGTGAAGGCGGAGGTGTGCTCCAGCAGGATCATTTCTGCGGCACCGAGCGCCAGGGAAAGGTAAGCCGGCAATGGTGTTGAAATCCCGAACTTCCGCGCCGTGCGAACGACATTCTCCAAACCCACCTGCGCCGCGAGCTTCACGGCCGGCACGTTCCGCGAGCCGGCCAAAGCGCGCCGCAGAGTGATGCGCCCTTCGAAGCGTTCATCATAGTTCTGGGGCGAATAGGTCGTGTTGCCGACGATGGTGGTGAACGGCTCGTCGACGATGGTATCGAACGGCGAGTAGCCCTGCTCGAGCGCGGCCACATACACGTACGGCTTGAACGAGCTGCCCGCCTGCCGCAGCGCCTGGGTGGCGCGGTTGAACTTCGACTCTTCGAAGCTGTACCCGCCCACCATCGCCTTGACGGCGCCGGTAGCGTTTTCGATGGCCACCAGCGCGCCTTGCACCCGTGGCTTCTGCTCCAGTTCCACCTGAGCCTGCTGTCCCCCCAGAGCAACAATCCGCACCGTGGCCAGGTCGCCCACCTTCAGCAGTTGCTGCGGGCTGCGCCGGCCGGTCCAAGCCATGCCTTCGGCCGTCAGTTGTGCGCGGTACGGGCCGATGCGCAGAGAAGCCGAACGCGGCCCGACTTCCATCACCAGGGCCGTTACGTAATCGCCGACGCGGAGCGGCCGGCGCCAGTCCTCATGCCAGTACTGTTCGAGCGTGCCCAGCTTCTCCTCCAAGATGTTCACCAGCCCTCCGCGCCAGCCCTGCCGGCGTTCATAGGCGTGCAGCCCGTCCCGCAACGCGCGGTTAGCGGCCTGTTGCATTTCCACATTCAAGGTCGTGTAGACACGCAGTCCGCGTTCATGCACGGCTTCGGTGCCGTACTTCCGTTCCAGATACTGCCGCACCTCTTCGACAAAATAGGGAGCCAGCTCGTCCCGTCCGGACCTCACCTGCAGGTCGAGCGGTTTCTGGGAAGCCAGGCGGGCCGTTTCCGCTGTAATTTTGCCTTCCTCGGCCATGCGCCGGAGCACCAAGTTGCGCCGGGCCAGCGCACGCTCCGGGTGCAGCAGCGGAGAGTACCGCGGCCCGCGAATGACCGCGGCCAGCAGCGCGGCCTCATGCAGGTCGAGCTGGCTGACGGATTTGCCGAAGTAGAACTGCGCTGCCGCTTCGAAGCCATAATTCCCGTGGCCCAGATAGATCTGGTTGCAGTACATCGTCAGGATCTGTTCTTTGCTGTAGTGCCGTTCGATCTGGATCGCGAGCAGCGTCTCTTGCAGCTTGCGCCGGAAACTCTTGTCCGTGCGATCCAGAAAGAGCAGTCCGGCCAGTTGCATGGTCAACGTGCTGGCCCCTTCCGCTTTGCGGAGCTGCGTCAGATTTCGCCAGGCCGCCTGGAACACCCGCGGAACATCCACCCCCCAGTGCCGTTCGAAATGCTGATCTTCGATCACCAGAATGGCATCCTTCAGCATCTGGGGAATCTGGTCGTACTGCAGCAGGATGCGGCGCTGCAGGGCAAAGCTGCCGATCACACGCCCGTCGTCGCTGTACAGCTCGGTGACGACGTCGGGCCGGTACGTCTCCAGCTCGTGAATCTGCGGCAGGTCACTCTGATAGACGAACAGCAGCCCGGCAGCCGCCCCGCCCGCAATCGCACACAGCAGCAGAACAGCAAACAGGAATCGACCAAACACACCGCGGCCACCCTGCGTCCGCTTCCACCCGTTTGGCGCTTTGCGAAACACTGCTTCTTCCGCATTCTAACTCACACTGCCGCGGCTCGCTTCCTCTGGGTTCCACGACACAAACCTTTTCGCGCAGAATCTGAACTTGCAAAGCCGACGGCGAGTCTTCACGCTATAATCCCGCGGCGGAACGAAACCCTCGCGAGACGATGATTGGGAGTCGCTGCCCATGAAAACGACCGGTGCCCTCGCTGCACTGTTCTTCGCTGTGCTTGCGGCCTTGCCGCAGGATTTTCCCCGGCCGGCTGCGCAGGCCGACGAGCGCAACCCGGCAGCCCGCCGGCTGCATGAGCTGTTTGAACGGGAGTGGGAATCTTCACTCCGCGAAAACCCGCTGCGCGCCTCTTCGCTCGGCGACCGGCGGTACAACGATCGCTGGCCTGACGTCAGTCTGGAAGCCATCGAGCGCCGGCACCAGCATCGCCAGCAGGTCCTGCGAGAACTGGCGGCCATCCCGTTCGAAGCGCTCTCGGAAACCGACCAGTTGAACTACACCCTCTTCCGAAAACAGTACGAACAGGAGGTCGAAGAACACCCGTTCCGCTGGTATCTGCTCCCGTTGAATCAGCGCGGCGGAATCCAGACCGCCCATGAAATTGCGGACCAGATTCGTTTCACCACCGTCAAGGATTTCGAAGACTGGATCGCGCGCCTGCGTTCCTTCCCGCTGTACATGGATCAGACGATTGCCCTGCTGCGCGAAGGCATCCGCGCCGGCCTGGTGCATCCTCGCATCATCCTGGAGCGCATCCCGGAACAGATCGCCGCGCACATCGTAGACCGTCCCGAAGACAGTCTGTTCTTTGCGCCGTTTCGCAACTTCCCTGAAGGCATCCCAGCGAAGGAGCAGGAACGCCTCGTCGCGGCCGCCAAGGCGGCGATTCGCGATTCCGTCGTGCCTGCCTTTCGTCAGTTCCAGCAGTTTTTCCTGCACGAATACCTGCCCGCCGGCCCGGAACGCGTGGGCATCTGGCAGTTCCCCCGCGGCAAGGAAATGTACGCCTTCTTTGCCCGTCGCTACACCACGACCAACCTGACACCAGAGCAAATCCACGAAATCGGCCAGCGCGAAGTTCGCCGCATCCGTGCCGAGATGGAACAGGTGATCGCCCGCACAGGTTTCCAGGGAAGCTTCGAGGATTTCCTCACATTCCTGCGCACCGACCCGCGGTTCTACTACCGCACACCGGAAGAGCTGCTGGCTGCCTACCGGGCTCTGGCCAAGCAAATCGATCCCACGCTGGTGAAGCTGTTCCGGCGGCTGCCGCGCGTCCCCTACGGTGTCGAGCCCATCCCCGACCAAATCGCACCGGCCACCACGACCGCTTACTACCGACCCCCGGCCGCCGATGGTTCCCGCGCCGGCACCTACTTTGTCAATCTCTACCGCCCGGAAGTCCGCCCGAAATACGAAATGGAAGCACTCTCGATCCACGAAGCCGTGCCGGGACATCACCTGCAGATCGCACTGGCGATGGAGCTGGGCGAGCTGCCCGCGTTCCGCCGCTATGGCGGCTACACCGCTTTTGTCGAAGGTTGGGCGCTGTACAGCGAAAGCCTCGGGGAAGAGCTGGGGTTTTACCGCGACCCGTATTCCAAATTCGGTCAGTTGACCTATGAGATGTGGCGTGCCGTCCGCCTCGTGGTGGACACCGGCATGCATTACCTGGGCTGGACGCGCCAGCAGGCGATCGATTTCTTCAAAGCCAACGCCGGCAAAGCCGAGCACGATATCGTCAACGAAATCGACCGCTACATCGCCTGGCCCGGACAGGCGCTGGCCTACAAAATCGGCGAATTAAAGATCAAGGAACTGCGCGCACTGGCTGCCCGCGAGCTGGGCGAGCGCTTCGATGTGCGCGAATTCCACGACGTCGTCCTCGGCAGCGGTGCGGTGCCGCTCGATGTGCTGGAAGCCCAGGTGCGCCGCTGGATTGCTCAGAAGAAAGCTTCCTCGCAGTAGCCCTCGCACCGCCGCATTCACCGCACCGTGCTGGTGTGGTCGTGCACGATGCGCCATCCCCCGGCCAGCCTCCGCACCACGATGGTAAACACACCGCCGGGCCTGTCGGCTTCGCGTTCCAGTTGCCACCGGCCGAGCACCAGCACCGCACTGGAACTGAGAACGGTGATCTCCAGATCAGAAAACGTCAGCCGGCCCATTGCCGGACGATCCGGATAGTTGCGCGCAAACCGCTCGTGCACTGCCGCCCAGCCTCGCGTGATGCCCTGCGCACCGGCGAAGGTCAACTCGGGCGAATCCCAGTATCCGGTCATAAACCCGGCCAGGTCGCCCCGGTTCCAGGCTTCGACCTGCATTTCGAGCAGTGCCCGTGCTGCCTCCGCCGGATTTTCTTCTGCCTCGGATCCCTCCCTGTTCTCCCCGGCCGGCTGTACCTCGAACGTGTACGTGCTGAACGCAGATTCCCAGTCGGACTCCCCGGCATCCCGGGCCGCAATCATATGCAACGTGCGCACAAACCAGGCCCCGGGACGATCCAATCTGACCGTGGCCATCCCTCGAGCATCCGTCACCAGCCAGACCGGATAGCGGTGCCCGGTCACACCGGCATACCCGGCCGCCAGGCGGACGCCGCCAAGTGGCCGGCCTTCGAACAGCACCTGAAAGCTCACCGTCTCTCCCGCCCGGATACCGCACAGGTCTCGCGTGGGCACGATTTCCAGCCACAGCCCCTGCGGCACCACGCTGGGCGGTTGACCGGCCCCCGGCGGGCTCGCTGCGTCGCCGCCAGCGCAGAGCAGAGCCTTGGCGATTTTTCGATACCGTTCGCGTCCGGGATGATGGGTTTCCCCTCGCCGGGCACGTGCGGCGATGACCGCCTCTAACTCCTCCGCGCGCAGATACTCGTTAAACACCTGCGGCTCCAGAACGAAGTCTCGCGGCAGGGTTTCAGCTACCAGCACGGCTGGCAACGAGCGTGCAGCCACATCGGCAACCAGGTCCACTCCCTCCACGCGGTAGCCGGTAACTGCTTCTCGGCTGCTCGCGGTGCGCAAGAAAAACTGGGCAATCCGTGCAGGCACAACTGCGCTTTCCCCTTCTGGAAACGACTCGCTGGTCACCAAGCGAACGCGGACCCGCTCGCCGGGTTCCGGACGGAACTTCTCCGGCACCAGCCAGGTGTCGTGTGCCGCGGCAATCTCCGGCCGCATCAGCACAGCCAGTGCACACAGCCATAGCCGCCTGCTCACCCAGAAGCGCAAAACAGAATGGCTCTTCATCACAGACCTCTCCTAACCCGGACGCCCGCAGACTGCAAAACAGGCCGCAGCATATGCTTTTCAGCACACCGGAGCAAGCGCTGCCAAATCAAGTAACTGTCCGCCCCTGTATCACTTGGATACAAACTGGAAACAGTACTTCCGGGCTATTGTTCCTGAAAAGCCTCCGCGCCAGAATCAGGACGAAGCAAAGGCATGGTGCCGATGGCGGCGTCACTCATTCTCGTCCTTTCGGTTGCGGCTCTGGCGCAGTTTGCTCTCTCGTACTGGCGGGCCCTGCTGCTGGAGACGGCCGCACGCGATTTGTCACCCCGGGCGCTGGAGGCCGGCCTGGCCAAGCTCGAACTGGGGCCGAAAGATTTTGACGTCGTCGTGAGCATGTACCGGCTTTGCCCACAGTTGGGGGAACGCCGCAGCAACCTGACCGTGGTCCGTGCGTATTATCGCTCGATGCGCGCCCTGGCCAATGTGGCACAAAGCCGGCTGGCCCACGTCCTCGGACTCGACCGGCTGGCCGACTGGACGCAGCGGGAAATGCAGGCATGCACACGCTATGCGGCCGTACTGCTCGACCAGCGCCTGACGGAAAACCTGGCCTCGGCCGCGAAAATTCAATCCTACTGACCGAGTGTTTCCGGCCCTCCGACCTTTCCTTTTCTAGCCCAACCACACAAATCGAAAGAGCCCGGTGGAAGGTTCGCGTCCAGCCTGTTTTGCGGACTTGCTCTGTTGTTCCCGTGGACGAAACGCAGCCGACCGCATCCATCCAACTGCCCTTGGCCGTTCAATACGCCCAGCGCATCAGGATGCCGCCGGTCGTGTAGCCGGCGCCCACCGCGACCAGCAGCACCAGGTCTCCTTTGCGCAGGCGCCCGTCGCGCACCGCTTCTTCCAGTCCGAGAGGAATCGTTGCGGCGGTCGTATTCCCGTAGCGGTCGATATTCACCACGATTTTCGAATCTGCAATGCCCAGCCGCTCTTGCACGGCCCGGATGATTCGCAGATTGGCCTGGTGCGGCACGACCAGCTTCAGATCCTGGCTCGTGAAGCCATTGCGCTCCAGCAAATGGCAGGCAACTTCCGCCATGCGCCGGACGGCGTACTTGAACACCTGCTGTCCTTCCTGGTGGACGTAGTGCATGGCCTTGTCCACCGTTTCATGCGAAGGCGGATGCAGCGAGCCACCCGCCGGCATATACAGAAACGGCCCGCCCGATCCGTCCACGTCGTGCTGGAAATCGAGAATGCCCTCTTCGTCGGATTCTGCCGGCTCGACCAGCACAGCGCCGGCGGCATCGCCGAACAACACGCAGGTCGCACGATCCTTGAAGTTGATGATGGACGACATGACGTCGCTGCCAATCACCAGCACCTTGCGATGCGTGCCCGCGCCCACCATCTGCGCGCCCACCGTCAGCGCGTACACGAATCCCGAGCAGGCACCGGAAAGATCGAATCCCCAGGCTTGCGTCGCACCCAGCCGATCCTGCACCAGGCAGGCGGTGGCCGGAAACATCATGTCCGGCGTCACCGTGGCCACGATGATCATTTCGATCTCTTTGGGGTCCACCTGCCGCTCCGCGAGCAGCCGGCGTGCCGCTTCGGTGGCCAGATGGGAGGTGGCCACCCCGGGATCGACAAAGTGTCGTTCCACGATGCCGGTTCGCGTGCGGATCCACTCATCGGTGGTGTCCACGATTTTTTCGAAATCTTTGTTCGTCACCACGCGCGGCGGAACGTAACAGGCCACGCCACTGATCTTCGCGCGAATCCGTTTTCCCATATCCGCTCCGGAAAAACACCACAAAGAAGCGCGATTCTATGCAATCCCGCACACACTGACAAGGCAGACAACGACCCGCCCGCACCGTACCGCGCCGGCGCTGCCCGCTTTAATAGCGGAACAGGTAGCTCAGTTTGACGAAGAACTGCCGCCCCGTGGAAGTCGTCGGGGAATCGGTCAGCCGCAGCACGGGCGGAGGGCCCGGTTCGAGCGCCAGATTGTCATAGATGTCGGTATAGCCTACGTAGATGGCCGTGCCGGGATGCAACAGATAAGTGAAGAGCACATCGGCAACAAACCGCTTGCTGCGACTCAGGGCCACCAGGGCTTCATTGGGCAGTACGGCGTTGTAGTCCAGGATCACCCGCGCCGAAAGCTCGCGTGTGAACTGGTAATTCACTTTCGTCCGCAGCAGATGGTTGTTGAAAATGCCGATTCCTTCGGCAAAGCCGGCCGGTGTCGAACCGCGCCGCGTTACCAGCCGCGACAGCACGTACCGCTGGTCCACACGCAGCCGCGGTGCCGGGCGAAACACCAGCGTCAGTGTCGCGCTGGTGTCGTCGGCCAGAAAGGGCTGCAATCCGGCCGCAGGAAAGAAATTCACCCTCCGGCCACGCGCCAGATTCGCATCCACTTCCAGCCAGGAAAGCCACTCGCTGAACAGAGACAGCCGGCTGCTGTGCTTCCGGAATCCGACGCCCTGAAACAGCTCGAACGCCTCTTCGCGCTCGAAATTCACGAAGGTGTTTCCGGTGAGCCCGACTTCGAAATTCAACCGGGCAATCCAGTCCTGCACGCGTCCCTGGCGGTCCCAGTTCACCACCATGTAGGCACCCGGCCCGTAACTTTGCACGGTGCGGCCTTCCGGACGCCAGCGGTAATCCAGGAAGTTCTCCAGCACCCGGATGTCCACGCGCGGCACGAATCCCAGCGGCACCCGCCAGTCAGGTGAGCGATCCGTATACCGCGTCAGGTAACGCAGATGGCGTCCCAGGTGGGTGAGTTCAGCCAGCCACGCTCCGCCGGTTCGCCGCTCCCCGGCCAGAGTCCGATCGTCGCTGCCGGTGGCCTGCCCGGTCAGAATCCAGGTGGGCGAAAACTTCAGCCGGGCATCCAGCGAGTAGATGCGGTTGAAGCTGGAGCCGAAATTGCGGCTCGAAAAGAAGGCGCCGACGGCAGATTCCCGTCCGACTTCGCGGCGCACCCGGGCCACCGCGATGGCCGCGCGGTCTCCGTGGTGCGGGTCGGTTTCAGGCAGCAGCCTGCCGGGGGCGCGGTCGTCCATGGCCAGCATGCCGAGTGCCCAACGACCCACCTTGCCGGTCAGACGCGCCCCGAATTGGGGGTCGGCAATGCGACGGCTGAAGAACAGGTTCTGTCGCGTCTCGAAAAATCCTGCGTTTTCGATGAAAAACGGCCTCTTCTCCGGGAAGAAAACCTCGAAGCGCTGGTTGATGGTCACCTGCGGCTCGTCGGATTCCACCTGGCTGAAGTCCGGATTGACGGCCACATCGATCGTGAGCGCATCGCGCAGCACAAACTTGGCGTCCAGCCCCACGCGGGCATCGTTCTCAGTGCGGAATGCGGGGCCGCCGGCTGCGAGCGGATCCAGAAAACGCGCCCGGGTAAAAATTCCATAGGGAATAAACTGCAGGTTGCGCCCCGGCGAGATGTTCTCCAAACCGACCAGCGTGGCAAACTGGGGTACGAAACCTTCCTTGCGGCGCGTCACATAGGGCCAGTAGGAAGCCTCGCTGTTGCGCGGCAGCAGCCGCCCCAGACTGATTCCCCACACCTGTTTGTCCTGATTGGGGAAACGGAGACTCTTGAAAGGAATGGCCAGCAGAGCGACGTATCCATTCGCGGTGAGCCTCGCCTCTGAATGCCAGAGCGTATCGAAGCTGTAGTCGGTGCCCTGCCCCTCGGTGGTGATCCCATCCAGTTGCACTCCCATGGCGTTGGTGACAAACACGTAGGCGCGCTGCCGGTCCAGAAATGTATCCAGAAACACCCCCACACGGTCGTCGCCAAAGATGTCGTCGCGGCGCGAAAGACGTGCGCGGAGCCTGCCCGGTTCTTCCCGACAGACGAAAAGGACGTATAGGTTTTCCGCGTCATAGGAAAGATACGCGGTCGTTTCCTGGCTGACGGGCACCCCGTCGCCCGGCTCCCGCTGGCGGAAACCGTGGACGACGGCGCCGTTCGGCGGGGCACCATCGTGGACGTAATCGTCCAGCCGGGGAGCAGCCGCTACACGAGGAATTTCCAGCACGGGCGGATCGGTCTGCAGCTCGCCCACCTGCCCCATCGCGGCCGATGCCAACAGCCAGAAAACACCGCCACCGAACACCCAAGCTCGGGGAAAGGCTTGCATGGAGAAAGAAATTTTATATATACCTTCTAGCTAGTATTACAAGCAATAAAATTGTTTTTTAATACTCCCAACGAGTCCATCGCTGGTGCGGCCGGCCCTGCCGTTTTGTCCCGCATTGCCCTGCAACCATGGTATGATGCTTTCGTCGCGTTGTCTGCGGGAAAAACCGGGCCTGTTTCGAGGTGCTGCATGTACTTCCAGCAGTTCTACCTGAGCTGTCTCGCCCATGCTTCCTACCTGCTCGGTTCCGAAGGGATTGCCGCGGTGGTGGATCCGCAGCGCGATGTGGATATCTACCTCGACGAAGCCCGCCAGCAAGGTCTGCGCATCGCCTACGTCATCGAAACGCACCTCCATGCCGACTTCGTCTCGGGCCACCGCGAGTTGGCCGAACGCACCGGCGCCGAAATCGTGATTGGCGCCCGAGCCGGCGCCCACTTCCCCCACCGCCCCGTTCGGGATGGCGACGAGTTGCGGTTCGGGCAGTGCCTTCTCCGCTTTTTGGAGACCCCCGGACACACGCTGGAAAGCCTGTGCGTGCTGGTCACCGACCTGGAGCGCGGGCCGGAGCCCTGGGCGGTGCTGACCGGTGACACCCTGTTCATCGGCGACGTGGGCCGACCGGACCTTTCCCCCACGCACACGCCCCGGGAGCTGGCCGGCATGCTCTACGACAGTCTCCACAAAAAACTGCTCACGTTGCCCGACTCCGTGGAAGTTTACCCCGCTCATGGCGCCGGCTCTCTGTGTGGACGGAATATCAGTGCGGAGCGATGTTCCACCATCGGTCAGCAGCGTCGGTTCAACTATGCCCTGCAACCCATGTCCCGCGAAGAATTCATCCGCATGCTGACCTCCGAGCTGGTCGAACGCCCCGACTATTTCCTGCAGGATGCCGAACTGAATCGCCGCGGCGTCCTGTCCCTCGGCGACTTACCGCCTCTGCAACCCCTCGCGCCCGAGGAAGTGCTGGCTTGTCAACAGAGCGGCGTCATCGTTCTCGACACGCGCAACCCGGCCGACTTTGGTGCCGGCCACCTGCCCGGCTCGGTGAACATTCCGCTTTCAGGCCAGTACGCTTCGTGGGCCGGCACGTTGCTCGGACTCGAGCAACCCATTCTGCTCGTTGCCGAAGACCCGGAGCGGCTCGCAGAATCACGCATGCGGCTGGCCCGGGTGGGCATCGAGAACGTGGTGGGCTACCTCCGGGACGGCATCCTGAGCTGGCAGCAAGCCGGCTTGCCGCTGGCGGAAGTGCCCCAGATCAGCGTCCACGACCTGCATGCCGCATTGCGCGAACAACCCCGCGAACTCCAGCTCCTCGACGTTCGCCGCCCCGCAGAGTGGAACGCCGGACACATCCCGTCCGCCCTCCACAAATCCCTGATCGGATTGAAACTGCTCCTGCACACTCCGCCGCACGACCCGAATCCGATCCCGGAACTGGATCGCCACCGGCCGGTAGCCGTGCACTGCAAAAGTGGCTATCGGAGCTCGATTGCCACCAGCTTGCTGCGCCGCGCCGGCTTCACGAACGTGCTGAATGTGGTCGGCGGGTTCGATGCCTGGCAAATGCAGCGCTTGCCGGTTGTGAAAGAAGCTGCGGTCGAGCCGACGCGCGTGCTCTGACCCGCGGTGTCCGCTACCGTGCGGGCGTTTCCCCTCGCTCGATTTCCACCCGCGTGGTGAGCTGCGCCGTCTTGGACAACATGGCAGAAACCGAACAGTATTTCGTCTGGCTCAGGGCCACGGCATCCTGCACGGCCTTTTCATCCAGTGGGCCACGAAACCGGTATACCACGGCAATCTCGGTCCAGACGCGCGGCGGTTCCTCCCTGCGCTTTCCCGAAACTTCTACCTCGAGTGCTTCGAGTGGCTGTCGTTTCTTCTTCAGAATCGTCACCACATCGGTCGCGGTGCACGCGCCGAGTGCCAGCAGGAGCATCTCCATCGGGCCGGGCGCGGTGTTCTGCTCGCGGTCGGAATCGAAGGGCACTGTGTGACCCGAAGGGCTGGTGCCGATGAACCGTTCCTGTTCCAGCCATTTCACCCTTGCTGCGCTCATAGCTGCCTCCATCGGTGTGAGAAATCATGGGCTCCGGTGCCCGCCGAAGCCTGCGGCTGCTTGTTGAAATGCTGTGGGCGTACCGCGTTGGCCTACGGCTTCCAGCCCGCGTGGGAATGGGGAGGATCGGCTGGCTGGGGCGCGGTCAATGAGTCTTCGCCCGGCCGCGCACCTCGCTGGGCACGGTCGCGCAGGGCGGAGACGAACACGCGCACCAGCTTGGGATCGAACTGTGTGCCGGCACACCGCTCCAGCTCGGCCAGCGCGTCTTCTTCCGACCGCGCCTTTTTGTAAGTTCGGTCGGAGACAATGGTGTCGTAGGCATCGGCAATCGCGATGATGCGCGCACCCAGTGGAATCTGCTCGCCCGCCAGTCCGTCGGGATAGCCCGAGCCATCGTAAAACTCATGGTGATGGGCCACCATTTCCTGGATGCGATCGAGCGTGTGCAGCGGCTCCAGAATTCGCGCTCCCAGTCTCGTGTGACTTTTCATCAGCTCCCACTCCTCGGCATCGAGCGGACCCGCCTTGTTCAGGATCGGCTCCGGAATGCCCACCTTGCCGACATCGTGGAGCAAAGCCGCCAGGCGCACTTCCTCCACTTCGGCGGCACTCAGCCCGACCTCCTGGGCGATCAGCGCTGCGTAGCGCGCCACCTTCTGCGAATGTCCCTGCGTGTAGTGGTCCTTGGCGTCGACTGCCGAAGCCAGCGAGGTGACGGTCTCGATGACGGCGGGGTGAATGCGCGGCTCCCCCTCACCCCCTTCGGCGGTTGCCCCTCCCTGTTCGGTCAGCGATTGCATGAACTGCTCCAGCCGCCGGTAGATCTCTTCGAATGCTTCCGGACCCGTAGAAAACAACCGCTTCAGTGTCACGCCGAGATAAGCCTCCAGCACATCGCGCTTCCACTTCTTGGCCTCGTCCGGATCGTAGCGATCCGCGGTGGAAACCGTGTTTCCGCCCTGATGTTTGGAAAGATACATGGAAGCATCGGCCACCTGAATCAGTTCCTGCGGCGTGGAACCATGGATCGGAAAGCTGGCGATGCCGAAGCTGGCCGTGATGTTTTTCTCGCGCAGCAGCGGATCGGCGGCGATCCAGGCGCGCAATTTGCTGGCCAGTTGGCGCGCCTGCTCGATGTTCGTTTCCGGCATCAGAATGACGAACTCGTCGCCGCCGTACCGCGAAACGACATCGGAACGCCGGCAATTCTGCTCCAGGATGTGCCCCACCCGCTGCAGTACCTGGTCGCCTTCCAAGTGCCCGTAGAAATCGTTCACAAACTTGAAGCGGTCCAGGTCCATCAGCACCAGAGAAAATGGCCGTCCGGCGCGCGTCGAACGCTTCCACTCCGCCGAGAGCGCTTCCATGAAAAACCGGTGCGTTTTTACGCCGGTCAAACCATCCGTAATAGCCTGCTCCTGGGCCCGTTGGAACGTCAACGCATTGTGCAGAGAGCCGGCGACGAGGTCGGCCAGTGTGCGCAGCAGGAGAATTTCCTCGTCGGAGAAATCGCACGGGGAGGAGTGCTCCACGTAGAAAACGCCCAGCAGTTGTTCCGCGTACAGAATCGGCAGAGCCGCTGCGGCCGCCGACCCCGCGAGCAGCGGCCGCCCGGCGTCCGCTCCGGCGGCTGCCGTGTCGCGCACAATCAGCATCTGACCGCTGCGGGCAACCTGCCCGACCAGGCCCTCGCCGAGCGGAATCCGCCGGTGCAGCGCTTCCCGCCGGTGGCCAGCCTCGGCCAGAATCACTACTTCTTTGTTCGGATAATCCAGCACGCCGATGCCGATGTGGTCATAACTCAGACCTTCCTCTGCTTCCTCGACAATCTTCTTCAGCATCTCATCGGCATGCAGCGTGGTGATGGCATGCCGCGAAACGTTGTTCAGCAGGGTCAGTTGCCGCGAGCGAGCCTGCTCTTGTCCGAACAGCCGCGCATTTTCGATGGCAATGCTGGCCTGGCTGGCGAGAATCCGCATCACCTCCAGATGCCCTTCATCGAAAGTCCGCTCCTGCGCGCTGTGCACGCCCATCACGCCAATGGCCCGGTCATAGAGCAGCAGGGGCACACCGCAGAAACAGCCCGTCTGCTGCAACGGCTCGACGCCCAGCTTGCGCACTTCCTCCACGAAATTCTCCCGCACCAGCACCGGCTGGCCGGTGCGGAGGATGTATTCGGTCAGGTGGTTGCCGGCCGGCCGCGAACGCTTCGGCAAGCGCACCCCGTCCACCACCTCCAGCTCGAACCGAATTTCATCCCGGCGCGCATCGTAGAACGCAATGTAGCAATTGCTCGTGTCGAACAGCCGCCGCATCTCGGAAACGATCTTTTCGAACACCGCATCCGTCTTCAGCGTCGAATTCAGTACCCGTCCGATCTCGTTCAGGATGTGGAGCTCTTCGCTGCGGCGCGCCGTCTGCTGAATCAGATAGCTGTTCTCCACCGCCATGCCGACCTGGTGTCCCAGCGCCAGCAGCAGCCGCAGCTCCGCCGGCGTGAACCGTCGGCTGTCCGGCGTGCCGAACAGCAGCGATCCGAATACCCGTTCCTTGGCCTGCAGGCTGATTCCCACGACGGTGTGCAACCCTTCGGAAATCATCAGTGTCCGAAACTGGCGGAACACCTCCTCACGCTCCAGAGTCGTCCATGAGGTATCGCGCGCCAGATCCCGGAACACCACGATCCCGCCCAGCCGGGCCACCAGGTCCACCAGATGGTCGTCCAGGTGTTCTTCCTGCACCCGCTGGCAGAACTGTGCGCTCATCCCCGCTGCGACCACCGTCGTCGGACCGGTCCGATCCCCGTAGTGCAAAAACAGTGCCCCGGAGGGAATGCGCACCACCGTCAGCATCCGTTCCAGCGCCTGCCCCAGCATTCGCTGAATCTCGCTGCCTACGAAACTGGATGCCTCCAGATTCAGGCCGGAAAGCGCCAGCATGTTCCGCTCGACTCGCCGCTTCTCCTCCTCGTACAGGGCCATGACCATCAGCACGGCCACCATCATCTGCGGAACCGCCGTGGTCAGCTCCAGCCGTTGCAGCGAAAACTCGCTCGGCGCGCCCCCAGCCCATTCCAGCAGCGGCGCGTGGAACACTCCTGCCAGCACCAGCAATCCCCAAACCAGAAAGCCGGCTGCGAGCAATTTGTCGGACAGCGTTTGCTGATTTTGACCTTCTCGCCAGAAGATCCAGCCCACGCCAAACAGCAGAAAGGCGATCCCGAACTCTGCAGGCATCCGCACGTGGCCGAGCCCGTGTGCAGTGGCCCAGACCGCAAAAACCGCCGCTCCGAGCACTGCCCATCGAATCTTCGGCTGCCGCTGGATGTAACACTGTGCCGCGAGGAGAAACAGAAGCACTGCGACCGCGTGCAACCAGGCACTCACCGGACCCAGCCAGTCACCCCGGCCTGTCCAAACCGCCAGGGCCGGCACCAGATAGTGCAGAGCCAGTGCGCCCCAACCCCCAGCCCAGAACAAGGTGTAGCGCTGGCGCTTCGCCTCATAGAGATGCCCAAAAAAACCTGCCAGCAGGCCTGCAATCAGGAACAGGGCCAGCGCAATCGCACGATCCAATGTCCACATCACGAACAAACCACCACCCCGTCTTTATCTCCGCCGCTGTCAGCCGACCAGCCGCCACCGAACAGAAAAGTGCACAGCAGTCCCGGGAGGCGTTGTGGCGGAATGCAGCTCAAGGGTTGGGAGATCGCTGAACGCAGAGATTCCCTCTCGTGCTTTGTTATCCTTCGCCGCGAATATAGCCAGCGTCGTTCCGCCGGTCAAGAAACTGGGGGTAACTCCACAAGAACATTTTCCTGTCCGCGGTTTTCTGTGCTCGTGCAAACTGATGGGGAACACCCCTGGTGAAGTGCTGCGCTGCGGATACGGTGGAAAGGAACAAAAACAATTTGGGAGACGCTGCTGCGTCGCTCGCGTCCGCCGGAGCCCCACCTCGATGCTCGCCTCGATGGTAGGACGGATACGGGCTGACACGAGACTCCAAGACGACTGCACTCGCCCGCCGGCTGTCGAGCCCCGGCAGCGAGTTCATCTGCCTCGGCTCGCGCTAATGCAACGGCTTCGCAAGAGGTAACGACGGATCTTTCCACTTCCACGAATACGGCAGCTTGACTTGGCGAAACGGCGGTGCCTAGACTGACCGTTTCGCGGTCCGTGCGAGGTTCGTGTGCACGAGACGGGGAAAATCGTTACGGTGGGTGTAAGTGGCGCTTCCGGGGCCATCTATGCGCAGACTCTGGTGCGCATGCTCGACCGCGATGCGCGGGTGCGGAAAGTGTTTCTGGTAGCCAGCGAGCCGGGCCTGCGCCTGATTGCTTCGGAGCTGGGCATCGTGGCGCAGGACCCGCGCACGCTCCCGAAACTGCTGACCGGCACACACGCGGAAAAATTCGAGTATCTTCCCAACAAAGATATCGGAGCGGCGATTGCTTCCGGAAGCTATCCGGTGGACGGGATGGTCGTGATTCCCTGTTCGGCCGGAACACTGGCTTCGATTGCCTGCGGACTCGGAGACGACCTGGTGGCGCGCGCGGCCGACGTCTGTTTGAAGGAGCGGCGCCCACTGGTGCTCTGCATCCGCGAGACGCCTCTGAATCGCGTGCATCTGGAAAATATGCTCCGCGCTCAGGCGGCCGGCGCAATCATCATGCCGGCCATGCCGGCGTTCTATTACGGCCCGAAAACGATCGACGACCTGGTTGCGCAATATGTGTGCCGGGTCCTGGCTCTGCTCGGACTGCCCCAGCAAGAACAATACCGCTGGCGCGGTGAGAAAGACCGCTAGAGACCGGAACGATGGCCATCGCGCGACGAATCCGCACCACGCTCGAGATGATCAAATTCGAGCACTCCGTCTTTGCGCTGCCGTTCGCACTCGTTGGAGCGCTGCTGGCCGCTCGATTCGACGGCATGCCCGGCCTGTGGCCCACGGGGCAACAGCTCGGATGGATCGTGGTGGCTATGGTCGGCGCCCGCTCGGCGGCAATGACGATGAACCGCATCGCCGATCTCGAATACGACCGACGCAATCCCCGCACGCAGAACCGGCCTCTGGTCACCGGCGAGCTCTCCGTGGGCTTTGCCTGGCTGTTTGCGCTGGTGAGCGCTGCGCTGCTCGTGCTGGCCGCCTGGCAGTTGAATCCGCTGGCGCTACGACTTTCGCCGCTGGTGCTGGCGGTGCTGTTTTTCTACTCCTACACGAAGCGGTTCACCGCCTGGTCGCACCTGGTACTGGGCTTCTGCCTGGGGATGTCGCCGGCAGCAGCCTGGATTGCGATTGCCGGCGGGCTCGATGGGCGCATGCTGATTCTGAGCGCTGCGGTGACCCTCTGGGTAGCCGGCTTCGACGTGCTCTATGCCTGCCAGGACCTGGAGTTCGATATTCAGGCCGGGCTCTACTCGATCCCGAAACGGTTCGGGATCGCGCGGGCGCTCGGAATTGCGCGGACCATGCACGCAGCGATGGTGCTGCTGCTCGGGTGGCTGGCGTGGAGCTTCCGGCTGCCCTGGCCAGCCTGGGCGGGCGTTGCTGCGGTGGCAGCGCTTCTGGCCTATGAGCATGCGCTGGTCAGGCCGCACGATCTGAGCAAGATCAATGCTGCGTTTTTCACCGTAAATGGCTATATTAGCGTGTTGTTTTTCCTCTCCTGGAGCGCTGCCCTCTGGTTGAGCGTATCTTGAGGCGGGGAATCAGCAGGGGAGTGGCGGCAGACGGCAGAGGTGATGTGCCGTCGGCCTCGCGATTCGGGTTCGCACGATGGGAGAACTGCAAATCCAGGACGCGCGACTGAAGCCCATCGCCGCAAAGGTGCTGGCCGGCGAACGACTGTCTTTCGACGATGGCATCGCGCTCTACCGCACGCACGACCTGCTTGCGGTGGGCTGGCTGGCGAACTATGTGCGAGAGAAGCGGCACGGCAACGTCTGCTACTACAACATCAATCGCCACATCAATCCGACCAACGTCTGTGTGGCGCACTGCCGGCTCTGCGCGTTCGGCCGCGACCCGGATGCACCCGGGGCCTACACCTACGCGCTCGAGGAGGTCTGGGAGCGGGCGGCGCAGGGTGTGCGCGAAGGCGCCACGGAATTCCACATCGTCGGCGGTCTGCACCCGGATCTGCCCTTCGACTACTATCTGGACCTGATCCGGGGACTGAAGCAGCGCTTCCCTCATGTGCACCTGAAAGCGTTCACCATGGTAGAAGTGCACTACCTGGCGCGGATCACGAAGAAATCCATCCGCGAGGTGCTCCTGGCCCTGAAAGAAGCCGGCGTGGACTCGCTGCCCGGTGGCGGGGCGGAAATTTTTCATCCGCGAGTGCGCAAGGTCATCTGCGATCACAAGACCTCGGGAATGATGTGGCTGGAAATCGCCCGGACGGCGCACCAGCTCGGACTGCGTTCCAACGCCACGATGCTCTACGGCCACATCGAAACTGAAGAGGAACGCGTGGACCATCTGCTGCAGTTGCGCGCCCTGCAGGACGAAACGAAAGGGTTCGTCGCCTTCATCCCGCTGGCCTTCCATCCGGCGAACACCGCGCTCAGCCATCTGCCCGGCCCCACCGGATTCGACGACCTGAAGAACATCGCCGTCTCCCGGCTGCTGCTCGATAATTTCGAGCACATCAAGGCGTACTGGATCATGCTCACCCCGCGCGTGGCTCAGATTGCACTCCGGTTCGGCGCCGATGATATCGACGGCACCGTGATCGAGGAAAAAATCTATCACGATGCCGGAGCAACCACAGCGCAGTTTACCCCGCGCGCCGAGCTCGAACGACTGATTCGCGCCGCCGGACGCGAGCCCGTCGAGCGCGACACGCTGTACCGGCCGGTGGACCGCTCCAAGCTGCCGCCGATCGAACCCACGGCCGCAAACGCCCGGAACACGCCGCTGGTCACCCTGACGCTGAACGTCTGACCGGTTTCTCCGCAGCCACAGCGGGACGGCGCATGCCCGCCTCCTGCGACGGGGTGCGGAATTCGCGCCGGCTGCTTGACGGCAACCAGCCCGTCGCACAAACTTTTTCGTTTGCATTCTTTCAGACAGAAGGGGTGGCGTTTGCTGCGATGAAAACGATTGTGTTGCTGACCATCTCCAACCTGTTCATGACTGCTGCGTGGTACGGACATCTGAAATACAAAGATGCGCCGCTCGGGCGGGTCATACTGGTGAGCTGGATGATTGCCTTCGTGGAATACTGCTTTCAGGTGCCGGCCAATCGAATCGGGCACGGACAGTTCAGTGCAGCACAACTGAAAGCCATTCAGGAAATCATCACCCTGGTGGTGTTCTGTCTGTTTTCGATGTTTTATCTGCGGGAAGGGCTGCGCTGGAACGTTCTGGTGGGCTTCGGCTTCATTCTGCTGGCCTCCTTTTTCATTTTTCAGGATCGGTAGCCCGACAGAGCGGCGCACAAGTTGTGATTCGAGCGCAGCCCCGCTGCTGCGAGCCAGGCGTAGAAGGGACCGTAGACCAGCCAGAGCATCTGCGGCTGGAACCGCCAGACCCCGGAAGCCTGATAGTCAATCAGTACGTGGTAGGAAAGAAACTGCAGCACCGTCAGCAACAGCCATGCCGGATGCGGGAAGAACACCAGCAGCGGCACCATCCAGGTGAAATACCAGGGGAAAGCGTTCGGCGCGAACAGCAACGTAGCGCCGAAAAGAAGATAGGCGGCGTGCAGTACGTCGAGCTTGCGCGCAGCAGCCCACAGCGCAATCCCGGCAACCACGCCGAGACCCAGTCCGGCCGCCAGGTCGTGAAACGCGGCACCCGGAGGGATGGCCACCTGCGGGTCCTGCGGCGCGGCAGGGTCGGCCAACCAGGTGAGCAGCGCGTAGAGGCTGGCGTTGTTGTGGTGCCAGCGCGACTCGAAATAGGCGAGCACGTCCAGCACCTCGGGCCAGGCCGCGCGGTAGGGCCATGCGCAGAGCAGGCTCAGCAGGGCCGCTGCGGCCAGCGCCTGCCAGGCACGTCGGGAACGGGGCCAGTCGAGGCGCCGCAGCCAGAGCGGGAGCAACGTTGCCGGAAACCACTTCAGCAGTACGCCGGCAGCGAACAGCACAGCCGACACCGTCTGGCGGCTTCGGGCAAGCACGAGGATCGCGGCGAGCACTGCAGCAACGGCGAGCGCATCGTAGTGACCGCTGGCGGCGAACTCCACTACAACCAAAGGATTCCAGGCGTAGATGGCAAGCTGAACGCTGCGGCCACCGGTAGTGCGGATCCACCAAGCCAGCAGGCAGAGAAGAAACAGATCGCCGGCGAGTGCGGGCAGCTTGAACCAAATCAGGGCTGCACTGGGAGCCGCACGGGCCGCTTCGGCGGCGAGGCGGAAGATCTGCTCGGCCAGTGGCGGGTACACGGCAGGAATGTCCGCGCCGGGGATAACTTCCCCGCGGGCACGGAATTCCTCCATGAGCGGGGCAAAAGCGGGGTCGGCAGGGCGGGTGAGGTACGGATTGGCCCCGAGCTGCTGGATGAACCCTTCCCAGCGGTACCGGTGCAGGTCGTCGGAAAGCGATGGCGGCAGAGGCAACAGCAGCAGCCGAAACACAATCGCGCTGAGCAGAACCCACCAGAGCGTGCCCGGATATTCCGGCGCCCGCTCGAGCAAATAGAGTACAATCAGATAGGCGAGGCCAGCCGCCAACCCGATGGCGATGGTTTCTACGACGTAGGTCTTCAGGTCACGCAGACCCAGCAGCGTGACAAAAAGGAGTCCGAGGACCACCGCACCGCACGCGGCGATTTGCGTTTGCCGCGCGAAGTGGGAACGCAGGCGAGTCAGCATCGCAATGCGGCAGTGGCCGCAGATGGAACAGCAAGATGAACAGTAATCTCTTGTTCGCGCTGTGGTGGTTGCAGAACCCGATCCGGGAATACTGGGAGCGGAATTTCGATCCCGCAAGGAATCCGTTCATCGGGCTGTATCAGTTGAACGCGTTCGACCTGGCGGTGATGATTCCGTACTTTCTGGTGCTGGGCGTGCTGGCCCTCTACGGCATCCATCGCTACTGGCTCGTCTACTATTTCTTCAAATACCGGGACCACGTGCCCGGCCCTCCGCCGCCCATCTCGCGCTGGCCCAAGGTTACCATACAGCTTCCCATCTTCAACGAGCGCTACGTGGTGGAGCGGTTGGTGGACGCCGTGGCGCGGTTCGATTACCCGCGGGAGTTGATGGAAATCCAGGTTCTCGATGATTCGACCGATGCAACCCGGCAAATTGCCCGCGCCTGCGTGGAGCGCTACCAGGCACTGGGTTATGCGATTTCCTACCTGCACCGCACCAATCGCTCCGGATACAAAGCCGGCGCGCTGGCCAACGGTTTGCGACACGCCACAGGAGAATTCATCGTCATCTTCGACGCCGATTTCATTCCCCCTGCGGATTTTCTGCGGCGAACGATTCCCTATTTTGCCGACCCGCAGGTGGGCATGGTGCAGGCGCGTTGGACCTACCTGAACCGGAACTACTCCACGCTCACCGAAGTGCAGGCCATTCTGCTGGACGGACACTTCGTGATCGAGCACGGGGCGCGCTCGCGCCGCGGCACGTTTTTCAATTTCAACGGAACGGCCGGCGTGTGGCGCCGCGCGGCAATTGAAGATGCCGGGGGCTGGCAGCACGATACGCTCACCGAAGACACCGACCTTTCCTATCGAGCACAGCTTCGCGGCTGGAAATTTCTCTACCTGCCGGAAATCGAATGCCCCTCCGAACTGCCCGTGGAGATCAACGCCTTCAAAACCCAGCAGGCACGCTGGGCCAAAGGACTGATCCAGACCGCGAAAAAGATTCTGCCCCAACTGCTGCGTTCGAAGCAGCCGTGGCATGTGAAGGTCGAAGCCTGCTACCACCTGACCGCGAACATCAGCTACCCGCTGATGATTCTGCTCTCCACGATGCTGTTGCCGGCCATGATCGTGCGATTCTACCAGGGCTGGTTCCAGATGCTGGTGATCGATCTGCCGCTGTTTCTGGCTTCAACCTGCTCGATTTCCAGTTTCTATCTGGTGGCCCAGCGCACCCTCTACCCGCGAACCTGGAAACGGACCTTTTTCTATCTGCCCTTCGTGATGGCCCTGGGCATCGGCCTGGCCGTGCGGAACTCGATTGCGGTGCTGGAGGCTCTGCTGGGCCGGCAGACAGAATTTGCCCGGACGCCGAAGTACCGCATCGAAAGCGCGCAGGATACGTGGTGGAGGAAGGCCTACCGGAACCGGGCCGGCTGGCTACCGTTTGCGGAAATCGGCCTGGGACTGTATTTCACGGCCACAGTGGTCTACGCCGTGCAAAACGAAAATTACGCCACGGTGCCCTTCCTGCTGTTATTTGTAGGCGGTTACCTGTACACAGGACTGATGTCGCTGGCGCAGCCATGGCTGGAACGGCTGCGGCTTGGTGTCCGCCGGCCCGCCGAAGTCCGTCCCGCAGCCACCGGCGCGCCCAGCTTCTAAGAACGCACCTCTCCCCGCCCGGCTGGCTTCCGAGCCCGGCCTCCCTGCTGCGCGTGCCCGGCGGGCCTGGCCTCGGGCAGTCGAGCGCAGCTCAGAACCGATAGCGGAAGCCGAGCGCGAAACGCGAGGATTCACCCGCCTGCACTTCCGCCACGAAATCCCAGCGGCTTTGCTCCCCGCCGATGCCAGCCACCCGGACGCCGAACAACGCGTTCACGTCGGTGCCGCCGGGTCCCACGATAAAGGTGGAAGTGGCTCCGCCGTAGACTGTCGTGTGCACGTCGTCAGCCGGACCGAAACGATGGCTGAGCACCGGTGCAATGGTGACAAAGGCATCCGGGCCCAGTCCGTCTTCGATGGGGAACAGGAACGAATTGAACAGGCCGATGTTCAGGGGCAGCCGGTCGGACTGCTCATAGAGCGTGGCGCTCCAGCCCAGTCCGGGCAGCAGGGTGCCGCCACCGTCGAACCGTCCGCCCAGCTGGCCGAAGAAGTTGAAATAGCCGGTCAGACCGTACTCGAGGCGCGCAAACAGCGCATAGTCGTCGCCTGTAACGTCGGCGGGAACCAGCAGCGCAGCCGCGCGGCGTTGTTCGAGTGAGGTGCCGTCGAACAGAACCGACTGTGCCCCGACGGCAGGGACCCAGAAGAACAACAGAGCCAGCAGGCTACCTGCGAGCGCAAAAGTGAATTTCCGCATAAAGATTTCCTTCCTCTCCGCTGCTTGTGGCTGGGCTTGTCCCTACTCTAGATGCGGTTTTCCGGTAAAAGGCAACCTGCCTGGGCGCCAGTTTCCATGGCGCAAACAGCGGCGCTGACCGATACGCATCAGCAAAACGGCAGCCGTAGCCGACGCCAAGATTTTGCCTTATAGTGCGGCCTGCCGGCGTGCCGGCTGTGGTGTCATCTGAGCTTGCAAACAGAGGAGGCCAGTTGCGGGCTGTCATCACCGGCGGAGCTGGATTTCTCGGATCGCACCTGTGCGACCGCATGATTGCAGAGGGCTGGGAGGTTCTCTGTCTGGACAATCTGATCACCGGTGTGGATTCGAACATCGCGCACCTGCTCGAACACCCGCGGTTTCAGTTTCGCCGGCAGGATGTGACGCACTACATTGACGTGTCCGGGCCGGTGGACTACGTCCTGCATTTTGCCTCCCCCGCCAGTCCGGTGGATTACCTGAAGCTGCCGATTCAGACGCTGAAGGTCGGCGCGCTGGGCACCCACAACACCCTGGGGCTGGCGCTGGCCAAGAAGGCAAAGTACCTGCTGGCGTCCACGTCGGAGTGCTACGGCGACCCGGAAGTGACTCCGCAGCCGGAAAGCTACTGGGGGCATGTGAACCCGATCGGTCCGCGCGGAGTGTACGACGAGGCCAAACGCTTTGCCGAAGCGATGACCATGGCCTACCACCGCGCCCACGGCGTGGACACACGGATCGTGCGCATCTTCAACACCTACGGTCCGCGCATGCGGCTGAACGACGGCCGCGCGCTGCCCAACTTCGTGCATCAGGCGTTGACCGGCCAGCCCATCACCGTCTACGGCGACGGACGACAGACGCGCAGCTTCTGCTACGTTTCGGATCTGATCGAGGGCATCTGGCGGCTGATGCATGCCGATGAGCACGAGCCGGTGAACCTGGGCAATCCCCAGGAGATCACCATCCTGGAATTTGCCGAGCGCGTTCGCGCGCTGACCGGCTCGAATGTGCCGATCGTGTTCAAGCCGCTGCCGCAGGACGACCCCAAGCGCCGCTGCCCGGACATCACCAAAGCCCGGAAGCTGCTGCAGTGGGAGCCCCGGGTGAGCCTCGAGGAAGGCCTGCGCCGGACGCTCGAGCACTTTCGCAAGCAGTTCGAGCAGTCTCGCCGATGACCCTGCGGCCGCGATGCCGCAGGCCTCAGCAGGGACGGCCCATCGAATAGTATTCGAAGCCCAGGTTGCGCATCGTTGCGGGGTCGAGCAGGTTGCGGCCGTCGATCACCAGCGGCCGCGCCATCCGTTCCCGGATGCGACCCCAGTCGAGCGTGCGGAATTCCTGCCAGTCGGTCACAATCAACAAGGCATCGGCATCGTCGGCCACTTCGTAAGCATCCGCGCCGAACTGCAGGTCCGGGAAGACGGCACGGGTCCGTTCCATCGCCTGAGGATCGTAGGCGCGGATCTGCGCGCCTTCGGCGCGCAGCCGGCGGATGATTTCAATGGCCGGGGCGAAGCGGATATCGTCCGTGTTCGGCTTGAAGGCCAGACCGAGGATGCCGATCTGTTTTTCGACCAGCACCCAGAGTGCCTGGCGAACCATCTCCAGGAAACGGTCCAGGCGCTGCTTGTTGATGTTTTCCACTTCCTTCAGCAGACGGAAATCGATGCCGGCGCGTTCGGCCAGCCGGATGAAAGCCTGGATGTCTTTCGGCAGGCAGAATCCTCCGAAACCCAGACCGGCACGCAGGAAGTGCGGGCCGATGCGCGGGTCGTAGCCCATGGCGCGGGTGACTTCGTCAATGTTGGCCCCGAGCCGGTCGCAGAGATCCGCCAGGGCATTCGCATACGAAATTTTCAGGGCCAGGAAAGAATTCGATGCATGCTTGATCAGCTCCGAGCTGTTGATCGTGGTGACGACAAAGGGCGGCGGTGCCGCCGGCGGACACTCCGGGGCATGCACCGGACAGTTGAATTTCTGGTCCAGAATCGGCTGGTAGATTTCCCGGAGCTGCTGTTCCGTCTGTTTGTCTTCCACACCAACGACAATGCGATCGGGATGGAGGAAATCGAGCACCGCCGTGCCCTCGCGCAGAAATTCGGGATTCGAGGCGACGCGGAAACAGATCCCGGTGGTGCGCCCGTAGACGGTCAGGGCGCGTTTCAACTGCTGGCCTGTCTGCACCGGCACGGTGCTTTTTTCAATGACCAGCTTGGGCGACTGGGCCGATTCCGCAATCACCCGCGCCACGCGGTCGATCGCCGAAAGGTCGGCATCGCCGGTTTCGAGCGGGGGCGTGCCCACGGAAATAAAAATCGCCTCGCCGAACCGGACGGCGGCGGCGACATCGCCGGTGAAGGAGAGTCGGCCGGCACGGCGGTTTTCGGCAACGATCTGGTCCAGATGCGGCTCGTAGATCGGCAGTCGGCCCGCCGCGAGAATTTTCAATTTTTCCTCGTCGTTATCGGCGCAGATCACCTCGTGGCCGACTTCTGCCAGGCAGCCGCCGGTGACCAGTCCCACATAGCCAGAGCCAATGATCGCAATGCGCACGGCCTGCTCCCTCGTATTCAAAGCGTTTCGGTACGGACTCGAAAACAGGACATTTTGGCGCAGGCAGGGCGGAAATGACCAGAGGGAATTCTGCCGGCGACCAAACGGGCAACCGGATACATCCCGGGAGCCTCCGGAAGGACTCAATCTTTGGTGAGCAGAAAGTTGCCGAGCACCAGGGCGTCCACACCGGAGCAGAAGAAGCTGCGCACCGCGTCGCGCGGGGTGACGACCAGCGGTTCGCCGAACAAATTGAACGAGGTGTTCACCAGCAGCGGGGCCGGAGCCTGCTCACCGAATTGCTGCAGCAGCCGGTGAAACAGTGGATTCGCCGCGCGCCCGACCACATGCAATCGCACGCGATCCCCCGGCAGGGTGAACGCCTGGAGCCGCTCGCGATGGGGCGGGCGTATGCGGGCCAGCGTGGTCAACCAGGGGTTCGGACCCGGAGAAGTGAAGTAGCGGTCTGCGGCTTCGGCAGGCACCGAGAGGGCAAACGGCCGGAAGCCCTCGCGGTGCTTGATGTATTCGTTCAAGTTTTCTTTTACGTACGGCGCCCAGGGCGAGGCCAGCAGACTCCGATGGCCCAGCGCACGGGGCCCGAATTCGGCGCGTCCCTGACACCAGGCGACAATTTTGCCGGCCTGCAACAGGCGAATCGTCTGCTCCAGCTTTTCGGCCTCGGTGCCGAGCCAGCGATAGCGGGCCTTGCAGTTGTCCAGAACGCGCTTGGCGGCTTCGTCGGTGAATTCCGGCCCCAGCGCCATGCTCGCCGGTGCCGGCGCACGCGAACGCGTGCCAGACGAGTAGAAGTGGAGCCAGGCAGCCCCGAGCGCCGTACCTTCGTTGCCTGCGGCCGGCTGTACAAAGACCGGCTCGGCGCCGAATCGTTCCTGCAGGTCAGCGACCAGCGGCGAGTTCAGGAAAAGCCCGCCAGCCAGACAGAGCTGCCGGATGCCCGTCTGCCGGCACGCCGCTTCTGCCAAGGCGAGGACCAGTTCACTGCAGGCATGCTGGAGACTGGCGGCAATCCGGCTGCCATGAGTCGCATCGCGCAGACGGGGCGCCTTCGGATCCAGATCGAGCGCGGCGAGAGCCGCCGGCGAGAAAGCCATGCGCTGCGTAAAGCCACGCCGGAAATACCGCCGGTTCAGCCGCGGAGCGTCTGGGCGGCGGGCGCCGAGCAGTTGCAGGAACACATCCCGGTAGTGAGGCTCGCCCTGCAGGGCCAGCCACTGGGTTTTGTGCTCGTCGCGGCGTCGGGTAAAGCCGAGCAGGTCCGTCACCATGGTGTAGACCCACGCCGGCGAGTGGGGAAACGCGATACGACGCAAAGGACGGATCCGCGTGGCTTCCCCCACCGCGATCATGCCCGTAAAGCCATCGCCTTGTTCGTCCAGCGTCAGAACGGTGGCGCGTTCGAAAGGCGAAGCGAAGAAGGCGCTGGCCGCATGGGCAAGCTGGTGATCGACACCAGCCACAGGCCCGTGCCCCGCCAGCAGGCGAAGGATTCGGAAATTGTTCAACTCCCGGCCCAGCTCGCCGAGCAGACGCGCCTGGTAGTAGCCGCTGGCCAGCGGTGCCAGCGGGAGAGTCTTGCAGCGGAACCAGGCCTGCCGCATCCAGGCACGCAGCGGCCGCCAGGCGACCGCGACGCCGGCCAGCTCCTGCCAGCCGATTCCGGCCTGCTGCAGGCAGAACTGGATCGCGTTGCGCGGGATACCGGTGCTCTCCCGCTGGCGAAGCAGCTTGCTTTCTTCGAAGGCAGCGATAACCTCGCCGGACGGGCTGAGCAGGGCCGCAGCCGTATCGTGCGTCAGCGCGGATATGCCTAGCGTGTACACGCCCCTGCGTTCACGGCCCGGTAGTTTGCAGCAGGGCAGGCATGGGCCGATGCGTCAACTGCCCTGGCGCTGCGGAAACGAACCGTTGGCCAGCAAGGCCCGCAGCCCCCAAAGCAGCAGACGCGGCTGGCGACGGCAAAGGCTCCAGAGCAGCTTGCCCGCTTCGTCGCGGGTGTACAGGCCGAGCGCGGCGCGTGTAGCCTCGTTCAGCGCGTCGAGCAGACGGGCGTAATCGTTCTGCGTGAAACGGTGCAGCGCCCGGCGAATCAGCAGGTGCAGGTCCAGCTCGCGACGCAGGGCGCGCAACTGGCGGCTCCGACCCCCATTCAGAATGGCTTCGGCAACACCGGCCGCACCACGGAAACCGGTGACCAACCCGCCAACGGTCGTCACTTTCACCTGGGCCGCGGCGTCGCCGACCAGATAGACGTCAGCTTCGCCCAGCCGACGCCGCACCGGCACCCAGCCGGTGTAGACCGGAATCCGCGCAGCCTGGTAGCTGAGTGGGTGCAGGCGGCGTCGCTGCAGAAACTGCTCGAGACAATTCCGCGTCTGCTGCCCACGGTATTTTCCCTCCGGACCGATCAGGCCCAGGACTCCGTGGGATTCTGATTCGGGAATCAGCCAGTAGAAATAGGGAGTGTCCTCCGGCACGAACCAGACGCGAACGGTGTCGGGCGAAAGATCCCGCGGCAGGTGAACGACCGCCTGAATCAACGGGACCGTTTGCGGACGTGGCCAGCCGGCAGCCTCCGCGACGCGGCTGAAAGCGCCATCGGCGCCCACAACGACCCGCGTCTGTTGTTGCTCGACGTGGCCGTTGTTCTGAGCATGCAGCAGCAGGCCGCGACCGTCTGGCTCCAGACCCAGGAAACGACGGCCGAGTGCAATCCGAGCACCGGCGTGCTGCGCCTGTTCCGCCAAACTACGAATCAGGCGCGATCGCTCCACGATCAAGTCGGGGCGGCTAAGCGACACCTCGGCTACGCGGCCGTCCGCGTACAGCTCGAAGCGTCGAATTTCGTTGACAACTACAGAGGTGTCCCGCAGTGCCGTGTCCAGCAGGTCGCGCATGCGGCTGGTGACAATCAGCGTGCGCGGCATCGGCTCCAACCGCTCGGCCTGCTCGAGCACCGTGACCGACATACCGGCCCGGGCCAGCAAATAGGCAGCGTAAAAGCCAGCCGCAGAACCTCCTACAATGTGCACGGAGCGGGAAGCGTGTTCGGCGCCCATCTGCTTCTGAAAGTGAAAGTCGCCCTTGCCCAAAGTTTGCACGGCCACCCGCAGCCAACACAACCGGCGCGAGGCCCCGTGCTCCTTCGCCGGGAGCAGAAAACAGCGCAGCCTGCTCAGTCAGCGCCGTGTTTGCTGCGTTGCCCCGGACAGGCCAACACTTTGGCGGAGCAGTATAACGGAGCGGCCAAAATCGGGAAAGCGTTTCTGAATGGGAAAAACTGTGCCAATGAGGAATGGCTGAGGAAAAGTTCTGAGGTTACGGAATCTGGGCGGAGGTAGAAGATTTCTGTTGGCGCTCATAGGGAGCGCGTTCCAGTGCGGCGACCGCCAGCAACATGGCGAAGGCGATCGCACCGGCCAGGCTCAGCACGGCTGTTTCTGGCAGTCGAACGAGCAGCCAGGCCAACAGTCCAAAGGCGAGGCCGGCGCCGTAGAGTGTCAGCACGGCTCCGCGATGTCCCAGTCCGAGGTTGGCGAGCCGGTGTGCGGTGTGATCTTTCCCCGGCGAGGCAAACGGGAGCAGGCCGCGTCGCACGCGGGAGATGGTGATTAAGGTGGTGTCGAAGATGGGAACGCCGAGAATCAAAACCGGCACAAGCCAACTGGCCAGCGGGGTGACAGTGGTGAGTCGTAGTTTCAGACCCAGCGCAGCCATCAGGAAGCCGAGGAAAAGCGCTCCGCCATCTCCCATGAAGATTTTGGCCGGACGGAAATTCCAACGCAGGAAGCCGAGTGCAGCACCGAGCACCGCGGCCGCCAGCGTGCTGACCAGAACCTGACCGCTCTGGATGGCCAGCAGAGCGAAAAAGGCAGCGGCGATGGCGGCAATGCCCGCGCACAGGCCATCCATGTGGTCCAGAATGCTGAACGCGGCGGTAATCCCGACGACCCAGAAGATCGTCAGCGCGGCGTCGAGCAGATGACCGGCAGGGCTGTGCAGCCAGTACGACACCACACCGGCGCGAATGCCGGAGGCCAGCAGCAGCAGAGCCGCAAGCGGCATGCCGACAAACAGTTTGACCTGATGGTGCAGCCAGCCGCGGTCATCCAGGAATCCGATGACTGCGAGCAGGGTGGCGCCGGCAAGGATCCCTACCATCTGGCTGCGCACCTGGCTGCTGGTCGAAAACAGAATCGCCAGTACAAAGCCAGCGTAGATGGCCAACCCGCCGAGCAGGGGCATGGGCGTGCGGTGCACTTTGCGCGGGTTGGGCAGATCGACCATTCCGATGCGCAGGGCCAGCCGACGAATGGGCACGGTCAAGCCGAACGAGGCAATCAGTGCGATGCTGAAGGTGATCAGATCGGCCAAGGCGCCTCCCGATGCGGCCAGCTCATCGTTCGGTCAGCATGCGATGGAGAATGGCACGGACCTCCTCGGGCTTTTTGGTCGAAAAATACCAGTCAATGGTGCGGCGGACACCCTCGCGAAACGGCACCTGCGGCTGCCAGCCGAGCAGCCGCCGGGCCAGGGAATTGTCCGCCACGCGATTCAGCGGACCGGTGGGCATGTCGGGCCGGAGCTTGATTTCCGCGCGATGGCCGGTGTATTCCAGAATCATCTTCACCGCATCGAGCACGCGCACGCGCTCCATGGTGCCGAGATTGACCGCGGTGCCGTCGTCGATCTTTTCGGCCGCGAGCAGGGTACCGGACACGATGTCGTCAATATAGGTCCAGTTGCGCACCTGGTTGCCGTCGCCCCAGACTTCGAAGGGATTCTGGCGGATGAAGGCGCGGGCGATCATGGCAATCACGGCGTGATTTTCCACGCCCCGCGGACCATACACGGTGAAGTAGCGGCAGGAGGCGGCCTTCAGGCCGTGCTCCCTGGCGTAGGCCTGCAGAGTCAGCTCACCCATCAGCTTGGCCCAGCCGTACATGTTGTCGGCATCGTGCGGGGGCCGGACGACGTCTTCGGTCAGATACAGTTCCTGGTCCGGGTCGGACTGCAGATAGTTGGGATAGACGCAGCCGGAAGAAGCGAACACGACCTTGTCCACGCGAGCCCGCAGCGCTTCCCAGAAGATCAGTCCGTCCAGGAAGAGGTTCGACGCCGGCCCTGCCTGATGCAAATCCACATAGCCGCGTCCGCCATGGTCGGCGGCCAGGTGGAAGACGACGTGAACACCTTCCATAGCCTGGCGCGCGATACCGGGTTCGCGAAGGTCGGCCTGGCGGAACTCCACCTGTCCATTGCTCAGGTGCGCAGCGAGGTTCTCCAGCCGCCCGCTGGTCAGATCGTCCACCACGCGAACGCGCGCGCCGCCCTCGACCAGCCGGTCCACCAGGTGCGAACCGATGAAAGATGCGCCGCCGGTGACCAGCACCTTCTTGCCTGCCCAGAAGCTTTCCGCATGCTTGACAGCCAACCTTCCTCCTCAGGGGCTCGCTGTGAGGGATTCGATGAGTTCCATAAATCGTTCGAGCTGTTTCACTCTATCATATTCCCTCGCGGCTTCCCGCGCGCGCTGTCCCATCTCGGCCAGTCGGGTTCTATCCTGGTAAACAGTAAGCACGGCACGGGCCACCGCGTCCGGGTCGTCCGGGTCGGCGACCAGACCGCAGCCGGTGCGGCGGACGATGCGGGCCACATCGGATTCTTCCGGGGCCACCGCCAGAACCGGTCGTCCTGCAGCCAAAATGGGATAGAGCTTGCTGGGCACCACCACACCCTGCAGCCCGCGACGCACCGTGACGATATGCAGGTCGCCGGCAGCCAGCACGTAAGGCACTTCGCTGGCCGGACGGAAGGGCAGCCAGCGCACCGGCGAAGCCTCTTCGGCCAGAGCCGCTTCCAGCCGCTTTCGCACGGCACCATCGCCGACGAACACCAATCCGATGTGTCCCGGCGCTGCCGCATGCAACTTTCGTGCCGCCGTGAGCAGTGTTTCCCAGGCGCCATAGAAGCCTAGATTCCCGGCATGGAGCAACACGAAGGGAAACCCGCAGCGCACCTGCTGAGTGACAGGATGGTCGGGCGAAGGGAGCGTTTCCGGGATGGCGGCACCGTCGCGCACAATGCAGACACGCTCGGCGGCCACACCTTTGGCCAGGATGCGTTCGCGCATGTCTTCGCCGAGGACAACCACGCAGTCAGCTCGGCGCAAAGCACGGCGGTGGAGCCATTCCCAGAAGCGCGTGAACCAGCCCGGCCGGAGTATGCCACCGCCGATCGCCATGTCAGGGTACAAATCCCGGATGTTGTAGAGAAACGGTCGGCGCTTGCACCACGCGACCAGCGCCCCGGCCAAGCCCGCTATGGGTGGGTCGGTCATGGCCAGGATCAGATCGGCACGGAGAACCAGCGCACGGGGCACAGCCAGCGCCAGATAGCTGAGGTAGTTGGCCACGCGACCGCGCATGCGAAAGCGCGGATAAGCAGTGGCACCCACACGCTCGATCGTCAGATTGCCGTGCTCCTCGCGCCGCAGCAGATAGTAGGGGTGAAATTCGGTGGGGTCGTAGGAAGGACGAGCAGCGAGCACGGTCACCCGGTGACGCGCCGCCAGCGTCTCGGCAATCGTGGCGGCCATTCTGGCGGTGGCGGCGGTGTCGGGCGGATAGTACTGGTTCAGCAGCAGAATGTGCATCGGCTAGAGTGGCGGAGCGGCGGGCTCCGGTTTTTCGATCAGGTAGGGGCCGAGGACGAGTACGTCCATCTTCGTCCGCAGAAAACAGTCCAGAGCTTCTTCCGGGCGCGTGACGATCGGTTCATTGTCATTGAAAGACGTGTTCAACACCACGGGCACTCCGGTGCAGGTCTCGAATTCCTTGATCAGTTGCCAGTAAAGCGGATTGGTGTCCCGCCGGACAGTTTGCAGGCGGCCCGTGCCATCCACGTGGGTGGGAGCCGGGATCGCCTCGCGGCGCTCTGGACGAACCGGATAGGCCAGGGTCATAAAGGGCGAGGGGTGGGTGCAGGTGAAGTAGTCGCCCACGGCCTCTTCCAGGATGGATGGCGCGAACGGGCGGAAGCTTTCCCGGTGCTTGACGCGCTCGTTCAGTATCTGTTTCATTTCCGGGCGGCGCGGGTCGGCGACGATGCTGCGATTGCCGAGCGCGCGCGGTCCCCACTCAGCGCGTCCCTGGAACCATCCGACGATTTTGCCCGCCGCAATCCGGCGCGCAGTTTCCCGAACGAGCCGTTCGGGTGGCAGCTCGGCGATCAGCAAACCGCTGCGGGCAACCGCGCTGGCGTCGAGCGCACGGCGGATCTGCTCGGGGGAGAACCCCGGCCCCCAATAGGCGTGATCCATGACGAAGCGACGGGGCTGGCCGAGCACCTGGTGATAGACGTGGAAGGCAGCGCCGACGGCCAGGCCGGCATCGCCCGCCGCCGGCTGCACGTAGACCTGTTCGAAGGGTGTGCGTTCGAAAATTTTGCCGTTGGCCACACAGTTGAAGGCCACGCCACCGGCCAGGCAGAGTGTCTTCAGCCCGGTGCGCGCATAGAGTGTGTTCAGCAGATGAAAGTAAGCGTCTTCCAGCCGCGCCTGCAGCGTGGCGGCGATATCGCGATGCCTCTGCTCGAGCGGCTCCGCAGGGTCACGAGCCGGGCCCAGGCGCTCGACGAGTCGCGCGGAAAACAGCCGGCCGAGCTCGGGCGTTTTGTCCCCCTCAGCCCAGCTCATCTCCGCGCCTTCGCGATGGTGGCGAAAATATTCCAAACCGAGCCGGAACTGCATCCCGTCGGCGACACGCAGGATGCGCCGGAACTCCTCGCCGTAGGCAGGCTCGCCGTAGGCGGCCAGGCCCATGACCTTGTACTCGTCCCCGAATTTCAGGAAGCCCAGATACTGCGTGATCGCCGTGTAGTAGAGACCGAGCGAGTGGGGAAAGGCTACGGCGCCGTGCACAGTGATCTGGTGGCCGCGGCCGGTCGCCCACATCGTGCTGGCAAAATCGCCCAGGCCATCGGCGGATAGCACGGCAGCCTGGTCGAACGGTGAAACGAAGAACGCACTCGCCAGGTGCGCACGGTGGTGTTCCACACGGTGGAAACGCACCCCGAGCGTTTCCCTCGGCACACCGAAGGACTGCGCCAGCAGGTCCTCGATGCCGGCGAACCGCGCCAGGACCCGGGCTCGTTCGCGGGCGAACTGCGGCATGCGGACGGCGTAGAAAAGCTTGCGGCCCAGCCGCGCCCACGGGTCGCGCGGGATGGCCACATGGTCCACTTCCTGCAGCTTGATGCCCGCTTCGGCCAGGCAGTAGCGGATAGCCTGCACCGGGAAGCCGGCCGCGTATTTGACGCGATTGAAGCGTTCTTCCTCGACCGCGGCCACCAGCTGGCCGTCGGCGACCAGCGCCGCTGAAGCGTTTCCGTGGAAGGCGTTGATGCCGAGGATGTACATACGTCAGCCGAGTTCGGCCGCGCCGGCTGAGCTGTTGCTTTCGATGTGCCGCTGCACCCAGGCGTTCAGCACGAACAGGCTCCAGGGACGAGACCAACTGGTGCGCCGCGCCAGAAAATCTTCCCACACCTGCCGCACGGCCCTTTCATTTAGAGCCGCTTTCAGCGCCGGTGTCAATTGCCGAAGCTGAGCAGCGACATTTTCTTGCAACGGTCCGCGCAGCCAATGTTCCCAGGGCAGCGTGAAGGTGCGCTTGGGCTGGCGAACGACCTCTGCAGGCAGAAGCGCGCCCAGGGCTTCCACGAGCAGGGCCTTCGGGTGGCCGGGACGCCTCTTCACGGCGACGGGCAGCCGGCCGACTGTCTCCACGAGCACGTGGTCGAGCAGCGGTACGCGAACTTCGAGCGAGTGGGCCATGCTCATCGCATCGGTGTCGCGCAGCAGGGTGTTCACCAGGTAGGAACGCATTTCCAGCCAGCTCGTCCGGCTGAAGGCATCCCAGCCGGCGCTTTCGGCGACGGCATGGCCGAGCCAGCGGCGCCAGGCTTTGTCCGAGGCGCCAGCATCGCGGAGCAGCGCTCGAACCTGCTCGGGAGCAAACAGCAGCCGGGTGAAGTAGAACGGGTGCGGCAGCACTGCTGGATTCTGCCAGGCGGCGAGCAACTTGCGCTGGGCATCGGGACTGTCGGCAGCCCGCCGCAGCAGCGGAGCCAGCGCCGCGCGCAACACACCGGGCAGCGGGCCCGACAGACGGCACAAGCGCTCCAGCCAGGGCGCAGAGCGAAACGTACGATAGCCGCCAAAGACCTCGTCGCCACCCAGCCCCGACAGCGCCACTTTCAATCCGGCCTGCCTCACTGCCCAGGAAACAAAGTACGTGTTGATGCCATTCATGCTGGGCTGATCGAGCGCGGCCACGGCGGCTTCGACGCGGACGAGCATCTCCTCCCCGCTCAGGGGCAGCTCCCGATGGGTCGTCTGCAAATGGCGGGCGGTCTGCCGGGCCAGTGCCGCTTCGCTGTAGTCGGCTTCAGGAAAGACCACGGTGAAGGTGTGGATGCCCGGGTGCAGGCGTGCGGCGAGAGCCGCGACCGCAGTTGAATCTATGCCGCTGCTGAGGAAGATGCCAACGGGCACATCGGCCAGCAGATGCAGTCGAATCGAGTGCTCGAGTGCTTCGCGAACCGATGCGCGCGCACCCCGAAGCGCGCGCGGGCGGCGGGATGACATCGACAGTTCCGGTGCAAGCTCGCTGGCCGACCAGTAGCGCTCGGTCTGCAGACTGACCGGCCGTTCCGGATCCAGCGTGATGGTCGCAGTCTCGCCGGGGGGAAGCGAGAAGATGCCTTCGAGCAGAGTTTCCGGCTCGCTGACCGAGCCGAATAGCAGATAGCTTTCAAGCGCCGCCGGATTCAGCGTTCTGCTGATCCAGCCGCTGGCAAGCAGAGCACGCACTTCGGAGGCAAAGAGCAGGTTGCCTTCGGCAAAGGTGTAGTAGAGCGGCTTGATGCCCAGTCGGTCGCGTGCCAGGAAGATTCGGAGCGGCCTTCTGCCGGCGCCGCGCGCCCACTCGACCACAGCGAAGGCAAACATTCCGCGCAGGTGCCGTACGCAGTCCGGGCCCCATTGCTCAAAGGCGTGCACGACGGTTTCGGTGTCGGAATGGGTGCGGAAGCGGTGCCCCAGCGATTCCAGCACAGTGCGCAGGTACTGGTAGTTGTAGATTTCTCCATTCAGCACAACACACACAGTGTCATCTTCGTTGAAGACGGGCTGGTGTCCGCCGGCGAGGTCAATGATGCTCAACCGGCGCATGCCGAGGGCCACCGGCGGGTCCACCAGGAGCCCTTCGTCATCCGGGCCGCGGTGAACCAGCGCGGCCAGCATCCTGCGAACAGCGGCCTCCGCATCCGTCGCGCGGGCCGTGACCTCGGGTCCGATGACGCCGCAAATGCCGCACATCAGGTGGCTCCGGCAGAAAGGCAACTCGCTGCAAAACGAAAATCAATCGCGGGCATTCTGTCGGTCCAGCAGGTGCAGGTAGTGCTGCTCGGCAACCTGCGACAGGGTCTCCCAGCTCAATCTGGCAGCGAATTCGGGGCAGGCCCGGCGGAAGCGTTCGTGGAGTTCCGCGTCAGAAATCAACCGGCGAATGGCCTCGGTCAGCGCCGACACCTCGCGCGGCACCACCAACCCCACGCGGTCAGCGACCAGCCGGCTGATGCCGCAGTGCTCGGTGATAATCACCGGCGTGCCGCAGGCCACCGCCTCGGCAGCCGTGTTTGCAAAATTCTCGTACCGCGAGGGCAGCAGGAAAACATCCGCATCCACCAGCGCTTCCAGTTTTTCGCGATCGAACAAAGCCCCGGTAAAAAGAACGCGCTCAGCACAGCCTGACCGTTCGCTCATCCGCTTCAGTGTATGCAAATATCCAACTTCGCCTTCCGGCCCGGCAATCACCAGGTGCCCAGTGGTCGGCAGTGCGCGGGCGAACGCTTCGATAGCCAGATCGGCGCCTTTGCGCGGAATCAGGCGGCCGAGGAAAAGCAGCAGCGGCTCCTCCGGCGCGATGCCGTGCCTGCGGCGGAACGCACCGCGCGGGGGCAGCTCGCGGAACTGGTTCAGGTCAAGCCCGTTGTAGCGGAGAAAAATCTGTTCGGCGGGAAAACCCTCGGCCAGCAGCTCTTCCTGTTCCTGCTCGGAAGTGGCCACCAGCGCGCGTGCCCGGTGCAGGTAGTCGTCTCCGAACAACCCGTGCCAGAGCCGCTTGAGCCGGAAGCTGCGGTCGATCGGACGGGTCATGCCCAGCGGCTCAATCAGATAAGGAATCCGCCAGCGGCGGCAGAAGCGGGCAACGATCGGCCCGAGCAGGTCATAGAGGCCAAAGATGTGCACCAGCTCGAAGCGACGCAATTCCCGACGACAGAAGGAAACCAGCCCGGCGTTCCAGGTCGTGGCGCGGTAGCGAAGCCACGGCTTCAGATAGATGGCTTCTACAGAGCCCTGCCAGACGCGCCCCGGCGGCTGCTGCGGCCCGAGAGAGGTGGTCAGCACGGCTACGCTCTGGCCGCGGCGAGCCAGGTGTTCGGCCAGCGCGCGGACTTTGAAGGCGGGTCCGCCCAGATGGTGGAATGGATCGTACACCTGACTCACCATCAGGATGCGCATGCAGGCGTCCCACGGCACCGGTTACGGCCCAGCCGCCTATTTTCTCTTGCTCCCGTTGGCCTCCAGCTTTCCCAGCTCCTGATAGAAGAAGGCAATGGACTTGATGCCTCCGAAATAGTTTTCCAGGTTCAGGTGTTCGTCCGGTGCGTGGGCATTCTCGTCGGGCAGACCGAAGCCAATCAGGATGCAGGGCACGCGGAAGGTGTCGTACATCTGCGTAACAAATGGAATCGAGCCGCCTTCGCGGATGAACACGGCCTTTTTCCCGAAACCGCGTTCCAGCGCGCGCTGCGCCGCCTGGAAGAAAGGATGATCGAACGGCGCCACCCACGGCTTGCCCATGCTGAGCACTTTGAATTCACAGGTGACGGTTTTCGGCAGCAGCTTCCGGATGTGCTTTTCCACCAGCTTGGCAATTTTCTCCGGGTCTTGATTCGGCACGAGCCTCGTGGAGAACTTGGCCCAGGCTTTCGAAGGGATGACCGTCTTCGCTCCTTCGCCGGTGTAGCCGCCCCAGATGCCGTTCAGCTCGAGCGTGGGCCGGCACCAGAGCTGCTCGATAATCGAGTAGCCTTTCTCCGGCACGTACCCCGGCCCTTTCGCTCCCACCGTCTTCAGGAATTCTTTTTTGCTCCAAGGCAGCGCGTTCAGCGCCTTGCGCTCCTTTCTGGAAAGCGGCGCGACGTCCCGGTAAAAACCGGGGATGGCGACGCGATTGTTCCGGTCGTGCAATTTGGCGAACAGCTCGCACAGAATGCGCAAGGGGTTAGGCGCGGGCCCCCCGAAAACGCCCGAGTGCAGGTCTTGCGCCGGGCCGGTAATTTCGATCTGGTAGTAGTTCAGCCCGCGCAGACCGTAGGTGACGGACGGAACGCCCTTGGCCAGCATGGACGTGTCGGAAACGACCAGGGCATCCGCCTTCAGGCGGTCGCGGAATTTTTCAACGAAGTTCCACAGGTTCGTGCTGCCGGTTTCTTCTTCGCCTTCGATCATCACTTTCACGTTCACCGGCAGCCGGCCTTCGTGCTCCATCAGGGCTTCCAGCGCTTTCAGGTGGATGTGCACCTGCCCCTTGTCGTCGGCAGTGCCCCGGCCGTAGAGGTTGCCGTTGCGCACGGTACCCTGGAAGGGCGGCGAGGTCCACAGCTCGAGCGGCTCCGGCGGCTGCACGTCGTAGTGGCCGTAGAGCAGCACGGTGGGTTTGCCCGGCGCGCCGGTCCACTCGGCAAACACCACCGGGTGGCCTGCGGTGGGCACGATTTCGACTTTCTCGAATCCGGCCCGACGAAGCGCATTCGCCACCCACTCGGCCGCGCGCTGAATGTCGGCCTTGTGTTCCGATTTCGTGCTCACACTGGGTATGCTGAGAAATTCGAGCAGTTCGTTCAGGTGTTGCTGACGTTTGCTGTCGATATATTCGGCAAGCTGCATGCGAAACTCCTTCCGGGCAACAGGCCTTCCGCCCGCAGGCCCAGCCGGCGGAAAGCTCTCCATTGTATCGCGAAGTCGAGGGCCAGCAAGACGAATCGGTGCCCCGGCTGCGGGCGGTCGTCTCCGTTGCTGTTACGCAACGACGGTTGACGCTGTCGGGCCCGTAGGCAAAGATGAGTACGGTATGGGCGAGGTGCAGACGCATTTTTCCGCGCCGCGGCGAAGCTCGCGCGTGTTCATCCGCATCCCGATCCGCGCGTCCGGCAAAAACCGGCACGGCCGGCGTTTCCGCGAACGGTGCGAAACGATCGTGGTCAGCGCCCATGGCGCGCTGCTCTACCTGAACGAAACGGTCGAGCTGGGCACCCTGCTCACCCTGCACAACCCCGCAACCGAGGAAGAACAGGAATGCCGCGTGGTCTATCTGGGTGATGCCGGCCCGAAGGGGCAGCGCGTGGGCGTGGAATTTCTCAGTCCTTCGCCGCACTTCTGGTGCATGGAATTTCCCCCCGAAGACTGGACCGCACATCCCCCCACCCCGCTACATCCAAACTGATCCCCAAAACATCTTCTGCCACTTCGCCCTTCGGAACAGCTCGCCCGTCCGGCAAAGCGCGTCTTTGTCCGCAGTAGCCGAAACATTAGGGGTGGGAGCGGGTCAGCAGACGCTGCAGTGCGCTGCGATCGTAATAGACGCCGGCCGCGATCACCGCAGCGATGCGACGCGTATTGCGGATATCGTCCAGCGGGTTGGTCTCGAGCAGCACCATATCGGCCAGCTTGCCGACCTCGATGGTTCCCGAGCGTTGCTCTTCGCCGAAGAACTGGGCCGCATTTCGAGTGGCGGCCTGCAGGGCCTCGCCCGGGGTCAGGCCAATCTCGGCAACCAGGCGCTCAAGCTCTTCGTGCAGGCCGGAGCCGGGACAGACGAAGCGCGCACCGAAATCCGTTCCGGCCAGGAACTGGACGCCAGCTCGATGCAGGCGGCGAAGCCGCTCCACGGCACCCTGGTAGACGGCGACCCAGTCCTGCGGCTGTTCGAACTGGTCGAGCAGGCGATGCAGCCGCCAGGCATCGGCGAGGCGCGCAGGGACAGCACGACCGCACGCTTCGTTTGTCTGGCTCAGCGCCTTCAGGCGCTGGTCCATAAGTTCAGCAGCCATCAGCCGGGTGGCGTGAAAGGTGACCAGCGTGGGCACCAGGAAGCCCTGAGCTCGCTTCAACGCATCGGCAAAGCGATCCACTTCCGCAAGCGGCAGTGTGGCTTCTTCCGGGCTCATGAAAACGTGCTCGAAACTTTTCTGCCCGGCGGTGGCTGCTTCGCTGAGCGAGATACCCTGCGGAGAGTGTCCGGCCACGGGCAGGCGGACGCGGTTCGCGGCAGCAACGATAGCAGAAAAAATTTCCGCTGTGGTGTTCGACCGGAACTTGATACAGGCAACGCCCTGCAGGGCCAGTTCGCGCACGGCCTGCTCGGCCTGGTCGGCGTCACCGACGGGGATGCGTTCCGCGCGAATCGCGTGGAGCTGATCGCGGAAAGGCGGCTCCAGCGCACTGGCCAGTCGCGCGAGTATTTCCAGGAAGCGCGGGCTCTCCAGGATCCGTCCTGCCGTGTAGATGCGCGGGCCGATGCGCGTACCGGCGGCGATTTCCTGCTGCCAGGCACGCACGGCAGAGAAGTCGCCCCCGAGGTCGCGCACTGCCGTCACACCTTGGGCAAGGAAGACAGGCAGCAGGGAAGCTTCACCCATGCTGAGGTGGACGTGCATGTCCCACAGGCCCGGAATCAGATACCGGCCCCGGCTGTGGATGACGCGCGTCTGTTCGGGAGGACGCCACGTGCGGGCATCGTGGATGGCAACGATGCGGCTATCGGACACCAGTACGGTCCGGTGCGGCCGCGGAGGAGCACCGGTGCCATCGATGACGGTGACGTCGGCGAGTGCCAATCGTTCCGACCGGCGCGTCGCAGGAGACTGTCCTGTGCTCCCGCCCACCACCGCAAGCACAGCCGTCAGCCAAACCATCCGCCAAATTGGAAGACGCCGGAAAACCAAGTTTGCACGGGCAGCAGCTACCCATTCCAGATACGTCGGACGGGGCGAAAATGTTTCGGCAGAGAATGCGGAAGCTGCATGTTTACTCCTTTGCGCTGCGCAGGTTTGCGTGTAACCGATTCGCATATAACTGGCTCAGTACTTGACAAGTAACAATTGGTCAGTAAATTCGCAGCAGTGATTGCAGGAGGACGGCAATGCAGAAAGAACGAACCGTATGGCTGGGAGCAGCCGCTGTCGTGGCTGCTGCGGTGACGGCGCTGGCTTTTGCCCAGGCGCCGGCAGCAAGCACCATCCAGTTCCCGGCTGGTTACCGGAACTGGACGCACGTCAAATCCATGGTCATCCACGACAAAGCGCATCCGCTGTTTGATGCCTTTGGCGGCATCCACCATGTCTACGTGAACGAGCGCGGTGCGCAGGCCCTGCGCCAAGAAAATCCAAAATACCCGGATGGAAGCATTTTTGTGTTCGACCTGCTGGAGGCGCGGCTGGAAAGCGGCGCCTATGTGGAGGGCAGCCGCAAAGTGCTGGCCGTCATGGTGAAAGACTCGCGAAAGTATGCAGCGACGGGCGGCTGGGGGTTCGAAGCGTTTGCCGGTGGCGACCCGAGCCGGCGCGCCGTCCAAGATGCTGCCACCGAGTGCTTCCAGTGCCACGCCGCGCAGAAAGCTACCGACTACGTCTTTTCGAAGTGGCGGCCGTAGCGAGGAAAACCAGAGTTGGCGCCGGCCGCAGTTTGTGCTAAATTAGAGTTACCTCATACACTCTCTTGATCCGACTCCTCCGGCTCACAGGCCGGAGCGGTAATTCGGGCTCGGGACGCACCTCCGGGCAAAGTCCATCCCCGACAAGGACTCCGCCCACCCGGGCCCGACGTTTCTCTGGCCACCGAACAGTTCCCTGCCGCAGTCCGAACGTTCAACTCCGGCGTGCGAATCAGGTAGAATGAAGTTGCAGGCGCGAGCCTGCAAGCTATGCGTCCGAATTTCCCCGCGCCGAAACGATACCGCGCCGTGCTGCGCCACAGCCGCGAACTGGCGCCGGAGACGATGCACCTGGAGTGGGAGGTCACCTCCGGCGGAAGGTTCGATTTTCTTGCCGGACAGTTCATCTCCATGGTGCTGCGGCACCACGGTCAGGAGCTGACGCGGGCGTACTCCATCGCCTCGGCGCCGGACGACGGGCGCCGGTTCGACCTGTGCTTGAACCGCGTCCGCGGCGGCGTGTTCTCTAACTATCTGTGCGACCTGGCGCCCGGGGCGGAAATGGAGTTCAGCGGACCCCACGGCTTTTTTGTGGTGCAGCAGCCGCTGCCCGCGCGCCTGGTCTTTCTGGCCACGGGCACCGGCATCGCCCCGATTCGCGGCATGCTGCACGACCTGCTCGGACGCGGCCTGCCCGAAAGCACGCAGGCCTGGCTGATCTTCGGGGCGCGGTACCCGGAGACGATCCTCTACCGCACCGAGTTCGAACAGCTCGCCGGGCAACACCGGAATTTCCACTTCGTGCCCACCCTCAGCCGGCCGCCGGCAGACTGGAACGGCGCGCGAGGCTACGTGCAGGAGCAGCTTCGACTGCGGTTCGGCGGCACGCGCGACTTCGCCGCGTACATCTGCGGACTGAAGGCGATGGTGGACGACGTCCGCGCCATCCTGAAGAACGAATTCGGACTCGACCGCAAGCAGATTCACTACGAAAAGTACGACTGAACGACGCGAACTCCGCAGCTCCGCGCGAGCGGTTCCGGTGGTCTCCGTACGAAAGAGCGCGTCCGCGGCCGCTAGGCCGGTTTGCGCGCGGTGATCGTAACGGCGACACTGCGCACATCGCCGCCCGGCTGAAACTGTCCGGGGCGCTCGGCCACAATTTCGACGTCGGTGAAGCCGGCTTCGCGGATCGCCGCCAGATAGTCTTCCTCGCGCAGCGCCCCCGAAACGCAGGCACACCAGTTCTCCGCGGTCGCAGAAGTGCGAAACGCCGCCACCGCCTCCGGCGTGCCGCGCAGCACGATGTCGGCCACCGACAGCCTTCCGCCCGGCCGCAGGACCCGGAAAATTTCGCGATACACGGCACGCTTGTCCGGCGTCAGGTTGATGACGCAATTGCTGATGACCACATCCGCCACAGCATCGGCGAGTGGCAGATGTTCGATATCGGCCTGCTCGAAACTGACATGGCGGATGCCGGCTGCGGCAGCCAACCTTCGGGCGCGGCGGACCATCTCCGGCGTCAGGTCAAAACCGTAGACGTGGCCGCTCGGGCCGACCCGGTTCGCAGCGAGAAACGAATCCATGCCGGCGCCCGCACCCAGGTCCACCACAATTTCCCCCGGCACCAGACCGGAAAAACGCACCGGATTGCCGCTCCCTTCGCCGAGGTACGCACCCGGCGGCACGGAAGCGATTTCTTCGGGAGAGTAATCGGCGATGGGCAGCTCCTGTGGCCCACAGCAGGCGGTCTCCGGCGGGGTGAGGTGGCGGCTTCTGGCCACTGCACCATAGGTGCGGGTCACCGCAGTGTGAATGGCTTCTTTGTCCGAAAAGGTCTGGCTCATGGCTCTGGCTCGCTCCTTTCATAGATTGATGTTCTTCTATCTGTACAGCGAAAAAATTTTCATAGGTCCTTCAGCCACTGGCCCAGGCGGTCGAGCGCTTCCTCGTTGCGCCGGCAATAGAGCCACCGGCCGATCCGGCGCGTCGTGATCAGCCCGGCCTCGCGCAGCAGCTGCAGATGGTAGGTGACGGTCGGCTGGGTGAGCCCGAGTTGCGCTTCCAGGTCACAGACGCACATGCCCGGGTCGGAGGCCCGCACCGCCTCCAGCGTGCAGCAGCCCCGGCGCTTCAGCAGCTCCAGAATCCTTCGGCGTGTGGGATCTGCAACGGCTTTCAACTGCACATCCACAGCCTCGCCGGGTACCGGGCGTTTCGCCGCAGCTTTCATATAGAAAATTATCTATGATTCGATTCCGGTTGTCCAGCGAAATCTTTACACCGGGTATGCTCCGCTTATGCGCGGCGACGGGGGTCCGCCGAGCGATACCAGGCCACGAACCGGCGCAGGCCTTCTTCGAGCGGCGTCGCCGGCCGATAGCCGAGCCACCGCTCGGCTTTGCCGATGTCGGCCCAGGTGAGCGGAACATCGCCGGACTGCGCGGGCCGGTACTCGCACCGGGCCGCGCGTCCGGTGACGCGCTCGAGCGCCGCGACCAGCTCGCGCAGCGTCACCGGGCGAGAGTTGCCCAGGTTGAAAACCTCGAACGGCGCCCCCGGAGACGTCGTCGCCGGATCGAACTCCAGGGCGGCGAGCATGCCGGCCACGATGTCGTCCACATAGGTGTAGTCGCGCCCGCTGGAGCCGTCGCCGAAGATCGGCAGGGGCTGGCCGGCTTCCAGCAAAGCGACGAACTTGTGGATGGCCAGGTCGGGCCGCTGGCGCGGGCCGTAGACCGTGAACAGGCGCAGGCAAATCACGGGCAGGCGAAACAGGTGTGCGTAGGTGTAGCAGTACGTCTCGCCGGCCAGTTTCGTCACGGCATAGGGCGAAACCGGACGAAGATCCGCCTGATCCTCGCGGAACGGTGCGCGCGCCGAAGCCCCGTAGACCGAACTGGAAGAGCCGAAAATGAGCTTGCGAACACCGAATCGGCGGCAGAGCTCGAGGACATGCAGCGTGCCGGTCACGTTGATGCGTTCAAACAGCAGCGGCTGCTCGACCGAAGGTCGCACGCCGGCCCGCGCAGCCAGATGAACGACCGCGTCCGGGTGCGCGGTTGCGAACGCGTGCTCGAGCGCAGCGAAGTCGCAAATATCGGCCGGAGAGAAGACAAACGGCGCAATCGCGCGCAGGTCTTCGAGGTTGGCCCGCTTCCAGGCGGGGGCATAGAAGTCGTCCAGGCGGTCCACGATGGTCAGTTGGACGCCGCGGCGCAGCAGCGCTTCACAGAGGTGCGAACCGATGAAACCGGCGCCGCCGGTGACGAGAACGCGACCGAAGGCAGACATGAGCCGCTCGCTAGGCTAGCAGGAACACGTCGGGTTGCAAAGCGAGGTCGGCGCAGCCGGGCCTCAGGAGACGAACGCACAGCCCACGCGCGGGCCGTTGGGGCCGGCGCGAACGTAGGCCTTGCGCAGGTTGACCTTGACCGGCGGCAGGATGGGCACGTGGAGCACCGCCTGGAAAAGATTGGGAGTCTGTTCGGGGTTGTCCATCTGCAGGGCCACGCCGCCATAGCTGAGGTCCACGACACGAGCCGTCTGGCCACCTTCTTCACCCAGCACGGCGTAGGCACGGGTGCCGGAGAGCGAGACGCGCTCCCAACGGCGACGTTCGACTCCCGCGGCTGGCTTGGCCACCGGCTCCGGGCGCGGGGAAGCCGCGGGACGTTCCACCGGTGCTTCGCGGCGGGCGGCCGGCTTCTGCAAGGGCTGCCCCTTCATCTGGTAGAGGCGCTCGTCCGCAACCCGAATCAGTGCTTCTTTGGTATCGCCGTCCTCCGGGTAGACCGCAACGCCGTAGTCCATGGCCGGCAGCAGGTCGAGCTTCATCGGAAGCACCGCTGCTTCGTAATTCGTGCGGACGCGCTGAGCCAGCTTGTGGGCATCATCGGCATCGGCCTGGGGCAGGAGCAGAGCAAATTCATCGCCGCCGATGCGAAAGGCATAGTCCGAAGCACGAATCGAACGCCACAAAGTTCTCGCGGCCGCCTCGAGCACGCGGTCGCCCTGAACGTGTCCGTGGCGATCGTTCACCTCTTTGAACATGTGGAGATCGAGGATAATCAGGGCGAGCGGATGGGCATGACGCTGCGCGCGGTTCAGCTCGCGCGTGAACTGTTCGTCGAAGAGCCGGCGATTGTAGAGGCCGGTGAGCGCATCAGTGGCCGCATTGATGCGCAACTGCTTCAGCTCGGCATACTCCATCAGAATGGGCAGGCGCAACAGGTCGGTGGAAGCCATCACGGAAACCAGCGCCGTTTTCAGCGAAACTGGCTTCCCCTGGCTTTCAGAGAGCTCCTTGCGGCGTTCGAGCACCTGCTCCCAGTAGTGCAGCGCCAGCTCCTCGGTCAGATCGACGTGGGCCACGGTGCGGAAGAAGCGCTGCAAAAACTGGGCCCGCGCCGGACGGTCAAGCCCCTCCAGCGTGTCGACCAGCAATTCGAGAAAAGTGTCCTCGGTGTTCATCGGGGCTGGGTGCTCAGATGTTTTTCAGGTGTCCTGTCCTCGCTGCGCGGCAACCCGCGCACACACTTCCTCTCCACAACTTTCCGAGCAAACAGCATACCATCGCAAAAAGATTCTGCCGGTGTCCGGGAATCTGCAAACCGAATAAAAATGCCTTCAGGAAACGAGTCTTGCCGAAAAATGGAATGGGGTGGGACAAAAAGGCATTTTCGCTGCATCTGCGGTCTGGGCTGGGGAGCAGCAAGCACAAAACTCTTCGCAGGCAAAACCGTCATTCGAGTGGCTTCAGAAATTCCACCCCCAGCAAACGCACTTCCTCGGCCATTTGAAGTCGCCGCACCCTCGCGGGAATCGGAGCAGCAGGTGGCGGCAGGATGCGGCTGGCCGGTGTGGCCGGCGCGGGCACCGTCAGCAAGAGCAATTCGTCGATGTGAAACAGCCGCGTGGTGGCCACAACAGCGCCCACAGCACTGATATTCAGTGTCTTGGTCAGGTCCAGGAACTCTTCCCCTCTGGCATCTACGCCACGGAGAAAAACCGGAACCTGCAATCGGAGTCTCGGCGAACGCCGCCGCTCGGGCAAAGAAAGGTTTGACAGATCCGCGCCGAACTTCTGACGAAACTCAGTCATCGCTTTGGTACTCTCGTTCTAGTCCTCGCTTCTTCATGCAATTAGAGTACAAATGACAGCAGGGGAGTCGACATTGAACTATTCCTTTTACTTTCAAGCATTTAATTTTGTTTTCCACAAGTGGAAAATAATTTCCACAGGACAATCGGATTCATATGAACAACTTCTTTTCTCAAATTGTGCAAAATAGAACGCATTTCCCATTGACACGGATTTGTCCATCTGCGAGTATTCCTTCCCGCTTCCCGCTGTAAGCAAGACAGCTTAACCAAAGGAACTCCTCATCAACAGACTCAGATTGAAAATGTGCGGGGTGTCCAGGGAGGGGCTTTTTGGGTAAGACCATCACGCTCGAGCAGCAGAACGGGGGCGTGCTTGCCCTTTCGCTGATCTCTTCGCTGCTGGACGGTTTGGACCGGCCGCTGCTGGTAGCCGAGCGAAGCGGTCGCATCCTGTTTGCGAATCTTCGCGCCCAGCAATGTCTGCAAGAGCACGGCTTCCAGTTGAGCGGGCCGGAGCGCCCGAACTTGTTTGCCGATCTGTTGCGGCTGGATGCCCGCAGCGTGTTTGTCCCGCTGGAGAGCGGCGAGCAGGAAGTCTGCCTTCCGGTCGAATGCCACGGCGAACAGGTGCGGATGCGGATTCGCTGGCTGCCGGAGCCGGACTGGCTGGTCGTTTACATCGAACCGTCCCCGACGGTGCCTGCAGAGAGCAACCTGCAGCAGACCATGCAGGAGCTGCTGCAAGAACGAGAGATTACCTACCGGAATCTGCTGGCTGCCTACCTGCGGCTGCAGGAAGTGAACCGGCAAAAGACCGTGTTTCTGGCATCGGCGGCGCATGAGCTGAAAACTCCGCTGGCGGTCATGAAAGGCTATTACGACCTGCTGCTGTCGGGCTCGCTCGGCAGACTGAACGAAAAACAGCGCGACATCCTGCAGGAATCCAAAGAAAGCTGCGAACGACTGGTGCGCCTGGTCTCCATGTTCCTGAACTACTCAGCGCTGGAGAGCGGCAAGCTGGTGCTGCACATACGCCAGAATGACCTGCGGGACTGCATCGAGGAGATCGTTTCTCGCTGGCACGATGCCGCCCTGCGCAAGCAGGTACGACTGGAAACGCACTTGGCGCCCGAACTTCCTGCCTTCAAGTTCGACTATCAAAAGGTGCAGCAGGTCATCGTGAATCTGCTGGACAATGCGCTCAAACACACCCCGGCGGGCGGCCGGGTGCGGATCACAGCCGAACCGCACTTCTGGGAGCGACGCATCGCCCAGCTCGTGCCGGCCGTGGAACGACGGCAAACCCAAGCAACGCAGTTCAACAGCGTGAAAGTTTCGGTGACGGACAGCGGCACGGGGATCGCCCCGGAATTTCACCAGGAAATTTTTGAGGACTTCGTGCGCGTGGACCGCTCTTCCTCCGGGATGGGCCTGGGGCTGGCCATCGCCAAGCGCCTGGTTCAGGCCCATCGCGGCAAGATCTGGGTGGACAGCGAAGTCGGCCGCGGTGCCACGTTCACCTTTCTGCTGCCCACCGATCTCGAGTGACGCGCAGCCTTTCAGGAGGCAGGCCAAGCAATGGCAGAAAAAGAACGCATCCTGGTCGTGGATGACGAACCGAGCATCCGCAAGTACCTGCAGACGCTGCTGGAAGTGGACGGATACCAGGTCGAAACCGTCGCCAGCGGCAAAGAGGCGCTCGAACGCATCGGCGCCGGAGAACGTCCGGATTTCATCATCCTCGACGTGTTGATGGAGGAGATGGACGGCCTGGAAACCCTGCGCGAGATGATGCAGATCGATCCCACCCTGAACGTGATCATGCTCTCTTGCTCCAACGAGGTGGGCACCGTCGTCGAAGCGATCCGCCTGGGCGCCTACGACTACCTGACGAAACCGTTCGAGAAATCCGAGCTCGACGCGGCCATGCTGAAGTGCCGCCAGAAACGACAACTGCGCGCCGAAAACCAGGCCCTGCGGGAATACTGCGAGCAATTGACCGAGGACCTCTGCTTCCTGGCCGCCAGCCCGCAGATGGTGAAAATCCGGCAGCAAATTCTCCAGATTGCGCCGGTGGACGTGCCGGTGTTCATCTCCGGCGAGAGCGGTGTGGGCAAAGAAGTCGTGGCGCGGATGATTCATCTGCGCTCGCCCCGTGCCCACCAGCCCTTCGTGAAGGTGAACTGCGCGGCCCTGCCCGGCGAGCTGCTTGAATCGGAGCTGTTCGGCTACGAACAGGGCGCCTTCACGGGTGCCGTTCGAGCCAAGCCCGGAAAATTCGAACTGGCGAACAAAGGAACGATCTTCCTGGATGAAATCGCTGAAATGCCCACGCACCTGCAGGCGAAGCTGCTGCACGTACTCCAGGACAACCAGTTCTCGCGGCTGGGCGGTCGACACCTGGTGCACTCCGACGTGCGGGTGCTGGCCGCCACCAATGTGAACGTGCGGGAAGCCATCCGGTGCGGCCGGTTCCGCGAAGACCTCTACTACCGCCTGAACGTGTTCTCCATCCACGTACCCCCGTTGCGCGAGCGGGCACGCGAAATCCCCGTACTGTTCCAGCACTTCCTGGAAAAGTATGCCGACAAATACAACAAACACCCGCGCCGTCCCTCCAGCCACCTGATGGAAGCGGCCATGCGCTACCCCTGGCCGGGCAACCTGCGTGAGCTGGAAAACTTCGTCAAGCGGTATGTAATTCTGGAAGACGACGAATCGAGCTTCCGCGAACTGCTGGAAATGGCCGCAACCCGCCAGCGAACCTCACCGCGGGAGGAATCAGCCCAACCTCGCGAGCAGGGCTTGAAAGAGCTGGTGCGCAGTTTGAAGGACGAAGCGGAAATGGAAGCCATCGCCGACGCCCTGGAGAAAACCAACTGGAGCCGCAAAGAAGCAGCGCGCCTGCTGGGCATCAGCTACAAGGCCTTGCTCTACAAAATGCGCCAGTTCAAACTGGATGGTGGGCGGGGACCTCGTTCGAGCCCAACGACTCCCATACCGCGAACCGGCTAGCAGCTCTGGGCTGCAATCTGTTGCACATTCTTCGCACTGGAATGCCTCGCCTGACCGTGTGGAAATCTCACGGCCCGGGTGCAAGCGCGGCCAAAGGCATTCCGTGTCGGAAGTAAGGTCAGAACGCTGAGGTACATTCCTTCCACCGGTGCGGTACCATTGTGGTTTACTGTTTGTAAAAACAGGGTTTACTTAGGCTTAGAGATTCGGGGACACTGGGGTGGGACTTCGGGCAACGAATTCACAGGCCGAGCCTTTCGACAGAAGAAAAGCACTGCTTTGGCACTGTGATTGCTCGTTCCAAGTTATACGAGCAAGGCGCAATTGAAACTTGTAGAGGGGGCACCCCTAATTTATGGCAGAGCGCCGTATGGCTCGTCGGTATGAGCTTTCCCTTCCCGTCGTCATTCGCACGGTTGCTGAACCGGAGACGGAGCCTAGCAGCGGACGCACGCGAGACATTTCCACACGTGGCGTCTACTTCACCGTGCATCGAGAATTGGCTCCGGGGATGGAGCTGGACTTCACGCTGACCCTGCCGGCTGAAATCACCCGCGGCCCGGAAGTCTATATTCGCGCTCACGGTCGCGTCGTCCGCGTCGAGCGGCGACAGAACGGCGAGATGCCGATCGGCATCGCCGCGGTCATCGAGAAATACGACATTATCCGCGCCGAAGCGGGCCTGGCCTAGGCGCGCGCATTCTCCAGCACGGGCGAAACTCCGCGGGCCAACCCCCAGAAACAAAGATTCCTCCATCGACTTCGCGTCGTCTCCCGGTTTTTCTACAGCCAGCCGTAATCCGTCAGGCCCGACGACTGCACGCACTGGCCTGTGGCGCCAGAACGTCACCTACAGGCCCCGGTTCAGCGCGACGAGGAAAATTCGCGATCGGTGAGCCGCTTGATTTCTTCGAAAGAATACCCGGCGCGATCGAGCTGTTCGGCACGCTGGGCCATGCGCAGGCAAAGCGGACAGCCCTCGGCGTGGCGATCGCGGAAGCAATCGAGTGCATTCTGGTGGCCCTGACTCCAGTAGCAGCCACAGTAGCAGGCCAGCCGTTCCAGCACCTCCGGACGTTCGCGGGCGATTCGGTAGCCTTCCTTCCACGGCGGCGGGATCGGAGCGGGGTCGAGCGTCGCCGGCCGAGGTTCACGAGGAACGGCGGGCAGCGCCTCGGTCGTGAACAGGTAGTGGATGGGGCTGGAAGCTGGGGAAAGCCAGTACCAGCCAGCGAGCAGGCTGGCGAAAACAAACAGAACGAGCAAGCTGTCACGCCACCAGCGGCGACATCGGACTCTCGGCCGTGGGGCAGGCGTGCTGCTCATGGAGAGCAGTCTAGCATCGTTCCGGCTGAGAGGCGTCAGGAGCTGCGGTATAGGCCATGGCGACGGATCAAGGCTGCGACTTCGTCCGGCAGCAGGTCAGCGACGGGTTCGCCGCGTGCGATCCGCTCGCGCACCTGGCTTGCGGAAATCGTTTCCAGCGCGACAGGAATCTGCAGCCGGTGAATCCGGGGGGCATAGGCCGCTGCCGGGACATCGGAGGGCAGACGGAACGGGCCCTGGCGGTCCGCCACACCCAGCTCGAAGCGCGCAAACATCTCCGCCAGCGCGCGTGCCGGGTCTGCGTAGGGCCAATGGAGCAAAATCCGTTCGGCAGCGTCGCGGCCCACCAGAAAGAAAAATTTTGTTTCCGCGGGATAGTGGGTTCGGATGGCTTCGTGGATGTCGAGCAGCAGCCCACCCTGCGTCACCGCGGCAGAGAACCGTGGCTCGGTTGCCACGGCGGCACGCAGCATCTCCGCACGCTGCTCCAGCGAGGCCTCGGGTACCTGGCGGTGCGGTGGCTGCTCGGGCAGCACAAAGAGCACTTCGTGCAAAGCGAGCTGCTCCAGGGCTGCCGTGCCAATGGCCAGGTGGCCGCGGGTCGGTGGGTTGAAGGTGCCGCTCAACACGCCCAGCCGGGGCGCGAGCGGTGAGAGAGCCCCGATGCCCTGCGGCGCCCGGTGAATCCAGCGAAATGTCTGGGCTACAGCTTCCAGAATCCCTCCTGCAGAGCGCGCGGCGGCACAGGCGATTCTAGAAGGCTGCACCCACGGAGACAACGCAACAGCGAAGGATTCTGGTTGCGCTGCGGGCACTGCCGGCTTACTATTTCGGCAGCGCTCTGATCCGGTACGAACAGGAGGTCCCCATGAAAGTTGCGGACCTGATCGAATCGCGCAAAGAAGTTTACTCCATCCCCGACGACATGACCGTGCACGAGGCCGCTCGTTATCTGCGGGAACGGGCCGTGCGCGCTGTCGGGGTGCGGGACCAGAAGGGCAATCTGGTCGGCGTCGTCTCGCAAAGCGATATTTCGGACAAGGTGGCTGCCGAGAACAAGTGTCCCGCATGGATGCGTGTTTCCGAAATCATGAGCACGAACCTGATCATCGTGCCGCCCGACGCTTCCCTGGACGAGTGCCTGCGCCTGATGGAAAAACACGGTATCTACCATCTGCTCGTTGTGGACAAGAAGGCCGGCTACCGGGGAATGATCTCGGTGCAGGACCTGTTGCGGGTGATCGCTTCCGACCACAAGGCGCGCGCCGATATGCTGGAAGCCCTGATCTATCCCCAGCGGTGAGGGCTCAGCCGCACCTCACGAAGCCGGAGACGGGAGGGCGCGGGAGGGCTCCACCGTCGGCCCGCCGGCGCGCACGCGGCTCAACAACAGTCCGCCGGTCACAAACAGCACCAGCACCGAAAGAATCGCCAGACGCTGATTGCCCGAGGTGGCGGCGGAGATCTCTCCGAACAGCAGCGGCCCCAGCACCGCTGCCGACTTCCCGCACAAGTGATAGAAACCGAAGAAATCACCCTCGCGGCCGGGCGGGATCAGTCCCGCCATGAACGCACGCGAGGCCGCCTGGATCGCTCCGAGACCGCTGCCCGCAAACACCGCAATGACGAAAAACTGCTCTTTCGAAGTGACAAAATAGGAGGCGGCGACGACCGCAGTCCATTGCACGAGCAGCAGCAGAACAACGCGGCGAGGACCGAGTCGGTCGGTCGGCCGGGCCCACAGATAGGCGCCCGCCAGCGCCGAGATCTGCACGATGGCGAACAACAGGATCAGCTCGTAAGTCTCGAACCGCAGGGTGGTGCTGGCAAAGGCGGCGGCGGAAACGATGACCGTGTTCACACCGTCTTCGTAGAAGAAGTACGCCAGCAGGAAGCGTCTGGTTTCGCGCAGGCGCAGGATGTCGCCGAACGTACGCCAGGATTCACGCACTCCGGCGCGGGCGGCGCGTCCAACACCGAGCTGGGCAGGACGATCCCCGGGCAGCCAGAAGAAGGCCGGTAAGGAGAACAGGAGAAAAGCGCTGGCAATCAGAAGCCAGGTCAAATCGAAATGGCCGCGCTCAGCCAGCGGAAGTGCCACGACCAGCGCGACCAACGAACCGGCATAGCCGGTGGCAAAGCCCCAACCCGAAACCCGGCCCTGGTATTCCCGAGGAACCAGCTCGGGCAGATAGGAGTTATAGAAAACCTGGGCCCCCTCAAATCCAACGTAGGAAACCACCGTGACCACCAAACCCCATAGCGCCATGCCCGGCTCAACTGTCGCATACAGGGCCACGGCTGCGACGGCCACCACCGTGTAGACAAACAACAGCCGCTTGCGCACCCCAGCGTAGTCTGCGATCGCCCCCATCATCGGCGAAGTCGCAGCAACAATCAGCATCGCCGAGGAAATCGCGCGCCCCCACCACTGGTCGCCCAGTCCCTGCTCGTTGCCGACAATCACCGTGCGGTAGTACACGGTCCAGAGCACCGCGGGCAACACCGCGTAGAAGGAATTCGCAAAGTCGTACAGACACCAACTGGCGAGAACTTTGCGTTGCATGGATGAGGCGGACACCGGCAAGTATACGTCCAGCCGGGTCTCCGGCGCGAGCCTTGTCCGGCGAGAAAACTCGCCGAACCAGTTCGGCATAAACTGAGCTGGACGACACCGAATACGAACCTACGTTTCGGAAAAGACGATTTCGATCCCGCCGAGGAAACAAACTTCCTCGCTATGAAAAGTTTTTCCTTCCTTAACCATGCTGGTGCACCTCGACTCAGCAAGGCGAGCGAGCGGCGTGGGCTGAATGGGAATTGCCACTAAGCTCTTTTTTTACATAGAAATACAAATGCTTCTGCGGATTTCCCTGCAAACTTCCACAGGCCGGCCATTTGGCCTGATTTTGGTGCGTAGTGTGCATAGAACATTGTGGTTTGAAGGGACAAATGTCTGCTACTGCCCAGCCCAGGCCTTCACTGTCGGTCCCGACCAACGACATTCCGCCCGAGCACATCATCTACGGCCGCTCGGAGGCGATGCGGGCGGTGCGCCAGAGGGTCGAAAAGGTCGCCACGGCCAACGTTCCGGTGCTCATTCGCGGCGAGAGCGGCACGGGGAAAGAGATGGTGGCCAAGCTGCTGCACCGGCAGTCACCGTGGGCGAACGGTCCTTTTGTGAAGGTGAACTGCCCGGCGATTCCCGGCACTCTGCTGGAGAGCGAGCTGTTCGGCTACGAAAAGGGCGCGTTCACCGGCGCCTACGGCACCAAGCCCGGCCGGGTGGAGATGGCCCACCGCGGCACGCTGTTCCTCGACGAAGTCGGTGAGCTCGAGCCGGCCCTGCAGGCCAAACTCCTGCAACTGCTCCAGGACGGACAGTTCTGCCGGATCGGAGCTCAGGAGGACAAAAAGGTCGAAGTGCGGGTGGTGTGCGCCACCAATCGACAACTCGAAGACGAAATCGAGGCCGGAAATTTCCGGCAAGACCTGTTCTACCGCATCAACGTGGTGAATATCGAGCTGCCCCCGCTGCGCGAGCGCCTCGTCGATATCCCGGACCTGGTGAACTACTTCCTGCAGGTGTACGGCGAAAAATACAACCGGGCGGCCCAACCTCTTTCGCAGCCATTGATGCGGCAACTCCAGCGGTATTCCTGGCCCGGCAACATCCGGGAACTCGAAAACCTGATGAAGCGGTATGTGATCCTGGGCTCGGAAGATGCCATGGCCGAAGAACTGGTGGCCCGCGGGCAGGAAGCAACGCACCTGGCTCCGCACATCCCGGCAGACGGCTCCGTTTCCCTGAAGAAACTGACCCGGCAGGCGGTGCTCGAACTGGAACGGAAGGTCATCCTGCAAGTGCTCGAAGCGAACAGCTGGAATCGCAAGCGCGCCGCGCGGGCGCTGAATATCAGCTACCGGGCTTTGCTCTACAAGATCCGCCAGGCCGGCCTGCCGGCAAAACGAGCACGGCCGCACTCGTTTTCCGTCGGAGAACTGACGGCAGAACAGTCAGCCGACTGAAACGGGCCTCCGTCTGCTTCCAAACTGAACTGTTTCTTCCACCCAGTCAGTGCGCACACCGGCTCCCGTGTGTGCTGCTAAGCCTTTCCTCAGTGCTTCTGCGAAGAGCCGTCGAAGCAAGTGGGAGAAACCGCAGTCAGGTGGCCGTGCTGACGTTCCCACTCCAAAAATTCGCGGAACGGCACAAACCAGCCGTTGCTCAGTAGCTCGTCGAGGCGGGCTTCCATCTGCTCCAGATTGCGGTAGTGGCGCAGTCGCGACTTCCAGCGACCCGACAATCGAGGTTGCGCCGGGTCCGTCTCCCAGGGATGGAGATAGATGAGCACCGGGCGACGCTCGCTTTGCTGTACGCGTCGAACCGCCCAGCGGGTAAACCACATCGGATATTGCCGCAGGTACCCGCCGCCGGCAATCGCCAGGTTGCGGCCTGCCAGCCGTACCGTCATCGGCGGAATCTCATACAGGCTTCGACCCGCGGCGAGCTCCCAGCGGAATGGAAAGCGGGGCGCATCGGGAATTCCGTAAAGATCGTGCGCCACGGGAAAGACGCTGGAATCGTAGAGGAAACCTTCTTCGGCCAGAATTTCGAGTGCCCAGAGCGTCCGGGGCACAATGGAGAAGGTGGGAGCGCGATAACCAACCACTGGAACGCTGACCGCATCTTCGATGCACTGTACCGCGCGACGCGTATCGGCGCGGAACTCTTCCGGGGTGAGCCGCCAGAGCGCGGCATGGCGGTAGCTGTGGCAAGCAATCTCGTGACCGGCAGCAACGATCTGGCGCAGCAGAGCGGGCTCGCGTTCAGCCACCCAGCCGAGGATGAAAAATGTCCCCCGGGCACCGTGCCGGGCGAACAGTTCGAGCAGCCGCTGTGTGTTCCGCACCACGCGGCCGGGAAAGCTGGGCCAGTCTTCGTACCGGACGCGATCCGCGAAAGCTTCGACGTGGAAATAGTCTTCGACGTCCACGCTGAGCGCATTCGGCCGGCGGCAGCTCGCCGGCTCGGCCCGGCGAGGCTTTTCCGGCTCGAGACGGGCGGAGGGCGTGGCGTCGTAGACGCTGCGGTCGTGCATCGATTCAGTCCGAGCTTCCCCCGAGCTGCGCCAGCGCCTGACGGGCCTCGGAAGATTCTGGATGCTGCGGTGCCAGGGCCAGAGCGCGCTCCAGGTGCCGGCGCGCCTTCTCCGGCTGATTCGACTTCTGATAAGCCAAACCGATGTGCAGGTGGTAGGTCGGATTGTCCGGAGCCTTCTCCAGAGCTTCTTTGAGCAGGTCGATCGCCAGGCCGTAAGCCCCTTTGCGGTAGTAGGCCAGCGCAAGCGTATCGGCCACGTTGGGCAGTTCCGGAAGTTTGCTGCGGGCGGTCTGAGCCAGCGAAAGGGCCAGGTCCACGTTGCCGCCGCGCTGCAGCAGCAGATAGGCAAGATTGTTGGCTGCAACCGGATAGTCAGGCTCCACCTGCAGCGCCTTTTCATAAAGCTGTTGCGCGCGCTGCCAGTTCCCGCGGGCTTCGTCTTCCAGCGCAGCAAGCAGAATGTAGCCGCGCACATCACGTGGATTTTCCTGAATGGCCCGTTCATAGGTGGCCACGGCGTCTGCGACCGAACCCTGCGCCGCGAGCAGCGCGCCGAGCGTGAGGAAGGCTTCCACATTGTTTTTGTCGAGCTCGATGGCACGCTGCAACTGCTCGCGTGCGCGGTCGTTCTGTCCCTCGGCGGCGAGCAGTCGGCCGTAGAGCAGCCGATGCGGACTGCTGTCCGGCGCCTGGGCAATCTGGCGCTCGACGCGCTGCAGGGCACGGTCCGGGCGCTTCTGCTGCACAAAAACGGCCACCAGACCACGCAGGGCCTCTGCGTGGGCGGGGTCTTTCTGCAGCGCGGTCTCGTAGAGCTTTTCCGCATCCGCGAAGCGCCGCTGGAGCAGCCGCAGGCCCGCCAGCCGGGTGTAGACAACCGGAGAATCCGGCGCCAGACGCAGCGCAGTGTTCAGATCCGCTTCCGCGGCAGCAAAATCTCTGCGGGCAACGCGAGCCATGGCGCGCAGCACGTAGCCGTTGGGGGAGTACGGTTCCGCCGCAATCAGTCCTTCGGCGCTGGTAGCCACCAGTTCGAAGTCGTTCCGGCGCAGGCCGACGGCAGCCAGCGCCTGCAGCGCTCCGCTCATGCGCGGATTCGCCCGCACCGCCTCGCGCCATTCGCTTTCGGCACGGGCCAGGTTGCCGAGCTGACTGAACGCCACACCCAAGTGATAACGGGCAATGGCATTGTTCGCGTCTGACTTCACAGCCGACTGGAGCACCTGAATCGCATCGTCGTACAGTCCGCGGCGATTCAAAATCTGTCCGCGGTAGATCAGTGCTTCCACATCGCGCGAGTTTTCTTTGAGGATCTCATCGTTCAGCCGGGTCGCTTCCTCCAGACGGTTCCGGAGAATCAGCAACTGGATCAGGTTCTTTTTGACGGTCAGGTCGCGCGGGTGCTCATCGTAGAGGACGAGGAATTCCTCCAGGGCGCGATCCAGTTCCCCCACCGCAAAAAGGAAATCGCCGAGCAGGCGATACCCTTCCGGATTGTTCGAAAAGCGCGGCTTAGCCTCCCGCAGGAGCTGCTCGGCCCGTTCACGCTGATTCCGTCCGAGGTAGAGCCGAGCCAGTGCGGCCACCGGAAGATGATTGCTCGGTTCGAGCTCCGCGGCCCGGAGGAACTGTTCTTCGGCACGATCCCACTTCTGCTGCTGCTGGTAGAAATTGCCCAGGGCCAGTCGCGCGGGCACCGATTGGGGATCCAGCTCGATGGCGCGCAGAAAGCTGGCTTCGGCGGCCGCAACTTCCCGAGCGCTGGCCTGCAGGAAGGCCAGATTCAGGTAGCTGCGGGCGCGGTCGGGATCGAGTTGGATGGCTTTCTGCATCTGCTCGAGCGAGGCGGGCAGATTCTGCAGCGCAGCGTAAGAGTTGGCCAGCAGGATGTGCGCATCCACGTTGTTGGGGTCACGCTGCAGAACCAGCTCGGCGCGCTCCCGGGCAGCCTGGAATTCGCGCGCGGCGAGCAGCAGATTGCCCAGCTCGATCTGAGCCTTCAAATTCTCCGGAGCCAGGTCAACGGTGCGCAGAAGCTCCTGATAGGCCGCGGTCCAGGCACCCAGCCGCATGTAACACTGCGCCAACTGGTAGTGGGCCTCGGCATAGGCTGGGTCCACTTGGACCGCGTTGAGATATTGAATGGCCGCTTCCCGGTATTTGCCGGCTTCGAAATAGCGCGTGCCGCTCTCGAAATATTTTTGCTTGCGGACATTGGGATCGCGGGAACAACCCGCAAGCAAGCCCGCCGTCAAACCGACCAGGACCGCCAGGACCAACCAGCGAGGTGCACGCATCGGAAAATTCACCTTCTCTGAATTTCGCATCTTTCAGCCAAGAACATACCGCTCCGGCTGATGGAACAAAATGCTTCGCTGCAAAGTGTTGCAATTCCCTCGCCACGCAGAAAGGGCGTGGAGCCACCCGCCGATCCTTCCCTATTTCACTGTAGCAAAAGCTTTTCCGCTCAATTGGAGAAGCAACGGTGGGGATCGAAACAACAGGGAAACGAGACCAGGGAAACTACCTTACCCGGAAGTGGAAAAGGTTTTCCCTCTTATCCCGCAGCAGCCAGACTCACCCGTACGATTCCAAAAAACCCTTTTCTACGCAGCCTTGCGACGCCGACGCCACTGCCGGCCAATCGCAAGCAAACCGCTGCCCACCAAGGCCAGCGTGCCGGGCTCGGGAATGAACACGCCAGGAACTTGTTCCGAGTCCGTGCCGAACAAGAAAATGACTCCTACCACCGTGGCTCCCGGAGAAAGACCCGGAATGTTCAGGTTGAATGTGGCCGCCGTTTGCAGCCACGGGTCCGGAGACCCTGGATTTGTTCCCGTGATGGAAGCATTGGCTGCGCTGTATGTGCCTCCGCTGCCGGGAGGACCGATCAGCAGGTGGGAGGGTGGTGCGAAGGCATTGCCGGTGTTGGGACAGATGGTGCAGATGGAAAGGCCCCCGCTGGAAGTTTCGGTTTTCCAGCCCGTGGAGCCGGATCCAAGATTGGTGATGGTTCCATCAGAATTGATGTTGATCAAATTGGAGCTGCTGCTGGTGATGGTGCCGGAAGTGCTCCCATCACTGAAAATGATAATGAAGCCGCTGACGGCTTGGCTGCGGCTCGTGGGGTTGGAGAAATTGTTGGTGAGCGTGACAGTCACATTGCCGCCAGCTCCGATTGTAATCACCGCAGAAGCACTCACCGGTTGGCCACCGGCGGTGGCCCCACTGCCCGTTACCCATTCGCTGACTGAGTCAGCCCGTACCGTCGAAACACCCAAAAAACCGACCACCCCAACGAAAATCAGCCACATCCAGAGTTTTCTCATGTGTTTCTCACCCACCCTCTAGGGGAAACAGAATTCACAGCAGTTAATCGCTGTTTTTCTTGCAACTCAGGGGCCAAAGTAAAAAATTTTATCTTCCCGGCCACTGCCCCTAACCTTTGCTAAATCAAGAGATACAAACTGGAAAAGCACTCCAGAAGCCGGTTGCTAAGCGACAAATCGTTTCGATGTGCAAAGAGTTGCAAGCTTGGCGAAACCAGCGAGCACAAGCGATAAAAACTTTCCTTTCTGACGGCGTACCCGAAACCTTTCAAAGCACGAATATTTTCAGGAATTATTCAGGGATGAATTCGCGCAGCTCGGGGTAGATTCGGCGGGCGAATTCTACGGCGCGCTGCTCACTCTGACTGACTGACTCTCCCCTTCCCACCGGACTGATGACACGAACCAGGGCGCCATCGGTGCGATTGAAGCGGATGGCATCGGAGACCAGGAAAAACTTGGCCCAGTATTCACTGGCTACTACGCGCCCATGGGCCTGGTACCAGTAGAGAACGAACTGGCGGTCCAATCCTTTGGCGATGATGTAGCGATTGACTGTGATCGGCGCGCGGTCCGGCAGCTCGATCGTCAGGCGCCCCTGCTCGACTGGAGCCCAGCCAGCCCCGGGCAAACAGTTCTGCGGGGAATGAATCGTAGCTCCCGTGCGCTGGCTTTTGAAGAAAACGATGAACAGGTCCATCGGTTGCTCTTCGGGATTGCGCTGGTAGAGCCGGACAAGGTAATCATCGGCGCCGAGCACCTGCTTGACGTCTTCCGCGATGGCAAGATCGCGCCCGACCCACGCATCGAGGACGTGCGGAAATTCTTCGAGCGGCTTCCGCGGCGGCAGTTGTTCCGGCCGGCTGCGCGCTTCGAGAAAGACGGCCGTGCCGATCAGCAAAACCAGCACAGCAAGGAATCGTACCCGGGGAATCAGCTTCACCGTGTGCTCCTTCTCTTCCACCGCCCTTCGAACATGCGCAGAGCCCCGTGGAGTGCAAACAGCAAAAACAAGGAAATCAGAAAAACCACCAGTCCAGAAAAGGTGTGGAAGAATCCCTGGGCCTTTTCCGGTTCCCAGTAATGGCCCAGCAAACCCGTGCCGGCGACGCGGAGGGAATTGGCCAGCACGGCCACAGGCACGGCGCTGAACACGAGCACGGCGCGGCGAAACAGGTTCGGCTCAAGCAAATGCCCGTAAATGATGGCCAGTGTAATGAGCGAGACCAGAGAACGGAGACCGCTGCATGCCTCCACGACTTCCAGCATCATGTGCGGCAACTGGATGACGTTGCCTTCCAGCAGAACGGGCACCCGGCTGGCGGCCAGCAACGTGGCCGCCACCTGCGAAGCCAGCAACTGCAACGGGAATGCGATCCGATTGTAGATAATCGAGGGAATGGGAATCATCAGGAAAAGACAGGCCAGCGGAAACAGCAGCGCGCGAAACCAGCTCCAGCCGAAGAAATGAATCACCAGTCCCATCAGCAGCAGCACCAGGGAGGACCGCTGCAGAAACAGTTCGGCGCCGAGCACACCCACAATCAGGGTGCAGAGCGAGCCGGCAATGACGACCAATCCCAGCCAGGAAGGTTGTACAGGAAGCTGCGCGAGCCGCTGGCGTCGCTGCCAGATTACGAAACCGGCGAACAACGGCACAAAAAAACCATGCGAGAAGTCAGGGTCGTTCCACCAGTCGCGGACGAGCAGGGCAAGCACGCCAGAATAAAGAAACCCTACGGGCAAGGCCAATAAGAAGGCAGGCCAGATCCATCGGCGCAAATCGAATCGGCCTTCCGACTCAGAAGCCATCCAGCGTTCGGTCACAGTGTTCATCGGCGGCGAGCTAGTCTTCCGGACAAGCGCATTGTGCAATCTCTCTGCCATCCGAACCTGGAACGGACAGTTGTAAACCCTTTATTACAAATCGGAAATGAAAAGCGTGGACGATTGTGTGGAAAACTGTTTCCAGAGTTAAGAAAACTGTTTCCGCTCGCTCGACAATTCAGTAGCCCGGCACCTAAAACCCGAGGTCCCGTGACAATTTATAGATAAAAAAGAACTTATCTTTGGAATTTGTAGAAGTCGCTGGCGAGCAAAAGTCAAGTCCAAGGGAAAATTGTTGCCACTTAGTGGAAACGCGGTCGCACCTCGAGTTTTTCAACATTAGAAGCCGGACGGAAGCAGCCTTCCTCAACTCATTTTCAATAAAAGATTTAAGCCCAGCAGCTTCTTTCCAAGCAAACCCAACCGGGTGGCATCCGCCGTGCTAGTTGTCTGTTTGCCCAAACAAGGATTGCTCTGACCGTTCGGAATATCCCGGAGGCAGGGATGGAACTAAAGGTAACGGAAGCCATGGTAGTCGAGGAGCCGCTGGCCGGAGCGGAGGTGAGGCCGTTTGTTTGTGGGAGCAGTCCGGCGATGCAGGCGTTGGAGCGATTCGTCGAAGACATTGCGCCCACCGACATTCCGGTTTTGCTCCAAGGGGAGAGTGGCACGGGCAAGGAAGTCATTGCGCTGGAACTGCATCGGCGTTCACGGCGGAGCCAGCAGCCCTTCATCAAAGTCAACTGTGCGGCACTGACGGATCTGCAAACGCTCGATCGCCTGCTGCGCGGGGAGCCGGAATCTGGCGGGCACGGGTTCAGTGGAACGCTGTTTCTGGACGAGGTGGCCGAGCTGGACCCTGCCTTGCAACCGAAGCTGTTGCACGTGCTGCCGGAGAGCAACGGAAACAGGTCGTTGCCGGCGGCGCGCCTGATCTGCTCCACCAGCCGCCAGCTGGAAGAGCTGGTGCGCGCCGGTCGCTTCCGCGAAGAGCTGTTTTATCGGATCAACGGAGTTTGCCTGCGCCTGCCGCCGCTACGCCATTGCAAGAAAGATATCCCGTTGCTGGCGGAGCATTTCCTGCGGAAGTACGCGGAGCTGTTCGGCCGGCCGCAGCCGGTGCTGACGTCGCGAACTCTGCGCGCCCTCATGGAATATGCCTGGCCCGGGAACATTCGAGAACTGGAAAACACAGTGAAGAAAATGGTCGCGCTGGGCGATGAGCGTGCGGCACTGGCGGAGCTGAACTGGCAGGCAACCGCCGTGCGAAGCGAAAACGGCGGGGCCAAAGGCATCTCCCTGAAAGAAGCGGCGCGGGCGGCTTCCCGGCAAGCCGAACGCGAACTGATTCTGAAGGTTCTTACGCGCACGCGCTGGAACCGCAAGCGGGCCGCTCAGGAATTGCAAATCAGCTACAAGGCACTGCTCTACAAGCTGAAGCAGATCGGCTTGGATGAATCCACGGCCACGTGAGGAACCACAAGGAAGAAAAGGAGTGCGAACTATGCGAATCAGAACACTGCTGCTTGTGCTGCTGCTGACCGTAGCACCGCTTCCGGCACAGCAGACCAGCAATCGCACCAGGGCAGAATCCCCGGGCAACGGAAATGGAGCACGTATGTCCGCGCCGGGGCCCTCCGCTGACTATCGGATTGGCCCGCAGGATGTGCTGACCATCAGTGTGTGGAAGGAGCCGGAGATCACGCGCACCGTGCCGGTGCGCCCGGACGGGAAAATTTCCCTGCCGCTGCTGAACGACGTGCAGGCCGCCGGTCTGACCCCGATGGAGCTGGCCGAGAGCATCACCCTCGGACTGAAGAAATTCATCGCCGACCCCCAGGTGACGGTGATCGTCACCGAGATCAACAGTCGCCACTTCTACGTGCTGGGCGAAGTGAGCCGCCCGGGCGCATACCCGCTGCTGCCCGGAATGACCGTGCTGCAGGCGCTCTCGGGTGCCGGTGGATTCTCGCAGTGGGCGAATCTGAATGAAATCTACGTCCTGCGAAACGAAGGTGGCCAGCAGGTGCGGTACCCGTTCAAGTACAAGGATGTGCTCAAGGGAAAGCGGACCGAACAGAACATCGAACTCAAACCGGGCGACACGATTGTCGTCCCGTAAAGGGGGAGAGATGACACGGAAATTGTTGGTGGCAGGCATCACCTTTGGACTGCTGCTCTGCGTCCCCCAGGCAACGGCCCAGCAGAAAGAGCCGAGCCGCGACCCGCGCGTCAGCAACCGCGTCGAGCCGTACGGGCCAGTGGAGCAACGGGAAAGCACCAGTGCGGCTCGCAATCAGGAAGAGTCTCTGCCTGCGCGGCAGCAGACGGAAACCCCGCCGCCGCTGACGGGCGTCGAAGCCGTCACCCTGCAGCGGATGGGGCAGACCCGGAGCTACTTTGTTCCTCATCTGCACCTGAGCCAGACCGTGGACACAAACCGGCGCGGCGTAACCGTCGGCGACGCGGATCTGTTCTCCTACAGTCTGTTCAACGCCGGCATCACCGTGGATCGCCTCTGGCGGAACTATCAGCTCACCGCACACTACTCGGGCGGCGGGCTGATCCCGAATCGCCGCACCGAGGCCGGGGACCGGAACCGGTTCTTTCACCAGGCCGGATTCACGCAACGAATCACCTTACGCAACTGGCAGTTTCTGCTCAGCGACTACTTCTCCCTGCTGCCGGAATCGGCCTTCGGTCTGCCCGCGGGTGGATTGCTGAATCCGGGGGATATCGGCATCGGCCATGGATTGGGAGAAGGCGGCCCTATCCTGAACACATCCCTGTTGCCCAGCCAGGATTTCTTCAGCGGGGACAGCCGGCGGATCAGCAACGCAGCGGTCGGACAGGTGCTGCGGCAGTTGACGCGGCGCAGCTCGATAACAGCTTCAGGGGCCTTCGGCGTGCTGCATTTTCTGGATGGCGACCTGCTGGATGGACGCAGCGCCAATTTCTCTGCCGGCTACAACTATCTGATCAGCCCCCAGGACACCCTGGCCGTCGGATACACGCATGGTCGGTTCTGGTTCATTGGTTCGGATCTGGTGGTGACCTCGCACAACCTGCACCTAGGCTATGGGCACCAGATCAGCGATCGCATGGCTCTGGTGATTTCGGGCGGCCCGGACCTGCTGATCCAGTCGGCGCCGGGCGGGTTGCGGAACGAGCGGCTCTCCTGGTCGGTGCGCGGCGTGCTGAACTATCTGTTCCAACGCAGCACGCTCTATCTTTCGTACTACCACTTCTTGAACGGTGGCTCGGGCGTCTTCACCGGTGCCCGGACTCACCACGTGGAGCTGGGTTGGAACCGGCAGCTTACCCGGCATTGGGGCTGGAACACGCGACTGGCCTACTCGCGGAATGCAGAACTCGCTGTGCGCGGGACCGACGGCCGACGGTTCCACTCGGTTCTGGGCGGCATGAGCTTCGGACGGCCCCTGGGACGCTACACGGATATTTTCTTCAGCTACGACGTGCAGCGACAGCAGTCCAGCTTCCCCATCTGTGTGGGAACGGAGTGCGGGCGAGTGATGCTGCGGCATATGTTCGGAATCGGATTCCGGTTCGGCTACCGGCCGATTGAAATCGAATAGTGCATCGAAGATGCGGGAGAGAAAAACCTCCCGCCATCCAAAAATCGGGGAACCATGCTCGGACATCGTGAATTGACGATCGAAGAATATCTGGAGATTGCCTGGCGGCGCATCTGGATCATTGTCATCCCGGCGGTGCTGGTGTGCGCAGGATCGTTCGGGTACTCGCTGACGATCCAGGATCAGTACACCTCGCAAACGCTGGTGCTGGTGGAACAGCAGAAGGTGCCCGACCGGTTCGTGCCCCCGGTGATCACCGACGAGCTGAATCAGCGCCTGGGCACGATGCGGGAGCAGATCCTGAGCCGTTCACGGCTGCAGCCGTTGATCGACCGTTACCCGCTGTTCAGCGAAGAACAAAAGGCGCAGGTACCGCTCGAGGATCTGATCAACCGGCTGCGCCAGGCCATCAAAGTGACCCCCGTGCAAACGCTTGCCGGGGCGGGCGGGGGCCAGGGGCTGCCGGGGTTCTACATCAGCTTCACGTGGTCCGACGCGCATCTGGCGCAGCAGATCTGCCAGCAGATCACCTCCATGTTCATGGAGGAAAACCTGAAATGGCGCGAGAGCCGTGCCCAGCAGACCACGGCGTTTTTGCAGAAGCAGCTGGACGAGGCCAAGGCGAAGCTGGACGCCGAAGATGCCCGGCTCGCCGAATTCAAGCGGCGCTACATCGGACAACTCCCGGGACAGGAGCAGACGAATCTGAACCTACTGATGGGTCTGAACACTCAGCTCGAAGCCGTCACGCAGATGATCAACCGCGCCCAGCAGGAAAAGTCGTTTGCGGAAACCCAGTTGCAGCAGCAACTGGCGGCTTGGCAGAGCACGCAGCTCGGCACGAATCCACGCACGCTGCAGGACGAGCTGGAGCTGCGCAAAAAACAGTTGATCGATCTGCAAGCGCGCTACACGGAAAACCACCCCGATGTGACGCACATGAAGCAAACCATCGCAGACCTGGAGCGAAGAATCGCCGAAGCGGAAGCCAATCCGCCTGTGGAAACCGAAGGGCAAAGCAGCCGCCTGATTGAGCCGCCACAAATCCAGCAGTTGCGGAGTCAAATCCGGCAGCTCGATCTGACCATCCGGGAAAAAACCCGGGAGCAGGAACGGCTCCAGGAGCAGATCAAGGTCTATCAGGCGCGAGTGCAGCTCAGTCCGATGGTGGAGCAGCAGTACAAGGAATTGACGCGCGACTACGACACCGCACAGCGGTTCTACAACGAACTGCTGGCCAAAAAGGCGCAATCCGAGATGGGACAAGCGCTCGAACGCGACCAGCAGGGTGAGCAATTCCGGATCATGGACCCGGCCAATCTACCCGAGCGGCCTTCCTACCCGAACCGCTTGCAATTCGCACTGGGTGGATTGCTGGCCGGGTTGGTGCTGGGCGGGGGCATTGCCGTGCTGCTCGAGATGCGGGACAAATCCATCCGCAACGAACGCGATATCCAGGCGCTGCTCGGGCTGCCCACGCTGGCGCTGCTGCCCGTGGTGCAAGAGGCCAACGGCAAGCCTTCCCGCTTCTGGAAGAAGGAAGTGGCGCGAGTGCGACCTCCGTCGCACGCACAACAGGCACGGGTCTGAGGGCGAACTGATGTACAAAAAACATTTCGGTCTGCAAGAGAATCCGTTCAACGTCAATCCGGACCCGCGCTATCTGTTCCTGACGCGGCACACGCAGGAGGCTCTGGCCTGCCTCACCTACGGCATCCAGAGCCGCAAGGGATTCATTCTGCTGACCGGCGAAGTCGGCACCGGAAAAACTACGCTGCTGAACAAACTCTTGGACTGGCTGCGTCGCGAGCGAGTGGCCACAGCATTCGTGTTCAATTCCCGGCTGAATGTTTCGCAGTTTTTCGACTTCATGATGGCCGATTTCGGCATCCCGTGCGATACGAAGCAGAAAAGCCAGGTGCTGCTCAAGCTGAACCAGTGGCTGCTCGACCGCTACAAGGCCGGCGAAACCGCCGTGCTGGTCGTCGATGAAGCGCAGAACCTTTCGCCCCAGGTTTTGGAAGAGATCCGCCTGCTGACCAATCTGGAGACTGCGACCGAAAAGCTGCTCCAGATTGTCCTGGCAGGGCAGCCGGAACTGGAGGAAAAACTCAATCAACCGCAACTGCGCCAGTTGCGCCAGCGGATCACCCTGCGCGCAAAAACGCACCCGCTGAATCTCGAGGAAACCCGGGGATACATCCACGAACGGTTGCGGATTGCGGGCAGCGACGGCCGAACCATCTTCCTGCCGGACGCGTTGGAAGCAATCCATCGGTACTCGCGCGGCATTCCGCGGGTGATCAACCTGCTGTGCGAGCACGCCCTGATCAGCGCGTTCGTTGACGGCAAGGAAAACATCGGCGCAGAAACCATCAGCGAAGTGGCGCGGGAATTCGATCTGGACCGGATCGAGCCGGTGGCGCCCAAAGTCCCCGACCGATCGAACGGTGAAAACCTCACCCTGATGGAAGCCCTGAAGGCGCTGGCTACCCTGGTGGACCAGATGCGCACGCCAGAAGAACCGCCGGCAACTCCGCGGGAAAGGAAGCTATGAGCCGGATTCACGAAGCCCTGAAACGAGCAGAAATGGAGCGAGCGGCGCAGCAGGCACAGTCGGAGACCAGTGTGTCCGCCCGGTTCGAGTCCACCGCGGTCCCGTTTGAACGGGCGACGCCAGCGGCCGAAGCCCCGGCCACCGAGCCGGCCCCCCTGACCCTGGAGACGCTGCTCGAGCGCTGTCCGCAGGGGGAGTGGCATCCGGACCCGAAAACGATGCTGTTCCTGCAGCCGCACAGCCACAGCGCCGGCACCGAAGAGTTCCGCACCCTGCGTGCACGACTCTACAAAGTGCGAGAAAAACACCCGCTGAAAACGCTGCTGATTACCAGTGCGCTGCCCGCCGAGGGGAAAAGCTTCGTGGCCGCCAATCTGGCGCAGGTGTTCGTGCGTCAGCACGAGCGGCGCGTGCTGCTGATCGACGCCGACCTGCGCTGGTCGCGGCTGCACCTTTCGCTCGGCACGAATCTGTACCCCGGCCTGAGCGATTACTTGCGCGGCGATGCTGACCTGTTCTCGATCGTGCAGCGGAGTCCGCAGGGCAATCTGTTCTTCATCCCGGGTGGACGCTCGGCTTCCAATCCGAACGAACTGCTCATCAATGGACGCTTGCGGGAATTGCTCCAGCAGATGGCGCCGCTGTTCGACTGGATTGTCATCGATTCGCCGCCCGCGATTCCCGTCTCCGACGCGGCGCTGCTGGCGGGGCTGGCCGATGGCGTGTTGCTGGTGGTGCGCGCAGCGCAAACGCCGTTCGACCTGGCCCAGAAGGTGCGGCAGGAATTTCGCGATAAACCGCTGCTGGGAGCCGTGCTGAACTGCGTGCCCCCAGCAGCCAGCTACGGCTCCTACTACCAGTATCGGTATCCCCAGAACGGGAAACGGAAGGACTAGGACAGCCGTGATTCGACTGTTCAGTGTTTACTATCCGACTCGGACGCTGGTGCTGGTCGGCACCGAGGCTTTGATCCTGGCCGCCTCGTTGTTGCTGGCCGTCGTGATCTGTTGTGGTTCCGACGCCTACCTCATCCTGAACTACGAAAACGGCGTGGCGAAGGTGCTGGCGGTGAGCGGTCTGGCCCTGCTCGGCTTCTACTACTTCGATCTGTACGATCTGCAGCGGGACCGGAACGAACTGTACATACGGCTGCTGTTCGCGCTGGGCGGACTCTCGCTGCTGCTGGCCATGGTCACTTATCTGTTTCCGGCGTTCCTGATCGGAAACAACGTGTTCACGATCGGACTACTGCTGGCAACGGCGGGATTGCTCTCCTGGCGCCGGTTTTTTGAGTGGCTGTTGCAGAAGTCGTTCCTGCGCGAACGCGTCTATGTGCTCGGCAGCGGCGAGCGTGCCCAGCGTCTGGTCGAAACCCTGCGCACGCGCCCCGAACTGGGTATGGAGGTGATCGGCTGGGCCGGCGCTCTGCAAAACGGCTCGCTGAACCGCGAGACGCTAGGACATCGGCTGACCGAGCTGGCGCGCTATGCGCGTGTGGACCGCGTGATTGTTGCGCTGGAAGATCGGCGCAGCATCATGCCCGTGCGGGAATTGCTGGAGCTGCGACTGCAGGGCGTCAAAATTGACGACGCCACCGCATTGCTGGAGAAAGTCTCCGGAAAAATCGAAGTGGACCAGCTGTATCCCAGCTGGCTGATTTTTTCCGAGGGCTTCCGCTTGAATTCGACGTTTCTGCTGGTGCGTCGTCTGGTCTCGATTCTGATTTCGCTGGCGCTGCTGATCCTGGTGCTTCCCCTGATTCCGCTGATCGCCCTGGCCATCCGGTTCACCTCGCCGGGACCCGTCTTCTACCGGCAACGACGTGTCGGACAGTTCGGCCGCGTGTTCTACTGCTACAAATTCCGCACGATGCGCGCAGACGCCGAAGCCGACGTCGGACCGACCTGGGCCGGCGACAACGACCCGCGGATCACACCCGTGGGACGCTTCCTGCGCAAGACGCGGCTCGACGAACTCCCTCAACTGTGGAACGTGCTCCGTGGCGACATGGGGTTCGTCGGACCGCGCCCGGAGCGGCCGGAGTTCGTCGAAAAACTCACTGCGCACATTCCCTACTACCATCTGCGGCATATCATTCGGCCGGGCATCACCGGCTGGGCGCAGATCAACTACCACTACGGTGCATCGATAGAAGAATCGAAGGAAAAGCTCCGCTACGACCTCTACTACATCAAGAACATTTCCCTCTCGTTGGATCTGTACATCGTTCTGCAAACGATCAAGACCGTAGTGCTGGGCCGCGGGAGTCGGTAGTGAGCCGGGCTGTCCAATTCGAGACGACGCTGGATTCCGTCCCGGCAGCCTGGGAGCGACCTGCCCGAGAGCGTCGCTGGGACCTGGCATTCGTCGGCCTGCTGTTCTACCTGCTGGTGGAATACACCCGCTTGAGCGCGATGTATCCCGTACTCGCGCCACTGCAGGTCGGAAAGATTGCGGTGGCGCTCGGCATCGTCGGGTGGATTCTGGCTCCGCGGGGAATTGCCCGTCGTCCCCCCGCCGCCCTCTGGATGGACCGCCTGCTCCTGTTGTTTCTGATCTCCGTACTGTTTGTCACGTTGCTGGCTGTGCACAGCGACCGGGCCTGGACCGGATTTTTCGACATTCTGCGCTGGCTGGTGATCTATTTCCTGATCACCCGGGTGCTGACCAATGACTGGCGGCTGCGCGTGTTCCTGCTTCTGCTGCTCCTGCTGAACCTGAAAATGGCGCAGTTCGTTGTCCGCAGCTATCTCATGTTGCTGGCTTCCGGTGTGCCCGGTTGGGCGCTGGCCAAATTCGGTGTGGGGGCGGGCTCGACCGGTTTCTTCTCCAATGCCAGCGACTTCGGAGTCGGGATGTGCGTGATCTTTCCCGTGGCCGGCTATCTGTTCTTCGCCCGGGAAAGCAAGCTGATCCGCATGATGTTGTTCGCTTCGACGTTGATCTTCCTGGCCGCGATTCTGGTCTGTGGTTCCCGGGGAGCGCTGGTGGGTGCACTGGCCTCCGGCGCAGCCGCACTCTTTCGGAATCCCAAAAAAAGCGCGGCGCTGATGATGGTCGTGATCGTCGTCATCGGGGTGATCTACTTCTTGCCCGAGGCCAGCAAAGACCGCGTGGAATCCGGGATGAACTGGGAACAGGATGGAACGGCCAGCCACCGCATCTACCTCTGGAAGCAAGGGTTGAAGATGTTCCGGGACTACCCGATCTTCGGGGTGGGCCCGCACAACTACCCGATCGTTCGCTTCGAACACTACAACGAAAACGATCCTCACCCCGGGCCGTTCGTCTCCCACAGCGTCTACATCGAAGCGCTGACCGAGCTGGGGCTGGTGGGACTGGTGCCGCTGATTCTTTTGTTCGTTTTATTCTTCCGACAGAACGCGCTGACCCGAAAACACATTCTGGCTACCGACCCTGACGGCAAGCAAAGCTTCTTCTACTGTTTGGCCCTCGGGCTTGATCTCGGGATGATCGGATTCATGGCCAGTGCGGCATTCGTTTCGGTTCTGTACTACCCGCACATCTGGATCTTGCTGAGCCTGAGCACCAGCCTGCACACCATTGCTGCTCGACCCAAGCCGGTTGCGCGAATCGAAAAAGTCCGCGTGGACGAGACGTCTGAGGAAGAGTTTCTGGTACCGACCACACGCTGAATGCACGGAACGATGCCAAGGAGATTGCCACCTGCGGGAGTGCCACTCGGCGGGCGGGTTCTGCTGACCGCCCTCAGCAAAGCCGTGGCGGCCAACGGAACGCACGAACGCGCACTGCGGGCTCTGGAGTCCCGGCTGGCAGTGCCGCACGTCTCCGCGGTGAACACCGGCCGCACAGCGCTCTGGGTCGCGCTGCGTGCGCTGCACCGATTGCGGCCCGAGCGCAATGTCGTGGCCATACCCGCGTACACCTGTTTTTCGGTGCCGGCGGCTGTGACTCGTGCCGGCCTGCAGATGCATCCGGTCGACATCCAGCCCGAAACACTCGACTTCGACTATGCCCATCTGGAGTCTCTGCCGGAGAAAAACCTGCTGTGCGTGGTGGCAGGCAACCTGCTGGGGCTGGTGAGCGATGTTCCGCGCATCCGACAGATTGCCGCCGCCAAAGGCGCCTTCGTGGTGGACGATGCCGCCCAGGCCATGGGAGCCACGCTTCAGGGAAAGCCGGCGGGCACGATGGGAGACGTGGGCCTCTACAGCCTGGGCCGGGGCAAGGCGCTGCCAGCGGTCGAGGGCGGGATTCTCGTGACCCGGGACGCAACGATCGCCGAAGCCATCCAGGCAGAGCTGGCGCAGTTGCCGCCGGCCTCGTGGGCGCACACGGCCGCCGTGGCCGCTCAGATGCTCGCCGGAGCACTGCTGCTCCACCCCGGGCTGTACTGGTTGCCGGACTCACTCCCCTTCCTGAAGCTCGGTGTGACGGAGTACCAGCCGGATTTTCCGCGAGCACGACTGTGCAGCATCTCCGCAGCGTTGCTCGCCGAGATGCAGCCCGAGCTGGAGCGGCTCAACCAGATTCGACGAACGAACGCGCAGGCACTGTGTGCTGCGCTGGAAGGCAGCTCGAGTTTTCAACTGCCCCAGCCGCTCCCGGGCAGCGAACCGGTGTATCTCCGCCTGCCGGTGCTCGCAGCGAGTGAAGAGATTCGACGAGCTGCCCTGGCGCGTCTGCAAGCTGCCGGGCTGGGCGCGAGCGGATACTACCCCAGCGCAGTTTGCGACATTCCAGCGGCACAAATGCACTGGTCGGTTACCCAGTGCCATTGTCCCGCTGCGGAATCGCTGGCGCGTCGGCTGATCACCTTGCCGACGCATCCGCTGGTGACGGTGCGGGACCGCGAAGCCATGATCCGGATTCTGCGGGAGTTCTGACGGATGCGAACACCCGGGGCGATGCCGAATCATCCGCAGCAGCATGCCGCCGATGCGACCACCCGGCCAGGCGCCCGGGCGGCGAAACAACCTCATCGCCATCGGGCCGCCCCCGGCTGGATCCCCGTCGACCACGAAAGAGCTGGAACGATGAAAAAACGAGTTCTGATCATCTCCTTTGATTATCCACCCCGACGAACCAGCGCCGTCCACCGCATGACGGCAATGACGCGCTACCTCACCGACCACGGCTGGGAACCGACCGTGCTGACCATCCGGGAGGAGCGCGACGCATCCGAACCGGCTCTGCTGGAAAAACTGCCGCCGCAGGTACGGATCGTTCGCACACCGTATCTGCGTCTCATGCAGTTGGACAACCAGGCGGCCACCGTGCTGCGCCGTGCCGGGTTTCTGCCGACGAGCAACAACGGGCGTGGACCTTCGCAGGTCGGCCGGTGGTTGCGGGGGATGGCGGCACTGGTGCGTTCCACACTGTATTTTCCCGATGAGACGGCAGGCTGGATTCCGTTTGCTCTGCTGCAGGCGGTCCGCCTGCACATGGAGCGGCCGTTCGATCTTGTCTACACGACCACACCGCCCCGCGCGGCACCTGTGGTGGGTCTGCTGCTGAAGGATTTGTTCGGGGTGCCCTGGGTTTCGGAATTCATGGACCCCTGGTACCCCAAACCGCAGCGGCTGCGCGCACGGGCCGATTCCTGGCTGTATGCCCACGTGATGCGCCGTGCCGACCGCGTCGTGGTGATGATGCAGGGACACGCCGATGAATTGATCCAGCGGCAGGGCCTGCCGGCAGAAAAATTCGCAGTCGTTCGAAACGGCTTCTGGGAAGAAGATTTCGCCGCCCTGGACGCCACCCCGGCGAACGCTCTCCCCCCTGGCTTCGTCCACCTGTCGCACTTCGGCACGGTGTACCACGGCAACGAAGGCAAGTTCTTCGAAGCGCTGGCCGAGCTGCTCGGTGAATGTCCGGAGCTGAAAGCCCGTCTGCGGTTGAACATCGGCGGTTACCCGCACAGCGGCATCGTCGAGTTCATCCGCAATTCGGCGCTGAACGAAATCACGGAATTCTATCCTTACCTGAGCGACCGCACACAAGTGCTGCAGATGCTGCGGGCCAGCGACTTCCTGTTGCTGCTCTGGGGACGGCCGGACTACTCCCGCCAGGCCATTGCCGGAAAAACCTACGATTATCTGCGCACGGGGCGTCCGATTCTGGCGGTGACCAGTCCGGGTGGAATCCAGGAACTCATCGAGGGTGCCGATGCCGGCTGGGTACTTCCCCCGGAGGATCCTGCCCGGATCAAGGAAATTCTGAAATCCGTTCTAAAGAACTATCAGAGAAAGGACGCGTTGCCCCACCCGCGACGTCCGGAATTTGTTGCCCAATTCCGCTGGGATCGCCAGGCGGAGCGGCTGGCACGCGTCTTTGAGGAAACAGTGGCCCATGCGCGCTAGCTGGCGCCAACGAATCCGCTTTGCTTTGGCGGAACTGCTCTACGGCTCGAGCGGAAGGCTGCGCCGCGCCGCACCGGTTATTCGCAGCCGACGCCCGAACGCGGTCTACGTGCTGGGGCTGCACCGCATCCTGAACCCGGAACAGCAACGCCGGGCCCACTCGCTGCCGGGCATGGTGATGCGCGCGACCACGTTCGCCCGACTGCTGGAATTCCTCGGCCAGAATTTCCGGGTCATCTCCCTGGACGAATTCCTGAGCGGCGACCGCGAGCCCAGCAACGGCCGACCGGCCTGCTTGATCACGTTCGATGACGGCTGGCGCGACAACTACACCACCGCCTTCCCGCTACTGCTCCAGCATCGTCTGCCGGCAACGATTTTCCTGGCCACCGGCTTCATCGGGACCGACCGGACGTTCTGGCCGGAACAGCTTCTCCGCGCCTGGCAGGACCCGGCTCTGCGGGAACAGATCCGCCAGCGGGCTGTGCAAGCAGGCTGCAAGGCACACAGCGAACCCGAAGCCTGGATCGAGTGTCTGAAGCACATGCCCGCGGCGCGGCGCGAAGACATTTTGCGGCCCCTGACCGAGGGGATCGGCGGTGCCAACGGCGACGCGATGTTGAGCTGGGAGGAAGCGGCCGAGATGGCGCGGGCCGGAATTCGTTTCGGCTCGCACACGGTCACGCATCCGCTGCTGACCTATGAAGATGAGGCCACCGTGATGCGCGAGCTGTCTGATTCCCGGCAGCAGATTGAGACGAAGCTCCAGCAGCCGGTGCGTGCCTTCGCTTACCCGAACGGGAACTGGAACCCGCAGGTGCGGGAACACGTGAAAGAGGCCGGGTTTGCCTGCGCGTTTACCGTGCGCAGCGGTGTGCATCGCGCCCAGGATGACCTGCTGACGGTGCGCCGCTTCCTGCTCCATGAGGGCTGCGTGGTGGGCCGGGACGGAAACTTTTCTGCAGCCGTCACCCGCTTCCGGCTTGCCTGGGGAAGGTAGGAACTCGATGGCGGTTTTTGTCACCGATGGTGACCAGCGCGCAACGCTGGCCGTGGTGCGCTCGCTCGGCCGCGCGGGCATTCGGGTGGTCGTCGGGCACAGCGCGGCGCGAAGCCTGGCGGGCAGTTCCCGGTACTGCGCGCGCGGCGTTTGCTATCCCTCGCCGTGGGAGCGGCCGCGCGAGTTCCAGCAATTCCTGCGGCAAGAGATGCACTCCGGCGATTACCGGCTCCTGCTGCCCATGACCGACGTGACCACGCTGCTGGCCGCACCGCTGCAGACCGAGCTCCCTGCCTCGGTGTGCTTGCCCATCGGCGAGGAAGCCTGCTTGCGGCGCGTGCAGGACAAGGCTGCCGTGCTGCAGATCGCCGAAACGCTCGGCATCGCCGTGCCCACCACCTTCACGCGCCAGCCGGGAGAATCGCTGGCAGCGTTTGCGGCCCGGCTGCCCTTTCCCGTGGTGATCAAACCGCGGTTCTCACGGACGCTGCAAAACGGCGGCTGGGTGAGTGGGTCGGTCCACTACGCCCAGACCGCAGCGGAGCTGCAGCAGGCCTATGCTGAGATGGCCGCGCAGGGCCCGGCGCCGCTGGTGCAGGAAAAAATCGAAGGCGAAGGGCGCGGGGTGTTTCTCCTGGTCTGGAATCAGGAGCTGAAGGCGGCCTTCTGCCACCGCCGGCTCCGGGAAAAGCCTCCCTGGGGCGGGGTGAGCGTGCTACGCGAAAGCCTGCCGCTGGACGAATCCCTGGTGGAACAGTCGTTCGCGCTGCTGCGGGCGTTCGAATGGAACGGGCCGGCCATGGTCGAATACAAGCAGGACCGCCGCGACGGGAAACTGAAACTGATGGAGATCAACGCGCGCTTCTGGGGCTCGCTGCAACTGGCGATCGATGCCGGGATGGATTTCCCGCTGTTGCTCTACCGGCTGGCCACCGGCGAGCCTGTGGCCCCGCAGTTCCACTATCGGCCGTGGGTGCGCAGCCGGTGGCGACTGGGCGAGCTCGATCACCTGCTCGCTGTCTTTCGAAACCAGGAACAGGTTCGCCGGCTGGCGCCCGCAGCGGCTTCTCGCTGGCGTGCGCTCGGCAACTTTCTCCGCCCCGGCACACCGAACACGCGCAGCGAAGTGCTGCGCTGGGACGACCCGGCTCCGGGCTGGTTCGAGCTGAAGCTCTACCTGCACGAGCTGTTCCGCCGGCCGGCGCGGGCAGAACTGGCGCCGAAGCCGAACGTGCTCGCCGCAGGAGGATCATCGGGATGAAGTACACGATCCTCCACACGATTGAAACGGCAGGGCCCGGCGGCGCCGAAACGGTTCTGCTGCAACTGGCCACGCAGCTCGATCCGACGCGTTTCCGCTCGATTGCGGTCGTGCCCAAGGATGACTGGTTGTACCAGCAGCTTTGTGCTGCCGGTGTCTCGACGCACATCGTCAACGGCAGGAAGTGGTACGACCTGCGGGTGCCGCGCGGGCTGGCGCGGCTGGTGCGGGCCGAAGCCGTAGACCTGATCCATTCGCACCTGCCCGACCAGAATTTCTACAGCTGCCTGGCGGGCTGGTGGACTGGCCGACCCACGGTCGTGACGTACCATGGTGCCATCGAACTGCGGCATGCCCGCGAGCTGCGGCAGGCGGTGAAGCTGCGAACCGTGCGTTCCCGTGCTGCTGCCGTGGTAACGGTCTGCGATCACGTCCGGAGCCTGCTCGCCGAAGCCGGATTCCCGCCGGAGAAGTTGATCCGCATCTACAACGGCATCGCTCCCGAGCGCTTTGCACCGGTGTCCCGCGGCCGGCTTCGGCAGGAGCTGCAGTGCCAGAACGGTGAAATCCTGATCGGAACGGTAGCCAACATTCGCCAGAGCAAAGGCCATGAGTACTTCATCCGGGCGGCACATCGGCTGGCGCAGCGCTATCCACACGCGCGCTTCCTCGCTGTCGGCGATGTGGATTCGCGGCTCGGAGCGCCGCTGTTCCGACTGGTGGACGAGCTGGGGCTGCGCGATCGTTTTTTCTTCCTGGGCTTTCGTGCGGATGTCCCGCGGATCCTGAACGAACTGGACATTTTTGTGCTGGCGTCCACCAGCGAAGGGTTCCCGCTGGTCGCGCTGGAGGCGATGGCCGCCGGCAAGCCGATGGTGGTAACCCGGTCAGGGGGTCCGCAGGAAGCGGTCGAAGACGGGTGCACCGGATTTCTGGTCGCGCCCGGCAACGCGGATGAGCTGGCAGACGGCATCGCCCGCCTGCTCGACCACCCGGAGCTGGGCCGCAGCATGGGCGCGGCAGCCCGGGCGAAGCTGTACCGCGAGTTCACGCTGGACCGCATGATCCACGCGTACGAAGAGCTTTACACGCGGATTCTGGAGTCGCGATAGAGCTATGATTTGGACCTGGATCTTCTGGCTGTGCGCCGCATTTCTGGCCTACACGTTCGTGGGCTACCCCTTGCTGGTTGCGCTGGTGTCGCAGCGGCGAAGGATTTCCCACCAGCGGGCGCCTCTGCTCCCGACCGTGACGGTGATCATCCCGGCTCATAACGAAGCAGCGAAACTGGCTCGCAAGATCGAGAACACGCTGGCGCTGGACTATCCGGCCGAGAAGCGCGAAATCATCGTTGTCTCGGATGGTTCGAGCGATGACACCGTCGCAGTGGCACGGCGGTATGAAAACCAGGGTGTGATCTGTATCGAGTCGAAGGAGCGAAAAGGAAAGCATTTTGCTCAGTTGCTGGCACTGCAGGTATCGCAGGGTGAAATCGTTGTGTTCACGGACTGCTCGGTGGAGCTTGACCGCGACGCGCTGCAGAAGATCGTTTCCAATTTCGCCGACCCGACGGTCGGCTGTGTGAGCAGCGAAGATGAAGTGCTCGGCGAGAAGGTGCCGTGGGCGGGCGAACGCATCTACGTGCACCTGGAGATGGCGTTGCGGCGGCTGGAAGCCCGCGCGGGATCTCTGATCGGCGTCAGTGGCTCGTTTTTCGCAGCCCGTCGCGAGATCTGCAACGACTGGCACCCGACGATGTCCAGCGACTTCTTTCTGCCCCTGCACGCAGCCGAGAAGGGGCTGCGCACCATTGTGGATCCGGAGTGTCGCGGCCGCTACGGACTGGTTCGTTCCGAGCGCGATGAACTGACCCGTAAGGTGCGTACGATCGTCCACGGGCTGGACGTGCTTTTCCTGCATGTCCATCTGCTGAATCCGTTTCGCTACGGTTTCTTTGCCGTGCAGCTCGCCAGCCATAAACTGTTCCGCTGGCTGGTGCCCTTTGCGGCCCTCGGTCTGCTGGCGTCCAGCGTCGCGCTGCACCAGGCAGGAAACCTGTACCGGTTGGCGCTGCTCGCGCAGATGGCGTTGTACGGAGGCGGGCTGCTGTCCCTGCTGCTGAAACCCCTGCCCATGCTGAGGCTGCTGCGTCCGGCGGGCTTTTTCCTGCTGGGCAGCGCCGCCACGGTGATGGCCTGGATGTACTATCTGTCCGGAGAACGATTTGTCAGTTGGCAACCCAGCCGTCGGGCTTGAGCCGCCGGCAGCACCGGCGGGCGAACAGACCTCGCGCTGCCCGCAGATCAGTGTCTGTCACATCGCCTCGGGCGACCTGTGGGCGGGCGCGGAGGTGCAGGTGGCCACCCTGTTGCGTTCCCTGGCCCGGAGCGGCGACTTCCAGCTCCTCGCGATTTTCCTGAACGAAGGACGCCTGGCCGACGAAGCTCGCGCATGCGGCGTGGAAGTCCTGGTGATTCCCGAAAGTCAGTTCTCGTTTTTTGGCCTCCTGCGTCGCGCGACCGATTTCCTCCGCGGCCGGAACGTCCAGGTGCTGCACTCTCACCGCTATAAAGAAAACCTGCTGGCGGCACTGCTGGCCAGCCGGCTCCGGATACCGGTGGTGGTCCGCACGCAGCACGGCGCACCGGAGCCGGTGCACGGCTGGAAACGAGTACGACAGCTGACGGTGCACTGGCTGGACAGTCTGGCAGCCCGGTACAGCACCGACCGCGTGATTGCGGTGAGCGAAAACCTGCGTCGGCAGCTCGCCCGCCGATTCGGCGACGAGCGCGTGGTGGTGATTCGGAACGGCATCGATGCCGCACGGGTGTGCTCGACACTGACCCCGCAGCAGGCCCGGCAGCGGCTTGGATTGCCGGCCGATTGCCGCGTAGTGGGAACCGCCGGCCGGCTGGAGCCGGTCAAGCGACTGGACGTGTTCCTGGAAGCTGCGCGGAGGATGATTGCGCAGGACCCCGGCATCCGCTTCCTCATCGCTGGCGAAGGCAGCCAGGCGCGCCCGCTTCGCCAGCAGGCCCATCGACTGGGACTGAGTGAACATGTGGTGTTCACCGGCCATCGCGCCGATATCTACGACGTGCTCCGCGCCCTGGACGTGTTCGTTCTCTGTTCGGATCACGAAGGTCTGCCGATGGTGCTGCTCGAAGCGATGGCGCTCGGTGTGCCGGTGGTCGTGCGCCCGGTGGGGGGCATGGCCGAAGTGGTCGAGGACGGGGTCAGCGGGCTCTGGGTGCCGACCCAGCAGCCCGACGAGCTGGCGGCCAGATGCTTGCTGGTGTTGCGTGATCCCGAGCTCTGCGAACGGCTGCGTGCCGCTGCCCTCGCACGAGTGCACGAACGCTTCTCGGCCGAAAGCACGGCTCGTGCGGTTGCCGAGCTGTACCGGTCTCTCTGCCACGCCGAGTCAAGTCACGCCTGATCCAAACCGTACGGGCAAAACGAGTCGAACGCACACCGTGCCAGCACTGCAGAAGCTCGGCTCCATCTGGCACGAAAAATCGGCTCTCTGTTCTTCCTGCTGCGTTGCCAGCAGGTTTACCCCGCACAGGGTCAGCGGGGGAGGTGGAGCAGCTGTCGGAAGACGCTGGTGGGCCCGCCTGGATTCGAACCAGGGACCAACGGATTATGAGTCCGCTGCTCTGACCGCTGAGCTACGGGCCCGGCGAGGGAAACATCAGAGCCTAGTGTAGCATGCCCGATTCGTGCCCAAGCGCTGCAAGGACAAATGTAGGGACTGGGTCAGCCCGACCCTCACCTTTGCGGGCCTCGCGCCGCCGCAGGCGATTTCTGCCGGCTGCCTTTTTTTGCTGGTTGGGCGTTGTGACTTTCCCGGCGCCCGAATGCCCGCTCAATCGCTTTACGAGGAAAAGGCAGATGGCCGGGCAACCTGGACATATTCTGCAGACCTACGCAAGACAAGCACGGGTGAATTCATTTCTGTCGGGAAGCAGTTCCAGCTGGTCTGCCTGCGGATGCGTCGTTCCCCAACACACCTTTGTACAATCAGGACGCACCGGTTGCGGACGGGCGGCGAGACCGTATTTGGCGCGGAGCTCGGCGAAACGCCGCGCGATCTGCTCGCGGTACTGTTCTGGTGCGTAGCCGTTGCGGCTGTACCATCGCCGGTAGCTGCGCGCGAGCCGCGGGAATTTTGCTTCCAGAAACGGCAAGAACACTTTCCGCGAGGCCGGCATCAGAAACAGAACCTGTCCGCAGAACCAGCAGGCATCTGCCTCCCGGGCGGCGCGGGCCAGTGCATCCAGATCTTCCGCGCGATCGGTCAACCCGGGCAGCACCGGCATGGCAAACACGCCGACCGCGAGGCCGGCTTCCCGCAGCCGCCGCACCGCCGCCAGACGCAGGTCCGGCCGGGGCGCACGCGGCTCGAGCCACCGCGCCAGGCGCGGCCGCAGGGTGGTCACGCTGACGTTGATCGTCAGCAACGAATGCGTCGCGATCCGCTGCAGCACGTCGAGGTCGCGCACGATCTGATCCGATTTCGTGGTCACGGAAACACTCAGGCCGGGGCGGGCGGCAATCTGCTCCAGGATTGCGCGCGTGTTGCCAAAACGGCGTTCGGCCGGCTGATAGGGATCAGTCGCGGCGCCAATGGCGATGTGCTCGACCACGCCCTGCGGCGTGCGCACGGCGAGTTGCCTTGCCAGGTCCGCCGCAAAGCGCTCGCCGGCGTTCTGCTTGACGAAAATCTGCCGCTCAAACGCTTCCGGGGGCAGTTCCAGGTATTCGTGCGTGTAGCGTGCGTAGCAGTACCGGCAGCCGAACTCGCACCCCCGGTACGGGTTCACCGTCCAGGCAAACGGCACCCGCTCGGAGCGGCACACATTCAAGACCGAGCGCACCGGCAAAAGAAAATATTCCGTGCCCCGTCTTTCCTCCACTTTGGGAGCGGAAGCGGCCAGGCGGGCCAGGCCCACAAGTTTCTGGCGCTCCGGAGGCAGCGGAGCGCCACAGGTGTCAGTGTCCCGAGGTGGGTGCTCGGGTGTGGCCGGGGAAGGAAATAAGGAAGGCAGCAGCTTCGCGTGGCGCACCGACTTCGGACGTATCGTGGGCGAACGGTGAGCAACAGCGACGCGTGCAGGGATGTTGGGCATGGCCCGCCTCCCGCGGGTAGCGGGAGTATATTCGCTTTTTCTTCGCCCTGTCAAGTTTTTTTCGTGGCCTGTCCGGATGGGATGTCGTGCAGGAAACAGCCCGACAGCCCGGGGCGGCTGTGTGCAGGTGCTTCTGCTATGCTGGCGTTGCCTGCGCGACAGGCGTGGCGATGGCAGACGAGCTGGTTGCGGGCATCCTGATTCTCGACGACGACCCCGGCACGCGCGCCGCGCTGGCGCATGTGCTCTCTGCTGAAGGCTGGCGTGTGGAAGTGGTCACCGAGGCGCGCCAGGCGTTGCAGTTGCTGGCGGCTGCCAACTGGTCGCTTGTCGTGGCCAACGTGGTGCTGACGGGTCTGGACGGGCCGGTCTTTCAGATTCTGCGTGAACTGACCGAAGCGCCGGCACCCGCGGCGGCGCGCCGGGTACGGACGTTGTTTCTCGTGCCGGAAGGAGCCGCCCCGACTGCGCAACCCGCTCTCGAGCGGATGGGCTTGCCTTTTGTTCTCAAACCCATCCACCTGCACGATTTCCTGGAACGCGTCAGTGACCTGTTGCTCGAAGCCGGTGTGCTGGCGCAGCCCATCCGCCACGAGTTTCGCCGCCCGTCCGAGCAGGCTCCGCGAAAACTTGCACCCCGAACGGTCGGAGCCGGCCGCATGTTTGCTTCCCGCGAAGACTACTATATGACCGAAGAAGAAATCGCCGAATGGGAGCGCCAAGAACAGGAAATCGAAGCGCGCAAAAAGAAGCGGCGCAAGCCCGAGCCGGGCAGCCAGTTCGGCGCATCGTGATGCCCTGCGCGGCCTGTACGCGCAAAAAGACAGGGCCGCCCGATGCGCCGACCCGGGCGGCCGTTTTCCGGACGGTCCACGCAGCGAACTAGCGCTTTTTGGCCTCGTCTGCCACAGGCAGCGGGACAGCTTCCTGCAGACGGAACCGGAGCAGGGTTTCCGGCGGGAAGACGATGTCGCGTTCACCGGTCATCATCGCGCCGACCGTGCCGGCACCGGCGCCGATGGCTGCGCCGATCAGCGCTCCGCTGCCTCCGCCGGCGGCTCCGCCGATGGCGGCTCCGGCACCCGCCCCGCCGCCGATGAACAGAATGTCGCGCTTGGCTTTACTGCCCTCTTTGTGTCCGGTTGTCGAAGTTCGGATGGCGTACGTTTTGCCGCGTAGCTCCACCTGCTCGAGCGTGACCCACAGCTCGGCCCGCTGCTTCAGCTTGCCGGACTCCACCGCGCGCGTCACCCTTCCCGTGACCTCGGCGCCAGCCGGAATCACAACCTTGCCGTTGACCACCACGGGCCGCTCCACGGTGGCCAGGAACGTATCGCCAGCGCGGTTGCCGTCGGAACTGAGCCGGTTGACCAACCGCACCTCCAGCGTGGTGCCCTGCGGTACGGTGACCGTTTCCACCGCGCTCAGCGAACAGCCCGCCAGCACCAGCGCTGCTGCCGTCAGCACCGCGGGTAGAATCCGTCGAATGTGCCTCATGGTTCCTCCTGTTTCTGACTCCTGCTTCTGCGCGCTTGCAAGAGCGCCGGAAGCACCCGGGCTTCGCGCGTCTTCCTCCTAGCCTGACCCACAATTTGGGTGCCAGTAGGCCAGCACTGCACCTAAAAAATAAGTTCTTATTTTGCAATTGATTGGAATCAGGGTGGGGGAAATATCCGTTTTGTGGAGTCAGCGGGGGCAGGAAATTTTTTCACAGTCCGGGATAGCTCTACCTAGGGCGGGGTTGCCCAAAACTGCCCCTGCCAGAAGCCCAAAAAGGTACGGCTTGCAGGTACATCTGCCGTGCATGCGGATTACCGCTCGAAGTAAAACCTGGTTGCGGGCGATGTTTTCAGCGCGGGGGCGGGTTTCGGTCGAGCAGCAGGATGGTGCGGTAGAGAACTTCGGCGCCGCGGGCAATGTCTTCCCAGTCGCTGAATTCCTGCGGGGAATGGCTGATGCCACCGCGGCTGGGGATGAAAATCATGCCGACCGGGCCAAGCCGCGCCATCTGTTGCGCATCGTGGCCGGCCCCGCTGGGCAGGTCGAGGAACCTCAGGCCAGCCGAATCGGCGGCTTGGCGAATCGCCTGGCGGATGGCCGGATCGGTGAGTGCGGGCCGGTCGCTGCTGAGGAGCGTGCACGAAATCCGGACGCTTTCCTCTCGTTCGATCTGCTGGAAGCGTTGCTGGATGCGTTCCCAGATGCGCTCGATTTTTGCAGCGTCCAGGTCGCGCAGCTCGACCGGAAACTCGACCCGGGCCGGAATGATATTGCGCGCGCCAGGTTCGACCTTCATGTAGCCGACCGTGCCCACCTGCCGGCCGGGCTCGCGGCGGACCTCTTCGCGTACGGCGAGCACAGCCTTGGCCGCGGCGGCCAGAGCGTCGCGCCGCTGGTCCATCGGCGTGGTACCGGCGTGATTGGCGAAGCCGTGCGCCTGGCAGGTATACCAGTGGATGCCCACGATGCCTTCGACCACACCGATGGGGATCTTTTCGCGGTCGAGGATGCCGCCCTGCTCGATGTGCAGCTCCAGATAAGCGACGAAGTAGTTCGGGGGCAGCCTGGCTTCGAGGAAGCGGGCCGGGTCCTGTCCGTATCGGTGGAGCCAGTCGGCAATGCTCAGCCCCTGCTCATCGCGCCGCTCGAGGACGTCCGGCGAGAGCAGGCCAGCTGCGGCGCTGGACCCGAACAGGCCTTTGCCGAAGTGGTGCCCTTCTTCGTTGGTCCAGATGACGACCTCGAGCGGATGACGCGTGCGCACGCCGTGCTCATTCATGGCGCGGATGACTTCGATCGCTCCCAGGCTGCCCACGTCGCCATCGAAGTTACCGCCGTTGGGCACCGAATCGATGTGCGAGCCGAACAGAAGTACCGGCAGGTCTTCGGTTCCGGCGCGCCGGCCGAAGATGTTCCCGGCCGGGTCGACACGCACGTCCAGTCCGGCCGCGCGCATCAGGCCCATCACATACTCCCGCGCGGCCAGGTCTTCTTCGCTGAAGCCGAGCCGGGTGACTCCGTCGGCGAAGGTGGCGCCGGCGGGCCGGCCGAACTCAGAAAGTTTTTCTAGGGTCTGCCGCAGCCGCGCACCGTTTACGTGCAGCGATGGCCCGGCCTGCTCAGCCGCGCGGGCGGTGCTTTCCAGATCGGGTGATCCCCGATCCGGGATGGCCAACAGGAACAGGCAGAGTCCACAAATCCCAAGCCGTTGGCTGGCACGCATGGCGACCTCCGCCGAGGCAGTCTGCCACATGCCGCGCACGCCCAGCAAGGCACCTGCGTTGCTTACGGTCGTCCTTTCGCTTCCATGCGGGCGAGCAGTTGTTTCAGCTTTTCGGTCCGTTGTTCTGGCGGAACCAGACTGAGGTACGTACGCAGCGCACGGGCCGCTTCCGAATGCCGCTTTTGCTGGTCGAGTGCGGAGGCCAGGTACAGGTAAACGATGGGATGCTGTTCGGCCGGTCGCAGGGCGAGAAAACGGCGAAAGGCGGCTTCGGATTCCTTCCACAAGGCGAGTTCCAGGGCAGTCAATCCCAGATACCAGTGAGTTTCCGGAACGGCAGGATTCAGTTCGGCAGAACGGCGCAACTGTTCGGCTGCCGCTTGCCACTCTCCTTTCTGATAGTGCACCCAGCCCATGCCGAAGCGTGCACTGGCCGAATTCGGATTTGCGCGCAATGCCCGGCTGAACCACTGCTCGCTGGCAGCGACCTCTCCGGCCCGCAAGGCCTCCAGCCCGAGCCGGTTCAACGCCAGAAAATATTCAGGGAAGAGTTGAATGGCATGCTCGAGTTGCGCTCGCGCCTGCCCGACTCGGCCCTGCTTGAAAAGTTCGAGTGCCAATTCGTAAGCCTGCTCGGCCTCCGCCGGCACGCGCTGAACGAACACCGGCTCGGGCGGCGTGGTCGGCTGCGGACTGCCCAGCCGGTCGAGCTGAAAATCCACCCGGCGGTGCGCGTCTCGCTCACCGGTTATGATTTCTACGTATCGGGAATCCCCCACATACGGAGACTTCGGTTCGACGCTCACTACGTATTGCCCGGGCGGCACCAAGAAAAACAGATAGTGCCCTTCCATATTGGTGAGCGTGCGGTCCACCTGCACACCGCCCGCGTTTTTGAGCACCACGACGACGTGTGGCAGTGGTTTGGCATCTGGCCCGCGGATAAAACCTTCGATGACGCCACTATCCTGAGCACACAGGTGCGGGGTCAGCAGGATGGTGAGCAGTCCTGCCCAACAAAGGCCGCGGAGGAGTCTTCGGAAGGGCTTCACGTGCTTTCCTCGCAGGGATATAGGCAAGCATACGCAAGCCGGTGGCGGGAATCAACCGGCAGCAGGCCCGCGTGCAGCCGCTGCTAAAATTGCAAGAAATCACACTCTCTCCGTTCTAAGGCTGAGGAGGGCTGCCATGAAATCACAGAGTTGGACCACCCTCGTCGCGCTGGGCTTCGTGCTGGTTGTTTCCCACGGAGGCGCACTGCCATCGACGTCGGCGTCCGGCTGGCGTGTGGCCGAGCCGGTGCGATATGAAAATCTGAGCGTATTTCCAGTGCTGGTCGACCGCTCAGCGACGACCGCAGAGTTCGTCACGCTGGACGAGGCGCTGACTTCTGGCGAGGTCGTAGTGACCGAGCTCGGCGGCGCGATCCTGCGGCGTTCTCGCGACGGCCGGGAACCGCATGCCGAGCGTATGTTCCAGCCGGAGAGGCCGGCACAATCCAGCCCGGACGTGAACCGTCTGGTGCTGGTGAATCGCGGCACCAGACCCCTGCTGCTGCTGGCGGGCGAAATCGTCAGCGGCGGCAAGCAGGACCGCGTAGTGGCCAAAGACCGCATCGTGCCACCCGGCGCCGAGCCGTTGCCCCTCGATGTCTTCTGTGTGGAACGCGGCCGCTGGTCGTCCGGCGAGACCTTTGTCGGTGCCGGCCTGATCGCGCATCCCAGTGTGCGCGAGCAGGCTGCCGTCGCCCAGGACCAGCAGCGCGTCTGGTCGGCGGTGCGCAGCGGAACCACGGCGCAGGCAGCCGCGAGTCCATCCAGTCCGGAGACCCCGCGCCACATCACCGCCGAAACCATGGATGCCGTCATCGGCCGCGAGGCCCGCACCGAATCCTACGCGCACATCTACAAAGGCTCGCGCATTGGGCGGTCCGTGGAAACGTTTGCGGCCGAGGTCGAGCGCCGTTTCGCTCGTGCCGCCGAACGGCTGGGGAAAGACCGCATCGCCGGCGTCGTGGTGGCCTACGGCGGCGAGCTGGCCTGGGCCGACGTGTTTGCTTCCGCGGAGCTTTTCCAGCGTTACTGGTCGAAGCTGGTGCGGAGCTATGCAGTCGAAGCCCTGGCGCGGCCCCGGACACGCGAGCCGGTTGCCGTCGAAGACGCCCAGCAGTTTCTCAGGCCACTGCGGGGTACGGTGAGCACGGAAGTCGAGCCCGGTGTCTATCGCTGGCGACAGGTGCGCGAGGGCCGGCACGTGGAAATTGCGCTGGAGGCCCTGGCGCCGGCCGAAGTGCTTCTGCACTGGATGAAAATTGCTCGCACCACGGAATAACGAAAGCAAACGGGCAGGCCTATTTCGTGGAAGTTCGTGTACAATAGCCGAAGTTCAGGGGGTACTTCGATGCCGATTCGTGATGCGCTTCTGCCCGAGTTCGACTACGAGATGGAAAAGGCGCGCAAAACGCTCGAGCGCGTTCCTGAGAATCGGTTCGATTGGCGACCCCACCCGAAATCTCCCACGATGGGCTGGCTGGCCGGGCATCTGGCCAATCTGCCGTCCTGGGCGGTCATCACCATTCAGCAGGACCGCCTCGACCTGTCTCCGCCGGGTGCCCCGCCCTATCGCGAACCCGAGCCCGGTACGCGTCAGCAACTGCTGGAAGCGTTCGACAAAAACGTAGCCGCCGCGCGCGCGGCCATCGCCGGTGCCAGCGATGAGCATCTACGACAGAACTGGACCCTGCTGAAAGGCGGTCAGGAGCTGATGACCCTGCCGCGCGTCTCAGTGCTGCGCAGCTTCGTGCTGAATCACCTGATTCACCATCGAGCCCAGCTCGGTGTCTATCTCCGGCTGAACGACGTGCCGGTGCCCGCCATCTACGGTCCTTCGGCTGATGAGCAGCCGTTCTGATCGCGGGCGAAACAACTCCGCCCACCGGGAAAGGCACCATCCATCAGCTCGTTTCTACGAGGTGTTCTGGGAAGGACACTTGCACTGCTTTTCTCGCCACGGTCAGCCCCGCCACCGGCGCACCTGGGCGTAATCCGGCGCTGTGGCGAGCAGTTCGGCAATGGTGCGGCCCAGGATCGGGTGCCGCAGCGTGGGGGCCAGTTCGCGCAGCGGCGCCAGCACAAACCGTCGCTCGGCCAGCCGGGGATGAGGAATTTGCAGCTCTGCAGCACGCACGACGCTGTTGCCGTAGAACAGAATGTCGATATCCACCACGCGCGGTCCGTTGCGCACCAGGCGCCGGCGGCCCAGACGCCGCTCGACGTCCTGAACCGCGCGGAGCAGTTGCCGCGGCATCAGCTCCGTTTCCGCTTCTACGACCGTATTCAGGAACCAGTGTTGCGCCGCCCGTCCCACCGGCTCGGTCGCGTAGAGCGATGCCTGTCGCAGAATTCGGATGCCGGCCGCTTCCAGCGCCTGCTGCGCACGGGCCAGATGCGCGCGGCGGTCCCCCAGATTGGAACCCAGCGAGAGATAGACCGTTTTTCGCAGGCCCATGGACGGTGCACTCCGCGCGGTGCGGCTAGAACAGGCCGGACTGCGCGCTGCGCGGCGCCTGCAGTCCGAAGTAGTTGTAGGCCAGCGCTGTGGCCATCCGGCCTCGCTGCGTGCGGTCGATCAGGCCGAGCTGCATCAGGTAGGGCTCGTAGATTTCTTCGATGGCGTCTTCTTCTTCGCTCAGCGCGGCAGCCAGCGTGTTCAGTCCGACCGGCCCGCCGTTGTATTTCTGGATGATGGTCAGCAGCAGGCTGCGGTCCATCTCGTCCAGTCCGTGCTCGTCCACGCCGAGCTTTTCGAGCGCTTCGCGCGCGACCTGGCGCGTGATGCGGCCATCGCGACGAACCTCCGCGTAGTCCCGCACGCGGCGGAGCAACCGGTTGGCGACCCGCGGCGTGCCCCGGCTGCGCCGCGCAATCTCCGCCGCACCCTCGTCGTCCATCTCGATCCCCAGGATGGCCGCCGAGCGCTCGATGATCTGCTGCAGGTCTTCGGGAGTGTAGAAGTCGAGCCGGTGCACGATGCCGAAACGCGAGCGCAGCGGTGCCGCAATCAGCCCCGCCCGCGTCGTGGCTCCCACCAGGGTGAACCGGTTCAGCCGGTAGGGATGGATGCGTGCGCCCGGCCCCTGCCCGATCACCAGGTCAATGCGAAAATCCTCCATGGCCGGATACAGAATTTCCTCGATCGAGGGCAGCAGGCGGTGGATTTCGTCCAGGAAGAAAACTTCGCGCGGCTCGAGCGCGGTGAGCAGCGCGGTCAGGTCGCCCTTGCGCTCCAGCAGCGGGCCGGAAGAAGTTTTGATGGCCACACCGAGTTCGTTGGCCAGGATGGTGGCCAGCGTGGTTTTGCCCAGCCCGGGCGGGCCGAACAGGAGCACGTGGTCGAGTGCTTCGCCCCGGCTGCGCGCCGCTTCAATGGCGATCGCCAGGTTCTCCTTGACCCGCACCTGCCCGACGAAATCGGCCAGGCGCCGCGGGCGAACACTGGCCTCGGCATCCCGCTCGGCGGGATCGATGGGTTGCCCGGAAAGAATTCGCTGCACCGGCTTACGCGCCATTGCAGAACCTTCCGTTGCGGCTGGCTTATCCGCCACCCCGCGCGTCCGCCGCCGCTTTTCCGGAACGGCTCAGGTGCTGCAGCGCCGCGCGCAGCCATTGTTCGAAGTCGCGGCTGGCGCCGTTGCGTGCGGCTTCGGCGGTGGCGCGTTCGGCGGCGCGGCGGTCGTAGCCCAGATTGAGCAGCGCGCTGAGCACGTCGGCCTCGAGCGGTGTGCGTGCCGCCGGTTTTTCTTCTGCGGCCGTTTCCACGGTGGCCAGCCGGTCCCGCAGCTCAACCACGATGCGCTCGGCGGTTTTCCTGCCCACGCCCGGGATTTGCACCAGCCGGGCCACGTCGCCGCGACGGATGGCCGGCACCAGCTCGTCGAGCGGCATCCCGGACAGCAGTTTCACGGCGAGCGCCGGACCCACCCCGGAAGCTTCCAGCAGCAGCCGGAACAATTGCTTTTCCCGCGTGGTCAGGAAGCCGTAGAGCGCGATCTGGTCTTCGCGCACATGGGTATGGATGAGCAGCGTGGTTTCGCTGTTCACCTCGCCGAGTCCGGTGAAAGTGGAAAGCGGAATCTGCACCAGGTAACCCACACCGCCAACATCCACCACCACCTGATTCGGTTGCTTCGCCACCAGGCGGCCGCGCAACTGCCCGATCATCGCCGCCGATTATTTCCCAGCGCTGCTCCGGAAGCAAGCCGCCGCGGGCCGGCGTGTTCGCTCAGCGGCCATAGCGGCCGACCAGTTCTCCCTGCGCCAGGATGTGGCCCGCCATGGCCCGTTCCACGTCCGCTTTGCTCGCACCGGCGCGCAGCCCCAGGCGCGTATCGAGCGCGTAGAGCTTGAAGAAGTACCGGTGCGCCGGCCCCCTGGGCGGACACGGCCCGCCGTAACCGATGCGGCGGAAATCGTTGCGACCCTGCAGGGCGCCGTCCGCGAGCTGCTCGACTTTGGGAACATTTTCCGGCAGAGCTCGCGCCGAAGCCGGCAGGTTGAACAGCACCCAGTGCACCCAGGTGCCGGCCGGTGCATCGGGATCGTCCATGATGAGGGCAAAGCTCTGTGTGCCAGCCGGCGGGTCGTTCCAGGCGAGCGGAGGCGAAACGTCCGGCCCGTCGCAAGTGTACTTTTTCGGGATGGTGCCGTTCGGCTCGAATGCGGTGCTGGTCAGGTGCAGCGCCATGCTCCGGTCTCCTTTCCCGCTGCCTGCAAACAGCACGAAAGCTACTGCGACCGCAGCGCCTGCGCGAAGCAGCATCCCCGATTCCGCAAGCAGCCTCTTTGGCAGCGGCGGTGCCGCGCGAGCTGGAACGTTCAGGTGACGTCGTCGGTCACGTGCAGCTCGTCGATCACGCCGACCACGGCCATATCGATGGGAGAGTCGGGGCGGCCCACCGCCGTCATGGCTGAAAACCCTTCCAGGACAACCAGGACCCTGTCACCCACTCCGGCGTCCACAGCGTCCAGGGCCAGTATCGGCTCGCCCCGCGGGCTGCCGTCCAGGTTGAGCAGTTGCACGAGCAAAATTTTGCGGCCGTGGTGGGAGGGCGATTTCTGCGTGGCCACCACGTCGCCAACCACGCGTCCGATCTGCATAGCCGAAGCCGCCATGCGGCCGCCATGATTATGCTTCAGCCGCAGCCACCGCGCACCTGGAATCTGCAGGAAGGGCCGGCCACGGTGAAACTTTCTTGTGGCCGCAGCGTATGTTTCTACAGCAGCACGCAAAGGGAGCAAAGGAGGGTCTGTGTCCCACCACGCGACGGTCCCTGCCACTCCCGCTCCGGCGGAGCGCCCTCGCCGCGGGGCGCTGGCGCGGATGCTGGGTGTTCTTTTTAGTCCCGCGGAAACCTTTGCTGAGCTGGCACGGCATCCTGCCTGGATTGCTCCGGTTCTCCTCTACACGGCGCTCTCGCTGGCCATCACCTATAGCTTCACCGAACGGGTGGGCTGGGAGCGATATCTGCAGCGGCAGATGGAGCGGAACCCGCGATTTGCGCAACAGCTCGAACAGGTGCCTGCCGAGCAGCGCAGTGCCGTGTTGCAACGCCGGGCCGACATCAGCAAACGGGTCGGCTACGGAATCGGCACGCTTTCCTATGCTGTGATCATCGCGGTCGTTGCAGGCGTCATGCTGCTGGCGATGAACGTGCTCGGCAGCGCCGCACTGCGCTACAAAACTGCGCTGGCCATCACCGCGCATGCCTACATGCCCTGGGCGTTGTCCGGGCTGGGCGGATTGGCGGTGATTTACCTGAAAGATCCCTCTGATGTGGATATCCAGGACCTGCTGGCTTCGCATGCGGGCGCGTTCTTGTCCGAGGAGACCTCGCCTGCACTGCGCGCGCTGGCCGGCGAGCTGGACCTCTTCACGTTCTGGACCCTGTTTCTGCTGGCCGTAGGTTTCGCCGCCGCTGCGCCCAAGAAGTTGACGACGGGCAAGGCCTTCGGCATTGCTCTGGTGCCCTGGGGAGTGTACGTGCTGGGCAAGGTGGGTCTGGCGGCTGTCTTCGGCTGAGTCCGTCCCACAGCCGCGGCAGTCCTGCTACACTCTTGCCCGTGGCGATTCGGTTCGAACTGCTGAAAACCGACCCGAGCGGCGCGCGCCTGGGCCGGCTGCACACCGCGCACGGCACCGTCGAAACGCCTGCGTTCATGCCCGTGGGCACAGCCGGCACGGTCAAAGGGTTGACGCAGCAGATGCTCGAGGAGCTGGGCGCAGAAATCCTGCTCGCCAACACCTACCATTTGTTCCTCCGCCCCGGCCATGCGTTGATTCGCCAGATGGGCGGACTGCACCGCTTCATGGGCTGGTCGCGCGCAATTCTGACCGATTCGGGCGGCTATCAGGTCTTCAGCCTAGCCGACCTCCGCGCCGTCCACGACGAAGGCGTGCGCTTCCGTTCGCACCTGGACGGTCGCGAACATTTCCTGACGCCGGAGCTGGCCGTGGAGATTCAGGTTGCGCTCGGCTCCGACATCGCCATGGTGCTCGACGAGTGCGTGGCGCTGCCGGCCGACCACGTCCGCGTGGCCGAAGCAGCGCGGCGCACACTGGCCTGGGCGCGACGCGCGCAGCAGCATTTCGCGCGCCTCGCCGACCCCGAACAGCAGGCGCTGTTCGCCATCGTGCAGGGTGGAACCGACGCCGCCCTGCGCCGCGAAAACGCGGCTGCCCTGGTCGAAATGGATTTTCCCGGCTACGCGATCGGCGGGCTGGCCGTCGGCGAACCGCACGAGCTGACCTGCGCGATGACCGGCGTCGTCACCGAACAGTTGCCGGCCGACCGGCCTCGCTATCTGATGGGGGTCGGCAAGCCCGAAGACCTGCTCGACTACGTGACCCGCGGGGTAGACCTGATGGACTGTGTGTTGCCTTCCCGCAACGCCCGCAACGGACAACTGTTCACCCGCCAGGGGCGGCTGCAAATCAAAAACGCCGAATTCGCCGCTGACCAGCGCCCGCCCGACGAAACCTGTGCCTGCATGGTCTGCCGCCGCTACACCCGCGCCTATCTCCGGCACCTGTTCGTCTCCGGCGAAATCCTCGCCGCCACCCTGAACACGTATCACAACCTTTATTTCTACCTGGAGACAATGCGCCGGATCCGCCAGGCGATTGCCGAAGGCACGGTGGCGCATCTGGCCGGCGAGTTCCAGCGCATGGCCGGCGTGGCCAGCTAACTGCGCCGGCGCGACTGCAGCCCTTCGACAGTTTTGCCTTGACAGTTCTGGTAAAATTCGCAACCCTATCGGGTTTGGAGAGGCGTCGGGACTTTGCCGCGGGTTCTCCCCGGTTCGCTGCGTACAGACCCGTTCGAAACGATGTAGGTGTGGCGAGGTGTCGCCCTCCGGAGTGCCCGAGGGGGGTGCCGGCAGGGTCGCCGAAGGCGCAAGACGTGCAGCGACGGGGCGCCGGGGGCCGCTTGCCCGACGCGCTCGAGCACGATACGGTCACATCATGGCTGCTGGCACGAGGATGACGATTCCCGCTCCTGAGCTGCTTGCACAGGCCGAGGGCGGCAGTGCGCTGGCTGCGCTGTTCCCGATCCTGCTGATCATGGTGGTGTTCTACTTCCTGCTGATCCTGCCGGCGCAGCGGCGGCAAAAACGGCATCAGCAGATGCTGGCCTCGCTCAAAGCGGGCGATCAGGTCATCACCAGTGGCGGTCTGTATGGCACCATCGTCGGGCTCGACGAGCAATCGGTGCAGCTCCGCATCGCAGACCAGGTGCGGGTGCGCGTGGCCCGTTCCGCCATCGCCGCCCTGCAACCCCCGCCCTCGAAGGAGAGCTGAGCTGCTGCCGATGCCCGTCCTGCACTGCAATCTTCCCCCGGGCGGTTCAAATCTCGCCGTGCGACCATGAGCACCACCGTCAAAACCCGAGTGTTCCTGATTCTGGCCCTGACCCTGCTCTCGCTGTTCGGCCTGTTTGGACTGCCGAAGTTCCCGCCCACCTCCTGGCAAGATCTCCGGGAAAATTTCGAAAACCGCATCAAGCTAGGACTGGATCTGCGCGGCGGCACCCACATGGTTCTGCAGGTTCAGGTCGAAGAGGCGGTCCATCTGGAGTGCGACCGCACCGTGGATCGGCTCACCGACCTGCTCCGCGACCCGGCACACAATATTCCCTTCGAAGAAGTGCGCAAGCTCGACAGCACTCACATCCTGATTCGCAACGTGCCCGCCGACCAGGCCGGAACGCTTCGCAGCTTGGTGAGCGACAATTTCCCCGGCTGGGATCTTGGCCCGGCGCCCGGCGAAGCCAACAGCTACACGCTCACGATGCGTGCCACTGTCGCGGCACAAATTCGCCGCGACACCATGCGGCAGTCCATCGAAACGATTCGCCGGCGCATCGATGCGCTCGGCCTGACCGAGCCTACCATCGCCGAACACGGTCGCGGCGAAAACGAAATCCTGGTCCAGCTTCCCGGCGAGGGCGACCCGGCGCGCGCCAAGGCGGTGATTCAGGCCGGCGGCCAGCTGGAGCTGCGGCTGGTGCGCGGCGGGCCGTACCGCACACAGGCCGAGGCGCTGGCGCAGATGGGTGGCGTGTTGCCGGTGGGCACGGAATTGGTGCGCGGTCGCGCTGAACGCGCCAACCCGGGCGAACCGCAGTTGTCGGAAGTTTGGTGGTTGCTCGACCGCACGCCGGTCGTCACCGGGCGCGACCTGCGCACCGCCACCGTCGGCCCTTCGACGCGCAGCCCGGGACGCTACGCAGTCCATTTCACGCTGTCGCGCGACGGCGCGGCACGCTTCGGTCCGTTTACGGAAGCCAATGTCGGCCAGCGGCTCGCCGTCGTGCTCGAGGGTCGCACCTACAATGCCCCGGTCATCAACAGCCGCATCGACGACCAGGGAGTGATCGAAGAATTTAGCCAGCAGGAAGCACAGGACCTCGCTCTGGTACTCCGCGCGGGTGCACTGCCTGCCTCGATCCGCTATCTGGAAGAACGTGTGGTGGGCCCCTCGCTCGGGGCCGACTCCATCCGCCAGGGCTTCATTGCTTCGGTGCTCAGCCTGATTCTGGTCATGATCCTGATGCTGCTCTACTACAAGAAGGCCGGCATCAACGCTTCGGTGGGCCTGCTGCTGAACCTGGTGTTGCTGCTGGCCGCGCTGGCCTACTTTGGTGCCGTGCTCACGCTGCCGGGCATCGCCGGAGTGATTCTGACCATTGGTATGGCCGTGGACTCGAACGTGCTGGTGTTCGAGCGCATCCGCGAAGAGCTGCGGCTGGGCAAGGCACCCGCTTCGGCCGTAGACACCGGCTTCAGCCGCGCCTTTCTGACCATCATCGACACGCACGTTACAACCATTGTTTCTTGCTTGTTCCTGTTTTTGTTCGGCACGGGACCGATCCGCGGCTTTGCCATCACCTTGACAATTGGCTTGCTGACCAACCTGGTCACGGCGATCTACGTTTCGCGCACAATTTTCCTCTGGCAGCTCGAGCGCGCTGGCCGACAGGCAGCTTTGAGCATTTAAAAAGTGAAAGGGGTAGGTAGACAAGTGGTTCTGAATCTGTGGTTTCTGGGTGGACGGAGCTCGGATAGGCGACAAACGGCCGGGAACCGAGCCACACGCTACGGTGTCTAATCAACAGACAAAAGGGCGTCATGCAGATCCTGCACAACGTCAATATTGATTGGCTGGGGAAGACGAAGTACTTCCTCGCCATCTCAGCGCTGCTGTTGTTGGTCAGCGGCTGGGCCTGGTACAGCCAGGGTGGGCTGCGCTACGGAATTGATTTTCGGGGCGGCACGGTAGTTTATGTTCGCTTTGCAGAAATGCCCGGCGTGGATCAGATCCGCGCCGCCCTGGCGCAACGCGGCTTGGGCAACAGCATCATCCAGCAGAGCTGGGATTTGACCGGCGCCAGCACCAACGAGGTGGTCATCCAGCTCGAGCTGCAGGCCGAAGACGAGGTAGAAGCGCTGGAAGCTGGAAAAGAGGCTATCCTGGCGGCCTTGCGCGGGGCCTTCGACCGACCGGAGCCCAACAAGCAGGATTTCAATGCGGCGACTCCTGATGCCGTGGCGGCGGCGCTGGCTCGCCGCGACCCCCTCGGGCTGGGACCAGCGGCTGGCGAGCGCTACAACGAACTGGCCGAAGCCGTGCTGACCTTCCGCGACCGCGAGCGCAGCGGCCTGCTGACCGCCTTCGAAGAACTGCGCCAGGTCGAGGGCATCAACGATGCCGCACTGGCGGCCCTGCGCGAGCAGTTCTACCTGGGACGCTTCGCCGTGCGCAGCGCGGAAATTGTCGGCCCCCGGGTGGGCCAGCAGTTGCGCCAGCAGGCGGTGCTGGCCACCCTCTATGCATTGGCCGGCATGCTGGTGTATATTGCCTTTCGCTTCGAGTGGGTATACGGTGCAGCGGCAGTCGCAGCGGTCGTCCATGACGTGCTGATCACGCTCGGGTTTTTCACCCTGTTCAACTACGAGCTCTCGCTGACGGTCATTGCGGCTCTGTTGACGCTGGTCGGGTATTCGATGAACGACACCATCGTGATTTTCGACCGCATGCGCGAAAATCTGCGCCTGATGCGGCGCGAGCCGCTGGCCGAAATTGCGAATCGTTCGATCAATCAGACGTTGTCGCGCACCGTGCTGACCAGCGGTCTGACGTTTCTGGTTGTGCTCATACTGTTCTTGTTCGGGGGCGAGGTGTTGCGCGGGTTCTCGTTCGTTCTGGTCGTGGGCATTCTGGTGGGCACCTATTCCAGCGTGGGCATCGCAGCAGCGATGGTGGTCGGCTGGGCGAATTGGCGGGGCCGCGGCGCCCTGACCGGCTCCGCGGCTGGCGGACCCCGCAAAACGGAAATCACCGACCGGCGCCTGGCAACGGCCGGGAGGAGGTAATAACATGTTCGATGAAATGGTCGAGTCCACTCCGGTCAAGAAGAAGAGGAAGACCGGCTGGGCGTTCCTGCTCTCCTTCACCTTGCAGAGCCTCTTTGTCGGGATTCTGATTCTCGTTCCGCTGATCTACACCGAGGCGCTGCCGAAGACGATGCTGACCACCTTCCTGGTGGCTCCGCCGCCTCCACCGCCGCCCCCTCCGCCGCCGGCAGCTCAGCCGCAGGTGCAGCGCGTCCGGCCCACGGCGCGCATCATCCAGGCAGGGAAGATGATGGCGCCGACGGCGATTCCCAAGGAAGTGAAAATCATCAAGGAAGAAGCCCTGCCACCGGATGTGGGCGTGGTGGGCGTGGCGGGGGGTGTGCCCGGCGGTGTGCCCGGCGGACAAGCCGGCGGCGTGCTCGGCGGGATCATCGGGGGTGTGGTCGGCTCGAACCTGCCGCCACCGCCACCGCCGAAGGAAACGCCGCAGCGGATCCGGGTGGGTGGCCAGGTGCAGCAAGCCAAAGCCATCTACCAGCCGAAACCGGTTTATCCGGCACTGGCCAAGTCGGCGCGGGTGCAGGGTGTGGTTCGCCTGCAGGCCATCATCGCCAAAGACGGCACGATTCAGGAGTTGCAGGTGATCTCCGGCCCGCAGCTGTTGGTGCCGGCCGCACTGGACGCCGTCCGGCAGTGGCGTTACCAACCCACGCTGCTGAACGGCGAACCGGTGGAAGTCATCACCACGATCGACGTGGTCTTTACCCTGGGCGGGTAGGCTGCGCGGCGTGGTCCGAACGGTTGAAACGATCGAAGTCGAGGAGGAACGAAAAACATGCTTGCGAATCTTTCGCTGTTGGCGTTCTGGATCCTGCAGGAGGGCCAGTACGTCGGTTGGGACTTACGTCAGATGTGGGGTTCGATGGGCCTGATCGCGAAGATCGTGGTAGTGATCCTGTTTTTGCTGTCCGCGTGGTCGGTGGCCATCATGATTGAACGCGCGCTGCTGTACAGCGCCGCACGCAAACAGTCGCGCATCTTCATCCATCAGGTGAAGGGGGCGCTGCAGGAAGGCCGGCTCGACGAAGCCATCTCCATCGCCGAGCGGAACAAAAAGTCCCACATCGCCAAGGTGGTGGCCACCGGGCTGACCGAGTTTCAGGCAGCTTCGCAGCAGGTGCCTGAAGAAGAGGTCATCGAAGCGGCCCGCCGCGGCCTGGAACGTTCCGTGGCCATCGTGCATGCAGACATGAAGCGGGGACTGTCCGGGCTGGCCACGATCGGCTCGACCGCTCCATTCGTGGGTTTGTTCGGCACCGTGGTCGGGATCATCAACGCCTTCAAGGGCATCAGTGAGCAGAAGGCTGCCGGTCTTTCCGCGGTTGCCGGTGGTATCGCAGAAGCCCTGGTGGCCACCGCGCTCGGGCTGCTGGTCGCCATCCCTGCCGTGTGGGCCTACAACTACTTCACGAACAAGGTGGAGGCCTTCGACGTGGAGATGGACAACAGCTCGATGGAGCTGATCAACTACTTCATCACCCGGCGCGCGGGTCGCAAGTAAGCCAGCGGAGGAACGTCAGCCATGGCCTATAAACCACGAGCCCCGGGCGTGATGTCGCAGCCGAACGTGATTCCCATGGCCGACATCATGCTCGTGCTGCTGATCATCTTCATGGTGGTCACGCCGATGTTGCAGAAAGGCATCTCGGTGGATATGGCGCAGGTGCGCAATCCGCGAGAAATGCAAGAAGCCGACCGCGAAGATGCCGTGGTCATCGCCATCACCCGCGATCACCGCATCTACCTAGGCACCGACCCTCTCCCGGTGGATCAGATCACCGCGCGGGTCAGCGACCTGATGGCCAACAAACTGAACAAAGTCGTCTACATCCGCAGCGACGCCCGGGCCAAATACGGGGAAGTGGTTCGCGTGGTCGATGAAGTGCGCGCTGCTGGCGTCGACCAGCTCGGTCTGCTCACCGAAGAAGTCCCCAAGGGGCGACGGGAACGGACCGAAACCACCCCCGGCGGGGATTAACAGCCAGGGAGGCGAATCATGGGGATTCAAGTTGGCGAAAGCAAGGGCGGCGTGATGGTGGACATGAACGTCGTGCCCCTGATCGATGTGCTGCTGGTGCTGCTGATCATCTTCATGGTCATCACGCCGCTGACCCCGAAGGGACTGGAGGCACTGGTGCCGCAACCCAGTCCGCCGGGCGCGCAGGCCAGTGAAGAGCTGCTGGCCAAGACCATCGTCGTGCAGATTGGCGCGGATGGCTCGGTGAAAATCAACGAAGAGCCGTCGAGCTGGGAAAACCTCGGCCCGCGACTGGAGCAGATTTTCGCTCAGCGCGCCGAGCGCGTGGCCTTCGTCAAGGGCGATGAAAACGTCATCTTCGCCGAAGTGGCCCGCGCCATCGACATCATGCGGAGCTCCGGCATCGAGAAGGTCGGCCTCATCACAGCCAAGGTCGAAGCCGGACAATAGCTTCGAGCACACACGGATTCACTTTGGCAAACACGGCACCCGGCGGTAGAATCTCGCCGCCCGCATGCGGAGGTGGGTTGCCGGGGTCCGGCCCGGGTAGGCGCCCAGAACGCCGATACCACCGAGCCCACCAGAGCGCACCCCGGACGGGTGCCAGGTCAAGGAGAGCAGGAATGCAACGCAAACCTTCCCCTCGCGGACTGTTGATTTTCGTCGCGCTGCTGGCGCTGGTCGCCACCGGCTGCAACAAGCTGAAAGCACGCGACGAGCTGAACAAGGGTGTGGCGCAGTACAAAAGCGCCAAATTCGATCGAGCGATCGAGCACTTCCAGCGCGCCATCGAACTGGACCCCGAGCTGCTGAACGCACGCCTCTATCTGGCTACCGCGTACGCCAGCCAGTACATCCCCGGCGCCCCCTCGGAAGAAAACATCCGCATGGGCGAGCAGGCCGTCCGGGAGTTCGAAAAAGTGCTCGAAGTGGATCCGAACAACCTGAGCGCACTGGACGGAATCGGCTCCATTCTGTTCAACATGGGCGGCAATCCCTTCAAGCCCGAGTTGATGGAGCGTTCCAAACAGTTCCATATGAAACATATCCAGATCAAACCGGATGATCCGGAGCCGTACTACTGGGTCGGCGTAATCAACTGGACGCTGGCTTACCGCCAGAACAAAGAGCTGCGCGCCGAGTACAACCGGCGCAATCCCAATCGGCAGGTAAAAGACGTCGATCCGCTGCCCGTCAGCCTCCGGGAGCAGTTTGCCCGTTCACACGGCGCGATGGTCGACGAAGGTATCCGGCATCTGGAAAAGGCGATCGAGCTGAATCCGCAGTACGACGAGGCGATGGCGTACCTGAACCTGCTTTACCGCCAGAAGGCCGACCAGGTCACCTCGGAACAGGAACGCGAACAGTACATCGCCAAGGCCGAAGCCCTGGTGGACAAAGTGAAAGAAGTCCGCCAGATGAAAGAAGCTGCGGCACCGACGTCCTGAGCCGGCGTCTTGTTCCAAGCGACGGCGGGCGAGCCAACCGGCTCGCTCTTCGTTTTTTCGACCCGTGAACACTCCGCCCTCCCCTGCTAATTAATTTTCTGGCCACAACCCGTTTTGCGGGGCCGTGAGGCCGCCTAGAATGGAAGCGCATGGGGTTCTCCGGGCAAAGCGCGCGTCGTGCAGTGGCGTTGGCTCTGACGCTGGCCCTGCTGGCCGGCTGCAGCCGCGGTGAACGCACCGATCTGCGCCCGCTGGACGAAACTGGCATGGCCTTCAGCAGCCTGCAGACGCTGCGCGAGCTCAATGTGAGCAATGCGGAAGTGGCCGAGCTGGTCAAGCTGCGCCGTGCCGGTGTCTCGGATACCACCGCCATCGAACTGGTGCGCATCGCACGGAACCGTCAGCAGGAATTTGCCAGCGGCGATGCTGTGGCCGCGCTGATTCGCGCCGGTATGGGCGAAGAGGCCGTGCTGGAGCTGGCCCGACTGGACCGACTGGGGCTGGAGATAGGCGAAATGCAGGCGATGCGGCTGGCGGGTATCCCGGACGCCGTAATCGTAGCACAGGCGCGGCGCCGCGCACAGGGTGCTCCGGTGCTCTCCGGGCCTGCACTGGCGGCGATGCGCAATGCGGGCATCTCGGACTCAGCCCTGCTCGCGCTGGTCGAACGCGGCGTACCGGATTCTGCCGCGGAAGAAATTCTCCGGCTGCGGCGTCGCGGCGTCCGCGAAGTGGAAATTCTGCGCCGGTTCTAGCGGAATATCGAAAAGGGCAACGCAGAGTTATTCCACCGACCCGGCAGCACACGCCGCCGAAACCCACTTTCCGATTCTCGCTGCGTTTCGCGTTCCCGTGCCGCCCGGCAACGCAAAAGATTTTGACTGTCCCTTCCCAACAGGCTTTTCGGTAGAATCGCGGCATGCTGTCCGTATCGGTGCGGCTGTTTCCGCTCAGTGCGGTGTTGCTCTGGCAGATGAGCTGTGCGGTGCCGCTCGGACCCGGCTATCAGATTCGCCGCCAGGAAGTTACGCTGCACTATGCCCCGGCACGTCCCAGTTCAGTGCATGTGCAGGCGCAGTACGAACTGGAAAACACCGGCAATGCACCGCTGGCCACGCTGGCGTTCTCCTTGCCTGCCGCGGCAGCGGCTCCGGCCGGCCACCTGGTGGTTGCAGTCGAGGAACGCGTTGCCCGCCCGCAGCCCGAAGCTCTTCTGTCAGCCGAGCCAGGCTATCGCACCGCGCTGGCCATCGCATTTTCTCCACCATGGCCGCAGCGGGAAAGAATCCGCCTCCGCCTGGACTACGACCTGCCGCTTCCAGCCGAGGCCTTCCCTGCAGAGACGCCACGAGCCTTCTTGCTGGAATTCGCAGACTGGTTTGCAGAGCTGATTCCGCCCGATCGCGTGTTCGCCCGGGGCACCGAACGCGGTGAAACAGTGCACCTGCGCATCCGGGTTCCGACGGGATGGCGCGCACTCAGCTCGGGGAAGCCGAAAGGTAGCCGGTCGCACGGCGAGGCGATCGAGCACCGCTACGAGCTGACCCTCGACGATTTTGACCCGTTCGTGCTCATCGGCAGCTACCACGAGCAGCGCTTCCGCATCCACGGGCAGCGGATCGTTTTCTGGACCCTGAGCCGGCGGGAAGCGGCAGAACTTGCGACGTCAGCCGAAGAGGTGGCCGGGATTCTGGAATATCTCGAGCAGGCTCTGGGCCCACGCGAGAAGCGAGCTGCACCGGTCTGGGTGGCTGAGCTGCCCGGCACGCCTGTTCCGCCTCGCAGGGCAATGCCGCGTCCTGATTCTTTTGCCCGGGGAATATTGCTTGTGCCGGCTCGGGAGGGGTCTGCGGTGGCCGCAGAGAAGCACGGCGGAGCCATCGCACACACGCTGGCCACGCTGTGGCTGCACTGGCTCGCTACGCCGACAAACGAGCTGGGCGATGGCTGGGCGGCTTATCTTTCGTGCCTGGTTCGCGAGCACAGGCAGTCTGCCGTGCCGGACTGCTCGCCCGAAGCCCTGCTGCGCGCGCACCAGACGCAGACTGCTGCCGGGGCCACACGGGAGGCTGCGACCATCAAAGCCCACCTGCTCGCTCGAGCTCTCGAAGAGCGCCTGGGCCGCCCCGCGGTGCTGGCGGCGCTGCGGCAAATGCTGCAGGCGCGCCGCGGACAGACATGGAATGCGAACGACCTGCGCGCCGCGCTCGAGGCCGAAGCTCGTCAGGACCTGGGCGAATTTTTCCGCACCTGGCTCGGCCAGCACGGCCTCCCGGAAACGCTTCGCCAACCCGCAGTGCAGGGAAACCCCTCAGCCGTTCCGGGTCCATGACCTGCAGTGGCCGAGGCCGCTGAAGTTTCCCGAAACATCGGGCCCCGGTGTGGCTACGCGGCAGAAGAGGCGGCGCGGTCTCAGGCCAGGGCGACCAGTTCGATTTCTACGCGTGCCCCTCGGGGGAGCTCTTTCACCGCCACGGTGGCGCGTGCCGGCGGATTTTCGGAAAAGTAGCGAGCATAAACTTCGTTCATCGCTGCGAAATCGGCGATGTCCGCCAGATACACGGTCGTCTTCACCACGCGCTCGAGCGAGCTGCCGCTGGCTTCCACGATGCCTTTCAGGTTTTCGAGCACTCGCGTTGTTTGCTGCGCAATGTCGCCTTCGATCATCTGCCCGGTAGCCGGATCGAGCGGAATCTGTCCGGAAACGAACAGCAACCCGTTTGCACGAACGGCTTGCGCATAGGGGCCGATCGCTCGCGGCCCGCGGTCGGTCGTGATGATCTGCTTCATGAACCCTCCCGGAATGATACAGCTCCGCCGTGATGGCGGAGGCACAGTGTACCCGCCTGCATCGTCGTCGCACAGTCTAAAAATCGCTCCAGGCGCTCTGCATGAGCAGAAAACTTGCGTTTTCGATCTGACGCAGGCCCAGGCGGCTGGTTGATGCACTGGGAACGCCTGCGAGGACGGAGCCTTGCACTGCACCGTTGCTCGCTCTAGGCTACCGGTAAGAAGCCTTGGAGTACTCTATGCCGGAACTCGCCAACCAGTCCGGTCCTGTCCAGCGAGCTCCCCGGTATTCGCTGATTGCGGAGGCCAGTGTGGTGGACCTTGCTTCGGGCACGCAGCTCTACTGCCGCACCTACGACATCAGCGCATCGGGCTGTTATCTGGACACGATGAACCCCTTCCCCGGCGGCACGCGTGTGCAGGTCTCCATCCGGCACAACGGAGAGACCTTCGAAACCACGGGTGTGGTGGCCTACGCACAGCTCAACATGGGGATGGGAGTGCATTTCGAGCAGATCCATCCCGAGCAGCACGCCCGTCTGGAGCGCTGGCTGGCCGAGCTGAGCAGCGTTCCAAAAGTGTAGTCGCGGCGAGCTCGCCTCGCGGATGGCAGCGCGACGGAAGAGGGTCTTCTGCGTGCCAGAGAGCACTGTCGCATCCACTGCTGCAATCCACAGTCCCCGGTAACCACAACCATCCGGCCCACGTCTAGCTAGGCGAACGGGGGTGCATGCATCCGTTTTTCGCAGTGAAGTTCGGCGCCGCACGCCTCGTGCGGTGCCCCGCGACCCCGGCACTGAAACATCCTCATGTTTAAAGAAGGAGAGTTGCGATGAAAAGCTGGCTGACCAACTGGCTGCTCGTTTCGTTGTTGGGAGCGGCACTGCTGGGAGTCCCAGCCACAGCCACGGCGCAGGAGCCGCCGCAGGGAGAAACGCCGACCCGGCCGCTGCAGCGCCCCGGTGCGCGTGAGGCTTCCCAGGAGCCGAAACCCTACGACCAGGTCATCACGAAAGATGCGGTTTCTGACCCGGGTGTCTTCACCGTTCACCGCATCAAAGACAAGCTCTACTTCGAAATCCCGCCCGCCGAGCTGGGACAGGAATTTCTCTGGGTGAACCAGATCAAGCGAACCACTCCGGGGGTGGGTTACGGGGGCCAGGCGCTCGGCAACCGCATCGTGCGCTGGACGAAAAACGGCAACCGCATCCTGCTGCGCAGCGTGGTCTACGAGAGTGTGGCCGACCCGAATCATCCCGTCCGCCAAGCCGTGGAGGCAGCGCAGAACGAAACGATCATCATGGCGTTCGACATCGAAGCCTTCGGCCCGAACGGCTCGATGGTGATCGACGTCACCCCGCTGTTCACCACCGAAGTGGCTGAGCTCAGCGCGCGCGCCCGCCTCCGCGCGCGGGGGTTCGACCGCAGCCGTTCCTTCATCGAACGTGCGGTCAGCTTCCCGGAAAACATCAACGTGGAAGCCACCCACACCTACACCTCGCCGATCGACCAGCCCGCCGGGCCGCAGCCGCCGCAGCCCCCTTCTCCGTTCGGGGGACAGGGCATGCGTCCGGGCAGCGCCACCGTGCTGATGCATTACTCCATGGTGAAACTGCCGCAGGTGCCCATGAAGCCGCGGCTCTACGACCCGCGCGTGGGTTTCTTTTCCGTGCGTCAGCTCGACTACAGCCGTGAAGACCGCCACCGTGTGGTCGAGCGGCGGTACATCACCCGCTGGCGCCTGGAGAAAAAAGATCCCAACGCGGAACTCTCCGAGCCTGTCAAACCGATTGTCTTCTACATAGACCCGGCCACACCGCCGAAATGGCGTCCCTATCTGAAGCGGGGCGTCGAAAAATGGCAGAAAGCATTTGAAGCTGCGGGATTCAAGAATGCCATCCTGGCCAAAGATCCACCTTCGCCGCAGGAAGACCCGGACTGGAGTCCCGAAGACGCCCGCTACTCGGTGATTCGCTGGCTGCCCTCTACGATCGAAAACGCCTCCGGGCCGCACATCCACGACCCCCGCACCGGGGAAATCCTCGAGGCGGACATCCAGTTCTATCACAACGTGCAGAAGCTAGTCCGCGACTGGTACTTCGTGCAGGCGGGCCCGAATGACAAGCGCGCACAAAAACTTCCCATGCCGGACGAACTGATTGGCGTGCTGCTCGAATACGTCACCGCGCACGAGGTGGGCCACACGCTCGGGTTCCCGCACAATATGAAGGCCAGCTCCACCTACCCGTTCGAAAAGCTGCGCGACCGGGAATGGCTGCGCACGATGGGCCATACCCCCACGCTGATGGACTACTCGCGGTTCAACTACCTGGTCCAGCCCGAAGATGGCATCGACCCGGCGCTGCTGGTGCCGGAAATCGGCCCCTACGACATCTTCGCCGTAATGTGGGGCTACAAACCCATCCCCGAAGCCGCCACCCCGGACGACGAAAAGAAAACCCTGGACGCCTGGGCGCGGCAGCAAGATGAAAAACCCTGGCTGCGCTTCTCGACGGCCGGCTCGGCCGGCTCGGATCCGGGCGAGCTGACCGAAGCGGTCGGGGACGCCGACGCCATCGCCGCCACCCGCCTGGGCCTGGCCAACCTGCAGCGCGTGGCAGACATGCTGCTGTCGGCGACAACCGAGCCGGGCGAGCCCTACGACGAACTGGAAATCCTCTACGGACGCCTGCTGGGGCAGTGGGCGCTCGAGCTGAATCACGTCACCGCGCTGGTCGGCGGCTTCTACTCGCAGCAAAAGCATGCCGGCCAGGGCGATGGCATCCGCTTCACGCCGGTGCCCCGCGAACGACAGCTGGCCGCCGTGCGCTACCTGAACGAAGCTGCCTTTGCCACTCCCCGGTTCCTGATTCGTCCGGAAATTCTGCGCCGCATCGCGCCGACCGGTGCGCTGGAGAGCATCGGTCGCGCGCAGGTGCGGGTACTCACTTCGTTGCTCGCCGATGCACGGCTGCAACGCCTGGTCGAGCAGGAAGCGGTGGATGGGCCGACCGCCTATCGCCCCGTGGACTTCCTGGCCGATGTCCGCCGCGGCATCTGGAGCGAGCTGGATACCCCGGCTCCGCAGATCGACGCCTATCGCCGGAATCTGCAGCGGGCTTATCTCGACCTGGTCAACGAAAAACTGAACGGGCGGCAACCGGTCAACGACGATGCCCGCGCGCTCTACCGCGGCGAGCTGCGCGCGCTCGATCGAGCCCTGGCCGCAGCGATTCCCAAGACCAGCGACCGAAGCACCCGGCTGCACCTGCAGGATGCCCGCGACCAGATCGCTCGCATCCTGGATCCGAAGTTCGCTGCGCAGCAGCCGCAACAACCGCAGCGCAGCAGCTTCGGCGACGGCTTCGAAACCGACCCGGAACCGCTCGGCTGCTGGCCGGACTACTCCATCCCGATCGTGCGGGATGAAACGAATCGGTGAGGCAACTGGAGCCTTCATGACGCCAGACCTGCATCGGGTGGCCGGGAGAGGTTCCCGGCCACCCGATACTTGAGCCGTCGCTCGCTCTCGCTTATCATTCCCTCGACCTCTGCACGACGGTTGGAGCCCGGGAGTCTCCCGCGTCGATGCTGACACAGAAAATTGGCCAGGGCGGCCGATGGCTGCTGAACAAAATTGTGGACGCCATCGGTGCCACCGGTATCAACCCGAATGTGCTCACCTTTCTCGGCCTGGTGGGCAACATCGTCGCCGCGGTCTTCTTCGCCAGCAGCGAATTCCAACTGGCCGCCCTGTTCATCTTCCTCGCCGGCTTTCTGGATATGGCCGACGGGCAGGTGGCCCGGCGCATGGGCCGCGTGACGGCTTTCGGCGCCTTCTACGACTCCGTCTTCGACCGCTACTCGGACATGGCGCTGTACATCGGTCTCGTTGTGCACTACACGCGGATCGGCCGCGGCTTCTACGTGATTCTGGCCGCGGTGGCCATGGCCGGTTCCGTGATGGTCAGCTACACTCGCGCGCGCGCCGAGTCGCTGATTCCCTCGTGCAAGGTCGGCTTCATGGAACGTCCCGAACGGCTCGTGTTGCTGATTCTCGGCGGACTCTTCGATCGTATGGCGCCGGTGCTGTGGGTGATTGCAGTGCTTTCCACCTTGACGGTCATCCACCGCATCTACTACACCTGGCGCGAAACCAAGGCAGGACGCGTTCTGCCTACTGCGCGACCCTCTGTGTAGCTTCGAGAACGAACTCTGAATTTCTGTGCAGCTCGCTGAGTCGGGACGTGCGGCTATGAAAATTGCCATTCAGAGGAAATCACCCGGAGAGTACCTCGTTACGGTCGAAGAGGCGGGCAGTCGCACCACGCACCGCGTGCGCGTCGCACCCGACTACGCCCACAAACTCACCGCCGGCCGCGTCTCCGAAGAAGAGCTGGTGCGGCGTTCCTTCGAATTCCTGTTGGCCCGCGAGCCGAAAGAGCAAATCCTCGGCACATTCGACCTCAGGGTCATCGCCCGCTACTTCCCCGAATACGAACGAGAAATCCGCGAGGCCCTGGGGCTCTGAGGCCCACGGCTGCCGCAGACTCTCTGGAATCCGCAAAACCGGCTCCGCCGGTCGGCGCGCTCCAGGGAAGGTACCGTGCGCCGCAGCTCGATGGACAGATTGCGTCAGACGGAACTGGAAGGCATTCAATCCTGTGGCTGGGCCGTTGCGGGCTGCTCCCACCAGAAACGCTGTCGGGCTGGCTGCCGGCGCAGCCCCATATGGGCCTCGACGGGCGCGGAGATGATCCCATGGACGCGCTCGACAAGCGCCGGAATCTCTTCCTTCCGCAGACCCCGCGTTTCGATCGTGTCGTGCAAATAGACCGTGATTTTCGAAGGATACAGAATCCAGTCGCCCTTGCGGTTGAACTCAAACGAACCGACGATGCTCATCGGCACCAGCGGGTAGCCGAACTGCTGGGCCATGCGAAACGCCCCTTCGCGAAACGGCCCCACGCGGCCGTCCAGCGTGCGCCCGCCTTCGGGGAAAACAATGATGCTGATCCCGTCGTCCAGCGCGCGCCGCACGCGCTGATACATCCGCTTCAGATCCGCGGCGGTCGGCTGCTTCGGCACCGGAATATTGCCGAATCGCTTCATCATCCACCCGTAGGCCGGAATCTTGAAATGAGACTCCAGCTCCAGCCCGCGCACAAACTGCGGAATCGCCGAATACACCACAAAGGCGTCGAACAGATTCACGTGGTTGCACACGAACAGGCTGGTGCGTTGCGGATCGAAGCCGGGGGCGCGACGCACCTCGAACCGCACCCCCGCCAGCCGCAGGACATTGCGAAACAGCCACCGCTGCGGACGATCGTTCTTCCGCGGATCGACGAAGATCGCCAGCAGCACCAGCACCGAAGCCAGCACGCCGAAATGGAGGATGCTCACAGTCCACAGCACCAGCGCCCGCGCGGCGTACCACACCTTCTTCCAGCCGCGAATGTCGGTTCGCGGCACGGCTCGGGTTCGCACTGCGGCGGGCGTGGTCATCGTCAGGCTGCCTCCTCCGGCCTCTCCATCAGACCAGCACGTCCAGCGCGCGGGGGAGGACCTCCAGGCGCTCCAGTTGCAATCGCAGCGATTCTCCGTCCACCGTCACGTCCACCGGCCCATCCAGACGAAATTCGACCTGCCGGGTCTCGCTCCGTTCTGCCTGCGGGTGATAGATGTGCGTCCCGGTGAACAGCCGCGGCAAGTTCCACAGCAGCCGGAGCCGCCCGATGGGCCCCCAGCGGACGTACTCCAGCTTTCCATCGGCCGCATCGGCCAGCGGGGCCATCAGCATGTTCCCGCCGGTGAACCGGCTGTTGCTGAACGCTAGGAACAGGCAACGCCGCCGGTCAAATTCTGTTTCGCCCTCCCTGCGCACCGGAAACGCGCGCCGCCGCAGCCTCAGCAGACCCACCAGAACTCCCAGCAGATAGCCGGGGCGCCCGAAGGACTTGAAGCGGCGATTGACCAGTGCGGCGACGTCGGCTGCGAATCCCAGGCTCAGCACATTGATGTAGTAAAGCACGCCGGAAGCATACACCGCACGGATGACATCGCACGGACGGGTTCGCCCGGAAGCAATCGCGGCCAGCACGTGCCGGGTGGCATCCGCGCGTTCCGGCAGGAAATCGCGCAGGAACGAGTTGCCGGTGCCCAGCGGGAGCAGCCCGAGTGTGACCCGGCTGGAACAGGCCTCCGGAAACACGCCGTTCAGGATTTCAAACGCGGTGCCGTCGCCACCCACGGCCAGGAAGCGTCGCCGCCCCTGCGCGAATTCTTCGCGCGCGAGCTGCGAGGCATGGCCGGGCGCCGTGGTATAGGCGACGTCGAGCGGCACGCCGGCAGCCAGCAGTTGCTCTATCGCTCGCGCCGCCTGCCGGCCGCACCGTCCACCGCCCGCAGCGGGATTGACAATCGCCAGCAGGCGCTCGCTGCGCGCACCCGGGAAAACCGGCCCGGCCGCGGGCCCCACGGCTGCTGCGTTCATAACGGCACCACGGCGGAACGCTCCACGGCCGCACGAATTTCCGCGGCCAGGACGTCGCGTTTGATTTTCATCGAAACCGTGCGCGGGAAATCATGCGTCCAGACCAGGTAGCCGTGAACGCGTTTGTAATCCAGCAGGCGGCGGTTGCGCGCCGCCAGCTCGCGGTGCAGCGCTTCGCGGCCGGTTTGCTCTGGCTCCGGCTCCGGCCGCACCACGAGCACGAGCTGTTCGTCCCCCAGCGTGCGCGCCGGCCAGATGTAGTTTGCGGCAAAGATGCAGAACTCTTTCACAGGCAACCCCTCGAAAAACGCTTCTACATCCTCGGGGTAGATGTTTTTCCCGCCGGCAGTGACGATCATGTTTTTCTTGCGCCCGAACAGCCGCAGATGGCCATCCGGGTCCAGCCGCCCCAGATCGCCGGTGTAGAGCCAGCCGTCGCGGATGGTTTCCGCGGTGAGCTCCGGGTCATTCAGGTAATGCGACATCACATTCCGTCCGCGCACCGCCACTTCGCCGATGCCGTCGGCATCGGGATCGACAATGCGCACCTCGACGCCGGGCAGCGGCTGCCCCACCGTATCGGCCCGGAAGGGCTTTAGATTGTTCACAGTCACCGCCGTGCAGGCTTCGGTCAGACCGTAGCCATTGGCCACCGGGATGCCCAGGTCGTAGAAAAACTGCAGCGTCTGCGGATCGCTGAACGCGCCTCCCACGATGATGGCCCGCAGCTCGCCGCCGAAAGCGCGATGGATAGAGGGAAGCAGTCGCCGGCTGAGCCACGGCCGCGGGCGGTCGCGCGTCAGCGCACGGTTCAAACCGACCAGTCCTGCAAACAGCCGTCGCTGCAGCGGCGACAGCTCCTGCAGCCGCTGGCGGAGTCCTCGCTCCAGATTTTTCAGCACCATCGGCACCAAACTGACGTAGGTGATTCGGTAGGTCACGAACGCTTCGCGGACAAACTCCGGCCGCAGCGTGCGCAGATGCACCACCGCCGCGCCGCAGACAAACGGACCGATATATCCGACCATGAAGTCAATGGCATGGTTGGTCGGCAGAATCGAAAGGTAGCGCACACCGGGCCAGAACGGGTACCAGCGCGTCAGCGACCAGCACTGTTCCAGGTAGTTGTCGTGGGTGAGCACGCAGCCTTTGGGCCGGCCACCGGTTCCGGAGGAATACACAATGCAGGCCCAGTCTGACCGCCGACGCGGCCGGAACACCGGCTCCCGGCCGGCGCCCCGTGCCACGAACTCTTCCCAGCGCACTGCGCCGCACAGCTCCGCGTCGGCCGGCGCATCGGTCACCACCACGCACCGTGGACGGAAATCAGCAAACCCTTCGCTTCGGGTGATCTGCTGCCAGAGGAACCATTCGGTGATCAGATAGCGGGCCTGGCTGTGCGCCAGCAGCGCGAGCTGCTCGCGTCCGGTCAGCTTGTAGTCGAGCGGCACCAGCACGCCGCCCGAGGAATGAATCGCATAGGCCGCCAGCAACCACCGCGACTGGTTCGTCATGAGAATCGCAGCGCGGTTCGCCGGAGCGGTCGGATCGGGCTCGGCGCCCAAGCCGGCATCTTGCAACGCCCGCGCCAGCGGCTGTGCCTGTTCCCGAAACTGCCCGTAGGTGAGCCGGTGCCGTTCACGGCCCCGGTCGGATTCAATCAGGCAGACGTGGTTGCGGAACGTTTCCAGCGCATCCCGCAGCGCTTCCTGCAGCGACTGGTATTGCCTCAAATCCAGCATGCGCACAACCGCGCTGGGCGGAACTGAACACCTGCCCGCGAATGACACAAACGCAGAAAGTATACAAAGGTTGCGCGCCGGCAGAAACCTCAGGGGGCGAAACGGCTACAGTCGGGCCTGGATGCGGTCAGCCAGAGTGCGAAAATCGGTCACGCCCTGGAATTCGTAGTCGGGCAACTCCACGCCGAAGTGCTGCTCCAGGCGGGTGAGCAACTCGAGCGCCTGCAGGCTGTCCAGGCGGAGCGCTTTGAAAAAGTCGTCGTCGGGAGAAAGCTGCCCGCGCGGCACGCGAAAATGTTCTGCCGCCAAGTTCAGGATCTCTTCCAGGGTTTGTTCGACAGTGCGCATCGCTCAGTTGCAGGCACCCTCCGGCACCGCCTCGGGGGGTTGCCTCTCGGAACGTTCCCTCTGTTCATACACGACCTCATGCTGCCCTGGCAACCCCGCCGGGGAGAATCGAACCGGCGGAATCGGCACAACGACAGGTAGCGCGGTACCCCGCAGCTTTCTCTTCCGGCAGCGAAAACGAACTTGCACCGCGCCCTTCATCCGTTCCTGCTGGCAACGCTGCGCCTGGTTGCATTCGCGGCTCACGGCAGATAGGGCAGCGGGGCAGAAGATTCCACGAACTTGCGGAGGCCTTCCTCGACAGCGGGCCGGGCGAACAGCTCGCAGAAAATCGCGATTTCGCGCTGCAGCTCTTCGTAGGGAATCGGCTTGCTGAACTGTTTGGCCCTGCTCCGCGCGGCGGAATCAAATTTCGCGGCCTGCTGCGCGGTGGCGCGCGCCACCGCGAGCGCCTGGCCTTCGGCAGCCAGTTGCGCAACCAGCCCCACGGCGTGCGCACGCTGTGCGTTGATGCTGCGTCCGGTGAGCAGCAGGTCGCGCACCACAGCATTGCCGACGTCCCGCTTCAGCCGCGGGATGCCCCCGAAACCGGGAAGGATGCCCAGACGCAGCTCCGGGAAACAGAAGCGTGCCATCTTGTCGGCCACCATCACATCGCAGGCCAGCGCCAGCTCCAGACCGCCGCCGAAGCAGACCCCGTGCACAGCCGCAATCGTGGTCGCCGGCGCGGCATCCAGGCGGTTCAGCACGGCGTGGATGCGCTCGAGAAACTGGCGCACGCCGGCAACCCGCTGTTCAGCCGTCAATCCCCGCATGCGCCGATAGAGCTCGCGCAGGTCCGCGCCGGCGCTGAAGCCGCTGCGGAGCCGGCTGTAGAGAATCACCGCGCGCACATCGTTCTGCAGCGCATCCAGGGCAGCGACAAACTGTTCCAGCTCGGCCAGCAAGGCCGTGCCGATTTCATTCGCCGGCTCGCGATGCAGCGCCAGCTCGCAGACGCCGTCGGTTAACTGCCAGCTCAGCGACTGACCACGGAACTCGCGCATCGTGGCTGGATTATCCCCGAGCCCGCCGGCGCATGCAAGGAACGGCTCGCCGACCGGGGGCGCTCAAGGCCCATTGATTCCGTCTCCGCGGCTTGCTATGTTGGGGGATTAGGCTGGGCGCAGTGTGCCCGGCTGTAGGCGCTGCCGCCGTGGGGCCGCCGCTCGCAGCCGATGGCGAGTTGCCCGGCTCTGCCACCGAGGATCGCTGAATTCAGAACCGCCTATGGGCCTGCAGAGCATCGTCGTTCGCGGGGCGCGTCAGCACAATCTGAAAAACATCGACCTGGTAATCCCCCGCAACACGCTGACGGTGATTACCGGTCTGTCCGGCTCGGGGAAGTCCTCGCTGGCCTTTGACACCATCTATGCCGAGGGCCAGCGCCGCTACGTGGAAACCCTCTCGGCCTATGCGCGGCAGTTCCTCGACCAGATGGAGCGGCCGGAAGTGGATTCCGTCGAGGGTCTTTCCCCTGCGATCTCCATCGAGCAGCGCACCACGTCGCGTTCACCGCGCTCCACGGTGGGCACCATCACGGAAATCTACGACTATCTGCGGGTGCTGTTCAGCTCGGCCGGCATCCCGCACTGCCCGAGCTGCCGCAAGCCGATCACCCGGCAAACCACCGAACAGATCGTCCAAACCATCCGGCAGCTGAAGCCCGACGAACGCGTGATGATTCTGGCACCGATCGTCCGCGGCCGAAAAGGCGAATACCGCCGGGAACTGGAACGGCTGGCCCGCGCCGGCTTCGCTCGCGCCCGCGTGGATGGCGAGCTGCTGCCCCTCGACGAGCCCATCCGGCTCGACCGTCGCCGGAACCACACCATCGAAATCGTCGTGGACCGTCTGCGCGTCAGGCCCGGCATCGAAAAGCGGCTCGAGCACTCCATCGAAACCGCCCTGAAACTGACCGACGGCCTGGTCACCGTGGCCGTGATCGACGGTCCGGAGACCCTCTACTCGGCGAAGCTGGCCTGCCCGGACTGCGGCATCAGCGTGCCGCAGTTGGAGCCGCGTTCGTTCAGTTTCAACTCTCCCTACGGCGCCTGTCCCGAATGCCACGGTCTCGGCTCGCGGTACGATTTCGACCCCGCAAAAATCATCGTGGACTGGTCGAAGCCGTTGTTCGAAGGAGCGCTCGGCCCCGGCTCCGGTTCGGCCAACCTGCAGCGCACGCTTCAGCTCGCTGCCCACGCCTACGGCTTCGATCTGAACCAGCCGTTCGATTCACTGCCCCGGCGCGTGCAGAACCTGATTCTCTACGGCAATCCGCCCGCCAACGGCGGTGGGCGTGCGCTCCCCGGGCTGCGTTTCCCCGGGGTGATCCGCTACCTGGAACGCAGCCTCGAAGAAGCCTCCAGCGACAGCTACCGAGAATGGCTGATGCAGTACATGTCGCCCATCGAATGTACGGCGTGCCACGGCAAGCGGTTGCGCCCGGAAAGCTTGGCCGTGCGAGTGGGCAGCTACTCGATTGCGGATTTCGTTGCCCTGCCGATCAGCGCGGCGCGCCCGGCCGTGGAAGAGATCCGCCGACAGCTCACCCCCCGCCAGCTACAAATCGCCGGGCGCGTGCTCGAGGTCATTGCCGAACGGCTGGATTTTCTGCTCGCGGTCGGCCTGGGCTATCTGACCCTGGATCGTTCCGCCGCCACACTGTCCGGGGGAGAAGCGCAGCGCATCCGGCTGGCCACGCAGATCGGATCGAAACTGCGCGGCGTGCTCTATGTGCTCGACGAACCCTCGATCGGCCTGCACGCACGGGACAACGACCGTCTGCTCTGCACCCTGGCGCGCCTGCGCGACCTGGGCAACACCGTGCTCGTGGTCGAACACGACGAAGAAACCATCCGCCGCGCCGATTATGTGATCGACCTCGGCCCGGGCGCCGGCTCGGCCGGTGGGTACCTGGTTGCTGCGGGTACGCCGGCAGAAATCGCTGCCCATCCCGATTCGCTCACTGGACGCTACCTGGCCGGCACCGCAGAAATTCCCGTCCCGCGCCAGCGCCGCCCGGGCAACGGAGCCCTGCTGCGTGTTCTCGGCGCCCGCGCCAACAACCTGAAAAATATCGACGTCGCTTTCCCGCTGGGCACGCTGATTGTCGTGACCGGAGTCTCGGGCTCCGGCAAATCTACCCTGGTCGAAGATATCCTGTATCGCACCCTGGTCCAGAAACTTTATCGCGGACGCGCTCAGCCCGGCCCCTGCCGCGCCGTTCTCGGCACCGAACACCTGGACAAAGTCATCGAGATTGATCAGTCCCCTATCGGACGCACACCGCGGTCGAACCCGGCCACCTACACCGGTGTGTTCACGCCCATCCGAGAGCTGTTCGCCCGCCTGCCCGAATCCCGCGAGCGCGGCTACCGCCCCGGCCGCTTCAGCTTCAACGTCAAGGGCGGCCGCTGTGAAGCCTGTCAGGGCGATGGCCTGCGGCGTATCGAGATGAGCTTCCTGCCCGACGTCTACGTCACCTGTGAAATTTGTCGAGGCCGCCGCTACAACGCCGAAACCCTCGCCGTGCGCTACAAGGGACACTCGATTGCCGATGTGCTGGCGCTGCCGGTCACCGAAGCCCTCGCGCTGCTGGAATCGATCCCGCAAATCCAACAAAAGCTCGCCACGCTGGTCGAAGTCGGACTCGGCTACATCCAGCTCGGCCAGCCCGCCACCACGCTTTCCGGAGGAGAAGCCCAGCGCATGAAACTGGCACGCGAGCTTTCCAAACGCCAGACCGGACGCACCCTCTATATCCTCGACGAACCCACCACCGGCCTGCACTTCGAAGATGTGAAACGGCTGCTGGCGGTCCTGCACCGGCTCGTCGACCTGGGCAACACCGTCATCGTGATCGAGCACCACCTCGACGTCATCAAGCAGGCGGACTGGATCGTGGACCTGGGTCCCGAAGGGGGCGAAGCCGGTGGCCGCGTCGTCGCGCAAGGCACACCAGAACAGGTGGCCCGCGTGAAAGGTTCCTACACCGGCCAGGCGCTGGCTCGAATTTTGCGCAATGGCTCGTGTCGCCAGTAATACCAATCTGCTTTCGACTTCGAGCCGATTGGCGAAGCCGAAATCTTCGATTCAAGGAAAAAGATATAGCTTATATGACGAAAATTATCTTAGTATGACAAACTAAATTTTTAAATTTTAATAAGTCTTTTAAAAAGAATGATTTATGAGTATTTTTTACTTTTATAGACTTGACAAACACCAACAAATTTTGTATAAGAAAGCTGCGATCGGCAGGGAGTCAGCCATAGGCGCCCTGCCGAGCATGCCCCTTCTCTGTGGGCAGTAAAACGCTTACGGAAAAGGAGGTGTGTCTATGACCAGCTTGATGTTGCGTGATCCCTTCTTCAGCGATCTGTTCGACTTCCGTCGGGATTTCGATGAATTCTTCAATCGGATTTTCGGCACCCTGAACTGGCCGTGGACGAGCGAGCGTCCGGCGCTGACCGCTGGGACCTTCGCCTTCTCGCCGGCGATCGAGTCCTATGTGGATCGTGAAGCACGGCGGTTCATCTGCCGTGTGATGCTGCCGGGCGTGGATCCGAACGATGTGAACATTCAGGTGCAGGGCAACACGCTGACCATTTCCGGTGAGCGGAAGCTGCATCGTGAAGAGAAGGATGTGGATTACCTGCACCGGGAGACCGTCTACGGCAGCTTCACCCGGACGCTGACGCTGCCGGAGGGTGTCGAAGCCGACAAGCTGACCGCCGAGTACCGCAACGGCGTGCTGGAGATTTCGGCACCGGTCAGCTCGGCGGCTCTGCCGCGGCGAATTGAAATCAAGGGCGCTGCAAAAGTGAAAGAGATTGCCGCCTAAGCCTTCACGCGCCGCGGACACACCTCAGCCCGTCCCGTCGGTTCCGCCGACGGGGCGGGCTCGTTGTTTTTCGAGCCCGGCGCTGTAGCTTGCCCGTTGCGAGTGCCTTCGGGTAAAGTGCTGAATTTCGATGAGCAGCATCTACCGGATCCGCCCGCTGGACTTCGGCCCGGTGCGCACCTACCCGCTGGCCCGGCGCAAGAGCAAAGTCAGCGTGCGCGACTTCGCCCGGCCGCTGAGTTCGACCACGCCGCGCACCCGACGCCGCACCACCCTCCGCGACTTCTTCGACACGTGGCCGCACATTCTGGCGGCCCGGGAGTTCCGGGCCCTTGTGGCTGCGGTGCAACTGGCGCGCGCAAGACGCCGGACCATCCTGTGGGGCATCGGCGGGCACGTCATCAAAGTCGGTCTGGCCCCGCTGCTGATCGACCTGCTGCATCGCGGCTTCGTCTCCGGCATCGCGATGACCGGAGCCGCCCTGATCCATGACTTCGAAATCGCCCTGGTCGGCAACACGAGCGAAGACGTAGACGCCGTGCTCGGCCGCGGCCAGTTCGGCATGGCGGAAGAAACCGGCTTATGGCTGAACGAAATGGCGGTGGGCGCTGCGCGCAGCGGCATCGGCCTGGGCGAGGCGGCGGGGCGATTGCTGTCCCATGCGCGGCTGGGTGCCCGGTATGCGGACAGAAGTGTGCTGATCGCTGCCTATCGTGCGCGAATTCCGGTCACCGTGCATCTGGCCATCGGCACCGACATCCCGCACATGCACCGCGCCGCCGACGGCGCCGCGTTGGGCGCAGCCAGCCACTACGACTTCCGTCTGTTCTGTGCGCTGGTTCAGCGGATGCATCCCGGCGGGGTCTACCTGAACTGGGGCTCGGCGGTCCTGCTGCCGGAAGTGTTCCTCAAAGCGGTCTCGGTTGTCCGCAACCTGGGCACCCGACTGGAACCGATCACCACGGCAAATTTCGATTTCATCCAGCACTATCGACCGTTGACCAATGTTGTTCGCCGCCCAACGACGGGCCGGGGCTCCTGCGGATACGCGCTGACCGGACATCATGAAATTCTGTTTCCGCTGTTCGCCGCGGCCCTGCTGGAGATGAAACCGTAACTGCCCGAGCCAGACCTATGCCGGAACCCGAACACATCTCAGGAAATCCGCAGTCGGCGGAGGGAGAAGCCCCCGGGCTGCGCGTGCCGCCACCGGACCCCTACGCCCATCTGCCCGAGGATCTCCGGGTGCCCTGGGGCTGGGTGGATTTGCTGGGCTTGCTGGCCATCTTCGTCGTGGCCATCCTGGTCAGCAGTCTGGCGGTGGGCGCGGGACTGGCACTGGTGGCCCACGCGCGGAACATCGACCCGCAACAGCTCTTCAGCCAGCCGAACGTGCGGACACTGGTGCTGGCGCTGCAGCAAACCATGACTTTTGCGCTGTTGTTTGCGTATCTGTTCGTCCGCGTCCGGGCTGCCGGTGCGAATTCGTTCTGGCGCACGCTCGGATGGCGAGGCGTTGCGCTCGGCGAGGGCTCCCGGCCCGCCATTTACTTGCTCAGCCTGTTCGGGGGCGCTGTGCTGGCGACGCTGGTCCAGTTTGCCTCGCTGCTGTACCGGCCGGAGACCCCGCCGCCCATCGAACAGTTCTTTCGCACCCGCGAAAGCATTTTCCTCACCATGGGCCTCGCCATCGGGCTCGCCCCGCTGGTCGAAGAAACCATTTTCCGCGGTTTTCTCTACCCCGTGCTGGCCCGAGGGCTCGGCATCCGCGCGGGCGTGCTGCTCACCGGCACGCTGTTCGGGCTGACTCATGCGGCGCAACTGTGGGGGGCGTGGTGGCAGATTCTCCTGCTGATGCTGGTGGGCATTGCGTTCACCACGCTCCGCGCTGTTGCCGGCAGTGTGACGCCGGCGTATTTTGCCCATCTGGGATACAACAGCGCGCTGTTTGTGCATTTCTATGCCGCCACGGACGGCTTCCGCAACCTCCCGGCTCCGCTGTAGCTTCGTTCTCTGGCGGGAACGCCGCGTGCAGCGCCGGCCGGTGGCGCGACGGCGCGGGCCGAATGGATTGCGGTAGAATGCAGGGCGAGTGAAGGCGTGACCCGTGCGCGTTGTGCAGCCCATCGAGTGGACGGATGCCGGGGTAGTGATGCTGGATCAGCGTCGCCTGCCCACCGAAGTTGTCCGCTACACGTACACCGACTATCGCGACGTCGCGCGCGCGATTGCGGACATGGTGATTCGCGGCGCTCCGGCCATCGGCGTAGCCGCAGCGATGGGCGTTGCGCTCGGCGTGCTCCATTCGCGGGCGCAGACGCCGGAAGAGCTCCGTGCGGAATACGAAATCATCCATCGCACGCTGGCTGCTACGCGACCCACAGCGGTAGACCTGTTCTGGGCGCTGGACCGCATGAAACAACGCTTCGAAGCGCTGCTGGCCGAATCTGCGCCGCTCGAGCGCATCCGGCAAGAGTTGATCCGCGAGGCGCAGCAGATTCACGCCGAAAAACGGGCCATCGATGAAGCCATCGGACGCTTCGGCGCTCAGTTGCTGCCGCACGAAGGCAAGGTCATGACCCAGTGCAATGCCGGTGCGCTGGCCACCGGCGGCATCGGCACGGCGCTGGGCATCATCCGCATGGCGGTCGCCGAAGGTCGGCGACTGCACGTGCTCGTGCCGGAGACGCGTCCCTACCTGCAGGGTGCTCGCCTGACGGCCTGGGAGCTGCAGCAGGACGGCATCCCGCTGACCCTGATCACTGACAACATGGTCGGACACATGCTGCGGTCCGCTCAGGTGTGCGCCATTGTGACGGGTGCCGACCGCGTGGCGGCCAATGGCGACACCGCGAACAAAATCGGCACCTACCAGATGGCCGTGCTCGCGCACGAACATGGCGTGCCGTTCTATGTCGCCGCTCCGTTGTCCACGCTCGACCTGACGATCCCCTCCGGGGACCACATCCCGATCGAACAGCGCCGGCCCGAAGAGGTAACCCATCTGGCCGGCGTGCGCATCGCTCCCGATGTGCCGGTGGCCAATCCGGCGTTCGACGTCACTCCGGCGCGCCTGATCACCGCGATTGTGACCGAACGGGGCATCGCACGCCCACCCTATGAAGAATCTCTGCGCAGGCTGGCCGCGGAAGCATCGTCGGTCTCTCCCGGATCGGCGTGCACGCCGCCGGCAAGAGCGGTAGAATAAAACGCTGACTTCAAACCGGGAGAACGCCTCCGCCGCAAACGCGCCACCGGAACCGCAGACGATCATTCCGGTCTCTGGCGCGAACATGCAGCACGAGAGAAAAACCAGCAGTTTCTTGCATCACTGACCGGATGTTCGAGGAGAGATTCCATGCTCGATGCCAGACTCCTTCATTCTCTTCCGCAGTTGCCCCAGCCGATCCTGACCGCGTATCTGGATACCAATCCGGCCAACCCGCGGAATCAGGGACACCCGCCCGGTGCGCTGATCTGGCTGAAATCGCGTGCCCGGGTGCTGCGCAGTCGCATCCCCAAAGCCGAACAAAAACTCTTTCAGGAACAGGTGCGTCGTGTCGAAGAGCTGCTGCGCAATCAGCCTCCGCGGGAGCGCGGCTTGGTCGTCTTTGCCGGACCGGAGACCTGGCAGGTGATTCCTCTGCAGGTCGACGTCGAGGACGAGCTGCATTGGGGACGGCCGTCGTTCACCCAACTGCTCTGGCTGCTCGATGAGCACCAGCCGTGCGGCGCGGCGCTGGTGGACCGCAGCGGAGCGCGCTTCTACAAATTCTGGATGGGCTTCGCCGAAGAGCAGGAAAAACTCCGCTTCCAGCTCGACCTCGCCGAATGGCGGAAGAAATATCTGGTCCCACCCGCGCATCCCGGAGTGCAGAAGACGCGCGGCTCCCAGCGAGACGTCTTCGAGCAGCGTGTGGAAGCGCAGCTGGAAAAGTTCTACAAGGAAACGGCCAACCGGATCCAGCAGTGGGCCAACGAAGAAAAACTGATCCCGGTGGTCGTGGCCGGCCCGCAGGGCGCGGTGGACTCCGTCTGGAACGAACTGCCCGGAAATTTTCAGGAGCGCTGCCTGCTGATTCGGGCTGACCTGTCTCACCTCGCCCCGGCGGACCTGGCCGTGCGCCTGGAACAGGAAATCAAGGCCTGGAAGCGGGATCGCGAGCAGCAGATGGTGGAACGGCTGCTCGCCAATCCCAACGGGACCCGCGCCGTCGTCGGCCCCGACGAAACCCTCCGCCGCATCCAGGAAGGTATGGCACGCGAGCTGGTGGTGGTGCGCGGACTCGGCGGGCGACTCCGTCAGTGCCAGAACTGCCTCTGGGTAGACCGTTCCGCCGATCGCATCTGCCCTGCCTGTGGCGGCGAACGCCGGCTGGTGCCGCTGCGGGCTGTACTGCCGGAACTGGCGCGCCGCTACAATGTGCACGTAGAAGTCATCGCCGGCGAGGCGGCCAGAAAGTTGCGCGAGTTCGGCGGATTAGCCGCGTGGCTCCGCTAGCCGTTCCCGCCTCGGCCTTCGTCCGGCTCACTGCGCGACGTCCGGCGCTTGGCCAGCCGGCACGCGCACCCAGCGAGCCACGTTGTTCAGCGGCAAGCGAATCTGCTGAATCTCTCCGAGCAGGCGGTGGGTGCTGCGGCTCAGAAAGACAGTGCCCACCGTTTCTCCGGGTTCGATTTCCATATCTTCCTTGTTGTCCAGTTTGCATGTGCCGTCCTTCGTGACCACTTCCATTTCTTTGATCTTTGCTTTCCGGCCCAGGGCCGGAGTGGTTTCCACCAGGGCGACAAGTTCATAGCCGGCCGGTGCGCTGGCCCGAGCCGGATACACACGCAGGCACACAGTCATGCCTGTGTGCGCAGTCTTGCACGGCAACAAGCACGCTGGCAGGGAGTAAGAATTGCGATGGGCGAGGGAAGACGCAGTCAGAGTTCTGAAAATCGCTCCGCGGCTAGCGCGAGGATTCGACAGGATAGTTCTTGGCCGTCCACTCGCGCCAGCCACCGTCCATGGACACGACGTTCGTGTAGCCCATGCGTTGCAGATTCTCGGCGGCCAGCGCGGAACGGAACCCGCCGCCACAGTAGAGGACGATTTCCGCGTTCTTGTCCGGGATGGTTTTTTCGATGTCGCGCTCGATGATGCCCTTGCACAGGTGGATGGCGCCCGGCAGATGTCCCTGCCTCCACTCGCTTTCTTCGCGCGTATCCACCAGGTAGAACGAGTGGCCGTTGTCGAGCCGGCGCTTCACCTCGTCCACCGTGGTTTCCTTGATGCGTTGCTTGGCTTCCTGCACCAGTTTCAAAAAGCCGGGCGCATGCTGCATAGCTCACTCTCCTGTTTCGGAGTCCACCGCGCGCAAGCCTACCACAGGGTTCCTGGACAGGCAAATGTGCGGCTGCGGGCGATCGCGGCGCTCGCCGGGCTTTGCCGAAGGAATCAGTTGTTGTCTGTCTTCTTGGCCAGCGAACGGATGTAATTGATCAGGTGCCACATCTGCCGGTCGCGCATCCGGCCTTCCTGTCCCGGCATTTTCCCTTTGCCTTTCCGCAAAATGTAGAACAGTTCCCCGTCGGTGAAATCTTTCAGGGCCTTGGGGTCGCTGTAATCGCGCAGGGTAAGTTGCATGGTGGTGGCCAGCTCGGTTTTCCCGCTGCCGTCGACTCCGTGGCAGAGCGCGCACTGCGTTTCATAGAGGCGCCTGCCCTGCGCCAGGGAGACTTCGTCGGGCTTCACCGGGTTTTCGCGTTTGGCTTCTTCGGGCGGAATGACGAAGGCCGGCTCGGGCGGGGGCTGTTCCGGAGCAGGCTGCTGGGATTGCGGCTTCGGTTCCTGTGCCATGGCCATCCCCGCAAGCAAGACCAACGCGATCAGGGGCATCCCCGAAGGGTTTCTCATGGTTGCCTCCTTGCCGCCTGAGTGCTCCTGAATCCATGAACGTGGGCGGGCGTGCGCTGCGATTGTACTCCTTCCGGCCGCCGGTGTCCCCGTTCTGATTCATTCTAGGTCGCGCCAGTTCCGTCCGGCCTTCAGGTCCACCACCAGAGGTACGGTCAGCGGCCCGGCAAACGTTTCCACGTTCTCCATGGCAGGACGCACCATGGCCCGGAGCCGGTCCAGCTCCGTTTCGGGCACTTCGAACAACAGCTCGTCGTGCACCTGCAGAATCATGCGCGCGCGGAAACGCTCCTGTTGCAGCCGGCGGTCAATGTCGATCATGGCCAGTTTGATGAGGTCGGCAGCGGTACCCTGCAGCGGCGTGTTCAGCGCCGTGCGCTCGGCAAAGCCGCGCAGCGCATTCTGCTGGGCCAGGATTTCCGGAATCGGCCGGATGCGTCCGAACAGAGTGCGGGTCTGCTGCGTGCGGCGCACCTCGTCCAGCTGGGCATCCAGCCAGCGCTTCACGCCCGGGTAGCGCTCGAAATATGCAGCGATAAACTGCCGGGCCTCGCCGGGTTCAATGCCCAGTTGCTGGGCCAGGCCGAAGGCCGAGACGCCGTAGAGGATGCCGAAGTTGATGACCTTGGCGATGCGCCGATGCTCGGGGGTCTGCAGGGCCGGGGGCACGCCGAACACCTCGGCCGCCGTGCGCGCGTGGATGTCCTCGCCTTTCCGGAAGGCTTCCAGCAGCACGGGATCCTGCGAGAAGTGCGCCAGCAACCGCAGCTCGATCTGCGAATAATCCGCCGAAAGCAGCAACCAGCCCGGCTCGGCAGCGAACGCGGCGCGGATCTCGCGTCCCAGTTCAGTGCGCACCGGAATGTTCTGCAGGTTGGGGTTGGACGAACTGAGCCGGCCCGTGGCGGTGCCCGTCTGGGAAAACCGTGTGTGCAGCCGGCCGGTTTCCGGATGGATCAGCCGCGGCAGTGCGTCCACATAGGTGGACTTCAGCTTCGCTACTTCCCGGTATTCCAGAACGGCGCGCGGCAGCGGATGCTTCGCGGCCAGCTCTTCGAGCACATCGGCGGCGGTGGAGCGACCGCGGGTACGCGTGCGGCGCGGTACGGGCAGGTTCAGCTTGTCGTAGAGGATTTCCGCCAGCTGCTGCGGCGAATTGATGTTGAATTCCTGTCCGGCGAGCTCGAAGACCTTTCGCTCCAGCCGCACCAGCTCTTCTTCCATGCGCACAGCGAGCTGGCCGAGCGCCTCCGGATCGACGCGCACACCGGCACGCTCCATGCGGGCGAGCACCGGCGCCAGCGGCAGATCAATTTTCTCGTAGACGGCCAGCAGCCCGCGGGCTTCGACTTCGGCGCGCAACAGCGGGGCCAGCCGCAACAGATAGTCCGCATGTTCGCCGGGCGCACCGCTCAGAGCCGTGTTGAACTGCCGCAGGACCACATCGCTCAGGCCGTGCTGGGCCGTGGTCGGCCGGAGCAGGTAGGAGTAGAGCATCGTGGCGTGCCGGATGCCCTCGACCGGCCCCAGCAGCAGCTCCGCCAGTTTCGGGTCGTGGACCACCTTCGGACGGGCAGCATCGTTCAGCCACGGCCGCAACGCATCGCGCAGGGCGCTCTGCTCGTCCAGCCAGGCTGTGCACACGCGCCCGGGCTCGACGGCAATTTCCACGGCAGCCAAACGGCTGCCAAACCCACCCTCTTCTCCTTCGCGCAGGTCGAGCGCGAGCCAGAGCGCCGCTTCCTGTCCCGGCGGAATCGCGCTCAGGCACGCCTCCAGCTCAGCGGCCGAACGGATTTGCCGGTATTGACTCTCCTGGACGTTCGACGCAGCAGGAGCCACCAGCTCGCGCAGCAGCGACGCAAACCCGAGCTCCGCATAGAGCGCACGCAACGCTTCCAGGTCGGGCGGCTGCCGGCGCAGCTTCTCGAGCTCCAGTGGCACCGGGATGTCGGTGGCAATCTGCGCCAGCCGCTTCGACAACAGCACCGCTTCCCGACTGTTCTCCAGCGCCTGGCGATACCGCCTGTTTTCGACTTCCGCAGCATGTTCCAGGGCGGCTTCGGCGGACCCGAAGCGGCGGATCAGTTCCCGCGCACCCTTTTCGCCAATGCCCTTCGCCCCGGGGATGTTGTCGATCGCATCGCCCATCAGCGCCATCACGTCGGCGACTTTCTCCGGCGGGACACCCAGCAACTCCTCCACCTTCCGCTCATCCACGAGCAGGTCGTTTTTTGTCGGGATCAGCACGCGCACCGCACCCGCACCGCTGGCCGTACCGGAGCGCACCAGTTGCAGCATATCCTTGTCGCTGGTGACGATGACCACTTCCAGTCCCTGCTGAGCCGCTTGCCGCGCGAGGGTACCGATGACGTCGTCAGCCTCGTAGCCGGCGTACTCCAGAATCGGGAGCCGCATCGCTTCGCACAAACGCCGCACATACGGCAGTTGCTGCGCCAGGTCCTCGGGCATCTCCGGCCGCTGGGCCTTGTAAGCCTCGTAGAGCTGGTCCCGGAAGGTCGGGGCTGCAACGTCCATCACCACACCGATGTAGTCCGGAGCCTGCTCGCGCAACAGCCGGCGCAGCATGTTCGCGAACACGTAGGGCACCTTGGTGGGCATCCCCGAGGGGCTGCGCAACCGCTCCATGGGAGCGTGATAGGCGCGAAAGATGTAGCCCATCGCGTCGATCAGGAACAGCCGCTTGGCTTTTTCGTCGGTCATCGTTCGCTCTGTGCGGTGATACCGGTGCCGCGGACACTATAACAGGATTGCCGCAAGCCGCCACCGGGCAGCACCGGCATCAGCCCGTTCGCCGGTCCGGTTTTCCTTTTCCGACTTTTTCGGCCATGGTACGCTTCTACCGACCCGGGCAACGGAGATTTGTCCGGAACGACACGCACGAGCCTTTCGAAGACCCAGGCAGCGCCCTCACGCGGCCGATTCGCTCAAAGGGAGGACGGGCGGTGGCGACTCCTGCAATCCGGTTCGAGCCCGGTGCCGTCGAGGCCGAGGTTCGTGCCACGCTGCGCGCGCTGCTGGAAGAGCTGGGCAGCCCGACCGCGGAAACGCTGGCGCAGCCGGGTACGCCCGTCGCCGAACTGCATCTGGAACGCGACCTCGGGCTGGGCAGCCTGGAGCGCGTCGAGCTCCTGCTTCGACTTGGCCAGGCCTTCCAGACGCAGCTGCCGGAACGCACCTTGGCGGAGGCAGAGACGGTCGGGGACATTGTCGCCACGGTGCTGGCGCAGGTGAATGGGCGTACCGAAGCGGCGGAAACTGCAGCGGAGCAGGCCGGCACAGAAGCCGCTGCGGAGCTGGCTCCGCCGGCCCGTGCGCTACCCTGGCCAGTGCTCCCCGCACGCGGCATTCGCACGCTTCGTCCCCCTGAGCAGGCGGAAACCCTGCTCGAAGTGCTCTGGCACCGGGGCACACAGCCCGCCACCGCTGCGGCACCGCACCTTTACCTGTATGAAGAGGGCGGGCCGGAGGCCTCCAGCCATGCCGCGCGCGTAATTTCGAATGGCGAATTGCTCGCGCGGGCTGCTGCCGTTGCCCTGTCCTTGCAGCAGCGCCGGTTGCGGGCAGCGGACCGCGTGGCGCTCATGCTGCCCACCAGCGCCGACTTTTTCTTCTGCTTCCTGGGCGTGATGCTGGCGGGCGGCATTCCGGTGCCCATCTATCCTCCTTTCCGCGCCGACCGCATCGAGGAATACGCCGCGCGGCAGGCGGCCATCCTGCGGAACGCCGAAGTTCGCTGGCTCATCACCTTTGCCCGTGCCGCCCGCCTGGCTCACCTGCTGAAACCGCACGTGCCCTCGCTCGAAGCGGTGCTCACCGCAAACCAGCTCACCGCTCAAACGGCAGACGCCACCGCAGTCGCACCGGTGCGCGCGGTGCGCGGGGAAGACCTGGCGTTCCTGCAATACACCTCGGGTTCGACCGGCCATCCCAAAGGAGTCATGCTCACCCATGCCAATCTGCTGGCGAACATCCGCGCCATCTGCGAAGCGGTAGGGCTCCAACCCGACGATGTCGGCGTCAGTTGGTTGCCGCTCTACCACGACATGGGGCTGATCGGCACCTGGCTGCTCCCGCTCTATGCCGGCATTCCCACGGTGGTGATGTCGCCGCTGGCTTTCCTGACCCGACCTGCACGCTGGCTGTGGGCACTGCACCATCACCGCGGCACATTGACCGCGGCGCCGAACTTCGCCTTCGAGCTCTGCGCGCGCAAGCTGGACGAGCGCGAACTGGCCGGGCTCGATCTCCGCCACGTGCGCGCGGCACTGAACGGTGCCGAACCTGTTCATCCGGGAACCCTGCAACGCTTCACCGAGCGTTTCGCTCCCTACGGCTGGCGACACGAGATGCATCTGCCGGTCTACGGCCTGGCCGAAGCGACGCTCGCGGTCACCATTCCCCCGCTGGGGCGCCCGCCGGTGCTGGACCACATCGAGCGCGAGACGTTCCAGCGCACCGGCCGCGCCGTTCCCGCTGCTCCGTCCAGCACCGCCCGCGTGCTGACCCTAGTCAGTTGCGGCCGCCCGATTCCGCGGCACGAAGTCCGCATCGTGGATGACCGCGGCCAGGAGCTCCCGGAGCGAATCGAAGGGCGGCTCTGGTTCCGCGGACCCTCGGCCACCCAGGGATATTTCCGCAACCTCTCGGCCACGCTGGAAATGGTCCGGGAAGACGGCTGGCTGGATTCGGGCGACCGCGCCTACCGCGTCGGCGACGAAATTTTCATCACCGGCCGCGCCAAAGACGTGATCATCAAGGCCGGACGAAACATCACGCCGCAGGAAATCGAGGAACTGGTCGGCGAAGTGGCCGGCGTGCGTCCGGGCTGTGTCGTCGCCTTCGGCATCCCGGACGAACGCTCGGGCACCGAGCGGTTGGTCATCGCCGCCGAGGTTCGCCCGGAATACCTGCACCAGCGTGCGCAACTGGCCGCCCGCATCAGCCATCGCGTTGCCGAAGCCCTTGGCCTGCCGCCGGACCATATCGAGTTGTTGCCGCCGCAGACCATTCCCAAAACCTCCAGCGGGAAACTCCGTCGCAGCGAAACCAAGCAGCTCTACCTGAGCGGCCGGCTGGAGGCCGCCCGCCCGCCGGTCTGGTGGCAGGTGGCCCGGCTGACGCTGAGCGGCGCCGCGCGCGCATTCCTGCGCGCTGCCCGGCAGGCGCTCGTGCGCCTCTACGGCATCTATGCCCTGCTGATGTTCGTCCTCTGGCTGCTGCCCACCTGGGCGGTCATGCGACTGCTGCCGACGCGCCGCGCCGTGGTGCTGTTCACTTCGCGCCTCTCCCGCCTGTATTTTCGGCTGGTCGGGATTCCCATCCGCCTGCATGGGTTCGAACACCTGCAGCGACATCCGAATTCGGTGCTGGTGGCCAATCACACCAGCTACTTCGATGTTTTGGTCTTGATGGCCGCCCTGCCCGTGGAATTCCGCTTTGTCTCGAAAATCGAGGTAGCTTCGATGCCGCTGATCGGCGACTTCCTGCGTCGCCGGGGCGATTTTGCGTTCGACCGCAGCGACCGTCAGCAGCGTCTGCGCCAAGCAGAAGAAGTCGAACGCTCTCTGCGCGCAGGTGACTCCGTGCTGGTCTTTCCCGAAGGGACCTTCACGCCGCACGACGGTGTACGACCGTTTCAACTGGGTGCGTTCAAAGCCGCGGTGGCTACCGGAAGGCCTGTCCTCCCCGTGGCGCTGCGCGGCGTGCGCGCAATCCTTCGCGACGAGACGATCCTTCCCCGGCCCGGAGCCGTTACCATAACCATCCTGCCGCCGATTTTTCCGGAACCGAGCGCCGACCCGCGCGAACACTGGCGCGAAATCATCCGCCTGCGCGACCAGACGCGCACCTCCCTGGCCCCCCACACCGGCGAACCCCTGCTTTGAGGTGCCGCGCCCGGGGCTCTGTTACATCTTTCGCATCCCGGACAACCCGCTCACCAACGCCCCGCGCCCATTTGCCATCACAATAGAAGCCCGGCTCGCGGGCCGCGCCTTGCTGCCGCCCGCATATTTCCACAACCATGAGGTGCTGTATGCGAAGACTGGTGCTTCTGCTCGGACTGTGTGCCGTAACGGCCTTGCCGGCGGCAGCTCAGCAAACAGAGCTGTTCGCAGGCTATTCCTACCTGCGATTGAGCAACGGAACCGACGTCAACCTGAACGGATGGAACGCGGCTGTCGAACGGGAACTGGTCGGCTGGTTTGGTATCGTCGCCGACATCAGCGGACACTACGGCTCGCCCGGCGGCGTGAGCGTGAACACCCTGCAGGCGCTGTTCGGCCCGCGGCTGAAAGTGGATACGGGACTGTTCGAGCCGTTCGTGCACGTTCTGTTTGGCGCGGCCCGGGGCAGCGCTGGCGTGTTCGGTTCTACCAGTTCTGACGTTGCCCTCGGTGTCGCCGTTGGCGGCGGCCTGGACATTGGCGTCGGGCCGGTGGCCTGGCGCGCCGTGCAGGTCGACTACCTGCGCACGGAGTTGTTTGGCGCCACACAAAACAACACCCGCGTCGCCACCGGCGTCGTGCTGCGCTTCTAGCCTGCAGCCGGTACCTTGCAGGGCAGCCGGGGTGGCCACCGGTTCTGCCACCCCGGGCGTCCTGCTCCCACCCCCAGAGCAGCCCGCTTCACATGCGGCACACAGCTCCCCGGCCTGCACTGGGAAAATCTTCATCCCTGTGCTAGCATTGCCCTCGCCGGCAAGCTGGATTGGGCCGGAAAGGCGCTGGTTTGTTTGCCTTTCGCGTTCAGCGGAATACGGGGTCCCGTGGAAAGAACAACTGATCACAACAGGGGGTCGACTCGTATGCGTGTGCTTCTATCTCTTTGCGGGTTCCTGCTGCTTGCCACACTGCCCATGGCGGCGCAAACTACGCCCGCCTTCGAGGTATACGGAGGCTTCCACTATTCCCGAATCAACCCGGGCGAAGGGGCCGACGGCGGCAACCTGATCGGCTGGGCGGCGGCGTTTCAGGTGAACGCCAACAACTGGCTCAGTTTCGTCGCGGACTTCGGCGGTGCGTACGGCACTCCCCGGGTGCGCGTCCCGGGCTCACCGGCGACAGACGTGGAAAGCGACGTCCACTACTTCCTGTTCGGCCCACGTCTGACGGCGCGTCAGAACGAACGCATCATTCCTTTCGTGCACACCCTGATCGGAGCCGTGCGCGGCAGCGGGGTGCCCCTGCTCGGGGCCGTAGCCGGGGGACAACCCGTCTTCGTTACCGGTGGCAGCGAAACGGCGCTTGGCGTTGCCGTCGGCGGGGGACTGGATGTAAAGGTTCGCGACTACATCGCGATCCGCTTCGTGCAAGCGGAGTACCTGCTCACCCGCTTCAGCGCTGCGGACGGTTCCGCCACCAATCAGCACAACGCCCGCATCTCGGCGGGTGTTGTTTTCCGCTTCGGCACCCGCGAATAACTGTCCGTCCGTTCCGTTTTCCCCACGTGCGCCGCTCATCTGTCACCAGCAGGTGAGCGGCGCGAACTGTTCCTAAGCGACCCCAAGAAAGCAACTCGCAATGAATTTGACGCATCTACTCTGTATGAATCCAGCCCGAGAAAGGGCAATGGTGCCCTCTCTTCTCTCGGGAGAGTTATCCCGAATCTGAGACGAGCCGATCTTTATTCCTGAACGAGGTGGAACTCTGATGCGCACGCGACTCTACCTGTGCACTGCTCTGCTGCTGATTTCCCTGCCTGCGGCCGCTCAGACCACACCTGCCGTCGAAATCTTCGGCGGCTACCAGTACGCCCGGATCAACCCCGGTGAGGGAGTCGACGGGTTCAATCAGAACGGCTGGAACGCCGCCTTGCAGGTGAACGCGAACAACTGGTTCGGTATCGTTGCCGACTTCAGCGGTGTCTACGGATCACCCACGATCAGCATCCCGGGTGTCGGCTCCGCTGAAGTGGATACCAACTTCCATTCCTTCCTGTTCGGCCCCCAGATCAGCTATCGCGGCCATGAGCGGGTCACGCCGTTCGTGCGCGCTTTGTTCGGGGCCATTCGGGCCAACGCGGAGGCGTTTGGCACGGCCGAAAGCCAGACCGCCTTCGGCATGGCGCTGGGCGGCGGAGTGGACGTGAATGTCCACGACCGCGTGGCCATCCGGCTGATCCAGGCCGACTACGTGCTGAGCCGTTTCGAGGGGTTCAGCGGCCAGACGGAAAACCAGCACAACGCCCGACTGTCGTTCGGGGTGGTCTTCCGGCTGGGCAGCCGCGACTGATTTCGGGGATTCAGCAGCTCGTCTCCGGGGTCGCCACGGAGAAAAGTGGCGACCCCGTTTGTGTTTTGTCCAACCCGGAGGTAGGAACACGCAACCACAGGTCGTCTCGACTCGTCTTTACACTTCGGCAGTGAGGAACGGTATAATCAGCCCTCGACGTACAGGTGCAGACAGATGAACCGGCGCCGCGCTTTGGGATGGCTGCTCGTTGCGCTCATGCTGCTGGTCGTGGTGGCCAGCCGTGTTCATGGCCACGATTCCGTTTCCGACTTCTGCCTGCTGTGCCACATCGCGCATCTGTTTGGGCCTGCTTCCGTGCCGGCGGATGGACTGATTCTGCCGGATTTCCTCTGCTGGTACTCACCCGCAGCCGAGGCAAACGTTCCGGCAGAGACGGTCTTCCTCTCTCATTGCTCCCGCGCACCCCCGGGGTTCTCCTCCGATTCGTCTTTTCTCCGTGCTGCCTGAGTGGTAGCCCGGAGGCCGTTCCATTTTGTTCGTCATTCATTCTTCGCGAATACGGAAGGAGGATTTCGATGCGGAGCACGCATTCATTCTTGTCGATTCTGCTCCTGGCAGTTCTGCTGGGTACCTGGGCTCCCGCAGCCGCAGCGCAGACGGGCACCCTGCGCGGCACGGTGACTCTGGAAGCCACCGGCGACCCGTTGCACCACGCCACGGTGCGCATCGTCCAGCTCGGACTGACCACAGAGACCAACGAGGCTGGCGAGTACGTCTTCACCGGTTTGCCTCCGGGCACCTACGAGGTCAGCGTGCACATGGCCGCACTCACCGACGCGCGCAAAACAGTCACCATCACGGCGGGCGGCACCACGACGGCTGATTTTTCTCTGCGCCTGTCGCCTGTGCGGGAGCAGGTGGTCGTCACGGCCAGCGGGCGCGAGCAAACCGGCTTTGAAACCTTCCAGGCCGTCAGCACGCTGGACACCATCGAACTGACGTCCCGCGCCCAGCCTTCCCTCGGCCAGATGCTCGACGGCCTGCCTGGAGTGGCCCAGCGCAGCTTCGGGCCGGGTTCTTCCCGCCCGGTCGTGCGTGGCTTCGACGGCGACCGCGTTCTGGTGCTGAAAGACGGCATCCGCACCGGTTCGCTCAGTTCCCAGTCCGCTGACCACGGCGAATCGTTCGACTTGCTGAATCTGGAACGCATTGAGGTGGTGAAAGGCCCGGCCACACTGCTCTACGGCTCGAATGCCATCGGCGGCGTGGTCAACGCCATCTCCCGCCATCACGAAATCCACACCCACCCGCACCCGGGAATGACGGGCTCGCTCACGGGACTGGGCGGATCGAACAACAACTACGGTGGTGGACTCAGCTTCGAATACGGATACCACAACTGGATGTTCTGGGGCAGCTCGAGCGGCCAGTACCACGGAGACTACAACACACCCATCGGCAAAGTTCCCAACTCCAAAATCCGCACCGCTAACGGCACCTTCGGGGCTGGCTACTATGGCGATCGCGGCTACTTCGCCGCGAGCCAGTCCATCGAAGACGCCCGCTACGGAGTCCCGTTCGCCGCAGAATTCGAAGGCGAAGAGGAAGAAGCAGCCGCGCCCGTCGCAGGCGGACCGCTCGTCGCATCGGAAAGCGGTTTTATCGGCGGCGTGCCCGATGAACTGGTGGACGTCAAAGCCCGCCGCTACAACACGCGCTTCAGCACCGGCTACCGCTTGCCCGACCGTCCGATCGAAGCCATCCGCGTGGTCCTGGACTACGTGGACTACCGTCACCTGGAAATTGAGACGGCGGACGGCATCGAATCGATCGGCACCACGTTCGACAATGAACAGATCATCTACCGTGTGGCGTTCGACCAGCGCCAGTCCGGCAGATTCTCCGGTCAGTTCGGCCTCTGGGGTCTGGTACGGGATTACCGCACCACCGGTGCGGAAGCCCTGGCGCCGCCGGTGGACCAGACCGCTTTCGCCGTCTTCCTGCTGGAGGAAGTGACGCTGAGCGACCGTCTTCGCCTGCAGCTCGGCGGGCGCTTCGAGCACAACCGCTACTCGCCGGAAGGCGCTGGGCCGGAGCGCAGCTTCAATGGCTTTTCCGGTGCCGCGGGCGTCCATCTGGGACTGTGGCCGGGCGGGGCACTCGTGGCCAACTACACGCATTCGTTCCGCGCGCCCGCCCTCGAAGAACTCTACAACTTCGGCCCGCACATCGGCTCACTCACGTTCGAAATCGGCAATCCCGACCTGGAAAGTGAAAAGGCCGACGGCGTGGACCTCTCCCTGCGCCATCGCAACGGACGCGTCCGTGCCGAGGCCAACTTTTTCTTCTACGGAATCCGCAACTTCATTTTCCTCGCCCCGACCGGCAACATCGAAGACGGGTTGATCGAAGCGGAGTTTCTGCAATCGCGGTCGCGCTTTCTGGGTGGCGAAGTCCAGCTCGATGTCGAACTGTTCCGGGATGTCTGGTTTCTGGGCGGCATGGATGTTGTCGACGCCAAATTGACCCGCGCGGTCACTTCGCGCACCACCGGCGCGGTCACTCCGGCGAACACACCCCTGCCGCGTATCCCGCCGCTGCGGGGCCGGCTGGGCGTCGAGGCTCGCTATCGCGGCTTCAGCCTGCGCCCGGAAGTGGTCCTGGCCGCCGCGCAGGACAACCTCTTCGTCACCGAAACCCGCACCCCGGGCTACACCGTCGTCAATCTGGAAGCCAGCTACACCATCGCCCAGCCCCATCTGCTGCACGTGTTCTCGCTGACGGCGTTTAACCTGAACGACAGGCTCTATCGCAATCACCTGTCGTTCATCAAAGACCTGGCGCCGGAAATGGGTCGGGGCGTTCGTTTCAGCTACACGGTGCGCTTCTTTTAGCCGGACCGGGCCGGTGCCCAGAGCCGGTTTTCTGTGGGAATACCTCGGTTGACCCGCTGCAGGGTCGGGGCGAGAATAGCAGGGGAGCTGGTCTGCGACGTGCGTGATGGCTGTAACGATTTGTTGAACCAACACTGGACCTCCGGGAGCCCCCGTCGTCCTGCTGTTGAGCACGTCCCCGACAGCGTGGCTGCTCCGGCAGAACACGGTTCGAGGAAAGCCTGAAGGCAGGCGCAGGGCACCCACCTGGTAGCGGGGTTCAGAATCGAGCACCACACGGCGAAGCGGATCGCTCCTGTTTTCTTTTTTTCTGCGCCCGCCGCACGCGCCGGTGCGGGAAAGGGCCGGGAGCGGATCCGGGTGGGCACTTGTCGGGCCGCAGCGAACGGATCGAAAACCAATTTCATTCTGAAATGACGGACTCCATGCGCATCCTGTTCATCGGTGACATCGTCGGTTCTCCGGGCCGGCAGATTCTGCGCGAGCGGCTGGCCGAACTGGTGGCGCAGCACGACATCGACCTGGTGCTCGCCAACTGTGAAAACGCCGCCTCGGGTTTCGGCATCACTCCCAAGCTGGTCGAGGAGCTGCTCGACTGTGGCATCGCGGCGCTCTCTGGCGGCAACCACATCTATGACCGCAGGGAAATCCTCGACTACATTCCGCACCAGCCCCGGCTGCTCCGTCCGGCAAATTTCCCGCCAGGTTCGCCGGGCAGCGGACTGTTCGTGGGCACCGCCCGAAACGGCGAGGGATTCGCACTGCTGAACCTGCAAGGACGCACCTTCATGTCACCGATCGACTGTCCCTTCCGGACCGCGGAGAGCGAGCTGGCGCGCATCCCCGCAGACGTCCGCATCGTCATCGTCGACATGCACGCTGAAGCCACCAGCGAAAAACAGGCCATGGGCTGGTACCTGGACGGCCGGGTGACCGCGGTGGTGGGCACGCACACCCACGTTCCCACCGCCGACGAGCAGATTCTGCCGGGCGGCACCGCTTACATTACCGACGTGGGCATGACCGGACCACACGACGGCATCATTGGCATGGAAAAATCGGCCATCCTGGGCAGATTCCTCGACGGGCTGCCGCGCCGCTTTGAAGTCGCGACCGGCGATGTGCAGATGAACGCTGTGCTGATCGAAACCGACGCAGATCGCCGGCTGGCCAACGGGCGGGTCGCTGCCCGCACGATTCGCCGGCTGCGGATTCGACCGAAGTAGCTTCCTGTCTGCGCTGGTGGGCCCGGCTGTACTCAAAAAAAAGCGCCCACCGCAGTGGGCGCTTCCGGCAAGTTTTCTTTTGGCTGAACTACCAGCGGCTCCGCGGATGGCCGCAGCCGTGGCCATGGATGTGCCGACCGCGTCCGTGAGCCGCCCGCGGCAGCACCACGAATCCACCATTCGGCAGCAGGATCACCCCACCGGTGCGCACGGCACCGCGGTGCAGTCGGCCGCGACGCCCTGCCTGGTGGTCAATCACAACGCCAATCCCGCGCCCACCCCGGCTCGACCAGAAGCCACATTCCCGATGCAGCCGCGCCAGCTTCCAACGACGTTGCTCGGCCTGCCGGCTGCTGAAACCGTGCCGGCGAATGTCGCGCAGCAGTTTGGCTTCCTCTCGCTCGATGCGCGCACGGCAGTTGCGGTGTTCCCAGGGGTCGGCCTGCGCGGCTCCGCCCATCAGCAGCATGCCGAGCGCAGTGCCAACAAAAGCGCCTAGCCAGCCTGCCTTGGAATGCATCTGCCCCTCCCGAGGACGAGAACGCCCGCGTTGAATGCGGTGGCGCCGACCTGTATCGTCGCTCCCAGAAATGGATGACGGTGGACTGGTGCGGGTTGTCCCGGCCGGAGGCTGTGTGCCGGAGTGGTGGTCCTACTCCCACCACGGCGGGTCCGGACGGGGATGGTACTTCTCCATGTGACGGCGGACGCGCACAAACGCCTCCTCGACCGTGTCGGCAAATTCCAGCAGCGCGTAATCGCGCTCGCTGATGGTTCCGGCCGCAACCATCGCGCGGAAATTGATCACGCGCTGCCACCACTTCCGGCCGTAAATGAGGATCAGATGCCGCCGCTCGATCTTGCCAGTCTGGGAGAGCGTCAACATCTCCCACAGCTCATCCATCGTGCCGAAGCCGCCCGGAAAGACAATCAGCGCTTTGGCCAGCTGCGCGAACCACAACTTGCGCATGAAAAAATAATGGAACTGGAAATTCAACTCCGGACTGATGAAGCGGTTGGCACGCTGTTCGCGCGGAATTTCAATGCTCAGCCCGATCGACTTCCCGCCCGCCTCGCGGGCGCCGCGGTTGGCGGCCTCCATGATTCCGGGGCCGCCCCCCGAGCAGATCACAAATCGGCGTGGATGGTCTCCCAGGGTCCGTGCCCACTCCGTAATCCGCCGTGCCAGCGCGCGTGCGTCTTCGTAGTACTGGGACATCTCCAGCGCGCGCCGCGCGGCCCGCAGCTTGCGCTGCTGCTCCGGCGTGAGCTTTCCGCGGAAGGATTTCCTCAGCCGGGTCAGGTTGGCTTCGGCCCGCTCGCGCGGAAGCACCCGCGCGGAGCCGAACATGACGATCGTGTCGCCGACTCGCTCGGCCTTCAACCGCTCCAGCGGGTCCAGATACTCGGCCAGAATGCGCAGCGGTCGAGCCGGCCAGCTCTCCATGAATTCGTAATTGTGATAGGCGAGCAGTGGCTGCCGCTTTTCTTGTGGACTCATATCAGGCTCCCCGGCACTGCTGCGGAAGGCATTGCGCTCCGCACAGCACACCATTCTACGCGACCCGCTCGGAGGATAGAGGGCCGACCGCTCTGCGGTTTCCCTTCAGGCAGCAGAAAGACCCACCAGCGAATCTCACGTGGCGCGGATGTCCTGGCTCGCCGGGGTCAAAATTGTGGCGCTTCGGTCTGCGGTTTCTTCGCGGTCTGCTGGAGCTGTCGCAACGTTTCCTGCAGTTGCGCTGCGTTCGGGGCGTTGGGGGTATCCTGCAGATAGGTTTCCAGCGCCCGTGCGGCGCGGGCCGCGTCGTTGCGCTTCAGGTAGATGCGTGCGAGGTGATACTGCGCTTCCGAGACCTGTTTTCCACCCAGCTCATAGGCACGCAGCAACACCGGCTCCGCCAGATCTTCCCGACCCTCCAGGAACAGGGCCACGCCGTAGAGAAGTTGCGCCGGCGCGTTCCTCGGCTGCAGTTGCACAGCTCGGTCGAGAAACCGGACTGCTTCGCTCGGCCGGCCCCTGCGCACCAGACACAGACCCAGGTTCAGCAGCACGTTGGCTGCTGCCGGATCGATCTCCAGCGCCCGGCGCAGGTGCACTTCCGCGGCTTCCAGTTGGCCCTCCCGGAGCAGGAGCACCGCCAGCTCGTTGTACGCCTCTACATAGTCTGGAAACAGTTGGATTGCCGCTTCGAACCGCGCTCGCGCCTCGGCCGGCCGGTTCTTCTGCATCAGCTCCACGCCGCGCTCAAACTCTCGCCGCGCACCCCGCGGCACCGGCGTCAGCGCCGCAGCACTCGTGATGGACTCTTCCGGTTTGGGCGCAACGGGCTTCTCCAGCCGGCGCAGGTAGACGTGCACAAAAGGACTGATGCCCGAAGGAATAAAATCCACCACCGTCTCCGCATAGCTTTCGCCGTCGGATTCCACGCGGATGATCTGGATGACCTGGGTGCGCCCTTGAAACTCGAACCGCCCGAGCGTGTCGGTGTAGATGTACTCCGGCCGGCTGCGCGGGCTCTGCTCACGAACCTCCAGACGTATCTGCTTCCGAAACGGCAACCCGTCCGGACCATAGACCTGCCCGCGGATGATCACACCACCGACTGGCGACTGGATGGCTACCTGAGCCGCCGCGGGTTCCACTCCGACCGGGCCACACAAGACCCACACAAACCAGAACCAGAAGGCTGCTCGACGCATGGCAACCCACCTCATCCCGCGAACCGACGCGTCGTCATCGCGCAGCAATCTCACTGCCCATGCACGCCCCCTCTTGTCCAGAAGCCGCATGTGTCCTGTCCGCGAGTGGTGCCCGGGGTGGGAGTTGAACCCACACGGGGTAAAATCCCCAGAGGATTTTAAGTCTGTTTTCCGCCTCTTCTGCGCTGTGCGCGTCCGAGCATTGCCTTGCTACATCGTACATCTTTCTCATTGAATCTGAAAGGGTTCGATCGCAAGACCTTTCATGCAACATCGCGCACCGTCGAGCATCATACTGAAAAATCAACTGACACTACAACTGACACCAAGGAAGAACGTCGTTATCTCCGAGTAATGCTCGGCGCGGCTCCGTGCATGCGGTAGACTGCCTGTCTTGCGGCGTCGTAGGTCATCCCTTTCTTGATCAGTTCGAGTTTCTCGGCTCGCAGCTTTCGACGGGCATCGAATACTTGCTGGAGGCGCTGAAGCTCGCTCACCGAGATACGGGTCTTCCCATATCCCTGATAGCTTGTAAGGCACCGCTGTGAATGAGGCGGTACAAGTACCCTTGACTGCACCTGAGAAGGCGTGCGACGTCCAAAATGCTCAAATCTTGCATAGAACTGTGTTCACTATGGCCGCTTACGGTTCTTTGCCTCTTCCGAGACTCCTGCAACTCGCCATGATAAAGCGCGCCGTAAGTGTCTTGTGGCTGAGACTCTTCTGTATAGGCCCCTTCGCTCTCCTGAAAATCCTTGCCGGTCGGAATGGGATCAAAATGGGTTAGCTCTCGGCGCGTTTCGATGTCGATTATCCTGCGAACGTACCGCCGAAAGCTGCGAAAATCCTCTGGATCTGGAAAAGTGACAGAGCAAGTGCCTCACTACCGATTGTCGAATCGTTTTAAGTTCACTGGGGCTGGGCTTGTGGCCCCATCGCGAACCTATGCGAAAGCGCTTCAGGTAGATTTCTAGCCATGAGCTGGCTTTACAGTTTAGAGGCAAGACGCGGAGCTGAACCAAAGCGATGATCAATTGCGCTTTCAAATCGTCCGGAGGCATGAGAGGAGTCCAGTAAATGTTGCGGGATAGCCTGGCAAAACTGAGCCGACGGTGGCGCCTTGCTTGACTCGTCGGCAAGAGTCCGCCCAGTGCTCTATGCCAGGCCCGGGGCTGACTGAGCCGCCTGTGCGCCAGCCCAATTCTCAGATAAATGTACCGGTCCCGGTGTCTGCCGGGACCTCTTTTCCTCAAGCCAACCTGTAGGCAAAGGGCGCGTGTGGGTTTCTCGTAATCCAGCATGGGGCACAGTTCCGCACAGAAGTACTTTCCGGTTAGCACTTCCACGGGGGACAGCGAAGGCTTAGCTCCCGATACGAGATTTTTGCTCCACTCCTGGAGGCGACCATGCAGACAACTCACGTCCTGTTCGTCACTTAGGGGCTCCTGTCGCATTTATTCAATGATAAACCAAGCGTGCACCCGCTTGCAAAAGCGGGCAAGGAGTGACAAGGAGAACAGACATGGAGCATGCTCCGTTGCTGGTTGACCGGCGGACTGCTGCCCGCATCTTGGGCCTCAGTCTCCGCACGCTTGACTACCTCATCTCGAGCGACGAATTGAAGCCCAGGCGCATCGGAAGACGCGTTTTGCTCGAATACCGTTCGCTGCAGGCGTTCGCTCGACGAGATCATCCGACAAAAGCAAATGCAAAGGGAAGGAGCATCACGAATGCGAATTGATCACCCGCCACACCGGAATCTGATAGCCGAGCATGCAGTCCTAGGCGCGGTGATCGTTACCGAAGGCGCAGCTCTGGAGCAGGCGGCGAGGATCCTCACGCCCGACGACTTTTTCGACTATCGCAATTCGCGGATTTACCGCCATATGTTGAACCTCGCCCACTCAGGTGCGCCAATAACGCCGAGCACCTTGTACGACGCCGCGCAGCGCGACGGTGGAATCCAAACCATCGGCGGTGCAGACTACCTGGCGAGCATCGGCGATGGCGTCCCTCACAGGCTGGACGTTGAATACCACGCCAAGATTGTAAAGGAAAAGACGATCCTCCGCCACGCAGCGTTACACGCACGCCTCCATCCGCCAGCTCATCGAGGTCTACGACAAAACCCACCCCCGCGCCTGAAGCGGCAGGGGGATTCCGGCAGCTTTGGTTCGGGCGGCATGCCCCCGTGCTCAGGAAAGGCTGCTGACTTCCGCAGTTATCCCTATTCCTGCCGGGTCAGGTGCCATTTCAGAGTGAACGTAGCCCGTCCGGACGACGATTCGTACCGCCAGGTCTTGGACCCGGAAAGGACGTTGGAGTTTGCGGGGTCTATCCTGCCCAGCGGCTCACCCTCAGCGGGGCTGACGACAGCAAAGGGCAAGGAAGTCTCCTCAGGCGGCGGCAACGTGCCCTTACAATCAGGGTCCCTCGATGGAGCCCACTCGCGCCACGTCCTGACAATAAAGGGACCAGTCACCCCGCCGAAGGTGTAGCTTCCTTGGGAGTCCAAGAAGTCTATTGACCAAGAAAGTTCGCCTGGGCCCGGGAGAGATTTGTCCAGCACTACGCGGCCGCTTTCGGTTCCGTGCGCTAGGGTAACTATGCATTCATTCCACGATTTGCCTTGAACCCGCCCCGACCAGTTGCCGCCGTTCCCCGACAGGTTAATGTCGAGCTGCGTTTCATGAAAGTGTCTGGGACCATCCATCCGGAAATTATAGGTCACGGTGCCATGCCAGCCAGGCACTTTAGGGAGTGGCAGCCAGTCTTCCTCACCAACACGCGGCTCCACTTGGGGTTCAGGTAATTGTTTTGATTCCTGTGGCTCTTTCTCCTCTTCCTCCTTGCATTCCGTCACCATCCTTTGTATAGCCAGAACGCGTTCGCTATTCACCCCTTTCAAGGTACCGTCGGACCAGGCCACCATAGCGTCCGCAACGATACCGATGATCGGGTGTGGGCTCACGAGTCGCAAAGCCAGCTTGTTCATTATGCCGAGGAACCTGACGGCCGTGTTCATTTGCACCTCCAGCCTGGCCTCCTGAATGAGCTGGAGGGTCTTCTCCTTGCTCCCCGCAACTTCCTGATACATCTTCTTGGTAAGGGGATTGGTAGGGTTCTCTGCGCAACGTTGGGCCCGCTCAAGCTGCTCCATCCAACTCAAATGCTCCTCGCGTGCGTCCCAGGAGCTGATGACGCTTTTAGTGGAGCTTTCCACGGTTGTCAGAGGTTTCACAACCCCACTTTTCGGCAATGGCACGTCCTTCGCGGCAGCCTGCTCGAATGCCTTCAGTAGCTCGTTTCGAAACCTCGTTACAAACCCCTTGACGATAGTCCGTACAACAGGATCAGAATCCACGTCATCGGGCGCCCGAGCCGCAGCGGCATAAGCCCGGGGGAAAACGGAGTCGAGGAAGCTCTCTATTTTTGATGAACCTGTCGAAGAACGGAAACTGTCGAGGCTCCCTTCCGGAAAGGCATCCGCGGCAATGAGGAATTCGAGCCTGAACTGCAATCCTCCAGCTTGCTCGTCGAAATCGGACGCTGCAAGGTAGATGGGCAAGGAGTTGCCGCCGCTTGCGGGAGCAACGGGAATTTTTCTTTGCTTCTGGTCTGCCAGCAAGGTGATGGTAAAGTCGGCTGTATTCTTTGTGGGAAAGCTAGCACGGATCCGGTATTCGTTCTTAGCCAGAGCTTGCACTTCAAACTTTGTCAGGGCCAGAAAAATGGCTCCCGTGGGGGTCAGCCCCTCCTCGCTCACCAGTTTTTGCACCAGGGACTCATCGTAGGGGCCCAAGCTGAGGGACCCAGGTTCATCCCTCAAGGCGAGCAGGAGCGTAACCACCACCAACGCCAGGGCGGCAACTGCAATGCCTCTCAGTGCGATTCTCTTCCTTCCCATCCTGACTCCTTACTCCTTGCGTGCCTCTGGACCGTCCGACCCGAGGCGAAGAGCTGCGGTTTTCAAGCCAAGCGGCTTCGGGGGTCAGCTGAAGCACGCCACGAGTTTCCCCCGCACGCCGCATCCGTTGTCCTTTTTCTTCCCCCTGCTATTTGGGTTTCGCGGGCCCGAGCTTCGCAGTGACGGCCTTGGCAAGGCTGTCAAACGCAGAAGACACCGTTTGATGCACCTCCGCCTGCGAGGGTTCGACGGGCGCTCCGCCGAGTCCTCCACCGGCAGCCAAGCCCATGATCGAGTTCATGGCCATCGAGCTTGGATCGAAGTAGCTTTGGCCGATACCGCCGACCCCACCGAAGGAGCCGAAACCACCCAGGAGGTTCATTCCCGGAAACAAGCCCATCCCCCCGAATCCTTTCATCGCCCGCATCATGCTGAAGCTGGAGTACATTTGCATCCCGAAAGAAGCCATCTGCAGCGCCGAGTCGAACCCGAATTTACCGCCGCTCGAGGCTTTCACTTCCCCGGTCAGGCGCGGCGCTGAGGTGGCACCCGTAGCGAACAGCCGGTAGCCAGCCTTGACCTCGTGTACATCCTTGGGTGGCCCGCCACCGCTGGCTGCCTTGAGGAAGCCGCCGAACCCACCGCCCTTCGAGGTCTTGACCTCGGTGATCTCGGCGAGCAGGATGTAGTCGCACCCCAAACGATTCGCTTCCGCCTCGATGTCTGCGGCCGAGGTTCCCGACAGCCGCAGCGCCTCGTAGGGTGCCTTCGAGAATTTGCCCACCAGGTCCAGCCACAGCATCCGTGTGTTCACCGTGCGCGTGGAACGGTTGATAGGCTCAAGCACACCGATCCGGATGACGCCCGGCTTTTTCGGTGCCGCCATGGCCTTGCCGTCGGCAGTGGAGCCGAAGAGCGCGTCCTCCAAGCTAGCGCCCTGAGCCATCGCCGGAATCAGTTCGGTAGCGCCTGATGCCGCAGCATAGTCGGACGGGATCTCAAAAAGCGATGCATCGAGTGTGGTAACTTCCAGGAAGGTGACTTCGGCCGTGCTTGTGAATGTCTCTTGCTTATCGCCTTCTCCGATGACTGTTGTGGTCACCGTCTTCACCGGAAAGCCTAGGACTGCTTGTCCCTCGACGCGCATCTCCACACGGTCGTGACATTCCTTGCCCGAGGGCTCGGTCTGCTCCGGCAGTGCGTCTGGTTTCTTGCAGGCGAAGGCGCTTTGCGGCAGATCCACGTACCACCCATCGGTTTCGATGCGTATGGGCGTTTTGTCGCAGGCGTTGGCGTCGACTTGCTTGATGGTCACGGCCCGGATTCGACGCGCCTCCAGCCCGAACATCTGCTGTCGTTCCCTCGTGTCGGTGAACGTGGTGAGCCATGTGACCACACCGCCGCGGGGTGCCTGGCCGCCGGCTAGAGAACTTTCTAAAGAGCTTTGCGGAGCCGCCTGGGCCGCTTGACCCGGGGAAGCCTGTGGATTCGCAGCATGCGCTTGGATCATGTATCGCTTGGCAGCGGGGTTGAGGATCACCGTACGGTGCAAATCGCACTGAACCAGTGAGACCATGCCCGGAAACTCTACACGCTGGCGTGCTCCTTTGATGTAAGTGGTGTTTTGAAACACTTGTGCCCCCTGCGTGTAAGCCGTGACTACCTTCAGGTCTCTGGTGGGCTCAGACGACTGCTTCAGGCTGGTTTCTGCCCCTTTGGCCGAAAGGCTCTGCCCTTGGACCGCCGAGTGCGGACTCAACATGAACGAGCAGAGCAACACAATGGCGAAACCCGTCAGCAATCTTGCACAGAATTTCATAGGTAACTTCCCCCTTTGTTCGTGAAGTTTTACTCCCTCCAACATTCTTCAGCCGGGTTAGAAGACGCCCTCTTTATTTTTCAAGTGGCCGAATCTGACGACAGGCAGCTTCAGGGGTCAATGCACGGGAGATTAACTGCAGATAAATTTTTTGTCCTCCGATAACCTACAGATGAGCAGGACGTTAGCGAAACATATCCTCAGTTGCAAAGGTAATGACGGGGTGGTACAAATACTCGCAATCAGGAGTCCCGCAGTGAAATCCAGGAATTGGGTAGTGCGCTTCGGAGTATTTCAAGTCGATCTGGAAGCTCGCGAGCTGCGGCGTCACGGACTCAGAATCAAGTTGCAAGAAAAGCCTTTCCAAGTGTTGGCGTTGTTGCTGGAGCATCGGGGTCAGGTGGTGACGCGCGAGGAGCTGCGGGAGAAGCTGTGGCCAGCCGACACGTTCGTAGATTTCGACCACTCCGTGAACACGGCAGTCAACAAGCTGCGCGAGGCGCTCGGAGACTCGGCCGAAAATCCGAGGTTTATCGAGACGATCCCCCGGCGAGGCTACCGGTTCATCGCACCCGTTGAAGTTGTGGAGGCGACAGCAGGGCTGACTACCACAGCCGAACCTGTTCCAACGGTGGCGGGCCGCCGCGCGCGGATTCACCCGGTTTGGTGGCTGGTACCTGCGCTGGCAATTCTGGTGACGGTGGGCTACGGAGCTTGGCACCGCTTTGGACCGCGTGTCCAGCCACCGGATAGAGTCATGCTGGCAGTGCTGCCCTTGGAAAATCTAAGCGGGGACCCCGGGCAGGAATATTTCAGCGACGGGCTGACCGAGGAAATGATCACTCAACTGAGCCGCCTGCAACCGGAACGGCTGGGAGTGATCGCCCGAACTTCGGCAATGTACTACAAAGGGACCAAGAAGCGCGTGGATGAAATCGGACATGAGCTGGGAGTGGACTTCGTTCTAGAAGGGAGCGTGCGGCGTGAAGCAGAGCGGGTGCGTATTAGCGCCCGGCTCATCCGAGTCGGTGACCAGATCACGGTTTGGACCAAGAGCTATGAATGGGATATTCAAGACATTCTGGCCTTGCAGAGTGACATTGCCAGTACTATCGCTCGCGAGATCAGCCTTACCCTGACTCCGCAAGTGCAAGCTCGCTTAGCGAGGACAAGTTTGGTTTCGCCGCAGGCTTACGAATTTTATCTGAAGGGCCGGTACCTCTGGAATCAGCGCACCCCGGAGGATCTTCGCAAAGCCATTGCTCAATTCCAACAAGCTGTCCGGGAGGACGCGAACTTTGCTCCCGCGTATGCGGGATTGGCGGATTGTTACAACCTGCTGAGCATCTATCTAGTGGCCTCGCCGCAGGAAGCTTTTCCAAGAGCGCGTGCAGCAGCTTTAAGGGCGCTTGAACTCGACCAGACTCTCGCGTCCGCTCATGCAGCTCTGGGCTATACGCGGTTCCGATTCGATTGGGACTGGGAAAAAGCAGAAGAAGCCTTTCGACGCGCCATCGAATTGGAGCCCAGCTATGCTACCGCGCATCACTGGTATGGAGAATATCTTGTGGCCATGCGCCGTTTCAAAGAAGGTCTGGCCGAGATCGAAATTGCTAGAAAACTCGATCCGCTCTCTCTCATTATTAGTGCCGATGCAGGCTGGTTCCATCACCTTGCTGGACAACAGGAACTTGCCGTGCAGCACCTCCAGCGAACCATAGAATTGGCCCCGGATTTTGCCCCTGCCTATATATACCTGGGGGAGATTTACATTCGGAAAGGAATGTACCCCGAAGCAATTGCTGCCTGCCAGAAAGGGATCGAGCTTTCACGAGGTGGCTCGAAGCCTGCCTGTCTCGCATACGCGTATGCGCGTGCTGGCCGAAGGACAGAAGCGATGAAAATCATCGAGGAGCTCAAGCATCGTGCGTACCCTTCTCCGGTCTCGATCGCGATTATCTACGCTGGCCTTGGGGAAAACGAAGAAGCTCTCGCCTGGCTGGAACGAGCCTATCAGGAGCGTAATGATTTCCTGGTGCACCTGCAATCCCAACCGCTCTTTGATCCTCTTCGCTCAGACGCGCGTTTCCGTAACCTGGTTGGCCGGATCGGTTTGCCTCAGTAGTGTCGGTACGGCAAATAGCCCCGCGGCTCACACAAGCTGATCCTTGAACCAAACTTCAGTCCTTAACCACGCTGATTTTTTCCGCAATCGAGGTTCCCTCCGAAAGTGGACCCCTCGGTGTTCGGGAAAGCTTTTTGGCTGAATTTACCAGCTCGCCATCGAAATACGACTTGGCAATGCGTAGCTTTTCTCCTTTCGATTGCAGCCGCAGAAGCAGAAGTTCCTCCTGCCCCGCAAGAAAAAATTTCTGGGCAGCAGCCTACCGGTCATAAATTGTAGGACCACAAAAATATTAAATCTCCGTCTCGAGGAGTCGGCTCTGGTTGGCGCCCATCCCGAACTAACATCCACACCCCCTCACCCTTATTCCTGCCCCGAGCTGAAAAGGGCCGATCGGCATCCAGCCGGGCAATTAGGATGCGCCCGGGCAACGGTCACGGAATCCATTCAACTTCTCGTTTTCCCAGCGGCAGCCTCGCCGTTGCTTCGCGATGTTGACACCGTGATTCTGGAGACCGGAATGCGCCCGGGAGAAGTTTGTCGGTTGCGGAAAGAAGACCTGGACCCACAGTTCCGCGTCGTGCACGTCGGTGAGGGAAACACCGTCAACGCGAAACGGTTTGTTCCTCTCACCCAGCGCGCCTAGCGGGAGACCGACTATGGCAACATCAACGCCTTGTACCCAGTTTTGCCACCGGTTCTACGTGGAACTTTTTTCGATTCGGACCTGACCTTCGAGGCCGAGGTCACGGAGCGCCTGCCGCAGTTCGGCCTCAACATGGCGGAGATCCTGGGCGCGTATGGTAAGGGAAGCATCGAGTCCGATGGCCAAGTCTTGGCCAGCACCCCGAAGTTTCGGAAGCAGCTTAGTGCCTATTCGATTCCACTGCTCGGGAGGAATCCTACCTCGCAAATTGAGGCGGACAACTTGTTCTCCTGCTGGCTCCGGTGGCTGACCCGGTTGAGGCAGTTCCAGAACTGGTTCCTCAGAATCTGGTGGCGAAACTGGGGCTGGCTCTCTCGGAACCTGCTTCAAAGCAGCAGCACGGGCTCGTGTCACGAGAAAAGTCTTGTCATCAAACGCAATTTCCTCAATGCCGAGAGGTTCCTTCCACCACACTCGTTCGGGAGAACCATCGGGCTTGAGACCGGAGCCAAAGCCAAATTCGCCGCGCTCCACAAAACTCACGATTTGTCTGCGCAGCACTTCTTCGGGATCGAGCAATCTCGTCAGGGATCCGTCAAGGAAGCTTTGACGGAGTCCCTTCAGGGGCCACAAACCGCTCTCTTTGAGGGCGGGAGGCCAATTGCGCTCTATGTACCCTGCTCCCACCGTCTCGTTGAGCAGCCCTTCTGCCTTGAGCGCAACAACTACCCGTGCGCTCAGGCTGGATGCGGCGCTGGCATGTCCTGCACCGAGATCGATTTCCCGAAGGCCGTCTTGTCCCTTCGGGTCGGCAAGCACCGCGTAGCGGTAACTTGCCCAAACTTCATCCCGAAGGCTTTCTTCTGCCTCCCTGAGCTGCTCTGCGATTTCGCCTCTTTCTGTCCTGTCGTAATCCGCTCCCAGCACACCTGACTCCAAGTCGTCGGCTACTCTTTTCCACGCGAGTCGCACTTCAGCCTTTTCTCGCAATGCCCGTCCTGGTTTCCGTACAAGCCATATGAGAGCGGCTGGATAAAGGCGAGGAGACGCTCCTCGTTTTTGCGTCCATTCGGCCAGAATTTTTCTGATCCGCCCGTTTGGCTCCCATTCAATCTCGGGATCGAGCACGACCAGCGTAAGCTTCGGGCTGTCGGGCACCTCGCTCCCGTCTGCCGGAAAAGTATGTATTGGGATTCCGTCCTTCTTTTCAAACTCTTTTCTCACAGCAGCCCGAACCGCTTTGAGCACTTCCGCGTCGTCCAAAGCTGCCCTGCGGTCGCCCATGACCTTCCGGAGCGTTGGCTTGTAGCCAATGCGGAACCCATCGGTGCCCACTCGCCTGATGTAGTAGGCACGGCTTTCAAGGGCTGCAGCTGCGTTATCAATTGAAGTAATGTCCAAGTCAGGTTCGCCCAGCGCGAAGCGCAACTCCGGGAGATGCGCAGCCTTGTCGGTGGCAACACCTGTCGACTCGAACAGGATGGCAGCGCCAACGCGCCGGTGGATGTCCCGCAGAGGCCCCTTGGTGTCGGCGTCCAAGGCCCGTGCGTGGCTGTTAGCGCCAGCAATGTCAACTTCTATCGCCGGCAGAAGGCGCTGTTCACCCAACTGGCCCAGGATCATCGCCTGAAACTCCGGCACATCGAGTGGAGCTGAGCCCAGCGTAATCAGCGGCTCCCGTCGCGCCTTCCGGAAAGCCTCTCGCGCCGCCCAAGAGATCCACTGCGCGAACATCGCCAGGGTGCCGCGCGTTCGCTGATAGTGCGCCAATCCCTGCCATTTTCGCTGAAAGACGGAAATCGTTGCTGGATGGAACGGATAGGCGGCTTCAAACCGCGCCAGCAAATGCTCCCGTGCCTTTGCATCTGTGGCAACGGTATCCACTGCCGTCCACTCTGGCGGCAGTTGGTGCCGACGTTCGAAACACCACTGGGCGTAGGTCTTGGCTACTGATCGCCGCACTGATTCTTTGCCGATGTCCTCGAACAAGCGCCTGCGGACGACCTCACTGATTTCGCTTTCGTCGTTGGCAATCAAGTCTTTCGCAACGCGGTGAACAACCTTGCTGATGCGGTCAAGCCATCCTTGGTCGAAGTCAGTCATTTCGACCTGGCTACGCGGTAGGCTGATCAACGCAGCGCTGCCGGTGGTGCCCGTCATAGCCACGGTCAGGTTTTGCAAGAAGGCGTAGAACTGCTCCGACAAGTCTCGGTGGCGGTTGAAAAAGTTCAGCACTTCATCGAAGAGCACGAGCACCCGGCCGCCAGCCGCCTGGAACAGCCTGCCCAGGGTTTCTGTGCCAGGAGCAGTAGTCCGCGCCTTCGGACCTAGCAGCTCCGCTCCTGTAGGGCCTGCCAACTGTCGCGCCAAATCGATCCACGGGGTCTCTTTACCCTCGGCGGGGTCCCAAGCGTTCCCCACGAAAACACCGACACGAGCATTCGGCGGCTGGGCTAAGCCATTGTTCCGCAGCAGCTTTTGCACATCGGGGTGTGTGGACGCAGCCTTCTGGTTCTGAATCAGGTGATAGAGCGCCGCCAGCGTGTGCGTCTTGCCGCCGCCGAACTGGGTTATCAAGCTGAGGACGGGAGCCGTGTTCTCGGTTCGGCCTGCGAGCCTCCGCAAGACCTGGCCCAGGTGGTCTGTCAGCGCGCGGGTAAAAACGGTGCGGTCAAAGAACTGCTTGGGGTCGCGGTAGTCTTCCGGCGCCGTTCCGGCCACGACCTGTTCAAGCGCGATGGCAAACTCGTCGGGATTGAACGACCGGCCCTCGCGGACCTCAGCGCGCGGTGGCGCTACTTTGTACCAGGGTTCCATGGCTTTTCGTTCACCACATCTTCAATGGTATTGACGAGGTCGCTCAACCACTTTATGTCACCGGCCACCTCAGTAGCCTGAATCGGATGATAGGCTATCTTGCCACCCCTCTTCCGGCGCAGGATATCACCTTCATGAACAATTCTGTTTCGCCGGTCAACAATCTTGTTAAGTCGCTTCGCTATGTCTCTTGGTTGACACCCCAGACGCTGAGCACATTTACCCCATAAGTTATCCACACCGATGATCTTCATTCCTCTGGCAATGTCGTCTGGGCGCTGGAAAGTTTCCTCCCTGTGAAGGACTTCCTGCAAAGCCTGCCGTACAAGATTCATAGGCCTCGTACCAGGCTTGCGCGCGTGCAGAATTGCCTTTCGGGCTGCGAGAATAGGGATTCTTAACTGACGAAGTTCTCTGCTCGCCACCTTAGGCGATTTGCTTAACTGCGCTACGACACGCGAGATGACGACCTCATGGCAATATCGGTCCAGTGAGGCCACTATTCCCGCATACGCGGCTCTAAGCAGCTCGTTCAGGTATTCCTCATCGAAGTGCTTAGACTTAAGCCCTGATGCTTCCCGTAGGATCAGCACAGCACCCGGGCCGTCCACTCGGTCAATCTGCTCTTTCTGGGGCCAATGCATGAGAGCTTTGAATCTTCTGGCCCAATCCGCGCGCATTCCCCTTCGCCGCGTATTCAACAACAACTCTGACAGTTTCAACAGGTGCTCCGCTCTCGTTCTGCCGCTGTTGAAGACTTCCATCGGCCTCATGGGCTTTGGCTACCTGGGGACGGCGAGGAGCATGGCGTCGAGGAGGCGCTTTTCCTCGGTGTGCTTAGGGTACAGAGCAGAGAGAGCGTTGGCAAGGCGCAGGAAGTCGGGCCCGCGTTCCTGCTCCGCCTTGAGCAAAGCGCGCAGTGCGTTCGTTTGACCGCCCGCTTGAAGCAGCATGGCCATGTGGACCCGATCGAGGGTGGTCGCCTCGCGGCTGGTCTTCTGTGGCTCGTCGGGCACAGCGCGGGTTTTTCTGCTTCCTTTGCGAGAGCGCCCTGTGACGCTTTCGAACAGCGCGAGCTGGGGGGAACGGTCACCTGACTCGAGTCGCGCGGCGACCGCTTCCGCCCCTTCCTTTCCGAAGAGCACACGCCCGCGCTCCTCGATGGACAGCAGGCGCACGACTCCCTTCTTCGTCTCGATGATCCGCCCCTCCCACTTTGGCAGGTCGATCCCCAAAGGCTGGGCGAAGCGCCGCACCACGTCGAAGACCATGGCATAGCCTTTCTGTTTTTTCGGCGTTGCTGCTTCTTCCTCCTCTTCTTCGTCTTCCTCGACCTCCTCGTCGCTTTCGCTGTCCGCATTCGCCGCCAGCTCTGCGCTGGTGCTCTGCAGCGTCCAGAGGAAGAGCGCGGTCAGCCGCGCATCTTCTTCGAGCGCACCGGCAGCGCTGTTGTGGGCGTTTGCTTCGGCTGCGCCCAGCACCTGCCTGAGAGCCTCCCGCCCGACGACCTCCCAGACTTTCTCCAAGAACTCGTCCATCTTGACTTCGCGCCCTTCGGCGGTTTCGACCCGCGCGTACCGGCTGAAAATCTCGAGCGCCGGACCGATGCAGGCAAAGACCAGGTCCGCGCCGCGGATGCCTTCACTCTGAAGGCGCTCTATCCAGTCCCTGACGCGCTGCGGCAGCTCGCGCAGCACCTCAGCCCAGTCGCCCACCGGCGCATTCTCAGGCCGCGGGCGGCAGACCAGATGGACGCTGGTCGCGAGCGCCGCCGATTCCCGCGCCCGCAGACGAGAACCCTTCTCGGTGGCGATGGGCCAAGAGCCGGTGAGGGTCCAGCCGCCGCGAATCATGCCGGAAAGCAGCGCCTCCCAGCCTTCGGTGGTCTTGTGCGCGAACACCACCGCGCCGATGCCGTCCTCATGCAGCACCCGGCGGCCTTCGGCGAAAGCCTTGGCCATTGCCTCTTCGTAGAACGCCTTGTCCTTGGGCCGCCCATCGTTGGTCTCGGAGCGCTCGTTCTGCACCGCTTCACGCGTTTTGGGCGTGAGCGGATTAGTCGGATCGAACGGATCGCGCAGCAGCGGATGGCCCGGCAACGCCCGCTTGAGCCAGACGAAGAAGAAATCCGAAAGATCGGCGTAGGGAACTGCGTCGTAGTACGGCGGATCGGTGAACCACACCTGCGCTGCCTCGTCCGGCAGCGGGTGCTCGGTGGCATCGGCGAGTTGCACATGGCTTTCGCCCGCCAGCTTTCCCCTCAACGTGGCAAACGCAGATGCTATCCAGTCAACTGCCACAGCGAGTGCGCCAGAGGACTCGCTAATGGGAACGATTTCACCCCAATCCCAAAGCATTGGCAATGCCTGGCGCGCGAAGGTCGCAACACTTTTCTCCATATGGTTTGCCCAGCGAGCCAGACTAGAGTTGAAGTCGCTCTGTTTGCTAATCGCAAAGGCTAGCCCCGTCCGCAGCGCCTCCAAATCCCTCACCCTGCCTTCGGCTCCCCTCTCCTTGGGGGAGAGGGGTTGGGGGCGATTCTCTCCCTCTCCCTTTGGGAGAGGGTCGGGGTGAGGGGCAAGCTCGCGTACCAGCCGCACCAGTGTCACCAGCGCCACCTTCTGCCGCGCGGTGAACAGGTCGCCCCACTGGAGCATGCCGTAGCGCTGAACGCGAAAGCCCAGCGTGCCTATAGGCGGCAGCGGCTCATCCGGCACCGGGCACAGGCCCTGCTTTCCGCTGCGTTCCCAGTCCGCGAGGAGCTTCGCCAGGCGCGCCTGTGCCTTGCGCACGGCCTCGTAGTCGCGCGCGGTGGGCAGCCGATAGTGTCGGCCGGGCTCGCCGGGTTTGAGCGTCACCACGGCCAAAAGCCGCGCGCCGCCGGCTCTTCGGCCCTGCTCGTCGAAGACCACATCCGCCCCGCCGCGCTGCGCGGCAAGTTGCGCCCGCACGCGTTCGGGCGAAAGTACTGCGCCGCAACAAACACATCTGGCCTTGGCGCGCGTGACTGTTCCATCCGGCACGTCCCTTTCGTGCTTCGGCTCGAAGACTTCGAATTCCACACGAGGCGGTGCGCCGTTCCGACGCTCGATGCGATACCGCAATGCCCGCTTGCGGTTCGTCTTCTTGCAGAGCCAAAACGAGCGCACCAGCGGAATCTCTGCGCCGCATTGGGGTGACTCGCACCCCACCGTGCGCGCCCAGAGGTACGCGATGGGCACCGCACCGTCCGAGTCTTGCGGATAAAGCTCGGCGAGTTCTCTCTCCGCCTGCTTTTTGATTTCACCGCCCACCCTCCGCAGTTCCTCGGCAAGCTTGGGCCCGTGGCGCGGGATGTCTTCTAGGAGCACTTTCAGGATAAGACAGGCGACAGGATTCAGGTCGCTGGCGAAGGCCTCGCAGCCGATCCGCAGCGCTTCCAGCGGTATCGAGCCACCGCCGGCGAAAGGATCAACCACGAGTGGCGGTTCTTCGCCATGCGCCGCCCGCACCAGTCCGCGGGCGCATTCCAAATAGACTGGGTTGGCGGAATTATCCCAGTTGGCAAAGTCGGCAATGAACGATAGCAGCGCCCGGCGCAGATCGGCGTGAGTTTCGGTAAAACCCGTGTTGGGGATGGACCGGAGCAGCTTCCGGGCCTTCTCCCGGAACTCCGCAGGGCAGCGAGGGTCACATGGGTCTGGCAGCAGCAGAGCCATCAAGATTGCTCGGCAGGCCGCCAGCGGCCGCCGTGCCCACCACAGGTGCAGCGTGGAGGGGTGCCCGTGGCGAATGGACTTCTCCCGCGCCGCGTGCCGACTCACCTCAGCAACCGGAAAATCCACCTCGGCCAATCTTTTGCATTCTCGCGGAATCATTTCCTAGTTCGCAGATCCAGTACTATCGCGGCGCAAGCGAGCGCAACGCTTCCGGACACTGTTAAGCCGAGATAGAAGATGACGAAGCACGCTTTCGCAAGGGCTCTCGAGAAGCGGCTCCACAGCTTGTCCGGGTCGTAAGCCGCTCCTTTCAATAACTCCTGGGTGGTTAGCTTGTTCTTGCGCTTAATCGTTACCGCTTCCTTCGTGAGCCACAATCCTCCAATGACGTTTCGAGTGGCAGTTGTGTTGGGCTTCGGTGAATAGACGACTTGGAAGGTTTGCGTTGCAACCAGAAAACCGTAGAGCAGGAGAAATAGGACACAGCCACCAGCCATGATGAGGGCAACCCGCGTTGCCTGAGGAAGATAAACTGGGTCCGAGAATTGAGACCAAATTACAACCACGAGTACCCCGCTCAACAGACCTCCGACTTTTTGAGGACCTTTGGACACATCCTCCTCAGAAGGTTCCCACTTGGTCCGCCTGCGCCAAGCCAACCCAATGGCAAGAGCAGCAGCCATGATCGCCCCTGCCAGGCTAACTAGTCCGCCTAGAGGCCCGTAGTCGGTTGGGTCTGCTGCGCTCATATGGTCGTCAGTCGAGCTTCAGTGCATGGCGGAATATCAAAATTGGCTGGGTCAAATGTCAAAGGAAACCTGGGTCCCATTGCACCGAACATGTAGCGGCCAGGGTGAATCCAACCATACACGGGGGATGTAGGAGACCCAAACACATTCCAAGGGTTGAAAAAGTACGCAGGTGAGTAATGTACGCGCAGTCCATGCCGATGAGTGACCACCTTTAACCGCAAACCGGGACTGGCGGAACCACTGAACTGTTGTGCCCGGAATCGGCTGGTCAAAAAACTCACAAGATGACTTGCAAAAAACCCTTTCGTCTCCGAAAGACTATGCTCCGATATCTTAAAGTCAAAAATGTGTGGAGGCCTCTTAGCCCTCCGCCCCCGCCGCCACGCTTCCCACAACAAGTGCATCGTCTCTAACCAGTAGCGTTCCAGCCATGGCGGCCAGAAACGCCAAGTATCTGGCCCATAGGGGCCAAGAATATCTACAGGAACAGGCTCAGCCTCTTCGAGTTCTAGACAAGGAAAGCCGTAGCCAAATTCGCGACACGCCCATAGCTGCCATGCGAATCTTTCAACTGCAGCTTCGACATCTGCGATGTAGATTCCCTGGGGCTCTAGGCTGTACTCGGGCTCTTGCTGCCCGATGTTCTCAACGATTCTCAACAAGCGTTCGGTAAGCCGTTTTGCCTGTTCAGCATACCGTGGCTCCCCTTGCTGTTCTTCTGCTCCCTCATCCGGCATATGACCCCCTCAGCGGTGCCCCCTTAATCAGAACCACCATGGGTGAGTTGCTTCCAAGGAAGCCTGAAATGATCCACCTTCTGGACGGGTATCCAAGGTTTAGAGGCTGGATCAAAGATGTGGAATAACTTAGGAGTGTTCGCGCAGTCGGTCACGACGTACAACCAGTAGCAGTCTCGGCGGTCTTCGGCAACGCGATACTCATTGGGCGTCAGGATGATGTCGCCCTCGCTGCCGGCCAGACCTTTGACTTCGATCAGGCGGAGCTCGCCGCTGCGAGTGTCGAGGCTGGTCAAGTCGTAGCCCAAGTCTTTCTCGTGAACGTCGGCGACAGTGCGCCCTTGAGCCCGCTCGTATTCCATCGCCACGCGCATAGCAGTCTGTTCGGTTTCCGGATTGGGCCGCAGGCGGCGCAGCTCGGGGGCCTCACGCTCGGGATGGGGGAGGACAAGCGCAGAGGCGATCCGTTCGACTCCCTGAAGGGTCAGGGCTTTCTGCCGGTCCAGTTCTTCGCGCCGGCGCTCTCGACGCCGGACGAGTTCGTCGTGCTTCTGGATGGCAACGGCCAGCCGTCCAGCAGCACCTTCCACCCCCCGATTCTTCTCTTCCTCGCAGCGCCCAATCTCCTGATCGGCGCGCGCAATCAGTTCCGTGAGAGAAATTTCCACGTGGTGGCGGATTCGTTCCACCTCAGCCACGCGCTCAGCTTTGATTTCCTCCAAGAACGGCTTTAATGCGCGCTCCTGGAGAAAGGCCATGGGCTCCGGTAAGCTTGCAACGCTTGGCAAAGGATCGGGTGGCGCAGTTGGCTGCAAATCTCCCAGAACGGCGGGCTCGCGTAGCACCGGGTCGCCATTCTCTGACTGCTCAACGGCAAAGAGCCGCTCGTGGATGACGTGCCCCATGCCGTCGACAATCCGCGCCCGGTAAAAGTCAATCCTTGCCGGGCGATCGTGCCGGAGCGAATAGAAACAGGCACCTTCAGCAAGCACCGGCTGAGCTTCCTCTACTGTGTTTCGCCGCAGGGCCTCGAACAGGGGATGCCCAGGTGTAACCCATTCGAGCGCATGTTCTTCCGCTATCTTTCTGTCGGTCGAGAGCCGCGGGTAACGATTGCTCAGCGCAGGGAGCCGCCAACCTTCCTGTCGCTCGAAGCGGCGCAAGCGTCCCGGCGTGGGCCCAGGGTCAAAGGTGTGCGGAAGCGAACTATGGCGTGTCAGCGTCATCGAAGCCAGTGGGGCCGCATCAGAAATAAACCTCGCAATGGTCTCGGGCACCACGCGGCGCTCCTGAGCCCGCGCGCGCCGTTCGACGAGCATTTCGAGATTCAGCCGCTTCGTGGCTAATCCCTCCAAAGCAGTCTGGCAGATGGCGCGGAAGCGCTCTTCGCTAACATCCCGCAGCAGGCGGCTCTCCAGGTCCTCCGTTCCTAGTTTGCCTGCATAATAGTCGCGCAAGACCCTGTCGATATGCGCCGCAGGAAGAACCTCACCCACCACATTGAATACGGCGTCGTCATCAAGGGCATCGCGAATCTCCTGGAGCTTTTCAAGGAGTCGGCGGAGCACGTGCCCTTCCACCGTGTTTGTGGCCACAAAATTGAATATGAGGCAGTCCTTCCGTTGGCCGTAACGATGGATTCGGCCCATCCGCTGCTCCAGGCGATTCGGATTCCAAGGGATGTCATAGTTGAACAGGATGTGGCAGAACTGGAGGTTGATGCCTTCTCCCGCGGCCTCCGTGGCCACCAAGACTTGGAAGTTTCCCTCCTTGAACTGTTGCTCCGCCCAGAGGCGACTGCCAGCCTCGTCCCGTGAGCCCGGCTTCATGCCACCGTGGATGAAGCCGACTCGAAAGCCCCATCCCTTCAAGCGGTCCACCAAGTAATCCAGCGTATCCTTGAATTCGGTGAAAAGGAGCAGGCGCTGGTCGGGTCGCTCGAAGAACCCCTGATCCTGCAACAGCGCACGAAGCCGAGACAGCTTTTCTTCAGTGCCAGACGCTTCAACAGCTTCAGCCATTTGCGCTAGCCGGGTCAGGTCCTCAATTTCTCGCCTTACCTCCTGAGGGTCACGGGCGAGGGAAATTAGTGACAGCCGCTCTTCCCACTTTTCCCGCTCGGATTCCTCCATTTCCTCCAAGTCTTCCGGATCAGGAAGTTCGAGCTCATCGGCCAGTAGTTGCTGACCCTTCTTCAAGGCAGTCTCAAGTTTCTGGGCTCGGTTTTCCAACGACCGACGAACCGCGTAGGTGCTTGAAGCCAACCGTCGCTGGAACAAGGTCATCAAGAAACCTACGGCACGTGCCGTTGGATCTTCCTCCCTCGCGGCAGCACGTTGACTCTGGGCCTTTACGAAACGCGTGACTTCTGAATAGAGCTCAAACTCTGCACCATCGATCTTGAAATCCACAGTGTGCGGGATCCGCTTCGTGAAGATTTTCTGGGCAGCCCAACTCCCATCGGGTTGCTGTTCGGGAAAGTAAACCATTGCTTCCTTTATGCGCCGCAGATAGAAGGGCGCCCGGCGCCGGTCCATGGCTTCGCGGATCGAGCGCACGTCGGCGAACGCATCCTCATCAAGCAACCGCAAGAAGAGACTGAAATTCAATGGGTCGCCTTTGTGAGGTGTAGCCGTAAGCAGTAGGTAATGGTCGGTCCTGTCCCGCAGAAGCTCACCCAATCGGTAGCGTAGACTCTTCTTGTCTTCCGCCGCCGCTGACATGCGATGGGCTTCGTCAACAATGACCAGGTCCCAACTGGCCTGCCGAAGGCTGGGCAAGATGTCGTCACGCTTCGCCAGGTCAAGTGAGGTTATGATTTGGCTGTTTTCGAGCCATTGGTTCACGCCATACTGCTCCCTTATGTCGGAGCCCCGGAGCACTGTGAACTTCTCGTCAAACTTTTCCTTCAGTTCGCGCTGCCACTGGAACGTAAGATTGGCGGGACACACCACCAACGTGCGCTCAATAAGACCTCGGAGCTTGAGCTCGCGGAGCAAGAGGCCGGCCATGATGGTCTTCCCTGCTCCAGCATCGTCGGCTAACAAGAACCGGACACGCGGAAGCTTAAGCAAGAAGTCATAGACGGCCTCAAGTTGATGAGGAAGCGGGTCTACGCGTGATACTGAGAGGCCAAAATAAGGATCAAACTCATAGGCAATTCCCAGCGAATGTGCTTGAAGCCCTAAACGCAGCAAACTGCCATCGCCTTTGAAAGTCCGGGTGACTTCGAGGACTTGGAGGGAAGAAAGTTCCGCTGCCGACAGAGTCACACTCCGGAATTTCTCACTCTGCGTTCCGACCAAACCGAGCCGCCATGTGCCATCTGCAATTTGGACGGCAGTCTCCACCCGCATAGGCTCGTTGAATAGCCTCCCTATGAGTACTTGGCCTGATTGCGGTACGAGGGCCATCGTCAAGGCCAGTCACGTTCCGGCATCTTGTGCGACCGAGCGCACATGGCTGAAACCTGCCTGGCTGCAAATCCTACCACAGGAGCCTTAGACGCAGTCGGTCGGGGGACTCCCTTTCCAAGCTTCGAGCGTTATAACTAGTGTGTTTTCTCGGAGGGCGACCGGCAGCCGTTGGATCAGACTGGGCGTGCCGTTGAAAACTCGTAGCCGAGCAGTTGGGCCACGTCGACGCCAAGATGGTCGCGCGCCACAGTGGCCGCATATCTGCCTGGCACCTGCCGAGACGTGCGACAACCTCGCCGGCATGGGCCTGAGAGCGCTCACCAAGCCCAAGGACAGCTCCCAACCGCTAGTGCGCCGCCCAGCGCCCCCAACGTCGTTTCCTTCCCAGCCCGCCGGCAGCTTGCCGCAAGGACGAAGCCGCCGAACTCAACGCCTGATACCTTTTCGGATTCCCAAGAACATGACGCTCCTCCCTGACCGTCGAGACAGAAAGCTTCGTGCTGAAAATCGAGCAATCTTCTGCCCAAAAAGATGCAACCACGAATCTGCTTCAGCTCAGCGAGAAAAATACTGCGAGGGGATGCGGAGGGTGTACCATGAGCCATTGCGCCATTCGCGGACCGGGAGGGGATGGACAAGCCGTTTGCACTGCTCCACGGTGTGGTCGAGCCGGCCCTCTTCCTCGTACAGGCGATGTCGGTGCCAATAGCCGTCACTGTAGTCGGCGTAGGCCGGGGCAAACTCCGGGGAAGAGCGAAAACTGTAAAGCGCGGACATTACCTCTTTCCCCTCCCAAGTAACGACCGTGACTTCCTCCGGCCCCACGCTGATTTGAGTCACCTGACTCCTCTGTTGGCGCTCAAGTAGATTCAGCTCGGAGCGCGGAAATAGGTAGTAGCGCGCCGGAGCACCGCCAGGCGGGTCCACTGCCCGGAATGGCGAATCTTCTCCTTGCGGCGAACTGCCGGACGTTCCTTCGATTGCGAGTACGGCCAAAAATGCTCCATCGTGCCCGTTGTTGAAGCCGCCCGCGAGCACGAAGTCGCCTGCAGGAGTCCGGACATAGTTCATTGCATAGATGAGGCCCGAATTGACGAAGACGATCTCTGCATTCCCGGTCGGATCAACCCGCACGACCGCGGACGGCCACCAGGCATGGTGTGCCACTGCTAGCCACACCGCTCCCGCTGTGCCCGACGGGGATGCGACCAAGTCGTAGAAAACCCACGGCCCGGTGAACTCCCGTCCGGCGAACCGCAGCGTCATCTCCGCCTTCCATTGCCAGACCAGCCGACCATCGGCGGAAAAGCAAAATAGGATGCTGTGTGGTGTCTCGAAGCTTGCTGCGGAGGTTGCGAAATCGGCCACGACAATTACTTCGGGCTGACCGTCACCATCGAGGTCCGTGACGCGCGCCATCTCGCCGATCGATCTCGGCCGTCCCCCTGCTTCGCGCAGGGGCTCCAGGAATTCGTGCTGCCATAGCACTCGGCCGTCGCGGTCCAGGACTTCGAACCCTTGCTTCAGGATTCGCACTTCGGACGGCTGCTCTGAGGGTCCACGGCGCATGGCCAGGAAAAGCACCGTCGCGACCAGCGCAAGCACTCCCAGGACGGCCGGCAGGAGAACCGGATTCAGCCGTAACCTTGCAGCGAACTCCGTCCGTGCTCTGCTGGGCAGTTCAGCCGCCACCTGACCGTTGGGCTGCTTCAGCCAAGCATCGATCTCATCGGTGAAGGCGAAAACGCTGCCGCGGCCTGGGCCGGGCGTGTGGTGCACGGGCAGGCCCCGCTGCTTGGCCCAGCGCATTACGGTGCGCTGGTCGCGCTTCAGATACGCGGCTATCTCTTTCCAGGAATCGAGCCGCTTGCCGGGCGGAGGGTCTCCCATGGCAAACCCGCCGTTTAAACCAGCCTGTTTGTCCTGCGGAGTCCGAAATGTCGGCTTGTGCCGGTTCCTGCCAGCTCCTGCCTATTGCCGAATTGTATACCCATCCTTATAGGGTATCAAGCGGATTGAGGGCGGCAGCGTGGGGCAACGCAGCTCCAAGGGGCCTATTTCGTAAATCGCTCGCCGCCCCGTCGGGCTAGGAGGAAAAGGCATGAAGACACACCTTGTTCGGCTGGGGCTGGCGTCTTTCGCTGTTTTGCTGGCCATCACGACCACAACTGCGCAGTCAGAAAAACCGCTCACCAACGATGACATCCTTCGAATGATCGCTGCTGGATTCAGTGAAGCGACGATCATCAAAGCTATCGAAGCCAAGAAAACCGCCTTTGACACCTCGCTGGAAGCTCTTGTGGTGCTGAAGAACGCTGGCGTTAGCGAGGCCATCATCCAGGCGATGGTGGACGCAGCAGGCAAGGCGGCTGGCGCAGCCGAGGCAACGGCGAAGCAAAACGGGGCGGCCAGTAATCCCCCACCGGATTCGAACGATCCACTTTCGCCTCACGACCCCGGGATCTACTGGCTACCTAAGGAAAAGCGAGACAAACGAATGGTGCAGTTGGAGCCGTCGGTCTATTCGCAGGGGAAAACGGGCGGGATGTTCGCCTCGGCAATGACCTATGGAATCGCCAAAGCCAAATGGAAGGCAGTGGTGCGCGGTGCGCGGTCAAACCTGCGCATCAGCGAGGAGCGACCCGAGTTCTGGTTCTACTTTGAACAAAAAACGTCCGGGCTGAGCTATTCCGGCAGTTTCTTCGGAGGCGCTTCCAGCCCCAATGAATTCATCTTGGCGAAGATGAATAGCAAGAAGAAAGACCGGGAACTCATAGTGGGGGAATTCGGAGCATACGGGTCGTCCACCGGCACCCGCTCCAAAGACATCGTCGAGTTTGAATTCCAGAAGATCGCGCCCGGCATTTACAAGGTCGTGCCCAGCAGTCCCCTTGCGCCTGGCGAATACTGCTTCTTCTACGCAGGGACGAACATGGCCATGGGCACGGCGGGCGGCAAGCTGTTCGACTTCGGCATAGACCCTGCACGGTGAACCATGTTCCCGAGCAGTCGGGAGGAGAATTTTCAAGAGAGGCTCGGACGAAGCGGATTCGACATCTGCCGGCAAGTCCGGCTTCCTGTCGCCAGGTGCCTACGCCCCGCGCCTCTTGGACCGAACTCAGAATCTTACTGATCGCAAAGTGGGAGGAAGTGATGAGGATTCGAGTTCTGATCAGCGTAATTGTCTTGTGGAGCGCTGCATTCGGTTCGGCAGAGGCCCAGACATTGCGTCACCGGGTGGCGGTTAAGGCGTTGGAGAATCCTGCGAACGCCGAAAAGTCAACCATTGGGAACGCTCTTACAGAGATCTTGATTACGGAACTCTCTCGCGCCGGAGCTCGCCACTACGAGCTGGTGGATCCCGGGACCGTGGCGGACGCGCTGCGCGGGATCGATTTCAACAGCTCGTATTGGGCAGAAAATCCCCTCGCCTCCCAGCAGCTGGCCGGTGCCCACTACGTCCTGGCGGGCAAAGTTTCCAACTTCAGCTTCAACGAGCAAAAGTTCAGAGAACAAGTGCTGGTGCAGGGGGTGATCCAATTTCTAGACCGCTACCGGCAGCGGGTTGACGTCCGTGTTGACTTCCGTCTGATCAATCTGAAGACCGGCCAAATTGCCCTGAGCGAATCCGGCAGCGGCAGCGAGACGCGGATCAGCACGACTTCGGGAGCCCTGGTCTGGGACCAAATCCTTGCCGGCGGAATGTTCCATGCCTCCAGCAAGGAAGGGCTGGACAGTCTGATCGGCCGGGCGACGATTCAGGCCGTCCAGGCGGTTGTGCGCAAGCTCAACGACTTGGCTCGGGTGCTTCCACCTCCAGAAGCCGGGCCAACCGCCGCGGAGATAGAGCTGACCGCACTGGAGAAGCTGGAAGGAAAGGTACTGGCCCAGGTTGGCGCGGAGACCCGCATTCTAGGCGTCGGAAAGAACCACTCACTTCGTGTCGGAGACCGTCTGATTGTCTCCGGCGAGCAGGTCATCCGGGACCAAAGAGGCCAGGAAGTGTACCGGGTGCGGCGACAGACCGGGATTGTTGAGATTGTCGATGTGGATAGCGCCCCGGATCGCTCCATGGCGCGTGTGGTCGAGGTTAGCGAGGCCGGAGCGAACATCGCGTCGGTCGGCCGAGAAGGGGATGTCCTCAAAGTGGACATGAATCGCGCACGAGAATTGCGGCAGGTGCTTGGTTCCAATAGTCCGTCCGGAAAAAGTGAAGAAAATCCCATAGATGTTGAGGAAAAAGTCAGAGAACACATCCGCCGCGGAGACCGATTCTTCGAGGATAAATATTTTGGGCAGGCGCTGGATGAGTACAGAAAAGCCGACGCACTGAAGCCCGGCACTTATGAAATCCTGAGCCGCATCGGAGCAGCGCTGCTTTATCTGGGAGATTTTTATGAGACCGAAATCACCGCGGAACAACTGCTGAAGCGCGGCGACGCGGTCGAATTCCATGTGCTGCACGGACACCTTCTCGGCCAGTGTATTGGCTCCCTGCGGATTCAGCTCGGCCGCTTGTCCTTCGTTCCCAGGGGTGGGGACCACGGCTTCGTTGTTCCCGGCAGCGACGTCCTCATCTTCACAAGAGATTTCAACAAGACGATAAATCGCGAAGGCCTAATGCTTCGCATCCGCAAGGAGAACAAGGAGCGACGTTACGATTTCGTCTTCCTGGTCTTCGGCGAAGACGAGGGCGGCGAAGAAAACAACCGCCGCCTGATTAACCTTGTCCTCCGCATGATCCGAGACTACGTGAAGTCGTAGGAGTTGAATTTGAGTATGCCCCGTCATCCCGTTGGCACCGGTCGCAGGTCGAAGGTGCAAGGTTCTTACGAAATTGACTTTGGAAAGTCAGTTCATGTGGTTCTCAGAAAGGAGGCTAAACATGAAGCAGCTGATAGTTGAGAAATTTGAGCGGGGCATTGTGTTGCGGTGGGCTCGATTCCTGCCGCTGTTTCTGTCTGTGATTGCGACGCTGATGTTGGTTGGGGCGGGCCTGGCGTTTACTTATTCGCTTGTGCCCAGTTGGGCCCCCAAGGAGCCTGGCCCCGTGAAGGAACCACCCCTCGTGGCTCTCACTCGTGTGGACGTGGACAATTTCTTGAGTCGCAGGGAGCAGCCCGCCGCGACTGCTGACGAACCTCCAACCGCTTCCGCCCTGGCTGCACCGGGTCCGAGCGCTGCGGCGTTAGCGATCGCCAATGAACTGCATTCACTTCGAATGCTGGCAGCCGAGAGAGAGCTCCCTTGGGAAGATCAGTACGTCATCGAATGGTGGCAGAGACGCAAGGTGGCCTCTGGAGTGGGCGATTCGCTGCGGCCACTGCTTGCTCGTTTCGACGAGGGCAATGCGCGGGAATCGGTTGACCTCAGCGGCTTCCGCTACCGCATCAACCCTTCCCGGCCAGAGATCAAGGTGGCCATTCTCAAGGAGGCGCAGTCTATTCTTCGCAGTACCACCGCGGCGGAGGCCCCCCGGATATTTTGGGCTTGGCTGGAGCTGCGTACCGCCCGGGAAAACGCTCGGGCGCAAGAGTTCAGGCGTGAGCAGAAACGGGTTCTCGAGGCCTACCAAAAGGCCAAGGCCGAGCACGAAGCGACCGTGCTGCGCAAACGGGCAGCGCGCGACCTTGCCGTAACGGCCGCAGGGCTGGCTTTGGGCGCCTTCATGCTGTTCGGCCTGGTTCTGGCAGTGCTGGCCATCGAACGGCACACGCGACTGCTCGAAGGAGCGCAATTCGAGACGCGTTCGCAGGTAATGGCTATTGGAGGGATGCCCAGGTGATGCCTCATCGGTTGTGGGCAAACCGTTTGCCGCAACACAACGATGTATGCACACCCAGCTCGGATGTGGAGTCGCCGTCGTCCCGGGTGGGTATAGCTTCTTTGACGCCGGCACCAAAGTGGTCTGGGCACGGCGGGCGGCAAGCTGTTCGACTTCGGCATAGACCCTGCGAGGTGAAGTGGTGACCTAGACAAACGAAAAGGAAAGCTTCCGGACGGCATCCGCGAAAATTGGCTGAGGAGAATTGAGAACAAAAGGAGTCAGTCATGCGATTCGAGCCTCGATCTTTCCATCCAGGCCCTGGCGTTGCCCTCGCGGCTGTTCTGGTGCTTACGAATGGCATCCTAGGGTGTGCAACGCAAGAGGTGGCACCTCCACCTCCGCCACCGGCTCCAACAATCGCTTCGGTGAGTGTGTCGCCTGCCTCCGCGACGGTGGAGGTGGGCACCACGCAGCAGTTCACCGCCACGGTACAAGGGACGGGCAGCTTCAACCCGGCTGTGCGGTGGCTGGTGAATGACGTTGAAGGTGGTAACAGCACCGTCGGGACCATCACGTCGGCTGGACTTTATACAGCCCCCGCCAACCTGCCCACCCCGAACACCGTTAGCGTTAAGGCGGTGAGCGTCGCCGATCCCACAAAGTCCGACTCCGCCAGCGTAACTCTCATCGCCCTACAATCCATTGCAATTACACCGACGCTTGGCACACTGCTCGCTGGCGACAGCCAACAACTCACTGCCACCGGTACTTATACAAATAATTCCACGCGAAACTTGACCGACCAGGTTGAATGGACCACCGCAGACTTGACCGTCGCCACCGTGAGCAATACCGGACTTCTATCCGCCGTCGGTGCCGGATCGACCATCGTGCGCGCGACCAAAGGAGCCATCCAGGGCAGTAGTCCTGTCAATGTGATTGACATCGTTTCGCTTTCCATTTCGCCGGAGAGTCCGCTAACGAGGGTTGGACTGGCACAGCAGTTCACTGCGATCGGCCGCTTCACCGATGACAGCCTGCGAGACCTCACATCCCGGGTGGAATGGATCAGCTCTGATACGGCGATCGCCACCATCGACGAACAGGGTTTGGCCAGGCCTACCAAGTCCGGTACCGCTACCATTCTTGCTCGCTTCCGCAGCTCAGAAGCGAGGACTTCACTACTCGTCGCAGAGGTGGAGTTTGCCGTCACGCCGACAGACCCCCTGCTGTGGCGCATCGTTGGACCAAGTCAGGAAAACATTGAATACATTGGGACACGCGATGCAGCGGGCTTACCCGCCGAACTTACGGCCATAGTGACCCGCTCCCCCGAAGGAGATGTGGTCATCCAGAAGATCGAGGAGCAGGGCTTGCGTCACATCTTTTACACCTCTGATGGTGCGATTTTGCGCATGGTGCGTAAGTCAGAGACCCTGGTGGGGGTCACAGTGATTTCCGCCGATGGCGCAGAACAGATTGTCGTTGATATTGATCTCTCGGAGTTGGAGAAAGCCGGCGTGACCGACGAAATTTCCCATACCGAGCAAATCCCTCCGCCAGCCGCTCCCCGAATGAGAACAATCCTGCCGCAGTGTGCTAGTGCATTACAACCGCCGAAAGGGCATGGGCTAGACCCGGCGGAGGAGCTACCTCCATGGGTTAACGCGACATTGGAAGTGCGACAGTGCGAGACCGGAATAAACAACGCGCTGGCTCAGATACAGTTTACTGATGCCAGCGAAACAAGAACGATTTTGGGAGAGCGAATTGGAGACGGACTGTATGGCTTTAAGATACCCACAAGCATGGGCTTGGCAGACGTCGCTGTGGAGAATGCTTGTCTGTTCTCAGTCGGTGTCGCGACAGCATTCTGCACTGCGAAAAGTTGGTATGAGAACATTCTGAGATTAGGGTGCACCTCTGAGACGCTGTCGCAAAAAATCTTCGGGAAAGACCTTGGGAAAGTGTGGGCTACTGGGTGCAAACTCGGGTTTGCGGCGGGAGGAAAACGAAAACCTCTGTCTCTTGCCCTCACGATAGGTTGCATCTTGTGGGATGAGGTAAAGGCTGGCACCAAAGAGGACTGCAGGACACTGCTAGCAGACACAAAGCTTCTGTTCGGTTCAGGAGTACACCTTAAGCCCGTTGTCACCATTCCCGGGCAGGGCACTTTCGTTGGTGAAACCGTCTTGGCAGGCCCGGCTGGTCCGTTCCCGCTCTTGCCGCTTGAGCTGCCAGGAAAGTTGAATATCGCTGAGTTCTTCACGTTTCCGGAGGATCCGGATCCGTTCGAGAACTACGTAGCCACCGCTATAATCCGGTGTGCGCCACCAGGAACAGTGGTCCATCTCTCGATCTCCGGTACTGATGGCTACCAAGACGCAACCCAGTGCGTCATCAGCGGCAATCAATCGTGCAGCTTGTTTGTTCCAGGTACCTTTGAAGGTGTGATTGACACGTTGACGGTGCGCGTCGGTGACCTAGTTCGGATAATTACAATCGTTTTTTAGCTGATGCCCCAGCGACTGGCGTCAGCAATCTTTCGGTCCCGTTGCTGATTGCAATTGGTCTTTTCCAGTTGGCGTGCGCGGGCGCGGAGGCTCCACCTTCTAGCCGGCAGCCAGGCACGCCGCCGGGAACTTACACGGTGACGGTCACCGCCTCGTCCGGCTCGCTCCAGCGAACCACCAACGTCACCCTTATCGTGCGCTAGGCTAAGGGCGCTGGGCGCTGGACCGGGAACCCAGGGACTGGCAGGCATTTAGCTTTCGCTTGCCGCATAGCTGCCAAGGACGCCGGCTCTAGTGCTCAGGTGTCGCTTTGGGTCGGCGCAGGGGCTCCGATGGAGAGGGACAGTGGTTGTCGGCTTATGTCCGTTCCTGCCGGCTCATGCCGATTGCTAGAGTGCTCTCGCCCATGGCAAGGGCAAGAGCGAGTCTAGCTGTGCCGGGGGGCAGCGATGAGGCTTGCCAGGCTCGCAACTTTCGCTCTGGGAATAATTTGTTTCTTCCTCCCATTCACAACCGTCTCATGCAGCGGGGTAAGAGTCTTGACACTCAGCGGGAGACAGCTCGTCACGGGGACTGAGATCGAGGTTCCCGCCGGCTTCGGTCAGGCCAAGACCGAGCGTGTGGACCCAGAACCCCTTGCACTGCTGGCCTTTTTCTCGCTGATGGGCGGACTTGGGCTCAGCTTGTCTCGGGCGAGGACTGCTGCGGGGACATCAGCAGCCGCCGGCGGACTGGCTTGCTTGTTTCTTCTTGCCTCGAAATCCAGACTGACCTCGGAGCTTTCTAAGCAGGCAGGAGGGTTAATTCAAATCAGTTTCGAACCGGGCTTCTATCTAGCCCTGATTTTCTCGCTTTTGGCGGCAAGCCTGAGCGCGTATGTGTTGTTTTCTGAAGGGAAGCGTACTCCACTGCCTTTGTCCAGCAATGGCCAAGGATACAAGTTCTGCACCCAATGTGGTTCTAGAAACAGCATCGCCAATCTGTTCTGTGAGGAATGTGGTACGCAGTTCGGTTAGGCAAAAGATACTCTGAAGGAGGGCAGAATGCAACGGGTAATGCAAGGATTTTTGTAGAAAATGCTCATCGAGGGCGCTCCTTCCAGTTCTGGTTGAGGTAGTCGGTCACGCCGTAATAAATCCTCTTCGCACTCTCCGGATTAGGAAAGACCTGCGTGGGCCGCGTGCGTCGTCGGTACTCCCAGAAGGTTCTCTCCAGCACGTTCGTCGTCCGGATCTTTTTCCACAGCTCGGGCGGAAAAGCGTAGTAGTGCAGCAGGTGGTAGAAATCTTTCTCCAGGCAGCGCACCACGCGCTAGGCTTCGACTTGCCAGCGCTGGACCCAGACCCGGAAGCGGCGGGCTGCCTCCGACTTCGAGGGAGCGGCGAAGACGCGCTTGCACTCGGCCATCACTGGCCCGCACTGATGGCGCTTGAGTTTCACCACTACGTTGCGCAGCCGGTGAGCCAGACAGCGCTGGACCCTCTGAAACGGGTACATCTCCTTCAGCGCCGCCAGCAGCCCGGGACAGCCATCCACCGTGATCAGTCGCAGATGCTTTCCTGTCAGACCACGAACCTTCAGCTCCATCAGCAGAGCCTTCCAACTGGCCGTGTCTTCGGCGTCCACCAGACGGAATCCCAGGATGCGTTTCTTCCCCGCCGCGGTCCTCCCTAACGCGCAGAGCAGAATTTTCCGCTCCACGCCGAGCTCCCGGACTCGTTCGCTGATCCCGTCCAGGAAGAGAAACTCGACCTCCTCGTCGGCAATCGGCGCCGTGCGGTACTGCTCGAGTTCCTCGGCCCAGTGCGCCGTGGTCCGGGAAATGGTCGTGGCGCTGACCCGTTGGCCGTAGAGGGCCTCGCTCAGTTGCCGCAGCCGCCGGCTGCTGATCCCCGCCAGAAACAGTTGCCCCAGGATCTTGTCGATTTCCAATTGTCGGCGTTGATAGCGGCCCAGCGTCTGAAACTCGACGCCTCCTTCCTCCGCGCGCGGGACGACCAGGTCAGGAATTTCTCCGTGGCGGGTCAGGGGCGGCACCGGCAGTGCCCGTTGCGATAGCCCCGCCGCCCGGCGGCGCTTTCATGGGAGCGGGCCGCCAAGTGCGCGGTGAGTTTTTCTTCTAGGGCTTGCTCGATCATGGTCTTCAACTCTTGCTTCAACACGGCTCGGAACTGAGACCAAATCTCCCCTTGCAGTGAACCTGGCTCTTGCTCTAGGCTCCGGGGCCGTGAATGCGACTCTGCGTTCATGAGGGTGTTCTCCTTCCTTCAGTTTTCTCAACCTGTTGAAAGAAACACCCTCTCTTCCCAATTTCCACACAATTCTTTACATCACCCAAAAAAGCTGAGGGGCCGAGAATCGGGCTGTGTCTGTCCACATTCAGTCAGCATCTGAGAGTCTCCACATCAGTCCGGAGTTGTAGACTTTTAGCCCATAGAACTAGCAACTCAAAAAAATATCTGTCGCGAGGGAAGGGTACCTGATGGACCTCCCCGCCTTTTTACCACCCACACCCCCTCGCCGTTATCTCGGGAAACCAGGGAGCCTACGCTCATCGGGGTACTACCTCGGGGAGGGACAAACCACGGTTCGCCTTTCATTCAACACGACAGCCATCGAGATCATGACATGAAGACATGGCTGTGGTCTGAAACCGTCATACACCTGCGACTCGTTGACTTACCTGAAATTCCCTGATGTCGCTCTCCCCAAACTTCCAGGCAGAAACTGGCAGGCATCGTGACCGGTTTTCTTCGCCGGCTAATCGTGCACCGCCGCCTCTATGACCGGTGCGAAATGGCAGTCCGAAGCTCTCGGAAGGGTCCGCGGCTCCTCTCAACAGATTCCTCTTGACAATCTTACATAGCGTTAAGTAAGTTTAAAGCATGAAGAATCCTCATGCAGTGGCTCTCGGCAAGTTGGGCGGGATCGCCCGAGTGTTCCGCACGACTCCCGAGCAGAGACGCAGGTGGGCGAGGCGCGGCGGTTTGGCGCGTGCGCGTCGCTATTCCCGAGAGCAGCTCAGCCAATGGGCGAAGCTGGGGGGCCGGCCGCGCAAGAAGGAAGGGGGCGCATGAAACCATGGGGAGTCTTTGAGAAGGTGCCGGGAACCGGTGTCTGGTGGATTCGTTTTGCGGACAGCAGTGGCCGCATTCGTCGGGAGAAAGCCGGAACCAAGGGCGCAGCCATTAAGCTCTACGCCAAACGAAAGACAGAAGCCCTGATGGGCGAGAAGCTTCCAGAGTCGCTGCGCCAGGCGCCGGCCATTTCATTCTCCGACCTGGTCAGAATTGCCCGCGAACATGCAAAAGTAAGTGGAAGGCCGGGAACGTTGAACGCGGCCAAGGTGAAAAAGCTGCAAGAGTGGTTTGGCAACCGGTCGGCAGACTCTATCACACCCTAGGAAATCAGCAGAAAGTTGATCTAATTGGCGCAGCAAGGTCGAAAGCCGGCCACACTCAATCGCTATCGTGCGGCCATGAGCCGAATCTATTCCATAGCGATCACAAACGGGAAGGTTTCAAATAACCCGGCGCGGCTGGTCCCGCTGCAGCGAGAAAATAACGAGAGGGTACGCTGGCTCGAAGACAAAGAAGAGATAGCGATCCGGCAAGCAATCCGTCAGCACTGGCCGCAGCGCGAGCCAGAGCTGGACCTGGCACTCCACACCGGGCTCCGGAGGAGCGAGCAGTGTTGCCTCCGCTAGAGTGATGTCGATCTAAGGCTCAACCTGATCACCATCGCCAAGGGCAAAGGCAGCGGGAAGAAAGAGTACGTGCGTCTGAACTCGGAAGCCCGCAAGGCGCTGCTGAGCCTCCGCGCTCTCCATCCCGGCTCCGAATTCGTATGCCCCAGAAAATCCTACTAAGACCACAGAGACTGGTGGAAAGAAGTCCTCTCGAAGGCGAACGTCTCAGATCTGAGATGGCACGATCTGCGTCACACGTTCGCCAGCCGCATGGCCATGGCGGGCAGGAGTCTCCTGGAAATCAAAGAGGCCATGCGTCACAAGACGATCCAGATGACACTCCGCTATGCCCATTTGATGCCTTCCCGGATCCAAGACGCGGTCGAGGCCATCGTGCGGAAGCCAACTGACACCACAACTGACACCGGGCTTTTCGAGCCCGGAAAACGGGCAACTGCCCTCATTCAATAAGTCCAACAGAATGTTGGTGCCCGGGGTGGGAGTTGAACCCACACGGGGTAAAATCCCCAGAGGATTTTAAGTCCCCAGCGTCTGCCATTCCGCCACCCGGGCATGAACAGCACAACAGTAACACAATCCAAAACCCTCCGGTGTATTCTGCACCGAGTCGTTTGCATCTGGGGCCGGGCTGTGGGCTGCGAAGGCTGCCGCCGAATCCTCCGCGGTCAAACACCGCGCCGAAGGCAGGAGGGCGAAGTCGCGGCCGTCGTCAAACTTTGGATTCAGTCCTGACCGCGATAGAACTGGAAGACCATGCGTCCGATTTCCGCAATTTGATCCTCGGCGGCAGCAATGGCAGCTTTCCGCTCGCCGTCGCTGAGACCGAGATCCTCTCCCCGGCTGAACACCGTAACAACCACGCGCTGCTGGTTCGGCAGGAAGAGCACGCCGGCATCGTTCACCACCCACACCGGAGCCGTCAACGTGCCCGTCTTGTGGGCGAATCGCACGCCGTAAGGAATCCAGCGCGGTAGCCGCTGATTGAACTGTTGCAGGAACAGGATGTCCAGCAGCGTCTGCGTTCCCTCGGGGTCGAGCGCCTGACCGGTGACGATTTTTTCAAGCAGCAACGTCATCTCCGCCGGCGTCGAGCAGTTCGGACATTCCCGGAGAAACTGCTGCTGGTTGCGCCGAACCTGCGTTTCGTGGGCCGCCCAGTCGAAACGGCGCAACTCGTCCACTGTCATCCCTCGATACTTTTCCTCCGGCAGGCCGAGGGCATGAAGGATCAGGTCCCGTGTGCCCATGTCCACGGCCGTCTTCGACAGACCCAGGCTGCGCAGACGGGCATTGATTCTGTCAAAGCCCAGGCGATGGCAAAGGATGTCGGTTGCGGCGTTGTCGCTGACGATCATCATAAGGGTGGCCAGGTCGCGAATCGTGGGACGCAGGCCTGGCGCCAGAGTCACCAGGATGCCGCTGCCAAAGTAGCGCTCTGGCGCGGTCCACTCCACGCGCTCCTCGAGCGAAAGTTTCCCTTCCCGCACCTGGTGAAGCAGCTCCAGCAATACCGGCACCTTGAACACGCTGGCCATCTGGAAACGCTCTTCGCCACGAATTTCGACCAGTTCCTGACGTTCGATATGTTTGACGCTGACGCCCCAGATACCGGGCGACCGCGCGAGCGACTCGCGCAGGGCCTGCTCCAAACGCGTGTTCCGCCTGGCGGTGGGCGTTTGCCCGGGGATCGCGGTCGTCCCCAGCAGAACCAGCAACAGGGCAAGCACGGGCTTTGCGGCACGTCGCAGGATGGGGTTCATCGCGGTTGTTCCTCCTGGAATCTCGCGGCACGAGCTCACACGAATCGGTGAACTCAGCGACGGTGACGGATGACCGTGCCGGGCAGAACGCCGGTCCAGCGATTCTGCTCGATCACCGGCTGGCCATTCACCAATACGTAGACAAATCCCTCCGAATACGAAAGCGGTTTTGTGAAAGTGGCTGTGTCTTGCACTCGTTCTGGATCAAACACCACCACATCGGCGCGAAGCCCCGGACTGAGCCGGCCCCGGTCATAGAGTCGCAAACGGTTGGCAGGAAGGGAAGTCATTTTTTGAATTGCTTCCTCCAGCGAGATCACTCGATCTTCCCGCACATACTTCGCGAGTACACGCGCAAAAGCCCCAAAGGCACGCGGATGAAAGCTCTGCCCCAGCGCTTTTCCCGCTGCCTCAGCGTGAATGGGAGCCGCATCGGTGCAGATGGCCACGAACGGAGCGCGCAGCGCCAGATGTTTCTGCTCCTCATTCATGCTCCTCGGGGCCACGAACACCGGCCCCTGTCGCACCAGATCGAAAAACGCTGTCCAGGGATCCACGCCGAGTCGTTCCGCCGCCTGCTGCATGGAAAGGCCCTGCAGGTCGCGACGAACCCCTTCGCCCACTGCAGAAATCAGGACATTGTTCCAGTCGCGGCCCACGTGCACATACCAGTTTTCCCAGCTCGCGTCGTTTTCGATTTCCTGACGCAGGCGGTGGCGCAGGTCCGGGTCAGTCAGTCGCGGGAGAAAGGCAGCATCGCCCTGAGCGTAATGGCGCGGATGGATGAACGAGCGCAAACCGATGCCGTTGCGGATGTAGGGATAGATGTCGGCAGTCACGTCCACACCCTGCCGACGCGCCTCAGCGATGCGGCCAATCGCCTGCGCCATCAGCGGCCAGTTCTGCTGTCCGGCCGCTTTCAGGTGATAGATATGCACGGGAATGCTGGCTTCCCTGCCGATGCGGATCGTTTCCTCGATGGCTTCGAGCAGGGCTCCGCTTTCGTTCCGCATGTGCGTGAAATAGACGCCGGCATATTCTGCGGCCGTGCGCGCCAGCTCGATGATTTCTTCGGTAGTGGCATAGGCTCCCGGGGGATAGATCAATGCCGTGGAAAGGCCGACGGCGCCATCGCGCATGGCCTCTGCCACCAGCTCCTTCATCCGATCGAGCTCCGCCGGGGTCGGCTTCCGATCAGCTTCGCCCACGACGATCCGACGTACCTGTGCGGCGCCGACGTTGTGCACCACATTCAGACCTACGCCTTTCTGTTCCAGCAGGCGGAAATATTCTGCGTACGTTTGCCAGGTGATGCGCAGCCCTCCGGCGGAATCTTCGGCGGCAGTGGCCGGGCTCTGGGGCGCGGGCGAGCCGCCTTCACCAACCAGCATCGTGGTGATGCCCTGCCGCAGCTTGCTCTGAGCGCTGGCCGGATCTACCAGCAGGGGATACGAGCTGCCTCCCATCATGTCCACAAAGCCCGGAGCAACTACCATCCCCTCGGCCGAAATGGTTTTTCGCGCAGGCTGGCCCGCCAGTTTTCCGATCGCGGCAATGCGGCCATCTCGGATGCCCACATCGGCACGATACCAAGGCGCACCGCTGCCATCCACGATGCGGCCACCCGTTATCAGTACGTCGAACGGGTCCTCCAACTGGACTCGCCCGCCCGGCTGTGCGACAAGCAGCACGAAAGCGATCCACAAGAACGCATGCTTCATCTTGCTGTTCTCCTTCAGAGAGTCGGACCCCGATTTACTCCGGCAAAGCTTCTTTTCGTGCAGGGTAAGCTCCGATCCACACGCCGGTCACCTGCCCCTGGCTATCCACTTCAAACCGCAACACCTCTCCGCTCGCCCAGCCACCCTGCATGCGAAACTGATGTGGTGCGATGGCGGTCAGCACAACCGGTGTGGCGGCCGGTTCTTCCGCCGGCACCATCTCCAACCGATGCTCGTGGAGGCGAATGCGCACGCGACTGCCGAAATCCGTTCGGTAGACACCGAGGTAGTGCCGCCACTCCGCAGGAGCCGGCGGCGGTGCGGGTCGGCTTCGTTGCTGCGCGCGTTCGACCACCGGCCCGAGCAGCTCGAGCACCATAGCGGTCAGTTCATCAGGGTCACTGTTCGTGTTCGTGAACACTGCCACGCCCAGTTTCAGCGCAGGAATCAAAGAAACGTCGGTGCGGAAGCCCTGAATCCCGCCTCCGTGACCGATGGCGGTGTAGGAACCTATGCGGGTGATTCGAAAGCCGATGCCCCAGCCGCTTTGCCAGTCGGGCTGAATCCAGTGTGCGGCATGCATCTCGCGCAGCGAGCTGCCGCGAAGAATCTGATTGCCTCCAACGGGCCCGTCGCGGAACTGCAGGGAGATGAACTTGGCGATGTCTTCGACGTGCGTGTACAGACTGGTGGCCGGCCCGTAGCCGCCATAGTCGGGCTGGAATACAGGTTTCGGCGGAGCATCGCCTTCAGGCAGAGCGTAACCGGTCGCCAGCCCAGCCGTGGGTTGAAACCCGCTGTCGTGCATCCCGAGCGGTCGCAGGATGTTCTGTTCCACATAGTCGAAGTAAGGCTGACCGGCAGCCCGCGAAAGCGCCAGCCCCAGGATGGCGTAGCCGACATTGGAATATTTCCATTCGCGATAGGGGGGGAAGATTCGCTCGCCATCCTGCGTCAGCGCCGCCACCATCGCCTCCACCGCAGGGAAACGCAGCGTGCGCCAGTAGTCCATCGGCGCTTCCCGGGAAAGCCCGGACGTGTGCGTGGCCAGTTGCAACAGCGTGATCGGAGGAGAATCGGCAAAGCGGCTCCGCAGCTGCAGCTCCGGAACGTACCGGGTCACCGGATCTTCCAGGCCAACTTTGCCGGCATCTCGCAACTGCATCAACATCGTTGCGGTGAACAGCTTGGTGATGGAAGCCACGCGGTAGATGGTTCGCGGGGTGGCCGGGATGCGCCGCTCCACGTCGGCGAATCCGAACCCTTTCGACCAGAGGATTTGCTGATCATAGACCACCGCAGCCGAAAGCCCCGGAATCTTCCTGCGAATGCGTTCGGTCTCGAGTCGGGCTTCGACCAGGGCCAGTGCCGCGGTGATTTCCGGGTCTTCAGCGACGGGCCTGGCGGGTGCTGACTGCGGCCACGCCGGCACCGGCAGCGCGAGCAAAAGCAGTGTTGCCAACACACACCGTGTCATGCTGCCTCCTAAAGCGGTCACTCCACACAGCCGCGCGCAGCGATGCGCCATTCGCCCACGACCCGGTCGCCTCGCACTGTGTACAGGCGGTCGTGGAGATTCAAGCTTCCGCAGACGTGGCTGGGGATGACTCGAATCCGTTCCCCTACCTGCAGGTTGGAGCCGTTTCCAGCGGTGGTCTTCAGAATTCCGTGTTCCTCAGAGGCAGCGACGAACCGCAGCTCAGGATGTTCGGGAAGGAACCCGAATTCCTTCCAACCGGAAAGATGGTCGGAGGTGAACGTCTTGGAGCCGCCGTCAATGATCACCCGCTCCGCTGCCGGTCGGCTAACCACGGTGCACAGGTAGCTCAGCGCACAGTCTTCCCACCCGCAGGCGCCGAGGTGCACCTGAGTGGCGTCGTTCAGGGCGTTGGTTCCGGGCCGGTTTTCGGTCACGCCGGGGATGGCGCAGGCGGCATGCTGCGACGGGCTGGCACCGACGCTGACCACAGCGCAGGGCAGCCCGGCAGCGCGCAACGCCCCGGCCAGCTGTGCCATGGTTTCGCCGGCGCACCGTGCGCGGTCCAGTCGTTCCCACAACTCGCCGTCTGCGTAGACGTGCCCTTCATGCGTGTAAATGCCGCGGAAACGCAGAGCCGGCAGATTCCCCAGGAACCGCACAAATTCCAGCGCGTTGCCCGGCAGCACTCCGCAGCGGTGATGCCCGGTATCGACCTCCAGCAGGACAGAAATCTGGCGCCGGCGGGACTGAAAATACTCATTCAAATCTTTTGCGCCCTGCGCAGAATCCACGCCCACCGAGATCGTGCTCTCCCGCGCCAGCCGCTCCAGCCGCTCCAGCCGACGGCGGCCGGCTGTCGGGTAGGCGATGAAGATGTCCCGCAACCCGGCCCGGGCCATCACCTCGGCTTCGCTCACCTTCGCGCAGGTGATTCCGGTCGCTCCGGCCAGCACCTGCGCGCGAGCCAGTTCCGGCGTTTTGTGAGTCTTCACATGCGGTCGGTAGGCGACGCCGGCCTCGCGACAGAGCGAGACGATGCGTTCCAGGTTCCGCTCCATTATGTCGAGATCCAACAGCGGAACCGGCGTCGGTAGCTCGTCAATGTGCATGAAGCCGCTTCCCAGACTTCCCCACGACAACGGGCGAGCTGGCTGTCAGCTCGCCCGCCGCGGGGGTGCGCATGCCCATCAGGCTAAAACTCGATCCGGAATCCGAACTGAATCTGGCGGGGTGCCCAGAAGTCGCCGTTTCCCGGATCGCCCGGCTGGCTGGTAATCACGCCAAAGGTAGCCGGGTTCAACAAATCCAGTTGTGGATCGTTGAACAACGGATGGTTGAAGATGTTGAAGAAATCGAAGCTCAGGCGCGTGCTGATCCGTTCGGTGATGGACGTCCGCTTGCTGAATGACATATCGAACGTCCACCGCGACAGGCCACGAATCAATCCGCGCGAGCTGCGCCGGTCGCGGCTGATTTCGAAGAAGCGGAAGCTCTCGTAGACATACTGCGGATTCGCAAACAGGTTCATGCCGGTGCCACCGTTGGCCGGATCGCCTGCCGTGCCCACACCTCCTGACCCACGCACTCCCAGATAGCGGCCGGGGTTGGCCTGCGGGTCCCGGATGGCCGGAGCACTTTCCTGAGCCGCGAACGAACCAAACGGCTGCCCACCCTGAGTGACAAACAGCGGGCGCCCGGTGAAGTAGGTGAAGATACCGGAAACCTGCCAGCCGCCGACGAATCTGTCGAGCCATCCCTGCGCATCGAAGTACCGCCCGCGTCCGAAGGGAAGCTCGTACACCCAGTGTGCGTTGACCCCGTGGGTCCGATCGGACAGCGATGGCCCGTACGCGTAGGAGAGGTCGTACGGATTCATGCTCATCCCCCCGGCCGAGTCGGCGATGGCTCCGAGGGTGTCCAGATTTTTCGACAGCGTGTAGTTAAAGGTAAAGGTTAAGCCCTGCGAAAAGCGTTTCTCGGTGCTGACAAAGAACGCATTGTAGTTGTTCCAGCCACCATAGGTGTGCGAAATGGTCTGGCGGATCTGCCGATTGTTGATGGCTGCTGCTTCGCCGCGCATGGCCACGAGCATCGGGTCAATGGCGTTCAGCCACAGGTTCACCACAAACCCGTTGATGAAGTTCGTCAGATTGGAACTGGCCAGAGCGACCGTTGCCCCCGGTCCCAGGCTGTTCTCAAACCAGGGCTGCGGAGTAACACTGGCCGGAGGAACACCGGCACGCAACTGTCGCGCGACAGCGTCAAATGCCTGCGCAAACGTCTGCGGAGAAAGCCCGCTCAGATCCGCAATGAAAAAGGGAACGGCGTTGATGTTTTTGCTGATCTCCAGACGACGGCCAAAGCGGCCAATGTAGCCCAGCTCCAGCACCAGATCCCAGGGCAATTCCCGCTGGATGGTGAAGTTCGCGCTGTGCACATAGCCGTATTTGTAGTCCGGGTCCCAGTGCAGGCGCGTAGGGTTGCTGAACGGAATTGCCGGCACGAACGGAATGGGAATCTGCTGGGGCACAGGCGGGAAGGGCGCCGGACCATCCACACCCACGCGGAACTGGGATAAAGCCGGATCCGTACTGCCCGGAGTGCAGCCGGCCCCACCCGACCCACTGAAATTGCACGCCGGCGCATTCAGCGTGTGCGGCGTGCCGATCGCGGAATTGCCGATCTGCGGGAACTGCACGAATCCGACGGCCATCGGTCGATGGTGAGACAAACGGTAACCACCCCGGAACACGGTCGAGCGATTCCCGAACAGCGTCCTAAACCAGCCGTTTTCGAACGCCGGATTCCAAGCCGCCGAAACGACCGGGGACAGACTGCGGTGCAACGGGAACTCTCGGCGATCGAAAAAGTCCACCGGCGCAAAGGCCAGCCCGGGGTTGACGCCTCGTCCCAGTCGCGCCGCCAGCTCACGCTCACGCAAGTAGTCGTTGACCGACAGGGGTTGTCCCGTATCCAGACGAATCAGGAAGTGCCTTCGTCCTTGGGAGTCTTTGTAAGGCACCTCGATCATCCCGTTCACTCCGAACGTCAGGGTGAGTGAGTTGCTCATCCGCCAGATGTCGTTGAAGTAGAGCTGGATGTTGTGCCAGGTGCCGTCGTTGACCAACGGCGGGGTGCCGGGCAGATCGTTGCCGTTCGGATCCCGGACGGCAAACAACCCCACCGTATCCACCAAGCCCAGCAACATGGCATAGAACTGGTTCCAGCGGGCCACGTCACCCGGGCGCAAGCAGTTCGTCTCGATCACCCCCTGCGCACAGGTGGGTGGACGGGAAGAGGGTTGAATGGTGGTAAAGACGGTGCCACCAATATCCGCGATGGGATTGACGTGCAGGGGAACGGCGCCCACGCGGGAATGGTAGAACCACAGGTGCTGATACTGACCGCCAAACTGGAACACGTGGCTCCCCTTCACCCAATTCATGTTCTGAGCGACCTGCCACGTGCGGGAAATCCCCAGTTGTTTGCGGGCGCTGGCAATTTGAATCGGCTCTTCCACGCCAATCAGGTTCAACGCCACGCCGGCTTGCGGGAACAGCGGCTCCGGGTCGGGCATGTTGAACTCGATGGTCGTCTGGGTGAGGCCCACGCGCGTTTCGCTGTTCAACGAAGGCGTAATCTGACCGATGACGCCCAGATTGTAGTGATACGGATCGTTGGGAATCGACGCTACCGTTTTGATGGCATTCGGTCCACCTCGCCAGTCAATTCCAGGATTCAAATTGGGCGAGAGGAACCGGTTCTGCGCCCAGGTCCAGGTGAAGCTGGTTCGCCAGTTTGGATGGAGCTGATAGTCCAGCCGCGCAAGGATGTTGTCGTTGTTCTGGTCCGAGGCGGTCGGGCCGCGCAGCAGGATGGTGTTCAGGCCGTCGCCGCCGGTGGTGTCGTTGCCCGCAGGGATCAGCGAGAACTGTGTGGCGATGGCAGGGCTCATGCCGATGCCGCGCGGATCGAAGCTCGCAACGTTGTAGCTGACCACGTTGCCCTGCAGGTCGCGGAACCGCAAAATACCCTGCCGCAGCGTATCGCTGGGCACCGCGCCGGCCACGTCTGTCTTTTGCGGAAAACGCCTCCCTTCCATGTTGACAAAGAAAAACAGCTTGTCCGGCAGAAACGGACCGCCCACGCGGAAGCCGTACCGGTTGTCTTTGAGCTCCGGATTCGGCTGCTTCAGCCGGTTCCGCGCCCAGGAGTTCGCGTTCAGATTGTCATTGCGATGGTACCAGTAGAGGGCTCCGTGGAAATTGTTCGTGCCGCGCCGGCTGGTGAGGGTGAATTGCCCGCCCGGGGAACGATTGAAGCTGGCGTTCTGATTGGTGATGTTGGCGCGAAACTCGGCAATGGACTCCACCGGAATCGGAATGCCCATGCCGATGTTGCCACAGCAGGTACCGCCCACCTGGGTGTCGGAGATGTCCAATCCATCCAGCAGAAACGTGTTCTGATCCGGTCGCGCCCCGGCTACGGTGCCGCTGTCTCCGTTGCCCGCCCAACCTGTCCAGGGATGCGCGCCCACCTGGAGAAAAACGAGCTCAACGGTACGACGCGTCACCGTGGGCAGGTTGACCAGTGAAGTCGTATCCACCACGTCCCCCACGGTGGCATCGACCGTCTGCAAGGCGGCCTGGGCACCCGCCGTGACCTCCACTGTCTCAGCCAGCTCGCCAAGCTGCACCACCACGTTCACGCGCGTAGATTTTGCCACCTCGACCTGCACGTCGGAAACAACAGCCTGCCGAAATCCTGGCGCCGTCACCGTGACGGTGTAGCGGCCGGGCACAACATTCGTGAAGATGTACTGACCCAGGTCGTTCGTCTCCGTCTTTCGCACCGCCGCCGTGCCCTCTTCCGATAAAGACACGGTTGCCCGGGGGACCACCGCACCGCTGGCGTCCGTCACCGTACCCACAACGGTACCCGTGGAAGCTGTCTGACCGTACAGAGCGCTGGAGACCCCGAGCAGCCCCAGCAGTCCCAGCACCCAGAGCCATCCCCGCACCCGCATCACTTGTCCTGGCATGGGAATTCCCTCCCGGATGAAACGTGAATTGCAACGAATGTTTGGTCTGAGGATAGGTGTCCCCGTCCGCCTTTTCATGAACCATTCCTCAATTTGCAACATACGTTGCATATTCGATGCGCCAATTTCGCGCCCAAATAGCACAATTCAAAACAGCCTGTCAAGAACAAAATTTTTGTATCGGCGCAATCGCAACATATGATGCAGATAAACAATTGCCGAATATTGGACGTTCCGGCAGAACCTCCCGGGAGTGTCAACAAATATTTCATTTGACTTGCAGGGGGGTTCTGTTTTATCTGGCTGGCCAGGCACATGGCCCGTCGGCCAAAGTACGGCGCATCCGGGCAAGCTGGCCGCCCCCACCTGCCCAGCGTGAGCGACCTGCTCGCTCGACTGAGCCGCAGGCGGCGCGAGCTGATCCGACCTGTGCTGGAGCATCCGCGGGAGTTTGTCCTGTTGAGCGTACGGGGCCTGGCCGAACGTCTGCGCACCGATCCCGCCACCACGCTGCGCATCGTGCAGAGCATGGGGTTCGCCAGCTTTCGAGATTTCCAGCGCTATCTCCATGAGCTGGCGGTGATCCAGGCTACGCCGTTCGACCTGATGCGCGACGCCACTGCGCGTGATTCCGACATCCCCTCGCACATCCGCGGAACCCTGGACCGCGATCTGCGGAACCTGCAGGGTCTGCGACACAGCATCGATGCCGAAGCGGCCCTGCGCCTGGCGCGCAGGTTGTATGCTGCGCGACGCATTTTGATCTTCGGCGGTGATCTGGCGATCAGTCTGGTGCATTTCCTGCACTACAATTTCAGCATCCTGGGACTCCCGGCTTTCAGTGGCACCACCCCGGGTCTGGTCTCGCATCTGGTGCGCACCGCTGACCGCCGAGACGTGGTCCTGGCCATCAGCTTCCGCCGCGGGCTGCGGCAGACGGTCGAAGGATTGAAACAGGCGCGGGCCAAGGGGGCCTACTGCGTGGGCATCACGGATACTTTCGTCTCTCCGGTGGCGCGGTATTCTCACGAATGCTTTCTGGCTTCGATCGACAGTCCTTCCTTTGCCGGCTCCTACGTCGCCCCGATGGCGTTGCTGAACGTACTGATTGTGGCCTGTGCCAACTACCGGCGGGCGCGCACTCTTTCCCTGCTGCACGAAGCGAACAAGGAACAGCTCAGCGGTTTTCGCTGGTACCGGGAAGTGTAGCGTGTCCGGTCACCCACTCCGCAGTCTCTCATCCGTTTTGGAGAAACCTATGCGCCTTGCGCTGGAAATCACCGCACTGACTCTGCTGATCGCTCTGAGCACAACGCAATTCTCGGCTTCGACAGATGCGCCGCAGAACTTGGAGCAGGCCATCCAGCCCATCTTTGCGGAATGGGATCGGCCCGACTCGCCCGGCTGTGCTCTGGGTGTGATGCGCGAGGGCAGGCTGATCTACGCACGCGGCTTCGGCATGGCCAACCTGGATCACGGCATTCCGATTCGTCCGTCCACGGTATTCCACGTCGCCTCGGTCTCGAAACACTTCACCGTCGCGGCGATCCTGCTCTTGGTGCAACAGGGGAAACTCTCCCTGGACGATCCCGTCGCTCGGTACCTTCCCGAAATGCCCGATTTGGGCGCGACCATCACCCTCCGCCACCTGATCCACCACACCAGCGGACTTCGAGATCAGTGGGAACTGCTGGGGTTGGCGGGCTGGCGCTACTCACTCGACCTGATTACCGACGACGATGTGCTCGCCGTGTTCCGGCGGCAGCGAGCACTGAATTTTCCTCCCGGCAGCCAGTTCCTCTACTGCAACACCGGCTACACGCTGCTGGCGCAGATTGTGCAGCGCATCAGCGGACAATCCTTCCGTGAATTCACCACGCGGAACATTTTTGCGCCGCTGGGCATGTCCCGAACTCACTTTCGAGACAATCACGCGGAAATTGTCCGCGGGCAAGCCTACGGCTACAACCCCACCGCCCAGGGAGGCTTCGGGCTCAGCCTCACGCAGTTCGACACAGTCGGGGCCACCAGTCTGCTGACGACCGTCGAAGACCTGGCCCGCTGGGACCGGAATTTTTACGAACCAAAAGTAGGCGGCGACTGGCTCGTGCAGCAGCTTGTCGAACGCGGCACGCTGAACAGCGGCGAGCCGCTCGATTACGCGTTTGGGTTGATGCGCGGACAGTACCGTGGCCTGCCGGTCGTCCATCACCCGGGTTCGGATGCGGGCTACCGCGCGCACTTCATCCGGTTCCCGGAGCAGCGCTTCTCGGTGGCGCTGCTGTGCAACGCCGGCTCGACCGTCAACACAACCGTGCTCGTGCGTCGCGTGGCTGACCTCTTCCTCGAGGCTGAGATGACCGAGCCCGCCGACTGGCTACCTGCTGCAGAAACGGTAGCGGTTGCGCCGGAGCAGCTTGCTCGCTGGACGGGCCTGTACTGGAGCGAAGCGCGTGACGCATTTCGCGAAGTCACGCTGCAAAACGGAGCCCTGTGGATCGGCTCCGGTGGCGAATCCGTGGCTTTGCAGCCATTGGCGGCTGACCGATTCCGTACCCCACGTGCCTACCGGGAAATTCGTTTCGAGACACAGAACGCCGATCAGCCGATTCTGCTGGAACGCTTCCCGGGAGATAAACCAGACACCTATGTCCGTGTACCGCGACATCATCCGGAAGCGACCGTGCTGGCCAGCTACAGCGGCACCTATGTCTCGGAGGAAATTGAGCCCATCTACCGAATTGTGCTCCAGCAAGGAAACCGGCTGGTGCTGCACCGGCTGAAGGCTCGGCCGGCCGAGCTGAAACCGGCGCTGCCGGATGTTTTCTTCACCACCCTGGGCACGATTCGCTTCACGCGCGATCCTTCCGGTGCCGTCAACGGTTTTATCTTGAACGGCCACCGCGTGCGGAACTTCAAATTCACGAAGCGGTAGAAAACCAGCTGAACAGAAGCACCCGGTGCAGAACCGGGAAAAGATGTGGTTTCGGGAAAGCCGTGCAGTCCTCTCCACATTGCGCGATTAATGCAATCGGGGCGAGCCGGCCTGAAATGTTTTCGTAGTCCCGCGGAGAACGATGGCGGGTGGTGCGCGGTGCGAGTCCTCCAAAAGCGACGCAGTGCCTCGCCGACTTGCACGAACGTCGGTGAGGGGACCCTCAACGCAGTCTGCCTGTGTAGAGCGCCATGCCCACCGCCGACTTGATGCCCAGCCGCGCCAGGGCACGCACCTCGGCCCGGCTGCGGATACCGCCGGCCGCGGTGATGGGCAGCGGAGTCAGCCGCCGCAGCGCGCGAAACCAGCTCAGGTTGGTTCCGCGCAGGCTGCCTTCGCGATCCACACAGGTGCAGAGAAACTCCGAGCCGTACGGCTCCAGCTGCGCCAGCACCTGCTCCGGTCGCAGACGCAATCGCGTCCGCCAGCCGCGGATGACGATCTGTCCCCGTTCGGCATCGAGCGCGAGCATCACCCGCTGCCGGCCGACCCGGTCCACCAGTCGTTCCAGGAAGGTTGTGTTCGCCTGCCCGTTGCGAAATGCGGCCGTGCCGATGATCACCTTTTCTGCGCCCCAGCCAAGGATGCGCTCGGCCCGCGCGACGGTGCGAATGCCGCCGCCTACCCGCACGCGCAGCCCGAACCCCTGCACCGCGCGACGACACAGGGCGCGCACCAGCGCCGCGTTGCTCCCGCCGCGGATCGCCGCATCCAGATCAATCACATGCAGATAACGATAGTGCCGGAACCGCTCCAGCAGGCCGAAGACGTCCTCCACCGCCAGCGCGAGCCGCCGCCCGCGCACCAGTTGCACGGCGCGTCCACTCTGGAGGTCAATGCACGGCACGATCATCGTCTTATTCATGCGCTCAGGCGCACCGGTATCCCCCGGGCGGCCAGGGAGCGCTTCAGCGCTGCGATCGCGCAGAGGCCATCGTGAAATATCGAAGCCGCCAATGCCGCATCGGCCATCCCGTGACGAAACACTTCCGTGAAATGTTCCGGACTGTTTGCCCCGCCCGAGGCGATGACGGGCACCGCAACGGCGCGCGCCACTGCAGCCGTCAGCGCACAGTCGAAGCCACTGCGAGTCCCGTCCCGGTCGATCGAAGTCAGCAGAATTTCGCCCGCGCCGCGTGCCACGGCTTCGCCGGCCCAGGCGACCGCAGCTCGACCGGTCGGCTCGCGTCCGCCACGCACGAACACCTCCCAGGTTTGCCCCGTCCACTTCGCGTCCACGGCCACCACCACGGCCTGCGAGCCGAAGGCCTGCGCAAGTTCCGTGATCAGCTCCGGTCGCTCCACGGCCGCAGTGTTCACTGTGATCTTGTCGGCGCCGGCCTGGAGCACAGCGCGACCATCTTCGAGCGAACGGATCCCTCCGCCCGCCGTCAACGGGATGGTTAGCTCGCACGCCACCCGACGTATGGTTTCCAGAAATGTCGGCCGGCGATCGCGCGCGGCGGCAATATCCAGCACGACGATTTCGTCGGCGCCTTCGCGGTTGTAGCGGGCGGCCAGTGCGGCGGGATCACCGGCATCGCGCAACGCTTCGAACTGCACGCCCTTCACCACTCGCGCCCCGTCCGTATCCAGGCAAGGAATAATGCGCCGCGCCAGCATCATCGGATTGCCTCCAGAAAGTTCTGCAACACCTGCAGGCCGGCGGCGCCGGATTTTTCCGGATGGAACTGCACCGCCATCACATGGCCCTGCTCGATGACCGCCGCGAACCGGGCGCCGTGCTCGCACACGGCACAGACCTGCGGAGCATCGTCAAGCGCTGCGTAGGAATGCGCGAAGTAAAACCAGGTCGTATCGTCAATCCCGCGCAGCAGCCGGCTCGGACGCACCCTCTGAATCTGATTCCAGCCCATGTGCGGCAGCTTGACCGTGCGGGGAAGCGACCGCACCGTACCGGCAAACACGCTCAGGCCTGGCCATTGCGGGGCTTCCTCGCTTCCCGCGTACAGCGTCTGCAATCCAAGGCAGATGCCCAGCAGCGGCACACCGTTCGCCACGGCGCGCCGGATCGGCTCCTGCAGACCACCGGCGGCCAGCGCGCGCATCATGGTGGCAAAGTGGCCCACACCGGGCAGCACAATGCCCTGTGCGCCTTCCAGCTGCTCAGGTGCGGCGACGCGACGCGTGGCCGCACCCAGACGGGCCAGAGCGCGTTCCACCGAAGCCAGATTGCCCGCGCCGTAGTCCACCAGTGCGAGCATCACAGCAGCCCTTTCGTGCTCGGCAGGATGCGTTTCAGCTGCTGATCGCGCGTGGCGGCAAACCGCAGCGCCCGCGCAAAGGCTTTGAACAGCGCCTCGACCTGATGGTGCGTCGAGCGTCCGTACAGCAGCCGCAGATGCAGATTGGCCCGCGCGGCCTGCGCGAATCCCTGGAAGAAGTCTTCGACGAGCTCCGTCGGCAATTGCCCGACGCGCTGCGCCCGGAAACGGGCGTGAAACACACAGAAAGGACGTCCGCTGAAGTCCACCGCAGCGGCGGCCAGCGTTTCGTCCATGGGCATCAGGAAGTAGCCGGCGCGCAGGATGCCCCGCTTGGTGCCGAGCGCCTGCCGCACCGCTTCACCCAGAGCTATGCCGGTGTCTTCGACCGTGTGGTGCTGGTCCACATCCAGGTCGCCGGCTGCCGAAATCTCCAGGTCCAGCGCGCCGTGGCGGGCCACCAACTCCAGCATGTGGTCGAAGAACTGGATACCGGTGCGGACTCGCGCGCGACCGCGCCCGTCCAGATTCAACCGGACCCGGATGTCGGTTTCGCGCGTCGTGCGCCGGACGGTAGCTATTCTCGGTCGAGCCATGATTCCAGCTCCGCGACGTGACCCAGCAGCGCGAGCGCACCCAGCCGGCGCAGCTTCGCTCCGCGCAGCCGCCGTGCCACACTGTTGCGCGGCAGCACGCCGAGAAACGGCACGCCGGCAGCCCGGGCCGCGAGCGCATCGTCCACGTTGTCTCCCAGGTAGAGGGCCGCATCGGGACGGCGGCCGCGCAGAATCCGCCGCAGGCCTTCCGGGTCTGGCTTCCTGCGGCGCACATCGTCCTGCGTAACGGTGCAGGCGAAAAATTCTTCCACGCCGAAGCGCTGCAGCGCGCAGCGCAACTCCCGTCGAGTGCGTCCGGTGAAGATGGCCAGCTCCGCGCGCCGCGCGAGCCGGCGCAGCACTGCTCGGGGCAGCAGCCAGCGTTCCCGGCAGACGAAGCCGTCCCCGTTCCGTCCCCAGTAGAGCCCGTTGCACAGGCGTTTCACGTCGGCAAACCGAACCCGGCCGCCGAGCTGGCGAATCCACACATAGCTCAGCGCCCAGTCATCGTTGAACCCCGAGCGACTTCGCCACCGCTGAATTTCCCCGCGGGCCACCCGCCGCCCGGTGCACTGGCGCACCACCGCCAGAATCGTGCGGTCAAACGATTCCCGCACATCCACGAGCACACCATCCACATCGAAAATGATCAGCTCCGGAGATTTCACCAGAGTGCCTCCAGCGCGCGCACCAGCCGACGCATCTGTGCGGGCGTGCCCACGGTGATGCGCACAAAGCCGACGCGACCGAAATCGCTGCGCCGATCGCGCAACAGAATCCCCCGCCGGCACAGCCCCTGCAGCACAACATCGGCACGGCGGCCGAAATCCACCAGGACAAAGTTGGCCGCACTGGGGAATTGCGGGATGCGCAGCCGCTGCAGTCCCGCAACCAGAACTTGCTTACCCGTCTGCACGGCCCGCAGGTATTCGCGCAGGAAGCGCCGGTCGCGCACCGCCTGCTCGGCCGCCGCGAGTGCCGGGGCTGCGACTGGATACGGACTCTGGGCGCGACGAAACAGTTCGACTGCGCGGCGGTGAGCGAACAGGCAACCCACCCGCAGCCCCGCCAGGCCGAACGCCTTCGAAAACGTGCGCGTGACGAGCAGGTGCGGGTACCGGCGAATCCAGGGCAGCACCGTTACGCCGCTGAACTCGAAGTATGCTTCGTCCACCAGCACCCAGGTTCGTGGCGCGGCCTGCAGAATCCGGCGCAGGACCGCCCGCGGCACCAGTGTGCCCGTCGGGTTGTTCGGATTGGCCAGCACGAACAGTCGCGGACGGCGCTCGAGCGCGCGCAACACCGGTTGCTCGGGGAACTGCATCTGCGCGCCGTAGCGCAACACGACGATCCGTGCGCCAGCGCGCTCCGCGTAGAAGCGATACATGGCGAAGGTCGGCTCGACCAGCACCACCATGCTGCCCGGCTCGACCACAACGTCTATCGCCAGCCGCAGCGCATCGTCGGTGCCTGCAGTCAGCACCAACTGCTCGGCAGCGACGCCGAACCAGCGCGCCAGCCGCTGCCGGGTGCGCTCGTACTCCGGATAGACAGCCGCCTCTGCTCGCGTCAGCCGGCGCAACGCGTCCAGCGCCCGGCGCGAACAGCCCACCGTATTTTCATTGAAGTCCAGGCGCAGCGCGCCGTGGCGGTTGCCCAGCGGCGGCCGATAGGCCTGCATCCGCAGCACCGAACGCCGCACCGGCGGCAGCGTGCTCACGGCTGCCTCCTTCGCGCAGCACCGGCGCGGGATTCTTGTCGGATTCGCACCGCGCGCGCGTGCGCCGGCAGATTTTCTGCCCGGGCCAGCTCCAGCGCCACCGGGGCGAGTCGGCGCAGACCCTCGCGCGAGACATGCTGCACCGCAATGGTCTTGACGAAGTCGCCGGCGCTCAGCCCGCCGCGAACCCGTGCCCAGCCACCGGTAGGCAGCACATGATTGCTTCCTGTCGCGTAATCACCCAGCGGCTGCGCACTCCACGGCCCCAGAAACACGCTGCCGGCGGCGCGAACGGCCCGCAGCAGTCCGCGCTCGGCTACGGGCAAACTCAGGTGCTCCGGAGCGAACCGGCTGGCAAACTCGACGGCAGATTGCAGCGTGCGCGCCACCAGAATGGCGCCCCGTTCTTCGAGCGAGCGCCAGGCGGGATTCGTTTCTGGCAGACTCCATAACTGCTGCGCCACGGCGGCGCGCACCGCCCGCGCCAGTTGCCGTGAGGGCGTCACCAGGAACACCAGTGCATCGGGGTCATGTTCGGCTTGGGCAATCATATCGGCAGCGATCCAGCTCGGGCGGCCCCGGCGGGCGAGCACCACCAACTCGGTGGGCCCGGCGGGCAGATCCGTGGCGCAGTCGTGGCTGACCAGCTGCTTGGCCGCCGTGACGTAGCGGTTGCCCGGTCCAAAGATTTTTTCGACACGCTCCAGCGACTCGGTCCCGTAGGCCAGCGCGGCCACGGCCTGGGCTCCGCCGATGCGGAACAGTTCGCGCACACCGAGCAGGTCGGCTGCGGCCAGCAGTGCCGGGGAAGGCTGCGGGCAGGCAACGACAATGCGCCGCACGCCGGCGACCTGTGCCGGCACGACCGTCATCAACAGCGTGGAGAGCAGCGCGGCGCGCCCCCCAGGGATGTAGCACCCGATGGATTCCAGCGGTCGCACCTGCTGGCCGACGCGTACCCCGGGCACCACGCGCAGACTCCAGGGACGCGGCAACTGCCGCTCGGCCACCCGGCGAATGTTCCGCGCGGCTGCCCTCACCGCGCGCAGCAGACCGCGGTCGACCTGACGGCGAGCGGCGAGAAATTCCTTCGGTCGCACGCGCAGCTCCGCCACCGATTCCGCTCGGATCCGATCCAGCCGCTGGGTCCAGGCCAGCAGTGCGCGGTCGCCGCGGCGGCGCACATCCGCGACAATCCGTGCGGCCACGCGCTCGGCCTGCGGATCAACGGTCAGGCGGCGATCGAGCAGCTCGGCTTCCACGTCGGGCGTCAGCGTCAGGATGCGCATCGGTCTACAGCACAATCTTGTTCAGGGGATACTCGACAATCCCCTGCGCGCGGGCCGCTTTCAGCCGCGGAATCAGTTCCCGCACGATGGTTTCGTCCACCACGGTATTCACCGCCACCCAGTCGGGATCGCTCAGTGTGGAGATGGTCGGATTCTTCAGCGCCGGCAGCACGGCGAGCACACCGGGCAGGTCGGCGCGGCGCACGTTCAGCATCAGGCCCACTTTGTTGTACGCCGCGATGGCGCCCTGCAGGAGCAGCGCCAGGTTTTGAATCTGTTCCTGCTTGCGGGCATCAGCCCAGGCGTTGCGGTTGGCGATCAGGGTGGTGACCGATTCCAGAACCGTATCCACGATGCGCAGACGGTGCGCGCGCAGCGAGCTGCCGGTTTCGGTCACCTCGACGATGGCGTCGGCCAGTTCCGGCACTTTGACTTCGGTCGCGCCCCAGGAGAATTCCACCTGCGCACGGACGCCGTGACGCTCGAGGTACTGCTGCGTCAGGCGGACAATTTCCGTGGCAATCACCTTGCCTTCCAGGTCGCGCACCGAGTGCACCGGAGAATCCTCCGGCACCGCCAGCACCCAGCGCACCGGCGCCAGCCGCTGCTTCGCGTAGACGAGCTCGGCGATCTCGAGGACCTCCGCGCCTGTCTCCAGCACCCAGTCGCGGCCGGTGATGCCGGCATCGAGCGCGCCGCTCGCCACGTAGCGGGCCATCTCCTGCGCCCGCACCAGCGTGCAGGAAATCTCCGGGTCGTCAATCGCCGGGTAATAGCTGCGTGCGTTGACCGAAATGCGCCAGCCGGCACGCGCGAACAGTTGCAGGGTGGCCTCCTGCAGACTGCCCTTGGGTATGCCCAGGCGAAGCGGGCTCATCGTTCTCCCTCCTGCCGGTACACCTGCACCGGATCAAACGTGCGTTCCGCAACCGGCCGGGCCCTGCCATCCGGCTCCAGCCGGCGATAAAAACAGCTCCGGTAGCCCTGATGGCACACCCCGGGGCCAACCGCTTCGACGCGAGCCAGCACGGCGTCGGCGTCGCAATCCACGCGCAGCTCGCGCAGCAGCAACCGGTGACCGCTCTGCTCGCCTTTCCGCCACAGCCTCTGCCGCGACCGGCTGTAGAAAGTCACCGCGCCGGTGGCCAGCGTCGCCGCCAGCGCTTCCTGGTTCATGAATCCGAGCATCAGGACTTCGCCCGTAGCGAAGTCCTGCACAACGGCGGGAACCAGCCCACCGAGTTTGGAAAAATCCAGCTCCATCGTTCCCCCGAAAACAAAAAACCCGCTGACGTCTGCCGCGTCAGCGGGTTCGATGTGCAACGACTAGTGCGAATCAGCGCATGCACCCCCGCGGACACGGCCACCGGCCGCGATGATGGTGATGGCGATGCGTCCGCAGAGTCATGCGGGCTGCACTGTAGATGGAGAACAGAATTTTGTCAAGTCGGAGCTGTAGGTCAGGCGGTTCCGGTGATTCCCTGTTTGTGCGGTCGCCGGCCGGCGGGTTCAGGCCGACTCGCCCGGTTCGCCTGTGTCCGCTGCCCTCTCTTCGGCCCATCGTTCCGGAGCGGATTCGCTCGAAATAGATTCCGCGGTGCTCGCGCGTTCTGCGCCGATGCGCTGCTCGCCCGGCTCGGCTGGCGTTGCCGGCGGATTCGGCGTCTCGGCACGCGCAACTTCGGCGGCTTCTGCGGCGGCAGCCGGAACCTCCTGCAGCGTAGCCCGCCGCGCCGCCAGCACCTCCGCCAGCAGCTCCGCCAGGGCAGCGGCTTTGCTCCCGTCGGGGTCCTTTTCCGGATTGAATTCGGTCACTTCGATGGCGGCCAGTTGTTTTTGCCGAACGAAGACTTCCAGCGCCTGGCGCGCCTCGTTCCAGCGCAGCCCGCCGCGGGCAGGCACATCGCAGGCGCCGAATTCGTCTGCGTCCACCACATCCACATCGAAGTGGAGCAGCACTTCCCGTCCGCCAGCCTGCAGTCGCTGGCAGACAGCTTCGGCAACTGCTGCGGCACCCTGGCTGCTGATTTCCGCAGAGAAGTACCGCAGCATGGGCGAGTGTTCCAGGAACTCCAGCTCCGGCGGGTCCAGGCGGTCCAGACCGAACAGAGCAATCTCCGGCTCGCGCACCAGGGGCGGCTCGCCCCAGAAGCGCACCAGCTCGGCAGCGCCCTTGCCGATCAGGTGGGCGACGGCCATGCCGTGCAGCCGTCCGGAAGGCGTCGTGGCCGGCACATGCAGATCGGCGTCCCGGTCGAAGTAGATCAAAGCGAGCTGGCGAAAATACCGACGCAGCCCCGCCGCAGTGGCCAGCGCGATGGTGCAGTCGCCGCCCAGAATCAGCGGGAGCGCGCCGGAGCGGACCGCCTGCTCCACCTTCGGTCGCAGCTCGTTCAGCGCCGCGAGCACGGCAGCCAGGTTGCGGGCGCGCGGGGCCTCTTCATCCGGTTGAAACCGTTGTGGCTCGATGTCGCCCAGGTCGATGACTTCGTATCCAATCGCCCGCAACCGCTCGACCAGGCCGGCTGCGCGCAGCGCGGCCGGGGCGCGTTCCGTTCCGGGCGCATGGGCGCCGGCGCTGGTCGCCGCGCCAATCAGGGCAATCTGATTCGCTTGACGGACAATCTTGACCGCCAAATCGTACCCCTTGGGTATGGAGTGTTCCCAACCGGGTTCTGCTGTGCCCTCAGCGGAGGACCGTCAGTTCGGCCGGCAGGCTGAACCGCACGTCTTCGTGGATCACTGGCAGATCGATCTGTTCCGTATACCCCAAACCGGCCAGTTTTTCGCTCACCTGCTCGACCAGGATTTCGGGAGCAGAGGCGCCGGCCGTCAGCCCGATGCGCTGCACGCCCTCGAGCCAGCTCGGGTCGATGGCGCTGGCATCTTCGATCAGCTTTGCGCGCACGCCGGCGCGTTCAGCCACTTCGACCAGCCGGTTCGAATTGGAACTGTTCGCGGAGCCAACGACCAGAACCAGTTCGACCCGCCGTGCCAGTTGCTCGACGGCTTCCTGCCGGTTCTGGGTCGCGTAGCAGATGTCGTCTGAAGCCGGACCGACAATGGTCGGAAAGCGCTGGCGCAGCCGCGCCACGATTTCCTGCGTGTCGTAGATGCTCAGCGTGGTCTGCGTCAGAAAAGCCAGCCGGTCCGGGTCGGGCACCTGCAGCGCATCCACTTCCTCTACCGAACCCACCACCAGGGTGCGATCCGGCGCCTCGCCCGAAGTGCCGATGATTTCCTGGTGATCGCGGTGGCCGATCAGGATAATCGTGCGTCCTTCGCGGGCAAAGCGCACCGCTTCCATGTGCACCTTGGTGACCAGCGGACAGGTGGCATCGATCACCTGCAGCCGCCGCGCCGCCGCCTGCTCCCGCACCTGCGGCGGCACCCCGTGGGCGCTGAATACCAGCACCGCACCCTCCGGCACAACCTCGACGCTTTCCACAAAAATTGCGCCCCGTTTGCGCAACTGCTCGACCACGTACCGGTTGTGGACAATTTCGTGGTGCACGTACACCGGCGGGCCATACAGTTCCAGGGTCAGCTCCACGATATCCACCGCACGGACCACACCGGCACAGAACCCGCGCGGACGCACCCGCACCAGCAGTTTCCCTGCACTGTTTCCGGAAGGAACGGCTTCGGTTTCCATCTGCATCAGAAGTCGTATGATACCCCATCCCCCGCCGGGCCGCCATGCTGATTTCATCCAGGGTGCGCATCCAGTTGGGAGCGCTCAGAGCCGGCCCTGCGGCGGCCACGACCGGAATGGCTCGCATGCGGTGATTCCGAGTGTGCCGTCGGCAGCCGGAGCTGCCCTGCACATTCCTCATGCAGGCGCCGCACCAGCCCGCTGCGCACCAGCCAGGCCAGCGTTTCGATGAAAAAATTCCGGGAGTAACGCAGGCGCAATCGCGTCGGCCGGTCCCGCAAGGACTCGTGTCGCACCAGCGCCGCCAGCGCCTGCGTGTGCAGCTCGAAGCGCGGCGGGCGGTGCGTCAGCCAGCGAATGTAATCGAAGGTCTTCCGAAACAGGGAATCGGGAGCCGCCACCAACCGGCTGTGCAGGGCTCCGTTCACCGGGTGGACAAACGCGAAGACCACCGCCTCCGGCGGCCGAACCTGCAGGGGCGGGCACGCCGTCGTGTCGAGCAGATGACCGACGAAAAATCCGGCGGCCTGCGGCGGCAACCCTTCCGCAGCCGCTCCCTGCCGGCGGGCCGTCCTTCTTCCACCGGGAGTGCACAAAAACCACCAGCCGCACAGTCGACCGGTTTGCCGGAGCGGACGAAACGCACGCAGATAGGGTTGTGCGAGTTCGCGAATCCAGAGCGGAGCCGATGCACCCGTGCTCAACGGCCCTCGAACGGGTAGCGGTTACCGTCCAGCACCGCCGCGGCCACATTCCGCCGCAGGGAAATCGTATCTACCGGATCGCGTCGGGTGAAACGTTTCAGCGCGCTCAACTGCACCCGCAGCGTGTCGCCTTCGCTGACCGCCGCCAGCGCCGTTCGCGCCGCCTTCTCCAGCCGGTCGGTCGCGTCATAGAGGAACGCTCGCGTGGCATCCACCATCACCCCGGCGCCGGCGCGACCCCGGCTGTGGACAGCTTTCTGTGTGCGCAGCAGGCAGCTTTCCATGGCGTAGATTTCCATCACCATGTCGGCCAGTTGCCCGATCACCTCCTGATGCTCTTCCAGTTTTTCCCGGTGGCGCTGCACGGCGGCACCGGCGGCGAGCAGGAACGCCTTCTTGCTGCCGGCTACGGCGCGCTCCTCGGCGCCGAATTCGCCCTTGGGCGCTTCTTCCAGCGCTGGCCCGGCCAGCAATTCGTCCGCCAGCCGCATCGCGGCCGGGATCAGCGGCAGCGTGCCTTTCATGGCTCGCTTCATCAGCATCTGGATGATGAGCAACCGGTTGATTTCGTTGGTGCCTTCGAAGATGCGGTTGATGCGGCTGTCGCGGTACGCGCGGGCGACGGGGTACTCCTCGTGGTAGCCATAGCCGCCGTAGATCTGCACAGCTTCGTCCACAACGTAGTCGAGCACCTCGCTGCCGTACACCTTGCTGATGGAACTTTCGATGGCATACTCTTCGAGCACCTGCATCAGGTGCTGGGTCCGGTCGGTGCCCGCTTTCGCCGAGGCCATGGCGTCTTCGATCATGCCCGCCGAGCGGTAAATCATGGACTCCACCGCGAACGTGCGGATGGCCATCTCGGCCAGTTTGTGCTGAATCAGACCAAAGCGGGCAATCGGCCCGCCGAACGCTTCCCGCTCCTTCGCATATTTCGCCGCAACCGCCAGCACATTCTTGGCGCCGCCCAGGCAGTAGGCGCCCAGGTTGAACCGGCCCACATTCAAGATGTTGAAGGCGACGATGTGCCCCCGGCCCACCTCGTGCAGCAGGTTTTCCCGCGGAATCCGGCAATTTTCAAAAAAGATGGGCACCGTCGAGCTGCCCTTGATGCCCATCTTCTTTTCTTCCGCGCCGATTTGAAATCCCGGCGTGCCCCGCTCCACGATGAAGCAGCTGAACTTCTCGCCGTCCACCTTGGCGAACACAATGAACACATCGGCGAAGCCGCCATTGGTGATCCACATTTTCTGTCCGTTCAGCACCCAGTGCTTCCCGTCCGGGGTCAATTCGGCGCGGGTGCGGGCGGCCAGCGCATCCGAGCCGGCCTGCGGCTCCGACAAACAGTAGCAGCCGATCAGCTCGCCGGTGGCCAGTTTGGGCAGATACTTCCGTTTCTGCTCTTCGGTGCCGAAATAGACAATCGGCAGGGTTCCGATGCCGGCATGCCCACCATGCGTCACGGCAAACGAAGCATAGATGGAAAGCTTTTCGGCCAGCAGGGTCGAAGCAACCTTGTCGAGCCCCGCGCCGCCATATTCTTCGGGCACGCCTCCGCCGAGCAAGCCGATCTCGCCGGCTTTCTTGAGCAGCGCCGGCATCAGGCCTTCCTTGTGCTGCTCGAGCTCGTGCACATGGGGCAGCACTTCCTGGGTGACAAATTCCTCGGCCGTCTGACCGATCAACTTCTGATCGTCACTCAGATCTGCCGGCGTGAAAATTTCCTCGGGCTGGCGGGTTTCGATCAGAAAACTCCCGCCCCGGATGACGGAGCGCGTTGCTGTTGGGCTGGCCACGGTTGCCTCCTTGGCCGGCTAGGCCAGGCCTGCCGCCTGTTTGATGGACTTGATGTGCTCTTCAGGAAGGTTGTGTTCCTGCGCACCCTGCAAGATGGTCTGCAGGTAATGGGGAGCCGGGCGCAGACCGTTTTCCACCTTCGTGGCGATGTACGTCTGCGCTTCGATCTTGTTGCCTTCGTGATCCACCGTGGTGACTTCAATCCGGCGGTAGTGCTCCGGCACGCCCTCGAAACGGTCAAGCGCACGCAGCGCCTGCTCGGAGATGCGGTACAGCACCCCGTGGACCGTCTTGCCGGGCGCGGGCCGGATGTTGGCCGTCGCCGAGCCGCCTCGCGCCTTCTTGTTGAACACGAGCTCGTAATTTTCCAAGCGCGCCGGCCGCTCTTCCAGAATCTGCCCCACGCGCGACTTCATCTGCGCTCGGTTCAGGTTGCTTCCGTAGGCAAAGTACCAGACCGATCCCGACATTCGACTCCGTATGGTTCAGGGCGTGTCCACTGCGGCAGACCCACTATGGTACCGCCGCCGGACCGAATCGCCAAGGGTCCGGTGGGTCTCCCCGCTCAAGCCAGGCGCTCAAAAATACCGGCGGCACCCATTCCGCCGCCCACGCACATGGTTACAAGTCCGTAGCGACCGTTGCGCCGCTGCAGCTCCCGCAAAATGGTGGCCGTCAGCTTGGCCCCGGTGCAGCCGAGCGGATGTCCGAGCGCGATCGCCCCGCCGTTGGGATTCACGCGTGCCGGGTCCAGCCCGGCCTGCCGGATCACCGCCAGGGCCTGCGCGGCAAACGCTTCATTCAGCTCGATGACGTCGATCTGCTCCAGCTTCAGTCCGGCCATCTTCAGCGCCCTGGGGATGGCGAACACCGGTCCGATGCCCATCTCCTCGGGCGGGCAACCGGCCACCGCATAGGCGACAAATCGCGCCAGCGGCTGGGCTCCGAGGGCACGCGCACGCTCGGCACTCATCACCACCGCGGCGGCGGCGCCATCGCTCATCTGGGAAGCATTGCCCGCCGTGATGGTGCCCCGCGCATGAAAGGCGGGCTTCAGCTTGGCCAGGGCTTCGAGCGTTGTATCGGCACGGGGGCCTTCGTCGGTGTCAAAGAGGAACTTCTGTGTGTGAGGACGATGCCCGTTGGCCCCGTCCACTTCGGTCAGCGTCACTTCTACCGGCACAATCTCGTCGCGAAACTTTCCCGCACGGATGGCGGCCAGCGCTTTCTGGTGGCTTTCATAGGAAAACCGATCCGCATCCTCCCGCGTGATTCCGTACTTGCGCGCCAGATTTTCTGCCGTCAGGCCCATGCCCAGATAGGCGTCCGGGTAGTGATCCATCAGCCAGGGATTCGGCGAAATTTTGTGTCCGCCCATCGGAATCAGGCTCATGGATTCGGTGCCGCCGGCGACGATCACTTCGCTGTGCCCGAGCAGGATGCGTTCCGCGGCCATTGCAATCGCCTGCAGTCCGGAGGCACAGAAGCGGTTGACCGTGAGGGCGGCGGCTTCCACCGGTAATCCCGCGCGCAGTGAAGCAATCCGCGCCACATTCATGCCTTGCTCGGCTTCCGGCATGGCGCAGCCCAGAATGACGTCTTCGATTTCTCCGGGATCCAGGCCCGGGACGCGCGCCACCGCTTCCCGGATGGCTACCGCGGCGAGATCATCCGGACGCGTCGCGCGCAGCGCGCCCTTGAAGGCCTTGCCCACCGCTGTGCGCACCGAACTGACCAACACGGCTTCGCGCATTTCGCACCACCTGACTGCCTGCGGGGAATAACCCTCGAGTATTGGATGACAAACCGGCGCGAAAAGCAATCCCGGTGCACCGCGTCCTTCGGGGCAGGGCCCCGTGCGCCTGCGCGAAGGCTTCCCGGCCGAGCTACGGCCGGGCGCGGTACTTTTCGTAGAGCTGCCGGTGGCGATTGTCGGTCGACACCGGTCGCCCCTGAATGAACACGTAGCGGAACTGCGTGGTGATTTCGAGCGGATCGCCGTCGGTCACGACGAGGTTGGCGATTTTGCCCACCTCGATCGTGCCCAGGCGATCGTCCAGACCGAACATCTGCGCCGGATAAATGGTGATGGCTTTCAGTGCTTCCTCCCACGGCAGCCCGAACGGCACCGCCTGGGCCGCTTCGTAAGGCAGTGTGCGGGAATCAGAAGAGTTGAACGTAGCGAACGCAATCTTGACCCCGGCCGCATGCAGCTCGCCCGGCGCTGTATACGGCTTGTCATAGGGATCGTCTTCCTGCACCGGCAGGCTCTGCGTCGGCCGCAGAATGACCGGAATCTTTTTCTCCTTCAGCAGGTCCTTGACCCTCCAGGCTTCCGCGCCGCTCCCCAGGATCATTTTCAGTTTTTCTTCTTCGCAGAACTGGATCGCGTTGCGGATGTCCCGCTCGTTGTTGGCCAGCACGAGCACGGGCAGCCTGCCCTCGACGACCGGCACCAGGGCTTCGAGCTTCAGGTCGCGTTCGAACTTCGCCGGTGAGCCCTGCTGCAACGCCTGGCGGTAGTGGCGCGCGCGCACGAGCCAGTCGCGCAGCTCGGCCACCTTCTGCTCGTACTCGCGCTGGACTTCGCTGAACGGCCGGCGCCGCATCGTGAATGTGGCGAAGTCGAACGAGCCGGTGGCTAGCGAAGGCCACTCCAGCACCATGGCCACCGCGGGCTCCAGCCGCATCTCCTCCACCGTCCAGCCATCGAGATGAATCGCCGAAGCCCGACCGCTGAGCACACCGCCGCGCGGTGCCGAAACGGCGTGGGTGATGCCGTTGGCGCGCGCCACCGGAATGTGCTCGCTCGCAGGATGGATGGCCACCGCAGCCAGCAGTTGGGGTTTGTAGTCGCCCAGCTCGGTGGTGTCCACCGTAGCCGCCACCTGCCCGATTTCGGTCAGGCCGAGCAAACTGACGGAATCAAACAGCCCGGGGTAGACCTGCAGCCCGCTGGCCTGGATCACCTGCGCGCCCGAGGGCACTGCGACGTTCCGTCCCACAGCCGCAATCTTCCCGTCCCGGACAACCACCGTGCCGTTTTCGATCGGGGGCCCCGCCAACGTGTAAATTTTGGCGTTGCGAATGGCATAGACCCGGCGCGACTGCGTCCAGGCCAGCGGAGCCAGCAGCCCCAGCGCGCAGATGCCCGCCAGCAGAGCTCGCCTGCGATTGGCGATGTTCATGGCCGCACCTCCCCGTCCTGCTGGACGCCCTCACCGGGACGCGGCGGACCGCCCGGCCGGCGCCCGCCCGGCCGCGAAGGCTGCTCGCGCTCGCCGCTGCGTTGCAGTTTTTCGGTGAGCTCCTTCTTTTCTTTTTCGAGTTCGGCGCGGCGGGCGATGTCCTGTGCGCGGTCGAAATACACGCGGCCGTCGATCAGGACCTTCTGCACCACGGCGTACACGCTCAGCGGATGCTTGTCGTAGAGAACCAGATCGGCATCCTTGCCCACCTCGATGGAGCCCACGCGGTCCGCAATGCCCAGTTGCTTGGCTGGATTCAGCGTGACCAGTTTCAGGGCCTCGGTCTCAGAAAGCCCGCCCCACTTCATCGCCTTGGCGGCTTCCTGATTCAGGTGCCGGGCTTCTTCCGCGCTATCCGAGTTGATCGAAACGACCACGCCCCGCTCGGTCATCAGCGCCGCGTTGTACGGAATCGCATCGTAGGCCTCCACCTTGTACGCCCACCAGTCGGAAAAGGTGGAAGCGCCGGCGCCGTGCGCGGCAATTTCTTTCGCTACTTTGTAGCCTTCCAGCACGTGCTGAAACGTGGCAATTTTGAAGCCGAACTCCTCGGCCAGCCGGATCAGCTGCAGGATTTCATCAGAACGATAGCTGTGCGCGTGGACCAGCCGCTTCCCTTCCAGAATTTCCACCAGCGGCTCCAGCTTCAGGTCGCGCCGCGGAGGAATCAGGTTTTGCTCGCCCGCCGCCGTCCGGCGCCGGTATTCCGCCCAGCGCTTCTGGTATTCCCGCGCTTCGGTAAACGCCTGGCGAATCACGTCCATCACGCCCATGCGGGTGGCCGGATAGCGCCGCGGCGTGCCCGGCTGAGGAGTGAAGTTCGAGCGCTTGGGATTTTCGCCGAGCGCGAACTTGATTCCCGGCGGGGCGCCCTCAAACAGCAGGCCGCGGGCATCCGCGCCCCAGCGGAGCTTGATGACGGCGTTCAGCCCGCCGATGGGATTGGCGCTGCCGTGGAGCACGTTGGCGGTGGTCACCCCGCCCGCCAGGTCGCGGTAGATATCCATGTCGGTCGGGTCGAGCACGTCTTCGATAGCCACCATGGAGCTGACGGCGACGCTGCCTTCATTGACGCCGCCATCCACCGCAATATGCGAATGGCAGTCAATGATGCCCGGCATCACATACTGACCGGTGGCATCAATCACCGTGGCGCCTTCGGGCACGCGAATGTTCCGGCCCACTGCGGCAATTTTCCCGTCGCGGATGAGAATCGAGCCGTTCCGGATCGTACCGTTCGTCACTGTCAGAATCGTCGCATTGCGAATGACGATGGTGCTCGCATCCTGCGCCCGTGCTGGCGACAGTGCCAGCGCCAGCATGGCCAGTGCTGGCCAGAAACGTTGTGCGCGCTTCATCGTCCACCTCCTACTCGGCCAGTTCGGCCGTCGCGTCGGCCGACGCGCCCGGCCGCGTGCCCGTGAATTCCGCCGTAAACCCGCCGAAACTGACGGTGCCGCTCATGCGGTTCCCTTCCACCGTGCCCGAGAACGTGGCCTCGACCTGCTGCGGACCCATCGCGAAGCTGATCGTGAAACTGAACCGGTTGCCACTCAGCCACCCGTTGCCGATCGTCGCGGTGCCCATCGGACTGGTGACGGTGCCCGTGAGGGTGCCGTCGGGTGCCATGGACAGATCCGCGGTGACCTGCTGGCTGCCCTGCGGGGTATCGACGGTGAGCGACCATCGCCCGCTCAGGTTGCTGGCCGGCGACTCAGCGGGCCGCGCCGACTCGCGCACCTCAAATCGGCGCCCGTCCACAAAAACCAGCTTCACCCTGGTCTTTTCGTCGAACAGATCGCCATCGGCCACCACCAGATTGGCGATCTTGCCGGCTTCAATCGAGCCGAGCCGGTCTGCCACTCCCAAAATCTCTGCGGCGTTCAGGGTCAGGGCGCGGAGGGCGGCTTCGCGGGGTAATCCGGCCGCGATGGCCCTGGCCACGTTCTTCAGCAGGTCCCTCGGGTTGGAGATCCCGTCGGAATAAAACGCGAACTTCACACCCGCACGATGCAGCGCCGCGGGCGTGGACGGTGCGCGGTCGCGGAAGCGCAGCGACCGCAGCGATTCCGGAGCTTCAGGGTCGGCTTCGCGGTCGCGTTCCGGCCAGCGCAGACTCACCAGCACGGGCACCTTTGCTTCAGCCAGCGCGCCGGCAACTTCATAGCCCTGCTGCGCGCCGTACAGGACATACTTCCGCAGGCCGATCTGCCGGGCGATATGGATGGCGCGGTGAATCTCCACAGCCGTATTGGCGGGCAGAAATACGGGCCGACCGGCGGCCAGTGCTTCATACACCACGCGTTCGGTGCGGTCATAGCCGGGCCGCTCCATCCCGCGCGGATTCCGCTCATAGATGGCGCTGGCCTGCCCGTAGTGCTCGGCATCCAGGAACACCTGCTTGATGTACGCCAGCGTGCCCATCAGCGAGCCGGGGAACTCCCGGAATCCGCCCGCGGAGCGGAACGTCAGGTGCAGCGTGGCCGGAGCCTTCACCACCATCTCGCTGGCGCGCGCACCCGCCGTGTTGACTACCGCACCCTGCCCGGGAAAGATGCCGCGCTGGGGCGTGCTCAGCACCGTGGTGAACCCGGCGTTGCGCCAGGACTCGAACCGGCGGTCTTCCGCGTTCAACTCGTCGGCGGCCACCTCCCACGGCGTCGACGCCGGACGATCCTCCGGGCCCTGCGCCAGCCGCTGCTGGGCCTGCTGAGCAGGCGGGCCGGCTGGCTGCTGGCCGGGACGCTGGGGCTGCCCGGTCGGCAGGCCGAGGTCGGTGAGCGCATCGATCAGGCCCGGGTACACCACTAGGCCTTTGCCGTCGATGACCCAGGCCTCCGGCGGTATCGCCACGTCCGTGCCGACTGCCGCAATCAGCCCGTTGGCGATCACTACCGTGCCGTTTTCGATGACCGGGCCGCTGCCGGTGACAATGCGCGCTCCGCGCACCGCAAAATACGGCGGCGGATTCTGCGGCACCGCCGTGGTCGCGACAAACATCACCACGAGTGACGCTGCAGCCGCCAGCAGCAGAAATCTGCGCACAGTTCGACGTGGCATCCCGCACCTCGTACAACGAAGTTTTCGCTGCTTCCCGCCCGCCTGCGGCACGCGCGAGGACGTCAGAAAAACGCACACGAGTGGCCGCAAGCTGTCAGCTTAGAAAGAACGCGCGATGCTAGCGACAGGTTTCCACAGAGTCAAGACCGCAACCCGATGCTGCTGGATGCGGCAAACCCGGCAGAGGCGCAGGCGCTGAACGCTGATTGCGTCGCCGCAGGAAGGCCAGATGCGGTCCGCGCCCGTGGCCGCTGCTGATTTTGGATGGATCGCCGAATCCAGCACGTCCTTCGGTACCTCCAGCAAAATTGTCACCGGCGCTGGCGCCTGCGTGATCTGGCCAGTTCCGTCAACCTTTCACCCACGCGATTCTCCCATCTTTTCCACTCGGAAACAGGCCTTCCCCTCCGGGAATACATAAAGCGTCTTCGGCTGGACAAAGCAAAGCAGTTGCTCGCAACCACATTCCTGCGCGTCAAGGAGATTTCGAATCAAGTGGGGTACGGCAGCTAGAGCCAGTTCGCAAGGGACTTCAAGCAAGCCTACGGCGTTACGGCGCGACAGTTCCGGCACAGAGCTGGTGCAGGACACGATCCGAGATAACAGCCGCAGCCAAAGCAGAAAAAGGCAAAAATAGTAAGATCTTTCAACTCTTTGGTGTTGCCTGCGCGGCATACTTCGCGCACACAGTATGTATCCACATCTCCCAAAAGGAGGCGAGAAGATGGAGCGCGGTGCCATGTTCCTCCAGCTTGTAGGAACAAGCCTTTTGCTTCCAGTTTTGCTGGTGCTCAGCACAACGGCTCAGGCGCAGTGCCAAAATCAACTGTGCGCCTAGAACGGAGAAGATTGCTGGCAGTGTGGCGCGGGCAGGGGATTCGGGTGTCGGGTCGATAGCTGTCGCAGTTGTACGCATACGAGCTGTGGTGAGGAAGTGTTGCTGGAGAGCGGTGTTTCAGTATCGTTGTCGCCTGGTGAAGTCTTCATGTCCAACTCTCGCCAGCTTGGGGATTGCAGGCATCTCTCCGAGGTTCCACTCAGACGACCAGTTTTGGCAGCGTTTCCTAACAGCGCGACGCCGCAGCCTACTCAGACCATTTTCGCACTGAGGTCGCACAAGGGTGCGCCTGCGGTTCTTATCTCCGCCACCCACACCAGCTCCGACCTGCTGGCCGGCGCTCGACTGAAGAATGTGGGAGAGAAAACCATCGTCGCCTACCGTATAGGTTGGGAAATTCACATCCCCGACCAGAAAAAACCAGAGACGACTTTAGGCGAATGGATGAATGTCCCGCCCGGAATCCCTCCCGGCGAGATCGCACAGGTTCCGCCGCAGGCTGTTTCCGTCGAACTCGCCCGCCGCGGCGCAACACGAATTGCCTTCTTCGTAGGGGAAGTCAAGTTCAGCGATGGAACAACCTGGCGACATTCAAAGAACGATACCGACCGGCCAACGGATTAGAAACGAATATCTGAAAACATGTCGACTCCGTTTGTTGGCCTACGAAAAGTATCATCCGTCTCGAGCGGACAGGAATCAGGTGCGGTCACTTCCGGCCGGCACGCAGTGTGGAAAACCACCGTCTAGTTGCGCAGCGGCTTGCCGGTTTTCAGCGTATGCGCGATGCGTTCCTGCGTCTTGCGTTCGCCGCAGAGCGAAACAAAGGCTTCGCGCTCCAAATCCAGAATGTACTGCTCGCTCACAAACTGCGGCGCGCTGAGCGGCCCGCCGGCCAGCACGTGGGCCAGTTTGCGCGCCACGTGCGCATCGTATTCGCTGATGTACTCCCCGCGGAGCAGCATGTGAATGGCCAGCTTCGCCGCCGCCAGGAACGATTCGCCAAGCACGCGCACCGCAGTCGGCGCCGGCGGCCGGTAGCCGGCGCGCACCAAGGCGAGCGCGGTTTGCTTGGCATCGGCAATCAGCCGGTCCGTATTCATGGAAATCAGGTCCGCCTCGCGCAGATACCCCAGCGCGCGCGCCTCTTCCGCACTGGTGGACACCTTGGCCATCGCGATGTTTTCAAACACCGCTTTCAGCGCGTGGTAGAGGTCAAGGTCGGAATCCGGCGGACCCGGCGGCCCGCTCAGCGAGATGCCGGCCCCGGCCGAACGCGCCTTTTCGTTGGCGCGGACGAGCATTTCCTTTGTGCCGCCGCCGGCCGGAATCAGTCCTACGCCGGTTTCGACCAGCCCGATGTACGCCTCTGCAGCAGCGTGCGCGCGGGCGCCGTGCAACGTGATTTCGCAGCCACCGCCGAGCGCCATCCCTTGCGGGGCCACCACCACCGGCCGCGGAGAATATTTGATGGCCTGATTGACATTCTGAAACTGCCGAACCGCGTAATCGATTTCGTCCCACTCCCCTTCCTGGGCGGAAAGCAACAGCAGCATCAGGTTGGCGCCCACGCAGAAGTTCTGGGCCTGATTGCCCACGACCATGGCCTCAAACTCCGACTGCAACCGCGTCAGCCCCTTGTGCAGCATGGCCACCGTGTCGGCGCCGATGGCGTTCATCTTGGAGTGGAACTCGCAGCAAAGCACGCCGTCGCCCAGGTCGATCAGGCTGGCGCCTGCGTTCCGTTCGATCTCCTTCGTGCGGTCTTTCAGCGCCTTCAGGATGAGGATGCCTTCCGGCTCGGGCACCGGCTGGTGCTCGCCCGAGCTGAGATCGAAATATTTCGTCGTGCCGTGCAGGGATTCGTAGAACGATTTTTTGCCGGAGGCGAGCAGCCGGGTCACCAGCGGCGGCAGGGTTTCGCCTTCCTGCTCCAGGCGCCGCGCCATCGCTTCCACGCCGACGGCATCCCACAGCTCGAACGGGCCGAGCTCCCAGGCAAACCCCCAGCGCATGGCGCGGTCCACATCCACGATGCGGTCGGCGATTTCCGGAATGCGCCGCGCCGCATACAGACACATGCGCGAGACCGCGCCCCACAGAAACTGTGCCGCCTTGTCCCCGGCGGCCAGCAGCATCCGCAGCCGTTCCCGGGTGTCCTCGATCGTTTTGCCGGTTTCGAGGGAAGCGAACCGCACCTTCTGCCGCGGACGATATTCCATTGTCCGCCAGTCGAGCGCGAGGATTTCGCTTTCCCCGTTTTTCTTCACTCGCTGGTAGAAGCCGCGTCCGGTTTTCTCGCCCAGCCAGCCACGCTGAACCATGGCTTCGACCAGCGTCGGCACACGGAAGATCTCGCGCGATTCATCTTCCGGCACGTGCTCATACAGATTCCGCACCACGTGCACCAGCACGTCGAGCCCGACGATGTCGGCGGTACGAAATGTGGCCGACTTCGGCCAGCCCACCGCCGGCCCGGTGCAGGCGTCCACTTCTTCCACGCTCATCTCCAGCTCCTGCATCAGCCGGAGCACGTTCAGCATCGAGTAGGTTCCGATCCGGTTGGCGATGAAGTTCGGCGTGTCTTTGGCCACCACCACGCCCTTGCCCAGTCGCCGGTCGCAGACCTGCTCGAGGGCCGCCAGCACCGCCGGTTCCGTTTTCGGTCCCGGAATCAGCTCGACCAGTTTCAGGTACCGCGGAGGGTTGAAAAAGTGCGTCCCGGCAAAATGTCGCTGGAACTCTTCGGATCGCCCTTCTGCAATCTGTCGGATAGGCAGCCCGGAGGTGTTCGTGCTGACGATCGTGCCCGGCCGCCGGTGCTGCTCCACCCGCTCGAGCAGCCCGCGTTTGATGTCCAGATTTTCCGCCACCGCCTCGATGATCCAGTCCGACTCGGCGCACCAGGCCATATGGTCCTCGAAATTCCCCAGGCGGATCCGCTGGGCGTGATCCGGAGTGAAGAACGCAGCCGGGCGGGACTTCTTTGCGGCTTCCAGTCCCTGGCGCACGATGCGGTTGCGCACTTCCGGATGCTGCAGGGAAAGTCCGCGGGCCTGCTCCTCGGCCGTCAGCGTGTTGGGGGGCAAGTCGAGCAGGGTACAGGCCAGACCCGCGTTGACCAGGTGCGCGGCGATCCGCGCTCCCATGGTTCCGGCTCCCAGAACGGTTACCTTTTCGACCCTGTAGCTCATCGCCTTCGTCCATCCTTGCTCAGCGCTGTGCATGATGTAGCTGTGCACGCCAGCATGCGATTCGGTAAACTGTTGTAAGTCCAGCCAACTCAAGCAACAGGGGAAACGAGGGTACTAGAGGGCTCCGTTGCGGTCAATGGCAGAGGACTTGCATCCAATTGGTTAGCCGACAGCGATTCGGCGGAGGGCAAAGAAAGATGGGCTCGCTGGTCCGATGGGTGTCCAGCGCTCTCGAGCGCGTCCGGGAATTCGCCTACCGGCCCCCGGAGAGCTTCTCTCCGGCGTCAGAGCCGAAAATCGGCCTGGCGCTGGGTGGAGGCTTCGCGCGCGGCATCGCCCACATCGGCGTACTGAAAGTTTTTGAACGGGAGCGCATCCCCATCCACTGCCTGGCCGGCACCAGCGTGGGGGCGCTGATTGGTGCTGCCTATGCCTGCGGCACCCCGCTGGTGGAACTCGAACGGCTGGCTGCCGCCACCCGCTTCAAAGATTTCGGCCAGTGGACACTTTCCTGGCTCGGCCTGGCCAGCAACTTCCGCCTGGAATCGTTTCTGGCACGCTTCTGTGCCGTGCGTCGCTTCGAAGAGCTGAAAATTCCGCTCGCGATTGCTGCCACCGATTTGCAGAGCGGACAGCCCGTCTACTTCACTTCCGGCGAGCTGGGGCCGGCGTTGCGTGCTTCCTGTGCTTATCCCGGCCTGTTCCTGCCGGTCGAGCACGAAGGAAAACTGCTTGTGGACGGATTCGTCGCGGCTCCGGTGCCGGTCGAGGCACTGGCAGCGCTCGGCGCGAACCGAACCGTGGCGGTCTATCTGGCGACGACGGCGCCGCACGAGCAGCCGAAACATATTGCCGATGTCATCGGGCGCTCCTTCGCCATCCTGCAGCAACACGCCCACCAGAGCTGGCGCACCAGGGCTGACGTCATCATCGAACCGGATGTGAGTGACTTCGCCTGGGACGATTTCAAAAGAGCATCGGAACTGATCGCAGTCGGTGAAGCCGCTGCCCGCGCCGCGGTGCCGAAGATCCGCGCGCTGCTCGTGCGTCCTGCACCCCTGGCTCCGACCCCGGAGATCCGGGCTTCCCGCTGACCGAAATATCGAAACTTGCTCATGGAAAGCTTTTCCGTTCCCGGGGTGGCACAACGAAGAGAAGTTTCACTGGGCAGTGCGGGGAAGTTCTTCGATGGCGACTTTCACCGGTTTGCCGTCCCCCTTGCCGCGCTGGTTGAGCCACTGTTCCAGCGCGGCCGCCAGCCGCTGCGGCTCCACGCGCGAGCCGGCTTCGAGCAAACCCTCAGCCACCGGCAGCGTGTCGTCGAATTCCGGCGCGTTCGTGAAATTGCGCATGGCAAAGCTATCCAGCCACTCGAGCGGGCACAACCGCTTTTCGTTGCCGATGATAACTTCTACGCGCAACTTGCGGACAAACATCGCCCGGCTATGGTACTCGAAACGGTTGCCGGGCACAGCAGATTTTGCAACACGGGCATTCCCCTGTTGCGTTTGTCGGGGCCGTGGCCTAGACTTTTTGTTTAAAGGCCGCGTCCCTGCAGCCGCTTGCCCGCAAGGCTTCTCCGGTCCGCCGCGCCGGAACAACGTGTCCTATTCGTCGGAGGCTCCGTGGCCACACCGCTGGAAAGATGGGTCGAAGAAGCTGCCGCGCTGACCAAACCAAAACAGATCGTCTGGTGCGATGGCTCCGAGGCGGAGTATCGCCGGTTGCTGGAGCAGGCGCTGGCCGAAAATGTCTTCCTTCCGCTCAACGAGCACTCCTTCCCGAACTGCTACCTGCATCGCAGCGATCCGACCGACGTGGCCCGCACCGAACAGGTTACCTTCATCTGCACCCGCGAGAAAAACGACGCCGGTCCCACGAACAACTGGATGGCCCCGGAAGAAGCCAAGGCCAGAGTGCGACCGCTGTTCGATGGCGCCATGCGCAACCGCACCATGTATGTGATCCCGTACCTGATGGGGCCGGTGGATTCTCCCTACAGTCGCGTCGGCGTCGAGGTCACCGACAGCCTGTACGTGGTCATCAGCATGATGATCATGACCCGCGCCGGAAAAAAGGCGCTCGAACGGCTGGGCCGCTCGGAAGATTTCGTTCCCGGGCTGCACTCGATCGGTGACCTGAATCCCGAACGGCGCTACATCCTGCATTTCCCCGAAGAAAAGCTGATCTGGAGCATCGGCTCCGGCTACGGCGGCAACGCCCTGCTCGGCAAAAAATGCTTCTCGCTGCGCATTGCCAGCTGGCTGGCACGCCAGCAGGGTTGGATGGCCGAGCACATGCTCATTCTGGGCATGGAAGACCCCTCGGGCAACGTCACCTACATCGCCGGCGCCTTCCCCAGCGCCTGCGGGAAAACCAATCTGGCCATGATGGTATCGGCGCTCGAGCCGATGGGCTACCGCGTCTGGACCGTTGGAGACGACATCGCCTGGATGCAGATCGGCCCCGATGGCTACCTGCACGCCATCAACCCCGAAGCGGGCTTCTTCGGCGTCGCCCCGGGCACCAGTTGGCAGACAAATCCGAATGTGATGGAAGCGTTGCGGAAAAATTCTCTGTTCACGAACGTGGGCCTGACACCCGACCGCGAGCCCTGGTGGGAAGGCATCGACGGGGAACCGCCCCCGGGCACACTGAACTGGCGCGGTGAACGCTGGACGCGCAGCAAAGGACCGGTGGCACATCCGAACTCCCGCTACACGGTGCCCGCACACCAGACGCCCAGCATCTCCCCGCGCTGGGAAGACCCGCAGGGTGTGCCGATCTCTGCGTTCATCTTCGGTGGACGTCGCGCCCGGCTCGCACCGCTCGTCTATGAATCCCGCGACTGGCAGCACGGCGTGTTCATCGGCGCTACGATGGCCTCCGAGACGACTGCCGCTGCCACCGGCGCCGTGGGCGTCACCCGGCGCGACCCCATGGCCATGCTGCCCTTCTGCGGCTACAACATGGCCGACTACTTCGCTCACTGGCTGGCCATGGGACAGCGGATCCCGCATCCTCCGAAAATTTTCCACGTGAACTGGTTCCGGCGCGGCGCCGACGGCAAATTTCTCTGGCCCGGTTACGGGGAAAACGCCCGCGTGCTGAAATGGATCGTCGAGCGCGTGCAGGGCCGCGGCCGCGCCATCGAAACGCCGATCGGCTACGTCCCCGCGCCCGATGCGCTCACCCTGGACGGCCTGCAGCTCCCTCGCACCACACTGGAAGAACTGCTCCGGGTCGACCCGGCCGACTGGGTCAGCGAACTCGACGACATCCAGAAGTTTTTCAAGAAATTCGGCAAACGATTGCCCGCGGAACTCTGGCAGGAACATCAAAACCTGGCCGACCGCGTCAGCCAGGCCAGCCTGGCGCGCAAATAACCCCGCAAGTTTCCGAAACCGCGTGCGCCTGCCGTACGCACCGAGCACCGGCCTCTGCCGCTACCAGCCACGCATATCCCGGTGCAGAAAGCGCCACACATACAGCAGCAAAATTCCGCTGCAAACCGCCACGCCGCCCCAGGTGAGCCATGCGAGCGGCAGCTCCGGATAGACCAGCCGCTCCAGATAATGCTCCAGGAATGATTCCTCGTAGCCGACCAATCCTGCTCGTGTCTGAAAGTATTGCTCGGCCAGCGTGAGCGGGCACGGCCACGGCCCCACCGTAATGACAATGCCGTAGAGCAACGAGCCGATGTGCAGCCAGCGAAGCAGCGGCCGCCGGCGCGTAACCAGCCAGCCGAAGATCACCCACAACAACCAGAACAGATGCAGCAGCAACGCGGCAACGGCCAGAAGGCGATCCAGGTTCATGACGTACAGCACGGCAACGGGCGAGCCGGCACAACTTCAAAGAATGCTTTCGATTTCCGCGTCCAGGGAAACGTGGGTATATGCGAACCCGTTGATCTGATACGCTTCGCCCTGCTGATGACTCAGGTGCAGGAAGCGGCTGATCTGATAGTCCTCGTCCAGGATGGAAAACAGCCGCTCGGTCTCTTCCCGCCCCAGCCCGAACTGGCTCAGCGCTACCGGCGGCCCGTATCCTCCCGCCAGTTCGCGGTATTTCGCCACTACCTCGCGCAGTTGCATGACTGCCTCCGCCGCTGGTCGCCGACCCCACCGCACAAAGCACCCGCAACCCGCAGCTTCAGATCCAGACGTATGCGCCGGCCGCCCCGTAGGGCACGTTGATATAGAGCAGGTTGGCCTCGGGCAGTTGCGTCAGAGCCATGCACAGCGCCGCCGCTCCGTGCGCCGTGCACAGCCAGCGACCGGGGGCCGACGCAATCAGTACCGCTTCGTCCAGACTGGCGACTTCGTGACGCGAGAGCCACAGCCAGCGGCCCGCCCGCGAACAAATCTCACATGCACCGGCCCGTTCTGCCAGCCGCTGCTCGATTGCCTCGCGGACCTCGTCCTGCAATCCCGCCGCGACGAAATCGTCGCGCTCCAGGAAAAAATACTGCGAGCAGGCCTCGCCATCCGGCTCGAACGCCACCACCCGCCCGGAAAACGACTCCAGCTCCGGAAGCACCACGGTGAGAAAACAGCTCCGGCACAGCGAAACTTCAGGCCGTTGCGTCGGCCGCGGCCAGTGCGGTTTCCCGCGCAGGTAGACGATGTCCGGCACGAACAGCGCCATCCAGTCGGTTTCCTGTTCGAGGTGAATGCATTCGGCCGGCGCACCCAGCAGACGCGCCCACCAGCCGCGCGTCCGCGGCCGGAACGCTACCCCCGGATAGGCCATCTCCAGCGGAAGCTTATCCACGCAACGCTCCGCTGCTCATTCTACGCGAGGCCCGGACAAATTTGTGCAGACAAATGCTGCCGATGCTGGCTTGGATTCTGATTTTTGCATTTCCCGCTGTGCCACGAACTTCCCCTGCACAAACTGCGGAGTGCGATTGCCTGGCGGGACACTTTCCCGCCGGCCTTCACCGGCGCCCGCGCTCCAGCGTCCTGCCCGGGCCAGGGCCGGCTGGTAGCTCTCCCGCAGGGCGCTGTGATTTGTCTGCCTCGCCGGCTTCCGCTATGATAGCCATCTCCGAGATCTCGGGATGGAATGCGGCAGGATGGTTTCCATGCCGCCGCACTGATAACAACATTTTCCCTGGAGGAACGCATGCCCATCGCAGTCGGACAGCCAGCCCCGGACTTCACCCTGAAAGACCAGCATCAGAACGAAGTCAAGCTGAGCGACTTCCGGGGCAAAAAGAAAGTTGTCCTTGTCTTCTATCCGCTCGACTGGAGCCCCGTGTGCACGAACGAGCACGCCTGCTTCGTCAACGACCTAAAAGAATTCGAACAGCTCGACGCGCAGGTGCTGGGCATCAGCGTGGACAGTGTCTGGTCCCACAAGGCCTTCGCCGAAAAGATGAACATCCGCTATCCCCTGCTGGCCGATTTCCACCCGCGCGGCGCCGTGGCCAGCCGCTATGGGCTCTATCTGGAAGACAAGGGGATCACCGGCCGCGCCGTGGTCATCATCGGCAAAGACGGCAACGTCGCCTGGGTGAAACAGTACGATATCCCGCAACTGCCGGACCTCAAGGAAGTAGCGCAGGCGCTGGCCCGCGTACACTGACCGGCGCCGCGGCCGCGCTCACGGGAGCGGCTCGACCGGCGGCACTGGCGCCCGGGCCAGCGTGCGCAGAAACCGCACCAGTTGCCATCGCTGCGACTCCGTGAGTCGCCGGCGGTAGCCGGGCATCGGCCGCCGGCCCTCACTGATCTTGTAGAACAGCTCGCCGTCACTCTGCGCAGCCATTCGCTCATCGCGGGTGAGGTCCGGCGGCCGAACCGAGTACTGTGCGGCTTCCGGCCCATCGCCGCGGCCGAATTCGCCATGGCAGCGCAGGCAGTGCTCGCGGTAGAGTGCGCCCCCTGCCGCACGCACGGACTCCGTGTCCGGTTCCGGGTTGACGCGCAGCGCAGCCTCCGGCGGCACCACCCACGGGCCAGCGGCAGGTTGACGAAGCGCGGAAAAAAGCAGATATCCTGCCAGCAGCACAACCGCCGCAAACAGCGCGATGTGTCCCCGCCGCTTCATGCCAACACGCTCCAGCCGCACTCGGCACGAACCACGCGCCGAATCGTTGTCCCGGCACCTGCTGCCCCGGCCTGTGTCGTTGCCCCGGGCTTTGCTATAGTCGAAACGGATCTCCGGAGGTCGTCATGGTCGAAGAGCCGAAACCGCAACAGGTGCAGATCAAAGCCGAGGAAAAAGAGCTGCTCGGCCAGTATTCCAATCTGGCGATGATCCATCACAACGCCGAAGAGTTTACTCTGAACTTCATCTACATTTTCCCGAACGCACTGCAGGGCAAGCTGGTCGCCAGCATCATCGTCAGCCCGGGCCACGCCAAACGCCTGCTCCGCGCGCTGGGAGAAAATATCAGCCGCTACGAAGCGCAATTCGGCACCATCCGGGAATCCCCGGAGATGCCGCCGGAGCCCTCCGTCGGTTTTGTGCAGTAGTGGCGGGCAGCAGCGTATCGCTTGGGGGCAACCCTTTTCTGCATTGACATCCCTAAGTAGGGTGGAGAGGCCATGCATCACCACCGTCTCGGCAGGGCGATCTGGGTTGCGGCGCTGTTGCTCGTCGCGGCCGACCCGGGCACGTCGCAGCAACCGACCGGTGTGAACCTGACGGTGCCGCCACCCCCGCCGCCCGAACTGCCTCCGCTCGAACTGCCGCTGGCGACCCGTCTGCCCATTCCGCTCGTCCCGGAACTGTTGCCGCGCCTGGTCGGCACCGTGTCGATTCCAGCCGGCACCGCCTTCGATGTCGTCCTGGCCACGCCGTTGAGCACGCGCATCGCGCAGCCGGGCCAGCCGGTTGAGTTTCGCACAACCACCGACGTTCCGCTGGGCGACGGGTTTCTGCTTCCGGAAGAAACCCTCTTTCGGGGAAGCGTGGTTCATTTGCGCAGGCCCGGCGGATTCGGTCGTTCGGGCGTGCTGCGTGTGGACGTCAGCGAACTGGATCTCCGCAACGGTGCGGTCGCACCCGTTGTTGCCCGGCTGCACGCCAGCGATCCGGTCGCCTACTCTCCGGGCGGATCGGACCGCAACCCGGCCGCCAACATCCTCGATCTGGCGCAGTGGGTCTTGCTGGGCACTGTATTCGGCCGCGAGGTCGCCGGAGGGAAAGGTGCGGCGATCGGCGCAGGCGCGGGCGCAACCGCAGCACTGATTCTGCTCAGCTCGCGCCGTGGCCCGGAAATGTACCTGGAGCCGGGCACGCCGTTCCGCATCGTTCTCGAACGGCCCGTCGAGTTGCCTGCCGAGAAAGTATTTGCCGCCCAGCACGCCGCGCTGCGCGCGCGGTCGGTCCGTGCCCTGCCCGAAGGTGCTGTCGACCCGCAGCCTGCTGCCGACGCTACGGCCCGAGAAACGGAATCGGGGAGAAACGACCCAGGCCGTCCGAAGCTGAAACGCCGCCCGAAGCCGGCGCAACCCTGAGTGCCGCGCGGAGCTGCTCACAGACTCAATCCAGAGCGATGTGCGTGTCGGTCCGCTCGACGCCCTCCAGTTCCTGGATTTTGACCGTGACCAGATCGTCCAGCTCGCGCTGGCTGGAGACTTCGGCGTAGGCAATCACATCGGGCACGCCCCAGCACGCGCGCGAGATCAGCACTCCGGGCATTGCGCCCACACTCTGCGCGACCTGCTTGGCACGCCCGGCTTTCACATGAATCAGAATGAAGGCTCGAACCGGGCGTCGTTTCGTCTGCATGGCTGCCTCCCCGCTTCATCCTAGCATTGTCCGGAAACGAGCTGAAAAAATACGAACGCCGGCCCCGCAAGGCCGGCGTTCGCTGCTTGGGGGATGCGCAGTTTTTGCCTTCTCCCTTTTCCTCCTATGCCCCTTGCGGTTGTCCTGCTTGCCAGCTCGGATCCACAACCCAGCGACCGGCTGGTTGCAGGAACTCCAGACCGATGGCGTAGCCGATCCCGCGCAGTGGCTGACAGTAGGCCACGCGTGCGCGGGCCTGAAAATTCCCGGGCAAGGAAGAGATCCAGATGATCTCATTCGGCCGCCAGCATCGCACGCTGACCACGCGAGCGCCACTGGCGCTGACGTTTTCCGTAAACGTCGTTTCCACGTCGGGCAGATTCGGGTCGCCGGCAATGCGCACCGCGACACTCATCGGAATCCGCTCTTCTGAACGAACCACTGCATAGGTCTTCGCCATGCCCTCTCCCTCAGGTTCCTGATTTGCCACCGCCACTCCGGATTCCTCACCAAACGCCAGGCTCATCGCCCCGTCGCCAAACACCACCTGCATGCGATGCAGCCGCGGAGTCGTCAGCCCGCTGCGCGATGCGAGCGGGGCCGAAAACCGTTCCGTCTGCGGAGCCGTCCAGTGCTGCCTGCGGTCGCTCAACGGCAGCTGGAGCTGTCCGGTGCGCTTCATTTCATACAGAGCTCGATCCGCCGCTTCGACCAGCTCGCCCGGGGTGTGGCCGTGTTCGGGATAGACAGCCACGCCCGCACTCACCGAAAGCGGTGGGTGCTGGCCGTCGCGGGCCAATCGGTCGCGAACGCGCGTAGCGACCTGCACCGCAGCGGCGGCATTCGTCTCCGGCAGGATCAATGCGAACTCGTCGCCGCCAAACCGCGCTGCCGTGTCCATCGCCCGGCAGTGCATGCGCAGCACGTCAGCCAGCCGCCGCAGCGCCTGGCTGCCGACGAGATGGCCGTAGCGGTCGTTGATTTTCTTCAATCCATCCAGGTCCAGCAGCACAATGGAAAACGACCTGCCTGTGCGGGAGGCGCGTTCCAGCTCGGCGTGCAACGTGCGGATGAAACGGCGATAGTTCGCCAATCCCGTCAGCGGATCGCTGACGGCCAGGTGTTCCACACGTTCGTAGAGCCGCGCATTGTCCAGCAGTGCCCCACCCAGTACCACCGCATAGCCACCGAGACTCAGCAACTGCGCCAGGGCGAAGCCGGCGTCGAGCAGGCTGGCGGACTGGCTCGCAAACAGATGTCCGGCAAAATTCAGCCACGCCGCGCGACGAAACGCCTCTTCCAGCGCCGAACGCGCCTGCACCGGCCGCCGGGCCCACTGCAGGGCCGCCAGCAGGAACATCGAAGCTGCCCCGAGTTGCCACGGACGCTCGACGAGCCCGCCCGGACGCACGGCCAGTTCCTCGGGCAACACTGCGTAACCAGCTCCCAGCAGAAACGCAGCCGCCACCGCCACCAGCATCGCCGCCACCAACTCTCGGTTCGGACGCTTCGCCATCGCCAAGCGGCTCTGCACACTCCAGGCAGCGAAAAGCAACAGTGCCGGCATGACGTGTCCTGCCACCCAACCCGCAGGCAGCTTGACCTGCGCGTTTCCTTCCGGGCTCAACCCGCTGAAAAACGCCACGCAGCTCGCCGTCTCCGCCAGCGCCGCCAACAACAGGCCTGCCGCCAGCGCGACCGAGAGCGAATCCCGCGTGGCCTTGTAGCGGAGCAGGACGTTGGCGAGAATCGTCAGCGCCATCAAGTCCTGCACCAAATCCAGGGAGATGTACAGCTCAGGATGGGTCGCCGGGCGGAAACCTCGCAGCCACCACACCAGCCCGACGAGTACTGCGGCAGCCAGAAAAAACACCAAGCCCTGCCGCGCCTCGCGCAGAGAGACGGGAGTCGTCCTTGCCATCTCCACCATGCCCAGAAAACAAACCTGCCCCCCGGCAGGCTGTCCCAGACCGGTGCAAGCCGCATACCGATGGAACAGCTACGAGTGGAAACATCTAAATGCTTATAAAACAGTACGATAGCTCGGTGGGTTCCCTATCGGTTTAATAGTGGCATTCTTCTTGAAAACCGTTTTCGGGTTATTTCGTTACATAGTCTCACCCTGTTTGCTCAAAGTCATGCCGGAAAACTTTTCCCCCGCCGTGGCTCAGGGACGAGTAGAAGATTCCCGACTCGCACGACTGCATTGACCGGACACAAACCAGTGGCCGCAAACCTGTGTTTTGTGTGTCCGTTGAACGAGGACACCTCACCCTGAAAATCGGCTCAACTTCTGGTTTTGCGAACCGCAGCATTCCAAAGAGAAGCACCCGTTTAACGTGGGCCGTCGGCCTGGACTTCCCTTGACTTTCGGGAATGCCGGATTATGCAGCGTGTTCTGAGCCAATCATGAACAAACAGGTGTGCAATTTCTGCGCTTTGTTCGTACCCGCGAGCGTGCTCACTCCCGTGCGGCGGGGAAAAAGGGTTTACTCTCCGGGGGTTGTCTAGATGTAAAATAATACAAATAAGTTAGATTGGCAGGGCACCATGGACATCGCGCGTCCAGATGTGGCCAGAGCGCGTCGGATCAAACGCATCCTCTTCACTGCCGGCTTCGTTCTCCTCGTCGTTGTCATCACTTTTGCGCTTTCTCAACTGGAACCCGCGGTGCCGAGCGTGGCGGCGAACACAATTTTCATGGACACGGTCCGGCGCGGAGAAATGCTTCTCCAGGTACGCGGGATGGGCACCCTGGTGCCGGAAGAGATCCGCTGGATCCCTGCTGCCGCGCAAGGCGTTGTCGAACGAATCGTGCTCCAGCCCGGCGCGGAGGTCAGGCCGGACAGTGTGATTCTGATCCTGAGCAATCCCGAACTGGAGCGTCAGGTTCTTGACGCTGAGCTGCAACTGAAGGCTGCCGAAGCGCAACTGGAAAATTTGAAGGTACAGCTGGAAAGCCAGTTGCTCACGCAGCGCTCGGCGGCGGCCAGCATCCAGGCCGAATACCACCAGGCCAAAATGCGGGCGGAAGTGGATGAGCAACTGGCGAAAGAGGGGTTGATCTCCGAATTGACCTGGAAACAGTCGCGTGTGCGTGCCGACGAGCTGGCCGTGCGGCACGAGCTTGAACAGAAGCGGCTGGTGATTGCCACCCGGGCGGTGGAATCCCAACTGGAAGCCCAGCGTGCGGCGGTCGAGCAGCAGCGCGCCTTGTATCTGCAGCGGAAGCGCGAACTCGACCAACTGCGGGTGCGTCCCGGGATGCGCGGTGTGCTCCAGCAGGTGGCGGTCGAAGTCGGGCAGCAGGTGAGCCCGGGCACAAATCTTGCGCGGGTGGCCGACCCCTTTCGGCTGAAAGCGGAAATCCGCATCCCGGAAACTCAGGCCAAGGATGTAGCTCTCGGCCAGAAGGCGATGATCGACACGCGGAACGGGTTGTCCCCGGTCGCGTCTCGCGCATTGACCCGGCAGTCCGTGAAGGCACGGTACTGGTGGATGTGACTCTGGAAGGGCCACTCTTTCCGGGCGCCCGACCGGAACTGAGCGTGGACGGCACCATCGAAACCGAGCGACTTGCCAATGTGCTGTACGTGGGCCGTCCGGTGCACGGCCAGCCCCACAGCACGATCCGTCTCTTCAAGTTGCTGCCGAACAGCAATGAAGCCGTGCGTGTGTCGGTGCGACTGGGACGCAGCTCGGTGAACACGGTGGAAATCCTCGAAGGCTTGCAGGAGGGCGACCGCGTGATCCTATCTGACCTGTCCGCACAGGATGTGCGCGACCGGATTCGCCTGAAGTAACGCGGTCGCCGGGGAGGTAAGGTGACCCCGCAGGGCGAACCCCTGATTCGGCTGGACGGAGTGCGCAAAGTATTTTTCACCGACGAAGTGGAAACCCACGCGCTCTCCGACATCGATCTGGAAATCCAGCGGGGCGAGTTCGTCTCCATTGCCGGGCCCTCGGGGTGTGGCAAATCCACCCTGCTTTCCATTCTCGGTCTGCTCGATTCGCCCACCGAAGGGGAGTACTGGCTGAACGGAAGGCCGGTGAACCGGCTGCCCCTGGGCGAGCGTTCGCGCATTCGCAACCGCGAGATTGGTTTCATCTTCCAGGCGTTCCACCTGATTGCCGACCTGACGGTCTTTGAAAACGTGGAGCTGCCGCTGACCTATCGCGGGATGAGCTCGGCCGAGCGCAAAAAGCGCGTGCAAGAAGCGCTTGAGCGCGTGGGTATGGCGCATCGAATAAAACACTACCCTTCGCAATTGTCGGGCGGACAGCAACAGCGCGTGGCGGTCGCGCGGGCGCTGGTGGGAAACCCTTCCATTTTTCTGGCGGATGAGCCCACCGGAAACCTGGACTCCCGCAACGGCGAAGCAGTGATGGAACTGCTGCGTGAGCTGCACCACGACGGAACCACCATCTGCATGGTCACTCACGATCCGCGCTACGCCCGCTACGCCGAACGCACCGTGCACCTGTTCGATGGACACATCGTGGAAGAAGCATCCGGAGTGGACTGCGTCGCCCGCGCGCAGCTCCATCCCGGATTCTGTTTTCTGCAAATGTATACTCTTCTCTAGCTGAAAGAAAACGCTGCTATGAACCTAACTGGCATCTCGAACCAAACTTTATTAGGCAAAATCCTTCGCCTTCCCCTGCGGTTCATCCCTCCTCAAACCGTGCTGCCAATCATGCAGGGCAGGTTGAAAGGAAAGAAATGGATTGTTGGATCAAGCATTCACGGATGCTGGTTGGGAAGTTATGAATACGAGAAACGCCGCCTGTTTGAAAGAACTGTGACTGAAGCCAGCATTGTTTTTGATATCGGCGCGCACGTCGGTTTCTACACACTCTTAGCATCCGTGCTAGTCGGGCCTCGTGGACGGGTCTTCGCCTTCGAACCTTCTCCACTGAATTTGGTTTATCTGAAAGAACATCTGCGGCTAAACAAGATTGAGAATGTAACCATTTTTGAAGTCGCTGTTTCAGACAGATGCGACATCGCACTCTTTGACACAGGTCCGGATCGCTCCACCGGGCGCCTCTCTCCAACAGGGAACCACAAAGTGGAAACGGTTACGATTGATGAGCTCGTTGAAAAAGGAAAACTGCCCTTACCCGATTACATCAAGATGGACATCGAAGGGGCAGAGGCGAAGGCGCTGGCCGGCATGAGGGCAGTTCTCGCGCAATCCCATGCAACTATCTTCTTGGCTACTCACGGAGACCAAATCCATCAAGAATGCTGTCGCTTGCTTGACTCGCTGGGTTATAGCCTCCAGCCCATAGATGGAGTGAACCTGGAGTCTTCAAGGGAAATCCTGGCTGCGTACAACAAGGGCCGGCTCGGCTGACAGCCACCGTTGTTCCGTAAAACCCCACAGCGCCAGTGAACCCTGCCGGTGGTCGTTGGTATTCAGAGAGCGATATGGACAGCACAGGGCTGGAAGCATAGGGGAGCTGTCAGCAGCCGGCCGACAGCATCTCCTTGCAATTATGCGGCTCAATGGACGTACGAAGAAAACAATCCCGACAAATACGCCAACGCCTCAGGTGCGAAAGGCAGTCTGGCGCGCGTGTATTTTCACTCCCCGAGTTTCTCCATTGCCAGACGACCCCGGCGGGACTACAATGGAGATGCCCGCCATCTGTAAGCCTCAGCCCTGCGACGAGGTCCGGTGGTCTTTGCCGGGCCAGGGGGCCGGCAGCATCGGCTCCGTATCAAACTCTTGGAGGTGCACGCATGATTCGGCCCACTCTGATTGTGGCGCTGGTGGCCGCCACCGCGGGGCTGACCGGTTGCGCAACGAAAAAATACGTGGCGCAGACGGTGGAGCCAATCGAAGACCGCGTCGAGCGACTGGAGGGCGGGCTCGATGAGACCCGCGGCGAGTTGCGGGAGACAAAGCGCCAGCTGGATACCACGACGGCCACAGCCAATACGGCAGATCGTCGCGCCGGCGAAGCGCTGGCCCGCGCTGACGCTGCCTCCGAAAAAGCCGACCAGGTGCGCGGCCAGCTTCGCGCCGAACTCGAACAGACTATCGCCAATCTCGAGGACTACCGGCTGGTCAGCACGGCGGTGGTCTACTTCGAATTTAACTCGGCCGAACTGAGCGATGCCGCCCGCGCCGAGCTGGACCGCCTGGTGGCGGCGCAGCGCGGCTCGAAGCGTTTCTTCCTCGCACTGCAGGGCCATGCCGATCAGATCGGCTCCGCCGAATACAACCTGCAGCTCAGCCAGCGTCGCGCGGAAGCCGTCCGGCGCTACCTGGTGGCCGTACACGGCCTCCCACTCTACCGGGTGCACATCCTCGGCTTGGGAGAAGAAAAGCCGGCTGATTCCGGACGCACAGCCGAAGCCCGGGCGCTGAACCGCCGCGTAGAAATCCACGTCTACAGTGCCGACGCGGCTACAAGCAGCGCGACATCGAGCCGTCCGCCCAGCCCCGAGTAGTCGGCGCGTGGCCCGGCGCCGTTCGAGCCCCGGCCAGTGCAAGTGTGTTTTTGCTCGATTGCAGACCCTGGCCTCAGCCAAATGGCAATTTCGACAACAAATATGAATTGACGATTGAGCGATTGACCGTGTATTCTGTACCATTTGAAAGGAAACGAGCGCGGGGGCTCGTGCATCCAATTTTTTTGAGGGGTTGGCGGACGCAGGCCAGGTTTTGATAACTAAGCCCTGTGGAATGTTGCGGTTTGCGGAGGCGCACGGTCTACAGGGCGAGGATGACCTCACTGCCAGGGTTCCATACGCCTTCTTCCACGCCACGCTGCACAGGCAGCCGATGCGCTCCTGCGCAGCCGCGGGCTGAGGTGTCTGCTGCGTCCGCTGCCCCCGGTTTGCTTGGGAGGACCAGCTTTGTCGCTTGAGCAGAAATACGACCAGGTTCGGCAGCTCGTGGACATGGGCAAAGAGCGGGGCTACCTGCTCTATGACGAAGTGAACGACCTGCTGCCGGCCGAAGTGCATTCCTCGGAAGAGATTGACGACCTGCTCTCCACCTTCGAGCGGCACGGCATCGACGTCTACGAAGACCTCGAAGCGGCCAAGGCCGCACGGGCCGCGCAGGCTGCGGACACCGAGGGCAAAGAAGACTTCGAAGCCGAAGAAGAAGTCCCGCTCGAACTGGCACCCGGACAACTGGAAAAGACCAACGACCCGGTGCGCATGTACCTGCGCGAGATGGGCACCGTGCCGCTGCTGACCCGCGAAGGCGAAGTCGCGATCGCCAAGCGAATCGAGCGCGGTGAAATGCTGGTGCTCAAGACGATCTCCCGCTCGCCCATCGTGATCAAGGAACTGCTGACCATTGCTGAAGAACTGCGCAACGGCACCCGCTCGATCAAAGAAATTGTCCAGTTCGACGATGAAGAACTGACCGACGAGAAAATCGAAGCCAAAACACGGCAAACCCTGAAGCTGCTCGACAAGATCAAGAAACTGTACGAGCTGGCGCTCAAACAGGCCGCCGCGCTCGAACGCACGCCCAAATCGAAGAAGAAAGCCTGGCTGCGGGCCAAGTATCGTCTGGCGCGGACCCGGGTGGAGCTTTCCCGGGTTGTCCGCTCGATCGACTTCAACCCGATCGAGAAGAAGCGTCTGATCGACAAAATCCGACAGGCGGCCGAGCGCCTGCAGGTGCTCGAACGAGAAACCGGCCGGCTGGAACGCCGCGCGGAAACCTTGAAAGGCGATGCCGCCGCCGACGCCCGTCGCGAACTGCGCGAACGGCGGGCCGAGCTCCGCGCTATCGAAACCGATGCGGAAGTCAGTCCGCTCGAACTCCGCCGCACCCTGCAACTGATTCAGCGCGGCGAAGCCGAATCGGAGCAGGCCAAAAAGGAGCTGATCGAAGCGAACCTGCGCCTGGTCGTTTCCATCGCCAAGAAATACACGAACCGCGGGCTGCAGTTCCTCGACCTGATTCAGGAAGGCAACATCGGCCTGATGAAGGCGGTGGACAAGTTCGAATGGCGCCGCGGCTACAAGTTTTCCACCTACGCGACCTGGTGGATTCGCCAGGCGATCACTCGCGCCATCGCCGACCAGGCGCGCACGATTCGCATCCCGGTGCACATGATCGAAACTATCAACAAGCTCATCCGCACCAGCCGCCAACTGGTGCAGGAACTCGGCCGCGAACCCACTTCGGAAGAAATCGCCAAGCGGATGGATATTCCGGTCTCGAAGGTGCGGAAGATTCTGAAGATCGCTCAGGAGCCCATCTCGCTGGAAACTCCCATCGGCGAGGAAGAGGATTCCCACCTGGGCGACTTCATCGAAGACAAGGCGGTGGTTTCGCCTTCGGAAGCGGTGATCAACCTCTCGCTGAAGGAACAGACCGCGGCGGTGCTGAAGACGCTGACGCCGCGCGAAGAAAAGGTCATCAAGATGCGCTTCGGGCTCGAGGACGGCAGCGAACACACGCTCGAAGAAGTGGGCCAGTCGTTCGCGGTCACCCGCGAGCGCATCCGCCAGATCGAAGCCAAGGCACTGCGCAAGCTGCGCCACCCGTCCCGTTCGCGCAAGCTGCGCGCCTTCCTGGAAGGCCCCAGCCGGGATTACCTCTGATTTGCACTGCGCCAACCCCGGCCCTGCCCCGGCACTCTGCATTCCTCCGATTGCGAGAGGCTGCGTTGTTGATAGCTCAGGGTAGCTGACGCAGCCAGTTGGCCAGCGCCAGAGCGGGCTTGCGGTGGGCCGCGTCGCGGAACTCTGCCGCACCGGCTGCCATCGTGGCTCCTTGCTGCGAGCCTATTCCTGCTGCTGGGCCTCGGCCCAGTTGACGCCGGTACCGTAGCGATAGACGAGCAGCGCTCCACGATCAGCACCGAGCCCGACCAGCACTGCAAGCACAACCAGTCCCGCCAGAAACAGCCGGCGCCGGGCCGTACTCAGCTCCCCGCGCCGCAGCCCCACCAGCATGGAAAGCGCCACCGCCAGGCCTGTGCTCAGCAGCATGGCCAGACGATGGAATTGCAGCGCCTGCCAGGCCGGACCGGGCGGCACCGCAGCCTCGGCGAACAATCCGGTCACCAGCGCGGGCAGCGCAGCGAATGTGCCCAGGTAGAGCAGTCGCTCGGCCGTCGTCCGCCAGGGTTCGCAGTTGCGCCACTGGCCGAGCAGCTCAAACAGCAGCGCACCGAGCCAGAACGCAATCGGAAAGTGCACAAACAGCGGATGGTAGTTCAGCATCCCGTGCAGGCCAGGAAGCAACGTCTCCATGGTTTCCTCCGGGCTGGTTTGTCGTGCGCCGCCGGTCCGACTACTTGGGGTCATCGGCAGCGGCCGGCGCAAACGAAAACCCTTCCGAACGAGTGATGAAGGCCGCGGCCGTGATATCGCCCACCACATTCACGGTGGTGCGGCACATATCCAGCAGGCGGTCCACCCCGAGCACGATAGCGATGCCCTCGCCGGGCACTCCCACGGCCTGCAACACCAGGATGAGCAGCGGGATGGCTCCGCTCGGGACCCCGGCAGCACCGATGGCGGTCAGCACGCTCATCAGCACGACAACGGCCTGTGCGCCCAGGCCGAGTTCAATGCCGAAGACCTGCGCGATGAACAGCACGGTGACCCCTTCGAACAGCGCCGTGCCATTCATGTTCATCGTCGCGCCCAGCGGGAGCACAAACCCGCACACCTGCTTCGGGCAGCCCAGCTCGGTCTCGGTGACGCGCAGCGTGGTGGGCAGGGTGGCATTCGAAGAAGAAGTGGAAAACGCAGTGAGGATCACGGTGCGGATGCGGCGGAAAAAATCGAGCGGGTTCAGCCCCGCCAGCACACGCACCAGCAGCGCGTAGACGCCAAAGAAATGCAACACCAGTCCCAGCAGGACCGTGATCACGTACAGCCCCAGTTTCAACAGCAGGTCGTAGCCGAAGCGCGCCGTCACGCTGAAGATGAGCGCAAACACACCGTACGGCGCGAGCTTCATCACGAGATCAATGATGGCCGTCACCACGTCCCCGAGCGCTTCCAGAACCCTGATCATCGGCTCGGCACGGTGCGGCGGAGTCAGGGCCAGGCCGACCCCGAAAGCCAGCGAGAAAAAAATCACCGCAAGCATCTCGAAGTCCGCCATCGCCTTCAGTGGATTCCGGGGCACGATGTTCACCAGCAGAGAAATATCGAGCTGAAGACCGCGGGCCATCGTCTCGCCGGCGGCTGCCTGGGCGCCGTACGTTTCCAGCATGCGCTCGCGTGTTTCCTGTGGCAGGCCTTTGCCCGGCTCGATCAGATTGACCAGGGTCAGCCCGATCAGAACAGAGATGGCCGTGACCACGAAAAAATACAGCAGGGTCTTCACCCCGATCCGCCCCAGCTTCTTCAAATCCCCCAGCCCGGCCACACCCAGAGCCAGCGAGGCAAACACCAGCGGCAACACGATCATGATCAACGAGCGCAACCACATCTGCCCGGCCGGATCGGTTAGATACCGAACCACCCACTCCAACCATGCCGCGCCGCCCCAGAACAGATTCGCCAAGACGCCTGCGGCGGCCCCGGCCACCAGCCCGATGAAGATCCGGGTGGTCAGCGCTCCGTGGTGCTTCGCTGCATCGCTCACAGAGGTCCTCCTTTGCCTGGTGGCTCGTGCGCTGCCGCACATTATCGCGGATTGCTGCCGCAGCGTACCTGACAACGCGCGGCGACGTCCAGACCGCCCTCAGCCGAGCCGCAGACCGGCCACCGGCATGCGCATCAGCGCGCGCGCCCGCAGGGACGCGAGAAATGCCACGCCGTAGAGTGCGCCCAGCGCACCGAAGGCGATGGGCAAGCCGACATACTTGGCCAGCCAGCCCAGCGAAAAGCTCATGGCCATCTGCAGGAGCGTGGAGATCACGCTGAAGGCCGACTGCGTTCGTCCCATCAGCCGACGAGGCACGATGGCCATGATCGAAGATTGAGTGAGCACGCCGCCCAGGGCGCGGCAGCCGCCGAAGACCGCGTTCAGCATCACCGCCGCCGCGAGCACCGAAACGTACGGGAACAGCGCGTGGCCGATGGCCAGCGTGGCCAGTGCGGTCGAAAGCACCGCCATCGGCGAAAACCTGCGCACCAGCACGCCGCTCAGCAGGCCTCCGCTGATGGCTCCGAAGGCCCACCCGGCTTCCAGGTAGCCGTAGCCGTGCGGGCCGGCCTGCAACAGGTCGTGGGCCAGTGCCACCAGCAGCACATTGGCACTCAACACACCCGCCATCATGCAGGCGTAGGTCAACCCGATGGCAAGCACCCGCGGCTCGCTGCGCAGGTACCGCCAGCCTTCGCGCAGGTCGGAGAGGAAACCAAGAATCAGGCCCGGCTCGACGATGGGCGGCACCACGGCTTCTTCGGTGAGCTCGGTCGGCAGCGGCGCTTCGATGGTGGGGGAAATCTCGGCTTCGCGGCGGGTCGGCGGATGGTGTCCGCGGCGCAGACCCAGCAGACAGAGCGCCGCGGCCAGATAGGTCAGTCCATCCACCGCCAGGATGCCACCTAGTCCCAGCCACGTGTAGACGAAACCTACCAGCGCGCCGGCGGCCATCATCCCGCCCTGCACAGCAATCAGCACGGCTGCGTTCGCCCCCATCAACTGCTCCGGCTCGACAACTTCCTGCACCAGCGAGTTCGTCGTACTCCAGTAGATCGCAAACCCGATGCCGAGCACAAACATCAGCGCACGCACGTGCCACAGCTCGACGGCGCCGAACCAGGCCAGCAGGGCCACTCCCAGCACCACCACGCCCCGGATGAGATCCAGAGCAATGCCCAGGTAGCGGCGATCGACGCGGTCGATCAGCACCCCGCCGAACAACGGCACAAACAGCCCGGGCAGGGTCACCAGGATGACAATAAAACTGACCTCGACCGTCGAATGCGTCTGTTCCAGCACCCACCAGGTCACGCCCGCATAGTTCAGCCCCGTGCCGAACAGCGAAATAAACATCCCCGCAAAAAGAAAACGGAAGCTGGGACGGCGAAACAGCCGAGCCCACTGCGTGCGCTGCTCGTGGAACGTCATGGCTCTGCCGCCACCGAATGAAACAGAGCTGGCGCCGTTTTGCAACCGCAAAGCGCAGCCGGTGCTGCGGCAGCATCCCCGACCAACTCGGTGTATGCTGTGGGGCTATGACCCCGCGCCAAGCGCACCAGGATCGCGTGCGCGAACGCTTCACGCGCACGGCCGAGGCCTTCGCGTCCTTCTCGCTCAGCACCCGCAGCGAAGAAGCCGCTCGTCTGCTGGAGCTGGCTCTGCCGCACCTGCCGACGCTGCAGCCGACCGCTGCGCTGGACGTAGCCTGCGGGCCGGGCACTTTCACTCGTGCGCTGGCGCAGCACGCAGCGCGTGTCTTTGGCCTAGACTTGACGCCGGCGCTGCTCGAACAGGCCCGTGCAGCCCTCCGGCAACAGGGCCTCGGCAATGTCGAGCTGGTCTGCGGCGATGCCGCAGCGTTGCCCTTTGCCCCGGCCAGCTTCCCGCTGGCCGTCTGCGGCTACAGCCTGCACCACATGCCGGATCCACGCAGGGCCCTGCAGCAGATGGCGCGGGTCGTCGGCCCGGGCGGCGTGGTGGCGATCGTGGACATCATCGTCCCTTCTGGCGCCGACCCGGAACTGAACAACCGCATCGAAAGGACGCGCGACACCTCCCATGTTCGCACGCTGACCACCACAGAGCTGTTGGGCCTGTTCGCCTGGGCCGAACTCGAAGTTCTGGCCGTCGAACCCGGCGAACGCCCGCGCCGCTTTGACGAATGGATGCGTGTGGCCGGCTGGCAACCCGACGACGCCGTCTACCAGAAAACGCGCCGGTTGATGGAAATGGACCGGGAAGAAAACCTCTCTGGTTTCCGTCCGCGCATGGTTGTCGGCACCGGCGGCGAAGAGCTGATGTTTACGCAGACCTCGCTGTTCGTTGTATCCCGGCGTCGGCCGTAAAGCTGTCTGCGCGCAGAACCGCCGGGCGAGGTCAGGAGCCACCGGCCCGGTGGATCGTGTCCACGATGCCAACAATGGTGGCTTCGGTCGGCACGGCTTCCGGCAGGAAAGGAAAGCTGGCTTCACGGCCGCGGCACCAGTAGATCAGCTCACCGGCACCGGCGCCGACAGCATCCACAGCCACAAACGGGCGGCCCAGGGCCTGGCCGCTGCTGCTCACCGGCTGCACAAGCAGCAGCTTTTTTCCTTCGAGCGAAGGATCTTTGACGGTGGCGACCACACGGCCCACGACACGACCCAACTGCATGAGTGCCTACTCCGGAAGCTGCCGACTACGATTCGCCTGCAGAGATTGCGCGGGCCGCAGGTGCTATTTCCGTTTTGCCGCGGCCAGCTCTGCTTCGTGGGCCGCGTCCAGCCGGACGCTGTCCACGACGCCGACGATAGCGGCATCCACGGGGCGATCCTTGCACTCCGCGGCCATGCGCGCCGAGCTGCCCTGTACGACCAGCACGGTCTCGCGGAAGCCGGCGTCCACGGTATCCACGGCGACCAGATACCCCGGCTCATCGGCGCCCTGCGGCGAAACCGGCTTGACGATCAGAAGTTTCTTTCCTTCCAGCCGCGGGTCTTTCCGCGTCGCCACCACCGTGCCGACAATGCGCGCCAGAATCAATCGTGCACTCCGAAACGGAAGACCGCAAAAGCGAAGGAACTGCCGCGCCACCCGCAGGGCGGCTTCCCGCGCCAGCTCTGTGGGCGCCGACTAGTGCGACGCCGCCGCCAGCGCCGATTTGCCAATCGGCAGCACGTCTTCGAGCGACGGGTGCGGACGCGGAATCACGTGCACCGCAACCAGCTCGCCGACGCGCCGCGCCGCCGCGGCACCGGCATCCGTGGCCGCTTTGACGGCGGCCACATCGCCGCGCACCAGCGCGGTCACGTAACCCGAGCCGATTTTCTCCCAGCCGACCAGCGTGACTTTGGCGGCTTTCACCATTGCGTCGGAGGCCTCGATCATGGCCACCAGTCCGCGGGTTTCGATCATGCCGAGTGCTTCACCCATGCAGTCTCCCTCCGAAAATCCGGCTGCGCCGGGCGCCCGCCTCACCGGCCGCCACGACTCTTCACGGCTTCTTCAATCAGGGCCGCAAGTTCCTCACGGGTCAGGACGACGCGGTCCGCAGAGAGCGACTCCGCCGTGACCGGGCATTCCGCGCCCACCGGCGCCGCCGTCTGCAACCCGTACCGCGCTCGAGCCGCGAGCAATTTTTCCACATCCGCGCTGGAAAGCAAGACCTGTTTGCCGAGCAGTTCGGTGACCAGCGCGACGCGGGCAAAATGCTCGGTGGTCTCCATGCGAAAGAAGGCGCTGAGCAGGTCCGGGCCACAGGTCACCACGCCGTGATTGGCCATCAGAATGGCATCGTAGCTGGCCACGTACGGCTCGAGCGCCTCGGTCAGCTCCGGTGTGCCGGGCGTGCCATAGCGCGCCACCGGAATGCAGCCGAGCGCCAGCACCACCTCGCTGATCAGTGCCTTGTTCAGCGGAATGCCAGCGGCGGCATATCCGGTGGCCGTGGGCGGGTGCGCATGCACGACGGCGTTCACGTCGGGCCGACGCCGGTAAATCAGCAGGTGCATGGCCAGCTCGGAGGAAGGATTGCGCCGGCCGGAGAGTTTGCGGCCGCTCATGTCGGTCACGACCAGGTCTTCGGGCTGCATCATGCCCTTGCTGATGCCGGTCGGCGAGGTCAGCACTCGCTGCGGGTCGAGCCGCACGCTGAGGTTGCCGTCGGTGGCCGCCACGAAGCCGCGCTCATGAATCCATCTTCCGACCAGACAGAGGTCGCGCCGGTGCTCGTCTTCGGTCTTCAGGGCGCCGGGTTGGAGAATCTCATGTGGCATGCAAGGCTCCGCCGCCCGTGGCGCTTCCGGGGCCTTCTCCTAGGCATAGATGCCGCGCAGCTTGAGCGCATAGGCCACGCGATCGATCCCCAGCATATAGGCGGCGATGCGGTTGTTCACCTTGTGCGCTTCCGAGTAGCGCACGACCTCGTCGAAGGCATGCTCCATCACATCCTGCAGCCGCTCGTTCACTTCGCTCTCCCGCCAGAAGAATCCCTGGCGATCCTGCACCCACTCGAAGTAGCTGACCGTCACGCCGCCGGCATTCGCCAAAATGTCCGGGATGACGAAGACGCCTTTCTGCTCGAGGATTTCGTCGGCGGGAGCGGTGGTGGGGCCGTTGGCCCCTTCGCAAAGGATGCGGGCCTGCACGCGATGGGCGTTCTGGCTGGTGAGCTGATTTTCCACTGCCGCCGGCAGCAGAATGTCGCAGGGCTGAAACAGAATCTCTTGCGGCGACATCTTCTCGCCCCCACCGGGAAACTCCGGCAGCGGCTTGCGCTTGATGTGCACCCAGTCCATCAACGCCGGAATCTCAAATCCCTTCTCGTTGTACAGCCCGCCGTGCACATCGGCGACGCCCACAATCCGGTAGCCCGCCTGATGCATCAACAGCGCGGCCATCGAACCCACGTTGCCGAATCCCTGGATGATCACCCGGCAGCCCTCGCGCTTCAGGCCCAGCCGCGCCAGCGCCCGGTCGCAGACAATCATGCACCCGCGCCCGGTGGCTTCGCGGCGACCGCGTGAACCTCCCAGATCGAGCGGCTTCCCGGTGACCACCGCGGTGGTTGTATGCCGCATGTGCATCGAGTAGGTGTCCATCACCCAGGCCATCACCTGCTCGTTGGTGCCCAGGTCGGGTGCGGGAACGTCGCGTTCCGGCCCCAGCCAGTCCATCAGCTCGGCCGTGTAGCGACGCGTGATGCGCTCCAGTTCGCCCTGGGAGAGTTTGGCAGGGTCACAGATGATGCCGCCTTTGGCCCCGCCGAACGGAATGTTCACCACGGCGCACTTCCAGGTCATCCAGGCGGCCAGCGCACGGATTTCGTCCAGCGTGACATCGGGGGCGTAGCGGATGCCGCCCTTGCCCGGACCGCGCACCAGCGAATGCTGCACCCGGTAGCCGATGAACACTTCCAGCCGCCCATCGTCCATCCCCACCGGGATGTACACCGTGATTTCCTTGTCCGGATATTTCAGATAGCGGTACAGACCGTTCTCCAGGCCCAGCTTCTGCGCCGCCGCCTCGAAGCGCGCTTCGGCCGACTCGTAAACGTTCAATTCATTCTTGACAGTGACCCGAGCCATCGCGGCGTCTCCTTCCGGCCTTCATTTCCGCCGACGCGACCCCCTCGACCTCGCGAAGAAGCAACCCGAAATCGCGTCGGCCAGTATAAAGAGGGCCCGTGCCCGCTGCAAGGTGCGTTCTGTGCACAGGTATGTAACGCAGGTCACACCCCGCAGTACCGTTCGACGCTCTTCCACCTTGCCACGCCTTGCGACAAGATCTGGCCCCGAAACCGTGGATGCGCGCCGACGTGTGGAGAAGGTCGGGAAGCCGCTATCGAGAAGGGCGCGTGCGGCGGTGGAGGATGAACTCTTCGAGCAGCAAACGGGTGAGCCGGGCGATGTTGTGGCGGACGACGCCGTCTTCCTCGACCAGCTCGTCGGCAATTACGCCCACGCCCAGGCGCTGCAGAGGCTCGAGGTCGGCGCGAACCGGCTCGGCGCCCTGAGCGCGGTAGCGGCGAAGCAGGCGCGGAGAGATTGACTGACGATTCACCACCACCCAGTCGAACAGCCGTCGCCGCGCATGATCATAAATCGCGCGGACATGGTCGGCCACCGTATATCCCTCGGTTTCCCCCGGCTGAGTCATCAGGTTGGCAATGTAGACGCGGGTGGCCCGCGACCGCGCAATGGCTTCGGCCACACCGGCCACCAGCAAGTTGGGAATGATGCTGGTGTAGAGCGATCCGGGCCCGACAAGAATCAGGTCGGCCGCGCCGATGGCTTCGAGCACTTCCGGCAGGGGTTTCGGCCGCCGCGGCACCAGACGAACCCGCCGGATCCGCCGGCCCGAACGCGCAATGCGCGTCTCCCCGCGGATCACCGAACCGTCGGCCATCTCCGCCTCGAGATCCACGTTGGCCGTGGTGGAAGGAAAAATCCTGCCGCGAATCGCCAGCACCTGTCCGGAGAACCGCACCGCTTCGGCGAAATCTCCGGTGACGCTGGCCATGGCAGCCAGGAACAGATTGCCGAAACTGTGTCCGCGCAGGCCGCTGCCGGCGGGAAAGCGATACTGAAACAGGCGGCTCAGCAGCGCTTCGTCTTTCGAGAGCGCCACCAGGCAGTTGCGGATGTCCCCCGGCGGAAGAATGTCATAGGCGCGGCGCAGCCGTCCCGAGCTGCCCCCGTCATCGGTCACGGTGACGACCGCGGCCAGATCTGCGATGGGCAGTCGCACGCGGTCCAGGGGCCGACGCGCCACGTGCTCTTTCAGCCCGCGCAGCAACGTGGAAAGCCCAGTGCCACCGCCCACGGCGACGATGCGCACAGGCCGCGTCCCAACCCGCTGGGGCCGCGCCGGGATGTTCGTCGCAGGACTCACGGCAGTGCGGCTGCGTTGTGTCGGCCGCAGGGAGTACCGTCACAGGGCAAACGGCAAAACCTCTCCACGCACCTCAGGCCGAAGCCTCGCGTTCCGGATACAGCAACTCGGTGAAACGCGGATCCTCCTGCAAGTAGGCAAAGTCCTCGTCGTTCCGCGCGTGGTAGCGGTTTTCCGGACGCAGCTCGATGGCCCGCTTCAATTTTTCCAGCGCGGCGTCGGCTTCGCCGGTCAGGCAATCCAGCGCTGCCAGAGCATAGATGACGTGGTCGGCCTTCGGAGCGAGCTTCAAGGCGCGTTCCAGGTGATCGCGCGCTTCATCCCAGCGGCCCAGGTTCATCATCGCCACGCCATGGTGGTAGTGGTCTTCGGCGGTGCGCGGCGTCGCCACCGGCGGGCGTTCGATGCGCTGCACACAGATGCGCAGATGCACCCGGGCGCGATCGGCCAGCTCGCGGCTGGGCCCGGTGAGAACCCGTTCGAACTCCGCCTTCGCCTTATGGAACTTTTGCTGCTGGAAAAGCCGCATCCCTTCTTCGTAATGCTTCAATTGCTGCTGGGCTGCCGGCTCCGCAGCGATGTCCAGCAGGTGGGAGGGTCGACTGGCATCTTCTAGCGCCTTTTTTTTCTTGCCTTTAGAATTCGTAGCGGAGGGCTTTGCCTGTGCCCGCCCCGTGCGCCTCCGAACCTTGCTCGTGCGTGCCATGCGGGCATGCTAGCAAAGCGCACCGTTGCCGTCAACGGAGTCCAAAAAACATAGCTATAAGATAATTGATGAAGGAAACCGACCGGTGCACACTTCGCGACACCGTGGAACGACGCCTCGAAACTCTTGTGCGAACAGCCGCGTGCGGCCCGGTATTGTTCCGCTACGCCTGTCCTTCGGGCCGATTGGCCGCTGCGGTGGGGTATGTTATAAGTAGCCACCCGCTGCGGGTGCGCCCGGAGCGTCCCGTGGTCCACGGGAGCACGCCTCGGGCAACTAAGGTGCGCGGCAACGGACTGAGGGCTTCGTGCCATTCATCAATTTTCCTGCGCGCGAGATCAACTGCAAGATCGTCTATTACGGCCCGGGTCTGGGCGGTAAGACGGCCAATCTGCAGTGGATCTACGACCACACCGGCCAGGACCTGAAAGGCAAAATGGTCTCGCTGGCCACCGAAACCGACCGCACCCTGTTTTTCGACTTTCTCCCGCTCGACCTGGGCACCGTGCGCGGTTTTCGCACCCGGTTCCACCTCTACACGGTGCCCGGCCAGGTCTTCTACGAAGCCAGCCGGAAGTTGATTCTCAAAGGCGCCGATGGAGTCGTTTTTGTCGCTGATTCGCAGGAAGAACGGCTCGATGCCAACCTGGAAACTCTCGACAACCTGCGCGAACACCTTCGCGAACACGGCCTGAACTTCGAAACCATCCCCTACGTGCTGCAACTGAACAAGCGCGACCTGCCCAACATCTTGCCGGTCGAAGAACTGACCCGTCTGCTGCGTCTGAAGGGCGAACCGGTCACCGAAGCCGTCGCCATCCAGGGCCGGGGCGTGTTCGAAACGCTGAAGGAAGTCGCCCGCCAGGTGCTTACCGAACTCCGCAAAGGCGCCTGATGCAACAAAAAGAAAAGCTCTCCAATCGTGCAGGCCGGCATGGTTTGGCTCGCAGGCGGAAGTGTGACGGAAGCCTGCCCACGACGGAACACATTCACGGTTGCTCCCCTCCAGCCATGCTGCGACGCCTGGCGTCGCCGTCTTGACGTGGTGCAGGCTCAGCCGGCCCCGAACGAAAAGCCGGTTCAGCTCTCCCGCTGAAAACAATGCGGCCTGCACTGGCAGGCACGCGACCTGCAGAACTGTGCTAGCCTGCACACTGAAGAGCCGGCGGGGTGAGCTGTCGGCCGCACGACAGGTCGGTGTCGATGAAGCCGCTGCCACTGCATCGCTGGGACGTCACTCCGGCCGAAGCGCGCCATATCCAGGAAGAGCTGCGCCGTCGCGTGACCGCCGAGCAGCCGCGCACGATCTCACCCGAACACATCCGCCGCGTCGCCGGCGCCGACGTCGCGCTGGACACGAGCCGCGGACGCGCCATTGCCGGCGTCATTGTTTACAGTTTCCCTGCACTGGAGGAGCTGGAGCGTGCCTGGGCTGCACTGCCGCTGCAGTTTCCCTATGTTCCGGGCCTGCTCAGCTTTCGCGAAGCGCCGGCGCTGCTGGCCGCGGTGGAGCGGTTGCGAGTGCCGTTCGATCTGCTCTTTTGCGACGCGCACGGCTACGCGCATCCGCGCCGCTTCGGCTTGGCCTGCCACCTGGGCGTGCTGCTGGGCCGGCCCACGGTAGGCGTGGCGAAATCGCGTCTGATTGGCACGCACGCCGAGCCCGGCCCGGAACCGGGTGCGTGGACACCGCTGCTTGACGCCGGCGAGCCGATTGGCGCAGTTCTGCGCACGCGTGCCGGAGCACGTCCGGTGTATGTCTCCACGGGCTATCGCATCGGACTGCCGAGTGCAATCCAGTTGACCTTGGCCGTCTGTGACGGCTACCGCATCCCTCGCCCCACGCGCGAAGCCGACCACTACGTCGAAGCCATCAAGCGCAGCTCCTGACTTGGCCAAATGGTTCGTTTCGCCCTTTTTGAACGCATACGCACGGGCACCTGTTCCAAGAAAGCACGCATGGCCATTCTGAAACAGTGGAAGAGAGCCACGCCGAATCGGAACACTCGGTAACAAAAGACGGTGCAAGCGCGGGCAGGCACCGGCCCGGAAAGGAATTGGCACTTCGCGTGCCGTGAGGAATCGCAGCGAGCGGGCGTATGTCGGAAATCCAGGCCAAGCTGCGTCGGCTGGAGCGGCGCGACTGGTGGTTGTGGTGGACCGCCATCGCGGTGATGTTGCTGCTGACCGCCGGCGTTGTCTCGCTCTCCTATCCAACCCTGGTCGAAGAAGACAGTGTGCTCCAGCAGCAGCTCGACCTGGCCGTGCGCGGTCTGGTGGGTCTGGTGCTGCTGTTCAACCTGTATTCCATCTACCAGCAAATCTTGATCAAGCGGCTGCGCCGGCAACTCGCGGAAAGCATGGAAGCGATGATCCGGCTGGAGATGCGTGCCAAGGAACTTCATCATCTGGCAATGCACGATCCCCTCACCGGGCTCTACAATCGCCGCTTTGCCGAGCAGCGGCTGCAAGCGGAAACGAATCGTTCCCAGCGGCACGGGCACTCGCTCTCGGTTCTGCTGTTTGACCTGAACGACTTCAAGCAGATCAACGATCGCTACGGCCACGCTGCGGGCGACCTGGTGCTGAAAGAGTTCGCCGATCGGCTGCGGGGCGTGCTGCGCGTCTCCGATGTTGCCGCACGCATCGGTGGCGACGAATTCCTCGCCCTGCTTCCGGATTGCCCGCCCGAGCAGCTCCACCACCTGCTCGCGCGGCTGGGCAAGATGGAAGTGCAATGGAACGGCACGCGCCTGCCGATCACCTACTCCGTGGGCTGGGCAGGCTACCAGTCCGGGGAATCCCCGCAGCAGATGCTCGATCGTGCCGACCGTGCGCTCTATGAAAACAAGCAAGCCTCGAAGGCCGCCCCTGCACCCGTCCCTCTCTTCACCCCTTGAGACGCTCGACCCGAAGACTGCAGACAGGCCGAACGCTTCGCATCGTCCTTTGACGCAAGCAAAGAAAGAAGATTGCCGGGACGCCGCACGGAATTGCGGGGGACTATGCGAACAGACCGCTCAGCCGGGCGCAGGCGAGCACCCGAGACCTTGCTCTCCTCAGACCCAGTTTCTGCGACCCTGAAAACCGAATGAGGAAGACGCCTCTCGACAAAAAGACGGGAGGTGAAAACCTTGCGGCCTTCACCTCCCGGGGTGGGGTGGGGTGTTGCTGGAAGAAAACCGTTTGCAGAGGGTGCCCGTCAATTTTTCTTTCGCTGTTGGAGTTGCAGCCGCTTCGGCAAATGAGCCGCTACCCTAAGCTACTCTCCCACCACCCTGCTCTGGTGGCGCCAGATAACACAGCCCAGCGTGGCTGTCAACAGTTTTTGCACGCGCTCCACGAAGGCCTGTGCAAAGCGGAGGACGGGGGCACCTCGTGCCTCGCCCCGAATGCAAGCCGGGCGGTCGCGAAGGCACGGCCACCGTTTCGGTACCGCCTGTTCGACCTTTCGCCAGTGGCTATGCTTTTTCCATCACCACCCAGGCGTTGTAGTCTGGCTCTTTGCTCTGCGGGTCCAGGTGCAGGGGAATCAGCACGTTGGCTTCGGGCCAGTGGGCCACCAGCGTGCCCGGGCGAACCGGTGCAATCCGGCAGACCCCATAGAACCGGCTGTTTGCCGAAGCCGCAGCGGCCTGCTGGCGGAGCACAACTCGGTCACCGTCGCGCAGGCCGAGCCGGACGGCATCTTCAGCGGCCATCAGAACATCTTCGCGGCGGGCACCGGTCAGCGGGTCGCGCTTGCCCCAGATCATGGAGTTGAACTGCTTGCCGCGGCGCGTGGTGAGATAGAATCGATTCGCGGCCGGCGGCAGGTCGGCCGGTTCCAGCTCCGGCGGGGTGAGCGCGACAAACCGTGCCCGGCCGCCGGGCATGCCGGCAAACACGCCACCAGCGCAGAGCAGCGGGCCGCCGTACTGCACGGCATCGCCTTCGGCGCGCAGGCCGGCAATGCCGCGATAGAGCGGCATCACCCGTTCCATTTCCTCGCGGACCGCCTGTGCAGAGTCGAAGCGCACCAGATGGGCTCGTTCCGGGCCGAGCGCAGCCTCCCCGATGCGCGAGAAAATTTCCCATTCGGCCATCGCTTCGCCGATGCGCGGCCCGGGAATTTCCGGCGAAAACCGGATGCGGCGCTCGGTGGAAGTGAGCGTGCCTCCGCCCTTCTGTTCATAGCGAGTCTGCGCCGGCAGCAGCAGAACGAATCCGCCCGGCGCGGGCGGAACGAGCATGGCCGAATTCACCACCAGGTCCTGGTGGATGCGACCGGGCACGCGAGCCAGCGCGGCGCGCATGCCGTCCGGCTCGGGCATGGTTTCCAGGAAATTCCCGCCGGCGATATAGAACACCTCCAGCGCACCTCGCGCAGCTGCTTCGAGCATTTCCGGCGCCGAGAGTCCCGGGCGTGCCGGCACCGGCGCACCCCACAACTCTGCAAAGTGGCGCGCGTTCTCTTCGTTAACGGGCAAGCCCCCCGGAAAGCCGTTCGGTACCGAGCCGCACTCGGCCGCACCCTGTACGCCGCTGTGTCCGCGCACCGGCACCAGGCCGGTATTCGGCCGGCCCACCATGCCGCGGGCCAGGGCCAGGTTGACCACGGCCTGCACGTTTTCCACGCCGAAGCGATGCTGCGTCAGCCCCATGCTCCAGATGAAAACGGCCGTGCGGACACCGGCGTAGAGCTCGGCGAAGCGGCGCATCGCCCGGCGGTCGAGCCCGGCGCTGCGTTCCAGCTGCTCCCACGACTGGGCGGCGAGCGCGGCGCAAAGCTCTTCGAATCCGGTGGTGTGCGCGGCAATGAAGGCGCGGTCGACCGCGTCCATCTCGAGCAGGTGCTTCAGTACGCCGTTCAAAAAGGCGATATCGCCGCCCACGCGCACCTGGAAAAAGGCGTCGGTCATGCGGGTGCCGAACAGGGCGCTCCTGGGGATGGAAGGCACCCAGTAGCGCTCCAGGCCGGGCTCGCGGTAGGGGTTCACCACCAGGATGCGCGTGCCGCGCCGGCGGGCATGGTAGAGGTACTTCATCGCCACCGGCTGATTGTTGGCCACATCGGAGCCGAGCAAAACCACCAGCTCGGTGCCGATCCAGTCGGTGTACGAACAGGTGGCCGCGGCCACGCCAATCGTCTGCTTCAGCGCCGTGGTGGAAGCAGCGTGGCAGAGGCGTGCGGCGTTGTCGATGTTGTTCGTGCCCAGCAGCCGTGCCACCTTCTGGGCCACGTAGTAGGTCTCGTTCGTCAGACCGCGCGACGTGGTGTAGAAAGCGATGCGGTCGGGATCGCGCGCAGCGGCTGCTCCGAGCGCTTCGCCGGTCAGCCGGATGGCTTCCTCCCAGCGAATGCGGCGGAATCCCGGCTCGCCCGCTCGCCGCAGCAGCGGAACGGGAAGCCGGCCCAGCTCCCGCAGCTCAGCCCCGCTGAGTCTTTCCAGGGCCGCAGCGTCTGCCAGCCGACGGGGATCGAGAGCGGGCATCGTGTTCAACCGGAGCATGCGCAGGCGCAGCAGGCACAGATGGATGCCCTCCATTGCGTCGTCGTACAGGCCGCGCGGGCCCAGCGAGCAGCCATCGCAAACCCCGTGGCGCAGAATGCGCCAGCCGTAGAGCAGACGATCGCGGTTCTCCCAGACCGTGCGGAGAATTTCCCAGTAGTGATGCGGTTTGGTGTGGCCGATGCCGAAGGGCACCCAGCTCGCCACCTCAGCCCTGGCGCGGCGGGCAGGCATACGTGCGACCAGCAGTCATTATAACCCGGCCGAGTGCCCCGTTCGCGCTGGCTCCGACAAAGCTCAGGGGTTGACGTTTCCGAAAGAACGCAATAGGCTCTCTGCGCGTTCAGGTGAACCGGAGGAGAACATGCAGCGAATCGGGGTGGGTCTGCTCGTCCTGGCGCTCGCACTTGCCACTGCAGTGCTGGCGCAGCAACAGTTTGAGAATGTCGAAATCAAAGCGGAAAAGGTTCGCGGCAACGTCTGGATGTTGAACGGAACGGGCGGCAACATCGGCGTGTCCGTGGGTGAAGACGGCATTTTGATCATCGACGACAAATTCGCACCCCTAGCCGAGAAGATCCGGGCTGCGCTGGCGCAGATCGGCCAGGGCAAACTGAAGTTCGTGTTGAACACCCACTGGCACGGCGACCACACCGGGGCCAACGCGATTTTCGGCAAGGAAGCGCCGATCATTGCGCACACGAACGTGCGCAAGCGGCTGGCGGAAGGTTCTGCGGCGCGCAACGTGCGGCCCGCGCCGAAGGAAGCCCTGCCGGTAATCACCTTTGACGAATCGCTCTCCGTGCACTTCAACGGCGAAGAGATCAAGGCCTTCCACATCCCCCACGGCCATACCGATGGCGATATCGTGCTGCTGTTCACAAAATCGAATGTGGCCCATCTGGGCGATGATTTCTTTGCCGGCCGGTTCCCGTTCGTGGACATCGACAGCGGCGGAAGCGTCCGCGGACTGATCCACGGCATCGCGCACCTGCTCGAACAGTTGCCCGACGACGTGGCCATCATTCCGGGCCACGGCCCCGTCTCGACCAAAGAGAACCTGCGCGAGTACTACACCATGCTCGTCGAAACCACCGAGCACGTCCGGAAACAGATGGAAGAGGGCAAATCGCTCGAGGCCATCCTTCAAGCCGGCGTGCCGGAGCGGTGGAAGTCCTGGGCGTGGAACTTCATCAACGAAGAACGCTGGATCCGCATCATCCACCGCAGCCTGACCGGCCAGCGTCTGGACTTCCCCGTGCCCCGCGGGCGCGACGGGCACGGCCACCCACATCCGCACTAAAAGACCGCGGGCAGCTCCGCGGAGCCCCCGGCCGCCGGCAGGGAAAATTCGAGTCCGAGCAGGCGCGGTCGGCCCGCCCAGTACACAACGACGAAGCCGGGTGCGAGCGCGTCTGTTTCCTTTTCGTGTTCAGACATCCGGACGCGGACCGAGTAAACCGTGTAGGGCACCCGGGTGCCCTCCAGCAGTTCCACATGGCCGCTGCGCACCGCACGACCCATCCCCACAAACACTGCGCGGCGGAAATCCATCTGCCCCGGTCCTCCCGCAACAGCCCGGGCGAACTGCTCCCGCTGCCGCTGTTTTTCCTGCGGCCGGAGCACACCGCTGAGGAACGACTGCTGCTCCCGCAGCGCTCCACTCTGCGGCCCGCGCAGAGAAAAATCTGCCGCCGTGATCGTCAACGGCTCGAATGCCTGCCAGTTGTTCTCTCGAATCGCAGCAAATGCGCGCTGCAGCAGGGCTTCTTCCGGCGAGACGCTGCGACAACCGTCCAGCGCTATCAGCAAAAGCAAGCCCAGCAACAGGGACTGCCCGAGCAAACACTTCGGAGTTCGGCGCCAGCCAACCATGTTCCTCCCCCGGGCGGCCTAGTTTTCCGGTGGCCGCTCCGGCGGAGGTAAATAGTAACCCGGCCGTGCGCGCACGGTCAGATTCGGACGGGTGACCTCGACCCGGATTTCGTGATACCCCGTTGGGCTGACGTCCTTCGGCCGGTAGGTGAGCGTGTACTGTGCGTGGAGTTCGCCGCCGATTTCGCTGATGGCCTGTTCGATGGCGCGTTCACGAAAGGTGGAGACATACAGCCCGCCGGTACCGGCAGCCAGCAATTCGTGGGAGTTTTTGCCGATGGCGTTCGACCCCATCTGGACCAGCAGGGCGATGGCGCTGAGCAGGTCGATCTGTCCGGCGCGCTGCTGTTCGGTGGTGGGGGTCTGCACGGTACCGGGCAGCGGCGGCCGCGGGAATGTTCCCGGCGGGTAGGGTGAATTTGCCGCCGACTGCGGTTCGGCGCGCAGCAGCGCAGCCGCAGTGGAAAGTCCTACCGCGTAGATAGTGATCTGGTTGAGCTGCGCTTCCCGGAGGATCACTCCAAGCGGGGTTTCGCTGCCGCGGTCCACTGCTTCGGAGACCAGCAGAATCACCCGGCGGCGGTCCGGCGGACGGTTCCGCAGCATGCCGACCGCGCGCGACAGCGCGTCCTGCATGCGCGCGCCGGAGGTGCCCACCGGCAGTCGGCTGATCACCTGCTCGATGCGTTCGTGATCCGAGTGAAAATCGAGCAGCAGCTCTACGCGGTCATCGAATGCCAGGATGGCAGCTTCGCCGAACTGGCCGAGCACCACCTGCGAGAACAATACCGCCGCCTTGCGCACGGCCGGCAGCAGCGGCTCGACGCGCGAGCTGGTTTCGAATACGAACACTGCGGAGATCGGATCGCCGCCGAGTTCGAAGTCTTCGATCTGCTGCTCCACGCCGTTGTCGAACACGCGGAATTGATCCCGCGTCAGGTCGAGCACCAGCTCGCCGGCGGCGTTGCGCACCGTGACGGGTGTCGAAACCAGCTCGACCCGCACGCGAATGGGCTCCTGCGGCGGCTCCGGGGCTCTGACGGGCTGCTGCCGCGCGGAGGGATCGGTCTGGATCGGCCCCGGCGGTGCCTGCGCAGAAACGGCTGCTGCCAGCGCAACGAAACACGCGGTCGCTGCAAGCAGTCGCCAGCCCGGTTGGCGTGTGCAGAGCATTCCTGTTCCAGTCTACTTGATTCGACGCCTTCCCGCGATGTCGGGATGCACTGCAGCGTGCGGGCGACAACCCCTGCGCGCTCCCGCGATATCCGGACGCGCCGGGCGGTGCCGGTTTCGCTTGCTGCCTGCGCGGCTCAGGCCAGCGTGCCGGTGTAGCTGACGTCGGGCTTGGCGCCGCTGCGGGCCGGCTCGATGCGGCCGATGCGGAAAAACTTCTCGCGGCGTCGTTTCAGTTCCGCTTCGACGGCGGACAGATGCTTTGCGGGCACCACCAGAATCATGCCGATGCCGCAGTTGAAAGTGCGCAGCATCTCTTCGGGCTCGATGCGGCCGATTCGCTGCAGCCAGGCGAAGATCCGCGGCACCGGCCAGGTGCCCAGCTCCACCACGGCGCGGGTGTTGCGCGGCAGCACGCGCGGCAGGTTGCCGGTGATGCCGCCGCCGGTGATGTGCGCCATGCCGGCGAGCAGGTCTTTGGCGAGCAGGGGCTTGACGGCAGCCAGGTAGCAACGGTGCGGCTTGAGCAGTTCGGCACCGATCTTGTTGCCGACTTCAGCCACGTAGCTTTCCGGTGTGAGCCGCTGCACCTCGAAGATCAGCTTGCGCGCCAGCGAGTAGCCGTTCGTGTGCAGCCCCGACGAGGGCAGGCCGATCAGCACGTCGCCGGGCCGGATGCGTTCGCCGGTCAGCAGCCGCGAGCGCTCCACCGCGCCGACGATGAATCCGGCTAGGTCGTACTCGCCGGGCGCGTAGAATCCGGGCATTTCGGCGGTTTCGCCGCCCACCAGCGCGCAGCCGACCTGCTTGCAGGCGCGGCTGAGCCCTTCGACGATCTGCTCGACGGTGCGCGGTTCCAGCCGGCCCATGGCCAGGTAGTCGAGAAAGAACAACGGCTCGGCGCCCTGCACCAGGATGTCGTTGACGCAGTGGTGGACCAGGTCCGCGCCCACCGTCGAGTGCACGCCGCACATCTGCGCGACCGCCAGCTTCGTGCCCACGCCGTCCGCGCTGGCCACGAGCACCGGCTCCTTCCACCGTTTCCGGTCCAGCGCATAGAGTGCACCGAAGGCGCCGATGCCGCCCAGCACGTCCCGGGTGGCCGTGCGGCCGGCCAGCGTGCGGATGCGGAGCTTGATCTGTTCTGCAGCGGAGATATCCACACCTGCGTCGGCGTATTTCATGGGTCTACCATTGTAGTGCAGAAGGGGCCGCGGCGTCCGCTCCGGGTGGAATGGCGCGCGGCGCGGTGGTGGCGCCGGCTCAGAACGTGTGCAGCAAGCGTCCCCAGCGGATGCGCTGCGGACGGACCAGTGCGGCCAGATACGCACGGAAGCGTTCCAGAAGATGGCCCGGCTGCCAGGCATCTTCCTCGGGCGCTTCGATGGACATGTAGATGACGAGCGGCGTGCCGATGATGTCTTCGCGCGGCACGTAGGGGTCCTCCCACATGCGGCTGTCGTTGGAGTTGCCCCGGTTGTCGCCCATCATGAAGTAGTGGCCCGGGGGGACGTGCCAGGGACCGCCTTCTTCGAACGGTCGCGTGTTATAGACATAGGGCTCTTCGAGCGGTGCGCCGTTGATGTAGACCGCGCCGTTGCGCACCTCGACGGTATCGCCGGGCATACCGATGATGCGCTTGACAAAATCGGCCTGGCCCGGGCGGCGGAAGACGACGATCTGCTGACGTTTCGGTTCGCGCCAGAGTGTCCAGCGGATGCCCGTGAAGGGAATCTCGGCGCTGTAGCCGAAACGGTCCACCAGCAGATGGTCGCCCACCAGCAGCGTCTGCTCCATCGAGCCCGAGGGAATGACCCGCGCCTGCACAATCGAGCCATGGATGAACAGGAAAATCAGAATCACCCAGAACCACGAAATGATTTCGCGGCGCAGGCGCTCGCCGGCGGAGAGCACTTCCTTCTCGTCTTTGCTCTTGTTCTCGTCGGTCATAGGCGTTCGTTGTCGAGCAATTGTTCCAGCGCGCAGGTTTTCCCTGCGGCACCTCCGAACTTCCGGCAGGCGCAAGCCTGCCCCGCTGCTGAACGCGGCGACTCGACCCCGGTCAGGTTCCTTTCTGCACGGCGACTTCGAGCTGCACCGGCGTTTCGGTAGGATACGTGCCGGTGTAGCAGGCCGTGCAGTAGCGGCCGCGGCTGTCTTCCACGGCGCGACGCAGGCTTTCCAGGGAAAGATAGCCCAGCGAATCCGCGCCGAGAAAATCCCGAATCTGTTCGACCGACTTTTGCGCAGCGATCAGTTCCGCGCGCGTCGGCGTATCCACGCCGTAGTAGCAGGGCGCGATCGTCGGCGGGCAGGAGATGCGCACGTGGACTTCGACGGCGCCGGCTTCGCGCACCATCCGGACAATCTTGCGGCTGGTCGTGCCGCGCACAATCGAATCGTCCACCAGCACGACGCGCTTGCCTTCCAACAACCCCCGCACCGGATTCAGCTTCAGCTTGACGCCGAAATCGCGGATGGCCTGCTCCGGCTGGATGAACGTGCGGCCGATGTAGTGGTTGCGGATCAGGCCCATGACGAACGGGATGCCGGATTCGTGCGCGTAGCCGATCGCCGCCGGCACGCCCGAATCCGGCACCGGCGTGACCAGATCGGCGTCGGCCGGATGCTCGCGGGCCAGCAGCCGCCCGAGCATCTCCCGGCTGCTGTTCACCGGCCGCCCGAAGATCACGCTGTCCGGCCGCGCGAAGTAGACGTGTTCGAAGATGCAGTACTGGTGCGGCCGCTCCGGCGCAAAGCGCACCGATTCCACACCCGCACGCGAGATGCGCAGCATTTCCCCGGGCTCCACCTCGCGCACGTATTCGGCGTCCAGAAGATCGAACGCGCAGGTTTCGCTGGCCACCAGCCAGGCATCGGCCAACCGGCCCAGATTCAGCGGCCGGAAGCCGCGCGGATCGCGAATCGCAAACAGCTCGTCCCGGGTGAGCAGCAGCAGCGAGTAGGCCCCCTCGACCTGATTCAGCGCTTCGGCCACTGCAGCGGTCAGGTTCCGACCGCTGGCCCGCGCAATCAGGTGGACGATCACTTCGGTGTCGGAAGTCGTCTGGAAGATCGAGCCGCGGTGTTCCAGCCGGCGGCGCCACTCGCTGGCATTGGTCAGGTTGCCGTTGTGCGCCAGTGCGAGTTGACCTTTGTTGCAGTCAATCAGGATCGGCTGCGCGTTGGCGAGTGAGGTGTCGCCGGCAGTGGAATACCGCGTGTGGCCGATGGCCGCCGCACCCGGCAGGGCGGCGAGCACTTCCGGGGTGAACACCTCTTCGACCAACCCCATGCCTTTCCGCGCGCGCAGCTCGCTGCCGTCACTGCTGACGATGCCGGCCGATTCCTGCCCGCGATGCTGCAGCGCGTACAGGCCCAGATAGGTCAGTTTGGCCGCCTCCGGATGGCCGTAGATGCCGAACACGCCGCAGTGGTCGTGGAACCGATCGTCCGCGATGTGTGAATGCGTGGTCATGCGTTCTTCCCGCGCCGGTCGTCCGTTTGCGGGAGGCGAAAAGGGCGACCTCGGGCCGCCCGGCAACGTCTTTCCGAGCGCGGAGCGCCGAGCTGGAGACAGCAGCCCTACCGGCTGCGCAGAGCGCATTCGAGCGCGGTCGCCCAGACTTCGCGCAGCGACTCCACCGGCGCTTCCACGACGGTGGTGCCGTTCCGCTGCACGCGGAAGGTGGCACCGCCCGTCCGCCCCAGTTCGTGCGCCGTAACCTGATATTGTCGCGCAAGCGCGAACACACGAGCAAGTGCAGGTTCGGCACAGGAGACCACCGCGCGCGCCCCGCGCTCGTTGAACAGCGCGAATTCGAGCGGGAGACTGTGCGGGCCCGGCAATTGAATTTCCGCGCCCAGGGGCGGCTCGCCGGCAAAACAGGATTCCGCCACGGCCACTGCCAGACCGCCATCGCTGAGGTCGTGCGCTGAATGCAGCAGTTCTTCGCGGGCCAGTGCCACCAGCAGCGCGATGAGCCGTTTCTCCGCCTCCAGGTCCGCCGGCGGCGGAGTGCCGGCAACGACGCCGGCCAGGGTCTTCGCATAGAGCGAAGAGGAAAACTCGCGCCGCAGCGTTTCTGCGGAAACACTCTGCGGAGCCGGCTGGCTGCCCCCATCGAGCAGCAGAATCGCGTCGCCGGCCTGACGGAATCCGCTTTGCAGAGCGTGGGCGGCGTTGTCGAGCAGGCCGAGCACGCCCAGGATCGGGGTGGGATAGATCGGTCGTCCCAGCGTTTCGTTGTAGAAGCTGACGTTTCCGCCGGTGATCGGCACGCCGAGCGCTTCGCAGGCCACGGCGATGCCGTCCACAGCCCGGGCGAACTGCCACATGATTTCCGGTTTTTCCGGATTGCCGAAATTCAAACAGTTCGTCGCGGCGATGGGCCGTGCGCCGGTGCACGCTACGTTGCGGGCGGCCTCGGCCACCGCGTGCTGCGCACCGACGAAGGGGTCGAGCCAGCACCAGCGCCCGTTGCCATCGGTGGCCAGGGCCAGCGCGCGCGGCGTGCCCTTGACGCGCACCACCGCGGCATCCCCCGCCCCCGGCCCGACCAGCGTGTTCGTGCGCACCATGTAGTCGTACTGCTCGAAAATCCAGCGCTTCGAGGCTACCGCTGGCTCGGCGAGCAGCCGTCGGAACTGTTCCGTCCACCGCGCCGGCTCTGCGTTCGCGTCTGCGGAGAAAGCAAACAGCGACTCGCCGGTGCGAGGCGGTGGCGGCTGCCGCGGGCGGTCATAGACGGGGCACTGCTCGGCCAGGGCTTTCGCAGGCACTTCGGCGACCACGCGGCCGCGGTCGAGCACTCGCAGCAGGCCGTCGTCGGTCACCCGTCCGATGACCACCGCATCCAGGCCCCACTTGGCGAAAATGTCCAGCACCTGCTGTTCGCGGCCGGCTTCGGCCACGAGCAGCATGCGCTCCTGCGATTCCGAAAGCATGATTTCGTAAGGGGTCATGCCGGCCTCGCGCTGCGGCACTCGCGCCAGCTCGATTTCGATGCCGGTGCCGCCGCGGGAGGCCATCTCGCAGGTGGAGCAGGTCAGGCCGGCGGCGCCCATGTCCTGAATGGCGACGATGGCGCCGGTGCGCATCGCTTCCAGGCAGGCTTCCAGCAGCAGCTTTTCCAGAAACGGGTCGCCCACCTGCACGTTGGGCCGCTTCGCCTGCGACTCTTCGCTGAATTCGGCCGAAGCGAGCAGCGAGGCGCCGTGGATGCCGTCGCGGCCGGTTTTTGCGCCCACGTAGATGACCGGATTGCCGGTGCCGCGGGCGCGGGCGAAAAACAGCTTCTCGTGCCGCGCGATGCCCAGCGCGAGCACATTGACGAGCGGGTTCGAGGAATAGCACGGCTCAAACTGCACTTCGCCGCCCACCGTTGGCACACCGAAGCAGTTGCCGTAGAAAGCGATCCCGCTGACGACGCCGTCCAGGATGCGCCGGTTCCGCGCCAGCTCCTCCGGGGATCGCTCGGTCGGCGAAGTCGGCTGGAGCGGGCCGAAGCGCAGTGAGTCGAGCACCGCGATCGGTCGCGCGCCCATCGTGAAAATGTCGCGCAGGATGCCGCCCACGCCGGTAGCCGCACCCTGAAACGGTTCGACGAAGCTCGGATGATTGTGCGATTCGATCTTGAACACGGCCGCCAGGCCGTCTCCGATGTCCACCACGCCGGCGTTTTCTCCCGGACCCTGCAGCACATGGGGGCCATGGGTGGGCAGGCGCCGCAGATGGATTTTGCTGGACTTGTAGGAGCAGTGCTCGCTCCACATCACCGAGAAAATGCCCAGCTCGGTCAGGTTCGGATCGCGACCGAGGATTTGGCGGATGCGAGCGAACTCTTCCGGGCTCAGGCCGTGCTGTGCGGCAACATCGGCGGTGATTTTGATTTCCGTGTTCAGCATCGCGTGGGCCGAGGACAGTGTGGCGGTGGCGCGCGGCCGTTCAGGCGGCGCCAGCGCGGGCCAGTGCCGCTACCATCGAGCGCAGCACCACCAGCCCGTCGCTGCTGCCCAGGGCCGGTTCGACGGCGCGCTCCGGATGCGGCATCATGCCCAGCACATTGCGGCCTTCGCTGCAGATGCCGGCGATGTTGGCGAGCGAGCCGTTCGGATTCGCTTCCGGCGTAACCCGGCCATCGGCGGTGGCGTAGCGGAAGACGATGCGATCTTCGCGCTCCAGCCGGCGCAGTGTTTCCGCGTCGCAGTAGTAGTTGCCTTCGCTGTGTGCGATGGGCACGCGCAGCACCTGGCCGGGATGCGCCGCCAGGGTGAACGGTGTGTTCGTCGTTTCCACGCGGAGATAGACCGGCCGGCAGACGAACCGCAGGCCCGCGTTGCGCAACATCGCGCCGGGCAACAACCCCGCCTCGAGCAGAATCTGGAACCCGTTGCAGATGCCCAGCACCAGTCCGCCGGCGCGCGCGAAACGCTCGACCGCGCGCATCACAGGGGAAAAACGGGCAATGGCACCGGTGCGCAGGTAATCACCGTAGGAAAAACCGCCCGGCAAAATGACTGCATCCACTCCCTGCAGATCTTCCGAGGCGTGCCAGAGCCAGGTGACCGGCTGGCCCAGAACTTCCCCGATGGCATGGTAGGCGTCGTGATCGCAGTTCGAACCGGGAAAAACAACAACGCCAAATTTCATTTCTGCTCCAGTCGCATTCTATCACGAATCGCCGGCCGGGCAGGGCACGCCCGGAGGCAAAGCGTCTCCGGGTGGTGCTGACTTCGTGCCGTGTGGTTCGTTGCCGTCTTTTCCAGCGATGCTGCTCGTGTCATGAAAGCCCGTGGAACCGAGGCTGCGCTTACCTTGGCTGTTGCGAGCTGCGTGGAGACTTCTTGCGACGAGCATCTGCCTTCCGCGTGTGCGAGGCTCGCCCTCGTGCCCCGGCTTTGCGTTTTGCATTTTGCGCCGGAGCCTTCCGCTTTCCGGTGTTCATCTTCCGGCTTGCCATCGCGGCGGGGTTGGACAGGCGAGCGCGGCGCGCCGCGGCCCAGCCGGGCTTGTTCACCTGGCGGGCGCGGGCGATGGCCAACGCGTCGGCGGGAACATCTTCGGTGACCGTGGAGCCGGCGGCAATATAGGCGCCGTTGCCCACCGTGACCGGCGCGACCAGCTCGGTGCCGCTGCCCACGAAGACCCGTTCGCCAATCGTGGTGGGGTGTTTGCGCTCGCCGTCGTAGTTGCAGGTGATGGTGCCGGCACCGATGTTCGTGTGCGGTCCGATGGTGGCATCGCCCAGGTAGCTCAGGTGCATGGCTTTGACCCCTTCCGCCAGAAGGGATTTTTTCACTTCCACGTAGTTGCCCACGCGAGCCTCCGGGCGGAGCTCGGCGCCGTCGCGCAGGTGGGCGAAGGGCCCCACCCGGCAGCCGCGACCGATGCGCGAGCCGGCAATCCGGCAGTTCTGGTGGATGAGCACGTCGTCCTCGACCACCGTGTCCACCAGCACCGTGCCGGTGCCAATCCAGCAATTCGTTCCGACGCGCGTGGTCCCGAGCAGTTGCACACCGGGTTCGATCACCGTATCGGCGCCGACCTGCACATCGGGGTCAAGCAGCACGGTTTCGGGCAGGTAAATGGTTACGCCGGCCGCCATCACCTCCGCGCATTTTCTCTGGCGGAAGATGCGGTCCACTTCGGCCAGCTCGGCGCGGGTGTTGCAGCCCAGGATTTCCCGCGCGTCGCCGACGCGCTCGGCCCGCACGGTGCAGCCGCTGCGATGGAGCAGTTCGATGGCATCGGTCAAGTAGATTTCGCGGTGGACATTTTCCGGCCGCACCTGCTCGAGCGCGGGCCAGAGCTGCGGCAGGGAGAACACATAGATGCTGGAATTGACCTCGCGCAGCGTGCGCTGTTCGGCCGAGAGCGCTTTTTCCTCGACAATCGCCGCCACCGTGCCATCCGGGTTGCGCAGGATGCGGCCGTAGCCCTGCGGTGTCTCGAGCGTGGCTGTAAGCAACGTCGCCGCGGCACTGCTGGCCCGATGTGCGCGCAACAGCATCGCCAGCGATTCCGTTCGAATCAGGGGTGAATCCCCGGGCAGCACAAGTACTTCGTCCACACCCGCATTTTCCAGAACCGGCCGGGCCACCAGCAGGGCATGGCCCGTACCCCGCTGCGGCTGCTGCAGGATGGTTTTGGCGCCGAACGGTTCGACGACGGCGCGAACTTCGTCTGCCTGGTGGCCGACGATCACAAACGTCTCTGCAGCCCCAAGCGGCAGACAGGCACGCAGCACATGTTCGACCAGCGGACGCCCGCCGGCCCGGTGCAGCACTTTGGCACGGTTGGATTTCAGCCGTGTCCCCTGGCCTGCCGCCAGAATGACGATGGCAAATCGTTCAGAGGGCATCGTGGCTATTGTGAAGCCGGCTGCTGGATTTGACAACCGAACCTGCACGCACTGCCACCAAAGCCGAACACCGGATCGGGTGCGCCCGCCGGCTGTGGGCTGTGGGATAATGCGAGCGTGAAGCTCTGCTTCTACTGCGGTGCGGAAAATGCGGCGGAGGCACGCGTCTGCTCCGAGTGCCGCCGTCCGTTTGCCGCCGGGACTACCTTCGACCAGCCGGCCCGACCCAGGCTGGCCTGGCAAGCGCTGGCGAGCCTGATCTGCGGGCTGCTGGCCTGGTTTCCTCCGGCAGCGATTGCAGCGATTGTCTTCGGCCATCGAGCGCGACGGCGCGCCGAAACCGCTGGTCTGGGCGGCGAAGGACTGGCCTTAGCAGGACTGATTCTGGGTTACGGAGGATTGCTGCTTTTGACTCTGCTTGTCTATCTGGATGTGATTCCGCTGCCCGAATGGCTCCGTCCGGCTGCGGAGCGAAACGAAGCCGCAGCAATTGCCGCTATGCGACAGCTCACCCAGGCCATCTATGCCTACGCAGACAGCTACGGGCAGGCACCGCCCGCTCTGCAAGCGCTCGGCCCACCCCAGCAGGCCTCCCCGAACGCAGAAGCTGCCGGCCTGGTCGATTCGAGACTGGCGGAAGGGTTCCACTCCGGCTACCGGTTCCTCTACCAGCCCTCCGATATGGATGGCGACGGAAAATTCGACACCTTCACACTCCAAGCCTTGCCACTTGAGCCCGGCAGGTCAGGCAACCGCTACTTTTTCGTGGATACCAGCGGCGTGCTTCGGGCCGAGTCCGGACGACCGGCAACCGTCTCGAGCCCGCCGGTGCGCCCGTAAAGCCGTACGCACTTCCGCCGTGTGAAGTCGGGTGCGTTGGGGAGAATCGGCCGGCGGAAGCGGGTCGGAAGGGCAAGCCGGCCCAGCCCTGCAATCCCCCGAAGGGATTCCACGACTTGCCCTTCCTCTCGCCCTTTTTAAGGCACATCGGCTGCCAGTGTGAATTCATTGAAATAAAAGCATTTAGTTTTTCCACAGCAGGCAAAAAGGTCATGCCCCGTGAAAAATTTGCCCAATCCACTACCTCTGCTGCTTGACCCATCTCGCACTCCACCTCAGCCAATGACGCCGGCCCCTGTGGAAAAGCGTTGAGATTGCTCTTGAGTCCCACAGGGCGTGCTTTGTCTGTTCTCGTCTATTTTCAGATTTAAGTGGAAGCACTACCGAGGACCGTGACCGGCCGGATATTTCCCGGCAAGCAGAGGCACTATTCCAGAGAGACCAGTTTTTCGGTATCCGGGATTTCCGGGCGGAAGGGAGCTTCGGGGATGGGCACCTGGTCCGGCACGCGGTAGCGCGCGTTGTGGCCGTTGGAGAAATCCAGATACAGCTTGCCTCGCAGCAGCCATTCGGGGAAATGTCCGAAGCGCATCAGAGGATATTTCATGGCCGGCCCGAACAGGCGGCGACCCAGAAAGTAGTAGTAGAACGGCACGCCCATGCTGAACAGCCACTGCATTTTGGGTGAGCGGCGGAAGAAGTCCAGGTTGTAGCGCCAGCAGGTAAAGAAAAATTCCCACTGCAAATCGGTCAGGTCGTAGAGCCGCGCGCCGGGCTTGCGCTCCAGTCGCGTGTCTTCGAGCGGCACGAACAGCGTGGGCACGACGCACCATTTGGCGTTGCGCAGCGCGAACAGCAGATCGAGCGACTGCTTGGTGTCGTCGGGCGTTTCCCCGGGCAGGCCGATGATCCAGGTGCAGAACGGGAACCAGTTGTGCCGGTTCAGGATCTCCATGCCTTTCAGCACCACGTCGGGCCACTGCTCCGGCCGGAAGGGATAGCCCTTGCCTTTCATGTACTGACGGAACAGTCGCACCGAACCGGTTTCGATGCCGATAAACAAGTTCTGATAGCGCTTTTCCGGATGCGTGGAGGCGGCGTGCGTGTGCACGCTGCGATCCACGGCAATCTGCAGTTCAGCAATCACCGTGGGGTCCACGACGATCGGCGCCATCGTGCCGTGCGTCAAGCCCAGATACTTCACCCCGGGCACGGCGGCCACCGACTCGAACAGCCGCTTCAACGCCGGGACATTGACGCGGAACTTCGGCCCCATCTCGTACAGGAACAGGTCTTCGGTGACCAGCAGGATGGCATCGGCACCGTGCTCGACCTGCACACGCACGTTTTCCAGAATCCGCTCCAGCGGGATGCTCTTGCCCCCGCGCAGCGCCACCGAGCAGAACTGACAGCCACGACCGCAGCCGCGGGTAATCTCGACGGCGCCATAGGTCGAGCGGCCGCGCAGGGGCGGAATGCTTTCGAGCGGCGGGCTTTTGCATTCCACCTTGCGCGGAAGGGGCTCGCCGCGGACCGCTTTTTCAAACAGCTCGAGCACGACGTCCTCGGCTTCTCCATCCACAATCGTGTCCACCAGCCACTCGTCCTGCAGCCCTTTCTTTTCGATCTGCCACGCCCCCGGGCCGCCCACAATCAGTTTCAGGTGCGGTTTGTGCTGGCGAAGCACCGGATGAAGAATCAGCCGGCGGAACTCGGCGGCGTTGATCGGTTCGACGTGACGCCCGTAGAAGTACGCATACACGTCGGTGGCGAAGGTGATGCCGAGCGGGTTGTGCGCGTGGATGCCGACTGCGCGCGTCTCCGGCCCGACGAACAGCGGCAACTGATCCGGATAGCAGACGGCGATCTCCTCCGGACGGAAGCGCTCGAGCAGCTTGGCCTCGATCACCCGCAGACCCTGAGGAACATAACGGGCCTGGCCGTCGGGTTCGACTTCTACTTCGGTAGACCAGTCGGTACGGAACCAGCGTGCGTACTGCGCTGGCAGGGTGGCCAGCAACATCTGTCGCCAGGTGCTGCGGAGATATTCGGAAGATTCCGAGGTGCTGGCCGCGAGGACAATCTTTCTACCCGCGTTCCCCATACCCGTTTCTGCCTGTAGAACAGTCGCCTGCACAGCGCCCCGGGGACGGCGCGGCGCAATTATCTACAACCTCGTGGGCAGGCGCAAGCCGTAGGAGAGAGGAGCTCAGCGCTGTCTCTAGCCGCGCCCAACAGCGGAACTTCGCTGGTAGGCGGCTTCGATCTCTGCGGCGTAACGGGTCAGAACAGCATCGCGCCGCAGCTTTCCGTTGGCCGTCAGCAGCCCGTTTTCGATGGTGAACGGTTCCGGCAACAGTAGATAGGAGCGGATCTGCTTGTAGTGGGGCAGCGCCGCGTTCATCGCTGCCAGGGCCTGCTCGACCTGCTCGGGCCGCACCGAGCCCGTGACCAGCGCCACCAGATAGCTGCGTCCGTGGCCGACCAGCACGACCTGCTGTGCGCCTTCCAGCCGTTGCAACAGCTCATCCTCCAGCGGTTCCGGCGCCACGTTGTGTCCGGAAGCCAGCACCAGAATGTTCTTGACGCGACCGAGGATGCGCCAGTTTCCGCGCGCATTTACCTCTCCCTGATCGCCGGTGTGGAACCAGCCATCGCGCAGCACCCGGGCGGTTTCTTCAGGACGATTCCAGTAGCCGGAAAAGATGTTCGGGCCGCGCACCAGAATTTCATCGCGTTCGCCGAGCTGCATCTCCACGCCCGGAATGGCCGGGCCGACGTAGCCGGGCTCGACGTCCTGCGGGTCGTCCATCGTGCAGATGGCGGTGGTTTCGGTCAGCCCGTAAACCTGCAGCACCGGAATACCCAGCATTTGAAAGAATCGCTGCGTTTCCACGGCCAGTGGCGCCGAGCCACAGATCAGCGCACGCAGATTCGGGCCGAAGGCACGGCGGATGGCGGGGAAAATCAGCGCCGAGGCCAACCCCAGCCACAGACGGCCACCGAGCCCGCCCGTGCTGGCGTCGCGGCCAAACCAGGCAGCTCGGGCGCGCTGGAACAACCCCTGCACCAGCCAGCCGCGCTCGGCCAGGCGCGCTTCGATGCCACGTCGCACGCGTTCGAGCAGCGCCGGCACGTTCAGGAAATAGTGCGGTTGCGCGCGGCGAATCTCCTCGGCCAGCCGCTGGAGATCAGTCGAAAACAGCAGCGTGCTGTTGCGGGAAAGCGAAGTGAGCAGCAGAATCCACGAGCCGGCAAAATTGCAGGGCAGGTAGTGGAAGACGCGGTCGGGCTGGCTGCGGGGCCCCATCAACTGGTCGAGCCGCGCCATCGTGCACGGCAGCATATAGTTCAAATTGGCCAGATTCAGAACCGCCCCCTTCGGCTCACCCGAAGTTCCCGAGGTGTAGATGATGGTGACCGGGTCAGCCGGGCTGCGTGGCACGGGCGGAGCCTGCGCGCCCTGCGCTGCCCGCCCATCGAAAAGTTCCTCGAACAGCATCCGGGGCGGGCCATCGGGCAGGGCTTGAGCGATTGCGGCGGCCAGCGCCGCGTCGCCGCAGAGCACCAGCTTCGGCGTGCAATCGCGCAGCATGGCCGCCAGCTCGCGAGCGGCCTGTCGGGCATAGAGCGGAACGACCACAATCCCTTCGGCCATCAGCGCCAGGTCGGCCGCGACCCAGCGCAGCGAGTTGTGGCCGAGCAGCGCACAGCGGTCGTCGGGCCCCAGGCCCGCCGCGCGCAGCCGGCTCCGCGCCTGCGCCACCATCCCCAGCAGCTCGGCACCGGAAATCGTATGCACGCGGTCCCCGCGCACTTCGCCGAGCACCGGCTGGTTGGCCAGCCGCTCGAGGTTTTCCTGGATGCGGATACGAAAATCCATGGGACTACGCCGGGCTACCCGCTCGATGCCGGCCGCGCAGCGATGGCTGCGGGCGGTGCGGTTTCTTCGGCCGAGGATTCGTACTGCTCGACCAGCGCTCGCAGCGTGGGGCTGAGCGGCGGCAGGTAGTCTGTCCAGCAGAATCGGCCCGCGCGAACGGGAAATTCAGGATAGGCGCGCTCGACGGCATCTTCGAAGTAGCTGCCCATGCGGGCCATGCGTTTCAAGTTGCGGACCACCGAGCGCGCGATGCCCGCGGCAATTTCTTCCCGGTCGCGCCGGAGCGTTTCCAGCACCTCGAGCAGTTTCGGCTCCAGTTCGGGGTCGTCCACGTCGAGCAGCAGGTGCAGGTGGCCGCGGTCGGCCATCAGGTTGCGAATGCGCTCGTCCATGGTTACGCCCGCGGAGACAACTCCGGCGGGCATGGCCGTCACGATGCCGTGATAGCGCGAGCTGACCAGAAAATCGGCAGCGCGCAGCAGGCTGACCAGCTCGTACATCGTGTAGTCGCTCGAAGCAAAAACGGGCGCCGGCAGCCGCTCCGCCAGCGCGCGGCAGGCGCGGCGGTCCAGTTGCTCCATGGCCACATAGAACAAAAAACAGGAATGGCGCGCGCGGAATGCGCGCACCGCTCCGGCCAGCGCATCCAGATAGCGCCGGAAGGCGCCGTCCACCTCGCGGCCCGAGCGATGGAAATAGATGGTGCGATAGTGGCTTTCCCGGTAGGCGCCGAACAGCAGCCGCGCCGCATACTTCAGTGCGGAAGCTTTCACCGGCCACCAGAACGGATGAATCGGGCACAGAGCCAGCAGCGGCTGGCGGCCGTCCCAGCCGGCGGCGCGCAGCACCGGTTCAGCATAAGCGCGCGGGTGAGGCTCGAAGGTCCAGGCCGTATCGGTGCCGCTTTCTGTCGGGATATTCAGTTCGCGGAGCACGGCGCGCGATTCTTCGTTGCGCGTGATGATCAGCGAGTCGGCACAGTAGCGTGCCACCAGGCGCCGCAGCAGCGGGTCCATCTCGCCGGCTTCGGCACCGTAGCCTACGGAGAGCTTGTTTTCTGCCGCGGCGATACCCAGCGCGCCGACCATCATCGTGGTCAGCGCATTGGCGAATTTCGATTTGAACATGGAGCCTTCACAGGCCACCACGCCATGGTGCCGCGGCACCTCGCGATTCAGAAACGGCGGAAATACGTCCGGCAGGTGAACCTGTTCGCTGCCGGCGAAGTAGCCGCGGGTCAGCGCGAAGTTCTGCGTCATGACGGTGAGCCGGCAGCGTTCCGCGCCCAGCAGATGGCGCACCTGCCGCAGCATCTCTTCCACGCGGACGTCGGCGCCGGTGTTCCGCGTGCCGTTGTAACCGGCAAACAGCAGCCGCAGCGGCTCGCCCGGTCGCCAGGGCCGGCCCGCACCCAGCATCCAGCGCAGCTTGCGCCACTCGATCAGCGCGGCGACCCAGGCTTGCAGCAGCAAGTCCATCATGGAGCTACCCTCTGTCCTTCGCCGTGTGCCGCCGCGCTCACGGCGACCGTCTCCGGCCAAGGACGATAGGGGTACTGGAAGCGATGCTCGCGGGCGAAGCGCAGCAGCGGCACACAGTAAGCGGAAAACGGAGCCGGCCGCCGGCCCAGCTCTGCGGTGACGCGCGCGTTGTCAAAGACCGTATCCCAGACCAGGTAGGGTAGAAACACTTTCATCAGCGACGCCCCGTAGCCAATGGCGCCGCCGCGGCGGGCCAGCCAGTCCGTGGCGATGCGGAACGGAGCCTCCAGCGCAGGCGCAAACAGAGGCCGTCGGACGACGCCGGCGCGGGCCAGCGCCTCGGTCAGTTCGCGGTAGGTCTGCGAGTCCCGGCCGGAGGAAAGGTGGTAGGTGTCGTGCCGGGGCCGGTCTTTGGTGTGCAGGGCGGTAATCGCCTCGGCCACAAAATCCACGTTGACGATGTCCACGCGGTCCGTGGCGCGGAACGGTAGCACGGGCAGTCCGGCCAGGAACACAAAAGCGCGCACCATGTCGAACTGCGTGGTTGCGCCCCAGCGACTGTCGCCCAGCACGATGCTCGGGCGAAAGATCGTCAGGGGAACGTCGGCCAGCAGGGTGCGAATCATGTGCTCGGCGAATTTTTTCGTGCGCGCATAAGGATCGTAGTCGGAGCGATTCCAGTCTACCGCCGCTTCTTCGGTGACGACTTCGTGGCTGCGCACGCCGGCCACCGCCACCGTGGAGACGTGGCTGAAGCGCCGCAACCCGTGGTGGTCGCGGGCGCGCTGCGCCAGCTGGATGACTTCGAGCGTGCCGCGCAGGTTCACGTTCAGACAGCTTTTCTCCGACTTGCGATTCAGCGAAGCGGCGCAGTGGACAATGGAATCGGTGCTCGCGACGAGGCGGCGGTAGTCGTCGCCGGCCAGCCCGAAGTTTTTCTCCGTCAGATCGCCGCGAAACACCGCGATACGCGTGCGCAGGTGGTCATAGAACAAGCCAAAATCCATGTGCAGTTGCAGCGCCCGCCAGAGCCGCTCAGCGGCTTCGCGGTCGTCCCGGGCGCGCACCAGCAAATTCAGCGGCTCGCCATGCTGGCTGAGCAGATTCGCCGCGATGTGCGCGCCGATGTATCCGGTCGCCCCGGTGAGAAACGTCGCCATACCGCGCTAGAAAGTACCATAGGTGGGAATCGAGCGGGGACTCGGGCCATCTGGTGGCCCCGCTCGGGGAGAACGGAACGCGGAGCCTGCGCCAGGCAGGCTAGGGACTGGCCGAAGCAGCGACATCGCCCGAAGAAGATTTCGCCGCCGTGACGGGCCAGCGGAAGCTGCGTCGAGCGGGCAGCTCGAGCGGACGGCCCTCGATCAACGGATAGCACCAGCGGCGCAGCGCCGGCACGTGGATGTCAATCCAGTATTCCCACCAGTCCAGACCGGTGGGGTCGTAGCCGAACCGCTCCTGTTCGTCGGCCACCAGCGCCCCCGCCAGTTGCTCGATGTGGTCGGCTTCGAAGACGTGGTCGTTGTGCAGGATGAACGGCTCGTAGAGTTCGATGATTTTCTCGACGCGCTCCAGATTGCGCTCGCGCCGGAGCAGTCCCTGGGGCTTCCAGGGCAGCGGCTGCAGCAGGCGGTTCACCGTGCTCAGGATGCGCTTCTGGCGGGGCGCGGAGAGGTTGCGGTAGCGGGCCTTGGAAACGGCGATGGTGTCGAAGCGAGAGCGCAACCACGCTTCCAGCCCTTCCTGCGCGCGGTAGTGCTTGCGGTGCGCCAGACCGGTCAGCTCGATGGCCCGGCCCATCGTGCACGGGTTGCGCACCGAGGTGGCGAGCTGGTAGACGGTGTGATGCCGCCGCTCCAGCAGGGCCGCAGCAATCAGCGTCATTCCGCGCGCAACCAGGTCCACCGGTATCACATCCAGACACTTGCGTTCGTTGGAGGGCAGTTGCCGGAAATAGGTCCCCAGCAGGTAGGCCAGCGGCGCCGACGTGCCCACGCCCTCATTCCAGCCGCGGAACGGCTCGGCGAGCGAGGATTCCACAATCGAGGGACGCACCACCGCCACCGACAGCGGCCGGCCGGCCGCAGCGGCCTCCGCCAGCGCACGCGCAATCAGGGACTCTCCCAGCGATTTGGTGAACGTGTAGGTGTTGGGCCAGCCGTAGAGCTGCGCCCGGCGCATACCCGCTTCGACAAGCTCGGCGCGCAGCCAGCGGGCACGGTAGCGGCGCACGTGTTCTTCGAGCGTGGCCGGCTCGGTGCGTCGGCCGCGCATCCGCGCCAGCGCCTGCTGCTTCAGTTCCGCGGTGACCGCCTCGCTTTCCGAACGGGCCACCGTTTCGCGGACCATCTGCTCGAGCACCTGCCATTCGGCGCGGGCGTCGAAGCCGGGCCGGGGGGAGGGCGTATAGTCCGGCGTGAGAACTTCCGGGATGCGTCCGTCGCGGTGGCCGACCACGTAACAGGTGGAAAGATGCAGCAGCGCGGCGTGGTCGCACCCGCGAACGAACTCGAGCAGATGGGCCACGCCGGCCACGTTCGTTTCCAGGGCGTCGCGCAGGTCGGGATTGAAATCGGTCAGGCCGGCCGAATTCACCACCAGGTCAAGCTGTGCCTGCAGACGCGCGCGGGTGGCCGCGTCCAGGCCCAGACCGGGACGGCTTACGTCGCCTTCCAGCACTTCCACCCGGGCAGCGAGGAAGTCGGGCAACCGCTCGCCATAGACTTCGCTGAGTCCGGCAAAGACCGGCGATTCAGCGACGATGCGCTCGAACCGCTCGAGCGCAGAGGCGTTGCGCCGCGGGCGGATCAGCACAAAGATGCGGCCGATCTCCGGCACGTCGTTGAGCAGCTTCACCAGCCACACCTTGCCGATGAAGCCGGTGACGCCTATCAGCAGGACCTGTTTGCCGCGCAGCGCGGCCCGCACCGAGAGCGGATGGGTTTCCTGGCGGCGCCCGAATTCAATCAGACGCCGGCGCAGGCGGGGTCGGAACCGCTCCGCGCGGCGGATGGAGTCAGACAGCAGCTCGGGCCGATCGGCAAAACCGAGCGCGCGCAGCAGTCGTTCCGGGGTGACGCGTCCGTCCGGGTTGCGGTTCAGCAGCCACGCGAGTCCGCCCCGCGGTCGGATTACCGGGTCGAGCAGCCGGCCGGTGGCAATGCCGTCGCGGAATTCCAGCCGATTGCAAATCAGATGCCGCACCCCCAGGTGCTGGGCCAGTGGCCGCATGATGTGTTCGAGCCCCTGACTGACCAGCACGATCCGGTCGCCGGCCGCCAGGCGTTCGCGGAGCAGCGCTACGGCGCGGGGATTCAGCCGCGGCCGCATCTTGTACTGAAAATATTCCTCGCCGAGCAGGTCGAGTCGGTCCCGACTGACTCCGCGCAGCAGCATGTGCAGCACACGGGTGGCCGCGCGCCGGTGCAGCACATAGAACAGCGGACGCAGCAGCGCCAGCAGCAGCAATCCGCCCCGCCGCAGCCATCGTTCCAAAAAACTTTGTGCGTTCCAGGTGAAAAAGCCCACCGCCCGCACCGCGCGGAGGTGGATCAGACTGCCTTCCACACGCCAGAAAATCAGCCTGTCCGGCTCTTCCGGTGCAGCGTGGACTGCAGGCGAAACGTCTGAGTGTGCGGCTGCCATCGGTCGGGATGAGTTCCGCAGCGGGCTCCGAAAAGTCGGGGCGGGCCCCGGGGAACCCCTCGCGCGGGCAAAGTCGGTTTTTCAGCGGCAACAAAGTATCACCACCGCCCGGCAAGCTCAAGCCGGCCGCTGCCCGGTGCCCCGAAAAATCACCGGTCTGGCTGCCGGGCGGGATACAATGGCAGCCGCGATGCGCGCAGATTCTCCAACCGAGGCCACGGAACGCTCGGCGACGAGCGTGGCCGCGCCGTCTGCGGCCGCCGTGCTGCCCCGCCAAATCGGCCTAGGCACCGCGACCAGCGTCGTGGTGGCGAACATGATCGGCACGGGTATTTTCACCACGACCGGTCTGTTGCTCCCGCATGTGGAAGCCGGCTGGATGGTGCTGCTGGCCTGGGTCCTGGGAGGGTTGATTGCCCTGGCCGGGGCGCTCTGCTACGCCGAGCTGGCCACGATGATGCCGCAGGCGGGCGCCGAATACGTTTACCTGCGCGAAATCTACAGCCCGCTGGCCGGCTTTCTGACCGGCTGGACCAGCTTTTTTGTGGGCTTTTCCGCCCCCATCGCGGCGACCGCGGTGGCCATCTCGTTCTATCTCGCCGCAGCGGGCGTGCTGCCGGCGCGCTGGTGGGTGGAAAAAGCGGTGGCCGTGGCCATCGTGCTGGTGTTCACCGGCGTGCACTACTTCGGGTTGCGGCTGGGAGCGCGGGTGCAGAACGCGCTGACCGGACTCAAGCTGCTGTTGCTGGCCGGGCTCGTGCTTGCTGGATTCGCCTCGGGCCGCGGCAACTGGGAACACTTTGCCGCCGGCTCCGGTTTCTGGGCCGAGGGAAACTGGAGCGGCTTCGGCGTGACGATGCTGCTGGTCATGTTCGCCTACAGCGGGTGGAATGCGGCGGCCTATCTCGCCGAAGAAGTGCGCGAGCCAGCGCGCACGCTGCCGCGGGCGCTGACGCTGGGCACGCTGGCGGTCATGGGGATCTACCTGCTGGTGAACCTGCTGTTTTTCTACGCCGCGCCGGGCGCCAGTTTTGCCGGTGTCCCAGCGGTGGGCGAAGTGGCCGCGCGGCATCTGTTCGGAGTGGAGGCCGGGCGCGGCTTTGCACTGCTGGTGGCACTGGCACTGCTCAGCTCGCTGAGCGCCTACACGCTGCTGGGCCCGCGCGTCTATTTCGCCATGGCCCGCGACGGGCTGTTTTTCCGTTTCGCCGCCCGGTTGCACCCGAAGTTTCAGACTCCGAGCGCTTCGATTCTGGCGCAGGGCGCGGTCACCGCCGTGATGGTGCTCAGCGGCACGTTCGAGGACCTGCTCACCTACATCGGCTTCGCGCTGGGAATTTTCCCGTGGATGGCCGTAGCCGGTGTGCTCTGGCTCCGCGCCGCGCACCCTGCGCGTCCCCGGCCTTTCCGTGCGCCGGCAGGACCGCTGCTGCCCCTGTTCTATCTGGGCGCGATGGCCTGGATTCTGGTTGTGGCGTTCGCAGGCAGGCCCGGGCCGTCGCTGGCCGCGATCGCTACGGTGCTGGCCGGCATCCCGGTATACTGGTTGACGGCGAAGCACCGAGGCGAACGCACCAGCGCATCCTAAGCAAGACCAGGAAGGAGGAGTGATGCACAGCGGAAAACTGGTTCTGGCCGTGCTGCTGTTTCCGGTGGTTGGGGTATGGTTCGGGCTGCCTCAACAGGGCCCGGCCCGCATGGACGAAGAAGCACTGAAAGCCGAGTTCGACAAAGTGCGCCAGCCCGGAATGATGAACGTGCCGCGCGAAGACGGCGAATTCCTCCACGACCTGATCGTCGAGCGCGGCTATCGGCACGCACTGGAGATTGGCACCTCGAACGGTTACTCCGCGCTGTGGATGGGCCTCGCCTTGCGCAAAACTGGCGGGCGGCTGATCACCATCGAGATCGACGAAACCCGCGCGAATCTGGCCGCGGAGAATTTTCGTCGCCTGGGCTTCGACAGCATCATCGAGCTGCGCCGCGGCGATGCTCTGAAGCTGGTGCCCCTGGTGGAAGGTCCGCTGGACCTGGTCTTCATCGACGCCTGGAAACCCGATTACCCGCGGTATTTCGAGATGGTGTTCGACAAGGTGCGCTCGGGTGGTGCCATCGTGGCCCACAACACCCGCTCGCATGCCGGCGAGGAAGGAATTGTGCGCTACCTGGAGATTGTGCGCCGTCACCCGCAACTGGATACGCGCGTCGATACGCGCAGCTCGGCCGGCTTCGCCATCAGCTTCAAGAAGTAGCCGCACTACCGGCCCGGGGCGGCGGCGCTGGCAGCTTTCTGTTCCACCGGTCTTCCTTCGGTGTCGTAGACGACGACCGGGCCGTACTTTTCCAGCACCGAGCGGATCTTGCTGCCTTCGCCCACGGCGACGATCTGCAGCGCCTCCGGCTTCAGATATTTCTGCGCGACCCGCTGCACGTCTTCGGCGGTGACGGCCTGGAGCTGGGCCGGATAGGTATCCCAGTAATCCGCAGGCAAGCCGTAGAGCTTCCGCGTGATCGCGTAGCTGAGCAGTTGCGGAGGCTGCTCGAGCGAAAGCGCAAAATTCGCCACCATGGCGTTCTTCGCTTCCGTCAGCTCTGCCTCGGGTACTTTTTCTTCGCGGATGCGCCGGATTTCGTTCAGGAATTCGGTGAGCGCTCCTTCGGTGACTTCCGTGCGCACGTCGGCCCACGCGCGCCACGGGCCGGGGAATTTCAGCGCCTGCAGGGTGCTGTACGCGCCGTAGGTGTAGGACTTTTCCTCCCGCAGGTTCAGGAACAGGCGTGCCGCTGCGCCGCCGCCGAGCACGCGGTTCATCACCACCATGGCCGGATAATCCGGGTCGAGGCGGTGAATCGCCAGGTTGCCCAGCCACAGGGTGGTCTGCTGGGAGTTGGGCCGGTCCACCAAATAAATCTTCTTTTCGGTGGCCGGCCTGGGATTGGGCGGCAGTTCGGGTTTCCAATCGGTACGCTTCCACTCCGCGAACCATTGCTGCAGCCTGGTGCGCAGTTGGCTGGCACGGACGTCCCCGGCGATGCCCAGGATGGCGTTCTGTGGCACGTAGCGCTGCTGGTGCCAGTTCGCCAGCGCTTCGCGCGTCAGCTTGTCCAGGGACTCTTCGGTAGCAGAGACCACCGCAGCAGGATGATTGCCGAAGACCGCCTTGCTGAACCGTTCGTTCACCAAAAATCCCGGCTGCGTGCGCGACTGGCGCAGAGCGGCCTTCTGCCGGGCGACCAGTTTCTGCAGCTCGTCCTGCGGGAAGCTCGGCTGCAGAAGCAGTTCGGTGGCCAGCGCAAACCACTCGTCGAAGTTGTCGCTCAGCCCGGAGGCGGTCAGCGTGGCCGTTTCCTCCCCAAAGCCGGCCGAAGCGTTCACCGAAGCGCCCAGGCCTTCGATGGCCTGCGCAATCTGCTGGGCGGTCCGCTTGACGGTGCCCTGCTGGAGCATGCTGGCGGTGATCTGTGCGACCCCGCGGAGCTCGGCCGGCTCGTAGAGCCCGCCCGCGCCGACAATTTCCAGCCGCGCGTAGACCAGCGGGAAGCGATGGTCTTCGAGCACCAGCACGGTCAGGCCGTTCGGCAGGGTGAATTCGACCGGACGGGGCAACTTCACACGCAGGACTTCCTTGGAAACCGGCGCGCGGTTCTTGCGTTCGACTTTACTGGCGGAGACGCTTTTCGAGTCCGGTTGTTGCGGTGCCTGGGTCTGCGCGGCCAGCGTCGCGGCGGCCAGCAGAATCCCTGTCGTTGCTGCGAGCCCGCGCAGCGTGCGGAGCGGATGCTTGGCTGGAGACATGGCGACCTACCTCCCCGGCTCACTCTGGCCCGAGGGCTGCGCCGGCGGGCCCTGTGCCGGCTGCGGCTTGGGCAGGGTGAGCACCACGGTGCGGCGCGTCGGCTGCAGATAGGTCTGCGCCACGCGCAGCAGATCTTCTTTGGTGATCCGGGCGTATTTCTCTTCGATCGTATTGATCAAACCGGGATCGTTGAAGTACACCGCAAGCTGCCCGAGCTGAATCGCCCGCGCCAGGGTACTGACCAGCGACTGCGCCCGCTGACGTCGCAGTTGCATGCGCACCTTTTCAATTTCCCAGTCTTCGACCGGTGCCGTGCGCAGCCGTTCCAGCTCCTCGTGGATGGCTTTTTCCAGGGCGTCCGGACTGACACCCGGTCGGGCCAGCGCGACCACGTTGAACAGAGACGGGCCGCGCCGCATCTCGGCACCGGCAAAGGCGGCAATGGCCAGCTGTTCCCGGCGCACCAGGCGTTCGTAGAGTCGCGAGGACTGCCCGCTGCCCAGAATGTCGCCCAGCATGTCCAGCGCGTACCAGTCCGGCGTGTTCCCCGGCGGAATCTTGAACACCACGTCCAGACGCGGCAGGCGGGCAAAGGCATCCTCGACCGTGGCGCGCCGCTCCGCCTTCTGCTCCGGCTCGGTCATATCGGGCTCGGGCGGCGGTGGCTGCGCCGGGATGTTCCCGAAATATTTTTCGATTTTCTGGAGCGCAACCCGGCTGTCGAAATCGCCCACCAGCGTCAGCACCGCGTTGTTCGGAGCGTAGTAGATGCGGAAAAATTCGGCCACATCTTCGACGGTGGCCGCATTCAGGTCTTCCATCGAGCCGATGGTGGAGTGTTTGTAGGCGAAATTGTCGTAGGCAGTTTCCAGCAGGACTTCGAAGGTGCGCCCGTAGGGCTGATTGTCCACGCCGAGCCGGCGTTCTTCCTGCACGGCGTGGCGCTGGTTGTCCAGATTGGCCTGATTGATGACCAGCGAGCGCATGCGGTCGGCCTCCAGGAACAGCCCCAGGTCGAGCTGATTGGCCGGCAGCGTCTGGAAATAATTGGTGCGATCGGGATTGGTGGTGCCGTTCATTCCCCCGCCGTTGTTCAGCACCAGGATGAAGTGTTCGCCTTTGCCGACATTTTCAGAGCCCTGGAACATCATGTGCTCGAACAGGTGCGCAAATCCGGTGCGCCCGGGCCGTTCATCGCGCGAGCCGACGTTGTAGGTAACGCAGATGGAGTAGGTCGGCGCCGAATGGTCTTCGGAAAGAATCACGCGCAGGCCGTTCTTCAGCCGGTGCTCGGTGAACGAGATGGTCGTCGCGCGCGGCTGCCGGGCGGCCTGTGGCGCGGATTGCGCCAGCAGGGACACCGCCAGCGCAGCCACTGCAAGCAGTCCGGCCAGCAGCGAACGCCTTGCACGCAAATGACTCCACATACTTGCCTCCTGGCACTGCGGGGGTCCGATGGGGCGCGGAGCTAGATTACTTTATTCAGACGCAACGCAGAAGAAAAAGTTTCCCGGGCATCGCGACCGCCTCCGGCAACGGACGAGCCGTCGTCAGAAGCTGGTGCTGTGGCTGCCGGGCAGGAAAAATCCCAGGAAGTAAATCAATATGCCCTGCACAATCCACCCGAGAATGCAAACGCCGACGGCTCGCAGCGTGCTTGTGTAGTCGAGCGCCTGCCGCACCGCAATGACCACAGCCACGAGCGTCCAGATGCCGGTAATCAGGAACACCCGCGAGCCCAGAAAGGGGAGCACGCCCAGAATCCGCAACAATCCCGGCGACTGTGCGAACCCCAGGACGCGTGCCAACTGGCCCCAGTCGGCGTGCGTCTGGGGTGTGGGCAAAACCTTCGTGCCGATGAAATAGGTCAGCCAGGCCCAGAAGGCCCAGCCAATCAGTGCGCCGATAGCTCCGCCCACCATCCCACCCAACCCTTCCGTCTGTGCGCTGCCGATGCCGGTGGCCAGACTGGACAGCACCACGACCCCCACGGCCTGCCCGGTGGCGGTCCGGTCGGCTTCCACCTCCTCGTAGGTGGGCAGGTGGAGCCTGGCTGCCCCCAGCATGCGTTCGGTAAATGACGCCATCAGTGCCTCCGCGGTGCGGATGGAACGCCATCCGAGCGGCTAGTATGGGCCTGCCTGTCTGCCGAGTCCAGAGTTTTTCCGGTTTCGCTCTGCGACGTCTCGCCGGAACCGTAGCGGCGAGATTTCAGTGAATCATTTCGCTGCCGGGCTGGACCGAAGCGGTGCCCCATCCGCCCGTCTGGCGGTACTGCTCGACGATCTGGCGAATCGCCGCGATGATCAGTGCCGGCTGTTCGAGCTGGATCCAGTGGCCGCTGCCGTGCGCTACGATGTGCACCCCGCGGGAAGACCGCTTCGCTGTGGCCGCGGCCTCCCGGAGCCGGCGCGCATCGGCGTTGCCGGCCGAAAGCACGACCAGAGGCACCGCGCACGGCGCATCCGCTTCGGCAACCTGCGCGGCGCTCGTGCGCAGCGCTTCGATCTGATCTGCCAGGGTCTGATAGGGCTTTGCCTCGGACCAGATTGCGCGCAGCGCCGGCAGCAGTTCCCGCGGCATCTTCTGCAGCGAAGCCACCCAGTCGCTGGGCGCCGCCGGCGTCACGGCGCGACGGGCGATCAGCCAGAAGTAGAAGCGCATCGCGCCCAGCCGTGCCAGCCAGGCGGTGCGCCGCGCCAGGCGAATGCCGGCAGCCATTCGGCGCAGCGTTTCCTCATCCGGCGCAAGCCATTCACCCGGATGAATCGAATCCACCAGCACCACACCGGCCACCTCTTCGGGATAGGTAAGCGCGAACAACTGCGCGGTGAATCCGCCGAAGGAATGTCCCACCAGCACGTAAGGCGGTGCGATGCCGGCTCGGGCCAGTGCTGCGCGGAGCTCAGCGACAATCTGCTGCGTGGTGCGCGGGCGTGGGCCGCGCTCGCTCCAGCCCAGCCCGGCGCGGTCGTAGCTGACCGTACGCGTGAACTCGGCCACCGCGGGCTGCACGTAGCACCAGCCCAGACAGGTGCCGGGCAGACCCGCGTCGAAAACCACGGTCGGTTCGCCTGTGCCCGCTTCCAGCAGGTGCACGCGATGGCGGCCGACGCGCACCATCCGCCCCGGGGGAGGAAACCGGCGGCGGTCGCGGAACCGACCGAGTGACTGATAGGTCAGCGCGGCCAGCAGCAGCAGAGCAAGCCCCGCTCCCATCCCGGCCAAGGCCCACAGCACCGTTTTCATCGGCTTGCTCCCCTTTGCCAACTCGGCAGCAAACCGCTGCCCGAGCTCGATTCTACCGCCAGCTTTTTCAGTGGTACGGGTAGAACAGATAGAACAGCAGCGAGAGCGCCGCCAGCACCCACAGGCCGGAGTGCAGCTCGCGCGCGCGTCCAGCGAGCACTTTGCAGAACGGGTAGAGCAGGAACCCCGCGGTCATCCCCACACCGATGTTGAACGTGAAACTCATCAGCGTGATGGTGGCGAAGGCGGGCACCAGCTCGGTCAGGTCGGAAAACCGGATGCGCATCACCGCTTCCACCATCAATACGCCGACCACCATCAGCGCCGGGCCGCAGGCCTGCGGCGGAATCGCGACCACCAGCGGCGCAAAAAACAGTGCCAGCACAAAGCACAGCGCCGTCACCAGGGCGGCAAAACCCGTGCGCCCGCCAGCTTCGACCCCGGCCGCGGATTCGATGTAGGCGCCTGCAGTGGTCGTGCCCACCGCCGCGGCGAAGGTGGTGGCCAGCGCATCGGCCAGCATGGGGCGTTCGATCTGCGGCAGATTGCCCTGTGCATCGAGGAATCCGGCCCGCGAAGAGACACCGATCAGGGTCCCGAGCGTGTCGACAAACGCCATCACAAACGTGATCAACGCCACCGACAGAAATCCCACGCTCCAGAAGTCGGAAAAATCCAGCTCCCAGAGAATCGGCGCCAGGCTGGGCGGCGGGCTCAGTAGCGACGGCGGCATCGCGCCCACGCCGGCCAGGTACGCCACCGCCGTCGTGGCCAGAATCCCGAGCAGGATTGCCCCGCGCACGCCCAGGATCATCAGGGCCACCGTGAGCAGAAACCCGAACAGGGCCACGAGCACCGGCGGCGAATCCAGCCGTCCCATCTGCACCGGAGCACCGGCCGTGCCCGCTGTCACAATTCCGCTCTGGTGCAGTCCGATGAAGGTGAGGAACAAGCCGATGCCGGTGGCAAAGCTGTAGCGCAGTCCCGGCGGCACCGCGTCCACCAGCCACTGCCGGACGCGCGCCACCGTCAGCACCGTGAACAACACGCCGGCGGTGAACACCGCGGCCAGGGCCTGCTGCCAGGGGATGCCCAGAATCTGCACCACGGTTACGGCCAGGAAGGCGTTTTCGCCCATCAACGGCGCAATCGCGAACGGCCGCTTCGCGTACAACGCCATCAGCAGCGTGCCGAACAGCGCGGTCAGCACCGTGGCGACCATCGCGGGCCCGGCGGGTATCCCGGCCGAGGCCAAGATCGCCGGGTTGACCACAACGATGTAGCTCATCGTGGCGAAGGTGGTCAGTCCACCCAGCACCTCCCGCCGGAAGGTGGTGCCGTGCCGGTCGAACTCGAAGTATCGGCGGAGAAAGTGGCGCATGGAGCGCTCGGGGCGGCTCCCCTCCGGGCCGCGCGGAGCGCGATTCTACCCCGGCTGGCCCGGGCGACAAAGGCAAAGACACGACTCGCCCCGGAGGGAAGGGGGCGGACAGGCGGAGAAATCTGGAGCGCGGAAGTGCCGAGAAAGTCCACGACACCGCGAATTCGGTTTCCCGCTGACTGCAGGTTGGTATATAAAGATATGTTGGGGGGAAGTCTGAAAGAAGGGATGCCACTCCCATGAATCCAACCAAACCTGCACCCACCGTTGCAGCCGAGGACGCCGCGCAGACTCGGCGCGATTCGCTGACCATCGTGGACAACCGCACCGGCAAACGGTACGAGATTCCGATCCAGCACGGCACCATCCGCGCCATGGATCTGCGCCAGATCAAAGTGGATGAAGCCGATTTCGGGCTGATGAGCTACGACCCGGCGTTCACGAACACCGCGTCGTGCAAATCCCGGATCACCTACATCGACGGCGAAAAGGGCATTTTGCGCTACCGGGGCTATCCGATCGAAGAGCTGGCCGAGCGCAGCACTTATCTGGAGACAGCCTATCTGCTCATCCACGGCGAGCTGCCCACCAAGGCCCAGCTGGACGATTGGACCTATCACATCACCCACCACACCTTCATCCACGAATCCATCAAAAAGTTTCTCGACGGGTTCCACTACGACGCGCATCCGATGGGCATGCTCGTCTCCACCGTGGCGGCCCTTTCGACTTTCTACGAGGACGCCAAGGATATTTTCAATCCCGAATCCCGGCGGAAGCAGACCTACCGGTTGATCGGCAAGATGCCCACGCTGGCTGCCTTTTCCTACCGGCACAGCATCGGCATGCCTTACGTCTATCCGGACAACGACCTCAGCTACACGGGCAACTTCCTGAACATGCTGTTTAAGACCACCGAGCTGAAGTACAAGCCGAACCCGGTGCTGGAGCGCGCGCTCGATGTGCTGTTCATTCTGCACGCCGATCACGAGCAGAACTGTTCGGCCAACGCCATGCGCAGCGTCGGCAGCTCGCACGTGGACCCCTACTCCGCCACCGCCGCTGCGACCGCGGCGCTCTACGGCCCGTTGCACGGCGGCGCGAACGAAGCGGTCCTGCGCATGCTGGAAGACATCGGCTCGGTGAACAACGTGCCCGCCTACATCAAGCGGGTCAAAAGCGGTGAGAAGCGACTGATGGGGTTCGGACACCGCATCTACAAAAACTACGATCCCCGCGCGCGCATCATCAAAGAGATCGCCTATCAGGTGTTCGACGTGATGGGGCGCAATCCGCTGCTCGACATCGCGCTGGAAGTCGAGCGCATCGCGCTCGAAGACGAATACTTCGTCACCCGCAGGCTCTATCCGAACGTCGACTTCTACACCGGGCTGATCTACCAGTCCATGGGCTTCCCCACGACCATGTTCCCGGTGCTGTTCGCCATTCCGCGCACGTCGGGCTGGATCGCCCAGTGGGAAGAGATGCTGCTCGACCCGGAGCAGAAAATCGCCCGGCCGCGGCAGGTCTATCTCGGCTACGACCAGCGCAGCTACATCCCCATCGAACACCGCGGCGGCTAGCCGGCGGCGGTGCGAAGTCGCTTTGCAACGGTGCGCTCCCCGGCGGAATCGGAAAACGCCGCCCGCAGCCCGTGCACCCTGTGTGGCGCCCGGGATGCCGCCCTGCTTTCTCGCAAAGACCGTCGCGGCCGCCCGCTGCGCACGGTGCTCTGCCGGGGCTGCGGCCTGGCCTGGAGCGATCCGCTGCCCGCACCCGACGCGCTGGCCTCCTACTACCGGGATCGCTACCGGCGCGAATACCAGGGCACGCAGCGTCCCCGACGGGTCCACATCTACCGCAACGGGCGCAACGCAATCGACCGTTTCCGCCAACTCCGCCGCTGGCTGTCCCCGCAGGCGCGGGTGCTGGACGTCGGCTGCGGTGGCGGCGAACTGCTCTACCTGTTCGCGCGGCAGGGCTACCGCGCCACCGGCATCGAGCCGCACGCCGGTTTCGCGGAGTTCGCCATCCGTGAATACAACCTGGATGTGCGCATCGGCGGCGTTGAACAGGTCGAGCTGGAAGCGGCTTCCTTCGATCTGATTGCGCTCTACCACGTACTGGAACACACCCTCTCGCCCGACCTCGTGCTGGCCCAAGTGCGCCGCTGGCTGAAACCGACCGGCGCGCTCGCTGTCGAAGTGCCGAATCTGGAGGCAACCTGCCAGGCGCCGAACCATCGTTTCCATCGCGCCCATCTGTTCCACTTCACCCACGCGACCCTGGCGGCTCTGGGCCAGCGCGAAGGCCTGCGCGCCGAGCATGCAGAACTGTCCGCGGACGGCGGCAATCTGTTCATGGTGTTTCGCCCCGCGGAACCTGCTCCCGTGGACCGGACGGCACTGCGGGAAAACTTTGTGCGCGTACAGAGTCGGCTCGCGCAGCATACCTGGCTGCAGCATTACACCTCGCCGCGCCCCTATCTGCGCGCGGTGCGGCGGCTGGTGCGCACGCTCGAAGAGCACTGGGCGGTGCGTGGTCGGCGCTGCGGGCGAGAAATTCTGGACGCTTGCTTCGCCGCACTGCCCGCGGCCTAGGCCACGGTCGCCGACTCGCGCTGTCGGCTCGTGGCCAGGAACCCCCGCCAAAACTCGTCCTCACAGTAGAGACGAGCCCGCTCACCCGTCGAGATCCGCAGGAAAACGGACGCTTCGCGCGGCATCACGGAACGACCTCCAGCCTGCCGGGGAATGATGAACGTCCCGATCGAGGTTTGGCCCGTGGCGTGCTCGCCTGTGGAAAACATGTGAATCGCGTGTGAGAACCGTTGCGCGCCTTCGCTGAACTTTCTCTTGCCCGAACCCGCACAGTTGTGGAGAATGCGCCCTCGCCACGGAAGCCGGAGAAAACCGGTCGCAGGAAGACCGCGGCGGGTGCGTCCCGGCCCTGAGGCTCAAAGCGAGAACGTCAGGCAGAGAGCTAACGTCGTCCACAGTTTTTGAACAGCCTGTGGAAATAAGGTGGGGTGGATTTGCCCAAATTTCCACAGCCGGCTACGGAGCAGCGCATGACTGCTTGGGAACGCATCTTGCAACACTTGGAACGACGCGTGAATCCGCACACATTCTCCACTTGGTTCCAGCCGACACGGCAGCAGAGCCTGGAAAATGGCCGGCTGGTCGTGCGCGTGCCTACCAAGGCCTTCCGGAAGCGGCTGTCGGAGACCTACGGGGAGCTGATCCGTGCCGTGCTGGTCGAAGTGGGCATGGCCGACACGCAGGTAGAATTCGTCCCCACGGAGCCGGAGCGGCCGAGCACCACCGCTCAGCCCAGGCTGGACTTTGACGCGGTCGACCCTCAGTTGAACCCGCGCTTCACGTTCGAAACTTTTGTCGTCGGCGCCTCGAATCAGTTCGCGCACGCCGCAGCGCTGGCCGTCGCCGACCGGCCCTCGAAGGCGTACAACCCGCTGTTTCTCTACGGCGGCGTGGGCATGGGCAAAACCCACCTGATGCAGGCCATCGGCCACCGCATCAAGCGTCACAACCCCGCCTGCCGGCTCACCTACATCAGCGCGGAAAAGTTCACCATGGAGGTGATCAACTCGCTCCGCTTCGACCGCATGGTCAGCTTCCGCAACCGCTTCCACACCGTGGACGTGCTGCTGATCGACGACATCCAGTTCATCGCCGGCAAAGAACGTACGCAGGAAGAATTCTTCCACACCTTCAATGCGCTCTACGACCAGCAGAAGCAGATTGTGATCAGCTCGGATTCGCTGCCGAAAGAAATCAGCTCGCTCGAAGAACGACTGCGCTCGCGGTTCGAATGGGGCCTGGTGGCCGATATCCAGCCGCCCGACCTGGAAACCAAAATCGCCATCCTGCAGAAGAAAGCTGAAACCGAGCGCGTCTTTCTGCCCGACGAAGTCGCCGAGTTCATTGCCCGCTCCATCAAATCGAACGTGCGCGAACTGGAAGGCGCGCTCACGCGGCTGGTGGCGTTCGCCTCGCTGACCGGTCAGCCGTTGAATCTGGCCACCGCGCACGCCGCACTGAAGTCCATCATCGATTCACAGGATAAGCGCGTCACCATCGAACTGATCCAGAAGCGCGTCGGCGAGCACTTCCAGCTCCGCCCCGAAGACCTGAAGATGCGCTCGAACGCGAAAGCCATCGCCTACCCGCGCCAAATTGCCATGTACCTGGTGAAGCAGCTCACCTCCGCCTCGCTGCCGGAAATCGGACGCCAGTTCGGCGGCAAGCACCACACCACCGTGCTCCATTCCATCAACAAAATCGACACGCTCCGCCGCACCGACAAGGAGCTGAACCGCACCATCACCAAGCTGCTCGATTCCATCCAGTAGCTCGACCGCGTCCCCAGCTGCGTCCACCCGCACTTTTCCGCCACTGGCGCGCCTGCGCTGCGGGAACAAGCCCGGGCAGCTTCCCTCTGCCATCTGCGCAAAGAAAAAGGCACCGTGCTGGACGGTGCCGTGGTTAGCCCTTTCGGGCTTGGCCTTCGCGGAAACCCACTTGCTAGAATAAGCAACGGGAACCGCGACTGGGATACACTGTTTCTATAATATCCTCCTCCGTTACCCTGTCAAGAGGAGTAGTCGAAAAATGACTACGAGCGATGAGTGGGTCCTAGGCCTCGACCTCGGCTCTGAGGCTCGACCGCCAAAGAAAAATGTCAACGCATCAAATGTGGAAAGTAAAGGAGTAGCTCTTCTTCGGTTTCTGAAGGAAACGGCCACCCTTCGCCGGAAGCGCACTCCGGCTTACAATAGCGGCGACAAGCTTCTGTGGTTCCAAGACCTTCCCCGGGATCTGCCCGCAAACTGGAAAGATGCATGCAAGTCAGCGTTCTTCGCAGATAAGCCGGACGATATCCCCGATCTCTGGCTCGAGGTTCGCAAGAAGCGCAAGCCAATACTCCAAGAGCTTCCCCAGACACTTCGAGACTGGGTCTCTCAAGATTTCCAGAAGAATCCGGAGAAATACGTATCCAAAGAACTCGAGGAGCTTATAGATCTTCTTAAAGCGGAGATTACTGTTCTGGTTGAAGAGCGTGTCCAAGATCCCGATGCACCCTCAGGGGAACTCCGTGCAAAGGTCCCTGAAGTAAGACTTCTGAAACACTACCCCCAAGTCCAAGATGCTTGGCTCGAGTATCTCGAAAACCAGTGGAAGCATTGGGCAGATGAGATGCGTCGGTGGAAACAGGTTCAAGAAATCTATGAAACTGTAGACTTCATGCGCCGGCGACTCGAGGAAGCCGAAGAACGTTTTGAACTGCTCCTTGCAGTAGGGTTTCTGCAATGGCGCGACCCAAAAGACGTGACCGTGAAGCGTCACCTGCTCACTGCTCCTGCCGAGGTCAGCCTAGACGGTACGCGGGGCGTTCTTACCGTCGGCCCGGCTGCGTCCTTTGAGAAGTTCCGCATAGAGCTGGACATGCTCGAACTTCAGGATCAGCCTAGGTTAAATAAGGAGGTACTTGATGGCCGACTAGAAGAGCTGGCCGTTCGGGCCTGGGATAAGGAGGGGATTGCTGAGATCCTTCGTCTCATCGCCAATAGCATCCGCCCAGATGCGCAGGTGATGGAAGACGCCTGGAAACCGTTGGATCGCGTCGATGATACCTTGTGCATCCTGTATGCACCCGCGCTTGTTCTCCGTGAGAGGCGCCCGAAAGCTTATGAAGACCTGATCAATCGTCTCCTGGAAGTTTACAAGAACAACTCCGGTGCTTTGACGACAGACCCTTGGAACCAGTTCGTCAGCGAAGGCGAGCCAACTGGGGATCGTTCAAAGGATGATCCAAAGGTGACTCCGGGTCCTGTCCCAAAAAACTCACGCCTCTATTTCCCGCTACCGACAAACGACGAACAGCGGCAAATCGCGGAGCATCTCGAGCAACGATCTTGTGTGCTCGTCAAGGGACCGCCGGGCACCGGTAAAAGCCACACTATCGCAAACCTGATCTGTCACCTTCTCGCAACAGGCGAACGAGTCCTTGTCACCGCTCACGCCCCCAAAGCCCTGACGGTGTTACGCGGTCTGTTGCCAAAAGATATTCGGACCCTCTGTGTGACCGCCGTTGGATCCTCCCGCGAAGACCATCGTCTCCTCGAAGACAGTGTCCGCGAAATTCTTGCCCGGAAAAATAACTGGAAGGGCCAGCAATGGGCACAAGGCGAAATAGACCGGCTGGAAAAGGAACTTCGTCAATACGAAGACGAGTGTGCAAAATTGGACAGACAGATTCGCGAGGCTCGTGAAGTCGAGACTCATCCTCATTCGCTCCCTGGTAAATACACAGGAACTGCTGCACAGATCGCGAGGCAGGTCGAAGCCAAACGACACGAGTATGGCTGGTTTCCAGAATTAGCCAATGATCGGCAGTGCTGTCCCTTGCAGTCCGAAGAGGTTGCTTTTCTCGCTGATATCCATGTCTCCCTAACCCCAGAATACCTGAGCGAACTCCGGTTGGAGATTGGCAGCTTCTCTCTACCCGATCCCAGTAAGTTCGAGAAGGCCATCGAGAAGCTGAACCAAGCAGAAAGTGCAGCCATGGCCGCGTGTGCTGGAGTGAGCGAGGAGCAACTTAGCCTCCTTCAGCAGTTCTCGAACGAAACCTTAGATGCATGCAAAGCATTTCTGGATGAATTGGAGGAACGGGCGACGCGGGCCGGCTGCATGCTGGGCGACCTGACAAGAAAGATCCTAAAGGATCTGTTGGTTGGCCAGCCGAGCCGCTGGGATCGACTTGAGCGTGAAGTCGTCAGGCTCACCGAAAAAATTGTGGTGGCCCGCGAGTGCTCAGGCACTGCGAAGATCGCCATCCCCCTCGATATCGAGAACTCGAAGCTGGTAAACGATGTGCGGAGACGACTTGAACATATAAAGAGCGGTGGCTGGCGCGGTTGGGGTTTTTTGGCACCACGCGTCATGCGCGAAACCCGGTATATCGAGAAATGCTGCCGCGTTAATGGGGAGCCTCCTCGCGAGCAGCAATCTCTCGAAACATTACTCGGATACATAGACCTCCGGGATCATCTTCGAAGTTTCTACGCACTATGGCCTGCTGCCCTTTCATTCCGACCCGACGACCCAAGGCAGGCAGCCAATGTTGTTTTGGATGCGGTCGAACAGTTACGCCAGCTATTAGAGTTCTTCAGGAATTGCCCTAAGGAAGTTCTGGGGAGCTTTCCCGCCAAGAAAAGATTGGGGTTGGCAGAATCTCATGAGCGGGAAGTGTGGCTCCGTTTGATCGAAGCTGAACTGGCTCGCCGCCGGGCACGGGCCGCCCTAGAACCGCTCGATGAGTGGCTCCGGATGATCCGTGGAGTCACTCCAGAAAACCTTCACCCCTGCATGAGGGAACTTGCAAACGCGCTCGAGGGCCGTAACCCGGCGCGGTGGCGTAGTGCTTGGGAAAAGCGCGAACGTCTCAAAAAGGAGAAGGAGCGCCTCGCGCAGTATGAAAAATTGCTCGACCGAGTTCGGGCCGCATGTCCTGAAATCGAGACCTTGGTTCGGTCAAAACAAGGCGACTCCGAGTGGTCACCGCGCATACGTCAGCTGCTGCAAGCGTGGAATTGGGCCGCTGCGAGAGCCTGGCTGCGCAAGGTGACCGATCCGGAATATTACGAGCGACTCTTCGAGAAGCGGCATCGAATACAGGCCCAGATCGAGAAAAACCTCGAACAACTGGCGAGTCTAAAGGCATGGCGAGCGTTTCTTGAACGGATGGACCAAGGGACACAGCAATCTCTCGTCGCTTGGACGAAAGCAGTTGAACGCATCGGAAAAGGAACAGGTAAGTACGCCTATCGGCATCGACGTACGGCCCGTCAGCACCTCATGAGCTGCATTCCGAAAATTCCGGCCTGGATCATGCCCCTCCACAAACTGTGGGAAACGACGGACGCAAGGCCGGGGATTTTCGATACCATCATCGTCGATGAGGCATCTCAGGCTGGAATCGAGGCTCTAGCTCTGCTGCTTCTGGCAAAACGTATTGTGGTGGTCGGTGACGATAAACAGAACAGCCCTGAGGCAGTTGGTGTTCTCGAGGATGACATCGCACGTCTCGCCCGCGATCACCTCCAGCAGTTTCGGTTTCGCGACGAATTTCGGCCTGACACCAGCCTCTATGATCATGCCGAGCGAGCTTTCGGAAACGTGATTTCCCTGCGTGAGCACTTCCGCTGCGTACCCGAGATCATTCGCTTCAGCAATGACCTGTGTTACACCGCTGCGCCCCTGATTCCGCTGCGTCAGGCTCCTCCCAATAGATTGCCGCCACTCAGAGCCCAGTTTGTAGAACACGGGAGCTGTGAAGGTGAAGGCCAGAGGATCCAGAACCGTGCCGAGGCGGAAGCAATTGTGGAGAGAATCTGTACATGCCTCGAAGACAAGGCTTACGAAGGCAAGACCATGGGGGTCGTCGTCCTCCAAGGTCACGCTCAGGCAGAGTTCATTGAAAAGAGACTAGCTGAGGTGCTGGAGCCGAGTGTTCGAGAGGAGAGAAAACTGCGGTGTGGCGTGCCGGCCACCTTTCAAGGGGACCAGAGAGACGTGATCTTCTTGTCGCTTGTCGTCACTCCGAATCACCACTTCAGGGCATTGACGGAGCTCGAAGCCCAACGCCGTTTCAACGTGGCTATGAGCCGGGCACGAGATCAGGTGTGGCTCTTCCACAGTATCCAGCTAGATCATCTCCGACGGGAAGACTTAAGATACAGACTTTTGCAATTCTTTCTCAGTCCCGGACAGACAGCACTTGATGAGATTTATGAAGAGCTCAACCGCTTGGAGCTTGAGGCGAAGCGGAAGCCTCGCCAACGCGGTGAGCAGCCTGCCCCCTATGAAAGTTGGTTTGAGGTGGATGTCGCGTTGGAACTCTTGAGGCGAAAGTACCGTGTCCGCCCGCAGGTTGAAGTAGCGAGTTTTCGCATTGATTTGGTCGTCGAAGGGCTGGACAAACGCCTGGCTGTAGAGTGTGATGGCGATGCTTGGCACGGCCCGGAGCAATTCAGCTACGATATGGCGCGGCAGCTTCAGCTTGAGCGAGCCGGATGGAAATTCGTGCGCATCCGGGAGTCAGAGTTCTACTATAACCGAGACGCTGCAATCCGCCGGGTCTTGGAGGCATGTGACTGCCTCGGCATTACCGCGATTCCCGGCAATCCCTAGCCGGCGCGGATGTGCCATCGCTGGACCGCAGAGTGTATCCCAGCCGCGATTCCCGGCAAACCCTACGGACCGCACTCTCGTGTTTGATCACGAGATGATTGTTTGCTACGCTCCGCTTCTCTTCGAGAGTCCGAGAAAATGTCTTACGCAAAAAACGGAACGTAGAGTTGCTCTACGCGGCAAGCGGATCCGCCAGTAGAGCTAGGAAAAGAACTGCAACCGACAACTCCATGAGGAACACGGTTTATCCGAGTACAGAGTTGGCCGCGATGCAAGAGGCCCGGAACTATTATCGCGCCATCGTGTGCTGGTTTCGGCCGCACCTGGGAAAACGAATTGTTGAAATCGGGGCAGGGTTGGGAACGTTTTCTTCCTACTTGCTCAGCCATGCGAGCGATGCGGACCTTGTGCTGGTGGAGCCTTCAGACAACCTTTTTCCGCTACTCCAGCAGCAGTTTGCGGGCGTGCCCCGCGTGAGGCTCGTGCACGGCTCGGCGGCAGACCTTCAGGATTCGGAGGCGGCAGATTCGGTCATCCTTGTCAATGTGCTTGAGCATATCGAGGAGGATACGCTCACGCTGCAAAAGATCCATAGACTGCTTGCACCCGACGGAAAGATCCTCCTCTTCGTGCCTGCTCTGCCCGGCCTTTACGGGGCGCTAGATGAGGAGTTCGGCCATGTTCGTCGCTATACAAAGTCGTCGCTGACGGAAAAACTAGAAGCCTCCGGGTTTCGCCCGGTCTGTGTCCGCTACTGGAATCTGCCCGGTGTGGCAAGCTGGTTCGTTGCCGGGAAGCTGTTAAAGCGAAGGACGTTAACAGCCCATTGGGTTCGGTTGTACGACAGACTCGTCGTTCCTTGGACTTGTCTGTTGGAGCGGGTCTGGCCTCCCCCGGCCGGCCAAAGCCTCATTGCGGTAGCGCGCAAGCAGGTTCCTAGCTCCTAGCAGAGGACTCCATCCAGCTTGGGTTCTCACTGTCACTCCTCTCTCCCCCCGGCCACGATCGTGGATTTTCCTTGAAGGGGACAGGACGTCGAGGTTGATAGAAGAGAATTTATCGTCCTTGCGGATAGGTATAGTGCGGCATCATTGATTTTTTTTGGATCTGCTGCGTTTTGTCTGCCCCGGAGCTGGACCCGGTCAGGCAGTAGAGATGTCACTGTGAGTTTCCTGTGGGTGTTTCTGTGAGGCTCCTGTGCATCAGCAGGGAAAACAGAATTCTTTTTTCCGCTCTCGGCAAGAGTTTTCCGCAGTGCTTGCCTTTTTCTTCTTCCGTTCTTCAATCCAAATGCAGGCGGGATAGCTCCCCTGTAAGCTTTCCACCGTTTCCACAGCGTTCATCATCACAACAGGCTTTATACTTCCGGCAGAAAGGGGTACATTGTGGCGCTCTGTACGATCCACCCGGAGGGGCGAGAGGAAAATCGATGCTCTTGCCGGGCGCTTTGAGCGAGCCCCGATCCACGACGGGGCGGGAGGATGTGTGCAGTGGACCCGGGAACAAAAAAGTCACAGTCAAGCGAAGCCATGGAATTCAGCACAAAAAAGATCGACCTGCTGGAAGAGCTGACAGCGGCACAGGGCGTGGTCGAGCGAAAAACGACGATCCCAATTCTCTCCCATGTGCTACTCGAGGCCGACGAAGGGAGGCTCGCACTCACGACGACGGACCTGGAGCTCAGCCTGCGCACACAGTGTGCTGCGCAGGTGAAGAAGCAGGGATCGGCCACCGTACCCGCGAAGAAACTGCTCGACCTGATTCGCCTGCTGCCCGATGAAGAAATCCGCTTCCGCGCCCAGGAAAACTTCTGGGTGCAGGTGATCTGCGAGCGGAAAACGTACCGGCTGGTGGGCCTGGCCAAGGAAAACTTTCCTGCGTTGCCCGAACCGCCTCCGGTGCTGGCCCGCGTGCCGGCCCGCCTGCTTGCCGACCTGGTCGTTCGAACGGTCTTTGCAATCGCCAGCGAAGAAACACGGTATACGCTGAACGGTGCGTTGCTGATTCTGCGCCCCGAAGGCATCACCGCCGTGGCCACCGACGGCCACCGGCTCGCGCTGGCAGAAGCCGGGCACAAATTCACTGATCCGGCACTGCGCGAAGAAGTGCGCGTGCTGATTCCTCGCAAAGCACTGCTCGAAATCAGCCGCCTGGTCCCGGCCGACGAAGATGCCAGCGTAGAATTCACCCGCGACACCAATCACATCTTTCTGCGGTTCGCAGGCGACCGCCAGCTGATTGCGCGTCTGCTCACCGGCCAGTTCCCGAACTACGAAGCTGTGCTGCCGCGCGAAAATCACCGCGTAACGGTCATCGACAGCGGTGAGTTTGCAGCCGCGTTGCGCCGCGTCGCGCAACTGGCCGACCTGCGTTCGCAGGCCGTGAAGCTGGCCTTCCGTGCCGACGAAATGGAAATTTCCGCCTCCAGCCCGGAGTACGGAGAAGCCAGTGAAGTGTTGCCCGTAGAACCGGCCAGCAAGGTGCGGGACCCGCTGACGATCGGCTTCAACGTGAACTACCTGCTGGATTTCCTGGGTGTAGTTTCCGGAGCGATCCGGATCGAGCTGAAAGACGAGCAATCAGCCGCTGAGCTGCGCCCGGTGGAAGAAGACCGCCTGCGATATCGCTACATCGTCATGCCCATGCGCATCTAATCCATCCGGCCCGCAAGCCAACAGCGCCTGTCTGCTGCGGCAACGGTGCCGGCTGCGCTCCGCAACGCGGCGGGACGACATCCGCCAGCGGGAGCTGCAGCTTTTTCATCGAGCAACTCCACACCAGAGCGTTTTTTCACCGTGCCCGGCAGGCGGCTTCGTCGCAGTCCTGTGTTCTCAGGTTTTGCTGCGAGCAGGGAGCGGGACCTGCGAGCGACGTCTGGTTAACTGAAAATAAAACAGCAGAGGTACACGGAATATAAACAGCAGGACGGAGGCCGGAGATGGAACCGCCGGACGGCCGTAACTCATTGAAAACAGGACGCATGTTCGCTCGCGGGTCGGGACAAAACCACTTGTGAAATAACCACATTTGGGGTAAGATAGAAAAGGTTCGAGTTCCTCCAACGCTCGGCCAACTCGACCGGGCGGCGGCCGCTGGAACAGCCTGCGCCAGGGCTTGCGGCGTGCCCCCGGGAAAACAGACTTCGCCACGTCCCGGATGCGGGGCGGGATGGAGCAGAGGCCCTTCGAGTCCGGCAGCGCCGTGACCACAGGGCCAAAGGAGAGCGGAGCCCTCTCTGCTGTGCCGGTGCGTTCCCAGCCAGCCACGGCGGCGCCTTCCCCGTCAGGCGGAACGGAGCAAACAAAAACTGGCATTCCGCGCACAGGAGACAGTCAAGCGATGTCCACCAAACAGTCGCTGTCGGAAAAACCCTCCGGGCAGAAGTACGACGCCACATCCATCAAAGTGCTCGGGGATCTGGAAGCGGTGCGCAAACGGCCGGCGATGTACATCGGCTCGACCGGCGAGTTGGGACTTCATCACCTGGTCTGGGAGGTGGTGGACAATTCCGTGGACGAGGCGCTGGCGGGCTTCTGCGACGAAATCAACGTCGTCGTCCACGAGGACAACTCCGTCACCGTGGTGGACAACGGCCGCGGCATTCCTACCGACATGCATGAAACGGAAAAGCGCCCGGCCGCCGAAGTGGTCATGACGGTGCTGCACGCCGGCGGCAAGTTCGACAGCGAAACCTATAAGGTCTCCGGCGGCCTGCACGGGGTCGGCGTCAGCGTGGTGAACGCGCTTTCGGACTGGCTCGAACTGGAGATCTGGCGCGACGGCAAAGTCTGGGAGCAGAGCTATGAGCGCGGCGTGCCGAAAACGAAGCTGAAAGTCACCGGCAAAACGCGGAAGACCGGCACGCGCGTCACCTTCCACCCCGACCCCGAGATCTTCGATCGCATCGAGTTCAGCTACGACACGCTGGCGCAGCGGCTGCGCGAGCTCGCCTTCCTGAACAAGGGCCTGCGGATCACCCTCCGGGACGAACGCAGCGAGAAACCGAAAGAGGCCGAATTCCGCTACACCGGCGGCATCGCCGAATTCGTGCGCCACCTGAACCGCGGCAAGCAGACCCTGCACGACGCGCCGATTTACATGGAAGGGAAGCGGGATAACGTCGAAATCGAAATCGCGCTGCAGTACAACGACGGCTACACGGAAAACGTGTTCAGTTTCGCGAACACGATCAACACCGTGGACGGCGGCACGCACCTGTCCGGCTTCCGTTCCGCGCTGACGCGCACGATCAACTCCTATGCGAACGCCTTCGGTATGCTGAAAGGGCAGAAGGGCGAAGAGCTCTCCATTACCGGTGACGACGTCCGCGAAGGCCTGGCTGCGGTGGTCAGCGTGAAACTGCCGCAGCCGCAGTTCGAAGGGCAGACGAAGGGCAAGCTGAACAGCGACATCAAGGGGCAGGTCGAGCAACTCGTCAACGAAAAGCTCGCCGCCTATTTCGACAAACACTCCACGGTTGCGCGGCGCATCATCAGCAAATGCATCGATGCTGCCCGCGCCCGCGAGGCCGCGCGCAAGGCGCGCGAGCTGACCCGCCGCAAGTCGGCGATGGATTCCTCCGGCCTGCCCGGCAAACTGGCCGACTGCCAGGAGCGCGACCCGGCCCGCTGCGAGCTGTTCATTGTCGAAGGGCCCTCTGCGGGTGGCTCGGCGAAAGCCGGCCGCGACCGGCGCTACCAGGCGATCCTGCCGCTGAAGGGCAAGATCCTGAACGTCGAAAAGGCGCGCTACGACAAAATGCTCAGCCACGAAGAGCTGCGCACGATCATCACCGCGCTGGGCACCGGCATCGGCAAAGACGACTTCGACATCAGCAAGCTGCGCTATCACAAAATCATCCTGATGACTGACGCCGACGTGGACGGCAGTCACATCCGCACCCTGCTGCTCACCTTCTTCTTCCGCCACATGCGCGAGCTGATCGAACGCGAGCACGTCTTCATCGCCCAGCCGCCGCTCTACCGGATCAAGCGCGGCAAACTGGACCGCTACCTGCGGGACGAGCGGGAATTCGCTCGCGAAATGATGCAGCACGCCACCGAAGACCATCAGGTCCGCACCCGGGGCGGCGCCACGCTCCGCGGCGGCGAGCTGACCCAGTTCCTGCTGAACGTGCAGGAGTACGACCAGGTGTCCCAGAAACTGCTCCGTCGCGTCCGCGACCTGGCGCTGCTCGAACTGGTCGCCCGGAGCGACATCGAAAAGAAAACTGATTTTGAAGACAAAGAGAAGCTGCAGGCGCTGGTGCGCGCCCTCCGCAAGGCCAAACTCGAGCTGGAAGAAAAGATTGTGAAGGACGAAGAGCACAGCCTGTACGAGCTGGTGCTGCGGAATGGCAGCGGTGCCGAAACCCGCATCAACTGGGCGCTGGCGAATTCCGCCGAATACCGCCGGTTGCGCGCGCTCTACCGCTCGATTGCGCCCCATGACCGCCCGCCTTTCGAAGTCACCCGCAACGGCGACAAAGTCATCAAGGAACGCGCGCTCGACGTGCTGGCCTACATCCTCGAAGACGCCAAGAAAGATTTTCAGGTCACCCGCTTCAAGGGCCTGGGCGAGATGAACCCCGAGCAGTTGTGGGAGACGACCCTGAACGCGGAGACGCGCACCCTGCTCAAGGTGCGGCTGGAAGATGCCGTCGAAGCCGACCGCATCTTCACCACCCTGATGGGCGAAGACGTCGAAGAGCGCCGCAAATTCATCGAAGAATTCGCGCTCGAAGTGCAGAACCTGGATATTTGAGCGCAGGTCGCGCAGTCGGATGTACTACCAACTGCAATGGAAGACGCTGCCCGGGCTGCGGGGGCTGAGCTGTTCCGAGTTTCGCGCCGAGCCGACCGCGCAGCCGGATCCGGAGCGCGGCGTCGCCATCGAGCTCGCCTCCGAAGCCGAACGCGATGCGCTCGTGCGCGCGCTCGAACAGCAATTTGCTGCGCAGCGGTTCTCGAACACAGCCGCCGCCTTCGAAGCGGTGAAGAGCTGCGTGCTCGACTGGGTCGCCCGGCGCGGTGCGGAAGGGCAGCAGCACCGAAACTCCTGACAGGGAGCAGACATGACGGAAGAGACCACGCAGAGCTTGCTGGTGCCGGTGGATATCGAAGTCGAGATGCGCAAATCGTATCTCGACTACGCAATGAGCGTGATCATCGGGCGCGCGCTGCCCGACGTGCGCGACGGACTCAAGCCGGTGCACCGCCGCATCCTCTACGGGATGTACGAGCTCGGCCTGACCTCCAGTCGCCCCTACCGGAAAAGCGCCAAGATCGTCGGCGAAGTTCTGGGCAAATACCACCCGCACGGCGACGCACCCGTCTATGACGCCCTGGTGCGCATGGCCCAGCCGTTCAACATGCGCTACCCCCTGATCGACGGTCAGGGAAATTTCGGCTCGGTGGACGGTGACCCGCCCGCCGCCATGCGCTACACCGAAGCGCGCCTGTCCAAAATCGCCGAAGAGCTCCTCGAAGAGATCGAACGGGACACCGTGGACTTCGTGCCGAATTTCGACGACACGGTCAAGGAACCGGTCGTGCTGCCGGCCAAGTTTCCGAATCTACTCGTCAACGGTTCGAGCGGCATCGCCGTGGGCATGGCCACGAACATCCCGCCCCACAATCTGCGCGAAGTGCTCGAGGCCACCATCCTGCTGCTGGAAGACCCGGAAGCTTCGCTGAAAAAAGTGATGAAGGTGCTGCCCGGCCCGGACTTCCCCACCGGCGGCTACATCTACGGTCGCGAAGGAATTCTGCAGGCCTATCAGACCGGCCGCGGCAGCTTCCAGATGCGCGCCAAGGCCGCCATCGAACAGGTGGGCAAGGATCGCGAGAACATCGTCGTCACGGAAATCCCTTACCAGGTGAACAAGGCCAAGCTGATCGAGCGCATCGCCGAGCTGGCCCAGACGAAAAAGCTCGAGGGCATCGCCGATATCCGCGACGAATCCGACCGCGAGGGCATGCGGATTGTCATCGAGCTCAAGCGCGGCGCGGAACCCCAGATCATCCTGAACAACCTCTACAAGTACACGCAGATGCAGGAATCCTTCGGGGTGATCCTGCTGGCGATCGTCGGCGGCAAGCCGCGCGAGCTCGGCCTGATCGAGTTGCTGCAGTTGTTCATCGAGCACCGCGTCGAAGTTGTCCGCCGGCGCACGCAGTTCGACCTGCGCAAGGCCGAAGAACGCGAACACATCCTGCTCGGCTTCAAGAAGGCCCTGGAAGACCTGGACGCGGTAATCCGCCTGATCCGCCGCTCGAAATCGCCCAAAGAAGCCAAAGAGGGCCTGATGGCACGCTGGAAGTTCAGCGATCGCCAGGCCCAGGCGATCCTGGATCTGCAGCTCCACCGGCTGACGCAGATGGAGCGCGAAAAAATCCTCGAGGAGCTGAAGCAGCTCCAGGCGCGCATCCGGGAGCTGCGCGAAATCCTGGCCAGCGAGCGGAAGCTCCGCGCCGTCATCGTCAGCGAGCTGCGCGACCTGCAGAAACGTTTTGGCGACGAGCGCCGCACCCAGATCGTCGAGCGGGTCGAGGAAATCAAGCTGGAAGACCTGATCCCCGACGAAGACATGGTCATCACGGTCAGCCATGCCGGCTACATCAAGCGCACGCCGGTGGACGTCTATCGCCACCAGGCCCGCGGGGGCAAGGGCCGCATCGGCGCCAAGACCCGTGACGACGACTTCATCGAACACCTCTTCATCGCCTCCGCCCACAGCTACATCCTGCTGTTCACGAACAAGGGGCGCGTCTACTGGCAGAAGGTCTACGAAATCCCCGAAGCTGCCGCCGCCACCCGCGGCAAGGCGATCCACAGTCTGGTGAATTTCCAGGAAGGGGAAAAACTGACGGCTTTTGTCGCCGCCCGGAACCTGGAAGAAGAGGGTCGCTACGTCTTCCTGGCTACCCGCAACGGCACGGTGAAGAAGACTCCGCTTGCCGACTTCAGCAATCCGCGGGCCACCGGCATTATCGCCATCCATCTGAGCGAGGACGACGAACTGATCGGGGCCAAACTCACCGACGGCAAGCAGATGATTTTCCTGGCCAGCCGGAACGGACAGGCGATTCTGTTCCGCGAAACGGAAGTGCGGCCCATGGGCCGGGCCGCCGCCGGCGTCATCGGCATGGACCTGGCGAGCGGCGATTCCGTCGTCTCCATGGAAACCGTGCAGCCCGACTTCGGCATTATCCGCAAAGAGTTCAAGCGGCAAACCGAAGACCTGACCAAACTGGAAAGCGATCAGATCCGGGAATCGCTCACTTCGTTGATGCTCACGGTCACCGAGCGGGGCTACGGCAAGCGCACCCCGCTGGCGGAATATCGCGTCACGTCGCGCGGCGGCAAGGGCGTCATCAACGTGAAGACCACCGAACGGAACGGCAAGGTCGTGGCCGCGCTCCAGGTCACCGAAGAGGCCGACGTGATGGTCATCACCAGCCACGGGAAAATCATCCGCGTCCGCGCCAACGAGATCCGCGAGGCGGGCCGCTCCACCCAGGGCGTGCGGCTGCTGCGGCTCGAAGGCGATGACCGCGTGGTCGCTGCCGCCGGCATCTACGCGAGCGAAGAAGTCACTCGCAAGGTCGGCAAAGAGGTGGCCGAAGAAGCCGCTTCCTCGGAAGCCGACCGGACAGAAACAGAAGAGGAAGAAACGCAGTAGCGCCCGGGAGAGGTCTCAGCGGCGCTGTTTGTCCGGCCGGGGAAATTCGAACACGCCGCCGGACTCGCCGGCCAGCAGCAGCCGGTCCGCTTCCACCAGAATCGCCACCGCTTCCAGTCGCACCCGCTCCGGCGTGTAGGTGCGATAGATGCCCTGCCGCAAACCTTCGGCGTTGAAATGCATCAGGGTGCCGCCCAGCGCCAGCCACACTTCCTGCGTGTCTGGATCGACGCCGATCGCGCTGATGATCTTGTTGATGGGGTTGGTGGGCGAGGGCGACCACGCAATGCCCGCACGGCCATCCTGCCGTGCGATTTCGCGCCGCGCCGCGGCCGCTGCGGGCTGAATGTCCAGCGTGGCCAGCTCGATTTCCGTCTGGAGAAAGCCGAAGCGATCGTACTTGCGCACGGTAGGTTCCGGCACGTAGGAGAAGGAGAAGTACAGGTTGTGCGTGGCATCGGTGGCCAGCCGGCCGATGTTCAGGAAGCGATTCAGCGCTCGGGTGGTGGCCACGTCGGCCAGTTCGCCGAATTCTCGCACGGGCTGTCCGTTACGGTCGAGCACCGTGATCAGCTTTTCCGAGCGCATCGAAGTGTAGGCCACTTCCCCGTCGGGCAGCAGCGCCAGCGAGGTGGGCTGCGGCACCGCCAGGCTGCGTTCAAGCACGCCATCCGCGGAGAAGACGCGGAGGGCATTGCCGTTGCGGTCGGCAATCCACAGCCGCCCGTCGGCCCCAACGGCCAGGTCGTCGCCGTAGACCAGTGCGGGCCCGGCACTGGCCGGGCTGCCTTCGGGCAAGCGCAGGGGGATCCGACGGAGGAGTTGACCGGCAGCGTCGTAGACCAGCACTTCGCGGTCCCGGCCCCGCAACACGTAGTACTGCTTGGCCTCCGGCGCGGAACGCGTGGCCAGGGCAGTGACGCCGGTGCTCACCTCGGGGAACACTCGGGCACTGGCGTCCAGGATGCGTTCCACCGGCTCCTGTCCTGCTGCCCGGCTGCCGGCGAGCAACGTCAGCCCGAGCAGGCCAGCCAGAATCACTCGTGCTGTCCGCATCGGTCGTTGTGCGAGCGCGCTAGAACATCTCTGCCTGTTGATTATACACAGCCGGTCGTGCAGACCGTCGAGGCATCGCCCGCGCGAAAACAAAGAGCCGGCGACGCCAGCTCGAGCCCGGCGTGGCCGGCCATGCAGGTTTCAGTTGGATGGACGGTGCTTCGTTCAGTTGCGCGAAGCTTCCAGGGCAGACAGGAAGACCGCCTCGAAGCGCCGCTTCTCGTCCTGGTCGTGTACGAGCACGACCGGCACGATGCGCAGCACCCGCCGACATCCTCGGCAGGCGCTCATCTCGCCCTGCAGGTCCTGCAGAAAGCCATCGGTGAAACGGTACTCCGCGCGCGCGCGCCGGGCCGGCTTCGTGCCCGGTGTGCCGCAGTGCGGGCAGATGAACTCCACGCGGTCATCCTGCGGGTCGCGGTTCAGTGCCGCCCAGCCGGTGTAACGCACTCCTACTGTCGGTGTAGAACGTCGTGCCATTGCCTATCAGTCCTTATCTGTGTTTCCTGAAATCTAGCAGGGTCCTGAGCAGTGCCAGCGAGGTCAAATCAATCCTGCATCCCGACTTTCCTGCGAGGTCGCCCGGGGACAGCTCTGCTGCCCTTTCAGCACCCTGCTAAACCGTAGGAACAGCTTCTGCAGCCAACTTCATCAGTTTGGATGCGGGTAGCGCCTGCGGCGATGCATATCTTGGCAGAGAATTGAAATTCTGTCGAGAAAAATTTATTTCTTTTCATTTCAGTTAGTTAGGGGCAAGTACAAATCACAACTCCCCGGCATCCCCCAACAAGACGGGAACCAGACTCTGCCGGCGGTGTCCAAAACAACCGAGGGCGCGCGAACCTCACATCCCTGCGAGGGGCGGTGCTCGGGTCTCGGCTGGCTTTTGGACCCGGGCACCGTTTGTTTTTTGAGGAATTGAGGTGAGTGATGCGCGACTCTGTGCGGCTGGCTTGGCGCTACCGGCCGCCCCGGCTGAACGGTCAGCCGGTGGAAATCGAAACGCGCGTCGTGGTCAACTTCCAGCTTCAGCGGTGAAGCCGTCGGCGACAGGAGCCGAGGCAGGCAGCGACAGCGGAGAAGGTTACGCCCGAGTTTCTGCTTGTCTGCTGGCGGCTGAGCGAGCAGAATAGCAATCCCAGCTGGGAGGCACCCGTGAGCGTCACGAAAGTGGAGATCTTCGGTCAGTCCTATCAGATTCGTGGGGAACTCGACGAGGCCTATATTGCCGAGCTGGCCCGCCAGGTGGATGCCAAGATGCGTGCCGTTGCCGAAGCGACTGGTCTGGTCGATACGCAACGGATTGCAGTGCTCGCGGCCCTGGCCATCGCCGACGAGCTGAATGCCCTGCGCGAGCGACAGCAGCGGGTCGAAGGCGAACTGCGCGACCGGGCCGAACGCTGCATCAACCTGGTAGACCGGGCGCTGCAGCAGTCGGCCTGATCCGGACCCGTCCCCTCACACGTCCTCCAGTTGCGCTTCGCTCATGCCGAAGTAATGACCGAGCTCGTGCAGCACGGTCAGGCGCACTTCCTCTCGAATGACGTCCTCGAGCGGACGATGCTGCTCGCGCGCCGCCTCCCGTGCATAGGTTTCGATATTTTTCCGGAACAGCACGATGCGCGCCGGGCCGGTTTCCAGCTCGAAAAAACTCCGTTCGGTTTGCGGCACTCCTTCGAACAGCCCCAGTAGCAGGTCGCCCCGCTCGGTGCCGCCGCGGCTGCGCTCGGCTTCGGGCGAGGGACGGTCGGCCACGACCACGGCGACATTGTGCAGTCGCGTGCGAAATTGCGCTGGCAGGCTGTCCAGCGCCTCCTGGACCAGTGCTGCAAACCGTTCTTCGTTCATGGGCGATGCGCCGGGCGGCACGGAACCGCAACCCCGGACCACGATTCTACGTCTTTCGCATGCGCGGTTACAGGGGAGGTGCCCCCTGCGATTTTGGTTGCATTCTTCTGTCCACGAATCTAGCATTTGCGCCCTGCAAGGGTATGCCGTGACCCGCAAAGTTTCTCAGTGAGGGAGCCATGATCCGCCAAAGAAAACTTCTACCCACGTCACTGTTTTTGCTTCTGGCCGCGTTGGGCCTGGCGGCGGTGGCACAGACCGGGCTGCTGGCACAGCAGACCCCCACCACGCCGGCCGACGCCATCCGGCATTTGCGTTTCCGCGAAATCGGACCGGCGATTATGGGGGGCCGGGTGGATGATTTTGCCGTCGTGGAGTCGAACCCGAACATTGTCTATGTTGGGTTGGCTTCCGGCGGCGTGTGGAAGACGACCAATGGCGGCATCACCTGGGAGCCCATCTTCGACGATCAGCCGGTTTCCACCATCGGTGACGTTGCCGTTGCGCCTTCTAACCCCTCCATCGTCTGGGTGGGCACGGGCGAGCCGAACAACCGCCAGAGCTCTTCCTGGGGCAACGGCGTCTACAAATCCGAAGACGGCGGAAAGACCTGGCAGCATATGGGTCTCGAGCAGACCCACCACATTGGCCGCATCATCATCCATCCACACAATCCCGACATCGTCTACGTGGCCGCGCTGGGCCGGCTCTGGGGGCCGAATCGCGAGCGTGGTGTCTACAAAACCACCGACGGCGGCCGCACCTGGACGCAGGTGCTGTTTGTCAACGAAGACACCGGCGTGGTGGACCTGGCCATGGACCACGAAAGCCCGAACATCCTGTACGCGGCGGCATATCAGCGGCGCCGCACCGTATTCGGTTTTGCGGGCAGTGGGCCGGGCTCGGGGCTCTATCGGTCCACCGATGGCGGGGTCAGCTGGACGCGGGTGGTAAAAGGCATGCCCTATGACCCCGAATTCAGCGAGGGGGGCCAGCCGCGGTCCGAAGCGCCCCGGGAGACCATCGAGCAGACCGGTCGCATCGGACTGGCGATCTACCGCCGGAATCCCGCCATTGTCTACGCGATCATCGAGCACGCCCGCGGCGGAGTGTTCCGCAGCGAGGACAGGGGTGTGACCTGGCGCAAGATGAGCGACACGAACCCCCGCCCGATGTACTACAGCAAAATCGTCATCGACCCGAACAACGACCTGCGCATCTGGGTGATGGGCGCGCCGATGTACTACTCGGAAGACGGCGGCAAAACGTTCGTCACCAACCGTGTCACCCGCATCCACGGCGACTACCACGCCATGTGGATCAATCCCGCCGATTCCAATCACATGATCGTCGGCTCCGATGGCGGCATCCACTGGAGCTATGACGCCGGCCGAACCTGGGATTTCGTCAACACGCTGGCCATCGGCCAGTTCTACGAAATTGGCGTGGACATGCAGCAGCCCTACAACATCTGCGGCGGGCTGCAGGACAACGGTTCCTGGTGCGGCCCTTCGCGTACGCTCTACACCCGCGGCATCAGCAACGACGAATGGGTTCGCGTCGGCGGCGGTGACGGTTTCTATGTGCAGATTGACCCCACCGACCCGAACATCCTCTACGCCGAATCGCAGGACGGCAACCTCTTCCGCCGCGATCTGCGCACCAGCGAGTCCGTTTCCATTCGGCCCCGCGAAGCTGAAGGCGAACCGCCGTACCGCTTCCAGTGGAACTCCCCGATCGTGATCAGTGCGCACGACCCGGCGACGATCTACTACGGTGCGCAGTACCTGTTCAAATCCACCAATCGCGGCGACAGCTGGCAGAAGATCAGTCCCGACCTGACCACCGGCCAGGATCGCGACAAGCTGGAGATCCTGGGCCGCGTCCCGGATCGCCACACGCGCTCCCGGCACGATGGCGTGCAGAACTGGCCGTGCATCACCACGATCAGCGAATCGCCGCGCAACCCGCAGGTCCTCTGGGTTGGCACCGACGACGGCAACCTGCAGGTCACCCGTGACGGCGGGCGCAGCTGGCGCAACGTTGCCGACCGCGTGCCCGGCCTGCCCCGGGGCACCTACGTCAGCCGCGTAGTCGCCTCGCGCCACGCCGAAGGGCGCGCCTACGTCACCTTCGATGGCCACCGCTCGAACGACTTCCGGGTCTACGTCTACGTCACCGAAGATTTCGGCAACACCTGGAAGGAAATTTCCCGCGGCATCCCGCAGAACAACGGCGTGGCCAACGTCATCCGGGAACATCACCGCAACCCCGACCTGCTGTTTGTGGGCACCGAGTACGGGGCCTATATCAGCTTTGACCGCGGCGCCAACTGGTCGCCGCTGAAGCTGAATCTTCCGACGGTGCCCGTGGACGATATCGTCATTCACCCGCGCGAAAACGATCTCATCCTGGGCACCCACGGCCGCTCGATCTGGGTGCTCGACGACATCACCCCGCTCGAGCAGTTGAACGCGCGCGTCCTGGCTTCCGACCTGCACCTGTTCGACATTCGTGCCGCCATCGCTTGGCGTCTCAACCAGCACAAGGCCAACACCGGACACAAAATCTTCCTGGCGCCGAATCCGCCCTACGGGGCTCTGATTCACTACTACCTGCGGCAGGCACCGGGCGCCAGCGAACGAGTCACCATCACCATCGAAGACGCCCAGGGCAAAAAATTGCGCGAGCTGGAAGGCACCAAAGAAGCCGGCATCAATCGTGTGAACTGGGACCTTCGCAGCCAGCCCCCGATCGAGCCGAGCGAAGAGCAGCCCCAGACGCCCGGCTTCTTCGGCCAGATGCGCGGGCCGCTGGTGGACCCGGGCACCTACACCGTTAAAGTGACTCTCGGCAACAACACCCAGTCCAAGACCGTGACGGTCGAAGAAGACCCGCGCATCCGCATCAGCCCGGCTGACCGTGCTGCCCGTCGGCAGGCGCTCGATCGTGCCATGCAACTGGTCGTCCGCAGCAGGGAAGCGCAGCGCAAAATCACCGGCCTGAAGAACGCGCTCGACGCCACCCTGAATCAGTGGCGCGGGCCCGCAGGCCGGCAGATTCCGCAGGCGATTCACGATGCGGCCCGGGAGCTTTCCGACCGGGTCAATCAGGTGCACGGCCGCTTCGTCAATCCGCCCCTGCCGCCCGGCTGGGCTGGGCCGCCGCTCGAGCGCCGTGAGCCCACCATCCCGCAGCGCATGGGCCGGCTCTACGGTGCACTCGAAGGCTACACCGCCGCGCCAACGCCTACGCAGCTCGAAGAGCTCGCCGCGCTGGAAAAACTGGTCGCGGAAGTCGCTGCGCAGGTGGATCGGCTCGTTGAGCAGGATCTGGCAGCGCTGAACCGGCGGATGAACGAAGCGGGTATCCCGCACATCCGCATCGCCACCGGAGGTCGGCCCAACTGAGCGCAGCGAAACAGTGTGCGGAAAGCGTGTCGTCAGGGGCTGGCCGGTGGCGGGGGAACCGGGCCTGAGCTTGGGTGGCCACCGGCGAACTGTCGCAGCAGCCAGTCCGGTGCGCTGCCGAAACCGGTCAGCGCCGCGACGCCCAGCGCGAGCGGCCCGAAAAACAGACTCGCAAGGAAACCGGCGAACGGTATCGCCTGCAACAGGTAGATCACCAGCACGCCGAGCAGAAGCGTGGCCAGCGGGCCGGTGGTCTTGGCCACCCCGCGACCGACCCAGTAGCCAGCGCCGGTATAGCCCGCAATGACCGTGGCGAACAGCAGCACGGCTGTGGCGATGGCCAGAATCGGTGTGGCCGGTCCGAGAAATCCGGAGACGATGAACAACACAACGGCGGAAACGAGCACGCCGATGCCCACAAGCCAGGCCACCGCCGCACGTTCGCGCAGCGCAGCGGCCATCGTGCTGGTGCGCCGTTCGCCCAGCACCGCATAGCCGAGCAGGCAGAACAGCAGCGTAACAACCAGACCGGCGAGCAGTACGAGAACGACGACACCGAGCAAGCCGAGGCCAGCCAGAGCCGGCCCGAAGGCGACGACCTCGCCTCCGGTCCGCGCGCCGATTTCCCGCTCGACCCGGCCGAAGATAGCGACCACGTCCCCGCCGACCTCCGATTCCCCGCCCAGTCGCAGGTTGCCGAGCAGCGCCACCACGTCGCCGGTCACTTGGCCTTCGATTTCCACGTCGCCCCGCAGGACCACCACGCCGCCGGCCACGCGACCCAGCACGCGCACCGAGCACTGCATGCACACCACATCCGACGCTGTCTCGCCGGCAGGCACGGTGATTTCGCCTCCCAAGCGAACAGCCTCTTCGGTTTGTGCGGCGACGGCAGGCAGTGCGCCGAAGCAAAGGATCAGCCAGAAAGACAGAACCGGACAGCGGATCGTTTTCATCGCTTCTCTCCCGGTATGGGGTGCTCTCGTGGGCCGCTACGCTAGTCTTCGGGCCGGGCAAAGTCAAACTTCTTTTGTGCGCACCCCGACGCCCGTATAATGGCGCGCTTCATCGCACGGCAGCCGGAGCGCAGAAACCGCTGCGCCGACCGGGTGCCGGGCCGAACAGGGGAGGACAGCCATGAAACACAGGGCTTCGCTCGGAGTGCAGTTGCTGGTGATGGTGCTTCTTCCCGTTTTGCTTCTGCCCGCGGCCGCATTCCCGCCGGCGGGGATACCGCAGCAGGCGCAGAAGCCGGGAGAGAAAAAAGACGAACCCAGCAAGCCGTTGCCGCTCGAACCGGAGCGAACCGTGGAGTTCACGACCGACGAAGGTACGTGGATTTCTCTCGATGTGTCTCCGGACGGCCAGACGATTGTCTTCGAACTGCTCGGCGACCTGTACACGGTGCCGGTCACGGGCGGCGAAGCGCGACGGCTGCCCCTGAGCGATGCGGCTCACAAGGATGGCAACACGATGGCCTTCGACAGCCAGCCGCGTTTCTCCCCGGATGGAAAATGGATTGCCTTTCTCAGCGACCGCGACGGCGCCGAAAACCTCTGGGTGGCCCGCGCCGACGGCACCGCACCGAAGAAGCTCTCGAAAGAGACGAAAGCCGAATTCGCCTCGCCGGCCTGGACGCCCGATTCGCAGTATGTGATTGTCTCGCGCACGACCTGGGGGCTGCGCACCTTCGAGCTCTGGATGTATCACCTGGAGGGCGGCAGCGGTGTGCAGGTCACCAACGCCAAGCCGCAGCCCAACACCCCCAACGACCAGCGGCACAACGCCCTCGGCGTGGTGGCTTCGCCAGACGGCCGCTACTTCTACTACGCCCGCAAGCGCGGCGGGTTCCAGTACAACATGGAGAATTTCCCTTGGCAGATCGCGCGCCGCGACCGCATCACCGGGGAAGAAGACACCGTCATCACCGCTCCCGGCGGGGCGTTTCGTCCCGTGCTCTCTCCCGACGGCAAACTGCTCGTCTACGGCACCCGCCACGAAACCCAGACCGCACTGCGCCTGCGCAACCTGGAAACCGGAGAAGATCGCTGGCTCTACTACCCGGTCCAGCGCGACGACCAGGAATCACGTTTCACCCGCGATCTGCTTCCCGGCTATGCCTTCACTCCCGATGGGCGTGCACTGGTCCTTTCGTTCAATGGGAAGATCCAGCGGCTCGAGCTGGCCAGCGGCCGGGCCAGCGTGATTCCGTTCACCGCCCGTGTCCAGCAGCAGGTCGGTCCGCGGCTCTATTTCCCGCAGCGCGTCGAGGATGGTCCGGTGCGGGCGCGCATCGTGCAGTCGCCGGTGCAGTCCCCGGACGGCCGCCGGCTGGCTTTTTCAGCCCTGACTCATCTCTACGTGATGGATCTGCCCGGCGGCACGCCCCGGCGGGTCACCGCCGGCGATGCCCGCGAATTCCAACCTGCCTGGTCGCCCGACGGCCAGTGGCTCGCCTATGTCACCTGGACCGTCGAAGGAGGCCATATCTGGAAAGTGCGCGCGGATGGTTCTGCACCACCGGTGCAGCTGACGCGCACGGCAGCGTTCTACAGCGATCCGGCCTGGTCCCCGGACGGCCGCCGGATCGTTGCCCTGCGCGCATCGCGCTATGCACGAGTCGTCGCGCCGGTGGATTTCGGCAGCGTGCCCGGCGACGACCTCGTCTGGATCCCCGCCGAAGGCGGCGAAGCGCGTCTGATTGCGCCGGCGCGCGGCCGCGGCACACCGCATTTCCGGCGGGACGAGCCGGATCGAGTCTACGTGTATTCCGGTGGGGAAGGACTGGTTTCGCTGCGCTATGACGGTACCGACCGGCGCACACACATTCGCGTCGTGGGTCCGGGCATCTACACTGCCGAAGAACCTGTTCCGGCCAGCGACATTCGCATCAGCCCGGACGGCAAGTGGGTGCTGGCGCACGCCTCCAATCAGCTCTATCTGATTGCGCTGCCGCAGGTGGGCGAAGCGCCCCGGGTGAACATCAAATCCCCATCGCTGCCGCTGAAACAGATCACCGACGTCGGCGCGGACTACTTTGCCTGGGCAGATGGTGGCGAAACGCTCACCTGGGCTGTGGGCCCGGCATTTTTCCGACGGAAGCTCGAAACAATATCGTTCGAACCGGAAAAGAAAGACGAAACCGAGAAGCGGAACCCGTCAGAGACATCCGCCGCCGGCGGCGCGACGGCGCCGCAGGCCGAGGCCAAGTCGCCCTGGCAGCCGAAGCGCGATCCCGCCGTGGAAGAGTTTGCCATTGTTGTCGAGCGGCCGCGGCACACCCCGCGCGGCGCGATAGTGCTGCGCGGTGCGCGCGTTATCACCATGCGCGGCGACGAAGTGCTGGAAAATGCAGACGTCGTTGTGGTGGACAACCGCATTGCCGGCGTGGGCCGCCGCGGACAGGTGCCGATTCCCGCCGGCGCGCGCATCTTCGACGTGCGCGGCAAAACGATTGTCCCCGGCTTCATTGACACTCACGCGCACTGGTTCGAGATTCGCCGCGGCATCCTCGACCTGCAGAACTGGGCCTTCCTGGCCAACTTGGCCTACGGGGTCACTGCCGGACTCGACGTGCAGACGGCGACGAACGACATGTTTGCCTACCAGGATCTGGTGGACATCGGGGAAATTCTGGGCCCGCGTGCCTATTCGACCGGTCCGGGGATTTTTTCGAACAACGAGTTCGGCTCGCTGGAGGAAACCAGGAACGTCGTCGCCAAGTACAAGCAGTACTACCGCACCCGCCACCTGAAATCCTATCTGGTCGGCAACCGCAAGCAGCGGCAGTGGATGGTCCAGGCAGCGAAAGAGCTGGAAATGATGCCCACGACGGAAGGCGCGCTGGACCTCAAGCTGGACCTGACCCACGCCCTCGATGGCTTCAAGGGAAATGAACACAATTTCCCGATTGTGCCGCTCTACCGGGATGTGGTCGAGCTGGTCGCCCGCGTGGGCATGTTCTACACGCCCACGCTGCTGGTGACCTACGGCGGGCCGTGGGCAGAGAACTACTATTACACGACCAGCGATCCACTCAGCGACCCGAAGATGAACCGCTTCATGCCCCAGCACGTTCTGGCGGGCAAATCTCGGCGGCGCGACTGGTTCCGCTACGATGAATATGCCTTCCCGAAGATTGCGGCGGCCGCGGCCGCCATCGTGCGCGCCGGCGGGCGCGTGGGCGTGGGCGCGCACGGACAGTTGCAGGGCCTGGGCTACCACTGGGAGATGTGGGCGCTGGCTGCCGGCGGCATGACGCCCATGGAAGTGCTGCGGGCTGCGACTCTGCACGGTGCCGAGGCGTTAGCCCTGGCCGAAGACCTGGGCTCGATCGAGCCGGGCAAGCTCGCCGACCTGGTGATTCTGGACGCCAATCCGCTCGACGACATCCGCAACACGAACACAGTCCGCTGGGTGATGAAAAACGGTGAGCTGTTCGAAGGCGACACGCTGAATCAAATCTGGCCGCAGCAGAAGCCGCTCGCGCCGCTGTGGTGGTGGAACGACCGGCCGTAGGGGACGGGCGCTGCGGCTACTTTTCGTGGTCGCGCGCACCGCGGAGCTGCCCCCGGGCGGCCGCGCTCCAGGTGCACAGGGCCTGCACGTCGGTGGAACTGAGCCGTGCGTCCGGGTGCAGCAGCAGATAGGAGCGCAGCGGCATCTCGCCTTTTTCGGCGACCTCGCAGATCTCCTCCAGCAAATCCTCAGCGTCGTCTGGCCGCAGGCGTCCCCATTCGGAGAAGTTCAGGTGGCTGCGTCCGTGATTGACGTCATGAATCACCAGCCAGGAGACCGGCGCCACATAGCTGTACCACGGCCAGCGGGTCTCGTTCGTGTGGCAGTCGCGGCAGGAGCGGCTCACGATCTCCTGCACCGCAGCCGGCACCTCCATCTGGGCCTGGAAGGCCAGCCGGGGATCGGCTGCCGGGTTGGTTCGCGCCGGCCCGAAAAACTGGGCAACGATCAAAACTCCTGCAACGGTCAACAACGCGAAGCGCCACCGTTTTTTCATGGACAACTCCTGGATAGCCTCCGTTCTCTGCGTTCAAACCCTGCATTGCGCCGGGATTCTACTGACAAACCTGTTGGCCGTCAATGCGAAAACCTTTTCTCCAGTACTTTTGTACTGGCCGAAATGAAACTGCCGCACCATAGCCCCCCGCATGCTCCTGCGGCAGAGTAGGGTCGTGCTTGGAGTTCGGTGTCGCAAAGCCCGCTGCGGGCCTCGCTTCGAGAGCAGAATCCGGCCCGGGCTGCTGCCGCCGGAAGGAGCGAGCGACCCGCTGGCCGGTTTCAGAGCGGGCAGTTTGGGCTGAGCTTCGAGCGCGTTGCGTCCTGCGCCCGCAGGCGCAATTGAATCTGCACCTCCATCACCCCATGCCCAAGGCGGCCGGCGCCCCCACCGGCCGCTTCTTTATTTTTTGCTGCCCGGGAACCCTGTGCCGGTGTCTGCATCTGCACCGCCCGGTCGCGGAAAAATTCCTTGACAGTGCGGGAGTTAGAGCGATAAGAAAACACCATCTTTTAGAGAAATCGGATGGAGCGGAAGCGTCCGGAGGAGAAAACGAGCTCTCCCACCGGGACGCAACCAAACGGGGTGCGGGCGATTCGCTGGTGTTTCCAAAACACTGGGTTTGTTGCTGGGCCGGCGTTCGTACGCACGCGCAGTTCCCGATTACTCTCATCAGGAGGACAGGCATGAGATCGTGGATCAGGAACCTTGGACTCCTAGCGCTGCTGGTAGTTTTCTGTGCTCCTGTTTGGGCGCAGGAATCCTCGCTGTCCGGAACAGTCACCGACCCGGATGGCGCCGCGGTGCCGGGAGCGACTGTAACGATCCGAAACAAAGCCACCGGTGCCACGCGCACGGCCACTACGGGAAATGACGGCTCTTACATTTTCCCGCAGCTTCCGCCGGGCACATACCGGATCGAAGTGCGCAAGGAACAATTCAAAACCGCTGTCCATGACAACGTCGTGGTGCCGGTCGGTTTGCCCACAACCTTCAACATCCGACTGGAAATCGGTGCCGTCGCGGAAACCGTCGTGGTGCAGGCAGAAACGGCACGCGTGAATACCACCGACGCTTCCCTCGGAAACCCGTTCTCCGGCGAGCAAGTGTTGCAGTTGCCTTCTTTGAACCTGGACCCCAGCGGACTGCTCAGCCTGCAGGCTGGCGTGGCATTTGTGCCATGTTCGGAGAATCAAATTGGTTATTCATGTATTGCTGAATTTGATGGTCGTCCGGGCAGCGTCAACGGCAGCCGTAGCGACCAGACCAACATCACCCTGGACGGCGTGGACGTGAACGACCCGGTCAACGGTTTCGCCTTCAACAGCGTGCTCCGCGTGCCCCAGGCCTCCCTGGCTGAATTCCGCGTCGTCACCCAAAACTACAATGCCGACCAGGGCCGCAGTTCCGCTGCTCAGGTGCAACTGGTCACCCGGAGCGGATCGAATGAAATTCACGGCCAGGCCTATTACACTCACCGCAACGAAATCTTCAATGCGAACGACTTCTTTTTCAATCGCGATGGGGTGGAACGGCCGAAGTTCCGCCGGCACATCTACGGAGCGGCCGCAGGCGGTCCCATCTGGCCTGACCGGCTCTTCGTCTGGGGGAACTACGAACGGCTCGAGGAAGCCCTGACGACGCCGATCGTGCGAAGTGTCCCGTCGAATTCCTTCCGTGACGGTGTGCTGATCTATCAGTGTGCTGGCGGCGTAGCGGCCTGCCCGGGTGGTACAGTCAGCGGATTTTCCGGCACGCATACGGTGCCGCCGGGCTTCTACGGGTTGACCCCTTCCGAATTGGCGGCGATTGACCCGCTGGGCATCGGGCCAAATGCAGCGGCGATTACCCACTTCCGCCAGTATCCGGTTCCAAACACCGAAGGTTCATTTGACCGGCTGAATATCGTCGGCTTCAACTTCGCCTCTCCGATCAACAACGACATCAACACCTACCTGTTGCGCTTCGACTACAACCTGGACCGCGCGGGCAACCATGTCCTCTGGAGCCGCGGCATCCTGCAGGACGATGGCATCACCATTGCTGGCCCGCAGTTCCCCGGCCTGCCCCCGAATCAGCTCCGCATCAGCAACAATCGCGGGGTCATGGTCGGCTATCGTTCGAACTGGGGCGCGAATCTGGTCAATACATTCCGTTATGGGTTGACCCGGATTGGCGAGCAAACCGAGGGCAATCAGGAGCGCGAGTTCGTCACCTTCCGGTTTATCAGCAACCTGGAAGACTACGGCAGCGATACGTTCGGCCGGATTGTCCCGAATCATCAGTTCCGCGACGATGCGACCTATATCTGGGGCAACCACACGATCACGTTCGGCGGCGACATCCGACTGCTGCGCAACCAGAGATTTACCAACGCCAACTCCTTCCACGATTTCATCCTCAATCCCTCCTGGCTGCCCAACGTCGGTCGCAATGTGACTCCGGGTGCCGCTGAATGCGCGCAGCCCGGCTGTTCTGCCGTGCCGGCTGTGGCCGGAGCATTCCGTTCGGCGTATCGCGACTCGGTGATCAACCTGCTGGGCATCATTACCCAGGTCAACGGCAACTACAACTTCGACCGCACCGGTGCGCTGCTCCCCGATGGCGAAGCCGTGCGCCGGCGCTTCGCGGTGAACGAGTACGAGCTCTACGTTCAGGATCAGTGGCGCATGTCCCAGACGCTGACCCTGACCTATGGCTTGCGCTATGTGATTGCTTCGCCGCCGTGGGAGACCAATGGCAATCAGGTGATTCCCACACCGGACCTGAGCACCTGGTTTGAGACCCGCCGGCAGTTGATGCTGGCCGGATTGCCGACCAACCAGGCGCCGCAGATTCAGTTTTCGCTCGGCGGGCCGGCCAACAATGGTCCCGACTACTACGATTGGGACACCAACAACTGGTCCCCGCGCGTCGCGGTTGCCTGGAACCCGCGCTTCCGGGAGGGACTACTGGGTACTCTGTTTGGCGATGGCAAAACGGTCTTCCGCGCCGGCTACGCGCTCGTCTATGACCGCATCGGGCCGGCTTTGGCCTCCTCCTTTGATGAAGGGGGCTCGTTTGGCATGTCCACCACCTTGACGAGTGTCTTCGGTGGTTGTGACGAGGGTGCGGGCACCGCGCCGCTCGGTGTCTGCCCGCGCTTTGCCGGTGTGTTCAACACCGCTGCTGCTCGAGCCACTCTGCTGCCGTCACCTCCTCCGGGAGGCTTCCCGGCCACACCGCCCGGGGCCGATGCCTTCGGCGTTCTCGAGGAAGGCGCCTTCGCCATTACCTCGGCGCTCGACAGCGGCATCGTGACTCCCTATGCGCACACCTACAACGTCTCGATCGGGCGCGAGCTGCCGGGCAACATGAGCCTGGAATTTGCCTATGTGGGGCGTTCGGGACGCAACCTGCTCATGATCCGCGACCTGGCCATGCCGGCCGATGTCTGCGATCCGGCTTCGGGGAGCTGCTACTTTGAAGCGGCCAGCGAGTTGATCCGCCTGATGGAGCAGGGTCAGGACATCCTGACGCTGCGTCCGATTCCCTTCTGGGAGAATCTCTTCCCCAGCTTTGGCCCGAGCGGGATCAACGGTGGCTTCCTGGTTTGCGACATCTTTGGCGTGGACCCGGGATTTAACGGCGGGTTCAGCGCCACCCAGGTGGCCTACGACTTGATCAACTGCGTCCACCCGGACACCACCGTGTTCCCGTGGCTGGTGGATGGCGCCGCCTTGGGCTTTGGCTTTCCGGGCTACATGCGGGGCCCGGCGGGTGCGCCAGACCTGGATGGCGACGGTCTGCCCGATGCTCCGTTTGCCTTCTTTGACGACCAGTTCGCCACCCTGACGGCGTGGAGCTCGATTGCGCGTTCCGAATATCACGCCCTTCAGGTTATGCTGCGCAAGCGCTTGAGCCACGGCATCCAGTTCGACTTCAACTACACGCTGTCGAAGTCGCTCGACCACGCCTCCACGCCGGAGCGGGCCCCGATCGCCTTTGGGTTCTTTACCGGCGGCTACACCGGCTCGACCATCAATGCCTGGCAGCCGGACCTGGAGTACTCGTTCAGCGATTTCGATATGCGCCACCAGATCAACGCGAACTTTATCGTGGAGCTGCCCTTCGGCCGCGGTCGCTGGCTCGGAGCCGAAGTCCCCTCCTGGCTCAATCACATCATCGGCGGCTGGTCCCTGTCGGGCATCGTCCGCATCAACAGTGGCCTGCCAGCCAACGTGATCAACGACCGCGTCTGGCCAACAAACTGGAACCTGCAGGGGAACGCCACCTGCAAACCGCCTTCCGGCAGCGACCTCGGTGCGCTGCGCGGACCCTGCCCGGGCACCCAGAACGTGAAGAATGCGGTTCATTCGGTGTTCGGCGGACGTCCGACGCCGAATCTGTTCCGCGACCCGGATCAGGCCGCTTCCTTCTTCCGCTTCACCCTGCCGGGTCAGCGCGGCGAACGGAACATTCTGCGTGGCGACCACTACTTCAACCTCGATCTCGGCCTGGGGAAGACCTTCCAGATGCCTTACAAGGAAGGACACAGCTTCACCCTGCGCTGGGAGGTGTTCAACGTCACCAACTCGGTCTACTTCGACACCGTGTCTCTGTCGGCGGATATCGGCCGGCTGAGCACGTTCGGCGATTACTCGGCCATGCTCGGTGGCCCGCGCAGAATGCAGATCAGCGCGCGGTATATCTTCTAACCGCTCCTGCAGCTCGATTCCGCCCGTGGCCGCTCACGGGCGCGGCAGAGGCCCCCGGAACCGGGGGCCTCTGCTTTTCTGCACGCGGGGCCTGCGCAGCGTTTTTTCAACAGGCACGCGAAGGCAGCCCGGCTTCGCTCTTGACACTCCGAGCCACGGGTCGGCACAATCCGCCCGACTGCGACTCGTTCTGAGAGAGGCCGGGATCGCTATGCAGTACCTGCCAGGCTGGACGGTTCAGTGCGTCAATCCGGACTGTGCCGCCCGCGGCCACTGGCTGCGTGCCGATGAAGCCTTCCCGGAGTTCTGTTCCAACTGCGGTGCGCCCCTGCGCAACGTCCCACCGCCGCTGGCACCGCGTTTGCGGCTGCGGCCGCGTCCTCTGGTCGGCTATCGTCCCCCGGGCCGCCCCCGCCGTTGATCTTTCCGGACTTTCACATTCCGCCGGTCGTGGCGGAGTGGGGCAAGGGCTGCGTGTGGTTCGGTGTCCCACGGAGAAGTTCTGTTCGGTGCTGGTGGGGTCAGCGGATCCAGGCAGGTGGGACGCCGGCGCGGCGAGCTTCTTCTTCGATTTCCGCGATTTGTTGCCGAAGCTGGTTGCGCCGCTGTTCAAGGTCGGCCAGCAGTTGAGCCGTCATGCTGCCGCCGGCACCGGGACCAACGAGTTCGAATCCGCGCGCCGCCGCTTCTTCACGCAGCCGACGAAGTTCTGACTCCACGCGCGCCAGCTCCGCGCGCAGCGGCTCCAGACGCTTCCTCCAGGCTTCGCGCTGCTGTTCGGGAGTTGTCGGTGGCGGCGCTTTCGGGCCGAGCTCGGCTTCGAGCGCCCGCCGCCGCTCGTCCAGCTCCGCAATGCGCTGCTCGAGTGCAACCACCGCGGCAGCCTGTTCCTGTTCTTGCGCTTCGAGCTGCTGCAGGCGGGCGCGGCCGGCGTCATCGGTCTGATACTGCGGGTTGCTGAAGAATTGCTGCCGCTGCAATTGCAGCTCGCGTCGGGTCAGGTCCAGTCGGCGCTGGGCCTGAGCCAGTTCGGCTTTCGCGGATTCCAGCTCCGCTTCGACCCGTGCGCGTTCCGCCTCGCGCGCCGCTGAGGCTTCGGCAGGCGGCTGGCCCGTGCCCGCCCCGGCCGGCTCGGCTGCGCGCGGTGCGCCCACTACGTTCACCGCCGCCTGTGGGGCACTGGGCAGGTTGTCGTTTGTCCAGATGACCCGGGCCCGCGGCGCATCTTTTTTCTGCTCGCGCGCCCGCCGGGCCGCCTCCGCCACGGAAGGCTTTTGTTCTTTGGGCTGCTCCTGCCTCGCATACGCGGAGGTCGGCGCTGCGGCCAGCAAAGCCATCCCCAGCGCGAGCCATCTGCACACCTTCGGAAACTGTGCGCTGCTGAGGTTCATCGTCGCTTGCCCGCATTCGGCTCGGCGCACGGCTGCGCCGAGCCGAATGCTCCTTCCTTTCCATGGTAGGCGCCTTCCGGACCCCCTTGCAACCTCTTCGCCGCTCCGCTTGCCCACTCGGCAACTCCCCGAAGCAAAATGCTTCATTCATGGGAGAAAGCAAAATCGATGAGAAGAGCCGCCGTTGCGCTGCTGGCGTAAAATGGGAAGGCGTCGCTCCGGAACGTGCAGGGGCGCGTGGGATGTTCCCCATGAAGATTCCGCGCCCACGACGGCTGGCCCACTGCGCCGCTGCAGCTCTGCTCGGCGGTGCTCTGTTGTCGGCTCAGGAAACGCCTTTGCCGCCGGCGGACTCCGAGTCTTTTGAACAGTGGCTCGCCGCAGGAGAGGTGCAGCAGATTCCCTGGCAGGTTCGGATCGGTCCGACGACGCTTTCTCTGCGGCAGTGGTTGATGGTGCCGGTGGAAGTGCGCGTGCCGGCCCGCTATTTGCGCACCAACGAGGGCCAGCACGAGTTCACCCTGGTGGCTCGCGTGGCCGACGGAGACGGCCGGTGGCTCACCCCGGCCCGGGTGGAGACCCACCGCGCCAAAGGACGCTTTGCTCGGTCCAGTTATCTCCAGTTCCGACTTCCGCTGCAGGTGAAGCCCGGCCACTATCAGTTGCTCCTGGTTTTGCAGGATCACCAGACCGGGTTGCAAAGCATACGGCGAGAGCGGTTGCACGTCCCCGCACCGCGCCAGGACCCGCTCCCCGACGCCTTCCGCAATCTGCCGCGCGTCAGTTTCCTACGCTTTTCTCCCGTGGAAGGCGCCGGTGCCGAGCTCGCCGAGCCGGCGCGTCTCTGGCTGCCGGTGCCCGCGGAACGGCCGCTGCGGATCGAATTGCTGGTCAACTTTTCTCCCTCCGAACAGTTCTATCGCTCCGTTTCTGTACACCGGCAGAACCGCAGCACCATGCTCGCCGCCCTGGACGTGCTCACTCAGTTGCATGTGCCCAACGGCTCGCTTCATCTGACCGCGTTCGATCTCACGCATCGTCGCATCCTGTTCGAGCAGCAGATTCAGGACGACGTGGACTGGGAAGCGCTGTACGCTGCGCTGGAGGAAATCCATCCGTTGCGGATCAGCCGCGACGCACTCGAGCACCGCCAGCAGCTCGCTGCGTTCTTCCGCGAGCTCGTGCGCGAACGGATCCGCCGTGCCCGCGACGCCAGCGCATCTGCCGGGGAAACCGCAGCCGACGCAATCGCCGCCGAGCCCCCGCAAACGGTGTTCATCCTGGTCAGCAGCGGTGTTCTTTTCCCGGGCGGGAACAATCTCGATCCGCTCACGCAGCGCGAAGTCGTCGACTGTGCCTGCCGCGTCTTCTATTTTCAATTCCGCGTCCACCGGGACAACCTCTGGGACCACCTGGCCCGCCTGCTCGAGCCATTTCGACCGCAGCGCTTCTTTCTGCAGAGTTCGAATGATTTCCGCCGCGCGCTCGCCAGGATGCTCAGCGAGTTGCGAACACATCCATCTTCGTCGCGAAGATAGTTTTCCTTTCCGCTCCGCGCACGCGTACACTGTCCGGCTGCGATGGCTGCGTTGCAGTTTGGGATCGAAATTGCCGCCTCCGCCGACCGCGTGTGGGCCTTTTTCCTGCCGCAGCGGATGCCGTTGTGGTACGGCCCCGAAATGGACATCCACCTGGAAGTCAGCGGCGGCGCTGGCGAGTTCGCCGTGGGCCAGAAGGTGCGCATCTCGGGCCGGCTCGGCCGGCGCGAGGTTTCGCTGACGGCGGTCGTCACCGGTTATGAGCGGCTGCGTCGGCTCGAGTGGCGGTTCAGCGACCGCTACGGTGTGCGTGGACGGCAGCGGTGGATGCTGTATCCGGTCACCGCAGAAACGACCCGGTTGCACATGGAAGACGTTTACACACTGCCGGGACGGCTTGGCTGGATAGCTGACCTTCTCTTGGTGCGGTGGAGTGTCCGCAGCCGCGACCGCCGCTGGCTCAGCAATCTGCGCCGCCTGGCCGAACGCGTGCCCACCAGAGGCTCCGCCCGCTGAATCGGGCGCAAGGTACGCTCAACCCGTCACCCGCACCAGGCGGAACTCCTTCTGTCCGCGGCGCAGCACCAGAAATTGCCCGTGCAGCGCGTCGTTCCAGGACACAGTGTGGTTGGCGGAGCCGACCCGGCGATTGTTCAGGTAGATGCCGCCGCCTTCGATCAGCCGACGCGCTTCCGCCTTGGACGGAGCCAGGCCGCTCAGCACGACCAGCTCCACGATGCTCATCCCGTTGCCGGCGAGTCGGAATGCCTCCACACGCGTCGAGGGCACTTCCTGAAACACATCGAGCAATTCCTCCGGCGACAGCGCGCGGACCTCTTCGCCGAACAGGGCCCGCGAAGCGCGCTCGGCGCGCGCCAGAGCGTCCGGGCCGTGCACCAGGCGGGTCACCTCGCGCGCCAGACGGAGCTGAGCCTCCCGTTGCTCGGGCGCGGCGCGCAGCGCCTGCTCCAGCTCCTCGATTTCGTCTCGTTCGAGCCAGGTGAAAAATTTCAGGTAGGCAATGGCGTCGCGGTCGTCCGTGTTCAGCCAGAACTGGTAGAAGCGGTACGGTGAAGTGAGCTTCCCGTCGAGCCAGACGGTGCCGGCTTCCGTCTTGCCGAACTTGCGTCCGGCCGCGGTGGTCACCAGCGGAAACACCAGCCCGTGCGCCTGCACCCGCCGCAGCCGTTCGATCAAATCCATGCCCGCGGTGATGTTGCCCCACTGATCGCTCCCGCCCATCTGCAGCCGGCAGCCGTAGCGGTCGAACAGCACCAGATAGTCGTAGGCTTGCAGCAGCATGTAACTGAATTCAGTGAAGGAAATTCCTTCGGCCGATTCCAGCCGCCGGCGGACCGATTCTTTGTTCAGCATGTAGTTCACGGTAAAAAACTTCCCGATTTCGCGCAGAAACTCCATCACGGAGAGCGGTTCGAGCCAGTCCGCGTTGTTCAGCAACAGGGCCGCATTGTCGCGCGCGGAAAAATCCAGAAACGGTTCCAGTTGGCGGCGCAATCCGGCCAGGTTCGCTTCCAGTTGCTCGCGGCTGAGCAGCGGCCGCTCCTCGGATTTGCCGCTCGGGTCGCCAATCAGGCCGGTGCCGCCGCCGACGATGGCGATCGGTCGGTGGCCGTGCCGCTGGAACCGCGCCAGGGCCATCAGCGGCAGCAGCGAGCCCACATGCAGGCTGGGCGCGGAAGGGTCGAAGCCGATGTAGCCGGTCACGCGTTCGCGCTCGAGCAGGGTTTCGAGCCCTTCGCTCGCCTGATAGACCATCCCGCGCCAGTGAAATTCTTCGAGCAGCTTCATATTGACTCAGTTGTCCGGTTTCGTATCCCTCTGGTTTTCTCAGAGCCCGGGGCGCTTCGCAGACGCCGTCGGATTTTCAGAATGCAGTTCCGCTCAACATTGTGGGCGGCAGCAGTTCACTCCCGCACCGGCCAGCACGGGGCACCGAGCCGGGTGTGGGCGCCTCAGTCCTCCCGGGTCACAAAAACGCGGCGGCCTTCGATTCGGTAGCGTCCCTCCAGCACGATGCGCACCGCTTCGGCATAGATGCGGTGCTCTTCGCGCAGGATGCGCGCGGCCAGGGTTTCGGGCGTGTCGTCGTCGCGTACTTCGACCACGGCCTGGCAGATGATCGGTCCCGCATCGAGCTGTTCGTCCACGAAGTGAACGGTACAGCCGGAATACTTCACCCCGTACTCCAGAGCCTGCCGCTGCGCTTCCAGTCCCGGAAACGCAGGCAGCAGCGAAGGGTGAATGTTCAGAATCCGGTTCCGGTATTCCTGGACGAAATACGGCGAGAGCAGGCGCATGAAGCCTGCCAGACAAACCAGCTCCACACCCCGCTCGCGAAGCGCGGCCACCACCTCGCGGTCGTACGCTTCGCGCTCTTTGCCCTTCGACGGGATGACCAGCGCTTCGATGCCACGCGCCCGCGCCTTTTCGATCCCGGGTGCCCCTTCGCGGTTGCTGATGACCACCGCAATTTCCGCGTTGGGGATGCGGCCGCTCGCCACGGCATCCGCAAGGGCCTCGAAGTTCGATCCCCGCCCGCTCAGCAGAATTCCGATGCGCTTTGCCATGGCGGCGAGCAACTTAGCACATCGCTGCCCGTCGGTGTAGTCTCTCGCAGCGGCGGGAGCCCGCCCCGCGCGCGTTCGCCCGCTTTCCCCACCAGTGCGCGCCGGAAGCCCTCCAGGATGTGCGTCAGATATTCGCGTGCCGCGCTTTTCACCAGCGGAGCAACGAACCAGCGCAACACCGGCGGAATCTCCCGGCTCAACGCAATCGCCTCCAGCTGCACGTAGGTTCCGCCGTCTTTTTCCTCGTAACGCCAGTAGGTGTTCATGCGCCAGAGGAATCCACGGTCGTTGCCCACCGGTTTTTCTTTCTCCTCGGGGGTGTCCGGGTTTTCGACTTCGGCGATGCGCAGCGCCTCGCCCCGGCTGCTCGCCCGCACCGGACTGAGGCGGCGGAAGAAGGCTTCCTGGGTCGCGTGGACCACCACGGTGACGATTTTCTTCCGCCGCAGCCGCATCCAGACGCGGAAGCGGTCGCCTTCGCGCGCCAGCAGCTTCGATTCCTGCACGTCCGGGCCGAAGTATTGCTCGGCGTGCTCGAAATCCTGCGCCAGCGCCAGTGCTTGCTCCAGCCGCACGCCGGGCAGGAACACCACGCCCAGCCAGTGGTGCACCATCCCGTCCGGGATTTCGATTTCCTGGCCGCGGGCATCGCGCGTTTGCCGCTCTTCGATGAGCACCTGGCCGGCGCGAAGCGCTGCGTAGGCCTGACGGCGCTGCGCGGCCGGCAGAGTATCCGGCCAGAGAAAATTCTTCGCATCCGCCAGCTCGCGTTCGATCCGGGCTTCCGTGAGCCGCACGTAGGTGTTGTACGCCAGTACGGTTTCCCGCTTCAGCTCGACGGGCACTGCGGCGCCGGCCAGGGGCGCGGCGAGCACCAGCGTGACTGCCACGAGGGCGCGGAGGTTGCAAACACCTTCTCGTGCGATCATTCCTGGGCACCCCGGCCGGTTTCCATGAAACATTGGCACGACTACGGCAGGGCGGCGGTGACGAACAGACGCTCCGCCGGTACGATACGGATGCGGTTGCGCGGGATATCCAACCAGTAGTGAGCCCAGACCGCGTCGCGTTCGAGTAACGCCCGTTTGGTTTCCGGAACCAGATAGAGTTTCTGACCGTTTTCCTCGCGAACTTCGATCTGATATTCGACCGGCTCTTTGCCCCAGGCGGGCTGGTTCGCAGCGATGGCGTCCGCGATGCGGGGGGCCACTTCGTCGTCGGTCACGACGACGTACTTCAGGTTCGCTGCCTGCAGGTGCTTCTTGATGGCGGCGTTGACCTGCGCGCAGCTGACCGCGTCGATTCTGTCAAGATAGCTTTCCAGGTAGCCGGGATGCAGGCCGTAGAATTCATCTTCCAGCCGATAGCCGAGCAGTCGCTCTGTGGTTTCGGCCAGCGAAAGGTAGAGCACCCGCGCCTTGTTCTTCGCCAGTGCGCACTGCTCTTCGCTGAGGCCGGTGCGCACGAAATGTTCCAGCTCCCAGGTGAGCGCCTTCAGCAGGTGCACGGCGTAGTCGTGCTGCACCGGGCGAATCCAGATGCTGAAGTACTGATAGCGGCGCGGGTAGCCCGTGGGCGGGAACAGCGCAAACGGACGGTTTTCGAAATGCTCGATGTAGGAATAGTCGCCGTAATTGTATCCGCGCAGCGCGCGAATCTGGTCGTAGAGGTAGCTGAAGCTGTCGCGGTGAGTTCCGAACCAGACGTTCGCGACGTAGAGCGGCCAGTAGTCGGGATGGCTGCGATTGATCGAGAGCGGAAACCCCGCGTGCAGTCCGGTGGAGATGGCATTCGGCAGCGCCACGATGACCACCTCGCGTCCCTGCACGGCCGGCGGTGGCTCCACCGGGCGGCGTTCGAGCGGCGGCGCGGTGCTTGCCCCAGCACCGGCCAGCGCGTCCCGCAGCGAGGCCACGAGGGCCTCCTCACGGGTGCTTACGCCGAGCACCAGATGCTCCGGCCGGTAGTAGGTGGCATAGAACTGCAGGAGCGCTTCCCGGGAGATCGCTTCCGCGCCCCGCTCGGTGGCCACCGGATGCGCATAGCCCGTGCCCGCGTGGAGGACGTTGTCCAGCGTGACCAGTCCGACCAGCTCGATCTGCTCGAGCCGCAGGTTCGAACGCAGTGTGGTCAGCGTTTCCGCGCGCAGCCGGTCCAGCTCGCGGGCATCGAACAGCGGCTGCGTGAACATCGGTCGGAAGATCTGCGCGATGTATCGCGGCAGCACCTCGCGCGGCACCGTCATCGAAAATGTGGTCGTTTCTTTCCCCACCTGCACCGTCGGCGTCGCGCCCTGGCCCCACGGGCGGGTGATTTCCGCCAGGCGCTCCTTGGTGACCGGATTCTTTGGGTCACCGAAGCTGCCTTCGATGAGCATGCGTGCTGTCAGGTAAGCCAATCCTTCCAGGCCCGCCGAGTCGTGTGCCGAGCCGGCCCGCACCATGACCTTCACCACCACCAGCGGTGCTGGCGAATCAAGCGTGACCACACGCACCGACTGCGCGGGGGCCGGCGGGGTGCCGAGAGCGAGCGTCACGCTCAGCACAAAAAGCCATCGAACGACTGCGATTGGATGAATTTTGCACATGGGCGTCCTCGTTCCGTGCACCGGGCGCGGCTCACGGCCGGGCACTGGCGTCGTGGGCCAGCGTCAGCACGGCGCGGTGCTCCGGCACAAACTGTCGTCGGGCGAACTGGTCGATGTCCCGCGGGGTCAGCCGCTCGACCGACGCCAGCAGCTTCTCGAACACTTCGGGGTCGCGCTCGAAACGGTAGTACCAGGCAAACGTCTGCGCGATGTTGGCCGGCGACGACATCGCCGCCAGGAAGTCGTAGCGGTATTTCGACTTCAGTGTTTCCAGCAGGGCGCGAGCATCTTTCCGGCGCGAGAACTGTTTCAGCTCTTCCACACCGGCGAGGATATCGGCAACGACCTCGTCGAAGTACGCCTGTCCGCGCTCGGCATATTTCTCCTTGTAGAGCTGCGCACTCAGGATCAGAACGCGCGGGTCGAAGCTCTCGTAGCCCTGGGTGCCTTCCTCAAAGTCCAGCGCGCTGGCGGTCTGCTTTTCAAAGCGCAGCTTGCGGTACAGCGGTGCCGCCGGCGAGATGAGCAATTCCGGCAACAGTTGCCCCACCGCAGTTTCCACGCTGCCGGTTTTATACGCCGGCATCCGGTAGGCCACCCAGACCAGCGGTGCCACATCGGCATCCCAGGTGACGTGCTCGCGCTGCTCCCGCTGGGGAGGCGCACCGGTGGCGAGAATGGGCGGCACCGGCTTCGGCTGCCAGTCGCGGTAGTAGGGCTCGACTTTGGCGAACACTTCCTCGGCGCGCACGTCGCCCGCAATCACCAGCACGCAGTTGTTCGGCCGGTAGTAGGTCTCGTAGAAGGCCACTGCCGCCGCGTATTCGTTGGGCATGTCGAGCACGTCTTCGTAGTAGCCGAGGGTGGTGTGCCCGTAGGGATGGTGCGGGAAAAGCAGCGCCATCAGTCGCTCTTCCAGCTTCAGCGACGGAAACGAGGCGTTTCGCCGGTATTCGCCCAGCACCGCACCGGCTTCCGTACGAAAAATTTTCTCGGTGAAATCGAGCCGGCTGAACCGGTCGGCCTCCAGCGCGAGCAGGCCGGGCAGGTCTGCGCTGCGACCTTCCAGATTCGCGGTGAAGGTGAGCGGGTGGTAGAACGTCACATCAAACCAGGTCCAGGCGTTGTTGTGTGCCCCCAGCCGCGAAATGGCTTCCTCGTAGCCGTTCTCCTGTCCCTTCCAGCGGTGCCGGAACAGGATGTGTTCAAACAGATGGGCCAGACCGCTTTTGCCCGGTTCGGTTTCGTTCCGCGCCCCGGCCAACACCAGCGTGTTGAAGCTGAGCACGTTTTTGAATTCGGGTGTTTCGATGACGATGACGTCCAGGCCGTTGGCGAGCGTGCGCTTGTGAATCGGGTACGGAAAGACCTTTTGCGGCGCAGCGCTTTTTGCTTGGGCCAGCAGCGCTGGCGTACCCACGACGGCTAGCGCCACGCCCAGCACCAGGGCCACGAGCGCCGTCCGGGCGCTTCCCCGGCCGGCAGGCCCCGGCTTCTTCCGCGACGGGGCTGTGCCCCTGCCGACCGCTGGAGCTTTCCTGGTGCTGTATTTCCATCCGCGAATTCGCGCTACGGGTTGGCGCGGTGCCTTCATGCCGAATCCCCTCCCCACGAGGCGGTAGGCTGCAGAAACCCTGCGGATACTCAGCATAGCACTCACGACCCAGCGAAGCCAGTGCAGAGCAGACTTCCCGGAGAGAGGAGACGGCGTGGCGAGCAGGTGGCCTTGAGCCGCGGCCGCGATCCGGTCCCGGTTCGCCCGGTACAAGGATTTGGGTGGGAATAGCAGGACGGGCGAACCTTGGTGCGGGCGGGTAACCTGCTGATCCCGTTTTTCAGGATCGTCCCCGCAGCAAGGCCCCCACCCGCACCCCACAGGCTAGTTCTCAGCCGCACCCCGGGGAATGGGACGCAAGGCACGAAATCTTCGGTACCGGGGTTTTAGTACGGGGTGAAGCGCAGGGTCTGCTACTCGATCATGGCAACCTTGTTAGCGCCCGAAAGCGCCATCCAGATCCGTCCGGAGGCGTCGCGCACCATGTGTCGCACTTCGGACTTCGGAGAAGGCAGCGCGAAGCGGGTGAACTGTTCCGTCTCCGGGTCAAAGCGGACGAGCTGGTTCGCATTGAACTCGGTGTACCACAGCACTCCTTCGGCATCGGCAGCGATGGCGTAGGGTTGCGAGCTGCGTCCGGATGGACTCGGCCATTCCCGAAAACTGAACTTGACCAGATCGAGCTGGCCGATGCTGCCCCGCGCAAAGTCGGTGTAATAGATGGCTGCGGCCCGCGCCACCAGACGGCGCGGCCGCGCGCCTTCGAACGGGATCCGGTACTCGGTGAACTGGCCTGTGTTCGGATCCAGACGTCCCAGTTTGCCGCTGCCGAATTCGCAGAACCACAGCGCCTGATCCGGTCCGAGCACGATCCCGTAAGGACGCGCATCCGGTGTGGGCACCGGGTAGGCGCGCACGGCTCCACTGCGGGGGTCCAGCCGCAGAATCTGGTTCGCCCGCTGCACTGTGAACCAGAGCGCGCCGTCGGGACCAAACACCGGCGTGTGCGGGTCTCCGGCGTCCCGGGGCAGGCTGTATTCGGTAATCTGGCCGCTGGCGGGGTCGAGCCGGCCGATTTTTCCCGCTCCGTTGGCGGTGTACCAGATGTTGCCCGCACTGTCGCTGACCAGCCCGTGCGGTGCCGAATTCGGCGTGGGTGCGGTGAACAGTTTCCACTGGCCCGTGGCCGGGTCCAGCCGCGCGAGTTGATTGGCGCGCATCAGGGTCAGCCAGACGTTGCCTGCCGGGTCGGTGGCGGGGTCATGCGGCTGCGCATCGGCCACCGGAATTTCCCACTCGCGCACGGTTCCCGCCAGCCGCAGCGGCACAGGCTCGGTGGCCGGCACACCGGGCAGCAGCCGCAGCACCACCGAGGTTTCCCGGCCGGCGCGCACCAGCACGTTGTGGCGCCATTCCGACCACATCCCGCTGTGCTGTGCGCGCAGGTCGTAGAGACCGGCACGCAGCCCGCGTAACCGAAACCGGCCGGAACGGTCGGCGCGAACCGCACGAGGACTCGCCCCGTCCGATTGCTGCACAATCACGCGCGCACCGGCCACCGGCGCATCGCCCGGCCCGAGCACGACTCCGGCCAGGGTGCCGGTGCCCGGCTGCGCCGGAACGTGGAGCGCGAGCAGCAGGCCGGCGGTCGCTACAGCCAGTCCGGCGTGCTGCAGGGCGCCGGAAGGGGACTTCTGCGGGCGCATACCCGAATTCTACGGGCGGGCCGTTGCCACTTCCATCCCGCTGCGTCGCGCGATTGCCAGAGCCGCAACGGTTGTCGGCAGGGTCGGGTGATTGACGCGCCGTGCAGAACGGCCTAGGCTAGAGAGGCGCGGCCGCTGGGTCGCGGCTCGGGCCATGCTGCAGGAAAGCCGATTTGTGATGCGCCGGCGCGATTTCGTGCCCGCCTATCTGCGCACGTGGGAGTCCGGTGCGCTGAAGGAAAAAGTGGCTCGTGCGCTCGAGCTGCTTCGCGACTGCACACTGTGTCCCCGCGACTGCCATGTGAACCGGCTCGAAGACCGCTTCGCCGTCTGCAAGACCGGCCGCTACGCCGTCGTCGGCAGTGCCTTCGCGCACCATGGGGAAGAAGACTGCCTGCGCGGCTGGCGCGGCTCGGGAACGATTTTCTTTGCCTGGTGCAATCTGCGCTGTGTCTTCTGCCAGAACTACGACCTGAGCTGGGAAGGCGCCGGTCAGCCGGTGCGACCGGAGCAGTTGGCGGCCCTGATGCTCGAACTGCAGGCGCGCGGCTGCCACAACATCAATTTCGTCACCCCCGAACACGTCGTGCCGCAAATCCTGGAAGCGCTGCCGCTGGCCATCGAACGCGGCCTGCGCCTGCCGCTGGTCTACAACACCAGCGCCTACGACTCGCTCGACTCCATCGAGCTGATGGACGGGGTCGTGGATATCTACATGCCCGATTTCAAGTTCTGGGATGCAGAGATGGCACGCCGGTACCTGAAGGCGCCCGACTATCCCGAGGCCGCCCGCCGCGCCATTCGTGCCATGCACCGTCAGGTGGGCGATCTGATTGTGGACGAAAACGGGCTGGCCCTGCGCGGGTTGATTCTGCGTCACCTGGTCATGCCCGGCGACATCGCCGGCACGCGCGAAATCATGCAGTGGGTCGCGCGCGAGCTGGGGCCGGATACCTACGTCAACGTCATGCCGCAGTACTGGCCCGCGGGCCGGGTGGGCGGCACCGATTATGTGGAGATCAACCGGTTGATTACTGTGCACGAGTTTGAACAGGCGCTGGCCCAGGCCCGCGCCGCCGGCCTGCGCCGGCTCGATCTGCGCTCGGCCGGCCACATCGCCGGGGCCGAAGATCGTGGCGATAGCCGGCCCGCCGGGAATCGTCTATAATGAATCAGAACGAGGAGGTGGAAGCGCGTGCTCGTGATTCGGCTGTCCAGGTTCGGAAAAAAGAAGAAGCCGTTTTACCGCGTCGTGGTGACCGACAGGCGTCGCCCTCGCGACGGGCGATTTGTCGAGATTGTGGGCACCTATGACCCGCTCAAGCAGCCCGCGGAAGTTCGCCTCGACGCTGAGCGCGTCAAGTACTGGCTCGGGTGCGGGGCACAGCCCAGCGACACCGTCCGCAGCCTGCTGCGTGCACAAAAAATTGCCTAGGATCCCCGCCACCCCGGGATTCCTCCGGAACGGTTTCGGAACGATCGCGGCCACTGCCGCCGGTGACAACCAGTCCCTCGCCACCGGCCACATGCGGAGGGGCTGGAGGTGAGCCATGAAAGAACTGGTGGAAGAGATCGCGAAAGCACTGGTGGACCATCCGGATCAGGTTCAGGTGCGTTCGGTGGACGGCGAACAGGTCACCGTACTGGAACTGCGCGTCCACCCGGAGGACCTCGGCAAGGTGATCGGCCGCCAGGGCCGCACCGCCAAAGCCATCCGCACGATTCTGGGTGCCGCCGGCATGAAGCTGAAGAAACGCTTCACGCTGGAAATCCTCGAATAGTGTCCTCGCACGTTCGGTCCGGTGTCACTCTGGCTCGCGTGCTGGGCGCACGCGGGCGCCGCGGGGAAGTGGCTGCCGAAATCCTCACCGACTTCCCCGAGCGACTCACGCACCTGACCGAAGTCTGGCTGGCCGACCCGCACGACGAAGCACTGCCCCCACGCCGCGTCGCCGTGCGCCGCTGCTGGCTCCACCGCGGCCGCGCTATCTTTCATTTCGAGGGCTGCAACACCATCGCCGATGCCGAACGACTCCGTGGCCTCGAAGTGCGGGTGCCCATCGAACAGCGTGTCACCCTGCCCGCCGGAAGGTACTTCGTGAGCGACCTGATCGGCTGCGAAGTGTGGGAGGCACAAAAACAAGCAGGCGGGCCGGCAACATCCATCCTGGATGTCTCTTCTACTTCCCCGACCTCGTTTCTCGGTGTGGTGCGCGAAGTGCAATTCTTCGGCGAAGCCATTGCGGGCACGCCGCTGCTTGTGGTCGAGACTTCCCGTGGCGAGCTGCTGATTCCCTTCGCCGAGGAAATCTGCCGGAACATCGATGTCGCCGGTCGCCGCATCGAGGTCCACTTACCCGAAGGCCTCCGCGAATTGAACTCCTGACGGGATTGAAGATTCCTGTGCTGCAGGCTGCCGGGGGCGAGCTTCCGCCTGCGCGCCATCCCAGGACCCGGCCGCAGTGCGTTAGAATGAGCGCAGGATGCGGTTTGACATCCTTACCATCTTCCCGGAGTTTTTCCGCGGACCGCTCGAGTACGGCATTCTCCGGCGCGCCCGCCAGGCCGGGCTCGTGCAGGTCGAAGTCCACGACCTGCGGCGCTGGGCACGCGACCGCCACCGCACCGTAGACGACCGTCCCTTTGGCGGCGGGGAGGGCATGGTGCTGAAGCCGGAGCCGATCTTCGATGCGGTCGAAGAGTTGCTCGGCGGGGCGTCGCGGCCGGCGATCGATTCCCGCCACACGGCCGTCATTTTGCTGTCTGCGGCCGGCCGACTGTTTCGCCAGTCCGAGGCGCAACGACTGGCTGCCCTCGAACGTGTGGTGCTGATTTGCGGCCGCTATGAAGGCGTGGACGAGCGCGTAGCCGAGCACCTGGCCACCGACGAAATCTCCGTGGGCGATTTTGTGCTCTCGGGCGGAGAGCTGCCCGCGGCCATGATTGTGGACGCAGTTACTCGCCTGCTGCCGGGGGCACTGGGCAATGAAGCCTCGCGCCTGTTCGAGTCCTTCTCCGCACCCGCCAGCGCGCCTGCAACGTTGCCGGCGCAGGCGACTACTTCGCCGGCGGCCGGCGGCATTCTCGACTGTCCGCACTACACCCGCCCGCAGGAATTTCGCGGCTGGAGCGTGCCGGAAGTGCTCATCAGCGGCAACCACGAACAGATTCGTCGCTGGCGCCGCAAGATGGCGCTGTCGAAAACGCTTCGCAATCGGCCCGAACTGCTGGCCTCGGCCGCGCTCAGTGCAGAAGATCATGCGCTGCTCGAAGAACTGCAAGCCGAAGCGGCACGGACGCACCCGCAATCCTCTTGACGCCGGCGCCGGGCGTCGCTATGCTTCTTCCGCGATGAAAGTTCAGAACACATCGTTGCGTCAGCTCTCCGCTACGGGCGCGGCGATGTGTACCTGCCCGTGTTGTATGGCCATGCGCATGCCGCTTGTGCGCGAGCCGGGCAGGCCTGATGCGGAAGGCACCTAAGCTGTAATCCAGACGAGAATTGCCAAGGCCGCTCGGTTCGCGAGCGGCCTTTTTCTTTTTCCGGAGGACGTCATGCCGAGCCTGCCAAAACCGATTGCCATCTTCTACGAGCATCCCGACTGGTTCCGCCCGCTGTTTGCCGAGCTGGACCGTCGCGGCACGCCGTACCAGAAGCTCAACGCGGCGCAGCATCGCTACAGCATCGCCGCCCGCAACGGCAGCTACGCGTTGCTGTTCAACCGCATGAGTCCCTCGGCCTGGACGCGCGGCCACGGCCACGCCATTTTCTACACGCTGCACTTTCTGGCGCACCTGGAAGCCCAGGGAGTGCGCGTGGTGAACGGCGCACGTGCCTTCGCCGTGGAAATCTCCAAGGCGCGACAGCTCTCCCTGCTCGAGTCGCTCCGGCTGCCCTACCCGGCCGCGCGCGTCATCCACCATCCCGCGCAGGCCGCCGAAGCCGCACGCGGGCTGCGCTTCCCGGTGATCGTGAAGCCCAACATCGGCGGCAGCGGCGTCGGCATTGTTCGCTTCGACCACCCGGAGCAAATCGAGCGGGCGGCGGCCTCCGGCCAGCTCCAGCTCGGTCCCGACCACACCGCGCTGGTGCAGGAGTACATCCCGGCCCGCGACGGCTGCATCGTGCGCGTCGAGGTCCTGGGAGGAAAATTCCTCTACGCCATCCGCATCCATCTCTCCGGAGAAGGCTACAACCTCTGCCCCGCCGATATCTGCCAGACTGTCGACGGCCGCCCGCTCGAACGTGCGGCCTGTCCTGCCGATGCCCCGCGCACCGGCCTGCGAGTCGAAGCCTGCACCCCGCCTCCGGAGACGATCGCTGCGGTCGAGCGCATCCTGCACGCTGCCGGGATCGAAGTCGGCGGCGTGGAGTATCTGGTGGACGACCGCGATGGCCGCCGGCTGTTCTACGACATCAACGCCCTATCGAATTTCGTTGCCGACGCCGTTCGTGTGGTCGGCTTCGACCCGCACGCCCGGCTGGTGGATTACCTCGAACAGGAGGCGCGCTGATGCGATTCGGGTACTGGCTGCCGGTGTTTGGCGGATGGCTGCGCAACGTCGAAGACGAAGCGATGGAGGCCAGTTGGGCCTACGTCCGACGGCTGGCGCAGCGCAGTGAAGAGCTGGGCTTCGATCTCACCCTGATTGCCGAACTGAATCTGAATGACATCAAGGGCATCCATGCCCCTTCGCTTGAAGCCTGGACAACGGCGGCGGCACTGGCTGCCGTCACCACACGCCTGGAGCTGATGGTGGCCGTGCGGCCGACGTTTCATCCGCCCGCGCTGCTCGCCAAGCAGGCCGCGAATCTCGACCACATCAGCGGCGGACGCCTGTCGTTGAATGTCGTCTCGGCCTGGTGGGCGGAAGAAGCACGGCAATACGGTGCGCCCTTCGACCAGCACGACGACCGGTATGCCCGCACCTCGGAATGGCTGGACATTGTCACCGGCGTGTGGTCCCGGCCCGTATTCAGCTATTCCGGCCGCTACTACGCCGTGCAGAACACGGTGCTGGAGCCGAAGCCGCTGCCCCGGCCCGGTCGGCCCCGCCCGGTGCTCTACGCCGGTGGAGAGTCGGAAGCGGCCAAGCAGTTGATTGCGCAGAAATGCGACGCCTACCTGATGCACGGCGATCCCCCCGAGCGGCTCCGCGTGAAAATCGACGATATGCGTCGCCGACGCGAACGCTGGGGGCTCGCGCCGCTGCAGTTCGGCGTGGCCGGCTTCGTCATCCTGCGCTCCACCGAAGCGGAAGCCCGCCAAGAGCTCGACCGCATCACCGACGTGCGTCAGTCCGCCGCCGGCTATGCGAACTATCAGGAATGGCTGGCGAATACGAAACTCGAGCAACGCGTCTCGCTGGAAGACTACTCGGTCTCCAACCGCGGCCTGCGCACCGGACTGGTGGGCACTGCTGAGCAGGTGGCCGCACGCATCGCTGAGCTGGAGGCGGCTGGCGTGGATCTGCTCCTGCTGCAGTTCAGCCCGCAATTCGAGGAGATGGAACGCTTCGCCGAGCAGGTGCTGCAGCCCGTGCGCCGTGCCTCAGCCGCTGCGGCCCGCTGAGCACGGGCTAGGCAAAAGGCTGCGTTTTCGCTATAATTCGGGTTTGTTTCGGTAGCGCTGGCCTGCCCAGAGGCCCCGCCATTCCGGCCGGGGAACGCCGCGGCCGGAAGCCGCCTGAACAGCCGAAGCAGAAGGGTACGCAGCCATGAACCGCTTGGTCGAAAAAGTGCAGCAGGAACAGTTGCGCAAAGACCTGCCGGAAATTCGTCCCGGCGATACCGTGCGCGTGCACGTGCGCTTGAAGGAAGGTGAAGGCGAAAAGGAACGCATCCAGCCGTTCGAAGGTGTGGTGATTCGCCGCAGCGGACGCCTGGCTTCGGAAACCTTCACCGTGCGGCGCGTCAGCTTTGGCGTCGGGATCGAACGCATTTTTCCCCTGCACTCACCGGTGATTGCTGGCATCGAAATTCTCCAGCGCGGCCACGTACGCCGGGCCAAGCTCCACTACCTGCGCCAGCGCAAGGGCAAGGCCGCGCGGCTGAAGCGCGCCGGCCGCGTCGAAGCCCCTGGCACGCCGCCCGAGCCCGAAGCGCTCGCCCCAGCAGCACCAGCCGGCGAAGCCAACTCCTAGCTTTCCTGTTTCCTGTTCCGCCCGGTCCTCCGCCGGGTGTATTCCCCGGACTCCGTGCCGTTCGGCTACGCGCCGGCTTCTGCTGCTTTGCGCCTGTGCTAGAATCCGCGGCGGTGAGTCCCGTTCATTCCCCGCAGGATGAAGGGCTGCCAGACCGCTGCGGGCGCCGGCGGCTGTGCAGTGCGCGCTATGAACGCGAAGCGCGCCGGCAGGGGTGGCTGCGCATTGCCGGTGTGGACGAAGCCGGCCGCGGTGCGCTGTTCGGTCCCGTGGTGGCCGCCGCGGTCATTCTGGATCCGCGCCGCCGCATTGTGGGTCTGGACGATTCCAAACGCCTGCCCGTTGCCCGCCGGGAAGTGCTGGCCGTTCGCATCAAGCAGCGCGCGCTGGCGTGGGCGGTGGCGGTGGTCGAAGCCGACCGCATCGACGCCTGGAACATCTACCAGGCCAGCCGCCAGGCCATGGCCGAAGCGGTCCGCAGCCTGGCCGTGCCGCCGGATTATCTGTTGGTGGACGCGGTGACGCTCGAGCTGCCCATCGAGCAGCGGTCGCTGATTCACGGCGATGCCCGGTCGGTGTCCATCGCTGCGGCTTCGATTCTGGCCAAAGTCACCCGCGACGCTCTGATGGTCGAATGGGACGCGCGCTACCCACAGTACGGTCTGGCGCGCAACAAAGGATACGCCACCCCCGATCACCTGGCTGCACTGCAACGCTACGGCCCCACGCCACTGCATCGCTTCTCGTTTGCTCCGGTGCGCTCGGCACAGTGCTGGTCGGCGTCTGCTTGCCAGCCGCCGCTGCCGCTTCCTGTTCAGGAAAACGAGCCGGGCTGATGCAGGCTGGTCCTGCAGAGCAGCTTTTCCCCTGCGGGGCAGGGACCTGTCTGCTGCGTGTGCGGAGAAATCCGGTGTGCTCGCCGGTGCGATGGGGGGCAGGCGGAAGTCTGCGCCCGAGCGGCGTCACTGAGTTCCCTTCACGCAACGGTGCCGCGGCGGTTCGTTGACCCTGTTTTCCGGCGTGTGCTAGCGTGGGCATGATTCGGTTTGCGCCGCGCGGAACGCGGTGGATGGAGGGGTGCGTTCTCGCCTGCGGCAGGCAGAGCGGTGCTCGCCGAGCGAACGCCGCGGGCCGGGGGAGCAGCACGGAATGCCGTTCAACAAAGCCAAGCTGCTCGATGCCGCGCAGAGGTTCCTGAATCAGGGCAAGGTGGCTCAGGCCATCGGTCAGTACCAGGAGATTCTGCGCTATGAACCGCACGATCAGGTCACCCTGATGACCCTGGGCGACCTCTATGTGCGCATCGGCGATACCGCGCATGCCGTGGAAGTCTTTCAGCAACTCGGCGAACTGTTCCACCGGGAAGGCTTCACGAGCAAGGCCATCGCCATCTACAAAAAAATCGCCAAACTCACACCGAACGATCCAAAGCCGCTCGAGCGGTTGGGGGAGCTCTACACTCTGCAGGGCGTGCTGAGCGAAGCGCGGCCGCTGTTTCTGCAGTTGGCCGAAATGCATGTTCGTTCCGGGCGCGCAGACGCCGCCGCGGCCGTGCTGCGTCGGCTGGCCGAGCTGGAGCCGGACAACGTCCGCGTGCAGATGCGCCTGGTCGGCCTCTACCACAGTCTCGGACAGAAATCGGAAGCCGTGGCCACCTGCCTGCGCGTGGCCGAACGCTTGCTGCAGCAGCACGAGCACGACGAAGCGGAGAACCTGGTGCGGCGCGCTCTGGAACTGGAGCCGAACCACCGCCCCGCGCTCGTGCTCCGCGCCCGGATTGCCGCCGCCGCCGGACGCACAGAGCAGGCCGTCGCGCAGCTCGAAGCGTTGCCGGCCCCCGGCCCCGAGCTGTTGGGAGAGCTCGTCGCCCTGCACCTGAAGCTGGGCAACACGGCCCGGGCAGCCGAGTGCGCTCGCCGGGCATTTGCCGAGCAGCGCGAGCAATTCCCGCTGGTTTTTGAAGTGGCGGAAGCGCTGCTGGAAGGCGGCGCCGCCGAAGCCGCCTGGGAGCTGCTGGAGGAAATCCGCGACGCGATGGGTGTGGCGGGCGAATACGAAAAGCTGGCACGGGCGCTCGACGCCGTCGCCGAACGCCTCCCCGGACGGGTCGAGCCGCTCGACCGGCTGGTGGAGATCTACCGGCGCACCGGCGATACGTTTCGCCTGCCCGACGCCCTGTTCCGGCTCGGGGAAGCCCTGGCGGCGGTGGGTGAACGTGAGCGCGCACGGATGGTCTTCCAGGAGCTGCTGGAGCGCACCGGCGACGATGAGCGCGTCCGGCAGCGGCTGAACCAGCTCGGCAGGCAACTCGGGCTGGCGCCAGTGGACGAAACAGCGCCGGCAGAACCGCCCGGGCCCGAGCCACCGGCTCCCCCTGTTCTCCCCGTGCCCGAAGAATGGATGGATGCCGATACCCAGCGCTTCGTCAACCAGGCGCTGGTGGACGCCGATCTGTTCGCCAGCTACGGACAGGTCCCCAAGGCCGTCGAGTTGCTCGAAGCGGTGCTCGCGCGCGTTCCCAACCACACCGGCGCGCTGGAAAAGCTGCTGGATCTTTCCCTCGGTACCGGCAACGACCGCCGCACCGCAGAGCTGGCGCATCAGTTGGAGCTCCTCTATCGGGAACGCGCTGACGAGGCCCGTGCCGAGCGTTTCGCTGACCTGCGCCGTCGCTTCCAGCGCGCCGCCGGCATCACCGCCGAAGAGCTGACCGTAGCCGAAGAACCTGTGACTGTTCCTCCGCCGGCCCCGGAGCCGTCTCCACCTGCGGTCGAAGCAGCCGTGTACGAGTTGGACCTCTCCGAAGAGTGGTCCACGCTGGCCGAGGCGGCTGCCGACTCCGCGCTGGTTGTGGAGGACGAGGTCGTCCCGGCAGCTCCCGTGGAGACCGTCGAGCCACACGCCGCGGAGCCTTCTCCACTGGAGCCCGTCACCGAAGCATTCCCTGTAGAAGTCGGCGAGCCAGACGAATCGCCCGCGGTGCAGGCACCGGCGGTCGCGATGGTGCCTGCACCGGCTGAAGAGGACGGGGTGGAATACGCGCTGGAGCCTTCCACGCTCCCGCCGCCGATGACCCCGGCAACGTTTTTGGCGGAACTGGCCGCCGAACTGGGTGAACCGGAGCCGGAAGCACCCCCCGCGGTCGAAGCCCGCGCACCGGCCGCTTCCCTCGAACCCGGGCCGGCCGCCCCCGCTGCGGCCACTCCAAAGGAACCGAGCCAGCAGCTCGCCGAAGTGTTCGAAGAATTCCGCGCCGAACTCGGTGGCCTGGGGGAAGAAGAGGAAGACCTCGAAACCCACTACAATCTGGGCATCGCCTACCGCGAGATGGGTCTGCTCGAAGAAGCCATCGGCGAGTTCCAGCGTGTGGCCAAGGCCGTGCAGTCGGGCCGGCCTTTCCGCTACGCCATGCAGTGCTGCATTCTGCTCGCGCTCTGCTTCATGGAGAAAAATCAACCCAGAGCGGCCGCCCTGTGGTATGAACGTGCGTTGCACACCGCGGGGCTCGACCAGGAAACAGAAATTGCCCTGCGCTACGACCTCGGCGTGGCGCTGGAGCAGGCCGGCGATGCCCGCGGGGCGCTGGACTGCTTCCTGCAGGTCTACGCGATGAACATCGACTACCGCGACGTCGCCGAACGCATTGCTGCACTCGAAAAACGGCGCTGAAGCATCCATGGGCCGCCTGTTCCGCATCCTGCTGATTCTGCTCTGTTACGTGCTGGGTGTGGTGCTGGTCTTCGTACCCTGGTCGGGCCGGTTCTGGGAACGCAATCCTCTGCTCGAACGCTACCCCGCACTGCGGCCCTACGTGCTGAATCCCTATCTCCGCGGTGCGGTCAGCGGGCTCGGCGTGCTGGACGTGCTGATCGCTATCTCGGCACTGCGCCGCCGCCTGGACGCGCCCTCCGGAGAAAACTCCGCGCCGGCCGCGAGCTGAGCAGCCCCGCGGCTGCCGTCATCGAATTGGGAGCTCGGTGTGCCGATCCTCTGCTATGTGACCGACCGGCGTGCGCTGGCGCCGCAGCGAGACACCGCGGCGCAACTCGCCGCGCTCGCCGAGCGCATCGGCAGCACCATCGCTGCCGGCGTAGACTGGATTCAATTGCGCGAGAAAGACCTGACCGCGCGGCAGCTCGCACAGCTTGCAGCCGAAGCGATGCGCGCAGCGCAGCGCACGTCGGCGAAGATTCTGGTCAACGACCGGCTCGACGTGGCCCTGGCCGCCGGCGCTGCCGGTGTGCATCTGGGGGGCCAGTCCGTTCCCGTCGCCGCCGTGGCCGAAAAGCGCAGCCGCCTGCCGGAGGGTTTTCTGGTGGGTGCGTCGTGCCATGCGCTGGCGGAAGCGGAAGCCGCTGCCTGCGCGGGCGCCGACTACATAATTTTTGGACCGGTGTTTGCCACACCCTCCAAAGCCGCCTATGGCCCACCGCAGGGCCTGGAGAAACTCGCCGAAGTCTGTGCGCGCGTGCGCGTGCCGGTTCTTGCCATCGGCGGCATCACGGCCGAAAATGCTGCCGCGTGCCTGCGTGCCGGCGCAGCCGGCATCGCTGCGATCCGCTTGTTTCAGCAAAGCGAGAACCTGCAGGAACTCCTCCGCCGTCTGCGCAGCATTTCATCCACCGGCTGAGGACTGCGCCACACGACCGCCACCGAACTTTACAGGCCGAGCAGTTTTTTCAGTTTCGGCTGGTCGAAGCCGACCACGACCTCGCCGTCGATCACCGTAACCGGCGTGGTCGCGTAGCCGAGCTTTTCGAGCTCGTCGAGCGCCGCCGGGTCCTTCGCCACGTTGCGCTCCTCGAATGCGATCTGCTGCTGGGAAAGAAACTCTTTCACCCGGCTGCAGAAGATTCAACCGGGCTGGCTGTAGACGACTATTTTTTTCTCCGGCATTTTTCCTCCGCTTCAATACACCAGGTAGATATCGGCTCGCTGGTGGTGGCGGAGCATTTCCACCAGCGACAGCGGTTTGGCCATCGGTTCGAGCTGGCCAACATCACGAACGCCGTTCCACAGGCCGGTCAGTTGAGCGAATGGGCCATGGCTCATCCTCTCGTGGTTTGTGCTCGGCTGGACCGAGATGATCTGCACAGAGCAGGGAACACGAAGCGCAGCACGGCTCAGCCGCGCGACGAAGCCTCACGGAGCTGCTCCACTGCCCGGGCAATCCGGCCCAGGCAGCAGCGGCCCGAGGGATTTTTCACCTCGCAGGCGCATCTCCCGGCCTTCACCTCGGAGCGTATGCGTTCGGCCGCGCTGCTGCGTCCTGTTCGCGCAAGCTCGTCCGCAATCTCGCGGCGGGCGATGCCGAAACAATAACAGACCGGCACGTCCTCACCAGGCTCCTTTGGCTCGACGCGCACCAGCAGGTCGGCGCGGCGGAAAATCGGGGCAGAAGGGTCTGCCGCAAAATAGACGATATCGCACTCTGGTGCTTCGCAGAAGTAGTACTGCGTCGAGGGCATGCGGAACGGCAGATGCCGCACCAACGCCTTTACGGTCCGCAGGCCGACCCGCTTCGCTCGTGCGCCGTTTTCCGGACAGGGCAGGGAGGTGGGTGCCGGCACGCCGGCACCCGCAGGGTTCGGGCAACAAGTCTTGGACATCAGCTTTCTCCTCGCCGCCGTTCCGCGGCTGGGTGCGGAGCCTTCGGAAGCAGGACGAGGTTTCAGTCCCGTTTCGGGGCTGGCTTGGCCAGCTCGGCTTTGAAGCCTCCGCTGCCCTCGTTGAACGCGGAGACGATTTTCTCCGGCGAGGTTTTCTTCGCGTCGTATTCCACCGTGACTGCACCCGTTTTGTGGTTCACGGTAGCGGCCTTGACGCCTTCCAGCTTCAGCAGGCGTGCCTTGACGGCCTCGGCACAGCCTTCGCAGGTCATCCCGCTTACCTTCAGCGCACATTGTGTGATTTGCAGCTTCGTGGATGTCGGCTCGGACGCTTGCTGCGCCGCCCAGCCGAACGAGGTGACCAGCGCCACGACCATCGCAGCGAAAACCAGTTTTCTCTTCATGACTTCTCCTCCTGTTGAAGTTTTCTTGATTTCTCCTCCTGTGGAAGACTCTTCGATGGCGATCGCTCCGCGCAATGCAGTGAGTCCTGCGGACGAGCCCGGAGCGCAGGGAACTGGTTGCGCAGCTCGGCCGGAGCAGCAGCCTTCGCCGTCCGCGGCAGCGCGCGTCGTCTCACACACCTGACCCTCGCAGGTGGCCGGTTCCGGTTTCCGGTAAGCAAAGTAGAAACCCACGCCCAGAAACACGGCCGTCAGGGCCAGGAACAACGGCCGATACGGAGCGAAGCTCTGCGCCGCGGCCACCGCGCCAAGCCCCAGCCCGGCCAGCACCACCGGTCCGAGGCAACAGACCGAAGCCAGCACCGCTGCGGCAATCGCCCCGACAATCCCCAGTTTTTCTTTCATGCGCCGTCCTCCCGAAAGCGAAACCTTCACTGCATCTTCATCACCTGCGCAAGAGCGCTCTTGAGATGGTCGAGCGCCTTGCGGCCGCGGCCGCGGCGCACGGCATCGGCCACGCAGGTCTCGATGTGATTTTCGAGCAGGCGCGCCTGCACCTGCGTGAGTGCCGAACGAATGGCGGCGAGCTGCAGCAGCAGGTCCTCGCAGGTAGCCTGTTCGGTGAGCATGCGCCGCACGCCGCGCACGTGCCCTTCGATGCGGCTCAGGCGATCCTGCAACTCCTTTTCGACCTCCGGGTCGAGATAGACGTGCGGCAAACAGATCGTTGCGGCCCTGGCCATATCCCCTCCACCCCCATAGGATATGGGGGACAGGCTTGGGGTTGCAAGCAAAATTTACTTCGAAGGTTTTCGTCTGCACCCTTGGGGATCAGCGGGCGACTTCGGAACGCTGCACCTCGAATCGAGGACGAGAGTCGCATTCCCAGAGTCATGCCGCGAAAGACCGGATGGTGTGCGCAACGAGGGCTAGTCGCAGAGGCTGCCGGAAGGGACACTGAAGCGGTCATCGCATCGATCGCCGTCGTGTTGGGGGTGTGGCTCGAACGTTTCCCGAAAATCCTGCCTTCGCTGGTTAAGGAACGACTGGTGCTGAATCTTTTTTCCCGGTCATGTATCGCATAGTTGAGGCGGGAAAAGTGTCTGGAGTACCCGCAAGGCGCATTCGGGGGTAGCCGTTGACCGCGAACCGGAGACAGAACTTTCGGCCCGAAGAGGACGAAGACGCTCCGCTGGTAGAACGCACGCTGGGGGGAGACCAGCAGGCCTACGAGCAACTCGTGCGCAAACACGAACAGCGCGTCTTCCGCACCGCGATTGCGATTCTGGGCGAGCTGGCCGATGCCGAAGAAGCCATGCAGGAAGCGTTTCTGAAAGCGTACCAAAACCTGCCCACCTTCCGGCGGGATGCGCGGTTCACCACCTGGCTGACGCGCATCGCGGTGAACGAATCGCTGCAAATTCTCCGTCGCCGCCGCGATGCAGCTTCGCTGGACGACCTGGAAGCTCCCCTGCAGGACCTCCGGCCCAGCCGCGTCGAGGAGTGGTACGCCAATCCCGAGCGGCGCTATGCGACGGCAGAGCTGAAGCGAATTGTCGAAGAGGCCATTCGCGCGCTGCCGCCAGCCTACCGCGTGGTCTTTCTGCTGCGGGACGTCGAAGAGTTGAGCACCGAAGAAACCGCCGAGGCCCTGGGGCTTTCCATTCCGGCGACGAAGTCGCGCGTGCTGCGTGCCCGGCTGATGGTTCGCGAAGCGCTGGCCGCACACTTCGAAAAACCGCCTACCCTGCGTTCGCGTCTGCGTCGTGCCACCAGCATGGTGCGCAACATGATGGCTATGGCATTCGAGCGGCCCGCGGGGCGGCTGGGCGGGAGGTAGGCCGTGCTGACCTGTCAGGAAGTGTTGGACAACTTGTCTTGTTACCTGGACGGCGAAGGCTCTGAAGAACTGCGGCGCGAGCTGGAACGTCATATCGCGCGCTGCGCACGATGCTTTGTCGTGGTGGACACCACCAAGCAAACGCTGCGCATTGTTGCCGATTGCGAGCCGTTCGAAGTGCCGCTGGCGACCAGCGCGCTACTCTACGACCGGCTCGCCCACTTTTTTGCAGGTTTGCTGTGAGAGCGCGGTGCGGCGGGCTCGCCTCGTCGCATCCGTTCCGGGATCCCCCGTAGTGCTGTACCAACATGCGTACTAAGGAGGCTCGAACCATGAAACTGACACGGTTATTTCCCATTCTCGTCCTGGCCCTGGCCATCGGCGCCGGCGTCAGCGTGGCCCAGAAAGACGTCACGCTGGAAGGCACGCTGGTGGACAGCAAGTGCTACCTGAGCGTGGGCGAGGCCGACAACGACCATGGCACGATGAAGAACTGTGGAACCATGTGTCTGAAGGGCGGCTCCCCCGCCGGGCTGCTGACCAGGGACAAGAAGTTCCACGCCATCATCGCGCCGTCCACGGCCCTGGCCGACTTCGTCGGTCAGACGATTCGCGTGCAGGGCTCCGAACACAACGGCTCCATCATGGCCAAGAAGGTAGAGGTTCGGAAAAACGGCCGGTGGGAAGAAGTCAAACTCGGCGCCATGATGTAAGCGCTGCCGGAATTCCGGCACGTGCATCGGTCTGGGGCCCGCAGGGATAGCTCGGTGAGGGGTGGTGCGGGGGCTGCCCCCGGCCCGGGTGGCATCTGGCGGGCCCCTCCATTTCTCCCCGAAGCCCTGCGGCAGTGCAGGAGAGCCATGCGCAGCAATCCTCCGCACGACGGTTCCTGCGCCACGGCACCGTGCGCCAGCAGTTGCGGAACATTGCGCTGGTCGCGCTGTTCGAACTGTGAGTTTCGCCGGTGCGTCCGGCACGCTTCTACCCGCACAGCCGCTGAAGGCAGCGGTGCAATGCGGGTTCAGCGAAGCAGCACCGGGCCGCAGGCTTCTGCCCGCACCGACACACGGAAAGCCTCGCGCCCCGTGCCATCGTCCGGCCCGCGTCAGGCTCCGAGCCAGCGGCCGATAGGACGCCACGGCTCCACGTGGTCGCAGATGACTTTCACGGTCGCGGTGATCGGAATGGCCAGAATCAGTCCCAGGCCGCCCCACAGCCAGCCCCAGAACAACAGCGCCACCGTGGCCGCCAACGCGTTCAGGTGGACTTTGTGTCCTACCAGCGCCGGCACCAGCACGTTGATGGCGATCAGGTGGAAGAAGCTGAGCACGCCGATCATGGTGAAAAACATCCACCAGCTCTTCAGTTGCGCCAGCCCGATGATCAATGGAGGGATCCACGCGAGCACCACGCCCAGATACGGCACCAGATTCAGGAACCCCGAGGCAATGCCGGTCAGCACCGGATAGTCCAGCCCCAGCAGCCAGAAAAACAGTGAAGTCACCAGGCCCAGGATCACCGCCACCAACACGTTGCCGACCACGAAGCTGCGCAGCATCGCGTTGATGTCGTCCAGCGCGTGCTTGACCCGCGTTCGCTCGCTCGCCGGGAACAACTGCAGCGTGGCGTGCCAGAGCCGGTGCTTGTAGACCAGCATGAAGAACACCAGAAACGGCAGGAAGCTCACTGCCAGCAGGAACACGTAGAGCGAGCCGAGCCCGCGGAGCAGCAGGGAACCCGGCCGGTCTTCGAGCTGCACGATCGGACGACTGCTCGGGCGTTGCGGGGCCAGCTCGGAGACACGCCGCTCGAAGGCTTCGATCCGCTCGCGTACCCCAGCGACGGCATCGCGCAGCACGCCCTGGTATTTCGGCCAGTCTTCGGCGAAATGGGTCAGCCGGTCCCAGAAGACCCAACCCAGTCCACCAATCAGCGCCAGCATGATCAGCACCGCCAGCAACGATCCCAGGATCCGGTGCACGTGCAGTCGTTCCAGTCCCTCCACCAGCGGGTCCAGGAAGTAGGCCAGCAGCACCGACAACAGCAGCGTGATCACCACGCTGGATGCCCAGTAGCAGAAGCCGACCACGATGCCGGCGGCAATGATGCGCACACTGGCGCGTCCGGCAGGATGACTGGTCAGTGGCGTGCGGTTCATCACCGGGGAACCGGATACTTCGCCGCTACCTTACCACATCCGCGGCACCGTGCAGTAGCCGGGGCACGGCGACGGCTTGCTCTGGCGTGCGCCCTTGCGTTACTGTAGCCGCACCATGCTACTGGCGGCATTTCCCTGGGACGCTTTGGCTCGTCTGGACCTGCGTGCCGCGCTCGACATCCTGATCATTGCCATCCTGCTCTATTACATTTTGAATCTTCTGGGCAGCACCCGTGCGCTGCAGACCACAATCGCCCTGGCCCTGCTCGCGTTGATCTTCTACGGTGCGCGCTGGGCACGGCTGGAGATGCTGGAATGGCTGCTGGCGAACCTGATGCCTTACGTCGTGATCGCACTGATCGTGCTGTTCCAGCCGGAGATTCGGCGTGCCCTGGCCCACCTGGGTCGCGCGGCGCCCTGGCGACGGTTTTCCTCGCAGCAGACCGCCGAAGCGCACGACGATGTGGTCATGGCCGTCAGCTATCTCTCCCAGCAGCGCATCGGGGCGCTGCTGGTGCTCGAACGGGACGTCAGCCTGAAGACCTATATCGAAAGTGGCGTTCCGCTCGACGCGGTGGTCAGCTACGATTTGCTGATCACCATCTTCCGTCCCGAATCGCCGCTGCATGATGGCGCAGCGATTCTCCGCGGGAACCGGATTGCCGCCGCGGCCTGTTTTCTCCCGCTTTCGCTCAATCCGATGATTTCCAATCAGCTCGGCACACGGCATCGTGCGGCGATCGGGGTCACCGAAGAATCCGATGCGGTGGCCGTGGTCGTCTCCGAGCAGACCGGAGCGATCGGGCTGGCCTTTGGCGGTGCGATGGAACTGAATCTCGCACCCGAACAGTTGCGCCAGCGGCTCGCCGATTTCTTTGCCCGCTTCCGTTCGCAGCTTCCGCTGCCCGCGGTGCCGCTGCGCACCGAGGCGGCCGGCTGGTTTCCTCCCCGTGAACAGAAGGACTGAGCGATGCGCTGGCTCGGGCGACTGCTGCTCCACAACTGGCACCTGAAGCTGCTCTCGTTGTTGATTTCGTTTCTGCTCTGGGCCGCCTACACGGCGGAGCCGATGGCCGAGGTCGGCTATCTGGTGCCGCTGGAGTTCCGCAATTTGCCCCCGGGTCTCGAGCTCGCCGAAGACGTGCCCACCCAGATTCATGTGCGCGTCCGGGGACGGCCGGCGATCCTCCATCGGCTCACGCCGGCCGAGCTATCCATCGCGATTGACTTGAGCGGCGCGGCCCCGGGTGAGCTGCTCGTGCACCTGGCCGCCGATCACCTCGAGCTGCCGCCCGGAGTCGAACTGACACGCATCTCGCCGGCAGAGGTTCGGGTCCGACTCGTTCGCCGCTCGACCACCAGCGCGCGCTGAGCCCCGCTGCCTCCGCAGCGACCGAACGACCGTGTGATAGAATCGGGACGCAGTTCTTCCGTACCACCATGCCCAAACAGCTTTTCGGGACCGACGGTGTCCGGGGAACGCCTGGCCACTATCCACTCGACGACGCCACGCTCTATTGGATGGGTCGTTCCGTGGGGGAATATCTGCGCGCCGCCGAGCCGGCGCCCACGGTGCTGCTCGGCGTGGATACGCGCGAATCCGGTCCGCACATTGCCGGGTGGATTGCCTGCGGGTTGGCGGCTGCCGGGGCCCAGCCCGTCTATGCCGGCGTGCTGACCACGCCCGGCGTCGCCTACCTGGTGCGCGCGCTGAACTTTTCTGCCGGCGTGGTGGTTTCCGCTTCGCACAATCCCTACACGGACAACGGCGTCAAGCTGATCGCGCGGACGGGAATGAAGTTTCCCGATGCCATCGAAGAAGCCCTCGAGCAGCACATCCTGGCGCGACAGCAGCAGCCGCCGCCGGCGGGGCCGGAAGCGCGGCTGGAGCCGCAGCCGGGCCTCGGGAATAGGTATCTGGAATTTCTGGCCGGGCGCGTGCCGGCAGAAGCGAAGCTCGCGGGGATGAAAATCGTGCTCGACTGCGCCAACGGTGCGGCCAGTGCGCTCGGCCCGGAGCTGTTTCGCAGGCTGGGCGCCGAGGTCGTGGCCATCGGCGATGCTCCCGATGGACGCAACATCAATGACGGCTGCGGCTCGCTGCACCCGGAACGGCTGCGCGAAACAGTGGTTGCGACCGGCGCGGCGATGGGCGCCGCGTTCGATGGCGACGCCGACCGCGCCATCTTCGTCAGCGCCAGCGGTCAGATTGTCAACGGAGACGGCACGCTGCTCGCCGCCGCCCGCGAGATGAAAGCGGCGGGGACGCTGCGCGGCGGCGTCGTGGTCGGCACCACAATGGCGAATCTGGGGCTGGAACTGGCGCTCGCCGCAGAAGGCCTCCGGCTGGAACGCGTGCCGGTGGGTGACCGCTACGTACTCGAGGGGATGCAGCGGCTTGGTGCCAATCTGGGCGGGGAACAGTCCGGCCATATCATTTTTCTCGACGACCACACGACCGGCGACGGCCTGCTCACCGCGGTGAAGATGGCGGCGCTGGTGGTCTGCCGCGGCCCGCTCGACCAGCTCGTCACCGGTCTGAACATTTTCCCGCAGACCATCTTGAATGTGCCGGTGCGCGCAAAGCCCCCGCTCGAAACGCTGCCGACAGTGGCGCGCGCGCTCGCCGAAGCCGAACGCGCTCTGGGGCGCCGCGGCCGCGTCGTGCTGCGCTACTCGGGCACCGAGCCGCTGGCGCGTGTGATGGTGGAAGCGGAACGCGAAGCCGACGTCGAGCGCTTCTCCCGGGCGATTGCCGAAGCCGTCCGGGAAGCCATCGGCGCCTGACCCGCCGCTGCAATTTGGGCTTGTCATTTCCTCCCGAAATGCGTACCGTGGGCACCCCATCAGGAGGCGACCGAATGCGTTGTGTTTCTGCAGTACTCGGCTTGTTCGTGCTGGCCGGGGCCGGTTGGGCACAGGCGCCACCGGCACAGCCGTTGCCCGCGGTCCCGCGCTACGAAGATTCCGTCGAGGGATTGGAAAAGTTCATGCGCACGGTGCTCGAGGCCGCACAAAAAGGCGACGAGCGGCTCGTCTATGCGCATACCCGCTCGTTGTTGCTGCCGAATCCGCGGGAAGCGTTCGCCGAGCTGTTCGGGGACGCGTTGCAGGAAGGCTACGCAGAACGCTATGCAGAACGCCGCGCCGCGCTCTATCTGGTACTGGCCCGCGACCTGACCGGCATCGCCAAGGCCGGCTTTGCGCACATCCGCGTCGGCCGCTACGAAGAGGGCTGCAGCCCGCTCGCCGACGAGGACCAGGTGCCCGTGCTGCTCGCGCGGCGCCGGCCGGTGGTGCTCTACGACGTGCGTGTCCTCCGAAAAAAGGAAGACAAATCCGCCGCCGGGCTGCGCTATTTCCTCTACCAGGATGGGGGCTTTCGCTACCTGGGCAACATCACGCTCGAGCAGGGCGCGCCCGTGTTCGGCTCCTTTGAAGAGGCCGCAGCCGGCAGCACGCCGGGCAAACGTCTCCGCGCCGGAGGCGAGCACGCGGTGAAGTTTCGCAGCAAAAATCCTCCGCCCACGTATCCGCAGCAGGCCCGCGACGCCAACCTGCAGGGGCGCGTCCGCCTGCTGATCCTGTTTGGCACCGATGGCGCGGTCAAGGCAGTGCGCTTGCTGAGCGGTCATTGCTGGCTGTTTCCTGCGGCACTGGATGCGGTCCGGCAGTGGAACATCGAGCCGGTTCAGGTCAACGGCGAAGCGGTCGAAGTGGTTGTGCCGCTCGAAGTCACCTTCGCGCTGAGCAGTTCTTGACGACCCGTGGCAGGTTTGTGGCTCGGCGCACACGGCCGTGGAGCCCGCGACATCAGCCACAGGGATTCCTCCCAAACTCCATAGACAGGCCCTTTGTACTTATGAAAATAAGTAGAAAACAACTGCCCCGCCGCTATGAAAAATTTTCCAGTCTTTTGTAACTGGCTGTAGCCACGCAGGATGCCGTGGGGAGCGGGATCGGGGAATAATGGAACGTCGTTTGCTTTCCTTTCCTCTGGCCGTCTCCGATTCCCGGGGTGACCCTCTCATAGAGGGAGTGGGGTTGGAGAGAAGAAGAGGCTCGTAGAAGAGCCTCTTCTTTTTTATTCTGCGGGCGGCGGCAGCGTTGTTCACTCGGCAGGCCAGTGTGGAGCACCGCACTCTTCACAGGCGAGCTGCAGCTGGCTGAGCCACTCGAAAAGGACATCGGCTTCAGGCAGCGCGCTGGCGTCGCGGGCAACCCAATGGGCCGCCAGTTCTCCGTAGCGGTCGGCCACGAACGCACCCACGCGCGCAAGGCCCGCGGTGCCGAAGGCATCCTCGCCGAGAAACGCGCGCTGTGACCTGCCGGTGATGTCCGCGGCTATCACGACCTCCTCGGGGGATCCGAGGGTCAGTGAGGCAGGAGCCGGCGCCGGCAGGATGACCAGCGCGACGGCCTCCAGGCGGCGCAGTTCGTCGGCGCGCGCGGCAAGCTCCGCAGGCAGGCGGGTCGTCGCAGCCGCCGCGCCGCCGGGCGCAACCTCGTCGTTGCGCAGGAACAGAATCGCCAGGCTCTTCTTTTGCTTGAAGTCCCAGGCGCGAACCAGCCTGCCGTCGGCCGTGCGCGCCGTCACCGGCGGGATCAACTGTCGGCGTTGCAGCGGGCTTTCCATCCGTCCTTTCGATACCTGCCCGTGCGCGACGGTCGCACCGGCCGGGCGACGAAGAAAACCGCCGGCTGGCAGGCCGCAGCCGGCGGGCGCTGTGCGGAGCCGGGTGCGATTAACTGCAGCCCGAAGTCGAGCCGCAGTTTTCGCATTTGTAGCAGGAGCCGTTGCGCGTCATCAGCATCCCGCACTCCGAGCACGACGGCGCATCGTCGATCGCGGCCAGCGGACGCGACTGGGCCGGGGCACGCCCGGCCGTGGTCGCCGGCGGTGCGGTCTCAGCGGGCGGCAGCAGAGATTCCCCGTTGGCGGCACCGTTCAGCACCAGGTAGTCCGGGGAGATGAACTTGCCCCCCAGCCAGCGCGCGATGTAGTCGAGGATGGACTTCGCGTAAGGAATTTCCGGATTGCCGGTGAATCCGGAAGGCTCAAACCGCGTGTGGATGAATTTGTCCACCAGCGCTTTCAGCGGCACCCCGTACTGCAGCGCAATGGAGACCGAAAGGGCAAACCCGTCCATGATGCCCGACAGCGTCGAGCCTTCCTTGGCCATTTTGATGAAGATCTCGCCCGGCGAGCCGTCTTCGTACATGCCCACGGTCAGGTAGCCTTCGTGTCCGCCGATGGAGAACTTGTGCGTGATCGAGCGCCGCTCGTTGGGCAGCTTGCGCCGCGTGGCGCCGGTGAAGAGTTCCTGCTGTCCCGGGGCTGGCTTCGCTTCCTTCTTCTTTTTCTCTGTGTCCGCGGCGGACAGCGGCTGAGCCTTCTTCGAGCCGTCGCGGTAGATGGCCACGGCTTTCAACCCGAGCTTCCAGGAAGTGATGTAGGCATTCATGATGTCCTCGATCGTGGAATGCTCGGGCATGTTGATCGTCTTGCTGATGGCGCCGGAAAGGAACGGCTGCGCCGCGGCCATCATTTTCAGATGGCCCTGCCAGGAAATGGCCCGGGAGCCTTTGGCCGGTTTGAACGAGCAGTCGAACACCGGCAGATGCTCTTCTTTCAGGCCCGGGGCGCCTTCGATGGTGCCGTTCTGATCGATGTAGTCTACGATCGCCGAGACCTGTTCCGGCGAATAACCCAGCCGCATCAGCGCCCGCGGCACCGTGTTGTTGACAATTTTGATCACCCCGCCGCCGACCAGTTTCTTGTACTTCACCAGGGCCAGGTCCGGTTCGATGCCGGTCGTATCGCAGTCCATCATGAATCCGATGGTGCCGGTGGGTGCGAGCACGGTGACCTGCGAGTTGCGGTAGCCGTGCCGCTCGCCGAGCTCGAGCGCGCGGTCCCAGGCGTCCCGCGCGGCCGCCAGCAGCGGTGCAGGCACGTTTTCCGGGTGGATCGCGCGCAGCGCTTCGCGGTGCATGCGGATCACCTCCAGCATCGGCTCGCGGTTCACCGCAAAGCCGGGGAACGGCCCCATCCGCTCGGCCATGCGGGCCGACTGCGCATAGGCTTCGCCGGTCATCAGCGCCGTGATCGCGGCGCACACATCCCGGCCCTCATCGGAATCGTACGGCAGCGCCATGGACATCAGCAGCGCGCCCAGGTTCGCGTAGCCCAGTCCCAGGGGACGGAAATTGTGCGAGTTTTCCGCGATCTTCGGGGTGGGGTAGCTGGCGTTGTCCACCAGAATTTCCTGCGCAGTAATCGTGAGGGCCACCGCGTGCCGGAAGCCCTCGACGTCGAACTGCCCGTTCGCCCCCAGGAATTTCAGCAGATTCAGCGAGGCCAGGTTGCAGGCGGTGTCGTCGAGGAACATGTACTCGCTGCACGGATTCGAGGCGTAGATGCGGTCGGTGTTCTTGCAGGTGTGCCAGCGGTTGATGGTCGTGTCGAACTGCATGCCCGGGTCGCCGCAGTGCCAGGTGGACTCGGCGATTTTCCAGAGCAGGTCGCGGGCGCGGTACTTTTTGGCCGGCTGCCCGTCGGTGACGTTGCGCGTCCACCAATCCCGGTCTTCCTCGACGGCCTGCATGAACTCGTCCGGGACGCGCACCGAATGGTTCGCATTCTGGTAGAAGATCGAGCTGTAGGCCTCGCCGTCCAGCGAAGGGTCATAGCCGGCCTCGATCAGCGTGTGCGCCTTGCGCTCCTCCTTCATCTTGCATTCGATGAACTCCACGATGTCCGGATGATCCACGTTCAGAATCACCATTTTGGCGGCGCGGCGGGTTTTTCCGCCGGACTTGATCACGCCGGCAAAGGCGTCGAACCCCTTCATGAAGCTGAGTGGCCCGGAGGCGATGCCGCCGCCCGAGAGCGGTTCGTGGCTGGCGCGCAGCCGCGAAAAGTTCGTGCCGGTTCCTGAACCCCACTTGAACAGCAGAGCTTCGGTCTTGGCCAGCTCCATGATGCTGGCCATATCGTCCTGGACGGACTGAATGAAGCAGGCCGAGCACTGCGGCTTCGGCTGCACGCCGACGTTGAACCACACCGGGCTGTTGAAAGCCATTTTCTGTTCCACGAGCAGGTGCGTGAGCTCGTCCCGGAAGGCCTCGCGGTCAGCTGTCGTAGCGAAGTAGCCGCCGCGCTCGCCCCAGTCGACGATGGTGTTCACCACGCGAGCGATCAACTGGCGCACCGAAGATTCCCGCTCCGGCGTGCCCAGCCGGCCGTGGAAGTATTTCGACGCCACGATGTTCGTGGCCGTCATGGACCACGACTTCGGTACCTCCACGTTTTCCTGGCGGAAGATGACCTGGCCCTTCTCGTTGGTGATCTGGGCAGTGCGCAGTTCCCATTCGATGCGGTCGAAGGGATGCGTTTTTCCGTCGGTGAATCGGCGTGGAATTTCCAGGCCGGTTTTGGTGGTCTGTTGGGCCATGCGTGTTGCCGTACCTGCTGTGGATTCGTTCGCTCCGCTCAGGGCCGTCTTCGGTTCCGCCATGTTCGCCTCCGCGCCGGCGCGGCGCCCGCTGATCCTCGGGACGCTGGCCGCCAAGTTGCTGCCCGGGGTGACCGGGTGGTGGGCAGAGGCGGTAGTTCTATTGTACCGCCGCTGCACCGCATCGCTCCATCCGGGGTGCAGTGTGTTGTGCCGGTCAGAGCCGCGCCCGTCTTGCCAGCCGGTGTGCGGCCCGGGGGGTCCCTCAGGGCTTCCCGGAAGCCGAAAAGAGAGAGGCTCCGCCTGCCGCCTTCCGCGCGTGCCCGCTGCGGGCCGAGCAGAGGCACAGGGCCCATTCTCTTAGTTTGGAGGCAGCCGGGAAGGTGTCGCAGGGCCCGAAAGCAAGCTGACCGGCGGCTGCGAATCCCCCGAACCTGGGGCGCAGTATACGGCTGGGGGAGAACTTGTCAAGGCCAAAAGCGCAAAATTTTGTATTCGATTTGTTCAATGTATCTATTCCTAGTGGCCCTCTTGCGAGGCGTGTGACGCGCGGTCTCATGCCTCGCGCCGGGGTGTGCTTCTTCCGTGTGTTGACCCTGCGGTGCCGGGCCGCTACGCTGTGCTCATGCGCAGCTCGCAGCGAGCCGCCCTCACCTTCGCCGCGCTGTTGTTGCTCTGCGCCGGGATTCTTTTCGACGGTGCCGTTTTTGTCGCGCAGAAAGCGGCTCCGGCCAGCGAAACGGACGCACGATTTGCGCCCGCAGAAAAGCTGCGCATGCCTGGCCTGCCGAATCTGGGCCGGGTGCATGAAAATCTCTACCGCGGCGGACAGCCCGATGCGGCGGCCGGCGGCTATCGCAGCTTGCGGGAGCTGGGCATCGAAATCGTGGTGAACTTCCGCAACGATGCCGACGACGTGGAACCGGAACGTGCCTGGCTCGAAGCGCTCGGCATCCGCTTGGTTCACATCCCCTGGAGCGGTTTTCAGAAACCGGACAACCGCCAGGTGGCCGAGTTCCTGCAACTGTTGCAGCAGCACCGCAACCGGAAAATCTTCGTGCACTGCCAGCGGGGCGCGGAACGCACCGGCGTGATGCTGGCCGCGTATCGCATCGCGGTGCAGGGATGGACTGCGGAACAGGCGCTGGCGGAAATGGAAGCGTTCAAGTTTCGCGGCTTCTGGTTTCGCCACCTGAAACACTACGTCAAGAACTTCCCGCGGCACTGGGCGAGCGACCCTGCCTTCCGGGTCTTGCAAACCGTCGCTGCCGGCTCCCATCCCTGAGCGCGCCGGCGCGAACCCGCTTCACGATGTGCTTTGCACGGGCTGATCACTCGTAGCGGAGGGCTTCGACCGGATCGAGCCGGGCCGCTTTCATCGCCGGCCAGACGCCGAAGATCAATCCCACGCTGGCGGAAACGCCCAGACCGACGAGCACGGCCCAGAGCGGGACCGTGACGGCCAGCGTCGTCGCCGCGCGCACCGCCCCGATGATGGCCGCGGCCAGCGCGATGCCGACGGCTCCGCCCAGGCTGGTCAGGGTCATCGCTTCGAGCAGGAACTGCCAGACGATGTCTCGCCGTCGCGCGCCGATGGCCTTGCGGACTCCGATCTCGCGTGTCCGCTCGGTCACGGAGACGAGCATGATGTTCATCACGCCCACGCCGCCCACCAGCAGGCCGACGGCGCTCAGCACCACCACGGTGATGGCGATGCCGCCCACAATGTTGCGGAACTGCTCGATCGCCTGAGCTGCCGTGGTGATGGCGAAGTTGTCCGGTTCGTTGTAGCCCACGTTCCGGCGGCGCCGCAGCACTTCGCGCACCTGATCCACCGCCTGCTCGATCTGGCCCGGGTAGGCCAGGATGCGGAAGCCCACTTCTTCAGCGGCGGGATAGAGTTTTTTCAGCGTCTCGAAGGGGATCACCACGCGCCGGTCTTCGTCGCTTTCGCCGAAGCCGCCTTTCGGTTTCTGAAACACGCCGATGACCAGAAACCCGAAGCCGTTCACCAGCACCTCGCGCCCCAGTGCGTCGCCGGCAGGGAACAGTGCCTGGGCCACGTTTTCGCCGAGCACCACCACGTTGCGCCGGTGCAGGTTCTCCGAAGGGGTGAAGAAGCGCCCTTCCTTCATCGTGGCGTTGCCGTAGACTTCGACGAACTCCGGCGTCGTGCCGCGGAATTCCACCGGCTGCACGGTTTGGTCGCGGTAGCGCACCTGGTGCAGGCCGAAGACGAAAATATTCGTGGCCACCGTTTTCACCGCCGGACAGGCGGCGCGGATGAACTCGGCATCTTCCGGTGCCAGCGGTTTGCGCATCCGTTCCTCGCGCGACAGCCGGCCCACCCGCGGCCCCTGCGCGAAGCGGCTGATGTAGGCCGTGTCGGTGCCGAAGCCGGTCATCTCTTCCACCACGGCCTGGTCAATGCCCGCCACCAGCCCCACCACCAGAATCAGCACCGCCACTCCCATGACCACGCCGAGCACGGTCAGAAAGCTGCGCAGCTTGTGGTTGCGGATGGTGTCCAGGGCCAGAGCCAGGTTCTCGCGGATGTCTTGTCGCAGTTGCATCGGACCAGCCAGGAGCGTCGTTCGGGCCTCAGGTCTCCGCGCGCATGGCTTCCACCGGCTCCAGGCGCGCGGCGCGCAGCGCCGGGTAGATGCCGAAGAACAGCCCCACGGAGGTGGACAGCAGCAGCGCGATCACCACCGCGCCGGGCGGCGTGTACATCGGAAAGCCGACCGCCATCTGCACCAGCGCGCCGAATCCGAAGGCGAGCGCCAGCCCGATCAGCCCGCCGGTGGCGGCCAGCACGGCCGATTCGACCAGGAACTGCATCACGATGTGCCGTCGGCGCGCCCCGAGTGCCTTGCGGATGCCGATTTCGCGCGTGCGCTCGGTCACACTGGCCAGCATGATGTTCATGATCACGATTCCGCCGACGACCATGAACACCGAGGTCAGCCCGAGCGCGGTGGCAAAGATGGTGCCCGTCAGCCGCTTCCACAGGCTGGTGATCGAGCTCGGCGCAATGATGCCGAAGTTGTCTGGCTCGCGGTAGGGCACATGGCGCCGTGCCCGCAGCAGCAGCCGCGCTTCGTCTTCGGCGGCCGGCATCAGCTCCGGCGAAGCGGCCTGCACGAGCAGAAACAGCGACGCGCCCGGCCGCGACCAGCCCTTGCGAAACGTCCCCAGCGGAATCAGAACCAGATTGTCGGCAGACTGGCCGAGCAGCGTGCCCATGCGCTTCAGCGTGCCCACAATTTCGCAGAACTGGGCGCCCAGCCGGATGGTTTTGCCGATGGCGTCCAATCGGGGAAAGAAGCGGTCGGTGATGTCGGCGCCGACCACGCAGACCGGTGCCCGCCGCAGGTCGTCCGACTCGGTGAAGAAGCGGCCGTGGGCCAGCGCCCAGCCACGCACCTCGAGAAAGTTCGGTGTGACCCCGACCAGCGCGACCTCTTCCAGCACCTCGCTGCCGTAGCGCACCTCGACCTGGGTATCGTCGCCGGCGGCGACGCTTTCAGCCAGTTCCATGTTTTCGCGCAGCCAGTGAAAATCTTCCAGGGTGATGGGCGGCCGCCGCTGCGCCTTCAGGAATTCTTCCAGACTGGTGATGATGCCCATCTGGTTCACGACGAACACGTTGGCCCCGAAGTTGGCAATTTGCTCGCCCACGTAGCGATTCAGCCCTTCGACCGCGCTCATCACCACCACCAGGGCCGCCACCGCCAGAATCACCCCGAGCAGCGTCAGGAAACTGCGCAGCTTGTGGCTGCGCAGTGTCTCCAGAGCGAGTCGCAGGGTCTCGCGAAACGTCACCGTCTTGGCCAGCAGGTCGGCTCGCATGGCGTTTGTGCTCGGCCTTCCTTTATCTATACGCTCGGCGCCGCGACAAAGTTTACCGCAGGCCCCGGCACTCGACACCGGCCCGGGATTGCGATAAAAAGGCTGCATCCCGGCGGAATCTCCGTCGGAGCAGATCACGCCGAGCCGGCTGCGGGCCCCGCCCGTACCGGCAGGGAAAGGGACGCCGATGAAACGATTACTCAGCCGTGGCGGTTGTGCGGTGCTGCTGCTCGGGCTGTGCGGGGTGCCCGCGCGAGCGCAGGATCCGGCCAACGTCTCCGGAGTGCGCGCCGAAATCCTCTACTGGATTCAAGACGCGGAAACTAAACTCGTCCAACTTGCCGAAGCCATCCCCCAGGAGAAATACACCTGGCGGCCCGGGGAGGGCGTCCGTTCGGTCAGCGAGGTTTTCCTGCACGTGGCCGGCGGCAATTACTCGATTCCCCGGACCCTGGGAGTGCAGCCTCCAGAGGGTTTCGCTCCGCAGGGGTTCGACCGCTCTACGACTGACAAAGCAAAAATCATCGAGCACCTGAAGGACAGCTTCGCGCACGTGAAGCGGGCCGTTGCCGGTGTAGCCGACGCCGACCTCGACAAGGCCGTGCGCTTGTTCGGACGCGACTCCACTTACCGCAACGTGCTGCTCCTGCTGGCCACGCACGCCCATGAACATCTCGGGCAGATGATCGCCTACGCGCGCGTCAACGGCGTGGTGCCGCCGTGGACGGCCGCCCGCCAGGCGCAGTCATCCCCGCGGCCGTAGCGCCGTGTCCCGGACTGCCGCCGGCGGAGCTGGCTTGCTTACCGACTCGAGCTGCCCGGCTGCTGCTGCCGCTGTTGCTGCTGCCGGCGTTGCTCCATGGCCTGCTGGTCCACCAGGTGGAAGTCGAACTGCACCGTCACCATGTCTTCGATGGGGTTCATCGCGGAATTGTAGCTGACCCCGAACTCTTTGCGGTTGAGCTGGAACTGCCCGCGGAAGCGCCCGCTGGTGTCGCGCAGGAACACGATTTGCGCGGGCACCTCGATCGTGCGCGTGTTGCCGCGGATGGTCAGCTCGCCGGTGATGACCACGTTTTTCTCGTCCACGCGGCGGATGGCGGTGCTGGTGAAGGTGATCTGCGGGTGATTCGCCGCGTCGAAGAAGTCGGCGCTGCGCAGGTGGTTGTCGCGACGCTCGTTGCGCGTGTTGATGCTGGCCGCTTCGATCACCAGCCGGATGGATGAGTTTTCCAGGTTCTCCCGGTCAATCTGAATCTCTCCGTCGAACCGCTCGAAATAACCGTGCGCGCTGATCAGCAGCGCGTCGGCAACAAAGTTGATCTGGCTGTGCGACCGGTCAAACACAAACGGCCGACGCTCGGCTTGCGCCGTCGCCGCCGCCATTGCCAGCAACCCCGCCAGAAACAGCATGCGAACCCCAAACCGCCTGTGCATGATTCGGTTCCTCCCTGAGTGGTTGATGAAAATTGTAAGAGTTTAGATGCTGCAATCGCCACAATGGACGCAGCTGGGCTTCCGGCGGTTACACCCTTCGGTGTGGCTGGCGGGCCGCCCGCTCCAGCGGGCGACGCGCCCCTTCCTGTTCGAGCAGGCGCTGCTTGCGCCAGAGCCCGCCACCGAAGCCGTGCAGCGAACCGTCCGCCGCCACCACCCGGTGACAGGGCACAATCACCGGCACCGGATTGCTCGCGCAGGCCCGGCCGATGGCCCGTGCGGCCCGCGGCATCCCCAGCTGTCGGGCCAGCTCTCCATAGCTGACGGTGCTGCCGTAAGGAATTCTGCACAGGACCCGCCAGATGCGCCGCTCGAGCCGTGTGCCCGCCAGCTCCACGGGCAGACGAAACTGGCGGCGTCGCCCCGCAAAGTACTCGCGCAACTGCGCCACCGCAGCCGCCAGATGCTGCCGTGCTGCCGGAGCCCCGTCGGCATCCGACCGGCCGCGCGCGCCGAATGTCACCCGGCAGATGCCGCGGGGCGAAGCCACTACCCGCAGTCTGCCCACCGGGGTGTCGAGCACCGCACTGGCGCGACGTTTTTCTTCCTGCTTCGTCATGATGTTCCTCCCGGATGCTGGGCTACGGCAAACTGCCAGCAGGCCAGCGGTGGGATGTTCCGGATTCCAGCGAATCGAAGTAATTTTCCCTTGGCGGTTTCCCGCGAACAATTTTTGCTTGTTGAAACCGACGGAACCCGCACCTGCTTCGGGTACATGGGCTTTCGCTCTTTGTGTGGGCACCGCACCGCCGGGAAACTCCTGAGCGCCCATTATCGCCTCGAAGAGGAGATCGAGCAAATCCTGGCCCGGCCTGCACTGCGTGGCCGGCGAGCCGGGCCTGCTGCACCGCCTGGTCGAGATCCGCTCCGGATGATTGCCCTCTGTGAACTGGCCGAGTCCGAGTACAATGGTCGTGCAACCGTTCCCGCCTCGCGATTCATCCCATGGGGAGCGGTCGTGCCAGGATGCGTGCAGTCAGGGCGTTTTTTGCATGGTTTGTCGCCACGGCGCTGCTTGCCGCGCCGAGCGCCCAGGTGCGCTCGGCCGCCGAACCCGCCCCTTCCCGCGAAGAGCTGCGGGCGCTGCTCTTCCAGGTAATCGCCAATCAGCATCGCAACGACGAGGCCCTGCTCGAATACGAGCGCACCGAACGCCATCGTTCTTTCCGGGGCAGCTCCGAAAAATCCGCGCTGAAGGAAGACAAAACCTATCGCGTGTTCCCCACCGGTACGGGCACGATCCGGGTCCTGCTGCGGGATGGGGATCGTTCCATTTCCCCGGAGCAGATCCGCCAGCAACTGGAAGGCGTTCTCCGCGAACTCGAGCGCGCCCAGAACCCGAACAGCGACGTGCAACGGCCCAAAGTGGAGCGGTTCGAAAAGCGTCGCCGCGAACGCCACCAGACCGTGGAAGCGACCCGGGAGGCCTTCCTGGTTCGCTGGCTGGGGCGCGAACAGCGCAACGGCCGCACGCTGGCCACCGTTCTCCTGGAGCCGAATCCGGACTTCCGCCCGCCCAGCCGGATCGCCGCGGCGTTTCAGAGCGTTCGCGCGGTGGTCTGGATCGACGAGCAGTCCGCACAACTGGTGCGCGCCGAAGCCGAGATTTTCAAAGACATCAGCTTCGGCGGCGGCATTCTCGGCAAGCTGTATCGCGGAGGCACCTTTGTGATCGAGCAGAGGGAAGTCGCCCCGGGCCTCTGGCTGCCCGCGCGATACGAATTCGACTACCGCGGACGCAAATTTCTGTTCGGCTTCTCCGTGCACGAACAGATCGAATTCAGCGACTATCGCCGGCTGGGGCCTCCGGCGGAAGCCCTGGTCGTGCTGCGACGCGAGCTGGCCGCGCAGCGACCGGCCGGCGTCGCCCAATAGCTCCACAACCGGTTCCGCGAGAGCTATAATCGCCTTGTCCCCGGGGAGGCCAACGTGTTGCACACGACGGTCTGCGTTGCGATCGGACTCCTGCTGGCGATGAACCTGCCCTCCACGGCCTTCGCACCGGCTCCACCGCAGCGCACGGTGTGGACCAACGACACGCTCGAAGATGCTTCGCTGCAGTCTGCAGCGGTGTCTCAGTTTGGCGATCCAGCGGCGTTTCCTTCCCCGCCCGCTGCCGGAGTCGGGTATCGGAAGGAACTCGACCCGGCGTGGTATCGCGAGCGGCTCGCTCCGCTCGAGGCCGAACGCGACGCCATCGTGGCGCGCATCGCTGTCCTTCGCACTGCCCTGGCGGACCCGATGGCCTGGCACGAGCCGGGTCTGCGGCTCGACCGCGGCCACATGCGGCTTTCTCCGCAGAACGAGCTCGCGCTGCTGGAAGCCCGCCAGGCTGAGCTGCTCGCCCAGATCGAAGCCATCTACGACGAAGCACGCCGCCACTGGATTCCGCCCGGATGGCTGCGCGAACCGTGACGCAGACTTTCGCGGCGCGCATTAAGTGCCGTGCACTTCGCCCGCGATAGCGTGCTGCACCCGGAGGCAGGCAGAAAGCCGGTTTCACCTCGAGAGATTATTTCTTGAACAGTTCGAGCGCTGCGGTGGTCAGTGCCTTCACGCCCGTCTGGATGGCTGGCTCCACCACGGGAGCGAACTCGGCTGAATGCAGCCCGGGCAGGGTGGTGCCCGCGGCCCGGGCCGCTTCCAGCCGTCGAAGGTCGGCCGCGCCGAGCCACAGCATGCAGATGGGCACGCGAGGCTCTTCGAGTCCGTAGCGACTGAAATCTTCAGCACCCATTACCGGCTCGGTGCGCACCACGTTGGCTTCGTCCAGAGCCTGTTTCAGCGCGCCGGCCAGGCGCTCGGTAAGTGCCGGGTCGTTGTAGGTCGAAGGCGTGGCCTCTTCTTCGGAATGCACGACGCGCGGCAGGCGGTCTTCCGGCAGGCCGGCAGCCAGGGCCACGCCGCGGGCGATGCGGCGGATAGCCTCCAGGATGTGTTCGCGGACTTCAGGTTTGTAGGCGCGGACGGTCAGCTGCAGGTGAGCCTGGTCGGGAATGATGTTGTGCTTGGTGCCGGCGTGGAAGGAGCCCACAGTGACCACCGCCGGTTCCAGGGGAGCGATTTCGCGGCTGACAATGGTCTGCAGCGCGAGCACCAGTTGCGAAGCAATCACGATCGGGTCTTTCGTGCGATGCGGATAGGCGCCGTGGCCGCCCGCCCCGTACACGGTGATGTCTACCGAATCGGCGCTGGCCAGCGCATAGCCCTCGCGGTAGCCGATTTTGCCGGCCGGGATGTCGGGCGAAACGTGCAGCGCGACGACGGCATCGGGCCGCGGGAAGCGCGTGTAGAGCCCGTCCCGCAGCATCGCGCGCGCGCCGGCGCCGCGTTCTTCTGCTGGTTGCCCGATCAGGACCAGCGTGCCCTGCCACCGCTCGCGCAGCCGGACCAGCAGGCGCGCAGCGCCGAGCCAGGCAGTCATGTGCATGTCGTGGCCGCAGGCGTGCATCACCGGCACCTCGCTGCCGTCCAGCAGCGCGCGCACGCGACTGGCGTAGGGCAGGCCGGTCTTTTCTTCCACCGGCAGCGCGTCCAGGTCGGTGCGCAGCAGAACAGTCGGCCCCGCGCCGTTGCGCAGCACGGCTACCAGCCCGTACGAGGTGCGTCCGGCGACGCCGTAGTCGCCGACGTTCTCCGTCACCTCGAAGCCGAGCCGGCGCAGCTCGCCGGCCAGGTAGGCGGCAGTCTGTTTTTCCTGATAGGAAAGCTCCGGATGGCGGTGCAGGTGTTCGTAGCTGGCGCGCAGCGCAGCCAGCTCCCGCGTAATCAGGGCGTCGAGGTCCTCCTGCGCGGGTACGGGTGCCGCAAGCGTGGCCAGCAACCCCAGGCTGCGCACGGCGAAGCGAACAAAACGAGATGCGTACGGCATCCGTCAAACTCCCGGCTGGAATTTCGAGCCGCCGCATCTTAGGCCGGCCCGGCTGCGGCGTCAACGCGCGGAGAAGCAAACAGGGCGCCCGAACGAGCGCCCTGGCTGAGAATCCCCCGGGGCAAGCTAGCGGGCGGCGCGGGCCGCTTCGCCTTTTTCGATGGGCGCGCCGACCAGGTTGCCCCACTCGGTCCACGAGCCGTCGTAGTTGCGCACGTCGGCGAATCCGAGCAGGTATTTCAGCACGAACCAGGTGTGCGAGCTGCGTTCGCCGATGCGGCAGTAGGCGATGACCGGGCTGTCGCCCCGGATGCCACGGCTGGCGTAGAGCTCGCGCAGCTCTTCGACGCTTTTGAAGGTTCCGTCTTCGCGGACGGCCTGCGACCAGGGGATGTTGGCTGCGCCCGGGATATGGCCGCCGCGCTGCGCCGTTTCCGTCATCCCCGGCGGAGCGATGATCTTACCGGTGAACTCATCGGGAGAACGGACGTCGACCAGCACGGCCGGGCGCCGGCCGTCCAGCACGGCAAATATCTCGTCGCGGCGGGCGCGAATCGAAGCGTCGGGGTCTTTGGCCCGATAACTGGTGGGCTGCACGACGGGCACTTCGGTGGAAAGCTCGCGCTTTTCCTCCAGCCACTTCTTGCGCCCGCCGTTCATCACGCGGACGTCTTCGTGCCCGTAGTACTTCAGTTGCCAGAAGGCCCAGCAGGCAAACCAGTTGTTGTTGTCGCCATAGACGATCACCGTGGTGTCGTTGGCAATGCCGCTGCGGGACATCAGTTGCTCGAATTCTGCTTTGCCGATCAGGTCGCGACGGACGGGATCCTGCAGTTCGGTCTGCCAGTTCCAGGCAATCGCGCCGGGAATGTGGCCCTGCTCGTAGGCTGAGGTGTCGACGTCCACTTCCACGATGCGCAGGTTGGGGTCGTGGCGATGGTCAGCAACCCACTGCGTGCTGACCAGAACTTCGGGATGCGCATACTCTGCCATGGTCTTCCTCCTTGGGCTGGCGGGGGACGTGCCCGGTTTCTTGCCCGGTGGGGAACCGATTGCAGCCTAGCAGGATTCGCCTCGGCCCGCAAGCTGAGCAAGAATCAATCGGATGCCACGAGCCGTCCCTCGCGCAGCTCATATTCGATGCGCAGCAGCCAGTCGTAGTGCATGCCTTCGGCTCGCAGCCAGGCTTCGAGCGGCTCGCGGGCAGCAGCTTCCACTTCCACCAGCATCTTGCCTTCGGTCAGATTGACCAGCACGCGCCGGACCGCGACGTCCGTCGCCGCACACAGCCGCGCCGCCAGCTCTTCGGCGCCTTGCCGCGTCAGGCAGGCCAGTGTGTGTAGAGTCAGATAGCGGGGCATCAGGTCTCCGGAATTGTTAGAATGAACTTCGCGCGGCATGCAATACACCGCGCGCGGCGAAAAGGCAACCGACAAGCAGTCGGGCTGCTGAAGCACGAACCGTTGCGGTGCAAATTCAGTTGCGCGGGCGAGCAGGACGAAGGCCGCCCTCACCGAACATGCTCTCCCTTCGGACCATGATTGCGGCCAGCAGGGCCAGGACGGGATCGCTGGCGCTGGTCCTGGTGGCGGTCGCCGCTCTGGCGCAGGACCGGGAAGAGGAGCGGTTTCGCCGGCAGCGCGAAGCGTTGGTCGCGCAGCTCGCTTCGGAGCGTTGGACGGGCGGCGAGCCGGTGCGGAATGCCCGCGTGCTGGAGGCTCTGCGCCGCGTGCCGCGCCACCGGCTGGTGCCGCCGGAGCAGCGTCCGCATGCGTACGAAGACCGCCCGCTGCCGATTGGCTATGGCCAGACCATCTCGCAGCCCTACGTCGTCGCGCGGATGACCGAACTGCTCGATCCGCAGCCCACCGATCGCGTGCTCGAAGTGGGCACCGGCTCTGGCTATCAGGCTGCGGTGCTGGCCGAGCTGGTTGCCGAGGTGTTCACCATCGAGATTGTCGAGCCGCTGGGACGCCAGGCCGAGCAGCGCCTGCGCGAACTGGGCTACGCGAACATCCACGTGCGCATCGGCGATGGCTACCTGGGCTGGCCCGAGCAGGCACCCTTCGACGCCGTCATTGTCACCGCTGCGCCCGACCACATCCCCGAGCCGCTGCTCGAACAGCTCAAGCCGGGCGGCCGCATGGTGATTCCCGTGGGCGCACGCTACCAGACGCAGGAGCTGCTGCTCATCACAAAAGGCGCGAAAGGCCCGCGCGACATCCGCATCCAGCGCGTGATGCCGGTGATTTTCGTTCCCCTGGTGCGTCCCGGGGAGCGACCCTAGTCGGCATCTCCGATCCGCGGCGGGCATCTGCGATATTCGTGACCTGTGGATTCCGCGCTCTGTTCCCTGTGCCCGGTTGTCGGTACACTCTTCCGTCTCGAAAGGATGCGGGAGACCGGGTGATGCGGAGCCGTTCCTGCCCCCCGCGCAGCGCGACGCCATAGAGGCAACAGGAAGGACCAGCGCACCGGTTTTTTACGGCATCCGAAATCCTCCCGGGGAAGGTCGGCTATGGAATCGGAGCGACTGCGCCGCGCGCACCCCTACCACATGTACGAAGCCATCCGGCAGCAGCCGGAGCGCATCGCGCGTCTGCTCGCCAGCCAGCGCGAAAACATCGTGCACACAGCTGCTGCCATCGCGCGACACGAGCGGATTCTTTCCGTCGGCACTGGCACCTCGCTGCATGCCGCGCTGGCCGGTGAGCGCTTCCTGCGACATTGGAGTGGCGGGCGCGCCTGGGTGCGGGTGGAAGAATCCTTCGAGCTGGTCCATGCGCCGCTCGCACTGGGCTCCGCGGACGCGGTGCTGCTCACCAGTCACCGCGGCGGCCCGGGCTACTCGGTCGAAGCCCTGGAGCGGGCAAAAGCCTCCGGCGCGTTCACCGTGGCGATTACCGGCGCCGGCGGTGGTAACGGATTGCGGGGCGCGGATGCGGTCATCACGACCTGCGAGCAGGAAATCTCCATGGCCCACACGAAAAGCTATACGACCGCGCTGGCCGCTCATGCGCTGCTCGCCGCAGAAGTGGCGCGACACCGTGGATGGAGTCCCGGCTCGGCCGCCGAGCGCGACGTCGAGCAGTTGCCAGAGCTGGTCGAGGGCTCGCTCGCAACGGAGGCCGACGCCCGCGCCGTGGCCGGCTGGCTCGGGCAGCTCGACCGCCTGTTTTTCCTCGGTGCCGGGCTGCAGAGCATCACTGCGCGCGAAGCGGCCCTGAAGGTGAAGGAGACCAGCTACATCCACGCGGAAGGATTTTCGAGCGAGGAGTTCCTGCACGGCCCGCTGGCGGCCTGCGATGAACGCGCGGCCGTGGTGGCTTTTCTGGACGCTGCGTCTGCCGCGCGGCGCACCGTGCAGGCCCTGCGCGCCGCGCGCGAGACCGGCGCTCGCGGCCTGGCCGTAGTCAGCTCTGGTGTGTCCGTCGACGCGCGCACCGCACCGGTGCTGGTTGTGCCTGCCGCGCCCGACTGGCTCGCCCTGTTCCCGCACACCGTAGCCGCACAGTGGCTCGCCTATTTTCTGGCGCTCGAGCGCGGTACGAATCCCGATACCGGCCGCGAAGAACAGCCCGCGCACGCACGGGCACGCCAGCAGGCGCAGCCCTGATCCGACGCCGGAGAGATTGGTTCAGCCGGTGAGTTTGCCCAGGCCCAGACGGCGCAGCTTGCTGGCCGCTCCCGCCTTGCCCATCTGGCGAATCAGCCGCCGCATCTCCGCGTACTGGCGCAGCAGTTGATTCACTTCCTGCACGGAGGTGCCGCTGCCCCGGGCGATGCGCCGCCGCCGCCGGCCGTCGATGAGGGTGTGGTCGGCGCGCTCTTCCGGCGTCATGGAATTGATGATGGCTTCGACGCGCTTCAGGCGCTGTTCGTCCACCTGAGCATCGCGCGGGAGCTGCGCCAGCGGGCCGACCTTCGGCAGCAGCCCGACGAGCTGTTCGAGCGGCCCCATCTTGCGAAGCTGCCGCAACTGGTCGCGGAAATCTTCCAGGGTGAATTCGTCGCGGCGCAGTTTGCGTTCCAGTTCCGCAGCTTTCTTCTGGTCGACGGCCTGCTCGGCTTTTTCGATCAGCGTGAGCACATCGCCCATGCCCAGGATGCGGCTGACGATGCGGTCGGGGTAGAACGGCTCCAGCGCGTCGTACTTTTCGCCGACGCCGATGAACTTGATGGGCGCGCCGGTAACCTTGCCGATGCTGAGCGCGGCGCCGCCGCGGGCATCGCCGTCCAGCTTGGTCAGCACCACGCCGGTCAACCCGAGTCGCCGGTGAAACTCGCTGGCCGAGCGGACGGCATCCTGCCCGATCATCGCGTCGGCAATGAAAAGAATTTCCGCCGGCTGCAGTTCGCGCTTCAGTTGGGCCAGTTCGTCCATCAGGGCGTCGTCGATGTGCAGCCGCCCGGCCGTATCCACCAGGACGACGTCACTGGCCGAAAGCCGCGCTTCGCGCAGCGCCGCGCGGGCAATTTCGAGCGGCTGTTGTAGTCCTTCGGCGGCGAAGCAACGCACCCCGGCCGCGCGCGCCACCTGCACGAGCTGCTCTCGCGCCGCCGGGCGATACACGTCGGTGGAGACCACCAGCGGCCGGTGCCCGTTGCGGCCGAGCCAGCGGGCCAGCTTGCCCGCAGTCGTAGTCTTGCCCGAGCCCTGCAGGCCGACGAGCAGCCAGACCGAAGGCGGTCGCGAAGCGAAATTCGGCCGGGCCGGCTGCCCGAGCAGGGCAGTCAGCTCGTCGCGAACGATTTTGACGACCTGCTGATCCGGTGAAAGCTGCAGCAGCACTTCCTGCCCCAAGGCTTTTTCGCCGATGCGGGCCAGCAGCGTGTCGGCGACCTCGACGTTGACGTCGGCCTCGAGCAGCGCTTCGCGAATCTGGGCGAGCGCGCCGCGCAGGTGTTCCTCGCTCAGCTTGCCCTGCCCGCGCAGGTTCTTGAAGGTTCGCTGCAGCTTTTCTGTCAGCGCCTCGAACATACTGGAAACGATTCTAGGGGTACGGTGGCGGCCGGTCAACGCGGCGGGTTCCTTGACCCGACTGGAAGGCTCGCTTACACTACCGCCTCGGATGCAAACGCTCCGCAACCGCAGCAGGAGCGGAGCTCGCCTCGGCCACCTGCCGGGGACGGAGACGAAGCACAGAAAACGAGGACCCGTTGCCGAAACGCACCTTTCAACCGCACGTCCGCAAGCGCCGGAAGACCCACGGCTTCCGCGCGCGCATGAAGTCGAAGGGTGGACGCAAAGTTCTTGCCCGACGCCGAAAAAAAGGACGCAAACGGCTTACGGTCTCCTAGTGCTCCCGCCGGCCAGCGCCTGCCGCGCCGGATGCGGCTGGTGCGCCGGTCGGAGTTCGAAGCCGTCTATCGCAGTGGTCGGCGGCGTGCGTCGAAGCATTTCGTGGTGTTTGGCCTGCCCAGCGCTCTGCCGCACTGCCGGTTCGGCATCAGTGTGAAACGGACACTGGGCAACGCCGTCCGCCGCAATCGCATCCGGCGGCGGACGCGGGAGATCCTGCGTCGGCTTCGTCCGGAGATACAAACCGGATGGGACATCGTTGTACATCCACGGGGCCCGGTAGCCACCGAAGACTTCACCGCGCTCTACCGCGAACTGCACGCACTGCTGCGCGAGCTGACGCTGCTCCGGTGAGTGCGAGCCATCCGCTGCGGCCGGGCTGGCCGGCCCGGGGGATGCTTGTTCTGCTGCGCTGCTATCAGGTGTTCTTGGCGCCGCTGGTCGGCACGGGCTGCCGGTTCTACCCCTCCTGCTCGCGCTACGCGCTGGAAGCCGTCGCCCGCCACGGCGCGTGGCGCGGCGGCTGGCTGGCGCTGCGTCGGCTGCTGCGCTGCCATCCCTTCTCCTCGGGCGGTTACGACCCGGTGCCGGATTCCTCGGGGCTGGCCGTGGCCGCGCACCCGGCCGGAGCGGAGGAGCGCTCGTGAGGGAACTCTCAGACCAGGCCCGGGTGCTGCTTGCCTTTCTGCTCTCGATGGTGATTCTGTTCGTCTGGTCGTACTTTTTTGCGCCGAAGCCGCCGGCGCGCCCGCCCGCTGCGCCGCCGGAGGCGCCCCCGGCGCAGACCACCGCACCGCCCGCTCCGAGCGCGGCTCCGCTTCCAGCCATGGCTGCCACCGAAGAGCGTCTGATTGTCGTAGAAAGCGATCTGTACCGCGTCACGCTCTCCAACCGCGGGGCCACCGCGCGAAGCTGGCTGCTCAAGCAGTACCGCGACAACCACAAGCCACCGCGCACCCTTGATCTGGTCTACGCCGAAGCGGCCCAGCAACTGGACGAATGGCCGCTCGCGCTGCTGCTCGAAGATGCGGAGCTCGAAGCGCGCGCCAATCGCGCCCTGTTCGAAGTCGACTCCGCGGCAATGGAGCTGCGCCCGCCGGCCGAAGTCACCTTCCGCTGGAGCGATGGTCGGCTGGTCGTCACCAAGCGGCTGCAGTTCGCTTCGGATTACGTCGTCACGCTGGAGACCTCGGTTCTGTTGGACGGCCAGCCCGTGCAGCACGCGGTGGCCTGGCGCGGCGGCTTTGGCGATAACACCGTACCCAATTTTGCGGAACAGGCGCGGATTTTCTTTCGCACCAACGGCAGTCTGGAAGCGCTTGGCACCGGCAAGCTCGGGCAGGCGGGGGATGCCGGCCGGCCCCAGCGTCACGACCTGCCTGTGCGGTTCGCCGGCATCGAAGACCGGTACTTCGCTGCGGCGTTCCTGCCGCCGGAAAACGCCGCGGATGCACTCGCCGTGTGGCACTGGCAGCGCGAGCGGGAATTCGTGCAGGACAACCAGACCCACCGGCAGCCGATTGCCGCGGTCGCGGTCGGCGCGCCCCTGCCCGGACCATTCCGCGGACGGCTCTACGTGGGCCCGAAGCAGCTCGACGCGCTGAATGCGCTGCGGCCGCCGCTCGGCGAACTGGTCAACTTCGGCTGGTTTGGCTTCATTGCGGTGCCCCTGTTCTATTTTCTCCAGTGGCTCCACCGGTTCCTGCCCAATTACGGCTGGGCCATTGTCGCGATGACCGTGCTGATCAACATGCTCCTGTTCCCGCTGAAGGTAAAAAGCTTCCGCTCGATGCAGAAAATGCAGAAGCTGATGCCCCAGATGCGCGCCATCAAGGAAAAATACAAGAAGTTCCCGCTGCGCGATCCGCGCCGTCAGCAGGAGCAGCAGGAAATGATGGCGCTGTTCAAGCGCGAAGGGGTGAGCCCGATGAGCGGCTGCCTGCCGATGCTGTTGCAGATGCCCATCTGGATTGCCCTGTTCCAGATGCTGAACACCGCCATCGAGCTGCGCCACGCGCCCTGGATCGGCTGGATCCGCGACCTTTCCGCCCACGACCCCTACTACATCCTGCCCGTGGCCATGACGCTGACCATGTATCTGATGATGGCCACCACGCCGGCCACCTCGCCTGATCCAATCCAGCAGCGCATGATGAAGCTGATGCCGCTGTTCATGGGGGTCTTCTTTCTGCGCATTTCGAGCGGCCTGGTGCTCTATATCCTGACCAGCAACCTGGTGGGCATGGCCCAGCAGTGGTATCTCATCCGGACCGCGCCGCCGCCGCGCGAAAAAGGCCCGCGGCGCCGCCGGGAACGCGAAAAGCCGGCTGCGCAGTCGTCTTGAGCTGACCGCACGCCGGGGCAGGCCCGCGGGCGCACCGAGCACAGGGCAGGGGCGAATCGCGCTCCCGGGCTGTGCGGATTCGCCTCGTCGGCTCGCGCCGGTGAGGTAGAATCCGGCTCGCTGTGCCCGCTTGCAGGATACGCGATGACGAACCGCTTCATTGTGGATGGCCGGTTGGACCGCGAAGGCGTGATTGCCGCGCTCGATGGCTTCCTGCGTCGGCTGCTGCGCGCCACCGGCCTGCAGCTTCGCTACGAATTTCGGCCGGTCGAACCATCGCCGGACGAAGTCGAGCAGCCCGAGCTGGTGGTCAACTTCAGCGGGCGCGACGAACACTTGCTCACCGAGCGCGGCGCGGAGCTGCTGAAAGCCATCGAATATGTGGCCCACCGCTGGCTCCGGCTGGACCCCCGGTATTACGACCGCGTGCTGTTTGAGTGCGGCGAATGGCGCCAGATGCGTCTGGAGGAGTTGAAGCTCGCCGCACGGGTGGCGGCTCAACGCGTCCGCGAGACCCGTCAGCCGTTCCGCTTCAACCCGATGCCCGCGCGCGAGCGCCGCGTGCTCCACCTCGCGCTGAAAGACGAGCCCGGCGTGCGCACCTCGAGCGAAGGCACCGGTCCCCGCCGTCAGGTGATTGTCTTTCCTGCATGAATCCGCAGGCCCGGGCTGCTTGCCCCTGACGCTTCCTTCTGGTATATCCCGCCCGTTCTCGAATGGACTCCGACAAAACTTTCGACTACGTCCTGGTAGGAGCCGGCTCGGCAGGTTGTGTGCTGACCGGACGGCTCAGTGAAGACCCGCAGGTACGCGTGTTGCTGCTCGAGGCGGGCGGACCCGACACCGCCCGCGAAATCCGCATCCCCGCCGCCTTCGCCAAAAACTTCAAGACCGAGCGGGATTGGGCCTACTTCACCGAGCCCGAGCCGCAGCTCGCCGGCCGTCGGCTGTACTGGCCGCGCGGCAAAGTGCTGGGCGGGTCGAGCTCGATCAACGCCATGATCTACATCCGCGGCAATTCGGGCGACTATGACGGCTGGGCGGCGGCCGGCTGCGCTGGCTGGGACTGGGCCAGTGTGCTGCCCTTCTTCATGCGGAGTGAAGCGAATGCCCGCGGCGCTTCCGACTACCACGGCACCGCAGGGCCGCTGCACGTCGAAGACCTCCGCTGCACGCATCCGTTGAGCGAAATGTACATCGCGGCTGCCGTCGCGCGCGGCTACCCGCGCAATCCGGACTTCAACGGTCCCCGGCAGGAAGGCTTCGGCTACTATCAGGTGACGCAGAAAAACGGTCGCCGGTGGAGTGCCGCCGATGCCTGGCTGAAACCTGCGCTCGGCCGGCCGAACCTGCGCGTCGAGACCGGAGCGCTGGCCACCCGGGTGCTGTTCGACGGCCGGCGCGCCGTGGGCGTCGAATACCTCCGCCATGGCCAGCTCCACACCGCGCGGGCCGAACGCGAAATCATTCTGTGCGGCGGCGCCGTCAATTCTCCACAACTGCTGCTGTTGAGCGGGGTCGGCCCGGCCGACGAGCTGCGTGCACTGGGGCTCGAGGTTCGCCACGACCTGCCCGGCGTGGGACGCAACCTGCAGGACCACCTGCTGATTGTTGTCGGATTCAGCTCGAAGCGTCCAGGCACGCTCGACGATGCCGACACGCTGGGCAACCTGCTGCGCTGGAAGCTGTTTCGCAGCGGCCCGCTCACCTCCAACATCGCCGAGGCGGGTGGGTTTGTGCGTTTCCGCGACTCGAGCTGGCCGGATGTGCAGTTCCTGTTCGGGCCGGTGGAGTATCTCGAGCACGGTTTCGTCCGCCGCGCCGGCCGAGGTTTTGGTACCGCGGCCTGCGTACTCCGCCCGCGCAGTCGCGGCCGGATTCGGCTGCGTTCGGCCGATCCAACGGTGCCGCCGGTCATCGAGGCGAACTACCTGGCCGAGCCGGAAGACCTCGCGCTGATGGTCGAAGGCGCCAGGCTCGGCCACGAGCTGCTGCTCGCCAGCGTCTTCGATGCGTATCGCGGCGAGTACCTGCAGCCCGAGCGCCCGCTGCGCAGCGACGCCGAGTGGGCCGAATTCATCCGCCACAAGGCAGAAACCAACTACCACCCCGTCGGCACGTGCCGGATGGGCGTGGACGAGCTGGCGGTCGTGGACCCCGAACTGCGTGTCCGCGGACTGGAAGGGCTGCGCGTGGTAGACGCTTCGGTGATGCCGGCGATTCCCAGCGGCAACACGAACGCCCCGACGATGATGCTCGCCGAACGCGCCGCCGAGTGGCTGCGCGCCGCCTGACGCCCGGCCACGTCCTCCCGCGCGGTTCTCCCCAGGCAGTGTTTCGGAATCTGGGAGATTCCACAGGGCGCGCCCTCACCGCGCCAGGATCGCTAGGTCAACCTGCCCGATGGCGGCGGCTCACAGGGTGACGAGGTGGCCGGCCTTGCCCACGTTGAAACACTCGGTGGCGCCGAGCCGGTCGCTGCGCCCGGCGCACTCGTGGATGTGGCCGCAGAACAGTTGCCGCGGCTGCCACCGTTCCACCCACGCCCGAAGCGCGCGGCTGCCGGCATGCCGTCCCCGCGCCACTTCGTCGAGCCGCGTCCCGTGCGGCGGGAAATGCACCACGAGATACAGCGCGCCGGTTTGCGCCGCCGCATCGAATGCAGCGAGCGCCTCGGTGATTTCCTCCTCGGTGTACTCGCCGGGCGTGTCGAAGGGCGTGGGATTGCTGTAGCCGAGCCCGGCCCAGTGTGTCACCCCGCTGCCGCCCTCCAGTTGTCGCACCTGACGGTGAAACGCCGCCAGTCCGTAGCGGCCGCAGAAATCGCGGATTTCCTGTTCGGTTTCGTGATTGCCGGGCAGCACCCAGCAGCGCTGCCCCAGCGGACGCAGAATTTCGCCGATCCGTTCCAGGCCGCGGCCGAAGGTGGAAAGGTCGCCCGCGGCGATGTAGACGTCGGCCGGCTGCGCCACCAGCCGTTCCAGGGCGCGCACATCGCCGTGGATATCGCTGAAGACGAGCACCCGCATGGCGCCCGTTAGTATAGAGGAAGACGGTGCGCCGGGCGAGCGCGGCCCGGCCGGATCCCTCGCCGGGCTCTTGACATGCGAATCCTCATATGCGAATATGTGAATATATGAAATCCAGCGACCTCCCCTATGAAGAACTCTTCGCCGCCCTCGGCGAACGCACCCGCCTGCACCTGTGCTGCTGCCTGCTCTGTGTTCCGGAGGGACTCGCGGTCTCCGACCTAACCGACGCGCTGGCCGAATCCCAGCCGAACATCAGCCGCCATCTGAAATGGCTCCGGGCCGCCGGCTTGGTCGAGCCGCACCGCCAGGGCCGCTGGGTCTACTATCGCCTGCGCGACGTCCATCACCCGTTCTTTCGCGCCCTGCGCAACGGCCTGCAATGCATTTGCGGGTGTGCCGACGTGCAGCAGAACCTGCGCCGGCTCCGGCTGCGCCTCAAACAGCGCAGCCGGAGGCGGGGCGCGGATGAAGTTGTTTCCAGGCGCGGCTCTGCCTCCAGCAGGGCCGGGAAAGGAGGGAGGCGATGAAGCCCTGTTGTCCGTGGCCATGCTGCCCGGGCGATGCGTAAACGTCCCCGGGCCTGAATCGCCGCGGTGTGGTTTGTCCGCGGCGCCTTGCGGCTGAGGGCGGCCGTTCGCCGTCCTGAGCCGTCCACCTAGAGCGTACCGGCCTGCCAGTGGAGCGGCCGATCCACTCGGCGGGTCGGTCGGCCCGCGGCCCGCACTCAATCCTCCAGCCAGTCAGAGCGGAGCACGTTGCCGCGGGCGTCGAGCACGATGCGGTAGGTGAACGCCGAAGGATTGTCCTGATCGCCGAGGCCGAAGCGCAGGTCGGCCAGGTCCACCACGTGCTGGCCTTGCACTTCGTGATGCCGCAGCACCGGAAAACGGGCGAACCAGAGGAACGTCTGCACCTCGGGCAGTTGCCGCACGCGGGCGGCAAGCTCTGCGGGCACCGTGTGCGGGTAGAATCGTGGCTGCAGAGGGCCGTGGTGCGGCAGCCGGAATGTCGTGCGAAACACGCCCTCCGGAGTCTGCACCAGGGCCGTCCAGTTGCGCAGCGAAGGCGGCGCCGGCAACGCCGCCAGGTTTTCCACCGTGAGCTGTCGTTCTGCCGCGAACCGTTTCACCTCGCTCAGCGCCAGTCGGTGCGCCAGCACGCACGCCAGCATGTAGCCGGCAAACACCGCCACGCCCGCACGGCACCACTGCGCGCGGCTCCAGCGCTGACCCAGGCCGCGCCACAACGGCGCGATGCAGAGCAGGAAGAACAACACGCTGGCCACCGCCACCGCCGACATCGAAATGGGTCGGCCCACGGCCCGGGCCAGCCACCAGACGCCCACCGCTCCGCCGCTCAGCAGCAGCCAGCCGAAAACCGCCCGGCGCGCCACCCCCTCGCGCCGCCGGTGCGCCCAGGCAGCCACCTGCGGCCCCAGCAGAATTGCGGTGAAAACGAAATCGATGATGAACACCAGGTCCCACGCCACGCGCGTCCACGCCACCGGACTCCAGATCATCGTGCCGAACGAGGTGATCAGGTCGGTCCAGATGTGAAATGCCAGCGCCACCGCATACAGGCCGAGCAAGGCACGGAACGACGGCGCGGCCACGCGCAGTCCTCGCGACGCCCAGCGCGTCAGCGCGGCCAGCAGCAGCGCCCAGCCGGGCAGGCAGACCAGCGAATGCGTCACTCCTCGATGCAGCACCAGGGAGGCCACCGGACTCGACGAGAAGGCGTCGAAGAAAACGTCCACATCCGGAAACACCGAACCGAGCACAAACGCCCACAGCGCCGTCCGGCTGGCCGGCCACCGGGGACGCAATCCGACTGCTTTGGTTGCCTCAGCACCTGCCGTTCGCGTCTCCGCAGGCACCGCAGGTGCCGTTCCCGCGGCCGCGGGGTTTGCGGCTCCCTCGCCCTTTGGTGCAAAGCGGTCGGTGAAAAACGCTTTGGCCAGCAGCGCGCCGCCGATGCCCGTCGTGATCGTGTCCATGGAAGTGCGGTGACCTCAGGGAGGATGGCCTGCCAGCTCAGCTCAGGTAATCCACAGCAGCGGTGAGCGCTTCTCCACCACGCGGCCGATGCGGCGCACAGCGACGCCCCGCGCACGCAGGGCTTCGATGGCGGCCGCTGCCCTTGCTTCGGCGATGGCCACCAGCAGCCCGCCTGATGTCTGCGGGTCGTAGAGCAGCAGACGCCATTCTTCGGGCACGCGGTCGTCGAATTCCACGCAGCCTTCGAGCCAGGCCCGGTTGTTCTTCAGACCGCCGGCGATGTGCCCGGCGCGGGCTGCGTCCAGCGCCCCCGGCAGAGCTTCGATCTGGCGATGGTCGAACTCAAAGGAGACCCTGCTGCCCGCCGCCATCTCCCGCGCGTGCCCGAGCAGGCCAAAGCCGGTCACGTCGGTGACAGCATGCACCGCCGCCCCATCTCGATCCAGCTCGAGCAGCGCCTCGCTGGCCGCGCGGTTCAGCTTCGTCATCGTCGCCACGGCTGCCGCCACGGCAGTCGCCTCGGCTTGCCCGGCTTTCAGCGCCGTGGCAATCAGTCCGGTGCCGAGCGGTTTGGTCAGCAGCAACACATCACCTGCGCGTGCGCCCACATTGCGCCAGATGCGCTGTGGATGGATCACGCCGGTAACCGCGTAGCCGAACTTCAGCTCGTCATCGCGGATCGAATGCCCGCCGATCACCGTGCAGCCTGCCTCGGCCATTTTCTCGAGACCGCCACGCAGGATTTGCTCGAGCACCTCCGTATGGCCTTGCGCCGGAAAGGCCACGATCGAAAGCGCCGAGAGGGGACGCCCGCCCATGGCATAGACGTCGCTCAACGAATTCGCCGCGGCGATGGCACCGAAGGTGGCCGGGTCGTCGACGATCGGTGTGAAAAAGTCCACCGTCTGCACCAGCGCTAGCTCGTCGGTCACACGATACACCCCGGCGTCGTCACTGGTGTCGAAGCCCACCAGCACATTCGGATCGGATGGCCGCGGCAGGCGGCTGAGCACAGAGTCCAGCAGACCGGGACTCAGCTTGGCCGCTCAACCGGCGGCCTTCGCCTGCGCCGTAAGCTTCACGTTTGCGGCGTCTGCCAAGGCAGTGCCCTCCATGGTTTCAACTACAGCTGTGTTTTTCTGCCCGTCGAGGCCCTTCCTGGATGAAAAGCGATTATAACTGTTTCGCGCACAGCGTCCCAGATTCGCCCGGTGCGCGGCCAATTCTACGCTAGCATGCCCGGAGGGGTAGGCTGGCCCCGGGAGTTGCTTCGATGCACCCTCGCCGTGCCCGCGTCTGGCTGTGGTCAGCACTGGCCGTCGTGCTCGTTGCGCTGCTGCTGGCGCCCGTGCTTTATCCGCTGCTCTGGCGGCTGACTCATTCCACACGCTTTGAACAATTCGGCTGGCAGGTGCAAGTGCCCGATGGTTGGTACGTGGTCGAACACGAGCCAAACTTGGTGCTCACGCGCCTGCCCTGGTTCTATCCCCTGCGGAACGCTCCGGCCAACTACATTGTGCTTGTCGAAAACCTGCTCGGCGCACGAATTTCTGCTGAACTGCACTGGGCGCGCTGGCGAGAAGTGTCCATCCAGCGGGAGCGCGCCAGCGGCCTCGAACTTGTCGGTGAACGCGAGTTGGCCGCTGCCGGCCATCTGGTGCGCTGCCTTGAATTTGTCGCGCCTGGCCGGACAGACCGCGTGCGGGTGGAGTGTTTCCATTCGCGCGATGTCGCCGCTGCCTCCTACAACGGCAGCCGGAAATATTTGAACGACTTCTACGACTTCTTGCACATGTCCGCAAATTCTGACAAGTGATTCAAACTATACATGTAGTATTATCTCTGGAACGGACAAGATGACTGTCGGCATGATAGATGTAAACCATTGCTGTACCGAGAAACAAATTGCGGGCAACTGCGAGGCGTTGAGTCAGGGAGAGATCAATCTGCGCCGCGGATGGGAATAGTCAACGCTTCTTTGCTCTCACCCTCGGCAATCATGTGACAGCGGCCGTCAAAAATTCCTCCAGGCTCGATGACTAGGCAGGGTGTGTGAATCTCGCCGGTCACGACGCCACTGGACTGAATTCCCACATACTCTTTGGCTACAATCATGCCTTCGAATCGGCCAAAGATGATCACTCGGTTTCCCTGAATGCCGCCCTCAGCCTGACCGTTTTCGCCGATCACAAGCGTATCAGCTGATAAAATGGTGCCTTTGAACTGTGCGTCCAGACGAAAAGTGCCCGAAACTTCCAGCGTTCCTTCCAGTCGAACAGCGCCGTCGAGAAAACCGGTCCACTGTTGACCGGCGCGTGAGTCTTTCGTTCGCCCCTTTTTCCAGCGCATAAGAAACTACTATAAAAGTAGTATTATGTTCGCATCAGTCTTTCATAAAGGCCCTGAAGCTGCCTTTCGTCGTAATATTCCAGCACAATCCGTCCTGGCTTTCCGCGAGAAGGAAGTTTGATGTGCACTCGTGTGCCGAGGTGGCGTGTGAGTTCTTCCAGGGCTGCCCGCAGATTCGGGTCTGCCTGTTCGGGCGCTGTTGCTTCTTTTCGTTGCGTTCTCTGGCTGACGGAAGCTAAGCGTTCGATTTTGCGCACGGTCAACATTCCCCGTGCCGCACGTTGGGCCAGACTGCTGCGCAGTTTTGGGTCAGCGATGGCCAGCAACGCCCGAGCATGACCTGCCGTCAGTCTCCCTTCTTCGACAAGTTCCTGGATCGACTTTTCCAGCTTGAGCAGTCGCAGGGTGTTGGCAATGGTAGCGCGATCTTTGCCGGTCCGCTCGGCGATTTCCTCCTGGGTGAGCTGGAATTCCGTCATCAACCGTTCGAAAGCCCGTGCCTGTTCGATGGGATTCAGGTCTTCGCGCTGGAGATTTTCAACGAGCGTAATTTCCAGGGCGCGATTCTCAGGAATGTCTTTCAGGATGGCTGGCACGCGCATCAGCCCAGCCCTCTGCGCAGCGCGCCAGCGACGCTCTCCGGCAATGAGCTGATAGCGTCGCCCTGTGGGTCGAAGCACAAGTGGTTGGATGATGCCGTTTGCGCGAATTGACTGCGCCAGCTCCTCCAGCGCCTCAGTTTTGAACTGAGTTCGCGGCTGGTATGGATTCGGGTCGATAAGATCGATGTCGACATGAACTGGGGTGCCGGCCGCCGGCACGGATGAAATTTCAGTTTGCGGAGCTGTTTTCGGCTCCGGCGGCAGCGGCGCGGGTTCCCGGATCAACGCGCTCAGACCCCTTCCCAGTGCGTTTCTGGGCATTGGCTATGACCTCCTTGGCAAGCTGGATGTAACTTGCCGCACCTCTACTATGAATGTCGTAGAAAATTATAGGCTTTCCGTGACTCGGTGCCTCGGCCAGACGAACATTCCTAGGTATCACGGTTTCAAACACTTGTGATCCAAAAAAACTTCTCAGATCAGCGGCGACTTGGCGGGAAAGTGTGGTCCGCTCGTCGTACATGGTGAGCAGGATTCCTTCGATTCCCAGCGACGGATTTAAGCTGCGGCGGATGCGCATCAGTGTATCGAGCAGTTCCGATACACCCTCCAGTGCCAGATATTCGCATTGAATAGGCACCAATACAGCATCGCTGGCAACAAGAGCATTCAGTGTTAGCAAATCGAGAGCTGGGGGACAGTCGATCAGGATGAAGTCGTACCTGTCTTTAATTGATTCAATAGCTTTTCTAAGACGAAATTCCCGATCCTCTACGTTCACGAGCTCGACGGCTGCGCCAACCAGATTTTTGTCCGAAGGGACTAGGTCCAGACCGTCCACTGAAGTTTTCAGGATGATTTTTTCTAGAGGCTCATCGAGAACAAGCGAGTGATAGAGTGACCGGCGGGCTGGGTCCTTGGTAAAACCTAAACCGGTTGTGGTGTTACTTTGAGAGTCGCAGTCAATCAGAAGTGTATTTTGCTCGGAAACGGCCAAAGAGGCGCCAAGATTGATAGCCGTTGTTGTTTTTCCTACGCCTCCCTTTTGGTTGGCAATGGCGATGATTCGCGCCAAGTACGCCCCCAGTTTTTTGAACTCTAACAAAGTACAGATTTTGATGCAAGATGTTTCATGTGAAACAGAGCATTTTTGTTTTCAGAGAAATGTTTCACGTGAAACATTTCATCGAAACCAAGTCTACATTTTTGGCTGGCCGCACACCAGGTATCGGCCTCTGGATTCAGGAATAAGTATAGGCGGAATAAAATACCAGCCTGCGAGCGAGCTGAGCTCCTCGGCAGTCGATCTGCTCACCCAGAAAATCACACGTCCATCTTTGAGAACTCCGCGGGCCCAGGAAAGCAAATCAATATAGTTGCCCAAAGCACGTGCTGTCACCCAATTGACCTCTAGCTCTTCAGGGAGAATCTGTTCATATCTCAAACGAAGTATCTGAACACCAGTAAGTCCAAGTTTTCTAACAACTTCTGCCAAAAATGCAGACTTCTTCAAACTCGGCTCTATTAAAGTTATATGCAATTCTGAACATAACAACTTAAGTGCCAGCCCTGGAAAACCAGACCCGCTGCCAACGTCGGCGAGCCGACCTTTCGAAATGTTCAAGGCATTGGCAGCAAAAAAGCTTTCCCCGAAGTGCCGACGCAAAATCACCGATGGTTGCGTGATAGAAGTCAGGCTAACCTTCTGATTCCAAATGAGTAATGTTTCCAAGTAGAGGCGCACACGCTCGATGAGTGCACGGCTGGCCTCTACGCCAAATGGGCGCAGCGCTTCGCGGATCGTAGCATCTGAGAGCCTTTCTTCTTTTCTATTAGTCATTAATCTTTATTATGATTTTCTTTTAGATTATAACAAACCGTTGCTCGCCCCGCCGGTTGATTGATTTCCTGTCGAAGAGCCGGACACCTTCTCGCCCCGGGTCCCCGCGCGAGCCATCAAGATGGGCGCAGCGATGCCTGTAGTTAGGTCGACTGCGAAGTGTGCCGCCATTGCCGGCAGCAGGCTGCCCGTCCACTCGCGCACGGCTCCAAAGACGATTCCCACGATGAACGTTGTCCTCAGGCCTCGGGCCCCCTGATAAAGGTGTGCCAGGGCGAAGAAAGCAGCCGAGATGGCGATGGCGGCCGGTGCTGAGCCGCCAGTAAATTCGGCAAAGACAGCGTAGACGAAGCCCCGGTAAAGAAACTCCTCGCAAAGTCCGGCCGTTGTGGCCAGTGCCGCAAAGGCGGCAAGTTCCAGCGTTGTGCGCGGCATCAGTTTTTCGACTATGACGCCGAGGGCGCCGCGTTCTTCGGGCCGTGTGCGCGCCAGGCGCCGCAGGCTGGCGATGGAGACACTGACGGCGACCAGCGTGAGCACTGCCGAAGTGAACGCAACCTGCGCTGTCTCGGGCACCGCAAGTCCCAGCTTGGCTGGCGGCAGGTCCCGGGCCAGGGCGCGCCAGGCGACCGTCGCCGCCGCAGCCCATTGAAACGCAATCGTGGAGGCATAGAGGGCGACGCGGTCGGCGCTGCTCAGTTCCGCTGTCGCCAGCACACGCCGCAGGCGAATCGTGCCGTGCCAGGGCAGCAGAACACCCAGCGCGAACAGAATCAGCACGAAGTCCCATGGCATGGTGCATGCATGAAAGCATTTTTGGTGCCGGCGGGCAACCAGTTCGTGCAGGTGCTGCGCGAGGACGGGTCCTTTACACGCCGCCGGGGCCTGTGGGCATTTTCAGTTCAGCGAATCGGCGGAATGGCGAGGACGTCCGGGTGGCCGGGGAACAGGCGCTCAGCTTTCCGCCGCACGGCACGGGCCGCGGCGATATCTCCCAGGTTGCGACAGGCTTCGACCAGCGCGGCATAGGCGGAGGGGTCGCGTTCGGGAAAGTAGCGCACGATGGTCTCCAGATGTCGTCTGCTCTGCGCCCAGTTCTGCTGGTGGCGGTAGAGATCTGCGAGGGTGCGGTGGGCCAGAAAACTGTACGGGTCTGTCTGAAGCGCGCGCTGCAGTTCAGCTTCGGCGGCTTCGAGAAAGCCGGCGCGGCTGAGCAGTGCGCCGAGCGTGGCCCGGTCTTCCGCCGAGGGCGCGGCCGCCGCTTCGACGACACGCCGCTGCCAGGCGATGGCGTGCTCCCAGCGTTCCCGCAGCTGTTCGACGCGGGCGAGCCCGCGCAGGGCGTCTCTGTGTTGCGGATCGCGCTCCACGACCTGGCGATAGAGCAGCTCGGCGCGGTCCAGTTGCAACTGTCGCAGGGCCAGCTCGCCCAGCGCGCAGGCGGCTTCGAGCCGAGACGGGTCGAGCTGCAGCGCGCGCTCCAGCGCGGCGCGTGCGGCCGGATAGGCGTGCCGCCGGAGTGCGAGCTGTCCGTGCAACAGTTCGGCTTCAGCGCTGGAATGAGACGCAGGCAGTGCGGCGAGCGCGGCGCGTGCAGCATCGTATTCGCGCAGCCCGAACAGGGTGCGTGCCATCGCGACCAGGGCCGGCTCGGGGTTTTCGACGACGACATCGCGTGGCAGCAGCGCTTCGCGCTGGCTCGCGATGAGCGCTTCGATGTTTTCTTCGAGGTTAGGCCGCAGCAGCGCCCGGGGTGCACGGTATTCGAGTCGCGGATGGTCGTCGGTTTGGATCACGGCGCCGGCCGCCAACCGGCGCAGCGGCGCGTCGTCGAGTCGGTGATAGGCGAGCAGACCTTCGGGCTGTGCGAGCTGCAACAGTGCGAACTCCTCTTGCATTTCAGGTCGCGACCACAGTGCGCGAAGACGGTCGAGCCGGAGCGGTTCGTCTTCGGTTTGCGCCAGCAAAAGATAGTCGTACGTTTCGGCCCGCCACAGCGTGGCCCGTGGAAAGTGCATCAGCGCGGTGGTCAGAATCGAGCGGACGTCGTCCGGTTCGAGCGCGTAGCCCTGCACCCACTGCACGAAGAGGCCCCCGGGTTGCAGTCGCTGCCGCACCGCCGCGTAGAACTCGCTGGTGAACAAACTGGCCACGCCGGCGATCCAGGGATTCGAGGGTTCGGAGATGATCACATCGTAGCGTTCGCGGGTGGTGAGCAAAAAGTTGCGCGCGTCGTCGGCAATCAGTCGCAGCCGCGGGTCGCCGAGCACGCCGCGATGCAGGGGAGCCAGATATTCGGCAGCGCGGATCACGGCGGGTTCGATCTCCACGCAATCGATGCGCTCGACCTCGGCGTGGCGCGCCACCGCCGAAACCGTCATGCCGCTGCCGAAGCCGACCACGAGCACCCGCCGGGGCGAAGGATGAAACCACAGGCCCAGATGCCCGACCAGCAGTTGCGTGATGGTGTCGTGATTGGAAGCGTCTACTTTGCCGTTGGTCCGCAGCGCCAGATAGTCTTCCGTGCGCACGACCGCCACCGAGGCGTTCAGGCCGTCTTCGGTGTAGATGACGTCGGTCGTTTCCGCCACTTCCGTCAGCGACAGCGGCAGTTGGTAGAGGTCCCAGTAGAGCACGACGCCGAATGTGGCCAGCGCGCGAGGGTAGAACGCACCGCTGGCCGCTCTACCCGCGGCGAACACCAGCAGCAGCGCGGTTGTGGCCAGAGCCAACAAGCGCCGTCTGGAGCGCAGCTCGAGCAGCAGGGCCAGCACCAGATTTACTGCCGCGGCCACCACGACCACGCGGAAGGCTCCCGCTGCGGGCAGCAGCCAGAAACCGGTGAGCAGCGCGCCACCGATCGCGCCGACCGTGTTCGCCGCGTAGGCCCGCCCGACCGCTTCCGCATGGCCACGGCCAGCCGACCGCGCGGCAATCAGCGCCGCGACAAGCGGAAAATTGAATCCGAAGACGATGGCGGCCGGCAGCATGGCCAGCCCGGCGGCAGCAAATTGCGCCAGCACCAGACCCGCGAAACTGCCGCCGCCGGCTCGCAGAATCGGCGGCAGCAAACCAGCCAGAGATTCGTAGCCCGTCAGGAAACCGAGCGCGGCCACCGCCGTCAACAGTTGCGTCGTGGCAAACGCAGTGGCGCCGGGCTGCCCGCCCCGCACCGTCCAGCGTTCGAACAGGAAGCTGCCCAGCACCAGCCCGGCCAGAAACACCGCCAGCGTCAGCGTAAACGTGTAGGTCGAGCTGCCGAGCATCGTGCTCAGCAGGCGCGTCCAGGCAATTTCGTAGGCCATCGCTGTGGCGCCGACCGCAGCGAAGCTCGCGAGCAGCAACCACGGCCAGCCAGAGGTTGCGAAGGACGGTGCAGTCAGCGCGTCCGCCGTTGGGGTGTGGCGCTCGGCCGGCCCCATCCGCCGGTCGAGCACGAGCGCTACGGCACCGGCCAGAACATTCAGCACAACGGCCGCGGCCACGGTTCGCTTCAGTCCCAGCGCAGGCAGCAGCAGAAAGCCGGCCGCGAGTGTGCCGGCAACCGCGCCGGCCGTGTTCACCCAGTAGAGGCGGCCGATGCGCGCACCCAGCTCGGCGGAGTGGCGGGTGAGCCCGCGCACCAGCACCGGCAGCGTCCCGCCCATCAGGAACGTAGGCAGGAAAAGCACCAGCGCCGCACCGATGCCCCGCAGCAGCAGAAGCAGCGCCGGCACGTCGGCCAGCAACGGGAAGGCGGCCCGGTAGAGCCACCGCACACCGACCAGTCCAACAAGCGAGCTCGCACCCAGCCCGGCAATCAGCAGCTCCAGCCAGCCGTAGAGCGCCACCGGCCGGCTTTTTCCTTCGCACCAGCGGCCGATCACAGCGCTGCCGGCAGCCAGCCCGGCCATAAACACGGCCAGCACCGTGGCGATGGCGTACACCGTATGGCCGAAGACCAGCCCCAGCGCCTTGCTCCACGCTACCTGGTAGACCAGACCGGCCGCACCGGAGAGGAAAAAACACAGCAGGATGGCCGCCAATGCGCCGCGCGAGATGGCTCCCCGGTTCACGCGTGCGCATCGTAGATGGCGCCGGCCAGCCAGTCAATCCACTACCGCATGCGGCTTTGGTTGACACCTGCGGGGGCTGTGTTTATCTTGATGGCGCGATGCGCATCCTGGTCCTGGGCAGCGGCGGCCGCGAACATGCCCTGGTGTGGAAACTCCGGCAGAGTCAGCACGTAGAAAAAATTTGGTGTGTGCCGGGCAACGGGGGGATCGCGCAGCACGCCGAATGCCTCGAAGGGCGGCTCGACGATGTGGCTGGACTGGCCACCCTGGCCGAGCGGCTTCGCCCGGACCTGACCGTGGTCGGGCCCGAACTGCCCCTGGTGCTGGGCATCGTTGATGAATTCACCCGTCGCGGCCTCCGTATCGTTGGCCCCACCCGGCAGGCGGCTCGGCTTGAGGGAAGCAAGGTTTTCGCCAAAGAGTTCATGCAGCGCCACGGCATCCCTACCGCTGCTGCCTACGGCGTCTATGACTCGCCGGGAGATGCCTACACCGCGCTGTGCGCCGTGGACTGGCCTGTGGTCATCAAGGCCGACGGGCTTTGCGGAGGCAAGGGAGTTTTGGTGGCCGCCACGCCGGACGAAGCCACTGCGTTTTTGGCTCGACTGATGGAAGAGCACGAATTCGGTCCGGCGGGCGAACAGGTGCTGATCGAGGAAGCCCTCGCTGGCCAGGAGCTTTCCTATATCGTCCTCACCGATGGGGAAAACATTCTACCCATGGTTCCGACCCGCGACCACAAGCGTGCCTTCGATGGCGACCGCGGCCCGAATACCGGCGGCATGGGCGCCTTTTCGGCGGATGGCCTGATTTCTCCGGAATTGGAAGAGGAAATTCGCACGACGATTGTCGCACCCACCATTGCGGGCATGGCCGCTGAAGGCCATCCCTATCGCGGCTTCCTCTATTTCGGTTTGATGCTCGCCGAGGAAGGACCCCGCGTGCTGGAATTCAACTGCCGACTGGGTGACCCGGAAGCCGAAGCCATCCTCCCCCGCATGGAATCGGATTTGGCAGAAACTTTATTTGCTGCAGCAGAAGGACGGCTGAGCAGCGTGCCGGCCCAGTGGAAGGCTGGGGCAAGTGTTTGCGTCGTGCTGGCCTCCGGTGGGTACCCGGGCAAATTTGAAACGGGCAAGAAAATCAAGGGGCTAGCTTCTGCAGGTGATGCTACAGATGTCGTGATCTTTCATGCCGGCACCCGCAGGGACGGCGATGACTACTACACGAGTAGCGGTCGAGTGCTCGCCGTCACCGCCACCGCTACCTCTCTGGCTGGCGCCGTCTCCCGCTGTTATCAGGTAGTCGAAAACATCCATTTCGAAGGGATGCACTTCCGGCGGGACATTGCCGCCACCGCCTTGTCCTCGTTGGCTGCCGGAGACTGATTTGGCTGAGGTTCTTCATCTTTTTGTTGCGCGAGCTCACCGATTGCCGATGCGGGAGGTGGAGGCGGTGCGGGCTATCGAAAACAGGGGTCTGGAAGGGTGCGCGCATGCCCGGCCCGGCGGTCTCCGCCAGGTGCTTTTGATGGACGAAGAAACCCTGCAGCAACTGGAGATTTCTCCCGGGGCGGTGAAGGAAAACATCACCACCCGCGGCCTTGCCGTGCAGGCGCTTCAACCCGGTCAGCGCCTGCGCATCGGGGAGGCTCTGCTCGAGGTAACGGGGCCATGCCACCCCTGCGCGCGAATGAACGAAATTCGTCTGGGTCTGGAAGAGCAACTGCGCGGTCGCCGGGGCATGCTCTGCCGGGTGGTGGAGGGTGGCCGGATTGCCCGCGGGGATCGCATCGAGTTGCTGGAGTACGCTCGCGTGGCGAAATAATCTCGCTTAGGAGTGAGACACCGTGACTGCTGCAAACGCCGAGAAAAAACCGCAGGTGGGCATCATCATGGGGTCGGACACAGACCTGCCGGTGATGCTGGAAGCCGCTCGCATGCTGGACAAGTTCGGCATTCCCTATGAGGTGGAGGTCGTTTCGGCACACCGCTCGCCGGGCCGCACGCATGAGTACGCGACCACGGCCATCGCGCGCGGCTTGAAGTGCATCATCGTGGCTGCCGGCGGCGCGGCACACCTGGCCGGCGTGGTGGCCGCGCTGACCACCCTGCCAGTGGTCGCCGTGCCGATGGCCACGACCGTGCTCAACGGAGTCGACTCGCTGCTCTCCACCGTGCAGATGCCTGCCGGCGTGCCGGTAGCAGCTATGGCGATTGACAAGCCCGGTGCCATCAACGCGGGCATCTACGCCGCGGAAATCATTGCCACGTTCGATTCCGCGGTGGCGCAGCGGCTGGCTGCCTACAAAGAGGAGCTGGCCCGCTCCGTCGCGGAAAAAAACGCTCGCGCTCAGCAGCAGGTGGCCGCCCGACAGAGCTGAATGGCTTTCCGCCGACCGCAGGCCGGGCACCGCCAGATGAGGCTGCGGAGGAACAGCGTGCTGGGGTTGCTGGTGGTAGTGGCCGCGGCGTACTTCTCCCTGGGCCTGCTGGTGCTGCTGTTCGAACGCCGGCTGATTTTCTTTCCCGATGTCGGGCGGCATGCCGGCGAGCCGCCACCCGCTGACCTGGCCGTGGAAGACGTCTGGCTGCGCACCGCAGATGGCGTCCGGCTGCATGCCTGGTGGATTGCCGCCCCCGGCGCGGAGTTTACGTTTCTGGCGTTTCACGGCAACGCGGCCAGCATTGCGGCTCGCGTGCCGACGTATCAGTTCCTGGCCGGGGTGCCGGCCCAGGTGCTGGCCGTCGAATATCGCGGCTACGGCCGAAGCGCGGGCGTGCCTTCCGAAGCCGGTTTGTATCGCGATGCCGAAGCCGCCTACGACTGGCTCGTGCATGAGAAGCAGATTGTTCCGCGCCGGGTAATCGCGTTCGGGCAATCGCTGGGCACGGCCGTGGCGGTCGAGCTGGCCACGCGGCGCGAAGTTGGCGGTGTAGTATTAGAAGCGCCGTTTGCTTCCACGCGGGCGGTGGCCCGGCGCATCTACTGGTTTCTTCCCGGCATTGGCTATTTTCTCCGGACAAAGTTCGACACCGGCACGAAACTGGCGAGCGTCAGCACACCGCTGCTGGTCGTGCACTGCGCGAGCGATCCCGTTCTGCCAATTGCGCTCGGCGAAGAAGTCTTCCGGCTGGCGCGCGAACCGAAGATGTTTTTGCGCATCGAAGGGTACTGCCACGAAGAAGCTGCGCAGGTAGCCCCGGAGCGCTACCGCGCGACGCTGCGCCAGTTCCTTGCTGCGGTTGCCGCCAGCCGGCCCTGAAGTGCGCCACCTGCGGCGACGCATCCAGGTGTAGAATCATCAGCGCGATGCGTCCCACCTGCGTGCTGAGTGCAACGGAGCGCCGCGCTGCCCGTTTCCGACGAACGGCAGCCGTGTGCGTGGTGGTGCATCTGGCCGCGGTGCTGGTGCTCTTGGCTTCCGCCCCGGCTCCGCCGCAGGAAGAGGTCGTAGCCAATCTCGCGGCCGGGCGCGTGCTCATTCTGGTGACGCGCGATGCCATCCTGGTCGGCGCGGCTGAGAATCCCATCGAGCCGGAGACACAGCCGCCGCTGGTGATCCCCCTGGGAGACCGGCGCGTGGGGATTTTGCTCGGGCCGGTGGTGTGGAGCTGGCCGTCTGCAGGCCATGAGCCCGTGCGGCTCGGTGTGGGATTGCAGCGGGTCATGAGCACCACGGTCGGCGTCGGTCCCGGCCGGCTGGAGACCGAGCAGGCGGGGGACCTCGAGCAGCTCGGGCTGGGTCTGCTCGAGGTGATTCGGCAGGCCACCGATCGAATCTATCACCCGCTGGGACTGGCGCCGGAAGAGCCGCTGGTCGAGCTGCTGCTCGCAGGCTATCTGGAAGGCTACGGCCCCGAAGTCTGGAGCCTGCGGTATCGCGTGCGTCAGGAACCGCTCCGTGGCGATTTTCTTCGGACCCGGGTGCTTCGTCCGCAGTATGTGCAACTCTACCCGCCCGAAAAAGGCGAGCCACGCGGCATCCTTGAAGTCCGGTATCCGCGAAACGACCCCGCCCCGCAGCTCGCCGACCTGCTCGCCCAGGGCGACTCACGACTGATGCGACTGCGCAGCGCCCGGGCCGACCTGGCCGACCTGTTCGAGAAAATCGAACGCGGCGAACTCCACAAGGCGAGGTCGGACGCCGCTCTGGAATTCCTGCGCACGGCACTAAACCTGTTCAGCGAGCCGGAACACGATGTGGTCATCGCCCGCATCGAGGAACGCCGTGGCTTTGCCTGGATTCTTGCCCCGCCGGAACCCCTCGAGGCCGCCGAACAGGAAAAGCGCCCGCCCGGCGCGCCTACCCTGCGCCGCCGGCCGTAGCGCGCAGGTCGGTGTCTTGCGGCGAAGTCCATGTTGGCGGAGTGCGCTCACACCCCTGTTCCGCGACACAGCGGATGCGTCGCGGTCACTCCGGCAGCCCCGGCTCCCCGCCCTTCCCTCACAAACCGGGTAGGGATGGCTGTCCACAGCCGGTATTCTCTTCTTCTTGCGCAGCCTTTGCGGGAGCGGTCTTCTGCCGCAGCACGCTGACAATTTGTTTCAGGGGGGATGCGCCTCTTCGGTGCAAGGCTTTATGCTGCTTTTTACCTGAGTCCGGACCTCGATTTCAGCTGCCCAGGTACCTGTTAACTTTTCCACTGCCGGTGTTTACCATGATCTTGCATGTCAATGTCATCTAATATTCTAATTATCCGTTGCGGTCATCCTTATTCCAGCTCTCCTGCGCGCGATTGGGCTCGATCCCCGCAACAGCACTGGTATCCGGAGGCCAGTGGTCATGCAGTCTACGGTTTCCTCGAGGTCATCGATGCAGCCGAACTCGGCATTGCTGCTCGAACAGAAACTGCGCGTCGAAGCTCGCGCCCGCAGCGGCGCCGACTGGTTCTACTGGATTGCCGGACTTTCCGTGTTGAGTTCGCTGGCTGTCCTGGCCAACTACGACTGGGCCCGGGTCTTCGTGCTCGGCGCCGCACAACTGGTCGAACACACCGTCTGGGGAGCCGGCCTGCTGGGCAAGGGTTTGACTCTGCTGGTGAGTGTGGCGCTGGCCGCCATCTTTGTGGGTTTTGGTATCCATGCCCGCCGCGGGCTGCCCCGTGTGTTCCTGGCGGGGATGTTCCTCTATGCCGTGGACGGACTGCTGGCTCTGCTGGTCCGGACCTGGTCCAGCGTGGCCTTCCACGTGTTCGTGCTGCTGCTGGTGTACTCCGGGCTGGTGGCCGCTAGCCGCCTGCAGCAACTCAATCGGAGCAGCCTTTCCACCTGAGCGACCGCTCTGCTAAAATTTTTTCGTTGCATCGTTTTTCAGCACAGGAGTGTACCGTGTGGTTCTGGGGTTTGCGCAAACCGTCTGCCGTGCGGCACAACGGTCGCCGCGTGAGTGAAATTCTGCAGGAGCACGCGCAGTGGACGCGCGGCGTGGGCGGCGCCCGCGCTGATCTTTCCCGCGCCGATCTTTCCCGCATGGACCTGCGCGGCGTGAATCTCCACGGCGCCAATCTCGCCGGCGCCCGCCTGGAGGGAAGCGACCTGCGCCGGGCCAAGCTCGGCGCGGCCGACCTGCGCGGAGCCAACCTGCGCCGCGCCGACCTGCGGAACACGGACCTGACCGAAGCCAATCTTTCCGGAGCCGATCTGACTCAGGCGCAGGCCAGCGGCGTGGAATTCTTTCGCACCGACCTGACCGGAGCGGTGTTCCACCGCGCCAGTCTGCGCGCGGCCAATTTCCGCAACGCGAAGCTGGCCGGCGCGGATTTTCTGGGTGCGGACCTGACCACAGCCATTTTGCGAGAAGCCGACCTGCAGGGTGCGAAACTGGATGCTGCCAACCTGACCGACGCGTTGCTTCCCGGCGGTGCCCCGCACCACGCCCGGGTTTCCTGACCTGCGCCTCGTGCTTTCCGGGACCCTCACATGCTCTGCAGTGCCGGCTTCCGTCTTCGCTCCGGCGCAAAACCGGGCCGGCGAGACGCAGGGGAAACAGACAGGCTGAAAGGTGGTCCTGTCGCTAGCCGCTGGCGGCGCGTCCGGCAGGCTCTTCTTCGGCCTCGTCGGAGGAAGCCGTGCGCGGCGGATTCCGCCGGCGCACCTCGATGCCCAGGCGTTTGATTTTCTGATTCAGGGTGGAGAGGGGAATCTGGAAGCGTTCGGCCGCTTCGGTCTGATTCCAGTTGGTGCGTTCGAGCATGTCGGTGATGACGCGCCGCTCGATTTCTTCCATGATTTCAAACAGGGAGGGCGTGGGGTTATCGGCGGCGCGGCGTGCGCCCGGCTCGCCCGGCAACGGCGGCAGGAACTCGCTCAGTTGCAGGCGCACGCCTTTGACGATTTCCTTGCTGCGGACATTTTCCGGCAGCAGGTCGGGATCGAGCCATTCACTGGTGGAGAGCACGACCGCGCGTTCCACAGCGTTTTCGAGCTCGCGCACATTGCCCGGCCAGTCGTAGTCCATCAGCACGCGCATCGCCTGGGCGGTGAAGCGGCGCAGGGGCTTGTTGTTTTCTGCACAGTAGCGTTCGATAAAGTGCTGCACGAGCAGCGGAATGTCTTCTTTGCGGTCGCGCAGGGGCGGCAACTGCAGCGAGATCACATTCAGGCGGTGGAACAGGTCCTCGCGGAAGCGCCCCTGGCGCACCAGCGCGGCCAGGTCCACGTTGGAGGCCGCCAGGATGCGCACGTCCACGCGGATCGTTTCCGTGCCCCCCAGCCGCATGAATTCGCGTTCCTGGATCACCCGCAGCAGTTTGGCCTGGGTTTCGTGGCTGATCGTGCTGATTTCGTCGAAGAAGATGGTGCCCTGGTCGGCTACCTCGAAGAGTCCCTTCTTGGAGCTCACCGCGCTGGTGAACGCCCCTTTGACGTGTCCGAACAGTTGCGATTCGAGCAGATCGACCGGCATCGAGCCGGTGTTCACAGCGATGAAGGGTTTTTCGGCGCGCGGGGAGGCGGCGTGGATGGCCTTGGCGATCAGCTCCTTGCCGGTGCCGCTCTCGCCCGTGATCAGCACGGTTGAACGCGACGGCGCGACCTGCATGACCAGGTCGAGCACGCGCTGCATCTGTTCGCTTTTGCCGATGATGTTCGGGAAGTTGTAGCGCTGCTTCAGGGCGCGCTTCAGCAGCAGGTTTTCCTCGCGCAGCCGGCGCCCCTCGACTGCCTGCGCCACCTGCGCGAGCAGCTCGTCGTTCGACCAGGGCTTCGTGATGTAGTCCAGCGCGCCGGCCTTGAACGCCTGCCGGGCCATGTCGATCGAGCCATAGGCGGTGATCAGGATGACGGGCAGCGCCGGGTCTTTGCTGCGAATCTCGCGCAGCAGGTCGAGGCCGTTCCGGTCCGGCAGGGCCACGTCGAGCAGCAGCAGATCCACCGGTTCGCGGTCCAGGGCCGCCAGACCCTGCTGGGCGTTTTCGGCCTGAAAGACGCGATAGCCCTCCGAGCCGAGCAGCAGCTCCAGCCCCTCGCGGATTTCCTGCTCGTCGTCCACAACGAGGATGCTAGCTTTCGACATGGACGCCCTTCCGGACTACCGGGAATTCCAGGCGGAACGAGGTTCCCTTGCCCGGCGTCGAGCGCACGTCGATCTTGCCCGCGTGCTCCTTGACGATTCCGTAGCTGACCGAAAGTCCCAGGCCGGTGCCCCGTCCCGAGCCTTTCGTGGTGAAGAAGGGGTCGAAGATGCGGTTCAGGTGTTCGCGGGGAATGCCCACGCCGGTGTCGGTCACCTCGACCTCGACCGTGCCGTTCTGCGCGGCGGTGCGCACCTCCAGCATGCCGCCTTCGGGCATCGCGTCGCGCGCATTCAGGAACAAATTCAAGAAGACCTGCTGCAGCCGGTTCACCGAACCGAGCACGGGTGGCAGGTTCGGATCCAGATTCTTGATCACGCTGATCCGCGCGCTGCGGAACGGATGGCTGACCAGCGCCAGCGTCTCTTCGATCACCGCGTTCAGGTTCACTTCCGTGAATTCGGTCGCTCCGGTGCGCGAGAAGTTCAGCAGATGGTTCACGATCTCGCTGGCGCGGAAGGTCTGCTTGACGATTTTCTCAATCAGCGTGTGCCGCGGATCGTCGCTCGGCAACTGCTTGGCCAGCATCTGGATGTAGTTCGAGATGACGGCCAGCGGGGTGTTCACCTCGTGCGCCACGCCGGCGGCCAGCAGGCCGAGCGAAGTCAGCTTTTCCGTCTGCACCATCTGGTCTTCGAGCCGGACCCGCTGGCTGACGTCCTCGATCAGAATCAGCCGGCCGAGCCGTTCGCCGGTCTTGCCCACCAGCGGCGCAATCGAGACGTTGAGAATCATCGTGCGCCCGTCCCGGCCGCGCAGCGGATACTTGTAGATGCCGCTGACGCGCTCCTCGCCGGCCCGCGCGGCGATCTCCGCGACCAGATCGAGCGGCAACACCTCCGGCAGCGTGCGCCCGAGCGCCTCGCTGCGGCGGATGCCGGTGAGCGATTCCATCTGCGTGTTCCACGACTCCACCCGGTCGTTCAGGTCCACGCTCAGCACGCCGACGTTCAGCGATTCCACGATGTTCTCGCTGAAGTCCTTCAGCCGCTCGATCTGCTCCGCTTTCTGCTCGAGCGCGCGGTACATGCGCGCGTTTTCCACCGCCACGGCCACGTAGCCGGCGATCGTCTGCAGCAGCTCAAGGTCATCGCTGGACAGAAAATCGCCGTCCACGGTCTTCCCCAGTCCCAGAATCGCCACCGTGCGGTCGTGGATGCGGCAGGCCAGGAAATAGTTCAGGTCAAGCTGTTCGAGCGTGCGGCGCTGCGTCGGAGTCAGCCCGGGCGCCTGCCGGGCGGATTCGAAGAAGCGATAGCCGCGGGCAAACGCAGGGTCGGCGGGGTCCAGAAAACTCAAGTCGAGCGGCGGCTCCGCGCGCACCCCCATCGCCCGCGCCAGGGAGAACCGCGGCGAGGATTCTTCCTCGGCCAGGAACACCGCGATGCGGTCGACGAGCATGGTTTGCGAGATGCGATCGAGTACGGCGTCCAGCATGGTTTCCAGGCGCACTTCGTTCGTCAGCGTCCGGCCGAATTCGATCAGCGTGCGACGATAGTCGAGCCGGTCGCGGTAGAAGAAGCGGTCCAGGTGCGCCTGCGCCCATTCGCGAATCGGCTGAAACAGCAGCGCCGCGACGACGATGATCAGCACCGTGCCGCTCGCGCCGGTGGCCCAGGTGGCGTGGAACACCTCCCCCACCAGCGCGACAAACGCAAAGTAGAGCGCCACCACTCCGGCCGTCGCCGTCGTGTAGGCCAGCCCGCGCTTGAAGATGATGTCCACATCCATCAACCGGTAGCGGATGATCGCGTAGCCGAAGCAGAGCGGAATCAGCGCCAGCGAAAGCACCGAAAATTTCGTCCACGCCGGCACAACGCCGTGGCGCAGAAAGTACGGCACGATGTAGAAGAACAGCAGCGGCGCAATGCCGGCCAGCGTCCCGCCCGTCACCCACTTCAACTGCTGCCGCAGCACGCCGCTGGGGGCTCGCCGATAGGAGAGGAAAAACAGCAGCGCGGCCAGCAGGAAATACCCGCCCAGATAGACCAGCTCCAGCCGGTCCAGAAACACCCGCGCCCCGAGCGAGGGTACAAACCCCAGCATCTGCTGCGCCACGCTGACGTGCACCACCAGCAGCAGCAGCGGCACCGCGTAGACCGCCGCCAGCTTCGGCAGCAGGCGCTGCCGCCGCTCCGGAAACACCAGCGCAAAATGCACGAGCAACGCCGGCTGGAGCAGCAGCGCCACCACGTTGCCCCAGTAGATGGTCCAGTCAAATTCGTTCAGCTTCCCGCTGTAGTGGAAGGTGTAGAAGATGAAGGAGACCAGGCAGAAGATGTAGAAATGCACCGCGCGCGGCGCGTTCCACCGCCGCACAAAAATGAACATGCCGATGAACAAATAGAGCAGCCCGACCAAGCGCAGATAGTTTTCGATCGAAGCGCTCGTATCGGCCGGCACCGTCACCAGCGCGGTTTCAAACGGCTGCCCCTGCCGCTCCAGTTGGTAGCGCACCCGCTGCCACGGCCCCAGCCGGAACAGCCGCTTCGTCACATCCACCGCGCGCCGCACCGGCGTGCCGTCGATCGCCTTCAGTACATCGCCCGGCTCCACCCCGGCTCGCGCCGCAGGCGAATCCGGCGCCACCGCCCACGCCCGCACCCCGGCCGCCGAGTCCTCCCAGGAGACCCCGTCATCCGGCGTCTGGAACTGGCGGCGCTGCTGGAAATTCAATATGGCAAAGACAACCGCAGCCACCGTCAGCAGCGCCAGCACGACCGCGCCGAGCTTTATGTGCAGACCTTCTTTCATCTCAAAAAACGGACTCCGCCTCTTTCGTTCTTAGCACGTCTCCTGCCATATTTTACAGATTTCCTCCTAATTTAATCCATTGATTCTTCTCAGGATATGTTTTCATCTCGCTATTTTTGTTCACAGCATTCCATTTTTAGAATAAGAATCCATATTTTTGTAGTACAGAGGAGAAGGCTCTATCGCCCCATTCCCACGCTGGATTTCTGCATTCTTACGCCGCGGGGTTAGAACTGGAAGCTGACTCCGGTGCGGAAGCTGCGCAGTGCAGGGATCAGGAGTATGCGTCCGTCGGGCGTGGTGATCGGGACGTATCCTTCGGCAAGCAGATTGCGAAAGTCGGCCAGGGCTTCGAAGCGGCCGCCGGTGAAAGGCAGCGGCTGGCGCACCGTTAGGGTCAAGAACGGTTCGACCTGGTGCACGACTTCCCCGTACGCATCCGGTCGCGTCAGGAAGGTTCCTCCGACCCACTTGTAGCTGGCGGAGAGCCGTGTACCGGTGCTCTCGAAGCGCGCACTCAGACGTGCGGCGAGGCTGTGGCGGTGGCGCGGCACGAAGCTGTCGCGGACCTCTCCCTCCACCCGGTCTTCGGTGGGGCTCAGGGCGCTGGCCCAGGCGTAGATCACGTTCGCTTCGGCGTTTTCCCCGAAACGATGCCGCAGCACCAGCCGTGTGCCCCAGCCCGCAACTGCGCCACCGTCGTAGACGAACGCCGTGGAGAAATTGTCTTGGAGGAAGTCGGGGTCGCTGAGGCGGCCGCGTCCGAAGACCGCGGTGTGCCGCGCCTGATCGCGGAAAACAGAAGCGACTACGCTCGTGTTGGGTCCGAGCAGGTGTTCGACAGCCAGCTCAGCGTGCTGACCCCCTTCGACCACCGGTCGGCCGTCGCGCAGCATGACCGCGGGGAAGGCGTCGAGTTGTTCGAGTGCACTTTCGAGGCCATCGGTTTCTCGCCCGGCTCCGGCCCAGGGCCGTGCAGCGAAGATCAGAGCGGCGCGCCAGTTCGGTGTCAGCGCATAGACCAGTTCGGCGAACGGGCGCAGGGAAGAAGTGGTCTCGCCCATGCCGACGAGCAGGAACTCGGCACCGTAGTGCAGCGAGAGCCGCTCGCCGAGCGCCAGTTCGCTGCGGTGCGCAGCACGGGCGCCGCGGAAGCGCAGTCCGCGGCCCAGGTCGGCCTGCCGCAACACCAGCGTGGTTTGTGGGCCTTCACCCCTTTCTCCCTGCGGCATCCAGACGGCGGCAAAGCCCGCGGCGGCCGAATGTTCGAAGCTGGCCTGACCGGAAAGCAGCAGCCGGCCCGTGTGGCCCAGGCTTTGCTGATAGGCGAATGCGGTGCCCGGCGCATCCACCACGTTCGAGGGCGAACCGGCTCTTCGCGCGCCGCTGGTCAGCTCCAGGCGGCCATGCGGACGGCGCTGCGGCTTCGTCTCTGCGCTGGCAGAAGACATGGCCACGACGAGCTCGCCATCGGCCAGCCGGAGCACCGGGCGGGTGGCGGCCGAGGTGCGCAGAATCCACGCCCACTCGTCCGGCTCGATCGGGACCGCCGGCCGTTCACGCAGCCGCTCGATCGAACTGAACACCGAATCAAGTTGGATTTTCAGCAGCGTGGTCAGGTCGGCTTCAATGCGGATGTGGCGTTCGATCGCCGGCAGGAAGCCCGCCAGCGTCACGCGCACCGTGTAGAGTCCGGGCCGCAGGGAAGCCGCGGAGAACAACCCGCGATCATTCGTCACCACCGTCAGCGCCTGCGCCGCCAGGTCGGCTTCGGGCAGCACGGTGACCGTGGCACCCATCTGCGGCACCCCCTGCGGGTCGACGACGATGCCCGAAAGCTTGCCGTGCAGACTCTGCGCCGGCGCTGTCGTGGCCAGCACCAGTGTGGCCAGCAGGCCCAGCAGGAACGTCCCGTGCCTGCGCACGCCTGATTCTCCTCGGCTCATTCGTTCCCCGCTCGCGCCGTGGTGGTCGGAGCTTTCACGGTGAACTCCGTCTGCGAGGTGACGGACTGCTGTCCGATAGTATCCGTCACCTGGATCTCCAGCCGGTACTTACCGGGTTCGAACTGTGCCAGCGGCAGCAGCTTCTCGATGGTGATCTGGCTGCCGCGCTGCTCGAGCTGTTCGGGGTTTTCGCGGAACCGCCAGACTTCCTCGTCGCCCCGCCGGATCACATATTCGACCACGGGTGCGGAGCGATGTGTCGTGGGATCCACCTTCAGGTTATAGACCTGGAAGTAGATGCCCATGCGTTGATCGGTGCTGAAAGTCTGATCCAGCTTCGGCCGCACCTTCGAGGCCCCGAGCACGAACTGGCCCAGGCCCACTTCGCGCGAGGGCACGCGTTCGATCAGGTCGGCCAGGATCAAAGTGCTGGTGGCCAGTTCCTCTTCGCCGTAGCGCGGCACGCGCAGCCCCTGGTTGATGGCGCCGATGTCGCCGCTGTTCACGTCTTTGATCACCACGTCGAGCTTGTACAGCCCGGGGCGCAGCGGCACCGCCTTCTGGTAGAGGGAGACGCCTTCGACCGCCTCGGCAAACAGCGAATCCGGGATGTCCCGCCGGATGACGTCTTCAAAGGTCTGCACAATCCGTCCGTTCAGGGCCGAGATGCGGGCGTGCAGGTTCATCGTGGCCGAGTGCACGCCCTGCGTGCTCGTAAACGTCATCTCGCGATTCGGAATCTGGATGGTGATGGGCACCAGCACCGTGTCACTGGTGATCCGCAAATAATCGAAGCGAAAATCAAAATGGATCTGGTTGCGCAGAATCCGCGACGTCACCACCGCTTCCAGGTCGCGGAAGCGCGCCGGCGGACGCTGGACCTTGGCAAACAGCTCGAGCCGCTCAAACTGGTTCATCCGGGCCGGCTCGAACATGGTTTTGGGCAGCCGGGTGCCATCGGTACGGGTGAACCGGTCCACCTTGCTGGCCAGGCCCATCGCTTCCAGCTCGCTCAGGCCGGCGTTGGGCACATAGAGCAGCGCATCCTTCTCCGAAGGATCCATCGTCAGCCGGTATTCCCCGCTGCCGGTCGGGTCGACGAACTCCAGAATGATGTCGTTGCCGATGCCCTCGAGATACCGGTAGCGCCACTTCTCAAACGCATGCACCGAGGTGAAGCCGCCGCCTTCTTCCGGGGGCCGGTTGTATTGCCCGCCGGCGGGCATACCTTCGATTTCATCGGGCGGACCCCAGATGATGTAGATGCGGCCGCGGTCGGTCTTCCAGCCCGGGATGCCGGAAGCGAATCGTTCATTGGCGTAGGCGATGCGCCGGTAATGTTCTTCCCGCGCTTCGTTTTCCACGGTTTCCGGGGTCGGGTCGCGGTTCAGCCAGAACTGCTCGATGAACTGCTCCCGCTCTTCGTTCGTGGTCAGCCGGAGAAACGCCGAGCGCTCTTCGTCGGTGATGATGTAGGCGACGTCTTCCTCGAGCCATTGCCGGTAGGCGCTGTCCAGCTCCTTCAGCATCTCCCGCTCGCGCCGTTTGCGCTCTTTTTCGGACAGCTCTTCTTTCTTTTTTTGTTCACCGGCTTGCTGCGGCGGCGGGAAGGCGTGGACGGAAAACGCCAGTGCCGCGCTCAACAGGAAGGCAAAAATAGTACGAAGGCGCGCTTGCATAGGCTCCACCTCGGCCCGCGGGGCCGGGCCTGCTCCTGAAAATTCTATACCCCGGCCCGCGGGCAAAGCAACCAGATTTCCCCCCTCGGACAGGGCTCCCCCTGGCCCGGAGTCTGATATCCTGTAGGATGCACGCACAGGTCCCGGGTTGCACGCCGTCCCCCGTCCGGCAACAGCCAGAGAAACATTCCCGGCCGTCCAGTCGTACTAGAATAATGTGTGCGATCCGCGCCGGCGCCCCAGCCGTGTTGCGGCGGAGACAGGAAAAGCAAAAGTTTTTTCGGAACAGCGAATCCTAAGGAAGCACTCATGGTCCGGTGGAAAAAAATTGTTCTCGGAGTTGGCGTAGGGATTGTGCTGGTGACGATCGTCTGGGTCAGTATCTATTTGCAGACGAAGGGCGTCATTGCCGTGCAGACCGACAAGGTCAAACGGCAGGATTTGACTTCGCTGGTGACCGCTTCCGGAGAAATCCGCCCGAAAACCTATACGAACGTCCTGGCGGAAGGCTTCGGCAAAGTCATCGAGATTGCCGTCAAGGAAGGCGACGTGGTGCGGCAGGGCGACCTGCTGTTGCGCGTGGAAAGCACCCAGCCGGCCGCCGAAGTCGAAGCGCAGCAGGCGGCGGTGGCTTCCGCCGAAGCGGCGGTGCGCTCGGCCGAAGCCAATTCCCGCAACGCTCAGGCCGAGCTGGTGCGCGCCCGCGCCGATTTCGAACGGGCCCGGTTCGACTGGGAACGCGCACAACAGCTCTTTGAAGATCAGCTGATCTCCCGCCAGGAGTACGACGCGCGCAAAGCGGCGTTCGAAAGCGCGCAGGCCGCCGTGCAGGCCAGCGAAGCTCGCCAGGCACAAACCAGCGCGGAACTGCAGCGCGCCCGCGCCCAGCTCGAACAGGCCCGTGCCGTGCTGCTGCGCGTGCGCGACCAGCTCCGCAAAACCACCTACACCGCTCCGATTTCCGGCGTGGTGACCTACATTTCGGTGCGCGTAGGCGAAAACGTGGTTCCCGGCATCCAGAATTCCCCGGGCAGCTATCTGATGACCATCTCGGATATGTCGGTCGTCACCGCGGAGGTCAAGGTAGACGAAACCGATATCGTCAACGTTCGCGTCGGGCAGCCCGCGGAAGTCAAAATTGACGCGATCCCGGATCGCGTCTTCCAGGGCCGGGTCAGCGAAGTCGGCACGCAGGCGGTGCTCCGCACCTCCGGTCTGGCCACCACGCAGACCACCTCCAGCACCCAGGAGGCCAAGGACTTCAAGGTCGTCATCACCCTGCTCGATCCGCCCGAACACCTCCGCCCAGGCCTTTCCACCACCGCGAAGATCATCACCGCAGAGCGGAAGAACGTGCTCTCCATTCCTCTGCAGGCCCTCGCCGTGCGCACGCGGAAAGAGCTGGAACAGGCCGCCCAGGAAGCACCCGAGCGCAGCGTGGCCCTGGCCGCCGCGCGCAGCGAAACGCCGGGCAACGATCCGGCCAAAGAGGAAATCCAGGGCGTGTTCGTGGTTCGCGATGGCCGTGCCGTCTTCGTTCCCGTCAAGACCGGCATCACCGGCATCACGGAGATCGAAATCACCGAAGGGCTTCAGGAAGGCGACGAGATCATTACCGGCAGCTATCGGGTGCTCCGTACGCTCCGGCCGGGTGCCCGCGTCAAAGTGGACAATACGCCGCCGGCGCCGGCCGAAGCGGCCTAACCCAGCCGTTCTCGCGCCTGGCGCGTCTAAGAGAATGCCGATGAGCACAGAGAGAGCAGCCAGCATGGAAGTGGAAACGACTCCGGCAGCGTTCCGTCCGGACCTGGTCGAGCGGGGCATCGTCATCCGCACCGAAGGGCTCTGGAAAACGTACGAGATGGGTGCGGAGCCGGTCCACGCGCTCCGCGGCGTTGACCTGGAAATCCGCAAGGGCGAATACGTGGCCATCATGGGCCCTTCCGGTTCGGGAAAATCTACGCTGATGAACCTGATCGGCTGTCTGGATACGCCCACCCGCGGACGGTACTGGCTGGCCGGTCGGCTGGTCAGTGAACTCGACGACGACGAGCTGGCCTACATCCGCAACAAGGAAATTGGTTTCGTCTTTCAGACCTTCAATCTGCTGCCGCGTGCCACCGCTCTGCACAACGTCGAGCTGCCCCTGATCTACAACGGCACGCCCGCCGCCGAACGGCTCGAACGGGCCCGCCGCGCCCTGGAAATCGTCGGCCTGGCCGACCGCATGCACCACCGCCCGAATGAACTCTCCGGCGGTCAGCGCCAGCGCGTGGCCATTGCCCGCGCTCTGGTCAACTCCCCTTCAATCCTGCTGGCCGATGAGCCGACCGGCAACCTCGACTCGCAGACCGGCGCCGAAATCATGGCGCTGTTCGATGAGCTGCACCGCCGCGGCAACACGATCATCCTGGTCACCCACGAGCACGATATTGCCGCCCACGCCCACCGCATCATTCACTTGCGCGACGGCCGTATCGAGCGCGACGAGCGCCGCCAGTAGCCCCACCATCCCAGTCTGGCTGCTGCGCCCCTGACGGTGTTAGCATCCGGCTCGCCCCCGTTGCGGTACCCCGCCGGTGCCGCCCTTTCCGGAGGAAGAAGCGATGCGCAGCACGACGGCAGCGTTCCCGCTTTCCGACTACCGCGATCAGTTCCCCGAAGTCTGCAGACAAAAGTTCGGGCGCAGCTACAATTTCGCGCGTCTGGAAAAACGCTTGGAGCCGCTGCGCACCGGTCAGCGCTGGCTGGTGGCTCGCGATGTGCTCACCATTTTTGATCCGGAACACACGCCGCTGCGTCGCTACTGGCCTATCCCCCCGGAAAAAGAGCTGGACCGGGCGCTGAAGCAGCGGCTCTACCTGGGCCCGCTGAAAAGCCAGCAAGACCCGCAGTTGCTCGTCGAGCAATTGCTCGTTGTGTTTCACAACATTGGCGTGGTCTCGATTGTGCTCCGGTTCGTGCATCCGCAGCAGTTCGCCATCTTCAGCACACCGGTCGCGCATCTGCTGATGGTGCACGGCGCCACCGCCGTGGAAGCCTATCTGGCCTTCTGCGAGGAGCTGCGCGCCTGGCAGCAGCATTTCGGGCTCGCTTCGGTGGCCGAAACCGAAATGGCCCTGTGGACCTACGACCAGATTGTCCGCCACAGCGACGACGCCGCGCAGGTCGAACGGGCTCGCGGCGCGTTCGAGCGCGACCTGTGGGTGCAGCGCCGCCGCGCCGCTCAGGTGCTCCGTCCCTTCCTCCGCAGCTACGGCCCGCTGGAGCTCGCCCGCATCCTGCTCGAAGAGGACGCCAACCTGGCCGGAAAAATTGCCGCCGAAGAATACGAACGTCTGCTCTCTGCCGCCGCGCGGAAATACTTTCGCCAGGCCCTGGCCAGCCGGAAGGGCGCCGTGCTGGGACTGCTGGATGCGCTGGCCCGCGAGGGCCACATCACTGCGGCGGAACGCGTCGAGCTCCAGCGCATCTGGGAAATCCGCAACAAAGCGGTCCATGCCGGCACCCGCCCCACCCCCGAAGAAGTCGAAGTGATGATCGACTGGATCGAGTCCATCTGCTCGCACTGGGAATAACCGATTGCGCGTTGCTTTCCCCGCTGCTTGTCAAGAGGCCAGCGCCCTCGGATCCGGCTAACCTGCAGAAACGGAAAGAGAAAAATCTTGCGCGCAGTGAATAATCCCCCGCTCCGGTTTGCTATATTGGTAATGTATGGCGTGGGCCCGCGGGCCACGGCTCGCGCCGCATCCTGCACGCTGGACTCCTTCCAAAATCGGACATGCACGCACAGTTTCACGTGGCGCGGGTTTGGATGGCGGTCGAGGACTGGCTGAACCCCACGCTGCGGCTCACGACGCCGGAGCGTGCGCTCTATTACCACCTGGTGCGGGTCTCCCACCTTCTCGGCCATCGCACCGCGTACATCTCCCGACGACGCATGGCGGCCATCACCGGCTTGTCCACGGCAACGGCACGTTTCTATCTCCGGGTGCTGGCGCGCAAACGCTGCATCCGGTTCCTGAGCCGTGGCCGCCGGGGCACGCGCGTGGAAGTCTATCTCCCGGACGAAATCGCGCGCCGCTGGGCACGCCTGCCGCGCGCGGAACGACTGGCCTTCGCCCCGCAGAGCCCCGCCCGCGATGCCGCAGGCCAGCCGCGCGCCTGGCAACGCACCGACCTCATCTACACCTTCGAATTCCGCACGCGCATCCTCCGCCGCGAAGCTGGCCGCTGCTTCTACTGCCTGCGGCGGCTGCAGCGAAATGAATGGACGCTCGACCATGTCGTGCCGCTGGCCCGCGGCGGCTCCGATCGCGCCGACAACCTGGTTGCCTGCTGTGCGGTCTGCAACTGGTCGAAGGGACTGCTGACCGCCGAAGACTTCCTTCACCAGCTCGTGAGAAAAAAGGTTCTGCCGCGCTCCCACCTGCGCAGCCGCCTCCGCGCCCTCGCGCGTCTGGGCAAACGCCATCCGGATGCCGGGCCGGCCGGCTAGGCTTCGTGCGGCCTCGCGCCGCAGAAACCGGCCCGCCGCTCGAGTCGGTGATGTCTGGTGGGGGAAGGGAACGGAGGAAGAAAAACTGGCTAGCGTCGGCTCCCGTATTTTCCGGCCCACTGGGTCAGCTTGCGGGCCAGCTCTTCGATGACCGCCGAAGGGGCGCGCTCCAGAATCAGCTCCACCGCGGTGAAGATCTGGTCCTGCAATTCTTCCGAGACGCGCCGCGTGTAGCCCCGCCCGCGACGCCCGGAAGCATACGCCTCGAGCGATCCGGCCCGTTTGTACTCGGCCCAGGCCACCTCCCAGATCGCTTCCAACAGGTCACTGCGGCGCTTGCGTTTCTCCCGGGCCGCCGCGGCATCGATTTCTTCCACCTGGGACAGCGGCACGCGGAAGCTGAGCGGGTAGCTGATTTCTCTGCGTGTTTTCAGGGGCACGAAGCAGTCTGGCACGCCGGCGAAAGCCTTGACAAGCCTGTGTACATCTTGTATCGTATGCAGACCGTACATTCATATAATGGAAACGATACACTATGTTTAGCCCGCCGATTATCCACAGCCGCTTCGGCGCCGCCCCGCACGGATGAGCTTATGCCGCGCCGTGAACAACACGTGTTTCTGATCTGCCCGCACTGCTTCCGCTCGACCACCGCGCTGGCCGCCGAGGTCGAACGCGAGCTCGACCGCCTGATCCATTCGCTGTGGCAGGTGCCGCGGCTCACCGAGATGGCCGCGCGCGAACAGCCGGAAAGGACGCCCGCCCGCCGGCGAACCACCGAGCCGGCCCCGCGCAGTTCGACGAACAGCAAGCGCGGCTCGCACACTCATTGACAGCAGGTTTTCTCTGCGGGGGGCAACAAGGCGCCGTCACAGATCACCGTGGCGGCGCCTTTTTCGTTCTTCCGCCATGCGCTGCGGAACACGCAGAGAGACAACGCTGGTAACCGTCCGCTCCCCCGCCCGAGCGGGTGGTCGCCGGTGGCGGATGCGACAGCAATCCGTTGCGGGAGCAGTTGGCTCGCTGGCGTATTCAGCAGATTGCACCCAGCGCTCAACCGCTTCATTCCCGTAGCTCGGATGGCCGGCCGCTGCGCTGTTAGCGGCGGTGCTCGATCATGGCACGCACCATCGCCTGACCGGGCAGTTTCCGCCAGCTCGCGGTCCGCTGTGACCGCTCGTTACCAATCTCCCGGCGTTCTTTTCTATTGCCTGCCTGACGATCTTCTTGCGGTGGGTTGTGCAGCAGGTTCTAAGGACAGGTGATTTTCAGTCTATCCCAAGCTGTATTTTCCGCCCTGCTTCCCCGGCCAACTGCTCGACCCGCGCCCGCAACTGCTCCCACACCTCTGCCGGCAGAACGACAACCGCACTGCCCACTCCCGGCCTCCCACCACCTCGAACTTGCGGGGTTGCTCATCCTGCTCTGGTAGGTGTTCCTCAGCAGCCGCTCTCCTCTCGAAAGAAAAATTTGCGCCCCAAACTCTAGCGCGCTTCCCGGTTCGTGCCCTTCGGCCCAGCCTTCCGAAATAGAATTTGCACCCCGAACTCTACCCGAGCTCGGCCCGAGCACCGCTGTTTGCCTTTGTCAGGCTTCAACTAAAGGCCGGACATGCTCTACAAAGTGGTCACAGGCTACGAGCGCCTGGCCCCCGGCGGGTTTGAGAACTATGTTACCATGCTGGCAAAAGAGACCCTATAGGAGCCAGCCTTAAATGAGGAGTCAACATTGTGGTACTTTTTCGGGGATGATAACAGCTTCGCAAGCGGACGGGAAGGACCTGGACGGAAGGATGTCTTTGTCTTCGGTGGTTTCTATTTTAAAGGACCGAGGCTGAAGGAATTTGAGAATCGCATTTACGAGATCCGCAAAAAGTACACAAGGCATCCTCATCTTCCAATAAAATGGAACTTTTGCGACAGAGCCGTTGAGCGGCTCTACAAGACTTACAGACACGGCCATCTTTATAGGGAGGTTCTCAAAAGAACAGATGACTTCAGGCTGGAAATGTTGGGGTGTCTGAATGAATTCGATGCAGAGACGATTATTTGTGCCTGGGCAGCGCCGCACCTGAAGCACGGCCAGAGGGCAAGTCAATTTCACGGATGGGCACTTACAAATATGCTGCAGCGGCTTGGTCTTGAGATGCCTGGACACTCGACCGAGAAGGACTTTCATATTCTCGTCGTTCTCGATTGGCCGGGACAGGAATTCAAAAAGACTTACTTCGACCTTTACCATCGGGCTTATCACTTCGGGCGCGATGAATACAACAACCGGTACACATGCGGAGAACTCCGGAAGAAAGGGTTCTTCTCACAGATCGTTTGTGGGAGCACGGTCCACGACCCGTTTCTAGGCCTTGCAGACATCGTCGTCGGTGCAAGCACAGACTTCCTCCGCTGGTGTTTCACGGGCCAAAATCTCCAGCGCGTCCAAAAATTCTTTCCGCCTGTTATGGAGCGCCTGCGAAATAGACGGGGCGGAATACATCGCACTGGCCTGATTGTTGAGCCAAAGCCCTTCGGCGACGTTGTCGTGAGAGAATTGTCGAAGTTCCGAAGTAGCCTCCCGAAGCAGAGGAAGGCAAGCTGACAACCGCAAGGACCGCCAAGTCTCAAAGGCTTGTAGGTCCAGGTTCAGAATGAGGGCGATCTATGTGCCCGGCAACTTAGACGACCTGCTCGAGGAGCTCTTCTGAAACGTTGTTTTTGAACACACCGACCCGCAGGCAATCGAAGACGGCATTTTGATTCCTTACGTCGTCAAGGGGAAGGACACTTGCCATCGAATCAAGTCGGACGCCTACGAAGCTCTCAAGACGCACTACGCGCGTCACTATCCGGATTACACGGAAGCGCACTTCTATTCGTTGTCCTTCAACGGTGCCCGAAGTAGTCAGATAGAGGAATCGCGACGAGGATGTCACCACGAATTACGAGTTTCGCGTCGAGAAGTACCACGTAGAAAGATGGCCAGCTCTGGCAGCTGCCGAACGAGGTGGCCGGCGTCACCACGATGAAGCCGGAGGACTACTAGCCGTTTGTCAGGTGTAGAACTACTGGGATGGCAATCCCTGAGAGCGAAGACGGGGAAGTTTTCACCTTCTCCGACTACTAAACCTAACTGGGACGATTCGACTAGTTTTGTGGCTGACAGGCTGCGGCGCAGCAACGGGCCACGCCGAACCGGTGCAGGGCGAGAGCGTTTTTTCTATCCCTTCCTTCAGGCTGCGCGCTGCACCGGCTGCGAAACGGAAAAAAGAAAAAGGCTCTCGAGGGCGTCGAGAGCCTTTTGTTTTTATCCTGGCAGCGACCTACTTTCCCACGCCGTTTCCAGCGCAGTATCATCGGCCCTGCGGGGCTTAACTGCCGTGTTCGGGATGGGAACGGGTGTTTCCCCCGCGGTATGGCCACCAGGAAACCGGTTTCGCCGGACGCAAGGTGCACTCGGACGCTGCGGTCGAGCGCGCCGGTCCGGAACAGGGCCAAGAGAACAAACAATGGAATGAGGTGGCGGCCGCAGGCCCTGCTCGAGACACGTGGTGTGGCTCGCATTCGGCAACCGAATGGTTGCCGGGCTGCGAGGTGCCGGGAAAGTTTTATGGTCAAGCCGAACGGCCGATTAGTACGGGTAAGCTTCACGCATTGCTGCGCTTCCACATCCCGCCTATCTAGGAGGTAGTCTTCCTCCGGCCTTCTTAGTCCGACGAATCGGACTTGGGAGACCTTATCTTGGGGCGGGCTTCCCGCTTAGATGCTTTCAGCGGTTATCCCTTCCGGACTTCGCTACCGAGCCGTGCCGCTGGCGCGACAGCTCGATCACAAGAGGTCCGTCCATCCCGGTCCTTTCGTACTAGGGACAGCTCCCCGCAAGTCTCCTGCGCCCACACCAGATAGGGACCGAACTGTCTCGCGACGTTCTGAACCCAGCTCACGTACCGCTTTAATAGGCGAACAGCCTAACCCTTGGGACCTTCTACAGCCCCAGGATGCGATGAGCCGACATCGAGGTGCCAAACCGGGCCGTCGATGTGGACTCTTGGGCCCGATCAGCCTGTTATCCCCGGCGTACCTTTTATCCGTTGAGCGATGGCCCTTCCACGCGGGACCACCGGATCACTAGCCCCAGCTTTCGCTCCTGCTCGACTTGTCTGTCTCGCAGTCAACCCGGCTTCTGCGCTTGCACTCCACAGCGGGTTTCCAATCCGCCTGAGCCGAGCTTTGGGCGCCTCCGTTACCGTTTAGGAGGCGACCGCCCCAGTCAAACTACCCGTCTGGCCATGTCCCCCGACCCGTCGCGGGCCGCAGGTTAGAACGACAGAGCCGTCAGGGTGGTATTTCACCGGCGCCTCCCTCCGACCCGAAAGTCGGAGTTCGCAGGCTCCCACCTATCCTACGCAGACGGCTCCGTTATTCATGACCAGAGTGCAGTTAAGGTGCACGGGGTCTTTCCGTCTAGGTGCGGGCATCCGGCGTCTTCACCGGAACCACAAGTTCGCCGAGCCGCTCGCCAAGACAGTCGCTCTGTCGTTACGCCATTCGTGCAGGTCGGAACTTACCCGACAAGGAATTTCGCTACCTTAGGACCGTTATAGTTACGGCCGCCGTTCACCGGGGCTTCAGTTCGGGCCGTCGCCCGCATGCGCGAGCTAAGCCCTCCCTTTAACCTTCCGGCACCGGGCAGGCGTCACCCCCTATACGTCGTGTTCGACTTCGCAGAGAGCTGTGTTTTTGTTAAACAGTCGCAGAGCGCCTTTCACTGCGGCCCCCTCGGGCTGTGAACCCTACCGGGGCGCCCCTTCTCCCGAAGTTACGGGGCCAATTTGCCTAGTTCCTGAGCGAGCGTTCTCTCGCGCGCCTGTGAATACTCATCTCGTCTACCTGTGTCGGTTTGAGGTACGGGCACCGGAAGGACTCCTTAGAGGATTTTCCTGGCAGCGTGGACTCAGCGGCCTCGGGACCTGCGTCCCTGCCAACGCCCTCACGGGTAACGGAGTGGTGGATTTTCCTGCCACTCCCCGCTTCCGGCGTCGGATCGCCATAGCCATAGGACGACCCGCCTATCCTTCTGCGTCTCCCCATCGTGCAAACGCCCCTCCGGTGGGGCCGGAATATTGACCGGCTGTCCATCAGCTACGCCTTTCGGCCTCGCCTTAGGCCCCGCCTAACCCTGAGCGGACGAACCTTCCTCAGGAAACCTTAGACTTTCGGCGACGCGGATTCTCACCGCGTTTATCGCTACTTATGCCGGCAGGGTCTCTTCCGTGGCGTCGAGCGGTCCTCTCGGTCCGCCTTCGGACTCCACAGAATGCTCCCCTACCAAAGGCCGAAGCGTCGCAACGCCTCGGCCCTTCCGCAGCTTCGGTCGCAGGCTTGAGCCCCGTTGAATTGTCGGTGCGCGACCGCTTGACCAGTGAGCTGTTACGCTTTCTTTAAAGGATTGCTGCTTCCAAGCAAACCTCCTGGCTGTCTTCGCGGTTGCACATCCTTTCCCACTTAGCCTGCAGTCCGGGACCTTAGCTGGCGGTCTGGGCTGTTTCCCTTTCGACCACGAAGCTTATCCCTCGTAGTCTCACTCCCGTGCTGCTGTCCGCGGCATTCGGAGTTTGGTTGGAGTCGGTAACCTGGAATGGTCCCTCAGCCATCCAGCGCTCTACCGCCGCGGCAGACCACACGAGGCTGCCCCTAAAGGCATTTCGGGGAGAACGAGCTATCACGGAATTTGGTTAGCCTTTCACCCCTACCCTCAGCTCATCCGAGCTGTTTTCAACCAACACCGGTTCGGCCCTCCAGCCGCGGTTAAGCGGCCTTCAGCCTGGCCAAGGGTAGATCATCCCGCTTCGCGTCTATTCCCACAGACTCAACGCCCTATTCGGACTCGCTTTCGCTACGGCTCGCTTTCGCTTAACCTTGCCTGTGAGAATAACTAGCCGGCTCATTAAGCAAGAGGCACGCCATCAGGCACTTCCCCGGCCGAAGCCGGGGCATAGCCCTCTGACTGCTTGTAGGCATGCGGTTTCAGGTCCTATTTCACTCCCCTCGCAGGGGTTCTTTTCACCTTTCCCTCACGGTACTAGTTCACTATCGGTCGCCAACGAGTATTTAGCCTTGGAGGGTGGTCCCCCCAGATTCCCACAGGGTTTCCCGTGCCCCGTGGTACTCAGGATCCCGCTTCGAGTCCGAACCGTTTTCGGTTACGTGGCTATCACACTCTCTGGCCCGGCTTTCCAGCCGATTCACCTAACGGTCGGATTGGTAACTCTACTGATGCGGTCCTGCAACCCCGCGGTGCAAGCACCGCGGTTTGGGCTGTTCCGATTTCGCTCGCCGCTACTTTCGGAATCTCGGTTGATTTCTTTTCCTCCGGGTACTGAGATGGTTCACTTCCCCGGGTTCGCTCGTACCCGCCTATGGATTCAGCGGGCCGTCTCCGAGTTTTGCTCGGAGGGGTTGCCCCATTCGGAGATCCCCGGATCAAAGCCTGCTTGCGGCTCCCCGAGGCTTATCGCAGCTTGCCACGTCCTTCGTCGCCTGTTGGCGCCAAGGCATCCACCGCACGCCCTTAGTAGCTTGACCATAAAACTTGCCCCGCACGTCGCAGCCAGCTTGCTCTGCCAGGCAACCCTTGCAGAGTTCGCCGCCACCGACGGCGCGACAAGTTCGCCGATCACATGCGCTTGAGCAGAACTTGCGGCTTGCGTCACGCCGCCTGTTCCCTCCGCCGAAACTCCGGCAGCGGCAACCGGCGCACGTGGCGCTATGCCAGCCTCATTCCATTGTCAAAGAACCTTTCACCCTGCTCCCGGCAGGATGCCCCGCTGGCGCGGGGAACAAAAAACCCGGCGTCGAGCGCCGGGCACATCCCGTCTCCGTTCGACCGACGGGATCGGCTCGATGCTCGACGGTGTTTATCCGGTATCCGTAATCGTCCTCACCAACGGAATCGCTCGCGCGGATTCCGATTCTGGCTTCGCCGCAGACACCGCCCCTTTTCGTTCTGCGGCCTCACAGCCAATTCGACAGTATAGCACGACTCTGCCCGCCGTCAAGTCGTCCATTGCACATTTTCCTTGCGCCCTGTGCAAATCCCGCTTCCGGGCACCCTGGCCGGCCCGGTCGTGCAAGCTGCTGCACAAGGCAGCTCAGACGCAGACCAAGACCACGCTTGGTGTTCGCCTTCGCGTGCAGGTCGTGAAGGCAATCTCGCGTTTCTCTGCAGCAGACGTGAGTCCGTGGGGCAGGCCCTCACCGAGGGCACTGCGGTGCAAGACATGGCTCGTGTTGTCGAGCGTGCAGTCCGAAGTTTGCGCTGCGGCGGACCTGCAGCCGGCGGTCTGGGCCCCAACCCGGCTGCGCCACGGCAAGGCTAGGACATTCCCGCAGGGCTGATCTGTCAGGCGCGGCGCAGGCCGGCTTCCAGGGCCTCGAAAAACGCTTCGAGCTCGCCGGGCTGCGTGAAGATATTGGTCGAGATGCGGATGCGATCGGCTTCGCCCGCGGGGTTGCTGCTGCCGGCGACGCGGATGTAGCGTGCGGCGCAGGCGTCCAGCACCGGCTGCAAGCGGCCCGGCGCGGCCTCGAAGCTGACCATCGCACCGTAGAAGGGGTCGTCGCTGGCGTTGGCGATGCGCAGTTGCGGGTAGCTGCGGATGCGGTCGCGCACGCGCGTGGCCAGCTCGTGCTGCCGCGCGTAGATGCGTTCCGGGCCGATTTCGCGAAAGAAGTCGAGCGCCGCTTTCAGACCCACCATGACCGAGAGATTCGACGTGCCCAGGTTCGAGAACCGGTACGCCTTCTGCGCATAGTTGCGCCATTCGCCCGACGCAATATTCACCCACAGCTTTTCCAGGTGCTCTTCGCGGATGTAGAGGAAGCCGGTGCCCTTCGGTGCCATCAGCCACTTGTGAGGACTCGACGCGTAGAAATCGCAGCCGAGCTCGTGCATGGCGAGCGGCAACTGACCGATGGCATGCGCGCCGTCCACATGGGTCAGCACGCCGCGGCGGCGCGCCAGCGCGCAGATTTCCCGTACCGGCAGCACCAGGCCGGTGACGGTCGTGATATGGCTGAAGACGATGATTTTCGTGGCCGGCGTCAGCGCGCGCTCGAACCGCTCGACGATTTCCTCGGCCGTCGCGGGCGGCCTGGGCAGCGTGACGTAGTTCAGCCGGATGCCGAACCGCGCCGCTTTCTGTTCCCAGCAGCAGCGTCCGCCCGGGTGTTCCTGGTCGGTGAGCAGGGCTTCTTCGCCCGGCTGCATGTCCAGGCCGTTGCAGACGATGTTGTTCGCTTCGGTTGCGTTACGCACCAGGGCCAGTTCGTCGCGATGGCAACCGATGAACGCGGCCAGGGCATCGCGCAGCTCGCGCAGCCGCGCATTCTCTTCGTAGCCGAACCAGGGATAGGCCGGTTCGCGGAAGGTTTCGCCTTCCAGAATGTGATCCAGCATCGCGCGGAGCACCGGCCACGGCGTGCACCCGACCGAACCGCAGTTCAGGTTGATGCGATCCGCCGCCAGCAACCACTGCGCGCGCAGCTCGGACCAGTAGCGCTCCGGGTCACGCTCGAGCAGGGCGCGCGGCGGCAGTGGCGGAGGTTGCTGCGCGAAGACCTGCTCGGCACGCGCCAGCGGAATACCCAGCAGCGCCGCGCCCACGGCGGCACGCTGGAGAAAAGTTCGGCGATGCAGCATGGCCCACCTCGAAGGGCAGCGTTGGGGCGAGTCTAGCAGAACAACCCGGGCGGGCGAAACCGCCGTCGAGGGGCGAACCGGCACCGCAGGGCTCCGGTACGCTGGCGTGCCGAGCGAAGCCGGCGCCGCAACCGGCATGTGTCACGCAGGCGCGCCGCTATTTTTTCTTTTTGTTCAGTTTGGCCCAGCGTTCTTCGAGCGAGGCGCGTGTGAACAGCGCGTCGTCGAGTCCGGTGTTGTAGCGGTAGGCGGTGAAGAACACCTGGTAGTAGTTGATTCCGTTGCGCTGTTTCTGGATCTGCATCGGGGTCATAACGCCGTCGATCGGATGATAGTTGGCGTAATATTCGACCTCCTCGATGCGCTGGCGGGTGAGCGGGTCGCGCGAGACGATCACGGCGCGGATGGGCAGGCGGGTGTTGCGATCCAGGGCGATGCGCATGCTGGTGCGTTCGCGGTCGACCAGTTCCACCCAGTCCACCTGTTTCAGGTCCACCACGTCGCTGCCCTGGTAGCGGAACGCCAGGCCTTCCTCGTCGAGCCGGTAGCGGAGTACGTACTCGAGCACATCTTTCCGCAGGTTGCGCCGATAGCGTTCCACGGCTTCCGGGCCGGCCGGCTGGATGCCCCCGCGATCCAGCTCCCAGCCTTCCTCGGAGGTCATCACCGTGATGATGTTGCGCTGGTCGTAGAATTCGGTGCGGTTTTTGTCCGGCAGTTTGACGTAATCGAAAAATTTCACGTAGCCGGCCAGCTCGCCCGCCGAGCTGAACTGCGCCAGCCGGCCTTCGCGGTAGATGTCGCGCACGTTGCGGTAGGCCGCGCCGCCGAGCGCTTCGATGGCCTGCTGGACGAGCTCGCGCGCCCGCGCCGTGTTCTGCTCCGGCAGCAGCACCTGCTGTGCTGCGGCGGCGGTGGCCAGCAGCGCCACCAGAATCCCGCTTCCCGCCCGGATGCTCAGCCGCACAGCACCGCACCTCCGTTCACGTTCAGAATTTCGCCGGTGATGAAGGTAGCCAGCTCGGAAGCGAGAAACAGAATCGGCCCGGCCACCTCTTCGGGCCGCGCCGGACGCCCGAGCGGAATGGCGCTGGTGGCGAATTTCCAGCCCGCCCGGGTTTCGAGCACCGGCCTGGACATCTCCGTATCCACCCAGCCGGGCGCCACGCAGTTCACCAGGATGTTGTGCCGGGCCAGCTCTGTCGCCAGCCCTTTCACGAAGCTGATGATCCCGCCTTTGGTGGCCGCGTAGTGGGTGTGGAATGCTTCGCCGCGCTGGCCGGCGGTCGAGCTGATGGCCACGATACGCCCCGCTTTCTGCCGGATCATCTGCGGCACCGCGCAGTGGACCACGGCATAGACGCTTTTCAGATTTGCGGCCATCATTTCATCCCACTGCTTTTCGGTCATTTTCTCGATCGGCAGCTCCTCGGCATTCCAGATGCCGGCGTTGGCGACCAGGATGTCCAGCCGGCCCAGCCGCTCGATGGCGAATTCGACCAGACGGCGCGCGTCCCGCATCCGCCGCAGGTCTGCCCGCAGCGATTCGACGCGTGTGCCGTGCCGGCGCGCTTCCCGCGCGACCGCCTCGGCGGCTTGCCGGTGGCGGTGGTAGTTGAAAACGACGTCAGCGCCCGCCTGCGCGAACAGTTTGACGGTCGCCGCACCGATGCCGCGCGAGCCTCCGGTGATCAAAGCTGCTTTGCCGGCCAGGGAAATCATTTTCTCTCCTCGGACACCGATTCTGCGGTAGCAGTTCCGGGGCGCCGGTTTCCGCCGGAGCTGCGCTGCGCACCCGCCTGCCGCGCTGCGTTCACGAACGCGGCAAACAGCGCCCGTGTCAACGGATCCTCCGGCATGCGCTCCGGATGCCACTGCACGCCGACGACCCAGTGTTCGGCCGCGGTGCCTTCCACCGCTTCCACCACTCCGTCCGGCGCCCAGCCGACGGTGCGCAGCTCGCGGCCCACCACCGCAACGGCCTGGTGGTGGCTACTGTTGACCTCCGTCGTTCCGCTGCCGAGCAGCTCGGCCAGGCGCGAGCCGGCGACAAACTCCACCGGATGGCGCGGCTCGGGAGCCCCGGTCGAGCGTTTCCATTCGTGTTGCAGGGCGCGGGGCACTTCGGCAGCGATATCCTGCAGCAGGCGGCCGCCCTTGAAAACGTTCAGGCTCTGCAGACCGTAGCAGATGGCCAGCACCGGTTGGTGCGCGGTGCAGGCAGCATCGAGCAGAGCGAAATCGGTCTGTTCGCGGAAGGCGTCGCGGGGACCGCAATGCGGACTGCGCTCGGCGTGATACCACGACGGGTCCACATCGGCGGGCGAGCCGGGCAGCAGGAAGCCATCGAGCGTTTCGGCCAGCTCCGCCAGCCGACCCGATTCGACCAGCGTGAGCGAAATTTCCACCGGCTCGCCGCCCGCCTGGCGGACTGCATCCAGATACGGTTGCAGGGCCCGGCGTTCGCCGCGCTGTTCTTCTTCGCGGCTGCGCCAGGGGATTCCGATTCGCGGCGCGGAGGCTCCAGCCAGCGTCATCGGAGAGCATCCTAGCAGAGGCTGTGCGGCGCGGGCAAAGGCCGCCGCGCCCGCAGCTCGTCAGCCGTCCTCGGCGTTGCGCAGGGGCGCGGGCACCGCGGGTGCTTCGCGACCTCCGGACCAGTGCGCCAGCAGGTCGCCGGCCAGATAGAGCGAGCCGGTGGCCAGCACGACATCGTCAGCGGCCGATTCGCCGAGTGCGCATTCGAGCGCTTCCTCCGGCCGGGCGACGACCGCCATGCCGCCGGGCGGCTCCAGATGGCGGGTCATGGCGGCCAGCACTTCGGGTGAGATGGCTCGCGGCTGCCGCGGCGCGGTGAGCACCACGCGCCAGGCGAGCGGGAAGAGCAGGCCGGTGATTTCGTCCACGGCCTTGTCGCGCATGGCGCCGTAGACGAGCCACAGGCGCCGTCCGGCCAGGTGCTCCCGACAGAACGCCACCAGTTCGCGAGCCCCGGCCGGATTGTGAGTGCCGTCGATGTACACCGCCGGACTGGAGCAGACGCGCTGCAACCGGCCCGGCCAGCGAACGGCAGCGATGCCGCGCACGATGGCATCGTCGGTGACGGGAAAGCCGCGTTCGGCCAGCAGACGCGCTGCCGCCAAGGCCGTGACCGCGTTGCGCACCTGATATTGTCCGAGCAATGGCACCGCCAGTTCGTAGCGCGTTCCGTCCGGCGCCCGCACGGTGGCGCGCTGGAGGGCCGGGTCTGCTGCCGTGGCGACCATTTCGATCTGGTAGGCGGCATCGATTTCCACCAGGCGGGCGCCCATCGCAGCCACCCGCTCGACCACCACCGCCCGCGCTTCGGGCCGTTCGACGGCACTCACCACCCAGGCGCCGGGCTTGATGATGCCCGCCTTTTCGGCGGCAATCGCGGCAAGGGTGTGGCCCAGGTAGTCTTCATGGTCGAAGTCGATCTGCGTGAGGACAGCCACCTCGGGCGTGACGATGTTCGTCGCGTCCAGCCGCCCGCCCATGCCCACTTCATAGACCGCGAAGTCCAGCCCGGCGCGCGCGAAGCAGTCCAGGGCCATCGCCGTCAGGCACTCGAAATAGCTCGGGTGCGCGCGCAGGCCGCCGGCTTCCGGGCCGCGCGCCAGCAGCGATTCGATGACGGCGCGCAGGCGGGTAAAGGCGGCGGCGAACTCTGCGTCCGGCAGCTCGCGGCCTTCGATGAGGATGCGTTCGTTGATGCGCACCAGGTGCGGCGAGGTGTACAGTCCGGTGCGCAGGCCGGCGGCGCGCAGAATCGCATCCAGCATCGCCGCCACCGAACCTTTGCCGTTCGTACCCGCGATGTGTGCGCAGGGCAGACGCCGTTCGGGATGGCCCATCGCCGCGGCCAGGGCGCGGATGTTGTCGAGATCGAATTTCTGGGTCCGGGCGTGACGGGGCACGGCCAGTTCCCGTCCCAGCGCCAGCAGGGAGCGAACCGCTTCTTCGTAGCGCATGGGAAACCTCACCCGGCCAGCCGCGCCGGCGGCCGGTGGGACCGCGCGGCACAGCGGTGCTGGTTCAGGCCAGGAAGAAATCGAGCGCGCTGGCGATGTACGACTTCAGCTCCTTGCGGTGCACGACGGCATCCAGGAAGCCGTGCGCGAGCAGAAACTCGGCGCGCTGGAATCCCTCGGGCAGTTTTTGCCGGATCGTCTGTTCGATGACGCGCGGGCCGGCGAAGCCGATCAGGGCTCCGGGCTCGGCGATGTTCAGGTCGCCGAGCATGGCGTAGCTGGCCGTCACGCCGCCGGTGGTCGGGTCCGCCAGCACCGAAATGTACGGGATGCGGGCACGGTCGAGCCGCCCGAGCGCCGCGCAGATTTTCGCCATCTGCATCAGGCTGATGGCGCCTTCCATCATCCGGGCTCCACCCGAGCAGGAGACGATCACCAGCGGCAGCCGCCGCGCCAGCGCCAGCTCCGCCGCACGCGTGACTTTCTCGCCGACCACGGCACCCATCGAGCCGCCGATGAAGCCGAACTCCATCGAACAGCAGAGCACCGGATGGCCCTGGAGACGACCTTCGGCGGTCAGGATAGCATCGGCCATGCCGGTTTTCTGCTGTGCTTCGCGCAGCCGCTCGCGGTACGGCCGGGTGTCCACAAACTCGAGCGGGTCGGTGGATTCCAGCGCGCCGTCGTGCTCGACCCACTGCCCGTCGTCCAGCAGCAGTTCGAGTCGCCGCACTGCGCTGAGCCGGAAATGGTGCTGGCAGCGCGGACAGACGTTCCAGTTTGTCTCCAGATCTTTTTTCCAGATGATCTGTCCGCAGGCCTCGCACTTCGTCCACATGCCTTCGGTGCGCACCCGGCGTTCCTCGGGCGGTGTGGGTTGCTCGACCGGCTTTTTCTCTCTGCGGAACCAGGCCATCAGTAATCAATCCCGCGCTGCGCCTGGATGCCCCGCGTGTAGGGGTGCTTGATTTCGCGCATCTCGGTCACCAGGTCGGCCAGCTCGACCAGCTTCGGATGTGCATTGCGTCCGGTGCAGATCACATGGACCCCCTCGGGACGCCGGGCCAGCGCCTCAGCCACTTTTTCGCCGTCCAGCATTTTATAACTGATGACGTAGTTGATTTCGTCCAGGATGACCAGCTCGTATTTTCCGCTGTGAATCTGCTCGAGAGCGAACTGCCAGGCCTGCTCGCACAGCCGGATGTCTTCCGGGTCGGTGGCCGCGCCGCCGACCTTGACGAAGCCGCGTCCCATGGGACGGATTTCGAACTTGTCGCGGCCGAGCATTTCGGCGGCGTCGAGCTCGCCGTAGTGCCAGGAGCCTTTGATGAACTGCACCATCAGCACCCGGAAACCCTGCCCCACGGCACGAAATGCGGTGCCCAGCGCACAGGTCGTCTTGCCCTTGCCCGGTCCGGTGTAGACAATCAACAGCCCGCGACCCTGCGACATGGCCTGCTGCCTCTGCAATAGCCTCCGGCTGCCTGCAAGCCAGCCAGTCTGACTGCGCCGAGGCCAAACGTCAAGCCGAGGCTCTGGGCACAGGCCTGGCGGGATGCTCGCTGAGGCGCAGGCGTCCGACCGGGCCTCGAACCGGCAACCTGTGCCGGCTGCACGTCGATTCCCGGGGAGCTTGTCCGGCAGGGAGTGTGGCTCACCGGTGTGCGGGCTGGTTCGAAGCCGGGCTGCTCCGCAACGGACGCCAGTCGCGGTAGTGATACTTCGTTCTGACAGCGCGGGCGTCAATCAGGGGGCCATTGCCCACAGCGGCGAGGCTGCGGTTCGCCCCGCGTACGCCAACGCCGAACGCGCCCACATGCGTGCGGACGGCAGCGTTTGGTGCGAGGATGTCTTTCTCTGGGCAGCGGGCGACGGTGGAGCGTGTGTTCGACGAGCGGGCTGAGGTGCAACGCTGCCAGTTGCGCAACGCCTACGCCATGACCAGCTACGAAGACGCGAAGGCGGCGCTGGAGAAGCTCTTCCGGCGACTGGAGCGCATCAATCCGAGCGCAGCGCGCAGCCTGGAGGAAGGGATGGAGGAAACGCTCACCCTGCGCTGCCCGGGGACGGGCCCGCTGTTGCGGAGTAGCCCTGCGACCACCAACCTCGTCGAGCTGGGCCTCGGGACGGTGCTGCACGTGGCCCGCAGCGAGCAGCGCGAGCAGGGCGGCGACCACCGCGCGCTGGACCGTCCCGACGCTTTCGGTCGGGGGAAGCAGTTCCGGAAGGCGACAGGCTTTCGCGAGCGGAAGGAGCTGGCGCGAAAACTGAATCCGGAGTTGCACTCCCAGCTGCAGGTGGCCTAGGATGCACCTCCACGGGAGCCGCCCGTTTCAACTAACCCTGGGCAGGGAAATGATTGAGCCATCATCGAACAGCAGTTAAAATCGGCGATGGCTTGCCGCTTGATTTCCGCGGCTTGATTGCTGTTCGCGTTGTCCCTTGGAGTCCCCACTGCACACGCCCAAGCAAGCTGGGGCGTTGCTGAGGATGGGCAGGATCAGTTCTACTTCTGCGATATCTCGCGTGACCGTGTGTGGAAACTTGACCGGCAGAGCAATCTGCACGTTCTTTTGAACCAGATCCATTGCCACACGTTGCTGCCGGACTATGACGGCATCATTTACGGGGAAGATATCGGAGGGGAGTCAAGCGGCGGGCCCGTCGTCAGTCTGTGGCAACTGACACCCCGGGGGAACGGTCCTATATTCTTCCATCGACTACAAACCCAGATAAGAGTATCTGGATCGTTCGCGAACGCGAAGGGAACTAGATTGGGCTCAATAAGTACGTATGCCTAATTAATGGTTAGGCCCCTTGCAGTTTTTTGCCGGCACATATCTACATGGAGGACACCGGAGATGACGCACGACATTATCCACAGTGGTCAGTCATTACGGTTCTATTTGCTCCTGGTTGTTGGTGCCGTCGCGGCCAGCTCGCAAAACGTGACACCCTCTCGCAACCCAGTTTTACCGGTGACCGATAAGGTCATTCACGTTTCGGCTTTCGTTCCCGTGTCCCCAGCAAGAGCCTGGGCGTATTTCACGGACAACGCCCTGCTTCAGTCCTGGCTAACCGCGTCGGCCGATGTGGAACCGAAGGTCGGCGGGAAGTATGAGTTGTTCTGGCAACCGGATGATCGTGAAAACAACAGCACAATTGGCTGCCGCGTTACGGCCCTGGCCCCCGAGGAGTTCATTGCGTTTCAGTGGCGGAGTCCAAAACAGTTCAAGCCGTTCGCCAATACAGCCGATCCACTGACCCACGTCGTGGTTACGTTCATACCGGAGAGCAACGGCACCAGAGTACACCTGATTCATTCTGGATGGCGCAGCAGTCCGGAGTGGGAAGAGGCGCGCATCTGGCAAGAACGGGCGTGGATCGGAGCTTTCAAAGAGTTGGAACGAGTCGCTTCCAAACGATAGGCCTTATCCAGAGCCAGGCGGATCAAAATCAATCCACGAGGAAGAAAATGATGACTTGGAACTTCTGGGCCGGTGCCGCGTTCGTCACCGGCGTGGCGGTGTGTGGCCTGGTCTGGTTGACAGGCAAACCGGCGAACCTAGACGTGCTGGAACAACCGGCCTGCGGCTCCTTGGTCTCGACTGCAGACATGCAGGTCAGTCGTGCCGCGCACACTGCAACGGCGTTGCCTGACGGCCGCGTGTTGGTAGTGGGCGGGTTCAGTGAAGAAGAAGAGTCCCCGAACGGGGCCGAGATGTATGACCCGCACAGAAGAAAATTCTTCCCGATGGCCCCCATGGTCACGCCGCGTCACAGCCATACGGTCACACTGCTTCCCGACGGTAAGGTGCTCATTGCTGGTGGTTATGGAAAAGGCAGCGTGATGCTTGCAGCGGCGGAGCTGTACGATCCTGCAACCAATTCCTTCGTCCAGACCGGATCGCTCGCTGCCCCGCGGGCGAATCATGTGGCCGTGCTCCTCCACAACGGCAAAGTCTTGCTAACCGGCGGCGAGGGACCAGGGTGGGCAATGCATTCGAGCGCCGAAGTCTACGATCCCGCAACTGGCAAATTCTCGCCGACGGGTAGCATGACCACAGCGCGTGGCGGCCATGTGGCCGTTCGCCTTCAGGATGGGCGGGTACTGGTCGTCGGCGGCCACAACGGTCGCAGAGGAAACCTGACGATCCTGGCCTCGGCAGAGATTTTCGATCCCGCGACCGGTGTGTTCAGCCGTACGGGAGACATGTCGGTGCGCCGCCACAAGCACGATGGCGTCCTGCTCGGAGACGGCCAGGTTTTGGTGACCGGAGGCTCGGATGAACACGACGATCGCGGCGTCTACAACTCCACGGAACTGTTCAATCCGAAGACCGGGAGGTTCGTGGCCGGCCCTGTGATGAAGGTCGGCCGCTATAAGCACGCAGGCAGCAGCCTCTTGCTTCCGAGCGGTCTCGTGTTGATCGCCGGAGGTGCGCCGCAGGCTGAAACGTACGACGCCGTGAACCGGAAATTCGTGCTCGTCTCCGGCGAAGCGCGGTTGGCAGGACACTTCTCCGCAGTAGCCCTGCTGAGAAGTGGCGGTGTACTGATTACAGGCGGCTACGGCAACGACACCGGACCGCGCTCGTCGGCCTGGTTGTACCTCCCGTGAGAGTGGAACGCCGAAAGCACCCCAAAACGCTTTGCCGGAAACAGTGTGACGCTGCGGAACCGGAGCATCCGAAAGGATTCAGCAAAATACGATGATCACGCTGCAGGTAAAAACTCCATGAAAAGAGCAAGCAATCACGACGACCGTATTTGCAACATGACGTTCTCAGCCGAGCAACGCGAGCAACTCCTCAGCAACTGGCTCTTCCGCCAGGTTTGACGCCAGTTTCTTACAGACCGAAGTCTGCCGTGGTTGCGGGGAATCGGCGTGTTCGAAACGAGCCTTCAGTCTCGCGGGTCGCGGCGCAGCAATTCTCTGCGGCCTTCGAGCTTCCAGGGTGAGGCGGCCGGTGCCGTGGCGGTCTGCGCCGAGGCCGGCACGCCGTTTTGCGCGACATGCCACAGCGCCGCCGCCAGAGCCGCTGCGTCTTCTGCCTCCCGCGTGCCGTCGCGCGTGGCGAAGCGGGCGGGGTCGCGCAACACGCGTTCCAGCCAGCCATCGAGCCAGCGCGTGTGGAATTCGGCGCGCGCAAAGGCGGGATCGGCCAGCAGCCGCCGGAACATCGGAATGTTCGTGCGCACGCCGGAGACGTAATACTCGTCCAGCGCCCGTCGCAGCCGCGCGATGGCTTCGGTGCGGTCACGGCCAAAAGCAATCAGCTTGCCGATCAGCGGGTCGTATTCGTTGGGGATTACTGCGCCCGCATAGACGCCATCGTCGGTGCGGATGCCCGGCCCGGCCGGCAACCGCTGCGCCAGAATTTTCCCCGGGGAGGGGAAAAACTGGTTTTCGGGATCTTCGGCGTAGATGCGGCACTCGATGGCGTGGCCGCGGAGCACCACGTCGTCCTGCTGCAACGGCAGCCGCTCACCTGCCGCCACACGAATCTGCAGCTTCACCAGGTCGAGTCCGGTGACTGCCTCGGTGACCGGGTGTTCGACCTGCAGCCGCGTGTTCACTTCGAGGAAGTAGAACCGGCGGTCCGCGTCGACCAGAAACTCGCAGGTACCCGCGTTTGTGTAGCCGGCGGCGCGCGCCAGCCGCACGGCGGCTTCGCCCATCTGCTGCCGCAGCGCGGGATCCATGATCGGCGAAGGCGCTTCCTCGACCACCTTTTGATGACGCCGCTGGATGGAACATTCGCGCTCGCCTAGGTAGACCACGTTGCCGTGCTGGTCGGCGAGCACCTGCACTTCGATGTGCCGCGGCTCGGCCAGGTACTTTTCCAGGTAGAGCCGGCCATCGCCGAAGGCGTTCAGCGCCTCCGACGAAGCATCTCGCCACGCCGCAGCCAGCTCCGCTGGCCCCATCACCAGCCGCATGCCTTTGCCGCCTCCGCCGGCGACGGCCTTCAGCAGCACCGGATAGCCGATCTGTTGCGCAATCTGCTGCGCGCGCTCGAACGATTCGATCGGCTCCAGGGTTCCCGGCACGGTGGGTACATCGGCGGCGCGGGCCAGTTGTCGCGCGGCAGTTTTCGAGCCGAGCCGCTCCATTGCCTCGGCGCTCGGCCCGATGAACACCACACCGGCTTCGCGGCAGGCGCGCGGCAGCGCCGGATTTTCCGCCAGAAAGCCGTAGCCCGGATGCAACGCATCGCAGCCGGCGCGGCGGGCGACTTCCATCAGTCGGTCAATCCGCAGATAACTTTCTCGGGAAGGCGCCGGACCGATCGGGTAGGCTTCATCGGCCAGCCGCACGTGCAGTGCGGCGCGGTCCACTTCGCTGAAGACCGCCACCGCGGCAATGCCCATCTCGTGACAGGCGCGGATCACACGAACGGCTATCTCGCCCCGGTTGGCAATCAGGATTTTGCGGAACATGGCTCTTTGCAAACCCGCTTTTCCTGCACGCCGGCTAGCGCGACTTCGGTGCTGCATCCGCCGCGAGCAGTTCTTCCAGTCGCGCACGCAGCTCCGCTTCGCGCACCACACCGAGCCAGCGCCTGCGGATGCGTCCCTGCCGGTCCAGCAACACTGTGGCCGGCAGCGCCTGCTCGCCGACGAACGCCTCGACCTGGCTGAGCCGCGCTCCCTTCCAGATGGGAAACGTCAGCCCGTGCTCGTGCACAAACGGCGCAATGCGCGCTTCGGTGGCCTGGGCGTCCACCGACGCGCCAATCACCACCACCCCGCGATCCGTGTATTCCCGGTGGATTTTTTCCAGCAGAGGCATCTCCTCGCGACAGGGCTTGCACCACGTGGCCCAGAAATTCAACACCACCACCTGGCCGCGATATGCGGCCAGCGAACGCGCTTCGCCATCGAGCGACTGCAGGCTCAGTTCCGCAGCAGCCTCCTTCTGCGGCGCGGCCGCTGCGGAGATCGCCACGGCCAGTATCCCTAACCACGGAAAACGCATAGCGCCTCTCCTGGCAGATCGAAGCCTGCCCGCGGTCTGTTCCCGGGAACCCCGCGGCTCACGGCTCGCTTCGACCGACGGTCACTCCGGTAAGACAGGTTTTCCTCCCGCCGTCCCCGTCGATTCCGCATTATTGCACTGCGGTGGGCGGATGCAACATCGCACCGGATCCACTCTGCGTCCAGCCTCCGGCATCGCTTCCCCCGAACTCCACAGGGCGGCCAGCTTTCCAGGTTGGTCAACACAGCCCTGCGGCTTCACAGCGGGATGTTGCCATGTTTTTTCCGTGGATTGGTGTCGCGTTTATTTTCGAGTGCGCGCAGTGCCGTAATCAGTTTCGGACGAGTCTGGGCCGGCTCGATCACCGCGTCGATGTAGCCGCGTTCGGCGGCCACATACGGATTGGCGAACCGCTGACGGAACTCTGCGATTTTCTGCTGTCGCAGCGCTTCTCGTTCGGCCTCGGGGGCGCGTTCGAGCTCGCGGCGATAGACGATGTTGACGGCGCCTTCCGGCCCCATCACCGCGATTTCCGCGGTCGGCCAGGCGTAGTTGACGTCGGTGCGGATATGCTTCGAGGCCATCACGCAATAGGCGCCGCCATAGGCCTTGCGGGTGATCACGGTCAGCTTCGGCACGGTGGCTTCGGCAAACGCATACAGCAGCTTCGCCCCGTGCTTGATGATCCCGCCGAACTCCTGCTGGGTGCCGGGCAGAAAACCGGGCACATCCTCCAGCGTGATCAGCGGAATGTTGAACGCGTCGCAGAAGCGCACGAACCGGGCCCCCTTCACCGAGGCGTTGATATCCAGGCATCCGGCCAGCACCGCCGGCTGGTTCGCCACGATCCCCACCGGACGCCCGTCCAGCCGCGCGAATCCCACCACGAGATTTTTGGCGAAGTGCTCGTGGACCTCGAAAAAGTAGTGGTCGTCCACAATCGCATGGATGACGTCCTTGATGTCGTAGGGCACCATCGGATCGGGCGGAATCAGGTGGTTCAGCGCGGGCTCGGTGCGATCGGGCGGGTCGTTCGTCGTCCGGCGCGGCGGATCTTCCAGATTGTTCGAGGGCAGAAAACTGAGCAGCTCGCGGATCATGGCCAGGCACTCGGCATCATCCCGCGCGACGAAGTGCGCCACGCCGCTGGTGGCGTTGTGCGTCATGGCTCCGCCCAGCTCCTCTTTGGTGACTTCCTCGTGGGTTACGGTGCGAATCACGTCCGGGCCGGTCACGAACATGTACGAGGTTTTCGCCGTCATCAGGATGAAGTCGGTGATGGCCGGCGAATAGACCGCGCCGCCCGCGCACGGTCCCATGATGGCGCTGATCTGCGGAATCACTCCGCTGGCCAGGGTGTTTCGCAGGAAAATCTCCGCGTAGCCGGCCAGCGACATCACGCCCTCTTGAATCCGCGCTCCCCCGGAATCGTTCAGCCCGATCACCGGCGCCCCGTTGCGCATGGCCAGATCCATGATCTTGCAGATCTTCTGCGCGTTCGCTTCGCTCAGCGAGCCGCCAAACACGGTGAAGTCCTGCGCGAAGACGTAGACCAGCCGCCCGTCAATCCGCCCGTAGCCGGTGATGAATCCATCGCCGAGCGGGCGGTTCTCCAGCATGCCGAAGTCGGCGCAGCGGTGCGTGACGAACTTGTCCAGTTCCTCAAACGTGCCTTCGTCCAGCAGCAGCTCGATGCGTTCCCGCGCGGACAATTTCCCTTCGCGGTGCTGCCGCTCGCGACGTTCCGCACCGCCTCCCTCTTCGGCCAGCGCATCGCGTCGTCGCAATTCTTCCAGCGGACCCGCGGTTTTCTTGTGTGTCGTCATGGCTGTTTCCTGGTGTCCGATTGTACGCCATCTGGCCCGGCCGCCGCGGACATCCCCACAGCCGCACCGCGGCCTGCGTGGCCAGATACAGGGCTCCGAGCAGCGCGAACACCCCGAAGGGGATCAGAGCTAGAGCGAGCGCTGCTTTTTCGAGCGAACGCGGCATCTGGCCGAGATGCAGCGTGGCCCGTTCCAGAAACACCACCGCGGCCAGCGTCACTCCCATGCCGAACAGGGTGGCGGCGATGGCCCCCAGCAGCCGTCTCATCGCCGGAAGAATACAAGCTGCCGTGCCGAGCGGCTAGCCCCCTCTTCGATCCAGAGCTGTGTGGCCCGGATTCGCTCGAGAGCGGGGTCGAGCGAGTGCACTTCAGTGCAGGCCGGACCAGTCCTCGGCGATCAGGATGGAGTTGCCTGGGTTCGCCGGGTCGTACTTGACGCTGACCGGCTGGCCGGAGATCAGCCGTTCGCGGCAGGCGCGCTCTTCCAGACCGGTGATGTCCTGAGCCGTCTCGTAGCTCACGCCGGAGATGGAATACGCATAATAGACCAGGGTACGCCGGCTTTCGCCGGGGTTGCGGTTCCCGCCGGCTTCGGCTTCGCGGATATCCAGGATGTGGCCTTCGACAATGCGTCCCACCCGATTCAGATACGCGCGGCGCCGACGTTCCAGTTCTTCCGGGCTCGGCGGCCGTCGCCGGAGCCAGTACACGCCGCCGCCGACCGCGAGCAGCACTACGGCGGCCGCCAGCAGCATCGTGGTCCAGTCCGGACGCAGCAGGTTCACCGCTTCGCCTTGCGTGCAGCTTCCGGCTCGACGATTTCGCCGAGCACTTCGCGCGCTTTTTCCCAGTCCCGCAGAAACCCTTCCAGCCCGCGGTCGGTCAGCGGGTGCGCAAACAGTTGCTCGAACACCTTGAAGGGCATCGTGGCAATGTGCGCGCCCAGCTTGGCCGCTTCGACCACATGCATCGGGTGCCGCAGGCTGGCCGCCAGCACCTGCGTGCGGAAATTGTGCGCGCGGTAGATGGTCAGAATATCGCGCAGCAGGGCCATGCCGTCGCCCGAGATATCGTCCACGCGGCCCAGGAACGGACTGACGAAATAGGCGCCCGCCTTGGCCACCAGCAGCGCCTGGCTCGGCGAGAACACCAGCGTAATGTTCACGCGTACACCTTCCTGGCTGAGCACCGCGAGGGCCTGCACGCCGGCGCGCGTCATGGGCACTTTGACGACGATGTTCGGATGCCAGGAGGCCATCTCCCGCGCCTCGCGCAGCATGCCTTCCGTGTCCGTCGAAACCACTTCGGTGTTCACCACGCCGCTGCCGACGATCTCGCAGATTTCCAGCACCAGCTCCCGGAACGGACGCTTCTCCCGCGCCGCCAGGGTCGGATTGGTTGTCACGCCGTCCAGCACACCCAGCGCCGCCGCCTGCCGGATTTCTTCCACATTCGCGGTATCGAGAAAAATTTTCATCTTCGCCCCCGTTCTTCTGCCGCGCACCGAAGCGACTCAGCTCCGTGCCGCCACCGGATTGCGCAGGATGCCGACGCCGTGGACTTCCACCTCGACCACGTCCCCCGGCCGCAGCGGGCCGACGCCGGCTGGTGTGCCGGTGGCCACCACGTCGCCCGGCTCGAGCGTCATCATTCGCGACAGCCAGCGAATTATAACATCCACCGGAAAGATCATTTCCGCGGCGCGGCCGAACTGCCGCCGCTCGCCGTTGACGCGCGTTTCGACCGACGCTGCCTCGAGGTCGAGCTCGGTTTCCACCACTGGCCCGAGCGGGCAGAAGGTGTCGAACCCTTTTGCGCGCGTAAACTGCACATCCTTTTTTTGCAGGTCGCGTGCGGTGACGTCGTTCAGGCAGGTGAAACCCAGAAGGTACGGACGCACATCGTCCGCTTCGCCCAGCTGCGCGCAGCGACGTCCGATGACCACGGCCAGCTCGCCCTCGTAATCGACCCGCTCGGAGATGGCCGGCAGCAGAATCGGTTCCTCTGGCCCGAGCAGGGCCGAAGGCGGCTTCAGAAAAATCAGCGGTTCGGATGGCACCGGATTGCCCAGCTCGGCGGCGTGCTCGCGGTAGTTGCGTCCCAGGCAGACGATCTTGCTCGGCAGCACCGGCACGAGCAGCCGAACTTCGCGCAGCGGCCAGCTCTGCTCGGTGGCCTGCCAGTGTCCGAAGATGTCTCCGGCCACCGCGCGCACCTGCTCTCCTTCGACGAGGCCATAGCACGGCTCGGGATGCGCCACGGCTCCGGGCGCAACCACTACCGGCTGAAATCGGCAGAATTTCATCTTCGCGCGCTCCCCAAAAAGGTCTCGCCCGCTGGCCTTTCCTCCTGCCCGGGCGGTTCTTCCCGCGGAATCTCCACTGCGACCGGGGCGGACGCCGGGCTTTCGTTCCCGGCGCGATCGACCGCCGTGACCCGGTAGAAGTAGCGCCGCCCGGCCGTCAGGTGCGCATCGCGGAATGTGGTTTGCACCAGCAGCGCCGTGCTGAGCTGAGCCCCGAGCTGCTCGGCGTGCTCGCTGCGGTAGACGCGGTAGCCGGCCAGATCGGCTTCCTCGGAAGCGCTCCAGGAAAGCTCCACCGCAGCCGACGCGGCCGCGGTAGCCGGCACGAACACGGCCACCAGGCCACTCGGCGGTGCCGGGGCAAACTGGTCCGCCACCGTAACTGTCGCCGCCTCCGAAGGTGCTGACTCGACCGCGGCGTCGCCATACTGGGCCACGGCCGTGACCCGATAGCGGTAGGCCCGGCCGAACTCCACCTGCCTGTCGGAGTAGTGCGGCAGCGGCGATGAGCCGATCGGCGTTTCGGCCGGCTCAGCCGCCACGGCGCGATAGATGCGATAGCGAGTCGGCCCGGGCAGCGGGACTCCGCTCGTGGTGCGTTCTACCGCCTGCCACTGCAAGGCAACGCCGGCAGCGGTCACCGTGGCGGCCAGCGCCTGCGGCGGCTCCGGCACCGGATAGATGCGCACAACGGCGACATTCGATTCCTGCGAAGCGTGCCGCGCACCGGCCCGCGTGCGCACCAGATACGCCACCGCTACGCCCGCCGCATCGCGCAGGGCCCTCGGGGGCAGCGGGTCGGTGAACACCAACTGACTACCGACGCGATAGCGGCCGGCCTCGGCGCCCGGGATGACCTGTTGCGGAGCCGCGGGCACCTGCGAGGGCTCGAGCGCTTCGGGCGCCTCGGGAAACCAGCGATAGAGTTCGACATCGGGCAGCGCGGCCAGTGCGCGGCCGTCGGTGGCCCGCTCCGGCAAAGTGAACCGCAGTCGAACCGCTTCGCCCTGCTGCTGGGCCGTCAGGTCCGCCACCGCCAGCGGCACCAGCGGCCGCCGCGGGCGCAGCTCGCCCGGCACCCCGCAGCCGGCTAGTGCCGCCGCCAGCAGCACCCATCGCAGAGCAGCCGCGCATTCCAGCAGGCGAGCGGCAGGGCGAGCCGGCGTCCGTGTTTCCATCGCAGCAGGGAATTCTAGAGAATGTAACGGCTCAGGTCCTGATCCTTGACGATATCGGCGAGCTGCTTCCGCACGTAGGCCTCGTCCACCTTGAAGGTGCGGCGGCGCAGTTCCGGCGCTTCAAAGGAAACTTCGTCCAGCAGCTTTTCCAGAATCGTGTGCAGGCGGCGCGCGCCGATGTTTTCCGTCTGCGCGTTGACCTGTGCGGCGAAGTGCGCGATGGCTGCGATGGCGTCGTCGGTGAACTGGAGCCGCACCCCCTCGGTTTCCAGCAACGCCGTGTACTGTTTGATGAGCGCGTTTTTCGGTTCGGTCAGGATGCGGATGAAATCCTCTTCGGTGAGCGAATCGAGCTCGACGCGGATCGGGAAGCGCCCCTGCAGCTCGGGGATCAGGTCGGAAGGCTTGCTCACATGGAACGCACCGGCGGCAATGAACAGGATGTGGTCGGTGCGCACCATTCCGTAGCGGGTGTTCACGGTGGTGCCTTCGACGATCGGCAGAATGTCGCGCTGCACGCCTTCGCGGCTGACGTCGGGGCCGTGGCCGGATTCGCGCCCGGCAATTTTGTCGATTTCGTCGATAAAAATGATGCCCATCTGCTCGGCCCGTTCGACGGCGATGCGGGTCACCTGGTCCATGTCGATCAGCCGGTTTTCCTCTTCCTGGATCAGGTAGTCATAGGCGTCAGCCACGGTCATCTTCCGCTTCTTTTTTACCTGACCGAAGAAGCCGCTCATCATCTCCTTGATGTTGATGTCCATCTCTTCGACGCCCTGGTTCGTGATGATCTCGAACGCGGGCACCGAACGCTCGCGCACTTCCAGCTCGACGATGCGGTTGTCCAGTTTTCCTTCGCGGAACTGCGCCCGGAGCTTTTCCCGCGTGCGGCTGGCCTGCTCCCGCTGGGCGGCTTCCGAGTGCGGGCCGGTCAGCTCGATGGACGGCGGCATCACCGGCAGGAGCAGGTCGAGCAGGCGTTCTTCGGCGGCCTGCTCGGCGCGCTCGGCCACTTCGTCCAGCTTCTCTTCGCGCACCATCTCGATGGCCACTTCCACCAGGTCCCGCACCATCGATTCCACGTCGCGCCCCACGTAGCCCACTTCGGTGTACTTCGAGGCTTCCACCTTCACGAACGGGCAGCCCGCCAGCCGCGCCAGCCGCCGGGCAATCTCCGTTTTGCCCACGCCGGTCGGGCCGATCATCAGGATGTTCTTCGGCAGAATTTCTTCGGCCAGTTCCGGCGGCAGCTTCTGCCGGCGCACGCGGTTCCGCAGGGCAATGGCCACGGCGCGCTTGGCCGCCTGCTGTCCGATGATGTATTTGTCCAGCTCGGCGACAATCTGTCGCGGAGTCAGCTCATCGAACGAAGGCGGCGGCTGCGGTTCGGCCTCGGCTGTCTGGCCGGGCATCAGCAGCACTCGCTCTTTTTCCGACTTGCTCATAGCTCTTCCACGACGAAGTTGTGGTTGCTGTAGATGCTGATGTCGCTGGCAATGCGCATCGCTTCGAGCGCAATCTCCTTTGCCCCGAGCCGGGTGTGCCGCGCCAGCGCCCGCGCGGCCGCCAGCGCAAATCCGCCCCCGGAGCCGACGGCGCAGACGTCGTCGTCCGGCTCGATGATGTCTCCGTTGCCGCTCAGCAGAAACGTGGACTTGCTGTCCGCGACCACGAGCAGGGCATCCAGATGCCGCAGCACCCGGTCGGTGCGCCACTCCTTGGCCAGCTCCACTGCGGCCCGCGCCAGGTTGCCGTGGTGTTCTTCGAGCTTGCTCTCGAACCGGCCGAACAGAGACAGCGCGTCCGCCGTCGAGCCGGCAAACCCGGCCAGGATTTTGTCGTGGAACAGCCGGCGAATTTTGCGTGCCTTGTGCTTGAGCACGGTGTCGCCCAGCGTCACCTGGCCGTCGCCGGCCATCACCACTTTGCCGTCACGCCGCACGCAGAGCACCGTGGTGCCGTGCAGCTCTGCCCGGCGCGACGCCCGCAGCCCCGGCTGCCCTGTGGACCTCATCGGCATCCTTTGATTATACAGGAGCAGCGCATGCCGTGGGGCACGCTTGCACCTGCGGGGTCCTCTCGGCACGAAGCGCCGCGCCCGGCCCGAACCTTCGGAGACCCCGGGCATGCTAGAATCGCCGCGATGCGGGCTTTTTTGCGCCTCCGTCTGTGTCTGCTGACCGCTGTGTTGCTGTCGGGACTCGGTGTCTCTTCCCGCGCCGCTCAATTGGAGTTGCCCGTACAGAAAGAGCTGCTCGACCGCATCAGCTTCTGGGTTGAGCGCTTCGTCGAAAACTATGACGGCTGGGTGGCCGTCGAAACCCTCGAGCAGTCGCGCTGGGGCAGAAAGTCCACTCCGGAAGTTCGCCGTGTGCTCACCAGCGACTACTACCTGGTGCGCCTGCCGCCCAGTGGGCCGCTGCGCGAGTTCCGCGACGCGATTGCCGTGGACGACAAACTGCTGCCGACGGCCGCCGACCGCCAGCAGAAGCGGTCGCAACTGGTGGCCGCCACCACGGCTGAAGCGTTCGCTGCGCTGCTCACCGATCCTGCCCCGCATCGTCTCTACGCCGACCAGTTCGCCCTGTTGCCGCTGCTCGTCACGCGCTTTGCCGAACGCTACCGCGACCGCGTGAAATACTTTTTCGCCCCGGAACGCGGCGACCCGCCGGCCGACCGCGTTCTGGTCGGCTATCGCCAGTTCGCCGGCGAAGGCCTGATGGACCTGGGCGGCCAGACCGTCTATCCCGCAGGCGTGGCCTGGGTCGAGCCGAACCAGGGAACCATCACGCGCATCGTCGAAGACCTGCGCAACAAACAGACCGAATACACGCTGGAAGTGGAGTTCGCGCGGCAGGAACCGTCGGGGGCCTGGCTGCCCAGCCGGGCTCTGGTGCGCATCCTCGAAAAAGGCCGCCTGCGCTGGCAGAACGAATATCACTACCGCGACTGGCGTCCACTGCGGAACAACCCGGCTGCAAACCAGCCGGCACCTCTGCACTGAATGCGTTTTCAAGCAACTCGAACAACCGGGCGGCGCCCTGGACCAGCAAGTATGGAGTCAGCGTGTGCAATCCGTCACAAATTTTGTTTCATTGTGAGGATGCGTTCTTCTGTCTTGTTGTTTCTGACCGTCCCGGGGTTGTGGACGGCTCTCCGCTGACTGATGGGTGTGCGGATGACCACCGAATTCCGTTTTCGAGCAATGTTACTGCCTGACGGGCATCCGCGGCAGCGCACAGAGCCGTCCGCTGCCACCGGTGATCAGGCATCATCAGCTATGCCAGTGCGCCATGTGCTCGGCATGCGTCTGCAAGTACGCGCCCGGTTCGAAGTAGTGGTCGTAGAATTCCAGGTCGAGGTGATGGGCTTGCAAGTACATCAGCGAAAAGATGCTCGGAACTGTGCCGGGGAACTTGCCAAACCGGTCATAGATGTATTGCGCCTGAAGCGCCACGCACTGCTTGAATTCTTCGCTGTGTACCTGAGCGCTCGCACGGACCCGCGAATTTTCCTTCCACGGGCCCGGTGTATCGGGATGGTACGGCCCTCCAGGGTCGAACTTGCGTCGAGTAAACGCCTCCACGGCGGCCCGCATATCCGGATAGTGGGGTGGGCAGTAACCTTCGAAGACTCCCGGGAGGCCCGTTGGATTGGGAATGGACCAGCGCTCGTCGGTGTCGTAGCGGAAGCCCAGACCCGGCACCTGTGGATCGCCGCTGGCCCCTAGGATGACGTGCCGGTCGATCCCATCGAACATCCAGCCCCCCAGGCCCATGGCCTGGAGCATGAGCATGCCCGCATAGCAACACGTGCCGAGCTCGACTGTCGCCTCGGTCAGCATGTACTGCTCGAAGAACGTGAGAGGCATGGGATTGTCCACGTCCACGAGTTGCCGAAAACGCTCGATGCCCGGAATTCGCTCGCGGTTCAGGTCGTCGTAGATACAGTAGCCGTTTTGAGCGATGAAGCATAAGCCGGCGATTGCATGTTGGGCAACATCAGCCACCGGGATGAGCAGCGTGCTTCCCGGACGATTCACACACCAGGTGTTGTGTCCTTCCATGTAAGGTTCTGCAGCCGGGATGTGCAGCCGCCCATCCTGGAGTTTGCGGATGCGCTGGCGATGGGCGGCGAGGATCGCGTCCAGCTCCAGCGGTTTGCCGGCCTCGCGCTCCCCGAGCGCGGGCGCATCCCTCACCGGGAAAAAGTAGACCCCCTGGTCATCGGTGAAAAAAATCTCGCTGGTGTGGAAGCCAGCAGCCGAGGGAAAAGTTCTCCCTCCGGCTGTCCCGGAATAGTTGGCCAGGTGAGGGGCGTAGCGAGCATTGCGCGTGATCATAAAGTGCCAGCCGGTGTTGCCTCCTGCCGCCGTCAGCACCATGATCTGTTCCAATTCGGTCAGTGGAAGTGGTTGGTGGCGCGAGGTGAATGCCAAGGGACCATCCGGAATCGAGGCGCCGAGCGAGAACCGGCGCGCCCGCCGCCCGAATATCGCTTCGATAAGAGGGAATTTCAACGCTTCATCAATTCCTGTGGGTAGGTCATGGGAGGGCATGGGCGGAATCTCCTTCGAATTTGAATTTGGTGCGCTAACGACGCCAACGCTCCGGTTCAGCGGCAGCGCACAGCGCCGTCCCCAACAACCGATTGTTCGGCGGCGGGGCAGGTAACCGGTCAGTTCTTTTGCACCAACGAGCGTTGCGGTGAGTAGTTGGTCAGTTCCAACGTAATATCCTGAATGTCGCCAACGATCGGACCACTTGCAGGGTTGCGACTCTGCTTGATCCGGATCCATTCTTCGTCAGCAAGAAACTTTGCCCATCGATCCTTCATCGTTTCTGTATCGGGCCACTCAAGCAAGTACACAAACTTGGTCCGACCGTCCTTGCGCGATTCCCACGTGGCTACAATATGAAAGTCATAGCGTTTCATAATGCGCATCGCGTGGTCGCGAAAACGGTCATGAAATTCCTTTCCGGTGTTATCAAAGATCTCGTAGATGCGCAGCTGATGAAGGACACGCGTTCCTGCTTTCTGCTCGGGCGTGGTCTCCTGCCGAGAAGAAGGGATCCCGCTGGCATGAACAGAAAGAAACAGCAACAGAAGTGGTACAACTGCTCTCAATGTAACTGGCTTCATCTATCCTCCCACAGGTGGTTGGCAGTTCATCGAGTGCTTTGCGCAGCCGGCAAGGAATCGCTTCAGCCGCGTGAGGGTTTGCTTGCGTCGGCTGAACGCGCTGGTTCGGTCCCAGCGGGCCGCTCGAGCAGTGCCACGACCTCGTCTGCTGTGCGGACCCACCCGAATGCGATGTTGAAGGTGTCGAGGCTCGCCTGATGCATCTGCTCGCTGAGCGTTGTGCACCCATCGCTCACGACGATGGTTCTGAAGTCGCGATCGGCCGCCTCCCGTGCCGTCGTGCTGACGCACACGTCGCTCGACACGCCCGTGACCACGACCGCTTCGATGCCCTGATTGCGGAGCCGCTGCTCAAGGCCGGTCGTCGCGAACGCCCCAGCAGAAAACTTGCTCAGCACAGGCTCGCCCGCTTGGGGCAGTATGGCCTCATCGATCTGCCAACTCGGATCGTCAACCGTCGGCCAGATGCGGCTCCCGAGGGTAGCCAGTCCGAGTTCGTCAAATGATCGCAGCCACCAGGGCAGGTCACGCCCCTGCCCTACTTCGGTCCCGACCGCCGTGAAGACAATGGGTGAGCCCAGAGCACGGAAACACGTCAAGAGCTTTTGAATGCTTGGAATGACGACGTGCCGAACGCGCTTGAGATACCCCGAGGCTGCTCCCGGTGAAAGCCTGTTGAACACCTCCGTGAACGGAAACGAAGGCTGCGTGAAGTAGCGCTGCATGTCCACGACAATAAGCGCCGTCTTGCGTGGATCGAGCGGGATCGGGCTTCCATTCTTCGCGCGAATGACTGCGAGGATCTGCTCGTGTTCGTTCATGGCATTCTCCTTCTCGGGAAGTTTCCGCCGCCTAACGCCCGGCATCACCCGCGCCCCCGCGCAACGTACATAAAAGTCAGGCTGACGGGGCGTCGGGTGCATGCCGTTATAAGCGCGGTTACCGCAAGCTAAATCTCCATCAAATCTTTGCCGACGATGATTCGTCCGCCAAAGTGTTTGCGCACTCCTTCCGCCCACTGTTCGTCAGCGATTGACGGATCGTCACCCGGAACGAAGTGTGTGAGCACCAGTGTCTTGACTCGCGCTTGGGCGGCAATCCTGCCGACATCCTCGGGGAGCGTGTGGGCTGCCAGCAGGTGCTCGCGTAATCTGGTCGCATTAGGCAGACGCCTAACCAGAGCTTCGACGCCCGGCAGATACATCACTTCATGCACGAGCACGTCGGCACCTGTGGCCAACTCGGCAAGTTCCGGCGCGTAAGTCGTGTCGCCCGAAACACAACTGAGCGATCCTTTGCGTCGAACCGATACGCATAAGCCTGTTTGACCAGCGGGTGACGCACTGGGCCGGCGCTGACTTTCACCTCGTCATTCTGCAAGACCACGCCCTGCTTACGGATGCCATGAGCGAAGACCAGCCTTCGTGGGTCCGGGCGGCCTTCGTCCTCGATGCGCACGTCCATGTCGAGCTTCATGTAACTGAAGAAGTCCTTAGTCATTTTCTCCAGCCCCGTCGGGCCGTAAGCATCAATGCGGGCGGGGAGACCCGTGATCCAAGCGTTATAAAGCAGTGTGCCATACTCCAGTTGTGATCGGAATGATGGTGCGTAATGAAGATGTAGCGCAGCCCGTTGAGCGGCACGCCGGCGGCTAAGAGTTGTCGAGACGTGCCATACCCGCAATCTATGACATACGGGACATTGTTGATCAAGAGAAGGGTCGAGGGGTTGCTGCGACCCGACGTGCCAACGCGAGGCCCGCCTTTCGTACCGAGCAGGATGATCCGCGTCCCTTTCCTTTTCTGACCGGCGCAAAAGCGCGTAGTCAGTCCGTACGAAAAGGCAAAACTTGCCACGCCGGTCAGGAACCGCCTGCGACTGTGTTGCATGGTTTTTTGAGCGCTTGAATACACCATAAAAGAGCCTAACGGCCTGCGCAAAAGCTACGGGCTGCAGCGGCCGGCGTCAAGCAAGATTCCGCCCAGCAACCGGCCGCAGCGGGGCGCCAGCTTCATGCGCTCGTTATGCGGTACCCCGCGGCGCGAGGGCCGCACGGCCCGAACTTCACTCGTCCCCGAGGACCGTCGCCTCTAGCACCCAATCCCCATCCTGTGGCCCGAGCGCCGGCATCACGGCAGTGAGGAACTCGCACTGTTCCGGCGGTCCCCAGGCGGTCACGACGAACCGCCCGCCGGGCCGCACGACGCGAGCGAGCTCACGCATGGCCGCAGTCATGCCTTCGGCATAGAAGACGCCGTTCTCCGCCGTGACCGCGTCGAAGCTGGCGTCGGCGAAGGGCAGGTCCTCCAGATCGCCTTCGCACATCGGCAGCGGGCAAACATTGCCGAGCGATGGCCAGCAATCCCGGCGAGGCGTCCAGTGCGGCCACCTGCGCAACGCGGCGGTGAGCCAGCCCGAAGCAGCCTTCCCCATTAGTTCGGTGGCACGGCTTTGCTCGTGGTCGGCCGGATGTTTTGATTGAGCCGGAAAAAATTCTTCGGATCATACTTGTTCTTCAACGCGACGAGCCGGTCGTAGTTCGGGCCGTAGGCTTCGCGCACGCGTTCTGCACCTTCCTGACTCAGATAATTCACGTACGCGCGCGGGGCAAGATGCGGGCGGAGCTCCCGCCAGCATTCCTGGAGCCACGCCAGGTTCGCTTCGGTTTCCTTCGCCTCGCGCCAGATGCCAAGAATGCTGAAGTTGAATTGCTCGTTGCGATGGGCGAATGCCGTCGCTGTCACCGGCACGCGGCTCGCAGCTCCGTGGATATGCTCGATGAACATCTGGGTGAGCGGCGAGGGGCGAGTTTGGAAGTATTCCATGAGCACGTCGATCGCCGCATCGCTGAGCGTGTCCATCATGCTCGCTTTCCAGTAGTAGTAGAGCCCGGAAGGATAAGCTTCATCCAACATGCTCTGCTGTTGCAGATAAGGCACCGTCGCCACCAGATCGGCTATGGGCGGACCGAAGGTGCGAATGGGCTGGAGATGTTTTCCACCCGCAACAGGATCGCCGCTGTAGCCGAGAGCGATGCCGCAGACCGGCGTTCCGTCCGGCAGATTCTGCATCGCCGCCACCATCGTCAACTCGTCGGGATACTTCGTGGTTTTCTCGCGATACAGGCGCAACACGTCCCTTGCGCGTTCTGCGGAGTGCAGCACCAATCCGCCGGTCATCGGCTCGACCGGGTGGAGGCGATATTCGAATTGCGTCACGACGCCAAAATTTCCGCCGCCTCCGCGAAGGCCCCAGAGCAGGTCGGCATTTTCGGTTTCGCTCGCGCGCACCACTTTGCCCTCGCTGGTCACCACCTCGGCGCCAATCAGGTTGTCGCACGCAAGGCCGTACTTGCCCATCAGCCAGCCGAGGCCGCCGCCGAGTGTGAGCCCGGCAATGCCGGTCTTCGAAACCACGCCCATCGTCGTGTAGAAGCCCTGCGCGGTGGTGGCTTTGTCGAAGTCGCCGAGCGTGAGCCCCGGTTGGGCCTTGGCGACGCGGCTCTTCGCGTCAATTTGAATCCCCTTCAATCGCGAGTTGTCGATCATCACCCCGTTGTCGCAGATGGCGTTACCCGACACGTTGTGTCCTGCGCCTTTGATGGAAACCCGCAGGTCGTGTTCGCGGGCAAATTGGACGGCAGCGACCACGTCGCTTGCGGCGGCACAGCGCACAATCGCTGCCGGGTGGCGGTCAATCATCACGTTAAAGATGCGGCGCGCTTCGTCATATGCAGCGTCACCGGGCGTCACCAGTTCACCCTCCAGTTGCTTGCGGAGATTTTCCTTCTCGGCATCGTTGAGCACGTGGCGTCACCTCGAATGGAATTCCCTTCGGAGTTCGGGATGTAACGCTATGCGGTTCAAATTTGGGCGCTAACGTAACCCTGCTGGTCAATTGAAGTCAACTACGAGTGTGAGCAGGCACAGACCCGGGGGAGGCAGAAGACGCCACGGCACCAGCCACCTCGCCCTGGAAGCTCGAAGGCCGCAGCGAATTGCTGCGCCGCGACCCGCGAGACTGAAGGCTCCTTCGGATACGTCGATTCCCCGCAACCACGGCAGACTTTGGTCTGGAAGAAACTGACGTCAAACTTGGCGGAAGAGTCGGATCCCGGTGAACAAGTACCTGCAAGCGGCAATTCAGGATATTTGCGCCGCCGGCGACTGCATCGAGACCGTCCCCCGCTACCTGCCCGGCCGCAAAGGGTGCTCATCTGCGCCGCATTCGTAATCCCCGGCTTCCCCGATGGTAAAGAGGTCTCCTCCCATCAACTTCCGAGCAAATCCCGAAAGCTAGGAAAACCCCGCGCCGCCAGCACCTCCTCGATGAGCTTTGCAGATCGGCTGTCAGGTACTTTGCCCGGAAGAAGGCTTCCGGGTTCCGGTTCACGACGAGGACGTTGGGATGCCCGCTGCGATAGTTCCGAGGTCGATGGTGAAGACGGCCTTTGTGAGCGAACTCCCTCGACATCGGTATGCAGCCTTACGAGATCAGTCCATGGGTGAAGGGTGCGTGTGCTCAAGGGCATTCCTCTCTACCAAAATGCTGCAGCTCCCAATTTCTTATAGATGAACAATCTCTAAATCGCCCCACTTTTTTTTGAGGTATTCGGCCGCAAGCCGGCGGTGGCAGTGATCGGCCTTGGCCTCGCTGCATAGCAGGCAGGTCTGATCCAAATCAGAAGGCTCTATAGTTTTTTCGATCTTCCGTTCGGCCATGAGTTTGAGGAACCGTTTTTCGTAGGTAGTCCATTTTCCCCGGCGCTTTTTATATTCATTGAGCATCTCCTGCGTCGGAGCCAGCTCCGGTCTGTGCTCGTATTCAATGTTGCAGATTGCTTTGAGGAAGTACCGCAGATCCTCCTTCTTCGCGAACCCCGAAAGTTGAGAGACGTTGTTCAGGCGCACGTCAATGACCTTCTTCACGCCGGCTTTCGCGAGCCGCGTAAAAAACGACTCAGCGGTTGTCTTCGTGAACCCGATCGTATAAAGTTTCACCGTCCGACTCCTCGGGTCTTCTGTTCCTCTGCCGTTTCGACTTCCACATACGCGATCTGCTGGCCCCGTCGCATATAGGCCTCGTCGAGCAGTTCCTTGCGCGTGCGAAACAGGTCGTGTTCCGAGAGTCCCTCTTCTCGGAGAAGACGCGAACTCGCATCATCATGACTCTCAAGACGCCCATCTTCAAGAATATGCGCGATCCTGACTCCGCGCTTGGCCAAGTGCCGGCATATCAGGATCGCGCGATGGCAGGTCAGCGGGTCCTTTTCGGCACACATGAGCGCAATCACGTGCTTTTTCATGCCGCGAAGGATACGTTCCAGCCCAGCTGCAAACTGGGGCGTCCGTGCCAAGCAGTCGAACTGGACCTTTCCGCTCTCGTAACAGGATCGATCCTCGGGGCGCGCTCCAAGCGCACGGCCGAGGAACACGTAGGCGATCCCGGCTTCCTTCAAGCGCGAGCAGATCGCCTCCCGATTGAACTGGGGGTTCATCCGGCTGTACGGCCGCGAACGCACGTCGGCCACCGCGGTGACGCCGTACTGGCGCAGCAGCTCGATGAACTTTTCGACAGTGTGCGTCGAATGTCCGATTGTGTAGACCACGTCACTCATGATTCAGGCATCTGCGCGGTCAGGGGTGATCACGGTGGCCACGAGCTTGTAGGCATAGCCGTCGTTGAATATCTCTCCGAGACTGACGCACACAAGTGCCTCACCGATCCCTTGCACCTGAATATCAGAAAGTAATCGTTGCTCGATCCATGGATCCGTAACCACGAGACGATAGAAATGGCCGGAGAGCTGAAACTCAGCCCGCACCCGACGCCGCGGCGGTCTGGAACCTCCACCCTCACACGTTACCTGCAAGCGAAGATTTTGGGGCCGAACGAGGTAGAGGGAACGAACGATTCGACTCAAGTTGCCCTCTGGAACTCGATCATTCAGCCCGTTGGAACTCGAGTACCCGTTGAGCCAGAGCGGGCCAGCAGGATCTTCGACCGCACGCTGGATGTCACGCCACGTCACACGACCAACAAGTTTCCAATAATAATTCGCGTCGATGACGTGATTCTCTTGCTGGTGACGCTCGGGCTCGTGGCGCATAAACGGGATGTCGATGATGTCGAGGATCTTGACGTCTTGCCCGTTTTGATAGCAGCGCTCCTCTTCGGAAACTTCACGGGTCGGACGCGCACTCACCGGCCGAATCCAGGCGCCGAACCCTTCTGAAATTATCTCACGTCCGGCCACACAGCGGCCAGAGGGAGGCTTTCTAGAGTTCGCCAAGCACGCGATCCGCTTCACATATCTTGGGGCCTCCATTTTCCTTCCTCCCCATGTTGAAAATCGTGCTTTCGTCCGCTGCGAGTCGCCGGTCGTTCAGCGCCCACCGGTTGTCGACCAAGTTGTCAGGGATGCTTGCTCGGCGGCCGCGAGTTGTCGATCATCACCCCGTTGTCGCAGATGGCGTTACCCGACACGTTGTGTCCTGCGCCTTTGATGGAAACCCGCAGGTCGTGTTCGCGGGCAAATTGGACGGCAGCGACCACGTCGCTTGCGGCGGCACAGCGCACAATCGCTGCCGGGTGGCGGTCAATCATCACGTTAAAGATGCGGCGCGCTTCGTCATATGCAGCGTCACCGGGCGTCACCAGTTCACCCTCCAGTTGCTTGCGGAGATTTTCCTTCTCGGCATCGTTGAGCACGTGGCGTCACCTCGAATGGAATTCCCTTCGGAGTTCGGGATGTAACGCTATGCGGTTCAAGTTTGGGCGCTAACGTAACCCTGCTGGTCAATTGAAGTCAACTACGAGTGTGAGCAGGCACAGACCCGGGGGAGGCAGAAGACGCCACGGCACCAGCCACCTCGACTGCGGCTATGTGAGACTGGCTCCCCGGGCAGGACTCGAACCTGCAACCCTTCGGATGACAGCCGAATGCTCTACCATTGAGCTACTGGCCAGCCGTGGCGGCCTCGGCATACCCCAAACCCAGTCCCGTTCGCTCTGCCGGTGCTACTCTATTCCGTGGGATTTTTAGGCTCCGGCTCGCGCGGAGTGCGTGAACTGCGCTCAGGCAATATCCGGCGTGTGGCAATCTACGTGAAGGAAGCGGACCGCTGGCATGGTAAACCAGGTCACTTGGAGCTTCTTTGCCAGCTGGGTGCCCTCGGCACGATTGGAGACTCGCAGGCGCTTCCGGCTCGTACGCGTGCCGCCCTGCAAGGAACTGTTCGCGTGCGCCAGGCAAGCAAGGTGGCCATTGAGTGCATCCAGGCGAGGCAACTGCAAAAGGCCTCGCAGGAGCGAGAATCGTGAACCAAACAGTTGCCGCTCGGAAGCCGTCCTGGCTCAACCGCACCACGCTGGGCGTCGGGCTCACCAGCCTGTTCAGTGATTGGAGTCACGAAATCGCGACAACAGTTTTGCCGGCTTTCCTGGTGTCGCTGGGCGCAGGGCCGGCGTGGCTCGGGATCATCGAGGGTACGGCGGACGGAGTATCGAGCTTTTCCAAGCTTGCCGCCGGGCACTATACCGACCGCCTGAAGCACAGAAAACCGCTCGTCCTGAGTGGCTACGTCCTGACAACCGTCGCCACCGGTGCCCTGGCATTGGCGACAAGCGCCGTCCATGTGTTGCTTGCGCGAGTCACGGCCTGGTTTGGCCGGGGTATCCGGACCCCGGGGCGCAAGGCCCTGCTGGCGGCGGGCGTTTCCTCCGATGCGTACGGGCGCGCCTTCGGCTTCGAGCGAATGCTGGACACGCTGGGAGCCGTCGTCGCTCCGGTCACTGCCCTGTGGCTGCTGGAGTGGTCCTCGCACAACTACGCGCATGTTCTCGCCTGGACGTTAGTGCCGGGAATTGCCGCCGTGCTGACTTTCGGCTTCCTGGTTCGCGAGAAACCGAACCACCGGCCTGCTTCCGGCTCCTTCTGGTTCAGCGTTCGGCAACTGCCCGCCTCTTTCCGCACTTTTCTTGTTGCGGTGGGCATCTTCGGACTCGGCGACTTCTCGCATACGCTGCTGATTCTGTTTGCGACACAGGCCCTAACTCCAGCTCACGGGCCGGCAGTGGCGGCGAGCTTCGCGGTGGGACTGTACCTGTTGCACAACATCTTCTACGCGGCTTTTGCCTATCTCGGCGGCTGGCTTTCCGACCGGGTCCGCCATCGCAAAATCGTGCTGGCGGCGGGTTATGCGCTGGCGGTGGTGATGGCAGTTCTGCTCGCGTGGCAGCCGGCCAGTCTGCCGCTGCTGGCCATTGTCTTTGTTCTGGCGGGAATTGTCGTCGGTGTGGAAGAAGCCCTCGAAGATTCTCTCGCCGCTGAGCTGGTTCCTCCGCAACAGCACGGCATGGCCTTCGGAACCTTGGCCGCGGTCAACGCCGTCGGCGACTTCGCCTCCAGCCTGTTTGTGGGTTTTCTCTGGAGCCGCTACTCCGCGAGCCTGGCCTTCACCGTAGCCGGCATTCTCTTTCTGGCAGGGACAATCCTCATGCTGCGTTTGCGTCGCGCCTAGGCTTCTCGCCCCACGCGGATTCGGCAGAAACCGTCCGGAAAGGCAGGAGAAGGGTTTCGTGCCCGTGCGCAACCGCTCTGGACAGCCCGGCGCGACGCAAGTGGCAGGCTCAGCCAGCACCCGGCGTCGCTATGCGAAGGCGGTAGCAATGGGGGTAGCAATGGGAGAAAATGTCTATCGAGGTTTACCCACGTTTATCAAGGCGAGTAGCAATGGGGTAGCAATGGCAAAAACGCAGCAATCCAGCAGCGCGGTAAGTTTTGGAAGAAACTGGCTCCCCGGGCAGGACTCGAACCTGCAACCCTTCGGTTAACAGCCGAATGCTCTACCATTGAGCTACCGGGGAGCTGCGGGCGCCCACGGCTGACCGGGGGCACGGTGCTGAACTCATCGAGTCTAGTCGCGCGCCGAAAAACTGTCAACGCGACCGGCCGCGCCTAGCCGCGCGGGACGTACATCATCACCGCCACGCCAACAAGGCACAGGCCCGCACCGGCCAGGTCGAAGCGGTCCGGCCGGTGGCCGTCCATCCACCAACCCCACAGCAGCGCCACCGGGACGAACAGAATGCCGTAGGATGCGTAGACGCGGCCGAAGTGAGCCGGCTGGAAGGTATGCACAATGCCGTAGCCGAACAGCACCGCCGCTCCGGCCGCCGCCAACCACGCCGTCCGCCCGCCGCGCAGCCACTGCCAGACCAGGTAGCCGCCGCCGATTTCGCACACTGCGGCCAGCAGGAACAGCGCGAGCGATTTGCCCACCACAAGGGGTGCCATCTTCACCTCCAGTATCCACGCGGAGGGACAAACCTAGCAGAAGCCGAAGAAGGGAGAAAGTACTTACTGCAGTCGCTGCGGTTGAGAGTCGCTGCCGACCAGGGTTTCGAAAATGGCCAGCACGCGCCGGCGGTAGTCGACGATGCGCTCGAACACCGGACGCTGGGCCGGTTCGCGTTCGGCTTCGCGGTGCCACCGGGCCAGGATTTCGGCGGGGACTTCGATGTCCCGCCGGAGCTGTTCGAGCGAGTAGCCGCGCAGGAACAGTCCGTAGAAAAACGCCGCCTCGCGCTGAGGGAACTCCAGGTCGCGCTCGGAATCCGGCAATGGGCTCGTCATGGGGAGCGTAGACATCTTGGCTCCGAAAACCGCAGTGTACCGAAACCGGCGGCCCCGTCAAGATTTTCCGGCGCGGCGCGTCTCCAGGTTCGCGATACGGTGGAACGAATCCAGCGGCGGTTGTCAAGAGTTTTCGTCGGCGGAGCCGGTCGGGCCGCCCCGGGTGTGCTGGCTGTGCGGTGCGCAGCGATGGTTTCAGGGACGGCCGCGGGACAGACGAACGAACTCGCGCAGGGCAATGACGTTCGGGGTGTAGGCACTGACGCGTCCGACGTCGACGGGCAGGTCGAGCAGTTGAGCCTGCTCGAGGCTCAGGCCGGCCTCATCTAGTTCGCGGACACTGAACCCGGCCGCGGGCTCCACGCGTCCGCCGCCCAGCCGCGCCATCGGCCGCAGCGGACGGAAAGGTTCTGAAGCGCGCTGGATGCGCTCGAAATATTCCCGCCATTCGCGCCGGGTCCACATGGTTGTGTTTCGACTCACGTCCGCATCCTCATTTCATCGGATGCGGGTTCAGCCCCCAGAGTCGCCTGAGAGAGCGCGCTCTGTGGAATTCGGGCGGATTCTAACCCCGGCGGGCGGCGGCGCAAGCTCGATGTGCGCAAAGGTTAATGCCCTTTTCGCAGCACGGGCGGAGGCGTCCAGCGGGCAGCGGTCTTGCAGTCGGGGTGCTATACTGAATTGACTCTTGCGTCGAGGGATTCCCATGCCTGCGAACCGGCAGGTCATCGTGGTGCACTATCACGAGCTGTGGTTGAAGGGCGGAAACCGCCGGTTTTTTCTCGGCAAGCTGATCGTGGCGCTGCGCAAGGCACTGGAAGGAATTCCAGTCCGGCGGATCGGACAGCCCAGCGACCGCATCTTGCTCGAGTTCGGAGAGGGTGCGCCGCTCGACCAGGCGCTGGTGCGGCTGGCACGTGTCTTCGGCGTAGCCAACTATGCGCTGGCGCGGAGCACCGACCGCGACCTGGAGGCCATCTGCCGCGCAGCCTGGGAAGAAGTGTGCGACCTGCCGTTCGCTACCTTCGCCGTGCGTGCCAAGCGCAGTGACAAGTCCTTCCCGATGCGCGCCAACGAAGTGGAACGGCGCGTCGGCCGCTACCTGCTCGACCGGCTCGCCGAGTCCGGTCGCAGTGTCCGCGTCCATCTGGATGAGCCGGAGTTGACCTGCCGGATCGAAATCACTTCCGATGCGGCCCTGGTCTATGCCCGGAAACTTCCCGGCGCCGGCGGACTGCCGGCGAATACCGCCGGCCGCGTCCTGTGTTTGCTTTCCGGAGGATTCGATTCCGCCGTGGCGGCATACAAAATGATGAAGCGGGGGGCGCATGTTTCGTTCGTGCACTTCTACGGTGCCGGGGCGCGCCCGGGGGAATCCTCGCTGCATGTGGCGCGGGAGCTGGTGCGGCACCTGACGCCGTATCAATTCACGTCGCGGCTCTATCTGGTGCCGTTCGAGCCGGTCCAGCGCGAAATCGTGCGTTCGGCGCCGGAGCGGTACCGGGTGCTGCTCTACCGCCGGCTGATGCTGCGGATCGCCGAGCGGCTGGCGCGGCGCGACCGCGCCCTGGCCCTAGTCACCGGCGACAGCCTGGCGCAGGTGGCTTCCCAGACGCTGCACAACCTGGTGGCCGTGGGCGCAGCGGCACGGATGCCGCTGTTTCGTCCGCTGCTGGGCGAAGACAAGCAGGACATTCTGGGCGTGGCGCGGCAGATCGGCACGTATGCCATCTCCGCGGAACCGTTCCACGACTGCTGCCCGCTGTTTTTGCCGCGCGTGCCGGCGCTGCACTGTTCGGTCGAGGAGCTGGACGCCGCCGAAGCCACCCTCGAAGTGGAAGAGCTGGTGCGCCGCGCGGTAGCGGCCACGCAGCTCGAGCGCTATCGCTGGTCGGCCGGCCGCGTGGTGCCGGTCGAAGCGGTTCGCGCCACCTCTGCCGGCCACAGCCCGTCTGCGTAGGCAGCCTTGACCCTCGAAAAGCGAACCATCCGGCTGCTTGGCTTCGGGTTGCTGCTGTTCGGCGCCTGGATCGCACACTTCCGGTTTGTCTGGAGCATCGCACCGCTGCCGTTGCTGCTGCTCCGGATTGTGCTGATTGTGCTTTCCCTGTTCTGGGTGCTCGCCTGGCGCGGTGCATTGCATCCTCGCTGACGGCGCCGCAATTCGCGGCTGGACTTCGCGGCGGTTGCGGTATCATGAGGCCGGCCAGGGTTCCGGAGCACCGGGACAGTTTCCCTCTCGGACGCGGACAGGCATGACCCATCGCCCACGCGCTCCACACAGCAGTGGCGCCGAGCCGCTCGCCTCGCACCGCCGCACTGCGGAGCTGCTGCCGCACATCTCCTCCGCAAGGGCTCCGGCCGGGACTGCCGCTGCTGCTGAAGCAGCCGCGGACTCCACTGCAGAAACGAAGATCACCTATGTGGCCCTGCTCGGGCGGCCCGACCAGCCGACCGACGGAGTGGCTGACTACTGCGCGCAGCTTCGCGCCGCCATGGCGGAACAGGGCTGCGAGCTGGTGCTCGCCCGGGTGGATTGGGCCGGGCTGGGCTGGTCACGCGCGCTCGCCCAGCTTCGCGTGCAAGCCCGTGATTGGCGCGGCTGCTGGGTGCTGGTTCAGTACACCATGCTGGCGTGGAGCCGACGGGGCTTTCCGCTGCGATTCCCCGGCGTGGTGCGCACGCTGCAACGGGCAGGAGCCAGGGTGGCCGTGCTGCTGCATGATCCTTCGGCTGCAGGTGGCGACGCGCCGGTCCAGCGCCTGCGCCGCGCTGTGATTCGCAGTGCGCTGCGGCGTGCAGCCCGTCGCGCGGATCGGGTGCTGGTGACGGTTGCACCCGAGAAAATCGACTGGCTTGTTGCCGCTCCCGAGCTGCTGGCCAAGACCACGCTGGTTCCGGTGGGCAGCAACGTGCCGGCCCGCTGGCCGCCGGCGAGTGCGTCGGACGATTCGCTGGCGACCGTCTGCGTGTTCGGGGTCACCGAAGGCCACCGGGAAGAAGCCGGTGCGCTGGCCCGCGTGGTGTGCGCCGCCGCTGAAAAAGTCGGTCAGCTCCGCCTGCGGGTGTTCGGACGCGGAGCGCAGCAGGCCGAGCCGGCGCTGCGAGAAGCCCTTGCCGGTGCACCGGTGGTGTTGGAGCTGCACGGGCTGCTGCCCGCCGAACAGATTGCGGATTTGATTGCCAGCAGCCACGCACTCCTGTTCGTGCGCGGCGGGGTTTCTTCGCGGCGCGGCAGCGCCATCGCGGGCATTGCCTGCGGAGTGCCCGTCGTGGCCTACGCGAGCGAAGAGACCGCACCGCCGATGACCGAAGCCGGCATCCTGCTGGTGCCGCGGGGCGACGAAACCGCTCTGGCGAGCGAACTGGCCCGCGTGCTGACCGACCCCGGCCTGCGGGAAGGGCTCCGGCAGAAGCATCGCGTTGCCTGGGAAGCGCATTTTTCCTGGCCGGCGGTGGCACGCAAGATTCGCCAGGCGCTCAACGAGATCACCGCAGCCGGGCAGCGCCGTTATCGTTTGCTGGCGCTGGCTACCCATCCGACCCAATACGGCGCTCCCGGTTATCGTTGGATGACCGCACATCCGCGGCTGGAGCTCACCGTGGCCTATCTGAGCCTGCGAGGTGCCGAAGCTGCGCACGACCCGGAATTCGGCCGCGACGTGCAGTGGGATGTGCCGCTGCTGGAAGGCTATCGCTGGATCCATCTGGGACAGTACGGTCGCCTGCGGAGTCTGCAGCGGCTGTGGCAGCTGGTTCGTCACGGGAGCTGGGATGCGGTTGCCGTCTACACCGGCTATCGTGTGGCGGCATTCTGGGTGGCTTTAGCTGCGGCCAAGCGGAGCCGCGCGGCAGTGCTGTTCGGCACCGATGCGCACACGCTGGAACCGCGGGTCGGCGGACGCTGGAAAGTTCCGGTCAAGCGCTGGCTGTGGCCGCGGCTGTTCTGCCTGGCGGACGTCGTGATTGTTCCTTCCAGTGGCGGCGTGGCGCTGATGCGCGCGCTGGGCATCCCGGAGGAGAAAATCGCGCTCACGCCCTATGCTGTGGACAATGCCTGGTGGCTTGCGCAATCGGCCCGCGCAGACCGTGCAGCGGTGCGCGCGGCCTGGGGTGTGCCGCTGGAGGCTCCCGTCGTGGTTTTCAGTGCGAAGCTGCAGCCGTGGAAGCGCCCGGCCGACCTGCTGCGTGCGTTTGCCGCCTGCGGTGTGGAGTCCGCGCACCTGGTGTTTGCCGGCGAGGGCCCGCTGCGCGGCGCGCTGGAAGCCGAAGCCCGCGCCCTGGGCGTTGCCGCGCGCACGCACTTTCTCGGCTTCGTGAATCAGTCGCAGCTTCCTGCGGTGTACACCGCGGCCGACCTGCTCGTGCTGCCATCGGGCTATGAACCGTTCGGCGTGGTGGTGAACGAAGCGATGCTGTGCGGCTGCGGCGTGGTGGTCAGCGACCGCGTCGGTGCGCGCTTCGACCTGGTGCGCGAGGGAGAAACCGGGTTCGTTTTTCCGGCTGGCGACGTGGACGCACTGGCCGGTATCCTGCGCCGCGTGCTGGCGAACCGGGAACTGCTCCGGCGGCTGGGCGCTGCGGCGCGCGAGCGCATGCGTAGCTGGTCGCTTGCAGAAAATACCGACGCCGTCGTCGCTGCCCTCGACCGACACGGGAATCTGGCAGAGAGAAGGGCACAGCCATGAAGGTGCTCATCTACACGCACGCGTTTGCACCGCGGGTCGGCGGAGTGGAAACATTCGTGATGCTGCTCGCGCAGGGCTTGAGCGAAACACCTGCACCTTCCGGAGAGAAAATTCGCGTTACCGTTGCGACGCCGACGCCAGCCGGAGAATTCGACGATAGCCAGCTCCCGTTCACGGTGGTAAGGCAGCCCAGGATTGCGGAGTTGTGGAGACTGATTGGCGCGGCCGATATCGTCCAGCTCGCCGGCCCGGCGTTTCTGCCGCTGGCCCTGGCGCTACTGCGGGGAAAAGTCACCGTCGTGGAACATCACGGCTATCAGGCGCGCTGTCCGAACGGGTTGCTGTTCTACGAGCCGACAAAAACCTGCTGCCCGGGCCATTTCCAGGCCCGGCGATATGACCTCTGTCTGCGCTGCAATGCTGCTTCCGTTGGATGGCTGGGCAGCGCCAGGCTGCTGCTGCTCACTTTTCCGCGGCGCTGGCTGTGCAAGCGCGCCACCTGCAATGTGCCGATCTCGCATCATGTGCAGACGCGGCTGGCCTTGCCCCGCTCTCGAGTGATTCATTACGGGATCCCCGCCCCGGCCGAGAGCGAGTGCGCGGACACGAGCCCTATGAACGGTTGGCCTGTGATTGGTTATGTGGGCCGCCTGGTGTCGGAGAAAGGCATTCCTGTCTTGGTGGAGGCGGCCAGACGCCTGGCTGCCCGTGGCTGTACGTTTCAGCTTTGCCTGGTGGGTGACGGTCCGGAGCGAGCTTCGCTCGAAGCTGCGATTGCGCAGGCCGGCCTTTCCAACCGCACACAGATTACCGGCTTTTTGCGAGACCATGAGCTGCAGAACGTTGTCCGTGCAATAGACATCGTTGTGATGCCAAGCGTTTGGGAGGAAACCGCAGGCTTGGCGGCCATCGAACAGATGATGCGCGGGCGCGTGGTGGTAGCCTCGGCTATCGGCGGGCTCGGCGAGGTGGCGGAGGGCGGCGGGATCAAGTTTCCACCAGGTGATGCGTCCGCCCTGGCCGATTGCCTGGAACAACTCCTGAAGGACCCTTCGCGACGAACTGAGATCGGCCGCCGGGCCCGTGCCGTTGCGCTGGAACGCTACCGGCAGGAACGCATGGTGGCAGACTATATCAAGCTATACCGCAACTGCCTGGCAGAGAGCTCCCGCAGCGCTTGGTAGGAGTGTTCCGCCGCCATTTTCGCCTTGGTGGAGCTTGCGAGGCAACCTTGCTGCTCTGGCACGGGCCATGGAAATTATTTTGGATCACCCGCATGCCGAGGCTAGACTACGGCCATCCGCGAATCAGGGACAGAGGCAGTGATTGCTGAACGCATGCGCGCGATGAACACCCAGCGGGTCAAGACGCCGCTGCTGGCTCTGGGCGGGCTGTTGCTGGCCTACCTGGTGGCCGAATGGATTTTGTATGACACCGGGCCGGACCTGGCGTTTCGATTCCTAACTGTCCTCGCCATGGTAATTGCCCTGGTCGTGCTCGCCAACTGGCGCCATGGCCTGTACCTGTTTCTTCTGTGGGTCGTCGTGGAGGACCTGCCGCGGAAATGGCTGGGCAACAGCATGGCGGTTTACTTCGGCAAGGACGTGCTGGTCGGCATCATCTATCTGGCCCTGTTTTTTTCTTGGATGAAGGGGCAGGCGCGCAGTTTCCGTCCGCCGTTTCTGGTGCCGCTGTTGCTGTTTGCCGGCGTGGTGCTGGTGCAGATGTTCAATCCGCATTCGCCGAGCGTGTTCTACGGCCTGCTGGGAATGAAGCTGTATCTGTACTACGCACCGCTGCTGTTCGTGGGATATGCGCTGCTGGAGACCGAACAGGATTTGCAGCGGCTGCTACGCTTCAGCGTGGGCCTGGCCATCGTGATCGCCGTGCTCGGGGTGACTCAGGGAGTGATCGGCCCGGATTTTTTGAACCCGGAGAAGATGGCGCCGGAGCTGGAACGGTTGGGCCGGCTGACGCGCGTCGCTCCGGTTTCCAAAGAGGTGGTGGCCCGGCCCTCAGCCGTGTTCGTCAGCGATGGACGATTTGCCACCTACGTGCTGCTGACGATGATTCTGGCGCTGGGGCTGGCCACGTACGAGTTCATCGTGCACGGCCGCCGGCGCTGGTTCGCGGCGCTGGGCGTCGGCACATTGTTTGTGGCCGCCGTGATGACCGGCTCGCGCGGGGCAGCCGTCTATGCGGTGGTCACCGTGCTGGGTCTGAGCACGGCGGCGCTGTGGGGCGCGCCGGTGCGCTGGCGCGTGCGGGAGCGAATTCGCCGGGCCATTCACGGCATGCTGCTGGCTCTGGCGGTGGGCTTGCTGGTCGCTCTGGTGCTGTTCCCCGATGCGCTGGGCGCACGGTGGGCGTTTTACTGGGAAACACTCTCACCCACCAGCCCGGGCTACGAGCTCGCCCACCGGGTCCGCGACTATCCGTGGCAGAACCTGGTCAAAGCCTTCCAGCAGCCCAACTGGGAAACCGGAAACGGGACCGGCACCGCTTCCCTCGGCACCCAGTATGTGAGCCGCTACCTGGGCGTGCCCCGGCTGCCGATTGGCGTGGAGAACGGCTACGGAGTCCTGCTGGTGGAGATGGGCGTGCCCGGCCTGCTCGCCTGGCTGTTGTGGACCATCGCGGCGACGGTGGCAGCCTGGCGCGTGGTGCGCCGGCTGCGGGGTACGCACCTGTTTCCGGTCGCCGCGGCGATTTTCTGGTTCGTGTTCTTGCTGCTGTTCCCGTTCACCTACGGCGGGATGCAGCCCTACCAGAACTTCATTCTGAACGCGCATTTCTGGTTGCTGCTGGGAGTGCTGTTCCGCCTGCCCGGGCTGGTGGCGGAGGCGCACTATCGGGCATGGGCGGCAGCCAATTTCCGCACGACGCACGTCGCACCTGCAGCCGTCGCTCCGGCGGCCGGAAGCGCACGCCGCGTGCGGCTGGGGCAGGCGGGCGGCGAAGAAGCTTGACGCCCCGAACCAAGGAGCATGATGGCGAACCGAAACCTTCTGCGCCTAGGGAACTGGCTGCTGGCCTTCACAGCTTTTCTGGCAGGGTTGGGGCTGCTCTGGGAATACGGAGCCGTGCAGTACTGGCGCGGCTTGGCCCATGCCATCGTGCCTGTGGAAGCCACCCCGGAAGAAAAAGTGGAAGCCATTCTGACGTGGATGAGCAACTGGCCGGCACGCACCGGTGCGACAACCGCATCCGCTCTGCCCCAGGACGCTGTGATGCGGTTTTGCGGATTGCAGTACCCTTCTGATTGCGGGGCAGCGAAAAACGTAATCGTGAACCTGGCGGCGGCTTCCGGGTTGCGTGCCCGCCGGCTGCTATTGCTCAATCCGGAAAGAAAAACGAAACATGTGGCTGCTGAAGTTCTGCTGGGAGAGCGGTGGGTGGTTGTGGATGGCCTGAATCACGGCGTGCTTCGCGATGCGAGCGGCCGCGCGCTGACGCGCGAAGAGCTGGCCGACCCGGAAATCTTTCAGCAGGCCGTTTCCCGGTTGCCTTCGTACAACCCGGATTACACCTTCGAACGAACAGCCAACGTCCGCGTGGAAAAGATTCCGCTGCTGGGGAGCGTGCTGCGCCGGGTGCTGGATCGCGTCGTTCCCGGCTGGGAAGGCGCGCTGGCCGAAACCCTGTTGCTGGATCGACCATCCAGAAAGTTTGCCGCCTTTGCAGTTCTGCTGTTTTTGCTGGCTGCTGCCGCGCGGGGTGCGATCACGTGGCGTTTGCAGCGGCATGCCCGCGCGATGTATCAGGTGAAACCGGCTCCGGCCGAATAGGAACATCATGGTCCGGCCTCGGATTGCAGTGGTTTCACCGTTTCTCGATAAACGTCACGGCACCGAGCGCTGCACGTGCGAACAGGTGGAGCGGCTGGCGGACGAGTTCGAATTCCATCTCTACAGCCAGCGCGTCGAAGACGTGGACCTGGCGCGGGTGGTCTGGCACCGCATTCCCGATGTGCCCGGGCCGCAGCTCGTCAAGTATCTGTGGTGGTTTCTGGCCAACCACCTCTGGCGCTGGTGGGACCGCTGGGTCCGCGGACAGCGGTGCGAGCTGGTGTTCTCCCCGGGCGTGAACTGCCTGGATGCCGATGTGGCTACCATCCATGTGTTGTTCACCAGGGTGCGGGAAGCGCTAGCTGGGAGCGATCGGTTGCAGCAGCATCCGCTGCGCGCTTGGCCGCGGCTGCTCCATCGTCGCGCATATTACCTTTTGCTTTCGTTTTTGGAGCGGTGCGCGTTCGGCAACCGGAGAACGCAGCTGGCCGCGGTGTCGCGCCGAACGGCTGCGGACGTAGCGCAGCGGGTTCGGCTCGTTGAGATACCCCGCGTGATCTACAGCGGCGTGGATGCGACCCAGTTCCATCCGATACGTCGGCGAACTCTGCGTACAGCAGCACGCCGTGAACTGCAGCTTGCCGCTGAAGAGTTCGCCGTGCTGCTGATTGGCAACGACTGGCGGAACAAAGGCTTGCCGGTGCTGCTGGAGGCGGTGGGCCGGCTGGGCGCGGAGCAGGTTTGTGTGCTTGCTGTCGGCACCGATGATCCGGAGCTGTGCCGTGAAGTCATCGCGCGGCATCGGCTGCAGCGACGCGTGCGGTTCCTGCCGCCGCGGCCCGATGTGGAGTTTTACTACGCGGCGGCGGATGCCTACGCCGGGCCGTCGCTCGAGGACGCATTTGCACTGCCGCCCGCCGAAGCGATGGCCTGCGGGTTACCGGTGATCGTCAGCAGTCTGGCCGGCGTGAGCGAAATCGTCACGCACGGCGAAGACGGTCTGATCTTGCAGGACCCGCGCGACGCCGAAGAGCTCGCCGGACTGCTGCGCCGGCTGCTGGCCGACCCGGAGTTTGCACGCCGCCTGGGGGAGCGCGCCGCGCAGCGAGCCGCACAGCTCACCTGGGAAGCCAACGCCGCCGCCCTGCGCGAGCTGTTCCACGACGCGCTGAAACCGGCAGCAGTGAGTTGACCAGCAGTGGCGGCTCGGCAGAATGGGTATCCGTCTTGAGGAGGAAGCCAGTTCGATGCGCGTATTGATCACAGGGGGGTTGGGATTTGTGGGTAGCAATTTGGCCGATCGCTTGCTTCGCGAAGGCCACGACGTGGTGCTTTTCGATAACCTGAGCCGTGCCGGTGTACAAAATAATCTAGACTGGCTGCGCCGTCGGCATGCGCGGCTGACGTTCTTGACCGGGGATGTTCGTGATGCGAGTGCTGTGGGGCAAGCTGTGCACGGCGTTGATTGTGTATTCCACCTTGCTGCGCAGGTGGCCGTGACGTCTTCGGTGGCCAATCCTCGAGAAGATTTCGAAATCAATGCTCTGGGCACGTTGAACGTGCTCGAAGCCGCACGTCAACAAAAACACTGGCCCATTGTTCTGTACACCTCGACGAACAAAGTGTACGGCGCTTTGGAATCCGCGCGGGTGGTCGAAGGAGAAACTCGCTACGCCGCCCCTGACTTTCCGGAAGGCGTTCCGGAGACTTGGCCCCTAGATTTTCACTCGCCATACGGTTGCTCGAAAGGCGCAGCAGACCAATACGTGCGGGACTACTACCGGATCTATGGTTTGCCGACCATTGTCTTCCGTATGTCCTGTATTTATGGACCGCGCCAGTTCGGCAACGAAGACCAGGGCTGGCTGGCGCATTTCGTGCTGGCTGCGCTGCGCGGTGCTCCACTGGCAATTTATGGCGACGGTAAGCAAGTGCGTGATGTGCTCTACGTGGATGACCTAACAGAAGCTATGCTCCGGGCCGTTGCGGCCATTCGCACAACGGCAGGGCGCGTCTATAACATCGGTGGCGGTCCGGCCAATTCCCTCTCTGTGTGGCACGAGTTCCGACGGTATCTGGAAGACGCTCTCGGGCAATTGCCGGAGGTCACCTTTCATGACTGGCGCCCGGGGGACCAGCGCGTCTACATCAGCGATGTTCGGAGGGCATACCGGGAGTTTGGATGGCAGCCCAGGGTCTCCCCTACGGAAGGTATCCGCAGGCTTTTGGCGTGGGGGCAGGAGGCCGTGAGATTGCTTTCCTCTGCTTCCTAGCACCGAATATGTTGCTTGGGCTTTTTACACAGCTCGAGGGTCCGGGAGGTGTTCAGCGAGCCAGCCGCCATCTGGCGGCTGTGCTTTCCGAATGGGCCGACCGGAGATCTTGGACATACCGACTGTTGAGTTTGAACGACATTTGCGGAATCCACCGGATAGAAATTGCTGGCCGGCGATGTCACTTCGAGGGATTTGCACGCAGGAAAGGTAGTTTCCTGCGCGCGACACTAAGTGCGACCTGTGTGGGTCCCAAGCTTGTCTTTGTCAATCATCCAAACCTTACACCACTGGCACGCGTCGTGCAGGTACTCACCAGCGCGCCCGTCATTGCAGTAGGATGGGGAGTCGACGTCTGGGAGCCGCTGTTGTGGTATCGACGCTGGGCGATGCGACGGCTGGACGCTTTGTTGGCTATTTCCAGCTATACCGCAGAACAGCTGATTGTGGTTCAGAAAATCAATCCATGTCGTGTACGTCTGTTTCCGTTGGCGCTGGAGCCTGTCTTTTGGGAGAGAACGCAAAAACCGATGATACAACGACGGCCGGCGGGGTTTCCTGGTGGGCGGGTGGTGCTCACGGTGACGCGGCTGGCGGCGGTGGATGCCTACAAAGGTGTGGACCTGCTGATTCAGGCGCTGGCTCGGCTCCCGGACGATACGCATCTGGTGGTGGTCGGGGACGGCGATGACCGACCGCGCCTGCAAGCTCTGGCCCGCGCGCAGGGAGTGGCGCATCGGGTGCATTTTCTGGGTGCACTGGAGCGGGAGGAACTGGTGGCCTGCTACCAGCACTGCGACATTTTTGCTCTGCCGAGCAAGGGGGAAGGATTCGGTCTGGTGTTCCTGGAAGCGATGGCGTTTGGCAAGCCGGTGGTGGGCGGGGCGCACGGGGGCACGCCCGACATCATCGAGCACGGCACCAGCGGGTTTCTGGTGCCGCACGGGGATGTCGAGCCACTGACGGCCACGCTCCTGCGCCTGCTCACCGACCCGGCGTTGTGCGCAGAAGTTGGCCGTCGCGCCCGTGAGCGCGTCGCGCAGCACTACCTATTCCCGCAGTTTGCCGCCCGATTGCACGCGATCCTGGACGAGCTGCTGGCCCGTTGAAACTTTTCAGGCGCGGGGATGAGCTTTGTCATAGACCTCCAGCAGATGGCGAATGGAGGCGTGGGTGTACTTCTGCGTGGTGGAAAGCGAGCGATGGCCGAGCAGCTCCTGGATGGCCCGCAGGTCGGCGCCATCGGCGAGCAGGTGCGTGGCAAACGCGTGCCGCAGCGCATGCGGGTGCAGGTCCCAGTTCCTGTTCACCAGCCGCACGTACTTCTTGACAATCCGTCCCACCGAACGCGTGGTCAACCGCCGGCCCTGGTAGTTCACGAACACGGCTTTTTCTTCGCCGGAGCGGCGTGCTTTGCAAAGCAGCTCGGCGCGCACGGGCCAGTATCGTTCGAGCGCCTGCTGCGCCTTGGCACCATAAGGGACGACGCGTTCCTTGCGTCCCTTGCCGCGCACGCGGAGCATCTGCTCGTTTCGGTCCACATCTTCGAGGTTCAGCCCGACCAGTTCGCTCACCCGCAGGCCGGCGGCGTAGAGCAGCTCGAGGATGGCGCGGTCGCGGCGCAGCAGGAGCCGGGATTCTTCTTCATCGGCGCCGGGCCGGCGGTGCCGGCGCGTGCCTTCGGCGGCAGCGTCGCTGGCCGTCTCCAGCTGAAGCAGAGAGTCCAGAAACGCGTTGATCTGCTCGGCGCTGAGCACCGCCGGGATGCGCTTGGGCAGCCTGGGCGTGGCCACCAGCCGTGCCGGATTCTGCGGCAGCCAGCCTTCGCGCACGCAGAATTTGAAGAACGAACGCAGCGCCGCCAGCTTGCGCGCCACCGAGGTTTTCTCCAGGCGCTGGTCGTGCAGATGCGCCAGATATTCGCGGATCAGCCGGTGATCCATCTGGGTCAGCGACGGCGGCGTGGCGGTGGGCGGTGCGAGGTAGTCGAGGAATTGTTCGAGGTCGCCGCGGTAATTGCGCAGGGTGTGCGGCGAAGCGTTTCGTTCGTCGCGCAGGTAGCGCAGGAATTTTTCGATCGCTTCGCGCATCGCCCGCTCTGATTATATGCGCGCGGCGGGTGCGGGTACATCCCCGCGCCGCGGCTGGCTGCCGGAGAGTCAGGAGCGTGCCGGGGCCGGCTCGGTCGTCTCCGCAGGAGGCTGTCGAACCTCAGCCGGAGCTTCCCAGCCGCAGCCTTCCTGGAGGCAGGCGAGTACCACCGTTTCTTTGCGTTTCTTTTCGACCACGAATTCGGCGCCGCATTTCGGGCAGGGCTGGGCGACAGGTTTGTAGGGTGTGGTGAAGTCGCATTCGGGGTAGCGGTTGCAGCCGTAGAAGATGCGGCGGCGGCCTTTGCGGGCCGTGCGCTGGACGAGCTCGCCCGACTTGCATTTCGGGCAGCGGATACCGAGCGTCTGGGCGCGGATGTATTTGCACTTCGGATAGGCCGAGCAGCCGATGAACTCGCCGTAGCGGCCGTGGCGCTTGACGAGCTGCGCGCCGCATTCCGGGCAGTTCTCCCCGAGCGGCTCATCGGGCTTGCGGGCGCGTTGCGTGCCGGCCACCAGTCGCCGCGTCGTCTTGCATTCCGGGTAGCCGGTGCAGGCCAGAAAGGGGCCGAAGCGTCCGCGTTTGATGGTCATCTCGCGGCCACAGTTTTCGCAGTATTCCGGGCCGGATTCGGATTCAACTTCCTCGCCGGCGACCTCGGCGGTCAGGTCGCGGGTGAAGTCGCATTCGGGGTAGCGGGAGCAGCCGAGGAAGAATCCGTGCCGGCTGATGCGTTCGAGCAGCTCGCCCTGGCCGCATTTCTCGCACGGGATGCCGGTGGAGACGCCGATCTTGTAGGAGGCCATCTGGTCGGCCGCTTTTTCCAGGTCTTTTTCGAAGCGGTCATAGAATTCCCGCACCGACTCCTTCCAGGGCAGCTTGCCTTCTTCGATTTCGTCCAGTTCTTCCTCCATGCGGGCGGTGAAGGTGACGTCGAAGATATCTTCGAAGCTTTTCACGAGCAGGTCGCTGACTTTTTCGCCGAGCAGGGTGGGTTTGAAGCGTCCCTGTTCGCGGGTGACGTATTCGCGCTCGACAATGGTGGAGATGATGGTGGCGTACGTGGAAGGCCGGCCGATGCCTTTTTCTTCCAGCGTCTTCACCAGCGTGGCTTCGGTGTAGCGGGGCGGCGGTTCGGTGAAGTGCTGTTGCGGTTGCAGCGATTCCAACCGCAGCCGCTCGCCCGCCGAAACCCGGGGCAGCGCGCGGCCTTCTTCGTCGTCTTCGGTTTCCGTTTCGTCGCGGGTTTCCTGGTAGACGGTCAGGAAGCCGTCGAATCGCAACACCGAGCCGGTCGCACGAAACAGGTAGTCGCCCGCAGCCACGTCGATCGTGGTCTGGTCGAAGACCGCGGGAACCATCTGCGAGGCAACGAAGCGCTGCCAGATCAGCCGGTAGAGTTTCCAGAGGTCTTCGTCCAGGTAAGGCTTCACCGCGTCGGGTGTGCGCGTCACATCGGTGGGACGGATCGCTTCGTGGGCTTCCTGTGCGCTCTTTTTCGATTTGTAGAAATTCGGCTTTTCCGGCAGGTAGCCGGGGCCGTAGCTGGCGGCGATCTGGCTGCGGACGGCAGCCAGCGCGTCGTCGGCCACGCGCACCGAATCGGTGCGCATGTAGGTGATCAGGCCGACCGAGCCTTCCGCGCCCAGCTCGACGCCTTCGTAGAGTCGCTGTGCCAGCGCCATGGTGCGCTTGGCGGTGAACCGGAGCTTGTTGTAGGCCTCCTGCTGCAGTTTCGAGGTGGTGAACGGAGGCGGCGGATAGCGCCGTTTCTCTTTCTGCTGGACCGTTGCCACCTGCCAGACTGCCGGCTCGAGCGCCTGCAGGATGCGCTGGGCTTCCGCTTCGCTGGAGATTTCGATCTCTTCGCCCCTGTACCGGACCAGCTTGGCCTCGAAGACGGGCGGCTCGGCGGCGGCCAGGCGCGCGTGGATCGTCCAGTATTCTCTGGGGACGAAGGCGCGGATTTCCCGCTCGCGCTCGACGATCAACCGCAGCGCCACGGTCTGCACCCGGCCGGCGGAAAGTCCGCGACGAACCTTTTCCCACAGCAACGGAGAGATCTGATATCCCACCAGGCGATCGAGCACTCGCCGCGCCTGCTGGGCATCCACCAGGTTCTGGTTGATGTTTCCGGGTCGCGCAAACGCGGCCTGAACGGCTTTGGGTGTGATTTCGTGGAACAGAACGCGGTAGACCGGCTTGGCCCGCGCGCCGGATTTCGGTTTTCGGTTCCGCCGCGTGCCGTTGCCGGTGAGCACTTCGGCCAGGTGCGCGGCAATCGCTTCGCCTTCCCGGTCGGGGTCGGTGGCCAGGTAGATGGCCTCGGCTTCGCGGGCCGATTTTTCCAGATCGTGAATCACCTTCATCTTGCCGGGAATGATTTCGTAGGTCGGCTCGAAGACGCGGCTGGCGTTTCGCTTGTCGTCGTCGGGCAGCACCACGCCGAGTTCTTTCTTTGGCAGGTCTTTCACGTGGCCCAGGGAAGCTTTGACGGTATAGTCCCGTCCCAGGTACTTGTTGATGGTTTTCGCCTTGGCCGGCGATTCGACGATTACCAGTGCTCGTGCCATAGAACGAACGGTCCCCCGACGGCTGCGCGGCGCGCTGGATGCGCAGAGAGCTTCCCCGCCGCCGGTCTGGTTCTTGGCTCAGCGGAGCTGTCCGCGGGGCCCACACCCAAAACCCAGACTATTATGGCGGGCAAGCAGCCCGCTCGCGCAAGCCCTAGATTGGATGCGGTGCCGTTCACAACAGCACCCGGACGAATTGCTTGCCCGGGAGCTGTCGCACCACCCCTTTCATTTCCAGCTCGAACAGCGTTGCCAGCACTTCCGAGGAGCTCATCGCGGATTGTTCGACCAGCTCGTCCACGTGGCGGGCTTCGTCGGTAGCCAGCAGCTCGTAGAGCCGGCGCTCGGGGGCCGGCAGGGCATCGACGAGCAGCGCCGTGCGTTCCGCTGGTTGGGCTTCTTCGACAGGAAACAGTTCCGTGCGGACAGGGGTGGGAAGCTCTTCGACCACGTCCTGCCAGCCGGTGACCAGTTTCGCGCCCTGCTTGATGAGTTGATTCGGAGCGAAGCTCATCGGTTGCGTCACCGGCCCGGGGACGCCGTACACTTCCCGTCCAAACTCCATGGCCAGCCGCGCGGTGATGAACGAACCGGAGTACTGGGCGCCCTCGACCACCACCACGCCGAGCGCCATGCCGGCGATGATGCGATTGCGCACCGGAAACTTCTCCGGGGTGGGCTTCGTGCCCAGAGGAAATTCGCTGACGAGGGCACCCCGCTCGGCGATGCGGTCAAACAGCTTGCGGCTCTCTTTCGGATAGACGACGTCGACGCCGTTGCCCAGCACGGCGAGGGTCGTGCCGCGAGCCGATTCCAGCGCGCCGCGATGCGCCGAGCTATCGATGCCACGGGCCAGCCCGCTCACCACCACCAGGCCGCGGTCGGCCAGGTCGCGCGCCAGCCGCTCCGCCATCTGGTTGCCGTAGGGAGTCGGCCGCCGCGTGCCCACGATGGCCACCCCGTGGCGAGCCAGCACGCTCACCTCGCCCCGCACGTAGAGCAGCGGCGGCGGATCGTAGATCTCGCGGAGCAGCTTCGGGTAGCGGTCGTCGTCCCAGCGGAGGAACGCAGCACCGAGCGCGCGGGCCCGCTTCATTTCCGCTTCCGCTTCTTTCAGCGCTGCTCCAGAGGCGAGCGCGTGCACCGTGGGAGCCGGCAACCGGAACGCTCCCAGCTCCGCCGGCGAGGCGCGAAAGACAGCTTCCGGCGTTCCATACTCCTGCAAGAGCCGCGCGGCCAGGCGGGGGCCCAGTCCCCGGGTGACGGCCAGGCCCACCCAGTAGAGGTCGTCGCTGCGTTCGGCCATCGCGCGCCGAGCCTACGCAGAGATTTCTCGAAATGTCAAGTCCACGAGTTGGCTTTCGGAGAGTGCGGTCGGCTGCGTCGTCTTCCTTCCTGCCTGACGGTTCTGCCGGGACGAAACCAGGGGAGCTGCGGTGTCCAGCCGCGATGGGTCGTGGTGGCACTTTTGAAACGGAATCCACAAAGACGGCCGGCGGACACTGCACACTGTGCTAGACTGGGTTTCCCAGCCGTGAATTCTGCTTGAGGAGCAATCCATGAGAAAGCATCGCGCTGCACTGTATCTGCTGCTGGCCCTGGCGGTCGGGTTTGCCGGGTGTGCGAAGCCTGCCGAAGAATCCGCCACCGGTGAAACCTCCGGGGAAACGGCCCGCGGCAGCACGGCCTCGGAACGGCCCCGCTCGCAGCCGCGTCCGCAACCGGCCCCGGAGCCCATCGTGATTCCTGCCAACACGGAGCTGGAGGTGCGCCTGATTTCCAGCCTGAGCTCGAAAACCAACAAGGCCGGCGACACGTTCGAGGGCACCATCGAAGCCCCGGTCGTTGTCGACGGCAAGACGGTGATTCCCAAGGGTGCCGACGTCACCGGTCGGGTCACCCGCGCGGTGCCCTCCGGGCGGTTGAAGGAACGCGCCGAGCTGTGGGTGACGCTGTCGAGCATCACGTTTGGCGGCAAGACCTATGAGGTCACCACCTCCACGACCGGACACAAAGAGGGGAGCAAGGCCACCCGAGACATCGTCTTCATCGGCGGTGGAGCCGGTGCAGGCGCGGCCATCGGCGGTGCCGCCGGCGGGGGCAAGGGCGCTGCGATCGGAGCGGCCATCGGTGCCGCCGCGGGAACCGCTGGCGCCATGCTGACCGGCAAGCGGGACATCGAGTTTCCGTCGGAGACGGTGCTGCGTTTCCGGCTCGAGCAGCCGCTCACCGTTTCGCGGTAGGCGCACCGGACTGGCGGGTTACGCGGCGCGCACCGGTCGAGGCGCTGCAGGGCCGGCAGAAAAACTCTTGCGCGCGGTCGCGCTACAGCGGCCAGATGGTTTCGACGGCCAGCTCGAGCGAATTGCCATCCGGGTCGCGGAAATAGATCGAAGGGATGTTGTCCCCGAAGGCGTGTTCCATTTCGATCGGCACGCCGTGGCGGACAAGATGCTGCTTCCAGGCGGCCATCTCTTCGGGTTTCACGCGGAAGGCCAGATGAGACGGGCCTTCGGCGCCGTGCGGGGGCGGTTCGGTCTGCTGGCGCGTTCGTGCAGCGCGGAACAGCAGCAGCACGGACCGCCCCGCGGCCAGCGCAGCGCCTGCCCCGCCGTCGAAGGTCTCCAGCAGCCGCAAGCCGAGCACGTCGCAGTAGAACCGGACCGCACGCGGCACATCTTCGACATAGAGCGAACTTTCCAGAACATTTTCAATCCGCGGCATAACGGAGACAGTCTAGCAGGGAATCCCGCACGGGTGTTTTGCGGGTCGCAGAACGGCAGCGTGAGGCCGCCACGCAACGTGGCCCGGCGAAATCCACGCCAACTCCGGCAGCAAGCAGGGGTGCGCTTCCTGTGCTATATTGAACCGTCCGCGCGACAAAGAGAACCATGGCTCGCCTGCGCATTTCGGTGGTCGAGTACCTGAACACAGCTCCGCTTGTTTGGGGATTCACCGATGGTCCGTGGAAGGGGAAATACGAGCTGAGCTTCACGTTTCCGGCGGAGTGTGCCGAGCAGCTTCGCAGCGGCGCAGCTGATGTCGCCATCATTCCTGCCATCGAGTATCAAACCATTCCGGACACCGTGCTGCTGCCAGCCATGGCGGTCGCGGCCCGCGGTCCGGTGCGCAGCATCCTGCTGGTGAGCCGACGGCCCATGGAACGTGCGCAGCGCGTGGCTCTGGATACCAGTTCGCGCAGCTCCCGTGCGCTGGTACGTTTGTTGTGCCGGAGTCGCTGGAAGACGACGCCGGAGTTCGTGGATGCACCGCCCGACCCGGCCGCCATGCTGCAGTCGTGTGATGCGGCGCTGATCATTGGTGATCCGGCCCTGCGGATCTCTGTGAAGATGGATGCTCTGGGTGAAAAGCAGCCGTCCGGCGAGGAGTGCTGCAGCGGCGATCCCGAGCAGTGGCCGATTCCGGGTTTGCAGTCGTTTTTCCTCTACGATGTGGCGCACGAGTGGGTCGAGATGACCGGCAAACCCTGCGTGCTGGCGGTGTGGGCAGCCCGACGCGCGGTCGTGACCCCGGAGCTGGTGGCGGATTTTCTTGCCTCCCGAGCCTACGGGCTGGCGCGGCTGCGCGAGATCGCCGAAGGGGCTTCTCTGAAGCTCGACCTGCCCGCGCCGGCCCTGGAAACCTATTTGCGGCAGAACATCGACTATTCGCTCGATGCGGAACACTGCGCCGGGCTGGAACTCTACTTCCGAATGTGCGCCGAAGCCGGGCTGATTCCAGCCGTGCGGCCGCTGGAATTTGCGCCGCTGCCGGCGCGAGCCTTTGCGTAGGAGCCAGGGGGATGGGCATCTCCGCCGCGGAAGCACTCGATCTGTTCGCCTCGGACGACCTGATCGGTCTCGGGATGGCCGCGCATCAGGTGCGGCTGAAGAAGAACGACCCGCGCATCGTCACCTACCAGATCGACCGCAACATTAACTACACCAACTTCTGCACCGAGTACTGTTCGTTCTGCGCCTTCTACCGGCCGATGGGCTCGCCGGAAGGCTACGTGCTCTCGCAGGAGGAGATCTTTCGCAAGATCGAGGAGACGATCGCGCTCGGCGGTACCGGTATCCTGCTGCAGGGCGGCCTGAATCCCGAGTTGCCGCTTTCCTTCTACGAAGATTTGCTGCGGGCGATCAAGCGGCGCTTCCCGCAGATCCATCTGCACTGCTTTTCGGCACCGGAGATTCTCTGCATCGCCGAGGTGGCCGGGCTGAGCGTGCGCGAAACGCTGCTGCGGCTGCGGGACGCCGGCCTGGACTCCATTCCCGGCGGCGGGGCAGAAATTCTCGACGACGAAGTGCGGCGGCGTATTTCTCGGTTGAAATGCACCGCCGAGGAATGGGAGCTCGTGCACCGCACCGCGCACGCGCTCGGCCTGCGCACCACGGCCACGATGATGTTCGGCTGCGGCGAAGAATACCGGCACCGCGTGAATCACTTCGAGCGACTGCGCCGCATCCAGGAAGATACCGGCGGCTTTACCGCCTTCATTCCCTGGATGTTTGCTCCGGAAAATACCGCGCTGGGGCGCCGTGTGCCGGAAACGACGGCGGTGGACTACCTGAAAACGCTGGCCATCAGCCGCCTGTATCTCGACAACATTGATCACATTCAGTCGTCCTGGCTCACGCCGGGCATCAAGGTCTGCCAGATTGGCCTGCAGTTCGGTGCCGATGACGTGGGCAGCATCCTGATCGAAGAGAACGTGGTGTACGCGGCCGGCGTGCGCAACCGCACCAACGAAGCTGAGCTCCGCCGGATTATCTTCGATGCCGGATTCATCCCGGTGCAGCGCGACACCCTCTACCGAACCTATTTCTTGAAGTAGCCACGGCACGTTGCGACCGAGGCCGGCCCGGCAGCACCGCTTCCCCAGGCATCGCACTTCGGCGCGTGGAGAATCGCGATGGGCGACCGGAAACTGTTTTCGGTGATGCTTGCTGCCGTGTGGCTTGGGACTGCCGCGGCCGCGCAGCAGATGGCGGATTTCGTCACCCCGCGGCCGCTGCCGGAAGGCCACACGCTGATCCTCGGTTTTCAGGGCGGCCGCGAGGAATGGGACAACCAGACGGCCGTGCGCCGGCTGGCCGTGCGGCTGCGCGAACGGCAGATTGCCGGCGTGCACGTCGAAACCATCGAAAACAGGCGGCGGAACATCGCGCTCCAGCTCGTGCAGCAAGCCTTCGACCGCGACCGGAACGGTGTGCTCGACGAGGAAGAAAAACGTGCGGCGAGCCTGATCGTTTACGGACACAGCTTCGGCGGCGCGGCCGTGGTGAAGTTCGCCAGGCAGCTCGATGCGCTTGGAGTGCCCATCCGCCTGACCGTGCAGATTGATTCGGTCGGCTGGGGCGATGCGGAAATTCCGCCGAACGTTCGCCGCGCCGCCAACCTCTACCAGCGCAACGGCTGGTTCATTCAGGGTGAGGCCCCGATCCGCGCCCGGGACCCCTCACGGACGGAAATCCTCGGCAACTGGGAATTCGATTACCGGCAGAAGCAGATCGATATTTCCCACGTCGGTTTTTTCAAGAAAGTTTTCCGCCACGCGCACACGCGCATGGAGTACGACCCTGTGGTGTGGGAACGAGTGGAAGCGCTGATCCTGGCGGAGCTGTCATCTCGCTGAAGTTTTCCCCCGGCACCGGCGTGTGCGATCGCTCGGCAGCCGCAGCGGCTGCCCAGGCCGCGGTTTGCCTGCGGAGGCGGCGCGCGGGCCACCTGCGGGCGCGTGGTTCAGCGCCTGGGCGGGTGGATGGAAATTTCGACCTCGGTGCCTTCGGCAAGGTCCAGCGGTTCGACAGGATGCAGCGCTCCGTTGGCCCAGCGTGCCGAGATGCGCCGCGGAACGGTCGAGCCGCCTCGCGCCGCTCCGGCCAGCGCTGCAGGTTGCAGCTTGCGGCTTGCGCTCGGCGGCGGTGCCTCATGCCGGTCGAGCGCCTGGTTGGCCAGTGCGTCGGCAGCAGAGTTTTGCTCGCGGGGGATGTGCTCGATGGAAAAGTATTCCAGTTGCCGGGCGAGCCGCTGGGCCTGTTCGAACAGCAGACGAAGCCTGGGCTGTTTCACTTTGTAGCGCCGCTGCATCTGCCGCACGAGCAGTTCCGAGTCGCTGCGCACAGCCAGTCGCCGGATTCCGTGAGCCAGTGCGAAATCGAGAGCAGCAATCAGCGCGTAGTATTCCGCTTCGTTGTTCGTCCGGATGCCGATGGGCTTGGCGAGCTTGTTCCACTCGCTGCCGTCAGGCCGGTAAAAAATTACCGCGTAGGCGGCAGGGCCCGGATTGCCGCGGGAAGCGCCATCCAGGTACGCACGGTGAAGCCCGGTGGGCGGTTCAGGTTCGCGAAACAAGCGGCCGGCTGTGCGCGGCGGTGCGGACTTCTTCGCGGCGCTCATGGAGTGGGGGAGTGCGCGACGCCGGCCGCGTCGTGCTCGGCGCAGTAGAGGATGCGCGTGCAGGATTCACAGTGGAAAATCTGGTCGTTTTCGGGTCGGCGCAACTCCTGATACACCTGGGGACGAATGCGCACGCGGCAGACCGAACAGGTTTCCTCGCGGACTTCGGCCAGCGCCACACCGCCGTGCTTGCGGGCTATTTTCTGATAGAGGTTCAGCAGGTCGGCGGGTAATGCCTGCACGACGCGCTCGCGTTCGGCAGCAAGCGCGGCGAGCTCCTGTTCGAGGTTGGCCTGCTCGGATTCCAACCGGTTGCGCTCGGCAGCTACAGCAGCTTCGGCCGCGCGCAGGGCGCGTTCCGCTTCGCGGAGCTGCTGCTCGAGCTCTTCGGCCGCCACCATGCGTTCCAGCAGGCGGTCTTCCGCGCGGGCCAGCTCCGTTTCCGCCTGTGCGATTTCGTGCTGCAGGGCCCGGTAGGCTTCATTGCTTTTGACTTCGGCGGTCTGGTCTTTGTACTTGCGGATGCGCTGTTTCCACTGTTCGACGTCGAGTTCGAGCGTTTTGCGTTCGGTCAGGCTTTTGGTCAGAGCGGCCCTGGAATCGTCCAGCCGCTGCCGCGCCGCAACGAGTTGCCGATCCAGCTCCGCGAAGCGCGCCGGAAACGACGAAAGCTGCTGGCGCAGCTCCGCAACCCGCAGATCCACGCCCTGCAATGCAATCAGGTGCTTCAGGCTGGGGTGCATCAACCCGAAATTCTAACACAGTCGCACCAGATGGCAGGGAGGCAGCCTGTCGCTCACCCTCTGGATGCATCCTTTTTCGGCTTTGGTCGTATACAGAGTGGGTATGATGGCCGACGCGGCAGCGGACTGGGAGGCTCTGTTGAGCCGGGATACGGACGCGGCACGGCTGCAGCGTGGGGATCTCGACGCGCTGGCGGCTCTGCTCGCCCGGTACCAGAACCGGCTGTACCGCTACCTGCTGCGGCTGGTGCGCGATCCGGCAATCGCCGAGGACCTGTTTCAACAGACCTGGGTGCGCGTGGTGGAAAAGATCCGCCGCTACGATCCGAGGCGGAGCTTCGAAGCCTGGCTGTTTGCCGTGGCGCGCAACCTGGCGATTGACCACCTGCGTCGGCGCGCCCCGGAAAGTCTGGACGACGCAGGGCCTGCCGGGGCCGCGGAGACGCCGGCGGCGCGGGTCGCGTCGGCGGAGCCGGGTGTGCTGGCTGGCCTGCTGGCGCGCGAACGCGCCGAGCTGGTGGCGCAGGTGCTCGCGGAGCTGCCCCTTATCTACCGCGAGACACTGACGCTCCGCTTCGAAGAGGAAATGAAACTGGAGGAAATCGCTGCGCTGCTTGCCGTGCCGCTCTCCACGGTGAAAACCCGGCTGCGTCGCGGGCTGGAGATGATGCGCCATCGGCTGGAAAACCTTGCGGGAGAATCGTCATGGCCGTGAATGAACATGAAGAGACCCGGGCACGGCTGCCGCTGGCTGCGGCCGGGGCGCTGGAAGCCGGTGAACGCGAGCAAATCGAGCGCCACCTGGCCGGCTGCGCAGCCTGCGCCGCCGAATGGGAGCGGTGGCGGCTGTGCGGGCTACTGCTGAAGCGATTGCCGACGCCGCAGCCTTCGCCGCTGGTGGTGGAACGCGCACGGGCGCGCGCCGTGGCGCGGCTGCTGGAAACGTCCGATGAGCGCTCGACGCAGGTCGGCATCTTGCTCGCCGTGCTCGTGGCCTGGACGCTGACTCTGGGCAGCGGGGTAGTGGTGCTTGTACTCACCAGAGGCATCGCTGCGGCAGCGGAGCTGTTCACCGGAAACGGCTGGCTGTGGGTGGCCGCTTATACGACGGCGGGATGGTTTCTGGCCGCCGTGGCCAGCGCGGTGCTGGGGCGGCGGTATCGCACCTCGAGGGGGCTGGCATGAGCCGTTTTCGCGAAGAGATCAAGATTATTCCTAACCTCGCCTGGGTGATCGGGTTCCTGCTGTACGCGGGGCTGTTTTTGTTCCTTGCGATGTTTGTGTTGCGGCAGGAGCCGGAGCCAGCCGGGTGGCCGCTGGTGGCCAAGGCTGCTCTGGCGATTGTCGTTCCGCTGCCGCTGTTTATGTTCGTTCTCCTGATTGGTTACGTGTACGCGGACGCGAAACGACGCCGGATGAACCACGTCCTCTGGACCCTGCTGGCCATATTCATCCCGAATGGGCTCGGCATCATCCTCTATTTCATCCTGCGCGACCCGGCCCCGACGCCCTGCCCGAACTGCGGGATGATGACCGGCAAAGGGTTCGCCTTCTGCCCGAGTTGTGGCTTTGCGCTGGCGCCGCGATGCCCGAGTTGCGGACGCGGCGTGGAAGCGAAGTGGACCTACTGTGGCTACTGCGGCACCAGCCTGCCCACCACATAAAAACCTCGCCGGCCGGTGAGTCTGCAGAAAAACCGGCTTCACGCGATAGAATGCGCCCCGCCGGTTTCGAGGAGGAGGAGCATGCCTTACGTGCAGATTACCTGGGTGGCCGGGCGGTCGCCGGAACAGAAAAAGAAAATTGTCGAGCGCGTGACCGCGGCGCTGGTCGAAGAGGGCCGCGCGAAGCGGGAAAACATCCACGTGACCTTCGTGGACCTGCCGCCGACCGATTACGCGGAAGGCGGGATCACGGTTGCGGAGCAGAAGCGGGCACCGTAGCGGACGGGGTCCGGCTCAGGGCGCCTTCTGGTGGCGGCGGATGTAGTCCAGCGCAAACTCGTACAGGTTCGGACTGCGCAGACCGATTTTGCGCGCTTCTTTTTCGGCCTCTTCGAGACTCCAGCCGTCGCGCAGCACGCGCCGGATCATCCAGAAGGCGCCGACCCGGTTGGCCGAGCCGCAGTGGATGAAGGCCGGCTGGTTGGCCGGGTCGTCGGTCACGCGCAGGAATTCGTCCACCTGCTCGGGCTTCGGGTCGGCGGTGTTGACGGGAATATGGATGTAGCGCAGGCCGAGCTCGCGCACTTTTGCTTCTTCCTCGGCCGCGTTGTATTCCGTCGGTTGTCGCAGGTTGATGATGGCGCGGATACCCTGCGCTTTGAGCGCGGCCAGCTCTTCCATGGTGGGCTGCCCGCCGGTGCAGACCTTTTCGTTCACCCGCAAGAAATTGCGGATCGAACTGGGCTGCTGTGCGACTGCGATTCCTGCCAGCAGCAGCACGGCTCCGAACAGTCGGAGAAACTGTTGTTTCATCTTCCCCTCCCGGCGTTTGCCGCAAGACGTTTCCTGCGTACGTATAGACGCCCCGGCGGAAATCGTCGTTGCCTCACCTTGCTGGCACGGGAACTGGTGGCGCAACCGGAGAGCGATTCGGAGCAGCGTTTCGATCTCCCCTGCTCTCGTTCGGTTCGGTCGGGCCGGCAGCAGGGACACCAGCACGGTCAAGGGCTTCCAGAATTTGTTCGCCTTTCGCACGGACGCGGTAGCTTTCCGTCAAGTTCCGCCAGCGGACGACGCCCTGCGGGTTGAGCAGAAATTCGGCCGGGCGGGCAATGTCGGAGCTGCCCGATCCCCCTTTGTGCACCAGGTCGTAGCGGCCGATGACCTCCAGCGTTTCGTCCGCGAGAAACAGGAAGCTGTAGCCGCGCCTGGCCGCGTGTTCTTTTGTGACCTGCGGTGGATCCACGCTGATGGCCACGATTTTTACGCCCCGGGATTCGATCTGCTGCCTGTGTTCTTCGATACTCCGCAACTCGGAGTTGCAGTACGGTCACCAGTAGCCCCGGTAGAACACCAGCAGTACCCACTGGCCTTTTCCATCCGCGGTCTTCAGCAGGTCGGACAGTTTGACCAGATGTCCGTTGGTATCGGGCAGGGTAAAGTCCGGGGCCTTGTCGCCAACCCTCGGCGCGTTCGTGGAGGGTGGGAGCTGCTGTGCCGCAGCGACCGCGACGAGCACGCCCAGCAGAACCGTAACGGCCATCCCGGTGTACTTGTTCCCGAACGGCATCACAACCTCCCGGGCTCTGTTTCCCCAGTAGATGCATCTCCAAGCAAAAGGTTTCACGGCTTCTTCAGATTTTGCGCCCCCTTCGGTTCGAACGCTGATGCAAAGAAAAGGGTGCTGTTTGCGTAACGGCTGCGGTGGCGCCGCTTGACGCCTGCTTTCTATTCATCAAGAATGCGACCGAATCTCTCGCCAGAATTTGCAAAAGGAGAAACGATGCGCTCGCGCCCTCGCATGCACAGAGCCCTGGCGTTGTGGCTGGTTGTGTGTCTGGCCGCACCGACGACGCTTTCTTCGCAGGCAAGCTCGCAGACTGCAGCCCGTGCCGGAGAAGTGGAGCGTGTGATTCCGGACGTGCGGATCGAGCGCCAGGTGGGTACCCGCCCGGAGCAATTGGTTGCCGAGTCGCGAACCCCGGTTTTCTGGCTGGATACGTTGCACACGGCCGACCGGGCCCGGGCGCGGGTGCGGCTGGACGATGGCTCGGCGCTGAATGTGGGCTCCGGGTCGAGCTTGCGCATCGTCCAGCACGACGCCGCCGGACAGCGAACGCAGATCGAGCTGCAGTACGGTCGCATCCGCAGTCAAGTGGTGCGGCTGGCGCAGCCGGGAGCAGAATTCCGCGTCCGCACGCCGGTGGGAACGGCGGGTGTAATCGGCACCGATTTCTTCCTGGCCTTTGAGGACGGCATACTGAAGCTGATCGTTTTCGAAGGTGTCGTCGAGTTGTGCAATCTGGCCGGAAGCTGCATCCGGGTCGAGCGCGGACAGACTTCCACCCTGCGATCCGCAGAGACGGCCGGGCCCTCGCCCGAGCCGCCTCAGGCAGTTACTCCTGCGGAGTCCAGGCAGGCGGTGGAAAGCACGCAGGTCGAGCTCGCCCCCGCAGCGGGTGGCGGAAAAGGTCCGGGCTGGTGGGTGGGCATGCTCGGGTTTGCCGCCATCGGTGTGGCGGCCATTGTGCTGGCCACTCGCCCGCAACAGCAGGGTCAGCGGCCAGGTCAACAAGTCCCCTGAGCTGCGCGCGAGGATGCCGGCCACACGCCCGCAACCGCAGAGCCGGGCCGAATTCACTGCATTCATTTTGCCTACGCTGCAGAAACCACAGATTAGGCATTTCCGACAAAGTGGTTTAGACTAACAATTTCTATGTCCTTGTTTGAGCGTGCCGTGCGAAGGCCGATTCTGCTCCGTGGCGCCATTGTGTTGCTGGGGATGGCGTGTGCGGGACTGCCGGTGGCCGTGCCGCAGGGCCGCGCGGTGAAATCCCCGCTCATCGCGGCGATGGAGCAGGAGCTGGCACGCTCGATCGAAGCGTTCGGGCGGCTCGATCCGCCCCTCTACTTCATCCAGTACACCATCACCGAGCAGCACCGCGTCGAGGTGGTGGGATCGAACGCGGCGCTGCTCTCCAGCCAGGAGAATCGCGCGCGCTGGTTCGAAGCCCGCCTGCGCGTGGGCAGCTACGAGTTCGACAACACGCGCAAGGTCGGCGACCGCGACCCCGGCATGTTCCAGAGTCCGGGCACACAGATTCCCATCGAAGACGACCTGGGCGTGATTCGGCGCGCCATCTGGCTGGAGACGGACCGGCAGTACCGTTCGGCCGCTCAGGCGTTCCTGAAGCTGCAAACCGACCGCGAAGTGAAAGTCGAAGGCGCCACCAGTGAGGCGCCCGATTTTTCGCGCGAAGAGCCGCACCAGGCCTATCTGCCTACGGCCGAGATCCGGCTCGACCGCAGCCCGTGGGAAGAAAAGGTCCGGCGGTATACGGCCGCGTTCCGCACTTCGCCGGCGATTCTGAACTGCATTGTGACGTTCAGCGGGCAGGCCACCAACCAGTATCTGGTCAACAGCGAAGGGACCCGGGTCCAGTTCGGCAACGTCCGCTACCGGCTCGAGCTGTTCACCCAGAGCAAGGCGCCGGACGGCATGGACATCAACCGCTATTTCAACTTTGACTGGACCGACCCGCGCGAGGCGCCCAGCGACGCGGTCGTGCTCGAACGCGTGCGGAAGATGATTCAGGAAGCCGAGGCGCTGGTGGCCGCGCCCCTGGTCGAGCCATACGCCGGGCCGGCGCTGCTGACGGGCCGGGCCGCGGCCGTTTTCTTCCACGAAGTGTTCGGCCATCGCGTGGAAGGCCACCGGCAGAAAGACATCACCGAAGGACAAACCTTCACCGGCAAGGTGGGCGAGCCAGTCATGCCCGAGTTCATCTCTGTCTATGACGACCCGACGCTGGCGCGGCTGCACGACACGGTGCTCCTCGGGCAATACCCCTACGACGACGAGGGCGTGCCGGCCCAGCGGGTCACTCTGGTGGAGCACGGCGTGCTCAGAAACTTTCTGCTCTCCCGTTCCCCGCTGCCCGGCTTCCCCCGGTCGAATGGCCACGGGCGGCGCCAGATCGGTTACGCGCCCATTTCCCGGCAGGGCAATCTGATCGTGGAAAGCCGGCGTGCGGTCAGCCCGGCGGAGCTGCGGCGGATGTTTCTGGAAGAAGTGCGGCGGCAGGGCAAACCGTTCGGGCTGCTGATCGACGATATCGCCGGTGGATTTACGTTTACGGGCCGCGGCCTGCCGCAGGCGTTTCAGGTGATTCCGCTGATCGTCTATCGCGTCTATGCCGACGGCCGCCCGGACGAACTGGTGCGGGGCGTGGACATCGTGGGCACACCGCTGGTCTCGCTGACCAAGATTCTGGCCACGGACAACCAGCCGGAGGTCTTCAACGGCTACTGCGGCGCCGAGTCCGGTTCGGTGCCCGTCGCGGCGGTGGCACCCGCGCTGCTCGTTTCCGAACTGGAAGTGCAGAAGAAGGAAACGTCCAGCGACAAGCCGCCCATCCTTCCGCCCCCGCATCACGATCCGCTGGCCCGCGGAGGGAGAAAATGATGCGCCTGCGCGCCGGCATGTGCTGTTTGCTGCTGTTCGCCTGCGCGCCACTGGCCACCGGCGCCCAGGTGGCCCGAGCGGTGCCCGGCGATACCGATCAGACGCTGCGGGCCATGCGCGACGAACTGCAGCGTTCGGTGGAACGGCTGCGCATCGAAGGGCTCGAGCCGCCCTATTACATCGAATACCGTCTGCTCGATGTGGACATCCGCAGCGTGACCGCGTCGTTCGGGGCCCTGATCACGTCGAACACAACGCGGAACCGGTTGATGGCGGTCGACGTGCGCGTGGGCGATTATCAGCTCGACAGTTCCAACTTCCTCGGCGCCGAATCCTTTCAGGGATTCGTCGGCTCGACGGGTTCGGTGGGGATCGATCGCGACTATGATTCGCTGCGGCAGGATCTGTGGCTGGCCACCGATCAGGCCTACAAGCAGGCGCTCGACCGGCTGGCGCGCAAGCGGGCCTACATCCGCAACCTGGCTCGCACACCGGACATCCCCGATTTTTCCCGTGAGCGTCCGCTGGTGCTGCTGAACCCGCTCGTCGAGCCCGACTGGACGAGTCGCGACTGGGAAGCAGAAGCCCGGCGCGTCTCCGCGGTGCTGCGCAACTATCCCCAGCTGCACGACGCGCGCGTCACCTACCACCTGATTCATTTCACCTACTACCTGATGAACAGCGAGGGGACACAGATCCGCGTCTCCCGCAGTGTGGCGGGGATCGAAGCGGCGGCGAGCACCCAGTCGCCGGACAACGGCATGCCGCTGCACCATCTCTACACCGCCTATGCGCTCCGGCCGGCTGACCTGCCTCCGGTGGAACAGGTGCAGCGTGCAGTGGAGCGAATGGCGCTGGAGCTGGTAGCCCTGCGCTCGAGCCCGCTGGCCGAGGATTACCTCGGGCCGGTGCTGTTCGCCCCGCAGGCCGCCGGCGCACTGCTGGCCCAGTTGCTGGCGCCTTCGGTCTCGGGTGCGCGCTCACCGCTTTCGCAGGGCAACTTTGTCGAGCAGTTGCTGGAACGCTTCGGCGGCCGCAGCGAATGGCTCGCGCGCATGAACACGCGGGTGCTCCCGGCCAGCGTTTCGCTGATCGACGATCCGACCGCCGCGGAGTTTCGCGGCGAAAAACTGCTTGGTCACTACGAAGTGGATGACCAGGGTGTTCGAGCGCAGCGCGTTACCCTCGTTGATGGGGGCGTGCTGCGGGACCTGCTCATGTCGCGCCGGCCCGGCCAGCACAGCCAGCGTTCCAACGGGCATGCCCGTTCGGTTTTCCTGCAGGACCCGCAGCCGGTGATGAGCAATCTGTTTTTCGAGTCCACGGAAGCGAAGTCTCCGGAGGAGCTGAAGGCACAATTTCTCGAGCTCTGCCGCGCCGAGGGCCGGCGGTGGTGCATCCTGGTGCGGGCGATGGACAATCCGATGCTGGCCGCTTTCTCTCAGGAGGATTCGTTTCAACTGCTGAGCGAAGTCGCCGCCGGTGCAGCCAGTGGCGACCGCCTGCCGCTGCTGGTCTATCGCGTGTGGGTCGAAGACGGCCGCGAAGAGCTGATTCGCGGGGCCCGGCTGACCGGGCTGAACCTGCGTGCGCTGCGGAACATCGTCGGCATCGGGAACGATCCCGCGGTATTCCACTACTTCCAGAATCCCGCTCCCGGGTTTGCCGGAACGGCACTGAATGCGTTTGGTTCGGTGCAGAACGGGCTACCCACTTCGGTGGTGGCGCCCTCGCTGCTGCTGGAGGAAGTCGAGGTGCGCGGCGCACGCGGCGAGCCGCGCCGTCCCCCGCTGCTGCCTCCGCCCCCGTTCCAGTAAAACCGTTTCCGCATCCCGCGCTGGCACCACCGGTGTCGCGCGGCCGGTTCGCTCTTCGACGGTGCGGCTGCTGCGGACTCAGGGCTTCGGCCGCAGGCGGATGCGGGCATCGGCCGCGCGACATTCTTCCGGGCGTTCCGAAGCGAAAAAGGGGTTGATATCCATCTCTTCCAGCACGTCGAAATCCTGCACGAGCCGCGACAGGCGCAGAATCGCTTCCTCGAGCGAAGCGAACGCAACGGGCTTCTGTCCGCGTACGCCGGCCAGAATGGGATAGCCGCGGATCGCAGCGATCAGTTCCTGTGCGTCAAGATCGGTGAGCGGCACGGGACGAAAAGCCACATCGCGGAGCGTTTCGACGAACAGGCCGCCCAGCCCGAACAGCACCAGCGGACCGAGATTCGGGTCCCGCAGCATCCCCAGGATGGTTTCCCTGCCGGAGAGCATTTCCTGGACAAGTACGGTATCGCCCAGCGCGCCGCCGTGCGTCAGGCCGTGGTAGGTGTGGAAGGCCTGGTCGGTCGAGCGGATGTTCAGGGCGAGGGCCCGGGCTTCGGTTTTGTGCGCGATGCCGGCCCAGGGAAGTTTCATGGCGACCGGGAAGCCGAGGCTGCGCGCGGCTTCCTCCGCAGCTTCCGCCGAACGCACCAGCGCGTAGCGTGCCACGGGGATGCCATACGCTTCCAGCACCTGAAAGCATTCGTGCAGATGCAGCTCGCAGCGCCCTTCGCGCTGCGCCTGTTCGAGAATCTGCTCGACTGCAGCCCGGTGAACCTGCAGCTTCGGTTCCTGGCCGGGGCCGCGGGCACACCAGCGCCGCTGCCGTTCGAGTCCGGCCAGGGCCCGCGCAGCCGATTCCGGAAACTGGCACAGGGCCAGATGATCTGGAAAGGTTTCGTGCAGCAGCGCACGGGACTCCTCGGGAGCCATCAGCACACCGACGACGGGCTTGGCCGCAGTCCGCCGTGCGGTTTCCAGCGCACCGATTACTTCGACCGGGTCGACCATCAGGGGCGGCACGAAAATCACCAGGGCCATGTCCACGCCCGGGTCGGCCAGGATGCGTTCGAGCGCGAAACCGTAGAGCGGTGCATCGGCATCGGGCAGCATGTCGAGCGGGTTGGACACGCTGGCGTGTTCGGGCATGCGCGGTCGCAGCGCGGCCAGCGTGGCTTCGGACAGCCGGGCCATCTCGAGGCCGTGTCCAATGACGGCGTCGGTGGCCAGGATGGCCGGTCCGCCGGCATTGCTGATGATGGCCACCCGCGGGCCCGGGGGAAGCGGATTGCGCGCGAAGGCCAGGCCCAGGTCGAACAGCTCTTCGACGGTGCCCACGCGCTGCACGCCGCAGTGCGCCAGAAAGGCGTCCAGCGCCAGGTCGCTCGTGGCGGCCAGTGCGCCGGTGTGCGAGATGGCGGCGCGCGCGCCCGCCTGCGTCTTGCCGGACTTCACCACGAGCAGGGGTTTCTTCCGGCTGATCTGTCGCGCCACCCGCGCAAATTCAGCGGGATGGCTGAACGACTCCAGATACATCAGCACCACCGAAGTGGCCGGGTCGTCGGCCCAGTAGGCGAGCACGTCGTCATCGGCAACGTCGGCCTTGTTGCCCAGGCTGGCAAACGAAGACAGTCCCAGGTTGCGCTCCTCGGCAATGCTCAGGATGGCCACGCCCAGCGCTCCCGACTGGGAAAGAAACGCGACATTGCCCGCCAGCGGCATGGTGGGGGCAAAGGTTGCGTTCAGCCGCACGTGCGGATCGGTGTTGATCACGCCCATGCAGTTCGGTCCCACCAGACGCATGCCGTATCGAGCCGCCTCTGCGGCGACCGCCTCTTCGAGCTGGCGGCCTTCCTCGCCGGTCTCGCGGAAGCCGGCTGTGATGACGATCACGCCCCGGACGCCTTTCGTGCCACATTCGGCAATCACACCGGGCACCGCCGGCCGCGGCACTACGACCACGGCCAGATCCACCGCGTCGGGGATGGCCTGCACCGAAGGGAAACAGCGCAGGCCGAGCAGCTCGCTCGTTTTCGGATTCACCGGATAGACCGGCCCGCAGAAGCGGTAGTTCAAAATGTTTTCCAGGATTTGCCGTCCGAGTGCCTTCGGAGCTGTCGAGGCGCCGATTACTGCCACCGAGCGAGGACGAAAGATAGGGTCGAGGGAATGAGGCATGGGTCGGATCTCGTTGTGATGTTTCAGTATGCGGTTCGAATTTTTCTTCCGTAAAAGAAGTAGCAGCGCAGCCGCTCCAGCAGTCGTGCCCAGAGCCGCCGGTAGCCTTCCCGGTCGCGCGCCGGCGAAGATGCAGCCACGCTCAGATTTCCGTGTCCCAGGTTCAGATGCGCGAGCGAGACGATGGTGCCATACGGAGCCCGGGTGGCTTCGATGCGGACTTCGCTGACCGGTGCGGTGGCCTCCCAGGCCAGGGCCAGACGATGGTTCTTCTCGAATTCCAGCAGGGTGCCGGCGGCGCGGGCTGCGGAATCTTTCCACTGCCACTCGAATCTTCCCTGCGGTCTGGCCTGCACGCGCGCGCGTCCGGGCAGCAGCTTGCCCAGGGTGGCGCCACTCAGGAAAGCCTTCAGGATGTCGCCCGGCGCAGCCCGCACCAGCGTGCGCAGGTAGAGTGCATCGAACAGGGCAGGCGGCTCGAGCAGAGTTTTCAGCTTCAGCAGGAAATCGGCCCAGCGATAGCGGGAGCTTTCCAGGTCAGCGCCCGCGGGTCCTGGGCCCTGCACCACGGTCACCAGGCATGCCGTCCCCTGCCCTTTGATGGTCAGCGTGACTGTGGGCTGGCCTGTCCCGCCGAGCACGAGCACGGCTCCGGGCACGACGTCGAGTACCGTCCCGCGCCAGCAACCATCCACTTTTCTCGGCGCCGACTTTTCCCACACCCCCCAGTGCCACACAAACGGGCGTCCGGGCCGGCAGTCCATTTCCACATGGCCGAGGACGATATCGCCGATCGTTCGGGGATGGGTGAGCGCCTGCCAGGCGCGCTCGACGGAGACAGCAATAGCCAGTTGCTCGACAATCGGTTCGCGCACAGGCTGGCGTCTGGTGGGCATCGTGGAGACCGGCTGCGGCGGCGCGGCCCGCAGCGATTCCGCCGGCATTATATAACGGCCGCAGCAGCGCCCATGTTAGGCTATTGATTTTGAGGGGTATGACCACAGTAGCCGAAGACGCTGTGCGGGAAAAGCGGCTGGCCGCGCTGGCTTCGGTGGGTTCGGCGCTGCTGCTGTTATCGCTGAAGGCCTTTCTGGCGGTGGTGACGGGCAGTCTGGGGATTCTCTCGGAGGCCCTGCATTCCGGCCTGGATCTGATCACGACGATCATCACCTACCTTTCTGTGCGTGTGGCCGATAAACCGGCTGACGCGGATCACACCTACGGTCACGGCAAAGTCGAGAATTTCTCGGCGTTCCTGCAGACCGGTCTGTTGATCCTCGCATCGCTCTATATCATCTATGAGGCCTTTCACCGGTTGCTGTTTGCTGGCGTGCACATTGAGCCGAGTTTAGTGGCCATCGGGGTGCTCGGGCTGACCGTCGTGGTAGACGTGGTACGGTCCCGCGCGCTGCGGCGGGTGGCGGAAAAATATCAAAGCGAAGCCCTCGAAGCCGACGCACTGCACTTTTCCACGGATCTGTGGAGCACGCTGGTGGTTTTGGTGGGCATTGCGGCAGTGTGGGTGGGCGAGCGCACCGGACTCGTCTGGCTGCGATATGCCGATCCCATCGCGGCGCTGGTCGTGGCCGGTGTGATCATCTGGATCGGCTCGCGGCTGGGCAAGCGAACCCTCGAGGCGCTGCTCGACGCCGCGCCCCTGGGACTCCCGCAACGCATCGCCGCGGCGGTGCACGGCGTCCAGGGAGTGCTGGACGTCAGCCGCGTGCGCCTGCGCCGTGCCGGCAGCCGCTACTTTGTGGACGTCACGATCCGGGTGCCGCGCACGAACAGCTTCGAGCAGGTTCACGCCACCAGCGAAGCGGTCGAAGAGCAAGTCCGCCAGATTCTGCCGGCCGATGTCATGGTGCACATGGAGCCGCAGGCGCCGGTCGGAGAGCACCTGTTCGACCATATCCGCGCGCTGGCCCAGCGCCGCGGGCTCGATATCCACGAACTCTCTGCACACCAGACCGACGGCCACGTGGTGGTCGAGCTGCACCTGGAGGTGGACGAACAATTGCCGCTGGTGGAAGCGCACCGGCGCGCTACGGAACTCGAAGAGGAAATTCTCCGCGGAACCGCGGGGGTCAGCGAAGTGGTGATCCACATCGAGCCGCGCGGCACTGCCATCCCCGCTGCCGCTGAACTGCGCGAACTGGCTGCAAAAATCCAGCACCACATCAATAGCCTGCGCTCGGAATACGATGAGCTGGTCGATTGTCACGAGGTGCGCGTGCGGCAGGTGGAGCATCGCATCGTGGTCACCTGCCACTGCGTGATGCAACCGGAACTGCCGGTCGGGCAGATGCACGATGTCACCGCCGCCATCGAAGACCGCGTCAAAGAAAAATTCCCGCAGGTGTTCCGCCTGACCATTCATCCCGAACCGGTCGGGGAAGGGTGAGGACGACAAAACGAAGCCGGCTGCAGGGCGCGCAGCACCCCGGCGGGAGGCAATGGCGAAGCTCACCTGTTCACGCCCGAGGGTTTCTGCTAGGATAGGTGGGCAAGGGCTGCACCCCGGAGTCGGGGGCGGCACCGGAGGACAAGATGAGCGTCGCGCCACGTGCGGGCAGCGGAAAAGTGACCGTGCCCGACATCCTGCAGCGCAAGACCCGCACCCCAGACGGTTCCTATTCCACAGCCACAAAAATCACTGCGCTCACCGCCTACGACTATCCGACCGCGCGATTGGTGGATGAGGCCGGCGTGGACATTCTGCTGGTCGGCGATTCGCTGGCCAACGTGGTGCTCGGCTACGACAGCACCTTGCCGGTCACCATGGACGAGATGTTGCATCATGTCCGCGCTGTGCGCCGGGCCACACGACGTGCGCTGCTGGTGGCCGATATGCCCTATGGCAGCTACCACAGCTCGGTGGCCGAAGGAGTCGCCAACGCCGTGCGGTTTCTCAAAGAGGGCGGCGCGGAAGCCGTCAAAGTGGAAGGCGGTGAACGCCGGCTGGAGCTGATCGCGCGGCTGGTCGAAGCCGAAATTCCGGTGATGGGCCACGTGGGTCTGACGCCGCAGTCGGTGCACGCCTTCGGGGGCTACCGGGTGCAGGGCAAAACGCTGGACGCCGCCGAACGCCTGCTGCGCGATGCCCACGCCGTGCAGGCTGCCGGGGCGTTTTCTCTTGTGCTGGAAGGCGTGCCGCGCGAGCTGGCGGCGCGCATCACGGCCGAGCTGCGCATTCCAACCATCGGCATCGGCGCCGGCCCGGACTGCGACGGACAGGTGCTGGTGCTGCACGATCTGATTGGTTTGGTGTTCGGCGCACCGCCGAAGTTTGTGCGCCGCTATGCGGAAGTGGCCGGAGCAATCCGGCAGGCGATTGCGGAGTACTGCGAGGATGTTCGCCGCGGGCGCTTCCCCGGCGATGCGGAATCCTACCACCTGCCGGCGGAGCTGCGCGAAGCCCTGCTGGCGCGCCGGCAGAGCTAGAGGGTTCCCCGGCGATTCGCCAGCCACCTCGGCCGGCCAGCAACGAAGCGATGGAAATCATTCGCACCGTGGAATGGATGAAACAGGTGGCCCGTGCGGCTCGCAGCGATGGCCGCATCGTCGGGTTCGTTCCCACGATGGGCGCGTTGCACGAAGGGCACCTGTCGCTGGTGCGCGCGGCGCTGCTGCAGTGCCGGCCGGTCGTGGTCTCGATTTTTGTCAACCCGACCCAGTTCGGCCCCGGGGAGGACTTTGAGAGATATCCGCGGCAATTCGAGCGCGACTGTGCGTTGCTCGAGCCGCTCGCGGTGGACTACCTGTTCGCACCCGAAGCGAGCGAGCTCTATCCGGCCGGCTTCCGCACCTACGTGCAGGTCGAGGGCCTGAGCGAACGGCTGGAGGGACGCTCGCGCCCGGGACATTTTCGCGGCGTGGCCACCGTGGTGCTGAAGCTGCTCGAGATCGTGCAGCCGACCTTTGCCTACTTTGGTCGGAAAGACGCCCAGCAGGCCCGCATCATTCAGCAGATGGTGGCAGACCTGAATCTGGACACACAGATCCAGGTTTGCCCGATTGTGCGCGAGCCGGACGGACTGGCGATGTCTTCCCGGAACGCGTACCTGCAGGGAGCGGAACGGCAGGCGGCGACCGCGCTGTTCCGCGCGCTCGCTGCCGCCCGGCGCGAAGTCGAAGCGGGCGAACGCGACGCGCTCCGCCTGGTCGCCGCGATGCGTGCCGTCCTGGATCGGGAACCGCTGGTGAGTACCGACTACGCGGAAATTGTGGACGCCGAGACGTTCGAGCCGGTCGTGCGTCTTCGCCGCACCTGCCTGGCGCTGGTGGCTGCGTTTGTCGGCTCGACGCGGCTGATCGACAATATGCTGCTCGAGGAAACCGACGAGGGATTTCGGGTAACGCTGTAGCGGGATGCCGCTACGAGTTCCGTTGCCGGAGTCGTTCGAACACCTGGCTGGCGTGGCCTTTCGCCGGAGCCTTCTCCCAGACGTGCTCGATCCGCCCATCCGGACCGATCAGCACGCTGCTGCGCACGATACCCAGGAACGATTTTCCCAGAAAACTTTTCATGCGCCGGGCCCCGTAGGCTTCGATGACCCGAAAGTCCGGGTCGCTCAGCAGGGGAAAGTTCAGCTTCAGTTTTTCCCGGAATTTGCGCAGGGCGGCGGGCGGGTCTGCGCTGCAGGCCAGGATGACGGTGTTCAGGGCGTCGAATTCCTTTTTGGCGTCGCGAAACTCGGACGCTTCGTGGTTTCAACCCGGCGTGTTCGCCTTGACAAAGAAAAACAGCAGCACGCGCCGGCCTGCGAAGTCTTTCAGGCAAACCTGCGTACCGTCGTCATTCGGCAGGCAGAACAGCGGGGCTTTCTGGCCCACCTGCAATGTAGCCATCGTACTCCTCACCGGCGGAGCGGTACGCCCGCCAAAATCCGTCCAGGTGCGATCGACCGCTCACTCCTGGCGGAGCAGTCGCTGCAGAATTTCGTTGACCAGTTGCGGATTGGCCTGCCCGCGGGTGGCCCGCATCACCTGGCCGACAAAAAACTTGAACACGCCTTCGTTGCCGGCTCTGTACTTGGCCGCGTTTTCGGGATGCTGGGCGATGACCTCCCGACAGAGCCGCTCGAGCTCCGCCACATCGTTGATCTGGGAAAGTCCCTCGGCAGCCACGATCGCGGCCGCCCGCTTTCCGGTTTCGAACATCTGGGCGAACACTTTTTTCCCGCTGGCCGCGGTGATGGTTCCCGCCTCGACCAGGGCAATCAGCTCGGCAAGCGCTTCGGGTGCGACCGGTGAATTCTGGATGTCGTCGCCGGCGTCGTTCAGGCGGCGCAGCAGTTCGGTCTGGATCCAGCTCGAGGCGGCTTTCGGAGCCGCGCCGGCGCGCACCACTGCCTCGAAGTAATCCGCGCGGGCTCGCGTGTCGGTGAGCACGCTGGCATCGTACGCGCTCAGGCCGTAGTCCCGCTGGAACCGCTGCCGTCGCGCGGCCGGCAGTTCCGGCATCGCGGCCAGGATTTCCGCCTGCAGGGCGGCGGGCACGCGAACCGGCAGCAGGTCGGGTTCGGGGAAGTAACGATAGTCGTGGGCGAATTCCTTCGAGCGCATCGGTTCGGTTCGCGCCGCAGCCAGATTCCACAGACGGGTTTCCTGCTCGATCTGCCCGCCGGACTCCAGAACGGCGATCTGGCGCTCGATCTCGTATTCCAGTGCACGCTGCAGGTAGCGAAAGGAGTTCAGATTCTTGACTTCGGTTTTCGTGCCGAACCGGCTGGCGCCGCGCCGGCGCACGCTGACGTTGGCATCGCAGCGCAGCGAGCCTTCCTCCATGTTGCAGTCGCTGACTTCGGTGTATTCGAGCACCTGTTTGAGCGCGGTCAGGTAGGCGTAGGCTTCCGCCGGAGAGCGCAGATCCGGCTCCGAAACGATTTCAATCAGCGGCACGCCGCAGCGGTTGAAGTCGAGGTAGGTGTAGCGGTCGGAATCCGGAAAGCCTTCGTGCAGGCTTTTGCCGGCATCCTCTTCAAGATGGAGGCGGGTGATGCCGATGCGTTTCGTTGTGCCGTCGTGTTCGATCTCCAGCCAGCCGCCGGTAGCCAGCGGCAGCTCGTACATCGAGATCTGATAGCCCTTGGGCAGGTCCGGGTAGAAGTAGTTCTTCCGCGCAAAGCGCGCCCGTTCGTGCACGGTGCAGTGCAAGGCCAGCGCCGCCCGAAGGGCCAGCTCGAGCGCGCGCCGGTTCAGCACCGGCAGCGTGCCGGGCAGTCCGAGGCAGACCGGACAGGTATTCTGGTTCGGCGGGTCGCCGAAGCGCGTCGAACAGGCACAGAAAATTTTCGTCTGCGTCTTCAGTTGCGCGTGCACTTCCAGGCCGATCACGGCTTCGTACTGGGAAAGCACGCTGGCAGGCAGACGCGTTTCTTCGGCGGCACGGCTCATGAGCACCCAGATTATAGCATCCGATTCCGGGGCCCTTGCGTCAGGATGCCGGCCCCGCGGTGTATCCGAACGGGGCCGGCCCTGCGCAGGCAGGCAGCGTTACTCGCCGCCGAATCGGAAGCGGATGCCGCCATGGGCGTTCAGCCCGTAGGCGGGGAAGCCGAGCGCATCCTGGTATTGCTTGTCGAACAGGTTTTCAACGCGTCCAAACAGCGTTGCGCCGCGTCCCAGAGTGTAGCTCACGGCCAGGTCTACGCGGGCATAGCCGGGATTCGAGCTCTGGCACGGACCAAAGCAGTCGTCTCCGATGCGCAGGCTGAGGAAGTCACTATCGGTTCTTCGGCCGACAAAGGTTCCGGTCAGGCTCCAGTAACTGCGCCCGGCGGCCACACCCACCACCAGACTGCCCGAATGTACCGGCCGGCGGAACAGCCGGTTGCCCGGAATCAGGGAAGGATCAGAAGCGTTGGGCGATTCCAGCACCAGACTGTCCACGTAGCTGTAATGGCCGGTGAGGCGCAGCCACCGCACCGGTTCGGCTTCGGCGGAAAAGTTCAATCCGCGAGCGCGGGCGCGGTCCGTGTTGAAAAAAGTCCCGTAGAAACCTGAACCGCACCCGGGCGGAGGCGGCACCGGGCAGGGTCCGCCCGCCAGGCAGAAGGTGAAGCTGGCGATATCGCGGAACAGATGGTCGAACCAGTCGAGGGCGACACGGGCACGGTCTGCGGCCAGCGTCTGCTCGACGCCCGCACTGACCGTGCGGCTGCGCTCGGGCCGCAGTGCCGGGTTGCCGGGGAAGCAGGGGTCGCCGCTGAAGGACTGCGTCAGGGTCGGCTCCTTGATGCCCTGTCCGAAGGAAGCGCGCAGTCGCGTGGCGCCCCAGAAGCCACTGCCGAAGCGCGCGGTGAAGCTGGCCCCGATGCGAGGAACGGCCTCGATGCCGAAGCTGTCGTTGCCTTCGACCCGGAAGCCTGCCGTCAACACCACGCGGCGCACCGGTTCCACGCGCGCGTCCAGATAGCCGCCGTGATTGTTCCGCCGGGCGTGCAGACGGTTCAGGAAGCCGTTTTCGACCTCGAACTGGTAGCCGAAACTGATCGCTCCCTGCGGGAACAGGTAGCTGGATTGCTGGGAGAAACCGGCGCGGTTGATTTCGTTGCGCGAGGAAAACGGGAAGTCGCAGAGAAACGGCGGGTCCGGGAAACAAAAATCGCTGGTCGGATTTTCGAATCGTTGCCGGAGATTCGTTTCACTGCCGGCCAGGCGATGGCGCCAGCGAGTGCCGGTGAAAAATTCCCAGCTCAGATTCGCGGTGAAGTGTTTCAGGCGGGTGTGCTGGTCTCGGTTGACCGGTGTGTAGAGCGTCTGTCCCGGGGCGCCGGCGTCGCTGGTGTTCTGGCGCAGCACGAGCCGCAGCGTGTGGCCGGCGGGGAGCCGAAAGCCCCAGTTGCCACTGAAAGTGGTATTGCGGAAGTAGTCGTTCGGCAGTTCCCCGTCGGTGAACAGGTGCGCCACCGCGACGGAATAGTCGAGCACGTCGTGGGCACCGCTCAGCCGTGCGCGGCCGTGGCCGGTGCCGAACTTGCCGCCTTCGGCGAGCAGGTCGAGTGCGGGCCTGGCGGTGGTGCCGCGGTGTGTAAACACCTGCACGACGCCGGTCAGGGCATCGCTGCCGTAGAGCGCGCTGGCGGCGCCACGCACCACTTCGATCTTGCTGATGTTGTCCGTGGTGAAGTTGCTCAGGTCCAGGTTGCCGCCGGGTTCGTTCAGCGGCGTGCCGTCGACCAGGAATTTCGTGAAGTTGGAGTTGCCCCCGTTCAGAAACAGCGTGGTCAGGCCCCCTTCGTTGCCCAGGCGTGAGAAGCTGATGCCGGGCGTGGTGGCCAGCAGAGAGATCAGCGTCACGGCCTGCCGGTGCTCGATTTCCTCTGCCGTGATCTGCTGGACGGGAGCGGTACTGTTCTCGACAGTCACGGGCTCGGCCTGCGCCGTGACCACGACCGCCGCAGACAAGCGTTCGAGCTCCAGCCGCACGTCCCAGTGCTGGGCTTCGCCGGCTGCAAGGACCACCGGGCGCACCCGGGGGGTGAAATTCGGGTGGACAATCCGGACTCGATAGCTGCCCGGCGGCAGGTGCAGATGAAAGCCGCCGGCGGAGTCGGTGGTGGTGCGGGCAGCCTGCGCGCCATCGCGCAGTTCGGCAGTGACCTCGGCACCGGCAATCGCGGCACCGCTCGGATCGCGCACCGTGCCGGCGAGTTGTGCTGGTTGTTGGGCGGCCTGAGAAGCGGGAATCAAACACAACACGCAGAGAACAGAATGCAACAGACGACGAGTCACAGCGACAATCCTTTCTATCCCTCGACGCGAGGGATGAAAGTGTTCCCGCAGCCCTCGGGGCCAGCCCGAAGCCGGCCTCCGGTTGCTGCGGGCAGGACCTCGCCGGTCTCCTGGCTTAGCGGCTCGCCCCGGTCGGCCCAGCCTTCCCACCCCGGCGTGGCGGGGCAGTGACTGTGCCGGGCTTTCTGTCCGGTTCTTGCGCGGACAGGCCGCTTCACAGTCGCGCGGCGGCGACGGATTCCCACCGTCTTCCCCGAGCACCGGCCGTTGCCGGCGCTCATGCGCGAGGTCCGCGGTTGTGGTTGTACGGCAGCCGGCTGTTGCCCGCTGCCGCAGGAAAGCGCCGATTACGGCTCGGCGCGGAGATGCACGCGCGGCCGCCCCGCCGGAGTGACCTCGATTTCCAGCGGAGCGCCGAACACTTGTTCGAGCAGTTCGCGCTCGAACACTTCTCCGGGGGTGCCGACGCGCAGACATTTGCCCTGCTGGAGCAGCACGACCTGATCGGCAAACGCACCGGCCAGGTTCAGCTCGTGCGTCACGACAACGACGGCATAGCGATTCGTTCGGGCCAGCCGGCGCAGGCGGCGCAGCAGGCTGACCTGAGCGCCGAGGTCGAGATGCAACGTCGGCTCATCGAGCAGCAACAGCAGCGGTTGCTGCGCCAGAGCCCGCGCCAGCACCACGCGCTGTTTTTCTCCGCCCGAAAGTTCTCCCATCCAGCGATCCCGCAGATGGTCGGCCGCGACCTGGGCCAGTGCCTCGGCGGCAATGGCCCAGTCGTCTGGAGTTTCAAAGCCGGGCCAGCGGCCATAGGGGCGGCGTCCCTGCAGGACGTACTCCCAGACGCGCAGGGGAAACAGCAGTGCGCTCTCCTGCGCCACCAGAGCGATGCGCCGGGCACGGAGGCGCGCCGGCAGCCGGCTGACTTCGTGTCCATCCAGTTGCACCCGGCCCGAGAGCGGTGCGAGCGTGCCGGCCAGCAGCCGCAGCAGCGTGGATTTCCCGCTGGCGTTGGGACCCACGATGGCCAGCAGTTCTCGCGGACGCACCTGGAAGCTGACGGGAGCGAGTGCAAACGGCGGGGCTTCGCGGCGGCCGGCGCCGTATGCATAGCTGGCCTGCTCCACAGACAGGCGCACCTCGTCAGGCGCCGCGAGCACCCGGGTGGAGCCGGCATCAGGCACGCTGTTGGTCTGCGGGATGCCCATCTCAGTGCATTCTCCGGCGCAGCAGGTAGATGAACATGGGCGCGCCGGCCAGAGCCGTCATGGCCCCGACGGGCAGTTCCGTCGGCGCGACGATGGTGCGCGCCAGCGCATCGGCCAGCACCAGCGCGATGGCACCGCCTACCGCCGCCGTCGGAATCAGCAGCCGGTAGTCGTGTCCGAAAACCAGGCGCAGCAGGTGCGGCACGATCAAACCCACGTAGCCCACCGCTCCACTGACCGAAACCGCCACTCCGGTCAGCAGCGAAGCGGCCAGATACACCACCAGTTTCACGCGGTTCACTTCCACGCCCAGGTGCAGGGCCTCCAGCTCGCCGGCCAGCAGCAGGTTCAGGTCGGCGGCTGTGGTGTAGATGGCTCCGGCCCCCGCGGCCACCAGCACGAACAGCACACTGAGCGAAACCGGCGGCGCCACCGAGAGGTCCCCCATCAGCCAGAAGGCCATCCCGCGCAGATGCGAGCTCGGCAACGTGGTCATCAGAAACATGATCACGGCAGAAAGAAACGACGCGGTGATGATTCCAGCCAGCAGCAGCGTGTGGCTGTCGAGCTGCCCCCCGCGCCGCCCCAGAAAGTACACGGTGGTGGTGGCCAGCACGGCGCCGAGGAAAGCAGCCACGGGCGATGCCAGCGCCACCCGCGGCAAAAGCACCAGCGAAACAATCGCGCCCAGCGCCGCGCCGCTCGACACGCCCAGCACATAGGGGTCCGCCAGCGGATTCCGCAGCAGCGCCTGGAATCCCGCACCGGCCACCGCCAGCGAGGCCCCCACCAGAATCGCCAGCAGGATGCGCGGCAGGCGCATTTCAAAAATGATGAGCTGGTGATCGGCCGGGATTTCGGCTCCCACCAGCGCGCGCGCCAGACTCAGGGCCAGATCGGTTGCCGGGATCGGGACGGCGCCCAGCTTCAGCGCAATCAGCACAGAAACCAGCAACGCCGCCAGCATGCCGCCGCAGATCAGCAGGACGCGTCTGGCGGTGAGCGGTTTCATCGCTGTGTCCTCCGTGACCGATCCGCTTCAGCGTCCGCTGCAACCGGCCAGCCCGCGAGGCCAGGTTGAGTCCAGTTTTCGGCCGGCGCTTGAGAACACAGAGCGGCGAAGCCCGGCGCCGCCGGCGGGGAAGGTGCGGCATTTTGCCGGAATGCTTCCGGATGGAGCTGGCGGGCGATGGTTTCGATGGCGTCCAGCAGTCGCGGCGACGGGCGGTTGATGGACTCATCGAGCAGAAGCGTCCGGTGTTGCTGGACGGCAGCCAGTTTGCGCCATCCCGGCCGTTGGGGGAGCGCAGCGAGCAGCGAAGCCATTGCCGCGGCATGATCGCCGGCGAAAAGCAGATATTCAGGCTGCAGGCGCACCACCTCTTCCAGGCTCAGCCGGGGCCAGTCCTGTTCCGTTTCGATCACATGGCTGGCGCCAGCATACCGCAGGGCATCGGCGATGAAGGTATTTCTGCCGATGGAGATCAGCGGCTCATGCCAGACGACCAGCAGCACACTTCTGGGAGTGCGGCCGGCCAGTTGTTGCTGCAGGTGCGCCAGGCGCGCGCGCAGTGCTCCCGTCAACTGTTGGCCGGTTTCGGCGATGCCGAGGGCATCGGCCAGATGTTCGATCGAGGTCAGGATTTGCTCCACCGAATGGGCGTCGGTGGCATAGGTGGCGATGCCGAGCCGAGCCAGTTCGTCTACGGTTTCGCGCCGGTTGGCGGATTTTGCTGCGACGACCAAATCCGGCCGCAACGCGGCAATGGATTCCAGGCTCGGATTCAGCGGCGCGCCCACGCTCGGCCGCGTGCGCGCCGCAGCAGGATAGTTGCAGTAGTCGCTAACGCCGACCACACGATCGCCCACGCCCAGCGCAAACAGAGTTTCCGTGAGGCTCGGGGCCAGCGAGACGATGCGCCGCACCTGGGCGGGCACGAACACGGTGCGTCCCGTGTCGTCGGTCACGCTGCGTGCGGGCCCGGACGCTTTTGTGGCCGCCGGTGCCGGTTGTGCTTCAGCGGCCAGCGTCGCCACAAACAGGCACAGGGCGGCTGGCCGCAGCCGGCTGAGCATCCGCAGGCAAAGCGTTCGACGCAGAGACAAGACCGCGCGGGCAACAAAAAAGCCCCACGAGTCGGAATGGGGCTTTGCGCCACACCCTTTCTCGCGAAGAGTGATCGCTGCTCCGGCCGGGCAGGTTTCCTGGCTGACGGCCTCCCGCGGCGTGCTGCGCGGGACGCGGGCGCTGTGCCTCCGAAACTGAATCTTCGAAGCGACCCTTCCCGCTCCCGGCATGGGAGCAGTGGGTGTTTTCTTCAACCACAGCGCCGGCCGATCACAGTGGCGGGACCGCGGCCGATTTGCACGGCCTTCCCTCTTACCTGCAGGTGGTGCGGACGGGCTTCGCGATCCGCGTCCGTCCCCTGCCGGCCACCCGAGCCGGTTCAATTTTCCAGTTCAGTTTATGGTCGAGCTGTGGTCCTGTCAACCGGCGAGCTGCACACCGGGCGCCGTTCAGATGCGGACGCTGCGCCGGCGTCGCGGTTCCGCGCTCCAGCGGATGTCATCGATCCACCAGCGGCCACTTTCGCGAACCAGGGAGAAGCGGGCCAGGTAGCGCTCGCCATCGGCAGCAAGCACGCGCGTGGTCAGCAGGGCGCGCGCGCCGGATTGTCGTTGCGCTTCGAATTCGACGCGGCGCGTGGTGAACACCGCGCGGTGTTCGGCGACCATGGCGTGGTACGCTTCAAAGGCAATGCGTTCTCGGTAGGATTCGGAAAACAGCGCGTAGGCGGCGCGAAAATCGCCGCGATTCAGTGCGTCCAGGTGCTGCCGGACGACCTGGGCGGGTTCAGCCTGCGCGAGCCGCGCGGTATCCGTGCGCAGCAGCAGCCAGGTGGTCACGGAAAACGTGGCCACGGCGACCACCAGCAGAATCGCCAGCCGACGGAGCAGCAGGCGGCGGCGCACCAGCTCCGGTTCCGGTTCGGCGTGCGGTGCGGTGCCCGCCTCGGCTGCAGACGGTGGGATTTGGAAAAGCTCGTCCATGAATCTCGACCCTAGCGATTCTTCCACTGTGGCTTGCGTTTTTCAATCAGCGCCCGCAGCCCCTCCTGCGCATCTTCCAGCCGGTAGAGTTCGTGCAGGAAAATGTTCATGGACTGACGCAGCGCGTCGCGCAGGGGAAGCCCCAGACCTTCCCAGACCGCTTTCTTCGCCATGGTCAGCACGGGGGCGGAAAGCGTACTGATGCGGGCAATCAGTTCGTTCACGGTTTGTTCGAGCTGTGCCTCTGGAACCAGACGATTGACCAGTCCCAGCTGCTTGGCGCGTTCGGCGGTGATGGGTTCGCCGGTCAACACCAGCTCCAGCGCCAGTTTCGGACCGACAATGGACGGAAAGATGGTAGTTGCCAGCGGCGGGAAGACGCCGATGGTGATTTCAGGCAGGGCGAATCTGGCTTTCGGGGTGGCTATCACCAGGTCGCCGAAGGCGGCCAGCTCCAACCCGCCGCCGATGGCCGGCCCGCTGACTACGGTGAGCACGGGCTTGCCCACGTCCAGCATGGTCGCGAACAGGTTGTGGAAGGCGTCCAGCATCTGGAAGACGCGATGCGTGGTGTACTCGCCGATGTCGATGCCTGCCGAGAACACCTTGCAGGCTGAATCCACCACCACCAGCTTGACGTCCTCTTTTCCATGGAGAGATTCGAATCCGGTCGCCAGTTCCTTCAGCAGGGCTTCGTTCAGCAGATTGTGTTCCGGGCGGTTCAGGGTCATCCGGCAGACGCTGCCCTCCAACCGGTAGCGGACGAACTGGAACTGCTCTGGTCGGAGTGATGCGGAGGCACCGGCCAGCTCTTCGGCGTGCAGCTCTTCAGACACAGCGGCCTCCTTTGTGTTGTTCAGACTGCTTCGACGGCCAGCGCCAGGCCCATCCCGCCAGAAACACACAGAGTGGCCAGCCCGCGGCGGCCACCGCGCCGACGCAGTTCGTGGACCAGCGTCGTGGTGATGCGCGCGCCAGTGCAACCGATCGGATGGCCAAGGGCGATGGCGCCGCCGTTCGGATTCAACCGCTCGTGATCGAAGCCGAGCTCGCGATCGCAGGCGAGCACCTGGGCCGCGAAGGCTTCGTTCAGCTCGACCACGTCGTATTCGGCGAGCTTCCAGCCAGTGCGCTGTTCGAGCCGGCGCACGGCGGGCACCGGTGCGATGCCCATCACCCGCGGGTCGACCGCGGCCACGGTGGCATCCACGATGCGCGCCAGCGGCAGGAGCTGGCGCTCGCGCAAAGCCGTTTCGCTGGCCAGCACCAGCGCGGCCGCGGCATCGGTCAGCCCGCTCGCGTTGCCCGCCGTGATGGTTCCGTTGCGGGAGAAGACCGGTGGCAGCTTGGCCAAAGCTTCCAGGGAAGCATCGGCGCGCACGTGCTCGTCCGCAGTGATGCGAACCAGATTGCCCTTGCGGTCGGTGCGCTCGATGGCGATGAGTTCCTGCTGGAACCGGCATTCGCGCTGGGCCCGGGCCGCGCGCTGGTGGCTTTGCAGCGCGTAGCGATCCTGTTCTTCGCGCCCGATGCCGTACTGTTCGGCGAGCAATTCGGCGGTCTCACCCATCAGCATCTGCGACATCGGGCAGAGGAAGCCGTCCCGATACATGGCGTCCACCAGCGGCTGGTGTCCCAGGCGCAGGCCCCAGCGTGCCTCCACCAGGTAGGGCACGCGACTCATCGCTTCGGTGCCGCCGACCACGACCACGTCGGCATCTCCGTCTCGAATCTGCCGCCAGCCGAGCAAAATGGCCTGCAGACCGGAGGCACAGGCCATGTTCACCGTGAAGGCGGGCACCTGCTCGCTCAACCCGCTGCGCCAGGCAATCTGGCGCGACACATTCGGTCCGGTGCCGGCAGGACGCGCGTTGCCGAAGATCACCGCGTCCACGCGCCACCGGTTCTGTTTTTCGAGGTGGGCGCGCGCGGCGGCTCGGGCGTCGGCGGGCGCAGCGAAGTGGCCGAATTCCCGTTCCGCAGGCGCTTCCCCGAAGGCCCGTGCCAGTGCGGCGCGAACCGCAATCACGCCCAGATCCGCCGCGGTCAGCTCCGCCAGGCAGCCGCCGAATTTTCCGACCGGCGTGCGCGCAGCGCTGAGGATGTAAACCGCTCTTGCCATGCGTACAGAGCGATGCTAGCACAGCTCGGGCGGCTCGCAACGTGGCTCCGCACCGGCTGTCGCAGAAAGACCAAAGGAGCTGCCCATCCGGCAGAGCGGCCCGGACAGAAAAACTGCTATCATCGGCGGCGATGCCGGCCGGTTTTGGACCCATCCCCGGAATTCAGGTCGGGCATGCCACCGATGAACGCGCCTGGACGGGCTGCACCGTGCTGCTGGCCGGAGCGGGCGCCGTGGCCGCCTGCGAAGTGCTGGGTGGCGCAGCCGGGGAACGAGAACTGGAACCGCTGCGAACCGGACACATCGTCGAGCAGGTGCACGCCGTGCTGCTCACCGGCGGCAGCGCGTTCGGACTCGAGGCCGCCGCTGGAGTCATGCGCTGGTGTGAGGAGCACGGTTTCGGATTTGACACCGGCATCGCGCACGTGCCTATTGTTCCCGCGGCGGTGATTTTCGATCTGCGTCTCGGCGAGCGGCAGCGGTTCGGAGCCCAGCAGCGGCCCAGGCATCCCGACGCCGATATGGGCTACGCGGCGGCCCGTGCAGCTGCAGAAAGCGAGGGCTCCGCCGTGGCCGAAGGCAACGTGGGCGCGGGTACCGGCGCGACGGTCGGCAAACTGTTCGGCCTGGAGCGCGCCATGAAAGCCGGGCTCGGTTGCTGGACCGAAGAGCTGGTCGGTGCAACCACAGCGGGGGTGCGGGTGGCTGCGCTGGCGGTGGTCAACGCGTTCGGTGATGTGCGCGACCCCGTCTCAGGACGAATCCTGGCGGGTGCACGCACGGCGGCAGAAGCCGATGAGTTCGTTGATACGGCTGCAGCGTTGCGCCGCGGCGTCTGGCGGACTGGTTTCGCGGACCCCAACACCGTGTTGCTGGCCATTGCCACCGATGCCCGGCTGGACAAACTGCAGGCCCAGCGCGTGGCCAGGATGGCTGCAGCGGGCATCGCCCGCGCGGTTTCGCCGGCGTTTTCCCCGTTCGATGGCGACGTGATTTTCGTTCTTTCCACCGGCCGGCTGCGCGCCGATGTGACTGCCGTGGGCGCGGCGGCAGCCGAAGCTGCCGCACGGGCCATCGTGCGCGGCGTGACCGAGGCCCGCTCCGCAGCCGGATTGCCGGGACTGAAAGTCTAGCGTGGGCAGTAAAGGCATTTTGGCGGCCGAGACCGACACGGTTGCCGGCCTTGTCAGCTCCGGGTTGGGCTTTTCGATGGCTAGTGCTGTGGTGGGGTTTTCGGCGGTGGGGAGATGGGCGGATGGCCGGGCGGCAACTGCCCGGGCGTCCCACCGGGCTGTTGCATTCCTGTCTCCGGATGCCCCATGCCGCCTCCGCTGGAGCTTTTCACAATCCACGCGCCACCCTGTCGCTCGAAGGTGTAGCTCATCTGCATGGAGCCCTGGCCCTGCTTGGTGCGAAATTCGACCTGCGCCTGAGCCGTGTTCTCCGCGAACGTGGCCTGCAGGATTTCGATGTCCATCGCGGCCACGTTGATCGAGCCGCGCTCGGCCAGATATTTTTCGAGCGCTGCTTTTAGCTCCTGCTTGCGTGCTTCTTCGGTTTCTGGCGCGCCTCGAGAAGCAGACCGGCTGCAGCCGCTGCCCAGGCCCATCACGAGAAGGAGGCCGAAGGTGAGAAAGGTCTTCATCATGGAGCCACTGTAGCCGAGCCCTCGACGCCTGTCAAAGATTTCCGAAGCAGAGCAGCCTCGGGCCCGCAGGCGCACGGCACATCGGTCGAAAGCAGCTCAAAAAGCAGGCGCAAGAAAAAAAGCCGGCTGACCCGGAAGAAAAAACCGGCAGATCCTGAGCAGCAGCGGGAATCAGTTCTGGAAAAAACCGAAATTTCAGAGTGCAAGCGGACAATTCGCGGTATCCTTTTACGCTTTGCTGGCCGGGCAGGACCGGGCCGAACAGTCGAAAGCCTATGCATGATTTGAACTTTTTCCGCGACCATCTGGACCGCTTTGAACAAATGGCGCGCGCCCGCGGTATCGCGCTCGACCTGGAAAGATTTCGCACACTGGACCGCGAACGGCGTGCATTGATCACCGACTACGAAAAGCGCAGGTGGGCTCAGCGTCTTGCCGGCGGCAAACTGGCGCGCGGTGCTACCGTGGTGATGTTCGGGTTGGAAGAGTGGCACCGATTCTACCCGATTGCGAAAAGCGTGGACGAAGATTTTCCAGAGCAAGGTCCGAGCGAAGCGGCCCTCGAGCGGTTCCTGAAGAAGGTAGCCAGATGCAATAAAGACTCCGAACACCGCATTGCCGAGCTGGAAGAGCAACTGCGTCAGTTCATGTTGCAGGTACCCAACCTGCCGCACGAATCCGTGCCCGTCGGCAAAGGCCCGGAGGACAATCGAGTGGTGCGCGTCTGGGGCGAGCCGCCGCGTTTCGATTTTCCGCCCCGGCCGCACTGGGAAGTCGGCGAACGCGCGGGCATCCTCGACCTGCCCCGGGCGGCGAAAATCGCTGGCTCACGTTTCGCGCTTTACCGCGGAGCTGGCGCGCGGCTGGAACGTGCGCTGGCGAATTTCATGCTCGACGTGCACACGCGCGAACACGGGTATACGGAAATTCTGCCGCCCTTTCTGGTCAATACGGCTTCGCTCACGGCCGTGGGACAGTTGCCGAAATTCGCCGCAGACATGTTTCATCTGGAAGGCACTGACCTGTGGCTGACGCCGACAGCAGAAGTTGAACTGACCAACCTGTATCGCGATGAAACCCTCGACGCCGACTCCCTTCCTATTCGCGTCTGCGCCTGGACGGCCTGCTTCCGTTCGGAAGCCGGTGCCGCTGGACGCGAAACGCGGGGCATCACCCGCCAGCATCAGTTCCAGAAGGTCGAGCTGTACAAATTCACCCGCCCCGAGCAAAGCTACGACGAGCTGGAAAGCCTGGTGCGCGATGCGGAAACGATTCTCCAGCGCTTAGGGTTGCACTACCGCGTTGTTCTGCTCTGTACAGCCGACATGGGATTTGCGGCAGCGAAAACCTATGACCTCGAGGTCTGGCTGCCCTCAGCCGGCGAGTTCAAAGAGATCAGCTCCTGCTCCAACTGCGAAGCCTTCCAGGCCCGTCGCGCCGGTATCCGCTTCAAACCCAAAGGCGGCAAGAGTGAGTTTGTGCACACCTTGAACGGCTCCGGACTGGCTGTGGGCCGCACCTGGCTGGCGGTGGTGGAGAACTATCAGCAGGCTGACGGCTCGATTCTGGTTCCCGAAGCCCTTCGCCCCTATATGGGCACCGACCGGATTCTCCCCGAAAAAGTCTGAACGGAATTTCTTTAACTTTATTTTTGTCAATAACTTACAAGTGTGTCGGGCGGCTTGACGAAAGTCCGCCAGCTGGGCTTCAGCGGGCCCTTTGGTTTGCATTGACAGTGCTCTTTGCAGTTGACTAAACTCCGCTGTTCGTGGCAGTTACCGAGGCGCAAAAAGCAGCACAGACAGTCTGAGTCCCTCGCATCTTCCCCCGCGGCGAGGCTTTGACTGAGAAAGACTCGAACGAGGACCTCTTGCTCAGGGTTCTGCGGTTTCTATTCTGGGTCGTTCTTTTCGTTTGGCTATGGCATTTTATCGTGCACCGGTGGTTTCGCAGTGGGAGGGAGACGAACGTTGCACCAGACGGTTCGTTGCCCCCGAAACCCCTCTATCGCGATCCCGTCTGTGGTACGTGGGTAGCTCCAGAGATCGCCTTTGTCTGGGAGCAAGGCGGGCAGGTGCATCGTTTTTGTTCAGCCGGGTGCCGAGATAGATTTCGAGCCATGCGCCAGGTGGCCGTCGAGTGAAGCCCCGCACCGGCCACCCTGGAATGCATAGGGCTCGGGAGCGTGGATCGAGAGCGGTACCTGTAGAGTCCAACACAAAGGAGAGCGCTATGGCCATAGCAGCGAAAGCGGCCCCTGCACCTCTGCCGCGGATGGCTCCGCCGCGTGAAGACCTCAACCCGTTCCGGATCGCCCAGTATCAGTTCGATGTCGCCGCAGAATATCTGAAGCTGGATGCTGGCCTGCGCCAGGTGTTGCGTGCCCCGAAGCGGGTCATGGAAGTTTCCATTCCGGTGAAGATGGATAACGGGCAGGTGAAAGTGTTTACCGGCTACCGGGTCCAGCACAACATTGCGCGCGGGCCGGCGAAGGGCGGCATCCGGTATCACCCCAACGTCACGCTGGACGAAGTCAAGGCGCTGGCCGCCTGGATGACCTGGAAGACCGCAACGGTGAACGTGCCGTTCGGTGGCGGCAAAGGCGGGGTGGTTTGCGATCCCAAACGAATGAGCAAGGCGGAACTGGAGCGGCTGACCCGCCGGTACGTTTCCGAAATTCTGCCCATCATCGGCCCCGACCGCGACATCCCGGCGCCCGATGTCTACACCGACGCGCAGACGATGGCCTGGATCATGGATACGTATTCGATGACGGTGGGCTATTCGGCTCTGGGCGTGGTGACTGGCAAGCCGGTCTCGCTGGGCGGCTCGGAAGGACGCAACGAAGCCACCGCACGCGGCTGTCTGTATGTGATCGAAGAGGCCTGCAAGCTGAAAAAGATTTCGCTGCGGGGTGCGACGGTGGCGATCCAGGGTTTTGGCAACGCCGGCTCGATTGCCGCACAGTTGCTCGCGGCCCGACGCGCCAAGGTCATAGCCATCAGCGATTCCCGTGGCGGGGTCTACAATCCCCGGGGCATCGATCCCGCGCGGGCCCTGCGGTACAAGGAGCGCGCGGGCACGGTCGTGGGCATGCCCGGCACTTCGCGCATTTCGAACGATGAGCTGCTGACGCTGAAATGCGACATCCTGATCCCGGCGGCTCTGGAGAACTGCATCACGCTGGATAACGCCGATCTGGTTCGAGCCAAGATCATCGCGGAAGCGGCCAACGGCCCCACCACCCCGCGCGCCGATGAAATCCTGGCCCGCAAAAACATTCTCGTGCTCCCGGACATCCTGGCCAACGCGGGTGGCGTGACGGTGAGCTACTTCGAATGGGCGCAGAACCTGCAGGGATATTTCTGGCAGGAAGACGAAGTGAACCGGCGTCTGGAGTTCGTCATGAAGCGCGCGTTCAACGACGTCTATCAGATGGCGCGCAAATACCACGTGCCTTTCCGCACCGCTGCCTACATCCTGGCCGTCGGGCGGGTGGCCGAAGCCACCACCGTTCGCGGCCTGTTCCCGTAAGCGCGCTTCCGCATCGGCGGCGCCGGGCGGAGCAAGAGAGTGGCGCTCCTTGTTTTTCGCCCGCGTCGGAGTGGCCGCGGCGACTTCCGTACATCTCCCCCGTCAAATTTGGACTTGCATTTGCACGAACCAGGCGCGTAGATTGGCGTTGCCGGCAGAAAAATTTCTTTCGCCGCTGCGTGGCGAGCAGCACGGTCGGCGTGCCGGGCCTGGGTCCGGCACCGGGATGGAGGGCGCAGGACTTGACGAACCACTCGGGGAACACACCGCCACTGATTCTGACGATTGCGGGATTTGATCCTTCCTGTGGGGCGGGGATTGCGGCGGATTTGAAGACGTTTGCCGCACACAACTGCTACGGCCTTGCCGCGGTCACGGCGCTCACTGTGCAGAATACGCAGGGAGTCCGGAGCACGCACATCACACCGGCGGCCACGCTCCGCGCCCAGCTCGACTGCCTGTTCGAAGATTCCCCGATCAGCGCCGTGAAAATCGGCATGCTGGGCAATCGCGCGAACGCTGCCGTTGTGGCCGAATTTCTCGACCGGGGCCGATTCGCCTGCATCGTGCTCGACCCGGTCGCCCGGGCGCAGTCCGGCGGAGCCGACCTGATTGACGCGGCAGGAATGAGGTTCATCGCCGAAGAACTGCTGCGGCGTGCCACCGTGGTGACGCCCAACATTGCCGAAGCGGAACTGCTCACCGGCCTGAAGATTCATGATCTCGAAGGCATGAAGGAAGCCGCGAAGCGGCTGGTCGCACAGGGCGCGCCGGCCGTGGTCGTCAAGGGCGGGCACATGGACAAAGCGATCGACGTTTTCTACGACGGCCAGGAGCTGCAGACCTTCGGCGGCGAACGCGTCAAGAGCGAAAACACGCACGGCTCCGGCTGCACCTTCGCCTCCGCGATTGCCGCGCAACTGGCCCTGGGCAAGCAGCTCCCTGATGCCGTGATGCTGGCCAAAGCGTACGTGGTCAAAGCCATCGAGAAAAGCTACGCGATCGGCAAAGGGCCCGGCCCGCTGAATCATTTCTTCCGCTTCCAGATGGAGCCGGCGCCACGGGGCACCCACACACCGCCGCAGCACAGCCTGCATCCGGCCGCAGAACCTTCCAGCCACTGAACCGAGGGAATCGGCAACGGCTCGCCCGGCTCGCGCACACCGGCAGCGACGGGACGATCAGCGTTGCCAGACGAAGCGACCGGCCACGATGGTGGCCACGGGGCCGCCACGGAAGCTGCGGCCATCAAACGGAGTGTTGCGCGACTTGCTGGCGGACTGGTCGGCGCGGAAGGTCCACTCCAGTTCTGTAGAAAAAATGGTGAGGTCAGCGGGCTCACCCGGAGCAATTCGGCGGTGGCGGCCCAGCACGCGGGCCGGCCCGGTCGTGAACAGCTCGACCAGGCGGAGCAGGGAAATGCGCCCGGTGTGCAGCAGTTGTTCGAGCGCCAGAGCCAGGGCTGTTTCGAAGCCGGTGATGCCGAACGGAGCGCGGTCGAATTCCACTTCTTTGAGCGCCGGCTCATGCGGGGCGTGGTCGGTGGCGATGGCGTCCACGGTGCCGTCGGCCAGGCCGGCGAGAAGCGCTTCGCGGTCTGCGCGCGAGCCGAGCGGGGGATTCATTTTGTAGCGGGCATCGTAGGTCACGTCTTCGTCGGTGAGGGTGAAGTGGTGCGGCGTGACCTCGCAGGTGACGGCCAGCCCGGCCCGCTTGGCCGCGCGCACCAGTTCGAGCGAAGCGCGCGTGGAAAGGTGCGCGATGTGCAGCCGGCCGCCGGTCAGCTCGGCAATCTGGATGTCGCGCGCCACGCAGATGGCCTCGGTGGCGGCGGGCATGCCGCGCAGGCCCAGGCGGATCGAGCGCGGGCCTTCCCGCATCACGGCGCCGGCCGCCAGCGAAGGATCTTCGCAGTGATCCACGACGGGCAGGCCGAGCGGCAGGCAGTACTCCATCGCCTGTCGCAGCAACCGGGCCGTAGCCACCGGCCGGCCATCGTCGCTGACGGCCACAATGCCAGCCTGCTGCATGGCGGCGATTTCAGCCAGGGTTTCCCCGCCGCTGTTTTTCGAGACGGCTCCGATCGGCCAGACCCGAACGCTGGCGACGGCAGCGGCGCGGTCCAGGATAAAGCGCGTCACCGCAGCGTTGTCGTTCACCGGGCGCGTATTGGGCATCGGACAGACCGCGGTGAACCCGCCGCGCGCCGCGGCCCGTGTTCCGGTCTCGATCGTTTCCGAAGATTCTCCGCCCGGCTCCCGCAGATGGCAGTGGAGGTCGATGAACCCGGGTGCCACCACCAGGCCGGCGGCGTCGAAGACTTCGGTCCCGGGAGCGGCCAGTGCCGGGCCAACCCGCTCGATGCGCTCCTCGACGATCAGGACATCGAGTGTGGCGTCGGTGCCCGATGCCGGGTCCACCACGCGTCCGTTTTTAATCAGCAGCATGTGCAGCTCCCGGGGAGTCGATCGGCGCGCCACCGATCAGCAGGTAGAGCAGATACATGCGCACGGCCAGCCCGTTGGTCACCTGTTCGCGCACGCAGGACTGCGGGCCGTCGGCGACCGCCGGTTCGATTTCGATGCCGCGGTTCATCGGTCCCGGATGCAGAACGATGGCGTCGGGACGCGCCCGGCGCAGGCGCGCTTCGGTAAGCTGGTATTGCAAGACGTATTCTTCGAGAGGCAGGGAAGGTTCGTGGATGCGTTCCAGTTGCACCCGCAGCACGATCACCACATCGGCGTCTTCCAGCGCCTGCTCGAGGTGCGGCACCCGGGTCAGGTTCGGGGCCAGGCATTCCAGCTCGCGCGGCACCCACATCGGCGGTCCGCAGAGGCGGATGTGGGCACCGAATTTGGTGAACAGATGGATGTTCGAGCGCGCCACACGGCTGTGCAGGACATCGCCCAGAATGGTCACGTGGAGACCTTCCAGGCGGCCTTTGCGGTCGCGGATGGTCAGCGCATCGAGCAGCGCCTGGGTCGGGTGTTCGTGAGTGCCGTCGCCGGCGTTGATCACCGGCACGGGCAGCCGTTCGGCCACAAAGTGTGGCGCACCGGAGGCGCTGTGGCGGATGACGATGCAGTCGGGCTTCATCGCTTCCAGCGTGTAGACGGTGTCGAGCAGCGATTCTCCTTTTTTCAAACTCGAGGCCTCTGCCTGCAACTGCATCGTATCCGCGCCCAGCCGGGCTGCGGCCGTCGTGAAACTGATTCGCGTGCGCGTGGAAGGCTCAAAGAAAGCTATCGCCACGCTTTTGCCGCGCAGGGTGGCCAGCTTCTTCAGGGGCATGCGCTGGATTTCCTGAAACGGCTTGGACTGATCGAGCAGAGCTGCGATTTGCTCGGCACTGAGCGATTCGATGTCCAGCAGGTGGCGGATGCGTTCCGGCACAGAAACTCTCATTTGGACCGGCTCGAGCCGAAGCCGCAGGAGCGGCCGGTGGTCGCCCGTGCGGTCAGTCCACGCGTTCGACCAGCATCACGCGCTCCTGTTGGTCCACCTCGTTGAGCCGGACTTCGATAATTTCGTTTTCGCTGGTCTGCACGTAGCGTCCCACGAAGGTGGCCTCGATGGGCAGCTCGCGATGGCCGCGGTCGATCAGCACACAGAGCCGGATGCGTTTGGGCCGGCCGAGATCGAACAGCCCGTTCATGGCCGCGCGCACGGTGCGTCCGGTGTAGAGCACGTCGTCCACCAGAATCAGGTCTTTGCCGTTGACGTCAAACGGGATCTCGCTGGCCTGCACAACCGGCTGCGGCGCGACCAGAGAGAGATCGTCGCGGTACAAGGTGATGTCCAGCGTGCCCACCGGCACGTCGGTGCCCTCGAAGCTCTTGATCGCCTGCGCCAGTCGCTGGGCCAGCGGAACACCGCGCCGGCGGATGCCGATCAGGGCAATGTTGGCGGCCCCGCCGCTTTTCTCGACGATTTCGTGAGCCAGCCGATGGATGGTCCGATCAATCTCCGCGGCCGACATCAACTGCGATTTTTCTACGACCCGCATGGGATAGGCTGCCTCGCTGCGCGGCTCCTGACACCGGTCAGCGGCGCAGCATCGTACCATACCGGCTGCGGTTCTGGCAGCCTGCCGCGCAGCCCGGATGGCGTTCCCTGTGCTAGACTGTGCTGGCTTCGAGGAGTCATGCGGATGCCCCGCCGCCGATCTTTTTCTGCCCTGCTGCTGGCTCTGGTGACCCTGCTGGCCGCGGCAGACCCGCAACCGGCCGCGCTGGCACGCCCGCGCCTGGTCGTCGTGGTCGTTGTAGATCAGATGCGTTCCAGCTACCTGACCGAGTACGGCTCGCAGTGGAGCGCGGGTCTGCGCCGGCTCATGCAGGAAGGCGCGTGGTTCACCGAAGCGGCCTACCCGTATATGAATACGGTCACCTGTGCCGGCCATGCCACGATAGCGACCGGCACGTTTCCCTGTCGCCACGGGATTGTTTCCAACGAATGGTGGGATCGCCAGTCCCGGCGCGATGTGGTCTGCACGCAGGACGAATCAGCCTCGGCGATCGGCTACGGCCAGCCGGTTGCCGGCGGGCACAGCGTGCGCTGGCTGCAGCAGACGACGTTGGCCGAACACATGCGGTCCGTGTTCGGGCCCGAGGTTCGGGTTGCAGCGCTCTCCTTGAAAACCCGCAGTGCGATGATGCTCGCCGGCCGCGCGGGAGACCTCGTCGTCTGGTTTGACACGAGCCAGGGAGTCTGGGCCAGCCCGGCGACAAATCCGGCACGGTCGGTCGAATTTCTCCGTGCGTTCGCACAGGCACATCCCATTACTGCCGATTGTGGTCGTGTCTGGCAGCGGCTGCTGCCCGCTGAGCAGTACCGGTATGCGGACGACCTGCCGGGCGAACGGCCGGTGTACGGCTGGTCGGCAACCTTTCCGCATCCGCTCGGGGACGAGTGCGACGGCAGCGCTGCGGCATTCTTCGAGCGCTGGTCTCGCAGCCCGTATGCGGACCGCGCGCTGGTGCGCCTGGCCATCACCGCCGTGGATGCGCTGAGGCTCGGCCAGCAGGACCCGCCGGATCTTCTCGGACTCAGCTTTTCGACGCTGGACCTGGTGGGGCACTCGTTCGGGCCGCGCAGCCACGAAGTGCAGGATGTGCTCCTGCACCTGGACCGCAGTCTGGGCGAGCTGCTGGCGCACTTGGATCGAGCCGTGGGTCGCCAGCACTACGTGCTTGCCTTCACGGCGGACCACGGAGTTTCCGAAGTCCCTGAGCAGAACGCCAGCAGCGGCCGCCTGTCTGCCAGTCAGGTGATGCGAGAGGTCGAGCGCGTGCTCGATCAGCGTTGGGGCGAAGCGGACTACGTCGCCCGCATCCGTTACACCGACCTGTACTTTCATCCCGGTGTTTTCGAGCGACTGCAGCAGGATCGCGAAACCCTGGCGGCGGTACTCACTGCCCTGCGCGCGGTGCCGGGTGTCGCTCGCGTCTTCCGCCGCGATGAGCTGAGCGCGCTTCGCGCCTCAGACGACCGAGAGGCGCGTGCCGCGGCCCTCAGCTATTTCCCCGGCCGCAGTGGTGACCTGATGATTCTGCCGCAGCCCGGCTGGGTTGCTTCCTCGCTGGCGGCTACCCACGGCACCAGCCATGACTACGACGCCCGCGTGCCACTGATTTTGCTGGGCGCGGGTGTCCGGTCCGGTCGCTACACGCAGGGGGTTTCTCCCGCAGACATCGCACCGACGCTGGCGCATCTGCTGGGCATCGACTTTCCAGACCGCGACGGCCGCGTCCTCCGGGAAGCCCTGCTCCCTGCCGAACGTCCCGCAGTCCGCCCTGATTGAATCTCTCGGTTGTGGATTTCGGTACGTGCACCAGCCGGGGTTGGCGTGGTAGACTCACCGCCAGTGAGTTTCCGACTGCACGCAGAGCAGGCTGCCCGGTCCCGCTCTGCGGGACGGGATGCGCCGCACGCAGTGGACCTCAGCGTATCCGTCGGCACCCTCTCTCTTCGCAATCCCGTCATCGCTGCGAGCGGAACCTTCGGCTACGGGGTGGAATTCGCCGAGCTGGTGGATTTGAACCGGCTGGGCGGTTTGGTCGTGAAGGGTCTCTCTCGCGAGCCGATGGAAGGCGCGCCCCCGCCACGCCTGTGCGAAACCGCGGGCGGGATGCTGAACGCCGTCGGACTGCAGAACATCGGGGTGCGTGCATTTGTCGCGGAAAAACTGCCTGCACTGCGCCGTCTGCTTCGCGAAGATGCACAGGGATTCACCACGGCGGTCGTGGCCAACGTCTTCGGCTATCGGGTCGAAGACTACGTCGAAGTGATCCGGGTGCTCGAAGATGCCGAAGGATTGGCGGCCTATGAACTGAACATTTCCTGCCCGAATACGAACCGGGGCGGACTCGAATACGGCACCGACCCGGCGGCTACAGCAGAAGTGGTTGCGGCTGCCCGCCGTGCGGCAACCCGCCGGCCCCTGTGGGTCAAGCTTTCTCCCAACGTGACAGACATAGCCTGTATTGCCCGGGCGGCTGAAGAGGCCGGCGCCGACGCCCTGACCGTAGCCAACACCTGGGTGGGGATGGCTGTGGACGTTGAAAGCCGCCGGTCACGCTTGGGACGCCTGACCGGAGGCCTTTCCGGACCGGCCATTAAGCCCCTGACCCTCAGACTGGTCTACCAGGTTGTCCGAGTGGTCAGGGTGCCTGTCTTGGGTGTGGGGGGCATACAGAAGCCAGAAGACGTCATCGAATACATCCTCGTTGGGGCCCATGCCGTACAGGTGGGTACAGCCCACTTTTTGGACCCTAGAGCCTCGGTTCGCCTCGTCAAAGGCCTGGAAAACCTTTGTTTGAGGAAAAACATCAATAGAATCAGAGACTTGCGAGGAGAATTTTCTCCAGAAAAGTGTTGAGAAAACCGCTAGGAATGAGTATAATTGGAACGTCTTCAAAACACCCATCCCAATCCAGCAATCCCATGCAATCCAAACTCTCATTCCTGATTATTAGTCTGGTGGTGCTCATGGGGAGCCTGGCGGTGGCTGTACCAGAGGCCAGGGCCCCAGGAGTCATTTCTAACCGCAAGCCAATCCAGCCGATTAGTGTTTGGGAAGGCACGGCGAGCTGGTACGGCCCTGGCTTCCATGGGCGGCTGACCGCAAATGGTGAAATCTACGATATGTATATAGCCACGGCCGCTCATCTCCACCTGCCCCTGGGTTCGATTGTCCGCCTGGTGAACCCGGAGACGGGGCAGAGTCGGCTGGTACTCATCAACGACCGCGGGCCGTACGTAGAAGGCCGCGAAATTGACGTATCCTATGAGGTCGCCCGCTCGCTGGGCTTCGAAGAACAGGGCCTGGCCCGGGTGCGAATCGAACTGCTAAAGTTGCCCACACGCCGTTGGAAGCCGCAGCCTACAGCCGACTAATCGTCGCCCTGGATTTCCCAGCGCCGGCTCCGGCCGTTGCCCTGGCGCGGCGGCTGGTCGGACGGGTCGGCATGGTCAAAGTGGGCAGCGAGCTGTTCACCGCGGCTGGCCCCGGGGTAGTGCAGCGGCTCGCCGATCTGGGCCTGCAGATTTTCCTGGACCTCAAGTTTCACGATATTCCCACCACCGTGGCCGGCGCAGTCGCTGCTGCCGTACGGTTGCCGGGCGTTCGCTTGCTGAACGTGCATGCTCTGGGCGGACTGGCGATGATGCGAGCGGCCCGCGCCGCACTGACGCGGGGCCGCCGACGTCCGCGGCTGGTGGCGGTCACGGTGCTCACCAGCCACGACGCCGCTTCGCTGCGTCGCTGCGGAATCGCTGGTCCTCCGCAGAGCCGCGCGGTTGCCCTGGCGCGGCTGGCTCAGCGCGCAGGCCTGGACGGAGTGGTTTGTTCGGCGCAGGAGCTACCTTTGATTCGGAAGGTGTGCGGGAAAACGTTTCTGACAGTTGTGCCCGGCATTCGCCCTGCAGGAGCCGCACGCGCCGACCAGCAGCGCATCGCTACTCCGGCTGTTGCCATCCGCGCCGGCGCAGACTACCTGGTGGTGGGACGGCCGATCACCCGAGCACGTGATCCGCTGGCAGCCACAGAGGCCATCGTCGCGGAAATGCAAGCCGCACTGGCCGTCCGCGTTTGACCTCTCCGAACCCCTCCAGTAGCATCCACGTGGCAGCCCCACGGTATCCGCGGCGGACGGCACACCATGAAATACGTTATCGTTGGTACAGCGGGTCATATCGACCACGGCAAATCAAAGCTGGTCGAGGCCCTGACCGGCACCGACCCGGATCGGCTGGCCGAAGAGAAGCGGCGAGGAATTACGATTGACCTCGGGTTCGCGTTCCTCGACCTCGAGGACGTGCGCCTGGGATTCGTGGATGTGCCGGGCCATGAGCGCTTCGTCCGGAACATGCTGGCCGGGGTGGGTGGGATTGATTTCGTTCTGCTGGTGGTGGCGGCCGATGAATCGGTCAAGCCGCAAACCCGAGAACACTTCGACATCTGTCGGCTCCTGAACATTCCCCGCGGGCTGGTAGTCCTCACCAAGGCCGACCTGGTGGATCGCGACGTCCTGGAACTGGTCCGCCTGGAAGTCGAAGACTTCGTGCGCGGCAGCTTTCTGGAAGGCGCACCCATTCTGGCCACGAGCGCGAAGACCGGCGAGGGTCTCGACACGCTGAAGCAGGCTCTGCTGCAGATGGCTCGCCAGGTGCCTGCGAAAGACCCGGCCCGGCACTTTCGCCTGCCGATCGATCGTGCCTTTGCCATGAAAGGCTTCGGCACCGTCGTCACCGGCACACTGCTTTCGGGAAGCGTGCGGGCCGAAGATGAAGTGGAACTGTTTCCGTCTCAGCGCCGCGTGCGAATCCGGGGTGTGCAGTCGGCAGGACAGAAGGTGGAGCAGGCCACGGCCGGGCAGCGCACGGCACTGAATCTGGCCGGCGTTGAGTTGAGCGAGGTCCAGCGCGGCATGGTGCTGGCTGCACCGGGCCGGTTTCGCCCGACCAACCGGCTGGACGCGCGCATCGTGCTGCTGGAATCGGCGCGACCGCTGAAAAATCACGCGCGGGTGCATTTTCACCAGGGGACTGCAGAAACCATCGCCGAAATCATTCTCCTGGAGGGGTCCCAGCTCGCCCCGGGTGCTTCTGCGCTGGCGCAATTGCGGTTGCATGCCCCGGTGCTTGTGCTGCCCGGCGACCGTTTCATTTTGCGGCAGTTCTCGCCGGTCGTAACCATCGGCGGAGGCGTGGTGCTGGATGCGCTGGCGCCGCGCCATCGGCAGCGGGAGCTGCCCCAGGTGCGGGAGTTCCTGCAAACGCTCGAGCACGGCAGTCGAGAACAGGTTCTCGCCGCGCTTGTCCGCCGGCACCCCGAAGGCATGACCCTGCCGGAGCTGGTTGCGCGGACCGGCTGGCTCGAACATGAAATCCGGCAGGTGGCATCTGCGCTCGAGCGGACGGCGGAGCTGCGGGTGTTCGCCGGCGGCGCCGGGGAAGAAGCGGTGATTCTGCCCGCCGATGCGTTCGCAGCGCTGCGGCGGCGCCTGCGCGAGGCCGTCGACCAGTTTCACCGGCAGAATCCGCTGCTGCCCGGGATCTCTCGGGAAGACCTACGCAGCCGGGCAGCGGCCTCGCTCCGCACCGAGGTGTTTCGCGCGGCGCTGGAAGAGCTATGCCGGCGCGGCGAGCTGTCTGTCGCCGGTGACCTTGTGGCGCGGGCCGGCCATGAGATTGCGCTCTCGGCAGAAGAAGCGCACGCGAAGGAACAGATCGAACGTGCCTTTGCCCGTGCCGGACTCGCTGTTCCGGCTGTCGCCGAAGTGCTCGGCCGGCTCCCGGTCGAGCCGAAGCGGGCCCAGAAAATCCTGCAAATCCTGCTGCGCGAGCAGGTCCTGGTGAAGGTCAGCGAGGAACTGATTTTTCACCGCGAGGCCATCGCCCATCTCCGGGCACTGCTCGCCGACTACAAAGCAAAGAACGGGGAGCAGTTGCCTGTGCCGGCATTCAAAGAACTGACTGGCGTCTCCCGCAAATATGCCATTCCCCTGCTGGAATATCTGGACCGCATGGGCGTGACGCGGCGCATGCCGACCCATCGCGTGATCCTCTGACCGGCTTCCGCGCGGCGAACGGCTGCCGCAAACGGATCGATTGACGGCGCACTCCCTGCGGCCTAGAATCGGGAGCAGGAGGCACCCCCATGGGGAAAATCGGCCCGACCGAACTGTTGTTGATCCTGGCCATTCTGCTGGTGATTTTTGGTGGCCGCAAGATTCCCGAGATTGCCCGCGGACTCGGCGAGGGCATCCGGAACTTCAAAGAATCTGTGCGCGGGGAAAGGCCCGCCAGCGAAAAGCCTGTGGAAGAAAAGAAGTAATCCCTGCCTGCACTGAAGCGAATCAACGCGACCACCGGGGGCGGTTTGTGCACGGTGTGTGCCGCGGCGGCTTCAGACTTTCCACCCAAGCTCGCAGAGCATGCGATAGACGCGCGCCAGCGGCAGTCCCACAACATTGAAGTAGCAACCTTCGATGCGCGGGATGAAGCGTCCGGCGCGTCCCTGAATCGCGTAGCCACCGGCCTTGTCGAACGGCTCGCCGGAGGCAATGTAGTCGTCCACTTCGGCATCGCTCATAGTGGCGAACGTCACCCGGGTGCACTCGTGTTCGACGAGCAGCTCGCCTTCCGGCAGCCGCAGCAGGGCAATGCCGGTCAGCACCTCGTGGGTTCTGCCGCGCAGCAGGTGCAGCATCCGTCGGGCGTCTTCGACGGATTCCGGTTTGGCCAGTAGCAGCGTGTCCACCAGCACCGCGGTGTCTGCGCCGAGCACGAAGGCAGGGGGAGCCACGCGGTCCGCGACGGCGCGCGCCTTGGCTATCGCCAGCCGCCGGACATGGGCTTCGGGTGTTTCTCCGGTGCGCAGGGTTTCGTCCACAGTAGCAGGCACCACCTCGAACGGGATGGCGGCGTTGCGCAGAATCTCTGCGCGTCGCGGCGAGGCCGAGGCCAGAATCAGTCGCATCCCCGATTCGCTCTGCTGCGTGCGGCTCCCATTCTAGCAGGCCCGCGGCCGATGGCTTCCGGCCATGCGGCAAGAGTTTCCTCGCGGCTCCACCCGAACAGGCGGGCCAGCTCGACGGGCGCCGCCCGAGGACACCAGGACAGATAGCGACGGACGATCGCCGCGCGCGCCTCCGCCGGTGACAGCCGCTCCGCTGCTGCAACCGCGCCGGGAAATGCGCGCGCGGTCAGCTCGAACCGACTCGACGGCCAGGCCGCCGTCTCCTGTTCGGCACCGAAATGGGTAATGACCAGCTTCGTCTGCAGCTCGAGCAGGGCGCGCTGAAAGCGCAGGTTGTTTTCCGGAGAGATCATTGCGCAGGCGTGGCGCAGGGCCACGGTGGCCAGCGGTCCTTCGCGCTGCAGTGTTGTCCAGATAACCGCGGCGGCGGCGCTGAGGACACCTTCGGCATAGAGCCGCTCCGGGTCTTGCAGAACGAACCGGGGTGGCTGCAGGGCCAGAAAGTGCGGCAACAGTTCAGGCGCGATGAATGTGCCGCGGCCGCGGAAGTATTTCCCGTACCAGGCGCGCCGGCGGCGCGGCAGCTCGTCTTTCCAGGTCCAGATTTTCTCGCAGGCAGCATCCCATTCGGGGCCGAGCTGAATCTGCCGCCGTGCCACAGCCCAGTAGAGCGAAGGCAGCGGGAGCCGGCGCACGGGAAACAGCAGGCAGCAGCCGACGGCACGGATGAAGGCGACCGCCTGCGATGTGGTGCGCACGCGCGGCCAGCGGACGGTGCTGCCGAGGGTTTCTCGCATCGGTGGGAAATGGCCGGCCGGCGCATCCATCGAGCAGTGCGCCGGGGCGCGCGAATTGCGTTCCGCTCACGCAGGCGAAGCCCGCAGAAATGTTCCGGTCACATCACCACGGCTTCCTGGTATTCGCCGAAGACGCGGCGCAGCGCATCGGAGATTTCGCCCACCGTAGCGTAGGCCTCTACCGCGGCCAGAATGGCGGGCATCAGGTTGTCCGTGCCGGCCGCGCAACGTTCCACTTCAGCGAGCGCGGCGCGCACGCGTGCTTCGTTGCGGCGCGCCCGCAGCGCGCGCAGGCGTTCCACCTGAGCGCGTTCGATTTCGGGGTCCACGCGCAGAATCTCGATAGGCTTTTCCTGTTCGCTGCGGAACTGATTCACACCCACCACAATCTGCTCGCCGCTTTCGACCTTCTGCTGGTACTCGTAGGCCGCCTTCTGGATTTCCGCCTGCACATAGCCGGTTTCGATTGCGCGGAGCATGCCGCCCATGGCGTCGATGCGGGCCAGGTAGTCACGCGCCTGCACTTCGATTTCGTCGGTCAGTTTTTCGATGGCGTAGGAGCCGGCCACGGGATCGATCGTGTTCGCCACGCCGCTCTCATGGGCCAGGATCTGCTGGGTGCGCAGGGCCAGCAGAGCGGCCGATTCAGTCGGTAATGCCAGGGCTTCGTCCAGCGCATTGCAGTGCAGCGACTGGCAGCCTCCCAGCACGGCAGCCAGCGCCTGGATCGCGACGCGGACGATGTTGTTTTCCGGCTGCTGCGCGGTGAGCGCGCTGCCGGCGGTCTGCGCGTGGAAGCGCAGGCGCATCGAATCCGCTTTCCGGGCGCCGAAACGCTCCCGCATCAGGCGGGCCCACAGACGCCGTGCGGCGCGGAATTTGGCAATTTCCTCGAGCAGGTCGTTCTGCGCGTTGAAAAAGAAGGAAAGCTGCGGCGCAAACTCGTCCACCGCCAGTCCGGCTTCGATGGCGGCTTCCACGTATGCGATGGCATCGGCCAGGGTGAAGGCCACTTCCTGCACGGCCGTGGAGCCCGCTTCGCGGATGTGGTAGCCGGAGATGGAGATGGTATTCCAGTTGGGCAGCTCGGTTCGGCACCAGGCAAAGATGTTCGTCACGATGCGCATCGCCGGCCGCACCGGAAAGATGTACGTTCCGCGCGCAATGTACTCCTTCAGGATGTCGTTCTGCACGGTGCCGGAGAGTCGCTTCAGATCCGCACCCTGCCGTTTCGCCACGGCCACGTACATCGCCAGCAGAATCGCGGCGGTGGCGTTGATGGTCATCGAGGTGGAGACGCGGTCCAACGGGATGCCCTCGAGCAGCGTTTCCATATCCTCGAGCGAATCAATCGCCACGCCGACCTTGCCGACTTCACCGGCGGCGAGCGGATGGTCGGAGTCGAGTCCGATTTGCGTGGGCAGGTCGAAGGCCACCGAAAGACCGGTCTGTCCGCGGGCGAGCAGATAGTGGAAGCGCCGGTTCGACTCCACCGCGGTGCCGTAGCCGGCGTACTGCCGCATCGTCCACAACCGGCCACGGTACATCGTGGGATAGACGCCGCGGGTGAAGGGATACTCGCCCGGATAGCCGAGCTGCGTTTCATACTCCCAGCCGGCCAGGTCCGCGGCGGAATAGACCACCGGGAGGGGAATCCCCGACAGCGTCGTGAAGCGCTCCTTGCGTTCGGCTCGGGTTTCCGGCTTGGATCTTTCTTTTGTCATCGGCTCAGTCCCGCCTGCTGCCCTGCGCTATCGGATGCGACGCGCCCGCAGGAAGGAAAGGATGGCAAAGGTCGCCATGGTGACTGCAAAGCCCATCGCCAGCCCGATGCGCCAGGACTCGGCTGTGTCCTGCCAGTTGCGCCAGGCGGAAGCCGCGCCCATCACCGCCAGCAGGGCGAACAGCGCGCCGGTGATTTCGTGAACGAGCTGCCGCGTCGCGCGCCACAGAGCCTGTCCCAGGCCGGTGGCGGCCAACAGCAGCGCCGTAGCGAGCCGGGTCCACACGCCAGGATTGTAGTACAGATGCCCGCGCGGCGTGCAGCCGCGTGCTCCTTACGCGTTGGGCCGGGAGTTCGGGCTTGTACCGTGCCCGCCGACAACTTAGAATGGGAAAGCGGGCAGACGAGGAGGGCGATCTTGCAACTCAACAATGAGCTGAAGCGGTTGCTCAAAGACCTGGGCCACGCCATCAACGAAAGTGTTTCGGAATCCGAACGCATCGGGGAGGCGATTGCCCGGGTGCGCGCGGCTGGCTATGAAATCGTCATCAAGCTCGATGCGACGATCGGCCTGGCCCGGCGCGAACCGACCCCGGCGCAGATGACCCCGCAGGATCGCCGCTTCCTGGAAGCGCTGCACATCCGCGTCGACGACGTCGAGCGCGACGAACCGAGCCCGGGGCTGTCCCGGATCGAGTTGACGCCGCAAGACATCCGCTTCCTGAAGTCGCTGAAGATTTCTCTGGATGACGATGCGCGCTAGCCTGTGCTGGCTGTTGCTCGGAGTTGTGTTCGCGTGGGGCTCTGCGGTGGCCCGGCCGCAGGCGTCCGAGCCGGTTCGCAGCACGCGGAGCGTACCGCCGAAACCCGAGACGTTCCGCGGCGAAGTCATTCACGCCGATGCGCAGCGCATCGTGGTGCGGAGCCGGGAAAATCCGCGCATCGTGCGGACGTTCACCTACGCCCCGGCACTGAAGAACAAAATGGAAGCCCTGCACGCCAGGGGCGGATTCCAGTTCGGTGACCGGGTGCAGATCCGGCACGAAGCCGGCCGCGACGTCGCCCTCGCGATCAAAGGCAAACCCTCCGCAGGGCGCTGAACGGCGCCACCGCGTCGCCCTGCTGAATGCCCGTGGTGGATGAAGGTCATGCCTGCACCCGACCCAGGCCGCGCCGGGAGGAAAGACGTGGTACGCCAGCCTGCGGTCGCCGGCCGATTCTATCCGCGTGACCCGCACGAACTGCACCGGCAGGTAACATCCTTGTTGGCGGGCAGCACGGGCCAGACGAAGCGCGCGGCGATTGCCTGTGTTGTGCCGCATGCCGGTTACATGTACTCCGGACACGTGGCCGGTGCGGTCTACGGTCGATTGGAGCTGCCCAAGCGCTTCCTGCTGCTGGGTCCGCGGCACTATCCCTACGGAGAGTTGCTGGCCATCAACAGTGAAGGAAGTTGGCTAACACCGCTCGGCAGTGCACAGCTCGACGCCGAGCTGGCTGCAGCCCTGAAGCAAGCCTTCCCGGCATTGCGCGAAGATACCCTCGCGCACCGCGATGAGCATTCGCTGGAAGTCCAGTTGCCTTTCCTGCAGGTTCTCGCGACGGGATTTCGATTCACCCCGATCGTGCTGGGCACGGTGCATTTTCCTACCCTGGTCGAGCTCGGCCGGGCCATTGCTCGCGTGGTGCAGCAGCAGGCGGAGCCGGTGCTGATCGTCGCCAGCACGGATATGAACCACTACGAACCGGATGACGTCACGCGTGCGAAAGACGCGCGCGCCATCGAACCGATGCTGCGGCTGGACCCGGCCGCGCTGTACGACACAGTCCGCCGCGAAGAGATCAGCATGTGTGGCATCGCTGCGGCGGTGGTGATGTGCACGGCGGCGCGTGAACTCGGCGCAACGCGTGCGGAGCTGGTTCGCTATGCCACTTCCGGGGACGTCAGCGGCGACCGCGACGCGGTAGTCGGCTACGCAGGACTCACTGTGGAGTAGACATACTCCCTGCTGTTCTAGCCTCCACCCGGACTTTTCCAACTTTTATCAGCCGTCGCTACGACTGGTCGGCACGTGGCGAAGGTGCAGGTCGCGGACTCGGCGGTGGAGCAACGGCTGGACGCGGCGGCGGAGTCGGCCGTGCGGGACGCTCCAGAGAAGGTGCCGGGGAGGGTGGCCGCGCGGGATTGACCGCGGGTTGCTGCGGCGTGTTCGACGGAGCTGACGCCCGCGGCTGGGCGACCCTGCTGCCGATACCCTGACCATTTCCAGACGGCGACTGGGGCCGCTGCACCTCCGGCGGTCGCGGTGGCGGAGTGGGTCGTGGTGGCGTTGGACGTCCGACCCCGGCCGGATTCGGCGTTGGAGCCGGCGGCGGTTGCGGAGCCGGCGCAGGTCGAACCGGTTCGATGCGCGGTGTGACAGCGGGACGCTCGCCGGTCGCGGGCCGTTCGGTGCGAACCTCGCCAGAGCTGCCAGTTGCGCTCCGCCCAGAGATGCCGCGCGGCGACTGGGTGGCGGATTCCGTTCGCTGCTCGCGGATGGCCTCGTTCACCCAGCGCCGCTCCACCGGGTCATAGATGATGGCCGGCTGCTCTGCCCGTTGTGTTCGCAGGATGCGGCTCCGCACGCCAGCCTCTTCGGTGGTCGGCTCTGACAGATTTCTTGTCGGGGCCGGCCGTGGCGGCCGCGGTGCGGTGTTCGTCAACGTGCTGGTGCCCGAAGAGCCGGCTGTGACGGTTCCGCTCGCCTGGACTCTGCCTTCCGTCTGCTGGCGTTGCTGCAGTTGCCGCTGGATGACGCCGGCGATGCCCTGAGCAGGCGGCTCCGGCAGAATTTCCACGTCGTCGTTGCCGGTGCCCTGACGCAACTGGCGGTTGATGACCCCACCGATACCGCGCTCCAGATTGGCCGGTGGCCGGCCCTCGCGGTCGAGCGGAGAGCGCGGGACCCAGCCCACCTGATTGCCCACGCGCACCCAATACACAACGCCCGGATGCCAAGAACGAAGCGCGCCCGGCACCCAGCACCACCCGTATGTTGGAGAATAGTACCAGCTCCCGAAGTGGTACGGCACCCAGCCCCAGGGTTCATAGCTGATCCAGGTGAGACCCCATCCCGGATAGTAGACCCAGCGGCCAAACGAAAACGGTGACCAGGCAAGGGAGACGCCCCAGGGACGCCAGCAGTGTCCGAAGCCGGGCAGGGTGAACCAGTAGCCGTAATGCCACAGGTCGTGCAGGCCGTAAGCATAACCGGCCGGAACGTAGCGCACTGCCTGATTGCGGCCGGTCAGGACAAGATTCTGCCGGTTTTCGACCCAGCGATCCCAGGCGTCTTCCTGCGGATTGTGCTCGAGCAGGGCCTGCTGCATGCCGCTGCCGAACAGCAGCGACCGGCCCTTGCGCAGCGAGTACTCACCGGCAGCGGTGAACACTCGCAGCTCGCCTTTCCAGACACTGACCGCGGTTTCCCGCGCATCGACATCCACACGGAAAGTGGACTTTTCGTGCAGGGCGATTTCCATGTGTGGAGTGAGGACCACGAATGTGTCTTCGCGCGAAGGATTGCTGTAGAAGGTGGCCGTGCCCTGCGTCAGCCGCAGTCGGGTGATGCGGGCGCCGTCTGCAAGGGCCAATTCGGCAAACTCCAGCGAACTGTTTCCAGCGAGCCAGACGGTCGTGCCGTTTTCGAACTCCACTTCGGCGTGTCCGTTCCCTGTGGACAGGATAGCCCCGTGCGGGACGGGCATGTTCAGCAGGGCTGTTTGCCAGTCCGCGTCGCCGGGCTGGAGAATCTGCACATCGCCTTCGACCAGGCTGAGTCGCACGATGCGCACGTGACTGTAATCGGTTGTTGGCGCGGGCAGTGCCGTGGCCAGCGACCCAGCCAGCAGGAGCACCCCGCTCAGCACCCAAACACGCCGCATACGCACCCCCTGCACTTCCCTCTCTGCTTAGATGGCCCGGAAAGAGGGGTGGTTGTGCTTCCGTTTCGGAAGACATCCTCCCGCCCGCGTCCCGGCAAGTCAAGCAGAAAGCAATCAGCAGGCGCCAGTTAGCCGGACTGTTGCAGGCGCGCAATCAGAGCCCGGGCGCGCTGACGGGCGATTTCGATGATGCGGTCATCGGCAGCGATGGTTTCGAGCAGGGGCAGCAGGCGGGCGGGTTCCGGGAGCAGATTGCGGTTCAGGTCCGCTTCCAGGCGAAGCAGGGCGTCGTTGACGCCCAGCCGGTCGTAGCGCAGGCTGCGTTCGATCGACTGCATGTGTTCCTGCTGTCGCGCCAGTCCCTCGAACAGCTTCAGCAACTGATTGGCGGTCGCATTCAGGGTGTAATTGAAACTGGTTTCGTGCGCTCGGCCGGCGGCTTCGTAGCGGAAGGTTTTGGTGCCGAGATGCGCGATGCGGCGCTTCACGTCCAGTTCCTGGCCTTCGAAGTAGTTCAACTGAGCGGCCAGCTCAAACAGTTTCTGGGTGAGCGCCGGGCTGACGGCGAACGGCCGCGGCAGCGGTTCGTCGTCGAGCATGCGAATGTCGAAGCTGGCGGAGCCGTCGGAGCGAATGCGCAGTTCAATGAACTCCGGCGAGCTGTTCTTGAACACCTTGCGAAAGATCAGCACTGCCGAGTCCTGTGCCACCGCCGAAGCCGCCAGGACGGAGAGGAGTCCGGCGGCAAGCAACCGGGTGTGGAACCGGGCCCTCATCGTGCAGACGGAATCCGGCGGCGCGAGCTGGGGCCGGTGGCGGTTGGCTCGGTCGCCCGGCGGGTTGCGCTGCGCAGGCGCAGTCGTGCTTGACAGAGATAGATGTGGCAGAGCGCCACGGCCAGTGCATCGGCAGCGTCGGCCGGTTGCGGGGGCTGGGCCAGTCCAAGCTGTGCGCGCACCATCTGTTGCACCTGCTGCTTGCTCGCGTGGCCGTAGCCGGTCACCGAGTATTTTACCTCGCGCGGCGAATAGCTGTGCACCGGCACTCCGCACTGCGCCGCGGCCAGCAGCACCACGCCGCGCACCTCGGCGAGCCGCAGGGCGGTGCGCAGGTTCAACGCGGCAAAAACGGATTCCAGGGCCACCACGTCCGGAGCATATCGTTTCACCAGCCGGGTGACGAGAGCATGGATGGCCTGCAACTGGGTGCAGGCATCTCCATTCGCCACGCGCGGCGCCCGCTCGGCGCCGAACTGTACAAGGCGGCAGTGGCGTCCGTCGGTTTCGACCACACCATAGCCGGTCGTTCCTGCCGCTGCCGGATCCAGTCCCAGAACGCGCATGTGCGGCTTCCCTGCCGCCGCTAGTGTACCGGCGCGTGCCCTGGGTGGCCAGCGGAAGATGGTGCGCGGTGCAGAATCGGAAACCGGAGCGCAGGCGACAATGCGCTGGCGGCGGGCTCAGTTGGCGGCCACCGCTTCCTGAATCTCGCTTTCATCGATATCGAAGTTGGCGTAGACGTGCTGCACGTCGTCGTGCTCTTCGAGGGCCTCGATCAGGCGGAGCATCTGCTGCGCGGTCTGGCCCGTCAGTTTGATGTAATTCTGCGGGATCAAGGACAGTTCTGCCGAGGTGGGTTGAATGCCGGCGCGGGTCAGCGCGTCGCGGACGGCTTCGAACGCTTCTGGCGGGGTGATGATTTCCCAGGAGGAGCCGTCGTCGCGCAGGTCTTCGGCGCCGGCGTCCAGCACGATCGAGAGGAGTTGGTCTTCGCTGGCAGCTTCTTTGGGCACGATGATCTGTCCCTTACGGCTGAACTGCCAGGCCACGCTGCCGGACTCGCTCAGGCTCCCCCCGTTCTTCGACATGATGTGGCGCACCTCGCTGACGGTGCGGTTCCGGTTCGTTGTGGCCACCTGGACGAGCACGCCCACGCCACCCGGGCCATAGCCTTCGAACAGGGCCTCTTCGTACTGTTCGCCTTCCAGTTGCCCGGTGCCGCGCAGGATGGCGCGTTCGATGTTTTCCGCCGGCATGTTCTGGTTCTTGGCAGCGGCGATGGCGCTGCGCAGCCGCGGGTTCGAGGCCGGGTCGCCGCCTCCCAGTCGGGCGGCAATGGTGATTTCGCGAATCAGTCGCGTGAAGATGCGGCCGCGCTTGGCGTCCTGGGCTGCCTTCTTGTGCTTGATGGTGGCCCATTTCGAATGGCCTGACATAGGATTGCCTCGCTGCTGGATAGTGTTGCAGGAGCAACTCTGCGGCTCTTGCTACGATAGTGTAGCACAGCTCGACCGCTCCCCCAATCGGGAAACGAAGGCCGCGATTCCGGCCACCACGAGGGCGCGCGGCTTCGGCCTTTTTGGGGGAACTGCTCCGGAGTCCTTCCCGGCGAAGCACCCGAGCGGGACACCATGCGGCTGGCCGCAACAGGGCACGAGGTCGCGCCTGCCGACCACCGTCGCTGTGTCCTCCGGGCGTTTTCGCGCCTGTGCCGGCACCCTGTACCCCGGCTGCCAAAAATGGTACTTTGAAGCTGGCGCAGACGTGGCCCGAGATGCTGAAGCAACTGCAGGGCTGCCCGCCAGACAGAAGCTGGAATTTTCCGCGCTCGCCGAAAACGAATTCCGCCGTGCCCAAGGACAATCTTTGGAAAGGGAGCAGAGGGGAACGCGCAACTGGCTGATTTGTCTTGCGTGCCCTCCGGAAACGAATTTCTGCCCTGTGAAAACTCAAGGAGGCTGTCATGAACCGCAAGCGTGAATCCGGCAAGACTCGCGAGCCGAAAAAACCGCTTGAAGACTATCGCCTGCGCACCCGGCTGATCCACGGCAGTTTCGCCACCGGCCGGTGGGACTACGACCACCACGTCATCCCGCCCGAATCCCGCTCGGTGGCCTTCCGACTTCAATCGGTGCATCGCGGCGCGGAAGGTTTCGTCGAATTCGCCACACCGGTTGCGCAGCGGGCGCCCATCTACATTTATGACCGGCTGGACGAGCCGACGCGCGGCATGCTGGAGGAAAACCTGGCCGTGGCCGAAGGCGGTGAGATGGCCGTAACGTTCGCATCGGGCATGGCCGCCATCAGCGCAGCGATTTTTTCGGTCACCCATGCGGGCTGCCAGGTGGTCACGCACCGCACCCTGTACGGTTGCACCCACGAACTGCTCACGCACTGGGCCCCGCGCTATGGGCTGGAAACTACTTTCTGCGATATGACCCGCCCGGAATCCATCGCCGAAGCGGCCACGAAGAATTGCCGCGTCGTGTATTTCGAAACGCCGGTCAATCCTACCCTCGAGCTGATTGACATTGCCGCCGTGCGTGAAGTGGTGGACCAACTGAACCACGGCCGCAGCGAAGACGAGCGCATCCTGATCATCGTGGACAACACGTTCGCCACGCCGTACTGCCAGCGCCCGCTGGCGCTCGGCGCCGATCTGGTCGTTTGCAGCCTGACCAAAGACATCGGCGGGTTCGGCACCGACGTGGGCGGAGCCGTCATTGGCCCGAACCGCTTCTACAATCTGCTGATGCTCTACCGCAAAGATTTTGGCGGAGTCCTGTCGCCGCGCAATTCGTGGTCGATTCTGGTGTACGGTCTGTCCACACTGGCCACGCGCATGGTGAACAAGCAGAAAACGGCGATGCACGTGGCGCAGTTCCTGCTGAAGCATCCGAAGGTTGCCCATGTCAGTTATCCTGGCTTGCCCTGCTTCCCGCAGCTGGAGCTGGCGAAGCGGCAGATGGTCAGCTACGACGGCAAGTTCGCTCCGGGCAGCATCGTGTACTTCGAATTGAAGGGCGCCGACGGTGAGGCCGCATCGGCGGCCGAGCGCTTCGTGGACTACATCGCCGAACACTCCTACACGATTACGCTGGCGGTCAGCCTCGGGCAGATCAGAACCCTGATCGAAAGCCCCTATTCGATGACCCATTCGGCTGTGCCGGACGAGCAGAAACGTGCCGCCGGGGTGCGGCCGGGCGGCATCCGGCTGGCGCTGGGGCTGGAAGACTGGCACGACATCGTCGCCGACCTCGAGGACGCTCTGGACGCAATCTGATCGGTTCCCCTAGAAAGCAAAAGCGGAGCAGCGGGGCGTGACCGTCCCCGGAGGGCTTGTTTCTGCGGCGTTGCCGACTGAGCGTCCACGCACACCGCCCGCCGCAGGCGGCTGCCGGTTCTTTCCTACGCCCCCGTGGACGATTGGCTGCGTCCACAGCCCCGGGCGTGGAATTCAGTCTGCGGGCGTGATAGAAACAGGTAGCCGATCTCAGAGGCAGACCCGATGGCCACCACGTGCTCCAGCGCCGGCTGCAAGTACCGTGTGCCCGACCTGCTGGCTGCGGAAGGGCTCTGCGTGCTGCACTTCACGCTGTCGCTCGAGCAGACCTGCAACGACCTGCGCCGGCAAACCGCGCTCGGGCAGGTCTCCCGGGAGCGCATCGAGGAAATCCATCAGTTTCTGCAGCAACGCGGCGAGCTGCTGGCGCGCGTCTCCACGGCCGGGCTGGGTCTGAGCGACGAGATGAAGGCGCGGATTCTGGCCACGTTTCTCACTTTGATCAACCTGCGCGAGAATCTCGACCGCGTCACCGCGCGGCTCGCTACCAGCAAAATTCGTCCCTAGCCGCTTCGAAAAACAACGACGCGCAATTTGCCGACTGCGAACGCTGCCGCCGTCACCGGCAGGCCTACGGAGAAAACAGAACGGGCGCGTCGGTCCAGCAACCTTCTCCGCGGGTGGCGCGCGGCGCGGCCTGCGGTTTTTGTGTTCCGGGACGGTCTTCGAGCAGAGGCGTCCCGGCCCGTGCGGCGAGCTGTGGTTATCGAGCGGTGGAGCTTCGCTTGCCGCGCGGTGCTCGCGGCCGACGTTGCAAGATGCGGACCAGGGCTACTGCGTTGTTCCGGCGTTCGTCTCTGGCAGCAAAGAGCAGGGTGACGGTGCCGTGTTCGCGTTCGAGCTGGCGCAGTTGTTCGAGCAGTGCCGGCTTTTGCTTCAGCTCCTCAGCATAGCGGCGCTGGAATTCCTTCCAGCGATCCGGGCGATGGCCGAACTGTTTTCGCAAGGTGTGGCTCGGCGCGACGTCGCGAAGCCACAGGTCCACATGGGCGCGTTGCCGGGTGAGTCCGCGTGGCCAGAGCCGGTCCACCAGCACGCGATAGCCATCGGTGCGAGCCGGCGCGTCGTAGATGCGTTTCACCTTCCACATCGGGGGCTGCTGTGTACGGCTGGCCGAGCGGTCCGCTACCGCTGCCGGGCACCGAAGTGGTTGGCGCTGGCCAGCCGTTCAAAGTAGCTGTACACGAGCCGCGAGATTTCGGCAATCGTGCGTTCGGCAGTTTCGTCATCCGCCGCGTAGGTGGTCATCACCGAGATGACATAGGGACGCTGCTCCAGCAGCACCAGACCCGAATCGCAGCGCACTCCCGGGATGCCGCCGGGTTTATTGGCCAGCGGGATGTGCGCGGGCAGGCCGGTGCGCAGCGGAGATGGTTTCGGATAGCTCAGCACTTCCAGCACCTGCGCGGTGTGCTCGGCGTCGAGCAATCGGCCGTGGTAGAGGCGTGCGAGCAATTCTGTCATTTCGCGGGGCGTGGAAAGATTCTCGCGACTGGCGCGGCCGGCTTCGGCATCCATCATGCGCCGTTGCAGCCGCGTGTGGGTCAATCCGCTGTCCCGGAGCAGCGCGTTGACGCTATCCATGCCGAGGCGTTCGATCAGAATGTTTGTCGCCGTGTTGTCGCTGAGCACGATCATCAGCACAGCCAGGTCGCGCAGCGCCAGCGCTGAGGTGCCGTCGCCGAACCGCTGGAGCACGCCCGAGCCGCCGGTCATCTGATTCCGCCGCAGCTCGATCCGCTCGCGCAGGTGGATGCGTCCCTGCTGGGCCTGCCGGTGCAGTTCAACCAGGATGGGAATCTTGATCGAGCTGGCCTGCGGGAACACTGCGTCGGCCTGAGCCTGAAACGCCTGGCCACTCTGCAGGTCCTGGACGGCCACGCCCAGCACGCCATCGAAGTCTGCCGCGATGCGTTCCAGTTTCTGCTGGAGTTTTTCTGCCAGAACGGCTGCGAGCGGATTCGGTGCGGCCTGCTGCCCCGGGCCGGGAGTGGGCAGCGCGAGAACTCCGCAGAGCCACAGGAAAACGGTCAGTTTGGGCTTCCGGAAAATCGTTGCTTCCCGCATGGGACACCTCAGCCGGTCGAAGGGTTTCCGGGCACGGTTCGGCTAGGCACCGATGTAGCGTGCATACAGCGAGCGCGCCACGGCCGGGTCGCGCGTGCCCTTGATGATCGCGCGCCCGTCGGCGAACACCGTCAACTCGTAGGGCGCGACGGAAAACCGCAACAGGAATTCGTTCCCGCGGACGTGCGTCGCCACTCCGGCCAGGCGGCGGCTCAGTTGGGTCAGGTCCAGTCGACGCGTGCGCTCGTGAATCTGCACCGAATCGCGGCCACACAGCGTGATGTGCGGCTGCGCAGCTCCCTGCAGATGGCGGAACTCGCGGCGAACACAGACGGCGCAGTCCGGGTTCCGCGGCAGTCGCAGGGTCTGGAAGCGGCTCTCCCAGACGTCGCAGGTGATCAGTTGCGCGAAGCCCGCTTCCGGCTCGGCGGCCCCGACCAGCAGCCGCACGGCCGCCGCAGCTTCCAGTGCGGCGATGGCAGCTACGGCGCTGTTCAGCACACCGACCGTGTCGCAGGTCGCTTCGCTGCCCGTGGCCGCGCGCGCCTCCAGCAGGCAGGCCAGACAGGGACCGCGGCCGGGGCGGATCGTCATGGTCAACCCGTAGCTGCCCACCACGGCCGCGTAGATCCAGGGTTGGCCTGCCTGCACCGCGAAGTCGTTGATCAGCCAGCGCGTCTCGAAATTGTCGGTGCCATCGAGAATCAGGGCCGTGCCGCCGAGCAGCTCTTCCGCATTTCCGGGCGTCAGGTCGGCCACGACGCCTTCGACCGCCACGCTGGAATTGATTGCGCGGAGTTTGCGTTCTGCGGCGACGGCCTTGGGCAGCGACTGGCGCGCATCGGCTTCGTCGAACAGCGTCTGGCGCTGCAGATTGGACGGCTCGACGAAATCCCGATCCACGATGCGGAGCCGTCCGAGTCCGGCGCGCACCAGCAGTTCGGCGACCGTGGTGCCGATGGCGCCGCAGCCGATCAGCACCGCCGAGGAAGCCAGCAGCTTCTGCTGGCCCGGCTCGCCGATCGGGGCGAAGAGGATCTGCCGCGAGTAGCGCTCATGCCATTCCGGCTGCATGGAAGATGACGCGGGGTGCCGCGCACCGCAAACGCGCCCCTCTATTATGATAGCTTGGAGTGGAACCGGGCAGGCAACGAGAGGCAGGGCGGGTTCGTTCTCAACTATTGCGCATGATCGGGCACAATGGCGCGAGGGGCTGGTGGCGCAAGAGCGCAGCGGACGTGTGCCTGCTCGCGGGACTGCTGGCTGCGGCCGGCGCCCACGCGCGCCCCGGCACGCAACATCCCGGGCCAGCGCTCGAGCAACAACAGGTCGCTGGCATTCGCGTGGTCACCGAAGACGGCGAACTGATCGCCGAAAATCCTGCTGAGCTGCCGCTGCAACCCGGCCAACCGTTTTCGGCGCAGGCGGTGCGGGAAAGCATCCAGAAGCTCTATCGCACGGGCCTCTACCACACCATCCGCGCCGAAGCGGTGCCGTTCGAGGCCGGCCTGCGCGTGGATTTCGTCGTGGCGTGGAATTTCTTCGTGAACCGGGTGGCCGTGCAGGGCTTGCAGGAACCGCCCACTCCGGCGCGCGCGCTGACCGCGATGCGCTTGAATCTGGGCGAGCCGTTCCGGCAGAGCGGGCTCGAGGCCGCACTCGAGCGGCTGCGCCTGCTGCTCGAAGAAGAGGGTTTCTACCAGGCCAGAGTGGACTATACGCTCCGGCCCCGCGCCGAGACGCGGCAGATGGACATTGTTGTGCGCGTCGAACCGGGCGAGCGGGCTCGCCTGGGAACGATTGCCCTGGAAAACCAGACGGAATTTGCGGATCGCTGGTTGCTCGAGAAAGCCGATCTGCAACCCGGGAAGTCTGTGCAGGCAGCCCGGCTGGAGCGCGCCGCCCGCCGCATCCGGGAAGCCCTGGTGGACGAAGGACACCTGAGTGCACGGGTGAACATTCGCCGCGGTGCTTACGACCCGGAACGGAACCTGCTGCCCTTGACGCTGGAGGTCATTGCCGGACCGCGCGTGCGCGTCGAAGTCGAAGGCGCCCGGATTCGCCGCGGGGAGCTCCGCCGCCTGCTGCCCATCTATCAGGAAGGCGCGGTGGATGCCGACCTGCTCCGGGAAGGTGCGCGCGACCTCCGCGACTACCTGGAAGGGCAGGGCTACTTCGACTCCCAGGTGGACTACACCGTCGGCAGCGCGGAAGAAAATGGCGTCCAGGTGATCACCTATCACGTCGAACGCGGCCCGCAGCGCCGCCTGGCCGGCATCGGGTTCGAGGGCAATGAATTTTTCAGTGATTCCCTGCTGCTGAGCATCCTGCGCATCCGGCCCGCCGGTTTTCTCGACCGCGGCCGGTTCAGCACCCGCCTGCTGAATGCCGACCGCGAAGCCATCCAGGCGCTCTATGTCGCGAACGGGTTTCTGCAGGCCCGCGTCGCCGCGGACGTCCTCCAGAATTACGGCGGCCGGGAAGGCGACCTGTTTGTCCGCTTTCACGTGCAGGAAGGGCCGCCCACCATCATCGGCGACGTGCAGATCCTGGGCAACGAAGCCTTTTCCGACGAACTGCTGCTCGACCAGGTGGAGACCCTGCCGGGCCAGTTTTATTCGGAAGCGAATGTGCAGCGGGCGCGGATGAACATCCTGCGGCTGTATTTCGAGCAGGGATACTCCGACGCGCTCTTTTCCTACGAGGTGCAGCCGCTCGATACCGGCGACCGTGTCCGGCTGGTCTACCGCATCACCGAAGGCCAGCGCCGGGTCATCCGTCGCGTCCTGCTGGATGGGTACCACCACACTCGCCGCGGCGTGATTGCCCGCGAGGTTCTTCTGAAGCCCGGCGAACCGCTCAGCGAACTGCGACTCGTCGAGACCCAGCGGCGGCTCTACAACCTCGGCATCTTTCGCCGCGTGCACATCGCGCCGCAGAATCCCGAGGGGAGCGATCCGGCCAAGACCGTGGTCGTGCTGGTGGAAGAAGCCCCGCGCTACACGATGGCTTACGGTGGCGGCTTCGAGGTGCAGCGCCTGGGCGGCGGCGGAGAAGAGGACCCCACAGGCAGCGATTTCCGGTTCAGCCCGCGCATTCTGTTCGAAATCAGCAAGTCGAACTTCGGCGGGCGCGCTCACACTCTCTCGTTCCGGACGCGGGCCAGCACCCTGCAGGGCCGCGCGCTGCTCAGCTATCTGGCGCCGAACTTTCTGGCCAACCCCAGCCTGAGCTTCGTGCTCACCGGCCTGGCCGATAAATCGCGCGACGTACGCACCTTCAGCGCCACGCGCTACGAAGGCTCGATGCAACTGAACCAGCAGGTCAGTCCGATCACCTCGCTGTTCTATCGCTACTCGTTCCGGCGTGTGCTGGTGGATCCGGATTCGCTCCGCGTGCCCCCGGAGCGCATCCCGCTGTTCAGCCAGCCGACCAAGATCTCTTCGCTCGGCGCAACCTGGGTGCGCGATACGCGCCAGGAAAATCCGGCCGATCCGGTCCAGGGCACCTACAACAACGTGGATCTGAGCGTAGCCATCGAAGCCTTCGGTTCCAGCACCAGTTTCGTGCGCCTGTTCTATCAGAACTCTTCGTTTCACTCGCTCGGCCGGCGGCTGGTGTTTGCCCGTTCGGTGCGGCTGGGCATTCAGGAACCGGTCGGCGACACGCGGACGACGGATATCCCGTTGCCGGAACGCTTCTTCGCCGGCGGGGGGACGTCGCTGCGCGGCTTCGGATTGAACCAGGCGGGACCGCGCGACCCCGATACTGGCTTCCCCATCGGAGGGCTGGCCCTGCTGGTGTTCAATCACGAGCTGCGGTTCCCGATGCGGTTGCCCTGGCTGGGCGGGCGCGTGGGCGGCGCCCTGTTCTACGACGCCGGCAACGTGTTCGAACGGGCCAACCGGATCACCCTGCGCACCACTCCGCGCGCACCCGACGATCTGAATTATTTCTCCCACACCATCGGGTTCGGTTTCCGCTACCAGACGCCGATCGGTCCGGTCCGGCTCGACCTGGCCTATCAGTTGAACGCCGCGGAATTCACCCGGGTGGAAAACGGCACACCGCGGATCGAACGACTGCCGCGGTTTCAGTTCTTCTTTAATATAGGACCGATCTTCTGATGCGACGCACAGGCTGGATTTCGTTCTGTCTGCTCTGGCTGCTGCCGCTGGCCGCGCAGCAGGTGGTGGACCGCATCATCGCGCGCATTGGCGACGACATTCTGATGCTCAGCGAACTGGAAGAGCTGCGCGCCTTCCAGCAACTGATCGAAGGCCGCAGTGCGGCTCGTCCGGAACTGTTCGAGCAGCTCGTCCGCCAGTGGATTGTGGTCACCGAAGCCGAAGCGGTGAACTTCCCCCATCCGGCTCCGGCGCAGGTGGAGGCGGCCTTTGCGCAACTGGCCGACTCGTTCGGTTCCCGCGAAGCCTGGCAGGCACGACTGCGCGAGGCGGGCTTGACCGAAGCAGCCGTTCGCCGGCTGCTCGAGCGCCAGCTGCTGGTTTCGAGCTACCTCGACTCGAAGTTTCGCCCGGCGCTGACCATCGAGGAGACTGCGATCCAGCGCTATTACGAGGAGGAACTGATCCCGCAGATGCGGACTCGCAACCAGCCGCTGCCGCCGCTCGACCGTGTGCGCGAACAGATCCGTGAGCTGCTCACCCAGCGGGAAATTTCGCGCCGCGCCACCCAGTGGCTGGAAACGGCCCGCGCGCAGGTGCGCGTCGAAATCCTGGATGAGAGCCTGAAGCCATGAGCGGGCGCTTTCGTCGCCGTGTAACCTGGTTGCTCCGGCTTGCCGGCTTGTTGCTCCTGCTGGCAGCTGGCTGGGTGGCGATTCTGGTGCGCACCGGACTGGATGAGCGCTGGGCGCGCGGGGCCATCGTGCGCCAGATCGAAAACATGACCGGCGGTCGGGCCGAGCTGCAGGCGTTTCGGTTCCGGCTGCTGGGTTTGCGGGCCGAACTGCACGGTCTGACCGTTCACGGCCGCGAGCCGGAAGGCACGCCGCCATTCTTCCGGGCCGACCGCCTGGTGGTGGATGTGCGCCTCGACTCGCTGGTGCGACGCAAGATTTCGCTGGACGAAATCACGCTGGACCGACCGGCGGTGCACGTGCGCTTCGATGAGCAGGGTGCAAGCAATGTTCCGGTTCCGCGCCTCCGCCAGCCACCCACACCCGGCAAGCCGTTTCACGAGCGCATCTTCGAAATCGTCGTTCGCCGGCTGCGGGTGAACGATGGCTACATCCTCTACAACCACGTTCGTGCGCCCCTGGTGGCGGAAGGCGGTGACTTCCAGTTTGCGCTGGACTATGAACAACCGTCCGACGCGGAGCCGCGCTACACCGGCCATTTTGCCTGGGAGCAGTTCGTGGTGGTTGCTCGCCGCTATCTTCCGTTCCCGACCAACATCGCCGGGGAATTCACGCTCACCCGCGAGCAGTTTCGGCTGTCGCGCCTGCGCTGGACGCTGCCGCATTCCGCATTCGTCTTCACGGCCAGCGTAGACAATCTGGCCCGACCGCAGTGGCAGGTGCACTACGAGGGGCAACTGAATCTGGAAGACCTCCGGGAGATTCTGCGCAAGCCGAACTCGCCGAGCGGGCTGGTGGAACTGAGCGGGCAGCTCGACAACGTCTCCGGAAAGCTGAATTTCCTGGGACGCTATCACGCGCGCGGAATTACCCTGCGTTATCGGTGGTTTCATGCCGGCGGGATCGAAACCCGGGGCGAGTATCGGCTCGCGGACGGGCGCATTGTCGTGCCCGATTTCGAGGCGCGCGCATTGGGCGGCGTGATTCACGGCCGACTGGAATTCACCCTGGCGGACCAGCGTTTCCGCGTCACTTCGCAGGCGCGCGGCCTGAGCGTGGCGGAAGTGCTGGCAGCCGTGGACAACCCGACGCTGCCCGTGGCCGCGCTGAGCTGGCGCGGCAGCATGGACGTGGACGCGGAAACCACCTGGCTGCGCGACTTCAAAAGCGTGGAGTCTCGCGGCATTTCCATCTGGGCCCCTCCCCTGGTTCCGCCGGAGACCGGCCAGCCGGTGACCGCCCGGCTCGAGTACCACTACGTGATGGATGCCGATGCGGTCGAGCTGCGCCAGAGCGAGATCTCGACGCCAGCAAGCGTGCTCACCTTCGACGGACGCCTGGGTCAGGCCGGCAGTTCGCTGCGCGTGGAGTTCCGCACCGAAGACCTGCTGCCCTGGAACGATTTCATCTATGCTCTGCGCGAGCCGGGCACTGAGCGCGTCCCGATCCTCGGGCGCGTGCACTGGAACGGTCGCGTCACCGGGCGGCTTGGCCATCCCACTTTTGCCGGACGCATCCACGCCACCCGCGCCGCCTACGGCACGCTGCTGTGGGACGAAATCGAAGGCGAGCTTACCTACTCGCCGGACGGATTCCGCCTGGCCCGGGCGCGGGCACGCCGCGGCGAATCGGCCGCCGAGCTGGAATTCTGGCTCGAGCTGGACGACTGGGAGTTTCGTCCGGAGCACACGTGGGGCGCGGAAGCCAACCTGGTCCGCGCGCCCACCGACGGACTGCAGCAACTGTTCGGCACCCGCTTTCCGGTGCAGGGTCTGGTCACCGGCCAGTTCCGGCTGCGGGGCACGCGCAGCGATCCGGAGCTGACCGGGTTGGTGGACGTCGCCGATGTGACCGCCTGGGGCCTGGGATTTGAGCGCGTCCGCGGCCAGCTCGCAGTGCGACGAGACGAGCTGCGCGTGGCCAACGCCGAGCTGCGCATGGGCCGAGGGCGCATCACCGGTGACCTGCTCTACCGCCTGCCCGAGCGGGCTGTCGAGTTCGACATCGCTGGCGCCATCGTGCCGGTCGAACGGATCCAACTGGTGCAAACCGAACGGCTGCCGCTCGGCGGCGAGCTGAGCTTTCAGTTGCGCGGGCGCGGGTCTTTGCACGCGCCGCAGGGCACCGGTTCGCTGCGGATCGTGAATCTGACCGTAGGCGAAGACGTACTGGGCAGTCTGCAGGCCAATCTCTCGGCCGACGGCGAGCGCCTGGAGGTGGCACTGGAATCCTCGCTGCCGACCGGCCGGATCTCGGGCCGACTGGCCATGGCCCTGAGCGGAGACTATCCGATGCAAGGCGAGCTGACGGTCGAGGGTGTGGACCTGGATGCCTTCATCGAAACCGCCTTCCATCTGGGTGAGCTGACGGGCGACAGCCGCGTGGACGGCCGCTTCCGCCTCGCGGGCCAGCTGGCGCGGCCGGAAACGCTCGTCATTGAAGCCGATGTCTCCCGGCTCGAGTTCGACTACCAGTACCTGCGGCTGCGCAACGAGGGGCCGCTCCGGTTTGCCTACCGCCGCGAGGAAGTTCGCCTCGAGCAGGCGCATATCCGCGGGCCGGATACCGACTTCACGGTTTCCGGCTTTGTGCGCTTCAGCGGCGACCGCACACTCGAGCTGCGTCTGGACGGGACGGTCAATCTCCGCCTGGCCCGCGGCTTCGACGCGGACCTGGATGCCCGCGGCGTCGCCCAGGTCAACGGCGCCATCGAAGGCACCTTCGACAACCCGCGCATCACCGGCCGCGTTGCTGTGCGCAATGCTTCGGCCACCTACGGCGAGCTGCCGGTCGGACTGAACAACCTGAACGGAGATTTTATTTTCGACCGCAGCCGCCTGGTTTTTGAGAGGGTGCGCGCAGAATCCGGCGGCGGCTCGCTGCTGCTGGACGGCACGGTCAGCTACGGGGAACGGCCGGTGCGCTTCGAGGTCAGCACCCGGGCCGACCGCGTCCGCATCCGCTATCCGGAGGGCATGAGCTGGCTGGCGGGCGGCACGCTGCGGCTTTCCGGCACCACCCGCGGCGGCCTGCTCAGTGGCCGGGTGACGGTCGAGCGGTTGTTCTTGTCGGAAGGGCTCGACCTGACCAGTTTGCTGGTGGCTTCTCCGGCCGCTCCGCAGGCGCCGCCTACCACCTCCGAGTTCCTGCGCAATCTGCAATTCGATGTCGAAGCCTTCTCCACGCCCGATGCCCGCGTGGAATGGGCCGGTGCGCGCTTCGAAAGCGAGGCCAGCCTGCGCGTGCGGGGCACCTGGGAGCAGCCCATTCTGCTCGGCCACGTTCACCTGCTGAGCGGCGAGATGACGTTGCGCGGCAACCGGTACCGGGTCCTGCGCGGCGATTTGAATTTCTCCAATCCGTTCCGCATCAATCCGGACATCGATGTGGAAGCGCAGACCACCGTGCGCCAGTACGAAATTACGCTGAACGTCACCGGTCGCGCCGATAAACTCAGCCTGTCCTACCGCTCCGACCCGCCGCTGCCGCCCGGCGATATCCTCACGCTGCTGGCGCTGGGCCGCACCGGCGAAGAGACCGAGTTGCGCCGCGCGACCACGGAAACCGCGCCGGAGCTGGGCGCCGGCGCGCTGCTCTCGGAAGCCATCTCCAGTCAGGTGACCGGCCGCCTGGAGCGCCTGTTCGGGATCACTCGCTTTCGCGTGGACCCTTTTGTGGCCGACACGGGCACGGAACAGAACGCCACCGCAAGAATCACCATCGAACAGCAGATCACTCGCGACCTGACCATCACCTATGTGACCAACGTCAGCTCGGCGCAGGAGCAGATCATTCAATTCGAATACAATATCACTCGGGATATCTCCATCGTCGCCCTGCGCGATCAGAACGCGACCTTCGGCTTCGATATCAAATTCAAGCGCCGCTTCGATTGACGCCGTCCGTTCAGCGGATCGAAGTGAGCAGCTTGACCGTCGCCAGAACCAGCACCCCGGCCAGAATCCGCCGAAGCCAGATGCCCTGCAGGTGCTGAGCACCCAGCCGCGAACCCGCCACCCCGCCAAAAACTGCGGGAACAACCAGCCAGAGCAGGGCCAACCAGTCCACCGGCTGGTGCGTCAGCCGCCCGTACAACCCGGCCGCAGAGTTCAGCCAGATGAACGCCGCCGAAGTAGCCGCCGTGCGTTTCGCATCCGCCCAGCGCAGCAGAATCATCAGGGGACTCAGGAAGATGCCTCCTCCGACCCCCACAATTCCAGAGAGCAACCCGATGGCCGCACCGACCGGCAGCGCCACCCGAAGCGAGGGCAGTTCCAGCCGGAATTCCTCCCCGGCCGGAGACGCCACCGCCAGCAGTCGGTAGGCAGACCACAAAAGCACCGCTGCCAGGAGCAGCAGGTACACCCGGGGCGAAATGTTCAGTCGAGCGCCCAGAAAAGCGCAGGGAATCGAAGTGAGCAGGAACGGCCAGAGCAGCCGCCAGACGAAATGGCCCGCACGCCAGTAGTTCCAGAAGGCCAGTCCGGCCACCAGCAGATTCAGCAGCAGCGCGCTCGGAGCCATGAAGGCCGGCGCCAGTCCGAAGAAGCCCAGCACCGCCAGATAGCCGGAAGCACCGCCATGGCCCACCGAGGAGTAAGCCACGGCCACCAGAAAAACCAAACTCATCAGCAGGGCTAGCAACAGAGTGTTTTCCGGAAGCATGCCGATATGCTTACACGACTTGAGCAGCCGTGCGCAATTTCTTGCCGCCTTTGGGCCTCGCCCCGGCGCGGCAACGCCCGGCCCGTCGGCAGATTGCCCGGCGCAGGTGCGGACGGCGGCGGCCGTGGCGTCGGTGGTGTTCGTGTGATACCTTTTCCTGGAGTTGCAGGTCAGGTGGCCGCGGAAGAAGGGGCCGGTTGCGCGGTTTGCTGCGGGAGGTTTTTCTTGAGCGAGCGTCTGCTCCAGTGGCGCTCAGAGTTTCCGATTCTGGAGCGCACCACGTATCTGATCAGCAATTCGCTGGGCGCCATGCCCCGGGGCGTGGAGACGAAGCTGCAGGAGTACGCAGAGACATGGGCCACGCGCGGCGTTCGTGCCTGGGAAGAGGCTTGGTGGAACCTGGCTGCCGAGGTGGGGACAAAGATCGGTCGTTTGATCGGTGCACCGCCGGGAACCGTTTCGGTGCACCCGAACGTGACCACTACGCAGGCAGTGATCAGTTCCTGCTTCGATTTCACCGGTCGCCGGAACAAAATTGTTCTTTCCGATTGCGAATTCCCCTCGCTGCTCTACTTCTACCGCGCCCAGGCTGCCCGCGGCGCACGGATCGAAGTGGTGCCCAGCGAAGACGGTTTGCGATTGCCGCTCGAAGCATTTCTGGCCGCAATCGATGAAACCACACTGCTCGTGCCGGTCAGCTATGTGTTGTTTCGCAGCGCCTGCCTGGTGGAGGCGCAGGCCATCATCGAGCGCGCCCACCGCATGGGAGCCTACGTTGTGCTCGACCTGTTCCAGGCCGTCGGCACCGTCCCCGTGGACGTGCAGCGACTGGAAACCGATTTTGCCGTCGGAGGTGTGCTGAAATGGTTGTGCGGCGGCCCCGGTGTGGCGTACCTCTACGTGCGGCCGGATTTGCAGGGGCAGCTTCGGCCGGCCTTTACCGGCTGGTTCGCCCATCGCCGACCGTTCGATTTCGATGTGGGCCCCATCGAGCTGCGGGACGATGCTTTCCGCTTCCTGAACGGCACGACCAGCATCCCGGCGCTCTACGCCTGCCAGCCGGGCCTGGACATCATCGCGCAGGTGGGTGTGGAAGCAATTCGGGCCAATTCCCTACGACAAACGGCCCGGCTGATCGAAGGGGCACGCGCACGCGGCTGGTGTGTGAACACGCCGCTCGACCCGGCTGAGCGCGGGGGAACCGTTTCGATCGAATGTCCGCAGGCGCGCGAAGTAGAACGCGAACTGCTGGCGCGCGACATTCTGGTGGATTACCGGCCGGGTGCCGGAATTCGTCTTTCGCCGCACTTCTACAATCGCGACGAGGAACTGGAGTACGCACTCGAGCAGATCGAAGCCATTCTTCGCACCGGCGCCTGGCGACGCCACGCCGCTGCGGAGCTCGCCCGCCCGGCCGCACCAGCCGATTGACCGCGATCGGCTATGTTCCGCCGCATGTTCACGGCTGAAGAAATCCGCATCGGCACTTCGGGCTGGAGTTACGGCCACTGGCGCGGACGCTTCTACCCCCGCGAACTGCCCGCCCGCCAGTGGCTGGCGTATTATCAGCGGCGATTCTCCACCGTCGAGCTGAACGCCAGCTTCTACCGCCGCATCCGGCCGAGCACCTGGGCGCGCTGGCGGCAACAATCGCCTCCGGGATTTCTGTGGGCGGTCAAGGCGCACCGGGAAATCACGCATCAGACCCGTTTGCAGCGGCGCACACCGCTGCGGCGGTTCCTGCAGTCGGTAGCCGCGCTGGGCGACCGGCTGGGCGCCATCCTGTTTCAACTGCCCCCCAGCCTGAGCTTCGATGCCCGGGTGGTGAAGCGTTTCCTCGGCTGGCTGCCCCCGGGGCTGCGGTATGCCGTCGAACCCCGGCATCGGAGCTGGTTTGCGAAGCAGCCGCTTGCGTTGCTGCGCCGCCATGGTGTGGCCCTGTGCATGGCCGATTGCGGCCGGCGTTTTCCCTCGGCACGGGTCGTCACGGCCGATTTTGTCTACATTCGCTTCCACGGCCGCGAGCAGCTCTACCGTTCGCGCTACACCCCGGCACAGCTCGCCGTATGGGCCCGGAGCCTGGTGCGGTGGAAGAAGCCGGCGTTCGTCTATTTCAACAACGATTTTCAAGGCCATGCGATCGCGAATGCACGCACCCTGCGCCAGCAGGTTCGCCGGCTGCTGCGCCTGACCGCCACACAGCGGCGCTCGCGAGCGACGCGAAAACGGCCGCGGAAGGTGCAGCGCAGAAAATGATGGCCTGGTTCCGCAACCGACGCAGCAAGGCCAATGGTTCCGGGGAGCCGGCGCCCGACTACGCAGCCCTGCGGGAGGCCATGGTGGAGGAGCAACTGGTCGCGCGAGGCATCTCGGATGCGCGCGTGCTGGAGGCCATGCGTGCGGTGCCGCGACACGTGTTCGTGCCGGACGAATTGATGCCGCTTGCCTACACGGACCAGCCGCTGCCGGTTGGGGAAGGGCAGACCATCTCGCAGCCGTACATGGTGGCGGTGATGACGGAAGCGCTGGAGTTGGCCGGCGACGAGCGCGTGCTCGAAGTCGGCACCGGCTCGGGCTATCAGGCCGCCGTGCTCGCCCGGCTGGCGCGCGAAGTGTTCACGATCGAACATCGCGAAGCCCTGGCGCGTGCAGCCATCGAACGACTCGTGCGGCTGGGCATTTCCAACGTGCACGTGCGCATCGGAGACGGTACGCTGGGCTGGCCCGAGCAGGCGCCCTTCGACGCCATCGTGGTCACCGCCGCAGCGCCGCGCATCCCGCCCCCGCTGCTCGAACAACTCGTCGAAGGTGGACGCCTGGTCATCCCGGTCGGCGACGAGCACCAGCAGGAGCTCTGGCAGGTGCGCAAACACGGCGCACAGATCTCGACCCGCGTGGTGAATTACTGCCGCTTTGTTCCGCTGCGGGGCCAGTATGGATGGCCCGAAGCTGGAAACCAATGACTGCCCGCACTCCAGATCTTTCTGTGGTCATCCCCGCATTCAATGAAGAGCGGCGGCTGGCGCACACCCTCCCGCAGGTGTTTTCGTATCTGGCCGCGCGCGGCCTGCGCGGGGAAGTCATCGTCGTTGACGATGGTTCGACCGACGCCACCGCGGAAGTTGTGCGCCAGTTCGCCGCTCAGTACCCCGAGCTGCGCCTGCTGTCGAATCCAGGCAATCGCGGAAAAGGCTACAGCGTGCGCGCCGGCATGCTGGCAGCGACCGGACGGCTGGCCCTGTTTACCGACGCCGATCTTTCCGCCCCCATCGAAGAAGCCGACAAACTGCTGGCGGCGCTGGCGGACTACGACATCGCCATCGGTTCGCGCGCGCTGGACCGCAGCCTGATTCAGCAGCATCAACCGTGGTGGCGCGAGCGGGCCGGCATCGCATTCAACTGGGCCACCCGGCTGCTCAGTGGCCTGCCCTTCCAGGATACCCAGTGCGGCTTCAAGGCGTTCCGGCGCGAACCGACGCGCATTCTGTTCGAGCAGCAGCGCATCGAGCGCTTCGGGTTCGATCCGGAAATTCTCTTTCTGGCCCTGCGACACGGCCTGCGGGTGGTGGAAATTCCCGTGCGCTGGGCGCATCACCCGGACAGTCGCGTGCACGTATTCCGGGACGGGCTGCGCATGGTGGGCGATCTGCTGCGCATCCGGGTTCATGCCGCGCTGGGCCGCTATCCGCGCACCGAACGGGGACCGCGCTTTTAGCTAGCTTCATAATACAAAGTACTTGACAGAAAGAAAGGTATACGCTAGCCTCGGACCGTGCCCGTCCCATCCCACCGGCTCCATGTGGCCCTGCGCCCCGGCGGCAGCCGCCGCTGGGCCCGCCGGCGCGAGCTGCCCGCAGCGCTCGGCTACGGATTCGCACTCGATGTGCTGCGCCGGCTGGTGCCCGCGGCTCCCGCCTGCGGCATCGGCACCCTGACCGTGCTCGGTTGCTCGGCGCGCATCTGGCAGCAGCCGAGCGCGGAAACAGAATTTCTGTTCGACCTGCTGCGCGAGTTTCTCCGGGAAGAAGCGCCGCGCTGGGCGCGCCGGGGCATCCGGGTCGAAGTCATCGGCCGGCGCGACCGGATCCCGCACGGGCTGCGTCAGTCGATCGCCGAGGCAGAGTCGGCCACCTGCCAGGGTGGCCGTCTGCGGTTCCGGCTGGCCGTGGATTACTCGGCCCGCGAGGCTCTGCTGCGTGCGGCCTGCCGGCTGTACACTTCGCTGGAGATTTCCCCGGATGCCTTCGGTCGGCTGCTCGCCGCCAGTGCACGGGCAGAGCCAGTGCCGGACGTGGACCTGTTGATCGCCACCGGCGGCCAGCATCGCCTGGACGATTTTCTTCTCTGGGAATCGGCCCACGCCGAGCTGCATTTCACGCCGAAGCTCTGGCCGGATTTCACGCTGGAGGATCTGCGCCGCGCCGTCGCGCAACATTACGGCTTCTGCGCGCCGCGCACGCACGCGCTGGCTTCGGCGGCAGCTGATTGAGCTGTACTGCTCAGAGAGCGCGCTGGCGAGCCATTGCGAAGGCTTTGCGCAGCACCCGGGTGGCGGTCGGCGTCAGGTGGAACTGCTCGAGCTCCGCTTCGGCGGCAAAGGCCACCTCGGTGACGTCGCCCCCGGCCCGCGGCTCGCCTTCCGGGGCCTCGCAGAGATAGTCGAGGATGACGTAATGATAGCGGGGACCGGGCCGGTGGCTGGAAGGTGCCCGGCCGGGTTCGGGTTCCGGAAAGATGCGTTCGAACACTTCGATCAACTCCAGCACGCGAACTTCCAGGCCCGTTTCCTCGCGCAGCTCCCGGCGCACGCCTTCTTCGAGGGTTTCACCCAGTTCGAGCAGACCGCCGGGAATGGACCATTGTCCTTTCAGGGGTTCCGAGCCGCGACGAATCAGCAGGGCACGGCCATCGCGGATGACGACCCCGCCCACACCCACCACCGGTCGATCCGGGTACTCGCGATTCTTCAGCATCTCGAGCGACTGTGTTGGGGTTGCTTGACAGCCGCGTTCTATAATACGCTCGCGGGGAAGCAAAACGAACTTTTCCGAGGGAGGCTTGGCCGTGGTGAAGTGTCCAGAATGCGCTGCGGTGCTCGATGTGGATGAAGACGAAGTGGAAGAAGGCGAGATCCTTTCCTGTCCGGAGTGCGAGGTCGAGTTGGAGGTGGTGCAGACGCATCCCGTGCTGCTGAACGTTATCTCCGACGAAGACCTGGACTACGACGAAGAGGAAGAGGACGAAGAGGACGAGGAAGACTTCGACGAAGACCTCTACGAGGAGGAAGAAGACGAAGACCGGTAGCAGTTCCTGTGTGGAAACATCCGTACGGCATCTTTTCCTGCCCTTTTGCCATCGTACTGTACAGAAGATGATTTTGCTTCGTTCTCTTCGGGAGGCTCTGTTCGGTTCGTCGGTTGCTTCCGCACCCTCCGGGGCAGGCCGAAGCCGTCTGCGCGGGAAACGTCCGCAGATGGGCCGGGCCTTCGGGCAGCCGAACACCTCGGCCTGACGGCTCGCGAGAGCGAGGCACCGTTGCGTCCCTGGAGGGGACGTCGGGTGGAGCGGAAGAAAGAATCGTCAGAGGCCAACGCGCAGGAGGGAGGTAAGGTCGTGAGAAAGCCGCTGCAGGTACTGGGACTGATGGTCCTGCTCGCCTTCGGGGCGTTCGTCGGGGTGGCGCAGGAACGCAAGCTGCGCACCGTCCGCGGCATCGTGGTGGACCGGGATGAAAATCCCGCCCCCAGCAGCATCGTCTATCTGAAAAACCGACAGACCATGATGGTGCGCACCTACATTGCTGACAAGGAAGGCCGGTACCGCTTCAGTGGGCTCGACCCGAATGTGGACTACGAAATCCATGCGGAGCGCGGCGATCTGACCTCTGCCAAGCGCACCATCTCCAGCTTGGACGGGCGCCAGGAAATTGTCATCCAGCTCAAACTCGACAAGCAGAAATCTTCCCAATAGCCCTCCCGTTGCAGGGGCGTTTCCGTGTTCCTTTCATCTCTCTCGTAAGGCGCCCATTCGACGGCTGCAATCCGGCACACTTCCGCAGACGCAGTTCCAGGAGCAGAAGGCTCGGTCGGTTTTTCTTTTTGCGATTGTGCTGCAGTGCCGTGCTTGCAGAACCCCTTTCCGGCGAAATCGGTGAGAATTCGGGCGGTTGCCGTAGGCGCCGGCGGCATCCACACACGGCCACGCAGGCGCTACCGCTGCGAGGACGCTGTCACCTTCCCCCGGCCATCTTGTTTCTGTTCTGTGTGGCCAGGCGCGCGAAAGTTTCAGGCGACCAGCTCGCGCAGGCGTCCGCTTCGCACGTCGTAGATGTACCCGCGGACCTGCAGATCGCGCGGCAGGAACGGATTGCTGCGGATCCGACGCACCTGCTCGGCCAAACTCTGCTCCAGGTCCGAGAAGACCAGGAAGCGGAGTCCGGAAGTGTCCTGTCCGGTGGCTTGCTGGATGCGCTGTTGGAGCTCGGCTTCGCTGAACTTCAGCATCCCGCAGTCGGTGTGCTGGATCACGGCCACAGTCCGGGTTCCCAGCACCTGCGTCGAAAGGATCAGCGAGCGCAGCGCGTCGTCGGTGGCCAATCCGCCGGCGTTGCGGATGATATGAGCGTCGCCGGTTTCGATGCCCAGCAGCTTTTCTACCGTCAACCGCGCGTCGATGCAGGTCACTACGGCCAGCTTCTTGGCCGGCGGGATGGGGAGTTCGCCCAGTCGGAACGATTCCGCATACCGCCGGTTGTTTTCCAGCAGTTGATCGAAAAGGGTCATGCACGCCTCCTAGGTTCTGAGTTGGGGGGTTTGCCCTGAGGCAGCCGCTAATACAGGCTTTCTAAGCTTCCTGAATCGCTAAGTCAAGTCAAAATATCTGGATTGGGGAGCAGCGAGCCAGACGCCGGCACAGTTTCGTTGGCAGTGCGAGCATATCGCCGGCCGCGTGCGGCGCTGCCGGCGCATTCAGTACTTCGGCACGGAAGGATCCACCTGATCCGACCAGGCCAGAATGCCTCCCTTCAGGTTCCACACTTTGCGGAAACCGGCCTTGCGCAGAAATTCGACGGCTTCAGCCGAGCGCTTCCCGCTGCGGCAGTGCGCCACGATTTCGCGCGAGCTGTCCAGCTCATGGACACGCCGCGGCAGCTCGCCGAGCGGCAGCAGGTAGCCGTTCAGGTTGCAGATCTGGTACTCGTGTGGCTCGCGCACGTCGAGAATGAAGAGATCGTCGCCACGCTCGAGTCGCGCTTTCAGCTCTCGCGGTTCGATCTCCGGCACGGTGGTGGTGGGCGCCGACACCTCTTCTCCGCGGACCCCGCAGAATTCCTCGTAGTCGATCAGCCGCGTCACCGTGGGTTGGGGTCCGCAGACCGGGCATTCCGGATTCTTGCGCAGCCGCAGCTCGCGGAAGCGCATCGCCAGCGCATCGAACAACAGCAACCGTCCCACCAGCGGCTCGCCCCGGCCGAGAAGGAGCTTGATCGTCTCCATGGCCTGAATGGCGCCGATGATGCCGGGCAGCACGCCCAGCACGCCGCCTTCGGCACACGAGGGCACCAGTCCGGGCGGAGGCGGCTCCGGATACAGGCAGCGATAGCACGGGCCTTCGGGCATGCCGAACACGCTCACCTGACCTTCGAATCGAAAGATCGAGCCGTAGACATTCGGCTTGCCCAGCAGCACGCAGGCATCGTTGACCAGGTAGCGGGTGGGAAAATTGTCGGTGCCGTCGACGACCACGTCGTACGGGCGCAGAATCTCGAGCGCGTTCTCGCTCGTCAGCCGCGTTTCATAGGTGTCCAGCTGAATCTCCGGATTCAGCGCCGCCAGCCGTTCCCGGGCGGCCGCGAGCTTCGGGCGGCCCACGTCGGCGGTGCTGAACATCACCTGCCGCTGCAGGTTGGTGAAATCCACCGTGTCGAAATCCACCAGACCGATCCGTCCCACGCCGGCCGCTGCCAGGTAGAGTCCCAGCGGGGCGCCCAGGCCGCCGGTGCCAATCAGCAGCACCCGCGCCTGCTTCAGCTTCAACTGTCCCTCCAGGCCCACCTCGGGCATGATCAGGTGGCGGCTGTAGCGCAGAATTTCTTCCTTGGACAGCGTTGCCGTGGCGGCTGCTGCTGGAGCCACGGCGCCCTCGCTGCCGCCGGCGATCGAGGGCACGATGGTGATTTGATCGCCTTCCTTCAGCGGAGTGTTTTCCTTCTGCAGATAGCGAATGTCTTCATCGTTCACATAGACGTTCACGAAGCTGCGCAGCCGACCTTCCTCGGTGAACAGATGCCGGCGCAGCTCGCTGTATTCGGTGGTGAGCCGGTCGAGCGCATCGCGTACGGTGCGGGCATCGAACTCCACACTTTCGCGCCGGCCCGCGTAAGGCCGCAGCGGCGTAGGAATGATCACTTTGACAGGCATGGTTCGCTCCCCTGAAAACTATCGCGGCGCTCCGGCCATCGTGACCACGGCTTCCGGCTCGAAGCGGCTGCGGTCGTCCGCCAGCCGCCAGCAGGTGAGTTCCGGTTTTGCGCCCGCGCCGGAGCTGACGATGACATAGCTGTACCACGGCCAGGCATGCTCGCGGTCGAACGTGCTCGGCTGCGCCGGGTGATCCGGATGGGAGTGGTACCAGCCCACCAGCTCGAGCCCCTGTTGCAGCGCGACGCGTTCGGCCGCGCGGACGTCTTCGGCCGACACCACAAACCGGTTGCGGGGCGATTCCTGCTGGCGATTCGGCAGGGGCAACAGGGCGAGCACTTCGCGTCCCTCGGGATCGTCGCGGCCGAGCAACGCCCCGCAGCATTCCTGCGGGTACGTTTCGGCGGCGTGCTGATGAATCTGTTCGACCAGCTCGGCACGAATGCGCAGCGTGGACACCGTCAGTCTTCCTCCCAGAATCGCTCGCTCAGGTACTTGTCGCCGGAATCCGGGAACACCGTGACCAGCACGGCGCGCTGATCCCGCGGCAGCCGGCGCGCCACCTGCACGCAGCCCTCGAGCGCGGCGCCGGAGCTGACCCCCACCAGCAGCCCTTCCTCGCGCGCCAGCCGGCGCACCCAGGCGTAGGCCTGCTCGGTGCGCACGGCCAGGTCTTCGTCGGCCAGACTCGCATCGTAGATGGCCGGCACGATGGCGGTGGCCATGTGCTTCAAACCCTCGAGCCCATGGAACGCGGAATCCGGCTGCACGCTGATGCACCGGATGGCCGGGTTCAGCTCTTTCAGCCGGCGGGTCACCCCGACGAACGTCCCGCTGGTGCCCAGCCCGGCGACAAAGTGGGTGAGCCGGCCTCCGGTCTGCTCCCAGATCTCGGTGGCGGTCGTCTGGTAATGGGCGCGCCAGTTCGCCGGGTTGCTGTACTGATCCGGATAAAAATACCGGTCGGGGTCCTGCGCGTAGATTTCTCGTGCGCGGCGAATGGCTCCATCGGAGCCTTCCTCGGCCGGCGTGATTACCAGCTCGGCACCGTAGGCCCGCAGAATGCGCTTGCGTTCCTCTGAAGCGCTGGCCGGCAGACACAGCTTGACGCGGTAGCCGCGCGCTGCGGCCACCATCGCGTAGGCGATGCCGGTATTCCCGCTGGTCGCGTCGAGAATCACCTTGCCCGGCCGCAGGGCTCCGCTCCGTTCACCTTCCAGAATCATGTTCAACGCCGGACGGTCTTTGACCGAACCGCCGGGATTGAACCACTCCGCTTTGACGTAAAATTCGACATTTTCAAACTCGGCCACCACGCGGCGCAGCCGCAACAGTGGCGTGCCGCCAATCAGTCCCAGCACCTGCTGCCGCTCATGCCCGGCAGCGCTGGTGCCGGCAATAGGTTCAGAAATGGCAGAACGAGTCATAACTGTTTGATTCTGCAGATAATCGTGCGAAATGATGCCGGTGTCCTGCAGTAGCCCGTGCAGAACCCCTCAGTCTATAGATGCGCAGGTCACGCCCGCGTTCCGAGGACTACATAGCATAGCTTACCAGAAAGACCCTACAAATAGTAGGGAATGGATGCCTCCCGAACCTCAGCGGGGCGAAAACGCAACCGAAACGTTTGACAGCATGCCTTTGCAATCCCTATTCTGGGCTGCCATGTGGTACGTCGAGGAACGTTTCGATCCGGCCCGCCTGGAGGCATTGCCGGCGCGGGGATTTTCCGTGCGGAGCACCGGCGGCGTGGTTCGCGTAGAAAAGCACGGTTGCGGCGCGGAGTTCCGCCGGACTGCTGACGGGCGATTCCAGCTCACGCACTTGCCGGCCATCATGGTAAACGGCCAGTTCACCCGGCTCTGGGATGCCGGCTATCAGAAATTTCTGCTCACCGACGACGGCCGCAAACTGCCGGCACTGGCCGCACAACTGGCCAACCTGCGCCGGTTTAATGAAGAGCTGCGTGCGGCGCTGGGCGTGCCCACCTACTACAACGAAGCCATCGGCTCGACCTGCCACCTCAGTGTCTATGACCGCGTGCGCGGCCGGCGCGGCGCTCAGCCGGAAGAATCGGTGGGCGCAAAAATGCACTCCGACCACTGAGGTGGGCACTTCGGCTGCGCGGGCAAGCGCACCGGGCAACCATTCTGGTTTTCCGGGAAATGAGCGTGTCGTAAGCAATGGGCAGCGAGTCCGGCGCTGGTGTTTGCGGACTGCGCTCAAGTGCTGCCCGCCGGACCCAGGATGGCCCGGCGCAGGCTCTCGAGGTCCGCACGATGACGGCTCACTTCGACCGGACCGGCGAAAATCACGGGCACGTCTTCTGTGTACCGTTCGTGGAGCACCGGGTCGGAGTCCACATCCACCAAGCGCAACTGTGCCCCCAGCTCGGCCAGCACCGGCTCCACGCGGGCTCGGGCGACCTCACACAAATGACATCCTTTCCGCGTCAGCAGGGTGACCTGCTTGCGGTCAGCGATCGCCAGCCGGCCCAGTTCGGTGCGCAGGAAGAAGTCGCCGCCCCCAGCCGGCAGCAGCCAATCCTGCACCACCATCCGATCCACTTCTTCCAGGATTGCGCTCTGCTGCTCGGGCCGATGGCCTCCGATCAGTTCGAAGATCGCGTGCAGATCCAGCCGTTCGCTGCCGAGGCTATCGAACAGTTCCAGAATCTGCCGCGCCAGCGTGCTCGGCGGGTTCATGGTTTCACCGTGTAGTATCGCCGGAAGCCGCCCATGTGCGGATAGAACGCCTGCGCCCGATACAGCTCCGCAATCTGCCGGATGTGGCCCAGGTCGTGGAACGCCCATTCCTGGAGCAACTCGCCGAGCGTGAACTCCCCGATTTCGGAATGCCGGCCGCGTCGGAACAGTGCGGCATCGGGCAGCGCATGCAGCCGTTGCAATGTGGATTCCCGTTCCCGGTGAAACCGCTGCAGGTGTTCTTCCGCGCGACCGGAGGAGTAGTCTCCCCGGCGGTAGGCCTGCTCCTGATCATAGCTGGCGATTGGCGGCGACTCCTGCTCGGCGATGCGCTGGACGCGCTCACGGAAGACCCGCTCGATTTCCACCAGGTGCGCCAGCACTTCGCTGATCGACCACCGTTCCGGCGCTGGCTTCCACTGCATCTGTTCTGCCGTGGCGGCCTGCAGCAGTTTCTCCAGCACCGCCGGAGTTTCCGCCAGCACAGCCAGTGCGGGCCGGGCTTCGGCTGCGTTCATGATTTCCTCCGTGTGCTCCCACTCTTATAACGCAACCTGCCGGAGTCGAAAAGCGCAGTCGCGGTGCGCACGGATGCCTCGGGACCCGGAGTCGGCAGGGTAACTTTGTCCGGCCGTTCGTCCGGGTTTCCAAAATGCGCGCAAAAGGTGAAAATACGAACGGCAGGAGGTGCCGGCACATGGCAGCCGTTGTGGCCTTGCTCGACGACCTGTTCTTCCGTGCCCGCGTACAGGAGACGGCACGGCACGCGGGCATCACTGTCGAATTTGTCTCCACACCCGAAGCGCTGGCCGAGCGTGCCCGGCAAGCGTCCGCGCGCCTCTATCTGATCGATTTGAACGCACGCGGCAATCCACTGGACGCTATCGCGCGGCTCCGCACGCAGGACAGTCACACTCCGGTCGTTGGTTTCCTCGCACACGTGCAGGGCGAGCTGGCCGAGCGCGCTCGCAGCGCCGGCTGCAGCGTGGTTCTGCCGCGTTCCCAGTTCACCCGCGAGCTGCCCGGGCTGCTGCAACGGCTGCAGGAAAGAAACTTGCCATGACCGGCCAGCGCAGCGCCCGCATTGCCGCACTCGTCCTGGTGGCCCTGGCACTGCCCGCGGCGCCGGCTCCACAACAGGGCCAGCCCGGCAGCGAAGTCAGCCCGCAGGCCGCGCTGACCTCGGCGCTGCTGGCGGCCTGCCGTCAGAACGAAGCACTTTTCCTGCCCTACTTGACCGAGGCCAACCGCGCCGCCTTCGGCGAACTGCCTCCTTCGCAACGCACCGGCCTGATGCGGCGGCTGGTACGGCTGGAGTCGCCCGGCCGGCCGCAGGTGGACTACCCAGCGAGTGGGCAAACCCGCATCACCTGCGACACGGGTGTCGCCGCGGCGGTCCTGCGGCTCGGGCCGGAGCGCAGGGCTGAGAATCTGGCCTTCATTCCTCTGGAAACCGACGATGGGCAGCACACGGTGATCGGCATGGTGCGGGAAGGCGGCGGCTGGCGGATTCTCTCGCTTGGCGTGCTGCTGCTGGATATCTCGCAGCTCCGCGAACGCTGGGCCGAACTCGAACTGGAGGAAAAAGAGCGCGCGGCGATACTTTTGCTGCGCCGCCTGCGCGAGGCCATCGCCACCTACCGCGCGGCCTTTGGACGCCTGCCGGAATCGCTGGCGCAGCTCGGTCCTTCCGCCGACGGTCAGATTGCCCCCGAAGCGGCACAGCTGATCGACGCCGAGCTGGCCGCCGGGGAAAAAGACGGCTACCGCTTCCGCTATCGTATCCTGCCGGCCGCGGAGGCAGGCGGGGAGCCGTCGTACGAGCTGGCCTGCGCGCCGGTTCAGTATGGCGTCACCGGTCGCCGTTCGTTTTATCTGGATGCGGCCGGCACGCTGCGCGGCGGGGACAAACGGGGCGCCATCGCCACCGCCACCGACCCGCGGATTGAGCCGGCGGCGCGCCCCTGAGCACGGCTCGCTCCTGCGCTTGACCGGCCTGCCGCCGGACGCTACTTTCTGTGGTGCCGGGCTTCCCATGACGGACTCCACCCCATCGCCCGAGCCATCCCCGAAGCTGACGCGCACGGAACCGAGCCGTCCCGGGTATGCCGCCATGCGCACCATCAATCTGCTGCGCCGGACGTTTGCCCGGCTCCTGCAGGTCGACGACGAGCGCAAGCTGGAAATCTACAAAACGGTTTTCCGCAACGCCGAAATTGCCGATCTGAACTACTGGCTGGAAATTTTGTTTGCCATCGGCATTGCCACGCTGGGCCTGATCATGAACAGTCCGGCCATCGTCATCGGCGCGATGCTGCTTTCCCCGCTGATGGGGCCGATCATCGCCAGCGGGCTGGCGGTCGCGCTGGGCGATTTCTATCTCGGCATCCGTGCCCTGCTGAATGTCGTGCTCAGCTCGTTCGGGTCGATTCTTCTGGCTGCACTGATCACCTGGATGCTGCCGTTCCGCAGTCCCACCAACGAAATCCTGAGTCGCGTGCAGCCCACCTTGCTCGACCTGGCGGTGGCGGTGATGTCCGGGATGATCGGCGCCATCGTGGTCTGTCGCGGCGGTCAGGGCGGCGGTGTCACGGCCATTCCCGGTGTGGCCGTGGCCGTTGCCCTGATGCCGCCGCTCGGGGTGGTCGGGTTCGGCGTCGGCATCGGCTGGGAGTGGCCCATCATTCGCGGCGGAGGCCTGCTCTACCTGACCAACCTGGTGGCCATCATCTTCAGCTCCTTTCTGGTGTTCTTCAGCGTGCGGATGGACACCGCCAGCGTTCGCCGTCGCATCAATGAGTGGCTGGAAACGACCGAAAAAGACGAACGGCTCTTCGAGGCCATTCAACACACACCGCTGCGCGGACTGCTGGGGCGCGTGGGCACGTTGCCCCGGCGGATTGCTGCTCTGCTGATCTTTTTGGTCCTGGTTGCCGTGCCGCTCGGCCGCACCCTGAATCAGCTCCGCGAAGAGGCCAACATTCGCCGGATCGTTCTGGACGAGCTGAACCGCACCCTGCGGGGGGAGTACCCAGAAACAGAAATTGTCCATCAGGAAATCGAAATCCATCCGAGCCATGTGCGCGTGGGCATCACGGCACTGTTCTCGCAGCGCTTTGCGGAGGACTCCCGAGTGCGTCTGCGCGAGCGGATCAGTTCGCGCATCGGCCGTCCGGTGCAGCTCTCGCTGTACGAGGTGGCCACCCGGGACGAACTCCACGCGCTCGCCAGCGCCACCGGGAGCCGCGTGGCTGCGCCCGTGGAATCCTTCGATGTCTTCCGCGAGCGCCTGTGGGAACGCCTCCAACCCGCCCTGGCGACCGCCTGGCCCGTGGAGCATGCCCCGCTGGCCGGTTACGCCGTGGAACTTTCCTCGGAGGCCGGGGAGATCGTTTTGCAGTTGACCTACCTAGCGGAGCAGGAGCTGGGGCCGCTCGGCGAGCAAGCTGTGGCGCGCTCGCTGCGTGAACGCCTGGGCAGCGACCGAATCACCCTGCGTCTAGAACGCATCGCACCCACCTGGGACATAGCTTTGCCGAGCCGCAGCCGGACGCTGGCCCCCGCCGCCCGACAGCCGTTGAACGCACTGAGCGAAATCTTGCAGCGTTTCCCGCGCCTCCGCTGTGTCGTTCTGGCTGCTTCGGACGCGGCCGATGGGCGCGACGGCTCGCCGCCTGGCGCCGAGCTGGTCCACCGCTACCTGGTCGAGCAGGGCAAAATTGCCGCCGAACGCATTGAGCTGCGCCCGGGTTCCCTGCCGGCCGACCGCGTGCGCGTGCAGCTTGTCCTGCCGCCGCCGCAGTGACCGCAAGGGGCGCAACCGGGTCCGCATCGAGCTGCGTTTTCGGTATAATCTTGCGCGTCCGTGGCATTGCCTGCGCGCACAACCATGCGCAGGCCGGAGAAGACGATGGCGCAGAATCGCGTGCTTGCCGAACGCATGATTGCCGGTGAAGGCTGGCTGATCGAGCTGGTGCGGCTGCTGACTGCCAACCTGCTCCTGGTGCTCTGTGCCTGGATCGTGATCCCGCTCGGCTGGACGCCGGTACCGATCACGGGCCAGACGTTCGGGGTGCTGCTGGTGGCCGTGCTGTTCGGCGCGCGCCGCTCGGCGCTGGTTCTGACGCTGTATCTGCTCGAAGGTGCTGCTGGCCTGCCCGTGTTTCAACCGTTCGGCCTGCCCGGTCTGGCGCGCTTCGTGGGTCCTACCGCGGGCTACCTGCTTTCTTATCCCGCCGCCGCGTTTCTGACCGGATGGCTGGCGGAACGCTGGAACCTCTCCGCACCCGCATCGTCTTCGCACTCGCGCAGTACCGCGGTTGCCTGGAAGCAGAACGTGCGCCTGGTGCTCGCCCTGCTGGCCGGCGAAGCAGTGATATTCACCGCCGGCTGCGCCTGGATTGCCTGGGGCATCGGACACGGCTGGAAGCTGGCGCTGCTGGGCGGCCTGCTGCCTTTCCTGCCAGCGGAACTGGTCAAAATGGCGTTGGTGGTAGCTGCGGTGCGTGGTGGCAATCGCCTGTTCGGCCCGCGCTGAGCCTGTCGTTCCGCACGAAGTTCACGCAGCACGTTGTGGCTGCTAGAATCGCGCCCATGAAGTTCTGCAAGACCCGAGCGGGCGGGCGGCTCTTTCTGGTCGTGCTGTTTCTGGCAGTGCCGTGGTCGGCTGCTTCACCGCAGGTGCCGGAAGCCGGCCGGGGCACCAGCCGGCCACAGGCTCCGCGCGGTGAGCACGCACCGCCCACGGCCACCACTCCGGTGTTCGAATTCCATAGCAGCTTCTGGATGAATCTGCACCACTTCCTCTATCAACAGGCGCGCCTGCCCCGGGAATCATCCACCACGGACGCCAACGACGAAACCGGCACACCTGCCGCGCACCTCGAATCGGCCAGCGCCGCGCTGACGGCTGCCGAAGCCGCCGACTGGCAAGCCGCGCTGGCCTTCTACCGCGCAGAATTTGCCGGGCGCGACTTGCTTTTCGCCACCGACCTGGTGCGGATCAAGAACCGGCTCGCCGAACTGCAGAACGCTGCTGACCTGCAACAGTCCGGCCTTCGCCCGGAACTGGTGGAGACACTGGAGCGCGCAGCAGCGGTCTATCGCCGCCACTGGTGGCCGGAGCATGACCGGCAAAATCGCCACTGGGTCGAGCAGGCTGCCGCACTGGTTGAACAATTCGGTCCGCAGTTGGCGGAAAAGCTCGCTGCGGTCTACCAGGCGCCCTGGCCGGCCGGACGCATCTGGGTGGACGTGACGTTTTACGCCGGCCGCACCGGAGGATACACTTCCCTGGAACCGCTGCATGTGACCATCGCCAGTGCCGATCCGCGCAACCAGGGCCTCGCAGCCCTCGAGGTGCTGTTTCACGAAGCCTCGCATGCCTTGGCCGGCCGCGTCCGCGAGACCATCGAGCAGAGCTTCCGCGCACGGGGCAGCCCCATCCGGCGCGACCTCTGGCATGCCATCCTCTTCTACACCACCGGCGAGATGGTGCGCCGGACTCTGCGCGAGGCCGGCGAAGAAACCTACCTGCCCTACGGATTTCGCCACGACCTCTATGCGCGAGGCTGGCAGCAGTATCTGCGCCTGATCGAGCAGCACTGGAAACCGTATCTGGATGGACGCGTCGAGTTCGAGCGCGCGCTCACCCGTCTGGTCAACGCCTTCTGAACCGTGTCCGTCCGACCCCCGCTCGGGCGACTTTGCAAAGATTCGTTTCCGTGAGAAAATTCCCGGGGCGTTGGGAAGTCCTCGGTGCAACCTTCCCGCGAATCGGTTCCCATGTCGCAGGCCTCGTCAGACAGTTCTGCCCGCCGCGCCGAAGCGTCCGCTTCGGCCCAGCCGGCCCCGGAAACCCGCCTGATTCGGGTGGCTCACTCCCCGGATGCCGACGATGCCTTCATGTTCTATGCCCTGGCCACCGGCAAAGTGGCCACTCCGGGCCTGAAATTCACCCACGTTCTTGCCGACATCGAAACCCTGAACCAGGCGGCCCGGGAAGAGCTGTACGACGTGACCGCGCTGAGCTTTTATGCCTACGGGTTTCTGCACCACCAGTACCTCCTGCTCGACTGCGGCGCCAGTTTTGGGGAAGGGTACGGACCGGCGCTGGTGGCCTCGCACCTGCTCAAGCGCGACGACCTTGCCCGGCGGCGCATCGCCGTCCCCGGTCTGTGGACTACGGGCTACCTCGTGCTGAAGCTGTGGGCGCCGGAAATCGAAGCGGTGCCGATGGCCTTCGACAAAATCCTCGATGCCGTGCGCGAGGAAACGGTCGACGCCGGCCTGCTGATTCACGAAGGTCAGCTCCTGTTTCCCCAGTACGGCCTGCACCGCATTGTGGACCTCGGTCAGTGGTGGCTGGCCGAAACCGGCCTGCCGCTGCCGCTCGGTGGCAATGCCATCCGCCGCGCCCTGGGTGTTGAGCTCGGCCGCCAGGTGGCCCGGGCTCTTCGCCAGAGCGTGGCCTTCGGCCTGGAGCACCGCGAGGCAGCGCTCAGCTATGCTATGCAGTTCGCCCGCGACCTGGATGAACACCTCGCCGACCGTTTCGTGGGCATGTACGTGAACCGCTGGACACTCGGCTACGGCGAGCGCGGCCGGCAGGCGGTGCGGGAGCTGCTCCGCCGCGCCCATCAGGCTGCGCTGCTGCCGGAAGCGGTCGAGCCGGAATTCCTCACCGAGGAGGAGCCGTGAATCTGATTCTGGCGAGCACGGGCAGCTATCCGCGTATCGGCGATTCCGCCGAGCTGCAGGTGCTGCGGCGCACCATCGCCGCCGCCGACCGGGGCGAATGCACGCCCGCCGAGCTGGCCGAAGCGGAGCAGGAAATGACCCGCCGCGCCATCGCCGAACAGCTCGAGGCGGGCCTGGAGCTGCTCACCGACGGCCAGATTCGCTGGTACGATCCGATCTCGCATCTGGCCGGCAAGCTGGCCGGAGTCAAGATCGACGGCTTGCTCCGCTTCTTCGATACGAATTTCTACTTCCGTCAGCCGGTGCTCACGGCCCGCCCGCAACGCACGCGTCCGCTGCTCACCCTGGAGTATCGTTTCGCCAGTGATGCGCTGGCTGCGTTGGTGGCCGCGCGCCCGACCGATGGCACGCCGGCCATGAAAGCGGTGCTCACCGGTCCGTACACGCTGGCGAAGTTTTCGCTGGTCGAAACCGACGCGATGGGAGCGCTGGAAACCCGCGCCCTGGCCTATGCGGAAGCGCTGGCCGCGGAAATCGCTGCGCTCGTCGAAGCCGGCGCAGAATTCATTCAGGTGGATGAGCCGGCCATCGTGAAATACCCGCACGACTGGGAAGTGTTTGCCCGCGCGCTGCAGGTGCTGACCGCTGTGCGGCGGCAGGCGTCCGGGAAGCCGTGGACGCTGGCCCTCCACGTCTATTTCCACGATCCGACTCCGCTTTACGAAAAACTGATCGCGCTGCCGGTGGACGTTGTCGGTCTGGACTTCACCTACAATCCGCGCCTGGTCGAGGTCGTCGCCAGCGTCGGCTCGCCGGTTCCGCTGGCGCTGGGTCTGGTGGACGCGCGCAATACCAAGCTGGAAAATCCGGAAGAGCTCGCCCGGCAGATCGAACGGATGCTGCCGCGCATCCGCGGCGGTCCCTGTTACCTGTGTCCTTCGGCCGGGTTGGAGTACCTGCCCCGCGATCGTGCTTTCGCCAAGCTGGCGCTGCTGAAGCGGGTGCGCCAGGCGATCCGCCACTGAACGGGAAAAGGAGCTGCAGCACGATGAGTCGTGAAAAACTGGAAGCACTGGGCGTGCATCTGCCGCTGTTCCCGACCACTTCGGTCGGCAGTTTCCCGAAGCCGGACTATCTGGTGCGCGCCCGCGCCGACTTCAGCAAAGGGAAAATTACGCAGCAACAGCTCGAAGCCCTGGAGCGGCAGGCCACCCAGTTCTGGATCGAGAAACAGGAAGAGCTGGGTGTGGACGTGCTCGTCGATGGCGAGCAGTACCGCGGCGACATGGTCGCCTACTTCGCCGAACGCATGCCCGGCTTCACCCGCGGCGGCCTGGTGCGCAGCTACGGCAATCGCTACTACCACAAGCCCATCATCACCGGAGAAGTTCGCTGGCCTGGCCCGATGACGGTCGGCTGGTGGCGCTTTGCTCAGTCGCTCACGCGCAAGCCGGTCAAGGGCATGCTCACCGGTCCCTACACGGTCATGGACTGGAGCTTCAACGAATACTATCCGGACCGCAAGTCCACCTGCATGGCACTCGCCGCGGCCATCCGACGCGAAGTCGAGGCGCTGATCGAAGCCGGTTGCAAAATCATTCAGATTGACGAACCGGCGCTTTCCGTTCGTCCGGAGGAACTGCCCGTTGCCATCGAAGCTATGCAGCGCGTCACCGAGGGCTTGCCTGCCTATTTCATCACCCACGCCTGCTACGGCGCCTTTGAATACATCTATCCGGAAATGCTGCGCATGCCGGTGGACAATTTCGACCTGGAAATGTCCAACAGCGACCTGGATCTGCTCGAGCTGTTCCGCCGGTACCCCTTCTCGAAAGACATCAGCTTCGGGGTCGTCGATGTGCACACCCACGTGCTCGAAGACCCGGAAACCGTCCGCCAGCGCCTGGCCCGCGCCCTTTCCATTCTTCCGAAGGAACGCATCTGGGTGGACCCCGACTGCGGTCTGAAAACCCGCACCGTGGAAGAAGCCATCGGCAAGCTGACCCTGTGCGTGGAAGCGGCCCGCGCGTTTCGCAACACGGCCGGCTGAGCGAGCCCGTCGCCGCCCGCTTGCCTTGACGCTCCCCGGCGATTCGCTTAGATTCAGGCTCTTCGATGCGCAAGTCATCTCCATGGGCGCAGCCTGGCCTGCAACGGAGCGCAGCCGTGCTGCTGAGCTTCGTGCTGGCTGTTTCTCTGGCCACTGCCCGGCAGCCGGTCCGCCAGGACGCCATGGCCGGCGAGCTGGCCGTATCGAACTGGCCGGCCGAGCCGGTTCGCGCTCGGCACGCGATGGTGGTCACCGACGAGGAGCTTGCCTCCCGCGTCGGTCTGGACATCTTGCGCCACGGTGGCAACGCCGTTGACGCTGCGGTCGCCGTCGCCTTTGCGCTCGCCGTCGTGCAGCCGGCTGCGGGGAACATTGGCGGTGGTGGCTTCATGCTCGTGCGCATGGCGGACGGCCGCACCGGTTTTGTGGACTATCGCGAAACGGCGCCCGGCCGCGCCACCGCAGCAATGTATATCGGCCCCGATGGCCAGCTCGATGCCGAAGCCGCCACGTTGGGCTACCGCGCCGTTTCCGTGCCGGGCACCGTCGCCGGTATGGAGCTGGCTCTGCGCACCTACGGCACCTTGTCCTGGGAAGCCGTGCTGACCCCGGCGATTCGCCTTGCCGAGGAAGGATTCCCGGTCAGCGAAAAATTGGCTCGCTCGTTGCAAGCGGCGCGCCCGCGCCTGCAGCAATTTGCACTGAGCCGCCGCATCTTCCTGGCTGACGGCGCGCTCTACCGCCCGGGCGACCGTTTCCGCCAGCCGGAACTGGCCGCGACACTGCGCCGCGTCGCTCGCGCCGGTGCCCGCGAGTTCTACCGCGGCGAAACCGCTCGTGCCCTGGCCGAAGAGATGGCGCGCATGGGCGGTCTGATTACCCGGGAGGATCTGGCCGGCTACCAGGCCAAGCTCCGCACGCCGCTGCGCGCCACCTATCGCTTCCGTGGCGACGAATGGGAAGTGATTGCGGCCCCGCCACCGAGCTCGGGCGGTGTGGCTATCCTCGAGATGCTGAACATCCTCGAGCCGGTCGAGCTGAGCTCCTGGAACGACCCCCGTTCGGTGCACTGGGTGGTCGAGGCCATGCGCCGTGCTTTCGCCGACCGTGCCCGCTACCTGGCGGACATGGACTTTGCGCCCGTGCCCGTGCGCGGGCTGACCGACCCGCGCTACGCTGCCGTGCTGCGCGCCACGATCGATCCGGAGCGCGCCTCTGACAGCCGGCAGATCGGCCCGGGCAATCCGGCAGAGTTCGAGGCTGTGGGCAGCGGCGCGCTGCCGCCATCTGTGCCCTGGTGGGAGCGCGAAGCAGCCCGTGCCGGCCACACCACGCATTTTTCGGTGGTGGACGCAGCGGGCAACGCCGTGGCGAACACCTACACGATCAACGACAGCTACGGTGCCGCCGTCACCGTGGCCGGCGGCTATCTGCTGAACAACACCCAGGACGACTTCACGACCCAGCCGGGTGCGCCGAACATGTTCGGTCTGTTGCAATCCGAAGGAAACGCCATCGCGCCGGGCAAGCGCGCGCTGAGTTCGATGTCGCCCACGATCGTGCTCCGCAACGGCCAGTTGAGTTTCGTCGCCGGCTCGCCGGGGGGTCCACGGATCATTTCGGCGACTCTGCTCAGCCTGCTGAACTGGATGCGCCTGGGTCTGGACGCCCAGGCCACCATCAATGCGCCGCGCTTCCACCACCAGTGGATGCCCGATGAGTTGCGGGTGGAGGAAACCTTCCCGGAGCCGGTCCGCGCGGCGCTCGAGCGGATGGGACACCGGGTGCGCGTCGGTTCCTGGATCGGGCAGGTGGAAGCGATCGCCATCGACCCGCGCACCGGCGAACGGCTCGGCGCCCCCGACCCGCGCCGTGGAGGAGTCGCCCTTGGCTACTGAAGCCGTCGCTCGCGCTGTACGGCAGGCAGGCTGCTGATGCGTGTCGGCCTTTCCACCTATCTGTTCGTCGGTCAGCCGCTCAAGCCGGCGCTGTTGGAGGAAATCGTGCGCGCCGGTTTCTCCGAGCTGGAAATTTTCTGCGTGCGCTCCCACTTCGACTATCGCGACGCGGAAACCGTGCGCACGCTGGCCGATTGGTTCGCCGACCACAACCTGACGCTGCACGCCCTGCACGCACCCACGAGCCGGGAGCTTTCCGCCAGCCGGGAAGGTTCGGCCCCGCTGTCCATCAGTGACCCGGAACGGGTCCGGCGCATTGACGCCATGGACGAAATCAAGCGTGCACTCGAGGTGGCCGAGCGGCTTCCGTTCCGCTACCTGGTTCAGCATGTCGGTACGGGTCGAGAACCGGCCGACCCGCGCAAATTCGACGCCCTGTTCCACTCCCTCGAGCATCTGGTCCTCTTCGCCAAGCAGCGCGGCGTCACCATCGCCCTGGAGAACACTCCGGGAGAGTTTTCTTCGCCCGCCAACTTGCGCCACTTTGTCGAGGACACTCGCCTGCACGAGCTGCGCTTCTGCTTCGATGTCGGCCACGCGCACATGGAGGAGGGAGTCGCGCGCAGTTTCGAGATGCTGCGCGATCGGATCGTCACGGCGCACATCCACGACAATCACGGGGAAAAGGACGAGCATCTGTTGCCGTGGGAAGGCACCGTGGACTGGCCTGCCGCCCTGGAACGGCTGGCCGAGGCCCCGGCCGCGCCCGGCGGTGTGCCGCTGATCTTCGAGTTGAAGGAAGCGGCCGTGCCGCACCCGCCCCTGGAACACGTCTGCCGCGCACGGGAAAAGCTGCTCGCGGCACGCGCCCGAGCCGACTCCGGCTCGTGAGCGCTGGGTGCTGAACTCAGCCGGGAAAGTTGTCCATTATGCTGCTGACTACGATCGAAGACGTCGGACGGTATCAGGGACAGCAGGTGACCATCCGCGGATGGCTCTACAACCTGCGGGAGTCCGGCAAGCTGCTTTTCCCGATTTTCCGCGACGGCACCGGTCTGATCCAGGGCGTCGTCTCCCAGAAGGAGCATCCCGCCGTCTTCGAAACCGTTCGTGAGCTCACCCAGGAGTCCAGTGTGGTGGTGACGGGCATCGTGCGCGCCGATGCTCGCGCCCCCGGTGGCTACGAGCTGGCCCTGACGGGCATCGAAGTCATTCAGCGCGTGCCGGAAAACGACCCGTTCCCGATTCAGCGGAAGGAACACGGCGTGGATTTTCTGCTCAGCCATCGCCACCTGTGGCTGCGCACGCCGCGCCAGACCGCCATCCTGCGCATCCGCGCGGAAGCGATTCGCGCGGCGCGGAATTTCATGGACAGCCAGGGCTACATCCTCACCGATTCTCCGATTTTCACGCCGGCTGCCTGCGAAGGCACCACCACGCTGTTCGAAGTGGACTATTTTGAAGACGAGAAGGCCTATCTGACGCAGTCCGGGCAGCTCTACGTGGAAGCCACTGCTGCCGCGCTGGGCAAGGTCTATTGCTTCGGCCCCACCTTCCGCGCGGAAAAGTCCAAAACCCGGCGCCACCTGACCGAATTCTGGATGCTGGAGCCGGAAGCTGCCTTCGCCCGCTTGGACGACATGATGGAGCTCGGCGAACAGCTGGTCAGCCACATCGTGCAGAGTGTGCTCGCCCACCGCCGCCGTGAACTGGACACCCTGAAGCGCGATACTGCCCGGCTGGAAGCCGTCCGGCCCCCATTCCCGCGGATCACCTACGACGAAGCCATCGCTATCCTCCAGAAACACGGCAACCCGACGCGCTGGGGCGAGGACTTCGGCGGGGACGAGGAAACGATTCTGTCGAGCCAGTTCGATCGGCCGGTCATCATTCACCGCTATCCGGCCGCCATCAAAGCCTTCTACATGCAGCCCGACCCGCAGCGGCCGGAGCTGGCTCTGGGCTTCGACATGCTGGCTCCGGAAGGCTACGGCGAAATTATCGGCGGCGGCGAACGCATCTCCGATTACGACCTGCTGCTGCGTCGGCTGCGCGAAAACAATCTGCCCGAGGAGGCATTCCGCTGGTATCTCGACCTGCGTCGCTATGGCAGTGTGCCGCACGCCGGCTTCGGTCTCGGCCTGGAACGCACGGTCGCCTGGATTTGTGGAACTGAGCACATCCGCGAAGTCATTCCCTTCCCTCGCATGCTCTATCGCATCTATCCTTAGCGGGGTGCTGAACATCGGGGGCAGGTAGAATTCCCTGGTGCCGGGGTTCCCTGCAGGGGTTTTCTGCGGGCCGTTCTCCTGCTTCTTCGGCGCTCGGTTCGGGATTCCGGATGGGTTCGGGAGCAAAGTAGGTTCTGAGCCATGCCGCAGAGGGTGCGCATTATCGGTGTGCCGATGGACCTCGGCCAGAGCCGCCGCGGCGTGGACATGGGGCCTTCTGCGCTGCGCGTCGCCGGGTTGCAGAACCGGATCAAGCAGCTCGGCTACCAGGTCGAAGACCTGGGCAACATCGCCGTCAAGCAGCCCGAAGAGCAGCATTACGGCGAGAAGCGAGCGAAATACGTCGGAGAAATTTCGGCGACCTGCCAGAGCCTGGCGGAAGCCGTCGAGCGCACCCTGGCCGAGGGTGTGCTGCCGCTGGTGCTCGGCGGCGACCACTCCATCGCGATCGGTTCCATCGCCGGCGTTGCGGCACACTTCCGCAAACAGGGCAAGCGCATCGGCATCCTCTGGCTCGACGCTCACGGCGACTTGAACACGCCGGAAACGTCGCCCTCGGGCAATGTCCACGGCATGCCGCTGGCGGCGTTGCTCGGCCACGGCCCGCCCGAGTTGACCGAAATCATGGGCTTCAAGCCGAAAGCGGAGCCGCGTCATGTGGCCCTGGTGGGCGTTCGCGACCTGGACCCCAAGGAGCGTCGCCTGCTGAAAGAATCCGGCATCCACGCCTTCACCATGCGCGACATCGATGAGCGGGGCATGCGCGAGGTGATGACCGAGGCCCTGCGCTTTGTCACCGACGACACCGAAGGTGTCGCCGTCAGCCTGGACATGGATTTCGTGGACCCTAGCGACGCTCCGGGAGTCGGCACGCCGGTCCGCGGGGGCGTCACCTACCGGGAAGCTCATCTGGCCATGGAGATGATTGCGGACAGCGAAGCCATGGTTTCGCTCGAGATCGTCGAGATCAACCCCGTCATCGACCTCCACAACAAAACGGCACTGCTCGGCGTCGAGCTGGTGCTCTCGGGCCTGGGCAAAAAGATTCTCTGAAGCCAATGGCCGCAGCGAAACAGCTATGACCACAGAAAAAAAACGACTGCGGGTGGGCGTTCTGTTCGGTGGTCGCTCCGGAGAGCACGAAGTCTCGCTGGCTTCGGCCGCTTCCGTGATCCGTGCACTTGATCCGGAGCGCTACGAAGTCGTGCCCATCGGTATCACCAAGGACGGCGGCTGGAGAGTCGGCACGACCGCTTCGTCCGCTGGCGGACTGCGCGAAGTGCTCCGTTCCGGCCAGCCCGTGGTGCTCGCCGCCGAGCCGAACCGGGCCGCACTGATTCCGCTGGGCGAACGCAGCGACCAACCCGGGCTGCGTCTGGATGTAGTCTTTCCGGTCCTGCACGGCACCTTCGGCGAAGACGGCACGGTGCAGGGATTGCTCGAGCTGGCCGGGCTGCCTTACGTCGGCGCCGGTGTGCTCGGCTCGGCCGTAGGCATGGACAAAGACGTGCAGAAACGCCTGCTGCGGCAGGCCCGGTTGCCGGTCGTGCCTTTCCTGGCCGTGCTGCGCCGCGAATGGGAAACTGCTCGCCGGGCCACCCTGGCGCGCATCACCCGGAAATTCCGGTTCCCGGTATTCGTCAAGCCGGCCACACTGGGCTCCTCGGTAGGCATGACGAAAGTCCGCCACCGGCGCGACCTGCCGGCCGCACTCGATCTGGCCGCTGAATTTGCACAGAAAATTCTGGTTGAACGCGCCGTCACCGGTCGCGAAATCGAAGTCTCTGTGCTCGGCAATACCGAACCGCAGGCGTCCATTCCGGGCGAAATCGTGCCTCACCGGGAATTCTACGATTACACGGCGAAATACCTCGAGGAAGGCACCCGACTGCTGATCCCGGCTCCGCTCACTCGCGCGCAGGTGCGCACCTTCCAGCAACTCGCCGTGCGCGCTTTTTGCGTGCTCGAGTGCCGAGGGATGGCCCGTGTGGATTTTTTTCTGGAACGGCGCACCGGAAAAATCTACATCAACGAAATCAACACGATTCCCGGCTTCACTTCGATCAGCATGTACCCGAAGCTGTGGGAAGCCAGCGGCCTTCCCTACCGCGAGTTGATCGACCGCCTGATCGAACTGGCCCTGGAAGAACACCACGAGAAAATGCGCACGAAATACTCCATTGAGCTGCCGGCCAGTGCCGGTGGTGCGCTTGAGGGTTGAGCCGCCGCTCCGATTTGCTTCGGCCGCACAACTCTGTTAGCGTTTCCCCACGGCGAGAGCGGACGGGTTCCTGCTCCGCGCGCCGCCGGAGGAAGCTGTGAGCGTTCTGGATTCGACGGCCGAAGAACCGCAATCGAAACTCCGCCGGTACATCATCTCCGCCTTCGTCTTTCTGCTCCTTCTGGCCGTCGGGCTCTGGTATCTGTTCCGCTTCGAAACGGAAAAGCGGATGGTAGAAAACTTCCTGGAGACAGTTGTTGCTGGAGATTTCGAGCAGGCCTATCGGCTCTGGAAGCCCGTCGCCACCTATACCTTTCAAGATTTCCTGGAGGACTGGGGACCGGAAGGCTACTACGGCCCGGTGCGCAGCTATCGGATCACTTATGCCAGCCGACCTGACGGCGCTTCCGGTGTGATTGTCACGGTCGAAGTCAGCCCGGATGCACCGTTCCCCGAAAATCGTGAGACCGAAAAGCTGGCCCGCATCCGCGAAGTGCGGCTGTGGGTGGACCGTCGGAATCAATCGCTCGGCTTCGCACCTGACTTTTAGCGGCGCAGCTCCCGCAGCAGTGCGCGCAATTCTTCCCGGGTGACCGTCGCTGTTCCCAGCTTGCCCACCACAATGCCGGCGGCCAGGTTGGCCAGATGCGCCGCCTCGTGCACGCTGGCGCCCGCGGCGCTGGCCAGTGCCAGCGTGGCCAGCACGGTATCGCCCGCGCCGGTGACGTCGAACACCTGCAGGCCGGCTGAGCGATCCCGCAGCGGCGATTGCCCCACACTCCGATAGCTGAGCAGTTCGCGGCTGATGGCCGGGATGTGATGGCTGCTGCGATCCTCTTGCGTGAACACATCCATGCCCTGCTCGCCACGCGTAATCACCACTGCCGGGCAGGCGAAATGCGCGAGCAGGGCCCGGCCCGCCTGCTGCAGCACTTCTTCGTCTTCCAGCGCGCGCGCAACCAGAAAACTGGCTTCGGCCCGGTTGCACACCACCACGGTGGCGCCCCGGTAGGCGAACTGCCGTTTCCATTTCGGCTTTACGAACACCGGCACGCCCTGTCGCTGGGCTGCCTCGAGCACACGATCGGCTACAGTTTCTGTTATGGTGCCCTTGTCGTAATCGGAAAGGACCAGCGCGTCGAGCTGCCGCAGTGCGGATTTGGCTCGACGAATCAATCGGTTCTCCGGTGCGGAGGCCAGCGGGGTGCGCACTTCTCGATCCACGCGCACAACTTGCTGGTTCCGCGCAATGATCCGCGTCTTCAGTGTCGTGGGCCGGTCGGGATCGGTCAGCAATCCGCCGGCGTCCAGGCCCAGCCCTCGAGCGCAGCGCAGCAGGCTGGCCCCGGCTTCGTCGTCACCCACCACGCCGAACAGTTCCACCCGCGCCCCCAGCGCAACCAGATTGGCTGCTACGTTGCCGGCCCCGCCCAGGCAGTCGCTCTGCTGCACGAACTCCACGACGGGCACCGCCGCTTCGGGTGAAAGCCGCGTGGCCGTGCCCCACACAAAGCGGTCCAGCATCACGTCGCCGAGCACTCCCACGCGCCGCCCGCGCAGGGCGTTCAACAAGCGCACCAATCGGGACTGGGAAACGTTCACCACGGCCACCGGGTCACGGAACGTTCTGTTCCGTGCGATTCTCCTTGTGCGCTGTCATTCTGCTTCGATTTTCGCTTCGTCTTTCAACATCACCGGAATGTCGTCGCGGATCGGGTAGACGCGGCGGCAGCTCGCACACTTCAGTCCTTGTCCGTCCGGCGTCAGTTTCACCGGCGTGCGGCATTCCGGACAAACCAGAATCTCCAGCAGTTCTTTGCTCACGGCCATGAGGGCAGCTCCGTTGCCGGCATTCGTCCTGGCCGGTCAATCTAACAGAGCCGTCCGCGGCAGGCAATGCGGCAGGTCCAGAAAACTCCTCGCGACGGGATGCACACCGACTCTTCCCGGGAAAGGCGCGCAACCGGCAGCACAGCGCCGTGCGGGATTTCTCCGGCCGAGCCGGAAATCGGTGGACGTTCATTTGCGCAGCCGTAGAATAGAGAGGCGAGCCGAAGCTGCTGCTCACTGCCATATACGGTCACGGTTCCCGCATTCGAGATCGACGTTTTCAACGTCACCAATGGCGACTATCTGGAGTTTTTGCACGCGGGCGGCTACGAGGAGCGGCAGCCTGCGTGGAGCAGTGGGTGGACCGCGAATGGCCGTTTGCGCAGAACCTGCTGCGGGTGGTGTGATGCGTTCGTGTTTTTCCCGCAGAGGGAAGACTGTTCCCGCCGCCAGCAGCCCCGGAACTCAGCGAGCGCGATCCACGCCGAGCGTCAGCTGTGCTGTCCACGTCGCTCCGGGGTTCAGCTCGAGCGGCCACACGGCCAGAATCTGGGAACCCTGGTAGATGCGCTCGAAGCCTTCTTCGGATTCCGAAACCGTCTCGATGGGAGCCACCCAGAACTGCTCCGCCGTCTCGGCGCGCACCGTGACGGCGACGTTCTGCCATTCGTCCACCGCGCGCAGCTCCGGCGCCGGCAGTACCCCGCTCCAGCGCAGCGGGTGGCGGGTGCCGCGGCTTTCGAAATAACGATCTGCAGCATCCGGCGCCAGCAGATTCACCACCAGCTCCACACCGACGCGCAGATACCTCGGGCTACCCCGCCGCAATCGCAGCGACGTCTTGCAGCCGACGCGGAATCCTCCGCCCGCCCGTTCGAACACAAACGTTTTTTCCGCTTCGAGCTCCGCCGCCGCATCCCTTATGGTCGAGTTTCTTTGGGCCAGCACGATGGCTTCGCGGTCGGCCCGGAGAAGGGCGAAGCGCCCCCCGGCCAGAGCCGCATCTTCCTCCAGCCGGAGCACTGCGTAGTCGGCGAACGACTTCTCCGGCGCGAACACCAGCAGCCGGAAGCTGTGGCGCGCCCAGCGGTCGTAGCGCAGATGCTGTTCCAGTCCCGCTTCTTTCACACGCACCTGTTCGTGAATCGAAACGGCGGCTGCGGCCGCTGCGGGGCTCGCTTCGGCCAGCCGGCTGTGGTAGGCCTCAGGCCGCCGTTGCAGGGAATTGACCAGCGGCACGGCAGTGGGACGGAACTCCAGCAGCGGTACGGTGCCTCCGTCGGAAGGCTTCACCAGCAGCGCGCCGCGCTCGGACACCCAGTACAGCTCCTCTTCGCCGTCGGCATCGAAGTCGAAGCGTTGCAGAACGGTAGAGTGCGGGTGGGCCGGAGCCGCGGCATCGGCCAGGGTTTCGGCACGAATCAATTCGCGCCAAAGCGCCGTGCGCAGGTGCGGCGCATACAGTCCGCCAAAAACGCCGTGCCAGTAGGCGTCGTTGCACTGCCCGCGCAGCAGATGCTTCCGCGCCGACTCCAGCTTTTCCGCCGGGGCATTGCCGCTCGCGGCCATCTGCCGCACTCGGCCCGAAACATAGAGCATCTTCTTGTGGAGCAGATTCGCTTCGTCGTACTTGGTTAGAAAATTTCGCCAGAAGCCGCCGCGGAGAAATGCACGGGCCTCCGGTACCGCCTCGAGCTGCCGTTGCAGCCGGTGAAACACCTGGCGCGCTGGTGTCGGCAGCGCCCACTCGGTCATCTCCACATAGGAGCCAGTAGGTAGCGCCGCACGGCCGAGTGGCGGCTGGCTGGCCAGAAATTCTCCGGGAGTCACCATCGCCAGCCAGTCGCGTTCAGCTTCGAGGGCCTGAAAGAATCGCTCCAGCCAGCCGTGCGTATAGCAGTGCTCGTAGGTACCCGGCCAGACGCCGAATTTTTCGCAGTCATCGCCCATCACGGCGCATCCGCCGGGACGACGCTCCGCCGCTGCGCGCAGCAACGCGATGGTTTCCGGAACGTCGCGGAATGGAATCGTGTACCGGAGCGGCTGCAAACCGGCAAAGACGTACACCTTGGCGCCCAGCTCCTCGCACAGAAAGTAGCCGTAAAGTTCCTCGCGGGAAAAGCCGCTGGCCAGGAAGTGGCTGTCGTCCACCAGGGTGTACTGCACACCCGCGGCCGCGAGCGTGGCCGGCAGATGCGGCTCCCAGACGCGCTCGGTCAGCCAGGCCCCGGTCGGCCGGCACCCGAAGTGCCGTTCCAGGTAGTCCGCCATGCGGGCCAGCTGCTCGGCGCGGTCTTCCGGAGGAATTGCGACCAGGATTGGCTCATAGAATCCCCCGCCAACCATTTCGATCTGATTGCGCTGGATCAGTTCCCGCAACCGGTCGAAATATTCCGGGTGGTGCTGTTCGACCCACTCCAGCAGGGCACCGGAGATGTGCAGCGCCAGCCGCGCAGCCGGCCGTCGCCACAACACGTCCACAAACGGCGCGTAGCACCGGGCAAACGCCTGCTCCACCACGTGGTCGAAATTGCCGACGGGCTGGTGCGCGTGAATCAGCAGAATCAGGTGGAATTTCGGCAAATACGGGCTCCGTGCGCGGAATTTTTACAGTCCCGACCCCTCGCCTCACCGGCCGGGATGCGCTGCTGCCGCAGTGAAACGCCCATTGTAAACAATCCCTCCGGTGCGAGCTACCCTCGCCCGGGCGGACAGGGTTACCCGCGCCCGCGAGCAGCACTCATCTGTTCCGCGTCTTTTATTATTCTCTTGACTTAGTGGCATTCAGGTGGCGACTTGGCGCCACCGAGTCCGCAGTTCTTTGTCTGCATAGCCAAGGACACAACAGCTTTACACCTTCTGTGTTGCATTTTTACAACAAAAGAAGACCAATAGAGCCCATGTTCTTTACTATTTTTTTGGAAACAAAGGACATAGAATATTGCAGGAATTGGGCCAAAAAGTGCTTCTATTAGGCGGGCATGGCCTACCAAACTACAATTGCTCGGCCGGTTGAAACTGCCGGTATCGGTCTGCACACGGCGGTGCCGGCCAGGTTGCGGCTGTTGCCGGCTCCTGCCGGGACGGGGATTGTCTTTCGCCGCACTGACCTTGACGACTTTCAGATTGAGGCTCGTGCCGAAAATGTCGCTCGGGTCAGCTACGCCACCAGTTTAATGAAGCGTGGTGTGCTGATTTCCACTACCGAGCACCTGCTCGCGGCTCTCTATGCCTCTGGCGTTGACAACGTCATCGTGGAGCTGGATGCCATCGAGGTGCCCATCCTGGACGGTTCCAGCCAGCCTTTCATCGAACTGCTCGCTCGCGCCGGCCTGCGGCGCCAGCGTCGTCGGCGACGCTACTTGCAGGTACTGCGTCCGCTGGAAGTGGCCGAAGACGGCCGCCGGATCTGCATCTATCCCGCAGAGGAATTTTCGATCCGCTGCTTCATTGAGTTTCCTCATCCCTGCATTGGTGCCCAGCAGGTTGAGCTTTGCGTGCATCGCGAATCGTTTGCGCGGGAGCTGGCCCCGGCGCGCACGTTCGGTTTTCTGGACGACGTCGAACGGCTGCGCGCCATGGGCCTGATTCGCGGCGGGTCGCTGGAAAATGCCATTGTGCTCACCCGCGATGGCCTCCTGAACGAAGGCCTGCGTTTCCCGGACGAGTTTGTCCGCCACAAGGCGCTCGACCTGATTGGCGACCTGGCGCTGCTCGGCTGGCCGCTGCTCGGTCGAGTTGAAGCGCACAAAGCGGGCCATGCCCTGCACGTTGCGCTGGTCAGCCGTCTGCTGGCCGACCGATCGCTGTGGAAGCTGACCACTGCGGCCGAATCGGCCGGCACCGCCCGCCGCGTACCCCGCAGCCGGCACGCAGTGCCTGCCGCCCCTTGATTTGCTCCTCTGGGTGCCTGCTCCATCCTGGCCTGCTTTCGTGAGTGCGCCGTTGGGGGCCCTCGCTTTGCAAAAGCTGGACGGGCAACGCCACCCCTGCAGGACGAAATCAATCGACAGGAGCAGGCGAATTCCGTTGCCCGTGCTCGGATAGACCTCGCGCCGACGGAGATGTCGGCGTACGGTTTCTCGGCCGCGCTGCGGCTGCCTGTACGGAGAACTGCGTCGGCTTTTGCTGTGGCGGCGGGGGTGTTTCTGCGCGGGTGGCCGGCGGGCTGCGGGTCTTGCGGAGGCTGGTTTCGCTCTGGCGTGTGATCAGCGCACGCGGTAGCGTCCGCCGCCGAGGAATTCCACGAGGCCCATATCGCGCAGCCGCTGCAGTTGCTGGCGAATCTTTGGCCGGATGTGCCGGTTCTGCGGATGCAGCGCAGCCAACTGCTCCTCCAGGGCATAGACATCCTGCAGTGAGAACAAGTCTTTGCCCAGTCTGCGAATCGCATGGAGAACATCGAGTGTCCAGCCTCGCGCTTCAGCATCGAGACGGGTCAGACCGACCAGCCGGCGATACGCTCGCCGGACTTCGCTGGGGTTCGCCGCTTT